>Ga0209930_1000024_pt1 | contig 1014127 bp, 870 predicted proteins | sample ThiBiot_500_biof_2_FD_183948 | JGI IMG/M metagenome (GOLD analysis project Ga0209930, IMG submission 183948) | Wastewater bioreactor microbial communities from Cape Town, South Africa - Thiocy_cont_500_biof (SPAdes) | ecosystem: Engineered > Bioreactor > Thiocyanate-remediating >... | reverse complement strand
ATTATAAGGTTGCCAAGATTATTGCCAATGACCTGATACAAGTTTATTTGGAAGACAGGCTCAATAACATCAATGTGAAAAGGGGTTCGGACAATTCATTGAAATGGACGGCAAGTAAAACGGCACTTACCGAACTAATATACGCCCTATACTGCCACCGTGTGTTTAATAACGGAAATACAGACATAAAATTAATTGCCAGAACTTTTGAAGATGCTTTCAATATTGAATTAGGCGATTTCTACCACACCTTTATGGAATTGAAAGCACGCAAAATAAACCGGACAAAATTTCTTGACAGTCTGTCTAAAGTATTGATAAAGAAAATGGACGAAGAGGACGAAAAGTAAGGAGAACTTATTTCTTTTGATTAAAACCGCATTACATCAAATTTTAGCCTAACAGCAAAACTATTGCAGGCATTCCAAATTTCTTCAAAATTGTATGTTTAAATTTGTAGGATGAAAGCCCCGAAGAAATGAAAATCTTAATTATAGAAGACGAGAAAGAGCTTGCCAAAAGTATTGTAGAGTATCTTTCTGAAGAAAACTATCTGTGTGAAGTTGCTTCCACCTTTACGGAGGCGATGAACAAGATAGATGTGTTCAATTATGACTGCATCTTATTGGATATAACCTTGCCGGACGGCAATGGTCTGAAAATATTGGAAGAACTCACGAAGGAAAATAAGGAAGATGGTGTTATCATCATTTCGGCAAAAAATTCCATTGATGATAAAATAAACGGTTTACAGCTTGGTGCAGATGATTACCTTACTAAACCATTCCACCTGTCGGAACTCACAGCCCGTATCTATTCACTTATCCGAAGAAAGCAGTTCAACAACTCCAACAAGATAAAGCAGGACGAACTGGAAATAGACCTGTTGGCAAAAACGGTTGCTGTGAACGGCGAACCGATAACACTAACCAAAAAGGAATTTGACCTACTTATTTACTTTATTGGGAACAAGAACCGGGTACTTTCCAAAAGCACTTTGGCAGAGCATCTTTCGGGGGACTTTGCCGATATGCTCGACAACCACGATTTTGTCTATGCACACGTCAAGAACCTGAAGAAGAAGCTAAGTGATGCAGGATGTGAACAATATATAAAAACCGTTTACGGTACAGGCTACAAATGGGAAGGATGAAAAATTTATTACAGAAGTCGCTTAAACAGCTTACCATCTTTGCATTTATCGTATTTGCATTGAGCATTCCATCGTACTTTTTGTTAGTGGACTGGATTTGGTTAAAGGAACTGGACGAAAACAACGACCTTATTGCGCAACGTATCGAGAACGAATTTAACGACCAAAATATCAGCGATGAGAAACTGGAAGAAAACATCAAGTTCTGGAACGAGATACAGCCAGTAAGCAAGATAGAATACACTGAAAAGCCTTTGGAAGAAGATAGCCGATATACCATAAGACGGCAAAATCCTTATTCAAAAGATGAAGTGATAGACCGTTTTCGTGGTCTGAAAACCAATATTAAAATCAACAATCAAAACTATCTACTGACGATTGAAACCAACGTGGAAGAAACCGAGGAAACCGTTGCTTATATTGCTATGGTTACGTTAGTGTTTTTCCTGATTTTGGTGGTCGGCTTTTGGATTTTGAACAGGCGGCTTTCCAAAAAGTTATGGCAGCCGTTTCAGGATACTTTACAAAAATTAAAGGCATTCCAGCTAAACAGCCAAAAACAGATTGATTTTGAAGAAACCAATACCATTGAGTTTGCCGAACTGAATGCAACGCTTGACAAACTGCTCCAGCATAATATCGCTACTTACAGAAGCCAAAAGGAATTTACGGAGAATGCTTCGCACGAATTACAGACTCCATTGGCAATACTAAAGAACAAGCTGGATATTTTACTGCAAAGCAATGACCTTACCGAAAAGCAATACCACATTGCAGAAGAAATGAACAAGGCTTTGATAAGAAGCACACGTATCAATAAAAACCTGCTATTGCTTGCTAAGATTGAGAATAGCCAGTTTGGTAATTCGGAGCTTATCGGCTTCGATACGTTGGTTGCTCAAAGTATGGACGGGCTGGAAGAACATTTTAACGAGAAAAACATCAATATCGGTTCCAGTATTCAGCCTGATGTTCAAGTAAAGGGCAATAGCAGCTTGACCGAAGTCTTAATCAATAATCTTATCATTAATGCCATCCGCCACACCTCGCCGGGAGGTGCAATACGGGTAGCATTATCAAAATCAGGTTTTGAAGTTAGAAACTCTGGAGGACAGGCACTCGATACTGATTTATTGTTCAAAAGATTTTCAAGGATGTCTGCCGACAATAGCGGTAGCGGTTTGGGCTTGTCTATCGTTCAGGAAATATGCAGGCTTCACGGCTGGCAGGCAATATACAGCTTTGAAAATGGAGAGCATATTTTTTCAGTTAAGTTTTAAACCTCTTTATAAATAAATAGAAACAAATGCCCCGAAAAATCGGGGCATTTTTTTTATGCTAAGTTTAGTAAAAAATCATCAACATATATAAAAATTCTAAATTTCTTCTAAATTCAGTTTCAATTTTGCTCGTTTAATTTTAATCGAGCAATTAATGAAAAAATCCAGCGATGGTTTTTTAATAGGCAGGGTAAAAAGTTTCCGATATGCTTTTAAAGGAGCTTTTTTATTGCTCAGGACTGAACACTCAGTGATAGCACAATTCATTATAGCCATTCTTTCGATTTTTTTGGGCTTTTTGTTTGGCATTACAAAAACAGAATGGCTTTTCCAGATTTTAACTATCGGTCTTGTATTAAGTATTGAAGGGCTTAACACTGCCATCGAAAAACTATGTGACTTTATCCATCCCGACCATCATAAGAAAATTGCCGTAATAAAAGATATTGCCGCAGGTGCGGTAATTTTTGCTGCGTTGACTGCATTGGTTGTTGGACTTATTATATACCTACCATATTTCTATGAAAAATTATTTTAACGATAGATTTTTATTTGTCCTAAAACAGAACATATTCCCATTCCTTAATAGGAATAAAAAAAAGATTTTTTGGGCAGTCTTCTCTATATTCCTTGTAGGGTTTAGTGTTTTGGCTGCCTATGTGATGCTCACAGAGCCACACTACATTGACGTACATATATCAGAAGAAATACAGGAGAAGCAAAACGGTTTTCTTGACAGCTTTATGAAAGCTGTGAGCTGGTTTGGCAGGATTAGGGTTTCGGCAGTGCTTATTGGATGTAGCACTATATTATTCCTGCTGCTAAAGCGTAAAAAAGATGCTTTGCTGATGCTTTCAACTTTAATTTCCGGAGGGATTGCGTGGGTGCTGAAAACATTGATAAACAGACCACGACCTACTAAGGATTTTGTTTCCATTCTTGAAGAAACCCACTACCAGAGTTTTCCGAGCGGTCACGTATTGTTTTATACGGTGTTCTTCGGTGCGTTAATATTCATTTTGTTACGAACCATTAAAAAATATCCGCTTTTGAAAATCAGTGGTATTCTAATATGCCTTGCGATGATTTTCTTAGGGGCTGTATCAAGGGTGTATCTCGGCGCACATTGGTTTACCGATGTATTGGGTGGCTTTATGGTTGGTATAATCTTCTTGTTGATTGCAGGTAACATTTATTTCCAAGATAGTAAAACTTAGACCCAGTTCTGAATTTCTTCTAAATCTGTTTGTTTTTTTGCCAACAGTATAAAATCTAAGTTTTAAATATGAAGAGATTAGCATCAATTATTGCCACATTAGCTGCACCTTTTGCAGTAGAAGCACAGGACACCATTACAGTTAAGAAAGACAGTTTATCCTTTATCAAATCCAAACGGATGAGCGATGAAGACCTTGCTAAAAAACGGGAAGGAACATTTGTTACAGGTCTTCCCGATATTTCTTCCGACCCGGTAACAGGATTTGGTTTCGGCGTAAGAACGAACGTAATATGGAACGGTAAAAGGGACAATGAATTATTTGCCTATACACCTTACCTGATGAAATTAAAAGCCAATGCAGCGTGGTACACTTCCAATGCAAAAGAGCTGGCTTTATCATTGGACGTACCCTATTACAAAGGAACACGCTGGCGTTTTAAGATAGATTTCAAAGCACAGCAAAACCCGGCAAACTTATATTTTGGTCTAACCGAAAAAACATTGGGAGATTTACGTCTTCCGTCTGATGAGAACACGACTTTCTCTACTTATAAGGAATACGACAGGGCAAGAAAAACCTTGCGTCCGGGAGGCGTAGGCGAAGCAGCTTTTGTTACCGATGCGCTTTCCAACCGTTTCAGGGAAACAGAATATATGTTGAACCTTAAAGCTGATTACGCTTTAGGTAATGGTAAATGGCGTATAATGGGCGGTTATGAAATCCAGCATTTGAGCTATAAGACCTTTGAAGGAATGGAAGCCGATGCGATTGACCCCGTAACCGGAAACCATACCAAAGCACCTAACGGAATGTCGCTTTTAAGACGTGATTTTGAGCAGGGCAATATTTCAGGTGTAGATGGCGGGTGGGTTTCCATTATTCAGAATGCTCTTATCTATGATACGAGGGATTTTGAACCAGACCCGACCAAAGGAGCCTATTTCGAGATTGCCAATGAATATTCGAGTAAACTTATCGGTTCGCAATTCGACTTCGATAAGCTATTGATACAAGGTCGTTACTACCAAAAACTTCCGTTCGGGAAACGTACCGTATTGGCAGGTCGTGTTGGCATCGGAAACGTGTTTGGTAAAAATTCACCATTCTTTGAATACCAAGACCAATGGTCGCCTGAAGGAAGCATTAATGCAATGGGTGGTAAAGCATCATTAAGAGGATACAGAGCCAACCGTTTCTTGGCAAGGTCGATGTGGTTCTCTAACTTTGAAGTAAGGACACGCTTAGTTGAAACTACTTTATGGAAACAGCATTTATCGTTCACTGTTGCACCATTCTTTGATATGGGAACAGTTCGTGACCGTTGGCAGGATTTGAATTTCCAAAACATCAAATATTCCTACGGTGCTGGCTTAAGAGTTGGCTGGAACCAATCTACCATATTGTATTTTGACTATGGAAAGTCTAAAGAAGATGGGATGTTCTTCTTTGGTATTGGACAAGCATTTTAGTAAGAAGATAGTATTCTAAATTTCTTCCAAATCATATAACAGTTTTGCATTCATAATAACACATATAACTTGTAATTTCTGAAATATGATAATAAAATTAACCCTATTGTTTCTGGGAACAATAGTCGCCTTTTGGATAAGTGCTATTTGCGGCGGTGGAGCGAGTCTTATTCTTATACCTATCTTGAATTTACTTTTACCGACATCAGTAGTCCCATTTTCATTAACAATAGGAACATTTACAAGTTCTGCATCTAGGATTGTAGTCTTTAAGAAGCACATTAACTATAAGATTTTTTTCTGGTTTGTACCGTTTTCCATTCCGGCTGTGTTAGTGGGTGCTTATTTGATAAAATACATCAACCCAAATTATTTACAGCTAATCGTTGCCTTATTTCTCATCGGAAATGTACCACAGCTATTCAAGTCAAAAAAGGAAGAGGCACAATCCGAAAAGCCATATCCCAAATATATCCTTGCCATTATTGGGTTTCTTGCAGGTTTTGTATCGGGCATTACCGGAGCCATTGGGCTTTTATTTAATAGGTTTTATCTAAAATTTGGACTTACAAAAGAACAAATAGTAGCTACACGTGCTGCCAATGAGGTGTTTCTGCATTTCATTAAACTGGTCATTTACATTTCTCTTGGTCTGTATTCACAAATGGCTTTATGGCTGGGGTTGGCTATTGCAGCCGCTACCATTGTTTCTTCTTTAACGGTTAAGTATATTCTTCCCTATCTAAGCGAAAACCTGTTTAGAAAAATTGGGTACGGAGCAATGGTTATTTCTGGTATAACCCTTCTTATGGGAACAACCGATAAAATTGTTAAACAGGATAAAATAGCCTTTGCTACAATTCATAATCAAGGGAAAGATGAAGCCATCGTAAGCTGGCGAAACACAGACCTCGTGTTAGAATATACAATAGATGGCGGTTTAGAAATTGAAAGACCCATAAGTGCCAAAGAACTGCCACCACATCTTAATAAAAAATACACAGCATTAAAACCAAACTATGATACAATATATATCGAAAAGGTCTTTCAATTCAGAAAAGAACCTGTATATGAATTTTATTGCTACAAAGAAAAACAATTAACAAAGTTTGAATTATAACATTCTAAATTTCTTCTAAATCTTATTAGAATTTTGTGTTCAACAATTAAAAAAAATGAAAAAAATGAAAAAATTAGTATTTCTATTGGCAGCAGTGGCAAGTGTGTCATTCGCCAATGCACAAAAAGTTTCGGACAAAGAAGTTCCGACAGCAGTAAAATCAGCTCTGCAAAAAAGTCACCCCAACGCAAAGGGTTTGAAATGGGAAAAAGAGAAAGGCAACTACGAGGCAGGTTTTGAAGTAGGAGAAACCGATTATTCTGTATTGATTGATGCTTCGGGCAAAATTCTTGAAACCGAAGTGGAAATCAAAATTGATGAGCTTCCGGCTAATGCCAAAGCCTATGTTGCTAAACACTACGCAGGGCAAAAAATCAAAGAAGCGGCAAAAATTACAGACAGTAAAGGGGTTGTAACCTACGAAGCAGAAGTAAAAGGCAAAGACCTGATTTTCGATAATACAGGTAAATTTTTAAAAGAGGTTAAAGACTAAGAAGATGAATAAAATAAGGTTGTTTTTTGTACTCATTTCCATACTGGCAGCTTCGGTAGCCAATGCGCAGGTGTCGTCCGTTACCATTTCCGGTATCGTAAAAAATAAGGCGGATAAATCGGCGGTTCCTTATGTAAATGTGGTCGTGAAAACTGAAAAGGACAGTGCTTTTGTAGCCGGAACAGTGACTAATGATGAAGGCAGGTTTTCCATTGCCAATGTGAAGCCCGGCAACTATCGTTTGCAAATTTCATTTATGGGATTTGAGAACAGGGAACAACCCTTATTTGTCGGAAGCCTTTCAGCGTTTTTGGATATTCCAGTCATTGAACTGGAAGAAACCTCAACCGTTTTGGAAGGTGTGACCATTTCTGCAAAGGCGAGTGATGTGAGCAACAAGCTGGATAAGAAAACCTATTCCGTTGCCGACAATGTTGCCCAAAGCGGTGGTTCCGTTTTGCAAAGTATGCAGAACCTGCCCGGTGTTACGGTTCAGGATGGTAAAGTGCAGTTACGGGGTAATGATAAGGTTACGGTTTTGATTGACGGAAAGCAGACCGCATTAACGGGCTTTGGTAGTCAAACGGGATTAGACAACATTCCGTCATCTGCTATTGATAAAATTGAGATTATCAATAACCCTTCTTCAAAGTATGATGCCAACGGTAATGCGGGTATCATCAATATAATAATGAAGAAGAACAAGCAGGATGGATTAAATGGTAAAGTTGGTTTCACTTATGGTACAGGTTCGCTTTGGGTAAGGAAAGAAAACCTGCCGACCATCAGACCGCAATACACGTTCACGCCGAAAATCAACCCGTCTGTTTCGCTGAATTACAGGAAGGATAAAGTGAATATCTTTTTGCAGGCAGATAATCTCTACACGCAAACCCTGAACAAAAATGAGTTTGTAACCCGGAATTATGACGATGGAACGGTTATCAATTCACAGTTGAAGCGTAACCGGAATACCAACTATCTTACTACCAAAGCAGGAATTGACTGGAACATTAATGACCAGAACACATTGACCGTTTCGGGAATGTTTGGTAGCGAAAAAATCATTGACCGTGGCGACCAGCCATTTTTCAACGGCGATATTTCACAGCGTTTACGCCTTTGGCAGTTTTTAGAGGATGAGCTGAAGACCACAGCAATGGCTACGGCAGCTTACCAGCACAAGTTTAAGGAAGCAGGGCATTTATTGAATATTGGGTTCAACTACACTTTCCACAGGGAAGATGAGCAATATTTCTATGACAACTACCTGCCCTCATCCACCGGAACAGATGCTTTTAAATTATTGTCTGACGAGCAGGTTTATGACTTCAATATAGATTATATCAAACCATTGAAATACGGACGTATTGAAACAGGTATCAAATTAAGAAATCGAAGCATCCCAACCAATATGGAGTTTAGACCGGGAGCCAATTCTGTTTTGGATATGGATGCCGGAGGTTGGGCAAATTATAAGGAGCTGATACCAGCCATTTACGGGAATTACGTTTTTGAAAATGAAAAATGGGAAGCGGAATTGGGCTTGCGTATGGAGTATGTGAAAATCCAGTACGATGTTAATCCTAATCACAGCACTTACAAAAGTGATGGCTACCATTATACACAGCCCTTCCCGAATATGAGGTTAGCCTACAAACTGAACGATAACAATAAACTTTCGGTATTCTATAACCGCAGGGTGGACAGACCGAATGAGGTGGACATTCGCATTTTCCCTAAATATGATGATGCTGAAATTATCAAGGTCGGTAATCCTGCATTGCGTCCGCAATTTACCAATTCCTTAGAGTTAGGTTATAAAAACAACTGGAACAATGGTTATTTCTATTCCGCATTGTACCATCGTTTTGCAAACGGAACCATTACAAGAATATCGAGCATCGTGCCGGGCAGTAACTTAATATATGCCATATTCCAAAATGCAGGCAGAAGTTACAATACAGGTTTGGAAGCTATTTTGAACCAAAAGGTTTCCGATGTTTATTCCTTTAATATCAACGGGAACATTTACCGCAACCAGATTGATGCGTTCACGGTACAGAACCTGTATCCAGAACCCAATACTTTTTCGGCAACACAGCAAACAGCCATATCGGGCAACCTGAAACTGAACAATACGTTCCGCTTTGCTGACGGATGGGATGCCCAAATGACAGCCGTTTATTTAGCACCCGATATTATCCCGCAGGGTAAAATAATGTCGAGGTTTTCGATTGATGCGGGAGTTAAAAAATCCATACAGAAAGGCAAAGGAGAGCTGTTCTTCAACGCTACGGATTTGCTAAACACAATGGTCATTAAAAGGAAAATAGACGGAATGGGCTTCCATTATACCAGCGATGACTATTACGAAACACAGGTTATCAGGTTAGGATACAGCTATAAATTTTAAATCATTAGATAATGACCAATGGAGATATTATTGATAAAGTACGGGAATATGTGCTGGAACTTTTATCCGGCAAACTTCCCAATGGTATGCGTTTTCACACGGTAATGCACACGTAGGAAGTGGTAAAAGCTACGATTGAAATTGCAGGAGAAAGTAACTTTTCCCCTAAGCAATTAGAGGTGGTTACATTGGCTGCCTGGTTTCACGATTGTGGTTATACGAACACACATCGTAATCACGAGGACAGCAGTAAAACCATTGCAGCAGATTTTTTGCGCCAATGCAATTATCCCGAAGAAGATATAAGGCAGGTATTGGCTTGCATCGAAGCGACACGTTTTCCGCAAAACCCTAAGTCGCCTGAAGAAGAAGTTTTGGCAGATGCAGATTTGTACCATTTCACTAAGACCGACTATCCAAAATACGAACGTAGGTTAAAAATGGAGTTCAAAACCTATTTAGGCAAAACTTATACGGATGAGGAATGGGACGAAACAAACTATGCCCTGCTAAAGCAACACAGTTACTATACAGCGTATGGAAAAACCGTGCTTCAAAAATTTAAGGAAGTAAATATGGAAAGGTTAAAAACAAAGCTAACAAAATAGAATGCGCTCAATACGTAAAAACGCCATTGTACTCATCTTTGTGCTGGCCACTACCTTTCGGGTAGCCGCACAAGACACTATCCGTAATTCAAATATCGCTTTGCAGGATAGCATTATCGACAAGACTAATGACAAGGCATACAAATTAGATTACAGGCACCTCATCGCTCCAACGATTTTTATCGGTTATGGAATTGTGAGCTTGGAAAGTGACGGGCTAAAGCAGCTCAATTTTTCGACAAGGGATGAGATAGGCGAACACCAGCCCAAACACATAACCTTAGATAACTACACCCAATATGCTCCGGCAGCAATGGTATATGGTCTGAATGCAGTTGGGATAAAAGGCAAGCATAATTTCAGGGACAGGACGATTATCTATGCGACATCGCAACTGATTTCCGCCGCATTTGTATTGCCGTTAAAGCACATTGTAAAAGAAGAACGCCCGGACGGCTCAAATAAGCTCTCCTTTCCATCGGGGCATACTGCCACCGCATTTTCTTCCGCACAATTTATGTTCAGGGAATATAAGGACACTAATTTTTGGTTGAGTATTTCGGGTTATTCCCTTGCGGTTTTTACCGGAGTGTACAGAACCGTAAACGATAAACATTGGGTAAGCGATGTGGTAGCCGGAGCTGGATTTGGCATTCTCTCCACGGAGCTGGCTTATTGGCTCTTTCCTAAAATCAATGGCTTGCTAACTGGCAAGGAAAAGAAAACAGCAACTTTGGTTATGCCTTACTATCAAAACAAAGGTTTCGGTATCGGGTTAGTACAGAATTTTTAAATCAGTTTATTATGTGGTTAGTTTATGCTTTATTATCCGCTTTGTTTGCTGCACTTACCGCCATATTCGGTAAGCTGGGCGTAGCAAACGTCAATTCAAACCTTGCAACCGGGATACGTACGGTAGTCATATTGATAATGATATGGAGCATCGTAATGGCGAGAGGCGAAGCAAAAGGAATTAGCACCTTGTCAAAGCAGAATATCACTTTTCTTATTATTTCAGGAATAGCCACAGGTTTGTCGTGGCTATTCTATTTCAAAGCCCTGCAATTAGGAAAAGTATCGCAGGTGGCAGCCGTTGATAAGCTAAGCGTTGCCCTTACAATCATCATCGCCGCCCTGTTTTTAGGCGAACAGCTTACGCTAAAAACATTTGCAGGAGCAAGTCTTATCATTATCGGAACCATATTATTGGCTTGGAAGTAATGCCTGTGTACTCTTTTCAATCTCCCTAAATCAGAACTTAGCAAAAGCCGAATGGAAAAATTTTACAATGAAACATTAGAAAAACTCGAAACGGACATCAAAGAATTGGAAATGGAAGCGGATAGCTCCATACAACAGGTTGAAACCGTAATCAGGCTTATCATCAAATGCCTGGCTAACGTAAAAGAGTATGTATTGAATAAAGGATTTAAGAATACAGATGAAGAAATCCGTTTTTTCAAGTATCAGAAACCTGTAATGGTATCAAAACTGATTTATTATAATGCGATTTATAAAATCGAAACCAAAAAGCCCTATGGTGCAAAGCCTATGAGGAAATACCTTAATGACGAACTGAAAAAGCTGAAACGATACTTTGACAACAACCTCGAATTTTATAAATACTACCGCACCAACAATTCTTTTATTGACGATAAGCTGTTTTTAAGAAACAAATACGATATAAAGCTAAGTCTGGACACGTTCTATTTTGAAGCAGACCCGAACTTTTCCACCTCTCACGATTACAAGGCAGCTAAAATTATCGCCAATGACCTGATACAAGTCTATCTCGAAGACCAGCTTCATAAAACGGTTTATAAAGAAAAATCCACCAACCTGCCAAAGCTAAACTGGGCGGGAAGCAAGACTGCATTAACCGAACTGATATACGCCCTTCACGCTCAGGGCGCATTCGATAATGCCGATATTAAAATCATTGCCAAAACTTTTGAAAGCATCTTTAATATTGACTTGGGCGACTTCTATCATACCTTTATGGAACTTAAAAACCGAAAGGTAAACCGAACGAAATTCCTTGACAGTCTGCGTGATGCACTGATAAAACGGATGGACGAGCAGGAAGAAGATTAACAATCGAAATTTGATAAAAGAAACGGGGACTTGCAGATCCCCGTTTTCTTTTTTAATACCCCATTTGTACTTACAGTACGCCTCGTGGCAAATGAACGCCTTTCGTTCTGATAATACTTTCTGAAACCTTTTGATTTTCCTGCTTTTTTTCGGCTTGTTTCGCTGGTTCTTCCGACTGTTTTACAGGTTCTATCGAAAGCTGTATCTTTCTTTCCACGGCTGCCAGTTCTGTTTTAAGCTCGCTCAATCGGCTTTCCTTAGACCACGTACCATTAACCAATTCCTGAAGGACGGGCATATCTTTCTGAAACTCGGCAATATTCTCCTGTTCCTTTTTGATATAGGCAGGCAGTTTTTCCAATGCCCTCAAAAAATTCATTGATGCAGTTTCGGGGTCTTTAGCCATAATGCCGTTATTGAACGTGTATTTGATGTTTCCCTCGCCCTGTATAAAAAATCGGTTCACACGAATATCCACGCCCTCTTTTTCCGAAACTTCGGTTTTGACCAATAAGGTAAAACCGTACAGGCTGCCAATTTCTTCATACTGACCTCCGGTGCGGGATTTGTCTGCAAGCTGGTTGAGCTTTGCACCGATTTGTTTTACATCCGCATTGGGCAGCAAGCCGTCCAACTGCACAGGGTTGGCAATCGTCCCGCCTGAATGCTTTTGTATGCGCTGCTTCAAATTGTCCCAATCAAGGCTCATCCGGTTCAACCGGGATTGCGCACTTTCGAGCATTTCCTTACAATCTTGCAGTTTATACTTGGCACTGAACTTGGAACGATTGAACGCCTGCTTTTCGCTTTCCAGTCCGGCAATCTGTTTTTCTATTTTGGCTTTATCCAGCAGGTCTGTATTTCCCGACAGGATAGCCACATATTCAGAGAAATTCATTCCCGATTTTTCATCCATACTGCCCTCATCAATGGTACGCTTGCCGAGGTTGTTGGTTTTCAATTGGTCAATAAAAAGCTGCTTGTTGTACAGCAGGTTGAACTTATAGCTATCCAGCGATTTTTCTACGGCATAGATAATCACATCTACTTTATTATTGGCAAAGAACTTGGCAATCTCATTGCCCTTTCTTACAGCCCTGCCATCACGTTGGGCGAGGTCGCTCGGTCGCCACGGCGTATCTAAATGATGGACGGCAACGGCTCTTTTCTGTGCGTTTACACCCGTACCCAACATACTCGTAGAACCGAACAGCACACGGATTTTGCCCTCGTTCATTCCTTTGATAAGCTCCTTGCGTTGCTTATCATTTTTCGCTTCCTGTATAAACCTTACTTCGTGCGCAGGGATGCCGTGGTCTTCCACCAGCTTGCGCTTGATTTCAGAGTACACGTTCCATTCGCCCGGCTTGTAGGTTCCCAAATCGGAGAAAACGAACTGCGTTCCTTTCTGTGCATTGTATTGGTTATAATACTTGGCGATATTTGCCGCACAATGCGAAGCCTTGTTGTCGGGATGGTCGGCGTACCTGCCGCCTACCATACGCATATCGAGCGACATTTTGCGGGCGTAGTCCGTAGCGATGAGCATCTTTGCTTTTTCTTCGCTGGCACTTAATTTAGGTCTGTCGAGCAGTTCTGCATTGCCTGTTTTGGCAAACTCCATCAGCTTTTTAATAAATGCTTCCTGGTCGGGCGTAGGCGGTATGTTGTACAATACCTCGTTCTTGTTCGGGCGGTCAATACCAATATCCTTTGCCGTTCTGTAATCTGTAATTTCAGAATAGAACTGCGCCAGTTCCGGCACTTTGATAAAGTAGCGGAAACGCTCTTTCGCCACGATATTGTTAGCTACCGAAAATTCGTAATCGGTGGTTTTCCTTGCGTAGATAGCTGCCCAGGCATCAAAGGAATGAATGCCCTGTTTTTCCATTGCCCGTGGTCGCAGGTATTTGAACAGCAGGTACAGCTCCGTTAAGGAGTTGCTGATGGTTGTACCCGAAAGAAAGGTTGCGCCCATATCCGCATTAATGCGCTCCTGAATGGTACGGATAGCAAACAGCAGGTTCATTGCCTTTAGACTGCCATCCACGTTGCCCAACCCGGCAACCCTTGTGTGCCTTGTGTTGAACATAAGGTTTTTGAATTGGTGGCTTTCGTCCACGAACAGATGGTCAATGCCCATCATTTTAAAATCCACCACATCATCCTTGCGGTTCTCAATATCGTGTTCAAGGGTTTTGAGCTTTACTTCAAGGTTTTCCTTACGCTTGATGACCCCGGCGAGCATCCCCCTGGTTACTTCCTTGCCTTGCAATTTCAGGGCATCGAGGTTACGCTCCACACTGTCCAGTTCGAGTTCGAGGATTTCCTTTTGTATTTCGGGCGACTGCGGTATCATCCCGAATTGGTCGTGCGTGAGTATTACGCAATCCCACTCGTTGTTTTTAATATCGCCGAAAATGCGGAGGCGTTTTTGTGGTGTAAAATCTTCCTTGCCTGGAAACAGGATTTTAGCGTGCGGATAGGCAGTGCGGTAGGCTTGGGCAATTTCGTGGACATTGCTCTTCAGCCCGATAATCATTGGCTTGTGCGCCAGTCCCAAACGCTTCATTTCCTGTGCAGCTGTACACATCACGAGCGTTTTTCCTGCACCAACTTCGTGGTCGCAGATAGCACCATTGTTCAGCTTTATCATCCAAACGGTGTCCTTTTGGCTGGCATACAAATCCTCAATGCCTAATGCCTTGCGGTCTAATCCGGGAAAATCCTGATGGGTTCCGTCATAGTTCGGGCGGACGAAGCAATTAAAAGTATCGTTGTATTGGTCGGTAAGCCTTGTTTTGAACTCGTCGTTTTGAGCGTGTAGCCACTCGGTAAAAGCGGTACGGATTTCATCAATCTTGGTATTCGCCATTTGTATGGCTTCCATATCCCGCACTTTCACTTCCTGGTCGCCAATCATTACTTTTTTGGTAATGTCGGGCGTAGTGTTAACGAGTGCGTGTTTGAGCAGGGCAATACCGTCAAACGTCCGGCTTTCGGCTTTGACGGCATATTTTTCCCAAATGTGCATATTGCCCTGATGACACTTTACAGAAAAGTCGTCGGAGCTTTCGGAGTAATGGATAAGTACATCTGCATCGAACAGGTGCGAAGCAAAGCGGGCATAAATGCCAGTGGGTATCCAGCGTTCGCCGAGGTTAAAATCCAGTTCCTCAAATTCGATACGTCTTGGTCGTGCTTCTTCCAAAACGGTTAGGCTTGCTTTGGCTTCTATATCATCGGGGTTGTTTTCGATATAGGTGCATACTTCCTGTGCCTTTTCTACAACGTTACCTGCAATCCAGCGTTCGGATATTTCGTACTCCTTTTCCAAAGGGTTGTAATAGATACGACCGTGCAGGGCTTCTTTTAAAGCATCATCGGTCATACCGCTGATTTCGGACATATAGCCCAAATCCACGCTGCCATATTTGTTCAGCGAAGCCGCCAACGCTTCTTCGGGGTTGTCGGTGGCTATGGTTATGGTAGAAAAACTTACGGGATGGCTGAAGATATCGGCTTTGCGTACCACACCGCCAACCACACGCTCCAAATAAGGCATTTCCTTACCTGCGCTATCCGTTTTAATGAGCTTGATGTTACCGGCACTGTTGAGGTTCCCATACCTTTTGACAAAGGCATCGTACAGGCGGTTAAGGGTTTCCCTTTCTTCTTTATGTTCGGTTTGGTGCTGTGCTTCTTTGGTGTAAAGCTGTTGGTAAATATCACGCACCTGTATATACGCTTCAGCTCTTGCTTTTTGCGTAACAGGTAATTGCAACGGGTGGAAGACAGCCGTACCGTCTGATGTATCTACATCTTGTAAATAACCCACCCAACCATTATCCACCACAAGGCAATCGTTTCGATGGAACGATTGCAGTTCGCTACTAAACGGCGCAGTTTCGGGAATGACAGCAGGGACGGCTAAGGGAATGGCTGGCTTATCAGCTTGGCCATTCCCGCTTTGTTGCGAAAACAAATCGCCGATTGTTTCCTGTTGTTTGCCGTTGAATGTTTTATTGCCATCTGAAACAGGAAGCCTGTAAGGTTGCTCCATTGCAGAACTGAACAGGTCGGGCTGGCGACCGACAGGCATTCGTGTTCTTCGGGTAGCCTGCTTTTTGGTTGGTGTTGCCTTCTTTGGCGTAGTAAGAACGGCTACGGGTTCATCCGCATTTTCAAACAGGTCGAAAATGCTTAACTGTTTTAATTCCTGTGAACTTTCTTGTACTAAGGTGCGTGTAAAAACCTGTGGTTCGGGCTGGATGATTTCACGCTCAACAACAGGGGACGGAATTTCTTGCGTTGGAATTTGTATCAAAGGTTCATCGTTCTGTTCGCCTCTGTATAAAGACAAATTGAGATGCCTGCCAAAATCATCGGAAAGCATTTCCTTGAGGTCATTGGCAATTCCGGCAACGCTGTCTTTGTGTATATAAATCAAAGCAGGCTGACCGTATGGGTCGGTGTCTAATTTCCAATCAGTATGTACAATTCTTGTACTATTCTGGAATAAAGCATTGTTGGGTGTATCCTGTTCGGTTCGGTTACTTGTGCAAAACAATTCTTCCGTTTCGCTCAGACCTTGCTTTGCCGTGTTCTTTTGCAGGATAATCAAATCACTTCCCACTTCTGTACCTGCATAATCTGTGAAAAGATTATTAGGTAAACGGATAGCCGATACCAAATTGTTATTCTCCATTAAAGCCCTGCGTATCGGCTCATTTTTTAGGCTGTTTAAAATGCCTTGTGAAGTAATGAAAACCTGCAAACCACCCTCACGGAGCATATCATTTCCTTTCAAAAAGAAATAATTATGGATGCTTCGGGCTGCCTGTTCCTTTACAGGGTTACGGCTTCGGGAATAAGAAAGGTCGAAAACCGAAGTATCGCCAAAAGGGATATTACTGGCAATGACATCATAGCTGTTTTGCTCCTTTTCGGGAATTTCCTCAAAACCGCTTATGCGGATATTGCTTTGCGGATAGAGCTGTTTTAAAATCTTACCTGTGAGCAAATCCTTTTCGTAAGCGGTTACACTTGCCTGTTGGTTTTCTGAAAAGGATTGTATGAACGAGCCGATACCTGCGGACGGTTCGAGGAATTTATCAATCTTCAGACCGCTATCACGTAATGCGGAAGAAACAACATCTATAACCTGCGGCGGTGTATAGAATGCCGTGAGGACGGAACTGCGCATACTGTCCACATACCGTTTGTATTGCTTTTCGTCTGTGGCATTTTCTTTTAAGACCTGATGCAGTTCCTGCGTAATCGGGAAAAGGTCGTGTTCTGTCTTTCTCCAATTGTTAATGTCTATTTCATTCTCTACGGGGTTCAGAACGAATTTAAGACCGCCAAATCCGCTGTATCGCATCATTAGCAGTCTTTCGCCTACGGTGGCTTGTCGGTTCTCCTTTTCCAGTTTAAAAGCAATTCGCAGGGCATCAATATTCTCTTGGAGATGTTGTTTCTTACTGAAGCCCATTTTCGGCTATCCATATTGTGATGGTTCCCGTCAATTCGGTATAGAGCAGGTCAAACTCTATGGTGTAAGCGAAATCATCAGTTAACTTGTATTTGGCAAAAACAGGTTCGCAAACACGGAACATTTTCAGGGCAAATGGTCGCAATTCTTCGTCTGCCATTATGGTATCGAACTCATTGCATACGATTTGAAAAACCGTATCGAATTTCGAGAAGTGCAAGCCCTCAAAAAGTATATAATTGGCTATTTCGTTGCACTTTTCAACATCATTTCCCGAACTGAACGCACCCTCGTAAGCATTGGCAGCCCACGAAGAACGTTGGTCGATAAATTTGTGGTCGCTGGCTTTTTCGGGAAAGCTCGAATTAAGGTGTTCTTGCAGTCGTAATCTGAAATACGACAAGTCTTTTTGCTGTGTACTCATACTATAATTTTGTTTAGAATTTTGCTTGAAGTCTAAAATTATAGCGGTAGATAAGTGCCTTTGAAGAAGTGGCAGGGTTTGGCTTTGCGTGGCGGGATTTGGCGGAATGTAGCAACAAAAAAACCTCTGAAAATTCAGAGGTTTTAAAGGTATTTCAGGATTTGAAGCATCCTGCCAACTTCAATATCCATTCGTGAAAAAGCAAACCATTTTTTGCCCAGGTCTTTGAGCGATGCACCAATATGATATAGCTCTGCATCATCAATAATCATAAATCGGTCGTGGGCATCAGAAAAAGACTTAACCTCAATCGGTGCATACTGGCTGTTATATCGTTGTATATCGAGCCTTAGCTGATTGCTGATACTTTTGGTATAGATAGTTGCGGTTATGTTATCTCTGCGTTTTCCCAATAAGGTCAGTACCGTATCGTCCACGTAATTATCCAGCAGGATAATGGAGCTTTTAGCACTTCGTACAATATCCGATACAAAGGCGTAAGCATCGAAAACCTGACCGTTGTAAAAGATACCTTTTTCGCTGTGGAGTTTGTCGCTTTCCAATGCCTTAAAGATTTGCTCAATTTTTTGGTCGGCTTGTAATTGCTTCAATTCGATGTTGTCCAAACGATCAAATAATGAAGCGTTGCTGATAAGCATACGCCGCATTTCTACAAAAGCATCCATTATCTCAATACTTACTTTTACGGCAACATCCGAGCGAAGCACCGCAGACAACATCGCTATTCCCTGTTCGCAAAAAACGTAGGGCAAGTAACGTCTTCCGCCTCGCCCCACGTTTGAGGTTCCAATTTGGAACCTCAAAAAATCGCTTTCCTCATCGGTCAGTTGGAAGCAGAATTTTTCAGGAAACCTGTCTAAATTCCGTTTTACCGCTTTGTTCAGTATTTTAGTTTCCACTTGGTACAATGTAGCGAGGTCGCTGTCCAGCATTACCTGTTTACCACGAATGGTACATATTAGGTTCCTAATTTCTTTAGGTATGATAGTAGGATTATTTTCCATTACTTTTTGTAGCTTTTATTTTTGGCAAACTCAAAAGAGGTTTTAAAATCCTCGTTTAATACGATATAGGCATCGAATTTCTTTCCAGCTTTGCTTTTCATTCCTTTGATAAGAGAGGTTTTGCCTTTATTGACAAGGTTTTCAACATCGGCAATACTGATTTGCACTTCGCACACATTGCGGAACTGTACCCAATTACATTTTTCATCAGGGCATTTGACAATCTTATCACGGATAATCAAAGATTGATTTTTACATTTCGGGCAGACCAATTTTGGCAGGCTGTTTTGTGCAATGGAGGTTTGCAGCAATTCATCAGTAATGGATTTGGCGTAGGCTTCCATTTCCTTTTGAAATGCACCTGCATCGGCTTCGTTGTTTTCGATTTTCTGCAAAGCGAGTTCCCATTCTGCGGTCATTGCCACGTCGGAAATTTTACGTTCTTTAACCAATTCGTACACCTGCAATCCTTTTTCGGTTGGTATCAAGGATTTCTTTTCCCTTTGGATATAGTTGCGAGTAAACAGGGTTTCGATAATCGCTGCTCTTGTAGCCGGAGTACCGATGCCGATGTTTTGCAGGGCTTTCCGTTCTTCTTCATTTTCGATTTCTTTTCCGGCTGTTTCCATTGCCGATAATAGTCCAGCTTCGGTATATAGCACAGGTGGTTTGGTTTTCTTTTCGAGAATGGCAGCTTCCTTTATTTTTAGCTCATCGCCTTTTTTCAGGTCGGGCAAATCCTGTATGGGTTCTGCTTCATCTTCCGAAAAGTTACCCTTAATCATACGCCAGCCAGCCTCCAAAATTTTACAGCCTTTTGCCGTAAAATCATAGTGCATTGCCTGTAAGGAAACATCGGTAATTTCTTTGATGCAGGCTTGTGAGATAGCTTCGAGCAAGCGAAAGGCAATCATATCATACACCGCATTTTCGTCTGCACTCAATACGGACGGGATTTTGTCTGTAATCAATAATCCGTGGTGGTCGGTAACACGCAAATCGTTTACGATACGTTTATTGAAACGCCCCCATTTAATTTTTGATAAAGCCGCTTTGCAGGTTTCCCTGTTTTGCAAAGCCCTTACGAGGTTGGGAATTTCAGCCCACATATCTTCAGGAATGTATTTGCTCCCGGTACGTGGATAGGTAATGAATTTCTTTTCGTATAGGCTTTGGGCAATATTCAGGGTTTTTTCGGCAGAGAGGTTCAGCTTTTTGTTGGCTTCCTTTTGTAAGCCCGTCAAATCAAAAAGTAAGGGTGGTTGCTCCGTTATATTTTTACTTTCTACGGAAGTAACGGTTACGGTATTGCCGTTCCTTTCAATAGAATTTAATGTATCATCAGCCAGCTTTTTATCCTGCCATTTGGTAACGGAGATACTTTTGAAATCAATTTGCTCTTTGGAGTGCAATAGCTGTATTTGCCAGTATTTCTGTATGGCGAAATTCTTATTATCTATATACCGTTTGCAAATCAAAGCGAGTGTAGGAGTTTGTACCCTGCCGAGCGAATAAATGCCGTTCCCTGCGGCTATGCTCAATGCCTGTGTAGCATTGATGCCTACGAGCCAATCGGCACGGCTTCTGCCTTGTGCCGCCTGATACAATCCGTCAAATGCTGCCCCGTCTTTTAGGTTGTCAAAGCCCTGTTTAATGGCTTTTTCGGTCAGTGAGCTTATCCAAAGACGGTCAAAAGGTTTACGACATTTCAGGTATTCATAAATGTACCGAAAGATGAGTTCGCCCTCACGACCTGCATCGGTTGCCACAATAAGGCTTTCACTTTGATTAAACAGTTTTTCGATAACCTTTAGCTGCTTCAACGCTCCGGCATCGGCTTGATAGCCTTTGTCCTTTTTCACTTTTCGGACGGTCAGCATAAAAGGGTTTGGAAGTATCGGCAGGGATGCTTTGTCAAATCCCATAATCCCGTAATCTTCGGGCATTCCCAATCCTATTAAATGACCGAATGCCCACGTAACAAAATAGCCGTTACCTGTAAGGTAGCCGTCCTTTTTATCGGATGCTCCAACAAGTCCGGCTATTTCCCTTGCTACGCTTGGTTTTTCTGCAATAATTGTTTTCATATTACTTTATACTTTTCTGCCTTTGGATTTTGCAGGGGCTTTGGGTTTGTTCTGTTGCTCCTGCTGTTTTTCATTTTTCGGTCTTTGTTGCCCCGATTTCAAAGGCTCATTCACGTTCTTAGTCGCTTCATTAGTTTTGCCCTCCGAATTAACCGCAGTTTGTGTTTTGTGACTTTCGGCAGGTTCTACCCGTGCTTTATATTGACCGGGAAACTCAAAATTGGTCTTTCCGGTATCTTTGTCGAAAGTGATGTAACCCTTATACGGTTGGTCTTTTTTGTCTTTCAGCTCAACATAGATGGTTTGTCCGGCTTTGAACTTGTTGTACTGTTCATCATCCAGTTCTTTGCCTCTGAAAGTTCTCGGAGCTTCCTGCGGTTGGCTTTGCTCATTACCTTGCTGATTGTTTTGTTGGGTGCTTTGCGCTTGCTGATTGTTGTTGCTTCTGTCAAACAGGAACTCAACATATCTTTTGTCCGCATTAAACTGAACATTGGCACTAAACTCATCGCCCTTTTTAGAAATCATTCCCTCCAGATAAAGCGGTTTGCCCTCCATTAAGGTTTGTTTTTGTTCCTCATTCAGTTTCACGCCCTTAATCTCATCGGGAATTTTGACAAACTCGGTCTTCAGGGCAATCAGTTCATTGGTCAACCTGTCAACACTGATAATGGACGGCATCAGTTCGCCTGTCTTGGAGTTTACCAAACTGACCACACGCCCCATATTGCCTGTTTCGAGCAGGTTTTTCTTGTCTTCATCGGTAAACTTGTGTCCGAAAAACTCAAAGGTCAGGTTCGGCTCTTTTCTGATACCGTGTATAGCTGCCACTACCGTTCCGTCAGGTGCGGTCTGTAATGACAAACGGGCATCTGTGCGAACGATAGCACCGCCGAGGTTTACGCTTACAGGTACAAGGTCATTGGTTTTGTAACCTCTAAGCAATGGGTCTAAAAGGTTCATTTTTTCAAGTCGTTCTTTGCCTATTCCCAGATTGTTCATTGTTTCCCAATCAATCTGTTCCGGCTTGAAGCGGTATTCGCTTGTTTCCGGTGTTGTTTGTGTTGTTGCCATATCATTTTTATTTTCTTGTTTCTGTTCACTTTGTTCATTTTTGGGTTCGGCATTTACCTCGTTCTTTTTCATTTCCTTTTCGCCTTCGGGTGTGGGATTATCTACCTGCTTTTGCATTTCTTTTGCCTTGTCTATGGCTTCATCAGCAGATACTTTGAAAAATGAAAAATTGGTAGGATTTTTTAACTGTCTCCAAAAATTGGAGAAGAAATTGGAGAACAAATCGCCGTGTTTGTCCACACGCATAAACTGGCTTTGGTTTTCCTTTGTAGGGTCGGCAGTTTTCAATTTGCCGTTTTCATCTATACCAGTAATCGCCTGTATTTTATTCTTTTGCTTATCCAGTACCAGCAATATATCCGATAGCTGTTCAGGAGTTTCCTGTTTGATTTCTATTTCTTCACTCATAATATGAAATTTTAAAGTTCAAATGCCGAATGTATAGGAAGCGTTCGCTCACTTGCCTTATGTGGCAGTCAAAGGCAGTGTTTGTCATCCATTGGCGTTCAGTTTGGGCAAAGGCGGATTAAAACTTTCCCTGATAAACTGATGCACGTCTGATAGTTTGTAATACAGTTTCCCGCTTATCGTGTAATAGGGCAGCTTGCCGATGGAGCGATAACGTTGCAGGGAACGGTTGCTGATTTTCAGCATTTGAAGTAAATCCTGATTATCGAGCAATTCCTCTCCATCAATGCTGTTACGTTTTTTTTGTAAGCTGTCTATATTGTCGCCCAGCATATCAAGGCGTTCCATTAGGCGTTCCATCCACGCCAAAAATTCCATTCTGTCAATGTTCATAACCGCACGTTTTAAGATTTAACTGATTTCAGCTTCCTGCCTTTTTCGATATAACTTTTGCCTTTTGCCATAAGCTCCTGTACATATTCATCACTGCTTTGTATAGCATTGGCATTGAGCATATCCTTGATTGCTCCAATCGTATAGAAATATTGCCCGTAGAGTTTTGAATAAGCTATTTCGCCTTTGGTACGCATACGCCACAAGGTCTTTTCGCTGATGTGCAGGTATTGGCATACCTCGTGGTTGTTCAGCCACAGGTCATCATAGCTTGTATTATTCAGTCTTTGGAGATAATCGGCAATCGCATTGATACGGCTGTTGAGCTGTCGCCACGCTTCTTCTTCGATAGTGATTATTTTCATTGCATTAGTATTAATGTTCACAATGCAAAATTGCTAAGGGTGGCAGAGTTTGTCTGCCAATGTTTGCCAATTGGTTAGGCGGTTTTCTGAAAATTTTTGCAATTGGGCAAAACCTCTATTTAGTAAGGGTTTTTAGTGTTTTTAAATAATTTGTTGCTTTATTTTGCGCTCATTTGCCAATGGGCGGATATGGGCAAAAAAAAGCAGTACACGGAAATGTACTGCTTTGAAACAATGCCTTTTGATAGTCAAAGGTCTTTATCCATATATTCTTCCAACGAAATTTTAAGCTGGTCTAAAAACGCCGTTCTTGAACCTGCACGGGTTTTCATTCTATGGAAGGCGTGATGTATATCATTTAAGGGAGTTCGGAAAAGGATTTGGAAAATCAAAGCCAGCTTTCGGATACCGATATTTCCGTTAGAAACTGAACTGGAAGCATACAGGGCGTATATCAGTTCAATAAGTGCGTTGTTTGAATTTGTCCACGAAATATCCTTACTGACTTCGTCATTCAGATTTAATAGAACCAGGTCAGGGTTTTCTTCGGGATTTATTTTGTTTAGTAAATAAGTATAGAGTAGTTCATTGGCAATAATATGGGCTATTTTGTTATCATAATAAGTGGAAAAGCTAAGGTCTATTTCAAAAACTCCACTATTCAAACCATCGTGGTAATTAATTTTCCCAAGCATAAAATAGCTGTGGTCACGGTCTGTCCTTCCTGCACGGTAATACCTGTAAAAATAGGTGTTACAAATACTCTCCTTATATTCTGATTTGAGAGATTTCAATTCATTCTCGAAATAGCTCTGATGTATTTCTCCTGTATTGACAGGGCAAGTTGTTTCGATACGGAAAACTTTGTTATAGTAAATGAGCTTTCCTAAGATTTGTGGTTTGATGTTCTTGAAAAAGTCAATTTCCTGTTCGTCATTTTTAAAACCGTTTTTTAATACTTTGGCTTTTACATTTTGCATCATCTCATTTAGGAATAAGGTCATTTGGTATGCCTCTTCCGCTGTGGGCATTAATTCGGAAGCGAGTTTATCTTCCTGATGCCTAATCTGCGATAATATTTTACTCAACAGGATTTCCATAGCTTAGTCTTTTAAAGTTATCACTATCTGTTTCGGAATTGCATCTATTGATGATAAGTCAAAATTTGGAAAATATAATCGAATAAATATCACAGGTTCCCCACAGTGGGGGGATTTTTTTTGATAATTTTTGTATGGGAGGGAACAAAAAAAGGGTAACGCAGCAATGCACTTTACCCATTATTTTTTTATATTTGCAGTATTGATTTACATGGTAATCAGATGAAAGCGAGTGCAGTAAGCACCATTACTAAATCGTTACCGATTGGATTTTCCACTCTTGTAAACTACTCTTTATTAGCCACTTTGGGCTATATTAATCTTTTTTTTTAAAAAAAAATGTAATTGAGCGTTTGTTTGTAAAAAAATAAAGAATAACGAAAATTGAATCAAAATAGACTGTTGCGATTGTGGAAATTGTCTTTTAATGCGATTGATAATAAGCTTTACCAGAACTGATCTGAATTTTTTTCAAGAAAAGTACATATCTTTAGAAGGTGAAAAAGTGAAAATTTTAAATAAACATTCTATGAAAAAATTTGAAAACAAAGTGGTTGTTGTAACTGGTGCAGGCGGAGGATTAGGTCGAGCAATTGCAGTTTCTTTTGCCAAAGAGGGCGCGAAATTGGCGTTAGTCGATTTAAAAGAGGAATTTCTTAGCGAGATAAAATCCGAAGTTGCGCGCTTGGGAGCAGAGGTGTTAACCTTCGGTGCAGACATCTCGGATTACCCCACCGTCCAGAATATTTTTCAGCAAACTCGCGAAAAATGGGGCAGTGTGGATGTAGCGTGCAACAACGCAGGAGTTGTGGGTATCGGAAGCATTGAGGAAATTACACCCGAAGAATGGGATCGTGTTCTTGGGATCAATGCCAAAGGTGTTTTTGTATGTACCAAAGCGGCTTTGGAGGTGATGAAGCCACAAGGTTCAGGAGCGATTATCAATACCGCCTCGATTGCTGGTAAAATGGGTATGCCACATCTTTCCCACTATGTGGCCTCTAAATTTGCGGTGATTGGCTTTACCAATAGCATTGCCAAAGAATTGGCCACAACTGGTATCACCGTTAATGCCATTTGTCCGGGAATCATTGGTACCGGAATGTGGCGTGGAGAGGGAGGAATAGCAGACCGTTGGAAAAAACCTGGCGAAACCGAACAGCAATCATGGGACCGAAATAAATCGACGCTTATTCCGCAGGGTGTTGATCAAAGTCCTGAAGATATAGCCGAAGGCGTCCTGTTTCTTGCAGGTGCGAAACATGTGACGGGTCAAGCATTAGCAGTGGATGGAGGAATGACGATGTAATGCATTGATGAGGTGCCTTCATCAGATTTTGTGCTACAAAACATATTTTGTATTTGTAATTTTCCACCCAAGAAAAAAGACTAATTTGCTATGCCAACCTTGCTTTTTTTATCGGGTTTTATAATGCAAAACATAATTTTTGTCTTTGATGGAATGCAGTGTTAATCACGTTTTTAGAAGAATGTATTGATATGGCTAATTTTTTTTGATTGATAAGCAACTGTGAATCACTGAATTGTATTTTTGTTTAAACTTTTACAAAATTTAGTTAAAAATTTGTGGGTGATGAGATAATGTTGTATTTTTACAACGCTTTTAGAGAACCTTCTTTAGAAGCAATAAATTTTTTTTCATCATTTGTGTTTTTAGAATCGCGTCGTAAGATGCGATTCTTTTGTTTATCTACTTGGGTGGTGTTTCATAGCGGAGCAGTAAATCCACGAAATATGAATAGGTAATACTTCCGTCTTGCCGGTTGCTTTTCAGAAAGAGATCATTGGTGATTCCAAAAAAATTCTCCACGGCACCCTCATGCTTTTCAGCAAATATTTTTGCAGCCCGTCGATCGCGTTTCATGGCCGGCGAGTATTGGTGAAGCACATTTTTGACGAATGTTTCGTCTTCTGCAGTCAATGCATTGAGTAACGATCGCAAAACGAAATATTCGGTGCTGTATCTCAATTCCGGGTTTCTAGCGTTTTTTCCAATGAGGTAACCGATGAAGTTGGCCTCCTGTTCACGGGCGTAACCCAACTGATGCGCACTTTCATGTGCCAAGGTAAAAGGAAGTTCATGGGGAGGAAGTTTAGGATTATACTGTGCCTCTGCCGTAAAAGGATTGTAGTAACCCAAAATGCCGGTATAACTCATCACCTGCGCGAATAGACTGGGTTTAAATGCTTGAATTGCCGTAGGCGTTTTAACACCCAATAAAGCAGGTATGGTGTATTGGTTGCTTAAAATTTCAGCTTCAACTGCTTTTAGATCATCAATTTTGAATACACCATTTCGGTCTTCTTTTACCCATGTCCGGGTTTCTTTAGCAAGCTCGAGGTATTTCAAAGTCAACTCTTTTAAGTGTTCGGTTTTGCTTTTTGGCGAAAGTTTTTCAATCAGGGGTTTTTGAAAGTAAAGCATTCCCCAGAATAGGTTGTAAATGAAATAAAAAATATTCAGTAGTACCAGCATCATGAGCATTCCCTGCTTCCTGGTTTTTCGTTGGGCTATTTTTAAAAGAATCAAAAGGAAAAGCAGCGCCAGTATAATATAGAATAAATCACCGGCGGAGAAAGAAACCCGAGAGAATAACCGCTGATGAAGATCTTTCTGGTATTCAAAAAAGTGGTCGAAAAAGTGGATGAAGAAGGGGATTCGGGAGAAAACATAAAACGAAATAAATTGGGCAAGTAAAATACCTGCCCAAATTTTCCATTGATATAATTTTATCTTTACCATACTAAAGCGCTGGCTCCCAAAATTGCTGCGTCAGCTTCGTTAAGGTCGCTGAAAAGAATTTTCACCTGGTTTTTAAAAACCTGAAGAAGATTTGCTTCCATGGCCTGTCGGGTGGGTTTCATAATTAAATCGCCTGCTTTGGTGAGCCCGCCAAAAAGAACGATGGCTTCAGGTGCAGAGAATAATACAAACGTTGCCAATGCTTCACCCAAAATTTCGCCGGTAAACTCAAAAACCTGGTTGGCAAGCGGATCACCTTGTTTTGCACAGTTGAAAACTGTTTCGCTGGTGAGCGCATCAATCGTAAAACCACGTAGTAAACTTGGCGTATCCGGATTATTCTGCAGAATTTCGATAGCCGTATCTCGCAGTCCGGTCGCGGAGGCATAGGATTCTAAAGCACCGCGCAACCCGGTTCCTTTGTGCAGTCGCCCGTCGTGGCGAACGATGACGTGGCCCAGTTCTCCCGCAAAGCCATTGTGGCCAATTACGATTTTTCCGTCAATAATAATTCCGCTGCCTACGCCGGTTCCCAAAGTAATCATGATGAAATCGTTCATGTTTTTGGCAATGCCGTATTTATGTTCGCCTACTGCAGCGGCATTCGCATCATTGGTCATTTTCACCGGAATGGAAAACTCTTTTTCCAGTAATTCGGCCATGGGGATAACCCCTTTCCATTTCAGGTTGGCAGCGTACTCGATGGTTCCTTTATAGTAGTTGGCATTGGGCGCACCCATTCCTATTCCTACAAAAGCACCAGCTCCGCCATACTCATCAATCATGGGCTTCAGTTTCCCGGCAAGTTCGCTTATAAAACCATGCACGCTGTCTTTATCGTTAGTTTTAATTCTGTCTTGCAGCAGGATTTCCCCTTTTCGGTTGACAATTCCAAATTTGGTATTGGTACCGCCAACATCGATGCCGATTGCGAATTTATCTTTCACCTTAGTCAACTTTAATATCCGTATTTACATTCTTGCTTCCTACCAAAGCATAGAAAACCATGTAAAGCAGGCAGATCACAATCACCCAGTAACTTTCAACATAGCCGAATAAATCTGCTGCCCAACCTTGAACTGCCGGGATAATTCCGCCACCACAAACCATTACCATAAAGATTCCGGATGCTGCAGCAGTGTATTTGCCTAATCCAGCTGTAGCCAGATTAAAGATGCCTCCCCACATCACAGAGGTACATAATCCGCAAAGTACCAAAAGCATAATGCTGGTTGGTACTTTCGCCAAGCCAAAGGAAATGTCAGACTGGAAAACAGGCATGCTTACCATCTGATCCTTAGGAAGCAAAATGGCACTTACCACGAATACCAGCCCTAAAGTTGCAGCAAAAACCAACATCGCTTTACTGGATACTTTTGCTCCAATAACGCCACCCACAAGTCTTCCGATTAGCATCAGAAACCAGTAAGTACCCACGACGGTTCCGGCTGTTGTTGCATTAATTTCCAAAGCTCCGGTCATGTAAAGATTGGCGATATTTGGAATACCTACTTCTGTACCCACATATACGAATATCGCAAGCGCACCCAGCAGAAAATGGGTGAAAGACAATGGGCTGTGTGTATCTTTGACAGTTGCTTTTTCTGTAATAATATGTGGTTCTGGGATGTTCATGAAATAAAGAACCAGAAATGCCAGTGCAAAAATTCCCATAGCAAGGAAAAGCGCTGGGTTAGCATCAGAAATGGTTGCTTTGGCAACATCACCCATCAGAAATCCAACCAGAACTGGAACGATGGTGGCTCCCATTGAATTTAATGCGCCCCCAAACTGAAGTAGTTGATTTCCTTTTTTACCTTCTCCACCAAGTGTATTCAGCATAGGATTAACCACAGTGTTTAGCATACACATCGAGAAACCGGCAATGAAAGCACCGATCAAATAAACCGGAAAACTACCGATTTGGCCCGAAAGAAAGGTAATGCCTACCCCTACGATACCCACAACAATGGCGGTAAGCGCAGTTTTTTTATAGCCAATTTTCTGAAGCATCATCCCTGCAGGGATTCCCATGAAGGCGTACGCGATAAAGTTGGCGAAATTTCCAAGTTGAGAAAGGAGATTACTGGCCTGAAATTGGTTCTTCACAATAACGCCCATCGGGTTTTGAAGCCCAGTAACGAAGGCAATCATGAAAAAAAGAGCAAACATCATCGCAATCGGTAATGCATAGTTTTTTTGTTGAGTTGTCATATATAGTTATTTATAATTATTATCCGAACAAATATAATTGAAATTCTCTTTCTGGTGACCGGGTTTTGCTATTTCTGCAGGGTTCCCAAAAAAGACGCATAAAGATAGAAAACTTTCGTCGCTTCACGAAGAATATTTGTCTAATGTGTTTTTTATCATGTGATAACTCTCTTCTTTCATGGGTTCTGCCTTGGGCTGCGGTTCCAATATCGCATTGAAGTACACGATTACTTTCCCGGGATGACCTTTTGCATGGTCGAAAGGAAACATATTTTTCAACCCAATAAAAGTGTAAACAGCAATCGGAACTTTATGTTTGGAGGAAAGGATGAAGGCGCCATCTTTAAAGTGGTCCAACAAAATTGATGTGTCATCAGGGACGCCGCCTTCGGGGAAAATTACAACACTTTGTCCTTCCTGCATTCTTTCGGCACATCTGCGATAAACTTCGGCGCGGCTTCTGGCAGAGCTGCGGTCAACCATAACACATACTCTCTTATAAATGGTGCCGAAAATCGGTATTTTTACCAGTTCTTTTTTACCCACATAGCATAGCGGATGGTGAGGCATCAAAATGCAGGGCAGCATCACATCCATCATCGAAGTATGGTTGGCAATAAAAACGTACTGCCTTTTGGGGTCAATAGATTCGCCGGAAACATTTCTCAGTTCGTAGCGGAAACCCATGCCATAAAACATCCCAAAACACCATAGGCGGATAAACCGGTAAGCCATAGGATAATCTTGCTTCCTGATGGAAAGCAACAAAAGGGGAATTCCCAAAAGTGTAGTGAGCACAGCTCCTAAAATCACCATCCATGCCCGCCAACAATAATTAAGGAACTTCGTCATACTGCTACTGTTTACTTTTTTTTGATTTTTTTGAATGGTTATCCGTTAAAAATTAATCTTTTTTTTACGGAATAATTAAGGATGGAAACCAGCAGAATTGCTGCAATTTTGCTCAGTATTTCCTGGCTGAATACAAAGAAACCGGCATCAAAATGATTCTTGAATACAAACCTGAAAAACAACTGAAAAAATAACAAACTGAGGATTGTCGAGAAAAAAGAGACCACCATAAAATAGGCAAATTCCTTGTTTTTAGAGTGCTTGCCACGTTCGAAAACAAACCAGATACTCAGGAAATAATTGGTGATGATGCCACAAGAGGTTGATAAAACATTACTCAAAGGAAAGTGAACGCCGTGGAAATTTGTCTCCTGAGGCAGAAACTGAGGAAGGTAAACGCTGAGTGTTTTAAAGGAGCCAATCTCCACCACCGCACTCAGCGCACCGGCGACGATGAACAAAAAAATCTGCCTATGCTGTAATAAAAGTGCTTTCATCAAATTTCTTCCGGCAACAAATTTAAAACTTAATGTGAATAGTTTTAAATTTATGTTAATTTATTTTCAGGATTCAATATTATTTTTAAATTTATTCTTTCAAAAGCGAACTTCTTACCTGATAAATTTTTCATTTTCAAATTGCAGTGAGCATGATTTTTTATCTTGAGCAGTACACGAATCTATGTTTTTAATGTAAACGACCATCACCATTGCAAAATGAAAACAAACAGACCTTATCGCAAATTTATGCCGCAGCAGGCGAAAATAGAAGAACTTGAAAAAAACAGTCCCCGTTTCAAAAGAATTTATTCTGAGTATGAAGTGATGACGGATGAACTGTGGAATCTTGAAACCAGCGATGCTGTCAATATTCCCGATGATTTTATAAACGCCATTAAGCAACAAACCGAGTATTTGGAAGATGAAATAGGCGACTGGTTATTGCAGAACGGCGACGATTCAAGCCAGAAGTAATTTCCCCTTTTCCAAATTAAGTTAAAAAATACCATTGCTGATACCGTAGGTTTAGGGTCTTCTATCTGTATTTTTTACCGTCAACAATGCCGATCGGATTTGCAGAATGATGGCTTTTTCTTCTGAATAGAATATCTTTGCACCATCTTAAGCGTTGCACTTATCGATTCACAGCAAAATTTATGGTCATCAATCTTAGTCAGAACAGGAATCTTAAACTTTTTAAACTGATTTCCGAGGTTGCCCAAAAAAATGGGCAGTCGGTTTTCATCGTAGGCGGGTATGTACGCGATTTGATCATGAAACGCAAAGTGCCCACTGATATAGATTTTGTCACCGAAGGAAATGGTATAGAACTGGCGAAATCTGTTGCACAGGAAATAAGTCCTTCATTGAAAGTTTCTGTTTTTAAAACCTACGGAACGGCCATGTTTAAACACAATGGACTCGACCTTGAGTTTGTGGGAGCACGCAAAGAGAGCTATGCCGAAGACTCCCGAAAACCTGCGGTGGAAGGAGGAACTATTGAAGATGATCAAAAACGCCGCGACTTTACCATCAATGCCTTGGCTATTTCATTGAATCACGAAAACTTCGGTGCCCTCATCGATCCTTTTGGTGGCATCGAAGATATTAAAGCTAAGATCATCAAAACACCGCTGGAGCCGTCGCAAACTTTTTCTGACGATCCGCTGCGCATGATGCGTGCGATCCGTTTCGCCACTACTTTAGGATTCGAGATAGAGAACTCCTCACGGGATGCCATTAAAAAAGAGGCGGAGCGGATGAAAATCGTTTCCAAGGAAAGAGTGATGGTCGAATTCAACAAAATCATGCTTTCCGAAAAACCCTCGGTGGGGCTAAAACTTATGGAACAAGCAGGTTTGCTCGATTTGCTGATTCCCGAGCTTACTGCTCTTAAAGGTATTGAAGAAATTGAGGGTCAATCGCACAAAGATAATTTTTGGCATACGCTTGAAGTAGTTGATAATATTTCTGTAAACACCGATAAATTGTGGCTTCGTTGGGCAGCACTTCTGCACGACATTGGTAAAGCGCCTACCAAGAAATTTGTTCCGGCTGTTGGCTGGACTTTCCATGGTCACGAATTCCTGGGTTCCAAAATGGTGAAGACGCTTTTTACTCGTCTTAAATTGCCGCTGGGAAATGATATGAAATATGTGCAGAAACTCGTTAAGCTCTCATCAAGACCTATTTCGCTGATTGATGATGGTACTTCTGATGCGGCACTGCGACGGCTTCTGTTTGATGCAGGTCCCGATCTTGAAGATCTTTTTACGCTATGTAAAGCCGACATCACCACCAAGAATTCATCAAAGCAGGAGAAATTTAAAAAGAATTTTGAATACGTTGCAGAAAAGATCAAGGAAGTAGAAGAGAAGGATCAGATCAGAAACTTTCAACCCCCAATTACCGGTGAAGAAATTATGGAGCTCTTTAACTTGAAGCCGGGTCGGGAAATCGGCATATTAAAGGAAAAAGTGAAAGAAGCGATCTTAGAAGGCGTCATTAGTAACAACAAACAGGAAGCACACGATTTTGTATTAAAAGAAGCAGCTATGCTTGGCTTGAAACCTTAAAATACGTTACCGTCACATAAAAATCCCTTTCAATACCTTTATTGAAAGGGATTTTAAGTACGCAATAAGTTCTTGAAAAACATTTAGTTTTTATAAAAACCGTTGGTCGCTATTCCTGTAGTGATGGTCTTCATCAACGTTCCGGAAAGATTATAAATTCTTACGCTATTGTTTTGGGTAAAAGATGGATCGCTCACAAAAACTTTACTGTCGATGATGTTGAAACCGTAGATAGAACTTGCCGTTACGTCAAACATAAAATTTGCTTGGTCTCCATTCATGCTGTACAATTTTTTACCCGATGTTATAAAATAAACTATTCCTTTATCTACCGCAAGTTTTTTTCCGTCGGGAATGGTACTGAAAGTCAGTTGCTGATTAATATTTCCGGTTCTGGAATTGATTTTATAAAAATAAGTTTTACTGCTATCCGATGTTAATACATAGATGGACGTATTGTCGGACGCCATATCGCGAATAATAGCATCATCATTCAGTGTAACAACTTTATCCATCGTATTCGTTGTGGTATTAATTCTTGAAATGGTGTGTCCGGTTGGCAATTCATTGTAAATGGCATCGTACTTTACGCCATCGCTCTGCACATACACGAATCCATCGGAATAGCTCAGTTTGTCGGCATAACGATCGAAATCAATACTTTTTACAAAATTATCGGCATTGTCATAAATATTCACTTTTCGTGTGGTGCTAAAATTATTATTGGAGATGTATGTGTAATTGGCAGAAAATGCAATATATCGTGGCTGCACCAAATTGGTGGTGATGCTTCCACTTTTTTGGAAAGTATAGCGGTTTACAATTTCCACTTTGGCCGGATCGTTAACAACCAGGTAAGCTTTGTCGCCTTTCATGCCAATGGATTGAAAAACTTTGCCCAGCACAGCACTGTTGTTATTGCGGCTGAAGATGTCGTCTTGCTGCTGAGTGAGATCGGATGAGAGAAATGAAACGCTTGCATCTGGCGAAGAAAAGCTGCCTTCGTTAGCAATGATAATTCCTGTTTCATAAGGACCCAGCGGAATGGGTTCGTACGATAAATCATCTTTTCGGCATGCGGTGATAATGAGTAAAGTTCCTGCGAGGAATAAGGATAAAATTTTAGATGCTTTCATGGGGTAAATATACTGATAAATCTTTTTTTGCGATTATATTTCATTCAGTTAATGCAAGTGTAAAAGGCCTTTCAAAAACGATGAAGGTTAAAATAAAATCCATCCAAAAAAATACAGCGAATCACTTATGAAAAAAAACAGTGACACTTCCCGTAGAATGAAAAAAGAAATCGTGATCCTCGAATTCAATGTGTGTTTGCGCCTCAAGATAATCATGAACCATTTTCTGCAACACGCCATCACCAATCCCGTGAATAATTTCTAGTTTGCGCACCTTGTTCTTTCGGCAATCTTCCACCGTTTGCACCAACTTTTCGCGTTGTATAGCAATTCTTTCGGCAGCAGAATACAGTTCGGGTGTTTCTACCAATTGTTCAAAATGAAGGTCAAGAGCACGATGCAGATTTTTGTTTTTACTAATGGGCGTTTTGGTTTTTTCTTTTCGCTGAATGGTTTTTACTTCATCATAAATTGATGGATCAACGATCAAAAGCTGCCGCACATCATACTGATGAACAAAGCCATGCTCGTCGCGAAAAAAAACTTGGCTGCCCTTTACAGAAGTAATGGTTCCCTTAAGATTCTGATCAATTACCGAAACACGGTCGCCAATTTTCATTGTTTTTTTGCAAATGTACTCAGGAATTGGGAAAAGAGCAATGTGCTTTTCAGTACCGATAGGAGAAAGTAGTTCGCCAATTCCTGAAATTTCGTTACTTTTGAGTTCTTAAAAAATTAATTTTAAATATCATCATGAAAACGGATCCAATTTTTGAGCTTATTGAACAGGAAAAGCAGCGACAAACCCATGGCATTGAATTAATTGCCTCCGAGAATTTTGTATCGGACAATGTGATGAAAGCGATGGGAAGTGTATTGACCAATAAATATGCAGAAGGGTATCCAGGAAGAAGATATTATGGGGGTTGCGAAGTGGTGGATGAAGTGGAAACCCTCGCGATTAATCGGGCCAAAGAGCTTTTTGGGGTAGCGTATGCCAATGTACAGCCCCATTCGGGTTCGCAAGCCAATGCGGCGATTTACTTGTCTGTCCTTAAGCCGGGAGATCAGATCTTGGGGCTTGATTTATCAATGGGTGGGCATTTAACCCACGGTTCTGCCGTTAATTTTTCCGGCATTCAGTATCACGCCAATTTCTATGGCGTCGATCGGGAAAGTGGGCTTATCGATTACGAAGCCATGCGCCAAAAGGCATTAGAAGTAAAACCCAAAATGATTATTGCCGGTTATTCTGCCTATTCGAGAGATTTAGATTTCAAAAAATTCCGTGAGGTGGCTGATGAAGTGGGTGCAACCTTGTGGGCCGACATTGCGCATCCCGCAGGTCTCATAGCAAAAGGGCTGTTGTCGTCACCATTCGAGCATTGCCATGTAGTCACCACCACTACCCACAAAACCCTTCGCGGGCCCCGTGGCGGACTGATTATGATAGGCAAAGATTACGAAAACACATACGGACACAAAACACCAAAAGGCGAAACCAAAATGATGAGTGCCGTCATTGATAGTGCCGTTTTCCCCGGAATTCAAGGTGGTCCTTTAGAGCATGTGATCGGGGCAAAAGCCGTGGCATTCGGTGAAGCCATCGATTCTCCATTCGGAGATTACGCAAAGCAGGTGATCGCCAATGCAAGGGCTTTAGCTAAAGCAATGATCGATAACGGGTTTAATATTGTGAGTGGCGGAACCGACAACCATTTAATGCTCATCGACCTCAGAAATAAAAACGTAAACGGTAAAGAAACTGAAAAAGCATTGGTGAAGGCCGATATTACCTGCAACAAAAACATGGTGCCGTTCGATGATAAAACAGCTTTTACTACTTCTGGTATCCGCTTGGGAACTGCGGCGATCACCACCCGCGGATTGAAAGAAGCCGATATGGCTACAATCGCCGGACTGATTAACGAAGTAGTCATGAATCTTAACGATGAAACCGTGATTGCAGGCGTTCGTAAAAAAGTGAATGAACTGATGGAATCTAAGCCGCTGTTTCAGTATTAATCAGCGACAATTTTAATGTTTTCATGTCACTTTTTGGTGGAAGTAAAGAGCAACGGGATCGTAGTTCTCTCTGTTTTGTATGAAAGGGTTTTAAGACCGCTTCACCGCTGAAAAAATGAATGGTCTTCCTTAGTAACTGTCCAAATTTTTACCGACAAGAGTTAAACGTTTTAAAACAATAGTCATTTCTATGCTTTTGGCACCTTTTGAGCGTTTTTTTACTTTTCATTCCTGATTGAGCCCGATAAATCTACAGATAAAAAGCAAAAAATCCATCTTAAAGCCCTTCAAAATCAAAAGAAATAAAATTTTAGACCGTTACTTGGTATTCCTAAATGAAATCATACACATTCGAAGAGATTAAGCAAAAAATGATGGCCTACTGTACCTATCAGGATCGCTGTCATCAGGAAGTGGAGCAGAAAATGCGCGACTTTCTGCTTATTCCGGAGGCAAAGGAAGAGATTCTGCTTTTTCTAATGCAGGAAAAATACTTGAATGAGGAACGTTTTACACGAAGTTATATTCGGGGTAAATTCTCGATAAAGTCTTGGGGAAGAAATAAAATCAGCAACCACTTGCGCCAAAAAGGGGTTCCTGATAAATTGATCCAAAATTGTTTTGATGAAATCGACCCCGCAGCGTATGAACGTGTTCTGGCGAAAACTTACGAACGTTATTTTGACGCTCAGAAAGGGTTGGCTTATCAAAAACGCTCAAAAACAATTCGTTATTTGCTAAGCCGCGGATTTGAATATGAGGAAATTCTTAAATTAGAATAACACAATTTTCCAACGATCATTTGCTAATACTAAAAATGATTCTCAACATTCAAATTTCCAAATTCATTAAAATTGAATGAGCGGGTAACTTCCTGATATTGTAATTGAAAAAGGCGAGTGTATCTTCTGCGGAAGTTACGCTCGCCTTTTTTCTGCTCCATGTTTATTATCGTCCAAAAGCGAAATATTTAGATAATGGGTTTTTCTTCTGATGCAACCAATCAGCAACCATCTGCATTCCGGTGACGGAAAAAGTGATGCCGTTGCCGCCAAAGCCCAGCACAAAATACGCGTTCTTGAAATCTTTGTGCACGCCGATGTATGGCAAGCCATCTTTGGTAGCGCCAAAAGTTCCGGCCCACGCAAAATCTTCCTTGAATTTAAAATCCGGAAAGTTCTTATGAAAGGCCTGTGTCAGCTTGGTGGCTTTTTTGTGCAGCATTTCATCACGTTTACGCGGGTTGCTGAACTCTTCATCTTCACCGCCAATCAACATTCGGTGGTCGTCGGTAGTGCGCATGTACAAGTAAGGATCGGAAGTGTTCCAAATGAGCACATCTTTATAGGCATTGGTTAAATCTTCATTAACTTCAGAAATAATGGCATAGGTACTGAGCAGGTCGACAAATTTTTCCTTAATCATGTTGGTGCTCTCATAGCCCACGCAATACACAATTTTATCGGCGTTAATGGTTGCGCCCGAGTCGAGGGTAATTTTATTTTTCCCTTTTGATAATTTTGCGGAAGTCATTTTGGTTTTATCATAGACTTGCAAACCTCTTTTCATGTTAAAAGCGAGCAGCTCATGCACCAAGCGAAAAGCATCAACACTGGCACCTTGATCTGATAAAATGCCACCGTAAGAAGTGGGTATTTTATATTTTTCCTCAATCTCTTCCTTTTCCAGCCATTGCACAGCAAAGCCCGCATCTTCGCGCGCTATACATTCTTTTTTTAAACCATCCACATCTTTTTTGAAGCTGGCAAAATACAATGATTTCTTTTTCTTAAATCCTGCCTTAGACTTAATCTCCTTCGTGAGATCAGAAAGAATATTGATAGAGTCCGAACATGCGTGGTAGCACATTTCTGCACCTTTTTTACCAATCATCTCGATCAACTGGTACAATGGTGTGTCAATTTCATATTGAAGCATTGATGTGGTTGCAGAGGAACTTCCGTTGGCAATTTCGCGCTGATCGATCAGAATAGTTGAATAGCCCTCTTTAATCAGCTGGTGGGCAATTAAACTTCCGGTGATGCCGCCGCCTACCACCAATACCTCGCAGGTTTTATCCTCGTCCAAAGAAGGATAGGTATTGATGAGGCCGTTTTTCACCATCCAAAAAGGTTCATTAGATTTTAGGTCCATTTTAGTCTTGTTTTTCAATTAAGTATTTCCAATACCGCCGAGGTACATGCTGCAAATGCAGTTTCATATTCTTTCTGGCAATAATGTTAGTGCTTTTAAAATATTGCTTCCATAAGGTTTGGTAATGGTGCTCTTGCTCATCCACGGTCACTAGCTGATCAGACTTCATTAAAGAATCCTGCTCCACTGCAGAGAGCTGTACTTCAGTTAATGAGTTGAGATCATACAAGACCCCGTAGTTTCTTTTAACATCGTAAATAATCCAGGGTTGATCGGCATAGCGCTTCCGAAAAAAATCGGTGATTAAAGGTAAAACGTTAAAATCGGGCTCAATGGTCGCTTGAAACATGCCATCATCGCTTTTCTGAAATCTAATGAAAGCTTTCATTCGGTGGCGCTCGCGGTTAACGCTGGTTAATGTTTGATCAAATAAGAGCACATGGGGATCCCCAAAATTTTGGAGTATTGCATTATTTCCTAAAAACACCTGCTGCATAATGGTTATTAACGCCTTCCAAACCTCTTGTTGATCCGAAAGAAATACTTTGAAAATATCGTGCACTTCGTTCTTTTTCAGCTTTTTAAGCAATCCTCTTTGTACCCTTTCCGCCTTATTTACGTCGGTAATTATCTCAAAAATTTCTTCAAATAGAGTGCCTGAAAATTCATTGTTTGCAACAGGCGTTACCTGAAAATGCCGTCGTTCGAAGCTCTCGAAAACAGCCGTTAAAAATCCCGGATAACTTCCATCAAAACAGTAAATCATCGCACTAATCCTGTGTCGTCCAGATGAAGCGACTCAAATCATAACCGTTCTTTTTCGCGTAATCCAGGTATTTTTGTTTGGTACTGTCGGAGATGGTTTTGTTTCGGGAAAGGATCCAGATGTACTCGGTACTTTCGCCGAAAATAAGGGCAGTTTCATAATCAGGATCCATCATCACGACGTTGTACTCTGCATAAAAAGGACCGAAAAACGAGACCTTCAGCGCACCTTCTTTGTCAGATCGTGTGAATTTTGCTTTTCCAACCGCTTCTTCCCATTTGTTTTTGACGTAATTATAACCCTTGTTGACGACTTTAATTTTTCCATCGTCGCGCATCGAATAATTCGCCGTTACATTCTTCAAATCTTTCTCGAATTTAAAGTCGAATCGAGCGATCTCGTACCAGGTTCCTAAATATTTTTGGCTGTCGAAGTGCTGTACCACTGGAACTTTTTGGCTCATTGTATTCTTGCTTGAACATCCCGCAATAAACGATATGATACCGATTCCTACAGCGGCCATCAGCACTTTTTTTACATTTTTATTCTTCATGCCATTTTGTTTTCTTAAAATAAACTCAGTTGGTTGCTAGGTATAGTTGATTTATATTTTGATTTAGAGGCAGAGGTAATGAGTGATTTTATACGCATGGGAGCCAATTCACCCAATCGAGTTGGTGTATCTGCACAGGTCATAAAAAACTTGGCGCGATTAAAACTAATGCCCATTTTTCGAACCTGGTATTCATGCAATCTTCCAAACTTTCTGGCCTGAATCATTTTCATTGCCGATTTCCTTCCCACACCGGGAATACGGATCATTTCCTGAAAAGTCGCTTTGTTGATGTCCACGGGAAAGAAGTGTGGGTTTCTGAGCGCCCAACCCAATTTTGGATCAATATCCATATCCAGATTTGTAAAGCCGGGATTCAGAATTTCATCCAGCTTAAAATCATAAAACCGCAATAGCCAGTCGGTCTGGTAAAGTCTGTTTTCACGAATCAACGGCGGTGGAGATCCAATTTGTGGAAGTAAGCTGTTTTCACTATTGATGGGGATATACCCACTGTAATACACTCTTTTCAGCTGATACTTTTCATAGAATTCGTTGGCGACATTCATGATCTCAAAATCATTTTCAGGCGTTGCACCAATCACCATTTGCGTACTTTGCCCTGCAGGGACGAAAAGCGGTTTTCGGCGAATGAGTTGAGATTCGGTTTTCAGTTCATCAATCTGCTCTTGCACAAATGCCAATGGTTTGCGTACGCTGTCGTGATCTTTCTCTGGCGCAACCATCTTTAAACCTTTTTCGGTCGGCATCTCTAAATTGATGCTCATACGATCCACATACAAACCTGCTTCTTTGATGAGTTCCTCACTGGCCCCGGGAATAGTTTTTAAATGAATATAGCCGTTGTAACGTTCTTCCTGCCTTAGTTTTTTAACGATACGCATCAATCGCTCCATCGTGAAATCTGCGTTTTTGAAGATACCCGAACTCAAAAACAAACCTTCAATATAATTGCGCCTGTAAAAATTCATGGTCAGTTCCACCACTTCATCTACGGTAAAAGCAGCTCTTTTTACATCGTTACTTTTTCTGCTTACACAAAAGGAACAGTCGTAAATACAGTGATTGGTTAAGAGAATCTTGAGCAGCGAAACACACCGTCCATCTTCGGTATAGGTATGGCAAATCCCGGAGTGCGACGCATCACCAATGCCACCGGAGTTTTTACGCTTACTACCGCTGGAACTGCAACTTACGTCGTACTTAGCGGCATCTGCTAAAATGATCAATTTTTCTTCAATTCGATTCATCAAAAACAATTAGACTCGAAATTTAAGCAAATTTGGAACCACAAATGATTTGTTTTTAGTTACGATTTGTAACAATTTTCAAGAAAGCTTTTATTCGGGTTGATTTTTAATAGATAGGCGTAGAAAACAACACAGGAATGAAAGGTTGAAATTTTTGAGGCATAAAAGTTGTTTTACACCGCTATCAATCATTAAATAAAATAAAATGGGAAATGCACAATCGCCACACCAGGATTTGGCTGGAACAGTGGCCATTAAAAAAGTGAAAGAAATTGCTGAAGCAGTGAGAACCTGTTTTTTCAGTACCAGAATCAATAACGAAACGTCGAGCAGACCAATGGCTTTGCAGGAGGTTGATCATGAGGGCAACTTGTGGTTTTTAAGTGCAGTCGATAGTGAAAAGAATAAGGAAATTGAGGAGGGCGCCAAAGTGGAATTGTATTTCATGAATCATTCCAAGTATGAGTATGTTTTTGTGGCTGGTGAAGCATCGGTTTCCCAAGACAAAGCTTTGATTGAAAAATATTATAGCGCCTTTGCTAATGCATGGTTCGAAGGAAAAGATGATCCTAACATCAGTGTAATAAAGGTGATACCATCAGAGGGCTACTATTACGAAACTAAGGACAATAAACTCATCGCCATGTCGAGAATGCTTTTTGCTGCGATCACGGGTAAACCGGTGGAGGATGGTGGTATTGAGGGCGAGCTTAAATTAGATTAATGTAAGCAGACAGAGGTTTTTTTTAATCATTTAATAATATCATAATTATGGAAAATAATACCAATGAAATTGCACCCAAACTCGTAAAAAGTACGGCTGTTATTACTGGTGCATCCAGCGGAGTAGGGCTGGCTACAGCACAATTATTTGCGAAAAAGGGTTTTAATCTGGTGCTGGCGGCAAGGGGCGAAGATGGCTTACAGAGGGCTGTAGAAACTTGTAGAGCATTGGGAGCAGCGGCGGTTTACAAAGCGACGGATATGTCCATTGCCAGCGAAGTACAGCGTTTGGCAGAATTCGCCGTTACGGAATTTGGTCGAATTGATGTATGGGTCAACAATGCAGGGGTAATGGCCAGTGGTAAATTTGAAGAAATACCGATGGATGTGGCAGAGCAGGTTATTAAAACCAACTTAATGGGTTATCTGCACGGTGCGTATTATGTTTTGCCTGTTTTTAAAGAACAAAATCAAGGCATTTTGATCAATAATGTATCGATTGGTGGATATATGCCTGCACCATTTAGTTCTGCATACTCCGCATCCAAGTTTGGAATTAAAGGTTTAATGAGTGGGCTTCAAAGTGAATACAGCAACTTTCCGGAGATCCATATTTGTAATATTTATCCGCAGGTACAGCGATCTACGGGCAATTCGCATTCGGCAAAATACTCGGGACTCGATTTTAAAGTGCCTCCTTTCGCCGCTGATCCCCGAGATACGGCGAAAACCATTTGGAAGTTGGTGCAAAAACCAAAAAATGATACTTTCCCCGACATTACTTCTTATGCATTGAAGGTGGCACACAGTATATTTCCTCACGGTTTTACCAACATTGCCACAAGCGTTATGAGAATGATGATGAAGGTGAACAATGGTCAAAATGAGGAAGGAAATGTTTTGGAACCATCAGAGAATCCGCATGCCGTGTATGGCGAAACCTCACTGCCAGTACCTTCTCGCACCACCAAAAAGTGGTTGGCTGCGTCACTGTTGTTAGGCGCGGGTTTGTTGGTGGCCAGTCAGATGAGTAAGGGTAATAAAAAGTAAATCAATTTGAAGCTTCTGCAATTTACATCAAAAGGTATCTATTGTGTTCCGGGTCGGTTTTACATCGATCCGTGGAGGCCGGTAGATTTGGCCATAATCACGCATGGCCATGCCGATCATGCCAGAAGCGGAATGAAAAAGTACCTGTGTCATCATTTTACAAGACCTATTTTATATTCCCGAATTGGGTCGGGTATTGATTGTCAGGGAGTGGCATATGGAGAAATTATTGACATTAATGGGGTTAAAGTTTCCTTACATCCTGCGGGACATATCATTGGATCTGCACAGATACGCATGGAATATAAAGGGTACGTTGCCGTGGTCTCCGGAGATTACAAGACGCAGGATGATGGACTTTCAACGCCTTTTGAACCTGTTAAGTGCCATGAGTTTGTTTCTGAAAGCACCTTTGGCTTACCCGTGTATCATTGGCTGTCGATTGGGGAGCAGGAGAACATGCTAAGGAACTGGGTGGAGCATAACCGTCAAAATGGAAAAACATCTGTTTTCATTGGATACTCTTTAGGGAAGTCGCAGCGAATCATGAAGGCATTAGACGGCGTAGATGAGTTGCATGTACACTATTCCATCGCCAAGCTCAACGAGGCCTACGAAAGTGCGGGCGTACAGTTGCCGGCATATCAAACCATTGATTTGCGCGAAGATAAAAAACATTTGGATGGTAAAATTGTTTTGTTGCCCCCTGCACTTGTGGATAATCCAGCTATGAAAAAAATTCCGAATATGGCGTATGCTATTTGTTCAGGTTGGATGCAGATTCGGGGTGCCCGCAGATGGCGAAGTGCCGATGCCGGTTTTGCCATCAGTGATCATGCCGACTGGCAAGGACTCATTGCAGCCATCAAAGCAACAGGCGCCGAAAAAGTACATATTACCCATGGTCAAACCGCAGTTTTTTCCAAATACCTCAATGAAATCGGCATTGCTGCTGATGAGGTGAAAACCCAGTACGGTGACGATGAGGAAGTTGTTGAAAAACTGGACGTATGAAAGATTTTGCCACTTTAATCAACGCGCTCGACAGTACCAACAAGACAGCGCTAAAGCAGGAAGCTATTTCGCAGTTCCTGCAGGTGGCGAGCAACCAGGATAAAGCATGGTTTCTGGCCTTATTCACCGGTAAAAAACCCAAACGAAACGTCCATTCCGCACTGATGAAAATATGGGCAATGGAGAGTGCGCAAATTCCGGAATGGTTATTCATCGAGAGTTATTCTGCAGTTGGCGATCTGGGCGAAACGATCTCTTTACTGCTACCACCGCCAACACACCAAATCGATATTCCGCTTTCGGAGTGGATGCAAAGAATTATCGCGCTTAAAGACAAAACCGAGGATGAAAAGAAGGCATTGGTGTTGGATGCATGGGATAGTTTAGATGCGATCGAGCGGTTTATTTTCAATAAGCTATTGGGTGGTAGTTTCAGGATTGGCGTATCTTCCAAAACACTCATCAACACTTTGGCAAAATTCTATGACCTCGATGCGAGCGCAGTTACACATAGCATGATGGGGCAATGGGATCCTCAGGAGGTTGATTTCGAACAGCTCATTCACGGACATTACACCAATACACAACTTTCCAAACCTTATCCGTTTTGTCTGGCTTACGCGCTGGAGAAAGAACTTCTCGACTTGGGAGCACCCCAAGATTGGCTCGTTGAAAATAAGTGGGATGGTATTCGTGGTCAGTTCATCAAGAGAAATGATGAAGTGTTTATTTGGTCAAGAGGGGAGGAATTAGTCACTGATCAATTTCCTGAGGTTAAAGACGAACTTCTACGGTGGAAAGGTGATTTTGTCATCGATGGTGAAATTCTGGTTTATAGAGATGGCCACGTTTTAAATTTCAATGAACTTCAAAAACGGCTCAACCGAAAAACCATCAGCAAAAAAATGATGGAAGAACTACCCATTGCGGTATTTGTCTATGACCTGTTGGAGTGGCAAGGTGAAGATTGGCGAGGGAAGTCATTGAAAGATAGGCGGCCAAAGTTGATCGAATTATTAAGCAAAAATCCAAGCCATCGCATTGTTTTATCAGAGCAAATTATTTTTGAGGATTGGTCGCAACTTCCGGAGATCAGAGAACGTGCACGCGAGATCAACAGTGAAGGACTGATGCTGAAGAATCAAAACTCGCCATACCATACCGGAAGGAAAAAAGGCGATTGGTGGAAATGGAAACTTGATCCGCGAACCATTGATGCGGTACTGATTTACGCCCAGAAAGGCAGTGGCAGAAGAAGTGCTTACTACACCGATTACACCTTTGCCGTTCGCAAAGAAGGTAAGTTGGTGACCATTGCAAAAGCATATTCGGGGTTAACGGATAAAGAAATTCAGGAAGTTAGCCGCTTCATTGCCAAAAATGTGGTGGAGAAATTCGGACCGGTGCGCACCGTAAAACCTGAACTGGTTTTCGAGTTGGCCTTCGAAGGAATTGGCTTTAGCAGCCGGCATAAATCAGGAGTAGCCCTGCGGTTTCCGCGCATTCTAAGGTGGCGGAAAGATAAAAAGGTGGATGATATTGATGATATTGAAGACCTAAAAAAACTGATCACGTGACCGAAAAGTTTCGCTCTTCGGAAGGATATCAACTCGTTCAAAAATGGATGAGCGAAAAAGGGATGGCTGCTTTTTCTTTTCAGAACGAAGCGTGGCAACGCTTTTCAAACGGTTATTCAGGCATGGTTGTGGCACCCACTGGTTTTGGGAAAACCTACTCGATCTTTTTGGCAGTCATCATCGATTTTATCAATCAACCTCAACACTATCATCAAGGCCTTAAGCTATTGTGGGTAACGCCCTTAAGATCTTTGGCCAAAGACTTGTCTCGTGCAATGCAGCAGGCGATTGACGAAATAGGGCTCGACTGGACGGTGGAGGTTCGAAATGGAGATACGGACATTAAACAGAAAGCCCGGCAAACCAAGAGCATGCCCGACATTCTGTTGGTGACTCCCGAGAGTTTACATCTGCTTCTGGCTCAAAAAGATCATCATCGTTTTTTCAAGCACCTGCATGCAATTGCGGTGGACGAATGGCACGAATTGCTTAGCACCAAGCGGGGTGTGATGGTAGAGTTGGCACTGGCCCGACTACAATTTGAAAACCCCAAGATTCAAATATGGGGAATTACGGCCACCATCGGTAATCTGGATCAAGCGCTCGACGTGCTGATTCCGACCGCCAGAAAACGAACCAAAATAGTGGCTAAAGAGCAGAAAAAGATTGAGATTCGCTCCGTCTATCCACCCGAGGTGGAGGTTTTGCCATGGGCGGGTCATCTCGGCGGAAAGCTTGTTGAAGAAGTTATTCCCATTATTCTCAACAGCCGTTCTACCTTAATCTTCACCAATACCCGAAGCCAATCCGAAATGTGGTACCAACTGTTGTTGGAGGCCTATCCTGACTTTGCGGGTCAAATTGCTTTGCACCACAGCTCCATCGATGCCCACTTGCGACAATGGGTTGAAGAGAATTTAAGTGCTGGTTCACTAAAAGCAGTGGTATCGACCTCGTCCCTGGATCTTGGGGTCGATTTTAAACCAGTAGATACCGTGATTCAAATTGGTTCGAGCAAAGGCGTTGCAAGGTTTATGCAGCGCGCCGGGAGGAGCGGGCATTCGCCTTTCGAAACATCGACCATTTACTTTGTGCCAACCCACTCGCTGGAACTTATCGAGGCCTCTGCTTTAAAAGAAGCGGTAAAGATGAAGGTGATTGAAAGCCGAGAACCTTTTGTGCTGGCTTTTGATGTGTTGGTCCAGTTCCTCGTAACCATGGCACTGGGCGGTGGTTTTTATGCCGATGAAATGTATCCGGTGATTAAAAATACCTATGCTTTCTCGTCAATAACGGAGGAAGAATGGCAATGGTGCATTTTCTTCATCACACAAGGGGGCAAAACAGGAAAGAATTACGAAGAGTTTCATAAAGTTGTTGCCAAAGAGGATGGAAAATTGGTGGTAGAGAAAAGAAAAACCGCCATGCTGCACCGTATGAACATCGGAGCTATTGTAAGTGATTCAATGCTTAGGGTGAAATTTTTGTCGGGCGGTTATTTGGGGATGATCGAAGAGTACTTTATTTCGAAGTTACATAAAGGAGATCGCTTTGTTTTGGCGGGCAGAGTTTTAGAATATGTAATGCTCAAGGAAATGACGGTTTATGTAAAGTTATCTTCTGGTAAGGCGATTACACCGAGTTGGCTGGGTGGGAGATTGCCATTGTCCTCTAACCTCAGTGGTTTTTTACGCAAGAAGTTAGCCGATTCACTTTTACCCAATACGAGAGAAAAGGAACTGAGGTTTCTGCATCCCTTAATTGTGCGACAAACCGAAAACTCTCACATCCCGAAAGAGGATGAATTTTTGGTGGAGCGCATCAAAACGAGAGAGGGGTTCCATTTATTTTTTTATCCCTTTGAGGGGCGGTTGGTCCATGAAGTAATGGCGGCGCTGTTGGCCTATCGTATTTCGAAGCGTTATCCGATCAGCTTTTCGATGGCCATGAATGATTATGGTTTTGAATTATTTTCGGACCAGGAGATACAGCTGACAGCAGAAGAGCTTCACGAAGTATTATCCAAAGAAAATCTAATGCAAGACGTAATCAGCAGTGTCAACTCCACCGAGATGGCGAGGAGGAAGTTTCGCGATATTGCTGTTATTTCGGGGATGGTGGTGCAAACCATGCCGGGGAAACAGGTGAACAATAAATCGTTGCAAGCATCATCAGGGATTATTTTTTCGGTGTTGGAGGAGCATGATCCTCATCATCTATTGTTAAGGCAGGCCTACACGGAAGTGTTCAACCAGCAGCTAGAGGAAGCGAGATTGAGGGCTGCTTTTGAACGCATCAGCCAAAGTAAAATTATTTACACATTTTCGGATCGCTTTACGCCGCTCAGTTTCCCGATTAAAGTTGATAGTTTAAGACAATCTTTATCCAGTGAAGATTTGGGAACCAGAATTAGGAAGATGCAGGAGGCCCATTTAAAAAAGAAAAACAGGAAGAAATGATGTTGGCAGAAAAAGAACTGATCGTCCATGAACAGCATTTTGTGCTGACCAATCTTCGTGCATTTTTTTGGAGAGAAGCATCGGCTATTGTCTTATCTGATTTGCATTTGGGAAAAACAGCTCATTTCCGAAAGAACGGTATTGCTTTGCCTTCTCAACTGCTTCATCAGGATTTGGAGCGGCTGAGTCAATTAGTGGAGCATTATCAACCCAGGCAGATCATCGTGGTCGGTGATTTTTTACATGCCGGAAAAAATTCTGATCTTGAACTTTTTAAAGACTGGAGAGCCAAGTTTTCCGATGTGCTTCTACGTGTCGTTAAGGGGAATCATGACCGTATGGCACCTTCCGTTTTTCACCAATTATCAGTAGATGAGGTATGTGATGTCTACGAAGAAAAAGGCATGGTGTTCAGCCATGAGGAAATTGCAAACAGTGAAAAATTTGTGGTATCCGGGCATTATCATCCGGGCATTCAGCTGAAAACCTCCGTCAAGGGCATTCAGAAGTTCCCATGTTTTATGGTGACTCAGCGGCAACTCATTTTGCCTGCCTTTAGTTCTTTTTCAGGATTAGATACGAGGAATCATCCCGCCCATGCACGGTATTACTTCTTTACCCACGAAGGGATTTATGAAATTTAACCGTTGTATTGCAGTAATTCGGCGTACGCTCTTTCGGCTCCTTTCAATACTTCGGGGTAGTGCTCTGGTGTAAAATAGGTATTAAGCCCGGCCATGAAACTCTTCCAGAATGCGCTGATGTTCTCGTTGTACATCCCAAAATAATGGAAGGTGGTATCTGCAAAAGCAGGATTTTTCTGCAGTTGTTTTTTAATGACGTTTCCCCCTAAAGACGCCCCTTCAATGACGTACAGCATACCTGCTGCTTCCGCTTCGGATGCAATCTCCGGTGTTTCGGAATCCCCGGAATAATGAATGTTGAGGGCGGTTGCATCTTGTTCTATGATGGGCAACTTGGTTCGGGAATCCATGTTCACCAATGTTTTGAATTCCTCCGATAGCCCTGCTCTTATTTTTGATTCATACCGTTGTAAGAACTGGTAGTTTAAGCCGATGAGACGTCGGTAATCTTCCACGGAATAACTTTGGCCGAAGATTTTATCTGAATTGAATTTCTGTTCCAGCAGATCGTGCTGTTGTTGGGTGTTTTCTTTAAGATAACTCGAAAGCATTTTTTTATTTTTTGAATTGAACAACGAAGGTTACGCCAGGTCCGTCAGTATGGCTGTGGTAATCGACGTTTCCGCCTAAACGCTCCATAATGCGGTACACAATGTTAAGGCCTACACCATTTCCATAGAATGTTTTGGCATTATCCATGCGTTTAAATATTTTAAACATTTGGCTTTTTTCGGTTTCGGGGATGCCGATTCCATTGTCGGAAATTCGGTAGGTTGCAAATTGATCGTCTTCAGAAGATGAAATGATGATGAGCGGTGCGTCAGCTTTAGATGAATATTTTACGGCGTTAGAGATGATATTAAGAAAGACCTGGTAGGCCAAGGTTTGATCTGCGATGACATCCACGCATTCCCCAATCTCAATCTTCGTATTTTCTTTGCCATAAACCACTTTAGATTCATTGCAGATTCTTTCAATCAGCGGATACATGTTAATGTGCTGCAGCCCTAAATCCATCGATTTGGCGCGGCTTAAGCTCAATACATCACGCATTAAACTCTCCATGTTATCAATCTGTTGCAACACGTTGCTCACTTTATTGGTGTTTTCTTCAGTATTGCCGTTCAGCAGTTTTCTTTCAAGCATCTGCAGGTTCAGTTTCATCACCGTTAAAGGCGTTCCCAAGTCGTGAGAAATGGTGTACGAAAAACTGTCGAGCTCTTCGTTAAGCGCGACCAATTCATTGTTGAGCTTGCGAATTTTGGTGTAATGGTCGTAAGAGATTTCAAAGATGACGGTGAGCAGTTTGGTGATGGAAATTCGGTCTCTGTCGTTCCAGTATCTGCTTTTACCTTTGCTTTCTTCCACAAAAATCTTGAAGGATTTTCGGGGTGAAACCTCCATTTCCTCATGGCCGTTTTTAATGATTTGGTGGTATTCCTTTTCGGGATTTCCTGCCCATTGGATGGTTTCTATATATTCCTTTCGGAACCAAATGATGTATTTTTGATTTTCGGTATTGATTTTTGCAATGGCCAATCCTGCCAAGGATTGATCACCGTTCATGATTTCCGGGTGGTTTTTCGCAAACGCCTGATGAAAGTACACTTTTTTCACTTCGAAGTCCCTCTGCTGATAATGCTCAATAATGGCGGCAATGGTGGGCTTTTCAGGCACCTCTCCCCAGGTATGAATGTCGTGGTTGATCACCATGGCAATACCATCCGCATGAGCCAACGCACAAAAATTCGAGAAGTTTTGAATGATGCCGTGGGTGAGAAGATCCGATTGTGAGAGTCTGTTTTTCAGCTCCGACACTTTTTGATCAATACCGATGCTGAAATCAACCAGCTCCTGTGCCTGAATATTGCTGAACGCTTTGCTGGCCCACATGGTTACAATTTCGGCGAGAAGCCGGTTGCGCAAGTCGATGGGGCGGGCTTCAATATTTTGGCAAGTGACCAATCCCCACAACACACCGTCGATCACAATGGAGGTAGAGAAACTCGAACGTACGCCAGCATTTCGTAGGTATTGCCCATGCACAGGCGACATTGCGCGCAATTCCGTACAGCTCAGATCCAGATTTTCGATGCTGGAAACCACGTCCACGTTGGCTGCTTCGGTATCGCAAAAGATCCGTCGTGTATTGGTGAGATACAGCGCACGGGCCTGTTTGGGGATATCATCTTCGGGGTAATGAAGGTGGAGGTAACTTTCGATTCCCGGCTTTATTTTTTCAGCAATCACCATTCCCGATCCGTCCTCCAGAAATTGATACACCATCACCCGGTCATATCCGATATAGTCGCTGACGTTATGGGCAAGTGTTTCCCAAATTTGATCTTCATTTTTTATCTTGGAATAGCTGCCAAAATCAATGTATTCAAGCTCCTTGGCATAACTGATATGCTCGCAGGGTTCAAACTCCAAATAATAGAGGTGATCCTCTTTTTTGATGGTGAAACAACACAACTGCCCGTGAATTTCCAAAATGCTTACCTGAGACTGGTAGCGGTCATCATCGGCCACACTTTTAATGAATACCCCGCTTTTTCGGATGATATTGTACATTTCTTCATAGTCCATTAAAGGAGCATGGAGCTCGATCTTGTCCATTTGAAATAGGTCAAGGATATTCTTGCTGTAAAACTGAATGGTAAGAGCTTGGTCTAAACCCAATAAATAACCAAAGTTTTGAATTTTTCCGGGAATAGTAATGGGTTCGTCAGCACATTGGTTATAAATCGTCATCTTTTCGGGCGAAGAGGTACAGCCATCTTCATTGCATATATAAGGAAAATTTGTAGGGTGTACAACATTCTTGATCCAGATTGTCCGGGCCATATGAATAATCTAATGTTCATCGCGCTTTTAAGAAGCTGTTTAATATTTTACCGATTTTTATATCGCCTCGGCAAATCATTTTTGCTCAATTATAATGCTCCTTTTTTAGAGCAAAACAGTTTGGGTGCAACAGTACTGACGATGGATTTATTATCAAAGAAAGAGGATGATGGCTACTTATTCTGCAAGGTGGGGAATTCGATAAATTTTTATATTTTTACCCAGAAGTATGAATTTAATTAAAAAAATATTTATATTGTTTGAAGTATTATGATAAAAAATCAGTCTAAGTATCATCCGCTTATAGAAGATATTGATGAATTATGTTGTGATTTGGAAGTAGAGGATGCCCATATGCTGAGTGAATCTGTAAAAGAGCAGCTCAATGAGCATGATTCTTATCTTACCCTTCACGATCTAGAAAAACTGAAACCGGTGTTTATTAATGATAATATGAAGCAGTATTATGGTTTTGAGGACAACACGTTTCGCGAAATTGATTACTTTTATTATTTCCTTACCTTTCATCCGTCCACCTATTATCAACTTATCGACTCGGTTGTTCATTTTAAGAAAGGAGGGCACGATTATTTAAAGCTGGAATACAAACTGAAAAATGCACGGGGCAGGTACGAAAAGTTTTTAGGGGTTACCAAGAGTTTTTTTGTAGAAGGTAAAGCCACTTATGCCTTGTCGCTGCTCCGAAAAAGTACCGACGATCGGCATGGCACGGACGAGAAAGAACTGAGCAAAAGAGAGCTCGAGATCATCATGAAGTTGTGCAAAGGTGCCACTGCAACAGCCATTTCCGAACAACTGCACATCTCGCCAGGGACGGTACGGGTGCATGTAAAAAATATTTACAGAAAACTGGGGATCAACAACAGCAAAGCTTTATTGGTGATGTTCAAAGAGTTTTTGTAGCCACAACAGCAATGAGCGTATTTCAAGGGTACAGTGGTGAGAAAATGTTGGTTTAGGAATCTATTTGAATGCATCCAGAATTTCTGCGGTGGTTACCTTCCCGAAAAAAGTGGTAAGATCGATGGAATCGAAGAAACTCCTCAATTCGGCTTCTTCATGTTTGAGGCCAATCAGTTGGCTTTCCAGTTCTTCAATGGGTTTTGGCGCAAAAAAATCACCAAAAATTTTGGCTTTATCGATAATTCCTTTCACCACGTCCAGGTGTACTTCGATAAATCCTGCCGGAACTTTCACCGCTTTGCGGAAATTATAATTGGGCGAAAAGCCGAAGTTCCAGTCCCAGGTTTCATATTTTTCCTTCATCAGTTGTTCAATGCCAAGTTGATCTTCCGGGCTCAGTTCATACCGTTCAGCACCAGGGTTGTTTTGAATGATTTCCCGGGTGAGCAGGTCTTTTAATTCTTCAGTGGTCGTGGTTGGCGGTAAATAATGAATGAGGTTGGTCACCCTAGATCGGTTCGATTTGGTGGCTTTATCAATGAACTTCAGTGGGTTCACTTTTAGGGCTTCTCCCAAAACTTCCATTTCAGAATTCAGAAGCAGGGTGCCATGTTGAATCATTTTGCCATGCCGGGCAAGCTTCGCATTGCCGCTAAATTTTTTACCTTCTACCAAAAGATCGTTTCTGCCTTCCAATACTGCAGGTACTCCCAGGCGGTTCAGCATGGTTACCACCGGTTGGGTAAAGACGGAGAAGTCTCCAAAATCGTGGGTGCCCAAAAGGGTGTGAAATGAAAAGTTCAGGTTTCCCAAATCATGATATACGGCACCTCCGCCCGACATGCGCCGCACCACCTTAATATTCTTATCATGCACATAATCAAGGTTAATTTCGGCCAGTGTATTTTGGAATTTCCCTACAATAATGGAGGGGGCATTTACATAGAGCAGAAAAAGGTCTTCAGCCGGAAACCGTTGCAGGAGGTATTCTTCAGCCGCAATATTGAAGTAAGCATTATGAGAAGGGGAATCGATGATCAGCATGACGGAAATTTTTTGCAAAAGTAGTGATTTTGTGAAGGAGTTAGAAGCCGCAGACGGTCGCGTCACAGCATGAGTCGCTTGTTCGTCATGCGCATCAAAGCTTCGAAACGCTTGCAAAGGCGCAACTTCATCAGCTGAGCGTGCCGTGGCAAATAACGGCGATGCACGATGGTGGAAAAATTACTGTTAAATTTGAATGAATCCGTATCAAAAAACCAAAAAATCAAAATAATTTTAATTAATTTGCAAAGATTTTAAAAACAGACAGTAATACCAATTGTATATGAAAAAAGTTATTTCGCTGCTCGCTGTGTTCATTTTGATCAGTGCAGGTGCGCAGAATTTCAAATATGGAGTTACGGGAAACTTTCATCAGGGATCCATTGTCAATGTGCACGATGTGTCAAGGGGTAAATTTGCTGGTGGCTTGGGTGTTTTTGGTGGTGTTCCACTAGTGGAGAATGATGTTTTCGATTCCGCTTGGCTTTACCTCATGGGAAATTTGGAATACAATATTCAGGGTGAGAATGCGGAGGTTAATACCGCAAAATATGGCAAGCAAAAGTATTATCTAGATTATATTTCTTTTCAGACCTTCGTTAAGTATTTCTTCCATCGTGGCAATATGAAAAGTGATATTTTTGTTTTTGCAGGGCCTCGAATTGAGTTTTTAGTTAAAGAAAAAAGGGATGTTGATCCTGATTATGATTTGGTTCATTATAAGTTTAACCACGATGATGTAGTGAATAAATTCGGTTACGGATTTGTGGTGGGCGCAGGGGTGAAAATTGCACGGCAGTGGGAGGCCTTTATCCGTTATGATCAGGGGTTCAGCAAGGTATATCCAAATAATCCGCGGTTCACCTATAATAGAAATCTTGGCATTGGTATAAATTATTATCTCAACGAAAACTGGTGGTAGAATCGAGGTATTACTATGAGATTAGACGATAAATAAATGTTTTTATCTTTGTTGTCTTAAAATTTTAAAATGAAAAAATACCTAGTCGTATTTCATATACTTTTCGTCTTGTTGTTCCTATTTGCATGTACTCCTAAAAAGAACATTGTTTATATGTCCAACGACAACTTTCAAAATGAAGTTTCTCAAGCTCGGTATGCCGGATTACATATTCAGGAAGGTGATTTGCTTAGTATAGTGGTCTCTGCATTTGATGAGATTGCAGTGCGGCCTTTCAATTTGGGAACCATGAGCCGAACCGCGAACGCAGGCACAGTAACCTCCTCTATGCCCAACAACACCAACACTACTCCGAGCGAATATGTGGTTAGTACTGATGGTACCATCGTCTTTCCGGTTTTGGGTGTTGTTTATTGTAAAGGCATGACTAAGCAACAACTCAAAGATGATTTAGAAAGTCGCCTCAAACGCTATTTGACGGATCCAATGGTGACCATATCGCTGCTCAATTTCAATATTAGTGTCTTAGGAGAAGTCAATAGTCCCGGTCAGAAAACAAGCTCTACAGAGAAATTGAATATTTTTCAGGCGCTGGCATTGGCAGGTGATGTTACCTATGATGCAAACCGCACCAATGTAAAGTTGATTCGTTATTCTCAAGAGTTAGGAAAAGAGCAAACCATTTCGCTTGATCTTTCGGAAGCATCGGTGGTGAATTCGCCTTACTATTTTTTGCAGCAGAATGATATTATATATGTAGAGCCCGATCGTAATAAACAGATTCTTGTACACTCAGATTCCGCTACTGATAAATGGATTCGGTATGGTGGTGTTGCATTAGGGTTACTAACGTTAATCCTCACATTAACTCGCAAATAAAGGCAATGGAACTTTTAGAAAATACATCTCAGATCCGAAAGCAGCCCGTTAATATCAAGAGGGAGATTCTAAAATATTTACGGAAGTGGCCTTGGTTTTTGCTCAGCATGATATTGTTCTATGCCGGTGCGAAAATTTACCTTCGATATGCACAACCCCAGTATTTCACTAAAACCTCTTTAAAACTTCAGGTGATCAATGGAAAAGCCACCACTGCACTCAATGATATGAAAAACCTTGGGATGGGGGTGAGTGGTAGTGATGAGTTACAGGGCGAAACTACGGTAATTGTTTCGAAGCCCATTCTCAGGAAGGTAGTAGAAAATTTGAATTTGCAAGTCAGTTTTTATAGTGTGGGTACAATCAAAGAAATTGACCTGTATAAAAGTGCTCCATACACAGCGAGTATAATCAGCTTGAATCAATCAGATAATTTTGGGGGAGCTTCCTACATTCTTACACCAGAGGGTAAAAATAAATTTCAACTTTCACATTCCACCACAGTATACCAGTTCGGGAGGCCAATCAAACTTCCCTTTGGATCTGTAGTTATTGATCTAAAACCGGGAGTCAATGAGGCCAAGGTACCTGTCAAAATAGTTTTTAGTGGAATTTCAAGAGTAGTTGGTGGTCTTGAGAGCGGACTTACAGTTTCGCTTCCTCCAAACAAAGGAATGTTGATGGAGGTTTCAATGATTGGTCCTGTTCCTCAAAAATCAGAAGATATATTAAATGAACTCACCAAACAGTATCTTATCGACGGAATCAATGACAAGAATATTGAAGCGCAAAATACCCAGAACTTTATTAACGAGCGAATCGATATTATCACGGATGATTTGAACGGAATTGAAGGCCAGAAGGAAAATTACAAGCGTTCTAATCATATTACAGATTTGGTTGCCCAGGCCACGATCGCCCTTCAAAATTCTACAGATAACACAAAACAGATTATCCAACAAAGCATCCAATTGGATTTGGTAAATTCAGTGCTTGCGGCTACAGAGAGTGAACAACTGCTGCCGTCAGGTATGGGCTTGTCAGCGGGTGCAGAAGAAGCAATTACAGGTTACAATACACTGATGCTAACCCGAAATAGGGTTCTGAAGCAGGCGACAGGCGAAAACCCCGCGGTTTTGGAGTTGAATAAACAGATTATTGCGCAAAGAAATTTAATCCGTAAGAATCTGGTTGAGGCACGGGAAACCTTGCAGCTTCAATTGGCACAAAGTAATGCCCAACTCAATATTGCGCAGGATGATATCAATAAATATCCAACACGAGAACGGGTTTTTAGAAGTATCGACAGGCAGCAGACCCTTAAGGAACAACTTTTCCTTTATCTGCTTCAGAAAAGGGAAGAAAATGCCATAACGCTCGCAGTTACAGTGCCTAAGGCAAAAATTGTAAATCCGCCCTACACGATAGGAAAAGTGCAGCCTCAGGATCAACAAATTCTTTTGGGCTCATTAGCCGTTGGATTGATGCTGCCACTGCTGTTCTTTTATGCCAAAAATGCGCTTGATACCAAAGTTCATACAAAGCAACATATTCTGTCGCATGCACCCAATACGGCCGTTATTGCAGAAATTCCTGAAAATGAAGAGAACTATGCAACCGTGCAACCAGGCGATTTTTCGGTTTTTGCTGAATCGTTCAGAATTCTCGGTTCAAACCTTAAATACCTCTTGAAAGCTAAGGGCGTCACCACAGGAGGAGTCGTGCTGGTAACTTCATCAGTAAAAGGGGAAGGCAAAACAACAATCTCTATGAATTTGGCGCTCACATTGGCGGGGGTACACAAAGTCATCATTATAGGTGCCGATATCCGAAATCCACAATTGCATCGGTTTGTGGCTGGAAAAAATATTGGATTAACTGATTACCTGGTCTCTGACGAAAAATTTCCCGATTCTTTTATTATCCGTTCCGGAATCTCTGAGCATCTTGATGTACTTTTTAGTGGTCAAATTGCACCTAATCCAAATGATTTGTTAGACATGCAGAAATTTGACGATATGATTGATTATCTTAAAACCAAGTATGAATACATCATTTTAGATTCGGCTCCGGTAATGCTGGTGAGCGATACGCTGCATCTTATTGAAAATGCAGATGCCATTTTGTATATCGTGAAGTCGGATTTTACAGATAAAGAAATGATTGATTTTGCAGCCAGCTTTAAAAACGATAACAATATAAAAAACATGGCCTTTGTTCTGAACGATGTAAAACCTGAAAATACAAGGTATGGAAAAAAGTATGGATATGGCTATTATTCCTATACCCATCAGGAGAAACCGAAATGGTGGAAACGGCTGGGATTGTAAGGAGAGGAGTGGTTTAGTGGTTTAGTTGCACCGTTTCGGCTTTGCCACCGTTAGATTGACTCCGTCGAACCGCTTCGCTAGGTTTCCTACGGGGTGACAAATGCTTTTTTGATGATTTTGACATTTTAATAATAATGATTTGTCATTATGAAAAGGAGTTAGTGCATTCTGATCATATCTTTAATTTCGGAAGTCAAAATGACCTAGGAGATTTTTGCGTTAAGAAAAAGTTGCAATGGAGCGTTAACAAACCCGCCAAAGGTGTGGTTCGCCGATTCCAATAAGTCAATAGAGAGGATGAGGCAAAGATTTTTTGTCCGAAGCGCGGCAATAATTTCATTTGAGAAAACAAGAGTCTTTCCGCGCAAGTTTAAATCTTTTAGCGGAATGTAAACTTTTTTAGCAATCCGCCACAGGCGGATCGCCGATTCCATAAAAATAATAATAAGGATGAGGCAAACTGATCCAAGTCTTGTTTTTTTTCGTTCTTTTTACTCATCCTCTTATTTATTTTTCTTTGGTATTCGTGATATGCTTCGCAATTTATCAAGAAAAAAAGAACAGCAATACTGCGCTGTCACCTCCTCCCTAATGAGGCTCCTACCGAGCGACAGCTATTTTTGAGAAAGCGCTTTCAGCAAGCAGACTGCCGGGCGGAAGCCATCCGTAACAAATTCATTCCATATTATTCAGTGATTTAAAATTACTCCAACATCACCAACATTTAATAGGGTATTACCCCTTCATTTTGTAAATTTGCGCCCGGTCTTTAGATTCATTACGAATTATAGCCTTTACAATCATTTAGAATATGAACAAAATACTCATTACCGGCGGTGCCGGATTCATCGGATCAAACCTTTGCGAATATTTCATCGAAAAAGGCGATCAGGTCACCTGTCTCGATAACTTTTCGACCGGCTTTATGCATAATATCGAGCATCTGCTGGAGCATCCGCAGTTTACCCTGATCGAAGGGGACATCCGCGACGCTGATACCTGTGCCAAAGCCTGCGAAGGTCAGGACTATGTGCTGCACCAGGCTGCGCTGGGTTCGGTTCCCAGGTCCATCAATGATCCTGTGACGAGCAATGACGTGAATGTAAGCGGTTTCCTTAATATGCTCGTGGCTGCGCGCGATGCCAAAGTGAAACGCTTTATCTATGCCGCCAGTTCTTCGACCTACGGAGATTCCGCTTCCCTGCCGAAAGTGGAGGAGGTGATCGGCAGACCCTTGTCACCCTATGCCATCACCAAATATGTGAACGAACTATACGCAGAGGTGTTCTCAAAAACCTACGGCATGAAATGTATCGGTCTGCGCTACTTCAATGTCTTTGGAAGAAAGCAAAACCCGAACGGAGCCTATGCCGCGGTGATTCCTAAGTTTGTCATTCAGCTCATGAATCACGAAAGTCCGGTCATCAATGGTACCGGGGATTATTCCCGTGATTTTACCTATATCGACAATGTCATCCAGATGAATGAGAAAGCGATGCTTTCCCAGAACCCGGCGGCGGTGAACACCGTTTATAATACGGCAGTGGGCGACCGCACGACACTGAATACATTGGTCGCCTATCTCAAAGAATATCTCGGAGCTCATGATCCGGAAATCCTGAAGGTGGAAACCATTTACGGTCCGGAGCGGGCAGGGGATATCCCGCATTCGCTGGCCTCCGTAGAAAAGGCGAAAAAACTTTTAGGTTACGAACCTACGCACAATATCCAGTCTGGACTGAAAGAGGCGGTGACGTGGTATTGGGAGAATCTGAGGTAGTGGAGGAGTGGGTTAGTGGTGTAGTGGTGTAGTGGGTTAGTAAGTGAGTGAGGGAAGAGGGAAGAGGGAAGTTGGGTGCTGGAAGCTGGATGTTTGAGTGGTTTAGTGGTGTAGTGGGTTAGTGGTGTAGTGGTGTAGTGTGGGATACTGATTGATGGGTGTGGGACGCTGGCTGTTGCACCGTTATGGCGTCGCTGTGGTGAGATTGACTCCGTCGAACCGCTTCGCTAGGTTTCCTACGGAGTGACAAACGCTATTGTTGAAGATGCGGTTGCAGCAAGCAGACTGGTGCTGTTAGAAAATACGTAACGTGTTGTTATTACCGCTAGCTAACCACACAACTTTGTCACTCTGTAAGAGTCCCAACGTACAAAAAGCCGTAACAGATTATTACACCATCAGGGCTCCGCCTTGGAGAGGAACGATACTCCTGACTACTAAAGTGTTTAATGACCTAGGAGCTTTTTGCGTGAAGAAAAATCGAGATTTCTTCATGTTCCACTCTTCTTAATAATAACACCCTAAAAATCCCCACTGTTTGCCTCATTCTTTCTAATTCTTTTTAAAGGAATCGGCGAATGATCATTTGAGTGGCGGCAATACTTTTCCTTGAGTATCCCAGTGGCGTATCCGCCCGAGTTTTGGGGATTTTCTTAGAAGAAATTCAACTTTTTTAGCAAATAAGTCCAAGTCTTGATTTTTTTGGTTCTTTTTTTATCAAGAAAAAAAGAACAGCATTATTGCACCATTACACCTGCGGCGAGGTGAGGCTCCTACGGAGTGACAAACGCCACTGCTTAAGATTTCTTGCAATTCAGAAGAAATTCACTTCCTTTAAGTTCTACAAACAAATGACCTAGGAGCTTTATGCGTTAAAAAAAAGTTGCAATGAAGCGTTAAGAAAGATTTTTTGTCCGAAGCGCGGCCAAACTTTAATTCGAGAAAACAACCGTCTTTCCGCGCAAGTTTAAATCTTTTAGCGGAATGTAAACTTTTTTAGCATAAAGATCCAGTCTTGATCTTTTTGGTTACTTTTTGCATCAAGGCAAAAAGTGACAGCTAAATAGCCGAATTAAACTTTTTGCACGTTCACGTTTGCAACTCATTGAAACTCTTCCGGAGCGACACACGCTCAGTTTGAGTGAGTGTTATTTAAATTTCCCTCATTCACCACAAAACATCCGCAATCATTACAATGATTGTGTTAACTTCCCTTCACACTACCCCTGCATTTATAAATAAATACTTACCTTTGTCGCTTCAAAAAACAGAAAAGTACCGGAAGTATTTTATTGTAAATACTTTTAAACCAATATTTTATTGTTTAATACCGTTCTTTTAAAGTATTTATATGACACATCAAATCGCCATCATCGGCCTTGGCTATGTTGGGCTTCCTTTAGCCCGACTTTTCGCTACGAAATACCCAGTCATAGGGTTCGATATCAACCAACAGCGGATCGCGGAACTCACTGCCGGAAATGATTTCACCCTCGAGGTGGAAGAAGACCTTTTGAAATCGGTGCTTGTAAACGAAAATCCGGTGGCTTCGAGAGCTTCAACCACCGGGGCTTCGACGGCATCAGCCACCCAGCATCCCGCACCGAGCACCCAGCAAACCGGACTGTACTGCACCCACGAACTTTCCGATATCGCAGACGCCAACATTTACATTGTCACCGTACCTACTCCCGTAGACAAGAATAACAAACCCGACCTTACGCCGCTGTACAAAGCCAGCGAGACCGTTGGGAAAGTCCTGAAGAAAGGGGATGTTGTGATTTATGAATCTACGGTGTATCCCGGCGCGACAGAAGAAGAATGTATTCCCGTGCTCGAAAAAGTGTCGGGGTTAACATTCAATCAGGATTTTTTCGCAGGGTATTCTCCGGAACGGATCAATCCTGGCGATAAGGAGCATACCGTAGAAAAAATATTAAAAGTGACCTCAGGCTCTACGCCGGAGATTGGAAAAGTCGTGGATGATCTCTATAAATCGGTCATCACCGCAGGAACCCATTTGGCACCCACGATTAAAGTGGCGGAAGCTGCGAAGGTGATTGAGAATTCGCAGCGCGACATCAATATCGCCTTCGTGAATGAACTGGCGAAGATCTTCAACCTCATGGACATCAATACCCATGATGTGCTGGAAGCAGCCGGCACCAAATGGAATTTCCTTCCCTTTAAACCGGGCCTTGTGGGTGGACACTGCATTGGCGTGGATCCCTATTACCTGGCGCAGAAAGCACAGGAATTCGGTTACCATCCGGAGATTATCCTGGCAGGAAGACGCATGAACGACTCGATGGGTTCTTATGTCGCCTCTCAGGTCGTAAAAGCCATGATCAAAAAAGACATTGCGGTCAACGGTGCCGAAGTGCTGATGCTAGGAATCACGTTTAAAGAAAATTGTCCGGATGTCCGCAATACCAAGATTGTAGATGTGGTAGCCGCATTGAAAGACTACGGCATAAAGGTCACCATTTACGACCCCTGGGCAAAACCAGAAGAAGTAAAACATGAGTACGGACTGGAATGTCTTAACGAATTACCGGGATGTCATTCCGAGCGAAGTGAAACGGAGCGAGGAACCTCAGACGGAACGTCTGCACACCCATCATCCAGCCTGAAATACGACGCAGTCGTATTGGGCGTAGCCCACAACGAATTCCTGAACCTGGACCTGAACCTCAGCCTTAAAGAAAAAGCGGTGGTGTATGATGTGAAAGGAATTCTTGAAAACGCGGACCAGAAGTTGTAGGGCTCAGTTAGCGGGTGGGTAAATAAACACAACAGAAATGAATACCTTCCATAAATTTGTTTAGTATCCCAACAATGACTTAGGAGATTTTTGCGTTAAAAAAACGAAAATACTTTTTTCGAGCGATTGTACAATAAAGAAAAACATATAAAAATCCACACTGTCCGAAGCGCGGCAGTACGTTTCAATCGAAGAAACTACAGTAAATCCGCGCAAGTTTGTGGATTTTCTGGAAAAAAGAATTTTGGTTTTTAGCAAAAAGATCCAGTCTTGAATTTTTGGTTCTTTTGTTTCAAGACAAAAGAACTAAAGGAAGAAAACAAATTAATTATAATAAGTGGTAAAACAATGGCGTTAGCCTAAGATGAAAGAAAAAATGAAAATCACAGTTGTCGGTACCGGCTACGTAGGGCTTTCCAATGCCCTTTTACTGGCGCAGCACCATGAAGTGGTGGCGTTGGATATTGTTCCCGAAAAAGTGGCGATGCTCAATGCACAGGTGTCGCCGATTGAGGATCACGAAATCAGTGATTTTCTTCAAAATAAAAACTTACAGTTTAAAGCCACCACCGATCAGGAGGAAGCGTACCAGAACGCCGATTATGTAATCGTGGCAACTCCGACGGATTACGATCCGAAAACCAATTACTTCAGCACCAACAGTGTGGAAGCGGTGATTGCTGACGTTAAAATATACCGACCGCAAGCGGTGGTCATCATCAAATCCACGGTACCGGTGGGTTTTACTGAAGATTTAAAAAAGAAACTGGATTTTCAGAACATTATCTTTTCCCCGGAATTCTTGCGGGAAGGTAAGGCGTTGTATGATAATTTATATCCCTCAAGAATCATCATTGGCGAACAGAGCGAAAGAGCAGAGGTTTTTGCGGAACTCCTCAAAGAGGGGGCGGTCAAAAAAGACATTCCGGTGTTATTTACCCATTCCACAGAAGCCGAAGCGATTAAACTCTTCTCCAATACCTACCTCGCATTGAGGGTGGCGTATTTCAACGAACTCGACAGTTATGCGCAGACGCATCAGCTCGACAGCCGGCAGATCATCGAAGGCGTAGGTTTGGATCCCCGCATTGGTTCGCATTACAACAATCCGTCTTTTGGTTACGGCGGTTATTGCCTTCCTAAAGATACCAAACAGCTGTTGGCGAACTACGACAGCGTGCCGAACAATATCATTCAGGCCATTGTGGATGCCAACCGAACCAGAAAAGATTTTATCGCCGATTCTGTTTTAGCAAAAAACCCCAAGAAAGTGGGCGTGTACCGCCTGATTATGAAATCCGGTTCCGACAATTTCCGGGCTTCAGCGATCCAGGGCGTGATGAAGCGCATCAAAGCCAAAGGCGTCGAAGTGGTGGTGTACGAACCCGTAATGAAAGAAGAAACCTTCTTCGGTTCCCGCGTCACCAAAGATTTGGAAAGCTTTAAACAGGAATGTGATGTAATCATCTCCAACCGTAAAGCACCCGAACTTGCGGATGTGGAAGAGAAAGTTTATACAAGGGATTTGTTTGGGAATGATTGATTAAAAAACTAAGAAAGAACACGATTACATGTCTTTAAAAAAGCAGGCGGTGTCCTCCATGATCTGGACCTTTGCACAGCAGTTTGGTACACAGCTGATTACTTTTGCGGTAAGCGTTATTCTAGCGAGATTATTATTGCCCTCTGATTTCGGAACCATCGCAATGTTCACCGTGGTGATGTCAATAGCTTCCTCATTGGTGGATGGCGGGATGTCTTCAAGTCTCATTCGTTCTTCGGAAATAGATGACCGGGATTTATCGACGGTCTTTTGGTTCAATTTGGGGGTGGCGGTCGCCATGTATATCATTATTTTTTTGACAGCCCCTTTGATTGCTAACTTTTATAAAGTGGAAATACTGACGCCGGTCATTAGAGTGTACAGTCTCTCCATTATCATTGGATCTCTGACTGCGGTGCAGGGAACAAGGTTTACCAAAGCGATGGACTTTAAAACGCTGTTTAAAATTCAATTGCCCTCACTGATTATTGGAGCACTTGCGGCCGTGGTGATGGCTTATAATGGTTTCGGAATATGGACCTTGGTATTTTATCCGCTTATCCAGTCAGTCGTGGGAGGAATTCAGCTATGGTTTTATAGCAGATGGAGACCGCAGCTTATTTTTGATCGTGCGAAATTCAAAGAACATTTTAGCTTTGGATATAAAATGACTTTATCGGGGCTTTTAGATACGGTTTTTACAAATCTTTATACCATTCTCATTGGAAAATATTTTTCCAGTGCGCAGTTGGGGTATTATAACAGAGCAGATAACCTCAAACAATTACCGGTTAATAATCTGTCTGCGGCCTTGAACAAGGTTACTTTTCCCTTGTTTGCTAAAATTAAAGACAATGATGTCAAACTGAAAGAGGTGTATCAAAAACTGATGAAACTCGTGATTTTTGTTATTTCTCCGGTTTTGTTTCTAATGATGGTGGTTGCAGAACCGATGATTCGGTTTTTATTGACCGACAAGTGGCTGCCTGCAATTCCGTATTTGCAGGTGCTGGTACTGTCCGGGATTCTATATCCTATACATGCCTACAACTTGAATATTTTAAAAGTAAAAGGCCGTTCAGATCTGTTCCTGAAACTTGAATTTTGGAAGAAAGGCTTGCAAATCCTCACGCTTCTTGTTTCGGTATCGTTCGGAGTTATCGGTATTGTTTGGGGACAGGTCATATTTTCAGTGTTGGCATTTTTCATCAACACACACTATACCGGAAAGATGTTGAACTATGGCTCGATGCAACAGATATTAGACTTAATGCCGATCATATCACTTTCTGCATTTATTGCGTTAGTTATTTATTTCGCAGACCGTTTCTTTTTTCATAATTGGTTAGATTTGCCAAGATTATTGGTGCTGACCTTTTTATATGCCGGACTCTATTTGGGCACCGTATGGATTTTCAAATTCAAAGAAATTAATTATTTAAAAGATTTATTAAAAAAATGATTCCCGTAACCAAACCTTTTTTACCTCCACAGCAGGTTTACCAGCATTATCTTGACGGAATCTGGAAACGCAACTGGCTTACCAATATGGGGCCGCTTGCCAGTGATTTGGAACTGAGACTGAAGGATACTTTGAAAGTCAATCACCTGCTTTTTGTGACCAACGGTACCGTCGCACTGCAAATGGCAATTAAAGCATTAGACCTGAAAGGTGAAATCATCACCACACCGTTTTCGTTTGTAGCTACGACCAGTGCGATTGTTTGGGAACACTGTACGCCGGTTTTTGTGGATATTGATGAACATTCTTTAAACATCGATGCAGGCAAGATCGAGAAGGCAATTACCCCGAATACTACCGCTATTTTGGCGACTCATGTGTACGGAAATCCGTGCGATGTGGAGAAAATTGAAACCATCGCGAAAAAGCATCAGCTTAAAGTCATTTACGATGCGGCACACGCTTTTGGCGTTGAGGTGAATGGCAAATCCATTTTTGAATACGGTGATATTTCGACTTGCAGTCTGCATGCCACCAAGCTCTACCACTCGGTGGAGGGTGGATTGGTGGTAACCAAAGATGCAGCTTTGCTCAAGAAGTTGGCGTACATGAGAAACTTTGGTTTTGATGGTCCTGAAAGTTTTGCCGATTTGGGCATAAACGGAAAAAATTCCGAATACCACGCCGCAATGGGCTTGGCGAATTTAAAATATTTGGACGTAATTCATCAGAAAAGAAAAGAACTCACCGAAAGATACGATGAAAAACTGAAGAACCTGAAAGCACGAAGACCAATATGGCATGCCGCTTCGGAAAACAATTTTGCCTATTACCCGTTGGTGTTTGATTCGGAAGCATTGATGTTGCAATGTGTAGAGCTCCTAAAGCAGAATGAAATATTTACCCGAAGGTATTTTTATCCTTCGCTGGCTACATCCTTGCCTTATGTGAAGCCACAGGATTTGCCGTTGACTGATGATATTTCAAAAAAGGTTTTATGCTTGCCTTTGTATTATGATCTGACTTTGGAAGAAGTGGATCTGATTTGTCGATTGATATTAAGAGTTCAAAATAATTAATTATGCTGATTATTGGTGCAAAAGGCTTCGCTAAGGAAGTACTGGAAATTCTTCATCAAAACGGACAAACTGAAAACCTTTGTTTTTATGATGATGTTAGTGACGATATGCCTGAAAAATTATTTGGGGAATTTCCGGTCTTAAGAACCATAGAGGAAGCTAAAACCTATTTTACTCAGACTTCAAATCAATTTGTTTTAGGCATTGGAAATCCTTTCTTAAGAAAAAAGCTTTGCGATAAATTTGAAAGCATAGGAGGCGAATTGAGCACTGTCATCAGTAAAAATGCGGAAATAGGAAGTTTTGGAATACAGATCAGTTCGGGATGTAACATTCTTTCAGGAGTTAAAATTTCTAATGATGTTATAATTGGGAAAGGCACCATGGTTTACTACAATTCAGTGATTACACATGATGTTAAAATTGGGGAGTTTTGTGAAATTTCACCATCAACCAGTATCTTGGGAAGAGCCGATATAGGGAATTTTGTAAGTATAGGAGCAGGTTCAGTAATTTTTCCTGATGTTGTTATCGGAAGTAATTCTGTTATTGCAGCGGGAGCCATTGTTAGAAATAATATACCTGCAAATGTAATGGTAGCAGGCATCCCTGCAGTGGTAAAAAAAGAATTGATGTAAGACATGAATATGGAATTACCCAAAGTTAGCGTAGTCACCATCACCTATGGTCACGAGAAATACATCACGGAAACCCTTGATGGTGTGTTGATGCAGCAATATGAAGGTCCTATTGAATTTATTATAGCCAATGATAATTCTCCGGATGCCACCGATGAGGTCGTGAAAAAGTATTTCTTAGAAAACCCTGCACCAAGCAACTTTGAAATAAAATACACCAAACACGAAACCAACAAAGGCATGATGCCCAATTTCATCTGGGCATTGGAACAGGCAACTGGAAAATACATTGCCCTCTGCGAAGGCGATGATTATTGGACGGATCCGCAGAAATTACAAAGGCAAGTAGATTTTCTTGAAAAAAATACCGATTATTCGATGGTTGCGGAAAATAGTAAAGTTCTAGATGAAAGACACAACACATCTTATGTATTTTCTGATAAACTAAATAGTTGTGATGTCAGCATAGAAGAAATAATTATAGGAAGAAAATTTCATACAGCATCGGTACTTTTTAGAAATGAAAATGTAAAATTGCCAGCAAATTATGGTGAGTATCCTTTTGGTGATACCTTATTATTTGCTTTATTAGCAAAAACTGGTAAGATTAAGTATGAACCAAATATTTCTTTAGTATATCGTAGAAATGATGGTGGAGCATCTACCGGGAAGGATAGGTATTTGTGGGCACAAAATGTAGAAAAGTTTAATCTTTTGCTTAACGAATATCTTGATGGGAAATTTAAACAAATTCATTGGCGAAATATTTATTTAAATTATTATTCGGGTCTTAAGTGGTCGGTAAAAACAGGTCACATAGGTTTGGCTTGTAAATCCTTGTACAAATTTTTACAGTATAAAAAATAATGCACAAAAAAAGGATTTTAGTATTCATCAATTATTTTGGGAAAAAGTCTGAAACATTTATTTCTGACGAAATCGAGTTCCTGTCATCTCAGAAAGATGTGGATGTAACAATACTGCATTATGGAAAGGATAGTACAGAAAAAAAGGTAATGGGACTTTATTTCGAATCTAATTTTACAAAACGTTGGCTAAAAGCGTTGAGGAAGTTCGACCTAAAAATGTTTGCTACATTACGATATAAAAATGGACTGAACGGATCATTGGTTTCTCTCATTCCTTTTTTTAGAAAAAGTAAATTTGATACAATCTACTGCCACTTCGGTACAAACGGAAAACTTATTGCCGAGCTAAAACAATTAAAAGTGATTCCAAAAGTAACTAAACTCGTTGTAAGGTTTCATGGGCTCGATATGAATTTCACTAAATATCCGGTGGGGTTTTATGATATTTTAAATAGTTATGCAGATGAAATCCTGTTGGGTTCCCAATTCGCTTACAAAGATTTACGGACTTATCGGCTGAACAAAGAAAAATTGAATAAGCTTCCTGTAGGGATAATGAGAAAACATATCTCAAAAGAAATCTCAGATTTTCAACCGGAACAGTTTAATATAATATCAGTTGGAAGATTGATTGATTTGAAGGGATATTTGGTGGCATTAGATATTATAAACGAAATCAATAAAAGATCAATCAATTTTACTTATACCATAATCGGTGACGGACCTCAATATGACATACTTTCAGAGGTGATTGAAAGATATACGCTTCAAAACAAGGTAAAAATCATTAAAAGTTTAGATCATGCGAATGTTTTGGATATACTTCAAAAATCTCAAATTTATCTATATCCTGGTATTAGGGACCAAACAGGAAGGGCAGAAACCCAGGGTTTGGCAAATTTAGAAGCAATGGCTAACGGTTTAGTAATTGTAGCATCCGATATTGGTGGTGTTCCTGACTACGTAGTTCATAATAAAACCGGGTTTTTATGCGAGCCGGGAAATGTAAATCAGTTTGTGGAAAAACTACAATGGATTATGCAGAATTATTCTTCAGATGAAATAGTAAAAGTAAGACAGAATGCAATTACCGAAGTAGAAAATAATTACTGCCAAGAAAAATTAAATGAAAAACTACTGAACTTATTAATAGATTGATGCAACATAAAATCAAAATCCTTTACATCCAGGAAAACTGCAGCGGAGTAGTAAAAAATACGTCTTTCAAAAACCCTTTCAAGGTTCCAAACCTTGACAGGGTTAAAAGCAAATTATGTGATATCGTTTTACTATTTTTAGAGCATGGAAAGAGCGTTGCACAATATTGATGAAAATTTATTAGAAAGCATTAAACACATCTTTCTTAATGCGAGAAAAAATGTAACTCAAAAAATAAATCAAGATCTTATCTTGACCTATTGGCAAATCGGGAAAGAAATCGTTGAAACCGAACAGAAGAATAACATTGACAATCAAACCTCCAGACAGATCATACTCAACCTTTCCAAACAATTGACCAACGAAATAGGGAAAGGATTTTCCCGTTCCAATTTGTTCAATATGAGAAAGTTTTATATTGAATATCCAAATGTCCAGACGCTGTCTGGACACCTTGGAAACAAACCAACAGGAATATAGTACGTAAGAAATGAACAAGGAGCCAAATATCCACAACAACGAGTATAGTGACTTACTAAAACAAGCTGTAGAGCAGATTCTGACAGCCCGCAACTTTATTGCCAGACAGGTAAATAGTGGCATACAGTCTGCCTACTGGAACTTAGGAAAATTGCTTTTTGAAAAACAACTGGCAGAAGGATATGGTAGCAATGTAGTTCGACAACTTTCCACAGACTTAAAGTCAGAATTTCCGGATATGGGATTGTCCCCCAGAAATTTGTGGGATATGAAGCGGTTTTATGAACGCTATTATCAGGCAGATACAAAACTGCGACAGCTTGTCGCAGTATTACCTTGGGGGCACAACCTTCTTTTGATAAACAAAATAAAAGATGATGCCCAAATTCAGTTTTATGCAAATCAAGTGGCAGAAAAAGGATGGTCAAGAGACTTGTTACTAAACGCCATCAAAATGGATACCTACAGTCAGACTCAAAAACAAATAAAAACCCATAATTTTAAAGAAACTCTTCCCACCGTTCACGCAGAATACGCCAATGAGGTATTTAAAAGCTCGTATAACCTCGGGTTTTTAGGCATCATAGAACCTGTGAAAGAGTTGGAGCTGGAAAACCGGCTCATCGCTAAAATCAGAACCTTTATTTTAGAATTAGGTAGAGGATTTAGCTTTATAGGAAATCAATATCGATTGGAGTATAATAACAAAGAATATTTTGTGGATATGCTTTTCTTTCACAGAGGATTGCGTTGCCTGGTGGCTATCGAATTAAAAATAGGAAATTTTAAAGCCGAATATGTGGGTAAAATGAATTTATATCTTTCTTTACTCGATAAGTTGGAAAAGAAACAAGATGAAAATCACGCTATCGGTATTATACTCTGTGCCGATACAGACCATTTAGATGTAGAAATAGCACTTCAGGACATCAATAAACCAATTGGAGTTGCAGAATATCAGCTGTTACCCAAAGATAAATTGGAAAAATTGCTAATAAACGAACTGAAAAACAAACAATAAGCGATTAAAAGAACCCTGTCAAGGTTCCAAACCTTGACAGGGTGAACAGCAAACAGATATGCAGAACAAAATAAAAATCCTCCACATACAGGAAACCATGGCTTCAGGTGGGGTGGAAAGAAGACGTTTATCTCTAGCAAAACACTTAGATAAAAATATTTTTGACCAAAAGTTCATCTGCACATTTGCGATCGGGAATATTCCGGAAGAAATACGTGCAGAAGGTTTTGAAGTGATTCCTATAGGAAGATTAAAATCTCCTTTCGATTGGAAGCAACATCAAAAAGTACAGAAAATCATCGAGGATTACCAACCGGATATCATCCACGGTGCCGTTTTTGAAGGGGTTACGATGGCAGCAATCAATGGTTTTCTGAAAAAAGTTCCGATTATCATTTTAGAAGAAACTTCCGATCCTCAAAATCGTTCTTGGAAAGGGAATTTGCTGATGAAAATTTTTTCCAAAATAGCCGATAAAGTGATTGGAGTTTCACAAGGAGTAACTGAGGAATATTTGAAAGGGAAACTTCATCTTCCTGCTTCCAAAGCCATTACGATAAACAACGGTGTCGCGTTACCAAGAAATGTACAGGCAGGCGAAATCACTGAAGCCCGAAAAAAATGGAATATTTCCGAAACAGATTTCGTCATTGGTTCAACCGGCAGGATGAATCAGGACAGTCATAAACGTTTTTCGGATCTGATTAAAGCCTTCGCCGAGTTTTCAAAGGATAAGGAAAATGTTAAATTATTGCTTGTAGGCGACGGGCAGGAAAAAGCAGGATACACACAGCTCGCACAGGATTTAAAAATAGAAGAAAAAGTCATTTTTGCTGGGTATCAATCAGATGTTGCTTTGTTCTACCAGCTGATGGATGTTTTTGCCTTAGTTTCTGCACGTGAAGCGTTCGGATTGGTCTTGGCAGAAGCGATGCTCAATAAATTACCAGTTATAGCAACCAAAGTAGGTGGTATGAAATATATTGTGGATGATAAAGAAACCGGCTTTTTAGTTGAACCAATGAATGTTATAGAAATTATTGAAAAATTGGAAATTTTTTACCACAACCCGGGACTGAGACAACAAATGGGAAAAGCCGGATGGGAAAAAGCAAGCAAAGAATATACGGAAGAAGCTTATGTAGAAAGAATTGATAACCTGTATAAACATCTAATGAATGAATCTTAGAACATTTTATATACAAAATATTCATTTCCTTAAAGTAAAAAATATTTGCGCAAACCTTTTTATAAAAGGAATAAGGGCAAAAGGATCAAGAATTTGGTTCTTTGGAAAATCCTATTATAAAATTAGCAAGTCCTCTCATATCAATATCAAAAATGGTTTTTTATGTATTAATAGATTTATTACAAAAAAAGATCCTTTTATTGGTAATTTAGAAATGTATCAAAATTCGACTATTGATGTAGAAAATACGTTTTTTATCCATAGTGGTTGTGATGTTATGGTCTTTAAAAATGCAAAACTCAAGTTAGGTAGTGGTTACATCAATAGATATTGCAAAATAAGATGCTATGAAGAAATAACAATTGGAAACAATGTAGCCATTTCTGAAAACTTCACTATTTGGGATAGTGACGCACATGAAATTATAGGCAACGGCAATCCAACAGCTCCTATTGTAATTGGAAATAAAGTATGGATAGGTACAAATGTTACGGTACTGAAAGGGGTAACAATTGGTGATGGTGCTGTGATAGCTGCCGGTTCTTTGGTGAATAAAGATATTCCGGAAAACTGCCTTGCCGCAGGTGTTCCCGCAAAAGTCATCAGAACAAATGTTCAATGGAAATAAAATGTTTTCAATAATTATCCCATATTATAAAAAAAGAGAATACATTGAAAGATGTCTGGACTCTGTATTAGCTCAGACTTTTAATGATTATGAAATCATTTTAGTGGATGATGGTTCACAAGATGATATAACAAAATTAATACACAATAAATACCAAGATAAAGTTAAACTGATTATCCAGAAAAATCAAGGGGTTTCGGTCGCAAGAAATACCGGAATTGCAAATGCAACCCAACCCTATATCGCTTTTTTAGATGCTGATGACTGTTGGCATTCTCAATATCTGGAATTTGCTTCAAAAATTATAAACAATAATACGGATGTTAAAATAGTAGGTTCTCATTATTCGAGAGATAAAAAGATTTTAGAAAATTCATATGATGAAATAAAGAATAAGAAAATTGATCATTATTTTCGGGTTGCTGTTCAAAATACTTTGTTTCTGACTTCAGCTACAATTGTAAAAAGATCTTTTTTTGACGATAACTCTAGATTCAATCCAAACCTCAAAAGAGGAGAAGACATTGACGTATGGTTGCGAACGGTTGCAAGTGGTGGAAATGTCTTTTATGTTGAAAATACATTAGTGTATTATTCAGATGAAGATGTACATCAAGCTACAGCATCAATTGGTAATGTTGAAAATACTTTAGTTGGAGTTATTAATGAATATTATAAACCGCTGATTGAAAAAATAAACAATCCGGATTTTTCAACTTTTGTTTCAAAATACGTTTATTTTAATTTGTATCCGTATTATTTTAGTACAACAAATCATAACAAAGCAAAGAGAAATTTAAAACAAAATAAGTACTATTATTTTTTTCTTCATCTACCTTATTATTTGCCACTTTCTGTAGGACAAAAAATAGTGTCCAATAAAAAACTCAACAGATATTTACGCATGTATCTCAAATTCTTTTTAAGAAAAGTCTATTAATAATGAAAATCCTTCGTCTTTCCACATTCCTTGATTTTGGAGGAATAGAATCCAAAATGGTCAATCTTTCCTCTCTTGAAGATGTGGAAAACGAATGGGTATTTGTTGCTCTTGGTAAAGGCGGTCAGTCAGAAAAAAAAATACAGGCTAAAGGAAAAAGAACGGTATGCCTGCATCTGAATCACAAAATTCCGTCACTTTCCACCATCTGGAAATTGTTTCTCTTTCTTAAAAAAGAGAAGCCGGATGTGCTTCATACTTCGGGAGCAGAAGCCAATTTTTTTGGTTTTTTTGCCGGAAAATTAGCTGGAGTTAAAACGATAGTTGTAGAAGAAATAGGTATTCCCAACCATTCATCAAAAGCAAAAAAAATTTTTCAATATATTTTTAAAAAAGCAGATTGGGTTGTAGGAGAATCAAAAATTGTAGTTGATAATTTAATTCAAACGTACAAATTAAATCCATTAAAAACCAAAGTCATTCATAACTTCGGAATTTTTAAATCAATTGAAACTAGGAAAGATTTATATAAAATTCAGGAAATATTTAAAATCATCATGATTTCCCGACTGGAGCCGGTAAAAAACATAGAAGGCGTTTTAAATGTTGTCAAAAGATTAAAAAATGAAGGAAGAGAAATTCGACTTTCAATCGCCGGAAAGGGAAGTATAGAAGGAGAGCTGAAAAATTTAGTTCAGAATCTTGAAATCCATGAAAATGTAGATTTTTTAGGTTTGATCAGTGATCCATACCCTCATTTGTTGGAGGCTGATTTATATGTTTTGAATTCTCATTCTGAAGGTTTTTCCAATTCTCTTGTCGAAGCCATGTACAGCAAAACCCCATCTTTAAGCACTTCTGTCGGTGCAGCTCCTGAAATTATTAAAGATGGAGTTAATGGGTTTTTGGTTCCTGCGGATAATGAAGAAGCTTTATTTTTAAAAGTAAAAGAAATCACTCAAATGTCTGCTATGCAAAGAAAGCAAATTGGAGAAGCCGGACATAAAACAATCATTGAAAATTTCTCACTTGAAAATCATGTGGAAAAATTAATGGAAATTTACAAAGCATGAAAAACCTCCTCTTCATCACCTGGGATGGCCCGCAGACTTCGTATATGGAAGGTTTGTTTATGCCCATTTCCAATGAAAATTCCTAATAAAAAGGATTAAACAAAATCTATAAGTATGATTATAATTTTTAAATAAATTACAGATTATTGTAACTATGATTATAAGAAATATTATATTTGCCGCGAATTTAAAGTATAATTAAAACAATGTTAGCTTCAAAAGAAAGCCTTGCCCGTCCGCTTTATTTAAAAAGAGTAGAGCCGTTTATAGGTAAAAATTTGATTAAAGTTTTTACCGGACAGCGCCGTGTCGGGAAAAGCTATCTCTTGTTTCAGCTGATTCAGCTGATTCAGCAAAAAGATGCAAACGCAACCATCATTTATATCAACAAAGAAGATTTAGCTTTTGCAGCGATAAAAACAGCAGAGGATTTGAACAGCTATGTTTTGCAGCATAAATCGGAAACAGAAAAAACCTATGTGTTCATAGACGAAATTCAGGACATCGAAAATTTTGAAGCAGCACTTCGTTCTCTGGTTTTGGATAAAAATCTGGACTTATACTGTACAGGCAGCAACGCCAATTTATTATCGGGAGATATTGCGGGACATCTGAGCGGGAGATTTATAGAGATTCATGTTTATAGTCTTTCCTATGAAGAATTTTTGGTATTTCATCAGTTGGAAGACACGCCTCAAAGCTTAGATAAGTATCTGAAATTCGGAGGTTTGCCCTATCTTATCCATCTTTCGTTAGAAGATGAAATCGCTTTTGAATATCTGAAAAACATTTATTCCACTATTTTGTTCAGGGATGTAGTCAACCGGTTCGGGCTTCGCAATACGGTGTTTTTGGAGCAGCTGGTTGCATTTTTGGCATCCAATACCGGCAGTATTTTTTCCGCTAAAAAAATCAGTGATTTTCTGAAATCCCAGAAAGTGAATATAGCACCTAATCAGGTGCAGCTCTATATACAGCATTTGGTCAGTGCATTTCTGATTCATCAGGTCAGGCGATATGACATTGTGGGAAAACGCTTGTTTGAAGTAGGAGAAAAATATTATTTTGAAAATTTGGGAATCAGAAATGCTCTTTGGGGTTATCGCCCGGAAGACCGTGGGAAAATTCTGGAAAATGCTGTCCATAATCATTTGCTGGTAAATGGTTATTCCGTAGAAGTCGGAATGCTGGACAACAACGAAATTGATTTTATCGCCCAAAAGCAAGGCGAAAAACTCTACATTCAGGTGGCATTGACACTTAACGAGGAAAAAACCATAGAAAGGGAATTCGGGAATTTGCAGAAAATTAAGGACAATTATCCCAAAATGCTTGTTACAATGGATGAATTTTCGGGAAATACGTACGAGGGAATCATTACTTTGGATTTGCGAAGCTTCTTAACCAATAAATGGAAATAAATTAATGAAATCGAAAAACCTCCTCTTCATCACCTGGGACGGGCCGCAGACTTCTTATATGGAAGGCTTGTTTATGCCCATTTTTCATGAGATTTCAAAGAAGGAAAATGTCAATTTTCATGTGCTGCAGTTTACCTGGGCGGATGAAAAAAAGATTTCGCAGACCAGGAGTGCCGCTGAAAAAATGGGAATCACCTATTCCGCAATGCTGGTCATCAGAAAACCGACACTTTCTATCGGTAGTTTGATTACGGTTTTTACGTCGGTGGGGAAAATCAAAAAATATATCACCGATCATAATATTGATATTGTCATGCCGAGAAGTACTTTCCCGGCAATGATGATCAATCAGATCAAGAAAAGAGATTTTAGACTCATTTTCGATGCAGACGGTTTACCCATTGAGGAAAGAATTGATTTTGCGGGTCTTCAGAAAAAATCTTTCCAATACCGACTAATGAAGTCAGCCGAAACCAAAATCCTGAAGTCCGCTGATGCCGTCATTACGAGATCCCAAAAAGCCATTGACATCCACATCCGGAATATCGGAGAACGCTACCGGGGAAAATTTTCCGTGGTGTACAACGGTCGCGATCAGAACCTGTTCCGGTACGATGAAAACCGCCGGCGGACAGCCAGAGAAAAACTCGGGCTGAAAGATGAATTTCTTTTCGTGTATGCCGGTTCTCTCGGCCCTCAGTACTGCCTGCCGCAGATGTTGGAAATCTTAAAAAAATATACACAAAATCATAAAGCGAAGTTTCTGATCCTTACCGGAAATACGGAATTTGCGCAACAGAATATCCCGGAAGAATTCCAGACTGGTATCATCCTGAAATCGGTAAAATCCCATGAGGTCCCTTTTTACCTTAACGCCGCGGATATGGCTTTTGCCCTTCGCACCCCTTCATTCAGTATGCAAGGCGTTGCGCCGATTAAATTAGGAGAGTACTTGCTTTGTGGATTGCCGGTCATCGCTAGTAAAGGGATTGGGGATTCTGAAGAAATTCTACAGCATTTTGAAGAGTGTTTTTTATTCGATCATTCGTATGTTACAAAAGATCATCTTCCGGAAATCATGGCATTTATTCAAAAATCGAAAACTGTAGATCGAAGCGCTATTCGGGAGAAAGCTTTGGCTTATTTCTCTTTAGGAGCGGCAGCAGAATCGTACTTAGTTGCGTTCGAGAAGCGATAACCTCATGAAGTTTCGTCATAATCGAAACTCAAAAACCCGTATATTTGCCAGCAATGAAAATCCTGTACCTCACGAAATACACGTCGAAAGCGGCCAGTTCGCGAATGCGGAGTTATCAGTATTTTCCATATCTGGAAAAGCAAGGTTTTCAGATCGTTGTAAAACCCTTTTTTTCTGAAAGCTATATCAATGATTTTTATGCCGGGAGGAAAAATAAGTTAGCGATTATAAAAGCGTATATCCGACGTTTTTTTGTGTTATTCCATGTTTTTGGATACGACAAAATCGTGATTGAAAAAGAACTATTTCCTTATTTGCCCGCTTTTGCAGAACGTTTGCTGCATTTTTTCAGCGTACACTATATTGTGGATTATGATGATGCCATTTTTCATAATTACGACCAAAGTTCAAATCCTTACTTCAAATTATTTTTAAAGGACAAAATCGATAAAGTGATGCGGTTTTCCGATCTTGTCATTGCAGGGAATTCGTATTTAGCGGAACGAGCAAAAAAAGCGGGTGCGAAAAGAATTGAGGTTATTCCGACGGTCGTTGATTTGGAACGGTATGCTGTAAAGTCAGATTCAGCAATTGAAAATAAAAAATTCGTAGTCGGATGGATGGGCACGAAAACCACTTTTGAAAAGCATTTGCTTCCTTGTAAAAATTGGATTGAAAAAATTCAACAGTTGGATGCTGAAATTGAATTTCATATTGTGGGAATTCCGGAAGATCAGGGTTTCGGCAATCATGTCCAATGGATACCATGGTCGGAAGAATCCGAAAATAAAGAAATTCAAAAAATGGATGTGGGCATCATGCCACTGCAGGATTCGGTATGGGAAAAAGGGAAATGTGCCTATAAGTTGATTCAGTATGCCGCATGTGGGGTACCAGGAATTGCGTCGGATGTGGGTATGAACTCAGAGGTTGCCATCCCCAATAAAACCGGCTTCCTGGCGTATTCCGACGAGGATTGGATCAGCCGAATTTTACAATTGAAAGCAGATCGTGAAAAGAGGCACTACTTGGGACAGCATGCTCGGAAGTTGGTGGAAGAAAAGTATGGTTTGCAGGTGACCGAAAAGAAATGGAAAGAAATGTTGGAATTGATTTAGTATGCAAATAGAAATTTTTTCACATAAATATATAAAAATTTTTATGCTTATATCCATAAAAACTTGTAATAAAATGATATTTTTGTGGTCATAAGCATAAAAAATGATTGTACGCCCGCGCTATTTAGAAAATATAAAACCCTTTATCAATAAACCTCAGATAAAGATTTTGACCGGAATCAGACGTTCCGGGAAATCTACGGTTTTGCGTTTGCTTAAAGAAGAATTGTTTGTAAACGGCGTAAAGAAAGAACACATTATTACCCTTAATTTTGAAAGTTTTGCTTATTCAGAATTGGCAGAAGCACCTCAATTGTATTTGTTCATCAAAAATGAAATCAGAACCCAACACAAATACTATCTGCTGCTTGATGAAATTCAGGAAGTGAAAAATTGGGAAAAAGCGGTGAATTCATTTTTGGTCGATTTTGAGGTTGATATTTATCTTACGGGTTCCAACTCTCATTTATTATCGTCAGAATTAGCCACGTACTTGGCGGGAAGATATGTGGAAATTCCTGTTTACACATTGTCGTACAAAGAGTTCTTGGATTTTAGAAGTCATTATTTTTCCGAACAAGAAAATACCCAAAATCTATTTTTGCACTACTTGCGAATGGGTGGTTTTCCGGTGATTCATACTTTAGACTATACCGAAGAATCGGCGTATAAAGTGATTTATGATATCTATTCTTCTGTTATCTTGCGAGATACTGTGCAACGCTATAAAATTCGTGATGTGGAATTGTTGGAGCGTGTAATCAAATATGCTTTCGACAATATAGGGAATACTTTTTCAGGTAAAAATGTAGCCGATTATTTCAAAAGCCAACAACGAAAAGTGGAGGTCAATACGGTTTATAATTATCTTAATGCCTTAGAGGGCGCATTTATCCTGTATCGGGTTCCCAGATTCGACATCAAAGGGAAAGAAATACTAAAAACACAGGAGAAATTTTATGTAAGTGATATTTCCATTGTATATGCCACGATGGGAAACCGGGACAGGATGATTTCAGGAATTTTAGAAAACATCGTTTTTCTGGAACTCAAAAGAAGAGGATATACGGTTTATGTAGGAAAATTGGATCAGACGGAAATTGATTTTGTCGCTGAAAAACACGGGAATAAAATTTATATTCAAGTTTGCTATAAATTAGAAAATGAACAAACAGTCAATAGGGAATTTGGGAATTTGTTATCGATCAATGACCAATTTCCGAAATATGTGGTAACAATGGACGAATTCTGGAGAGATTCCATAGAAGGAGTGAAACATTTTTATATCACCGAGTTTTTATTAACGGAAACATTGTAACTGTATGCAGTACTAAAGACCGCTGAGGAATACGGCATACAGGTAACAGGAAGGAAATGGAAGAAAGTATTGGGAAATAAGTAATGGAAAAAAAGAAATATTTTGACGTAATACAGGTGTATAGAGGTATTGCTGCATTGTTAGTGGTCGTTCACCATACTTATGCTTCTTTTGAGCATTTTCATGATTTCAATATACCGACATTGGGTTTTCTGGCTAAAATCGGAAAATTGGGTGTAGATTTTTTTTTCGTATTGTCAGGATTTATTATCACATACACTACTTTTAAATATAGAGGTGACAGAGGATACCTCAAAAAATATTTTTCTGCAAGAGTTTTAAGAATCTATATTCCATATTTACCAATTGCGATTGCATTAATTATTCTTTATCGCATTTTTCCTTCGATAAGTGAATCCGATAGATCAATAAGTATGCTGACTTCGTTAACTCTTTTCCCCTCAGGTAATCCTGTACTGTCTGTTGCATGGACTTTGGTTTTTGAAATGTTTTTCTATGTTGTGTACGCTCTCAATTTTTTTTCAAAAAAGTTGTGGTATTTCTTTCTCACTGGTTGGATTGTATGCATACTTTCTGCCTCAGTCTTCAATTTGAAGTCAACTATTCCTATGGTTCAAAATTTTTTAAATCTATATAATCTTGAATTCATCTTAGGTGTATTGATTGCATATTTAATCAAATCTAAATACAAGCCAGATTTTAAGGTGATTTTTCCACTTGCGTTGGGTGGCATATTGGTATTTTTGTATATGAGATATTTTAATATTTCATTATTTGCATTCTCTCAGAATCTCATGTTTAGTTTATGTATGGGCTTATTTGTTATATTGGCCATATATTTTTGGAATAAACAGTTAAACGCGAAAAATGTATTTATGCTTTTGGGGAATTCAAGTTATTCATTATATCTTCTTCATAATCCCTTGCAGAGTGTATTGGTTCGTGTTGTCCCAAAATTAAATATTCAGTTGTTCATTCTGATAGAATTTTTGATGGTTATTGTTACCATCACTTTTGTTAGCTATCTTTATTATTTAATTTTTGAAAAAAAGATTATTTCAATGGTCAAAGAAAAACTGGATATATACCTTGCTTGATTTCATTTACATACCCATTATTGTTGTTCTCGGCTTAGGATTTATTCATCTTTTCCGCAGGGATTTGTCGGATCAGGATGCTTCTATGTTGCAAAAGCTGTTCTTTTTCCATCTGGTGATGGGGACGTATTACTGTTTCTTCATCCAGGGAGATGCGGTCGGTTATTGGCGGGTACCCAAAGCATATACGATAGATGCATTTAAGGATGGGTTATTCAACGGAGAAGGTACCATGTTTATGTATGCATTCAATTTTCTGTTCTCCAATTTGCTGGGAATGTCTTACCTGTCCAATACACTTTTGTATACACTCTTTGGATTTATGGGGCTCACTTTCTTTTATATGGTGGTGGTCAAAACAATTCCTTACAACACAAAAATTGGGGACTATGTGTTATTTCCACTCCTCTTTTTTCTGCCCAATCTTCACTTTTGGAGCAGTGGGGTAGGGAAAGATACCCTTCTCTTTTTGTGTATTGGCATGTTTGTATATGGACTTTTGAAACCACTGACCAGGATTCCTCTTATTGCCATCAGTATTTTACTCTCTTTAGCCATACGCCCACACATTACCCTTTTTTTGTTTGTAGGGTTTGGTATTGCGTATGTGATGGGCGGTAAAATTTCAGCATTTCAGCGTTTTGCCTTTTCGGCGATCTTGATTGGAGCGGGATTGGCGATCTTGCCCTCGGTGATGGAATTTGCCAAAATTGAAGAAGCATCCGCCGAAGGGTTTGATAAATTTGCAGAGGCAAAGGCATCGGTATTAAGCAGGGGTACGGCCGGTTCTGCCATTGATGTGTCTTCTTATCCTTTTCCCTTAAAAGTGCTGACCTTTTGGTTTCGGCCGTTCTTTTTTGATGTACGAAATATCAATGGGCTTATTGCTTCTGTTGAAAATTTAGTATTGGTGTATCTCTTCGTGAAAATACTGTACAGAAAGCCCATTCGTGCTTTTAAGGCAGCACCGTTTGTCATCAAAGGAATGGTAATTTTTTTGCTGGTGGGTACTTTGGCGTTTTCACAATCATTGGGGAATGTGGGAATCATGATCCGTATGCGGAATATGTTTCTGCCAGGATTCTTAATCTTTATCATGTGGGTGTTTTCGTATGAGAAAGAGTTGGCCAGAAAGAAGTGATCGTTGATGTTGCACAATTGAATATGGGTAATACTTAGATGCTAGGATTAATTGATTATGAAAATCGTAATTAGATTTTTTCCATATGTATTGGCAGTTTATCATCTGCTTTTTTCTGTGATTGCATGGAAGTATATCACTGTTCACAATGGTGATGCAGTACGGTATTGGTTTGTGGGTCAGGATTTGTCCACCGTTTCATGGGGCTCTTTTTTTCGTCCGGGTACAGATGTAATCAAGATATTCACTTTCCCTTTGGTGAAGTACTTTCACCTTCCCTTCTATTTAGGTTTTCTTATTTTTAGTTTGTTCAGCGGTTATGGTTTTTATCGATTATGGCGGCTTCTGCTAAAAATCGCGGGCAATAATTCCTGCGCATACCTTGCTGCCTTCATCCTGCTATTGCTGCCAAATGCGCATTTTTGGACCTCTTTCATTGGTAAAGAAGCTCCCTTATTTACGGCATTTGTACTGGTGACAGACCAGTGGTATAAACGGCGGTTGGGGTCTGCCCAGTTACGGATTTCTTTCCTGATCATTGCTTTTATACGACCTCACGTAGGTGTTGTGCTGGCGTTGGGTTTATTGATGTCCATTTGGAGCTCCAAAATAGTTACCCTTAAATATAAATCTATTATCAGTGGCGTTGCCTTTTTTGTAGCCGCGTTGCTGTATCAGTTGTTGTATATGATTACTGGTACAAGAGTAAATATGCTGAAGCGCATCCAATACCTCTATGAATTGCACATCACCAAACTACGCGAAACGCATGCGCATGTTCCGCTGGACGAATATACAGTTCCATACAAGATTTTCACTTTTTATTTCAGGCCTCTTCCCTTTGAAAAGACAGGTTGGCTTTATGGAATTTGGAGTGCAGAGAATGCCGTGTGCCTATTTATTTTTGGCCTTTCTTTGTGTATATTGATCTTCAACTATAAGAAATTACATCTTGGTTCATCATCGGTATTATCAGTGGTTTTTATCTTAGGTTATGCATTGATGTATGTCTTTGCATATGCGAACTGGGGGCTGATTGCCCGAACCAAAATTTTAGCACTGCCCATGTATGCTGCTCTCGTAATAGAGATGGTAAAAACAATGGCAACCAAAACAAAAACTTGATATGAAAAAGAAACTCATCCGCATCACCACCGTTCCTTTATCGCTCGACAAACTTCTCGGGAAGCAACTGAGTTTTATGAACTGCTATTTTGAGGTTATCGCCGTTTCATCAGATGGACCATATCTGAAAAGGGTTGCGGAAAAATTAGGAGTGCGCTTTAATCTGGTGGAAATGACCCGAACCATTTCGCCCGTACAGGATCTAAAATCGCTGTGGCACTTCTATCGATTATGCAAAAAAGAAAAACCGCAAATCGTTCATTCCCATACTCCAAAAGCTGGAATCGTAGGTATGTTGGGTGCAAAACTGGCAGGTGTGCCCGTCCGAATGCATACCGTTGCCGGATTGCCATTGATGGAAGCCAAAGGCATTAAAAGAAGAATGCTTGATGGGGTAGAAAAGCTAACTTATCGGTGTGCCACTCATGTATATCCCAATTCTAGAGGGCTTTATGAATTCATTCTACAAAATAATTTTACGGCTAAAGATAAGCTAGAAGTTATCGGAAACGGTTCTTCTAACGGCATTGATACCGAGTATTTTAGTCCGACTCAGATTGCTGAAGAACAAAAAGTACAGTTAAAAAAAGAACTGGGGATTCATGAAAAGGATTTCGTCTTCCTATTCGTCGGCCGCCTTGTGGGCGACAAGGGCATCAACGAGCTGATCAATGCATTCCACTCGCTCAAAACTGCTGAATCCAATAACAAGCAGTACGGAACACAACGTGGATATAAGTTGTTGTTGGTTGGTCCGTTGGAATCTCACCTCGATCCTCTGCATCCCGAAACGCTGAAAAAAATTGAACAGCACCCCCATATCATCATGACGGGTTTTCAGCAAGAGGTACGCCCTTTCCTGGCCATTAGCAATTGCCTTGTTTTCCCCAGTTATCGAGAAGGTTTCCCCAACGTAGTGTTGCAGGCCGGGGCTATGGAATTGCCCAGTATTGTTTCTGATATTAACGGGTGCAACGAAATAATTGTGAACGGAAAAAATGGACTGATTATTCCCTCGAAAAATACAAAGGCAGTAGAAGAGGCCATGCAAAAAGTAATGGACGATCGTGAGCTTTACAGGCAACTCAGAGAAAATGCCCGGCCGATGATCAAGTCCCGGTATGAACAGTCGGTGGTGTGGAATGCCCTGCTGGAAGAGTATGGCCGGGTGGCACCATGATAGCCGAACTCAGAAAGGAAAGAGGATAGCGAAGCGTGAGGAAGAAGTAAAGGAACAACATGGCTTGTTTTTTTATGTAAAATCTTAGCACTCATCATTTCCAACTTCAAACAAAAAGATTTATTTTTGCGCAATGGTTAAAAATCTCATTTTCACTTTCTTGGGATTAGCAATGATTTCATGCTCGAAAGAAACACAGCCCAAACCTTCCGGTGAGTTGCGCTTAGAGTATCCACAGCCCAAGTATCAGGTTTATTCCTCACCCTGCGGCTTTTCATTCGAGTATTCAGATTTTGCCCGTATTCACAATGCCAAAGAAAACTGTTGGTACTATATCGATTATCCGAAAATGAAAGCGAAAGTTTTTCTTACTTATTTCCCTGTTCATCAGGATTTGGGACTGCATGTGAAGGAGTCGGAGAAAATGGTGTACGAGCATACGATTAAAGCCACCGCCATTGATACGAAATCTTTTAGCTATCCGGAACGAAAAATTTTCGGTAATTTTTATGAGCTGAAAGGGCCAAGTGCTTCTAATCTGCAGTTTTTTGTCACCGATTCCACGCGGCATTATGTGACGGCCAATTTGTACTTTAACTCCCGCCCAAAACCCGATTCGTTGGCACCGGCAGTGGAGTACATTAAAAAGGACATGCTGCATTTAATCGATACATTCCAATGGTCAAAATAGAAATGGGAGTAACCTATCACAATTAAAAACAAAAAATAGAGAATAAATGAAATTATTAGTCGTTGGTTCGGTGGCATTTGATGCAATTGAAACCCCATTCGGAAAAACCGATAAAATATTAGGCGGAGCTGCAACTTACATTACACTGGCGTCGTCGGTGCTAAAAGTTCCTTCCGGAATTGTTTCGGTAGTGGGCGGCGATTTTCCGGAAGCAGACTTGAAGATGTTGGCTGACCGAGGCGTGAATATTGAAGGCATTGAAGTGGTGAAAGATGGCAAAACATTTTTCTGGAGTGGGAAATATCATAACGACCTCAATTCAAGAGATACTTTGGTAACGGAAGTAAACGTACTGGAGAATTTTGATCCCAAAATTCCCGAATCGATGCAGGACGCCGATATTTTACTGCTGGGCAACCTTCATCCGGGTGTTCAACTTTCGGTGCTGGAAAAAATGAACAGTCGCCCGAAGCTGGTGATCCTCGATACCATGAATTTCTGGATGGATTCTGCGTGGGATATCCTCATGCAAATGATTGCCAAAACCGACGTTATCACCATTAATGACGAAGAAGCCCGACAACTTTCCGGTGAATACTCATTGGTGAAAGCAGCCAAAAAAATCCATGAGTTAGGTCCCAAATATGTCATTATTAAAAAAGGAGAGCATGGTGCATTGCTGTTTCATGACGGTAAAATCTTTGCCATTCCGGCGCTTCCTTTAGAAGATGTTTTTGATCCTACAGGAGCCGGCGATACTTTTGCGGGCGGATTTGCCTCCTACCTTGCCAAGAAGGAAGAGTTTGATTTCGAAACCATGAAATCAGCACTCATTGTAGGTTCGGCAATGGCCTCTTTCACGGTGGAAAAATTCGGCACCGAAAAACTTCAGGAAATTACCGAGGCCGACATGATTGCCCGTATCAAAAGCTTTAAAGACCTTACCACCTTCGAAGTGGAAGTGTAAAGAACCCTTGTTTTATTATAGGAAGAAAATAATATGAAGAAAATAGTTGCAGTAATATGCCTGATGGGGCTGGCTCAGGTAGCCAATGCACAATACATGATTATTGGAAAAGACAGCATCTCGCTGGATCAGTTCCAGAAAGAATACCGTTATGGTCTGGAAAATAACGGCATTGAAAAAACCATTGCCGCAACAGAAGATTTTCATCTTCTGCAACAGTTTGCTGCAGAGAAAAAGGCGGATACCACCGCTTCGTTCCGCGAGAGCATGATGACCAAGGAAAGCGAGTTACGCAGCAAATTCTTTTTCCCAAAACAGGTTATCGATCCTGTTTTGAATGACTACTTAAAGGATTTGCAGACCGAAAAACAAGTACAGGTCTTTTTTGTGCAAAAAGCCGATGATGATACTCACAACTACCAGGAAATTTACAATGACGTAAAATCGGGCAAACTTAAAATTGAGGAGGCCATTTCGAAATACACCAAAGGAAACCCTGCGCCCTTCTACATTAAACCAGGTTCGTTAGACAATAGTATATACGCTGAGTTGAAATCGCTTCCACAAAACGGGCTCACCCACCTGTACGATACGCGGCGTTTTGTTGCTTTTGCAAAAGTGCTTAGCTCCAGACCTACATTGGGCTATCTTGTTTTTGGTACTATTTCTTATCCTAAAGATGACAAGGCAGAATCTTTACAATCAAAAATTTATGCTGATCTCAAGGCGGGGAAATCATTTCAGGAAGTGGCAAAACTGTACGGTGCCAACGAGCACGAAAAAGAAAATGGTGGAGTAGTGATGGGTTCTCCCACATTGCCAGACGAAGTTTATGCGCTTTTAAAAGGGAAACCAAAAGGATACTATACCCCACAACCCATTCTGTTGGGTGATCGGTATTTCGTTTTTAACATTTACAACATCGAGCCCTATGTGCTTACCGATAAAAACAGAGATTTCTACATTCGAGATATGAATTCTTCACTTTATGGTGAATTGCTGCAGGATAAAATGATTGCCTACCTTAAAGCCGATCCTACCTACAAAGAGTTTCCTGAGTTCCAGAACGTGAAAAAATCGTATCAGAGTTTTAACCTGGCCAAAGACAATTCGGTACTCTACCAGTACCGTAACCATAAAACTACAGTAGGCGATTTTCGAAAAACCATTGGCGACAAAAAAGCAGAAGCAGAAAAACTTTCTCCGGACAACTGGGGCGATTTGGTAGCCGCGATACAAAATCAGGATTTACTGCGGTTTTACAGTGAAGATTTTGCGATGCAGAAAGACATTAGGAAAGAACTCAACGAAACTAAAAAAGCTTTGTACTCGGGTTACATTTTCTCGAATTACCTGAACGAGCAGATCAAGCAGCACCCGGAATGGCTCACCGAATATTACAACCAAAACAAATCGAAATACGTGTGGGGAAACCGGGCAGACGGAAGGGTGGCTATCATTGCTGACGAAAAACTGGGCAAAGAAATAGAAAAAGAGATAAAGGACCCCAAAAGTTGGGAGGCGTTGAAAGCAAAATATTATGGTAAACTGAATGACAAAAAGCAAATCGTTGTCAATTTTGAAAAAGGAGAAATGACGGAAGATGCTGAGGTTTTCACGAAATACAAAGTTCCGTTTAAAACCGGTGTTTTTCAAACCAAAATGGGAGACCGCCTGGTGGTAATCGCAGTAGATAAAATTTTGCCTCCTGCACCCATGACACAGCAGGAAGCGGCCGAATCGTTGCATGATGCAGTGACCGAAAAGCTTTTACGGGAAACCATCAACGCCCAGAAAGCCAAAACAAAAATTGAAATTCAACCCGGTTTTATCTCCGCACTAGAAAAGAATTTTAAGAAATAATTATAAGAAAACATGCAGATAATATCGTGGAGAATGATAATTTTGCAAATTGTATAAAAAATGAACATGAACAAGAACGTAAAGTGGGCAATGATTCTCACCTTTTTCCTAAGCTTTTTAGGCGCAAAAATGAATGCACAGCTGAAGAGCGGGGAATTGGTGGACGGAATTGCTGCTGTGGTGGGTGACGAAATTATCCTGGAATCGGATATTGAAGATCAGGCCAATTATGCTAAACAGCAGGGCGCTAATGTAAGCAACAAATGCGAGTTTCTGGAAAGCATCATCAGCAACAAACTGATGATTTATGAAGCCAAGAGAGATACGTTGATCGAGAACCGTTCCGCAGCCATCAAAGAAAATGCAACAGGAAAATACAACCAGATTCTGGGGCAGTTTCCCGATGAGAAAGCGATGCTGGCCGCTTACAAGTTCAGAACGTCTTTTGAAATGAAAAAGGCAATTGAAAAAATTGATACCGACAATTACTATGGTCAGATGAAATATGGCAGAATCACCGATAAAGCCGATGTGACGCCGAATGAAGTGACCGATTTTTTTAATACATACAAGTTTCAGTTGCCACAGGTAAAAGACGAGGTTACCCTTTCGCAAATCGTCATGTATCCTAAACTGACCGATGCACATAAAAGTGAAATCATGGCCAAACTGAACAAGATTAAAAGTGATATTCAGGGCGGTGAATCTTTTGAAAGCCAGGCCAGGATTTACTCGGAAGATCCCGGTTCTGCAGCCAACGGCGGACTTTATAAAAATATTTCCAAAGGAAAAATGGTGAAACCCTTTGAAGCCGCGGCACTCAACCTTCAGGAGGGTGAGCTCTCGGAACCCGTGGAGTCGGAATTTGGTTATCACCTTATTCAGCTGGTGAAGAAAAGCGGTAAGCAGTACGATGCGCGGCATATACTCCTGAAAGCGGAACCCAACGCACAGGAAATTGCGTCGGCTAAGAAAGAACTCGACAGCATCAGGACGTTGATTATTGATGGAAGATTGACCTTTAAGGAAGCAGCATTTCGATTCTCCGATGATAAAAAAACCAAGTTTAACGCAGGCGTGATGACTTCCGAAGACGGATCCGACAAGATTGAAAAGCTTAACCTTCCCCCAACAATATCTTATCACATCGCAGGTTTGCACAAAGGCGATATTACTGATGTTTTTCAAGAAGAAGTACAGCAGCGCAAAGTGGTGGCCATTGTGAAGATTGATGACACCATCAATGCGCACCAAATGGATATTTCTACCGACTATGACCGCATCAAACAAATGGCTCTTAATAAAGTGAAGAACGAAATGGTAGAAAAATGGGTGAAAGAAAAACTGCCCAATGTCTTTGTCTCCGTCAACGACCGGTATAAAGACTGTACCTTCAAAACGGACTGGCGAAAAAGTGCTACTACAAAATAACTCATAATCTCTGCGAAAGCGGAGATTTTTTTATTCATCATCCGAAAGGAAACATCAATAGTTTTCTTTAAATTTGTGTCATGAGCAATTTTCTCGATTTTAACAGCGCTAAAAAATTCAAAGCCATGAACGACAGTCAGAACAAAATCACTCAACTTTTTGGGATACAATATCCTGTTGTTCAAGGAGGCATGATTTGGCATGCCGGGTGGCGCTTGGCATCAGCAGTGTCCAACTGCGGTGGTTTAGGTTTAATTGGTTCCGCGAGTATGTATCCGGATATTTTACGCGAAAATATTCGGAAATGTAAAGCGGCCACCAACCGGCCTTTTGGAGTAAATGTGGCGCTGCTTTATCCTAATTTGGAGGAAATCGTACAAATCATCATAGAAGAAGGGGTGAAGATCGTTTTCACCTCCGCAGGCAATCCCAAAACTTATACAGAGACTTTGCAGAAAGAAGGTATTAAAGTTGCCCATGTTGTGTCTTCCACTAAATTTGCTCTTAAGTGCGAAGAAGCCGGTGTAGATGCCATTGTAGCAGAAGGTTTTGAAGCCGGTGGGCATAATGGACGTGACGAAACCACTACTTTTTGCCTCATTCCCAATGTGAAGAAGCATATTTCAAAACCTTTGATCGCGGCAGGTGGTATTGCCTTAGGTTCACAAATGAAAGCTGCCATGATGCTGGGTGCAGATGGTGTTCAGATAGGTTCACGCTTCGCGGCAACTGTAGAGGCCAGTTCTCACATCAACTTTAAGAATAAAATCGTGTCGCTTAAAGAAGGCGATACGCAATTGACATTAAAAGAACTTGCCCCTGTACGGCTGGTAAAAAATCATTTCTATGATGAACTTGAAAAACTCTACGATTCCGGTCGTGACGCAGAAGCATTAAAACAAACATTGGGCAGAGCAAGAGCCAAACGCGGTATGTTTGAAGGTGATTTGGAGGAAGGTGAACTGGAAATTGGACAGGTTTCTTCTTTAATTGATGAGATTCTTCCTGTAGAAAAGGTTTTTGAAAACCTGATGTCAGAATTTCAAAATGCAAGGGTCACTTTCAGTTTTTAATAAGGATTTGTCCTTGTCTAACGATTTCTATAATCTAATATGGTTCAGCGAAAATTGTTTTGCTAGAACGTATTGAAAATCTAAAAAATCCGCTCTACAAATAGATTTGTAAAGCGGATTTTACTTTGAGGTCGATTGAATTTAAATGCTATTTAACCTCTTGTGCCTGTTTTTTTCTGGCTTGCCTGTCTTCATATTTCTTTACAATATAACCGACGATAAACGGGGCAGCCCACATGAGAAGTCTTCTTAAAAGTACTGGATTCATAATAATAATTTTTTGGGTCAAGTGTTTCAATAATTAAGCCAACTTTTCAAAAAAGTTTGATGAGAGAGAAAAAGGAACAATACTATTCTTTACAAAAAAATCCCACAAAGCTTTGTGGGATTCATTATTTAAAAGGTGTAGGGCTTATCCTTCGTTGTTTTCGCCTTCTGGTTTTGGACCGTCTTGAGCAGGTCTTGGCCGGTCGTTATTTGGCTTACCTTCCGGTCTTGGAGGTCTTGGCAAAAGTACTTTTCTTGAAAGCTTCATTTTCTTACGGTCATCATAACCCATGAATTTTACTTCCACTTCATCGCCTTCCTGATAAGGAACTTTGTCGAGTCTTCTCCATTCAATTTCTGAGATGTGTAGTAATCCTTCAGTTCCTTTTGCAATCGCTACAAAGGCACCAAAATCCATCACTTTTACCACTTTTCCTTTATACACTTCGCCTACCACAGGTACAAATGTAATTTCATTAATGGCCGCAATGGTAGCGTTGATGTTTTCTCGGCTTACACCAGAAATTTCGATTCGTCCGATTTCACCAATTTCTTCGATAGCGATAACGGTATCAAAATCTTTCTGCATTTGCTGAATAATTTTTCCACCAGGTCCTATCACAGCACCGATGAAGTCTTTCGGGATTTCCAATACTTCCATTTTCGGAGCGTGTGGTTTAACGTCGGCTCTTGGGTGATCGATGGTTTTAAGGATTTCCCCAAGGATATGCATACGGCCGTCTTTTGCTTGGTTTAAAGCTGTGGTCATGATGTCCATGGTTAATCCCTGGATTTTAATATCCATTTGACAAGCGGTGATTCCGTCTGCTGTTCCGGTTACTTTAAAGTCCATGTCGCCTAGGTGATCTTCATCTCCAAGTATATCGGACAATACGGTGAACTTTCCGGATTTAGGATCAGTGATCAATCCCATTGCAATTCCGGAAACTGGTTTTTTAATTTGTACCCCGGCATCCATTAATGCTAAAGTTCCAGCACAAACGGTCGCCATTGATGATGATCCGTTCGATTCCAGAATATCAGAAACAATTCTTATGGTGTAAGGGTTTTCTGCAGGAATCATGTTTTGAAGCGCTCTCTGAGCAAGGTTTCCGTGCCCCACTTCTCTTCGTGAAGTTCCTCTTAACGGACGAGCTTCGCCGGTTGAGAATGGTGGAAAGTTATAATGGAGGAAGAATTTTTCGTCGTGCTGAGATGCTACTGAATCGACCATATTGGCATCTTTAACCGATCCTAAAGTTACCGCAGTAAGCGATTGGGTTTCGCCACGGGTAAAGATGGCAGAACCGTGTGCTCCAGGTAGATAATCAATCTCTGACCAAATGGGGCGAATGGTTTGAGGGTCACGCCCATCCAATCTAATTTTATCATTCAGGATCATTTGGCGCATGGCCTCTTTTTCTACATCATGAAAGTACACTTTGGCAAATGGCTCTACTTCCGCTCTTTCTTCATCTGCATATTGAGACAGGAATTCTTCCAGCACTGCTGCAAAATTTTCATGTCTTTCTTCTTTGGCAGAAGGGGTTTTTGCGACGGCATACACTTTATCATAGGTTTCTTGCCACACTTTTTCGCGAATTTCTTCTTTGTGTACTTCGTGGGAATATTCTCTTTTTGGGAAAGCTTTCCCTACTTTCTCAGCAAGGCGTTCCTGTGCAGCGATTTGTACCTTAATTTCGTCATGGGCATATTGGATGGCTTCGATCATTTCTTGCTCAGAAATTTCGTCCATAATCCCTTCAACCATTACGATGGAATCTTTGGTAGCACCCACCATAATATCAAGGTCGGCTTTTTTCAGGTTTTCGAAACTTGGATTAACGGAAAGTTGTCCATCGATTCTTACCACTCTAACTTCCGACATAGGTCCGTTGAACGGGATATCGGTAATAGCAATGGCTGCAGAAGCGGCTAAACCGGCTAAATCTTCAGGCATGGCTTCTTTGTCATAAGAGATCAACGAGATCATTACCTGTACCTCCGCATGGAAATCTTCAGGGAAAAGCGGACGCAATACACGGTCCACCAATCTCATGGTAAGAATTTCTTCGTCAGATGGCCTTGCTTCTCTTCTAAAGAAATTACCAGGAATTTTACCTGCTGCATAGAATTTTTCTCTGTAATCTACCGTTAAAGGAAGAAAATCAACACCAGGATTTGCTTCTTTGTTGGCTACAACTGTTGCGAGTAGCATGGTTCCGCCACATTTTACTACGACCGAGCCATTGGCCTGCTTGGCCAGTCGCCCTGTTTCGATGGAGATTTCTCTCCCGTCTTTCAATTGAAATTTTTCAATCATTGCTTGTGGAGCATTCATATAATTGTTTTCGTCTTGGGCACTCCGTATGAGTGCGGTTAATATTTAATCTTTTTAAATTTTCGTTGGCAAAGGTAGTGATTTCTGATGAGTTAATGGTTTTTGAACGCTATAGATTATGATGGTATGCAACCATTTTGAACAGTTTTTGAAGGAAGTAAGGTTTTGATTTTCCTGCACGGGTATGGATCACATAAAATTTGTTATTTTTGAAAAGAATGCGTTCGAATATTAGATCAATTATTTAAAGGAAAACACCTATGATAAAAGCAGCTATTTTAGACGACGAAATTAAGGGAAGCACTTTGCTGAACCATAAGTTAAAAGAATTTGGAGACAGATTGCAGGTGGTTGCCATCTACAATGATCCACAAATAGCACTGCAAGAATTGAAAGAATTAGGTATCGACGTTCTTTTTCTTGATATTGAAATGCCAAAATGGAATGGATTTGAGGTGATTGCAAAGTTAGGGACTTTCGAATTTGAAGTGATTTTTGTAACTGCCTACAACGCATTTGTATTAGATGCTCTTCGGAGTGGTGCATTAGATTATCTGCTAAAACCTGTCGATCCCAATGAACTCACCAAGGCCGTAGAAAAACTTGAATTAAAGTGTAAGATGAGGCCTAAAGGAGTGGTTCACTCTCCTAGGGAAACAGGTCGCTTGTCTTTGTCAACTGCAGAGGGTATTTATTATATTAAAAAAGAAGAGTTGATTAAAGTTGAAGCCATGAGCAATTACAGTATTTTCAACCTTACTGGGGATAAGAAAATTGTAGTTTCCAAAACCCTTAAAGATTTTGAAGCTGTACTAACTACTCCACAATTTCTTCGGGTGAATCGTGGCACCATTGTCAATTTATCTTATATTAGTAAATACCGAAAAGGTGATGGCGGCGTTCTGGACTTGGTGAATGGTGAAGAGGTTGAGGTATCATCATCTAAAAAAACAATCTTGCTCGAATGTTTGGAGCGGCTTTAAGGATCCTAAAAATCTTCTCTTGCATCGATGATTATTGGTAGTTTTAAAATGGCAATACAGCCCTTCGCTCCCTGTGTTGCACGATCTACAAGGGTAAAAGATGCATTGGATTTTGGGTATTTATCATTCAGAATCTGAATTCGCTCTTGCACTGAAGCAATGCCGAAAGATTTTTTCTTGAAGCTCGGTACCGGTTCTTTTTTTTCTTTTAAACCAGCACCATTATCTGTTACCCGAACTTCAATGGCATCATCACTTAACTTTACCGCGACACTAATGCAAGCATGATCGGTAAGGTCATTTCGTAAACCATGGATAATGGCATTTTCTATGATGGGTTGCAACATCATGGGTGGAATCATGTAGTGTTGAAGGTTAATGTTATCTTGGTTTTCGAATTGATATTCAAATTTTTCGTCGAACCTAATGTTTTCGATTTCGGTGTAGAGTTTATTGATGTCCCATTCGGTTTGAAGTGGACAAAGCTCTTGGGTGGATGTTTCCAGAATCATTCGACTTAGCTTTGAGAAACGCTGGATAAGATTTCGTGCCTTTTGTGGTTCACTTTCTACAATATAGGCCTCAATAGAATTTAAAACATTAAAAATAAAATGGGGTTTCATCTGAGAGCGAATGGCTTTTAACTCACTTTCTGCCAATTTATTCTTTTGAATAAGTTCTTGTGCTTTCTTCGCTTCGAGTTCCGATTTCATTTTTAGCTGTCGGATTCGGAATCGGTTCCAACCTACAAACCCAAGAAGACTCAACAAAAGGAGCGCAATAAAACCATAGAGCCAAAATTGTTTCAATCGCAGCGCTGTCAATTCATTTTGTTGTTGCAAACTTTTATTTTTACTGTCCTTAAGCGATATATCCTGCTTGGCCAATTTTAGCTGTTGCTCATTTTCAAGATTTTGTAACTTTTCATTATCCAGTGCGGCAGATTGTAATTTTTGTTTTTGCTGGCTTTGATCTAACTCGGTGCGGCTTAATTCATTTTGAAGGAGTTGCTGCTGCATGGCCAAAGCGTTTAATGCTTGCTGATGCTTGTACTGATCTTCTTTTTTATCGAAATCGAACTGCATTTGTAAGCGCGTTACCTGTCGTGTATTGTCTTGGCTCACCAATTGGTCGTTTAGCTTTCTGCTGAGCTGATAATACACCATAGCACTATCCGGTACATTCAGATAGTTGTACACTTTCAGCAGTTGATCTGCACTTTCCTTTTGAACATCAATCGAGCTTACTTTTTTTCCTATTTGCAACGCTTCATCTGCCAGTTTTTTCGATTGTTGATAGTCTTTTGTTTTAAGATAATATTCGGAAAGACCAATTTTACTTACTGCCTGACTCTTGATGTTTTTAGAGGCAGTGTTGGTTTGAAGAGCTTTGTCGAAGTAAAAAAAAGATGAATCAACTTTGTTGAGGTTATTGTAACCGCTGCCCAAGTTATTGTAAATCTGAGCCAGCAGAACTTTATTATTTTCCACTCCTGGTTGGGCCAGTGCTTTGTGAAGATACCGGTTAGAGGTTTTGTAGTCTTTCTGTTTTTCGTAAATCAAGCTTAGGTTATTGTAGTTGGCTGCAAGCATAGGGCCTGCATTTATTTTGGTATAAAACAGAACGTTCTCTTCAAGAAGTTTTTTAGCCAACGAAAAATCGTTAAGCTGGAGGTAAATAGCCACTAAATTATTTCGAATAAGATGGGCGTTAACTTGATCGCCAATTGATTCCGCAATAGCGATCCCCTTGTTGTAGCTTTCCATGGCGACGGGTAATTTACCCTGCGAAAATTCAGCGTTGCCTAGTGCGGCAAGAATTCGGGGTATTTGCTTTTTTTGCTGATATTGTTTTGCCAGCTCGTATGCTCTCTTTCCGTTCTTCTCGGATGCTGCAAATTTTCCCTGATAGAAAAGGGAGGCAGCAGTAATACGTTCTAAATGTACCTGCATTTCCCTGTCCGATTTCTTTTTTACTACAGGTAAAAACTGTTCTATTTTGGCATAGGAAACTGTTGGGTTTTGGGGTGTGAGTTTTTCCAGCGCCGATACCAACTCTGCTTTCTGAATGTCAGTAGGTCGGGAAGTGGCGGTGTAGGAAGCAATTAAGTGATCGAGATTTTTGTCCTGTGCCGAAAGCATAAATCCTGTCAATAATAGGCAAAGCCGAAAAAAAGCCGATAGAAGGATTCTCATGGTATCATCATTTTATTAGTGGGACTAAAATAAATAAAATTCAAATAAGAACCCGCGAATCTCACTCATTGAAAAAGGGTGCTCACTCGTTGAGACTTGTTCTCCAATCATTTGTGCAAAATCGAGTTGAAGTGTTCGCTTACTTTGTTCGTGCCAAGTAGCAGAACGGTAGTAAGAAAATGCATAACCTCATGAAAATAAATATGATGCTAAAATATCAGCAATCACCAAGCTTACATGTAATGAAGAAAATGTTGATGTTCTTTTCCATAATTCCCTTTTTGGTTTCTGGGCAAAGAATCAAAACAGGGTTGGAATTGGGTAGTAAGAGCGAGAAAAAATATGTGTATACCATTACCTTTTCGGAGGTCACTAATCTTGCTTATCCAGGTGTACTTTCAACACTGTCGCTCATGCAAAATGCAGCAGTGGTCAACAATGGAGTTATTGTGTGGCCCGAGCTAACCAAGGTACAAAGTTCTTTGAGTAGTATATGCCCCTTTGTGCTTTATGGTTACAAAAAAAGTAGTTTTCCATCCGCTGGATCTTGTAATGTAATGGAAGATGGCCCTTTGGAATTTGATACCAAGTTTAATGGTGGCAAAAGATTTAAAATAACCATTCCTGCCAGTCAAGTCAATTCCGACACAAAACTTGTTATCGGTACTTATGCCGCTGTGCTAAAGTTACCGAACGGTAAAGTTCATCGGCTCAGCAAAGCCAGTGTACGGTCTTTCCGACTGATGGATATGGATTTTCCGCTTCGAAATTATGTAAAGTATATTATCGATGTTGATGGTGCTTGGATGAGTTTTGAATATGCGATAGAACGTAGTGTAATTAATTAAAATAGTTATAAATATCAATTAAAATTTACTAACAATGAAAAATCAATTTGTATTATCCATGCTTGCGGTAGGTGTATTTCTATCGGTGGGATTTACTGCAAGAGCACAGCGAACAGGTGGCGGGATTAAAATCGGTAAATCAGTCCCAATTGAGCAGAAACCAAATGGGCAAAAAAAATCAGATCGTGATAAGATTAGTGTATCGTCGAAAGAATCACCAAAATCCAACGATGATAAAAAGGTTATATCTTCATCTTTGTTTTCGAACGGAATTGGTAAAACTGTACAGAAGATGGTTATTCCTATTCCAGATAACGATATCGTAAAGCAAAAAACATTTGCCGACAAATCTAAACTTACCACCAGGGTGATTTTTGGGGGAAGCTTAAGAAGTGACGTATCTCAAATGCTTGGCAGAAGCTCAGTTGGAGGTAAACAGAAAGGTAAGAGCGAAAGGGCAGCGGGAGACGAATGGACAGACTGTGTTACTACGCCAGTGAAAGTGAGCATGGAGGACGACTCCTTCATGAATGTGTATAACGAATCGAAGAATACGTATCTTCTACCAGGTTCAGTATTTACCTTCGAAAATTTCTTCAATGGTTCTATGCAGCCAGAAAAAGCTAATCGTAACCCTATCCGTATTGCCACCACCTCCAAAACGAAAGGTGTTCCTTACGAAATTATTGAAAACCCCACTCGAATAGACATCATGACAGCCAAGAATGCGCTGGCCAACAGGACGCCTATTTCAAAAAAAGTGGGATCTTACAAAGGTAAGGTTTATGAAGTGTCCTCCGAAGCCGAGAGTATAATTTCTGTTTCTGCAGGTGCTTCTGGGTTTGGCGCCAAGATATTCGGTGCTATCAGTAGTGAGCGACAAAGTAACGAACGGCATTTGTTAATTGATGTAACACAGGAAATGTTCTCCATCATTGCAGAGATACCGGAAAATGGCGTATTTGTTAATCCGGAAGATGCCAAAAAGCATGGACTTATGTTTCTAAGTAGTGTTACGTACGGTTTTCGAGCATTGGTTTCTCTTAAAATAAAAATTAATTCTTATCAGGACGCGGTTAATTTTAATGCTTCATACGGTGGTGGTATGGGGTATGGTGCTGAGTTGGATTTAGAATCGATTCAGAAAGGACTTGGCAACAACACCGAAGTTAAAATGTATATTGTTGGGGGAAAGAATACCGGGTTTTTAAGTACGGATCGAAACCAAATTATTTCAAAACTGAACGAAGCGCTTCAAGAAATAACCACTGAAAATGCAGCACCAATTTACATTGATTTTCAGAACATGAACGGTAAGCAAATTAAGACCGTTAATGTTACCGATACATTTAGTCCTATTGATTGCGTGCCCAAACCACCAAAGGATAAGAAACGGGTGTACGATGTGGAGATTGACCTGAAGCAATTGACTTATAAAGAAGGTGATAAGATGGAAGAAAAAATTGGATTCGATGTATTTGCAGAACTTTTTGTAGGCAATCAGTCCAAAGGAAGGGTGCGATTGATGTGCCGCAATAAAGAAGGAAACAACGGTTGCAAATCGGTGCAAAAAATGATGAAGGGAAGCAGCTCGTCGTACACGGGCGCATCTAATATCTGGAAATTAGGGATGTCGGAAGAAGATTTACAGAACTCGAAAATTGTTTTAGGAACGTCTTATCTTGGTTTCTATGAAAAAGGAATTTACTCCGATCAACTCCAGCGAAATTATGGAAGATCCACAAACATGGAGTTGAAGAAAATGAGGAAATCGATGGAAAATACCCGAGAACCCAATATGTTGAAATTGCAGGCAGATATTAGAAGTAATGAAGCCGAATTCGATGCTCAAGTATTTGTTTTGGGTCGGGATGTAGATGTTAACTAATTCCTATGATCATTAAAAATAACATAACCATGAAATACTATTTCATAATAAGCTTTCTTTTGCTCCTTGGTGCTTGCCAGGGAGCTAAGGAAGAAAGCGAGAAAAAACTTCCTACTGCGTCAATAGAAAATGTTGCAAAAGATATGGCTACTGCTGATATTGGAGGGAAATGGAAGGTGGTAAAAGTGAGTGGTGGCCCAGTAGTCATCTATCCAGGTGGTCGTAAGTCACCAGCGGTAACCTTGGATTTTAATCGGGTGTGGAGTGGTGCCGTCTTCGAGTTTGCCCATGGGATCGGTTTTCTTTCGATTCCTGGAGCACAACAAGATGAAATAGGCAATTACAAATTGGCAGGAGATAAAATCATCTTTGATGGTCATCATAATGCAGAGCAGAAAGCTTCGTATGAAAGAAATGGGAATACCCTTATTATTTCTTTTACTCCAGAAATGTACCGCTCAACCTTAGCGAATAATGGTGGCTCCGGAATAGAGACCTACATTAGTTCTTCCATCGTATTTCATTTAATAAAAATCTAAACCATTATGGGTAAGCAGAGTATTTTAGGAATAATGATTTGGGCTTCAACTTTTATCGTGGCTCAGCAGAGTAGAATCCCCAAATGTTATCAGGAGCAGATTGCACAATCTGATAATTACATGATGCTCAGCATTGTGGAGGTGGAAGGCGATACGTTGTACCATTTGGAGAAAGAACCTAAAAAAGGAGTCGATATGATCACCGTTAACTCTTTTAAAGATAAAAATTGTAAAGAGATTAAAAGATCAATTGTCGGGGGTGTTGGTGGAATGCTAAAATACAAAAAGGCGAGAGTTATAGAAGTATTGTGGGCCAGAGAGGAATATCCTATGAATAATTTTTTAAAGAAAAAAGTTCCTTTAACGGTGACAGATAACTATTACAGAGGTGATCAGATTAAATTGGATCGGCATGAGCGCATCTTGCTTTCCGCCGTTGCTGGGCTACAAAAACTGAAAAAAGGAAAGGTTGCCAAGTCCTATAAATTCATCATCTTAAAACCAGTGTTTGTGCACAACGACCATTTCATTACCGATCCTACATCACTTTTGCCGGCGAATGGGCTGATGATGCAGTACGATGATTCGTATTGGATGTTGCTTGCGTATCCGGGACAATTAAAAATGTACAGAACAGATAAAGAAGGCTCCGAAATAAAAGAGGATGGTTATCTTTACCTGGGTTATAAAGAGAAATAACAGATTATGAAAGCAATGTTTAATATCCTTTGTTTGGTGCTATCAACTATTCAGTGCCAGAAACAGAGTGTTGTTGATAGTCAGCCAGCTCCAAAAGAAGTTAAGCTCGGGAAGCCAACAGAAATAAATCAGTCAGAAGCTGCAAAGAAATGGTTAACGCGTGCGATTGATCAGTATTTTCAACAAGAGCTTCCGGAGATGAAACCGATTACAACAGCCAAGTATTACGAGTACAAAACAGATGCAACCAATGTTGGCATGGACAGGGATGGTTCCTTAACCGAGAAGCAGTTTCGAGATAAATGGAAGGAAAGCTTTAATACAGACCAAGCGGGAATTGGTGAAGGATTTTTGATATCGGGGCAGGATTGGTCGAAAATTGAGGTCCAAAAATGTGAATTACAATCACACAATCAAAATAAATACTTTTTTGATGTCATCCTTAATGATCCGGGATTTAAAGAAAAATATAGCAGAACAATTGTGGTGGAAGATACCGGTAACGGTTTTCTGATCGCTGACATTTTAGAATAAAAAATACTCTGATACTCCAAATAAAAAAGCTGTTCCGAAAAACGAAACAGCTTTTTTGTAATTTTTAATCCGGATTATTTTCTTAATCCCAAATCAGCGATAATCGCTCTGTAACGGCTGATATCTTTACTTTTAAGATAATCTAACAATCTTTTTCTTTTCCCTACCAATTTTACCAAAGATTTTTCTGTAGCGAAATCCTTATGGTTTTTTTTAAGGTGCTGAGATAAGTGATTAATTCTGAAAGTGAAAAGGGCTACTTGTCCTTCTGCGCTTCCTGTGTCTGCATCAGACTTTCCGTGTTTTGCGAAGATTTCTTTCTTCTTGTCAGTTGTTAAGTACATTCCAATATTATTTTAATGATTATTATGTAACGGGTGCAAAAGTACAACTATTTTTTTAATCCCGAAAACGTTATTGATCCTGTGAATGGAGCGAAATAGAAAGAAATGTTAAAGAAATCTTAAATTTTACTTTGTAAATCCACTGGATGTCAGTAATTTTGCCGCAACACTCTTCCATGAAAAAGATTTTTATTCTCTTCTCTTTCGCCTCATTAGTTGTAATCACAGGATGTCATTCTGCGAGTGCACACGCTATTTTTGGCCGAGATACCAAAGTGAATAATATCATTTATTTTAATCCCGAAATTTTCCCCGACGTTGAGGAGATTAAAGAACCCACCTATTCCTCATTTTTCTCAGCGGTTTCGGATCGCTACGGACGATTTCGGAATTACAAAATGCTTCGTGTAGATGCCAATATTCCTTTTGATTCTGCCAACGCAGAGCTGTTGAAAGAATTCTGCGAAAACAACAATGCCGATTTGGCCGTGGTACCCAAAGTAAAATTTTTTAAAGTGGGATTGGGAAAATATGTATTTTCGAATCAGGTAGTGGTGAGTTTAAAAATATATGATGCCCAGGGAAATTACATCACAGAGACTAATTATGATACTTACCGAAAGAATGCAAGATTGTTGGGTTCTGCCGAAAATTCCATTAAAATAGGAACAGCGGGTGCAATGCGCAACATGGGAAAAAGTCTCCGGAAGTTGCATCATGAATTCGAAGCTCCCATCGAGAATTAATTTTCTGTTCATTTTAAAATCTTTAATTATTCGGTATTTTTAAGATTTTGAGCTATTTTTGCACTGTTCAAAAAGAATTGAGGTGGATACGCAGGAACTCATTTTTAATCCCGCAGATATTGCAGAAACGCTTAGTGAGCTTCATGCCGACGAGCGGCTTTTGGCGTTCCTGAAAGTGCCCAAGCAGTATAAAGCCGAAGTTTTTTCTCACCTAGATCCCGATTTTCAGGAAGAAACCATTCGGAGTATCGGCAGCGAAGAGGTTTCCGAAATTTTGAATGCCATGACGCCAGACGACAGAACGGCATTGTTTGAAGATTTTCCGGATGAACTCATCAAGTATTCCATCAACCACCTAAATCCGCAGGAAAGAAGAATTGCCCTGAAACTTTTGGGCTACCATTCCGATTCCATTGCACGTCTGATGACTCCTTACTACATCCAGATCCGAAAAGAATGGACGGTAAAGAGATGTCTGGATCAGATTAAGAAAGTAGGCAAAAAGATGGAAACCATGAACCATCTGTATGTTGTGGATGAGCGCAATAAACTCATTGATGATATTGCCATTGGTTCGCTGCTGCTGGAGGAAGAAGATACTTTGATATCAGAAATTACCGATAATCATTTTGTGGCCATTTCAACCATGACTTCCAAAGAAGATGCGGTGACCTATTTTGAAAAATATGACCGTACCGCTTTACCCATTGTCACTGAAGCCGGCGTATTGGTTGGTATTGTGACGATTGATGATATTTTGGATCAGATAGAACAGCAAAATACCGAGGATATTCAGAAATTCGGGGGTTTGGAAGCATTGGATTTGCCATATACCCAAACCGATTGGCTGGAGATGATTCGCAAACGAGCCACCTGGCTTATTATCCTTTTTTTCTCCGAAATGCTGACGGCATCAGCGATGGGTTACTTCGAACACGAAATTCAGAAAGCAGTGGTGCTGGCTTTGTTTGTTCCGCTTATTATTTCCAGTGGTGGTAATTCTGGTTCGCAGGCCGCGACGCTTATTATTCGTGCCATGGCATTACAAGAAATCACCCTGAAAGACTGGTGGTATGTGATGAGAAAGGAAATCGTATCGGGACTTTGTCTCGGTGGAATTTTAGGGGTGATTGGTTTTATCAGGATTATGCTTTGGCAGAAAGCGGGCTTTTTTCAATACGGCGATCACTGGGTTTTTATTGGGTTAAGCGTAGGCGTTTCGCTGGTGATGATTGTTTTGTGGGGCACCCTTAGCGGTTCTATGATTCCGTTTGTCCTTAAAAAACTTAAACTCGACCCTGCTACTTCTTCCGCACCTTTTGTTGCCACTTTAGTGGATGTCACAGGTTTAATCATCTATTTTACCGTCGCAGGGATTTTCCTTAGTGGCAAATTGCTCTGATTTTTCTTCTTTTCATCTGAATTTTAACCATTAAAGTAATGCATTTTGAAGATTATTTCACTGGTTCCGAGTATTACCGAAACACTCTTTGATTTTGGACTTGATGAAACGCGGATCATTGGGCGCACTAAATTCTGTGTCCATCCCGTTGATCTTGTCAAAAAAGTCGAAATTGTTGGTGGTACAAAAAATTTAAACATCGAAAAAATTCGCGCATTAAAGCCCGAAATTATCATCGCAAACAAAGAAGAGAATCAAAAAACTCAGGTGGAAGAACTGATGAAGCATGCAGATGTCTGGCTCACCGATATCGAGACTTTAGCAGATAATGAAAAGTTTCTTACCGATCTGGGAAAGCTTTTAAATAAAGAAGAGAAGGCCGCCGATTTTAATCTTCGAATAAGAAAGGTTTTCGAAGAAAACATCGTTTCACAACCAATAAAGGTGGCCTACCTGATTTGGAAAAATCCTTATATGTCGGTGGGCGGAGATACTTTTATCAGTAATGTTATCGAAAAACTGGGACTAGTGAATCTGTTGACAAACGAAACGCGTTATCCCGAAATTTCCATTGCAAAAATGCAGGAAGCAGATTACATTTTTCTCTCGTCCGAACCTTTTCCTTTTCGGCAGCAGCACATTGATGAGTTGCAAGCACAACTCCCCAACCAAAAAATAATCTTGGTGGATGGTGAAGCATTTTCGTGGTACGGAACACATCTGGCAAAATGTGCAGTTTATTACCGTGAATTAGTCACTCAAATTTGAGTTTTTTCTTTAGCCAAAAAAAGGAACGTTCTTGTTGAAGTTCCTTTTGTAATGATGAATGATTAAGATATTAGATCTTCGTCATTTGCGTCTTAATTTTTTCCTGCAATTGTGGCGAAGCGGCAACCAGCGGTAAGCGGAGATAATTTTTAATAATCCCTTTTTCTGCCAAAACCGTTTTGATACCTGCCGGATTTCCTTCTGCAAAGATGAGCCGGGTAATCTCCACCAATTGGTTGTGGATTATATAAGCTTCTTTCACTTTTCCGTCAAAAGCGAGTTGCACCATCGTTGAAAATTCTTTTGGATAGGCCTGTCCTACCACCGAAATGACCCCATTCCCACCTGCCAAAGTAACCGGCAGTGTATATTCGTCATCCCCGGAAACCAAGTTGAATCCGTCCGGTTTTTGTCGAATAATATCGAAATACTGTAAAATATTGGGTGCGGCCTCCTTGATCATGTACAAGTTGGGAAAATCCTTTGCCAACCGCAGTGTGGTGGATGCTTCAATGTTTTGCCCGGTTCTGGAAGGTACGTTATAGATAATGATTTTTTTGCCCGTATCTGCTAATGCTTTATAATGCTGGTAAAGCCCTTCCTGATTGGGTTTGTTGTAATAGGGCGATACCGAAAGTACAGCTTCAAATCCGGAAAGATCTGTTTCTTCGATCTGTTTTTTTACTTCCAGTGTGTTGTTTCCACCGATTCCCAAAACCAAAGGCACCCGACTGTTGTTGACCTTCACAATATGCTCCGTAACCTGTTTCTTTTCCTCAGCGGAAAGAGTTGCCGCTTCGGCGGTTGTTCCCAACACCACGAGGTAACTGGTTCCGTTTTCGATATTGTAATTGACTAATTTTGTCAGTGAATCATAATCAACCGACAAATCTTCATGAAAAGGCGTTACCAAAGCAACACCAACACCTTTTAAAATACTCATTTTAACTTGATTTAGGGATTTCAAAAATACAAAAATTAACATGATAATTTAAGAAAAAACAAACAACTTTCTATTCATATCTCTATATTTGCAACTCAAGATATTATCCTCATGAAAAATAGGTTGTTCGTTCTTGGTCTTGCCGCAATCACGCTTTCCGCTTGCAAAACTGCACTGAAGGTAAGCCATGTGCATACCGAGAAAAATATTTCCATTAGCAAAGATCTGCCGGAAGATCCACAATTTAATACCGTCATTGCGCCTTACAAGCAAGAGCTGGAAGGCAAGATGAATACGAAGATTTCCCACACCTCAGTCGATCTGAATAAACAGGGCGACAATAGCAACTTGGGAAATATATTGGCCGATTATACTTTTGAAGGTGCCGATAACTGGGCACGAGAAAACGGAATTCCAGGCGGGGTGGATGCCGCCGTTATTAATGTTGGAGGGATAAGATCCACAATAGGTAAAGGTGATATTTTGACCAAACATATTTATGAAGTAATGCCTTTTGAAAATGAGGTGGTTATCATGAAAATGAAAGGCGCTGACCTGAAAGGACTTTTTGATTATTATGCGAAAACCCAAAAGAATAACCCCGTTTCCCGACTTTATATTGAAACTGATAATGGGCTGACTGTGCAGGAATTGGTGAACGGAAAAGAAGTAGATCCTAACCGAACCTATTATATTGCGACATCAGATTATTTGGCTTTAGGAGGAGATAATATGACCTTTTTCAGCAAAGGCGAAATGATTGCTACCGGTATTAAGATGAGGGATTTGTTTCTTGAAAAGTTCCGGGCAAATCCTGAAATTACAATTCCCAAAGACACCCGCTTACTCTTTAAAAACAAGAAAAATAAAACCGATGAATAGAAAGCAATTCCTGCGAACCTTAGGTGGCGGAACATTGATGGCAACAATGGCACCCAACCTGCTACTTGCCGAGAACTTGAAACTAGTTGGTGAAAAAAAGGCGCATCAGTTGACGATTCTGCATACCAATGATCAGCATAGCAGAATAGAACCGTTTGATGCTACCTACAGTCGTAATCCCAACCAGGGTGGTTTTGCCAGAAGAGCGGCACTGATTCAGAAAATACGTAAAGAAGAAAGCAATGTTTTGTTGCTGGATTCGGGAGACACATTTCAGGGCACACCGTACTTTAATTTTTTTGGTGGCGAGTTGGAATTCAAACTGATGTCGATGATGGGCTATGATGCCTCTACCATGGGAAATCATGATTTCGATAATGGATTGGAAGGTTTCAAAAAAGTGCAGCCCAATGCGAAGTTTCCTTTTATTTGTTCGAATTACGATTTTAAAAATACAATTTTAGATGGATTGACCGTTCCTTATAAAACATTCAATAAGAATGGCATCAAAGTAGGGGTTTTTGGCGTTGGAATCGAATTGGCGGGCTTGGTCGGTAAAAAGAGTTATGGCGAAACGGTTTACCTCAATCCTATAGAAATTGCGCAGCAATATGCCGATTTTCTGAAGAAGGAGCAAAAATGTGATTTGGTCATTTGCCTGTCGCATTTGGGGTACGAGTTTAAAGACCTGCCGACCAAAGTATGTGACAAAATTTTGGCAGCCAAAACAGAAAATATTGATTTAATCTTGGGTGGGCATACCCACACCTTCTTGCCGGAGCCACAAACTTTTACCAATAAAAGTGGTAAAAATGTCTTGGTGAACCAAGTGGGTTGGGCAGGACTTCTCCTGGGAAAAATCGATTTTTATTTCGATCAGGATAAAAATGTAAAAAATATCACTTGGCACAATCACATTATTGATGATAAGATTTTAGTTTAAAAATGATAAAAAAATTAATACCATTCTTCCTTTTTATTTTTTCGGTGCAGGTTTTTGCACAGGTTATTTCATCCAGCAGATGGAGCGATTTGTTCTCATACAATAATGTGATTGCAATACGTGAAGATAACGGAAAACTTATTGCTGCCACCGAAAACGGAATATTTTTCTATACCCCCGCAACCGGCGAAATTACCAAACTATCTAAAGTAAACGGGCTTCATGAGGTGAAAATTACCGCATTCGATTACAACCCGGAAACTAAAGTTGGTTTAGTTGGTTACAAAAGTGGCGCCTTGGATGTGATTACACCCGATGGAATCACCTACGTGGTTGATATTCCAATTGCAACGGGCTACACAGGAAGTAAAACCATTAATCATATTTCCATCACGGGTAATCTCGCAGCTGTCTCCTCCAATTATGGAGTTTCTGTTTTCAGGTTAGACAAGAAGGAGTTTGGGGATTCTTCTTTTTTCAATAATGGTGGGGTTTACGAAGCAGCAAGGGAATCGGTCATTCGCGATAATACCGTTTATACCGTTACTGCAACAGGAATAAAGAAGCATACCATGGATGTCACATTCCCTATTTACTCGACCTGGACGGTGCTATCGCCAAACAATTACAGCCAAATAGCTGTGGGAGGAACAATAGGTTACGCTTCGGCCAACGCGGTTTTTATTGAAAAGAACAATGCTTTTTCTGCTATTCCTTATGGGTTTTCGAATGTGCAGGATGTATTTATTTCCAGTCAGAACGTTGTGGTAGCAGATATACAGAAGATCGTAGTGTTTGATTTAAATGGGAACTTGGTGAAGTCGTATGATACTGGTGAGAATGTAAATACCGGATATTTCAGTCAGTCTAAAGTATATGCAGGAACCCAACTCTCAGGGATGAAAAACGAAGCTGGTGAGTTGTTGAAACCTGATGGACCTTACAATAATCAGTCATATAAGCTAAACGTTGTAGGCAACCAGATCGTTATTTCCACAGGAGGTCGGGACGCTTATGACACTCCACTGTATAACTACTTGGGTTATTATCATTTTAACGGAACTAAATGGATTTATCCCGATTTTTTCAAGTCTTTTCCGGGTCCGCTCAATGTGTTGGACGTTGCCATTAATCCATCTAAACCCTCCGAAGTCTTTTTTGTTAACTGGACTCCCATCGATGGACAAAAGGGAATCTATAGAATGGAAAATGATGAATTCAAAAAGGTTTATGCAAGTACCGATGGTTGGTCCAACAGAACACATGGGCTGGGATTTGACGAGAATAATCAACTTTTCGTAACAGAATCTCAAAGTGTTAGCGGCAAAAGTGGATTTTATCTCTACAATGCGGCATCCGACAATTTTACTTTGGTCGATGTGGTGGCGTCAGGAAGTACCCAAAGACCATTTTTTAAGAACGGCATTATGTTTATTGCTTGTCCGTTTATCAATGGTGGTGGAATGATTATGTATGATTACAATCAAACGCCTTCCAACTTGGGGGACGACCGTTTTAAGATTTTAAGAAAAGGAAATAACTTGGCCGCAGATGGTACGGTTTCTGGAGCTATCGATAAGAACGATGATCTATGGATTGGTACCCGCAATGGCCTGCGTGTTATTTCTAATCCCAAATCTGCAATCGGAGAAGATAGTCCTCAAACAAGCCCCATCATTATTGAAGAAAACGGTATAGGTGAAGAGCTTTTCCGGGATGGCAGTATATTACAGATTGAAGTAGATGGTGGCAATCAAAAATGGGTTTCCATCGATGGCGGAGGTGTCTTTTACCTGAGCAGCAACGGGGAAAAAACCTTCAATCATTTTACCAAAGAAAATTCGCCGCTGCCCACCAACGAAGTAACAGGTATAACGGTAGACAACAAAACAGGCAAGGTGTATTTTGTGACATTGGATGGGGTCGTGGTTTACCAAGGCGATGTGCTAGATACGAATCAGAATTTCGGGGATGTATTGGTATATCCCAATCCCGTGGTCTACGCCAATTATAAAGGAAATGTGCGCATACGTGGTTTGGCGCAGAAAACCAATATCAGAATCACGGATGCTGCCGGTAATTTGGTTCATCAGGCAGTAGCTCGAGGAGGATATTACGAATGGAATCTCAACAACCAACGTGGTGCGCGTGTAGCATCGGGAATTTATTTTGTATTGATGACCAATGAAGATGCAACCGATACTGCAACTGCAAAAATTGCGGTGGTTAATTAGATGTTGATTTATCAGGGTTTTTTATTGTCTTATGTTAAATATGGCGACCATGATGCCGTTCTGCATTGCTTCACGAAAGAGACCGGTTTTCAAAGCTTTTTTGCCCGCGGAATTTATGCTGCTCGAAACAAAAAAAAGCCCTATCTATTTCCACTGAATCTGTTGCAAATTTCCGCTGCAGGAAACCCTTCAAAAAATGGATTGTCTGTGGTGAAAACCATGGAGCTGTGCAATGAATACGGCGATGAACATCTTGTAAAACACAGTTCCGTTTTATTTTTTGTAGCCGATTTTTTAAATCAGGTTTTGCAGAGTGAGCCAGTTAATTTGTTGCTTTTCGACGAAGTTTATTCTCTTCGAAGCCAAATTGCCATCGGCAATTTAGACGCTTATATGGTGTTTCTCGTGCGCTTTATCCAGATTTCCGGAGTTGCTCCTCTTGTTTCTCCATTAAGGTTTATAGATCCAGAGTCGGGTATTTTCAGCGATATACAAAATCATGATTTATTCACCCAAGATATCTCCGATATCTGGAAGGAAATTTTAGTATCTCCTGCACCTTACGATATTCGTATTTCTCGAAAATTAAAGGGCGATTTTGTAGATTCTGTCATGATTTATGGGCTGCTTCATTTCTCAGGATTTCGGATTCCCCGTTCGTTGGAGATACTTCGACAGGTTTACAGCTAAAAAAAGGTTCCCCGAAAAGGAAACCTGTGTGTCGTCTATTAATTAGATGTACATTTAATACTCACTTTCTGGCCGGGTGGTGGTTTTGTACACCTGCACTGCGAAAACAAATGATCTGTTTCTTAATGAAATTCCCGTACTGTAATGGGGATCCCGCGCGTATGCAGCCCTAGAAGGCACAATAATAACTCCCTGAAGATTGTAGGCGACATCGTCACCAATGTCGAAAGCTTTAAATTTTTGCAATCCTTCCTGGAACCCTTCTATCTCAAAAAAAGAATGATCGTACGATGTGTTGTACCGCTTGTTGAATGCGTTCAGCAAGCTGCTTTTGATGTAGTAATAGTTAGGATCCACTTCGGGTACACCGGTAGTAGCAATGGTATTTCTGAACGAAACGCCGTTTTGATAGCTCACTTTTCCATTTACTTCTCCAGAAGAGTAGGATATACTTGAACTCATTAACCGGATAATATCTTTGGGTTGAATCGCGGTACCGGGAGTGGGTTGCGCATTATTTCGGATGATGTAAATAACACCTGAAGACAGCGTAATAGGATTGAGGTTTTTAAGTTTTACATTAACTGTATCTGTGGCTGCAAGATCCTTGATATTACCTTTGGCATCAAGATAATGGGTCTGCAAAAAATCCTCTGCGGCCTGGTCATCATAAGTATTCTGCATTTCCACGCTTATTTCCGGCTGCTCTTCTGGTGTTTCGTCTCTTTTGCACGAAACTACGGCTACAGATAGGAATGCGAGGTAAAGAAGGATTTTTTTCATTGTTATATTATCGTTAAATTGCTGAAGTTTTTAATGCACAAAAGTATAAATAAAATATGAGAATAGATAAATTTTTATGGTGTGTTCGGTTTTATAAGACTCGAAGTATCGCGGCAGATGAAATTAGAAAGAATCGTGTTTCTGTTGGAGCAAGCCCCGTGAAGTCTTCTAAAGAAGTAAAAATTGGAGATGTGGTTAAGATAAGGAAAAACCAAATTGATTACCAAATGGAAATCCTTCAGTTGCCGAAAAGCCGAGTAGGGCCCAAGTTGGTAGCGCTATATATTGCCGATAAAACAGAGAAAGATCAATATGAACTTTTACAGATGCGAAAGTTGAATCAAGACTACTACCGAAACAGAGGTGAAGGCAGACCCACCAAGAAAGACCGCCGTGAACTGGATGATTTTACAGGTACAGACTCCGGCACTCCGGTTGACGACGACGGATGGGAGTTGTTTTTTCAGGAAAAAGAACTTGGTGATGAAGATTGAAGCTGTTCTATAATTTCACCAACAATAACTTGCGGATCTTTTTGGTCGGTATTCACCACATACTTGGCTCTTGCATAAAAAGGGTTTCTTTCGAAAAGGTGCTTGGCGATAAATTCAGGGATTTTCTCGTCCTCAATATGCGCAATTAAGGGTCTTTTCGCCTTTTGCATCAGCAGGCGTTGGGTGAGTGTCGCAACATTGGCTTGCAGGTAAAAACTTTCGGAATTCTGGTTGATAATTTCCATATTGTTGTAGTAGGTAGGTGTGCCTCCGCCTACACTCAGGATGCAGCTGACTTCGCGGGCTAATATTTCTTCCAACATGTTTTTTTCTTCGCGACGAAAGAAGATTTCCCCCTTATTTTGGAATATTTCGGTGATGGTCATTTTATTTTTTCGTGAAATTTCTTTGTCGAGGTCAATTAATTTTAGTCCCAGTTTTTTGCTTAAAACTTTGGCAATGTGAGATTTGCCACTCCCCATGTATCCGATGAGTATAATTATCATTGTTGAATTTTTCACAAATTACTAAAAAAATTTTGAGAGTTTAAAAAAAGCACTATCTTTGCACCACTTTTTTAGGTGACTGATCAGGGTTGAGAATTGAGTATTGACCAACCTTTATGGATAGATCTTCACTGATAAATTAAAGTGGCCGACCTGGTAGCTCAGCTGGTAGAGCAATACACTTTTAATGTATGGGTCCTGGGTTCGAATCCCAGCCAGGTCACAGCAAAAAATATCCGTAACTATTACGGTTTTTTTTTGCCTGCGTGGTGAAATTGGTAGACACGCCATCTTGAGGGGGTGGTTTCCTACGGATGTGCTGGTTCGAGTCCAGTCGCAGGCACTTATCTTCATTGAAGATGGATGGTTGAACACTGTTTTTAAAGTGTTTAGCGATAAATCTCTAATTTTCAATGACCTGGTAGCTCAGCTGGTAGAGCAATACACTTTTAATGTATGGGTCCTGGGTTCGAATCCCAGCCAGGTCACAAATTACTCTTAGGAGTATTTTTTTCATATTAATATTTTGTGATTTGGTGTTCGGTGGTCTTTGCAAAAAGACCACCGTTTTTTTATCAGTCCAGATGAAGATTGTCGATGAGTCGTACGTCTCCTACATGCACCACAATGAAGGCACGGTAATCTCGATCTTTATAGAAAAAGTCTGTTTTTTTTAAGGTGGCTTCCTCGGCAATTTCGAAATACTCTAGTTGCATGCCTTTTTCGTTTTCGAAAATGTCTTTTACCCGATCTTCAATTTCGTGAATTGTAATCACCCGGAACCAGTCGTTTACCTTTAATAATGTTTGGTGAATAATTTTGGCAGCGTCTTTTTGTGAGCTGCTCAAGCGCTCGTTTCTGGAACTCATAGCCAAACCACTTTCTTCACGATAAATAGCAACACCATGAATTTTAATGGGCAGTTTCAAGGTTTCAACGAGTTTTTTGATGATAGCCAACTGCTGATAATCTTTCTCGCCAAAATAAGCATTGTCAGGCTGTACTTGGCGTAGAAGTTCTTCCACCACTGTTCCAACTCCGTCGAAATGCCCTGGTCTGGATTTGCCTTCCATCTCTTCTTCCAATCCTTGAAAATCGTACGATTTGCTTTCCAGCCCCTGAGGGTAAATATCCGTTACTTCCGGCACATATACGGCATCAACCCATCCGCTTTTGTTTAGAATTTTGAGATCGTTCTCCACATTTCGGGGATATTTTTCAAGGTCTTCTTGATTGTTGAATTGTGTTGGGTTTACAAATATGGAAGAAATGACGAGATCGTTCTCTTTTCTTGCCACTTCGTACAGAGATAAGTGCCCTTTGTGCAAAGCACCCATGGTGGGCGCAAACCCGATTTTTTTTCCCATTTCTTTTTGTCTTTCGATGTAATTCCGGAGGGTTTGCCGGCTTCTGAAAATTTCCATAGCGTGTATATATCCTTGTAAAAGTAATCAAATTCTTTAAAAAATGATTGATTTGCTAGAAAATGTCGATGGCCAAAGGATGGTTTTTTATTGAAAAAATGGTAAGTGATGTTGTTTATTATTAAAATTTATTAATTAAAAAATATTCGCTTAAAATTTTGTAATTTTGCACTGTAGAATATTCTGCTCCAAAAACAAGAAGATCGAATTTATGCCGAACCAAAAAATTTTATATGTTACCACGGAAATGTCCCCTTATCAGGAAGACAGCAATATGGCAACAATGGTGAGCAAAATGGCTCTGAAAATGCATCAGGAAGGAAATGACGTTCGTGTATTTATGCCCCGCTTTGGGCAAATTAGTGAGCGCAAGTTCCAATTACATGAAGTGATTCGGCTTTCCGGGATGAATATTATTATCAATGATCTGGACCAGCCACTTATTATTAAGGTAGCGTCACTTCCGGGTGAACGTCTTCAGGTCTATTTTATTGATAATGAAGAGTATTTTAAAAGGAAACAATATTATACGGACGATAGCGGGCAACCGTTTGAAGACAATGATGAGCGTGCTATTTTTTTTGCAAGAGGAGTGCTGGAAACCATCAAGAAACTCAATTGGGTGCCTGATGTCATTCACCTGAACGGATGGATGGCGAGCATGATTCCTATTTACCTCAAAACTTTCTATAAGAATGATTCTTATTTCAACGATTCTAAACTTGTGCTTTCGGTTTATAATGAAGAAGACATGGCACTGAGCGAATCGGTAGAAGAAAAAATGAACTTCGACAATATTTCAAATCTTAACGCGTTTAAAAATCCGAGTTTTCATAATCTTATCATCGAGAGCATGGATCTGGTGGATACGGTTGTAAAAGGTGATGAGTTTCTAATCGACTCTCTTAGTGCAGCATACGACAAAACCCCAGTTTCCAAATCGGAATACATAGACGCAGACTCGATCGACCAATTATACTAAATTCAATTAAAAATTAATGTTAAAGGATATCAAGAAACTATTCAATATTGTTGCTTTATTAGCGATTGGAAGTTTAACCCTAATCAGTTGTGAATCTGATGCTGATATGTTGGGTTCTCAATTTTTTCAGAACGGTGCAGAAGGGATCGATGATGTAAGTCCAGTGATTGCTTATAATGTCTATAATAACGATTCATTGAGGATTCGAACAGACGGAATACAGGCCGATAGTGTGGTATTGGGAGCTTTCAAAGATTCGCAGTTTGGTCTGCAGAAATCTGCGTATGTCACTCAGGTTCGTCTTTCTTCCTATGCTCCGGATTTTGGAGCCAACCCTGTGCTGGATTCTGCTGTTTTGTCCATTGTCCCCAATTTCCGGATAGATTCTGCAACTACAACAACGAATGAAAATTATATTTTTCCTGATGGAGCCGTTCCCGCAAAAAAAGTGGTGAGCACCTATCCTGTGAAAAAATACGGAAATACCAAGATTGGCGGCAAAACGGTGTTCAATATCAAAGTTCATGAAGTGACCGATTTTCTTTACAGCCGTGCGGAAAAGTTTTATTCAGACAAAGTTGTGGGTACCGGAGCTTTGCTGGGATCAACAGTTTTTAAAGGTGATGTTAACTTGGTGCAAGTAACTAAAAAATCTGATAACAGTTCTCTTTTAGATATTGCTACTTCTCTTAGAGTGAAAATGGACAGTGCCTATTTCCAGAATAATATCATTAAAAAAGCAAGTTCGCCCGAGTTGGCAGATGTGGCCTCATTCATTCGATACATGAAAGGGATGAAAATTTCGGTGGATGAAAATGATGGTTATTTATTTAAGTTCAGCCCCAATTCTGTTACCCTTAAACTTTATTATAAGAAAGATAATGTAGCGAACGGTGTCACCACTCGTGTACCTAGCCAGTTCTCGCTTGATATGGGAGCAAGCAATGTTCATTATAGCCACATTGAATTTCAACGTGGCAATACCCCGTCTTACGCAGCGTTAAACAATCCTAATCGACAAAATGGTGATCTTCGAATTTATGCCCAAGGAATGGGTGGTGGAGGTGTAGGAATCAGAATTCCTGCAACAAAAATTGATGAATTAAGGAATCTCTACAATAATAATAAAATAGGAATTGTAACGGCCAAGCTGAGGATTTATACCGACCTGAACACTTGGAACAATACCTATGAGAAACCCAGAAACTTCCTGGTAAGACAAAGGGAAGTGAAGGATGATGGTACCTTTCAGGATTTTTATAGCTTCATGGCGGATATGTCGGCTTTAGGTTATTCCGGGAATTTTCTCTTGGTTAAACCTTATGAACTCAACCACAACCCGGCATATTATGACATAGGGATTACTCAAACTTTTAAAGATATTATTGAGAATAAAGCCACCAACAAAGATTTCATCTTGAATGTCGGTAGCTATACTACTGATGCATCCGGAGTTTTGTACGGAACAACTTACAGCTCATACGGTGCCCAGAATTTTAATAACAGATCATACACGCCGAATCGTGCAGTAATTGTGGGAACCGATGCCCAGAATGCAAATAGTGCAAAACTGATTGTGAGATACGGTAAAAAATTATAAAAAATTATTAAGTATATGTGTGGAATTGTAGGATACACAGGTTTTCAGGATGCCTATCAGGTAGTCATTAACGGGCTCCGACGGTTAGAATACCGAGGATATGACAGTGCTGGAGTGGTGCTGGAACAACCTCACCATTTTGATGTGGCGAAAACCAAAGGAAAAGTCGATGATTTAGTCGCAATTTCCAAAGATTTTGTAGGCAGAGCTCACGTTGGAATGGGGCATACGCGATGGGCAACCCATGGTGTCCCGAGCGATAACAACTCGCATCCGCATCTATCAAATAATGGTAAAATTGCTTTGGTTCATAACGGGATCATCGAAAACTACGATGTATTGAAGATTATGCTTACCGAGAAAGGATTTACATTTAAATCTGAAACCGATACCGAAGTGCTGGTGAATCTTATCCAATATTTCATGGATACGCATCCAGAAATGGATTTCCCTACGGCAGTAAGATCTGCACTGAATGAAGTATATGGTGCCTACGCCATAACGGTTTTGCATGACGATTTCCCAGGTGTTTTGGTGGTGGCGAGATTAGGTTCTCCATTGGCTATTGGTTTAGGAAATAACGAATATTTTATTGCTTCTGATGCTTCACCTTTTGTGGAATTTACCAAAGAAGCTGTGTACCTAGAAGAAGGACACATGGCCACGATCTCATTGGAAAAAGGAGTGGACATCCGAAACATTAAAGACAATGTAAAAATAACGCCTCAAATCCAGGAACTTAAGTTGAGCTTGGAACAAATAGAAAAAGGCGGTTACGAACATTTTATGTTGAAAGAGATTTTCGAACAGCCCAAATCAATCCTTGATACCTTGCGTGGAAGACTGCTGGTAGATGAGGGAATTATTAAGATGGCCGGTATTTGGGATCACTTAGAGCGAATTAATCAGGCACAAAAAATCACCATCATAGCGTGTGGTACTTCTTGGCATGCGGGATTGATAGGAGAATATCTAATCGAAGAGTTTGCGAGAATTCCTGTGGAAGTGGAATATGCCTCCGAATTTAGATATAGAAATCCGATTATTACGGAGAAAGATATCGTGATTGCCATTTCCCAATCGGGTGAAACGGCTGATACCATGGCAGCCATTAAGATGGCTAAAGAAAAAGGAGCATTTATTTATGGAATTTGCAACGTAGTTGATTCGTCTATTGCACGTATTACCGATGCTGGTTCTTACACCCATGCAGGACCTGAAATTGGCGTAGCTTCTACCAAAGCATTTACAGCTCAACTTACCATATTAGCACTTATTGCTTTGAAATTAGGAAAGCACAATGGTCATCTAAGCAATCAGGAATTTATGCGGCTTATTACCGAGTTGGATACCATTCCTCAGAAAGTGGAAGAGGTTTTAGAAGGTACACATCAAATCACAAAGGAAATAGCCAGAAAGTTTGTTGATGCACAGAACTTCCTTTATTTGGGTAGAGGGTATAATTTCCCTGCTGCATTGGAAGGCGCACTTAAACTAAAAGAGATTTCTTACATCCACGCAGAAGGATATCCTGCAGCCGAAATGAAACATGGCCCTATTGCATTGATCGATGAAAATATGCCGATTGTTATTATAGCACCAAAACAAGGCCACTATGATAAAATTGTGAGTAATGTGCAGGAAATTAAAGCCAGAAAAGGGAAAGTAATTGCGGTAGTAAACCGTGGAGATACCCAAGTGGCAGATATGGCAGATTACGTGATTGAATTCCCAGAAACTTCGGAATGTTTTTCACCCATTGTGGCATCGGTTCCTTTGCAATTGCTGGCATATTACATCGCAGTTTTCAGAGGTGCTAATGTAGATCAGCCAAGGAATCTCGCCAAGTCAGTGACTGTTGAGTAAAAAAATTGCTACAAATCATAAAATAATCCAAAGTTTTCTGCGTTTTGCAAAAAAATCAATGATTGTTTTTTCAAAAAATTATATATTTACCGCTTAATTTCAAAAAATAGCATGAAAAGAATATTTCTTGTATTATTATCCGCAACTGTAATTATTTCTTGTTCCAAACGTGGTGGGTCTTCTGCAGGACGGCCCGGCTCAAAAACAAAGGGAGAATTGGTACCTACCGGAAGCAAAAAATCTTTTGTCGCAGAAAGACCCTATGGAATGGTAGCCATCCCTGCAGGTTCTTATGTGATGGGATTAGCTGACCAAGATTTCACCAATACACCAGAAAAAGCCAACCTAAAAACAGTGACTGTTTCTTCCTTCTTTATGGATGAAACTGAAATTACAAATGCAGAATACAGAGAATTTATTAATTATGTAAGGGATTCTATTGCGCGTACCTTGCTTGCAGAAGCTGCTGGCGATGGAGGAAGTTCTGGTGACGGAGCTTCAATTGGCGATTTTGCCTATGCTTCTAAAAAAGGTGGAGACACCAAGAATGCCTATCAAGAATTTATGGAATCGCAGGGAGGAAGAGATGGATATAACGAATCTAAGAAACTAGATTGGTCTGTGCCGCTACGTTGGAAAACTTCCGATTATCCGGATGCTCAGTATGCTGAGATTTTAGAATCGATGTACATTCCACAAGCTGAACGAATCAATAACGAAAGAATTATCGACAGCCGAAAACTAAAATACGCTTACAATTGGGAAGATATTGAGACGGCTGTAAAAGATAAATCCAGAGGTTCTAACTACCTTAAAAAGGAGAGTATTGCTGTATATCCCGATACTACCGTATGGATTAAAGATTTTAATTATGCTTATAATGAGCCACTTTACGATGGCTATTTTTGGCACAGCGCTTATAAAAACTATCCGGTTGTAGGGGTTACTTGGGATCAGGCCAGAGCATTTTGTAATTACAGAACCAAAAGAAAGTCGGACTGGAACGAAAGCCAAAAGAAGAAAAAGCAAAAACCAATGGCATTTCGTCTACCAACTGAAGCAGAGTGGGAATATGCCGCAAGAGGAGGGCAAGAAAATGCCACTTATCCATGGGGCGGACCTTATCTGCAGGATGATAGAGGTTGTTACTTGGCCAACTTTAAACCGAAAAGAGGTAATTATATAGAAGACGAAAAGAAAGGAACCTATACCTATACCGCACCAGTGAAGAAGTTCCCTAAGAACGGATATGGCTTGTATGACATGGCAGGTAATGTGGCAGAATGGACCGAGTCTCCTTACAATAATTCTACCTATCAGTTTGCATCTACTTTAAATCCTTATTTGTCTAATCAGGCATACCGGGAGCCCAGAAAAACCGTTCGAGGAGGATCTTGGAAAGATGTGGGATACTTACTGATGACAGGCGCAAGAGATTACGAAAGAAAAGATTCTGCCAGAAGTTATATCGGTTTCAGAACCGTGCAGGATATTCCGGAAGGAACTGCAAAATTTAAAAAAAGAACCAAATAAAAACAAACAATAATTTAACTATTAAAAAATTCAAAGAACATGTTCAAGACTAAAGAAGCTACGTACAATTTTATCTACTCCATTGGTGCAGCCATCGTAATTTTAGGAGCATTATTCAAACTAACCCACTGGAGCTTGTTTGGCATTTCAGGGAATATGGTGTTGGCTATGGGTCTTGTGACGGAGGCCATCATCTTCATTATTTTCGCATTTGATGCACCGAAGAGCGAGGAATCTTATGCATGGGAAAATGTGTATCCCGAACTTTTAGACAAAGATGCTAAGCCCAATCCAAAACATTCCTCAGTTGGTTTTAAGTCTGCTGAAGTGCAAGAATTGGAAACATCGTTGTCTGATAAATTAGACAAAATGCTTGCTGATGCTAAACTGGATGTAAATCTGTTTGAAAGATTAAGAAGCGGAATTGATAAGTTTTCAAGTTCTGTAGATCAAATCAACCAAACAGTAGACGTTTCTGCTTCTACCAACAAATACAACGAGCAATTGTTGTTGGCATCAAGTCACCTTGAAAGCATGAATGCTTTGTACGCACTACAGTTGGCTCATGGAAAAGAGCAAACAGAGTATAGCAAAAAATATGTGGAGGATATGCAGAAATCTGCAGCTCACTCAGAAAAATTTAATGAAGAATTAGCAGGATTAACTTCTAACCTCAATAATCTTAACAGAGTTTACGGCGGTATGCTTAGCGCAATGAAAGCATAGTTTTCTAACCATTCTATAATTATTGATTATTAACAAAATTTACTAAAAAAAGAAATGGCACAAGGAAAACAAACCCCTCGTCAGAAGATGATCAACCTGATGTACCTGGTCTTCATTGCAATGTTGGCAATGCAGATCGATCAGGAAATCATCCGCTCATACAACGATACCAACCAAACATTAACGGATACAAGAGGTTTGGTAGAAGAGAAAAACGATAAAATTTTTGAAAAAACTTTAGAAGCAAAGGCGGCCAATACACCCGAAACTTACCAAAAACCTTTGGAAGAGTATCGCGGTTTGAAAGCCAAAGCCAATGATTTGGTATCCTTCATCGAAGGTGTAAAATCCGATTTGAAGAAAAAGTCAGATTATCAGGAAGGTGCAGATGTACAAGATAACTTTGTGGCACTGAACAGCACTGAATCGTCTTCCAAAAAATTCTTCGATGGTTCGGATGAAAATAAACCATCTAAAACCGCGGTTGAATTAAAAGGTAAAATGGAGGCCTTAAGAGTATACATCGATCAAACTTTCAGTGCAAACCCTGATCTTAAGAAATCGTTGATTCCTAGAGCCAATAAAAACTTAGCCACTGAATTTCCAAAGGGACAAACCATCAAAAACAAAAACTGGTTACAGTATAAATTCTACGGTCAGCCACTTATTGCTGCGCTTTCTAACTTGGAGGTGATCCAGAGTGAAGCAAGAAACCTGCAGTCGGATGCGTTGATGAGTATGCTTCAGGAAAAAGTGGATGCAGACATCAAGTTTGATGCTTATCAAGCGATTGTTTCTGCCCCTACAACTGTAATTCAGGGTGAAACAGCTCAGGGTAAAGTGTCGATTGGAAACTATTCTAGCAATGTTCCCGGACTTTCAATGCCTGGTTTAACTGTACAAAATGGGCAAGGTAGTGCGAATTTGAATACCAGCGCTTTGGGTGACCATAAATTCAGCGGAAAAATTTCGTTTACTGATGTGAACGGAAAGGTAGTAGAACTTCCTTACGACCATACTTATAAAGTAATTGCCGGTGCGCAGGAGCTTAAGGCACAAAAAGGTGCAATTGTAACGGCAGATAAGATGAATGTATTGTATCGTGGTTTACCAAACCCGGTTTCAGGTTCAATTTTAGGAGCTGATATGTCAGGAATTTCACTTTCTGCAGCTGGTGCTTCTGTAAGTGGAAGCGGCGGTAAATGGATTGTTTCTCCGGGAGCCGGTTCTACAGTAAAGTTAACGATTTCAGGAAAAGATCCTAAAGGAGGAGTTATTTCGCAGGCCTTTGATTTCAGAATTAAAAACGTTCCACCGCCAGTGGGGCAAATTCAAGGAAAAACTGTGGTTTCCATGCCAGCAAGTTCAATTCCGAATCAGCACGTATCTGCAGATATGCCAGATTTTGATTTCCCTGTGAGCTTCACTGTAAACAGTTTCATGTTTAAAGTGCCTGGTAAAGCAGCGATGATGGTGAGTGGAAACTCCATGAGTTCAGTAGCAGCATTAACGAAAAATCTACGTTCAGGTGATATTGCGTATGTATTTAACATTCAGGCAACGGCATCTGGATTGGGTGGACAGGCGCTGAAACAAATCCCGCCGGTAGTAATAAACGTACAGTAATTCCGTTATTGATTTGATATTTGATCAGTCATTAGTATAAATAAATAGAAATGAAAAAATTCATATTAGTACTTCTCACTTTAAGTTTCGTGGCTGTTGGTGCGCAAACCAAAAAGAAATCAACCAAGAGAAAAGCAAAAGCTAAAACAACAAAAGTGGCTAAGCAGGAAGCTCCAGAGGTTGTGCCAGAACCCGCAGTGGAAGTTCCTGCTGCAGGAGGTGTAGCAGTAGATGATACCCCGATAAACTCAATGTCGATCCTTAACGCAAAATCTCCTGAGTCTTTCAGAAAGTATCGCGAGATGGGCATGATAAAAAAAGGTGATTCCATGGTTTCTACCAAGATAAAACCTTTGGATTATGGCTTTATTGAAGATAAAGACGTACTGAAGAGTATTGTGGTTTGGGAAATTATTGATATGAATGACAAGATCAATCAACCTTTTTATCATAACGAAGATGGTGTAGTTTCGACTAACAAGTCGTTGTATCAAATTCTTTTTGAAGCCATCAATGATGGAAGAATTAAGGAAGTGTACGACGATGAAATGTTCACCACAAGATTAAGCCCGGATGCAATTCAGGCAAGGATTAAGAATGAGGTGATGAGTGATGCCGGTATCGACCGTCTGAACGAAAGTGGTAAACTGACGGATGCTGAAAAGAAAGAATTCACCAACGTTTATGAAACCAAAACTGAGAATGTGAAGGTTTTAAAAATTAAAGGGATGTGGTATATCGACAGAAGAGACAGTCAGATGAAATACCGTCTTTTGGGAATAGCTGCAATGGGTCAGGATCCTTCTACGATGGGTCAGTTTGGTCCGGATGGACAGCCGCTCGCCTCTAAAGATGAGTTAATTGATCTGTTCTGGGTATATTATCCAAATGCCCGTGATGTTTTGGCTAACTCTGTGGTATTCAATAACAAAAATCTTTCTTCAGATATTACCTTTGATGATATTCTGAACGCACGAAGATTTTCCAGCGTTATTTACAAAACAGATAATGGTTTAGGAAATGGCGTCATTAAGGATTATATTCCAAGAGATGCTGATGCACAAATGGAAGAGAGCGAAAGATTGAAAGCACAGATTTTGCAGATGGAGAATGATATGTGGAATTACTAAGAAAAATCATTTTATATACCATAAAACCTGAGTATCTTTACTCAGGTTTTTTTTATGAAGAATATTGATTATTGTATTGTAGGTGGCGGATATGCGGGATTGTTTTTTGCGCATCAGTTAATAAAGCATAACAAATCTTTTATACTCTTTTGTAAAGATGATAAAAGTGCATCGCAAGTTTCAGCGGGAATGATCAATCCGGCTGTGCTTAAGAAGTTCACTACCTTTTGGCTTGCACAGGAGCAGATCGATTTCCTTCGTCAGACATTAAATGAAATAGAACAGTACACGCACCATTATTACCTTATTGATGAGCATGTACATCGCATTTTTCACGATGAAGCCGAGCGGGAGTTATGGCTGAAGAAATCACACAATGAAGATTTAGCTCCTTTTTTGAATCCGCAATTTAAAAAGTTTGAAGGTGTTGTTAATCCTTTTGAAACAGGCGAAGTATTGCAGTCTGCACGTTTAAACGTAAAAGATTTTTTCACAGATATGCATCAGTTTCTTGAAATGGAACAGTGTATTATTTATGACAGCTTTCAATATTCATCGTTAAGTGCTGAAGGGAATTATCATGATTTCAAGTTTAGCCATGTTGTTTTTTGTGAGGGAATGGAGGTAAAGAACAATCCTTTTTTCTCTGATGTGGAAGTTCATCCAAACAAAGGGCATCATTTGACCGTTGAACTGGCTAAAGAATTAGATACTAAAGCAACCCTTAAAAAGAAGCATTTTCTTTTTCCCTTGGAAAATGGCCTGCATTACTACGGAGGAACCTACGATCGGGATACTGATGATCATGAAATAAATCCGAAAGCAGTTGAACAGTTAAAAAATGGTTTGTCTGAATTTTACCCACACGATTTCACCATAAAAGAAGTTGAATTTGGCTTTCGTCCTACCGTGAAAGACCGGCGGCCGATCATCGGAAATCACTCAGAACACCCCAATTTTTATATTTTTAATGGCTTAGGCGCACGTGGAGTACTGAACGGTTGCTTCTTTGCTCACGAATTGTATCATCATATCGAAAATCTAAAGCCGCTTCATCCAGAGGTGGACCTTATGAGATTTAAAAAACAAAAATCCTGAATCATCGATTCAGGATTTTTTGCAGAGAGGAAGGGAAATGAACCTTAGTACTTTTATTATCTGTATTTATATATAAAATTACTTATAATCAATATTTTACATATATTTGCATTAGTGAATATATGTTTTTTTTATATCTAAATATAGAAATATTAGCACCTAATTTAGCACCTATGAATTTCACCTTTAAACTGAAAGAACCTAAATCAGCAAAGGAAACTCTTATTTATTTTCGCTCATACTTTGACCGTGAAAAGAAGAACTTCATTTATTCGACAGGAGAAAAAATTAAGCCGGAAGAGTGGGATTTTCACAACAGATTGCCCAACGATTTGAACGGCAGAACAAAAAGAGCGGAAAATCATCGGAGCATAAAGAAGCAATTAGACCGTTATAGTTCATTGTTTGCGGAATTGGTTAATCGTTACAAAAATATGAACGAGGAACTGAATATAAATATCGTGAGAACTCGATTTGACGAAGAGTTCAAGAAAATAAAAATTAAAGACGATTTTTTCAGGCAATATGATGAGTTTATTGATGAAAAATACAATGACTACACAGGAAAAGGCATTTCAAAATCTACGAAAACCAGATATGAATACAATAAAAATTTGTTGGAAGAATTTCAGAATTATGAGAAGATAAAAATTACTTTGGGCAATTTCAATGAAAAGGTTTATAATAAATTTTTGAAATATTGCGTAGAGATTAAAGACCATTCCGCAAATACCATACACAGGGACGTTGGTTTGCTCAAAACTTTTTTATATTGGGCTTTGAATAAGAAATACACATACAATAATCACTTTATTAATTTCAAAAAACCGCCAAAATTCAGAACCGATGAAATAGCTTTGAATATGGAGCAGGTTGAAGCCATATACAATCACGATTTCAGCAAGAATAAGAAGTTGGAAAAAGTCAGAGATTTATTCATTTTCGGCTGTACGACCGGAATGCGTTTTGGGAATTATAATAGGATTTCAAAAGATGATATTCAAAATGATTTCATTAGGGTAATAGATTTAAAGAGCAAATCTAAAAACCTTTCAATTCCATTAAACAGTATTTCCAAAGCAATTTTAGAAAAATACGAATACAATCTGCCTTCTTTAAGCAATCAGAAAATGAACAAGTACATAAAGGAGGTTTTTAAAGAACTTGAATTTGATGAAGAAATAAAAAAAACAATGAAGTATGGCGACGAATTGATTGAAAAAAAATCGGAATTTTGGGAAAGAATTTCGTCTCATACTGCCCGACGCAGTTTCATTACTATAATGAAAAACAACAAAGTTCCAGACAAGATCATTATGTCTTATACAGGACACACGAGTTTGGAAGTCTTTAATGCTTATTACAGACCAAGTGAGGAGGATAAAGTGAATTATATGAACGAAGTTTTCAAATAATTATGGACAAAAAGAAATTATACGGACGCTGGTATTTTTGGGAAGAAATTATAGGCTATCCAATGATGCTTTATTATTGGATTAAAGGAGATAAAATTCAAAAAATGCTGTCTGAAAGAATTGAAAAAGCAAGACAGAAAGCCGAACAAATCACACTAACGGAAAAGAATAAAAATGAGTTTATTATAGAATATGAAAATCTGGATAATTTTTTCAGTTTTCATTTCAAAGAAATAGATAAATCCAGAAACCACAACTTCGAGGATAAGATCAAATATTGTTTGAAGCAATACAGAAAGGAATCCTCAAAACAATTAACGTCAAGTAATATGATGATACTTCAAGGAAATTTTCTGAATGGTGCAGAAAATACCTTGTTTCTGTATTTTGTATTGGACAAGAAAGTCAGAAGAGAAATCCGGTTGTCCGATATTATGATTGGGGAAAATTCATCAAAAATTTTCATTGATTTTTTACAAGACAAAAAATTCATCGACGAGAATCACAATCTACTTGTTGACCAAAAATCTTCATTTATAAGAATTCATCGTTTTTTGAAAGACCACCATATTATTAATCCGGATTTTCAAGATACGACCATTATCGAAGCAATGGAAAATGAATATAATACGAATTTTGATAAGGGAACGTTTTCAAGAGCCATTACCATAAAACCCAGTGATTTTGAAGAAAGTATCTATAAAGAATTATCGAAAATATTAAACATTAAGTATTAAATTTTACGCAATTGAGTAGAATTGCATAATTATTTATTCAAATCTTTCACTTTTGTCTGCAAATCAAATAATAAAATTATGCAGACAACCAATCCATTTCAAACCATTCTGGACGAATTAGGAGAAGTAAAAGACTTGCTCCATTCTCTCAAAAAAGAACCGGAAATCGAATTAAAAAGAAAGTTCTATTCTATAAAAGAATGTTCCGATATTTTAAAACTCGATTATCAAACCGTTCGCTCACACATTTTAAAAGGCAACATCAAAGCCGAACAAATAGGAAGATTTTACAGAATCAACCATTTGGATTTGATGAATGCTTTAAACGACATTAAATCGCTTAAATACAAAAGATAAGCGGATAGTTTTAACTTAAAATGTGAAAAAATGCACAAAAAAACACCCTATTTACGAGTAGGCACGACTTACTATAAACTCATCGAAAAACCACAGATTTCGGGCGATAAGATTTCGATATTGGTTCGCTGGAATCGGGAAACCATTGTCAGCGACCACGGCAAAGTTTATGTTTCGGAAGTTCCAAAGTATGACGGCTTTTGCTGTATTCCTTCGCACTTGCAATACCGGCAGATAATTGATGGTTTTTACAACACTTACAAAGAAATTCCTTTTCCGCCTTGCGAAGAAAATATCAGCCAGAATGCTCTGAAAGAAAAAATCCAATTTTCCCTAGAATTTATGGAGCATATTTTCGGAGAACAAATTGAATTAGGTTTGGATTATCTGAAAATTTTACTGCAATATCCCATTCAAATGTTGCCCATTCTCTGTTTGGTTTCAAAAGAAAGAGCCACAGGAAAATCCACGTTCATCAAATGGTTGAAATCCATTTTCGGACTGAATATGACCTACATCAAAGGTGATTCTTTCAGTAGCCAGTTTAATTCAGATTGGGCTTCAATGCTTGTTGTGGCGATTGATGAAGTGTTCTTTGACAAAAAAGAAATTACCGAACGCTTGAAATACCTTTCCACCACCGACAAGGACAAGAAAGAAGCCAAAGGAAAAGATGCGGAAGAAATTGAGTTTTTCGGGAAATTCATTCTCTGTTCCAACAATGAAGACAATTTCATTCAGATTGATGAAAACGAAATCCGCTTTTGGATTATCAAAGTAAAATCCATTAAAAGTGAAAACACCGACTTTCTGAAAAATCTCGTTCAGGAAATCCCGTATTTTCTCCGCTATTTAATTCAAAGACCTTTCCACAGCCAAAAAGAAACCAGAATGTGGTTTTCTGCAAATGAAATCAGAACCAAAGCCTTGCAGAAATTAGTCTGGAAATACAACAGCAAACTCGAATCAAAAATCATTGAACTTCTATATGAATTTTTTGAAACTAACGAAGAACAGGAACTTCACTGCATTCCGCAGGATATTCTCAATATGATTAATAAAATGTTCAGAACCCAGTTTTGGACAATCAATGACGTGAGGAAAATCCTGAAAGAAATCTGGAAACTCGAACCACAAAGCAATTCACTTGCTTACATCAAATACGACCTTGATTTTTCCGGAAGTTTCTATCAAACCAACAAAACAGGACGGTTTTTCACGATAAAAAAAGATTTTATCCTTCAAAAATTTGATGAAATGATGAATTAATTGATTATGAAAAGAAAATCAAAGACTTACTTTTCATCAAAAGCCTCATCAAATTTTAAAACTCTGATTTTTGATGAGCAACTGATGAGCATTTAATAACAAATTTGATGAGATGATGAAACTTTGATGAGGGTATAAATATAACAATATCAGTAAAATACAACGTTTCCTCATCAATTCATCAAAATATTTCCAAAATCCAACATAACATTTTAAACCAATGAACTGCAAACAATTCAACTCGATAAAGTTGGAAGAAATCCTCTTTTCTGTCGGACATCTTCCAACAAAACAAAATGAAAAAGAAGCGTGGTTTCTGAATCCATTCGGAACAGAAAAGCAACCCTCTTTTAAACTCGATAAAAAACTAAATCTCTGGTATCTCCACTCCGAAGGCATCGGCGGAAACAATACCGATTTTATGATGAAATACCTGAATGCTTCGGTAAAAGAAGTTCTGGAATGGGTTGAAAAGCAAAATTTTTCTTCTTTTCAGCCGCAGAATGACATTCATTTGAAAAATTCAAAACCCAATTACACAATCACTGAAATCAAAGAACTTCAAAACGAAAACCTGAAAAATTATCTGCATCAAAGGGGACTTTCCGCAAATAGTTATCCTTTTGTAAAAGAAATTCATTTCAAAATCGAAGAAAAGAATCTTTATGCTGTCGGATTTGAAAACCTTTCCGGAGGTTGGGAACTGCGAAATTCATTCTACAAAGGTTCGCTTTTGAAAAAGGATATTTCCGTCATTAATCTTAATAATAATCACGGAAAAAACAAAAATGTTGTCGTCTTTGAGGGATTTTTGGACGCTTTGTCTTTTGTCGAAATGAAACGGTTTTTCAAAGGCGATTTGTTGGTAATGAACTCCATTTCGCTTTTAAATAAAACCAAAAACCATTTGCAAAACTATTCGGACATCAATCTGTTTTTGGATAACGACAGAGCCGGAGAAACCTGCAAAAATTCAATTTTGAAATCATTCCCCGAAGCCAAAGACTATTCCGGAATTTATGCTCTAAATAAAGATTTGAATGATTATTTGCTTTCTAAAATTCAAATAAAAACCGAAAAACGACAACAAAAAGAACGGAATCCTGAACCGGAACAACAGGAAAACGAAATCAACCAAACCAATCAAACTTACCGAAGAAAACGCTGATAATGCGGACGCTTATTTTTTACCAACTACTCGCAGAAGTTAGGAGCTCATTCGCAACTTTGAAGGTCGTTCCTCCCAACAAAGTTTCTCTTTCGCTCTGCGAGGCTTTTACCTGTAAAAAATAGTATAGAGTCCTGCATTTTGAATCTGAGTAAAATAGATGCAGGTTATTTCAAAAGGTGCGTAAAATAAATAAACGTTACTGAAAAACCTGAGTAAAAAAGACACAGGTATAATTTCATCAAATTTAAGAAAAATGAAGACATCAATAAATTTCAAAGCCGTAAAATCCGATTCTGAAACCCATAATTTCAGAAAGAAAACATTCGACTATATTCGAAAAGATTTAACTCCGAAAAATGAATATTGGCAGGAACAGAAAATTGCAGACCGACTTCAAAAAATCGAAACCTATTGCAAAGAAAAATCCGGACGAAAATTGCAGAAAAATGCAATGCCAATAAGAGAAGCCGTAGTTGTCATTAAAGAAAATACCACAATGCAGGATTTGCATAATCTTTCCAAAAAATTAGAGGAAGAATTGAAAATCAGGATTTTTCAGATTGCCATTCACAAAGACGAGGGGCATTACGATAAAGATACCAAAGAATGGAAACCGAACTATCACGCACATTTGGTCGCGGATTGGCAGGATTTGCAGACCGGAAAAACATTGAAACATCAATCGTTTCATTATTCCAAAATGCAGGATATAACAGCGGAATGTTTGGGAATGGAAAGAGGAATTTCCAAAAACGGAACGCAAAGACTGGAAGCCGTTGAATTTAAAATCAAAAAAATAGAAGAGGAAATCAAAATTCTGGAAGAAAGAAAAAACAATCTCCAATCCGAAATTGATTCCAAAAAAGAAATGGAATTCATCGTAAAAGAAACCGACTTTTTAGGTTTTCAAAGAATAAAAAGCGACAAGACGATTGAAAACTACCAAAAGGCACTCAAATCGAATAATCTCAGACTCCTGAAAAACAAAACCGAACTGGAATCCAAAGAAAAACAGATTACGGAACTGAAAACCAAAATCGAAAGTTTGCAGAAAGAAGTTTTCTTTTTCAAAAGCAAAAATTCCACACTCCTGACCAATCCGACTGTTTTTTCTGTTGAAAAGAAAAAATATTTGGATTCGGTGATGAATACTTTGGAGAAATCGATATTATACGAAAGCATAAAAATTCCCAACCTGCAAACGTTAAGTAAATCTGCCCTTAATGATAAAATGATAGAGATACTGGAAAAAGCTTCAAAAGAAAATCAAATTCCGGTTTTGGCTATTGAGGAAGTTTTTAGAAATCAGGAGAAAAATGAGAGGTTGTTTTCGTTGTTGAGTGGACGTAAAAATGATGAACGAATTGAAGAAAAAGAGAGTGTTGATAGAAAGAAAAGTGGCTTGAAACATTGATTATGGGGCGTTTGTCTTTAACCTTAATTTTAATTACATTTACTGCATATAAAATACTATTTTATAAACAATAATTACGGTAAGAATACAGAAAATAAAAAATGACAAGCATACAACAAAGAGCTGATTTACAAGCCAAAATATGGAAAATAGCCAACGATGTACGTGGCTCTGTCGATGGTTGGGATTTTAAACAATTTGTCTTAGGAACGCTGTTCTATCGTTTTATTAGTGAAAATTTCACTAATTACATTGAAGGTGGCGATGACAGCGTAAACTATGCCAGCTTATCCAATGATGTCATTACACCTGAAATAAAAGACGATGCCATAAAAACAAAAGGCTATTTTATCTATCCAAGTGAGCTTTTTGTGAACATTGCTAAAACCGCAAACACTAATCCAAACTTAAACACCGACCTCAAAGCGATTTTTGATGCCATCGAAAGCTCTGCAAACGGCTATCCGTCCGAGCCAGACATTAAAGGTTTGTTTGCCGATTTTGATACGACCAGTACACGATTGGGCAACACCGTTGAAAACAAAAACAGCCGATTGGCAGCTGTGCTGAAAGGTGTGGAAGGACTGAATTTCGGGAATTTTGAAGACAATCAAATTGACCTGTTTGGAGATGCGTATGAGTTTTTGATTTCCAATTATGCTGCCAATGCAGGAAAATCGGGCGGTGAGTTTTTTACGCCCCAACACGTTTCCAAGCTCATTGCACAATTGGCAATGCACAAGCAAACGAGTGTCAATAAAATTTATGACCCTGCTTGTGGTTCGGGTTCTTTATTGTTACAAGCCAAAAAACATTTTGATAACCATATCATTGAAGAAGGTTTCTTTGGACAGGAAGTAAACCATACGACTTACAATTTGGCTCGTATGAATATGTTTTTGCACAACATAAATTACGACAAATTCAATATCGTGCTTGGCGATACACTTCGTGACCCACATTTGCAAAACGACAAACCTTTTGATGCCATAGTGTCAAATCCGCCTTACTCTATCAACTGGATTGGGAGCGATGACCCAACTTTGATAAATGATGACCGCTTTGCTCCTGCGGGTGTGCTTGCTCCTAAATCGAAAGCAGATTTTGCTTTTGTGTTGCACGCCCTTAGTTACCTTTCAAGTAAAGGAAGGGCAGCTATTGTGTGTTTCCCCGGCATTTTTTATCGTAGTGGTGCGGAACAGAAAATTAGAAAATATTTGGTAGATAATAATTTTGTAGAAACCGTTGTCGCTTTAGCTCCCAACTTATTTTACGGAACTTCCATAGCTGTAAATATTTTGGTGCTGTCAAAACATAAAACCGAAAACAAAACGCAGTTTATTGATGCAAGTAGCGAAGATTTCTTCAAAAAAGTAACCAATAACAATGTGCTCGAAGAAAAACACATTGAAAAGATTATGGCAATGTTCGACAGTAAACAAGATGTTGAACACGTAGCAAAATCAATAGACAACAACAAAATTGCCGAAAACAATTACAATCTTTCGGTAAGTTCATACATTGAGGCAAAAGATAATCGGGAAGTGATTGATATTTCTGTGCTGAATGCCGAAATTTCAAAAACCGTAGAGAAGATAAATCAACTGCGTGCGGATATTGATTTGATTATTAACGAAATTGAGAATTAAATGTGGACAAACTTAAAATCATTCAATATTGATGACCATTTTCGTGACCTCACGAAAATGGTCGAAATTGAGCTAATAGCAGAAGCACTAACCTTTAAAAATCAACTCACAAGAATTTCTTGTTAGTTCGAAAAAATGATTAGATACGGAACAAAATGAGCGAAATAATTTTATACACGACAGATGACGGTTTAACGAAACTTGATGTTAAGCTCGACAACGAAACCGTTTGGCTTACACAAGACCAAATGGCTGTTTTATTTGGGAAAGCTAAATCCACTATAAACGAACATATTAAAAATATCTATGAAGAAAAGGAGCTTGAAGAAGCCCATACAATGAAGAAATTCGGAATTTCCGAATTTCAGCAGAAAGCTCATAATTACTACAATCTCGATGTTATCATTTCTGTGGGCTATCGGGTTAAATCGGTACAAGGAACTCGTTTTCGACAATGGGCAACACAACGCTTAAAGGAGTATATCGTAAAAGGGTTCACGATGGACGATGAACGCCTTAAAAACTTGGGTGGTGGTAATTACTGGAAAGAATTATTAGACCGTATCCGTGATATTCGTTCGAGCGAAAAGGTAATGTACCGCCAGGTGTTGGAATTATATGCCACGGCTACCGATTACAACCCTAAAAGCGAAGAGAGTTTGACCTTTTTTAAAATTGTTCAAAACAAACTGCATTATGCAGCTCACGGAAATACGGCAAGCGAAGTAATTTATTTGCGTGTGGACAGCGATAAACCTTTTGCCGGTTTAACCAATTTTAAAGGCGACCAACCGACGCAAGCCGAAGCGATGATTGCCAAAAATTATTTGGAAGAAAAGGAATTGAAAGTGCTCAATAATTTGGTAGCCGCTTATTTTGATTTGGCAGAATTAAATGCCATTGAAGAGCGGGAAATGCGAATGGCGGATTATGTGCGTGAATTAGACAATATTCTTGGTTCTACAGGAAGAAAAATATTGGAAAATGCAGGCAAAATATCGCATACTCAAGCCAAGAAGAAGGCAACCGAAGAATATAAAAAATACAAAGCCCAAACACTTCTCTCAGTAGAAAAAGATTATTTGAAAACGATCTCGGATTTGGAGAAAAAAGCAAAAAAGAAAGGGAAATAATGATTAAGGATAAATGGTTAATGGTTAATGTTTGTGTCAAACACATTAATAATTAACCAATTAACAACTAAAAATTATGATAAATAAACTATTACAAGGCGAAAAAGTGCAGTGGGAAACGCTTGGGGATGATAAATTTGTAGAGATTGCAAATAGTGGCAGAAAGCCTGTAAAATCTGAATTAAGAGTAGCAGGTAAAATACCATATTATGGTGCAAACAATATTCAAGATTATGTTGAAGGATTTACTCACGATGGAGAATTTGTTTTAATAGCAGAAGATGGAACAGCAAGTATTGAAAATTATTCAATTCAATATGCAACTGGGAAATTTTGGGCTAATAATCACGTTCACGTTATACGTGGAAAATCAAGGTTAGATTCAAGATTTCTATATCATTATTTACAAACTGTAAACTTTGTTCCTTTTTTATCAGGAGGGGGAAGAGCCAAATTAACTAAAGGGAAATTGATTGAGATCCCCATCCCCATTCCACCACTCGCTGTTCAAAAAGAAATTGTTCGCATACTGGATAAGTTCACCGAGCTTACAGCAGAGCTTACAGCAGAGCTTACAGCAGAGCTTACAGCTCGTAAACAACAATACGAATACTACCGCAATAAGTTGCTGACGTTCAATGAAAATGGGGGGGGTATAAGTGGTTGATAATTAATGACATAACAATGAAAACGAGTAATATTAGATGGAAAAATAATGATAATTCTTATCACTATATCGACTTAACATCGGTTAGTCGTGATAACAATTCAATTATCGAAACATCTGAAATCAATGCCAATAATGCCCCAAGTAGAGCCCAAAAATTAGTTTTAGAAAATGATGTGATTTTTGCAACAACTCGACCAACTCAACAACGATTGTGTTTAATTAACGAAGAATATTCTGGAGAAATTGCAAGTACGGGATATTGTGTTTTAAGAGCTAAAATTGATGATGTTTTACCAAAATGGATATTTTTTAATTTAAGTACTACTGACTTTAAAAATTATGTAGAAGAAAATCAAAGTGGTTCTGCATACCCTGCTATTTCAGATGCAAAAGTAAAAGAATACAAAATTCCCGTTCCACCGATAGAAGAGCAAGAACGCATTGTAGGTATTTTGGATAAATTTGATGCATTGGTAAATGATATTTCTATCGGGTTACCTGCCGAAATAAAAATGAGACAACAGCAGTATGAATATTATAGGGATTTGTTACTGACATTTCCACCAAATAGTTTGAGTGCATAATATGGGACAGTCATTAGAAGAAATAGCACAAAAATTAAAAAGCACTGATAAAAAAGTGCAGTTAATCTATGCTTTTAATGGCACAGGAAAAACACGGCTATCTCGTGAGTTTAAAGAATTGGTAGCACCCAAAAATATTGAAGGTGATGAAGATGCAGAAGATGAACAAGGAATAAAAGTTCTTTACTACAATGCGTTTACAGAAGATTTATTTTATTGGGATAATGATTTGGATGCTGATGTAAATAGAAAACTTATCATTCGCCCCAATGGTTTTACAGATTTGGTTCTTCAAGTTCTTAGAGAGCAAGGTCTTGATGGTAACATTATTTCCAATTTTCAGCATTACACCAGTAACAAATTAACTCCACGATTCAATGAAGATTACTCTGAGATTACGTTTTCGATGGAAAGAGGTAACGATGAGCTCATTGAAAACATTAAAATTTCAAAAGGAGAAGAAAGTAATTTAATTTGGTGCGTATTTTATAGTTTGCTGGAGCAGGTCGTTGAAGTATTAAATATTCCTGAACTTGAAAATCGTCCAACCAATACGTTTAATGATTTACAATTTGTATTGATTGACGACCCTGTAAGTTCATTGGACGAAAATCACCTAATAGAATTAGCCGTAAACTTAGCAGAACTCATTAAAAAAACAAGTAATTTAAAATTTGTCATATCAACACACAATCCGCTTTTTTATAATGTGCTTTACAATGAACTTGGGAATAAAGTGTGTTATATGCTCAATAAATTTGAAGATGGCACTTATGAACTTGTAGAAAAGAAAGGAGATTCAAACAAAAGTTTTTCATACCACCATTTTCTTAAACAAACCATTCAAGAAGCCGTTGATACTAACAGTATTGAAAAGTATCATTTTACGCTTTTGCGGAATCTTTACGAGAAAACCGCAAATTTCTTAGGTTACCCACAATGGTCAGAATTATTGCCTGACGATAAACAGACCTATTATAACAGAGTTATCCAATTTACAAGTCACTCTACATTGTCAAATGAAGTAGTAGCTGAACCAACAGAACCCGAAAAACAAATCGTAAAGTTTTTATTAAAGCATTTGGTCGATAGTAAATATTGGCAAGAAAAAATAGAAGAAGAAAATGTCACAGTATAAAACCATAGCAGAAACCAATAATTTCATCGTTCTTGATAATTATGAAAAATTTATTGGCGTAAATGAAGCTCCTGCCAGCTATCAAACCGAAGCTGCTTTGGAGCGGGAATTTATCCAAGATTTAATCAATCAAGGATATGAAAATCCGACTATAAAAACTTATGCAGAAATGCTTGCCAATGCAAGAACGCAACTGCAAACGCTCAATAATACCGTTTTTTCAGACAGCGAATGGAAACGTTTTGTAGAGGAATATCTCGACAAACCAGGCGATAATATAGTGGACAAAACCCGCAAAATACACGATAATTATATCCACGATTTTGTGTTTGATGACGGACACATTCAGAACATTTATTTGGTAGATAAAAAGAGTGTTATCCGTAACAAAATTCAAGTTATCTCACAATTTGAACAAAAAGGAACACACGCAAACCGTTACGATGTAACTATTTTGGTAAACGGTTTGCCTTTGGTGCAGGTAGAAATTAAAAAACGTGGAGTGGCTATCCGTGAAGCGTTTAATCAAGTGCATCGCTATTCAAAAGAAAGTTTCAATAGCGAAAATTCGCTTTTCAAATATTTGCAGGTTTTCGTTATTTCCAACGGAACGGACAGCCGCTATTTTGCCAATACCGTAAAACGGGATAAAAACAGTTTCGACTTTACGATGAATTGGGCGAGAGCTGACAATACATTGATTAAAGATTTGAAAGATTTTACGGCAACTTTCTTTCAGAAAAACACCCTGCTGAATGTGTTACTTACCTACTCGGTTTTTGATACGAGTGACACCTTGCTCATTATGCGACCGTATCAAATTGCTGCTACCGAAAGAATGTTGTGGAAAATACACAGTTCCTACGAAGCCAAAAACTGGAGCAAACCCGAAAGTGGCGGTTATATTTGGCACACCACGGGTTCGGGCAAAACTTTGACCAGTTTCAAAGCTGCACGTTTGGCAACACAACTCGATTTTATCGATAAAGTATTTTTTGTGGTCGATAGAAAAGATTTGGATTTTCAGACAATGAAAGAATACCAACGCTTTTCACCCGATAGTGTAAACGGTTCGGACAGTACGGCAGGTTTGAAACGTAACATCGAAAAAGACGATAACAAGATTATCGTTACTACTATTCAGAAGCTGAACAACCTGATGAAAACCGAAGGCGATTTAGCCATTTATCAAAAACAAGTGGTTTTCATTTTTGATGAAGCACACCGCTCACAATTTGGCGAAGCACAAAAAAACCTGACAAAGAAGTTTAAAAAGTTCTATCAATTCGGTTTTACAGGAACACCGATATTTCCCGAAAATGCTTTAGGTGCTGAAACAACCGCAAGTGTATTTGGTAGTCAATTGCACTCGTATGTAATTACAGACGCCATTCGTGATGATAAAGTCTTGAAATTTAAAGTCGATTACAACGATGTTCGCCCGAAGTTTAAAGGCATAGAAACAGAACAAGACGAGAAAAAACTAAGTGCAGCAGAAAACAAAACTGCGTTGTTGCATCCTGTCCGTATCAAAGAAATTTCGCAATACATTTTACAGAACTTCAAAATAAAAACGCATAGAAATCAAGGAAGCGACAAAGGTTTCAATGCGATGTTTGCCGTGAGTAGCGTGGAAGCAGCAAAATTGTATTATGAGGAATTAAAGAATTTGCAAAAAGATAGTGATAAGCCGCTAAAAGTAGCAACAATCTTTTCTTTTGCAGCCAACGAACCTCAAAATGCTATTGGTGAAATCACAGATGAAACCTTTGAGCCGACAGCAATGGACAGCTCTGCCAAAGAGTTTTTAACCAAAGCTATCAATGACTATAATGCAATGTTCAAAACCAGCTATGGTGTGGATAGCAAGGAATTTCAGAACTATTACCGCGACCTTGCCAATCGTGTAAAGAAAAAAGAGGTTGACCTCATAATTGTGGTTGGTATGTTTCTTACAGGTTTTGATGCACCAACACTCAATACACTTTTTGTAGATAAAAACTTGCGTTTTCACGGTTTGATGCAGGCATTTTCACGCACAAACCGTATTTACGATGCTACCAAAACCTTTGGAAACATTGTTACTTTCCGTTATTTAGAACAAGCTACGATTGATGCCATTACCTTATTTGGCGACAAAAACACGAAGAATGTAGTCCTTGAAAAGAGTTACAAAGAATATTTGGAAGGCTTTACAGACATTGCCACAGGCGAGGCACGCAGAGGTTATGTTGATGTTGTAAGAGAATTAAACGAAAGGTTTCCTAATCCTGATGAAATCTTTACTGAGCAAGACAAAAAAGACTTTGCCAAACTCTTTGGCGAATACTTACGTGTAGAAAACATATTGCAGAATTACGATGAGTTTACACACCTCAAAGCCTTACAAACAATTGATTTAAACGATGCAGTAGCCGTTGAGCAATTTAAAGAAACACACTTTGTAACCGATGAAGAAATTGCAGCAATGCAAAATGTGGAAACACTTCCCGAACGCACGGTGCAGGACTATCGCTCTACCTATAATGACATTCGGGATTGGTTACGCAATCAAAAAAACGGAAAGGAAAAAGAAGACTCAAAAATTGATTGGGACGATGTTGTTTTTGAAATTGATTTGTTGAAATCCCAAGAAATCAACTTGGATTATATCCTCGAATTGATTTTTGAACACAACAAAAAGACCAAAGACAAAGCGAGTTTAATAGACGAAATCCGTAGGGTTATCCGAGCAAGTATCGGCAATAGAGCCAAAGAAAGTTTGGTTGTGGACTTCATCAATGAAACCGATTTGGACAGTATTCAAGACAAAGCAAACATTATAGATGCTTTCTTTGCTTACGCACAACAAAAACAGAAAACAGAAGCAACGGAACTAATCGCAGACGAAAACCTGAACGAAGATGCAGCAAAACGATACATTACCACTTCACTAAAACGAGAATACGCCAGCGAAAACGGAACAGAATTGAACGCGCTATTGCCAAAAATGAGTCCGCTCAATCCGCAGTATTTGACCAAAAAGCAAAGTGTATTTAGAAAGTTGGTTTTGTTTGTAGAGAAGTTTAAGGGAGTTGGTGGAGAACTTTAAATAATGGCAAAAATTGTTTCAAACAAGAAATACACGTTAGCAGAAGATAAATGGAGGTGGTTAATTTAATGGGGAAATCGCCCAAAAACAGGTTGAATAGAGATTAATAAATGTAAAAAAGATGATTTTTTCAAATAATATTGATATTTATTTCGATAGCCCAATGCCATTTGAGGCTAAAAATATTAAACCTTTGAATGGTATTACAGGTTTATATTTTATTTTCAGTTCTACAATTCAGGTGCAATATCCTTTTGATAAATCAAAGTTGTTGTATATCGGAATGAGTGAAAAAAGAACAAACAGTATAGGAAGTCGCTTAAATGGACATTTTGAGGGCAAATCAAAAAATGTTGGTTTAGTGAATTACAGAAAAGTTGAACCTCTTTGGTTTACTTACATCAACATTGAAATGTTGCGAAATATTTGGGATTTCAGAGTAGAAGATTTAGAAAGTTATTTCATTCTAAATTTTGTAGAGCATTATGGAGTATATCCAATCTGCAATAACAAAACTGGATTTGAAATTTTAAATAATACACTAACAACGAATTTTAAAATTGATTGGAGTTACTTTAAATAAAAATACAATGGCAGAAAATAAGGTAAAATCGGGCAAAGAAATATTAGATGTTTTTTTCAAAGAAATTTCATCTATCGAAAACGTTGATAAAACGATTGCTGATAGTTTGGCAGAATTATATACCAATGGGAAATTAACTGACAAGAATGTGGTTAATGAATTGCAAAGAATAAGAACAGAGAGTGGCAACGAAAATTAAAAGCATATCAATCGCAGGAATCAGAGGGATAAAAGATTCCGTTTCATTACCACTTAATGAAAAATCTGTTTTGCTCTATGGCGACAACGGAACAGGAAAAAGTAGCATTTCTGATGCTATTGAGTGGTTTTATACAGACAAAGTTTCTCATTTGTCGGGTAGTGAAATTGATTTGAAAGATGCTTTGCGAAATTCTTATCAAAAAGATAGCGACACCACTTCTATTGCTATTTCATACAACAGAAATGTAATTGATGCTACAAGAAATTTGTTTAGCAAAAGAGGGAAATTGACTTCTGAATTATCTAATTTGTCAGATGATTTTGAAAAATATTATTCCGCTTCTCAAAGCGAAAATTTATTGCTTAGATACCAATTCTTGCGTGATTTCATTGACCAGACAAAAGGCGATAAACTCAAATATTTATCGGATATTATCGGATTTTCAGAAGTAACCAAAACGAAAGATGTTTTAAGAAAGGCGTTTAACGCAATCAAATCGGAAATAAAAACGCAAAACTTTGAAGCACAAATCAACAATGAAAAACAAACACTAATTGCTAAAATTGGTGCAGCAGTCAGCCAAGAAAATAATTTGTTTGAAAAGATAAACGAAATTATTGAGCCATTAAAAACAGGAATTACAGTAAGCTCTATTGAAGATATTGACAAGGTTTTGAATCACATCAAAAAACCTGCAAACACAAAACAGATAACAGAACTTCAATTTTTAGAAAATACCAACAAAGCACTTTCAACACTTAAAAGTGAAATTTCATTTATTGACGGAGAATATCAAAAATATTTTTCAGAGTTCAATAAGATTGCCGAAGATGTTCAAAGCATTATGCAAACTTTTTTGGCAGAACTTTTAAAATCAGGAGAAACTGTTATTGCTAAGAAATATCACAAAGAGGATAATTGCCCATTATGCTTACAAGAAAAAAATCTTGAAGAATTAAAAACGGATATTCAACGAAGATTAAAAGAAATTGAGGAATCATCTAAAAAGAAAGTCACATTTGATACCGCTAAAAAATCTGTTTCCGACATTATCATAGAACGTCTAAAACGGCTTGAACTGACAGCGAACAACCCTTTATTGAACAAACAGGAAAATGAAAGTATTAAAAAGGCAATAAGTAATTTAAGCACCAAGCTAACTGAATATCAGAAAACAGCTAATGAAAAAGTTACTTCAGGAAATAAACTTCCTGCAAACGACACTTTGCTTTTAACGGAAGATGATTTCAAAATTCAAGAGCAGATTACGGCAAGATTTGAAGCAATACAAGCCGCAATCAAAAATGATAAATCAACCGAACTTTATGCAAATATTTCGGCAGCAAAAGATGCCTTTTTGAAAATCAAACGATTTGAAAAAGACAAAAGCAAATTAGAACACCAGAAAAATTCTTTAGAACTTATTTACAACGAGTTTGTAAAACGACAAAAAGAAGGATTGGAGAGCTTCATAAATACGTTTTCTTCATACATAAACGACTTTTATCAATATATGAATCCTGATGAACAATTTCACAAAATCAGGATTATAACTATGGGTGAAGAAGATGAATTAAACGGTATCACGATTGAATATAAATACAATAATGAATGGGTTTCGCCACCGCAAAAGTATTTCAGTGAATCACATTTGAACTGTTTTGGAATTTCATTTTTCTTGGCTTCGGTAATTGCGTTTAATAAGGAAAATAAGTTTGTCGTATTAGATGATGTAATTTCAAGTTTCGATTCAACACACAGAAAACGTTTTGCTGATTTGTTGTTTGAAAAATTTGCCGATTATCAATTTATTCTTTTGACACACGAAGCTGAATGGTTTAGTTATGTTCAACAATTAGCCAAAAGAAAAGGTTGGACAATCGGAGAAATCAAATGGACAGAAGAGAAAGGAACACACCTTGAAGAAAAACCAAACGACCTGAAAGAATTTATAGAACGAGAACTTGCAAATAGTTCAGTTGAAACGCTTGGAAATCCAATACGAAAATACTTAGAAGCTAAACTGAAAGACATTGCTCTTAATTTAGATGTAAAAGTTAGTTTCAGATTAAATGACGTGAATGAAAAGAGAATGCCTGATGAATTGTTGAATGAATTGAAATCAAAAATCAATAAAAGTGGCGGACAAGACATAAAAGCAAAAGTTCCCGTTATTGAACGTGTTGCAAATTCATCTTTGCTTGGCAACTTACTTTCTCACGATAATCCGTTTAACCCAAAACTTGGCGACTTAAAAGCATTTTGGGCAGACATAAAAGAACTTGAAACCATATTTTATTGTCAAGCTACAACCTGCTCACGACCAAAGGTTTCAATTAAGAATTATGACAACGTTGCAAAGAAAATAAGATGTGGTTGTGACACAACAAAATATGAATGGAAATAATATTTCACTAATCTAAAATACAAAAATGCTTGATTTTTATTTTAAAGATGTTGTAAGTTGGGTAAAATCTGACAAAAGAAAATCAACTTGGACAACCGTTTATAAACAATGGGAGGAAAATGGATCTCGAGAAAATTTATTTAGTGTTTTATTTCCTGAAAAATTAATTGGGGAATTTGTTGAGCACCCTTCTTGGAGTTTGAATATTACTAATTTAAGACCTGACTATGCACATTATTCCGAAAAAAATCCGCAATACTATAGATGGGGCATAGAATCGGAATACGAACCTATAGTATATCAGCAATTTTACAATAATATTTTCCCAACTAAAGTTGAAATCGTTGAAGAATTCCTACAATTCTTCAATCTTTATTTTGACACCAAAAACAATAGCTATATTAGTGTCAACATTATCTCTGAACAAAATGACGTTGTTAAAATCGTCAAACACAAAGACAATATAGAAATCAAAATTAAAACTCATTTTCTTAGACAGTTTTTATTCGCAAAGAAATTAGTGTTAGGCTTTCAGATGGATTATTTCAGAGATTCTGATAGAACTTTAACCGAACAAAATTTGAATGAAAGAATGCTGTTTGATGAGTTTGCTCAACTTTATAATTTTAATATCTGTTTTAAGGATTATTCTTCTATGGATAGATGTAATTCAGATTCAAGACTGTTAGCTAAATCAATTCTTTTTGGTTATGAAAGTCAAAATATACAAACAGACTATGAAAAATTAAACTCTGGTAAGTGTGAAGATTTCATTGTAGATGTTAACAACAAAACTGGAGATTTTATATACGAAAGTTGCAAAAAAAGTGAATTTCAAGAAACAAAATATGGATATTATACATCTGTCTTTTTCAAGAGAGAAGTTCTGCTAAAGTATTACAACAGTCCGAATATCTACAATATAGAAGATGGTTCTATTTTTATGAAAGGGTCTTGGAGGCTATATATAGACAATAATAATTATGATTTTGTTAGTGCTTATTTAGGAGATCTAAGAATTTTACCTCATTCAGAACAATTATATTGGAAAAGCTTTAATATTGAGCCCCAATCTGAAGTTGACAAACGTAGATTTGCTATAGACTTCTTATCATCTTACTATGATCCCGAGATTGAAGATTTAAAGTTTAAAAAAGAATATATTAGAGTAAATAAATTATGGCTCAAAAAATTTGGCTTTAATTTGTTTTCTACATTTGATGAAAATGATGTTCATTGCTTCAAAACAATGCGACTTCCATTAAAAAATGAAGCTACCGAATTAGATGTTCTTATTTTGAATTTGTGTAAAATCTTAATTGATTATTTAAATGTTAAATCTATCAATACATTTCTAACATCAGAACAGAAAGACTTAAGATCTATTGAAAAACTAGAAGTATTTCTTGAAATGCATAGTTTTAAAAGCTATGAAGACATCATAACTTTTTATAAAACATTGCAAAAATTACGATCGATTGGTTCGGCACACCGTAAGAATTCGGATTATAAAAAGTTACTTGCAAAACTAGGCTTTGAAAATTTAGATGAAAAAGGAATTTTTAAAGCACTGTTAAATGATGCAATAAATATTCTGAAAAATCTATCTATGCAAGTTGAATTTCAAAATTAATTTATGAACATTAATAAGCTTTTTTTATACTCTAAAAACACCGATGCATTCAGTTCTCAGAGAGGTTATAATTACCAGACATTAAAAACTTTGGAAACTTGGGTTGAAAATTATTTAGAGAATGGGAAAGATGATATATACTGTGAATTTGAAGAAGATATTTTTCAAAAGAATAATTTTGATAAAAATTTAAAATTCAGGCAAATAAAACTCTATTCAAGTAATTTTTCATTTAGTAGTGATGAAATAAAAAAATGTATTTCTCATTTTTTTATGTTATCTATTAAATCTGATTATAATGACTTTACAAAAGAATTCATTTTTGAAACCAATACAAATGTCGCAGCACAATATACAGATAATGATGCTAAATTATTAAAAGAATGGGTTGATAGCCAAAAGAATTTAGATGATGAAAAGCTTTGTCGATTTGCTGAAAAAGTGAAAGGAATTGTTACCGAATATATTGATAAACAAAAGAACAGTATAAAAGAAAATGAGACTGCGTCGGAAGCATTTGATATTTTTCAAAAGTTAGATGATAATTTCTGGAAAGATTTTACGAAACAAATCAAATGGAAATTCATAGGAGAATCACCAGATATGGAATTCTCAAATGTTAAGAAAAATATCGAAAACTTAATTTCTCAACTCACTTTTGATAGTGTAAATAATGAAGGTACTCAGGTCTTTGGCGTTTTATTGGAACACGTTTTTACCAGAACATCTCAGGTAGATAAAGAAAATAGAAAATTAACAAATGAAGATTTAGAAAAGTTAATTTTAAATATTGGTACTTCTGATGATAAATGGTACTCTTCAAAGTATGAATATTATAAAAATATTGCTCCCCCAACTGATTTTAGAGTAGGCGAATTCTTTGAAATATTAGACCTAGTTAATTACTGCAGAAGAAAAAAATATTTGCACAAACATAAAAATACGTGGAATCCGCTTCTGACCTTTTATTCTCGGAATACAAATATTGAAGATGATTTCAGAAGAAAAGCAATTTATGAAATTGTTTTTCTAAATAATGAATTTTATGAAGTTGATTATGAAAATTTGGATGAAAGGAATAGACCTAATGGAGAACTTTTTGGATTTGAGGAGGATGTAAGATTTTATTATAATGACATTAACAGTTTTAAAGATGCAGATGACTTAGAAAATGCACATATTCTAACTAACATCCTTTTTCCAATAATTGAAAATAAGAAAGTTAATATTTCAATTGATGAACTAAAAGATTGGTTTGTTCAACTATATCGTAAGATAAGTCAAAAATTATTATTGGAAAAAGATATTAATGAAAAATGTAAACTGCTTGAATTGAAAGGAAATCTTTTAATGGGAATAAATCACATTAGAAAACTAGATAACGTGGATTTTGTTAATTATTTTAATGATATATTAAAAATAGTTGCAGATGCTCCACTATTCAAATTATCACAATTTGGTGAACGTATTGATAAATACATTAAAATTTACATTCACAGCAATCTAGATGAAGATCGTAAAATAATAGCTGCACTTGAAAAATTTTCTGATAAATTATTTCCGTTGGTTGAAGATAGGGAAGGTAAAGTTAGATTGGCAAAAAGTCAAGTAAATAGAGCATATTCATATTTAAAGACTAATGAACCATCTAATATGTTAAAAGCATTAGACTTTTTTCACAAAGCCAAAGATAACTATCTTCAAGAAGATACAATAGAGGGTTTTGTTTTAGCTCTTTTAAATATATCACAATTATACAACTCACTGGGGATGCATTTTGCAGCAAAAAATTATGCATTGGCATCATTTAGAATGAGTGCGATTAAGGAATTGGTAAAAAGGCTTGAAAATAGTGTAGGCTTACTTTTTTATTCTGATTATTTGCAAGGTTCTTGGTTTAATGCTATTAATATTTTTAGCAAATATATGAGTCTTCGTTTTGATTCTAATTATGATAAAAATGATGCGGAGCAGGAAGGTAAAGCTATAAACTATATATCATTCATTTTGTATTCAATGAATAGGATTTCAACTCAATATAATTATTTGGTAGATGATTATTTGAAACATCTTGACTATGTTGGAGAAGAAATTATTAAGCCTTTATTCGCTAAAATTGAAGAAGAAGTAAAAACAGATGAAAAATTTAGTAATGGGATTGAATACCAAATTGATGATTTTCCACTTAATGATGTTGGAGACACAAGAATTATTCAATTTTATGCATTAGGTAGTCTTTGGAAAATTAGTTTTGATAACTCTTTTGAATTATTATCAGTCGGCGAGGAATTTTTAGCTGCTATTCAAATTTTATTGGCTGAAATTTCCTTATCAGAGATTGATTTCCATTTATTAAAATCTAATATTGAAATAGAATTAATTTTAAGTACTACTTATAGACCGCCTGTACAGAAGGAATCCAATGAAGTAATAAGATGGGAAGTATTTATTTGTTTTACAGATGAAAAAGATATTGAAAAAGCAAAAAAGCACTCTGCATTTATCGTTTCATCATTATTAGATTTATTAAATAACATAAGCTTGCTTCCATATACAGAATTTAAAGAAAAGTTTTGGAAATTCTTTGGAGAAAGTAATTTAAGTTCAAAACAGCTTTCCGTTAATTTATATCAAAAAATGCACAGAGATGTTTATGTCAAAGAAGATTTTGAAGCTTATAACTCTACTTTTTTTCAAAAAGAAAAAATATCATTAGATCTGCCTAAAGAAAATAAGTTTATGAAATGGCAAGATACATTGAGCGAAAAGTATGATAAAAACTTCAGTTTAGAAGCAATTAAGAATAGGAATAATAATGTTAAGAAAAATATATACATAACTTTAGAACAATTAAAACAAGAACCGGATTTTTCAGATCTAATCAATAAGTATAGAAATGAAGGTTGGAAAGATTGGCAAATTTTAGTCAATATGCAAAATTTTATGATTAATCATAAAGTAAGATTTTTTGAAAATCATATTTTAGCAAATACAGAAGAGGAAAATTTTTATGAAGAATTCCAAAAATTATTTCATAAGTATTCAATTATGGATGAAAAGGATTGCTATATAAAATACCCGTTGGAAGCTTTTGAATCAAAAGAATTTAAGGATCAATTTAATATTGGATCAATGGCAATTTTATCTACTTATGGGTTAGAATCAAAATTATTAACTCCTAATTTTAAGGCTATAAAAGAATTTATGGATGTTAGATTTAATTTGCTGAAAGATGATTGCTTTGAGAATAATTTATTAATAGATATTTAAAATAGGCTTAAATTGTAAAGTCCTCCCAGTGATTTTCCAACTTATATAACTTGTGGGATATTGTCTTTTAAAAAATAGATTTAGCACCCATATTAGCACCTTGAAATATAAATCCCTGTAAGATAATCACTTACAGGGATTTTCGCAGAGAGGAAGGGATTCGAACCCTCGATACAGTTACCCGTATACTACCTTTCCAGGGTAGCTCCTTCAACCACTCGGACACCTCTCTAATTAGGTCTGCAAAAATAAAGATTTTTTGGGCAATTAACAAAAGATATTTTCACATCCCTGCAATAAGATGCTTTTTATTCATGAGACGATGGAGGTGATTTTTAGTTTTTCAGGGCCAAAGTCATCTCGCCACAAAGGTTTTGTGAGAAATTATCTTCGAAATTTCCCTCGTATTTGGGGTTTCCCATCAGATGCATCGATTTGGTAATGGCGCTTTCGGCGGTAATGTCGTACCCGCTGATCGCACCAATTTCCGCAAAAATGTTGGAGTTAGAATATTTCCCAAAACTTATGCCTCCTGAAACACATTGTGAAATAACGACAATCTGAGTTCCGTTCTGCCGAAGCATTTTAAGTGTTTTCTTCGTTTTTTCCGTATTGAAAATCGTTCCCGACCCAAAAACCTGAAGAACCAAAACTTTCACCTTGGGGATTTCTGTAAAATGATCGAGCTGCATTCCTGGAAAAATTCGCCAGAAAAGAACATCCTGATCAATATGATCATCCACATGGAAAACAGAATCCGGCAGCGGCCTCCACAAAAAATCCCGCTCCACGTTAAGGTGAACACCCGATTGTCCCAACACCGGATAATTCGGCGTTTGGTAAGCATCGAAAAACTCTGCGGAATACTTCAGCGTGCGGTTTCCCCGCAAAAGTTTGTACTCAAAATATACCGCAACTTCCTGAATAACCGCCTCATTATTTTCGTACAAACTGGCGTAATATAAACTCGTTAGCAGGTTTTCTTTTGCATCCGTGCGCAAATCGCCAATGGGAAGTTGAGAACCGGTCAGGATCACTGGCTTTCGCAAGTTTTTCAACATAAAACTCAGTGCCGATGCGGTGTACGACATCGTGTCGGTTCCGTGTAAAATGAGAAAACCGTCATACTCATCATAATTTTTCCCGATGTAGTTGGCAATAATTTTCCATTCTTTAGGCCCCATGTCCGACGAGTCTAGGGGCTTTTTAAACGGATGCAGGGCCACTTCACATTCAATAAGTTTCATCTCAGGGATTTTTTTAAAGATATTCCCGAAATCAAATGGATGCAGACTTCCTGTTTCGTAATCCTTTTCCATCCCGATGGTTCCGCCGGTGTAGATGAGCAGCACTTTTCTTTTCATGCCTGTAAAATTAACAAAATTTGATCGACTATTTTCTTTTTTTTGGGCGCCTTTTTCCGCCTTCCACTCCCGCTTTTTGTGCAGCTTGCGCAGCACAAAAGAGCTCCGTTCAAGTCGGGGCGCGGTATCCGCCTCTTGATAAAATGGGTGAAAAGATAAAGAGAATTTCGAATAGAACTTCCGCAATGTTGTTACTAGCAAAGCAATCAGAAATTTGAAAGCAATACTATTTATTAAAAGTTTAGGAGGAACCTATTAGTGTTCAAGTTGGCGTTTCATGCAAGAGTAGTCAAAATAGTAATTTTCTAAAATACACGCATAACCATTGGTTTTTTTGGCGCTCGCTTCGCTCGCACCCCATTTTTAAGTACTTTTGAAAAATGAATTCACAACATATTTTTGATTATCTTAAACAATTCCTTACGGAAGACCGACTTCGTAAAATAGAGTATTTTGCGGGCGATAGTTCAGATTTTGTATTACCGGTGATGGAGGATGTGTACCAGTTTCGCAATGCGGCGGCAATTGTGCGGTCACTGGAAGCGTGTGGGTTTCATAAGGCGGTTGCTATGGAAAGTGAGAATATTTTCAATCCCAATCTTCGGGTAACCAAAGGTGCTGAAACCTGGGTAGAGGTAGAGAAAATGCCGCACAGCATAGAATCGTTGAAGAAAATTAGAGATCGCGGTTATACCATTTTGGCAGTTTCGCCAGAGAATAATGCAGTCATGTTGCCGGATTACCAAATTTCCAAGCCGGTGGCTTTGGTTTTTGGCACCGAGCTGGAGGGCGTTACCGAGGAGATTCTGGACTTTGCCGATGAAACTTTGGCGATTCCTATGTATGGCTTTACCAAGAGTTTCAATGTTTCTGTAGCTGCAGCGATTTGCTTCTATGAATTGAAGCAAAAACTTATTAAATCTGGAGTAAACTATCGGCTTTCAGACGAAAAATGCTGGACCATGAAAGTGCGTTGGGCGGTCAATTCCATTCGTAGCGGGAACCAAATATTGGAGCAATATCTTGCGCAACATTCCGGCGGGGCTCAATGAGCGCAAAAAAAAATGTAACGATTTTCAAAGAATAGCAGCTGGTTTCGTGAAGTTAAGCAAATGATTTTTTCTCTTATTTAATCTGCACATAATAATTCCACGCGGCAACAAAAATCCCGGCAGTTTCGGTGCGCAAACGTTGGTTTCCTAAAGAAATGGCTTTTATTCCCTTATCAGCAAGAAGCTGAATTTCCCGCTCAGAAAAATCGCCTTCAGGACCAATTAAAAAAGTGATGTGGTCATTTTCAGTCCGCACTTCCTTTAAAGAAATGCGTTCAAGATTGTCGTGGCAATGGGCGACGAAGATGTTTTCGGAAGAGATACTTTCCATAAAGTCAGAAAGTTTTGTCAGGTTGTTGATTTTTGGAAAGTGAAAACGCAAACTCTGCTTGGATGCCGCAACGGCCTGTTTCTGAAAGCGTTCAAAATTTAGGTTTTTTCGTTCGGATTTTTCAGTAAGCAGAAATGTGATTTCCGAAATGCCCATTTCCACCGCTTTCTCCAAGAAAAATTCAGTACGGTCGATATTTTTGGTAGGTGCAATGGCAATGTGAAGTTTAGGAGAAAAATCCGGCAAATTTTCTTCGATTTTATCAGCATTCAAGAAAACTTTTTTTCCTTCGATCCTTAAAGTTCCGGTGGCTACATTTCCCAATCCATCGGTAATAGAGATGGATTCACCGTCTTTCATCCTCAAAACTTTGAGCATGTGTTGTTGTTCCTCTTCGTTGATTTTTACTTCGGGGAAAATCTGTCCGTAGAAAAGTTTCATTCTTCCTTATTTTTAAAAACTTCTTCCATATCATACCTCGCTGAAGCGCCTACTGAAAGGTCCGCAAACTCATTTCTTTCTAATTTCAGTTGGGCAACCATGGCAATCATTGCGGCATTATCGGTGGTGTATTCAAATTTAGGGATGTAAATATGCCAACCGAGTTTTTCAGCATTTTTTTTCATTGCTTCGCGCAAACCGGAATTAGCCGATACACCGCCGGCAATGGCTACTTCCTTGATGTTGAGGTCTGCTGACGCTTTTTCCAGTTTATCCATGAGAATATCCACAATGGATTTTTGCACCGATGCACATAAATTATTGAGGTTTTCTTTAATGAAATTAGGGTTTTTCTGCACCTCTTTCTGAATAAAATACAGCACAGAAGTTTTAATTCCGCTAAAGGAATAATCGTAATTTCCTAACCTTGGCTTATTGAATTTAAATGAATTTTCATCACCTTTTTTTGCTAATCTGTCAACTAAGGGTCCTGCAGGATAATCGAGTCCGAAGATTTTCCCAATTTTATCAAACGCCTCGCCAGCAGCATCGTCTGTCGTTTTTCCAATGATTTGCATATCGAAATAATCTTTCACCAGAACAATCATGGTATGTCCTCCAGAAACCGTTAAACACAGAAAGGGAAATTTCGGGGGCATAGTATTTGCATCGTCGATGAAATGCGCCAGAATGTGAGCTTGCAGGTGATTCACCTCAATTAAAGGAACATTTAAGCTCATCGATAATGATTTGGCAAAAGAGGTTCCTACCAGCAAAGACCCCAAAAGTCCCGGTCCACGTGTAAAGCCAATCGCCGAAATATCTTTTTGTTGTATATTTGCTTGGGTGACTGCTTTTTCAACAACAGGAATGATGTTTTGCTGATGTGCACGCGAGGCAAGCTCGGGAACCACACCGCCGTAATCTCGGTGAACATCCTGGCTGGCTGCAATGTTGGAAAGAATTTTGTTTCCAAGAATTACTGCGGCAGAAGTATCGTCACATGAGGATTCGATCCCTAATATTATAGATTCGTTCATAAGAATGGCAAATTTAGAGAATAATAACGACAAAGAAAATAAGAAATCCATTGCGGAAAATATAGGCGATTCTGTTCAGAAGGGTGTCGGCAACGTGCAGGAAACGGTGAAGAAAACCATGAAGGATGCCACTGAGCTTGCAGCAGACGCAATTAATCATCCCGTAGATACTGCCGGCGAATTCGCAGCACAAGCGGCGAAGGATGTCACCAACTATAAATGGTGGGCAAAACTTTTGCTGGTTGTTTTTTGGGTGGGATTAACGCTCTTTTTGTCCTTTGTGGTGATCATCAACCTGCCTGCAACCAAGAACTGGGCTGCACAAAAGGTGATCAGTAAACTCAATGAAAACCTGAAATCCCAGATGTCGTTCGACCGTGTGGAAGTGAACTATTTTGGTGATGTTTATATCCACAACCTTTCTGTTAAAGATTATAAGGGGCTAAAATTCCTCAAAGCAAAGAAGCTCTATGCCGATTCCGATTGGTTTTCTATCATCAGTAATTCCCGAAATATGCAGTTTCAGTCGATGGCGCTTACCAATCTTGACCTTAAGGTGGTGACCTACAAAGGAGACAGTATCTCGAATTTTATCCGTTTTATCGATCTTTTTGAGAGTGGGCCAGCTGATCCTAAGAAGCCGCCCTTCGAACTTAAATCGAGGATTTTCATCAACGATTCCAAAGTTTCAATCATCAATCAGAACAGTGAGGGAGACGCAGGGAAATGGCTTCAGGCAACTCATCTTAATCTTATTGTTCCTGAATTGAGGGTGAAAGGATCTGATGTTTTTGCGCAAATTAATAACCTACGGTTTGTTACGGAAAGATGGGGTAAAAAGCACAATGTTGATACTTTCTCAGGTGATCTCTCGCTTACGAAGCATTACCTTTCTTTAAAAGACCTTACGCTGAATACCGATCATTCGCTGTTGCAGGGCGATATTAAATTTAATCTTTACAAAGAATCGTGGAGCGATTTTGCAGATCGCGTTGCATGGGATTTAAAGCTGAAACAAGGAAGTCAGGTCAGTGGTTACGACATCAGTTATTTTGTAACTGATTGGGATAATTATAAACCCGTTAATATCTCCGGAGAAATGACTGGTCCTTTGAACAAGTTTTATCTTGGAAATTTCCTCATCAGAAACCCCGATGTGAACATCCAGACGGGCACGATGAAGATTTCGAATATTTTAGAAGGTGATTTTCAAATTGAAACCAATGGGCTTTCTACTGATTTTACCTACAAAGGATTAAAGCAAATGCTGCCCACTTTTATCGCCTCAAAAATGAAAAATTATGCAGATGATTTTGGCAGAATGAAATTTAATGGTGGAATTCGTGTCAATCCGAAGCAGATTTTTATTCCCAATGCACGCCTCATTACAGGGGTGGGACAGGCAAAAATTTCACAATTCTATCTCGACGATTACTCTGGGCATATGCCGCGATATCGAGGGTATGCTGAAGTGAATGATTTGAATGCCGGTGCTATTGCCAAAAGCAAGGAAGTAGGGCTTATCACAGGAAAGTTCAATCTGCAGGGACAAAGTTTTGACATAAATACGATGCGTTTGCGTACCACTTCCCAAATTGCCAAAATGGAGGTGGTTGGCAAAGTGATTCATAATCTTTACCTAGATGGGCTTCTTGATCATAAGAAATATGCGGGTACCATTTCCGTCAATGATGAACAGGCGAAGGCCAATGTAAAAGGACTCATCGATTTCAGCACTAAAAGAATTGCCGCCGATATAGTGGCGGATGTAAAGCAGCTCAATTTGAATTATTTTACCGGAACCCAGGGCAACCAGCAGGTAAGCGGTGTGGTAGATGGCAAAATTTCAATGACCAATATTAATGATTTAATGCTGGACGCTTCCCTGAATAACGTTCTTTTTGTCAATGGAGTACAGAATTATAAAATACCGAATGCAAAAGTAAAGGCATTCTTCGACAATGGTGAGCGCGTGGTTTCCGTAGATGCACCGAGTGCAGTGAACGGCAAGATTTCTGGTAAGTTTAATCTAGGAGATCTTGCAGGAATGGTGCAGAATGGTTTGAATAAAATCTTGGTCGGACCTGCGCCGCGAAAAGTATATCGGGGTCAGCATTTTAGCATGAATTTCGATGTGGAGCAAGGATTGGTCAACTTTATAGAGCCCAACCTTCATTTGCCTAAAGGCGCGACGGTTGATGGTTCTTTTGATGGCAATTCCAATAACCTGGTACTGAATGTGGGTGCGCAAAGCATTAAGTACATCATGACCAAGAAAGTTGAAATTACGGAGGCAGATAAAGCACTTGCGCAGGCAAATCCTGCATATAAAATACCAGACCGCGATGCGGTGACTAAAGATAGTGCCATGGTTGATAATCTGTTGGTTCGTATCAATACCGCCAACCTTGAGGAGCAAATTTTTGCGAAAATCGATAGGGCTGAGTTCAGTAAGAATGTTTTGAAAGACCTTACTCTCAGTGGAAGAAACGAAAATAACCAGGTGTTGCATATTGCGGCCAATTTCAAACATGGTTCGCCGGATGATGAAGCGAACGAAAAGATGAAAGAATATGCCATCAACCTTAATCAAAGTACGAACGCTGCGGGTGATTATGTCTTCCGTTTTGAACCTACCACCATCAAGTTCAATAACGTTGCATGGTCTATTGATACTGATGCCCAGCTGGATCACTCGATTACCTACCGTAAGAAGACCGGCGATTTTGTAATTCGTAATCTGCGTGTTTACTCCGATTCCAGTGAACTCTTTTTGAGGCAGTCTGTCTTCAAATCGGGTAAAGATTTTTCAGCAGACGGAGAAGTTAAAAATTTGGATATTGCCAAGGTGCTCGCTTTGGTGAGCAACGAAAACAGCATGGATATCAAAGGGACTGCGAACGGTACCTTTAATGTTGTGATGAATAAAAATAACCTGGAACCGGTAATCGATATGCAGATTAATGATATCCTGATGAATGGAAAATCAATGGGAAATGTACTGATTTCTGCTAAAAACAGTGGAACTCCGAATGTCTTCGATTTGGATGTGAGGGTGACGGAAGCTGGAATTATTGGTGAGAATAATTTGCATTTAAAAGGCACCATCAATAATAATACGTCTTCACCTACACTTGATTTAACAACGGAAATGAGAGATTTTGATCTTGCTTTTGCCCAGGAATTTGTAAAAGGAATTTTTGGGAATCTGCGAGGAAAGGCCTCTGGTGATTTGAAAATTGCCGGTAAATTGAGTGATGTAGATTATAGTGGCGACATTGCACTTAAACAGTTTGGGATGAAACTCAACTTCACCGGGGTCGATTATTCATTTGATGACACGGTTATCTCCCTTTCAAAAGGTTTGGCCATTCTCAATGATATTGGGGTGAAGGACGGAAGAAGCAATTCTAAAGGATCTATTTCCGGGATGATTCAGTTTGATACCCTTTCTTCGATGGGCGTTAACCTTGTAATGAGAGCCGATAACCTGATGTTGCTCAATTCCACTCAAAAAGATCAGGATCTTTTCTGGGGAAGGATTTATGGCAATGGAACGCTGTATGTGGATGGTCCTGTATCAGCACTCAATATTTCCACACCAGAAATGAAAGCGCTCAATAATTCTGTTTTTACTTTTAATTCAAATTCTACCTCCAATGTAGAAGAGTTTAAGATGTTACGCTTCCTGAAACAAGATAAAGCCGGTGCTATTTCCATTGAAGAAAAGAAGAAAACCAGCGCTAATATGGACATTGATTTCACGCTTTCGTTGGATCGCGGAACAACAGTTAATGTATTGGTAGGGAAAGATATCGGTGATATTACGGTTCGAGGTAATGCTGATAGACTGCGTTTCCAGATGAGCCGTTCGGGCGCTATCTCGATGGTGGGCAATTATTTTGTGGATAACGGAACTTTTGTATCTAAAGCTATTCTGGATCGTACATTCCACATCACCAAGGGAAGCAGTATTCGATGGGATGGTGACGCAATGTCGCCGGATTTGGATATTGACGCCACCTATCTGAGAACCGTTACCAATGCCGGGCAATATTTAAACATGGGAAGTCTGCAACCCATTAATGTATTGCTGAGTACCAAAATAACGCAAACCCTGATCAATCCTAAAATCGAACTTGGAGTTTCGGCGCAGGACGTTTCCAGCAGTGTAAAGGAGACACTGGCAGAGAGAATGAGCAACGAAGATGAAAAAGTGGTTCAGTTCGGTTCTGTATTGGTACTGAGCAGCTTTAATATCAGCAATGCCGGTTTTGACCTGAATCTGGGAAGTACCCTGGAATCTTCCGGTTACAACATGCTTTTTAAACAGTTGGGCTCGGTGCTGAATACGATTAGCAATGAGTTTCAAGTCGATTTGAATTACCTAAAAGGAGATACCAATTCCAACACAGGAGCAAGGGCGAATGCAAGCGTGAGTTTTGCTTTGTCGCCCAAGGTTAAAATCAAAACAGGAATGGGAGTTCCAATTTCCAAAACGGAGAACGCCAACAGCAGTTATTTGTCGGCAGAAGGTATTGTAGAGTACGACTGGTCTCGGCAGAACGATGGCTCCAGGTTGCTACGTGCTTACTCGAAGCCATCAAATATTGGTTTAATTGGAGCCGGCGCAGGGAACGCAGGCGCCAACCAAACGTATGGATTGGGTGTTGTTTACCGTAAAAGTTTTAATACTATCTTTAAGCGAAAGAAAAAAAATAAGCAAAGCGACGCTGTTGAAAACATGAGAGATTCGGCGAAAAAAGATACAATAAAATAAGAATTATTATCCAAAACATAAAATCTAAGTTAAAGATTGTTAATATTTGATCTGAATTTTTATGTTTTATCTGTTTTTTGTAAATTTGCATAAATATTCATGTAATGTTATTAAATTTATAAAAAATATAAAATGAACTATCAACTCGACGACATAGATAAGAAAATCTTAGACTTCCTGGTTGAAAATACCAGAATGCCTTTTACTGAAATTGCGAAGCAAATGGACGTTTCTGCGGGAACCATCCACGTAAGAGTAAAAAAAATGGAAGATGCCGGAATTATTTTGGGATCATCGCTCAATATCGATTATGGTAAATTGGATTATCATTTTACTGCTTTTATCGGTATTCTTTTAACCAAGTCCAACCGGACGCAGGATGTGCTGAAGGAGCTTTCAACAATTCCAAATGTGATCGAAGCTAGCGTAATTTCCGGTAAGTACAATATCTTTTGTAAAGTAAGAGCGAAAAATACGGAAGATGCGAAACGAATTATATATCAGATCGATGATATTCAGGACGTGATGAGAACTGAAAGTATGATTTCAATGGAAGAGTTTCTTTCTGATAAAAACAGACTCATCGACGCGGTTATTATCTAGTCGAAGTCCTCTACCCGAACAAAAAAAACTTTTGGAGCAATTCAAAAGTTTTTTAATTTTACACCTATGATTAATGAATTTGCCAACGAAAGTCCGAGGAAAGACTGGGGCTTTGTTTTGTCGTTATGCGCGCTGTTATTTTTTACGTTGATGGGTATAGGCATCGACAGTGATGAGTTTGCCCAACATACCGATGTAAATATTCCGCTGTCGTATTTTTATCTTATCTTTTTGGTTGATGTACTGATGATCGTCGGTTTGGTGCTGATCTTTTTTTATCGTAAATTGGGTGTGTTTCTTTTTCCAATAGCTGTTCTTGCCCATTTCCTTTGTCATAACTATTTCCTGAGCACTTTCCTGTATACCGACGTTACCAATATGTTTCTTTACATTGGGGTTGGGTTGCTCGCGATTATTCCGAAATATCAGTTTTTTAAGTAAAGATGTTTTCCAAAGCTTGCGAATACGCCATTAAATCAGCAGTGTACATTGCTCAGCAAAGTTTGCAAAACAAACGAGTCAATGTAAAAGAAGTGGCCCAATCGGTGGATGCACCGGTGGCTTTTACCGCAAAAATTTTGCAGGAGCTTTGTCGTGCCCGTATTTTGCAGTCGGTACGGGGAAAACAAGGTGGTTTTCATTTTGATGAGAAAACGCAAAAATCGACCAGAGTTTATGATCTAATTTTGCTCATAGATGGAGACGGTGTCTTCGTGAAGTGTGGACTGGGATTGCATCAATGTTCAGGTAACAATCCTTGCCCGGTTCATCATGATTTTAGCATTGTTCGCGAGAATCTTTTGAATATGGTTCGAAAGTATTCGTTTTATGATTTGGCACTGAAAACCGAAAATGGACTGGCTTGGCTGAAATAAAAATTTTTAAAATTAAACAGGATAAAATAGTCCGAATTAAAATAAAGTACTATCTTTGTGGTGTTAATATTTAAAAATAGTAAAATGCAAACCGTAGAAAGGACGATTGGAGATTATGTTGCAGAAGATTTCCGAACCGCAGAAGTCTTTAAAAAATACCATATCGATTTTTGTTGTAAAGGCGGCAGAACCATCGAGGAAGCGGTGGAGAAGAAACAGGTTAGTGCAGAAGATGTCTATCGCGATTTAGAGAACGTACGCAAAGCAGCCAGCACTTCCGAGATTGATTTTACCACGTGGCCACTGGATTTACTTGCTGATTACATCGAGAAAACCCATCACCGCTATGTGGAGGAAAAAACAGCAGCGTTGATTCCTTTTCTTGTAAAATTATGCAAAGTGCATGGAGATAATCATCCTGAACTTTTTCAAATTAGTGAACTTTTTCAGGAAAGTGCAGCCGATTTAGGAGCACATCTTAAAAAGGAAGAAACCATCTTGTTTCCGTTCATCAGAAAAATGGTGGAAGCGCAACGAAAAGGCGAAAAAATTACATTTGATGGTTTTGATACCGTAGAAAATCCGGTAGAAATGATGAAGGATGAGCATTCGGTAGAAGGAGAGCGTTTTGCCAAGATCGCGGAACTAACCAACGATTACCATGTTCCTGCAGATGCGTGCAGAACGTATCAGGTGACATATAAAATGCTGGAGGATTTCCAGAACGATCTGCATAAGCATATTCATCTTGAAAACAATATTCTTTTTCCCGGAGCAATTGCCTTGGAGAAAGCGCTTGCTTAAATTATATCCTTGTTTTTTTTTAACCGCGACAAATGCCATTGTTGCGGTTTTTTTGTCGGTAAACTCATCATCCAAAGTACAGTCGTCTTGCAAAAGAAAAACGAGCGTTTCTCACGCTCGTTTCTTATCCTCAATAGCAATTTATTAATGCTATGTTATTTTCCTAGAATTTTCTTCACAGCTTTTATCACTGCTACAGAATCAATTTTGTACTTGTGCATCAGTTCTTCTGGTGTCCCCGATTCCCCGAAGCTGTCATGAACAGCCACAAATTCTTGTTTTGTAGGTCTTTTCTGTGCCAGCATTCCGGCAATAGATTCACCTAACCCGCCCAAATAGTTATGCTCTTCAGCAGTAACCAAAAGACCTGTTTTTTCCACTGACTTCAGGATGATTTCTTCATCCAGCGGTTTAATGGTGTGGATGTTGATGATTTCACAGGAAATGCCTTCTTTTTCCAGTTCGTCTGCAGCAAGTAAAGATTCCCAAACCAAATGGCCGGTAGCTACGATGGTAACATCTTTACCTTCTTGGAGCAGAATTCCTTTTCCGATTTCAAACGGCATATCTTCCGGAATGAATACTGGTAAAACAGGTCTTCCAAAACGCAGATAAACGGGCCCTTCATAATCGGCAATGGCCAAAGTTGCGGCCTTGGTCTGGTTGTAATCGCACGTGTTAATGACTACCATTCCCGGAAGCATTTTCATCAATCCAATATCTTCAAGGGTTTGGTGTGTTGCGCCATCTTCTCCTAAAGTTAATCCGGCATGCGAAGCACAAATTTTTACGTTTTTACCGGAATAGGCAATGCTTTGCCGAATTTGGTCATAAACTCTTGCCGTCGAAAATTCGGCAAATGTTCCGGTAAAAGGAATTTTTCCGTTAATGGTAAGTCCGGCTGCAATACCCATCATGTTGGCTTCTGCAATTCCGGTTTGGAAGAAACGTTCCGGTGCTTTCTCAATGAATTTTTCCATTTTCAGGGAACCGATAAGGTCCGCACAAAGGGCAACTACATTGGGGTTTTTATCAGCAAGTTCGGCAAGCCCGGCTCCAAAGCCACTTCGGGTATCTTTTTTTTCAGTGTATGTAAATTTCATTTTTTCTTTATTGAAGGTTGATGTGCTGAAGATTAATAGTCGCTAAGTTCGTCCAGTTGCAATTGGGCAAGTCCTTTTTCAAGCTGCTCAGCATTCGGTGCTTTTCCGTGCCATGCATGCGACCCAACCATATAATCTACGCCACAACCCATTTCTGTATGGAGCATAATGACTACTGGTTTGCCGTTTCCGGTTTCGGCTTTTGCACGTTCCAAAATGCTGATGACTGCTTCTAGATCGTTTCCATTTTTCTCTTCCAACACAATCCAGCCAAATGCCTCTAATTTTGCATAAAGATCTCCTAAACTCAAAACATCATCGGTGTCGCCGTCGATCTGCCTTCCGTTGTAATCGATGGTGCAAATAATATTGTCCACTTTTTTTGCAGCGGCATACATGTATGCTTCCCAGTTTTGTCCTTCCTGCAATTCGCCATCACCTTGGAGGATGTACACCAGGTTTTGATCGCCATCCAGTTTTTTACCCAGTGCAGCACCAATAGCAACGGAAAGTCCTTGCCCTAAAGATCCGGATGCTACACGAACACCGGGAAGTCCTTCATGGGTGGTTGGGTGCCCCTGCAATCTGGAATTTAGCTTTCTGAAGGTAGCTAATTCTGAAATGGGGAAGAATCCGTTTCTGGCCAAAGTGGAGTAGAAGACGGGCGAAATATGACCGTTGGAAAGGAAGAAAAGGTCTTCATTTTTACCTTCCATGGTGAATGGTAATTTGTAATTCATCACATTACCATAGAGTGCAGTAAAAAATTCTGTACAGCCCAAGCTACCGCCTGGATGCCCCGAATTCACGGCACTTACCATTCGCAGAATATCTCTTCTGGTTTGTGTGGCAAGAGATTTCAGCGCTTCAATAGATTTGCTCATTTTGTCGATTTATTTGTGAGCGAATTTACGTTTTTTTTGTCGGTTTTGGAAATCTCAAGCTCTACAAGATCACGCCTTTTCCGATTGGTCTTGGCGAATAAGCCATAAACCAAAAAAGGTGAGCAAACCATTGATAATGAGTAATTCTAAACCAATTTTGAAATCACCAAAAATACTTTCCTGGTATTTATCGATAAAGAAGGAAACAAGGGGTGCTGCAACACAAACGTAAGGCACCAGTTTATCTTTCACTTTAAAACGGGTGAAAATTCCGAAAGCAAAGAGGCCGAGTAGCGGTCCATAAGTGAATCCTGCCAGTTTCAGAATAAGGCCAATCATTGAATTATCGTTGATCAGTTTAAAAATAACCACCATCACCAGAAATGCAAAAGCAACAATTAAATGGACTTTTTTTCTGAATTTTTCTTTATCGCGCTCCGAAATATTTTTGTAGTTCAGTCCAAAAACATCGATGCATAGCGACGACGTGAGTGCCGTCATTGCACCATCCGCAGAGGGGAAAAGGGCTGAAATTAATGCGATGATAAAAATAATGGAAATAAACGGAGGCATGTGGTTCAACGCAATATCGGGGAAAAGCTGGTCGCCGGAACTGGACACGTGTTCTGTAGTACCATAAAGATGGAGTAACCCGCCCATAAAAAGGAAAAGTGAAATAACACCCACTAAAATAAATCCAAGAGTAACCATGTTTTTTTGTGAATCTTTCAATTTGGTTACCGATAGGGATTTTTGCATCATTTCCTGATCAATCCCCGTCATAGTAATGGTGATGAAAGCTCCTGCCAGAACTTGTTTAAAGAAAAAGGCCTTGCTGTTGACATCTGTATTGAAAACCTCGGTGTAGCCCAGTTTGTTCATTTCGTTTAAACTCTCAAAAAAGCCAAGATTCAGATGGTTGAGCATGTAGGCAGAGCAGATGATAAGCCCCAAAAGCATACAGGTTGTTTGCAGTGTATCGGTCCAAACAATGGTTTTTACGCCTCCTTCGTATGTGTAGAGAATAATCATGGCCAAAATAACCAGCGTGGTTACAAGAAACGGAACACCCAAACTGTCGAGAATAGAGATCTGCAAAATATTCACCACAAGGTAAAGCCGTGCCGTTGCACCTACCAATCTCGAAACAATAAAAATCCATGCGCCAGATTTGTACGAGCTTTGCCCCAGTCGTTGTTGCAGATAACCATAAATAGAGGTCAGTTTCAGCCGGTAATAAAGTGGGAGCAAAACATAAGCAACGACTACATAACCAATAAGATAGCCAATCGTTATTTGCAGATAATGAAATTGATCGGCACCCACAGCACCTGGAACCGATACGAAAGTAACCCCCGAAAGCGAAGTTCCTATCATGCCAAAGGCAACCAGCATCCAGTTGGATTTTCGGTTTCCAATGAAGAAACTGTCGTTGTTACTGCCTTTTCCGGTTCGGTAAGCCACCCACAGCAAAAGCGCAAAATAAGCAACAATAATCAGCAACAGTACAATTGGGTTCATAATCTATCTTTTTTAAGTGGAGCAAATATAGTTTTTGTTTTTTATTTGGGCACCTTTTTCCGTCTTCCACTCCCGCTTTTTTCCCTGCTTGTGCAGGGAAAAAGAGCTCCGTTCAAGCCGGGGTGCAGTGTGTTTATTGAGTAGAGCTTCGAGTTCAAAATTAAAGTAAGCAACATGAGATGGGGAGTTGTCGGGCTCACCTTCATACTTCCCTTTTTAGGACATAAAGTAGAACTTCTCCTAACTATATTTAATGGCCTTAACAGGAGAAATTTTACTGATGAGGTAGCTCGGCAGAATTAATGAGATACCCGAAACCACCAATATGCCAAGCGAAATGGCAACAATGTATAGCGGGTTCAGATCCACGGGAACGGTACTCAGGTAATAATTTTCAGGATTCAGCGTAATGATGCCAAAATATTGCTGTACCAGCAAAAGGCCGATGCCTATTAAATTCCCAAAAACAAGTCCGGGAACCATGATGATTAAAGTATAATTAATGAAAATAGCACGAATTTGCCTGTTACTTGCCCCCAGTGTTTTGAGCACACCGATGGAGTTGGTTCGCTCAATAATCAAAATCAGCAATACCATGATGATATTAATAATTACCACCAGAAGCATAATGGTGATAATAAGGGCAATATTGGTGTCGAAAATTGCAATAAAATCCATAATCTGAGGATACTCATCCGTGGCTTTTACCGTGTAATTGCGGTAACCCACCAGTTTGTCAATTAATGGTGCATCCGAATCAATATCGTTAATATCTTTTAGGAAAACGTCGATTCCGCCAATGTTACCATCGCTAAATCCCAGTATTTTTCTGGCATGATTAATTCCGCCAATCACAAACAGCTCGTCAATCAGTTTAATGTCGGTTTTGTAAATGCCCACCACCACAAACTTTCTGTAAAGTGGTTTCTGGTCTTCTCGGGAGAAAATGGCGACGATGCTGTCTTTTACTTTTAAATGCAGGTCATTTGCAATTTTAGTGGAGATGCAGATTCCGGGATTAAGCACGCCTTCCTTGATGTGGGGTGTTTCTCCCTCCACCATGAATTTTTTGAATCGTTCGTGGTCAAAATCAGGTCCAATTCCTTTAAAGATAATTCCGGAAAAATTATATTCATTGCGCAGGATTCCGCTTGCCGAAACATACTTCTGGGTTCCAGCCACATCAGGCAGCGCCTTTATTTTGTCGAGCTGCAATCCTTGCAAATCCAGCATCGAGGAGTTGTACGAGTTGTTTGATTGTTTAGATCTGATGGAAACGTGTCCTGAAAAATCGGCCATTCGTTCCTTGATTGCTCTTTTGGAACCTAAACCTGTGGAAACCGTAATCAACGAAACAATAACACCCAGCGACACCGAAAGCCGGCCGATAAACACAATAATCCGTGACAGATTATTTTTGTTATCTTTGGAAAAAGCAATTTTTTTAGAAAAGTATAACGGAAATTTCAATCGATGAATTTAAAGTCCAAAAATAAAGATTTATTTCTGATTTTGCTCATTTATTTAGCGCTCTCACCATTGTGTTTTGCACAAAATGTTGATGGGTATTGTTTTAAAACTGGTGCAGATCGCCCGGAACTCTACATACCGCTTCTTAAGAACAAAAACATTGCGGTGGTGACCAACCCAACTGGTTTGCTTCATGATCGTACTTTTCTAGTTGATTTTCTGGTGAAGAATAGCATCGTCATTAGAACTATTTTTGCCCCTGAACATGGTTTTCGAGGTGAGGCAGATGCTGGTGAACACGTCAGTAACGGTCGCGATTCGAAAACGGGAATTCCTATTGTTTCGCTGTATGGCAGCAATAAGAAGCCCACAGCACAGCAGTTGAAAGGAACGGATGTTATTTTATTTGATATCCAGGATGTTGGTGTTCGGTTCTATACCTATATATCCACATTAACGTATGTGATGGAAGCCGCTGCGGAAAATGGCATTGAAGTCATTGTACTGGATCGGCCAAATCCACATGATGGTTACATCGACGGACCAGTGCTAAAAGACCCTTGGAAAAGTTTTGTCGGTATGCATCCTGTACCGGTGGTTTACGGTCTTACCATCGGCGAATATGGGAAAATGGTGAACGGTGAAAAGTGGTTGAAAAATGGTGTTGTGGCACGATACACCCTTATTCCTATGTTGAATTACCATAAAACCCAACGGTATGGCGTGATGGAGAAACCTTCGCCCAATTTACCCAATGACAAGGCCATAAACCTTTATCCCAGCTTATGTTTTTTTGAGGGAACTCAGGTTTCCGTGGGGCGGGGAACCGCTTTGCCTTTTCAAATATATGGCAGTCCGTGGACTAAGGGGTTGCCTTTTCAATTTACTCCTAAACCAGCAGTGGGAGCGAAAGATCCTTTCTTGAATGGCAAGCGCTGTTATGGTGAAAATCTGTCTGCATTTCCGGAAGAATTAAGCGCTATTAATCTGAATTGGTTGTGGAGCGCTTATCATCATTATAAAAACAGCAAGCAAGATTTTTTTCTAAGCAATTTGTTCTTTGATAAGCTTGCGGGAAATGATGAATTAAGACGTCAGCTTATCACCGGAAAATCAGTGGAAGAAGTGAGGGCTTCTTGGAAGAAAGATTTGGATGTTTTTCAAAAAATTCGTGAAAAATATGTTATCTATGAAGACTAATGCAGAAAACTATGGATAAAATTCAAAAAAAGTAAAAACAACCATCAATTTTGTTTTATTTGTAATGGGTTGTGGATTAATTGATTACGATTGCTCCCTCTCTTTCCTTGCAAAAATAGTTCATCAATTTTTAAAGTATGTTAAAATAACGCTTGCGTAATTTGGAGGAAAGTATTAGGTTTGATGACTATTTATCATTAAACTTTTAAATTATGAATCAAATTTCTATTGTTTCTGAAATCACGATAAGAAAATCGTATTTCAGAGGTCCTATTACGAAAGCTTTTGCGCTTTTATTGATGGGAGGAGCTGTGAGTTTTTCACATGCTCAGAGCGCGAGAGTCTCGGAGGATCAATCGGGCTTGGCTAAATTATCTACTCATGCACTTGTGCAACCTGCTGCGTCCAGCGGTTATTCCTTAAATAAAGCAGCGAAAGCCGTGGCATTATCGGGAAATTACACCGTAGGTACATCAGGTGATTATCAAACACTTACAGCTGCCGTTGCTGATTTTAATTCTGCAGCAATAACCGGTCCTGTTTCATTTACCCTTACGGATGCTGCTTATACCGCAGAAACTTTTCCTATTGTAATTGAGGCGAACGCAGGATCTAGTGCAACCAATACATTAACCATTAAGCCAGCTGCAGGTGTTACTCCTGTGATCAGCGGTGATGCGCCATTATTACTAAAAATTAATGGAGCAGATTATGTGACTATTGATGGAAGTAACAATGGTTCTAATTCGACAGATCTTACTTTAAATGGAACTGCCTCTACAAGTTCACCTGTAATCGTGTGGGTAGCAAGTACCGCTACTTATGGTTCAGATTATGTTACCCTGAAAAACACCAAAATTTTAGGACTCAATCCAAGTGCCACCATCGCTGGGGTTCTTGTTTCAGGCCCAACTTTGGGAAGTGCTGGAACCAATCCTAATAATTATGTGACCATAGAAAATAATGTTTTTAACAGAGCTCAGAATGCCATTTTTGCTGTGGGTCTATCAACTAATCAGGATGATGGTATGATTGTTAGAAACAACACCATCGGCTCCTCTACTGCAGGGGAAGGAATGGGTTTTAGAGGAGTTGCTGTTCAAAATGCAAAAAATGTTCTTATTGCCAATAATAAAATCTCAGGGATAACAACATCAACCACTTCTACTTCATCTGGTATTCTAATTGGTGTTGCTCTTAATAATGTTGTGGTAACTGCCAATCAGATTGACGATGTATCCAATACCAACACTACAGGGTACGGATCAAATGGAATTTATTCCAACGCAGTTGCGAGCTCGTCGAATGTTCTTATTTCCAATAACTTTGTGAGTAACGTTCGCAGTGTGGGTTACGCACTTGGAGGTGTGGCTGACAACGGTTCGGGAATTGTTATCGGTAACACAGGTACGGGAATTAAGGTATATAATAACACCGTTGTATTAAACACTAACCAAACCAATGTAGGTAAACCAGCTGCATTAAATATCCTAAGTACAGTAACAGGTGCCGGTGCATTAGATGTTCAGGATAATATTTTTGTAAATAACCAAACGAATTCTGGACCTCGTTATGCAATCTATTCTGGTGCGGCTAAAACTGTGTTTGCTACAATCGATTATAACAATTACTCAACAACTGGTCCTAACTTGGCATACATCACTTCTGACAAAGCTACGTTAGCTGATGTGCAGTCAGGATTTGGTGGAAATACACATTCATTAAATGTTAACCCGGTATTTGTATCGACCACTGATCTTCACCTTACCAATGTAAATGCTGCTTTGGATGGTAAAGGTACGCCTTTGGCAGATGTAACCGTTGATATTGATGGTACGCCTAGAAGTGCTACAGCACCAGATATGGGAGCTGATGAATTTAAAGCTGCTTTAAATGGTACTTATACCGTAGGTACAGGAGGCGATTACGCTTCACTTACAAATGCAGGTGGCGCATTCGAAGACCTTAATGCTTCAGGTGCAACAGGGAATGTAACCTTCAATATTATTGAAGACTTAACTGCAGAAGACGGCGCAAATGCCCTGAATGAAGTGGTGGGTGGTTATGCCGTAACCATCAAGCCAAGCGGTGCTGCAAGAGTTATTTCGGGTACAATCGCCAGCAATGCATTGATCCGAACAGTGGATGCCAGCAATGTAACGATTGATGGTTCACTTTCTGGCGGAACAGATAAGAGTCTTTCTATTACCAACTTGAGTACCACAGGTCCACAGGTTGTGAGATTTAGCAGCGGTGCAGCAGCGATTTCAAACAACACATTGAAGAATACAATTATTACCAATGGTGCAAATACTTCAAGTGCAGTTGTTGTGAATAAGAATGATGGTACTGCGGGACTTTTCAATAATATCACAATTGAGAACAACACTGTTAAGAAAGCTTACATGGGTATCTTTGCTAACGCTGTAATCGGAGCAGGAAACGGAACAATTACAGTTAAAGGAAACGATCTTTCCACCAGCGGTGCAGATGCGATCACTCTTGGTGGTGTTTACGTACAAGGTGCAGATGGAGCATCTGTACAAGGCAATACAATAGGTAATTTCCTTTCTACTACTGCATATCAGAAGAGAGGGATTTGGTTAGCAACCGGAACAGTAAATACGACCATTAGTGGAAACACTTTGAGTGGTATTGGTTTTTCGGGTGCCACCTCTTCCATTCCAGTGTCAGCAATCTACGTTACCTCAGGAAATACAGGTGTTTCACCAAACTCAAATAACGTTATTGATGGCAATATCATTTCAGGTATTTCATCGACCTCTTCTTCTGTAACCTCTGCCATCCATATCGGTGGAACTTCTACTGCACCTACCAGTGGGGTAGCCATTACGAAGAATAAGATTACTAATGTTAAAAATTCCAATTCAGGCGGTTATGCTGCTGTTGGTATTTACCTCAATGGGTATTCCACTGTTGCAAATGGTGGGGCAAACATCGTGAATAACTTTATCTCTGATGTTGCTAACTACGGTTACAATGGTACTTCTTACCTGGATAATGGGGTAGGAATCACCTTCAACGGCGCAAGTTCTGGATACAAGATCTATAACAATACTGTGAATATGGCAACCAATCAGACTACTTCTACGGGGATGTCAGCGGCAATTAATGTTCATAGTTCTATTACTGCTGCCGGAGCAATTGATTTAAGAAACAACATTTTTGTTAATTCGCAAACCACTTCGAAACGTTATGCAATCTATAGTTCTGCTGCTAGCACAGTGTTTAGCAACATCGATTACAATAACTATTACAGTACAGAAAATGTTGGTTATTTAGGATCTGCAAGAGCTACCTTAGCCAACTGGCAAACTGCAACCGGAAAAGATGCACACTCACTGAACGTGAACCCTGTATTTGCTTCGCCAACAGATCTTCACCTTACTGATGCCAACACCGCACTAGATGGTAAAGGGACACCAATTGCTGAGGTACTGATCGACATTGACGGTGATACAAGAAGCACCACTGCCCCAGATATGGGAGCTGATGAGTTTACCGCTACTACTGCTGCTACAAACGAAAGTGCAAAACAAGAAATCAGACTTTATCCTAACCCAGTGGTAGATTATGTTACCATTAAGAGTTCAACCAAAGTGGATGCCGTTGACGTTTACAACGTAAGCGGACAGAAGGTTTCTTCTACTTCATTGAGCGCAGGCACAGGTTCTGTGGATATGAGAAGCTTAACTTCAGGCGTGTATATCATCTCTGTTAAATCAGGAAAAGATGTACATACCGTGAAAGTGATTAAAAAATAATCTATTTAATCAATTGAACAGTGAAGTCCGGCTTTGTGCCGGACTTTTTTTTTACCATTATTACAAAGGACAGTATGTTGCTAGAAAAGTTGATGAATGCTTTTGATTTGACGGTGATTAGTATTGATGTCCAGCACTGCTAATGTAGTTCTAGGTATTTTGCTATGGTTGAAATTTTAAAAGAATATTGCAACAGGTCTTGCACTATTTTAATCAGAATAGATCACGGGCAACTGTTGATCGATGGGAAGGATTCTCCAATAATTTTAGAAACTCGCTTTCACCTGCATCGATCCGATGTGAATCGTTCGGTCTCCAGAATTTCTTCCTTCATAATTCACATTAAGCTGAATAAGTGAACTGATTTGTTGCTGAAAAAACACACTCCAAACCTGATTTTTCCCCGCTTTCAGCCCGTCAAGCATCTGGTTGCCCACCAATGAAAAACTATTTCCGGAGAAATCATTGTTAACAAAAGAAAAGCTTCCTCTTATCGAAGTTTTCTTACGATCCCACTGTATGCTGCCAGTAACATCAAGTGTTTTAAGTAACTCTTCTCCATCAGTCCTTTTTTTCTCTCTGAATGCCGAGGACACTTCTGCTTGTACCGATTCCGTAACTTTATAGGTTGCTTTTGGCTTGGTTTCCAAGTTACGAAGCAGGTAATCTCTGGTCTTAAAAAGTTGCGATGAGTTCACGATATGGTGAATGGAGTTTTCCCAATCAACACGGAAATCCTTGTTGAACCAGTATCCCATCGTAAGGAAATGAGAAGTCTGCTTGCGCTCTTCATTGCTATAGTTGGCGTTGATGAGATTTTGGTTGTCGACAAAACGGTAACTACCATTCCAGCCCGATTGATCGGTAGGGTTAAATTGTGCCGATGCAAGTATGTTTTGATTTTTAAGAATCTGATCTGCATTTTTCTCAAATGGATTCACCACCAATACTTTTTCTTTTTTTAAGAATGAATTTTGCGAATTGAGTGAGAGATTGAGGTTCCAACGCTTGAGGAAACGGTTTTCAGAGTTAAATACTATCGAAGGATTCACAAACAAGGCCAGTTGTAATTTGTTTTTGTTGCTTGGGATGTAGTTTACTGTATTGGTGTAAACCCTGATGTATTTCGCTAAATCTGCGTATTCGGCGATCTCAAATTCGTCGAGTTGTTGTATGCCGTCTCCGTTGTAATCGGTCCATTTGTATACGCCTTGTCCGTCGGTCACCTTCAAATACTGAAATTCCCGCTGCGCTTCCTGGCCGTTCCCCAGCTCATAAAAGGCCTGCAAACGCATTCCGTTGCGGAACAGTTGCTGGTTAAATAAAATATTTCCCACGACAAAATCCTGATTAAACCGATTGGCAAAATCTTGCTGTTGGTAATAAAACTTCCGGTAGTGCACAAGTGCATTTAGCGTTGTTTTGCTGGTTTTAATGATTTGGCTTTCTGCCATTATACCCAAAATGTGATTCATATTTTCCAGCGAATTGTTGCGCACTGAATCGTTGTCGCGAAAATAAACTTTGGTCAGCAGCTTGGTTCTTGCGGAGTCGCCTATTTTTTTCTGTATAAAGATTTCTTTCCAGCTGTAGCTGGAGACATCCAACAGGTTGGTGTCGTTAAAATTTTTCAGGTTGTGCTCTAAGCTTCCTCCCATTCCCCAACTCCCTTTTTTTCCGGTTAGTTGTGTACTGAGCTGAGCGCGCACAAATTTGGTGTTTTGCAGGGTTGCCTTGGTTTCGAGGTATGAAAAATTTCCTTTGGTATTGAACTTTCCTTTTAGCCAGCCAAAGTCAAGATCATTTTTCAGTCCTTGGTAAGAATCTTTCTCATCCAGCAGATTCATTCTGTAGTTCAGGAACGACTGGTTGCTCCACGTATTGAGGAATCCCAGAATAAAACGGTTCTGCGTTTTCTGACTGAATTCCTGCGCAAGATTAAAATCCCTAGAAAATTCAACATCATTTATGCGATCAAGAATATGAAAACGAGAACTGATATGCTGATATTCAAAATTGGGGGTTCCTTTCCAGCTGTTTTTAGTAAAGGTTTTGGAACCAAAAATTCGGGTCGCAAAGCCGATGTTTTCCTCGTTATCTCTGGAAGAAAAAAGATTCGGGTCATAGTTGCTCAAGGACACATCAGCCCCTATTTTACCGTTGTTGAGTAAGATTTCGGAATTGGCAGAGAAGACCTGTGTTTTTTGTGGCGCCGGCAATTTACGCACTGCTTTATAGTCGCCAAGGTTATAACCCACATATTCGAAAACCCGGCCATTGTTCGTGGTTTGCTTAAGGCGGTAATCGCCCATATTTTGTCCGAAGTAAGTAAATGCTACTTGGTAAAGCGTCAGTTGCTGATCAGTGGAAAATTCATAGTACTGACCACTCTGGTGTTGCACAAGTCGGTAGAGAATTTTATTGACATCGTACTCGGAAACGGTTCCTGATGGTGCATACATTAAATCTGGATTGTTGCCAGCTGCAGCTAAAATCTGCTCGTCTTCTTTGGAAAGATTCAGCGAAAGCGGTGCGTTTTTATTGTCGTTTTCAAGAAACCAGTTGAACCCGAACTTTGCTTTTTCACGTTCGTGTCTTATGCCGCCTGTAATGAGAAAGCGATTGTAATTTCTGTTGGTATAATTGTAGGAAATGGTGATGAAGTTTTGTTTAAAAATAGGCCGAAAGCTGGTAAAGGTAACTTCTCCGGTGTTGTAATTAATGGTGTAATCCTGATTTTCACCGCGTTTCATCAAAATACCGTCAATAAAAACCTGCTCCGATCCGGAAATGATGGTGATGAATTGTTCACCGTTTTTGCCATTCAGCCGATAAGGGCCTTGGTTTCCTTCTGCGCCCTGAAAACGTATTCGGTGAAACTCACTTCTTGCCACACCTGCGGAAAGGTCCACGAAAGTTTTGTTGTTGGTGCCCAATTGCGTTTGAAATTCAAGCCCCATACTTCGGCGCTGAAACTTTGAGAAATAGGTCTGGTTATCGTTCAAATCGAGATGTCCGGCGCGTAGAATCGAGCGATCGCGAATGTTGAGCTGAATATAGATTTTATCAAACTCTTCAAGCGTCTGGGTGTAGCCGTCGGCTTGAATAGGTAAATTGTGATCGGAAATGCTGGCGAGTATCGACACATCTTTCGAGAGCTTTCCTGAGATCTGCAGATCCATCGAACTTTGCACACTTTGTCCCTGGTTATTACCAAACGTAATACCTCGAACAATAGAACCCTTTGAACTGAGATCGCCCAGAATTTGTGATTTTGTGTTCTTTACCAAAACACCTTCTTCTACCATCATTTTATTTTGCGTTCTGATAAAATCCAAGGTATCTTTGGAGAAATAGTCCTTCTCAATTTTTGCGGCAAGGATAGAATCGCGCTTTGAAGAATCTTTTGGAAAGTTTGGGTTTTCCCACGTAAAAACCTGGGCATTAACCATCGTCATTGCTAAAACGAAAAGAAATAAAGAAAATAATTTGTTTGTCAAGTTGTCAATAAACTGTGTGGTAAAAATAACGAAAAACTTTTTTTAAAATTGTTGTTATGCATTTAACAATAATGTAACGTTAAAATTGGGTTGTGTTCAAAAATGATTGTATTTTTGCCCCGAAAATTATTAATAATTAAATTTTTTAAACATGAAAAAACTTTATTCATTATTTGCAGCGGTAGTGGTTGCAGCAACAGTAAATGCACAGGTGTTCAATGCGACATTTGACGATGTTGATGGAACAGGTGGTAATGACGGCAGTTGGGGAGGCCAAGTGGCTGGAACGGCTGTAAGCAGCTACACAACTGGTGGAACTTGGGCACTTGACAATGCATACAAAGGTGACGGTTGCTTGAAGTTAGGAACAAGTAGCAAAAAGGGAGTATTAACAACACCAAGTATTGCTGTAAATGGAAGTGCTACGTTAACTTTCAAAGCAGGAGCATGGAGTGGTAATACTGAAAAGCTTAATTTAAAAGTAAGTGCTACTGGTGGTACTTTGGATAAAGCGATTGTAGCTTTGGTAAAAGGAAGCTTTACAACTTACACGATTTATATCACTGACGCCACCGATGTAAAAATTACATTTGAGGCAGAGGTTGCTGCTAACAACAGATTTTTCATTGATGACATCAAAGTGGAAAAACCAACTGCCGGTGTAGCAGATACAAGTGCAGCCAAAGTGAACTTGGTGAAAAACACAGTAGTTTCCAATAGCATTTTGTTCGCAGCAAAAGCAGATGTAAAAATTGTTTCTGCAAATGGGCAAGTTGTAAAAGCCGTTGCTGTAAACGAAAATTCTGCAGTAGATGTGAGCGCTCTTCCAGCAGGTTACTATATCGTAACAGGTACAGTGAACGGTAAAGCAGTATCTCAGAAGATCATTAAAAAATGAGGGATATTTAGATATCTTTTTAAAGACTGCCCATCACAAGGCAGTCTTTTTTTGTCAAATTATTAATGATTTGTTGATAAACAGTTGGTGCATAATAGAAACTTTATGCGTAAATTTGTCCCTCATTAAAACGAGTTAAATTCTTAATATTTATACAATGAAAAAAATCTTTACAATTTTAAGTATCGCTGCAGTATCAATGATTTCTGCACAGAATTTAGTCACTAACGGTGATTTTGAAACAGGAAGCATAGATCCTTGGGTAAAAGGAGGTACAGCTACCTCTTACGGTTTGCCAACCATTTATAATACAGGTGCACACGGCGGAACATACTATGCAGGTTATGTGGGAGCTACTGGTACAACCGGATTTTCTCAGGATATTGCAATATCAGGTGGTACTTCATACACCATATCTTTTTGGTATAAAGCAATAGGAGATGGTACTGATGCTAGAATTTGGAGTGTGTTCAAAGATGCAGCGGGAGGTATCCTTTACCTTGCAGGAGATAATACAACCACTGCAACAGGTGCACAAATTGACCCTTTAAGAGGACCTTACAATCTTTACCTTACACCAGCAAATGACTGGACTCAGTATTCATTCACATTTACTTCTCCTGCTGCAGCCACTATTTTTCAATTGTCGGTTCGCGCATACAATAACTCTACCAACGTAAGTTATGACGATTTCTCATTGGTTGGAGGAACAGCAGCTGTGGAAGGTGTTGCGGTTTCAAAACATGCTTTGGTGAAAAACACTTTGGTAAAAGATGCTTTAGTTTTTGCAACAAAATCTGATATTCAGATTATCAATATGAACGGACAGGTTGTGAAAACAGCTTCTGTTGATAATAATTCTACTTTGGATCTTTCAGCTTTACCAAAAGGTACTTATATCGTAAAAGGTATTGCTAATGGTGAAGGTTCTGTACAGAAAATTAACAAGCAATAATTTTTCTTATCCAATACTGATTAACCGCTTCATTCGAGGCGGTTTTTTTGTTTTGGGATCAACATAGATGAAGCATTTTATAACCACTTGGCAATGCCCATCAATATGCTCCCGATAATTTATGTAAATTTGCACCCGCAAAAGAAAACCCGTCATGAGAACAAAATCCACCGGAAGAAAAAAAATTAACATCATTACTTTAGGTTGCTCCAAAAATGTCGTCGACTCGGAAGTGTTGATGGGTCAGCTGAAAGCCAATGGAAAAGAAGTGGTGCACGAGCAGCGCGGTGATATCGTGGTGATTAATACTTGTGGATTCATCGATAATGCGAAGGAAGAATCCATCAACACCATTCTTGAGTATGTGGATGCTAAAAATCGTGGAGAAGTTGAAAAAGTTTTCGTCACCGGCTGTCTTTCCGAGCGGTATAAACCAGATCTTGTTCGTGAAATTCCTGATGTAGATCAGTATTTTGGAACACGTGATTTACCAATACTCCTCAAACATTTAGGAGCGGATTATAAACATGAACTGGTGGGTGAGCGATTGACAACAACGCCTCGGCATTATGCCTATCTTAAAATTGCAGAAGGTTGCGATCGCCCGTGTTCGTTTTGTGCTATCCCGCTCATGAGAGGAAAAAATATTTCAACCCCTGTGGAAGATTTGGTGGTAGAAGCCAAAAAATTGGCCAAGAATGGAGTGAAAGAACTTATTCTCATTGCGCAAGATCTCACTTATTACGGATTAGATCTTTATAAAAAAAGAGCACTTGGCGACTTATTAAAAGAATTGGTTAAGGTAGAAGGTATCGAATGGATTCGTCTTCATTATGCTTTCCCTACAGGGTTTCCGGAGGATGTTCTTGAAATTATTAAAAGCGAACCCAAAGTCTGCAATTATATTGATATACCGTTACAGCATATTAATTCTGATATTTTAAAGGCAATGAAGCGTGGTACTTCGCATGAAAAAACCAATGCGTTGCTCGATAAATTCCGGGAGAAGGTTCCTGATATGGCCATTAGAACAACGCTCATTGTGGGCTTTCCAGGAGAAACAGAAGAGCGATTTCAGGAAATGAAGACTTGGGTAAGCGAACAAAGGTTTGATCGACTGGGTTGTTTTACCTATTCACATGAAGAAAATACGACGGCGTATCAGCTAGAAGATGATGTGCCACAAGAAGTAAAAGAAAGTAGGGTGGAAGAGATTATGGCATTGCAATCTCAGATCTCATGGGAAAAAAATCAGGAAAAAATTGGAAAAACATTCCGATGCATATTTGATCGTAAAGAAGGCAACTATTTTGTGGGAAGAACAGAATTTGATTCACCCGATGTGGACAATACGGTTTTGGTTTCCGCAGAAGATACTTACATTTCGGTCGGCGATTTTGCAATGGTTAAAATTACTGCTGCAGAAGAATTTGACCTTTATGGTGAACTGGTTTTATAGAAAAAGGAAAAATAACGATATTTTTTATCAATAATTCAAATAAAAACTTTCAGATTTCTGGGAGTTTTATTTTTTACCTGAATGCTGATTAATAGAGGGTTGAAAGTACATTATTGTAGATAGTATGCAACAATTAGTTAATAATCTTAACATCTGGTTAAAGCTTTTAACACTATTTAACAATATCTGATAACCCCTATGAATAAAGACTTTCAAAGATTATTTAACAAAATTTTAAGAATTGCTTAACGATGTTTAACATTTTGGTTGTTGGGGCTTGGTTTTTACGAATAAATTTGCAACGTCAAAACCCCTAAAATAATTCAAAATGATGAAAAGAGGAATTCTCGTAATCATAATGATGATTTCAACACTTGGCTTATTATCATTCAATAATAGTGCCAATGATGCTAAAAAGACCAGTTTTGCATCGTACTACCACGATAAATTCAACGGTAGAAAAACAGCCAGCGGTGAAGTATTCAGCAATGCATCTTTTACAGCGGCCAACAGAACGCTCCCTTTCGGCACTAAGCTGAAAGTAACCAACCTGAGAACGGGTAAAAGCGTGGAAGTAAAAATAAATGACCGAGGTCCTTTTCATTCTTCCAGAGCGCTTGATCTTTCAAAGGCAGCGTACAAAACAATTGGTGATCCTAATATAGGAACCATGCCAATTGAATATGAAATTATCGAAAACGATTAATGTTTACATTGAAAAAGTGAAACCGGTTCTTATGAGCCGGTTTTTTTTAGGTCCGATAACTCCAACAAAACCGGGCAGTGATCGGAGTGAAATGCCTCTTTCAAAATGGCGGCCCTCAACAATTGCTGTTTCATAGGATAGGTTGCAAATGCATAATCGAGTCGCCAACCTTTGTTTCGCGCCCGCGAATTTTGCCGATAGCTCCACCACGTATAGTTGTCGGGCTGGTTGTTGAAATGGCGAAAAGTGTCGATCAGTTGGCAATCATTCATAAACCTGGTCATCCATTCTCTTTCAATGGGTAAAAACCCGGATACATTTTTGAGACCTTCAGGATTATGGATATCAATCGCTTCATGACAAATATTGAAATCGCCTGCAATAATTAGATGAGGAATGGTTTTTTCTAAGGCCTTAATATAATCCAGAAAATCATCACAAAATGACAGTTTAAAACCTAACCGATCTATATTGGATGCAGACGGAACGTACACTGAAATTACCGAAAAACCTTCGAAATCGGCACGGATAATTCTTCCTTCATGGTCATAATCCTCAATGCCGCAACCGAATTCCACATGTTTGGGTTTTATTTTGGAGGCAATTCCAACACCGGAGTATCCCTTACGCTGTGCCGAATGCCAGTAGCTGCGATAGCCAGCGCTTTCGAAGGCAGCAACATCAATCTGGTCGTTTCCAGCTTTACTTTCCTGAATGCAAATAATATCCGGGTCTGCAACTTTAAGCCAGCCAATAAAATCTTTAGTTAAAGCTGCCCGAATGCCGTTGACATTATACGAAATGACTTTCATCTTTTTCTGATTTTTATCAAAAATACATAATCTTCGGCGATTGGGAAACCCTTGCAAAGAATCTCTTCCACAAGAGAATTAAACATATTGCTGACTATTCCATAGAAAAAGGCGGAAAAAACCAAAGGTTTTTTCCGCCCGGATCCCAAATTAAATAAACTATGAAAAAAACTATTTGGGCTCCATAATACTGATCGGTATAATACACTCTTCCAGCGAAATCCCGCCATGTTGATAGGTCTCTTTATAATAATTCACAAAGTGATTATAGTTTTTCGGGTAGGCAAGAAAAAAATTGTTCTTGGCAAATATGTATTTTGAGCTCAGGTTGCCTTTGGGTAGAAACAACTTTTCTGGATTGGTAATGGCCCACACGTCGTTGTTTTCATAAGTTAAGCTTCTACCTGTTTTATAGCGGATATTGGTGGAGGTTTCCCGGTCGCCAATCACTTTGCTTGGTTTTTTTACATAAATTGTTCCGTGATCTGTAGTAATCACCAGTTTGAAACCATTCTCAGCTGCCGTTTTAATAATCTTGAGCAATGAAGAGTTTTCGAACCAGTTGTAGGTGAGTGAACGAAAGGTTTTGTCATCCCGAATGAGTTGATTTACAATGACGTTATCGGTTTTTGCATGTGAAAGAATATCGATAAAATTATAAACAATCACCAGTAAATCATTGTTTTTATGTTGATTGAACTCATCGAATACTTTTCGCTCGAAGTCTGCATTCAGGATTTTAAGATACTTCATCGATTTTGACGAAAGCCCCAGTCTTTTCATTTGATCTTCAAGAAATTCTCGTTCAAATTCATTTTTGTTGCCTTCCTCATTGTCATTGAACCAGTATTGAGGGAAACGTTTTTCTATTTCCGACGGCAGCAAACCCGCAAAAAATGAATTTCGCGCGTACTGCGTGGCAGTTGGTAGAATGCTGAAATAATAATCCTCGGACGTTTTGTTGTAAAATTTGGTGAAAAGCGGCTCGATGACCTTCCATTGGTCGTATCGCAGGTTATCAATCATCAACAAGAGCACTTTTTCGTTTTCCACTTCCGGTTTCACTTTGTCTTTAAACAAAGTATGGCTCATCATCGGTTTACTGATTCCCTGCATCCAGTCTTCATAAGTTCTTTCAATAAATTTGGAAAACTGAATATTGGCTTCTTCTTTTTGGCTTTGCAACAGCTCCGAAAACTCACTGTCGAAAACCTTGTCGAATTTAATTTCCCAATTCAAGATTTTCTTATAATATTCTGCCCAGTCTTGGTAAGTTTTCAGGTACGAAAGCTCCATAGAGAGGTTGCGAAATTCTTGTTGGTATTCCAAAATAGTTTTCTGCTCCACCAATGTTTCTTCCTGAAGATTCTTTTTCAGCGAGAGCAATACCTGGTTAGGATTTACTGGTTTAAGGATATAATCAGCAATTTGAGAACCAATGGCCTGCTCCATAATGGATTCCTCTTCATTTTTGGTCACCATTACAATTTTAATGGCAGAATCGATATTTTTAATCATCGGTATGGCTTCCAAACCGGAAATTCCAGGCATATTTTCGTCCAACAAAGCGAGTTGAAAATTTTCTTTTTCAATCATTTCCAATGCTTCATTAACATTATTTACCGGGGAAACTTCATATCCTTTACTTTCCAAAAAAACAATATGAGGTTTAAGTAAATCCACTTCATCATCAATCCAAATCAGTTTCGACATGTTATATTACTTATTTAATTTTAAAATTAGGGCTAAAATTCGCTCACGATCTGCGTATTCCACGGGTAACGTTCATCAATTCACTCAAAATAAGAGGAAGAATATTCAACCTTAAAGTGGTGGAAAGATCGCTTCTGAAAGCCATCAAAAATACGACCAAATTATGCCAAGTTTTGTTTAAAACCACGTTAAAATTTGGTTAAATTCAGGACGTGTTTCTTGGTTCTCCGCAACTTTTAGATCAAAACCGAAAACCGTAAATTTGCACCTTCGCCAATGCTTAATTTTTATGCAATATGCACACCAACAAGTTTAAAATCATTAATGATCCGGTGCACGGTTTTATTTCCATACCGCATGAAATTCTTTTCGATGTCATCGAGCATCCTTATTTTCAGCGATTAAGAAGGATTTCGCAAACCGGTTTATTGAGTTTAATTTTTCCGGGAGCAACACACACGAGGTTTCATCATGCTTTAGGCGCTATGCACCTGATGTTTACCGCGTTGGAAACGTTGAAAATGAAAGGAGTGCAGATTTCGAAAGATGAAGAAAAATCGGCGATGCTCGCTATTTTACTGCATGATGTGGGTCATGGTCCGTTTTCGCATGCCTTAGAAAATATGTTGATGGATGATTGGCATCACGAAAAGTTATCGCTGTTGCTGATGCATAAAATGAATCAGGAATTGGGTGGTGAGCTCTCAGTGGCCATGGAAATGTTTCAGGGCAAGTACAGCAGGAAGTTTTTTAATCAACTTATTTCGTCCCAACTGGATGTGGACCGCTTAGATTATCTTAAACGAGACAGTTTCTACACAGGTGTTTCGGAAGGTAATGTAAACGCACAGCGAATCATTTCGATGATGAATGTGGCTGATGATGAATTGGTGATTGATGCCAAAGGAATTTACTCGATTGAGAATTTTCTTACTGCAAGAATGTTCATGTACTGGCAGGTTTATTACCACAAAACGGCAGCTTTGGCAGAGCATCTTTTGGTAAAAATTCTGAAAAGGGCGAAAGAACTTACTCATTTGGGTGTTTCCCTACCCGCATCGGATAATTTAAAGTATTTCCTGAATAAAACGCATTTCGAAAGCGCCTCGGAAGAAGATGTTAGGCGATTTACCGAACTTGATGACAACGACATCATTCAGGCCATGAAATTCTGGGCTTGCCACGATGATTTCGTGCTTTCCCATCTTTGCCAATGGGTGATTGAGCGCCGTTTTCCGAAGACCATCATTTCATCAAAACCTTTTACAGATGAATTTGTTACCGCTAAAATCAATGCTGCAAACGAAAAGTTCAGTATACAAAGCGGAGCGGAGCTTGTAGATCATATTTCGCTTTCTGTTTTGCCTTATAATACTGAAAAACAGCCGATTTACCTGCTGCAGAAAGATGGAAGAAAAATCACCCTCGATCGTTCGGAAAATCAGCTTTTATCCACATCGATCAGTCAGCCAACAAAGCGATTTATCCTGGCTTTTCCGCGCGAGATCTAAATTGTTTTTTTTCTTTTTCTTGTCGTTTTAGGTGTTTAATTTTCTATCCTTAAATTGCTAAAATGGTAGGGCGTAAATCATTATTTATTATCTTTGCAGGATATGGAATTTAGTGCATCACAAATTGCAGGTTTTATCAACGGGAGAATTATTGGTGATGAGAACGCCGTTATCAACGGGGTTTCACCGATTGAAAGTGGCGAGGAAGGTCACCTTTCGTTCATTGCCCAAGAAAGATTTGCAGATTATATCGACTCGTCGGAATGTTCTGTGCTCATTGTTTCCGAAAAACTATTAACCAAAGAAAATTACTCCAAAACAATTATTGCAGTGGAGGACGCTTACCTCTCATTCCAGGTTTTAATGAATCTCTACAAAGAAATGCAGGGTCGTAAATCGGGAATCGAGGAAGGGGCTGTTTTTCATGAGAGTTCGGTGGTTGGCGAAAATGTTTACGTAGGTGCGTTTACCTGCGTTTCGGAAAAAGTGAAAATTGGCGACGGAAGTCAGATTTACCCACATGTTTATATCGGAAAAAATGTCAAAATAGGCAAAAACTGTGTGCTGTATAGCGGCGTTCGGGTTTATGACTATTGTGTGATTGGCGACAATTGCATCATTCATTCCAACACTGTTGTCGGTTCGGACGGGTTTGGTTTTCAACCCACCAAAGATGGTTATCAAAAAATTCCCCAGTTGGGTAATGTTGTAATCGAAGACCAGGTGGAAATTGGTTCCAATTGCAGTATTGATCGTGGAACAATAGGATCAACTATTATTGGCAAAGGGACTAAGATTGATAATCTTATTCAGATTGCACACAATGTGAAAATAGGGCAGCATAATGTGATTGCCGCTCAGGCAGGAATTGCAGGTTCCACTGTTATTGGCGACTGGAATCAGATTGGCGGACAGGTCGGAATTGTTGGGCATATTCAGATAGGAAATCAAGTGAAAATTCAGGCGCAGAGTGGGGTAAACAGCAGCGCGAAAGACGGTGAAATTCTGTACGGCTCGCCTGCAATCAATGCAAGGGATTATCGCAGAAATTATGTCCATTTCCGGAATTTTGCCGAAATCGTTGAAAGAATTGCTAAACTTGAATCTAACTCAAAAGATCACAGTAATGAGTGATAAACAAAAAACACTAAAAGCGGAAGTTTCGATGTCAGGAATCGGGCTCCATACCGGTCATCAGGTAACATTGACGATAAAACCCGCTAAAGAAAATACAGGTTTCGTATTCGTCCGAACTGATCTGGAAGGAACACCTCATGTGGAAGCCGATGTTAATTATGTAACGACCACAGAACGTGGAACAACACTCGAAAAGTTGGGCGTACGGGTTCATACTTGCGAGCATGTTCTTGCGGCATTGGTAGGTTGTGATATCGATAATGCCATTCTTGAAATCAACAGTGCAGAACCGCCCATTATGGATGGTTCTTCTAAGTTTTTCGTGGAAGCCATTGAAAAAGTTGGCATCGAAGAACAGAATGTGGTGCGCGAATACTTGGTGATTAAAGAAGTACTGAATTATACTGATCCAACAACTGGTTCTGAGCTGACCATCATTCCCTCTGATACCTATGAAGTAACGACCATGGTCGATTTTGGTACGAAAGTATTAGGAACACAGAACGCCACGCTGAAAGATATTTCTGAGTTTAAAGACGAAATAGCCAGTGCAAGAACATTTAGTTTCCTGCACGAACTAGAAATGTTGCTGGACGCTGGTTTAATTCGTGGAGGTGATATTTCGAATGCCATTGTGTACGTAGATAAGGATCTTACTCCGGAAACTGCAGAGAAACTGAAAAAAGCTTTTCATAAAGATAATATTTCCATCCGCCCGAATGGAATTCTTGATAATCTTACCCTGAATTTTCCCAATGAGGCAGCCCGCCATAAGTTACTCGATGTCATTGGTGATTTAGCTTTGGTAGGTGTTAAAATTAAAGGGAAAGTGATTGCCAACAAACCGGGACATTTTGTTAACACACAGTTTGCAAAGAAACTTAACCGCCAATGGAAGTTGCAAAAAAAGAAAAACGTTCCTGATATCGATATCAACAAACAGCCGGTTTTCGACATCAATGGCATTATGCGGTTGATGCCCCACCGTTATCCTTTTTTATTGATTGATAAAATTCTTGAACTTTCGGATAAACATGTTGTAGGGCTTAAAAATGTAACGTTCAATGAGCCGTTTTTTGTAGGTCATTTCCCTAAAGAACCAGTGATGCCAGGAGTTTTGCAAGTGGAAGCATTAGCGCAAACTGGTGGAATATTGGTATTGGCGAGTGTACCCGATCCTGAAAATTACTCTACCTATTTCATCAAAATGGACAAGGTGAAATTCAAGAAAAAGGTGGTTCCAGGAGATACGATGATCTTTAAAATTGAACTCATAACTCCCATCAGAAGAGGTATCGTGCACATGCAGGGGTTTGGATATGTTGGCGACAGTGTTGTAGTGGAAGCAGAACTGATGGCCCAAGTTGCTAAAAACAGAATCGACGAATGATACATCAGCTAGCCGCAGTAGACAAACGTGCGAAAATCAAGAAAAATGTCATTGTAGAACCATTTACCACCATCGCAGGTGATGTGGAAATTGGTGAAGGAACTTGGATTGGTTCCAATGTCACCATTATGGATGGAGCTAGAATAGGCAAAAACTGCAAAATTTTTCCAGGCACGGTGATCTCGGCCATTCCTCAAGATCTCAAGTTTGACGGTGAAGATACGCAAACTATTATTGGAGATAATACCACACTTCGCGAATGTGTTACCGTTAACCGCGGTACCAAGGCGTCGGGTTATACCAAAGTAGGTTCCAACTGCCTGATCATGGCAACAGCTCACATTGCTCACGATTGCGTAATCGGTAATAACGTTATTATAGCTAATGGCTGTGGAATCGCTGGACATGTGGAAATTGGTGATTTTACCGTAATGGGCGGTCTTTCTGCAGTACAACAATTTGGTAAAATAGGGAAGCACACGATGATTTCTGGTGGCTCGCTAGTGCGAAAAGATGTTCCTCCTTATATTAAAGTAGGTAGAGATCCCATTTCTTATGCAGGAATCAATTCTGTAGGATTGAGACGACGAGGGTTCAACAATGAAAAAATATTTGAGATCCAAAAAATCTACCGCTACCTTTTTCAAAGCAAAGTGAATGTTTCGCAGGCAACCGTCATGATTGAAAAAGAGATGCTTCCTACAGCAGAACGTGATGAAATTCTTGAGTTCATCAAAAATTCTCCGCGAGGCATCGTAAAGGGTTACGGTACCGGAAAAGAATAAAATAAAAAACACTTTCTCATTAAATTAAAATCATAATACATTAGCATATAAATGGCAACAAGCAACGACATTAAAAAAGGACTTTGCATTGAATATAGCAACGATATCTTTAAAGTAATCGAATTTTTACACGTAAAACCGGGAAAAGGACCCGCATTCGTAAGAACAAAATTAAAATCTGTAACCAACGGAAAGGTAATTGATAATACTTTTTCGGCTGGTCACCGCATTGATGAGGTGAAGGTGATTACCCGAAAATTCCAATATCTTTATGATGATGAAAATGGTTTTCACTTTATGAATAATGAGGATTTTTCGCAAATCTACATTAATAAAGACATGATCGAAAATGCACAGTTTATGAAGCCGGGCGAAGAAGTGACCATCATCTTAAAGGAAGCTGATGAATCGCCACTTTCTGCTGAAATTCCACCAACGGTTTATTTAGATGTCATTGAAGCTGATCCGGGTGTAAAAGGAAATACGGCCACAAATGCATTGAAAAACGCCATCGTAGAAACCGGAGCTCGTGTAATGGTTCCCCTGTTCATCGAAGCTGGCGACAAAATTAAAGTGAATACAGAAGACGGATCTTATCTGGAGAGAGTAAAATAATTTTTTCTAAAATGACCTTCAAGCAACCTCAAAAACTATCAGCCATTGCAGCCCTCATAGGAGCCAAGATGATTGGTGATGAAGATTTTCCAGTTCTTGGAACCAATGAGATTCACATGGTGCAACCGGGACAGATCGTTTTTGTGAACCATCCAAAATATTATGATAAAGCTCTTCATTCAGCGGCAACCATCATCCTGATTGACAAGGAAGTAGATTGTCCGGAAGGGAAAGCACTTTTGGTTTCGGATGATCCTTTTCGAGATTTCAATGCCATCAACACTCACTTTACCAGAATCAATAATTTTAAAGACGAGCTGCATGATGCAGAAATTGGTGATGGTACCTTTATACATCCATCCGTTGTTATAGGTACTGAGGTGAGCATCGGCAAAAACTGTCATATTTTTCCCAATGTCGTCATAGGTGATCGTACTGTTATCGGCGATAATGTCATCATCCAGTCGAACACGGTTTTGGGCGGCGATGCCTTTTATTACCGGAAGCTCAACGGCAATTTCGATCGTCTGGTTTCGGTGGGGAATGTTCTTATTGAGAATAATGTGGAAATAGGAAACGGTTGCACGATTGACCGTGGTGTTACCGATTCTACCATTATTGGTGAAGGATCTGTTTTGGATAATCAAATTCAGATTGGTCATGATACCATCATTGGGAAAAGATGTTTAATTGCCTCTCAAACTGGCATTGCCGGCTGCTGCGTCATCGAAGACGAAGTTACCATTTGGGGGCAAGTGGGCATGGCTTCTGGCGTTCGTGTTGAAAAAGGAACGGTTCTTCTGGCAAAATGCGGTGTTAACAGGGATCTTAAAAAAGGAACCTATTTTGGCCCTATTGCGGAAGAATTCAGAGAGTATTTGCGAAAGGAAGTACGAATTAAAAATCTTAAATAACCGCAATCACATTTAAAAATTCAAATATTATTGATTAATTTTGTGAGGAGCAAACATCAACGAATAAATTTAAAAAATATAAAATGTCAGTATTAGTAAACAAAGATTCCAGAGTAGTTGTACAGGGATTCACCGGGAATGAAGGGACTTTCCACGCAGGTCAGATGATTGAATACGGAACCAACGTTGTAGGTGGTGTTACACCTGGTAAAGGTGGTTCTGAGCATTTAGGCAAGCCCGTTTTCAATACCGTTGCAGATGCAGTTGAAAAAGCAGGAGCCAACGTTTCCATTATTTTCGTACCGCCGGCATTTGCAGCAGATGCAATTATGGAAGCTGCAGATTCGGAAATCAAAGTAATCGTAGCCATTACAGAAGGAATTCCTGTAGAAGATATGGTGAAAGTGAAATCGTACATCGCTGACAGAGATTGCCGACTGATTGGTCCTAACTGCCCGGGAATTATTACTTCTGATGAGGCAAAAATAGGTATTATGCCTGGTTTCGTTTTCAAAAAAGGGAGGGTAGGTATCGTTTCAAAATCCGGAACTTTAACGTATGAGGCGGCAGACCAAGTGGTGAAAGCCGGGTACGGTGTTTCTACCGCTATCGGAATTGGTGGAGACCCAATTATTGGAACCACAACTAAAGATGCTTTAGAACTTTTCATCAACGATCCAGAAACCGACGCTGTTGTTATGATTGGAGAAATTGGAGGTAGCTTGGAAGCTGAAGCAGCAAGATGGTATAAGGCCAGCGGTTCCAAAAAACCAGTGGTGGGATTTATCGCAGGACAAACGGCTCCAAAAGGTCGAACAATGGGACACGCAGGAGCAATCGTGGGTGGAGCTGATGATACCGCACAGGCAAAAATGGCAATCATGCGTGAAAACGGAATTCATGTAGTAGATTCTCCGGCTGAAATTGGCAATACCGTAGCATCCGTTCTTCAATAAAATACAAACACAAATGATATGAAAAAAATAATCTTCGCTTCCGCACTCTTGAGTTCGCTCTTGTTGTCGGCACAGTTTAGTTTCGATACCACGCGGTATGGGGTTACTGGCGGCGCCACCTACTCCAGGATCACCAATGCGCACAATCCTTCCGGGCCACTTTATTCATTCTATGGTGGATTTTTAGCCCTTATTCCTATTAACGACTCGGAGCAGTTTTTCCTGCAACCCGAAGTGGAATATCTTGGTGCCGGTGAAAGTGGTCGTGATAGCGACGCAAAAGGATATCCCGGTTACGATGCGATATATGCCAATCATTATATCAGTATCCCGATCTACTTTAAGGCCTATTTTTCTGAAGCCGAATCCGAATTTTTCGGGGTAGCAGGTCCTAAGTTTAATATTTTGTTGGGGCAAACTATTAAGGATGCACCTTTAAAATATACTGTGGATGGGGATCCTGCAACTGGCGTCAACGGAAAAGCGGCCTCATTTAATTTTGCTTTAGGATTTGGTTTGGGCTACTCTTACAAACGTAAACTTGAAGTTACTGCTCGGTACGACCTTGGTTTGAGCAATACATACAAAGGATTGATGAGTGAGCTTGCCAAAGATCCCAATACGCAGAAAAGCAAATCGGAACAAGTGCTTAGTGTTGGTTTAAGCTATATTTTTGATTAAGCAATTTTGAATCATAAAGCAAATCCCGTCAGCTGTTGTTGATGGGATTTTTTTGTTAAAGGTATCGAAGCAGTTTTGTCATTGATAATACCATTGACATCTTTTAGTGATTTTATTGGATGTTAAGTGTTGAACGATAAGCGAGTGTGGTTTGTCTTTAAGAACAGATGATTCCATTCTAATTGTTAATACATCTTAGCTTAAACCGGAAATTTTTCCATCACGGTCAATCGTCATTCTTTCCGCAGCTGGAATGCTTGGTAAACCAGGCATTCTCATCATATCGCCTAAGATCGGAATGATAAAGCCGGCGCCTGCAGCAAATTCAAATTCTCTTACTGTGATTTTAAAATGAGTCGGTCTGCCGATTTTTGTTTCATCATCGGTGAGCGATTTTGGCGTTTTCGCCATACAGATCGGTACTTTGTCGAAGCCCAAGTCGTAGATGGTTTTCAGTTGATTTTTAGCTTTTTGAGAATAAACAACCGATTCGGCACCGTAAATTTCTTTAGCTATGGTCTCGATTTTATGTTCCACAGGATCGTCCACTTTATATAACGGTTGGAAATCGTTTCCGCAATGGGCAGCGCAATGAACTACTTCTTCCGCAAGTTCCGTCATTCCGGCACCTCCTTTGGTAAACTCTTCGGCTAGAATTGCTTTTACACCGAGTTGCGCACATTCTTGCTGTACGAAACTGATTTCTTCTTCCGAATCCGTCATGAACTTGTTGATGGCCACAATGGGTTTTAATCCGAATTTAAAGCTGTTTTCAATATGTTTTATAAGATTGGCAATCCCAATTTTTACAGAAGAAAGATGAGGCGTTTCATATTCTCCTTTTTTTGCACCGCCGTGGTAGCGCAAAGCCCTTATCGTAGCCACAATCACCACTGCGTCAGGTTTCAGATTTCCGTAATGACATTTGATATGGAGGAATTTTTCCGCACCCAAATCTGCACCGAAACCGGCTTCTGTCACCACATAATCTGCAAGCGAAAGCCCAGTTTTTGTAGCAATAATCGTGTTGGTTCCCTGCGCAATATTGGCGAAAGGACCACCATGAAGTATGGCAGGATTACCCTCTAAACTCTGAACAAGGTTTGGTTTTATCGCGTCTCTAAGCAAAATAGCCATTGCGTTTTCAGCTTTTAGATCCCGGGCAAAAACAGGTTTTCTGTCGAAGGTATATCCCACGAAAATACGACCAAGACGATTTTTCAGGTCTTCGAAATCTTTGCTCAGGCAAAGTATAGCCATCACTTCACTCGCTGGGGTAATGTTGAAGCCCTCTTCCCGCGTGATGCCGTTATTGCTGCCACCCAAACCTACCACAATATGCCGCAGCGATCGGTCGTTCATATCCATCACGCGTTTCCAAACAATGGTTCTGGGATCGATGTTCAGCGTATGTTTTCTATTTTGTAAATTGTTGTCGATGAGCGCCGAAAGCAGGTTGTTGGCTTTTTCAATTGCTGCAAAGTCACCGGTAAAGTGCAAGTTGATATCTACCATAGGAATTACCTGTGCATAGCCACCGCCGGCAGCACCGCCTTTCACTCCGAAAACCGGACCCAGCGAAGGCTCGCGCAGCACCGCGATGGATTTTCTTCCAATCTTGTTCAGCCCATCATTCAGCCCCACGGAAACCGTTGTTTTTCCTTCACCGGCAGGAGTTGGGTTGATGGCGGTAACCAGAATCAGTTTTGCTTTCGAAATCTTGTCTTCATCAATGTATTTTAATGGAATTTTGGCTTTGTATTTTCCATAATATTCTAAATCATCATTGTCGATTCCTATTTTTTCAGCAATGTTTTTGATGTGGCTTATAGACGCAGATTCTGCAATCTCAAGGTCAGTTGGAAAACTCATAATGGGGTTTTTTAAAGAGAATCAAATATAACAAAATCCTGCGTGGTTTAGAAATATTGAAGGGTGTGAAAAGTCACAATTTTCTGTCTGAAGTATGCTAGTTATTAAAGAAGTGGCTTTTTATTTTAATCGGAAAGCGGTAACGGAAATGGTGATATTAAATCTTTTGTTGCGAGTGATGTTGAGGTGTCGAATCGGTCAAAAAATCCGTAAATTTGCAGATTCCCAATTGTATTGAAATTGGGAACATTGACCTTCAAAATGAGCATGCAGTTTGAATAGGAAAAGGAGCTGATTTATCATTTAAAGTCAAATTATAAAGGATTAATGCGGTTTTGTAAAGACCGAATTCAAAAATCAGAAAATGCATAAAGCAACCAACCCGGAGCAGCAGCCGGCCGACCATAAAGAATACATTGAAGTTTACGGTGCCCGCGAACACAATTTGAAAAATATTTCTGTCAGGATTCCAAGAAATGAATTGGTTGTAATTACCGGTTTGTCGGGAAGCGGGAAATCATCGCTTGCCTTCGATACTATTTTTGCGGAAGGACAGCGTCGGTACATAGAAACATTTTCGGCCTATGCACGCCAGTTTTTGGGCGGTTTGGAAAGGCCCGATGTCGATAAAATTGACGGTTTGTCGCCTGTAATCGCCATTGAGCAGAAAACCACCAATAAAAATCCCCGCTCAACGGTAGGAACCGTGACCGAATTGTACGATTTTCTTCGACTTCTTTTTGCGCGGGTTTCGGATGCCTATTCAATGAGTACCGGCAGAAAATTAGTGAGTTATACCGAAGAGCAAATTCTGGATACCATCAAAGAAAATTTTAATGGTGAGAAAGTAATGTTGCTTGCACCGGTGATTCGTTCCCGTAAAGGTCATTACCACGAGCTTTTTGTGCAGATGGCTAAGAAAGGATATTCGCAGGCAAGGGTTGATGGAGAACTAATGGACATTGAATATGATCTTAAACTCGACCGCTACAAAACACACGATATTGACATCGTAATTGACCGTTGGATTATTGGTGAAAACGCTACCGAGAACCGAATGGATAAATCGCTGAGAACGGCGATGGAGATGGGAGAAGGAACCATTGGATTGCAGAAACTGGGTGAGACCAATATCCAATATTTCTCCAAAAACTTAATGGATGCTGAAACCGGTGATTCCCTTGCATTGCCCGAACCCAATACCTTTTCTTTTAATTCACCAAAGGGCAGTTGTCCCCATTGCAAAGGGTTGGGAACCATTAAAAAAGTGAATGCCGATTATTTTGTCGAGAATCCTAAGCTTTCCATTAATCAGGGAGGTTTATTACCATTGGAAGATATAAAATCGAACAAATGGATTTTATCTCAGCTGAAGAATATTCTCGAAGTTTTCGATCTCGATTTGTCGTCGCCCATCAAAGATATTCCTCAGGAAGGGTTAGAATTGATGTACAACGGTGCTCATAAGGAAGTGTCAAAAGTGCTGAAACATGCAGGAATCACAAAAAAAATAAAAGTCAATTTCGATGGTTTGGTATCGGTGATTGAAGAAATGATTGAAGACAAAGAGAGCTACGACGCCGTGTTGCTTGAAAGACATTTTACCACCGAGGAAGTTTGCCCAGCATGTAAAGGGGCAAGGTTGCAACCTTCAAGTTTAAGTTTTAAAATTGATGGCAAAAGCATCGCGGATATTAATGCGCTCAGTTTGGCCGATCTTAAGGATTGGCTGCTTGAGGTGGAAGATAAGTTCAGCGAGAAAAATAAGATTATTGCACACGAAATTTTAAAGGAAATTTCCACACGGCTACAGTTTCTGCTTGATGTGGGCTTGGATTATCTGAGTTTAAGCAGAAGTTCCAGAACGCTTTCTGGAGGCGAGTCGCAAAGAATTCGGTTGGCTACGCAGATCGGTTCGCAGTTGGTGAATGTCCTTTATATTTTGGATGAACCTTCAATTGGTCTTCATCAAAGGGATAACGAACGGCTGATTCATTCCTTGCAAAATCTTCGCGACATCGGTAACTCGGTTATTGTTGTGGAGCACGATAAAGACATGATTTTGGATGCAGATGAAGTATTGGATATTGGTCCGCGTGCCGGCAAATTTGGCGGCGAAGTCTTGTGGCAAGGAAATCCTAAAGATTTACTGAAAGCCAATACCATCACCGCCGATTACCTCACCGGAAAACGGAAAATTGAAGTTCCGAAAGAACGAAGGGCAGGAAACGGAAAGTTCTTAGTGTTGAAAGGGGCTACAGGAAATAATCTTAAAAATGTAAATCTGCAGATTCCTTTGGGAAAATTGGTTGTGGTAACCGGTATTTCAGGAAGCGGAAAATCTTCACTCATCAACGGTACGCTTTATCCTATCCTGAATCGGCATTTTTACCGAAGTGTGCAGGAGCCATTGCCTTATAAAAAGTTTGAAGGCATCGAAAATATTGATAAAATTGTTGATGTGGACCAAACACCGATTGGCAGAACGCCACGTTCGAATCCCGCGACATACACCGGCATGTTCACTGATATTAGAAACCTTTTTGCCGAGCTGCCGGAATCTAAAATTCGCGGATACAAAGCCGGGAGATTTTCTTTTAATGTGAAAGGAGGACGATGCGAGACTTGTCAGGGAGGCGGTTTAAAGGTAATTGAGATGAACTTTCTTCCAGATGTTTATGTGCATTGCGAAACTTGCAACGGTAAACGATTTAACCGTGAAACACTGGAAGTACGGTATAAAGGAAAATCCATTTCGGATGTGCTGGAAATGACGATTGATGAAGCTGTAGATTTCTTCGCACCGATTCCTAAGATTTTCAGCAGAGTGAAAACCCTGCAGGATGTTGGTTTGGGTTACATCACGCTGGGTCAGCAATCGACAACGCTTTCGGGAGGTGAAGCCCAACGGATTAAGCTTGCCACAGAACTCGCCAAGAAACAAACCGGAAATACGCTATATATTCTGGATGAGCCCACAACTGGTCTGCATTTCGAAGATGTAAAAGTACTGATGGAAGCCGTTAACAAACTCGTTGATCTTGGCAATAGTTTTATTATTATTGAGCATAATATGGATGTCATTAAATTGGCCGATTACATCATCGACATTGGTCCGGAAGGAGGAAAACATGGTGGGAAAATTGTTGCCGAAGGAACACCTGAGGACATCGTGAAGTCTAAAAAATCCTTAACCGCACCGTTTCTTAAAAAGGAACTTTCCTGATCTTTCGTTTATTGCCGAAATAGTATGTAAATCAATTATTTTTTTTCACAAGATCGTCATACTTTTTTATGAGGTAAGGTGTGTTTTGTCACTTACTGAAATAATTCCCTGGTTTTGAATAATTTTATTATATTGATAATCAATACTTTACTTTTGTATATTTTCTAATGTTAACTGAATGTGAACAGAAAGTGAATTAAGTATTAATTAAAATTTCTATATTTGTTTATCAATATTTATTAACCAATCAATTAATCCTTACCCATGAAAAAGATTATTTTAAGAACAGCAGCGGTTTTGATGATGGTTTTTACTGTATCTGTTTTAAATCAGGCGAAAGCACAAAGTAATACCATTGAAGAAATTAAGCTGAACCCGAACGACGGTTTTGGCGAGTTGCGCAGTTTAGTCATCAACCATTTCGACTTTACCAACCCCAATTTTTCCAGTGGCGTTGTTCATTCGGACGTGCAATTCAGCATTGCAGACAATGGCAAAATTACAAATGTGCGTGCCAATGGCGATTGCAAGTATGTTTCGCAAGAATTAGAAACGGTGATGACGCACTTGCTATACAAAGTTGACGTATCAAAATTGAATAAAAATATGATGGCATCTTCTTATGTGATGCCTGTCAATGTTCTCATCAATCGATAGTTTTTAGTCATTAGTAATGTGAAACCGGACTTTGTGTTCGGTTTTTTTATAGCTTTACTTCAATTAAAACTTCTTGATATGAACTACGAAATTCGAGCAATGGCGCCTGATGATGCGCAACGCGTACTTGATATTTTCAAACAAGGCATCGATGGTGGAAACGCTACTTTTGACACTGAAGTACCTAGTTGGGAAGTGTGGGACAGTAAATTCTTAAATATTTGTCGTTTTGTTTTGGAAGATGAGCAAGGTGAAATTGTAGGTTGGGCTGCATTGCAACCGATCAGCAGAAGAGTGTGTTTTTCTGGTGTTGCCGAGGTGAGTATTTATCTTGATGAAGCTGTGCAGGGACAAGGTTTGGGGCAAATGATGCTCAAAAAAATAATTCTCGATAGTGAAGAACACGGCTTCTGGACGTTGCAGTCGGGCATTTTTCCGGAGAATAAAGCCAGTATTGCTGCTCATTCCAAATTGGGATTTCGGGAAGTGGGCGTTCGTGAAAAATTTGGTGTAATGAATGGCGTATGGCGCGATGTGTTGCTAATGGAAAAACGGAGCCAGGTAGTCGGTATGTCCTGATTATAAATCATAACAAAAGCGGGTTGTATTCCCGCTTTTGCTATGTAGAACCCATTTTATATTGGGTTAATTTCGATCGATACTGCCCATTACTTTTTGGGCAAAACCGTTTAAGGCATCTTTTTCACTCATTCCGTTTTTTACGCTTTGATGAACTTCAAGAGCGCCGCAAATGTCGGTAATGATTTCGCCCACTACATTGAGGTCTTCTTCTTTTGTTCCCCGAAATTCAGAGAAAGATTCTAAGACTTCCAGCGTTTTTTCCAGGTTTTCTGGCGTTTGCGTCTGGTAAAACTGTCGGATGATGGGGAGCTTCATTACTTTAATTCGTTAAAAAGATTAATAAGTACTTCTTGCTGATTGGTTTGCACCTGATTCTGTAACTCACCATTGCTGAAAATAGCGAAGGTGGGTAAATTATCAACAGTAGCAAGTTTTCTGCTTTCCGGTAGTTTTTCTGCATCCACATAAAGGAAGGGGATTGCTTCATTTTCGGATGCCAGTTTTTTGAATTTTGGTTTCATGATACGGCAGTTCCCACACCAGGATGCGCCATATTGAACGACTACTTTATTATTGTCTGCAACCACTTGTTGCAAGGTATCTTCTGCTAATTCTGTGTACATTTTGTTAGACTTTAAAATTTTAAGTAACTGTTGTAGTGTACTGATCATAAAAGCTACAACAGTTTTCTATTGTTTTTTGCTTTCGGAAAGAATTAACCGTTGTGTGAAGAAAGATACTCAGCAGTAGACTCCCGGTTAGCTTTCATTGCATCTTTTCCTTCTTCCCAATTGGCAGGGCATACTTCACCAAATTTTTGAACGTGAGTGTAGGCATCAATCAATCTTAAATATTCTTTAACGTTTCTTCCAAGAGGCATATCGTTTACCGATTCATGGAAAATTTTTCCAGTTTCGTCAACAAGGTAAGTGGCTCTATAGGTAACGTTGGATCCGGTGAAGAACTCGTTGCCTTCTTCATCAAATTCAAATTCCTGATCCACAATGCCCAAAACATTCGCAAGTTGACGATGTGTGTCGGCAAGGATGGGATAGGTAACACCCTCAATTCCTCCGTTGTCGCGTGCGGTGTTCAGCCAAGCGAAATGCACTTCATTGGTATCGCAAGAAGCACCAATAATTTTGGTATTTCTTTTTTCAAACTCAGGAAGTGCTTCCTGAAAAGCGTGAAGCTCCGTAGGGCACACAAAAGTAAAATCTTTAGGATACCAGAACAGAAGTACTTTTTGCTGGTTTTTGGTTGCTTCTTCAAAGATGTTGATTTTCAAATCATCACCCATTTCACTCATTGCATCGATACTGATGTTGGGGAATTTTTTTCCTACTAATGACATAATATTTTGTTTTTAAATTTAGACAGTGCAAATGTACAGTAAGTTTATCAATCAAAAAACGATTTGTTATTTATAAAATCTATTATAGCAATATTTCCTTAAAGTTAAAATTAAAATCTTAACTTCACAACAATAAAATAGTAGTAATGAAAAAAGTTCTGATTATTCTGCTGGTCCTTTTTGTGCTGATTCAGTTTTTTCCTATTGATAAAAGTAATCCGGTTCCAAGTCCACAAATGGATTTTCTAACGATCAAGAAGACGCCGGAATCTACAGCAAACCTCATTAGAAACGGTTGCTACGACTGTCATAGCAATGAAACGAAATATCCATGGTATTCAAATATACAACCGGTGGGCTGGTTGCTGAAAAATCATATTACAGAAGGACGTAAGCAATTGAATTTTTCCACCTTTGCAACTTATAATCCAAAGAAACAGGCACATGTATTGGACGAGGCGGCAGAGATGATCTTGAATGACAAAATGCCCATGGATTCTTATAAACTCAACCATCCTGAAGCTCAGTTTTCAAAAGGTCAGAAACAGGAAATGATGGAGTATTTTAAACTTTTGGCGCAAGATATCCGTATTTTAAACCCCATTTCAAATCAACATGAATGATCTTGATGCTTCAAAATATTATATTTTTTACGACGGCCAATGCGGATTCTGTAACCATTGGGTAAAATGGATTTTGAAAAATGATAAAAAAGAGAGGTTTCTCTTTTCTGCAATACAATCCGAATTTGGGCAGCGTTTTTTGAAAGATAGAAACTTACCCACTCAATCCTTGAAAACCCTTTACCTTTGGAAGCCGGGATCCTATTTTCTTACCAAGTCTCAGGCGGTTTTTGCAATAGGACGTATTTTGGGTGGTGTTAATGCGGTTTTTGGTCATTTCAATTTCTTACCCACGATAATGACGGATTTCTTATATGATCAGGTTTCTAATAATCGCCTGAAATTTTCATCACAAAAATGCATGGTTCCTGATGAAGATCAACGCAAGAGATTCGTTGAGAAATAGTCTTCAACCATCATCGAAACATGGAGGAAAGGCATTTGTCCTACTCACCTGCTATGGATAAATTTCACTTAAAAATCCCAAACTTTTTTATCTTTGCAAATATGGAATACAATACCCAACGCACGCATCTTCATTTGCCGGAGTATGGCAGAATTATACAACAATTGGTTGAACGCTGCAAAGAACTTCCCACTAAACAAGAAAGGAGCGAACTGGCAGTTGCCATCGTAGATTTCATGGGGCAAAGAAACCCTCAGCTTCGGGATGAGCAGAATTATAAACACAAACTTTGGGACCATCTTTTTATTTTGGCTGATTACGATTTGGATATCGATTCGCCTTACCCTTTGCCAACTCGAGAGGAAATGGCTGTTAAACCTAAAAAAATGGATTATCCGCTTTTGCAGGGTGAGTTTAAATTTTACGGTAAAAGTATTCTCCAGCTCATCGAGAAAGCCATAGAGTTGGAAGCCGGTGAAGAAAAGGATGCACTGATACAAGTGATCGCCAACAACATGAAAAAATCCTATAATGTTTACAATAAGGAGCATGTGCAGGATGAAGTTATTTTTCGGCACCTTAAGGATTTATCCGAAAACCGGCTTGATCTTACCGGCATCGACTCGCTCGATAAAAGTAAAATATACTACGCCTCCAACCGAAATAACAAGAACAATAATAATAGCAAGAACAGCAGCCAGAATAAAAGGAGAAACTTCCATAATAACAAGAATAGAAAGTAATGAGCGGAACATTTCAGATAAGAGGTGGAAAAAAGCTGCACGGTGAAATTACGCCGCAAGGTGCTAAAAATGAAGCACTCCAAATTTTGTGTGCCGTGTTGCTCACTGATGAGGAAGTAAGAGTAAAAAATATTCCCGACATCCATGACGTCAACCGCCTGATAGAAATATTGGGGGATTTTGGAGTGAAGATTACTAAAAATGCGCATGGCGATTATACTTTTAAAGCTGATCATATCAACTTTGATTATATAAAATCTAAAGAGTTTAAGAATGACGGTGCCAAACTTCGGGGTTCCATTATGCTTCTGGGTCCAATGTTGGCAAGGTTTGGCGAGGCGTATATGCCCACTCCTGGTGGCGACAAAATAGGGCGACGCAGGCTCGATACGCATTTTCAAGGATTGGTAGAGTTAGGCGCATCTTTTCATTATGACGAAGCAGAGTATTTTTACTCATTAAAAGCAAAAGAACTTAACGGTAAATTTATTTTGCTGGAGGAAGCTTCCGTTACAGGAACTGCCAATATTGTGATGGCCGCAGTTTTGGCCAACGGGAAAACAAGAATTTATAATGCAGCATGTGAACCTTACTTACAGCAACTCTGCAAAATGCTGAACCGAATGGGAGCTAATATTTCGGGTATCGGCTCGAATCTGCTTACCATTGAAGGGGTTACTCATCTTCACGGAACGGAACATACCATGCTGCCCGATATGGTTGAGATTGGTTCATGGATCGGACTTGCCGCAATGACAAAGTCTGAAATGACCATTAAAAATGTGAACTGGAATCAACTTGGTGTCATTCCCAATACGTTCCGCAAGCTAGGTATTGAACTTGATCAAAGTGGTGATGATATTTTTATTCCGGCGCAGGAACATTACAAAATCCAAAAGTTTATCGACGGTTCTATTCTCACAGTTTCGGATGCGCCATGGCCCGGATTTACCCCCGATTTGTTGTCGATTATTTTGGTGGTTGCCACACAGGCAAAAGGCACCGTTTTGGTTCATCAGAAAATGTTTGAATCCCGTCTTTTCTTTGTGGATAAACTGATCGATATGGGGGCTCAAATTATATTGTGTGATCCGCACCGCGCCACGGTTGTAGGTCTTAATCATGAATCTCCTCTCCGCGGGACAACAATGATTTCCCCGGATATCAGAGCAGGAAATGCACTGTTAATTGCTGCACTTTCGGCGCAAGGTAAATCTATTATTCATAATATAGAACAGATCGATCGAGGTTACGAAAATATCGACGGTAGGTTGCGCGCTTTAGGAGCAGATATTGAAAGAATTTAACGGTTTAGTGATTTTTTTAGCTGGGTAAAGGTCTTTTCTTATTGTGAGGGCGGCACGGAGTGCCGAACAATGCTTGACCTCATACGTTTACGTTTGAGACCCGAGTCTAAGGAATTGTAGTGAAATTTAACTGATTAAGATCTTTCTCAATCTTCATCAAAATACCTTTCATCAATATCGATTTGATGTTCAGAAAGCAGTCGTCTTATTTCAATTAGTGTAGATTCAGTTTGATGAATTTTTCTTTGGTTTTTGATGTAGTCAATCACCATTTCCTTGTCTTTGTCAGAGTACGTTAGTGCGCAGTATTTAGCTGCCCACGAATGAAAATCGGGGAAATCATCATGATTTTCATCCAGCCATTTGTGGGTAGCATTTTTGAGTTTTTTTACAAATTCGGAAACAGAAATTGTTGCATGAAGTTGTACAAAAATATGAACATGGTCAGGCATGCCGTTGATTCTATATAAAACTGATTTGTGATTTTTGATAAACCCCCAAATGTAGCGATAGAGTTGCTCGGATTTTTCATCAGGAAGTGTCGGGCTTCCATATTTTGTTCGGAAAATTATATGGTAAAGAAGTCTTGTATAGCTCATTGTTATTCAGTTGAAGATTATTAGTTTTGTGAATTCTGTGCCCAAATCTTAGCATTGGGTCAAGCATAGTTAAGCACTCCGTGCTTATCCACAAATCTACTTAATTTTATACTTTTCGGCTTAAATGATTTACGTGGCGGCACGGAGTGCCGAACAATGCTTAACCCTGCACGTTCACGTGTAGGGAATTTTTTGAAGTATTGATACACCACATTTTTCGCTATCTTTGCAAAAATTTTTGGGCTCGGAAAGTCCGGGTAACCCATTCTTTAATCATAGACAAACGAGGTTTTAGCAGATAGCGACGAGATTTAAACATCTTTCGTTGTTTGTTCTTAAATCTTTTGGACTATTATAGAAACAAATTTATGAGTAACATTGTCGCCATAGTTGGGCGTCCTAACGTAGGAAAATCCACATTATTTAATCGTTTATTAGAAAGAAGAGAAGCTATTGTAGACGCTACTGCGGGAGTTACCCGTGATCGTCATTACGGAAAATCAGATTGGAATGGAGTAGAGTTTACCGTCATTGATACAGGTGGTTATGAAGTAAATACAGAAGATGTTTTTCAGGAAGAGATTTCAAAACAAGTACAACTAGCGATTGATGAGGCCACTTCCATTATTTTTATGATGAATGTGGAAGATGGATTAACGGATACGGATCAGGAGATATATGAAATGTTGCGGCGTGCCAACAAACCGGTTTATTATGTAGTGAACAAGGTAGATTCGGCAAAAGAACAGTTGGCGGCTACAGAATTTTATCAGTTGGGAATTGAACATTATTACACACTTTCATCTGCAACGGGCTCTGGAACAGGAGAATTGTTGGATGATATAGTTGCGCAGTTTCCTACGACGGAGTATAAAGATCCTTTTGAGGGTTTGCCCAAAATAACCATTGCGGGAAGGCCGAATGTTGGAAAATCTACATTAACCAATGCCTTGCTGGATGTAGAGAGAAACATCGTTACTGATGTTGCGGGAACTACGCGTGATTCAATTGAAACATTGTACAACAAGTTTGGGCATGAGTTTGTGTTAGTGGATACAGCTGGGATGCGCCGTAAAGCGAAGGTAAAAGAAGATCTTGAGTTTTATTCTGTAATGCGCTCGGTGCGGTCTATTGAATTTTCCGACGTGGTTATTATTATGATAGATGCTACGCAAGGTTGGGAATCTCAGGACATGAATATTTTTGGGATTGCTCAAAAAAACAGAAAAGGAATAGTAATTCTTGTCAATAAGTGGGATTTGGTAGAAAAAGAAACCAATACCATGCGTGATTTCGAGAATGCCATTAAAGCAAAGATTGGTCAGTTCACCGATGTTCCGATTCTTTTTGTTTCAGCTTTAACGAAGCAAAGAATTCTGAAAGCAGTAGATGTGGCGATGGAAGTTTATAAAAATAGAGCGAAGAAAATAAAAACTTCAAAGCTCAATGAAGTAATGCTTCCTATATTCGAGAATACGCCGCCGCCGGCACTGAAGGGGAAATATATCAAGATCAAATATTGTGTACAGCTTCCTACACCAAGTCCACAGTTTGTATTTTTCTGTAATCTTCCGCAGTATGTGAAGGAACCTTACAAGCGGTTTACCGAGAACCAGCTTCGAAAAGAATTTGGTTTTACAGGTGTCCCGATTGAAGTCTATTTCCGACAAAAGTAAATCGATTAAACTATGGAGGTGCTGAGAAAAACGCAGAGAACTCAGTGTCCTCGGCGAAAACTTTGTTTCTCTGTGCTAAATATTTTTAATAAATGGTAACAGTACTGTCCGACAATTTTTCATTAGTTAACTCATGGATCAATGATTTAAGAAACGTTGAGGTCCAAACCGACCGCATGAAGTTTCGAAGAAATATGGAACGTATCGGCGAAATTGCTGCCTTCGAAATCTCCAAAGGTCTTGAGCAAAAAGAAATCGAAATTACCACGCCTTTGCATAAAATTACAGTCAGAGAAGTTGCAGTACAGCCGGTTGTAACTACTATTTTAAGAGCGGGTGTTCCTTTGTTTCAGGGCGTTTTAAATTATTTTGACAAAGCGGATTGTGGTTTTGTGGCTGCTTATAGAAAGCATGATGCCAACGATTATTTTTCCATCAAACAAGATTATTTAACCTGCCCCAATATTGACGGACGTCCTTTAATTGTTGCAGATCCTATGCTTGCAACGGGCGCCAGTTTAATCGAAGCCCTTAAAGATTTGTTGAACCACGGTAAACCTACTCAGCTTCATATTGTTGCGGCTATTGCAGCAAAACAGGGTGTCGAAACATTGAAAAATGCATATCCTGAAGCACAGATTTGGATCGGAGCATTAGATGAAAATTTGACATCCAAAGGGTATATAACACCAGGTTTGGGCGATGCCGGAGATTTATCGTATGGCGAAAAACTGCAACGTTAGTCCACGGCCATTACTAAAACAGAAATCTTGTTGCCGGGGTTTTTCAAAATTTCCCAAGCGGCGTCGCTCATTGTATTTCCGGTGGTGAAGACGTCGTCAATCATCAGGATATGTTTATTCGAAATATCTTTTTGCAAGGTAAATTTTTTCTCAGAAATCAATCGCTCTTTACGGCTTCGGTTGGCTTGTGCTTTGTGATAATGGGTTCTTTGCAAAACCTCATGGTCAAAAGGAATTCCATAATGTTTTGAAAGGGTTTCTGTAAATAGATGAAGTTGGTTGTAGCCTCGTTTTTTCATTTTTTTTGGATGAAGAGGAATCGTTACCAAAAGATCCGGTTTCTCATCGCCAAATTCAATGTTTTGAATGATCCAGCTGGCGATTATCTTTCCAATTTTTTCTCGACTTGCATATTTTAATTGATGCAAAATCTTCTGGGTTAAGCCCTCTTTTTCAAAATGCATCAACGCAAAGGCATTTTCGACAGGAAAGAGCAACTTACATTGTTCTTTCAGTCTATTGTTCTCTTGAAACTGGAAATGAGTAAAGTGAATCTGTGAATAGCAATTTCCGCAAACCACCTCTGTGCCGGGAATAATTCGGTTACAGTGCAGGCAGCGATTGGGGAAAATCAAATCCAATAATGTTGCGTTCATTGTGCTTCATTTTAAGGTTCTACATCAAAGAAGTTCCTTTCTGATGGTGGCCACCGCTTTTTTCATGTTTTCATTAAAAGTCTCTTTTTCAATGCGAACGGGTGGAGCTTGTCGAACTTCACAGTTGGAAATACTGCAGGTTTCGCAGGTAACACCTACATTTTCAGTGATGATACGCTCGCTTTTTGCAAATTTTATCTTTTTTAAAGAGTTGGAATTCAGTAAAATACCAAGGCAGTAACTGCGATTAGTACCATCTGAAAATGGGTTTTTCTGTGAGGTGGAAATCACCAGATAGCTCAACCCGGAATCCTTATAATGCGAAATTTGTGCATCCGTCAGTTTCTCATTCTCCTTTAAATGAATCAGGTTTTTCACCGCCACCCATCTTCTGCAATAATGCTCATTGGTAGCTTTTGCGTGCGGTGCCTGTTGTTGGTTAAGGTGTAATTCTTTCATCATCAGTATTTTATCAGAGTCTTTCTTCTTGGTAAAGCACAGATAGAAAAGATCTTTAATACCCAGTTCTGATGGTAAAATATTGGTGAGGCGGTAATAGAAAGTTTCCGGTGAATTGGTGAAATGAATGACCATTTCATCAAACTTTTCGGGATTCCACGTTTTTTCGCCGATAAAATCTGAAAATTTGTCTACAATTTCTTCTTTTGAAATCAAAAGGCAACCGGCAAAATACGACGCATAAAAATTGTTCAATAGTTCTTCAAAACTTGTGAAATCTACCCAAGAATAGGTGTTGGGACGAGGAGAAAGTTCCAAAACATTGAAGCCAATTTCTTTGGCAAGAATAAAAACTTTTTGGTTTTCATCCAACTGATGGTTCAGGAGTAAAAGTTTTCGTTCGGGAATAAATAAAGAACGAAGGTTTTTTAGTACACCAGCATGGTCAAAATCTTCATATTGAATTTCATAGTCCAAATTTTCGATAAGGATCTTTTCTAATTTTTTTACATTCAATTTCTTTCCAAAACCCAGCTGGTGATTGGTCAAAAAATCAATCGCTTTTTGTTCTATTTCCGGAAAATAATTGTCATGCATTTCCTGAAAACTGCGCAGTACTGCGAAATAGAAACGTTCTTTTCCAAGATTGTAATTCTGCGAAATTTCAATCAATGTGTTGATAAAAGCGGTCACTTTTTTAGGCGCTTCGCTGATGATATTGATGAGGGAATTCCGGTTAATACCAAACAATTCCAGCGGTATTTCTTTGAAAAAATCAGATTTCAGAATTTCAGAAACAGGCGAAAGAGTTTTGTCTAATTTGGTGGAGACTAGATCGTCAAATTTGGCGTCCAAAACTTCTGAAAGATGAAGTATTTTATCGTGTTTTGGATATTTTTTTCCGTTTTCAATTTCGTTGAGGTAGGATTTTGAAAGTCCTGTTTTATCCGCTAAATCTTGCAGCGACCAGCTTTTTTTCTGGCGTTGCTGTTTTAGTTTCAGTCCAAAAATTGTTTTAATATACTCGCTGTCTGCAATCATTTTCAGGTAATAAAAACCAAAAATACAACTATTTCGCTAAAGTATGATTTAGCGAACGATATTCGTCATTTGTTAAACTTTGTTAAAGTTTTATTGGTTTATTATTGTGCTAATAATCAGTAATATATGATGAATAAAGCGTTTTAATGTGATCTGTTATTTTTGGTAGAATAAAATTTATTATAAATTAGCGAACGTTCGCTGTTGGTGAAAAAACTTTTTATATATTTGCTTCATCAACATCACAAAAAACTTCTTATGGAAACGCTGACAAAGTTTAAAATTAATCCCGAAAACCATTACTCATCTGTGTTTACAGAAGATTTGGTTGCTTTTTTGACTGCGCTTCACGAAAATTTTAATCTAAGAAGATTAGAACTTTTGGAGGATCGAAAAAATATTCAAAAAGAATTTGATAATGGTATTCTCCCAACTTTCCCGAAGGAAACAGAAACCATACGGAAAGGAAGCTGGAAGTGTGCACCGATTCCTGAAGATATTCTGGACAGGAGGGTGGAAATTACCGGTCCTGTCGATCGTAAAATGATTATCAATGCGCTGAATTCGGGCGCAAATTGTTTTATGGCCGATTTTGAGGATTCCAATTCGCCAACCTGGGACAACAATCTCGAAGGGCAGATGAATCTGACGGATGCCATCAACAAAACCATTTCGTTTGAAAATGAAGACGGTAAAAAGTATGAACTGAACGATAAAACTGCTGTTCTTTTTGTGCGTCCGAGAGGTCTTCACCTCAATGAAAAAAATATTTATGTTAATGGTGATGAAGCATCAGGTTCGCTGACGGATTTCGGAATTTACTTTTTCCGAAATGCGAAACAATTGCTGGAAAACGGTACGCGACCGTATTTTTATCTTCCGAAACTCGAACATTATAAGGAAGCAAGATGGTGGAATGAGGTGTTCGTATTTGCTCAAAATTACTTGCAAATTCCGCAAGGAACGATCAAAGCAACTGTTCTGATCGAAACCATCACCGCCTCTTTTCAGCTTGATGAAATTCTATTCGAACTAAAAGAACACTCCAAAGGATTGAATTGCGGACGCTGGGATTATATTTTTTCCTACATCAAAAAATTCAGAAATATCCCGAAATTTTTAGTTCCTGATCGCGATCAGGTAACGATGACTTCACCATTTATGGCGGCATACTCAAAAAGAGTAATTGAAACCTGCCACAAAAGAGGGGTTTTTGCTATGGGCGGAATGGCGGCACAAATTCCTGTAAAAAACAACGAAGAAGAAAATGAAAAAGCATTCGAAAAAGTTTCTGCCGACAAAGAGCGTGAAGTGAGGAACGGACACGACGGAACTTGGGTGGCGCATCCTGCGCTGGTAAAGGTGGCGAAGGATATTTTTGATGAATTGATGCCGACGCCTAACCAGATTGATAAGCAATTTAATTACCAAATCACTGAGGAACAACTCCTCGAAATTCCGAAAGGAACAATCACCGAAAACGGAGTTCGCAAAAACATCAACGTCGGAATTCTCTACATCGAATCGTGGTTAATAGGCGTTGGAGCTGCAGCGATTTACAATCTGATGGAAGATGCAGCAACAGCCGAAATTTCCAGAACACAAATTTGGCAATGGCTGAAAAACAAGGCCGTGCTTGATAACGGAGAAACCTTAACGAAGGATTTAGTTTTGGAATTTCAAGAAGAAGAACTCGAAAAAATCAGAGAATACGTGGGCGAAAAAAGGTACAACTCCGGGAAATTTGAACTCGCCACTCAACTCTTTGATGAATTGATTTTCGACGACAACTTCGAAGAGTTTTTAACGTTAAAAGCATATCCTTTTATATAGAGTATGGTTTACAGGTATCGCTTGAGGGTTTTTGAAATTCTGACCAAACTTAATTGCCGATAACCAATAACCGATAATTGACAACCAAAAATAATTTAAAATCCAAATACAATGAACACAAGAGAACAAATCCAACAGTTAGAAAAAGAATGGCTGGAAAATCCAAGATGGAACGGCATTAAAAGACCGTATACCGCTGAAGAAGTATTGAAACTTCGCGGAAGCTACAAAATTGACTATACCATTGCGACTGAAATGTCCAAAACGCTTTGGCAAAAACTAACGACTAGAGATTTTGTTGCAGGTCTTGGCGCATTGACGGGAAATCAGGCCGTTCAGGAAGTGGATGCCGGTTTGGAAGCCATCTATCTTTCCGGATGGCAGGTGGCGGCAGATGCCAATCTTTCCGGGGAAATGTATCCGGACCAGAGTTTGTATCCAGCGAATTCGGTGCCTTCTGTGGTGAAAAAAATCAATAATGCGTTGTTGAGAGCAGATCAAATTCAGTCCGTAAGCAATGTGGATGAAGTGAACCGTAAAAATTATCTCGTGCCAATTGTTGCCGATGCAGAAGCCGGTTTCGGGGGAAACTTGAACGCGTTCGAACTGATGAAACAAATGATCGAATCCGGAGCTGCCGGTGTTCATTTTGAAGATCAATTGTCTTCAGCCAAAAAGTGCGGTCATTTGGGCGGGAAAGTGTTGGTTCCGACGCAGGAAGCGATCAATAAACTCATTGCAGCGCGTTTAGCAGCCGATGTTTGCGGTGTTCCGACCGTTTTGGTAGCCAGAACCGATGCGGATGCTGCTGATTTGCTGACCTCCGATATTGATGAAAGAGATCATTCATTTGTGGTGTCGGGCGAAAGAACTTCCGAAGGTTTTTTCAAAGTGAATAATGGAGTAGAGCAGGGCATTGCAAGAGGACTTTCGTATGCGCCGTATGCCGACCTGATCTGGATGGAAACCTCCAATCCTGATTTGGATTACGCAAGACGTTTTGCAGAAGGAATTCATGCAAAATTTCCTGGTAAAATGCTGGCGTATAACTGTTCGCCTTCCTTCAACTGGGCCGCAAAATTATCCGTACCGGAAATGGAAACTTTCCGTGAAGAATTGGCAAAAATGGGGTACAAATTCCAGTTTATCACCTTGGCAGGTTTCCATGCATTAAATACGGCGATGTTTGAGTTGGCTTCCGCTTACAAAGAAAGAGGAATGGCGGGCTACAGCGAGCTTCAGGAGCGTGAATTTGCTTTGCAAAGCAAAGGTTTCCGTGCGGTGAAACACCAAAGTTTCGTGGGAACCGGGTATTTTGATGCCATTCAAACCGTTGTAACTTCCGGAAGTGCTTCTACCACAGCATTGGCTGGATCAACCGAAGAAGAACAATTCCATTGATTTTTTTAGAAACAGGGGAAAAGAGAAAAGTCTTGTATGTCGCTTCTAAAAAGAAACATGCAATATCCATCGTTAATTATTATTATTATTGTTAGCCTTCCCGATTTTTTGGGGAGGTTTTTTTGTGGGGCGTGTCCCTTTCCTTCGCTTTTCCCGCGGCGTCGGGTCGCTACATCCGCTGCAATTCCTCGATCATCGACGCTCGCTTCGCTCGCGCCGCTGCCCTGCGGGATTTCCGCTACCATCGCTCACGCGGGAGATTTTCCGTTTTATCATTTGGGATTTGAGAAGTAAGACTTTTCATTCATTAACCAGCTACTAAAATCGAACCTCTAAAAATCCCTATCTTTGCACCATGATTCGCATTACTAAAATTTTCACTTTTGAAACCGCGCATGTGCTTTACAACTACGATGGAAAGTGCAAAAATATGCACGGACACTCCTATAAACTTTTTGTTACGGTAAAAGGAAATCCAATCAATGATCTGGAAAATCCGAAAAACGGAATGGTTGTGGATTTTGGCGATATTAAAAAAATCGTGAAGGAAGAAATTGTGGATGTTTGGGATCATGCGGTGTTGGTGAATGGAGCTTCGCCTCATAAAATGTTGGGCGAAAGTTTGGTGAATCAGGGGCATAAAGTGATTTATTGTGATTTTCAACCAACGTGCGAAAATATGTTGTACGAAATAGCGGCAAAAATTAAAGCAAAACTTCCAAGCCATGTTCAGTTGGCGTATCTAAAGTTGCATGAAACCGAGAATTCTTATGGAGAATGGTTGGCGGAAGAGAATTGATTTGCAAAAGGAATAAGGTACAATGTAAAAAGTACAATGTATTAATGATAAGTAAAAGTCTACGTGAAAAACATTCATACATTATTACTTTTAACCTTCATACAAAGGAATGAAAAACATCATTTTAGAAGATAACAAAAAAATCTACTTCGCTTCCGATCAGCATTTCGGAGCGCCCACTCCGGCAGAAAGCAAGCCGCGGGAAGAACGCTTCATTCGTTGGTTGGATGAAATTAAAAAAGATGCACAAGTTCTTTTTCTCATGGGCGACCTTTTTGATTTCTGGCATGAGTGGAAATATGTAGTTCCAAAAGGGTATATCCGCGTTTTAGGGAAAATTGCCGAACTCAAAGATTCAGGAATTGATATTTACTTTTTCGTGGGAAACCATGATTTGTGGATGAAAAACTACTTTGAGGAAGAACTCGGAATTCCCGTTTATTTTGAAAAGCAGACGTACGATGTTTCGGGTAAAAAATTCTTTTTGACTCACGGCGACGGACTCGGTCCTGGAGATAAAGGGTACAAAAGAATGAAAAAACTCTTTACGAATCCTTTGGCTCAATGGTTTTTCAAGTGGTTGCATCCCGATATCGCCATGAAAATTGCGGTGTATATGTCCACCAAAAACAAACTGATTTCCGGTGATGAGGACAAGAAGTTTTTGGGAGAAGACAAGGAATTTCTCATCGTTTATTCTAAAGAAAAACTCAAAAAAGAGCATTTTGATTACTTCGTTTATGGTCATCGTCATCTTCCCATGGTTTTGGATTTGGGAGAACATTCAAAATATGTGAATCTAGGCGACTGGATTTCGTATTTTACGTACGGAGTTTTTGATGGTAAAGAATTTAAGTTGAAAGAATTTGTTATTTAAACACAAAGACACAAAAGCATCACTAGGAATTCGGATTTGTTGATAAACCACAACCAGTTTTTAAGACACATAGAATGAGTGAAAATGAAATTTCGAAAATTATCTTTGAATGTGGATTGAAAATTCATAAAACACTTGGCGCCGGACTTCTGGAAAGTGCTTATGAAGAATGTATGTACTATGAACTTTGCAAAGCCGGACTTTTCGTCGAAAAACAAAAACCGATGCCTTTAATTTATGAAGAAATTGAATTAAATGTCGGTTATAGGATTGATCTGTTGGTTGAAAGAAAAGTTATTATAGAAATGAAAGCGTGTGCAGAATTGACAAATGTTCACTTTGCACAAACATTAACCTATTTAAAATTGAGCAATTGTAAACTGGGTCTTCTTATTAATTTCAATACGTTTCTGTTTAAAGATGGTGTAAGAAGAATTATCAATGGTAAATTATAATAGTGTCATAAAGGGGCGCTAAAATCATTGTGAAAACATTGTGTCATTGTGTTTTGAGCCATTCTGATGCTTTAAGAATTAGAGAGAAAACCAATAGATTAGTGTCGTAAAAAAAGACATCATAATCATTATGAAAACTGTGTGTCATTGTGTTTAAAACCATTTTCATGCTTCCAAAATTAGAGAGAAAATAAATAGAATAGTGTCGTAAAAAAGGCATTATAATCATTGTGAAAACATTGTGTCATTGTGTTTAAAACCATTTTCAATATAAAAACAGAGCAAGATTTCCTCGCTGCATGCTTGGAAACATTTCGGTATCAATACGAAAATGTTGAGGTTTATCGAAAGTTTGTCGATTATCTTCATATCAATATCAACGAAATTGATACGGTTGAAAAAATTCCCTTTCTGCCTATTGAGATGTTTAAAAATCATTTGGTGTTGGATGAAAATTCGAGCGCGGATCATTATTTTCAGAGTTCTGGAACTACACAAATGACCGTGCGTTCCAAACATTATATTGCGGATTTTTCTTTGTATGAAGAAAGTATTTACAAAAGTTTTGAACAGTTTATCGGAAAACCCGAAGACTATATTTTCTTAGGATTACTCCCGAATTATTCCGAAAATCCACATTCTTCGCTGATTTATATGGTGGATTATCTGATGAAAAAATCCGGCAAATCCGAAAACGGTTATTTTTTGTACAATCATGAGGATTTATTCAAATTATTAAATCGGCTTCAGGATAAAAAAATCCTTTTGTTTGGGGTTTCGTTTGCTTTATTGGACTTTCTTGATTTCTGCGCATCCAGTACAAATCCACTATTAAAAAATGAATCTTTAACCGTTATCGAAACGGGCGGAATGAAAGGTCGAAAAGAAGAAATGACCAAAGATGAACTGTTGAAAATTTTCAAAAAAGGTTTTGTAACCGATAAAATTTTCTCTGAATACTCGATGACAGAATTGCTTTCTCAGGCCTATTCGTTAGGGGAGAATATTTATCAAAGTCCAAATTGGATGCGTGTTTTAATCCGAAATACGGAAGATCCATTTTCGTATATGCAAGACGGTAGAACAGGCGCAATCAACATCATTGATTTGGCGAACCGGCATTCGTGTTCGTTTATTGCTACGCGGGATTTAGGAAAAATTGTTGGTGACGATGAGGTTTTGAAGAATACTCAAAATAATATTTTACAAAAACCATTTCAGGTGTTGGGAAGGATCGATCATTCGGATATTCGGGGATGTAGCTTGTTGGTTTCGTAAATTTTGGGATAAAAAAAACTTTGGAAAAATCATTCTCCAAAGTTTAATCTTTTATTTTTTTGAGTAATCTTAATGTTCTGTTACCGCATTTTGGTTGGTTTGAAGAAGAAATTTATAAAGCAGTCCTCCTACAACAGCTCCGCCAATTGGCGCAACCCAGAATAGCCAAAGTTGGCTCAATGCTTGTCCGCCTACAAAAACTGCTTGTGAAAGGGATCTTGCCGGGTTCACCGAAGTATTGGTAATCGGAATGGAAATCAGGTGGATCAATGTTAAACACAAACCGATGGCAATTCCCGCAAATTTTCCATTCGCAAATTTATCGGTTGCTCCCATGATGACGATTACGAAAAACAGAGTGAGTAAAAATTCAGCCAAGAATGCCTGATGTAAGCTGTAGCTTTTTCCGAAATAAACCGCTGAATCGTAGAAGTTTGTTGCGAAAGATCCTGCACTTCCGTCTCCGGTTCCACCATTAATACAGGCCAGAGAAGCGGCAGCTGCAATTGCCCCCACGCATTGTGCAGCCACATAAGGAAGTAATTCTTTTCCGGAAAACCTTCCACCTGCTAAAAGTCCGAAAGAAACAGCGGGATTAAAATGTCCACCAGAAATATGGCCTACCGCATAAGCCATGGTAAGAACGGTAAGTCCAAACGCAAGTGCAACACCAACAAGTAAAATACCAACCTGTCCTGTGCTTGCTGGTGCAATTTGAGAGGCGAAAATGGCGCTTCCGCAACCTCCGAAAACCAACCAAAATGTGCCGAAAAATTCAGCAAATAATTTTTTTGACATAGTGTTTTATTTTTTTAATTCAGTCAAATGTATCATTTTTTTATAGATGATCAACAAAGAATAAAGTTTTTTCATCGATTCCGTTTAATTTGAAGAATGTTCAACATTCACTCAATCATGGATATTTCATACCTTTGGTTATAATTTTTAGGTATGAATTTAGCGAAGTTCAAAATTATTTTGTGGGTGATCGGTATTCTGATGATTGTTATGTTGGGCGTTTTTATTTATCAAATGACGCAAACGCAGTCTGCGCAAATGATGACGGTTGTTTTTATGTTGTTGATCGGTTTGCTTTTAGGCGGGGTTATTGCTTTTCTGGCTTCTCGAAGTTTAAAAGCTGAACCGCCCGTTATCAGCGAAAGTTCACATACTATTGCAGAGAGTATGCGCAAGGTTTTTAAGGTGGTTTCTGCGGAAGGTCATTTTAATGAAATTTACAATTATGAGGAGACGAGCAAGATTTTCAACTTTATTCCATCCAAAAAACGTGCATTGGTCATTGTTTCAGCAAAAATTTTGGTGGGCTACGATTTTGAGAAATTTAAATGGGAAGTGGATGAGCAAACCCGAAAAGTTCGCTTATTGGAATTTCCTGCCCCTGAAATTCTTTCTACCGAAACCGACTATAAATATTACAATATCGAGGAGCAGTTTTTTAATCTATTCAGTAAAGAAGACTTAGCAAAAATTCAGCAGAACGGCAAAAAGCAAGTGATAGAAGCCGCGAAAAAATCACATTTGCCCGAGGTAGCTGCAGAGCAAATGCGGATGTTGCTGACGGAACTTCTGGAAACTAAAAACTTTATGCTGGAGAATCCTTCGGAGATTTTGGGTAGTGACAAACAGATCGAATACCACCAGAATAGCTGATGCTTTACTGTGTAAAAAAAGCGATATGTTTCATCTAATAAAACATTCATTTAATTATTGTAATTGCCCTATTTTTCTATACCTTTAATGCCCTTAAAAATTTAAATCCCTATATAAAAATTATTCAACAATGAAGTCTATTTACGCTTTTTTGCTGGCGATTGTATTGCCCATTTTTGGGTTTGCCCAGCAGAACATTACGTACTCGGTTAATCCGGCTACGTTTGACGAAACCGAGGCCATCACCATCACCTTTGCGGTGAACGAAGGAAACTTCGGGGTTGCTTCCTCTCATGCCCTTTATTTATGGGCTTGGTCGTTCGATACTGCTAATGCAAATGCAGATTGCCCGACCAACGGAACTTGGGGTGCATCAGGTTCTGCAAATAAACTAACTTATGTTTCCAGTTCTGGCGGAACGGGAACCTATACCTTCACCATGAATACGGTGAAATCTTTCTTCGGTAACCGCACAAATCCCCTTTCTAAAATTGGATTTTTGGTGAAAACGGTTGACGGCTCGACTAAATCGCAAGATATTTTGCTGAATGTAGGCAAGTTTCAGTTTAACCTTACCAATCCGCTTGCAGGAACCACGAATATCGTAGCCGCGGGGTCGGTGCTTAATATTACGGGCTCGGCTTCGTCAGCAGCAAATTATGTTGTTAAAGCCAATGGATCTGCTGTTTATTCAAGTTCATCGCCTTCTGCTACTTTAAGTTATGGTTATACAGTGACACAGGATGCTACAATAGAAGTGGTAGCAACAGATGCAGCTGGCTCCACTTCAGTGACCAAATCTTTTACTGTTTCGCTTGCAATTCCTGTAGAATCTGCAGCAATTCCTTCGTATATGCGACAGGGAATTAATTATGATCCGGCTGATCCTACCAAAGTTGGTCTTGCACTTTACGCGCCTGGTAAACCTTATGTACACGTTATTGGAAGTTTCAATAATTGGACGGTAAGTGGTAATTATTTAATGAAAAAAGATACCGGAAATGCCAATCTTTTCTGGATTGAGATTACAGGACTTACGCCTCAGCAAATTTATACTTTTCAATATAGAATAGCCGATGGCACAAGGGTAGCAGATCCTTATTCTACGTTGGTTTTGTCGCCTTATGACGATCCTTATATCAACCAGAATGCGATGGTTTATCCTAATCTCCCAACTTATCCTGTGGGACAAGATTTTGAGGTGTCTGTTGTTCAGACCCAAAAACCGGCTTATCCGTGGGTGGTGACCAATTTTTCAAAACCAGCCAAAGAAAACCTGATGGTTTATGAATTGCTGGTAAGAGATTTCACTTCACAACAAACTTGGCAATCGCTTATTGATAAGATTAGTTATCTTAAATCGCTCAATATAAATGCGGTAGAGTTAATGCCGGTTATGGAATTTGATGGTAACAATTCTTGGGGCTACAACACGGGTTTCCATTATGCATTAGACAAAGCGTACGGAACACCTGAAAAGTTTAAGGAGTTCATCGATCTTTGCCATCAAAATGGTATGGCTGTAATTTTGGATGTAGCACTCAATCATGCCACAGGAAGAAGCCCGTTGGTGAGAATGTGGATGAATGATCCTGATGGCGACGGATATGGTGATCCTTCAGCTTCTAATCCTTATTTTAATCAAGCTGCTAAACATAGCTATAGCGTATTTAATGATTTTAACCATTCTAAACCCGAAACCAAATACTATGTAAATCGGGTGCTTGAACAATGGATTAAAGAATACAAAGTAGATGGTTTCCGATGGGATCTTACCAAAGGGTTTACGCAGGCATGTACACCAAATGACGAAACCTGCACCAACTCGTACCAACAGGATCGTGTTAATATTCTAAAAGGATATGCTGATTACCAATGGAGTTGGGATCCTACTTCTTTTATCATTTTTGAGCATTTAGGAAGTGATTCCGAGGAAGCGCAGTGGGCAAACTACAAAGTGGGAGATGGCAAAGGCGTGATGATGTGGGACAAAGAAACCACACCATACAATCAAAATACCATGGGATTTGCAGCAAACAGCAACTTCAACCGGGTGAAATATTCTGCACATGGTTTTAGCGAAAGAAGGGCTTTAAGCTATGGTGAAAGTCATGACGAAGAGCGATTAATGTATAAAAACCTAACATATGGTGCAGCAGGAGCTAATAATTTGACAGCCGCATTAGAAAGGCAAAAATCCTATGGTGCGGTATTCCTTACAGTTCCCGGACCTAAAATGATCTGGCAATTTGCAGAGTTGGGTTACGATAAAAGTATTTATACCTGTACCGACGGAACCGTTAACACAGAAGATGATGCAATTCCCGGTAACTGTAAGCTGGATCCTAAACAATCGGCATTCGGCTTAAATTATGATACCGATGCCGCGAGAAAATCGGTATATGATACTTGGGCAAAAATTTTGGAAATACGACTTTCCAATGAAGTTTTCAATACCAAAAATTTCACAGTTGAGTCTGGTAACCTGATGCCTCGAATCTTTATTACCAATACGGCGGCGTCAAGCTCGCTTAAAAATGTTGTGGTTTTAGCCAATTTTAATACTACAGCGCAAAATATTGTTCCTAACTTCCCGGTAGGCAATACAACATGGTTTAATTTAATGACCAATGCATCATTCTATGTTTCCGATACGGCAGCACCTATTACCATAGAAGCCGGTGGATTCAGAATTTTCGGTGACGGTTCTGCTTTGGCTACGGAAGAAACCGGAGCAGTGAAAAACGCAGTAAGCCTAACACTGATGCAAAATCCTGTGAGCAACGGTGTGGCAAAAGTGAGATACACCAACGCTGATCATGGAATCCTATCGGTTTACGACCTGAACGGTAGACAAGTTAAAAGCGTAAAAGCAGAATCTTCAAAAGGCGATCAGGAAATATCGATCAATGGGTTGTCATCAGGAATGTACCTGATTCAACTTAAATCCGACAAAGGAGTGGCAGTCGCAAAAATGATGGTGAAGTAACTCAACTAATTCAGCACAAAAGGGCTCCCAAAAACGGGAGTCCTTTTTTTATGTTTTTTTTTAGTGTTTTTTTTGAAGAACAAAATGAATGATTTGATATTGGTGAGAATTAATAATGAAACTCGTTTTTTGGTGATAATAACCAATCAATTTCCTTCTACCACTGCGTTTTTTAAAATATTTCTGTTGAGAATAAATTTGTATTATTGAAGTTAATTTTAAAAATATGAAAAAGCTTTATGCATTATCGTTGGGGTTGGCTTCTCTTTTTGCCTTCGCACAACAAACTATTTCTTTCGAAAGCTCAGAAGGTTATCAGGTGGGAGATATCAACGGACAGAACGGTTGGACGGTTACCCAAACCAGCAGCGGACCACTTACCAATCAGGTGGTGAGTAGTGAATATGCGAAGACGGGAACCAATTCTTTCAAGAATGCTCATGTTGCGCAGTATCAGAGTCAAATGGTGCCTATTTTCGGAATCGAAAAATCATTTGTGCCTTCTCTAGATTATAAATCGACCACCTTGTCATATGATTTTTTTGCGCCTCAGCAGCCGGCTTTAGGTTCAGATTTTGAATTTGCTGCGTACGCTGTTAATCCATCCGAGCAGGTATTTGATGTTTTGCTCGCGGTTGGTTTCGAAAACCGTGGGTACATCTATCTCTATACAGAGAAAAATTTTAGTGGGTTTTTATACGCCAATAAAACATGGGTTCCCAATCGCTGGTATAATGTAAAGATTAAATTCACAGAAGACAAAATCAGTTATTATATTGATAATGAATTGGTGCATGAGAATGCCAATGTGGATAAAGTCAATATTGAAGGGATCAACTTTTTGCATAACAACTATAAAGGAGATGCTTATTACGATAATATAACGGTTACCAATGATGTGTTGGCAGTAAATGGTGTGCAAAAAGAAAGCGTAAAAGTATATCCTAATCCTGTTGATGATATTTTGATCGTTCAACTTCCACAAGGAGAAAGTGTTGAGCGTATCGAGGTTTATTCTTTTGCAGGCAACAAAATAGTGGAAACGAAATCCGAAAATCAAATTAATTTGAAGCATTTGCAGGCGGGTGTGTACTTTGTGCAAGCCAAAACTAAGGGTGGCAAAACTTATACCTCAAAAATTGTTAAGAAATAACAGGTTCTTCACATTTTAGTACCTATTAAATGCGGCTCTCAATACGGGAGTCGCATTAATTTTTTAAGGGGTATTTTCCATGTAATCCCGGAGGACATTCAATTGTTGGCGGTTCCCGACGCTCACCAGTTTTTGATATCGTTCTTCATTCTCTGTATTGAAGATCTGCTGAGAGATTCTGTTGGCACCCACCACCAAATACGGAAAAATTTTAGCCAGAGAAACGCGTTGAATCCCTAAACGCGCATTGATCTTGGCATCTAGCATAAACCAGTTCATACTTTTGTGGAGATTCAGCAAAAGTTTGCGCTGAAATTGATATTTATAAATCGTGTTTTCAATGTTTTCATCCAGCAAAGCTTTCGCGAGTTGGGTTGAATCACCATCGGCTTTATCTTGGGTTGCACTCCATAGATAGAGTTGACGTACGGACTGCTGTCGGTTTTCAGGTAAATATGGTACCGGAATTCCCAATAAATAGCCCACGTATTTCCATAAATGAAACAGTCCAATTTCTTCTTCTTCAGAAATTTTTATACCTAGCTTTTTTAATCCCTGCAAAAAGACCAGAGAAAATCCGGTGTAAGTGGCGATCATGTCCCAGAAATTCAATGGAGATCCCCAACGCTCGAAGTCCCAATTTTGTACATGTTGTTGAATGTTGAGTCTTGCATAAGAATGCATCAATCGAGTTCTGACGATGAGTTGGTAAGCGTCCGAACCTACTTCCAACGCATTTTCTCTTGTTACACCAATCCAAAATTCCAGCGTATCTTTCAATCTTTTAACCGCTCCTTTTTTCAGTGCACCAGTAAAAATAAGAGGCTTGTTCAGGAAAGCGTAGTCGTAACCGCCCATTAAAGTGAAGTCACGCAGCACAATTAAAGCATTGGTACCAGTCCTCATGCACAGTCTGGCTCCCTTATTCGCTAAATTGGGATTAAACCAAGCTGGAACCTCTCTCATTTGGAGGAAAAGGCGATTGACACTTTCAGGAATCACGGGGTCAATCGGGAAGTTTTTCCCTGAACAAAGGCGAATAAGCTTAGAAGCTTCCGGGTAGGGTAGTTTTAGATAAGTTTCTTTTACGGTTTCATCCGCAAGTTCATCAATTTCATGATAGAGGTGGGCATACTGATCAAAATCTCGAATATTGACGCTTATGTTGGCCCAATCTAACAATTCTTTTCCGTTACCGGAATTCCAATATTCGCGAAAATGAGGGTGATTAAAAAATAAAGGTTGCGCTTTTTTCATTCACAATGTTCTTATTTCAGGGTGGAACTATACAATTTTTGAGCCGTGCTGGCTTTCTGTAGCAGGTGTTGCACAGAAAACTCATGCAATTTCTATCATGAGTTGCAATTCTGGCAATAATAAAAAAAACCTCCCCAATTTGGGAGGTTTTATTTACAAATAAGCTGTGCTTTTCTTAGAGGGAAGCAGAGTGAACCAAAAGGTCAACCAGTTTGTTAGAATATCCCCATTCGTTATCGTACCAAGAAACTAATTTAACGAAAGTTGGAGAAAGCATGATTCCTGCTTTTTCATCAAAAATAGAAGTTCTAGTATCTGATACAAAATCCTGAGAAACCACATCTTCGTTGGTGTATCCCAAAATTCCTTTCAATTCGCCTTCAGACGCTGCTTTCAATGCTTGGCAAATTTCTTCGTAAGAAGCTGGTTTTTCTAATCTTACGGTAAGGTCAACTACAGAAACGTCGATAGTTGGTACACGGAAAGACATTCCAGTTAATTTACCATTCAATGAAGGAATCACTTTACCTACTGCTTTTGCAGCACCGGTAGAAGAAGGGATGATGTTGGCTGCAGCAGCTCTACCACCTCTCCAGTCTTTTACGGATGGTCCGTCTACGGTTTTTTGCGTAGCGGTAGTTGCGTGTACGGTAGTCATTAAACCTTCGGCAATACCGAAATGATCGTGAACTACTTTAGCTAACGGAGCCAAACAGTTGGTAGTACAAGATGCATTAGAGAAGATTTTTACATCATCTGAAAGTTCTTTGTGGTTTACACCCATTACAAACATTGGTGTATCATCTTTGGAAGGAGCAGAAAGAACTACTTTCTTTGCACCGGCGTTGATGTGTGCCTGAGCTGTTTCTTTGCTTAAGAAAAGACCTGTAGATTCTACGATATATTCTGCACCTACTTCATTCCATTTAAGGTTGTTTGGGTCTTTTTCTGCAGTTACACGGATTTTTTTCCCGTTAACGACCAAGTTGTTGCCTTCCACAGAAACTTCTCCATTGAATTTTCCGTGAACTGAATCGTATTTCAGCATGTAAGCCATGTAGTTGGCATCGATAAGGTCATTAATTCCAACAACTTCGATGTTGTCTCTCTCGGTCATTGCTCGGAAAACCAAACGACCGATTCTTCCAAAGCCGTTAATTCCTACTTTAATTGTTGACATAATAAAATTTTTATTAATTGTTTAAAAATCGTTTTTATTTTTCTTTTTTACATCGAAAGAATTTCTGCGATGTTAAGCAGATCCTTATCGATTTCGTTGTGTTTTTTAATCGCCTCCTCAATAGCAGTGTACGTAATCTTGTTGGATTGTAAACCTACCATTACTTTGTTTTTACCTGCCATAAGCCCGATAATGGCGCCATAACCTAGCTTGCTTGCCAAAACACGGTCTGCACAACTTGGCGAACCGCCTCTTTGTATGTGTCCCAGAACGGTAACACGAATGTCATAATCTGGGAAATGCAGTTTTGTCGCTTTAGCAAGATCATATACGTTACCGAGTTTCTCACCTTCGGCAACCACAATAATGCTGGATGCTTTACCCACTTTTTCGGCATATTTGAATGTGTCGATCAGTTCATGGATGCTGTCTCTTCTTTCAGGAATGAGAATGTCGAGTGCTCCGGTGGCAATACCACTGTTCAGTGCGATAAACCCAGCATCTCTTCCCATCACTTCCACGAAAAAAACGCGGTTGTGCGAGGTGGCCGTATCACGAATTTTGTCGATGGCCTCCATGGCAGTGTTGAGTGCCGTATCATAACCAATCGTATTGTCGGTGCCGAAAATGTCGTTGTCAATTGTTCCTGGAACCCCTATTACTTTAATGTCAGGAAATTCTTCATTAAATACTTTGGCACCCGTAAAACTTCCATCTCCACCAATACATACCAATGCATCAATGCCATACTTTTTACAGTTGTCGTATGCTTTCTTTCGTCCTTCTTGAGTTTTAAACTCCATCGATCTGGCCGATTTCAAAATGGTACCTCCTTGTGTGATGATGTTTTTCACGGATCTCGGACCCATTTTTGTAAAATCATCATTGATGAGTCCATTATAACCTTCTCTCACTCCATAGCACTCCAGTTGAAAGTGACTTGCTGTTCTTACTACAGCTCTTAATGCCGCATTCATTCCTGGAGAATCACCGCCCGAAGTCAACACGGCGATTTTCTTTACTGCGCTTTCTTTCATGTTTAAAATTTTGCACCACAAATTTACGAAATGTCCACCATATAATTAAATATTTTCAGATTCATGGCAATTCCAAAAACTTCGTATCTTTGCAAAATGTTTCAAAAAAATAGCACCAAGAGAAGTATCGCATTGTTGTTTTCTGCAATGTACCTTTTCGTAGCGCTTTTTTCGCAGCATTTTCATCAGCACGGAAGTGGTGAAATCTTCAAAGATTTCCATTTCCAAAAGCCGGAAAAAACCTTTACCCAGTCTTCAGGCATTTCGGCGATTACTGACTGTCTTTCGTGCCATGTTTTTCATGAAGGCAAATTTCTTATTCCACAAGAATATAACTTTGTTCTGCGGGTTCCACAATTGCCTAAACAGCAGTTTTTCAGCGATCAGCAGCAGTTTTCTAAAGTTCTACACTTCTCTTTTCAGCTTCGCGGCCCTCCCTCAAATTTCATTTAATTCAGGTTTTAAAAAAGAAAATACTGCCATAGATCCATGTTTAGGTCTTGGGGTGTTCGTATGGTTTTAAACAAAAATTTAAATTTATGAAATTTATCATAAGTGTGGGTCTGATGGTTTTCGGACTGACATTAAGTTATGCGCAGGCTACATTTAGTGTGCAAGGTAAGGTGATTGATTTTCACAATAAAGTACCACTAAGTAGTGCCGTTATTAAAATAGGAAGCTACACCGTAATTTCAGATGCCAAGGGGAACTTCAACTTTCAGCAAATAAAAAGGGGAAGCTATACCTTAATTGCCAATCATCCAGATTGTGATGCATTCACTCAAAAAATTGATGTTTCAGGAAATCTTAATATCATATTGAACCTGGAGCATCATATCGGTGAAATAGAAACCGTCACCATCCACGGCAACCACAGAAATAACGGGTCTATGGTGATGAAAACGCTGGATAAGGCGCAGATTGAGAAAAATGCAACCGATAATCTGGGCAATTTGCTCAGTAAGATTTCAGGAGTATCGGCGCTAAAAACCGGTAATAATATTGCGAAACCCATTATTCATGGCTTGTATGGAAGCCGGATTTCCATCCTGAACAACGGTGTGAGGTTGGCGGAGCAGGAGTGGGGAGTAGAGCACGCTCCTAATGTTGATATTAACAATTTTCAGCATATCGATGTGGTTAAAGGTGCTTCTGCACTCAAATACAGCGGCGACGCAGTAGGCGGAGTGGTGGTGCTGGAACCTGCAACTTTCGCGAAAAAAGATACGTTGAAAGGTTCCGTAAATCTTTCTGGAATATCGAACGGCAAAGGCGTGGGAGTGGATATAGATGTGCTGAAATCGTGGAAAAACGGTTGGGCGGTAAAGTCGAGTGGAAGTATGCGAAAATTGGGAGATCAGCAAACGGCTGATTATAATTTGATGAATACCGGAATGGATTTTTCTTCGTTTAATTTTACATTGCAGAAGAATTCATTTAAAAGCGGTTTCTCATTCGATTATTATTTAACCAATCAAAACATCGGTATTTACCGCGGTTCCCACATCGGTAATACCGAGGATTTTTACCACGCCATTAATTCGGCTATTCCTGTTTATACCGGTGATTTTTCTTATAATATAGACAATCCTAAACAGGTTATTGAGCATCATATCGCGAAACTGTCGGGTTTTAAAAGGTTCGAGAACATAGGGAAAGTTTCGGCAACTTACAGTTTTCAGTACAACCACCGGCAGGAGTACGATATCAGAAGAGGAGAACTGAGCGTGCTGCCTTCGTTGGATTTGGCTTTGATGACTCATCAACTCAATATTAATGATTTCCTGGAGCGAGAAAGATTCTCTTTAGAAACAGGTATTGACGGTAGTTTTCAGAATAACTATTCCGATCCTGCTACCAAGGCAAGGCGCCTGATTCCTAATTACGATAAGTTTGCGGCCGCGATTTATTCTGTTTTTAAATATAAATTAACCCCGAATCTTAACGCAGAAGCTGGTGCGCGGTTCGACTATAATTTCTACGATGTAACGAAGTGGTACGACACCATCGACTGGTACGAGCGTTATGCCACGACCTACCCGGAGTTTTATGTGAAAACCGAGGCCAATCGCGTGCTGACAAGACCACAGTTGAAGTATCAGAACTTCTCTTATAATGCAGGTATGGAATATCACCCTTCCGGGAAATTCAATTTGAAATTCAATTATGCGAAAGCATCCCGAACACCGAATATTGCGGAACTTTTTTCGGACGGATTGCATCATTCAGCAGCCATTATCGAAATGGGTAGCATGAACCTAAAAAACGAAGTCAGTCATCAATTCAACTTGATCGCTGATGTAAAATTTGACTTTCTGCAAGGTCTTCAGCTTTCCGTGAATCCGTATTTTTCCATCAATAAAAATTTCATCAACGAAATTCCGACCGGCGTGCAGAATACCATTCGTGGTGTTTTTCCAGTATGGTCGTATCAACAGATTGATGCCAAAATGTACGGTGTGGATTTGGATGTAGATTTTAAACTGAACAACTGGCTTTCGTACAAGGGACGCGGAAGTTATGTGTACGGGCAGGATGAGACCCATGGCGAACCACTCATTTTAATGATGCCAGCCAATTTTACCAATGCATTGCAGTTCAGCAAGAAATCATGGAATGGCTTATATTTGAACGTTGAAAACCAGACTTTTCTTGCGCAAAATAGGTTTCCTGTACACAACGCCGAAGTGAAATTCTACGAAAACGGAAGCGAAGTGCACAAGACAGTAGATTTCAGCACGCCACCTAATGGCTATTCTTTATGGAATGTGCAGGCAGGTCTGGATGTTGCCAAAAATCTATCTGCAGGTCTGATTGTCAACAATGCATTTAATACCAGTTATCGCGATTACCTGAACCGTATGCGCTTTTTCGCAGCGGATTTGGGCAGGAGTTTTATTTTGAACATCCGCTATCGTTTCTGATGAAATAGCGATATCGTAAACGATTAAAAAAAATAATAACAGTTAAAAAATAATTTTAAATTAACCACAATGAAAAAATTAATCAACAAAAACCATTTCAAGTCATTATTAGCTTTATTTATCCTGAGCATTGCCGTTATCGGGTGCCAAAGAGATACCGATCCAGGAGATGACTTGCCTCAGGAAGATCTTACAGCAATTGTGCTTAGAGTTACCAATCTTAGCACCAATGTTACAAAGGAATTTACTTATAATGTTGCATCAGAGGTGAATCCAGTCATTAATCTTGAAGATGGTAAGTCGTACCGCGTTGAAGCTGTATTTAAGAATGGTGACAAGGACGTAACCCAGCAGATTAAAGATGCAAAAGATGAGCATTTTTTGATATTTAATTTTCCTAAGTCAACCATTAAAGTTACTCGAAATGACGGCGCTTCTTCTACCCGAAAAGATGGCAATAAAGTGGGATTAGTAACACAATGGGATGTTGCCAAAATAATGAACGCTTCTTCACCAGTGCTAAAACTGACGTTAATTCACGAACCTGCAACCGTAAGTGAAGCGCAAAACGGATCTGCTTGGGGAAGCGTGACCGGTGGCGAAACGGATGCGGAAGCTACTTTCGGATTGGCCAATTAATCTTGATCATGAAGAAGAAATGACAAAGAGAATCTGCCCGGTTTCGTGGCAGATTTTTTTATAATTTTTTTATGTGTATTTAAATTTTTTCTATTGTTCAAAAATCCTTATTTTTGCAACCTAAAATTTTATTCAATAATGAACGTTACAGCGACAAACCATGATGATGTAAGTGCATTGCTTACAGTGACTTTAGATAAAGCGGATTATAAAGATAAAGTTGAAAAACAACTGATCAATTATGCAAAAAATGCGCAAGTTCCCGGATTTAGAAAAGGGAAAGTGCCATTAAGCATGGTAAGAAAGCAATACGAAGCAGGCATCGCTTTTGAAGAAATTAACAAGCAGGTTTCGGATGCGCTTAACAATTATATCAACGAAAATAAACTTCGATTGGTAGGGCAACCCGTGCCACAACCGGTTGATGATTTTGACCATAATGCAGAGCAACTCTCTGTGGCTTTCGAAGTAGGGTATGAACCGGAATTTACCGTGGATTTGTCGAAGTATGAAGCGCCTCATTATCAGGTAGAAGCGTCGGATAAAGAAATTAACCAATCTATCGAGAATATGCAGAAGCGTTTTGCTGAGCAGGTGCCGCAGGAAAAAATTGGTAAAGATTCGCATATTGCTTTGGAAATTTCACAGGTTGTAGAGGAAGATGCTGAAGGTGAACATCATCATCATCCTAAAAATACTGTGGTTAATGCGGATAAAAAAGAGGCCTTCAAATTGGTGAAAGGTCTTGATATGGAAGGAGCGGTGAAAGTAACTAAAGAAGATTTGGCGAAAAATGAAGAACTGGCAAAAGAGTTGGGATTCAGCAAAGAGGAAGTAGAGCACCTTCATCACCACGAAATTGAAGTTAAAGTAAAAGATTTTTACGGTCTTAATCTTGCCGAACTGAACCAGGAACTTTTTGATAAGGTTTATGGCGAAGGTGTAGTAAAATCTGAAGAAGAGCTGAGAGAGAAAGTGAAATCTGAGCTTGATGAATACTTCCAGCAGAATGCCGATGTTGTTTTTGTAAACAAAGTTTTGGAGCAGATTACTGAAAAAGAAGAGGTGAAACTTCCTGAAATTTTCCTTATCAAATGGCTTCTTTTCAGCAACGAAAACATTCAGACTGAAGAACAGGCAAAAGAAATTCTTGAGGCAGAGAAAAACGTTTTGAAATATCAGATTCTTGAAGGGAAATTGATGAACGATAACGACATTAATCTTGATTATGCTGATGTACTGGCGCAAGCCGAGCAACTGGTAAGAAACCAGTTGGCCATTTACGGAATTCATCATCTTTCTGATGAAGAGATCCAGAAATACGCGGTAGAAATGCTGAAAGATCAGGAACAAGTTCGCCAGGTTTCTTCTGAAGTGGCCATGGCTAAATTGAAAGATGTGATATTGGAAAAAGCAACAAAAAAAGAGACCAAAATTTCACATGATGAATTTTTGGAAGTGATCAAAAAGTAATTTTTTGAAAGTATATAAAAAAGATCCACAGCTGAATAGCCGTGGATCTTTTTTATATCTCAATTGTTAGCTCAGTATTTATGCAAGTAAATTACTTCCCAAACTCCCGATTCCATTCTTCTGCGGCCTCGCTCAGCACGGTGTAGAATTCATCACCATACTTCCTGATCAGCGGAGTTTTAAGGAATTTGTAGATAGGAACTTGTAGCTCTTTGCCCAGTTCGCAAGCATCGTTGCAAATTTTCCACTCATGGTAGTTCAGGGCAGTAAAAGTAGAATACTCGTTCACGCGGATCGGATAAAGGTGGCAGGAAATTGGTTTTTGCCACTCTACAGCACCATCTTCGTACGCTTTCTCGATGCCACATTTGGTAACACCTTTTTCATCAAATATAACGTAAGCACACTCTCCGCCATTCACCATTGGTGTTACATAATCATTATCTGCGGGGTCAATCGTCCATGTACCCTGTTCTTCAATAGCATTGATGCCGGCTTGGGTAAGGTAAGGTTTTACCTGAGGGTAAATGCGGTCCAGGATATCGGTCTCACTTTGGTCTAAAGGTGCACCCACATCTCCTTCTACGCAGCAAGCGCCTTTGCATTTGCTGAGGTTACATACAAATTCTTCAGAAAAAATATCTTCAGAAATCAGTTTATTGTCTATTTGAATCATGATGTTTAAAGGTTAAAATTGTAAAAAGCAGCTAATTTAAAAATCATCAGCAAAAAAATGATCAGCCACAAACCTGCTTCTTTCATCCAGTATTTTGATAGAAACTTCAACATGCGGCTCAAGATTATGGATACAGGAAGCGCCAGCAAAAGCAGGTATTCGTAAGTGGTGCCCATGTAAAGGATAATGGTGATGAGTTGCGCAATGGTAAAAACAAGAATGAAAGAATATTTGAATTTACTGGTTGGGCTTTTTTGGTTAAAGTGATTAAAGTGATCCCAAACGGCGTATATCAGCATTAAAGCAATGGGCGACAACCAAATCAACATCGAATAATCGGTCATGGGCCGAAAGTTTGAAAACGGAAAGTACCTTGGGTCCCATGAATTCATTCCTAACAAGTAAGCCACTCCGAAATAAGAAATTGCGATAAGGAAAATCCCGAAAAATAATCGAAAAACGTGCAGCCCAATACGATCCGATGTTCCAAAAATATGCAGAATAACAAAAAAAGCCATGGGCCAAGTAGTGGGTAAAAAAATAAAATTCAGCGCCAGAATTGCTCCAATGAGGATGTACGAATTCTTACGCACTGTCATGTCCGTGTTGGTTAGCATGAGTAAGATGATGGAGTTGGTGAACAGCGCTACGGCGATGCCAATATCCAAATTGCCTGGATACAAGGCAAAAACGATGGCGGTGTACAAAAACAGCGGCAAATGCGTCTGGTAATTTAGGGCAATGGAATTGAAACAAAAGTATCCCAACGCCACACCTGCGAATGTGATAATGGCGGATATGACATCTAATGTGTTGAAATCCAAAAAATTAAAGCCAATGACAATTAAAAGAAGCACCCCAATGTAAACTGGTATTGAAAAAATATTGCTTTCTTTTGAAAGTAATCGGAACATTTTTTATAAATTTGTGCAAAGTTAATTTAAAAAAGGAAAATAATGACGTCTTTCTGGTTATTCTTAAGCGGTATATTTAAATGGTCATTCGGTTTTTTTGATGCTGCAGGCAACGTGATGAACTGGATTTTGTTTATCGTGGCAAGTGTAATGTTTTGCTATTGGTGCTATGTTTTGGTAGCTACTTTGGGCGGCGATAAAGACAAGAATTATTTTTCACCAACCGAGGGTCATCATCCTTACTACGATCCTCAAATCATGAAAAAAGAAGATAAATAATTGATACACTTGTTTATTATAAAAATCCCGGAGAATATTCTTCGGGATTTATCATTTTTATCAACTATATTATTGAATTGCAACGCTTAATGCACCGGAATCACCAAGACAGGAATTTGCGATCTTCGGGTAAGTTCTTTAGTTAAGCTGCCTACAAAAACATCGTACATGTTGCTGCGCCCATGAGAACCCATCACGATGTATCCGGCTTTCTTTTCCTTGCCGTACTCTAAAATAATGTCTCCTGCAACACCCTGCTTCAGAACATGATCGCAATCTACACCATGAGCAAGCACTTTTTGTTCAATATTGTTTAGTTGCAGCAATTCCTGCTTAATCTCATTTTGTTCTACTTCCGGGAAGTATTGAAATCCCATATCGCCAATGGCAAAGCCGATATCCGCAGGTGCTACGTGGATAAGGCAAATTTTACCACCAATTTCCTTAGCGAATTTAATGGCACCTTCAACGAGACGGTCGCTTGCTTCGGAAAAATCTGTAGGTACAATAATGTTGGTCATGTCTTTTAAATTTTGTTCAATAAAGTTACAACTTTTTTCAATTCAGCCCAAGTTAATTTTTATTGAATTCGCAAATGCAACACTTTATCATCATTCAGGAACGCTTCCAGCACGTCGTTCTCCGCCACTTGCCCCACACCTTTTGGGGTGCCGGTGAAGATAAGATCTCCCACACGAAGCGTGAAATACTGCGATGCAAATGCGATGATTTTTTCTGGGCTAAAAATCATTTGCGAAGTATTGCCGTTCTGCACCAATTCTTTGTTTTTCTTTAATGAAAATTGCAGGGCTTTCAGATCGACATTTTTTTTGGGGAAGAAATCGGAAACTACCGCACTACCGTCAAATGCTTTTGCCAATTCCCACGGTAATCCTTTTTCTTTGAGCTTTTGTTGCAAATCCCGCGCTGTTAAATCGATGCCTAAAGCAATTTCATCATAGTGTTGAGGCGCATTTTCTTCCTGAATATATTTTCCGCCTTTCGAAATTTTCAGTACCACCTCCAATTCATAATGAATCTCATTGGAAAATTCGGGGAGGTAAAAATCGGATCCCTTTTTCAGGATCGCCGTATCAGGTTTGATGAAAATAACGGGGTTTTCAGGGATTTCATTTCCCAGTTCGCGGGCATGTTCTACGTAGTTTCTACCGATGCAGATGATTTTCATTACTAATGCTTTTAAAATTTAGAACGAAGCTGAATACCGGTAAGCACTTTTTTCGTGTACAGCGGGAAGTCTGCATTTTGGATCCAGCCATAATATCCCACGTCTTTTTGGAAAACCTCTTTCACACGCTGTCCTTTGTACTTGCCAAAAGCAAAAATCTCCTTTCCTTCCGCATCAAAATGAATCATCCCTGCCAAATCGGCAAATTTGTTGTGAAATGAAAATTCACTTAAACCTGCAACTTCATCAGGAAGGTCTTGGTAATGCCCAACCTGCGCATCCAGTACTTCGAAAGTAGCCAAAACATCGGCTTCGGCAGAGTGCGCGTTTTCCAGAGTTTTTCCGCAGTAAAATTGATAAGCAGCCGATAAATTGCGGGGTTCCATTTTATGATAAATAGTTTGCGCATCGACCAAGCGAAATTTACTGAGGTCAAAATCGATGTCTGCTCTCAGGAGTTCTTCGGCCAAAAGCGGCACATCAAAGCGGTTGGAGTTGAATCCGCCCAAATCGGTTCCATTGATTATTTCCATAATTTTCGGTGCAATTTCGCGAAACTTAGGCGCATCTTTTACATCAGCATCATAAATGCCATGCACTTCCGACGATTCTTTGGGGATAGGCATTTCGGGGTTGACGAGCCAGGTTTTGCTTTCGCGGGATGCATCTGGATTTACTTTCAGGATGCAAATTTCGACGATACGGTCTTTACCAACGCTAATTCCAGTGGTTTCCAGATCGAAAATGCAAAGTGGTTTATGGAGTTTAAGATTCATTGTTTATATTGAGTTGATATTAAATAACAGAGGTGATGTTGAAAGGTGCGCTGCTCATTCATTCGATAACTGTTTTTGAAAAACCACCGAAATCACAATGTAATAAACGATAACCAAAGGAATGCCCACGGTTCTGAAAATCGAAAGAATCAGAATGCCACCCACCACAAGAAATAATTTGGGGTAGTTGTCTTTCAGTTGTCGGGATTTGAATTTCATCGCAATCATCTTGATGGGGCTTACCAAAAGCCATGAACTGAGTATGGTGACGATAATCAAAATCAAAGGAAGAAAAGGATGAATACCATCCAGAAAATTCAAATACTGCGGCTGAACCAGCAGGTAAGAGATTCCAAAAATAAAAATGGTATTCGATGGTGTATTAAGTCCTTTGAAGTAATATTTCTGCTCTTCATCCAAGTTAAAAATAGCCAGACGAAGGCACGAGAAAAGAGTGATGAGTAAACCAAAATATTTGATTTCGAAGGGAAGCTCTATTTCAAAAAGTTGATTTCCAAAAGGTTCCAGCATTTTCATCATTGCGACGCCGGGTAAAAGCCCAAAACTTACCATATCTGCCAATGAATCAAGTTGAACGCCGAGATTGGAATTGGATTTCAGGGCTCTGGCGACAAACCCGTCAAAGAAATCCAGAATAAGTGAAATAATAATGCATAGTGCAGTGATTTGGTAATCGCCTGTAACCAAGTGAATCACACCGATGCTTCCGGAAAAAAGATTGCCAAGGGTAAAGAGATTGGCGAGGTTGTTTTTTAGGAAATTCATATCCGCAAAAGTACGGTTTTTTTGAAGGAAGACCCAAGTTGTTGACAGGGGAACTGATGAAATGAAACCACTCATCTGATGTTCATTATGCTCAACTGTCGGCCAATTAATGTAAATTTGCACGGCATTTTTTATAAAATCAATGAAAGAATTAAGATTACAGGAGATTTTTGCACTTATTTACCGATTGTTCTTGGCGTTTTTCTTTTATCAGATTGCGCGGTTGCTTTTTTGGTTTTTCAATAAGGATCTCATCAAGGTAGATTCGCTTTCAGATTACTGTGCACTCGCTTACCACGGTATTGCCTTTGATACTACTGCAATTTTTTACGTCAATTCCCTGTTTATATTGTTGAGTCTTGCGCCGTTGATTATCAATACGCGAAGAAACTATCAGAAATTTTTGTTTTGGGTGTATTTTATAATGAACGGCATTGCCTATTCCATGAATTTTGGTGATTTTGTGTACTATAAATTTTCTCAGTCGCGCCTCACCAGTGCGGCAATGCAGGTGGCACAGCACGAGAGTAATTTGGGCAAAGTGTTTTTCACCTCCATTGCAGAGCATCCGATGGTGTTGATTTGGTTTGTGATTTTGATGGCTGCCTGGGTTTTTCTTTATAAAAAAGTGAAAGTGCAGGAATTTAAACCCCAGAAAAAATGGCTGTATTTTGTAGGTTCCATAGTTACTTTATGCATCACCGCAACCTTAGTAGTAGGCGGAATTCGGGGCGATTTTAAACATTCAACCCGACCGATAAATTTGGTGGATGCGAACAGATTTGTGAAAAATCCAGCCCATGCCAACATTGTATTGAATAGTGTGTTTTCGTTCTTTCGAACCATCGATACCAACAATTTTGAGGAAGTTCATTTTGTGGATGAAAAATTCATTAAAGACAATATTCATCCTTATAAATTGTACGTTCGCGAAGATGTGGAACCCAAACCTAATATCGTGATTTTTATTTTGGAAAGCTTCGCCAAGGAATATTCGGGGGCTTTCAACAAAAATTCTGGGATTAAAAATTTCGTGTCTTATACCCCGTTCTTTGATAGCTTGGCTACCAAAAGTCTTATTGCCACGGAAGCATATGCCAACGGTCGCCAGTCGATCCATGGGATGAGCTCTGTACTCGCAGGAATCCCCAGTTTAACCGATGCGTTTACAGGTTCACCCTATGCCAACCAAAAAATACAGTCAATTGTATCGGTTACAAATGAAATGGGCTACGACACCTCATTCTTTCATGGTGCGCCCAACGGATCAATGGGTTTTCTTGGGTTTGGAAATATTTTAGGATTCCAGCATTATTATGGAAAAACCGAATATAACAATGATAAGGATTTCGACGGAATATGGGGCATCTGGGACGAGCCGTTTTTTCAGTATTTTGCTCAAACGTTAAACAAGAAAAAAACGCCTTTTATGGCGACTCTTTTTTCAGTTTCTTCTCACCATCCATTTAAAGTGCCAGAAAAGTATAACGGTAAATTCAAAAAAGGACCATTAGAAATTCATGAGCCCATTGGTTACACCGACTACTCGCTAAAGAAGTTTTTTGAAACAGCGAAGAAGATGCCTTGGTACAACAATACTATTTTTGTCTTTGTGGCCGATCATACCAATCAAGTAGGTTACCCAGAGTATGAAAAAGCGGTTAATCGGTCTGCGGTACCCATTCTTTTTTATTCGCCTAATCCTAAATATAACCTGCATGGAGAAATTACTGAACCGGCGCAGCAAATGGATATTTATCCTACATTGGCAGATTTAATAGGGTATAATAAACCCATCCGAAGCTGGGGCAGAAGTTTGGTGTCCGATGACAAAAATTACATGATCGTCAACTCTGATGGTATTCAGGAGCAGTTTATAATTGGTAATTATATTTACCGTTTCGATGGCAAAAATGTGACGGGAATTTATGCGATTGCAGACAAAGCTTTAGACAATAACTTATTGGGAACCATCCATAATCCAGAGATTGAAAAAGGAATGCTGTTGTGCAAAGCATGGTATCAAGATTATATGTATCGTGTGATCCACAGAAAATTGTATTAGTGATGGTATTGATGACATTCTATCATTACTAGTGAAATCTATTAATGAATAAACTTTATCTACTCCCAGAAAACTTTGCCATATTATAGGTTAATTAGCTTCGTATTTAATCAATTATGGCATGGATAGCGATTTATTTGCGGGTTAATTTTTTTTGATTATTTTTATCCAACCTAAACAACTAAAAATATTTGAGAAAATGAAAAGAATAACTTTCGCTTTTGTTGCACTTTTTTTTGCAACACTTTCTTATGCCCAGATCGAAGGAAAATGGAAAACCATAGACGATGAAACAGGACAGGCAAAATCCATTGTGGAAATTACCAAAAAAACCAATGGCAAGTATTACGGAAAAATTGCCCAATTACTCATAAAACCTGCGGATCCTAACTGTACCGCTTGCAAAGACGAAAGAAAAGGGAAGCCGATACTTGGTATGGAGATTATCCGCGATTTGAAAAAAGATGGGGAAGAATTCACAGGAGGCACGATCACCGATCCCAAAACAGGCAAATCTTACAAATGCACCATCACCAGAGACGGTGAGAAACTTAATGTAAGGGGATATGTTGGTTTTTCACTTATTGGCAGAACTCAAACCTGGCAAAAAGTTAACTAAACTTTCTCGTTTAGAACAGAATCATCAGATCCGATACCCGCTAAGGTATCGGATTTTTCTATGGGATGGAAATGGATTATTTCATGAACAAAAGGGCTATCTTCAATTTCCTATTTCGGCCAAAAACTGAACTTGTTTTTAGTCTCTGCCAACAAACTTTTCCCATTTATCATAATTGAATTGATCGGTAAATGACGTTTGTATCTTTTTGATTAGCAATTTCAAAAGTTAACATTGATCAGAAAGTGAAACAAAACTCGCCATTATTATGATTTTTTAACAAATTTTAGAATTACTTTAAATGCTACTTTTAAAACATTTCTGAATTTTTATTCTTCATTTGTAGATCAATAAACCAAATACTCATTTTATGAAGTGGAGAATTCTATTATTTCCTGTTCTATTATCGAACATTTTATTCGCTCAAACAAATGATGAGATTCAAAAACTTCAAGATTTTACTAAAATCTATTCCGTAGTTCGCCATTTTCACCCAAGTGATGAATCTGCCCAATTGAGTTGGGATGCTTTTACAGTGTACGCAGTAAATGAAATATTAAAAACAAAAACTGAAAACGATTTTGAATCAAAAATAAAAGAACTATTTATTCCAATTGCACCCTCTATTACTTTTGGTACAACAAAATATAAATGGGAAATCAATGGAGAGAAACCGATTTATTGGATTAATTCTGGTGTTGCGAGCGGAAGCATAAGTAAAAGCGGAACCTTTATGAGAAAAAGGTCAAACGAAGATAGCATCAAAATAAAATTAACTAATGTCCCTCAACCTAAAGATAGTTATACACTGCGGCTATCAAACAATTTTATTGTAAACATTCCGCTCATTGTGTATGAAAAAAATGGCCAAACACAACCCGTTGGAGAAATTCAAAAATATGCGGATTTAAAGGCAACCGCTTTTGACAATAGAGTTGCTATTTCAAACGTCATCATTATGTGGTCGGGTCTAAGGCATTTCTACACTTACCAAGACGAAATAGATATTGATTGGGACAATATTTTGAAGAAGGGTTTAGAAGAAAGTTTTAAAAACAAAACTCAGGAAGACAACTTTTTAACTTTACGAAGATTTTCACACCATTTTAGAGATGGCCATATGTATATTTCTTATCCCGAATTCACTAAGAAAAATTCTTTTTTGCCACCAATAAAATTGAAATACCTACAAAAAACAAATCAAGTTGTGATAAGTGATTTACTCTTTCCTCATACTGATTTGAAAAAGGGGGACGTTATTTTGTACATCAACAATGTTAATCCAATTGAATTAATTAATACTAGTAAGCTTACTTTTTCAGGTTCAGAACAATATACAACCCATCTTGCATTAAAAGAACTCTTAAAAGGAAAAGAAAACTCAACCATAGTGTTAACATTAGATAATGGAAAAAAAGTTGAGTTAAAACGAAGTTTTATTGCCTATCAAAACCCAGAGTTCTTTAGTAAAGATAATAATATAGAGATTGAAGATATGAAAAATGATGTTTTATACTTAAATCTTCAAAATCTTACAGCAAAAATAGCTACTGAAAATCTTGCAAAAATTCAATCTTCAAAAAAAATCATTATCGATTTAAGAGGTTACCCGAAAAGAGGTGAAAAAACTTGGCAATTATTAGCAAACAATTTTTTTAATGATAGGAATAATGTGAAATTTATTTCTTCTCCAAAAATTCAAAATCCATTTTATGAGGATGTAGTTTATACAGATTTTCATGGATGGGATATCAAAAAAAATAAAGATTTAACTGCAAAAATTGTTTTGTTAGTCTATGAAGGAAGCGGAAGTTTTCAGGAATCAATACCGACTTACTTAAAAGGTAATGGATATGCAACTATTATAGGAAGAACAACGGGAGGGATGAATGGAGATAGAAATGATATTCATTTATTGAGTGGAATGACATATTCATATACAGGTCTCAAAGTCCGAAATCCTGATCATTCGCTTTTTCATACCAAAGGCATTGTACCGGATATTTTTGTAGAGGATAATATTGAAGATATAAAAAATGGAAAAGATACTTTCATTGAAAAGGCAATTGAATACCTTAGTGCAGAATAACACTTATGCTAACATGCATCGGAAAAATCCGGGATTACATGTTGAATCGAAAAATTAGAAATAGGGGGTGACGATGGGTCTGAATTTGCAGATTATTTCAACCTTAGCCCGCACTTCAATAGTGCTTTTATCTTACATAAGATGATAAAAAACGCCAGAAAATTAAATATTCCGGCGCTTTTCATCATCAATTGCTTTTATTTCTTTTTGTAAACGTACAAGTCTTTGAAAGAGTTGTTAATTTCTTTTCCGTCCAAATCAAGCTGTGTCAATTTGTTTTCTCCCACTTTGTATTTGTATTTTACATCCTTTCCATTGAGTGTAATTATGTTGCCTTCTTTATTCCAGGCGAAAGTCCCTTGATCAGGATATTTTGCGTTTTTCTCTAGATACTCTTCAGTTATTTTGAATGTATTATCCTTGTTGAGTGTAAGCGTTGTTTTAATTCCCGGACAGTCGGCGCACGGAAGTGTAGTTTCATAAGTTCCCGCCCAGTCCAAAGCATTTTGGGAAGTGTCGCCAGCTGTTGTCGCGTTATTGGCTGAATCTACAGCAGGAGCTGAAGCAACAGAATCTGCCACCACTACCTTCTCTGTGGTTACTTCGGTATTTTTTTTCTGGCAGGAAAATAATGCCAATGCGGTTGCGGCTATGATTAATTTAGTGTTCATAAAGAATAGATTTTAAGTGTTGTTTTTAATCAAAAATATGATTTTTAAAAGAGGTGTAAGCAAAAATCAATTGGAGTTTGCTCGTGTTTTAATAGGCGGCTGTAAATCTTTTATGTACAAATCGATTGTTTTCCAGTTCGTCGACCAATGCAACCGCTACATCTTCAACTGAAATAACACTTCTTCCATCTTCATTGGCTACGGGATTTTCTAAATCTGTTCTATAGCTTCCTTTTCGCTCTCCGGATGTTCCCTGATGCATTTCGGGAGCTGGTGAAAAATAAGTCCAATCCAAAACTGTGTTCTTCTTGATGATATTTAAGTAATCTCTGGCTGCTTCGGCACCGGGCTTTATTGCGGCTGGAAAATCTGGTGAATCCACCAGCTGGGTACCATCGGGGGCGTGCAAACTGCCGGCACCTCCTACAACAATAAGCCGTTTAACACCCGATTCTTCTACGGCTTTCTCTATGTTTTCGGAACCCTGAAGGAAATCATTGTAGATGTTTGGGTTTGTCCATCCTGCATTAAAAGTACTGATCACAGCATCGTTCCCTTTTAACTTAGCCGCTAAATCGGCCACGTTGTTAACATCAATATCATCAGCATGCACGCGATCTGATGTTTCTACCTTTGAGGTGTTTCTAGCCAACGCCTCCACTTGGTATCCTCTGTTTTCTAATTCTTTTACCACGTGAGCACCTACAAATCCGGTGGCTCCTATTACTGCTATTTTTTTCATTCTATTTAAAAGGTTTATGATTAACAATACAAATTTACGAATCGGTACAAATAAAAAAGCTAACGAACCGTAACGTAGCAAAGACCGTGCAATAATAACCTTACCTCAATAAAAACTAAAAAGAACAGGGTTTAAAACGTCACAATTGCCATTGAAAAGAGAGACCATTTGTGAAAGCGGTAACCATTTGAATAAAAAAGCTGACGACCGATCATCTTAAAAACTAAATGCGTCAAACGTTTTCTTTGAACATCATTCTTTGTAAATTAGAATTAATGACTGCTCGACGTAAACTTCATGTTCTGAATTCGTACAGCATTTAAGATCGCAAGCAACGCAACGCCGACATCGGCGAATACGGCTTCCCACATGGTTGCCAAACCACCGGCACCAAGGATTAAAACCGCTGCTTTTACGATAAAAGCAAGCGCAATATTTTGCCAGACAATCTTTTTTGTTTCTTTGCCAATCTTAATTGCCATCGGTATTTTAGAAGGTTGGTCGTCCTGAATCACCACGTCTGCAGTTTCAATGGTGGCATCGCTTCCCAATCCGCCCATGGCAATACCCACGTCGCTTAAAGCCACTACCGGCGCGTCATTCACTCCATCACCTACAAAAGCCACTTTTGCACCTGTAGCTTTTATTTCTTTTACTTTGTTCACCTTATCTTCTGGTAGTAAGTCGCCGAAAGCATTGGTTATTCCTAACGTTTTGGCAACAGCATCCACAACGGCCGTTTTGTCGCCACTCAGCATGGTCGGTTTTACGCCAAGGTTTTTCAACTCGGCGATGGCTTGCTGGGCGCCTGCTTTCAGATGGTCAGAAATAGTGATGTATCCGGCAAATTTTCCATCAAATGCAATCGCAATAAGCGTTTCCGTAAATTGGGAAGGATCAATTCGGTATTGAATCTTAAATTGATCCAACAACTTGAAATTTCCGGCTAAAAACAATCGGCCGTCCACAGTTCCTTTTAAACCATGTCCTGCAATTTCTTCAATGTTTTCCATTTGGATCGAATGATCAACTTTCCCAACATACTCGTGAATAGCTGTGGCAATCGGGTGGGTGGACTTTCCTTCAATAAAATTCAGAAACTTCAGGATTTCTTCCTGATTAAACTCTGGTTCTATTGTGATATCTTTTACTTTAAAAACCCCTTCGGTTAACGTACCGGTTTTGTCCATTACCACATTTTTGGTATCGGCCAAGATATCGAGAAAATTACTGCCTTTAAACAAAATTCCGTTTTTACTTCCGGCGCCAATTCCCCCAAAATAGCCCAACGGGATGGAGATCACCAAAGCACAAGGACACGAAATAACCAGAAAAATACAGGCGCGATACAGCCAGTCTTTATAGTCGTAACTCTCCACAAAAAAGTAAGGAAGTACAAAAATTGCAACGGCTAAAAATGTTACAATTGGAGTGTAGATTCGGGCAAATTTACGAATGAAAAGTTCGGTTTTTGCCTTCTGAGAAGTCGCGTTTTGTACCAATTCCAGAATTCTTGATAGTTTGGAATCTTTAAATTCTTTTCTGATGATGACTTCCGATACCGTGTTCAGGTTGATCATTCCGGCAAGTACTTCATCTCCTTTTATTTTGCTGTCGGGCTTGCTTTCTCCGGTAAGCGCAGCGGTATTAAACGATGCATTCTCGGAGATCAATTCACCATCCAGAGCGAGTTTTTCTCCTGGTTTTAATTGAATGCGTTGTCCAATTTTTGCGGTTTCAGCTTTGATGATTTTGGGTTCATTGTTTTCGATAATCGTCACTTCATCTGGACGTTGATCGAGTAAGATTTTGATATTGGTTTTTGCACGAGTCACGGCAATATCCTGAAATGCCTCCCCAATGGAATAAAACAACATCACGGCAACACCCTCCGGAAATTCACCAATCGCAAAAGCACCAATGGTGGCAATCGTCATCAGGAAAAATTCAGAGAAAAAGTCGCCATTGCGAATGCTTTCCACCGCTTCTTTTATCACAGGAAGTCCTACGGGAATGTATGCCACAATATATAATCCTAAACGAATCCAACCCGTGAACCAGCGCTGCGGGATCCAATGGTCCAGCGTAATGCCAATCATTAATAAAATGAAGGAAATAATTGCCGGCAGGAAAAGTTGAAAGGTACTTTTATCACTATCCCCGTGCGAATGCTCGTGGCCATGGTCGTGCTCGTCATGAGATTCTGTATGGCAACATGAAGCATTTTGGTGCGTATGGTTTTCTTTTTTTATTTCCAGTCCGTCATCGGAACAGCATTGTTTAGCCATTGTATTGAATTTTAAGGCAAAGATACGCGGCGAAAGAATGCAACGCTATTGCAATCTAAGCGGGCTTTAGCATTTTTATTTCTTGTTTGCGCTTTCATTAGAAAGAAAAAAACGATCATGAAAATAGATGATAAACAATCGTTTCTATTGATTTTCTGTTCATATATCGCTAATTTAGCATTTTAATATTTATACTACAAAATGATCAAGGAAGGACCACAAAATGTACTCGATAACCACGGAACCAACACGATTTTCACCGTTTGGAATTTTAAAGAAGGCGCAGATGTAAAAAAAGTTTTTCAACGAGTTTGTGCGTTGGTGATCAACCTTAACCATTCAGCCAACATTCGTTTTCCCGACAACGGGGCGAGTTGCATCATGGGAATTGGATATCTTGCCTGGAATTTGCTGGATCTTTCAAAGCCCTTGCCTAAAGAACTGGAAGAATTTGAACCAATTGTCGGCAGCAATTACACAGCGGTTTCCACCAAAGGCGATTTGCATTTTCACCTGAAAGGAACCAATAACAGCATCTGCTTCGATATGGCGGCAGATATAGCCAAAGTGCTTTCACCGGTTGCCGACTGTGTAGAAGAAGTGCACGGTTTCCGGTATTGGGATGGCCGATCTATTCTCGGTTTTGTAGACGGCACCGAAAATCCTGAGAGCAAACAACGCGAGTTCTACGGATTGGTGGGCGATGAAGATCCGGAATATAAAGGCGGAAGTTACCTTTTTGTACAGAAATACATTCACGATTTAGTAGCTTTCAGGGCGCTTCCGGTGGAAGAGCAGGAAAAAGTCTTCGGACGGTACAAAGACAGCGATGTGGAAATGACGGATGACGTTAAACCCAGCAATTCCCATTCTGCTTTAGCGAATGTAGGAGACGATCTTAAAATTATACGCGATAATTTGCCTTTCGGAAACATGTCTACCAACGAGATGGGAACTTATTTTATAGCTTACGCAAGTACTTTCAGTACGGTAAAATTGATGCTTGAAGCCATGTTCATCGGTAATCCTCCGGGAAATTATGACCGTTTGCTGGATTTCAGTACAGCCAAAACAGGTAGTTTATTTTTTGTGCCGACTTTGGATATGCTGGATGATTTTTCATCTGATGATGAAGAGCCAGAAGAGAAACCGGCAATCAAAGAAGAAAAATATGAGAGTGACGGTTCGTTGGGAATTGGCTCGCTAAAGTAGTTCGATGAACAGAAAATAAATCCTATAACTAAAAATAAATCAATACATTATGAATAATTTACATCGTAAACTTGCGCCCATTTCAGAATTGGCTTGGGAGCAAATTGAAGAAGAAGCGAAAAGAACGTTGAAAAGGTACCTTGCTGCAAGAAAAGTAGTGGATGTAGACGGTCCGAAAGGATATGATCTTTCCGCTGTGGGCACTGGCCATGTGCAATCGCTGGAAACTTCGGGTGATGGCGTGCAGGCCGCTGTTCGTGAAATCACGCCAGTGGTGGAATTTCGGGTTCCGTTTGAACTGACGCGCGAAGCCATTGATGATGTGGAGCGAGGTTCCGAAGATTCCGATTGGCAACCGTTGAAAGATGCTGCACAGAAAATTGCGTATGCAGAAGACCGTGCGGTTTTCGAAGGGTATGCCGCTGCAGGAATTCAAGGGATTCGAGGAGGGAGCAGTAATACCGCTATTAAACTTCCGGCAAGCATTAAAAATTATCCAGATACCATTGCGAAAGCATTATCTGAGCTTCGGCTTGCAGGTGTCAACGGACCATATGTGCTGGTTTTAGGTGCAGATGCTTATACTGCAGCAAGTGGTGGTAGCGACGAAGGGTATCCAATGTTGCATCACTTACAGGAATTAGTTGACGGTGAAATTGTTTGGGCTCCTGCCATTAAAGGCGGTTTTGTGATTTCGACCCGTGGTGGCGATTTCAAATTGAGCATTGGTCAGGATATTTCCATCGGTTACCTTAGCCATAACGAGAAAACCGTAAAACTATATCTTCAGGAAAGTTTTACCTTTCAGTTTTACACATCGGAAGCTGTGGTATCGCTGGATCCGGTTCAATAAGGTCATATTTAATAGTTTAGAAAACCTCTCAAAATCAATAGGTTCTGAGAGGTTTTTTTCTTTAATAGAGGGTTCGTTTTATTTAATTAGGAATCCACTGAAAGATGAATAAATAGAACCTGTTGCGCTTGTTCCATCAATAATTATATTCGTGGTGCTGTAATTTTCAATGCGTAAACCGATAATATCATTTGTATTTAAAAATAAGATAGGCGAAAAGCTGACGGAAGGCAGTATACTTGATGTAGAACCGTTTCCGGTGACGTAAAACGATTGTACAAATGAAGAGGATCCTCCGCTTGTAAATTTGCAAACAGAAACTCTCAAATAGTTATTGAACGCCACACCTGTGTTATTTGCTAACGACAGATTGATGTTGAGCTGGTAAAAGCCACTTTTTGGTACAGTCATTTTATTTGAAGCGAAGCTACCCTCTGCGTCTTTTGTAACATCACTGAAGACTATATCTATGGGGAGACCACCTGTTGAAATGCTTTGTGGCGTTGTTTTTTTAGCAAGGAACGCCGCACTGCTCAAAAGTGTCCAGCTCGCATTTCCACTTCCATCCGAAGTGAGTACCCTTCCTGCTACAGCTCCGTTTGTTATTTGTAAGGTAGTGGTTTTTAGTTTTCCGTTCACCTCCAGTTTTTCAGAAGGGCTGGATGTGCCTATTCCTACGTTTCCTGTGTTAGAGTTGTACAAATGAGTTCCTGTGCTCGTCCATAATGAAATCGGAGTTGTTGGTAAATTCTGCCAGGTTGCATTTCCTAATGCATCACTGGTTAACACTTTTCCAGCACCTTCTCCAATACCGTTAAATTTGATCGCACCATTGCTCTGCAACGCTTTTGCTGAGGTGGTGGAAAAAAAGAATCCACCAGTACCGGTTCCGGATGCATAGCCCACAATGCCATAGCCGTTGTCTGTAATTCCATAAACTCCATAAGCATTTGAAGCATATCCATATACGCCGGCCCCGGAATCCCCTGTTCCCTGCAACGAGCCAAAAATCGCGGAAGCCATTTTTCCATTGGTATTGGAATTGGCTCTTCCCATAATACCCATTCCGAAACCTCCGCTCGAGTTGTTGATTCCCATTAGTGCAGGCGAGGTATTGGTTGAATTTGTATTTTCAAAATACCCTGCAGAATTTAATGTTCCGCTGGTATTGGTCACACGAAACGGCACCACGTGATCACCAGATGAGGTTCCCGAGTAGGGAAGCGAAAACGCCGTACCTCCACTTCCGGAAGTTTTTGCGTACATGGCATACGGAACACTCAGCAGCTGCGAAGTTCCGACAATAGTATAGCTGGTTCCACCGGACGGGTCGGTTTCGGTTTTTAGATAATAATTTCCTGAAGACCAGTTGATGCCTGAAAAATTTCCAGAGATCACTGTGCCAGAGCCAATTTCTGCAGTCAACAAACCGTTTGCATTTGTCGTTCCTGTTAATCGCTCGGCATAAACCACTGTTCCGTTTGCACTTCCCTGCAAAATGCTGGCTCTCACCGCAATGCTTTGATTTTGGAGAAGAGTGCCACCTGTGTTTCGGATAACCGCTTGGTAACTCATTTTTTCGGGCGTCTGCGAAAAGGCGAGAATGGTTCCTACAACAATTGCAGCCACTGATAATAATTTTTTCATAGTCCTTAGATTTTAATTTTTTATGATTTTAATGGTTTTCAAAGTGGTATTCTCCCGGAAAATTCTAATGATATACACCGATTGTGGAAAAGTGCGCATGTCGATTTCATTTTTAATACTGTTTAATCGGTTCTGCAGCATCAGTTTACCTTGTGCATCAAAAAGTTGATACTTCATGTTGGCTTCGGGCTTTTTACCCATATGGAGGTAGAGAAAATCCTTTACCGGATTGGGGTATAGCTTAATTTCAAGTTGCTCTCCGGAATGATTCTCGGTTGACAGCGAAATAAATTCGTAAGAATGTTGCACACCTTCCTCAATGGTAAAACCCGCAGATTGTTGGTTGAGGTAAGCCACTTGTCCTATGGTATAGGATGAGCTTCCGCCCGTTCCAACAGCATCTGCTCCGGAAACAGCGATGATTTGCTGTGCCTGCATCGATGCAATGAAGATAGTAGCGGCAGATATAATTATTTTTTTCATGGTGAATTTTTTTCAAAATTATGATGAGCCATATACCGTCGAAAAGGTGAATAGACGAACGACAAAATAAATAGACGAACGGCACTGTTGAATATCGCAAGCAAATGAATGAAGTACGTTGAATAAAATATTAAAAGTGAAAGCCGAAATCTCCGAAATTAACCGTCTTTCATCTGCCTGCTAATCCATTTTTGTTCACCTTAAATTCATAGCGCATCAGTCTTTTTTTAAGGGAAAGAAACGGATGTTTTGTGGTAGCGGATGTTTTTTTATCGTCCGAATCATAATAAGGTAACTTTCTTTTGAATGTGATCTAAAACGGCAGTGCTGCATTAATTACTTTTTTAGCACCTTCCGCGTTAAATAGAACGACATCTTTCAGTGTTGCTATTCGGTTTTTCACCGAAATAGTTCCGGTTGATTTTGTACTTCCGGTGAATTCACTTTTGTCAAGACCGTTTCCCACACCCGAAAGCGAAACTGCAACAATTCCCGGTTCAGGATCGGTCATCGGCAATGAAGAGCCACCTTCATAGATTTTTAGTGTTGCGTTTTGCGCATCTTTTTCATTGAGAAAAATCAATTGAAGGAGTTGATGATTGGCATTCTCCGGATCATCACTTTCGTTGTGCTGACAAAGCAATGAGAAGTTGCCTTTTTCATGATCGCCAAAATATTGGGTTTCTACAGGTGCACTGTAATTTTTTTCGTCGATGCTGAAGCTGCCCGTTTTTTGGGAATCATTGACTTCGATCCCATATTTCGCCGTTTCTGTTTGGGCCTCATTTCCGTTGTCGTTATTTGCTTTTTTGCAGGAGTTGATAATGCCTGCAATCAGTATTGCAGTGGTAATAATAAGATTTTTCATTTTGTTTTTGTTTAAAATCAGTTAGTGATTAAGGGTTTCGTTTTATTTTGAATTCGGCCTTGGCACGACTCTTTACTCGTCAATCAAAATTGAAAGTTTGAGCGCTTACATCGTTATTCAAAATTATTCAGAAACGTTGGATGCAAAATTTGAAAATCGACCAACGACCTTATAAATCGACCGGCGATATATGAAAATTATTTCTACATTTGAATAGTCGCTACATAATTTCATGGAAACGCTAAATTGCCTGATTGTTGATGATGACGAAATCGACCGGCTTACGGTTCAGTTTTTTGTCAAACAGCACCCAAATCTCTGCATTTTGGGTGTTTGCTCCAGCGCCGAAGAAGCATTAAAATGGATTGAAAACAATAGTATTGATGTTCTTTTTCTAGATATTGATCTTGTGGGAATGTCAGGAGTAGATCTCCGCAAAAAAGCAAATCAGGTTCCGGCTTGTATTTTTATCACTTCTTACCCCGATTTTGCCGTAGAAAGTTTTGAACTGCAAACACTGGATTTCATTGTAAAACCCTTAAAGTCTGAACGTTTTGAAAACACCATCAAACGCATCGAAGATTTTTTTGAGATTCGAAAAAAAGCCCATCTTTTCGAATCCAGCATTGGGGGAGATGTTATTTTCATTAAAGAAGGACATGAGCAGGTGAAAGTGAAACTCCATGAGATTTTGTACCTGGAGGCGCTGAAAGACTACACCAAAATTGTGACACCAAAAAGAAAGCACTGCGTTTTAAACAGCATTGGTAATTTATTAAAGGAAGAACAGTTTCAGTCATTCGTACGCATACACCGAAGTTTTGCAGTGCAGAAGAACTTCATAGAAAAAAAATTACCTGCTGAAATTTTACTCAATAATGGTAGTGTTATTCCGATTGGCAGAAGCTACCGCGATCGGCTCGATTTCATATGAAAACCCTAATTGCCATAGGATTACTCTTTATTCCAATGCTTTTTATTGGGCAGCAAAAAGCAGTTGAAAGTTTGACAAAAAAACTTGAAGAGTATAAGAAAGACGACTCCGGAAAAGCAGATTTAATGCTGCAACTTGCGGCTGCATATTACGGCACCAATACACAGAAATTATCGCAAACTGCAAAAGATGCTTATCAATTGAGCAGCAGTATTAATTATAAAAAAGGAGCCGCCGAAGCTTTAAAACTACAAGGTGCAGCAGCGATTTCTCAAGGCGATTTCCCTGGTGCGGAATCCTATTTTACACAGTCTCTTAATGGATTTCAGCAGATCAATTATTTGCCGGGAATCGCAGTTTGTTACTCCAATCTGGGTTCAGTGAAATTGTATCAGAATCAGTATGCGAATGCATTAAAACTATATCAAACCTCCATTCGGTATGCCGAGAAAGCAGGAGATTACAAAACATCTGCTATGGCGTACGGAAATATGGGCATCATATATAGTGAGATGAAGGATTATCATAAGGCATTACTGAAATTTACCAGCGCGTTGCAAAATCATACGCAGGCCAAAAATGAAAACGGAATGGCTTCCAGCTATTCCAACATTGGTACTGTTTATTTTAATCAGGATCGAAATGAAGAGGCACTTCAATATTATCAGCTGGCATTAAGCAAAAATCAGGACATAAGTAATCAGCTGGGAATTGCGAGAGAGAGCGGGAATTTGGCAAGTCTATACATGAAGATAAATCGCTATCAGGATGCTTTTAACAATGTGAAAGCTGCGCTAAAAATCAATGAAGAGCTCAATAATAAGAAAGGAGTAGCGCTCAATAATCAGCAACTGGGCGAATTTTATCTTCACGAAAAACAGTATGAAAAAGCACTCGATCACTTTAGGAAATCAGTAAAGAAGGCGAAGGAAATTGGTGCAAAAGATATTGAGAAAGCCAATTTTAAAAGTATTAATGAATTGTATGACCAAAGAAATATGGCGGACAGCGCTTATTATTTCTATAAAAAATTTGTTGGCTTAAAGGAAGATATGGATAATGAAACCAACCGAAAGCAGATTTCACGGCTGGAAATTCAGTACGAGTTCGACTCGAAAGAAGAAAAATACAAAACCCAGCAAATAATTGATCAGGAGCGGCTGAAACAAAATCAATTGCTATTAAGCATCAACAATTTGCGACTGAGCGAAAGCAACAAAGAACGAGATCTTGCGCAGATGGGCATACAAAGAACCGAATCGGAACTGAGAAATAAAAAACTGGAATCTGACGCCAGACAAAAGCAACTGGAAATTTCGCGAAAGGAAAATCAACTGAAACAGAATGAGATTAAAGTCAATAAGCTGCGGCTGAATGAGAAAGAAAAAGAAAGATGGTACTTGCTTTCCGGCGTTTCGGTTTTTGCTTTGATTGGAGGATTGCTTTTCTATCAAAACCAACAACGAAAAAAAGCCAATCGCAAATTGGAAGTTTTAAATCAGCAGTTGGATCGCGCTAATCAAAATAAAATACGATTCTTCGGGATCTTGAATCATGATTTAAGAAGTCCTGTAGCTAAATTGATTCACTTTCTTCATCTTCAAAAATCAGCCCCCGATCTGATCGATCCTGCTCATAAAATTCAACTAGAAAATCAGGCAACAGCTTCTGCAGAGCAACTTTTGGCACAGATGGAGGATCTTCTCCTTTGGTCGAAAAGCCAAATGGAAAATTTTCAACCACAAAAAAGGTCCTTTTCCGCAGAAGCAATTTTTAGCGAATTAAAGATGGAATGGTCAGGGCAAAATGCTACCGAATTTTTGTACCAATACCACCCAGACTTGCAGGTGTTTACCGATAAAGAATTTTTGAAAACTATTTTGAGAAATCTGGTCAGCAATGCGCAGAAAGTGCTTCAAAATAGATCGGATGCAAAAATATGGATTGGTGCTGAAGAAAGAAGTAACGAAGTCGTCATTTCGGTGAAAGACAATGGTGGTGGCACTTCGCTGGAAAAATTCAAAGCATTGTACGAAGAAGATGCGTCTCTGGGAATAAAGCATGGACTTGGGCTGCATGTCATCCGCGATTTTGCCAAAGCCATTGGTAGTGAAGTTGCTGTAAGTACCAACACCCAAACTGGCGAAACTTCCATTGAAGTACGATTGAAAAAGTAGTGTTGCTGCAGGTTTTCCTTCCTAATAGATCTGTCGTTTTCTATTTGCTATTGCCGGAATTTGGGATGTTTAGCAAAGGGTTGTCTGTATTTTTTTTCAGGAAATGAAGCAGGTGGCTCGTGTCGGTAAATCCAAATTCGGCGGCAATTTCAGCTTTATTCATAATGCTTTGTCTGAGGCGGTTTTCAATGAGTCCGAGTTTGTATCGGTTGATATAATTTTGGTACGAAATACCTGTGTTTCGCTTGAAAAAAGTTCCGAAATATTTTTCCGCCAGATGAAAGTGCGCCGCAATTTCCGCTATTCTTAATCTTTTAGGGGAGTAAATGTGGTTGTGGATGTAATGGGTAACCTGCGTAATGCGGTCCGGCTCGGTCACTGCGTTGGCATAATCCCCGGAATGATCTCGGATGAGGCCGAAAATGGCGATAATCTGGTAATACACAAAAGCAGAATTTTCAATATCGTTGGATTCGTTAGAAAGTAAAATGTTGTCAATACTATTTTTCAGGATTTTCTTTTCACGGCTATTAAACTTTATTTTTTTCTCCTTGAAGGATGCATTAAGCATGATGTCTTCAGGGCGTTCCATGCTGTTTTTCTGAAATCCTGCAAAGTAAGCATCGGTGAATTTAATCATCGTGATATGCGAGATTTTCTTGATTTCCATGAAATGAAGGTCATCGGGTGCGAGCAGAAAAATATCGCCTGCACTATAATTCATGGCGACCGAGTTGGTGAAATTGATTCCACAACCTTTGTGGATGTACGCCAGTTCGTAATACGTGTGCTTATGTGGCGGAAGGTGAAATGCATTTTCAGTAAAATCATGGATCAGCAATTTCTCAAACTGTTTTCTTCTCATATTGTAAATGTACAATCATTTGTTGTAATATTACAATATATTCGGTATTAAAGTTGGTACTTTAGAGGTGTTGAATGTAAACTTCTGATTATGAAAAATTTTCACAGATTAACGGTTCTTTTTTTACTTCTTTTTACAGTTTTTATGAGCGCTCAGAACGAAAATGTACAAACCATCGCCGAAATCAATCCGCCCAATCCTGATCCTTCAGGAATTGCCGTAAGTTCGGATAATCGGGTGTTTTTGGGTTTCCCGAGACATGCAGACAATCATACCGAATTTGCATTGGCAGAATTGAAAGAAGGAAAATTATTTCCATGGCCAAATCAGGAATACATTTACCCAAGTTCCCAACCATACAAAGACTGGTTGGTTTCGCCGCACGGCATGTTTATGGATAAAAACGATGTGCTGTGGATTTTGGATGATGGGAAACGGGCCGGAATAAAAGAAATTCCATTGGGTGCTGCAAAAGTAGTCGCCATCGACATCAAAACAAAAAAAATCTTGCATGTGCTAGTGATTCCGAAACCGGTTTTGAGTGACGATTCCCATTACAACGATTTACGCGTCGATCTTTCTCATGGTAAGGAAGGAACGGTTTACATCGCCAATTCGGGCTTCGGTAAACGCTTTTCTCTCGTGGTGATGGACGTGGCAACAGGAAAAACGAAAGAAGTATTGCTCAATCATGATTCCACTTCTCCAGAACCGGGTTTTATGGCTTTTCTGGAAGGCGATTCGCGTGTAATGGAAGGCGATGACAAAAGTTTTCCTAATGGTGGCGCCGACGGAATTTCTATCAGTCCGGATGAAAAAACGTTGTATTGGACGACTATTTCTGGACGAAATCTCTACAGTTTGCCAACGGATCTATTGAGCAATTTCAAATCCACAGAAAAACAAATTGAAGATGCCTTATTATTTGAAGGGCAACATCCTGCGTGTGACGGACTTGCTGAGGATGAAAAAGGAAATATCTATTTCGGATCCTTTGAACAACAGTCGATTGTGAAACGCCTTGCCGATAAAAATGTCTATCGTGTTATTTCCCACGACAAAGAAAATTATGTTTGGCCGGATGGATTGGCGTATCGAAATGGTTTTGTGTATGTTACGTTGGGTCAATGGAATCGACTTCCTGGTTTTAATGGTGGAAAGGATTTAAGAAAACCACCGTATCAGGTGGTGAAAATTAAAGTGAATGAATAATGTAAATCAATCAAAATTAAAAAATATGAGTCATACAATATTAAAAAAAGAACACGAATTGGGATTGGGCGGAGTAGCGATCGGAGCTGCTTTTGCAAATGTGACGGATGAACAAGCGCATGAAATTCTGCAGGCGGCGTGGAACGACGGAATCCGCTATTACGATACATCGCCATGGTATGGATTAACGAAAAGTGAAGATCGTTTCGGGAAATTTCTTTCGGGTAAAAATAGGGACGAATTTGTTTTTTCAACCAAAATTGGTCGGCTTTTTACGCCAGTTCCCAAAGAAGAGGTACCGCCTGTCATGTGGAAAAATCCCTATAATTTCGATTTTCGCCACGATTATACCGCAGACGGAACCAAAAAATCCATTGAAGAAAGTTTGAAAAGAACCGGCTTGGATCATATTGATATTGTTTTCGTTCACGACTTATCGGAAGATCAGGTGGGCGATCGTTATGATTTTTTCCTAAAACAGGCAAAAGAAGGGGCATTCAAAGTCTTGTCGGATTTAAGAAGTCAGGGCGTTATTAAAGCGTGGGGAATGGGCGTTAATAAAATTGAACCGATTCTCGATTGCATCGAAGTCGCAGATCCCGACATTTGTCTTTCTGCCACGCAATATTCTATTTTGGAACATGAAGATGCGGTTGATCGTTTGCTTCCGGCTGTGAAAAAAGGAGGGGTAAAATTGGTTTCAGGTGCGGGTTACAATTCGGGATTTATTGGAGGTCGCGACCGCTACAATTATAAAAATGTAATTCCCAAAGGTATGGTTGAAAAACGGGATCAAATTGCGGCTATCGCCCGAAAATATAATACAGATCTCATTACAGCGGCACTTCATTTTGTGTTGGCTGCTGATGAGTTTGCGTCCATTATTCCGGGTGCAAGTTCTGTGGAACAGGTCAATTCAAATCTAAAAGCATGGAAATCTGACCTTCCTGTTGAATTTTGGAAAGAACTAAAAGCGGAAGGATTGATTTATGAAAAAGCACAAATCCCCGAATAATTATTAAAAATTTCACAATGAAAAATACTACACTTAACGACGGAAATCTGATTCCTCAGATTGGTTTCGGAACCTATAAAGCAACCCGTGAAGAAGGCATTGAAAGTGTAAAAAATGCACTCCAGTCCGGTTATCGTTTTCTCGATACTGCGGCAAAATATGACAACGAAGAAGATGTCGGTGAAGGCATCAAGCAGAGCGGGATTCCTCGCGAAGAAATCATCGTAACCAGCAAAGTTTGGCGAGAAAACATGAGTTATGATAATACCAAAACCGCGCTTGCGGAATCCTTAAGAAAACTGCAGTTGGATTATCTGGATCTGTATTTAATTCATTGGCCGGCTAATGAAAGAAATTATGGTGCAGGATGGAAAAATGCAAATGCCGAAGTTTGGCGTGCCATGGAAGATTTGCAGGCGGAAGGGTTAGTCAAATCCATTGGGGTGAGCAATTTCTGGCCGGAACATCTGGAAGCGCTATTAGAAACCGCAAAAGTAAAACCTGCCATTAATCAAATCGAATTTCACCCGGGATATTGGCAGCCGGAAGTATTGAAATTTTCTCAGGATCTCGGCATCACCGTAGAATCCTGGTCGCCATTTGCGAGAGGAAGAATTTTCGGAAACGAAGTCCTCGAGAAAATTGCCGATAAACATCAGAAAACGGTTTCTCAAATTGCATTGCGCTGGATTGTTCAGCACGGCGTCATTGCCATCCCGAAATCAACGACTTTAGAACGCATTAAAGAAAATCTCGAAGTTTTCGACTTTGAACTTTCTGACGATGAAATGTTGCTCATTAATGGAATTCCGGAAATGGGCTTCAGTGGCGAATTGCCGAATCTTTGGCCTGAAGTTTTACCCAAAAATTAAATAGATATGAAAAAGCAATTTTCACTTAGTTTCATCGGGCTTTTTGCTTGGGCTATTTTTATGGTTTCATGCAGCAAAAAATCAGAAAATACAGCATCTGAAAATGCGTCGGTTTTGTATAAAAATGCGACCATTATTACAGGAGACGGGTCTACCGTTTTGGAAAACGCAGATCTTCTGGTTGAAAACGGAAAAATTAAAAATATTGGGAAAAATTTGAAATCCGATGGAGCAAAAGTGGTCGATCTTACAGGAAAAACCATTATGCCTACTTTAATCAGCGCCCACACGCACATCGGAAATCTCAAAGGGAATTCTGCTGCCGGAACCAATTTCAATCGTGAAAATGTTCTTCGGCAACTGAGGAAATATCAGGATTATGGCGTTCTTTGGGTGCAGTCTTTAGGAACCGATCAGGCGTCGCTGTATAAAAACGGACTCTATGATTCCATTAAGAACGGAGAAACCGATGGTGCACGAATGCTTTCCGCAGGTTGGGGATTTGGTGTTCCTACTGGTGCGCCGCCATTTCCTGATCACCATGGTGACGACAATGTTTTCCGACCAACCGATCCCAAAGAAATTTCTGCTGATATGGATACGCTTCAAAAATATCCCGTGGATTTTGTGAAGATCTGGGTAGATAATTTCGGGAAAGACATGCCGATTATGAGCGAAAAAATATACAGTGAAATCATCAAACAGGCACATGCCAGAAATATGAAAGTGGCTTCACATCTTTACTATTTGAACGACGGGAAACGTTTGGCAAAAGATGGGGTGGATTTATTTGGGCATTCCATTCGTGATGCCAAAGTGGATGATGAATTGATTGGATTAATGAAAGCCAAAAATATTCCGTACATCCCCACACTTTCTTTGGACGATTTCGCTTATGCTTACGGCGCAGGAACGGCGACATGGATCAATAACCCTTTCTTTAAAAATGCTTTAGAACCCACGGTTTTTGAAATGGTTTCTGCACCTGATTTCAAAGCCAAACAAGCTAAAGAACAGGATTTGGCCCGAAATAAAATTGCGCTGGATAATGCTTTGTTTAATGTGAAAAAACTCTATGATTCTGGTATTTTGGTAGGAATGGGAACCGATTCTGGTGCCATGGTGATTCGTCCGCAAGGTTTTTCCGAACATCATGAACTGGAACTTTTGGTGAAAGCTGGCTTTACGCCGCTTCAAGCCATTCAAATTGCCACATTGAACAGCGCAAAAATTCTGAAACTCGATAAAGAGTACGGAACGCTGGAAAAAGGTAAAGTTGCGGATTTTATGGTTTTGGATGCCAATCCATTGCAAAATATCGCCAATACACAGAAAATCAATACGGTATATAAAGCCGGGAAAGCGGTTTCTCAAGGCCCGATTTCAAAATAGAATGTAGAAGATTCCAGCAAATAGAAGGAAAATTCGTTTTATCTTGTCAAGCAGTAAATCGATAAAAAATGAATACAGAAAAATTAGGTTTCATCGGTCTGGGAAATATGGGACATCCGATGGCAAAAAATCTTGAAAAAGCCGGATTTCCACTTTCGGTTTATAACAGAACCAGTGAAAAAGCAGCCGATTTTAAGGCGGAATCCACGGTGTATGAAAGCATTTCCGATCTGGTGAACAATTCGGATATAATTTTCACGATGGTGACCAATGATGATGCGGCCAAAGACGTCTATCAGCAGATTTTAAAAGAAGATCTCACCGGAAAGCTCTTTGTCGATATGAGTACCATTTCTCAGGAAATGTCTAAGGAATTGAGCGATGCGGTTAGCATTGAGGAAGGAAATTTCATTGATGCGCCGGTGGCCGGAAGTACAAAGCCAGCAGCCGAAGGAACGCTGATCATTATGGTGGGTGGCGATGAAAAGGATGTGAAACGCGCACTTCCTTACCTTGAAAAATTAGGAAAAAAAGTGAAACATTTGGGCGAACACGGTAAAGGTTTGGCGGCGAAAATTTCCATTAATTATTTTTTGGCCATGATTTATGAAGGTTTGGCGGAAACAGTTTTATTATCGGATACATTAGGCGTTGATCGGAAAGATATGCTCGAAATCATCAACGAAAGTGCTAGTGGAAGCGGTGCTACAAAGGTGAAAACGCCACTGCTACTCGAAGATAATTTTACCGCGGCTTTTGCTTTGGATTTGATGTTAAAAGATATTCGGTTGGCCAAAAATGCCGGTGCTAATTTACCTTTAGGAAACCAAAACTTGGCGATTTATGAAAAAGCCAGCAAAAATGGTTTTGGAAAAGAAGATGTGATTGGTATCATCAATTACCTCAAAAAAGATATTTGATTTTAAAAATGAAAACATGAATAAATCCACACAAAACATCATGAAAGGCATTGCCGCTGGCTTATTTGCTTCTTGGGTTAAATCTCTTGTGGAACCGCCTTTGCAGCGTTGGGGAGAAAAGAAATATCCGCCCACCGCGGAAGAGTTACAATTGAAAGGGGCAGATGTGAGCAACCATCCTGAAAATATGCCGCCCGCAATTCTGGCAGAACAAGTCTATCACGAATGTACCGGAAGTGAACTTACCGATGAGCAGAAAATCACGGCAATGAAAGGTATTCACTATGCTTTAGGAACGGTGATTGGCATTACGTACGTTTCGCTGGTTAATCGCAACAGAAATTTGAAAATCGAGCAGGGCATCACCGCCGGAGTGGTCACTTGGGCATTAACGCATGGTTCAACGGTTCCGGCATTAGGATTGCAGGGAAAAGTCTCCGAAATGCCAAAATCGTGGTGGGTCTGGGAATTCGGTTCGCATATTGTTTTTGGGGTGGTATTAGAACAAAGTCGTAAATTAGTGAACAAATTTTTTTGAGCCGTATCAAGAAGAAAAGATTTTAAGGGAGTCTTTTTTTTCTGAATTTGTAAGTAACCGGATAGAAATTATTAATAATAAAACAGATAACCTATGGGGAAAAATGTATCGGACCATTTGGTCGAAATGCTGAAACAAGTCGGCGTAAAAAGAGTGTATGCCATTACGGGAGATAGCTTAAATCCTGTAAATGATGCTATTAGAAGAGATGGGACCATTGAATGGATCCATGTGCGCCACGAAGAAACTGCTGCTTATGCTGCTTCAATGGATGCCGAATTGCATGGAATTGGTTGCTGTATGGGTAGTTCAGGACCTGGACACGTGCATCTGGTAAACGGACTTTATGATGCGAATCGCTCCGGAAATCCGGTGATCGCCATTGCAAGTACTTGTGCCACCGATAAATTTGCCACCGAATTTTTTCAGGAAACAGATCCTGCGATTTTGTTCAAAGATTGCAGTAAGGCCGTTTATGTAGCCAGTACACCAAAACAGTATGCCACAATGATTCAGCGTGTTATTCAAACAGCGATCAATGAAAAAGGAGTGGGCGTTTTGGGGCTTCCCGGAGATGTGGCTTCCGCTGATGCCGAAGAAGTGCTTTCTGGCTCCAAAATGTTCTCTACTAAGCCGATTTTTCGTCCTTCCGATCAGGAACTTTCGGAGTTGGCTCAGGTGATTAATTCCAACAAGAAAATAACTTTTTATTGTGGGCATGGTTGCAAAAATGCCATTCCGGAAATTGAAGCCCTCGCTTCAAAAGCCCATGCACCAATTGCGTATTCGTTTCGTGGAAAAATTTTCTTTGATCGTGCCGATAGCCCCTATTCTGTGGGGATGAATGGTTTGTTGGGGAATAAATCAGGATACGATGCCTGCAATGATTGTGATGTTTTGGTATTGTGGGGAACCGATTTTCCCTATTCCGAATTTTTACCCAAGAAAAAAACCATTATTCAAATCGATGAAAAACCTGAAAGAATTGGTCGTCGTGCGCATGTGGATTATGGATATGCAGGTGATATTAAAGATACTGCCGTTGCTCTGTTGTCGAAATTAGAACAAAAATCTGACGACAGCTTCTTAAAATCTATGAAGAAGATTTACAGTCATGATGAGAAGCATTTCTCCGATTTTGCCACCAAAAAAGGAACTTTCGGGAAAATAGAACCCGAATATGTCGCCACTCTTATCGATCATCTTTCCGCTGATAATGCCGTATATATGGTTGATACTGGAATGACGTCGGTTTGGGCAGCACGATTTATCCGTGCCAAAGGAACCCGCTATCTTACAGGTTCTTTCAACCACGGTTCAATGGCGAATGCATTGCCAATGTCGATTGGTGCGGCTGCATCTTGCAAAGATCGTCAAATTGTTGCGATGTGTGGTGATGGTGGACTTTCTATGCTTTTAGGCGATCTCGCGGTAATTATGCAATATCAGTATCCGGTGAAAATTTTCGTGTTCAATAATCATTCGTTGGGCATGGTGAAACTTGAAATGGAAGTGCAGGGTTACGTAGATTGGCAAACCGATATGGTGAATCCGCCGTTCGATAAAATTGCGGAATTAATGAACATCAAAGGTCTTGAACTCAAAGATCCGGAGCAGGCCGAAACTGTGCTAAAACAGGCATTTGAAACACCTGGTCCGGTTTTGGTCAACATTTATACCAATCCCGATACGTTGGCGATGCCTCCTCATATTACCTTCGAACAGATGAAAGGATTTGCCACCTCGTTAATGAAAAAAGTGGCGCTGGGCCAATTTGATCAGGTAAAAAGTGCAGTGAAAACCGGCATGGGACATATTGACGAAATTTTGTAAAGTGTGGATCGTTTTTAGTTATTAATAGAATCCCCATCATTATTGTGTGATGGGGATTTTTTTTCGTTCAATTGTTCCCGAACTTGGGATTTTTCAAATTAATAGTTCACCGATGTTGTTCTTGATAATTAATATAGTAATTGGCATCCACAATAACCGGTGTAGATGATTTAAGCTGTACTGTTTGCCACTTCTCGCCGGGACAAATCAGTTGATTTTTATTAACTCTAATAGGGAGATGAAAGTTAGGAACTACGTCCTGATACCTGAAGGTAAAGGATTTACCTTTTTGAATATACTCAAGCACCGGGATTTTGGTGGTCCTCAAATATTGGTCAAAAATGGTGGTGAAATCAATGCCGGATTTGCTACTGATGTATTGCTCAATTTGCGCACCGGTAACGGTTTGATGGTAAAAATCACGATTCAGTCCGCGAAGGATTTGTCTAAACTTTTCATCATCATTTATCACCTGTCGGATGGTGTGCAGCATATTGGCTCCTTTGTAATACATATCGCCACTGCCTTCTTCGCCTACGCCATAAGTACCGATAATGGGGCGGTCATTCAGTATATTGTGGCGAAGTCCTTGTACGTATTGGTCGGCGGCTGCTTTGTTCATGTATTTTTCGGTGAATAGTGTTTCCGAATAGCAGGTAAAGCTTTCATGGATCCACATGTCCGCACGGTCTTTAGCAGTGATGTTGTTGGCAAACCATTCGTGCCCGCTTTCGTGCACTATGATGAAATCCCAATGCAGCCCAACACCAGTTCCCGACAAATCTCTTCCCAGATATCCATTCTCAAAATGATTTCCATAGGCCACCGCACTTTGATGTTCCATCCCTAAATACGGACTTTCCACAATTTTGTATGAGTCTTCATAAAAAGGATAAGGGCCAAACCAATATTCAAATGCAGAAAGCATTGGTTTTACCTGCTGAAACTGTTTCTGAGCTTTATTCAGGTTATAATCCAACACCCAGTAATCGAGGTCGAGTTTTCCTTTTTCACCGGTGAAGGTATCTTTAAAATTTACATACTTCCCTACATTAGGAACAATGGAGTAGGCATTGATGGGGTTTTTCACTTCCCAGGTAAATGTTTTCTTTTCCATTTCTTCGGTGGCGGCAATAAGCCGTCCATTACCTACGCCAACAAGATTTTTTGGGGTAATAATTTTCATCACCATTCCTTGGTCTGGCTCGTCGCTCCATAAATCTTTAACGGGAAGCCACACTGAAGCACCAATTCCTTCCTGCGCTACCGACATCCATGGATTACCATTTTGATCTTCAGTAAAAACCCAGCCGCCATCCCAAGGTGCATTTTTAGCAATCTTGGGCGCTCCGGAATATTGTATGGTGAAGCTGTGAAGTTCTCCTTTCTGGTATTTCTTTTTTGCTTTAATGAAGATGAAATCGCCATCGCGAGTGGTAGCAAAAGTCTGGGCATCATCGCTGATGATTTTGAAGTTCATTGGTTGTTGCAGATCAATCTGAAAAGTGGGATCGTTCACCGCTTTGGTTATTTCAAAATAAATGGTGTTGGTTCCGGAAACCGTCTTTCGATCGAAGTTGGGTTCCACAGTGATTTCGTATTTTTTTACATCCCAAAAATCGCGATAGACGTTATCGGAATTTTTTAGAGAATCGGCTTTGGTAAATGTTTGCGCCTGCAAAACACTCGTAAGCCCTATCAGTAAAAAGAAAATTGTTTTCATTGGTGTGCAAACTATTGAACAAAGATAAGTAAATCATCATTTCGTGCTTTCAATTCTTGAATGTCAATAGACAGCAGCGTTTTTTTATGTTGAATTTGGCTCGTTATGTGTAAGTAAATTTCAGTAATTTTGAAAAAATTTTTTTAATGAAGAAAAAACTTCTTTTATCCGCTGTGGTGTTTGTTTTTTTTGTTTCCTGTAACAAGGACAAGGAAATGCTCAATGATCTTAATCAATACAATACTTCTATGGAAAGCAAAGGATATCACTTCGGTGATGCCATTGTGCTGCCTAAAGAAGTGACAGATAATGCCTCGAATATTTCCATCAGCTTTGGCGATAAAGAAACCGATCAACTTAAGATTGATCCCAGATTTTTCACATTGGGAGATAATGCCGTTACTTTTACAATAAAAAAGAAGAATGGCGAGACGATCAGTCAGGATGCCACCATCAATGTCTTTGCAAAAAGTCCGGAAGCTGAGCTAACCTATACCATCGTTAAAGAATATCCGCATGATACCAAAAATTTTGTGCAGGGCTTTCAAGTAGATGGCAACACGATTTACGAATCGGATGGACAGAACGGCTCTTCCAGAATTCTAAAATATACGTTAGGTTCCACTACACCTATTGCCTCAACTTCGCAGCCCGACGATGTTTTTTCTGAGGGATCCACCATTGTTGGTGATAAAATTTACCAGCTAACTTGGCAGAACAAGAAAGGTTTTATCTACGATAAAAACTCCTTGAAGCTGCTGGGAGAATTTCCCTATCCAAACGTTATGGGCGAGGGTTGGGGATTAACCTACGATGGCAAAAACCTAATTGCTTCCGACGGTACAAAAAACATCTATTTTCTTGATGTTTCTAATCCATCAAAAATGGTGCGTTATATTTCTGTGGCGGGCAGCAATGAAGTGTACGACCAACTCAACGAACTCGAATATCATCAGGGATTTATTTATGCTAATGTTTGGCAAAAACCCATTATCCTGAAAATTAATCCAGCCAATGGGGAAGTGGTAGGGAAATTTGATTTCAGCGAAATTGCAAAACAGCATACTTCCGGAACCGATGACGTATTGAATGGAATCGCTTTTAAAGGTGAAAATATGCTTGTAACTGGTAAAAATTGGTCCAAGATTTATGAAGTGGCAATTAAGTAGCTGAGGAATCATCGCCTGCAATAGAATCAGAAAAAATAAAAAAATAGTGTTGAACCGTCTACTTCATTTTTTCACCATTTTCTTTTTCTGGGCGGTTGCTGCGCAGTCGGTTGTAAGCATCGATTCGGTCCGGTTGAAAGATGCCGATGATCTACAGATTGATGATTATGGCAATCTCTACCTCTATAAAAACAAAGATTTTTCGCTTACCAAGTACGATTCGTTGGGAAAGCAAATGGGGAAGCTGATGCTTACTTTGCCTTTCAAAATACAATCGGTACAAAATCCGCTTAACATTCCTCTTTTTTCTGAAAATGCCCAGGAACTGAGATTTTATGACCAGAATCTTAATTTGATTCAAACCATTACTTTTCGGCAGAAGTTCGGTTTCGTAAGAATGGCGTATGCTGAAGATTTGCAAGTTGTTTGGTTGCTTGACGAAAGTACAAAATTGCTTATTCAATACAATTTCCGGCAAGATTTGGTCATCAACTCTTTTCCGCTGAATTTTGATTTTGACGGGATATTGGATATTATGGTTTTCGAAAACCGGCTTTATCTCCTGAAACAGGATAGCTTTGATGTGTTCGATTTTAAATCGAAACTGCTGTACCGAATACAAGTAGAAAATGCGAAGCGGATTCGTCGCGAAAACCAGAGCATACTGATCATTGGTCGCGACGCCATTCAGCAGGTGCGAGATAAGCAACTGAAAAAGATTTTCGCAGCGTTAAATTCGCGGATTGTGGATAAAAATTCTTCCACATATTTTGCAGTCGGTGCCAACAAACTTTATCTTTACCGAATCCAAAAGGAACAAGAACAACAGTAACTTTATTGCAGTATCGATTCCCCAACTTCGCGGCACAAAAACAGAGCGCTGCGCTCACCGTTTTCTTTATCTGAAAACAAAACGATTGATGGGCCTCACTGATGCGGGAATGCCGGCTGCACATTTAAACAGAATTGGTTTATGCACATTGCAATTACCGGAAACATCGGCGCAGGAAAAACAACACTCACCACTATGCTGGCAAAACATTACGGTTGGGATGCACAGTTTGAAGATGTAGATCACAATCCGTATTTGGAAGATTTTTATGCAGACATGAGCAAATGGAGTTTTGCGCTGCAAATTTACTTTCTGGGAAGCCGCTTTCGGCAGGTAAAAGAAATTCGGGAGAGTGGCAAAAGTATTATTCAGGATAGAACGATTTATGAAGATGCGCATATTTTTGCAGAGAACCTGAACGATATGGAATTAATGACCGACCGCGATTTTAGCAATTATACATCGGTTTTTAATTTAATGAAATCTTTTGTTTCCGCGCCCGATTTATTGATTTATCTAAAATCGGATGTGCCTAATTTGGTGAAGAAAATCTATAAGAGAGGCCGAGATTATGAGGCGACCATTTCCATCGAATATCTGTCGAAACTCAATCAAAAGTATGAAAAATGGATTTCCAATTATCAGGAAGGTAAACTCTTAGTCATCGAGGTAGATGAACTGGATTTTGTGGAAAATCCTGAGGATTTCGGCTTTATTCTGGAACGGATAGAAACTGCGCTTCACGGGCTTTTCTAAATTATTCGTTTTATTATCCACATTGTATTTCAAACATAAATAACCTAGAAATGATTAAAGTTCTCCATCATCCGTCCTGTTCAAAATCTCGTGGAGTGCTGGAGTATCTGGATGAAAACGGCGTGGCCTTCGAGGTCATCGATTATATAGAAGAGCCACTGTCGGTCAATGAACTAAAGGCGTTGCTTAAAAAGCTGAACCGAAGTGTACACGCCATCATTCGCAAAGAGGAAATGCTTTATACTACGAAGTATGCAGATCGCGATTTTTCTGAAGAAGAATGGATGGCCATTCTCGCCGAAAACCCTGAACTTATTCAACGTCCGATTCTTATCAAAGGCCCTGTAGCCATGATTGGCCGTCCTTTGGACAATGTAAAATACTTTATCGACAAGTAAAATTTCTGGGGCGATTCTGCCCTTGCCTTAGCAACATAAACTGCCCTTTATTAATAGCCCTGATCGCAGTGGAAATCCTCTGTTGACGGGCATCCGGCAACAGAGATTGCAACGGAGAGCAGGACGGGAAGTGGGAGAAGTTCTGCCCGAGTTGCTCCTTCATTCAGCTATCGTTTTTCATAAAAAGTGTTGGTGTAAAATCAGAAATAAATTTATATATTGCGGCACATTAAAATTGAGAGCAAATATGGCAAAAACGAAAGTACATTATGAGTTCCCGATGCACTGCCAGTCTGAGATTTTATACGAATACATGGCAAGCGCAGAGGGTCTTTCTGAATGGTTTGCAGATGAGGTGATAGAAAAAGGAGATGATTTCTTTTTCAGTTGGGGTGGTGGCGTTGCAGAAAAAGCAACCCTTATTCGCTACAAACCTGAAAGTTTTGTACGTTTTCGTTGGGAAGAAGATGAGGGTACGAAGAATTTTTTTGAAATGACGATTGTGATTGATGAAATTACCGAAGATTTGTCACTGAATATCGTTGATTTTTGTGAGCCCGGTGACGAAGGCGAGAATCAACTGTATTGGGAAAACCTGATCGAAAATCTGCAGATCAAATTAGGAGCTGCATAATTTTTTTTGAACAAACGAATGCGCATGATGAACGAGTTTTCGTTCATTATTTTTTTTAACTTTAAGTGAGAGGTAAGATGGATACGGAATGGACTTCTGATGATTTTGAGCCCGTTAATAGGGCATTTCTTTATGGTGATGCGGTAAAGGTTTATTTTTTTGTACGGCACTCGAAACTGATTTTGGCAGAAGAATGTTATTTTTTTCTAATGGCATCAATGCGGAAAATGCGTATGAATATTCCGCTTCATTATACATTGGATTTTTTTGAGAATATTTTTCAGGAGCATGTTATTAATCAAGGCATTGAGAATGCTATTGTTGCGTTGATGGCGTATCGTAATGTAACAGAAGGTTTACTCTCCAAATCAGCGGTTTCTTTTTATTTTGACGTCAACAAAGTGAGCGATGTGCTTGCTTTGGGGAAAGATTATGAGATGGATATGATGAAGGAAATTAATGTGAACAACAATTTGCTAAGCAATATTCGGGTGCACTGCGCCGAAAACACCTATGCGGAGATTTATGCGAAGGAGAATGAGTTGGACGATGTTATCCTGCTGAATCCGGACAAAAGAATTGCAAGAAGCATCAGTGGAAATCTTCTTTTTTTGCAAGATGACGTTATCAAAATTCCGAAGCAGTCGGAAGGAGCATATATCTCACCACTGATGGAAAACTTTGTGACTTTTCTTCATCGGCAGCAATTGGTGCAAATTTCAGAGGCCGAAATGGTTGGTTTTGAATCTCAGAAAGCCGATGAAATTCTGATGATCTCGGATGAAAAAGGAATTCATGCTGTTTCAAAAATCAGAAATAAAACTTTTGGCCAAATCCGATTTGCCGAGATGATAGAAAAATGGAAGAATAGTTTCGAGTCGCACTGAATTGACAAACCCGATCAACAACCATTTTTAAGGAGTCGTTGAACGGGTTTTATTTTTTAAGGGCTACACTGAAAACGGCAAATGGATATTAAAATTGTGGAATGAAAAGCTAAAAATTGTTAAAGTTTTGCCTTCAGCAGTAAAGTCTTTAATTCATCGTTACATCTTGCGGAGCGTTGGCCCACAGCAGAAATTCGCCACCCAGGTTTTGCATGATATTTTTCCATAAACTCTGATCATTGGGTGTGGTATAATCTAAATTATACACGTCAACCACCGTCCACATTTTGCGCTGAATTTCGCTTTCGAGCTGTTGCGCTGCCCAACCGGAATAGCCGCTGAAAACCTTGATGTCGCTCACCGCAATTCGTTGGTCGATAATGGCGGAAACAACATTTTCGATATCTTCTGTCAGGTAAAATTCGTCAGTAATGGGTGAGTAATTTTCTGTTACTTTATCTGCTTTACAAATGAAAAATATTTTGTCATTTTCTACAGGGCCACCCTCGTAAACATCCACCTTGAAGCCGAAAATCTCCAGTAACCTCGAACTCATATTGTTGTTTTTCTTGTTGAGAATTAGGCCAAATGCACCATTATCATTATGATCGATAACCAGCACCACGGATCGCGAAAATACATCGCCTGAAATATCAGGTGTGGAGATTAATATTTTACCTTTGTAAGAATAATTCATTTGCACAAAAAAGGTTAGTTTAACCTGTTATTCAAATGTAATAAAAAAATCATGGAAAACCTGCACGATAAAAGAAAAGTTTACGAAATATCACAACTGCTTGAAAATCAAATAAAAACGAATCCGATGGAGCAATTCCGGGACTGGTTTTTGGCTGCACAGGAACACCCGATGATTTCTGAAGCCAATGCGATGTCGGTGTCCACCATGGAGAGCGACGGTTGCCCAAGAACCAGAATGGTGTTGCTGAAATCGTACGACTGGAATGGTTTTGTTTTCTATACCAATTACGAGAGCCGCAAAGGAAAAGCCATCGAAGACACGCATAAGGTGTGCCTGCATTTTTTTTGGCCGCCGCTGGAACGGCAAATTATCATTAAAGCCACTGTGGAACGGACGGCAGAGAATATCAGTGACGGATATTTTCACTCCAGACCTTTCGGAAGCCAGTTGGGAGCAAAGGTTTCACCGCAAAGCCAGGTTATACCTAATCGCGAATTTCTAGAGAATAAACTCAATGAAATGACAATTGAATTTGAAGGAAAAGAAGTGCCGCGACCTGAAAATTGGGGTGGCTATTTGGCTACACCTTATGAAATTGAATTCTGGCAGGGTCGACCAAATCGGCTTCATGACCGCATCTTGTATGAACTGCAGGAAGATTGGGATTGGCGTATTTCGAGACTGGCGCCGTAGCAAATGCCGCTAATCCTGTGAGCCAATCGATGTTTTGAAGATCATTTACTTTTAAATGAAACAATTTCCCCACAAAAAACCCCGCTGCAAGAGCGGGGTTTGGATGATCAATGTTCATTGAGGATTATTTTTTCTTTCCTCCCATCACTGCGCCAGCTAAATCGGCACCAGCTTTAAATTTAGCAACTTTTTTAGCCGCAATTTTAATTGGTTTTTTAGTTGCAGGGTTAATACCTTGTCTTGCTGCTCTTTCCGCTACAGAAAATGTACCGAAACCTACCAACGAAACTTTTCCGTCTTTTTTCTTAAGGGTAGATGTTACGTGAGAAATGAAAGATTCAAGCGCAGCTTTAGCTGCTACTTTAGTAATGCTCGCATCTTTTGCGATAGCGTCGATTAATTCAGACTTGTTCATAATAATATTATTAAGGTTAGTTTTATTGTTAAAGCAAATATAACAAAATTTTCATATTGTGCAAATCTTTTGCTAAAAATTACTTAAAAATGGATTATATCCTGAAATTTAACAAAAAGTTGTAAATTAGAGGTTTTGCCAATTTATCATAGTTTCGGTAAGCGAAATTCATGCCAACGCCTTTGCTCATCGACTTTTATGGATTTGCTTTAAATTTTTAAATAGATTGCGAATTCTTGAATTTTATACACACAATTTTAATATTTTTAATTATGAATGCCAAATTGCGTTGTAAGTGGTTGATTGATTATGTATTCCGTATTTTTATTCGCAGAAATTATGACGAAAAAAATTAAAATTAAATCTGTTGTTGATTAAAATAGTTAAATTTGCGTCATGTTAATTGAAGTTTTCAAGTCGAAGATTCATCGTGTACGCGTAACAGAATCGGACCTTAATTATATTGGAAGTATCACCATTGACGAAGATCTTTTGGAGGCCTCTGGAATTATCGTGGGAGAGCGCGTGTTCATTGTCAATGTAAACAATGGCGAACGTTTCGATACGTATGCAATAAAAGGAAAAAGAAAATCCGGCGAAATTTGCCTCAATGGTCCTGCTGCAAGACGTGTGCAGAAAAACGATATCATTATCATCATCTCTTATGCGCAAATGACGCCAGAAGAGGCGAAGACTTTTCAGCCGAAAATTATCTTCCCCGACGAAAAAACAAATCTTCTTACTTAAATTCCTTTCTTTTGGAACAGCCAAAAAAATCAAATCTTTTTCGAACGGTTATCACCATCGTTGTTTCGTTGGCCATTGCCGTTTTTTTTATGTGGCTGGCTCTGCGCGGTCTGGAGTTTCGGAAAATTGCCAGCTACTTCGAAAATGCCAACTACTGGTGGGTTTCTGCTGCGGCTGTTTTTGGCCTGTTGGCGTATTGGTTTCGGGCGGTTCGATGGAATCTTTTGCTACAGCCGTTGGGCTATCAAATCTCTAATTCCAACTCTTTCTGGACAATTTCTTTCGGATATCTGATGAACCTTACCATTCCCAGAAGCGGCGAGTTGGCACGTGCTACAGCACTTTTTGGTGTGGAGAAAGTTCCAGTCGAAAAATCCTTCGGAACCATTATTTTAGAACGAGTAGTGGACCTGATTTGCATGCTTGGTTTTTTGGGCTTAACGCTCATTTTTAAATACAAAGCAATTCTGGCTTTCTATCATTATGTCACCGAAGAAAAGGGAAAATCCACAGCGCAGCAATCGGGAAACGGCATGTATCTCATTGTAGTCGCAGGCGTTGTTTTGTTGCTTTTGTTTTTAGTTTTCCGAAAAAAATTGGCAAAGTTCCCGTTGTACGGAAAAGTAGTTGAATTCGCACAAGGAATTCTGCATGGGTTGACCTCTATTTTCAAGCTCAAACAGAAAGTTCGGTTTATTCTGCTTTCGGTAGCGATTTGGGTATGTTACTATTTCGCAGCTTATCTCGTTTGTTTTTCGCTTCCGGAAACGTCGGATTTTACTTTTGCGGATGGCTTTTTCATTATAGTGGTCGGTACATTAGGCATGATGGTTCCTGCATCTGGCGGAATTGGTGCTTTCCATTTTGCGCTGAAGCTGGGCATTATGGCGCTATATCTTTCCATGGGTAAAAGTCCGGTACAAGGTGGTGAAGTGGGGCTGTCTTACGCTTTTATTTCGCATACGATGCAACTGGTCATTATGGTGGTGATGGGCGTTATTTCAATTCCGATCCTTGCTAGAGAACGAAGCAAAATGCTGCACCAGAAACAGCAATCTTAATTATTTTTCACCCGAAAGCGCGCTTCAGTAAACTTTCCACTTTGGGTTCACTGCCACGGAAATCTTTGTAAAGTTCCATTGGGTCTTTGGTGCCACCCGAAGATAAAAGAATTTTGTACTTGGCTGCAATTTCTGGATTAAATATTCCGTTTTCTTTAAAGTAAAGGAAGGCGTCTGCGTCCAACACTTCTGCCCATTTGTAAGAATAATAACCGGCGGAATAACCACCTTGGAAAATATGCGAAAAGCTGGTGCTCATCATTGTCTCAGGATTTGATGGGTAAAGATTGGTGGCTTTGGTTTCTTCGGCTTCAAAGGTTTTTACGTCTCCCACTTTTTCGGGATCGGTGTGGTAGGCCATGTCCAGAATTCCAAAACCAATCTGTCGTAAGGTTTGGTATCCTTCCATAAAGTTTTTAGAATCGGATAATTTGATGATTTTTTCTTCCGGCAACGTTTCACCGGTTTGATAATGCTGTGCGAAACTTTTCAGGAATTCAGGTTCGTAGCAATAGTTTTCCAAGAACTGCGATGGTAATTCTACGAAATCCCATTTTACCGACGTCCCGGAAAGATTGGGATACGTGGTATTGGCCAAAATTCCGTGGATAGCGTGACCAAATTCATGGAAAAGCGTCGTGACTTCCTGGAAAGTAAGTAAACTTGGGGTGTCGGCGGTTGGTTTTGAAAAATTGCAAACCACAGAAATATGAGGTCTGGAGTTTTCACCATGTCGGATGAATTGGTTTTTGAAGCTCGTCATCCAAGCACCAGCTCTTTTGCCTTTTCTGGGATGGAAATCGGTGTAAAGCACTGCTTTAAAAATATCTTTTCCTGTTTCTTTTTGATGTTCGAAAACTTCATATGTTTTCACATCAGGATGATATTTGGGAATCGTGTTCACTTCCACAAAGCGCAGGCCGAAAAGGGTTTGCGCCAGTTCGAAAACCGCTTCCTTCACTTTTTGCAGTGGGAAGTAAGGTTTAAGTTCTTCATCGTCCAGATCGAATTTTTTCTTTCTTAATTTTTCGGCATAAAACGAATGATCATAACTTTCCAACTGTGCAATGCCATCTGCTTTTGCCAATTCTTGAAGTGCCGCAATTTCTTTTTCAGCAAATGGTTTTGCTTTCAGCAATAGCTGGTTCAGAAAATCGCGAACCTGAGCAGGCGATTTCGCCATTCTTTCTTCCAGTACATAGTCCGCAAAAGATGGATAACCCAATAATTGCGCTTTTTCATGTTTGAGGGAAATGATTTCTTTAATCAGATTTCGATTATCAAATTCATTATTTTGCGCACCTTTTTTTCCATTGGCCAATGCCAATTCTTTTCGCAACTCACGGTTTTCGGCATAGGTCATCAGCGGGAGGAAACTTGGGTATTGTAAGGTGATCACAAATCCTTCAAGGTTGCGTTCTCTGGCTTCTTCCCGGTATTGTTGAAGAATAGGTTCCGGCATGCCTTTGAGGTCGTTTTCGTCGGTGATGTGTTTAAAATAATTGTTGGTTTCTGCCAAAACATTTTGCCCAAACTGAAGCGATTTCATCGAAAGCTGAACGTTGATTTCCTTTAATCTTTCTTTCTGCGAATCGTTGAGCAGTGCGCCACTACGAACAAATCCATTGTAGGTTTCATCGAGTAAAGTGTGTTGTTCTTCGGTTAAGCGGTAGGTGTTTTTTTCATCATACACTTTTTTTATCTTATCGAAGAGTTTGGAATTCTGTGATATTTTTGCTGAAAACTCAGTAAGTAAAGGTGAAATTTCTTGTGCAATTTTCTGAATTTCGTCGTTGGTTTCTGCAGAATTAAGATTAAAGAAAATGTTGGAAACCACATCTAACTTCTCCCCTGAAAAAGCGAGTGCTTCAATTACATTTTCAAAAGTTGGTCCGTCAGGATTTTCTACGATTTGTGTTATTTCTTCTTCGGAAGAGCGAATAAGTTGCTGAATAGCCGGTGAATAATATTCTTCTTTAATTTCGTTGAATGGCGCTGTATGATGGGGTGTTTGGAATTTTTCTAAGAGAACGTTGTGCATGATGTTTTGGTTTAATGCAGTACAAATCTTAACCGCATAGTTGAACTGGAGGCAAATTTAATTAAAATAAAAATGGACTGCATCAAAAAAGAGAGTGGTTACCGATCACAAGTGATTGTTAAAGGTTTACTGCAAAACCATTAAGTACAAAGCATATAAACGCTAAATATTCGTTAAAACTCCGTTGTACGCAAAGTGGTCTTAAAATAATTAACTTAAATTTGCCAGAAATTCCGTAACTGGAATTGTACTTACAAAAATGAATCGATCAATGAAAAAAATAACAGCCCTTGCGCTAATTTCCATGGCACTGTTTTCGTGCAAAAAAGAAACAAAAACCGTAACCAAAGTTGATCCTAAAACGGGAAAAACTGTCACCGTGGAAGTTCCTGCGGATTCTGCCAGCACGTCAACTGCGAAGGTTGCTGCGCAGCAGGCCATCAATGATTCCGCGGGTGTTTTTCATCAAACTTTCGTACTTGAAAAAGGGAAATCTTATCCATTGAAAACAGTGCAGAAAGATGTGCAATCTATTACCGCGCCCAACGGGGAAACGCAAAGCGGTACCAGTGAAACCACGGATGAAATGTCCTTTGCAGTCGATAATTTTGATAAGGGTGTTTATGATATTACCATTCATTTATTAGGAAAAAGAAATGCGCAAACCGCCAATGGTAAAACGGTTGCTGTAGATACCAAAGCTGCCGAACCTAAAGAAGAGCAGCTGAAAATGATGTGGAAGGTGAACAAAGCATTGGTAGGAAACACGTTGAAAATGAAAATGGACAAAAAGGGGAAAGTGATTTCTATTACCGGATTTGATCCTATTTATACCAAAGTAGCCAGTTCCGTATCGGGTGTAATTAAAGATAACAAAGAGAAGACTGCTTTTGCTAACAGTTTTAAACAAAGTTTTAATGAAAAAATGCTTAAAGAGCAGTTTAGCAAAAATCTGGTTCTTCTTCCTTCGAAAGGTGTAAAATTGGGTGAGAAATGGAGCGAATCCGAAAATGCATCACCCGACGGAAAAGTAAAGCTAACCACAACCTACATTTTGAAAAGTGTGGATAATGGTATTGCCGAAATAGCCGTTACCGGAGGTATTCCCAAAAAACACGACAAAGCCACACAGCAGGGAGTCACCCGATCAATGAGTTCTGAGCTGTCGCAAAACGGAACCATTAAACTGGATCAGAATACCGGCTGGATCAAAAATCAGGTTGTAAGTGTGAAAACCAATCAGACCGAAACACTTTCTGATGGTAAACAGACGCAGACCATGAAAACCAACTCAAATTCTACAGTAACCGTTAATCCTTAACTCTTTTTTAACCCAATTAAAGTTTACCCGTGAAGTTTATTTTAGAACTAATTCTGGTCACCATCATCATCTTTTTCCTCTGGAATATGTTGAAACGCCTATTTTTTTCAACATTCTATAAATTCCCGACTACTCGCCAAAATGATGATAATGTAACCGTAGGAAAAGGTAAAAAAAACCTGGATTCGCAACTGAACTGGGATGCGGAAACCGTAGAGTACGAAGAGGTAAAAGAAGAAGGATCAAAAAAATAAAATCTATTATAGTATTTTGAATGCCGAAAGATTTTTGCAAACACAGCTTATGGTAAAAAACAAAAATATTTTATACATCGTAGGAAGCATCGTTTTATTCGTGGTACTTGCGGTGATTTATGCTAATCCGGTGCTCATGGGCAAGCAGCTTTTTCAGCATGACATTATGCAGTACAAAGGAGGCGCAAAGGAGTTGCTTGATTACCGTGCACAAAACGGCAAAGAAACTTATTGGAGCGACTCTATGTTTGGCGGAATGCCGACTTACCAGATGGGGGCGCAGTTTCGGGGTGACGTGATCAAACTAATTGATGACGTGCTGAATTTCCTACCGAAACCCGCGAATTATCTGTTTTTGCTTTTTTCGGGCTTTTTTCTTCTAGGGCTAGTTGCGGTTCGGAACTGGAAATATGCTCTTCTGGGAGCTACTTTTTTCGGGCTTTCTACCTATTTTTATATCGCACTCGCTGCAGGTCACAATGGGAAAATCCATACGGTTGCTTATTTCGCACCGCTTTTGGCTGGAATTCTTCTTGTTTACATCCGTCGAAAATATGTCCTCGGATTTATTGTAACTGCTTTGTTTATGGGACTTCAGGTTGCAGCAAACCATCCACAGATGACGTATTATCTTTTCCTTGCGTTAGGATTTCTCTTCCTATCGGAGTTGGTTCGGGCATTTCAAGGCAAAATTTCCTGGAAGCATTTCGGGATTTCGAATGGAATTCTGGCTTTAGCTATGGTGATAGGAGTGGGCATGAATTCGCAGAGAATCATGGCCAATGCTGAATATGTCACCGAAACCGTTCGTGGAAAGCAAATACTGAACAATGACCGGCATTCCGCAGAAAAATCGGGGATGGACAAAGAAAGTATGCTGATGTGGAGTTATGGTAAATTGGAAACACTCAACCTGTTTATTCCACGGCTTATGGGTGGTTCCAGCAACGAAGAAGGCGCGGAGCGAATGATGAACCGGATGCAGGAAATGGTACAAGAAAATGTAACCTCGCAGTCGGAGATGGATCGCATATCTAAAGGATTCTCGTCACTTACGTATTGGGGCGACCAACCCGGAACTTCCGGCCCGGCTTATCAAGGAGCAGTAGTTTGTTTTTTGGCTATTCTCGGCTTTTTCTTTGGTTGGAAGAAGTACCGGTATTGGATATTGGCTGCGTCCATATTGACTATTTTTTTGGCGTGGGGCAGCAATTTTATTGTGTTTTCCGATTTCTTTATCGACTTCGTTCCGTTCTATAATAAATTTAGAGCGCCAAGCTCAATATTAGTTGTCGTAGAACTTTTGTTTCCATTAATGGCTATTCTTGGGCTTTATCGGTTTTTCAATTCCAATGCGAAAACAGAAACCTCCGAGGTCAATATACTATCCGATGATTACAAGAAGAAAATTTTAATTTACGTAAGCGCCGCGGTGTTGGGGATTACTTTTTTGTTGCTGATCGCCGGCAAATCCCTTTTAGGATTTTATACCCCGAATGAAAAAACATATCTACCACCTTATCTGCTGGAATTTTTAGTGGATGAACGCTTCAAACTCTTCAGCATGGATGCCATTAAAGCCATCGTGTATGTTGCAATTGTTGCAGGTGTTTTGTTTTTAAGTTTAAAGAAAAAGCTCAATCAAAATGTGGCGTTAATTGTCATTGGTTTGGTAAGCTTGTTTGATTTGTGGAGTGTGAACAAACGGTATCTGAACGATAGTAATTTTATCGATAAGTCTTTTACCGAGAATCCGTTTCAAACGGAAAGCTCGGAGCTTTTGATGCAGAAGGTGGGAGAGAATCCTAATCTGCAGTCGCTTCTGGAGAATGTAAATGTGAACAAAACTTTAGAAACCATCGCGGAAAAAGACCCTTCGCATTACCGAATCTATAATCAGGTTTTGGGAACATTTGGTGAAACCAATACGTCTTACTTTAAATCTTCAGTTGGCGGTTACCATGCGGTGAAACTCCGCAGGTACGATGATTTAATCAATGAATATTTCAGCAAGATGGATACTGTTCGCGTTCCAAGAATACTCAATATGCTGAATTCAAAATATATGATTTTCGGCAATGCACAAAAGCCGGATGCCATCATTAATCCTAAAGCCAACGGGAATGCATGGTTTGTTTCGGATGTGAAATTTGTTGACAGTCCGAACGACGAAATTAAGCAGATTGGTGAAGTGGATACCAAGCGAATTGCAGTGGTGTCGAAAGCAGATGAATCTTATTTTAAAGGGAAAACCATGCGGACGGATTCTACGGCTATCATCAATCTTACCCGCTACCAACCGAATGAGCTTGAATTTAAGACCCAATCAAAAACACCGCAACTAGCCGTAATTTCGGAAATTTATTACCCGAAAGGATGGAAGATGCTGATTGATGACCGGGAGGTTCCTTACATTAAAGCAGATTATTTACTGAGAGCTGTTCACGTTCCGGCAGGAAATCATGTTATTAAAATGATCTTTGAACCTAAGGTAATACAAACTGGTAAATTGGTTTCTATGGTGAGTTTCGGCTTGTTCGTACTACTTAGTGCTTTGGGAATTTATTGGATGTATCGGAAAAAATCAATGAAGAATCCTCACCATTCGCAAGAGCCGGAAATAGCTTAGACTGACAGTCGGTTGAGAGTTCCTTTCTTCTTTAAGATGAATGGCGATGAAGATTTTTGATGAACGTAAACATGGAAAATAAGAAAGTTTTAATTATCGCTTATTATTGGCCGCCTGCTGGTGGACCAGGCGTTCAGCGATGGTTGAAGTTTACCAAATACCTGCCCGATTTCGGTTGGGAGCCAACGGTTTTTATTCCCGAAAATCCAAGTTATCCTATTGTTGATGAAACGCTGGAAAAGGATGTTTCTAAGGATCTGCACGTCATTAAAACTAAGATTTGGGAACCTTATCAGTTGGCAGAGATTTTCGGTAAAGACAATAAGAAGTTCAAAGCAGGGCAGTTTGATGTGGGAGAAAATCAGTCTTGGAAATCTAAATTGTCAATCTGGGTTCGAGGTAATTTTTTTATTCCTGATGCCCGTGTTTTTTGGGTGAAACCATCTGTTGACTTTCTGAAAAAGTTCCTGCGCGAAAATCATTATGATGCTTTGGTGACAACAGGTCCGCCACATTCTATGCATCTCATTGGGCTAGAATTAAAAAAAGAATTTCCCAATTTGAAATGGATTGCCGACTTTCGTGATCCCTGGACGGAGATTTCATATTACAAGCATCTGAAGCTCACACAATGGGCCGATAAAAAACACCGCGCTTTGGAACAGCAAGTTTTTTCTAATGCAGATGTTACCCTTGCCACAAGCTATACGGATGCCGAAAACTTTAAGAGAAAGGGAGCCAATGCGATCTGTATCACCAATGGTTACGAGCAAGATTCCAACGGAGAAAATCTCAAACAAGATCAAAGTAAAAAGTTTGTTTTGAGTTATATCGGTGTTTTAGAACAGTTGAGAAATCCTGAAGTTTTATGGCAAGTTTTGGATGAACTTATTACCGAGGATAAAGATTTTCAAAAGCATTTTCAGTTGAAATTCATCGGTCGTATTGACAACAAAATTCTGGCAAAAATTGACAATTCACCGTTGGGTCGTTTGGTAGTTAATAGAGGTTATGTATCGCACGCAGAATCGAATCTGGAAATGCGCATGTCGGATTTACTGCTGATTACCAATTTCCCTGACGAAAGTTCGAAGGGAATTATCCCCGGCAAAATTTTCGAGTATTTGGCAAGCGGCAAACACATCCTTTCTTTTGGGCCCGAGGACAGTGATGTGAAAAGGATTTTAGAAGAAACAGATGCCGGGCAACATTTTTCATATAATGATGCTGTTGCCTTGAAGGCATTTATTTTAAAATGCTATCTTCAATGGAAGTCTGGAAAATACCATCGTAACATAACGAGTATCGAGCAGTTTTCACGACGAAATCTTACGAAGAAGTTGGCCGAGATCCTATAAAATAAATGGCAGTCCCCAGAGACCGCCATTGTTATGTTTTTCGAATGGGCCTAATCGAGCCAACCCATTTCTTTCATCCATTCATCATTGTAAATTTTGCCTACATATCGCGAGCCGTGGTCATGCAAAAGTACAACAATCACGTCATCCTTGGTGAACTGATCTTTCATTTGAACCAGTGCCGCCATCGCACTTCCGGCAGAATATCCGCAAAAAATCCCCTCTTCTTTCGCCAGTTTTCTGGCGTAGATGGCTCCATCTTTATCGGTTACTTTTTCGAAATGGTCGATGACGGACATGTCATAATTTTCCGGGATAATATCTTCACCAATTCCTTCGGTAATATAAGTATAAGCATGGTCGTAATGCAGTTCGCCAGTATCGTGAAACTCTTTTAAAATTGAACCATACGTATCTACGCCGACAATTTTGATGTTTTTATTCTTTTCTTTGAAAAACAGGCCACAACCGGTAATGGTTCCGCCGGTTCCAGCTCCTGCTACAAAATGCGTGAGCTTTCCTTCGGTTTGTTCCCAGATTTCCGGAGCCGTTTGTTCGTAATGTGCTTGTCTGTTGGAAAGGTTGTCATACTGATTAACATACCAGCCGTTTTCGGTTTCCTTGGCCAATCTTTTAGAAACGGAATAGTAAGATCTCGGGTCGGTCGGTTTTACATCGGTTGGGCAAACAATTACCTCTGCACCTACGGCACGCAGGATGTCGCACTTTTCTTTCGATTGTTTGGAGTTGGTCACAAAAATACATTTGTATCCTTTCACAATGGCTGCCAAGGCAAGTCCCATTCCTGTATTGCCGGAAGTTCCTTCGATAATGGTACCACCAGGTTTTAATCGCCCATCTTTTTCAGCATCTTCAATCATTTTGACTGCCATTCGGTCTTTTACCGAATTTCCTGGGTTAAATGTCTCCACTTTCGCCAAAACCAGCGCCGGGAAATCCTCACCTAATACTTTATTCAGCTTGACAAGTGGTGTGTTTCCAATAGTTTCGAGTATATCTTTTGCGTATTTCATTGCAGGGATTTGTCTTTTTTAGTGCCGCAAAAATAAGAATTCTCGGGGAGATCATTGGTCATGCAGTCAAGTTAAAAGCGAAAAACAGTGATAGGGCGGGAAGGGAAGAAGCTGCTGTTTCTTTTTCATTAAGCTATAACATCGTGAAGAGCAGGATTCTTATCAAAGGTTGCCTTGGCAAAAGGACAAAGCGGTATAATTTTAACTTCGTTTTTTCTTGCATAATCCACTGCTGCCAAAAGCATTGCTTTACCTACGCCTTTTCCGCCAAAAGCTTCATCAACTTCTGTATGGTCAATAATGAATTTGTCGGTTCCTGCCCACGTGTAGGTCATTAAACCAGCATGCTTCCCATCGGTTAATGCTTCAAAATTTCCGTTCTTTTCATTGTTGTGATGTTGTATTTGTATCATCTTATTTTGGATTTTAAATGAGAAATTTTAGTATAATTCTTCAAATTTATTACTTTTGAAAATTGAAGTTGACCGTTTTTGAAAAATATCATCCGAATTTTTACGCAGAACAATATTTTGGAGTTTCTGAAGACGGGGCATCCTTATCATACATCCGATCCGGCTATTCTTTTTCTTAAGCGTGGCAATATTTCAATTAAAAAGCAAATAAACGAAATCAATTTAAGTGATAATACTCTTATTTTGCTGGATGTTGACACAGCTTATGAAGTTTTGAAGTTTGATCGCCACATGGAACTTTTCTTAATGGTGTATAGCCGGGATTACATTGAGAATCTTACCTTAAAGTTCAATAGATTAAGTGTTTACCGCAATATTCGTTCGGTTTTGAGAGAAGATTTTCAAATTGCGGAGCAAGAGATGCTTGCTTTTTTTGAAAATATAAAACACCTTCGGTTTTTCCTTGAAAATTACGAATCGGGACAAACCTACTATTCCGAAATTATTGAAAGTTGCATGAGCAGTGTGCTTTACCAACTTGCCGGCGTGGTGCAACATGAGAATGAGAAAAATCCGAATAAAATGATGACGCGTGCGCAGGAGATATCGCTGCAGTTTTTAAAAATGGTATCTCAACATTTTAAGGAAAGCACCTCTGTCAACTTTTATGCGGAACAGCTACATCTTACTTCCAGACATCTTTCATCGGTGTTAAAAGATACGTTGGGCAAAACCGCTCATCAGATCATTAGTGATTTTGTTTCTAATGAAGCGAAAGCTTTGCTTTCCTCAACCCAAAAAACGCTGAGTGAAATTGCTTATGACTTGAATTTCAGTGATCAGTACGCCTTTAGCCATTTCTTTAAAAAGCATTTTAATCTAAGCCCCAATCAATATAGGAGACAGTTTAAAGATTAGAATCTTACTTTTAAACATCTTTTTCATTTTTACAATCATTCACATCAGGATGAGGTCGCCGTATCTTTGCAGCCGAAAATGAAACAAGGTACAATGAAATTTAACCAAAGAATCAATTACGCTTTTTTGGCGGTCTCTCTTTTGGCGTCGCCATTGGCATTCGGCCAAAATAGCAGGGAGATGTCCATTGATGATATTACTAAACTGGCTTTAGAAAATCATCCTCAACTTAAGATCTCCCAACAAAGCATCGACATTGCAAAGCAGCAGAAAAATGTGGCTAAACTGCAACAACTACCAAGTATAGAAGCATCAGTCAATGCTTTTTATTTGGGAGATGCACTTGCTATTAACAAGGATTTTTCCGATACAAAGACGTTTACAATGCCACACTTCGGCAATACGTTTGGGGTAGAAGCCAAAGAACTTATTTTTAAAGGTGGTTTAATTAAAAAATCACTGGAAGCTGCCGATCTTAAAACCCAGTTGGCGGAGTTGGATTTGAATGCCAATCAGCAAAATGTGAAGTTTTTGGTCATTTCTAATTATTTGGATATGATGAAGCTCCAGAGTCAACAAAAAGTGTACGAAAATAACCGGAAGTTGGCGGCTGAACGGGTAGACAATGTTAAAAAATTCTACAAACAGGGAATGATCACTCGAAACGAAGTCATTCGGGGCGAACTTATTCTGAAAAATCTGGATCAAGCACTTTTAACGATTTCCAATAACATCGATATCCTGAATTATAACCTGGATCAGGCGCTTGGACTTCCTGTGGATACCAAAATTATTCCTACCGAGCATGTTGCGTTGTTGGAAAATGAACAACTTCAGCATCATTTTGTAGACATGGCTTATGAGAACCAACCGGCGCTTAAAACAGCCAATACCAATATCGAAATGGCGAAGAAGAATCTGGAAATCATCAATACCGATAAAATGCCGACTTTGGTTGCATTCGGAGGGTATAATATGAAAAGACCGATTACCAACTCGCTTCCGGCCATCGATATGTATTTGAATACTTGGCAAGCCGGAATTGCGCTTTCGTACAATATTGATAATCTGTATAAAACGAAAGAAAAACTGGCATTAGGAAACCTGCAGAAAGCACAGGCGGAAGAAGCACTTAACTATACCAAACAGAATGTGGAAATGGCAGTGAATGCAGCGTACACCAAATACACTGAAGCGATTCAGAATGCTAAGATTCAACTGGAGTCACAAAAATTGGCACAGGAAAACTATAAGATTATCGAAGCCAAATACCTTAATCAATTGGCGGTACAGGTAGAAATGACGGATGCCACCAATGCAAAGTTGGAATCTGAACTCAATTACGTCACGGCAGAAATCAACGTGATGTATCAATACTACAATCTTCTTAAAACTACAGGAACCCTTTAATCATCAAAGGAAAATAAGCATATACAAAGAAAAATAAGCATATACAATGGAAAACAAGGATATAAATACACAGGATATAGCATCTCAGAATACGGTTCCAAATTCAACGGAACACGAAAAAACAACCCAAAAAGTGCATGCACCTAAAAAAGTGGTGAACAAAAAAGAAGCAGAAAAGAAGAAAACCAAGAACAAAGTTTTATTTGCCAATCTTTTAGTGTTTGTCCTTATCTCGGCGGCATTTTACTGGTTGGTAACTCAGTATTTTCATATCGGAGATAAAGATTATACCGAATCGGCCCAGGTTGAAGAATATATTAATCCCGTGAATACCAGAATTCCGGGGTATATTAAAGAAATCCGCTTTAACGAACATCAAAAAGTGAAAAAAGGAGATACGCTGGTGGTGATCGACGATCGCGAAATAAGAACTCAGGTTGCACAGGCAGAAGCGGCTTATCAAACAGCGTTGGCCTCTCGAAATGTGACTTCTTCGGCTGTAAATACCGTTTCTAACAATATTGCAGTAATGAATTCGAATATTGAAGGCGCGAAAGCCCGACTTTGGAATGCTGAACAAAACCTTAACCGATACAAAAATCTATTGGCTTCCGAAGCGGTGACCAGACAACAGTTCGATGCCGTGAAAACCGAGTACGAAGCAACCAAAGCGGCTTATCAAACCTTATTGAATCAGAAAAATTCGGCTACACTTTCTACTTCTGAAACCAAATCCAGAATCGGAATCAACGATGCGGAAATCAAACGTGCAAAAGCAGCTGTGGATATGGCTAAATTGAATCTTTCGTATGCTGTAATTATAGCCCCTTACGACGGGGTGATGGGAAGAAGAGCCATTAACGAAGGTCAATTGATACAGGCAGGTCAACAAGTGGGAACCATTGTGTTGAGCAACCAGAAGTGGGTAACCGCCAATTTCTTAGAAAGCCAAATGCCTAAAATTTCCATCGGGAAGAAAATGACCATGACTGTGGATGCGATGAACGGTAAAACATTTGAAGGAGAAGTAACGGCCATTTCTGCGGCTACAGGATCGAGGTATTCCAATATTCCAACCGATAATTCTACAGGAAATTTTGTGAAAGTTCAGCAAAGAATTCCGGTGAGAATTGAATTTACCCCTAAAAATAAAGCCACCGATGTTGAGCAACTAAGGGCGGGAATGAATGTAAATGTTCAGATTGAATGATTTTTTTTATCTGATTTTAAATTAACATTCATTAAAAAAGAATAAATGTACAATCAAGGATTATTTTATAATTGGGTTCCCAAAATCTTGCAACTGCTGCTGATTCTTATTTTTCAGTTCGCATTTTTGGCAGTGAATGGCGTGTACACCACCAATATTTCCTATATGGTGGGGCAAAGCGGAAACCAATCCGATTTTTATATGTGGGCGTACTATGCCAATTCTATTGGAATGGGCGTTGCGATGCCGCTTTTGGTGCGGATTAAAAGCCGTTTCCGAACCAAAGAAATTGTTTCGGGAGCATTGGTTATTTTGGCCTTTTGCAGCTACATTATCGGCACCACAACACAGCCCTATGTTATCGTTTTGTGTAGTTTACTGATGGGCTTTGTGAAGATGTTCGGGTCCATCGAAATGCTTTTGGTGCTGATGTTTATCTTGAGCCCGGATGGCAACAGAGGGCGTTTTTACTCCGTTTTTTATCCGTACGCTTTGGTAGCTTCTCAGCTTGCATCGTATTGGATTACCGATATTTCGTATCACCTGAACTGGCAAATTTCGTATATGTATATTGCTGGTTTTTGTCTGATATTGGCAATGCTGAGTATTATTTTTCAGCACAATCAACGTTTTGTTCGTAAACTTCCGCTGTATTATGTGGATTGGCTGAGTGCCATGTTGTTTTCTGTCTGCTTTATGGCGTTGGCGCATGTTTTTTCATTTGGGAAATCTCAAAACTGGTTTGTTTCGGATCAAATTAAATTGAGTTTTGGCGTATTTGTAATTTCAGCAGTTTGGATGTGCATTCGGCAGGTCACTTTAAAAAGACCTTATCTTTCCTTTAAAATATTTGAACGTTCGAATGTGAGACATGGCCTTTTAATGCTGTTTTTCACGGGATTGTTTTTGGGCGTTTCAGCGCTTCAGAACACTTTTGCGGTGGCTGTCTTGAACTATGATCCACTTACAAATGCAAAATTGGTTTTGCTCACCCTTCCTGGGATGTTATTGGCAGGTTGGTTCGGCGTCTATTGGTTCAATAGGCAATATCCGATTAAGTTTTACGTATTCACGGGATTTGCGAGTTATATGATGTACTGTATTTACATGTACTTCAGCGTTTCTACGAGTTTTAGTTTCGATATGTGGATTTTGCCGATGTTTTTCCGAGGTTTCGGGATGTGTGTGTTGTTTATTTCGGTGTGGTATTACACGTTAGATAAGCTCAATCCTAATGATATGTTGGCTGCTTTTGGGCTTATTATTGTATGGCGGTCATTTGTGGCGATTGGTTTTTTTACCGCATTTTTCTCGTGGTTGCAATATGCATTACAATTGCAGAGTGTGAACGATCTTGCTGTGTATCTGGATGCCAATACAATTTCCTATTCAGCAGCGATGGGCAATTTAAAACTCACACAAATTAATGCCATTCTTAGCTCTACCAAAATCATTTTTGGATATACAATTATCGCGGGAATTGGGATTTTGCTGTATGTGTATTTTCATCATTTCGGAAGAGTTCGCTTTACGATTTTACGTTTTAGAAGATTGTATTCTGGTAAGAAAGGAATTTATAGAAGAAGGAAAAAAGAAGAACAATTGCGATTGGAGCGCCAGGCAATCGAAGAAGAAATTGGCGATTCTGCAGGTGCAATTATGTAAAAATTACCCTTGTTTTCATGAAACCCTGTTCGATTTATTTTGAATCTTGCAGGGTTTCGATTTTTGAGTCAGTTCCACGCAAAGCGGTTCGTGAATTTCTTAAGGTAATAAACAACAGGTTGTGGCCTCTTTTATGCTTTTTTGTTTCAAGACAAATCGACGAAAGAGATTCGCTGATTCCCTTAAAAAGAGTAGAAAGTAGAAAAGCACAAGGATATGAAATCCAATTAAAACGATGTGTTTATCGTCTCTAAATCCTTAGTTTATGTTGAAGAACTCATTCAACCATATCCGTTAAAACCCTTTAGAGAGTAGTTTAGTTGCGGAATTTTTACAATGTAGATACAGCCACACAGTAAATTATTCTGTTCATTTTGAAGAAATTTTGAAAATGGATGTGATTGGGTAAGCATGCGCAAGCAAGATCCATATGCCAATAGAATGATAGTGACTGCGTATGAATGGTTTTGACCACGAATGAATAGTAGTTTGCACAACTATCAGTTTATCTAAATTCCATAGCCTTCATTAATGAAGTATTTACGAACAATTGAAAACTAGGTTTATACTGTTTTCTTCGGGTCTTCTTCGGGTCTCCTTCGACTGTGCTTCGGAAAATTAACCTTTTTTCCGAAGAAGACCCGAAGAAACATCGAGCAAAACCCGAAGAGATTTACTTCATCTTCTATTCCGCACAAAACTTTTTACAAAATTTGAAAAACAAGAAAAAGAATGGCAGTGAACACTATGGGTTGTAGTATCTAGAAGTTGCTCAGCACATAATAAATACAAAAAGGCATCAATGGTCAGGATTTATACCCTGTCAGCATACATTAGGTAAATTATACGAAAATAATTAGCCCGAAAAAAAACATGCTTTACTTCTAACAAAAGATTACAGTGGTTTTGGCTCATGTCAGTGGTAAGCGTAAAAAGTTGAGATCCACAGAACAAAGAGAATATGAATGAGGGATTAAAAGAATAGTGTTGATTTATAGAGGTTTACTTAAAGAAGGAATAATAAAATTGGTGGAAAATTTAGCAAACGGTTAAGAAGAAAGTTTTTTAAAAGCTAAATTTAATGGAAATGATGAAACTTATTTGGAAACTATTGATGGAAGAGTACGATGAATGGCATTAATGGCTGCACATTTTGATTGTTGAGAAATGATGAAAGCTGCAATTAGCTTCTTCTTTTTAATTCTTTAAATTATGAATATACTGCAAAAATGGGCTATGAAAACCTGAATAATGCATTCGGAAATCATCAAAAGAATAGCAATGGGGTAGTTGTTAGAAAATGGAAAATTGCTGCTAAAGACTTTGGATCATGGTTGGGAATGGGAGAATTAGAAATCGCTTCTGCATATAATGGAATACCTATTTATGGGATGCCTACAGTTGTTCTAAGTCATATAATTAATGCGCCGAAGTTAGAATACTTACCTAAATCAATAAAAACAATTAAAGAAATTGAAGAAGAAAAACAGAATTTAAGCAAATCTCCTGCTGGATTAATGTTTAACTAGAAATAATTATTATTCCTAAAATGCATTGAGAAAAAGCAGGGTTAAATCCCAAAGAGAAAGATTTGTTTGCATTTTTTTCACAAGAAAAAATTTTCGTTCCATAGATTTTTTGTGGGTTACTTTTGTTTTTGAATCTCAGTATTTTTATATTTTTAACAAAATTTTTCCAACATGAAAAAAACGCTGTCAGTTCTACTGTTTTTTGTAATTCTTTTTACTCAGGCGCAGGAGAATTCTAATCCTGTAAAAGAACTTTACCATAAAAAGGAAGTCTATATTACAATGCGCGACGGCGTTAGGTTGTTTACTTCGGTTTATATTCCGAAAGATGCCTCTGCTGACAAGAAGTATCCTGTCTTAATGCAGCGTACCTGTTATTCTGTGGCGCCTTATGGTGATAATGAGTACAGGAAAAGTCTGGGCCCGAACCGCTTTATGCAGGACGATAAATATATTTTTGTCTATCAGGATGTTCGTGGTCGGTACATGAGCGAGGGAACTTTTGTGAACATGACTCCTCAGGTATCGCATAAAACAAAAAAAGAGGTGGATGAAAGCACCGATACGTACGACACCATCGACTGGCTAATAAAAAACATCGACTTTAATAATGGAAAAGTAGGGCAGTATGGCATCTCTTATCCGGGTTTTTATACCGCGGTGGGGGCGCTGGCCGATCACCCGGCACTGAAAGCATCGTCGCCACAAGCTCCGGTATCCGATTTTTGGAACGACGATTTTCATCATAACGGCGCTTTTTTAATGGGATATTTTAGAACGTTTCCTGTGTTTGGGGTTCAGAAATCAAAACCCGAAAAGGAAGCGTGGTACAAAGATGATTTTAAAAAACTAACCGAAAATCAATCGGCCGATGGTTCACTTTTCTACGATCATATAGGAACAATGAAAGAGGCAGTGGCTAAGTATTATCCTGATAATTTCTTTATGAAAGAAATTGTAGAACATCCCAACTATGATGAATTCTGGCAAAAGCGAAACCTTCTCCCTCATTTAAAAAATATTCGCCATGCGGTAATGACGGTTGGCGGTTGGTTTGATGCCGAAGATCTGGCGGGGCCGCTCAATATTTATAAAACCATTGAAAAAAACAATCCAAAAACCTACAATACCATTGTAATGGGTCCGTTCTCTCATGGTGGCTGGAGCCGCGAAAGCGGAAAAACGTATCACAACGATATTTATTTTGGAGATTCTTTGGCTACCTTTTATCAGAAAAACATTGAAACTCCATTTTTTAAGCATTTTCTAAAAGATGATAAAAAGCAACTTCAACTTCCTGAAGCATACATGTTTGATACTGGAAAAAAAGAATGGAAAACATTTGCAGAATGGCCACCAAAGCAAAGTAATAAACGTACTTTTTACCTTGAAGCAAACGGGAGTTTAACATCAAATCAGCCAAACGCAACGGCTTATACCGAGTATTTTTCTGATCCGAATAAACCCGTGCCAAGCAGTGAAAACCGACGGGATTTCAACGGCTTTTCGCCGCGAAATTATATGAGTGAAGACCAGCGTTTTGCAGAAAACCGTCCGGATGTTGCGAGTTTTACCACCAATGTTCTTACAGAAGATCTTACCCTTACCGGAGAAATATTGGCTAAACTGAGCATCGCTTCTACCTCCACCGATGCTGATTTTTTCGTGAAGCTTATCGATATTTATCCGCCCGACGAAAAAGAAAATCCGGACAAACCTAATGTGCTGATGGCCAATTATCACCAAATGGTGCGCAGCGAAATTATGCCTGCACGTTTCCGTAATTCTGCAGAAAAGCCAGAAGCGTTAAAACCCAATCAGGAAACTGCTGTTACCGTGCGGTTGCAAGATGTTTTTCATACCTTTAAAAAAGGACATAAAATACAAATACAGGTGCAGAGCACGGCTTATCCGTTGTTTATGGTTAATTCGCAAAAGTTTCTGGAAAATCCGTATTTGGCTGAAAAATCAGATTATACGAAAGCTTTTCAGAGAATATTTAACCACTCAAAAATTGAAGTTCAAATATTGAAAGATTAACCAGTTTTTTTGTTTAAAACTTCACCACATCGAACTTTACAGAAGGAATAGAGTTTTTGACTTCTCGCGATTTTGTGTGGAAGTTAATATGGATTACTATTTTGGCCAACCTCGGAAATGGAGGCGTTAGTAAACTCTGGAAAATACGAACCTACCGATTCAGAATTGCTTTAGGAAGCGGGACATATTCCCGATCGTCTCCCGGAATTTTAGGGAAAACACTCGTGTTCTGATCGTGCCAATCCACTTTGGCTTTTTCGAGTTTATCCTTGTCTGAACTCACGAAATTCCAGAACATAAAGCGTTCTTGCGGAAAAGGTTCGCCACCGAAAAGATAAAGGGTGGTTTCGCCATTGGTTTCAAATTCGCACAACGACGCGTTTTTTGCAATGAGCAGCTGTTTACTGCCATAACTGTTGTCTTCAATTTTTACCGTTCCGTCCAAAACGTACATTCCCACTTCACCGAAAAGTTTTTTACCGATGTTGATTTTCTTGGCTTCACTGGTTCTGATTTCCAGAAAATACAGCGGACTATGCACAGGAACTGGAGATTCATGATCTTCAATTTTGCCGGCAATCAGTTTAAAATGAATACCGTTTTCTTCCCACTCCGGAATTTCTTCTTTACCGAAGTGATGAAAGGTAGGTTCTGTTTCTTCCAAATCTTTCGGCAAACCAATCCACAGTTGAAAGCCGTGCAGAAATTTATCATCATGTCGAAGATACTCTGGTGTTCTTTCGCTGTGCCTAACGCCTCTTCCGGCCGTCATCCAATTCACTTCACCCGGTTTTATTTCGAGGGCATTTCCCAAAGAATCACGATGAAAAATGGCTCCGTCAAAAAGATACGTCAAGGTTGAAAGCCCAATGTGCGGATGGGGTGGGACATCAAGGTTTTCAAATTCTTTTAAACAGGCCGGTCCCATGTGGTCGATAAAAACAAATGGCCCTACAGCACGTTTTTCACGAAACGGCAGCAGTCTTCCCACAAGAAAATTCCCGATGTTGGCGGCTTTTTCTTCTATAATTAATCCAACAGTAGATTGCATTTTTTTAGATTTCGTTGTATTGAGGAAAGGTTTCGGAGACTAATTTCTTCCATTCAGGATGTTTCTTAATGTACTTTAAAACAAACGGACAATAAGGTAATATTTTCTTATCTGTACCTTCTATCGAAGCGAGTGTTTTTTCCACCAGTGCCACCGCTACACCTTTGCCACCCAATTCCGCAGGAACTTCAGTATGGGTTAATGCTATTTTTGTGGACGTTTCTTTGTAATCAATAAAAGCGATATGGCCGTCAATATTGAGTTCGTAGCGGCTTTTTTCCTCATTTTTGAAAAACGGTGAGGAAGCTAGGGTTTCAGCGTTCATTTTTTTGTCTTTTAAAGGTATTTAAATATACGAAAAAGCAGCCGAAATAAAACTTGCGACTGCTATCATCAATTATTAATCTTCTAAATAACCAAATTTTCCGTTGTTGTAATCGTCAAATGCCTGAATGATTTCTTCTCTTGTGTTCATCACAAACGGGCCATGAGGATAAATAGGTTCGTTAAGCGGTTGGCCGCTGATGATCAAAATAATGGAATCTTCCTGGGCTTCAAGGGTAAACGTTTCCCCTTCGTTCTGGAACAGTGCAAAATGATCAGTCGCTACTTTTTCTTCGCCATTAATGATCACTGAACCTTCAATTACCAGCGCTGCTGTTGTATAATCAGCAGGAAATGTAAATTCTGCTTTTCCACCAGTTTTCAGTTTGGCATTCATCATATTCACGGGCGAAAAAGTGGTGGCAGGTCCTTGCTGTCCTTTATAGTTACCCGCAATGATTTCCACAAAGCCATTGTCGCCCAAGTCTACTTGAGTCATTTCTTCATTTTTAATAGCTTGGTATTGAGGTGTACCCATTTTGTCTTTAGCCGGCAGGTTGACCCAAAGTTGCACCATCTGGAAGATACCGCCTTGTTTTGCCCATTCGGATTCGTGGAATTCTTTATGCAAAACGCCTGATGCGGCCGTCATCCATTGTACGTCTCCTTTGCCGATAATTCCGCCGCCACCAGCCGAATCATGATGTTCAACTTTACCCTGATAGGCAATGGTAACCGTTTCGAAGCCCCGATGCGGATGAACCCCAACACCTCTCGGCGTATCGGTAGCACCAAAATGGAACTGTGAATTGTAATCTAACATAATGAAAGGATCCATTCTTTTCATATCCAAATGATAAGCACTTGGAATAAAATTATGAACTCTGAAGCCGTCTCCCACAAAATGCGCAGGTTTTGGCGCTACTACTATTTCTACGTTTTTTACTGACATTGTTTTATCTTTTAATTTCTATTGCAAAATTACACGAGTACATTAAAAAAAACATTGATGTAGGATAAGAATGCAATCCATTGAAAATCAGTAAAAAAATTTACTGCTTGGCCCGCATGTTTTGACCATCTTTGGAATGAAGCCGGCGAAAAACAAAACCTGAAATAATGGTCAGGATGCCCATCACAAAAAACGAATAACGGAACGCAAGGTGAGGATCTGCACCCGTTGTGCTAAGCTGGGATTCGAATAGTTTGAGCACAATGAGTCCAAAAGCAATTCCGAAGCCAATAGAAAGTTGCTGATTAACCGCCAGTAGGGAATTGCCACTGCTCGTATGGCTATTACGAAGGTCGGCAATCGAGATGGTATTCATCGAAGTGAATTGAATGGAATTGAAAAAGCCCATCACTGCAATAATTGGGATGTACCAAAAGATTGAGGTGTGAATGCCCGGAATTCCAAGGCAGCAAATGAGGACACCAATAGTAAAGGTATTCACCATCAATGTTCGTCGATAGCCAAAAGTATTTAGGATTTTTATGACCAAAGACTTGCCAAAAATAGCGGTAATTGCCATGGGTGCAACAATCCATCCGGAAACAACGGCGGTTTCCTTGTAAGCGATCTGGATCATCAACGGCAAAAGTAACGGAATAGAACTGATTCCTAATCTTGTGATGAGGTTTCCCAAGATGCCTACCCGAAAAGTCCGCACCTGAAACAAATTCAAAGGAAAAATAGGGTTACTGTCTTTTTTAGCATGTCGGTAGTAAAAATACAGCATGATAAATCCTAATAGGAAAATGAGCAAAACAGGCGTTATGTTTCCCGTATTTCCCAGCCATTCAATTGAAATAGACAGCAGCAGCGATGCTGATGCAAATATTAAAAACCCTTTGAAATCGAAATCGGTGGCATCCGACAGATAATTTGGCATATATCTGAAAGCCAATATGATACCAAGCAAGCCCATGGGAATATTGATGAGGAAAATCCAGTGCCACGAGAAATAATCTACCATATAACCACCCACCAAAGGCCCCAAAACCGGACCTATCAGCGCCGGCACGATTGCATAATTCATCGCTTGCAGCAGTTCATTTTTAGGGTAAGTTTTAATGATGGCAAGTTTTCCTACCGGGGTCATTAAACTTCCGCCAATACCCTGTATCACTCTGGATATAACCAGTTGGGTGAGGTCTTGAGATAGGGCGCAAAACAAGGAGCCCAAACTGAAAACCACCAGTGAAAAGATGAAGATTTTCCGCGTACCAAATTTATCGGCCAGAAAGCCAGAAACTGGCATAAACAAAGCCAACGTCAGTACATAGCTGATGATGGCATTTTGCATATTAAGTGGTGATTCGTGAAGGTCTTTAGCAATAGCGGGCAGAGAAGTGTTGAGGATGGTAGAGTCCAGCATCTGCATGAAAATGGCGGTAGCCAAAACCAGAGGCAGTATTTTCTTTAAGCTTTCATTTTGTTGAATATCGCTCATTATGCAAAGATCGAAAATTTGTAATAAAAGTACTTGTGATCAGAAAAAATAAAACCTCACAGCTATTTTCGCAAAATAGTGAATCGGGTAGAAATCTATCCTCGATTTTGGCGGAATAAGTTGCGAAGCCGTACAACTAAAAGGATTACCATCACCAGCCAAATGATCAGTAGGTGCAAAATACTGGGTAAAACATCGGCAAGTGCGCCGCCACTCTGCACAATGGAAATATACGCTTTGAGGAAAGGGGAAGTGGGCAGCATATCCGAAAACCATTGCACTGCCTTGGGCAATGCCTGATAGGGCATGGAATATCCTGTGACCAGAAAGAAAGGATAGGATGAAAAAACCAATACCTGAAAAGCCAGAAGTTTGGTCTTAAAAAAGCTGCCTATTAAAAATCCCATGGTAATAATCGACATGATAAACAAAGCTCCGATGATCCCCAAACTCCAGTAGCTTCCGCGAATCTGAATATCAAAAACTGAAAAATTAATCACCGTAAAAAATAATCCAAAGACCATAAAAACAATAAAGTAGAGCAAGCTTTTGCCTACGATAATTTTGGAAATGTTGTGTCCGGAAAGTCGGTACAAACTGCTTAGTTTTTTATTTTCTCTTTCGGTTGTTAAACTTGCAGCAACGCCGATGAGCAGTGTTTGCTGAAGAATAATGGCCAACAATCCGGGAAGTAGGAAAGAGCCATACGTCATGCTGGAATTGTAAAGGGGGCGGTAATCTAAACCAATGGGATTCGTCATTTTCATCGATTCGTCATCACTCATTCCCTGCTTGTTAAAATAGGTTTTCCGCACGCCGGCGCCTACGGTTAAGCAAACTTTCGTTACGGTGCTCAGCAAATCACTGGAAGGTAAAAATCTAGACGCATTCAGCACAAGATTGACATTCGCCTGCTTTTGCGTATAGATGAATTTTTCCAAGTTCTGTTGAATATAAAAATAACCCTGCACTTCGCCGCGATACATTTTTTCCTGTGCTTCACGTAAATTGGAGCTCGGAATTACCTCAATCATTGGGGTGGCATCTAGCTGTTGCGTTAATAGTCGGGATACCGCGGTTCCGTCGTTATCAATCACCGCAAGCCGCACTTTTTCTTCTCCCTTGTTCAGGTAAATGCTGCCGTACATAAAGGCATACGCAATAGGCGCCAGCAGCAAAATCAGAAATAAGCTCGCATCACCCGATACGTTTCTTACTTCTCTTTTCAATATTTCAAAAATTTCCTTCAATGCGTTTTACTTTTTAAATATCGATTGATTTTTTTCTGAAACAAGAAAATGGCTACCGGAAATGTAACGCATGTGAAAATCAATAATTTATATATTTCAGTTAATGAGTATTTTAAAGGGAGTTCCATGAAGTACAGTTTAATGAAACCGTCGAGAAAATGCGTGTAAGGCATGATATCGGCATAAAACCTGTCGTACCAAGGCATGGCCCATCTTGGGAATGTAAATCCGCTGAAAACGAAAGCCGGCGATGTAAAAAACAATGCAATATCTGTGACGAGAAGCAGGTTGTTCGACAAAGCAGAGAGCATCATGCCAATGCCTATACATCCCAAAGCCATTAAGGTATAAATGATAAAAAAATTAAAATCAGTGGAGGGTTTTCCCAAATCGTAAACGGGGAAAATAACATAAGCGACTAAAACAAACAAAACCCAGGCAATACAGAGGTGAGCCAATGTTTTTCCCAACACGACTTGGGATGATGATTTTGAAATTTTTAAGAGATCATCGATCGTATGCTGTTTAAATTCAAGATTGAGAATAAGCACCGAAGCCACAATGAGTGCCATTTGTAAACCTACTGTGATGAGTCCTGGTGTAAGGTACAGTTGGTAATTAAAATCAGGATTGTAAAGCGTTGTGGTATTGAGTTTAATGGGCTGAACCAGTGTGTTGGCTTGGCTGGAAGGCATTCCTTGTTTTTCTGCTTTTTGCAAAACGACAGCAAGTCCGCCTTTAATGATCACTTGTGCTGCACCTTTATAGATCATTTTTGCAGGCACCAGATAGGCGCCATTGGTGTACAGCGTAATATTGGTTTGGTGATTTTTCTTTACATCAGATTCCATATTCTTAGGAAAATGAACTGCTCCGAAAATCGCACCTTCTTTCATCATCTTTTCGATTTCTGCATTGCTAAAAACCGTCTGTGCAATATGGATATTAGGGTCTTGCTCCAGCATGTCCGTAAGGGTTCGCGACACCGCGGAGGCATCCTCATCCCAAACGGCGATAGGTAACTCACGCGCAAATTGCTTCTGATAAATAAAGCCGTAAAACAGAAAAAGAATCGGCGGAATAATCAGTAAAACCACGTAGAAGTTAGGAATCGAAAAAATTCGCTTCCATTCTCTGACGATGATTTGACTGATGGTTTTCAAATGATTTTTTTTGGAGCACTTTCTAATTCAAAATCAGCTGAGCCGTCATTCCGGAACGCAATCCTTTCACGGCATTGGGATTTTCAGGTTTTACTTTAATTTGGAAAGTACGAAGCTCAAATTCTCCGTTTTGTTTCTCGGGTACCCAATCGGCATAACCCAATGCAGGAGCCAGCTCCGAGACTCTTCCTCTCACCGTTTCGGGCGTACATCCCGGAATCGTCATCGTCACTAAACTTCCTTTTTCGATTTTATTCATCTGGTTCTGACGAAGATTAAACTTCACAAAAAATGAATTACTTTTTTGAATGGTCATCATCGGATAACCCGCGTTCACCATTTCACCTTCACTGCTGACTAAATTTGAAATCTGACCGGAAGCCGGCGCCTTTATCGTAGAATTATCTTTGATTTCCTGCGCAAGCTGATCCGCATCTTTTGCCTGTTTCAGCACCGATACTGCTGAATTTTTAAGTTCTTTGTTATTGCCGCGTTGCAAAAGTTCCACATTGAGTTTGGCTGTTTCTAACTCTTTTTGTGCTGCTTTGTATTTAAAATAAACCACATCACGTTCCTGTCCCGAAACAACTCCTTGGGCATATAAATTTTGAAAACGACTGTAGGTTTTATTCATTAAATCCATTTGCTGCTGGGCGATTTGCTGTAGATTTTTGGCCGATGCCAAAACTTCGGGTTCCACACCGCGATTAATTTTATCGAGTTGGTTTTGGGCAACATTTACCGCTTCTGCAACTTGAGACTGAATGGTTTCAATTTCGGAGGTTTTCATTTGGGCAACCGTTTGTCCGGCTTCCACTTCATCGCCTACCTTCACAAGTAAATGCAGCAATCTTCCCGGCAGTGATGCGGAAACATCTACAAAATCAGCATCTACCATTCCGATAACGGCATCTTGATCGGCATCCACGGTTTTATTTTTTAGCAAATAAATAAGGGCAATCGCTAAAACAATCAGCGGAACAGAAATGGCCCAGTAATTTTTGATAAAATTCTTCATCTTGTCGTTATGTTAAGGAATGTATTGGGTGATGTTTTCCGGATTTCCTGTAATGTAAAAGTAGGTTGCCAACGCCGTTTGATAGGCCACAACGGAAGTATAATACAGTTTTTCGGCTTCGTACTGAAACTGCAGTGCATCATTCACATCTTTTACTGAAGACATGCTGTTTTCCATTCTTTTCCGCACCATGTCGGAAGTGGTGTACGTCTGTTTTCGTGAAGCATCCAACGTTTCGCTCTGTTCTTTAAAACTCAATAATTTGTTTTCGGCAATCTTCGTGGCGAGGTTTACTGATTTTTGTTTTTGTTCGATCAGTAAATCGGCTTCCTTCACCAATGATTCGGATGCCAGATTTCTTGATTTTCTTTCGGGGTCAAAAAGCGTCCACTGCATCTCAACGCCTACCAGCCAAGGCGGCGTAATGAGTGGAAGATCTTTGCGTAAAAATTGCACATTGCCAATGGCAAAGATATTGGGCTTGGAAGCAGATTTGGCAATACTGAGTCCGGTTTCGGCTTCCGTTTTTTTGCTTTGAAGCAGTTTTAAATCGGCATTGTTTTCTCCTGCGGAAAATGCTGGCAGTTGTGTGTTTTCGCTGAGTTTTTCAGTGATGTCAATGGTTTCATTTAGAGGAATTCCTATTAGATCTTTCAGCGCCAACAATGCGTTATCTTTCTCAAGCAGCAGATTTTTTAAATTGGTTTCACCCTGTTTCTTAGCTACATCTGCCCATTGCTTTTGGTAAGGCGGAATAATCTCAGCTTTTAGTAAATTCTGCGCATATTCCTCATTCTTAGAAAGAGAAGCAACGGAATTTTGTTGCTTTTCAATCATTGAATTCAGGTACATGATCTGGATGTATTGCAAGGCGACATTATAAGCTGTAAGGTTTTTCGTGGTTTCCACATTGGCTTTACCGCTTTCTACCTGCTGATCAGAAAGCTTCTGTGATGCTTTCAGTTTTCCACCGAGATAGATGGGTTGACGCACCGCAACACCTGCTAAAAAGTAACTTTGTTTCGCAATTGCAGGGTTGTAATTGGGGTACACAGCACTGATGATGTCTTTGGAAGTTTGATAAATAATATTCTGAACTCCTTGTGGAAGCTGGTTTCCCGTGATCTGTTGATAAATGGCATTGGCAGAATTGGCCGATTGGCTTGCTGTTCCTTCCACAATCCCATCTTTCACCTGCGCCATATTGATGCGGATGGGTTCTCCTAAATAATTATAACCCCCTAAAAAATCGACTTTGGGAAGGTTATTGTTTTTGTTGGATTTTTGCAGTTGCGTTCTGGTTTCCAATGACTGTTCTGCCAGTTTAACGACCGAATTGTTTTGTTGCGCTTTCTCTATGCAGTTTTTCAGCGTCAGTTGCTGCGAAAAACCATTCGCAAAAATGAAAATCAAAAAGGAAAACGTTAGCTTCTGTATTTTCATAATCTTGTAATAAAAGAGTGTTTTACCAATAAGGCGCATGCTTTGAACTTGGACAATTTAAGAAAAAAATGGAACATGAATCTTCTTGTAAAAAATATTTTGCAAAGATAGTTGAAAATTAAACAAATGTTTAACTTATTTCGTTGTTTCTTTAATAGTCGGAAATTTGCATCATTCAAGTTCAATGGAGCAATCGGTCAAATGAAATAGTCTGTCTCAACGCACTAAAATAAAAGTGATAAAGCGCTCAGACAGACTTGTTTTTAATATTCAGCGATGGATATTAACCCAATTTCATCAGCAAAACATCATCTACTTTTTCCACTTTTACCAAATTGTTTTTGCTTAAATTTTTGGAGGCCTTATCCCATTTTTTACCGGAAAGCTGAGACTTTTCTTTGATTTCCGCCAATGGAAATGATTCGCCAGATTTCAATAATTCCAAAATATGTTTTTCATCTTCACCTAATTCAACGGTTGGAGCGGCTTTCTCAGGGCGCATTTGTGGGAAAAACAATACTTCCTGAATGGACGGATTATTTGTTAAAAACATAATCAAACGATCCATTCCTATTCCTAAACCGGAAGTTGGCGGCATCCCGTATTCCAAAGCTCTTAAGAAATCTTCATCGATAAATCCAGTTGCTTCATCATCGCCTTTTTCAGATAATAGTAATTGATGCTCGAAACGCTCTCTTTGATCAATGGGATCATTCAATTCCGAATACGCATTCGCAATTTCTTTTCCGCAAACCATCAATTCGAAACGTTCTGTAAGTCCTTCTTGACTTCTGTGTTTTTTGGTTAAAGGCGACATTTCTACCGGATAATCGGTAATAAATGTTGGCTGAATGAAGTTTCCTTCACATTTTTCACCAAAAATTTCGTCGATTAGTTTTCCTTTACCCATGGTTTCGTTCACCTCAATACCGATAGATTTCGCAAAGTCGAATAATTCTTGTTCTGATTTTCCAGTAATATCAAAACCTGTGAATTTCAAAATGGCTTCCGTCATCGAAACTCTCGGGTAAGGCGCTTTCCAGCTAATTTGATGTTCACCAAAAGTAGATTCTGCCGATCCATTTACTTGCGTTGCACAGAACTCCAATAACTTCTCGGTGAAGTCCATCATCCAGTTGTAATCTTTGTATGCCACATAGATTTCCATGGCGGTAAATTCCGGATTGTGCGTTCTGTCCATCCCTTCATTTCTGAAGTTTTTAGAGAATTCATACACTCCATCAAAACCACCAACGATCAACCTTTTCAGATACAGTTCGTTTGCAATTCTCATGTACAAAGGTATATCCAATGCATTGTGATGGGTGATGAACGGTCGTGCCGCCGCTCCACCTGGAATCGCTTGTAAAATGGGAGTTTCCACCTCGAAATAACCGGCATCATTAAAGAATGTCCGCATCGCATTGAACAACTTTGTTCTTTTGATGAAAATTTCTTTTACCTGAGGATTTACCACCAAATCTGCATAACGTTGTCGGTAACGCAATTCGGGATCGGTAAAACCATCGTATACATTTCCATCAGCATCCACTTTTGGAAGTGGCAACGGACGAAGCGATTTGGTAAGAAGTGTAAAATCTTTTACCATCACGGTCATTTCACCTACCTGAGTTTTGAACAATTCTCCTTCGATACCGATGATATCACCGATGTCTAGAAGATGTTTGTACACTTCGTTGTATTTTTCTTTGTCTTCACCAGTACAGATTTCATCTCGGTTAAAATACACCTGAATTTTCCCTTCCGAATCCTGCAGTTCCGCAAAACTTGCCTTCCCCTGGATTCTTCTGGACATCAATCTTCCGGCGATTTTCACCTTCTTCCCTTCCTCAAAATTTTGCTTTATAGAAGCGCTGGTTGCTGTAATTTTGTATTCTTCGGCTGGGAATGCGTCAATTCCAAGAGCATTCAGTTTTTGCAATTTCTCGCGACGGATGATTTCCTGTTCTGATAATGACATTATTATAATAAATTTTAGGTTGCAAAAATACGGATTTTCTAAACAAAAAAGGACCCGCTGACTTTGCCGTCTTTATCACAGTAACTTTTAATGATTTATGCTTTGGAATGGCCCCACAATTAAGTGTTGACGACGCAAACTATTCCCCAACTCAATTTGCTCGTTGGCGTTCATCCATGTCATGATGAAACCCACCAAAGATGGGTTATATGTTTAATATCACACCAAAGTATCTACTCGAAATTTTATTAAAAAAAGGTTGATTTTCCTAATTTTCGTTTGTAGCTTTGTACTGTTATTGGCTTCGTAGCTCAGCTGGCAGAGCAATTGACTCTTAATCAATGGGTCGTGAGTTCGATCCTCACCGGAGTCACTTTATTATTAATAAGTTACAAGAAGATTTTGTAACTTATTTTTTTATTATTGGTAAAGTTTAATTTTAAAGCGGTATGCTTTGCCGATTATGTGATGAAAGCGTGTTGGGGTTGTTCTTTAAATCACAGACTCGTCATCGCTGCACTGCAATTTTTTTTACCTTTGTAACTTGTTTTTAACTAAAAAAAGATTTTTAATGAAGAAGAACTTTTACACACTGCTTGCTCTTGCAGCAACAATTTCGCTTGAGGCACAGGTTTTCAATGCCGGATTTGAAAATAACAATGGTACACCATTTTCGTCATTCAAAAAAATAAATCGCGATGGCAAAACCGTTCCGGTGTATGCAGAAATACAGGATTTTAATACTGAGGCATGGATTCAGTTTTACGACGGATATGATAATAAAATTGCATTTAGCACTTCTTATTACAGCCCCGCTGGCCAATCTGATGACTGGTTGATTACGCCAAAAATTGATGTGCCAAATGAAGGAACACCCACCCTTTATTGGAAAGGAAAATCATACGACTTCGATTTTATGGATTCTTATGCTGTAAAAATTTCGGAATCCGACGATCAGGCAGATTCTTTTACCAGCACGCTTTTGCAGGTGAACAATGAGCAACCTTTTGATTTTGCTTCGCATACATTGGATCTTTCCGCATACAAAGGAAAAAGCATCTATATCGCTTTTGTCAATAACACAAACAACGGGACGTATCTTGCGCTGGATGATCTTTATTTGAGCAAATCTGCTAATTGTACAATGCCCGATCTTAATGGTTTTGGAGTGGTCAACCTTAAACCGACTTCTTTCTCCATCAACTGGTCTTCCACTGAAGGAATTTCACAGTATGACACCGGGCTTACTACCTTTGATACATCAGTAGCTTCTACAGGAATTGCAACGGGAACCGCGAAAGATTTCAGTGGATTGCAAGCAGGGAAAAGATATCAGTTTTTCCTTAAAAATGCTGATTGTGGTTCCGGTTGGGCGGGTCCGAAATCGATTTGGACCCCTTCAACGTTACCTTATGAATATGATTTTGAAAAAACAGTTGAAAATTTCGGAGAATATGATTCTGATGGTTGGTCTTCTTTTTCTTGGATTAATGGGAATAATCAGAATGCTGCAAACGCCGGACAAGGGTATGCATTTAACAATACCAGCACTTCTTCTACAAAAAATGACTGGCTTTTCAGTTATCCGGTTTATTTGGAGTCCGGCGAAACGTTGAATGTAAATTATTTTACAGCGATCGGCAACGCAGATGCTGATCCGGCCACGTTGAAGGTGGCTGTTGCCACGGCACCAAAAACAAGTAGTATTGTTTCTAATTTATCTACCGTGGTTGTTTCTCAATCTGCTTATTCGGAGAAAACGTCTCAGTTTACAGCAACAACTTCCGGAGTTTATTATGTGGCATTTGGAAATGTAACCGCTCCGGTTGCCAAAACTACAGCGCTTCGTCTTGATAGTGTGCATTTCACCAAAGAAATTTTAGCGGTTGCCGAATCTGCAAAAAATGAGGTGAATGTTTTTCCAAATCCAGTGCAGGATGTTTTACAAATATCATCTAAAGCTGATGTGGTAAAAGTAGAAGTGTACGCACTTGATGGAAAACTGATTTCGAGTCAGAAAGCAGATAAAATTGACTTTACGAGTGTGCCGAAAGGGCTTTATCTGGTAAAGGTGACCACCAAGTTGGGAACAAAAATTGAAAAAGTTATCAAAAAATAATGTTCAGTTTCAAAAACCTTTCTATATTTGTCTCAATGAAATCAACGGCGAACAAAACTTGGTGGTGGTACTCAAAATCTTGTCAGAGATCTTGATGCACTTTCCATTTTTGTAAGCGAATAAAAAAATAGAACAGTAAAGGACTTTGACAGTAATGTTGAAGTCTTTTTTTATGGAAAATATCCAAGGTAAAAAGTCCCACAGGGACGACTTAACAAGGGATAGGATGAAAATCCTATCAGTAAAACAAGCAGAAAAAAAATGAGTTTCAATCAACAAATAAAAATCAAAACCTCGGTAAAATCCAAATTGGCCGATCTTTTCACGCCTATCGGAATTTACCTGCGACTTCGCGATCAGTTTCGGGATACGATTCTTTTGGAAAGTGCCGGAAATTCGGGTGAAAACAACAACTTTTCTTTTATCTGCGTGAATGCCATTGCAGGGATTGAAATCTGCGATCGTGATGAAGCAGAATGTAAATTTCCTTTAGAAAATCCTATTAAGTTAGATCTGAAAAATGAAAAACTTTCGGAGGTATTACAACAATTTTCAAAATGTTTTGAATGCGAAGAGCCGAGCGCGAAAATAGGAAAACAAGCCCAAGGTTTTTTCGGGTATACGAGTTATGATGCCATTCCGTTTTTTGAAAATATTCAATTTAAAAAACAGTCAGAAGAAAACAAAATTCCTCTGATGCGCTATCGTCTCTATCAATATGTGATTGCCATTAACCATCACAACGAGGAATTATTTCTTATTGAAAATAAAATCGAAGGTTTAAAATCGGAGCTTTCCACCATTGAAAATCTAATTGAGCAAAAAAATGCACCCGTTTTTCCTTTTGAAATCGTGGGCGATGAAACCTCAAATCTTACCGATGAAGACTATTTAAAATCGGTACACTTTGCAAAAAAACACTGTTTCCGGGGCGATGTTTTTCAGTTGGTTTTGAGCCGTAGATTTGAACAGAAATTTCGCGGAGACGAATTCAATGTCTATCGCGCTTTACGAAACATCAATCCGTCGCCGTATTTATTTTTCTTCGATTATGGCGATTATAAACTGATGGGTTCCAGCCCGGAAAGTCAACTCATTATTAAAAATCATCAGGCGATCATCCATCCTATTGCCGGGACTTTCAAGCGAACCGGAAATGTAGAAATCGACCTACAATCTGCCGAAGAACTCAAAAAAGATCCTAAAGAAAACGCCGAACACACGATGTTGGTAGATCTGGCAAGAAACGATCTCAGCATTCATGGAAAGAACACCAAAGTGTCCAAACTCAAAGAAATTCATTTCTTTTCGCATGTTATTCACATGGTTTCCGAAGTGGTTGCAGATCTGGACAAAAACCAAAATCCTTACGAAATGATTGCCACCACTTTTCCACAAGGAACTTTGAGCGGCGCCCCGAAATACCGTGCCATGCAACTGATTGATGAACACGAGAAAACCTCCAGAAGTTATTATGCCGGCTGTATTGGTTTTGTTGGTTTTGACGGAAGCTGCAATCAGGCGATTATGATTCGCACCTTTTTAAGCAAGAATAACACGCTTTTTTATCAAGCAGGAGCCGGAATTGTCGCTAAATCTGTTCCTGAAAACGAACTTCAGGAAGTAAACAATAAGTTGGGTGCGTTGAAAAAGGCGATTGTAAAAGCAGAAAAATTATAATTCAAATATGTAAAGTTCCGAAGGAACGATTTAACAAAGGATAGGATGCAATCCTATCAAAACAAAAAAACAATAGAAATGAAAGTTTTAGTATTCGACAATTACGATAGTTTTACCTACAATTTGGTTCAGTTGGTGGAGCAAATTACAGGTGAAGAAGTGGATGTCATGAGAAACGACCAAATTCCATTAGAGGAAATTGAAAAATACGACAAAATTATTCTTTCTCCCGGACCTGGAATTCCCGAGGAAGCCGGAATATTGTTGGAAGTCATCAAAAAATATGCGCCTACAAAATCCATTTTTGGTGTTTGCCTCGGTCAGCAGGCCATTGCGGAAGCGTTTGGCGGAACTTTAATCAATCTCACCGAGATTTATCACGGTGTAGCGACGAATGCAAAACAGATTAAAGAACATACAATTCTTGCCCATTTACCCGAAACTTTGGAAGTGGGGCGTTACCATTCTTGGGCAGTAAATCCCGATGATTTCCCGGAAGAGCTGGAAATTACTTCAGTGGATGAATCAGGGATGATCATGAGTTTGAAACACAAAACCTACGATGTTCATGCGGTGCAATATCATCCGGAAAGCATCTTAACCCCAAACGGAAAGAAAATTTTAGAAAATTTTCTTCTCAATGATTAATAAGTAGAAAACACTCACAATTGATCATTAAAAAATTTACAATTAATATGAAACAAATCCTACAATACCTTTTCAACCACCAAACTTTGACAAAGGCCGAAGCCAAAGCCATTTTGACTGAAATTTCGCAGGGAAAATTCAACGATACTGAAGTCACTTCTTTTGTCACGGTTTTTCTGATGCGCAGCATTACGTTGGAGGAACTCGAAGGTTTTCGTGCCGCACTTTTGAAACTTGCCAAACCCATCGATCTTGGCACGATAGATTTGGTGGATATTGTGGGAACCGGCGGCGATGGAAAAAACACCTTTAATATTTCCACCTTAGCGAGTTTTATTGTGGCCGGAACCGGTCAGAAGGTGGCGAAACAAGGCAATTATGGCGCTTCCACCATCTCTGGCTCATCCAATGTTTTAGAAGAATTGGGCTATGTTTTTAAAGATAATGAGGAAGATTTGAAGGCCGATCTGGAAAAAGGAAACATTTGTTTTTTGCACGCTCCGCTGTTTCATCCCGCTTTGAAATCGGTAGGTCCTTTGCGTAAAAGTTTGGGATTAAAAACCTTTTTCAATATGCTGGGTCCGTTGGTGAATCCGGTTCGTCCCGATTTCACGATGATTGGAGTGGCGAATTTGGAAATAGCGCGAGTGTATCAATATTTGCTACAAAAAGAAAATTCAGAATTTATGCTGGTTCACGCCTTGGATGGTTACGATGAAATTTCGCTAACGGGCGATTCCAAAATTTTTGATAAAAACGGTGAAACCATTTATTCTGCGCAGGATTTAGGATTTAAAAATGGTGCTCCTGAATCTATTTCTGGAGGCAATACCAAAGAGGAAGCTGCCCAGATTTTCCGGAATATTTTGGAAGGAAAAGGAACGGAAGAACAAAACGCCGTGGTTTTAGCCAATGCGGCATTGGCGTTGCAAAACACCAGAAAATACGGTGATTACAAGACTTGTCTTGATTTGGCAAAAGAAAGTTTGAAAAGTGGAAAAGCATTAAATAGTTTAAGGGCCTTGGTGGAGCGTTGATAAAAACAAATCACTAATTTTCACATCAATTCCGAAACCGAACCGACAAATTTCAACCCAATAAATGAACATTTTAGACACCATCATCGAAAACAAAAAAAAGGAAATTGCCAAAGCAAAATCCAACATTTCTGTGCAGCAGCTTCAGGATGCGGAATTTTTTGGAAGAGAAACCTTTTCCTTAAAGCACACTCTAAAATCCAAATCCGGAATTATAGCGGAATTCAAAAGGAAATCTCCGAGCAAAGGCATTATTAACGATACCAAAACACCGTTGGAAGTAGTTTCCGAGTATGAGAAATTTGGTGCGAGTGCGGTTTCAATTTTGACAGATTCTGAATTTTTCGGCGGAAGTTTTGAGGATATTAGAAGCGTTCGCAAACACCTCAATATTCCGATTCTTCGTAAAGATTTCATGGTGGACGAATACCAGTTCTACGAAGCCAAATCCATCGGAGCCGACATTATTCTGTTGATTGCCGCTTGTCTTTCGCCAACGCAGGTTTCGGAATTTACCGATTTAGCGCATCAACTCCATTTGGAAGTTTTGCTGGAAATTCACACCGAAGAAGAACTGAAACACATCAATAAGAATGTGGATTTTGTGGGCATCAACAACAGGAATTTGAAGGATTTTAAAGTGGATTTACAACATTCTGTAGATTTAAAAAATCAACTTCCCAACGGAATTTATTCGATTGCAGAAAGTGGAATTTACAGCGAAAAAGATTTCAAATTCTTAAAAGAAAAAGGATTTGACGGATTTTTGATGGGCGAATATTTTATGAAGGGCAACAAAATCCAAGATTTTATCGCCAATGTATCAATTTAAAAATCTTCCAATGAAGCATAACAATTCTCAACCACTAACCGTCAACTCTCAACCCAAATTGAAAGTTTGCGGAATGACGCAGCTTAGTCAGATTCAGCAACTGATTGAATTCAACGTTGATTTTATTGGTTTCATTTTCTACGAAAAGTCACCGAGATTTGTTTTGAATCATTTGAGTTTACAGCAGATTGCAAACATCAATCATCCTGGAAAAGTGGGTGTTTTTGTAAATGAAGACATTGCTGAAATTGTCAAAATTTCTGAACAAGCACAATTGAATTTCGTCCAACTTCACGGCGATGAAACCATAGATTTTATTTCAGAATTAAGAGAAAAGTTAAATCAGAAAATTGAAATTATAAAAGTCATCCGAGTGGGACAACAAACTTCTGACGAACTAGAAATAACCATCAACCGTCAACCATCAACCATCAACTATTTATTATTTGACACCGATTCCAAAGCGTTTGGTGGAACAGGAAAAACCTTTGACTGGATGATTTTGAATGAAGTCGAAATTCCGATTCCCTATTTTTTAAGTGGTGGAATTTCATTGGAGAATATCCATCAACTTTCAACCATCAACTCAAATCCTTTTGCCCTCGACATTAATTCCAAATTTGAAATTGAACCCGGCAATAAAGACGTAGAAAAAATAAAAAAAATAAAAAATGAACTTTCAAAACCCAGATAAAAACGGATATTACGGCGATTTTGGCGGGGCTTTTATTCCCGAAATGCTGTATCCAAATGTTGAAGAATTACAGCGCAACTATTTACAAATCATTGAGTCGGAAGAGTTCCAAAACGAGTTTCAGGATTTGCTGAAAAACTATGTTGGAAGAGCAACGCCGCTTTATTTTGCTAAAAATTTAAGCGAAAAATACGGCGCAAAAATTTATCTCAAGCGTGAAGATCTCAATCACACCGGAGCGCATAAAATCAATAATGCTTTGGGGCAGGCGTTATTGGCAAAACGCCTCGGAAAACACCGGATCATTGCGGAAACCGGCGCCGGACAACACGGCGTGGCAACAGCAACTGCATGTGCATTGCTCGGTTTGGAATGCATCGTGTATATGGGCGAAATTGACATTGCAAGACAGGCACCCAATGTGGCCCGAATGAAGATGCTTGGTGCGAAAGTGGTGCCTGCAACATCGGGTTCCAAAACCTTGAAAGATGCCGTGAATGAAGCTTTGCGCGATTGGATCAACAATCCGGAAACCACGCATTACATCATCGGAAGTGTGGTAGGTCCGCATCCTTTTCCGGATTTGGTCGCAAGATTTCAGTCGGTGATTTCCAAAGAAATTAAAGAGCAGCTCAACGAAAAAATCGGCAGAGAAAATCCTGATTACTTGATCGCCTGTGTGGGTGGCGGAAGCAATGCTGCGGGAACTTTTTACCATTTCATCAATGAACCTCATGTAAAATTAATTGCTGCTGAAGCGGGCGGTTTGGGCGTTGATTCAGGTGAATCGGCGGCCACCACCTTTCTCGGAACGTTGGGCGTTTTGCACGGCAGTCAAAGTTTGGTGATGCAAACCGAAGACGGACAAGTGATTGAACCTTACTCCATTTCTGCCGGTTTGGATTATCCGGGAATTGGACCGATGCACGCGCATCTTCACAAAGAAAACCGAGCCGAATTTTTCAGTATTAATGATGATGAAGCCCTGAAATCGGCATTTGAGCTGACAAGAACAGAAGGCATTATTCCCGCTTTGGAAAGTGCGCACACTTTGGCGGTTCTCGAGAAAAAGAAATTTGAAAAAGACGAAATTGTGGTGATTTGCCTCAGCGGACGCGGCGATAAGGATATGGAAACGTATTTGAGAGAAATGAGAAGTTAGAGATGAGATAGTAGAATGCTCAATTCGAAAATTAAATTCTAACTTCTAAAATCTAACTTCTAACTTCTAACTTCTAACATCTAACTTCTGACATCTAACATCTAATTAAAATGAAAAAACTCAACATATATTTCACAGCCGGAATTCCCAATTTGGAAGACACCGGAAAAGTGGCACAACTTATTCAGGAAGCCGGAGCAGATCGGATGGAAATCGGAATTCCGTATTCGGATCCGGTTGCGGACGGACCGGTAATTCAGGACGCACATTCATTGGCATTAAAAAACGGGATGACCATTAAAAAATTGTTTGATCAACTTGCTGAAATCAAAGATTCGGTAAGTATTCCGAAGGTTTTGATGGGTTATTTTAATCCGGTTTTGCAGTTCGGTTTTGAAAACTTCTGCAAGAAATGTCAGGAAGTAGGCGTTTCAGGATTGATTATTCCGGATTTGCCACCGATTGAATTTGAAAAAAAATACGGCGAAATTCTGAATAAGTATGGATTGAATTTTACTTTTCTTATTACGCCGGAAACTTCGGAAGAGCGTATTAGATATCTGGATTCTTTAAGTTCAGGATTTTTGTATGCCGTAAGTTCTTCCTCAACCACTGGAAATGAAAAAGCGCAACTAAAGAATGAAACCTATTTAAACAGAATTGCTTCTCTTCCACTAAAAAATCCAGTATTCATCGGATTTGGAATAAGAGACAAAGAAGGATTCGATTCCGTTACCGAAAAAGCGCAAGGCGGAATTATAGGAACTGCATTTGTGAAAATTCTGCTGGATCATGCGGATTGGCAGGTGAAAGCAAGTGATTTTATCAAAGGAATTAAGCGATAATCTTATTGATCGCCTACTATCTCAGAGAAAAAGGAACATTATTTCGGTAGGATTATGTATTTTGGTCCAAATAATTATGGATGTCAATCTACGCCAAATTAACGGAAATAGGTAAGAAATACCATGTGCTGCACAAATTTTTTAGACCAGTTTTCAATTGGACACCGATGTACAGACGAACAACTGCAAAAGTAATCTCGGTTTCTGAAGATTTTACGTTTGTGGCTATCAAAATACCGCTGAGTTATAAAAACAAAAATTATAACGGTTCCTTATTTGGAGGTTCCCTGTTTTCCGCCGTCGATCCCATTCCGATGGTGCAGCTCACGCAGATCCTCGATAGTCGTTACGTTGTTTGGGATAAATCTGCCGAAATTTTTTTCAAAAGACCTGCAAAAGAAGATGTCTATGCTCAATTTGAATTTAATCATACTGAGATTGCTGAAATCAAAGAAAATGTAAAGAATTTGGGAGAATATACTTTTGTAAAAACAACGGAATTGCGGTCGAAAGACGGAGAGAAGTTATTTTGTGTGGTCAATAAAACATTGTATGTCGCCGATAAAAAATTCTATAAAGAAAAAGAAAGAAACAGATCATCAATCAGAACGCAAACTTCCAATTCGTTTTAATCTAACTTTCTTGAGCCATTGAAATCCCAGTTTAGCAACCACACTTTTGTCTTCTGTGCCGCTTCATTTCGTTGTCCCAAAATGGATAGAGCTTAATTGCCATGTAAAACGCCGCAGCATGAAGCTTTTGATGTTTGAAGAGCAAAGGTAAAAGATTTTCACTGCCTATAATGAGCGGTCCCCACCTTAAATATCCACCAAAATTGATGTCTTTATACTCTGATAAACTGGTTGATAAACCATATCCCAATGCAGCTTTTTGAACGGAATAATTTACATTAATGATATTATTTTTCTTCATTGAGTTTTCAAAAATGGACAAACGCTGAACATAGTTGACATTTAAGAACTGGTTTTCTTTTATTCTTTGGCTGTAATTAATGTTAATACTTGTGGGCAACCCAATTTTGAAACCATTATCTACAAAAGACCTGTTTTCGTCGCCATAAGCTTCCTTGCTGAGAAGTCTCAGAAATTGTTCAGGACTTTCAAACCTTTTATTTTGAAGCTCCGGATTATTCTGGAGCCATATCTTATTTCCATTGGCGAAGCTATGATTAATGCCTTTGTTGAAATTAATATAACCCAAATCAAGCATATTGAGAGATAACAGATAATTGTATTGTTCCTCATTTGGCTCTTTATCGAGCATGGTTATGCCAAAATCTAGCCCAAGTCCTGAGCCGTTTTGCCGATATTCATACCGTTTTTTCTCAAAGTTATAATTGGTGATGTAATGCAAAGAAAGATCGTAGTTGGAGGCGTAGATATCCATTTTGCTGGGATCTTGGAAGGGATTGAAAGGAGGGTCGGAGGCCGTTAGTTTAATATGTTGATGACTCACCATATTGACTGCGTCCATTCCCATTTCATACTTTAGATTAAAACCAATAATCCATTGTTTTTCAGAGTATGGAAAAATTGCTGTTGCGGCATTAAATCCGAGTTCATTCCAGCTCATCACCTTTCCGGAAAATGGATCCATTTCATAAACCGGAGGTTGTTTCATCATATCATTTCCAAAGCGGAAATAATTATCAAAATCCTCAAAAGAACTTTGCACTCTTGATCGTGTAAAAGCGCCCAAAACGAACTTCTTCTTATTGATGTTGGCGCTGATCGAAAAAGAGGGTCCCAAAATATCGGTAAACAGCCCATAAGAAGTGTTTTTTTTATTGTAAAAATCGAGTACATTGGGCTGGCTTTCGCCTGTAATGTTTTTTTGTGGCGTTGCGACTACAATGTCGGCATGGGACAATCCAAGAATACTTTGTTGAGAGATATAACCATAATTATTATGAAATAGAATATCCGCAGAAGCGAGGTTAATATCCCATGGGTTAGGGTTGATAAAGGTATGGGTGGGTGATAAAACTGCGGAATTAATGCCGCTGTAAATATCATTACTAAAGGTAAAATTGTTCTGAGCTGCAATCATTATATTACAGCAGGTGGTTACGCAAAACCAGAATTGTCTTATCATCAACTATTGAATAAATTCTAAACTAAATTAGATTAAAAATAGTATTCAAAAATTCTTTTTCGACCTATTTTTTTTTCTCGTTGATTATTAATAAATTAACTAAGGATTGCAGCAATCATGCGTTGATTTTCATCAAAAAAGAAGTGAAAATTTTTGCTGTTACTAGGGGTCAAAGGCGTTGGAGAGAGGGAAAATGTGAAATTCAGTAAGTAAAAACTCTTCTTTCTCAAAAAGTAAATTGGCGAGTAGAGGCAGTAAAATCTATGCTGAATAGAAGATACAATAGAGTAAGGTGAAAATCAAAATCCGCGATTGTATTCACCGAATAATGTTTTTATTTTTAATAATTTTGGTCATTATTATATTTGAAATTCTTAATGGAGCAGAACAGGAATATTCTTATTGAAGATATTGGAATAAAAAATTATTCGGAGGCATTTGATTATCAGGAAAATTTAATGAAATCTATCATTGAACTCAAACTGAGCAACCGAGATCGTACCGATGGAATTATAGATATTACGCCGAATTATTTTCTTTTTGTTGAACATCCGCATGTGTACACGCTCGGCAAATCGGGGCACGAGGAAAACCTGCTGATTAGTTCTGAAAAGCTGAGGGAAATCAACGCGACGTATGTGCATACAAACCGTGGCGGCGATATTACTTATCATGGTTTTGGGCAAATTGTTGGTTACCCAATTTTGGATTTGGATAATTTTAAATCTGACATCCATTTGTACATGCGAAATTTGGAAGAAGTGATGATCCGTGTGATCGCAGATTACGGCCTGAAAGGCGAAAGAAGCGAAGGCGAAACCGGTGTTTGGCTGGATGTGGGCAAACCTTACGCAAGAAAAATTTGTGCTATGGGCGTAAAAACGTCAAAATGGGTTACTATGCACGGTTTTGCACTCAATGTGAATACCGATCTACGTTATTTTGAGTACATTATTCCATGTGGAATTAAAGGAAAAGCAGTCACCTCGCTGCAACGGGAATTGGAACGCACATTTTCTCCTCAAGAAGTAGAGGAGGTGAAATCGAAAATTCTACATCACTTCTGCGATATTTTTGATGCTGAGATGAAAAAAGCATATTCTGGATTGCAGCCGTTCACTATAGAATAACAAAAAAGCAGAAGAATTTTTCTCCTGCTTTTTTTTAATAAAGATTGAAATATTATTTGTTGATCACTACTTTTTCAGTGAACTGAACGCCCATTCCTTCACCTTTCACCATATACACTCCATTGCTTAGAGATGAGGTGTTCAGCGAATTGCTGTTTAAGTCGATTTTGTCTTGCAATACCAGTTTTCCAGAGAGATCGTAAACGGTAACGAACACTTTTCCTTGTGTTTTCGCCAATGTTTTAAAGAAAATCTCATTCTTGGCAGGATTAGGAAATAAAGTGACTCCTCTACCGGCATTGGTTTCTGCAGCGGCAAGTGGGGTGCATTCTGCTGGGTATGTAAAATCTTCCACCTGGTCGTTTAATGCGGCAATTACATTAGTAGCACTGGAACTTACGGGTTTAATTAAACCAGGATTGGCATTTACACCAAGGCCTCGCTTGGCAAAAGTTAACCAGATCAAACATTTGTTTGCACCGTTGGTTGCTGCCTGATCAGCTGCAATAATTGCATTTCTGCCAGCAACAAATGATGGGTTGCAACCTTGCAATTTTAATCCGTCCATAACCACTTGCAATACTTTTGCACTTCCAGAATTCATATTGTTGGTTACCACCGAGCTGTATCCATATTTTTCTACATAGTTCCAATGCAAATCCCAAAGCATGGTGGCCCAAATGAATCCTATACTGTGGACGTGAGGAACGGTTTCTCCATACTGGTTCACATAATGCATGCCGTTTGTTTTCGCATACGTATAATTGTTGATGTTAAAATTGGGAGAGTATTTTGCAGGTCTTATACCGATTCCATCGATTGGCTGGTTCTTTGCGAATGTACCAATCCCTCGCGGAACAGAAGCATTGTCGCCCGGTCGGTTGGTGAGCATTAAAGCAAAAAAGTCGGACCAACCTTCGCCCATTTGTTCATTGCTATTCGAAGAGCTGAGACAGCTATAACCGTTACCCGTATTTCGGTTAGAAACTCCATGGCCATATTCATGAATGATGATACCGTTGTCCAGGTCGCCATCGATGTAGACATACTGCTGTTTGTCGTCTTTTAACGTCACATTTACTGTTGCACTGGCCATTTTTGATAAAATGGATGTTCCTGTTGCACTCTCTACAAGAATAGAAGGAATGGTTATGGATGAATCTGAACCCGTCATTTGTCCAAAATTAGTAATGGTGGAGGGGTTATAAATCACCACACCTTTTGCACCTTTCAATTGGGCGTTTTTAACCTTTGTAGTGAAATTACAGCCGGTACTGTTTACAATAAGGCCAATTTTCCCAGTGAGATCTTCGCTAATAGCCGAACAACCATCTGTAGGTGTTGTTTTTTCTAAATCTCCGGTTACCCCTGTTGCATTAAGCAGCGGGCCGAAAGATGCTTGTTGTGTGTTAGGATACAAACTTGTTAGCTGTGTATTAAAGAATAGCCGATTAATATACTTTGGATTCCAAAGATACATCTGCATTCTACCTGCGGATCCATCCGAAGGAGTATTGAAGTTCGCATTGTTCAGGTTCATGCTCGATTTTGTGCTGCCATCTCTGGCCTCTGCCAAAACAGCATCATTACCACTTCCTCCTTTTCCAAAGTTATTGGTCTGAAAGTTTCTAGCCGCTTCATTAAAACCAAATTTATACATAATATCATGAATCATGTTATTCGCATAGAAAAGGTTGGTAATGGCCGCTTTTTCATAAAGCAAATAAGGGCTGTTTACATCAAGCGGAAAGTCAAAATTTAAAGAAGAACCACCATCTGCAACGTTACCCACGGCGTTGGTGGAATTGGCATCCACATAGGCATACACGTTGTTTCCTCTCGTGATGGTGTAGGAGTTGTTAATGGTAGAATGCCATCCTTCTGGCGAGGCAGTAAGATCCCACGGATTAGAAACTATTGATCTTTTTCCGAAAGAAGGCGCTTCTAATGGAAATTTGAAAACATTATAGGTTGCGTTACTCGGAGCAATGAAAGTTGACTGCTCAACATCATCTGAATGAAGGATAGGTCCCACAAACTGATGCTCAGCATCATCTTCATGCTGATGTCTTCCATAAGGATGATCGGTGAAGGAGCAACTTAAAGTTAAATTTTGCCGCGAAAGAATTTCACCCGTATTGATGTCGGCAACAATATTCCAATAATTATCGCTGTCTTTTTCGGCAAATTCGTATTCGTATGCCAACCTTAACTCATTGTTAACGGGCATGTACACTAACTTGTTGATCACTGAGTTTTCAACCTTTGGATCAAAAGAATAAGTACTTCCCAGATTCATTTGTTGCTGAACTTTCTCAAAAACCTGAGCCGCATTCTGGCTCACTGCAGCAGCGGTTCCAGCAGCACTTTTCTGAAAATTGTCAGTAAAATAAACCACCTTGTTGTCCTGTACCAAAGCACTTGCTACGGAACCAAATACCGGAATTTTATTGTACACTTGTTGAATCTGTAGTATGGTACCGCGCAAACTTTTCGAGTTGTCCTCGTTTTTGATCACAAACGATCGGTTCTCATTCTGGGTTAATCTGAATTCCGGCGACTGTGCCATATAATCAGCAATTAAACCTCTAAAGTCCTGTGCCTGCAGCGATATTGCACAAAATGCTAAAGCTGCCGCACTAAGAAGTCTGGTGTGTTTCATAGGTTGTTTTTTTATTAGTATTTTAATGTTTTTATAATGAACTTGATAATGATGCCATAAAATAATTTTAATAATAAATGAGAAGAAATACCTCCAATTAGCAGTTCTCACCCGAAATTTAATAATAAAATTATAATAATTTTTTGCAAAATGTACTAATGCGTCACATTTTCATGATCAACAAATATAGTACTTTATATCAATTGATTAAAAAAAATAATGATAAAAGTATCCAGCTGCTCAATCTATTGCGAATTATGAAATTCACAATTTTTTACCGAAAATTTTTAGATGTTTAAGAATATTTTATCTTTGTAGAAATCCAAAAGAATAAAATGGCAGAATATAAATTACTATTACCTTCCATGGGAGAAGGAGTTATGGAAGCAACTATCATCAGCTGGTTGGTTGCGGAAGGTGATGTGGTAAAAGAAGACGATTCCGTGGTAGAAATTGCAACCGATAAAGTGGATTCTGACGTGCCGACGCCTGTTTCGGGGAAGATTGTGAAAATTCTTAAACAGAAAGATGAAATTGCAAAAGTGGGTGAAGTGATTGCTATTCTGGATATTGATGGTGAAGGAGAAGCAGTTGCAGAACAGCCGCAAGAACCAAAATCTATTCATCAAGTAGCCGATGAGATTCCTCAACCTTCAGCAGAAGAAATCAAATCATTAGAGCTGCCTTTGGAGCAATCGGGCGCGGTTGCGCTGTCCGGTGAATTGTATTTATCACCATTGGTAAAGTCGATTGCCAAAGAGGAAAAAATTTCTGAAAGCGAGTTGCAATCCATCTCCGGAAGCGGTTTGGAGGGGCGTATTACCAAAGAAGATATACTGGCTTTTGTTGCCAATCGCGGAAAACATCAGACGGTTACACAATCTGTTTCAGCAGCGGCAGACAACAAGGTTTCGCCGGCACCTGTTGCCACTCCAGTTGTTGTGGCAGAAGGGGATGAGGTGATTCAGATGGATAGGGTTAGAAAAATTATTGCTGATGCCATGGTCAATTCGAAGCGCATTTCCCCTCACGTGACTTCTTTCATAGAATCGGATGTGACGAATGTGGTAAGATGGCGTGCAAAACAGAAGGATATTTTTGAGAAGCGCGAAGGTGAGAAACTCACTTTTATGCCGATTTTTGTAAAGGCAGTGGTAAAAGCAATTCAGGATTTCCCGATGATCAATGTTTCCGTGGACGGCGATAAAATCATTAAAAAGAAAAACATCAATATTGGTATGGCAACTGCATTGCCCGATGGAAACCTTATTGTTCCTGTTATTAAAAATGCCGATCAGCTCTCGTTATCTGGCTTGGCCAAAGCCATTAATGATTTGGCATATAGGGCAAGAAATAAAAAACTACGGCCGGAAGATACACAAGGTGCAACCTATACCATTTCCAATGTCGGCAGTTTTGGTAATTTAATGGGAACGCCTATCATTCCGCAGCCTCAGGTGGCGATTTTGGCCATCGGTGCTATTGTAAAGAAACCTGCCGTTTTGGAAACCAAAGATGGCGATGTAATTGCTATTCGTCAGCTCATGTTTATGTCTCATTCTTACGATCATCGTGTGGTTGATGGTTCGTTGGGAGGCATGTTCTTAAAACATGTTCATGATTATCTTCAAAACTGGGACATGAATACTGAAATTTAGCAACTGATAAGCCCATCATTGAATTTTGTAAAGGTATGGGCTCAGAAGCAGTCATTGAATTGATTTTTCCTTAACAACCACGAAATTAATTCGGATGCAATTAACAAATATCCCGGTCATTACTATAACTGGGATATTTTTTATTAATTGACCATCAATTTATTAGAGAATTTTGGCTACCTCGCCACACAACCACTCCAGCATTTCGCGGTCTTCCTTAGTAAAAGGATCTGTCTTGTGTGAGTCGATATCAATCTGGCCGATATTTTTTCCGTCTTTAAAAATGGGGACTACAATCTCCGATTTCGTGTCGATGGAGCAACTTAAATAATTGTCTTGCAGCGAGACATCCGGCACCACAAAAGTTTCATTGGAAACCGCTACTTGTCCGCAGATTCCTTTGCCGAAAGGGATGACGGTATGGTCGGTTTTGGCACCCACATAGGGTCCTATCACTAATTCTTCTTTGTCACCGTTTCGAAAATAAAAACCGGTCCAGTTGAAATAATCTTTTTCCTGATCCAGCAAATGGCAAATTTTTCTTAATTGATCTTCGGCTTTTTGGTTTGGGCTTTCTAAAATAACAGAAAGTCGCTTTTTTATTTCAGACATGGTGGATTTTTAGAGGAGAATATGGTGTAATGATATTTTAAATTCTATGATGCTTTTCAAATGGGCAACTTCGTAAAAGTGGCTTTTCGGCTCAAGCTAAATATTTTTAATAAGTATATCTTTTTAAGAAAATTCTTTCAGTTTTAATGCTTCCTTGTATCCAAACATTCCGCGTTCCTTGATCATTTCGGCAACGCCTTCCGGAATCATTTTTTCCCAGCCCGATTCGTGGTTCGCGATTTTGTTCAGTATTTCTCGCGAGTAAATTTCGGAGTAGGCAGGGTTCACATCGGTGATGTCCACAATTCTCTTATTGAGTTTAAAATATTTGTAAAGTTCTTTAAGGTTGTCGTGCACTTTAAGGTTGTTGGAAGTAAGCGATTCGTGGGTTTCCGGATCTTTGTACGGATAAAGATAAACACGCATTCCCTGCCTGAAGAACTTGCCAAAAGCTTCCAAAATGCCGCCTGAAAGGTTTTTGTAATAATTTTCGTCAAACACATCCAGTAAATTGTTTACACCCATTGCAATGCCGATTTGTCCGTTGGTATAGGTGGCGAAATAATCGATCAGTCGGTAATATTCGGAGAAATTTGAGATCATGACCGTGTAGCCCAATTTTGCCAAAACATCCACGCGATTCAGGAAATCCCGTTCATCAATATCGCCAGATGCCCTCAGGTTAGAAATAGTGATTTCAAAAAGTACAACGGTTTCCTCAAAACTACAATTAAAATCTTGCATAAACATGCTCAGTCCTTTTTCGAACATGTCGGTATTTACCAGTGTTACTGGTCGAAAGCTACCGCGCACTGCAAAAATGTTCTTCTTGTACAGGATATCAGCTGGTAGCATATTGTTTCCTTCGGAATTAAAGATTACCGCGTCTGTCATCCCGTTTTTTACCAGTTGTAGCGACATAAGCCGGTTGTCAACGTATGCAAATGCAGGTCCGCTAAAATCGACCATATCAATTTCAACATTGTCGGTAGAGATGTCGTCATAGAGAGAATTAAGCAATAATCTTGGATTATCTGCATAGTTGAAGGCGCCATAGATGAGGTTCACGCCCAAGCTTCCGAGTGTTTCCTGCTGCAGAGTTGCGTCGTTTTCGTTAAATTTTACATGGAGGATGATTTCGTTGTAATCCTCCTTTGCACTCAGCTGAAAACGCAGTCCAACCCAGCCATGCCCCTTCATGGTTTTGTCGAAATTGATGGTGGTCACGGTATTGGCGTAGGAAAAGAATTTTTTATTGGGTCTAGAGTCCCTCGGCAACCGCTCTTCCATGAGTGCTACTTCATATCTCAGCATTTTGCGAAGCCGGTTTTGCGTCACATACCTGTTTCTGGGTTCTTTGCCATAAATAGCATCACTAAAGTCCTTGTCGTATGCCGACATTGCTTTGGCAATTGTTTGTGAAGCCGCTCCTGCACGAAAAAAATGACGCACCGTTTCCTGGCCTGCTCCAATCTCGGCGAAAGTACCGTAAATATCGGGATCCAAGTTGACGGCTAAAGCTTTCTGTTTGGGGGTTAGTTTCGGATTAATCACGTGGCAATATTATTTTCCGTAAATTTACCAAAATTAATGCAACCTCAAAAAATGAAGTTGAAATTTTTAGGAACCGGCACTTCACAGGGTGTTCCGGTTATTGGATGCCACTGCGCAGTATGCACTTCTGGAGATAGAAAAGATAAAAGGTTCCGTTCTTCCGCGTTGATAACAACCGATGCCGGCAAAAAAATATTAATCGATTGCGGTCCTGATTTCCGGATGCAGATGCTGGAACAACATGAAGAAGAAATTGATGCAGTACTGATTACTCATGAACACAACGATCATGTGATTGGTTTGGATGATTTACGGCCATTGATTTTTAAAAATCAGCAAGCGATTCCCATTTATAGCATGAAAAGAGTGGCAACAGAAATTGTTGCGAGGTTTCCCTATGCTTTTGCTGATGAAAAATATCCGGGTGCACCATCATTCGAACTGCACGAAATTGATGAGGTATTTCCGTTACTGGATGTTGAAATTCGACCCATTCATGTGATGCATTTTCATCTTCCGATTTTGGGCTATCAAATTAAAAGTTTGGCATACATTACCGATGCGAGTTCGATTCCTGATACGGAGAAAGAAAAACTATATGGATTAGATTATCTTATTTTAAATTGCATTCGCAAAGAAAACCCTCATCCTGCCCATTTTATATTACCGCAGATTCTGGAACTCAATCGGGAGCTCCAGCCAAAGCATCTTTACCTTACTCATATTTCGCACCATTTAGGTGTGCATGCCGAGACGGAAAAAGAATTGCCTGCCAATGTTCATCTTGCATACGATGGTTTGGAGATTGGTTTTTAATCCTTAATTTTTTTGAGGTTTTATTTTTGAGGAATAAAAAATAATTCTATATTTGCACACCCAATTACGAGCCCAGGTGGCGGAATTGGTAGACGCGCTAGACTCAAACTCTAGTATCGCAAGATGTACCGGTTCGATTCCGGTCCTGGGTACAATTATTTTTAAGTCCTAATTGATTAACAGTCAGTTAGGATTTTTTTTGTTGATGCATTTGTTTTGAGAAAGTTGACGCACGGCAGATATTTTCTAAACAAGCTTAAAGGTGTCGCTGTTAACCTGTATCATTTCAGCCCTAAGCTCGCAGAAAAGTGGGTGAAATTGTTTTCACAATTTTTTAATTTTAATATTTTTAAACCACACTGTGTCGCCATGGTCTTGCAATGCGATTTTGCCGGTGTTGTAGCTGCCGAACCCTTTCATGTCCTTGAATTTGCTGTTGCTGATCATGGTTCTCCACTGGTCATTCCATAGTGTAGTTTCCACTACTTTTACATGGTTAAGCCATAGTTGTAACTTACTATTCTGGACAATAATCTCGGCATGGTTCCATTGCATGGCAGGTTTTGCTGTTTCGGGTTGCGCAGAAATTAGGTCGTACAAATCACCGGCTCTATGTTTGATGATTTTTGCATCAGGATGCCCATTATTGTCCAGAATCTGCATTTCGGGTCCTGTTTGCCATGGCCATTGGTATTGCTTTTCTTGCTGATTAACGTGAAACATGATGCCACTATTTCCATTGGGTGCAATTTTCCAGTCGAGTTTCAGGTGGAAATTGCCATAGCTCTCATCAGTCACAATGTCGCCGCCGTCTTGTGTCTGCCATTGCTCTTTCTTTGCAGTATTTAAAAATAATGTTCCGTTTTCAACCGTCCACGCTGCACCGGTTGGTGAACCATCAAATTTTTGCCAACCGTTTTTTGTTTGGCCGTCAAAAAGCAATACCCAACCGTCTGCCTTTTCTTTTGAGCTAAGCTGGTTGTCGCTTTCTAGCGCATTACCGTCATGAAGGAGTTTGCTGTTGGTACAACTTAGGAGCAAGGTGGATATCAATAGCCCTGAAAGTAATTTCCGCATGAGTTTTTAAATTTACTGCTACAAAAGTACGGTTTGCTTCAATAGAATGAGCATGCTCACGAGTTCAGATCATCTACAATTAAAAATAACCTGCACACATCGATCGAAAAACTCCAAGGAGAAATATTGAATGCATTATTTTTTTTGTTGGTTTTTTGCTTCAATCCATTTTCCAAGATATTTTGAGCTTTGCAACGTATGGTGTTGCAGAACCTGCCCCATGAAATTCTGTTCTCGATGTTGCTGAAGATGAGTCATCATGTGCTGAATTATAATGGCGAACCGTTGTAAAAAATCTTGTTTACGAAAACGTTCGTCAATAATAGCAAAACCATTGTGTTGCTTGGCTATCCAAAGCTGCTCATCGGTATAAAGTTCGATCGCCTTTTCAATAAAATTTTGATCATCATCAGAGATAAACCCATTCCAGTCGAGGTTGCCATGCATTGCTTCAGCGCCCATACAAGTGGTGACAGAGGGTAAACCGAATGCCATACTATCGAGTAATTTCCCCTTAATTCCTGCACCAAACGGAATGGGTGCGAGTAAAACTCTAGCTTGGGCGAAAACATTTTCTACACTTTCCGCCCGGCCCTTGATGAGGAACCCATCTTTTTCATTGTGCAACTGAAGGGCTTTTTCTGAAGTGTAGGCGCCGTAAATATGCAGTTCAGCATCGGTTTTTTTTTGTCGAATTTTTGGCCATATTCTTTTCAGAATTAGCACCGTTTGCCAATTGGGCTCATGGAGAAAATTACCTATGCTGACAAAATTTTTACGCTCCGAAAAGACCTTACCGCCAATTTTTTTCTCCGCAAACAAAGGCATATAGAATAATATTTTGGGATCCATTCTATATTTTTGAATGAGAAGCTCCATTTCGAATTCCGAGATAATCAGCGAAAGATCGCATCTTAAAATGGCTGCAATCTCTCTTTTGAAGGTGTCGTTCTGCAGGTCGCGTTCCTCGGTTTTTCGGTTTTCTTTAAAGCTGTTGGCTCGGGCTTTTCTGAGAAAATGGAGATCTTCTGTGTCCAAAATTTTAAGGGCATCAGGACATATTTCAGAAACCTTCCATCCAAACTGTTCTTCAACCATAAATCGATCGTAAAGAACTACATCCGGTTGTAGTTCCGCTAGTAAATGATCAAACGAAGAATGGTTCAGCTGTATCGTAAAACTCCGGATTCCTTTGCTCCTCAAATCAAAACTGAATTCGGACTTTGCTGCAGCGGAAAGAAAAGAAATTTGGTAGTGTTCGCTTAAAAAGAAATCAATCAGCTGCAGCATTCTCTTCCCCGCTGCAGTGGAGCCAGGTTCGGGAAATACCGTTCCGATAATGACAAGATGCTTCATGAGCTAAAAATAAAAAAAAACTTTGCAGCTGCTGCAAAGTTTATTGTGACCTCGACAGGATTCAAACCTGTAACCTTCTGAGCCGTAATCAGATGCGCTATTCAGTTGCGCCACGAGGCCTGATTTTTGGTTTGCAAATATAGTACTTTTTTACGTTCTTTGGGAAATGAAATCGACCTTTTTATCAATTCTTTTCTTTTTTTTACTTTTTTCCTGTAAAAAAGAACAGTCCAAATCCATTCAAAATTGGCAGAAAATTTCGGAAAATGTGCAATTGAGAAATACACCTCATGCACTTGAACTGAAATCTGGGAAATTCAATTATCAGATTCCCAAAAATAAATTGCCATTGAAGAAGGTTATTTTGCTCAATGCTAGTTTAATGGGCTATTTCACCGAACTGGGGTTGGAAGATAAGATCATTGGGCTCTCGAGTCCCGAATATATATTTTCTGAAAAAATTCATCAGAGGATGGACGCAGGAAAAATTGAAAATATTGGCAACGAGCAAAAGTATGATGTGGAGAAAATAATTGCCTTAAAGCCCGATCTCATCATGACCAATTATTTTCCAAGTTTCGAAAACACCTACGATCTGCTGAAAAAAAACGGGATTGAAGTTGTTTTTCTTGATGAGTATGCTGAGCAGAATCCTTTAGAAAAATCAAAATATCTTTTGGTTTTTGGTGCATTGTTTCAGCAGGAAAGATTGGCTGAAGAAAAATTCAATGCCATTCAGAAAAATTACAGTGCATTGAAGGGTTTAGCCCAAAAAGCGATCACAAATCCTGTGGTTATTACCAACGAAATCTACGGCGGGCAATGGTTTTTTCCTGGTGGCAAAACCAGTTTTGCGCAATTGATGAAGGATGCACATGCCAGGTATATCAATGCTGATAATAATGATACTAAGGCGTCTGTAATGAGTTTTGAGGAGGTTCTTGTGAAAGCAGAGCTGGCGACATTTTGGGTAAATCTAGGTCATTTTAATTCTAAGAAAGAACTTTTGCAAACCAACCCCAATTATGCAAAACTGAATGTCTTTAACAAAGGTAAAATCTATACAATGATGGGGAAGAGCAAGGGCAAAGCCAACGATTATTTTGAAAGTGGAGTGGTGCATACCGATTGGGTTTTAAAGGATTATATCAAGATTTTTCATCCCGAACTGTTGCCGCATGATTCACTTACCTACATGAAAGAGTTGAAATAAATTTGCTTTTACAAACGTTGTTGGTGCTCTTTTGCTTCAAAATATTATTTTTGTGAAAGATTTCAACAACCCTGATGTTTTATTTATGTGGAAAAAAATCAAGAAAATCGTCTTCATCATCATCCTCGCCAATATTCTATTTATTTTCTGGGGAAAATTCTTTAATCCGCCTATTACTTTTACGCAAATCGGTGGCTTACTGCAGTTTGGAAAAATCGATCGAGATTATATCTCGTATGACGAAATGGGAAGCAATGTGAAAAAAGCAGTTATTGCCTCCGAAGATCAGGCCTTTTTTGTGCACAACGGATTTGATTATACCGCCATAGAAAAAGCTATGAAACATAACGAACAGGGCAAAAAACTTCGTGGGGGAAGCACGATTTCTCAGCAAACCGCAAAAAATATTTTTCTTTGGCAGGGAAGAAGCTGGATTAGAAAGGGATTAGAAGCAGTTTATACCTTTATCATCGAACTGATTTGGGGCAAAGATGTGATTCTTGAACGTTACCTCAATTCGATAGAAATGGGAAGAGGTGTTTTCGGGGTAGAAGCCGCTTCCGAGTATTATTTCAACAAACACTCAAAAGATCTTAGCAAAAGCGAAGCCGCATGGATAGCTACTATTTTGCCTAATCCAAAAAAGTATGATCCCAAAAATCCTTCGGCTTACCTGGCCAGAAAACACAGCTGGATCATGCGCCAGATGAACAACGTCAATTTGAAATAATTTATCTTTGCGACTGTTATGAATTTCAGGTTCCGAAATAAAGAGGATTTCAGCACTATTCTTGTGAAGTATTTCAGTTTCAGGAATGAGACGGCATCGCTGGAGCCGCTCATTCTTGTACTTCGTGCAGTGCGAAAAACTGATTTTTCGGTATTTCTTCAGTTTTTGAAAGAGAATCGGGAAATTACCGATCATTTTTCATTTTATATCAATACGATTTTTAAAGGAAAACCCTTTAACCTTTCGCTTACCGAAGCCAATATTCTTTCTGAAATTGGTTTCTACCCGGAACTGAAAAAGCGTATGCTGGATAAATTGCTTCCCGCGGTAGAAAACGAGGAAACGGTTTGGTTTATGGTCGATAATGTGTCGGTGCGTCCGCAGAAAGACCTCGAGTTTTTTAGAAATCTTCCCGAAGAACAACTTGACGAACTTTTTCGGCTGTTGAAAATAGATCGGTTTATCCTCCGTAAATCGGTGGAGAAAGAATTGCTGTTTTCTACAAATATTCTTGCTTGGCGAGTGTTGGGAAATGCGCTCAACGTGGAAGTGGTGAACATGGCGCCCAGTTATCGTAATCTTGATAACCCTTTTGTGGCACTCCAAAACGAAATTGATATCCTAACCAAAGAATACCGCGAAACCAATCGCTTTCATTTTACCTCAAAAGATCCGCACTACAAACAAATTAAAATTTATCTGGAGCAGTGTTTCGATTTTGTGGAAGTGGCATTCAAAAATGCTGGTAAATACGGTATTTCTTCTAAAATTAATAATTCGTTGCTACAGATCAGGCAACAGCTTCGCCGTATCAACGATATTCTTTCGGTGGTGATTATTGATGACGAAAGGGATGTGTTGAATAATTCTAAAAAATTGTTTTTCAATATTTTAGAGTATAAGTCGCACAAGAATAACCTGCGCGAACTCTTTGCCGACAGTACTACACTTCTGTCTCACCTTATTACTAACCACACTGCAGAAACTGGTCTGCATTATATTACCGCCAATAAAAAGGAATATATGAAAATGTTTCTTCGAGCGAGTGGCGGCGGCGTTATTGTGGGTGCACTTTGCGTTTTGAAGATGTTGTATGGTTCCATCCCCGGAAGCGATTTTTCACATGCTTTCTTGTATGCATTCAATTATGCAATGGGATTTGTTATGATTTATCTGATGAAATATACACTGGCCACCAAACAGCCGGCAATGACGGCTGCAACTATGGCAAAGGTACTTTCTGAAGAAAAAAATACGCGGAAAAACTATGTTGAATTTGCCCATTTGGTTTCCAAAGTTTTTCAATCTCAGTTTATTGCGTTCATGGGAAATGTACTGCTGGCTTTTCCTGTGGCTTTGGCCATTATTTATGGGTTAGACGTGGTTTTTCAGCAGGATCTTGCGTCTGATAAATCGGCCAAACTGCTGAATGATTTGGATCCTGTACAGTCGAAAGCTATTTTTCATGCGTGTATTGCTGGTTTTTTCCTCTTTATTTCTGGCATTATATCGGGTAATGTAAGTAATAATTCTGTGTTCTACCGAATTCCGACAAGAGTCGCGAAGAATCCTTCACTTAATTATTGGCTGGGTGCGAAAGCGGCAAAAAGCATTTCGGATTATTTTGCCAAAAACTGGGCGGGTATTGTTTCAAATTTTTGGTTTGGGGTTTTTCTTGGCGTCACCGGGCCTGTAGGTCTGTTTCTCGGCCTTGATCTCGATATTCGCCATATCACCTTTGCATCCGGTAATTTTGCGTTAGGTTTGTATGGTGCTGATTTTTCTGTAAGTACTTACACGTTTTGGATTTCGTTGATAACAGTTTTCCTGATTGGTTTTTTCAATTTTGCGGTGAGTTTTGGCTTGTCGATGACGTTGGCTTTCAGATCCCGGAGTGTAAATTTTGGTGAAGTGAAAGAAATCTATAAAGAAATCGTGCGATATTTTATGAAAAATCCGTTGCGGTTTTTCCTTCCTATTCGCTCGCAGCTTGATGCCAGTGCAAAAGAAATGGTGGAGAATACGGTAGCTACAGAATCTGAAGATCACTAAATTTTTCTGCTCCAAACTGATCTCGAAATTTTTGCAGAAAAAAGGATTTTCGCAGCCGGAAATCATTCTTCAATAGCGGTGATTTTACCACTACCGAAAGTACAGTACGGTTGAGATCAACATTTCCGATTTCCTGAAAAAGCGCATGGTCAAGATATTCCGACAAAAAATTCTTCACTTCTAAAGCCAGTAATTTTTCTTCAAAACCGTGAATCTTAGCAAATGTTTTGACGAGTTCGGACGATTGAAATTCCCGCTTTTTCCTTTTCATAATCAATTTAAATTTCAAAAATTTTCGATTCTTCGTTAATCTTTTTTACCACATTTTCTGTTCGTTCCTTATGGGTGTCGGTAATGAAAATTTGACCAAATTTTTCATGGTTCACCAGTTCGATCAACTGTGCAACGCGGAGATCATCCAGTTTGTCGAAAATATCATCCAGCAATACAATTGGTGTTTTACCCGTAATTTCTATAATTCTTTTAATCTGAGAAAGTTTCAGCGCGATAAGAAAAGATTTTTGCTGTCCTTGGCTTGCTGTTTTTTTCATGGATGATCCGTTCATTTCAAATAGAAGATCATCCTTATGGATGCCACGCGAAGTGTAAGTCAATACCCGGTCTTTCTCTTTATTCTGCAATAAAATTTCGTCGAAACTTTGGGTGGAAAGATCTGATTGATAAAGCACCGAAACCGTTTCCTGACCATTGGAAATAATCTGATAATAGCTTTGAATTAAATCTGAAACGGAAGCGATGAATGCCTCTCGCTTCTGGAAAATAAATGTACCAAGTTGACCAAGCGGTGCATTGTAAATTTCCAGATTTTCAGCATCAAAATAACGGTTTTTCGCAAAAGATTTTAGCAAGGCATTTCGCTGTTGAATGGTTTTTTGGTACTGAATAAGATTGAACAGATACTCGGAATCGGTTTGAGAAATCATTGAATCCAGAAATCTTCTGCGGCTTTCTCCGGAATCCGTAATGAGGTTGGAGTCGTAAGGCGATATCATGACACTGGGTAAAAAACCTATGTGATCAGCAATGCGGTCATAAGGTTTATCGTTCTTGCGAATGATTTTCTTGCCTTCTTTTTGAAGCAGGATTTTAATGGTATTTTCTTTTTCGCCATCATCAATTTGGCTCTCGATACCGAAGAAATTTTCACCTGTTGCAATATTGTTCATGTCGGTGTTTCCCAAGAACGATTTGCCCATAGAAAGGTAATGCAACGCGTCCAGCACATTGGTTTTTCCTACGCCGTTGTTGCCCACAAAACAATTGATTTGTGGTGAAAACTCAAACTGCCGATCGATATGATTTTTGAATTGAGTGAGCGATAGTTTTTGGACAATCATGAACGAAATTTCTGCTTAAAGATTTGATAAAAGGGTAAAAAAAACGCCAAAGTATTTTGTTTTTTTCCAAAGTAGTAAAACGCTTTACTTATCTAAATGGCAGTAAAGGTAGATATTTCTGGGGAGAATTTTGCGCCCATTCATTAAGGGAAATTGACAAAATGCGGAATATCGGTATCAAACTGTTGGATGGGGAACATGTCGTTTCGATATTGATCAAAGGCATAGCCGGGTTTATTATCGAAAGGTGTTTTTGGGTAATACATGAAAGAGATCTGGATTCGGTTGAATACCAAAAATGGATTATATATAAGTAATCCCACTCCAATTTTGCTTTGCAACGGCGAGCTGAAAAGTGACTTTTCGTTTTGCGAAAGCCAGCCAATATTTGTCGTCAGGTAAGGATTGAAGCGGAAATTCTTCCAATGCTTATTAAGAAAAAACTGCATTTGATAGCGAAGAATTAGTTTCTGGGTGCCGATATAATCGCCACTGAAAATCGGGAATTCATTGGCCGCAGAAAGGTTGATCCTGTTTTGATAGGAATAATTGTAATAGCTGTTTCCCAGCACGTACGTTGGAGAAAAGAAATGGCGAACTCTGGCAAAACCCCAGTGTTGAAGAGGAGTGAAGTAACTGCCTTCAATTTTGAATTCGTTACGATTGTGTTGGTCGGCATTGAAAAATCTTCCATATTCTGCTTTCATACTGTAATATCCCAACTTAAAAAACTCGCCAAACGATGCAGACATTCCTGCATAAGGTACTGCGATATTACTTTCAATAAGAGAACCTGCCGTAACACCAAACGATTTGCCGTAGGGAATATCCTCTGGAAGTTCGTACCTGAAAACGTTTCTTTTTACCTCGTATTTTCGGTCGGTGAAAAGGGCGGAAACCAATATCGAATTAGAGGTTCTGAAAAAACCGTTCTCATCCGTCTCTGGATTGTCTTTAAACTGATAGTTCTGGAATCTCCCGAGAATAGCGATATTTCTTGAGATTAATCCGTCTGCACCTGTGAGTACAGGAAACTGATAGCCGGCCCATAAATCCTGGCGAAACACTTTAATTTGCATGCTCGGAAAAGTAGCAGCTTCTGTTGTTGGTAAGGCAACATGGCGCTTGAAAAAATCGAAGGTAAAACCACCTGCCCATCGGGTGAGTGGTGAGAAGAAACCTCGCGTGGCAGAGAGCGTAATATTTTCATTATTAAAGAAATCCCTCTCACCCACTAAGGTTGCATTAATGTACGTTCCTTTAAGGTTATTGGCGGTATATCTTCCGTAAAGGTGATTTTGCTGCGTGCTAAAATTTTTGGTATAAATAACTTCCAGTTCATGACCCCAACCCATAAAATTTTCTTCGGCGGCACCTATACCTAGTTCGCTTCCAGAAAAGTTTAGCCGAGGTTGTAAACTCCAAGAATCGAGAAGTTTTACCTTAACATCGACAGAATCTCGGGTGGATGTATTTTCGTCGGCACGAATATCCACACGGTTTACAAAAGCCATGGTTCGCAGCAAACGTTCCGATTCATAAATTTTTTGCGAATTAAAGGGTTCACCTTCCTTAAACATCAGGTAATTTTTTACCGTAGAGTGTGTGGTTTCAATATGCACCTTCTCCGCAAGCCGATCATACCACTTGGAGTCTTCTCTACGTTGAGTTTTGGTGTAGCCAAAAGGATCAATGGTCTCTATAGCAATACTTCGGATGGTTTTCCCTTCATAATTAATTTCTTTATTCACGTTCTTACTGGAAGGAACCGAAACCGAATCTGCCTCGCGCCGGAAGACGAAACGGTGCAGAAATTTTGTATATTTTCTTTTGTCCGAGAATTCTTCAATTTTTGTGTACAACGAATCCTTCTTTTCCTGCCCCAAAAAAAGAGCTTGAAAACCAGAGTATAACAGGAAAAAGATCAATAAACGATGTTTCAACAATATACTTTTTTAAAGTTGATCAGGATGAAGCAAGACATACAATTCCATATAAAATCATCGGTAAACCGCTCATACTCTCCACCCAAAAAGAAAAATAAAAATCAGGATTTGAATTTTCCGAAAAATAGATAAGCACAAAAGTGGTGCCACAAGTGATGAAGTAGCAAATGGAATAAGGAAACCTCAAGTAGCTTACCGCAATCATCAAGCTTGCAAAAAGCAAAACATATGCGAGGTATTTCGTATGCTGCACACCAATTAGCCGAGGAAATGTAACGATGTGGTCTTCATTCACATCACGAATGTCGAAGGGTAAAATGAGCGCGGTTACAAAAAGGATCGTTATGAAAAAAATACTCAAATGAAATTGTGGTACTATAAGCCAGGCATTGATAAGCGCCCACGTAAAGCCCACATAAAATACCTTTAGCAAAGGAATCTTGCGAATAAATTTTTCCAGAAAAAAACTGTTGTACAGCAACCCCAAGACGACAATAACCAGCCATTTGAAGATGCGGATTTCATTGTGGTTAAGGAAGATTAAAACCATTGCGAATATGCCGCAGGCCGCGTTCACGATCAGAATTTTATAAAAATGCCGGTGATGCTGGTACTTGGTATAAAGATAGCCACTAAAATAAGTGAGAAATACCAGTAGCAGTGTAGGAAAACGGAACACGTTTTGCTCCATCATAAAAAACGCAGCCAATGCAGTACCCATTAAAGCAACATAAATTTGCCAATCGACCACATATTTTTTTAGTAACTTTAAACACTGCATATGGCAACAAATTTAACCAATTCTTCCTTTTTAAATCCATACGCTGAGCATTTATTGACGTATTTTATAAAAAATTGACAATTTCTTACCTATTATCTTATGACAAATCGAACGCTACTTTTTACATTTTTCCTGCTCCTTATTTCTTTTAAATCGGTGTTTGGTCAAAAGTATTACGAAGACCAGTGGAAAAAATTGGAAAATAATACCAAGCAGGGTTTATTCAAATCTAATCTTCCTGTCATTTTAGAAATTCAGAAAACCGCTATGAAAGAAAGCAACTCGACCCAATTGATACGCTCGCTGAAAGCTGAGTTCAGTATTTTGAATACAACACACGATGACGAACAAAATGATGAAGCCAGCCAGTTTTTTAAAAAAGTAAATACCTTAAGACAATCCATAAAAGGCGATGAAAAATTGCTTTTTGATGTTTTGACGGCGGAGTTTGTGGACGATTATTATCAGCAGAACAGCTGGAAGATTCGTCAAAGAACAAATTTTGCAGAAACACTTTCCGAATCGGACGGTGCCGTTGCTCAGCTTGAAACTTGGAGCAAATCTGAGTTCAAAAATTATTTGTCGAAACATTTTGCAGCGTTGGAACGAAAAAAAAACGAGCTGCAGAAAATAGACATGGGTAAGTATCGAAAGGTATTCGAAAACAGTGATGACTGGGATTATTTCCCCACTTTGTTCGACTGGAATGCTACCAAGGAAATTGAATTCTTGAAGAATGCCGATTTTTTTACCCCCAACGAACTTAAGGTTAACCAGTCAAAAGTTGTTGCCATTGATGATGAACTGATTGCCAAAAACTCAGGAAGCAGTCAATTGTATTTTCAGCACAAAAAAATTGATCATCAGTGCTCATTTACCAATTGCAAAGACAAACTTTCGAAGCTGCAGAATCTGTATAATTCTGGTACAGAAGGCGACTATAAAGTTAAAATAGCGGCAGCAATTATCGACCTGTTGGTCTCAGATAAAAAGTACAACGACGCATTAAATTGGGTAAATAAGGTGAAAAAACAATATCCTTCATCAAAATTTATCAACAATATTTTGCAGCGCGAAACGCAGATCGTCAATCCGACACTTACAATTTATTTCGAAACCCACACCCAAGCTAATTTACCGATTCATCTCGTCGCAGATGCAAAAAATGTGAACCGTTTTTCCCTGAATATCTACGAAGTGAAGGACGATTTTCAGAATTTCCTGAAATATGTTTCCAACACTTATGATCAATCAAAATTTAATGCAGTAAAGAAAACACTGGTTCGAAAAGAGTCTTTTGATATTCAAAATCTTAAAGATTATAAGAATCACAAAACCTCATTGGAAATGAAGCCACTTCCATCCGGAATTTATCTGGCGGAATATGTGGTGGATGACAATATCCAAAATCGCTTGTATTTTTTAGTGGGCAATTCGATGGTGATTTATAACCAGAAAAATGACATCAAAACAGCAGACAACCAACTGAAACTGGTAAGCCGCCAGAACGGAAAATCTCTTCCGAACGAGTCCATCAAAATTTATGAGTATTCGCGTGGAAATAGCATCAACACTTATCCGGTAACGACGGATGCAGCGGCTGTTTTCAAGTTTCCGCCAAGCAAAGACAATGATTATTACCGGTATTATTTGGTGCATCAACCTGCTACCAACGATTTCTCGCTGATGCAAGTGTACGGAAACCGATACAGTGTAGCTGATAGCCGAAATGACACCCAAAATCTGGCGCAGGTTTTTTTAGATCGCGCCATTTATAGACCCGGACAAACGGTTTATTTTAAAGTGATCAATACCCAACTTTTGAACAAGAAAGAAAGTGTTGCAGCAGGAGTTTCTCAGAAGATTACCCTTCACGATGCTAATGGTGAGGAAATCTCGAGCCAGACTTTCAAGACCAACGAATTTGGTTCTTATAATGGAAGTTTTACAATTCCATCCGGGAAGTTGAACGGCCAGTTTTCGCTGCAGGTTCATGGAAAAGAGGTGGACGCCTATAAAGCATTTAGTGTTGAAGAGTACAAAAGACCGAAGTTTGAAGTCACAATGGAAGATCTCAAGCAAGAATACAAATACGGCGAAACCATTGATGTAAAGGGAAAAGCAATGACTTATTCCGGGATTCCTTTAAGCAATGCGACGGTGAATTATGAGATTAAAAAACAAAATATCCGATGGCGGTATTTCTGGTGGTTTCCGCGTGGTGAAGATAATGAAAACTCCATTTTGGGTGAGGTAAAGACCAATGAAAAAGGTGAGTTCACCATTAAAATGGATCTCAAAAAAGACGATACTTTAGAGGGAATTCAAATTGATCAGTACGAAATTAATGCAGACGTTACAGATATTAATGGTGAAACACAAAGCGCTTCCAAAAGCTTGAGGGTTGCATCGGTTTCGCACTACATCAAAGCTAGTGATGTCGCGGATGCGTTTTCTGATGATAATATTGCCGTAAAAGTGGAAGCCAAGAATTATAATGACCAGAACCTCAAGAAATCTTTTCAGGTGAAGCTTTCCCAAATTAGGCCTGACGAAAGGATTTACAGGGATAATTTTAAATCTGCTGTTCAGGATTTACCGCAGCTATCGAAAGCTGATTTTGTCGCAAAATTCCCCCATGATTATTTCGATAAGAAGGAAACGGAACCTCAGATTCATCAGACGCTTTTTACGCGTACCGAGAATAATGAAATGGTGCAATTGGGTAAACTGAATCCCGGAAAATACAAATTAGAAATTTTTAATATCGAAGGAAAGGACACTATTAAAACAGAAAAACAGTTTGAGGTTTTCGACCGAAAGTCGCTGGTCGGCTCTCAGTTAACATTTCTGAAGGTGGTGCAGCCAAAAGCTGAATTCAGCCGAAATGAGAAAGCAAAAGTCTATGTGTACTCTTCCATTCCGAATGAAGTGGTTAATATATATGTACAAACCGGAGATGGCGAGACGAAAACTGAACAAAAATCCTTTAAAAATGGAGTGTTGGAGTATGAAGTATCGTTTCCTAAAGCAGAAAATGTCGATAGGGTGAATGTACAATTTCAGGTGGTGGCTTACAACGATGTGCAAACTAAAAGTATTGATCTTAAAATTGCATCCGACAAAAAGCCGCTACGCATAGAAACGGTGACATTTCGTGATAAACTGCAACCTAATCAAAAGGAAAAATGGGTGGTAAATGTTTTGGGTGATCAGAACGAAAAAATCAATGCTGAAGTGTTGGCCAATATGTATGATCAGTCGCTGGATCAATTTGCAGCCAATACTTATTCTTGGCAAAAGCTCTATCAGCAATATTTTATTTTGAATAGTTATGGTTTAAATGAAAACCTAGTGCAGAAAAGCTTCAGCAAACGGTATAAATATCTTACCCAGAAAGAAGTTATTTTTCCCGAATTTTCGTGGTTCGATGGCGCTATTTATGGAACAACAAAGATGATGCGAAATTTTGCTGTGAAGAGCATGAGTGAAAGTACGGGCGCAATGAGTGTGGATGCTGCAATGCCTTCTTTGGCTAAGCAAAAATCGGAAGAAGTGGTAGCAGAAGCAGTGGCAGATTCTGCGGTAGCACCGCCCATCGAAACAGAAAATGTTGATAAAATTCCCGTTCGTCAAAATCTGAACGAAACTGCATTTTTCTATCCTAATTTATTGACGGATGCAGAGGGAAATGTCTCTTTTGAATTTACTTCTCCTGAAGCATTAACCCAATGGAAACTGATGTTTTTGGCGCATACCAAAGATGCGAGAGCTGCCGTTTTGGAGAAGGAAGTCGTTACCCAAAAAGAATTTTCGGTAACGCCGAATTATCCGCGATTTTTGAGAGAAGGCGACGAACTCACGCTACAGGCAAAAATTTCCAGTTTAGTAAGTCAAAAATTGAATGGTGTAGCGCAATTGCAAGTGTTGGATGCATTGACAAACGAGGATGTATCGCAGAAATTAGGGTTGACTAATAATGCAACCAGTTCCTTTGAGTTGGCAGAAAACGGAAATACCGTTGCCAGTTGGAAAATTAAAGTGCCCAACGGTTTATCCTCTATCATTATTAAAATAGTTGCCAAAGCAGGAAACTATTCGGATGGGGAGCAAAAGGCAGTTGCCATTTTACCGAACAGAATGTTGGTAACCGAGGCGGTTCCTGTTTTTGTGAAAGAAGGCCAGACCAAAACTTTTGTCCTCGACAACCTGACGAAAAATACATCAGCCACCGCGAGTAATTTTTCCAATACGCTGGAACTAACGACTAATCCGATTTGGGAAGTGATGTTTGCATTGCCAAGTTTGAAGAACGATCATAACTATTCTGCCGATGTGGTTTTCAATAAATGGTTTGCTGATGTATTGGCTTCCGAAATTTTTAAAGCCAATCCGAAAATGAAAGCGGTTTTTGACGAGTATCAAAGCAAAGGATTGCTCACCTCCAATCTCGAGAAAAATCAGGAACTAAAACAATTGCTGCTGGAAGAAACACCTTGGGTATTGCAAAGCCAAAACGAAACAGAGCAAATGCAAAAACTGGCTCGAATTTTTGATGCGAATACCATGCGGAATTCAATCAATACCGATTGGAGCGAACTCGTGAAATTACAGAATCCGGATGGTGGATTTTCTTGGTATCAGGGTTATCCAAGTTCTTATTATACTTCGCTTTACATCCTTAAAAATCTTGGAAGAATCAACGAATGGCTCAAAGGAAATGTGGCAGATTATCAGAGTTCGGCACAGCAGACGTTGGTTTCAAAACTGATTGCCTACGTGGATTCCCAAGTTCATCAATATGGGGAAATAGATAAGGAGTTGGTTTGGAACAATTACGTACTCGATTATTTGGACACCCGACACTATTGGGAAAACAAATATCCGCTAAAAGGAAAAGGAGCCACCTTGAAAAACCTGATCATCAAGAAAGTACCCACTGCGAAAATTACCGATTTTACCTTCTTCGGACTGCATCGTGCCGCATTGTTGTTCAACGATTATCAGCTTACAACCTTGTCGAAAAAAGTGCTGACGTACCTTAAGGAAACCTCTACCCAGAGCGAAACACAGGGGGTTTACTGGAAGCAGAACCTGAACAGTTGGGGTTGGTATTCGTCCAAAACCGTGAATCATGCCGGCGCATTAGAAGCATTCAGTAAGTTAACGCCCAACGATACGAATCTGCTCGAAGAAATGAAAATTTGGCTCGTTACCCAGAAAGAGGTCAACGATTGGGGAACATCCCGGGGTACGGCGGAAGTTATTTTTACCCTCCTCAATTCGGGTAAATCTTGGACAGGAACCGAAAGCGACAAAGCAACAATTGTCTGGGGCGGAAAAACCCTTGATAACTTTGATGCTAAAGCAACCGGTTATGTAAAAACAACCGTAAAACCTGAAAAAATAGACAAAAATTTGGGTACAGTAACCGTTACCAAACCTGGCCCCGGAATCATACAGGGTGGTTTATTTTGGCAGTACTACGAAGATTTGGACAAAATTAAATCGTCAGAAAATTACATTTCCATCACCAAGGAACTGTACAAAAAAGTGAAAACCGTGAATGGAGAAGAACTTCAGAAAATTACCGCTCAAACTCCACTCAAAGTGGGCGATAAAGTCACCGTGCGAATGATACTGAACACCGATCGCAACATGGAATTTATTCATCTTAAAGACATGCGCGCAGCCGGTTTCGAGCCGCTCAACGTGATCTCCGGTTACCAGTGGAAAAACAATCTTGGTTACTACCAAAGCACCAAAGACGCGTCCACCAATTTCTATATCCAGAACATGCCAAAAGGCAAATACGTCTTCGAGTACGACTACATTTGCAACGCATCAGGAACCTTCAGCAATGGCATCAGCACGCTGCAGAACTACTATGCACCGCAAATGAATGCCCACACTTCGGGAACGAAAGTCACGATTTCGGAGTAGCAAATTTCATTATAATGAAACCGTCTCACAACTGAGGCGGTTTTTTTTTATGGGCCATTTCGGGAATCCTTTGCTTTGTCCTGCGCTTTTCCCGAAACCGCGTTTTCCGTTGCAATCTTTTTAATTGGGCGGCGGCGTAGCCGCCGCCCAATTAAAAAGGATTTCCACTGCACCCGCTTGTCCGAAAGGTCGTCAATCATTGTAAAATCTGGATAAACAAGAGAAGGCAGTTGCGTAAAGTCGATACAAAATCGAAAAATGATGAGGGAATGAAGGTGCAATATTCAAAGGGAAATAAATAGATATTGCTACCAAAGTGTGAAAAGTTATTCATTCAAAAAAGGCGCGGCAGTTTCTCATTCATTTTGAGTAGGAAAATCCAAACTCCTGTTGCTTTTTCTGAAGAATAAAAATTAAATTTGTCCAAAATATCCAACCATGGAAAATATTTTCGATGTCAAAACAGCACAGCAGTACATTGACCGAATCAACCAGCTCACCCCAGAAACTGCCGGGAAATGGGGTAAAATGTCGGTAGATCAAATGTTGGCGCACCTTAATGTGCAGTACGAAATCATTTACCAACCGGAAAAACACCCAAAACCCGGACTTATTGCTGGCTTTATGCTTCGCAATTTTGTAAAATCAAAAGTGGTCAGCCAAATGCCTTATCGTCAAAGTATTCCCACTGCTCCTATATTCATCATGAAAGGAAACAAAAATTTTAATGAAGAAAAAAAACGACTCATTGGTTTTATTCAGAAAACGCAGCAATTAGGTAGTGACGCCTTCGACGGTAAAAAGTCGCACTCGTTTGGTAAACTCACCGCTCAGGAATGGAACAATATGCTGGCAAAACATCTCAATCATCATTTAACTCAATTTGGCGTTTAACCTTATCATCACAACAATGAAAAAAATCTTTCTCCTTATGCTCTTCGTTTCCGGTTTAGCTTTTTCGCAAATGCCGAACATAGAAAAAGTATGGCTTAATAATTCGCAGCCCTACCACGGAACCATCGGCAATCAAAAACAGGAAATCAAACTGAAAATCAATGTATCTGAACAGAATAAAAAAGATGATCAGGAATATTTTGTGGCGGGATATTCGCTTGTAGATCGTAATTATACCAAGTTTGAAGGCAAAATGAAAATCACCAAATACAAAAACGGCAAAAAGAAAAATATAGTTTTTGGGGAGTATGATTTTGCTGAAGAACCTAAAGGTCAGCATTCCGGGACACTGAAAGGTAAATTTACTTATACCTTCAAATGGAACAGTAAATCCGAAAAAATCGAAAGCCAGCACATTGAATTCATCGGCGATTGGTCGAGCTACGATCATTCCTTGAATTACCGTACAAAGTTTTCCAGTCCGTAGATACATCAGAATGGCTTGTCGTGAATTTTTTTTAAAACCATCAGAAAAATTTTAAGCAGTTCTCTGTTTTATAACACAATATCTTAACCTTAAAAACCCCAAGATTATGGCACAAGTTAATGCATACCTCACGTTCAATGGCAATTGCGAAGAGGCATTCAATTTTTATAAATCCGTTTTTGGAGGCGAGTTTCCCTATTTGGGTAGATTTGGTGATATTCCGACATCCGATGGCGAACCACCAGTAGAGGAAGCCGATAAAAATAAAATTATGCACGTGTCGCTACCCATTTCGCCAGAAACCGTTTTGATGGGTTCCGATACCGGCAGCGAATGGGCAAATAATTTTCAGGTCGGCAACAATATTGCGCTTTCCATCAATACCGATTCGCGGGAAGAGGCAGAACGCCTTTTCAATGGTCTGTCTGCCGCGGGCAAAGTAACGATGCCGCTTAGCGATACCTTTTGGGGCGCTTATTTCGGGATGTGGACGGATCAGTTCGGCATCAACTGGATGGTGAACTATGACGACCCGGCAAAGATGCAACACTGATTTTTTTAGGAGCAACAAGGTCTGTGCTTCTTTTCCAGGGCAGACCCGTTTTCCGCACTCGCTTTTTTCTGCGGCGGCGCAGCCGCCGCAGAAAAAGAGCTCAAACAATTGCTGCAACCGGGGCTATTAACAAATTTTTCGCTCCTTCCGAAGCGTAATAATTTACACCACTCCGACTTTTAATCCCCAGAAGCGAACAGCTGCTCATTCCTATTTTTACCATCGAAAATGCGGTGTGCGTTGCGGAATCTGTCCTCTTTATTTGTAAACAATTCGATCGCGATCTTTTTGTATTTCTAACATCATAAAAAACAAACACCATGGCTACCAATAAAACCCAACCCACGCAAGTAAGTGTTGAAGAATTCATCCGAAATTCGGATCCCACAAAAATCGATGATTCGCTGCAATTGGTGAACATCATGGAGAAACTCTCCGGCGAAAAGGCAACCATGTGGGGGCCGTCAATCGTCGGTTTCGGAACGTACCATTATCGCTACAATAGCGGGCACGAAGGTGAAATGTGCAAAATAGGATTCTCGCCACGCAAGTCGGCATTTTCCCTTTACATCCTACATGCCGACGATTCGAAGCATGAACTGCTGCCGCAGCTTGGTAAATTTTCAATGGGGAAATCGTGCATTTATTTCAAAAAATTGTCGGATCTGCATCTCGATATTCTCGAAAAAATGATCATCCAATCCTTGCAAAAAACAAAAGCATTGTATGGTTGATGAAAGCCGGATTTTTTTCTTATTCTTTGTTTCCGGTCATCTTTTGCCTGGGCAAACCAATTTCATGCTCCTGAGGATAGGGCTTTCGCCAGGTCATGCTCACATCTTCATTGATTCTTTGGTGCACTTCGTACGCTTTTTCATCGTCTTCGGCATATCGGGGATCAGGAATAAAAGGCATTTTCGCCATTTTCAAAATGGTAATGGTGGGAAAATGAAAATCAACTTCCACCATGCCCAGAAGCAGATAACAGCCGCCACCTTGGAAGGGATATTCCTTCAGTTGATCAGGGAAATGTGCCGTATCAAAATAGTTTCCTTCCACATCAATCCAGGTGCCGAAATACATCACACCTTTCTTGGTAGGGACGTGCTTTCGCGAAATAAGATACGCCAGCATTTTGACTTGCTTTTTATGGTAACCAGCCAGATCTTTCGCCATTACCGATCCTCGGAATTTGGTCTGCAATAAATCAAACGGGCTGCAGGAAACCGGAAATCCCAAAATCTCAATTTCATCAAAAGCATCTTCAAATAGGTTGCGCTTTAGTTCCGGAAGCCGATAATCCTGTGGCGGTGTTTCGAAAAATGAAGGCAGCCGAAATTGTGGTTTAATAGTATTCATCAGCATTTGTGCCTCGATCAGTAATTCATTTTTCTGTAAACCTGTGAAACGAAGAGCTCCTACGAATATAAATGTTTTTAAAGTGTCAAGACCTACAGGAACGCGTTGGGCGAAATTCCGGAGTGAAGTATAGTGGCCGTTGCGTTCGCGTTCTTCTACAATAATTTCACTGATTTTACTGTCGATATTTTCCAAATGCATCAATCCCAAATAAACATCGTCACCATCAACCGTTGTTTCTATGCCACTTTTGTTGATGCACGGATTGTGAATTTTGCCGCCACTCATTCTGCATTCATGCACATACACTTCAGTTCGGTAAAAACCGCCGCCATTGTTAATGGCCGCTACCATAAATTCGATAGGAAAATGTACTTTTAAATATAAACTTTGGTAACTCTCTACGGCATACGAAGCCGAGTGGGCTTTACAAAAGGAGTAGCCCGCAAAACTCTCTATTTGCCGATAAACCTCCTGCGATAATTTTTCAGGATGTCCTTTTTCCGCACAAGATCGGAAGAAATTTTCTTTTACTTCACGCAGTTTCGCAATAGATCGGGATTTGCCACTCATTGCCCGACGCAGTATATCACCATCAGCAGCAGAAACACCGCCATAATGCATTGCAATTTTAATGACATCTTCCTGATAAACCATGATGCCATAAGTTTCGCCAAGATGTTCCTTAAACACTTCATGAAAGTACTGGAACTGATCGGGATGATTGTGCCGGAAAACATATTCGCGCATCATTCCACTTTGTGCCACACCCGGACGAATAATGGACGATGCTGCAACAAGCACCTTGTAGTTGTCGCATTTCAGACGCCGCAGCAAACCGCGCATGGCAGGACTTTCTATATAAAAACAACCGATTGTTTTTCCCTGGCTCAGGAATTCGTTTGCGGTTTTTTCATCCTTGGAAATCCGAGTATCACGGATGTCGATGGCTATGCCGCGGTTTTTCTGGATGATTTTCACAGCGTCATTGATTGTTCCCAAACCGCGCTGCGAAAGAATGTCAAATTTTTCAAAACCAATATCTTCAGCCACGTTCATGTCGAATTGTACGATGGGAAAACCCTTTGGTGGCATCTCAAGCGCCGAATAATGCGTAATGGGCTCCTCAGAAATCAGGATGCCACAGGAATGCATACTTCGTTGGTTGGGAAATTTTTCGAGAAGCATTCCGTATTTCTGGACCATTTTTACCACTTCATTGCCGTCGTGCAATGCCATTGGGTTTTTGGCCAAAACATCGAGCTCTTCTTTGGGGAGTCCAAATGCTTTCCCAACTTCACGAAAGATAGAACGATACTTAAACTCTACATTGGTTCCGCAAAATGCCACGTGGTCTTTTCCGTATTTTTTGAAGATATAATGTAAAATTTCGTCGCGCTCGCGCCAGCTCCAGTCGATGTCAAAATCGGGTGGGTTATTTCTGTTGCGGTTAAGGAATCGTTCAAAATAAAGATCGAGCTCTATGGGGCAAATATCTGTAATTTCCAGGCAGTAGCTCACGATGGAATTGGCTCCACTTCCTCGTCCAACATGCATGAAGCCACGGCTGTTGCTATATTGCACAATATCCCACGTGATGAGAAAATAGCCGCAAAAATCCATTTCGTCTATCACCTGAAGTTCTTTCTCAATGCGTTGCAGCACTTGGGGCGTTTTGTCGGGATAGCGCTTTTCAAGACCTTCATAAGCAAGTTTGCGCAAAAGCTCCAGGTCCGTTGCTCTGCTTCCGGTGAAATGTTTTTTGTTTTTTATTGTTCTAAAATCGAAATCAAAACCGCAACTGTTCAATATTTGCTGGGTGTTATCAATTATTTTTGAGTAGTGGCTGAATTTTTTAATAATGTTTTCCCGAGGTTGAAAAATTTCGTTTTTTCCGCAGTAATTGTTTTCCGACAGTTTAGAAATAAGCGTGTTGTTGTCGATGGCGCGAAGAATTTTGTGGAGGTTGTATTCCTTGGTTGTACGAAAAGTGATGGGATGAAGCACAACCATTTTATCAAGCTTTGATTGCCATTCGGGACGAATCAAAAAATTAAGCTGGTGTTCTTTAATCCCGATAAATTCGTTATTTTTTAAATTTTCAGGGCAGTTTTCTAAAGGATAAATGATAAATGTTCGTGGTAATTCGGGTGATGTTTGGGGTATCTTTTTTTCACTGCAACGGTCGTCGGTAATCATCTTGTTAATCGACCAAATTCCGGTTTCGTCTTGTGCAATGGCAATGTAAAGCAGTTTGTTGTCTTTTCGAATTTCAGCACCCACAATAGGTTTAATGCCTGCTTTTTCACATTCTTTTTTAAAATCGTAAATCGCTGTTACGGTATTGATGTCAGTAAGAACAAGCTCACGAACACCGCATTCCGATGCCTGCCTTACCAGCTCTTCCACTGATAAAGTTCCGTAACGCAAGCTGTGAAAAGTGTGGCAGTTGAGGAACAATTTTAATTTTTTTGAATGATTTTAGTTGCCGCAAGTTACGCATTGCCGCAATGCCTCCGCATCATTTTCGGTGCGAATATCCTAAACTTGTAGTGGCCGTATCCACGAAGACTTTCCGTTCGCTAAAGATTTCTTCCATCACGCGGTGGTACTCCTCAAATTGGTGAATGTTGATGTGGCCAGCGCGCAAAATCACATACAAGCGGGTAAGTTGCGGATTTACTTCCGATAAGTCTGCGGCTGTACTCAGCGGCACCAGCCGATCATCACTGCCATGAATTATATAAATGGGGCATTGCACATTTTTCAGGTACTGAAACGTGGGTAAATTGTATCTAAGAAAGGGTTTTGCTGGCATAAAGGGTAAATAACGATGAATGGTGCGCAATAATGAATAGAGTGGTGAAGTAAGGATCAGCATTCGCGGATGGTTATGGGAGGCAAGGCGCGCTGCAAATCCCGAGCCCAGCGATCTGCCGTACACAATGATTTTGTCTTCCGAATACTGCTTTTTCACCAAATCATAAATATACTGTGAATCTCGCTTCATGGCTTCTACTGTGCGTTTGCCTGTGCTTTTGCCAAAACCGCGGTAATCCATCATCACCACTTCGTAGCCAAGCCGGGTAAAGTCGATGGCAAATTTCCCCCAACCTTTGATGCTTTTTGTGTTGCCTTTGAGATAAATGACAATCCCTTTCGGTTGATCAACAATAAAATGAAGGTAATTGATTTTTGCGCCGGGTTCTGTTTCCACCGTTATTTCTTCGGCTTTTAAATGATCATAAGCAAACTGAAAATCTGCGGGAAGTTTCTCTGGGTGAAAGAAAAATTTATGCTGAAAAAAATAAATAACAAGTCCCAAAAGCAAAGTGATGCCGAGAATAATGGTGACGATATTATAAACATTGATGAGCATGGCAATGGTAAAGGTAAATAATTTTGAACGATGATGTTCAATTAACCTGGTATGTAGTGTATTTCCGCCAATTTTTATGCAGTGGGAAAATAATATTGAAAAAAAATTACACTATAAGAAATGCTTGAAAATAAGCCATTTTGTTTGATAGTAAATTTTCATTTGATGTTTTCCCCGCCTTTTGATGGTTCCTGGAGCTTGCGCATAAAAATTGAAATGAGCGCGCACAACGGCCCATAAATGAGGAAAACCATTTTTTAAACCGAAATAAATTCCGGCCAAGCCATCCAGAGAAAGTCGGGTGAAAAGAAGCCCAATCAGTGCAGGGAATGGAAGGTTTTTAAGCATCATCGAAAGATTATTGCGGAAGTTGAGGTAAGTTTTCTGTGGGCTTTGTCTGTTTAAAGTTCCGCCTCCAACATGATATACTGTGGATTCTCCGGTGTAATAAATTTTCTTGCCTGTATTTTTCAGCCGCCAGCATAAATCAATTTCTTCCTGATGCGCAAAGAAGCGTTCGTCAAAACCATTCTGTTCCCAAAAATCCTTTCGGCGGATAAACAAACTGCAGCCCGATGCCCAGAAAATCTCGGTTTCATCGTTGTATTGGCCTTTATCTTCTTCAAGGTTTTCAAAAATTCTTCCCCGGCAATAAGGATAACCAAGATTGTCGATCATTCCGCCAGCGGCTCCTGCAAATTCAAAGAAGTTTTTTCGGTGGTAATCTAAAATTTTAGGTTGTATCGCCGTAATGTCGGGATCTTTTTCAAATAGTTTTACAACAGGTGAAATCCAGTTCTCCGTCACTTCAACATCGGAATTAAGGAGACAATAAATTTCAGCGTCAATATGTTGTAAACCATTGTTGTAACCTCCGGCAAAGCCAGTGTTTTCTTTATTGATGATGACCTTCACGCTGGGGAAATGTGCAAGAAGATAATCTACCGACTGGTCAGTTGAAGCATTGTCGATTACATACACATCGGTGTTGGGCGAATGCTGAATCACGGTTGGCAGAAATTTTTCTAACCAAGACTGGCCGTTCCAGTTCAGAATGGCAATTGCTAATGAAGTGATGTTTTGCCCGGAATTATTCATCAGCAAAATTTTCGTCCATGATTTTGATGGCATGCTGATATTTCCACCGCCGGTGCGACCATAGGTAATTGTCGGGTCTTTTATCGATGGTGTTTTCCAGCATTTGATAGAATTTTTTCACCACTTCATATTCTACAAATTTTTCATCATCCGGCTCTATTCTGTAATAATTAACCTGGTAATAGCCGCGTTTCACTTTCTTCATGTCGCAGTACACAAACGCCAGATCCATTCTGGTTGCAAGTTTGTCGTAGCCAATAAATGCGGGCGTTCTTTGATTCAGAAAATTCAGTCCGTAGCTTACATCGTCAACATGTGGCGTTTGGTCGGCAACAAACATATAAACGGATTTGCCATCATTGGGTTTACGAAAAATATGGCGAATCACTTCGCGCGCTTCCAATGGATGATTGCCAAAACGGTTGCGAATAATTCTTATTTTTTCTTCCCAAAAACTATTTTGCACTTTTCGGTAAACTGGGAAACAATTTTCTTGCGGAATAATGGAGGCCAACGCTGTGTACCATTCCCAATTGAAAACGTGCCCTGCAAGGAGGATGACATTTTTCTTTTCATCGTGTGCATCTCGGAAAACATCTTGGTTGATGTGCTGCACACGAACTCTAAGTTCGTCGCATGAAATAGTAAAAGATTTAAATGTTTCCGCAATGTAATCCGCAAAATTCATGTAAAAACCTCGGCCAATCGCCTTAATTTCGCTTTCGTTTTTCTGAGGAAAGGAATGCCGCAAATTTTCAAATACTACCTGTTTTCGGTAACCCACAATATAGTACATCACAAAGAAAATGAGATCTGAAATGAGATACAAAATCTTAAGCGGTACTTTAGAAAATAGATATGCTACTTTAAATAAAAGGTTCATAGGTTGGCACAAATTTAATTAATTAAGTTTACAATGGTTCAAAATTTGTTATTTTGTGCGAGCTAATTTTAAAAATGAACAATATGAAGCGTAGTAAAATAAAGGGATTAACATGGTGTGCTGTATTGATTTCTGCATTTGCATTTTCACAGAATACAAATTCAGAAAACGCTGATGTGAAGCGAAATGACGCCGCAACTACCGACAGTATCGCAGTGCTTGAAGCTAAGAAAAAAGCCGCAGCAGATGAAAAAAATCGGTTGCCAAAACCTTATAATGAGAAGGAAAATGCGGCGCAAAAAATAGCGACACTGGTAAAAAAAGCAAAAGCAGAAAACAAAAACATTATTTTGCAAGCAGGTGGAAACTGGTGCATTTGGTGTTTGCGTTTCAACAATTTTGTGCAAACAACACCGGAACTGAAGGAAATCGTGGATACTAATTATTTATATTATCACTTGAATTATTCACCGGCCAACAAAAATCAGAAGGAATTTGCAAAGTATGGCAACCCGGGCGATAAATTTGGTTATCCAGTTTTTATTGTGTTGGATGGAAACGGCAAGCAAATTCATACGCAGGACAGCAGTGTTTTGGAAGAAGGTAAAGGATATAGCTTAGAAAAAGTGAAAGCATTTTTTAACGAATGGAAACCAAAGCGATAACGCAAAACGTGGAGTTGAATCCACGTTTTTTTGTTTATAGAAATTTCTTAATCCATTTCAGTTTCTTATCTGTGTAGGGTGGGTATTTCAAGTTGGGCTCGCCCCAGTTGGCGCGACTTAGCACGGATTTCTGATGGGAGAAAGCATCGAAACCAAACTTGCCGTGATAATGACCGATCCCCGAATTGCCCACGCCGCCGAAAGGTAGATGTACGTTGCTTAAATGCATCACCACATCATTGATACAGCCACCACCAAACGAAATTTTTTCGGTAAAACGCTTCTTTTCGTCCGCATCAGTAGAGAAAAGATACGCAGCGAGCGGCTTTTCATGATCGGCCACCATTTGCAGTGCTTCATTGAAATGGTTGTAGGTAATCACTGGTAAAACAGGACCGAATATTTCTTCCTGCATGGCGGCATCGCTCCAGTTGATCTGGTGAAGGATGGTGGGTTCAATGTAGCGTTTATCACGATCATAATTACCGCCAAAAAAAATCTTTTTGGGGTCGATTATTTCAACCAAGCGGTCAAAATTGCGCTCGTTAATAATTTTTGTGTATTGCGGTGATTCCTGCGTATAATTGAACTTTTGGATGTATTTTTTTAGAAGGTCAATCAAGCTGTCTTTAATTCTTTCGTCTACCAATATGTAATCCGGAGCAACGCAAGTTTGTCCTGCATTAAGGAACTTTCCCCAAACAATTCGTTTTGCCGCTACTTCAAGATTTGCGCTTGGGGAAACAATCGCAGGGCTTTTTCCACCCAGCTCCAGTGTAACCGGTGTCATGTTTTTAGCTGCCGCTTCATACACGATTTTACCCACTTTCGGGCTTCCGGTGAAGAAAATTTTATCAAATTGAAGTTTCAGTATTTCTGTCACTTCAGCAACACCGCCTTCAGCAACAAAAAGATACTCTTGCGGAAAATGACTGTTAATCATTTTTGCCATGGCTTTCATGGTGTTTTCGGCCACTTCACTGGGTTTCAAAATGCATGTATTTCCCGCCGCAATGGCTGCGACAAGAGGTGACAGCGAAAGTTGGTAAGGATAATTCCAGGCACCAATAACCAGTGTGTTTCCCAGTGGTTCCCGGTAAATTTTACTCGAACCCGGTAAATTAACAAGGTTGGTTGCCACATTTTCGGGTTTTGCTAATGTATTCAGGTTGGTGAGGTAGTAATTGATGTCGTTCAGTACAAACGAGATTTCGGTCGTGAAGGTATCAAACCTGGATTTTCCGAAATCTTTATCAATAGCTTCGCACAACAGTTCTTCATTGCTGATCAATAAGTCTTTCAATTGTTGAAGCGCTCTTTTTCGGAAACGAACATCTTTTGTTTTTTGAGAACTAAAAAATGTTTTTTGCTGCGTGAGGATGTCTTGATAGTTCATGGTGCGTATGTTGTTTTTTAACCAATAACATTGTCTAATCCGTTGCAGTACTGTATCTTTAGGCCCAATGTTATCGACTGTGGTGTATGGCAACGTCGCCGTTTGTCTGACACAAATTTACCTTAAAAAAATTAAGTTTCCCTATAATGGATTTTAATAATAAAACGGTTCTCATTACCGGTGGCTGTTCCGGAATCGGAAAAATAATGGCACGTAAATGCATCGAAAGAGGTTGTGGAAAACTCATTATTTGGGATATCAACGAAGCTGGACTTTCTGCTTTTAAGGATGAGTTCTCCGGGCGAGGTGCCGATATTTTCATTTTTAAGGTAGATCTTTCTAGCGTAGATGAAATCAGGATCAATGCCCAAAGAACCAAAACCGAAGCCGGAAAAGTAGATGTTTTAATTAATAACGCAGGAATTGTTGTTGGGAAATATTTTCATGAGCACAGCCACGATCAAATCCAGAGCAGTATGCTGATTAATGCTGATGCGCCGATGCATACCACTTTAGCGTTTTTGTCACAGATGATGCAGGAAAATTCGGGTGCAATTTGTAATATCGCATCCTCGGCAGGGCTGATTTCGAATCCCAGAATGTCCGTGTATGCAGCATCAAAATGGGCGGTTGTAGGGTGGAGCGATTCACTTCGCCTCGAAATGGAACAATTAGGCAAAAATATCTCAGTAGTCACCATTATGCCTTTTTACATCAATACCGGAATGTTCGATGGCGTAAAATCCAGGTTATTACCGATTCTGGATCCCGAGAAAACTTCGGAAAAAATTATCTGTGCCATAGAGTCGCAAAGGAAAATGCTTGCAATGCCACTTCCGTATTGGTTTATTCGCCTTTCTCAGGGCATTTTGCCATTGCCGGCTTTTGACTGGGTGATGAGGAATGTTTTCGGGATTTATGATACCATGAAAGACTTCCGTGGTAGAAGCTGACATCGGGAAAGCATAAAAACAGGTTTGAGTTTCCTATTTATTTTATGTATTTTTGGGCATCTAAAAAGTAAAAGGAAAGCATGAATTCGTACAAAAATCCACTTGAAGAGCGCTATTCGAGTGAGGAAATGCTCTATAATTTTTCCCCCGAAAACAAGTTTACCAACTGGAGAAAGCTGTGGATTGCCTTAGCTGAAATCGAAAAAGAGTTGGGGCTGAATATTTCTGATGAACAAATCGACGAGCTGAAGCAGAACGTTGAGAACATCGATTATACTAAAGCTGCAGAATATGAAAAGAAATTCCGCCACGACGTCATGGCGCACGTCCACACCTATGGCGACGCAGCTCCTTCAGCAAAAGGGATTATTCATTTGGGAGCAACGTCTGCCTTTGTGGGGGATAATACCGACCTGATCCAGATACGGGATGGACTTTTAATTCTTCGCAAGCAACTGGTGAATGTAATTAAAAATCTTGCCGATTTTTCCTTGCAATACAAAGATTTACCAACACTGGGTTTTACCCACTTTCAGCCGGCGCAACTAACAACAGTAGGTAAAAGAGCCACCTTATGGTTGCAGTCTTTAATTCTTGACCTTGAAGAACTTGAATTTTTCCTTGAAACGCTGAGATTTCGGGGTGTAAAAGGAACTACCGGCACTGCAGCAAGTTTTCTGGAACTTTTCGAAGGTGATTACGCGAAAGTGAAGCATTTGGACAAAGAACTTTCCAAAAGATTTGGTTTTGAAAAAGTTTTCGGCGTTTCCGGACAAACCTACGACCGAAAGATTGATGCCAAAGTAGTTGCTTTATTGGGCAATATTGCACAGTCTGCACATAAATTTACCAATGATTTGCGCTTACTCCAAAACTTAAAAGAAATTGAAGAACCTTTTGAAAAAAATCAAATTGGTTCATCGGCAATGGCTTACAAACGCAACCCGATGCGAAGTGAAAGAATAGGTGCGTTGGCAAAATTTGTGATGTCGCTTACGACGAGTTCTGCAATGGTGGCGTCCACGCAGTGGTTCGAAAGAACACTCGACGATTCTGCCAACAAACGCTTAACCATTCCGCAGGCATTTTTGGCAGTGGATGCCATTTTGCTCATCTGGAACAACATCCTGAACGGAATTGTGGTGTATGAAAATCGTATTCGTAAACACATCATGGAAGAACTGCCGTTTATGGCCACCGAGTACATTATAATGGAAGAAGTGAAAGCCGGTGGCGACCGACAGGAAATTCATGAAACCATCCGTGTTCATGCCATGGAAGCTTCCAAAAAAGTGAAAATGGAAGGAAAGGATAACGACCTCATTGAGCGGATAATGAAAGACTCGTCAGTGAAAATGGATAAATCGAAAATTGCCCAAGTGCTGGAACCCAAAAATTTTATTGGCTTTGCACCGATTCAGACAGAAGAATTCATCGATCATGAGGTGAAACCAATATTGAGCAAGTATGCTGATTTAATAGGCGCTCAGCCCGATTTAAAAGTGTAAAATCATGCAGTCTTTTTGGCTGCATTTTTAGTGAAGAAAAAGCTGCATAAGACAAGTGAGAAATAACAAAGTCCTGAATGGACGATTTAATAAAAGATAGGACTAAAACCTGTCGCACCATCCCAGCGTAGTAAAAATGAAAAAAAGAATTTTCGTAGAAAAAAGAGGGATTTTTGATGTTGAAAGCCCAAAAGTTTTGAATGAAATTAAAGCAATCGTTCCGCAGATCCACAGCGTCAAAGTTTACAATATTTATGACCTTTTCGGTGTAGATGAAGATCAATTGAATAAAGTGGTTTTCAATACCTTTGTAGATCCAGTGACAGATATTTTGCACGATAATAATCCTGCTCAAAAACTCTATTTTGCCACTGAATTTTTACCGGGACAATATGATCAGCGGGCCGATTCTGCGCAGCAGTGCATCGCATTGCTCACTGGAAACGAGCATGCCACCGTACGCAGCGGTAAACTTATCGAGCTTTCCGGTGTGAACGATGCCGATCTTGACCAAATTAAAGATTTGCTCATCAATAAAGTGGAAAGTCAAGAGAAAGATTTGTCAAAACTTGAAGTTCCTGCCGAAGAATTACCCAATAAAGTAATTGTTCATCATGGTTTTACCGATTTATCGGAATCCGAATTACAACATTTTTATCAACAACACGGCTTTGCTTTTGGTTTGGATGATTTGGAATTTATTCAACATTATTTTAAATCCGAAAAAAGAAATCCAACCGAAACCGAACTGAAGGTTTTGGATACCTACTGGAGCGACCATTGCCGGCATACAACATTTGAAACAGAACTGACCGATATTGAGTTTAATGGTGTCTTTAAAGAAACTTTAGAAAGGATTTTTAATGATTATTTAGACAAAAGAAAATTCCTTGGGCGCGAAGAGAAACCAGTTTCACTGATGGATTTGGCAACAGTTTGTGCACGTTATTTCCACAAAACTGGAAAGCTCGATAATCTGGTGGTGTCGGATGAGATAAATGCTTGCACAGTTGAAATTGACGTCGAATTTGACGGTAAAAAGGAACCTTGGTACTTATTGTTCAAAAACGAAACCCACAATCATCCCACCGAGATAGAGCCGTTTGGTGGTGCCTCAACCTGTTTGGGTGGTGCAATTCGTGATCCGCTTTCAGGTCGTGCATTTGTATACCAGGCGATGCGACTCACGGGTGCAGCCGACGTTTTGGAACCCATTTCTGCAACGCTTCCAGGCAAGCTTCCGCAAAGAACCATAACGAAACAGGCTGCCAACGGATATTCTTCGTACGGTAATCAGATTGGTTTGGCTACAACGTTGGTGAATGAAATTTACCACGATGGCTACAAGGCAAAGCGAATGGAAGTGGGTTTTGTGGTAGGTGCGGTGAAAAAGGACTGGGTGCGCCGCGAAAAACCCGAAGTTGGTGACGTTGTTATTTTACTTGGTGGCGCAACAGGGCGTGATGGCGTGGGTGGTGCAACCGGAAGTTCCAAAGAACAAGATGAAACGTCTATCCACACGCTTTCAACAGAAGTACAGAAAGGAAATGCAGTGGAGGAAAGGAAAATTCAACGGCTTTTCAGGAATCCTGAAGTGACGACGCTCATTAAAAAATCAAACGATTTTGGTGCCGGTGGTGTATCGGTTGCCATTGGCGAAATTGCAGATTCCCTGGAGATCGATCTCGATGTTTTGCCTCTTAAATATGAAGGTTTGAACGGAACCGAACTCGCTATTTCCGAATCGCAGGAAAGAATGGCGGTGGTAATTGAAGCAAAGGATAAAGAATTGTTTATTGAATTTTGCGAAAAAGAAAACATCAAAGCAGTTGAAGTCGCTAAAGTAACCGATTCAGGAAGGATGAAGATGTATTGGCGGGGAGAGCAAATTGTGGATATCAGCCGAGATTTCCTCAATACTAATGGTTGCGCAAAAAATCAGCAGGTCTCTGTTTCTCATCTTCAAACAGTTGAAAATCAAAAAAGTGTATTTAGCGAAGAAAATTTCCTGAATGCACTTCGACATAAAAATACAGCTTCGCAAAAAGGACTTACCGAAATGTTTGACGGATCGGTAGGTGGCACATCGGTAGCGATGCCATTTGGGGGGAAATATCAGCTGACTGAGATGGAAGGAAGTGTGCAGACGCTGCCGGTTTTGCATGCTGAAAATGTAGAAACGGTCTCGCTTGCAAGTTGGGGATTCGATGCTGAGGTTTCTGCTCAGAACTCGATGGTCGGCGCTGCGAATGCTGTGGTAGAAAGTGTGGCGAAGATTGTTGCCATGGGTGGCCATTACAAAAATATTCGACTCAGCTTCCAGGAATATTTCGAGAAATTGGGCAATGATCGTGATAAGTGGGGAAAACCACTGGCATCGCTTCTCGGTGCGTATGATGCACAAATGAACTTAGGATTGGCGGCAATTGGCGGTAAAGATTCAATGAGTGGCACATATCAGAACCTGAGTGTTCCGCCCACGCTGATTTCTTTCAGTTGTGCCAATGGCGATAAGAAAAATATTATTTCGCCTGAGTTAAAGAAAGCAGGAAACCAGCTTTATATTTATCATCATCAGCCCAAAGAAAATGGCTTGCCAGATTATCAGCGGCTTACGGCTGTTTTTGAATTTATTTATGATAACATTCGATCAGGGAAAATAGTTTCCGTCAAAACGGTCAAAGATGGTGGCGTTGCAGTGGCATTGGCAAAAATGAGTTTTGGTAATCGGTTGGGAGCTAGCATTACAGTGGATGAACATTTGCTTTTAGAAAAAAATATCGGAAGTTTAATCATTGAAAGTACAACCATTTTGGATCACGAGCTGTTGCAGAACATCGGAGTAGTGGATGATTCCCAAGTGTTGAAAATTAATGATTTGCAATTTGATATTGAAGAGTTAATTCGATGCTGGACGGGGACTTTTGAACAGTTGTTTCCCACCAAAGAACCTGAAAAGTTAGTCGTTGAGATGGATGTGAGTTTGAATTCAACTTTACCTCATTCGATCCAGATTATAAAACATGGCATTGCGAAACCAAGGGTTTTTGTACCCATTTTTCCTGGAACCAACTGCGAATATGAAACGCAGAACGCTTTCCGCAAAGAAGGTGCCGAAGTCAGCAGCTCAACGCTCATCAATCTCAATCATCAGTTACTGAATGAATGCTTGGATCACTGGATTTCCGAAATAGAAAAATCTCAGATTCTTGTTTTTTCCGGTGGTTTTTCGGCAGGAGATGAACCCGATGGTTCTGCCAAATTCATCGTGAATGTACTGAAGAACGAAAAAATGAAAAACGCTGTACATCAATTGCTGGATCGTGACGGGATGATTCTTGGGATATGCAACGGTTTTCAGGCCTTGGTAAAATCGGGGCTTTTGCCTTATGGAGAGATTCGCGATCTGGATGAGCATTCACCCACTTTGGCACACAATGCCATTGGTCGACATATTTCTCAAATGGTAGATGTAAAGGTGGTGAACGATGATTCGCCTTGGTTGAACGGAATGAAAGATCAGGTTTTTACGATCCCTATTTCGCATGGCGAAGGTCGATTCATGGCTTCAGAAACAGTGATTAAAGCTTTGTATGAAAGCGGTCAAATTGCAACTCAGTACATTGATTTTGAAGGAAAAGTGGCGCACGGAATGCCTTTTAATCCAAATAATTCACTCTTCGGTATCGAAGGAATTACCAGTAAGTCAGGGAAAATTTTTGGTAGAATGGGGCATCCTGAAAGGTTTGCGGATGGATTGTTGAAGAATATTCCGACGGCCAACTATCACAATATTTTCAAAAACGGAGTAAATTATTTTAAATAAGCATAATAATCAATAATTTAATTTTATAAGCAATAAAACTTATAATTTAAGATATAAGTGAAAAGGTTTATATTTGCAGCATGAAATCGGTCATCACAGGAGATATTATCAATTCGCAAAGCATTGATCCGGTTATTTGGTTCAATGCGCTACAGGAAGTTCTGGGTCCCGAAAATCCTGAGGTTTGGGAGATTTACCGTGGCGATGAGTTTCAGCTGCTGTTGCCGAAAGCCGAAGATGCGCTGTTGAAAGCGTTGGAAATAAAGGCAAAAATTAAAACCATTAAAGGGCTTGATGTGCGTCTTTCAATCGGTTTGGGAACGCAAGATTTTAAAACAAAAAAAATTTCACAGTCAGGTGGTTCTGCGTTCGTGAATTCAGGAAGAAATCTGGAACGAATCAAAGAAGAAAAAATAAATCTAGCAGTCAGTACACCTGATGATGAATTTAACGCTTGTTTTAATTTGATTTTCAAGTGGTTATGTTTAACGGCGGACCATTGGTCCATTGTTTCTGCCGAAATGGTGTTGCTTATTCTTACCGATTCTAATATGACGCAGGAAGCAATTGCACGACAACTTAATATTACGCAATCATCAGTAAGCCAAAGAATTAAAAGGGCTAATTTTGATTTAATTATAGAAACCGATCACTATTTCCGACAAAAAATTGCAGCATTGAAATGATTTTCTCATCCCTCATATTAGCACATTTACTTGGCGATTTTATTTTTCAGCCAACGCAATGGGTGAAGGATAAAGAACAGAAGAAGGAAGACAGTATTTACCTTTACCTCCATGTGCTTATTCATTTTCTGCTTGCGCTGCTTTTGCTCTGGGATCTGCAGTTGTGGTGGATGGCAGCAATTGTTGCCATTACCCATTTTTTAATCGACTGGGCAAAGCTCAGGTTGCAGACATTCAAAACAAAACGGGCATGGTTTTTCATCGATCAGTTGCTGCATATTTTGGTGATTGCGCTGCTGTCGGTATGTTACTTTCCATATTTTCAATGGGCAGATTTTTTCAATCATGAAACAATTAAGCTCTTTGCAGCAGTGGTTTTTCTTACGATTCCAAGTTCGGTGATCATCAAAATGCTCATCTCGAGTTGGACGCCGGTAACAGTGGATCACAGCAAATTGCAAACGGAATCGCTGGTGAATGCCGGGAAATATATCGGAATTTTGGAGCGGCTTCTGGTTTTTGTGTTCATCCTCGTCAACCATTGGGAAGGCGTGGGTTTTATGATCGCCGCAAAATCGGTCTTTCGCTTCAGCGATTTGGCAGAAGCCAAACAGAGAAAACTGACGGAATACGTACTCGTCGGCACATTGCTGAGTTTCGGAATAGCCGTTCTCACAGGAATTTTAGTTCAATTATAAAAAGTAAACCGAAATAATTTTAAGTAAAAATGAACAAAGGAAAAATGCTCTACGAAGGGAAGGCAAAACAAATTTTTGAAACCGATAATCCCGACGAAGTAATCGTGCGCTTTAAAGATGATGCTACCGCATTCAATGCACAAAAAAGAGGGAGTTTTGATCTGAAAGGCGAAATGAACAACGCCATCACCACCCTGATTTTTGAGTATCTGAACGAAAAGGGAATCCCTACCCATTTCATCAAACAGCTGAATGATAGAGAGCAGCTGGTGAAAAAAGTATCCATTATTCCGCTGGAAATGGTTGTACGCAACTATTCCGCAGGAAGCATGGCGCAGCGATTAGGTGTGGAAGAAGGAATTAAGTCACCAGTTACGATTTTTGATATTTGCTACAAAAAGGATGAACTTGGCGATCCGCTGATCAACGATCATCACGCGGTTTTTCTGGGTGCTGCCACTTATGAAGAACTGGATGAAATGTATGAACTAACCAATGATATCAACGAAATCCTGATCGATCTTTTCGATAAAATGAACATCATTCTGGTCGATTTCAAAATTGAACTTGGAAAAACTGCAGACGGAAAAATCGTTCTGGCTGATGAAATTTCACCGGATACCTGTCGTCTTTGGGATAAAGATACCATGAAGAAACTCGATAAAGACCGGTTCCGAAGAGATTTGGGCGAAGTAACCGAGGCCTATGTGGAGATTTATGAACGGCTGAAAAAAGTATTGAACAAATAAAACCGAAAAGCATCCATGCCACCCAATGGATGAGTAAAAATGAAAAATTTAAAGCAACATAGAGAAGACTATTTAAAACAGTTTCAGACGGAAGTTTACGGCAGAAACCTCCTGAAAGTGGAGGAACCTATGGATTCCCCAACGGAGGAATGCGGAATTTTCGGTTTGTATTCCGATCACGATATTGATACATTTTCGCTTTCACAATTCGGGCTTTTTGCTTTGCAGCACCGTGGCCAGGAAGCGTGCGGTATTTCGGTGATGAAGCAGGGCAAAATCTACAATATCAAAGATGAAGGATTGGTTTTGGATGTGTACAAAGTAATTCGCGAACCCGAAACTTTCATGGGCAATTCCGCAATTGGACATACCCGATACACTACGGCGGGTGATAAAAAGAAATATAATTTTCAGCCGTTTTTTGCTAAGAATGAGTACGACCAGATTATCCTCTCCATCGCCCATAACGGAAACCTGACCAATGCGCACGAACTGAAAAAAGAATTGGAAGAAGAGGGCGTGGTTTTCAAAGCTACTTCAGACTCGGAGGTTATTTTGCGGTTAATTCAGAAGAATCTTGATTTGGGTCTTAGAGCTGCCATTAAAGCCACGATGGATAAAATTGAAGGTTCATATTCGGTGGTGGGAATGACGAGGAACAAGTTTTTTGCATTCCGCGATTTTCATGGCATTCGCCCGCTGGTGTTGGGTGCAATTGATGAAAATACGTATGTTGCAGCGTCAGAATCTGTCGCATTAGATGCTGTGGGTGCGCAATATGTACGCGATATTTTACCAGGAGAAATTGTGTTTACCAATGAAAATGAACCAGGATTGCAAAGTTTTTTGGTAAGAGAAAATTGTGAGCGAAGAATTTGCGCTTTTGAATACATCTATTTTGCACGACCCGATTCTACTTTAGAAGGTATCAATGTGCATGAAGTTCGTGAGCAATCTGGCGGAAAAATTTGGGAACAGGCGCCTGTGGAAGCCGATATCGTAATCGGTGTTCCAGATTCAGGAGTTCCGGCGGCAATTGGTTTTTCCATTGCTTCGGGCATTCCCTTTCGTCCGGTCCTCATCAAAAACCGTTATGTGGGGCGAAGTTTCATCATCCCTTCTCAGGAAATGCGCGAAAGAATTGTGAACCTGAAACTGAACCCTATACTCTCGGAAATAAAAGGAAAAAAAGTTGTAATTATTGATGATTCTATTGTTCGGGGCACCACGTCCAAGCGATTGGTGAAAATTCTAAAAGATGCAGGCGTAAAAGAAATACATTTCCGAAGTGTTTCGCCACCCATCATTGCACCGTGTTATCTGGGCATTGATACACCTTCGAAAGACGATCTTATTTCTGCTAATATGAACAAAGAAGAACTCCGCGATTACCTTGGTGTCGACTCGCTGGAGTTTCTGAGCATGGATAATCTAATCTCCATACTAGGAAGCGACCGTCATTGTTTTGGTTGCTTTACGGAGAAGTATCCAGTTCCTGCCGGTGTTCACCCGGAATTTGTAGACGAATAAAAAGAAAAGGTCGGGATTAATTTCCCGACCTTTTTCGTATAATCAATGATTCTGCTGATTAGAACTTAAAGTTTAATCCCACTTGGAATACATTGTTTTTTACAGCGTCGCTTCCACTTGGTCGGTTTTTAGCCGTATCGGTAAAACCGGCAACGTATCTCGCATTCAGTCCTACATTTTTGGTGAAATAGTATCCAGCGCCCAATCCAACACCGAAGTTAAAAGTGTTTAGATCGTCTTTGTAATTGCTACCAGTTGATGAAGCACCAGTTGTTTCGTTTTTAATTTTGTTGGTTGCACTTACAAGGAAACCAAATTCAGGACCGGCTTCTAAGTAAAAAGACGGAATCGCGTTGTACTGAAACATTACAGGAACCGTGATATAATCTAAATTTTGGCTTGCCGACATTTTATCGCCTCCAATAGGGTTGGTCCAGTTAACTTTTGCACCGTATTGCGAGTACAAAACTTCCGGTTGTATGCTGAAGTTTTCAGCAATAGGCGCATTCATAAAAACACCTGCATTAAGGCCAATTTTCGATTTAGAATCGTCCAACCCTTGTTGCTTGCTTAATGAAGAAACATTCATGCCCGCTTTTACCCCGAATTGCTGTGCAAATGTTAACGAACCCATTGCGATGGCTGCACCTAAAAATAACTTTTTCATAATTTTAAATTTTTTGTTTAATTTTTTGCAACATTGATAATTTTACTGCAACTTAAAAATGATGGATGTTCATCTTCAATGCTTTGGCTTACCAATGTTTTTTTAATCTTGTTTTACGGGTGCTTTAAGACAAACCGTGTGCCAAAAAATAGTTTTAACAAAAAAATTTAAACGGGGGTTTAATAAATACTGAATGTAATTTATTGATTATCAATGAATAATATTTAAACGCAGTTGTGGTGTTATTCCTTGTTTAAAATCACTGGTGCCCCATTAACAATAGAAATTATTTTAACTTTTTATAAAATTCCAAAGCCGAAACAATGCTTTCTGCCGCGATTGGATGATCGAAAGTGCAACTTCCTATATTGGTAATTAGAGAAAAATTAAGCTGTCCGTGTGTGTTTTTTTTATCATTAAAAATTAATGCGAGAATATCTTCTGCCTTAAAATGATCTACTGAAAGATGAGGAAAAAACCGCTGAATATTTTTAATAACAGTTTGCGCAGTTTTCTCCGCTACTAAACCTTCGGTAAGGGAAAGATAGGTTTCGCAGATCATTCCGGCAGCAACTGCTTCGCCATGCAGTACCGGCGCATTGTTTTCCAGAAATAAGCTTTCGAAAGCATGACCAATGGTGTGGCCGAAATTGAGGGTCTTTCGTACATTTTGCTCCTTAAAATCTTTTTCAACAACATTTTCCTTAATCTTCATCGACTGCTCAATGTATGGTGCAATGTGATCAGCGGTTAAATCGTCTATTGAAATGAGGTCGTTCCAGTGCTTCTCGTCGGCAATTAATCCGTGTTTCAGCATTTCAGCAAAGCCACTTCTCAATTCTTCAAAAGGAAGTGTCTTCAGGAAATCAGTACTGACCAAAACCTTTTCTGCATGGGCAAATGTACCGACAATATTTTTCAAAAACTGATGGTCAATTCCTGTTTTTCCGCCAATAGAAGCATCTACCATGGCCAAAAGGGTAGTAGGTACATTGACGAAGCGAATTCCTCTTTTATACGTAGAGCTCACAAATCCTCCCAAATCGGTGATGACGCCGCCTCCCAAATTGATCATCAGTGCTTTTCGGTCGGTTTCAAATTCTGACAGAATCTCCCAAAGTTGCGTTGCCGTTGCGATGTTTTTTAATTCTTCACCTGGTTCTATTTCAATGATTTCAAAGGGGATATCGGTTTCCATATTTCCCAGGAATAGGGGTAGGCAATGTTCATGGGTATTTTCATCGACCAGGATCAGGAGTTTTGAAGGTTTTGCGGTATTCAAAAAATGGTTGAGTTGTGAAAAATCCTTGTCCAAAAACGAAATCATGTTGTAAAATTTACCACAAAATTAAACTTTAATTTAGTTTCATCAAGTCGGTGAGTATTATTAAATTTGTTGCAGCTTAATTTCATCAGCATGTCGATATTCAACGATACTAAAATCGCTTTTCAGGACAAGTCAACCGCGCAACTAAAAAAAGCGTACTGGATGTTTAAAACCATCGAAAATCCTGCCCTCACCAACGTAGGAATCGGCTTACTGAACTTTACAGTGAAGCATAATTTTCCCTTCGTTACCGATGTAGTGCGCCAAACTTTGTTTGAGCAGTTTGTGGGAGGTGAAGATCGAGAAAAAAGCATGCAAGTGGTGAAGATGCTTTTCAAACATCACATTGGGAGTATTTTCGATTATGCCATTGAAGGAAAAGAAGAAGAGAAAACCTTTGATCATACTTTTGAAGAAATTAAGCAAAACATCAAATTTGCTGAGGGGAATCCGGCGATTCCGTTTGTGGTTTTTAAACCCACTGGTTTTGGGCGGCTTGATCTCTACACGGAAGTGCAAAGAGGTAAGGAACTCACAGGAAGCGAAAAAGCAGAATGGGAGAAGGTGATCCATCGTTACGACGAAGTGTGCAAACTTGCTTTCGAAAGAAATGTGGTGGTGATGATTGATGCTGAAGAAACCTGGATGCAAAGTGCAGTCGATGATTTGGTAAACTCCATGATGGAAAAGTATAACCGGGAAAAGGCGATTGTTTGGAACACAGTGCAAATGTACAGAACCGGCCGCCTCGAGTATTTACAGCAGGATCTGCAGCGTGCCCGAGAAAAAGGATATGTGTTGGGCTATAAATTTGTGCGAGGCGCTTACATGGAAAAAGAGAGAGAACGGGCTGCTGCAATGAATTATCCCGATCCTATACAACCCAACAAACAGGCCACGGACGATAATTACAACGCTGCCATCGATTTTGTAATCAATCATCTTGATAAAGTTTCCGGCTACTTTGGTTCTCACAATGAAAAATCGGTAGAACTGGTAATGGACAAAATGCGTGAAAAAAATCTTGAGAACGATCATTCGCAGATCTTTTTCGGTCAGCTTTACGGCATGAGTGATAATATTACTTACTTTCTGGGTGAAAAAAAATACAATGCATCCAAATATTTACCTTATGGCCCTGTGAAAGATGTAGTGCCTTACCTAACGAGAAGAGCACAGGAAAACACTTCGGTTGCGGGACAAACGGGGCGCGAACTGGGCCTTATTGCTAAGGAGCTTCAGCGCAGAAAAAACGGATAAAGCGATCGTTTTGGTTAATCACGACTTCTACATTTTAGGGATTAAAAAGAAACCCTAGTTTTCTGATGAAGCTTACCATCAATATATTCCTTAATTTTGTAGGGTAATGCGCATAATTTTCCTGCATAAAAGCATTTCAGACAACCATTGAGTTTTGCACAAATCATTCTTCCGCTCAATCTTAAGGGGACTTTTACCTATAAGATTCCCACCGAACTTCAGTACAAAATTGAGGTCGGAATGCGCGTTTTGGTTCCGTTTCGCGGCAAGAAAATTTATACGGGTATTGTGGAAGAACTGCATAATGATGAGCCCGAATCCTTTGCTGCCAAAGAAATCATCAGCATTCTGGATGAACAACCTATTTTGCCCAACGAGCAAATTCGTTTCTGGAATTGGCTTTCCGGCTATTACATCTGCAATATTGGCGAAATTTATCGGTTTGCTTTTCCTTCTTCTTTAAAACTAGAAAGCGAAACTTTCCTCAAACTGAAACCCAATGTAACGGTCGATTTTCAGAACCTTGATGTAAACGAAATGTATCTCATTCAGGCATTGGAAGTAAGGCAAACTATTAATCTTACAGAGATTGAGGCGTTTATTCCCAAGAAGGAAATCATGAAAACCATTAGTGCTTTAATTGATTTGCAATACATTGAGATTGATGAAAAAGTAGCAGAAAAATACAAAGCAAAAGAAGTCGCTTTTCTCAGGATTCAGGAAAGCGTGCTGCAGCGCAATCTGCCGGAAATTCTTCTGGAACTGAAACGGTCGCCCAAACAGCAGGAACTTTTTTTGATGATTCTGGAAAAGCAAACTGAAAACCCAGACAAGCCCGTTCGGAAATCTGAAATTTTTGATGAGGGAAATTTTGCACATTCCCAGATCAAATCGTTGCTGGAAAAAAATCTTGTTCAGGAATATTTCTTAGAGAAAGACCGTCTTGAAGCGTTTGATGGGGAAACTGAGCAAATCGAACAACTAAGTGCCGTGCAGCTCGTAGCAAAAAATGAGATAGATGCCGCTTTTGCAGAAGACCGCAATGTGCTGCTTCATGGGGTAACATCGTCAGGAAAAACCCATATTTATTTAGAAAAAATTGAAGAAACCATCGCCCAAGGAAAAAATGTTTTGTTTTTGCTTCCGGAAATTTCATTAACCAAACAAATTGTACATCGGTTAGAAAAAAAGTATGGTAAAAAGCTTGGGTTTTATCATCAGAAACTTACCGATTTTGAAAGGGTAGAGGTGTGGCGAAAAGTACGCAACAATGAACTGAATATCCTCATCGGAACCAGGAATGCGTTGTTTTTACCTTACCAAAATTTGGGTCTTATGGTGGTGGACGAAGAGCACGATTCCATGTACCGGCCACGAGAAATATCACCCTATTTTAATGCAAAAGATGCAGCGCAAATGTTGGCGCAAATGTATGGTGCACGAGTCATTTTAGGTTCGGCAACCCCGTCGGTAGAGTCTTATTATTTGGCGCAACAGGATAAATTGAGGTATGTTTTTTTGGGAGAAAGGTTCGGAAATGTTAAACTACCAGGTTTTCAATTGATTAATTTTAAGGAAGCGCAGGATTCCAAGAAAACAGTGGGTGATTTTTCGTTGCAGTTGATTGCTGAAATTTCTCAGGAAATTGACCGGAAAAAACAAACCATGATTCTGCACAATCGCCGTGGCTACGCCAATGTGGTAGAGTGCGAAAGTTGCGGCTATGTGAATTACTGTTCCAATTGCGATGTGGTGATGACCTACCACAAATTCAGCAACGAAATGAAATGCCACTACTGCGGACAAAAGGCGGCGAAACCGAAGTTTTGTCCCAAATGCCATTCCGAGAAGCTGAATACCAGAGGTGTAGGTGTTGAGCAGATTCATGAAGAGATTTCGAAAATTTTTCCGGATGCAGAAGTTGATCGGATGGATGTGGATTCTATGCGGAAGAAGTTTGCCTACGAAAAATTGTATGAGAAAATTGAAGAAGGAGAAACCGAAATTTTAGTGGGAACCCAGATGATTTCAAAAGGATTGGATTTCGATAATATAGAATTGGTGGCCATTCCTAAAGCCGATTCTTTACTTTATGTACAGGATTTTCGGGCAGAAGAACGCGCCTATCAGCTGATTACGCAGGTTTCGGGAAGAGCCGGAAGAATTTCTGGGGAAGGAAAGGTGCTGATTCAAACTTATCATCCTTATCATCCTGTTTTTGAGCTTATTAAGAACAATGATACCCAGAAAATTTACCAACATTTTCTGGAAGAACGAAAAAAGTTTCATTATCCGCCTTATGTTAAGCTGGTTTTGATTGAGTTGAAGCATCGCCGCGAAGATAAAGTGAACCGCGCATCGCAATTTATGGGTTCGGTATTACGGAAATACCTGCCGGAAGAATGTGTGTTGGGGCCTGAGAAGTCGCCTATCGGCAAACTCAATCTTTTATATCAGTATCAAATTTTACTGAAATTGCCGCGTGGAAAAAATTATGCAACATTTAAAAAACTCGTTTTGGAAAGTTTGGATGAATTTGATGAAGTGGTTGGCTACCAGTCGGTCAAAAAGATGATTTTTGTTGATTTTTAACTTTTTTTAACAATTTTTACAGCATTTTATTAGGGGTAACTTATTGGGATTCAACAATAATTTTTACTTTTGACCGTTGAAAAAGATGCTTGCAGTTTGCATTTCTTCAAATTAATTTCAATCTTGAACGATAATCAAATAAATAAAATTAAATGATTAGCATCAAAAATATACTTGCGTCAACGGCTATTACGCTTTCATCAGTGGCATTTGCGCAAGGAACTTTTACTTCACACAGTTACCCACAGTCTTACGAAAATCAACCGAGCAGTACCATAAAAGAATCGCCTTCAGAGAAATTGTTGTCAGCAAAAGAACTGGTAGACATTAATCTGAATTCCATGATGAATGACCCTGTGCTGAAAAATGCCAATTGGGGATTTGTGGTGTACGATCCGAAAACAAAGAAAATCGTCAGTTCCTATAACGAAAATACGCCTCTTATTCCGGCTTCTACTACTAAGTTGCTCACTACGGAAACAGCGGTACATCTTTTGGGTGAAAAATTTCGTTGGATGACGCAGTTGGAGTATTCCGGAACAATTGATGAAGCGGGTATTCTGCATGGAAACCTTTATATTGTGGGCAGTGGCGACCCGTCATTAGGCACCAATAAAGCGGGAGCCACTTCTTATTCGGCATTGGCATCCGACTTTATTGAAGCATTGCGCGGTAAAGGAATAAAGAGGGTAAACGGTGATATTGTGCTTCAAACAGCCGTTTTTAAAACCAATAAAATGCAGACTTTGCCGGCAAACGTAGTGTGGCTGGAAAACGGTTCGTATTACCTTCCAGTAGGAAGTACGCGTGAAATTAATCCGCAAAACGAAAAGCTCATTGCCAAACAAACCAATCCTTTTGTTGAGAGTAAAAATTATTATTACATATCTCCATACATCAAGCAAATGGTGTATGCGGAAAAATTTGAAGGGGGCTACCTGACCACAAAGCTTCCCGAAGTGCCGGCTTTTTTTGCCAACACATTGCGAGCAACGATGGTGAAGCGAGGCATCCCTGTGATGGGCAAAGTGGTGAGTAAAGTCACTGATGCCAATCCTGAAAAACGTGAGCTGATTACAAATTATAGCTCGCCCACCTTATCAGAGATTATTTTTTATACCAATCAACACAGTGATAATGCGCTTGCAGAAGCAACATTAAGAATGGTGGGCTTTCAAAAAGAGGGAGATCAAACATTGGAATCTGGCCGAAATGTGGTGGTGGAACATCTGAAATCAATTGGTTTTGATACCAACGGTTTAACGTACATGGATGGTAGCGGATTGTCCCGAAATAATCTGGTGACCCCCATTTCTCAGGTGAAATTTCTCACTGGTTTAATGAATGAAAAGTTTTATAATTCCTATCTGGAATCGCTTCCGGTGGCCGGTCAAACAGGTACACTTAAAAAATCCTTTTTTGGGAATGGTTATGGACAAATTTTTGCCAAAACTGGAACCCTCAATAAAGTGAAAGCATTAGCCGGTTATCTCAAAACGACAACTGGTAAAACCTTGGTTTTTTCTTTGCTTATCAATAATTATGCAGGTTCTGTGGATATGGTGAAAAAAAGAATGGAACAAATTCTTGATCCCGCATTAAATCTTTAAAAATACTTTATTATCAAAAAACCTTTCAATTATATTGGAAGGTTTTTTTTATCTTTATTGCCAAATTATTATTCAAATGAAAAAACTTTACATGATTGCTTTGGCAGTTGTTTTTAATGCTTTGGTAGCTCAAGGTCATGAAGAAGCTGAACGCAAAAGCATGATTCGGAACGAGTTGAACCGATACCAGAAAATGGTCAATTACAACGTGAACCCCAATACGCTCAATTATGATTTGAAATATCAGCGGTTGGAACTCGATTTGGATCCTTCCCAGCGATTTGTGAGTGGTACGGTGACTAATCATTTCGTGCCTAACCAAAGTATCAGCAGTATTTATTTTGATCTTTCCGATGTACTAACGGTTTCCGAGGTGAAGTACCATGGAAGTAACCTGACCTTTTCGCAACTCAGCAGCAAAGAATTGAAAATTGATTTTCCGGCGGCGGTTCCCAGTGCAACACTAGATTCGCTTTCTATTAAATATTCAGGAATACCCAGCAATGTTGGAAGTGCAGGTGATGCATTTACTGTTCAAACTCAAGGAGGTGTACCTGCATTGTTCACATTGTCTGAACCTTATGGAGCGCAGGAATGGTTTCCCACCAAGCAAAGTATGAATGATAAAATTGACAAAGTGGATTTCAAAATTACCACGCCCAACCAGTACAACGTGGCGGCCAATGGTAAACTGTTTTCCGAAACGGCATTGCCCAATAACAGAAAGCTAACATTTTGGCAAACCAATTATCCCATTCCCGCCTATCTCATTGCACTAGGTATTACCAATTATACCAAGCTGAACGATACCATGGGAAATCCTCCATTTCCTTTTGTGAATTACCTGTATCCTTCCACCGCCAGCAATAGCACCACAATGTCGAACATCAACTGGACGAAACAAGTAATGAATGTTTTTGAGGAATATTTTGGTGCTTATCCTTACAGAAACGAAAAATACGGACATATGGAATTTGGCTGGGGTGGCGGAATGGAGCACTCTACCATGTCGTCTATGGGTGCTTGGGGCAGAGGCATTATTGCCCATGAACTCGCCCATCAATGGTTTGGCGATAAAGTAACCTGCGGTGCATGGAACGATATCTGGCTTAATGAAGGTTTTGCGACTTTCGGTGAACATTTGGCAAATGAAAAACTGTTGATGAGCAATGCGCAGTTTATGAATTATCTTGCTTCTGAAATGAACTACATCACTGGTTCTGCAAGTGGATCCGTATATGTCTCCGACGGAAGCCTCTCCAGTGTAAATACCATTTTCAACGGCCGCCTCAGCTACTCCAAAGGAGGGTATGTTGTAAGGATGCTGAAGTGGGTTTTGGGTGAAGATGCATTTTACAGTGCGCTGAAAGAGTATCACAACCGTCCCAATTTGGCTTACAATTATGCGGTTACTACAGATCTTAAAAACTCACTGTTACAGTCCACTGGAATTGATTTGACCAATTTTTTTAATGACTGGATCTACGGTCAGGGATACCCCACCTATCAAATTCGATGGAACCAAACTGCTGACCAAAATTTAGTCATCAAAGCAGCACAAACGCAAAGCCATTCTTCAGTGAGTTTCTTCGAAATGCCACTTCCAATCAAGGTCAATGGTACTGGAGGGCAGGTTGCCTATCTCAAGTTGGATCACAACAGCAATAATCAGGTTTTTACCAATCAAATTAACTTTCCGGTAAGCAGTATCCAGTTCAATTATGAATATCAAATCATACAGCGTAATTCTACGGTCACCAAGGATACTTCACTTATGGCCGTCAACAATGAGCAGAAAGATGCCATCAAAATCTATCCAAATCCGGTGAAAAATGAACTGAACATTTCAGGCATTAAAGGAAAGCAATCATACGAAATTTTCAGTATTGATGGTCAGTTGGTGAAAACAGGAACCTACACTGGGACGCAAAAAATTGATGCGTCGGCACTTACCAAAGGTATTTACCTGATCAAGATTGGGGAAGCACAGATAAAATTTGTAAAAGAATAAATTCAATCTTTGTTTTAACTTCAAAAGCGCTCATAAATGAGTGCTTTTTTTGTAATTTAGCCCACAATAAAACCCCTCAATCATCATGATTTCTACCACCTATTTGGAAACACTGCACAACGAATTGCAAAATATAAAAAACGACGGTTTGTTCAAAACCGAAAGAATCATCACATCGCAACAATCTGCAGTCATTGAAGCGAATGGTAAAAAGCTGCTGAATTTTTGTGCTAATAATTACCTGGGACTTTCCAACCATCCATTGGTGATGAAGGCATCACAGGAAATGATTGATAAGCGCGGCTATGGTATGTCATCGGTCCGTTTTATCTGCGGAACACAGGATATTCATAAAGAATTGGAAGCCAAAATTTCTCAGTTCTTAGGAATGGAAGATACCATTTTGTATGCTGCGTGTTTCGATGCAAATGGTGGTGTTTTCGAGCCCCTATTTTCGGAGGAGGATGCTATTATTTCAGATGAGTTGAATCATGCATCCATCATTGATGGCGTGCGGCTTTGCAAAGCATCAAGATATCGCTATAAGAACAATGATATGGCTGATCTGGAGGCACAACTGAAGACGGCAGCGGAGAAGAATCATCGTTTTCGGATTATTGTAACTGATGGTGTATTTTCTATGGATGGTATTGTTGCCAATTTGAAAGGTGTTTGCGATCTTGCAGAAAAATACGACTGCCTGGTTATGGTGGACGATTCGCACGCAACAGGATTTATCGGTAAAACGGGTCGTGGTACCCATGAAGCCAATGAGGTAATGGGCAGGGTTGATATCATTACGTCAACCTTAGGAAAAGCATTAGGCGGTGCTTTGGGCGGATTCACTTCAGGTAAAAAAGAAATCATTGACATGTTGCGCCAGCGTTCTCGTCCGTATCTTTTTTCTAATTCTTTGGCGCCCGGAATTGTGGGTGCTGCACTGAAAGTGTTAGATATGATTTCAGACGATACCTCATTGCGCGATCAGGTAATGCAGAATGCCGATTACTTCCGAACTCAGATGAAAGCCAAAGGATTTGATATTCCTGATGGAGATGCCGCAATTGTTCCGGTAATGCTTTACGATGCGCCTTTATCACAGAAAATGGCAGAAAGGTTGATGGATGAAGGCATTTATGTGATCGGGTTTTTCTATCCCGTTGTGCCAAAAGGGAAAGCCAGAATTCGGGTGCAGTTGTCGGCAGCTCATACCCGGGAACATTTGGATCATGCGATTGCTGCATTCGAGAAAGTGGGCAAAGAACTTGGCGTTATTTCCTAAAATGTATGTTTTCGAAGCAAGAAGCACAGCAACTTAAAAAGGAATTCTGGACGGCATTCGGAAAAAGTTTTCCCCGAAAATGGATTTTGTATGATACCAAAATCAAAGATTTTTCTTTTAAATTTTTGGCAGATCATAAGAAAGCTGAAGTGGCACTCGATATTGAAATGAAAGAAGAGCTTTTTCGAAATGCGTATTACGAGAAGATTTGGTCTTTAGAGCTTTTGTTGCAGGATGAAATAGGAGCATTCAATAAGGATGAATTTTATACGCTAGATCATGGTAAAGTGATTTCCAGAATTTGGGTCACCAAAGAGAATGTTTCTATTTTCAACAAAAATTCGTGGCGAGAAATCTTCGAATTTTTTGTAGATAAAATGGACGGCTTCGAGAGGTTTTATCGCGAATATGAAGATTTTATAAAAGATGTGTAACGATAACACCTATTCTTTTGAGCGGCAAATTTTTGTTTTCTCTGCTCGATTTATCTATCCAAATTTCCTCTTCCTTAACCAATAAAACAATCCTCCTAAAGCGGCAGCAATACCAACGGGCAGTAAAAGATTGAGCCATTGCCAATTGGTTTTTTCTTCATCAATTCGTTGGCGATCGAGGAGTCGGGCTTCAATATTTCTGTTCCGAAGTTCCATAAGATTAGCATCGTCCAGCAAAAAATCGAGTGCATTGCGCAGAAACTGTTCGTTGCCATAGCGTTGCTTAGTGAGCAAATCCTCGCCAAGTGGCAAAGCTTTTCCTTTGTATATTTGATTTCTTCCCACATCGCCGTCGGCAATAACGATCATTTTGTTTTCCGGACTTTGAGCTTTAAAACCGGGATACGTATTTCTTTCGCTGCGCTGTGCATAGGCAGAAGTGAATTTTCCTTGTAAGCTCACCGCAAAAATTTTAGGGGCACTGGGCTTGTCGAATTCGCTCAGCGAGTCGGCACGCACAATTTCGGCCAGTGCTACATAATTCGGAACTTGCTTGATATTGGTGCGTTCGCTCGATTGAAACAGCACATTGGTCTTAATTCCTTTTCGTCCTAAAGTATCGATCGACGTTGGGAATTCAAACTTTACGGGGTTGATATTTTTTGTGATCGGATTTTTATTCTCCGCAATGCCAAGTGGGAAATAGGGCCAAAGAAAACTGCTGTACTGTGGATTTCCTGCAATTTCACCCGATACAATTCTGATGAGTGCCGATTTCTTCATGTCTTTCACCAAGCCCGAATTAATCCGCAAGCCATAATTGAAGAAGAAATCGCCCAAGTTTGTATCAGTTGGGTAAGCCATTATTTTTTTTGATTGGAACAACGTGTCCATTTCGGCATTCACGGCATCAATCATCCAGAGGGTTTTGCCGCCATTCATGATGTATTGATCCAGAATGACTTTTTCGTTATCGGTGAAAGGTTTGCGCGGTTTGGCAATCACCAAAGCATCCATTTTTTTCAGCTGCGGAACATCGGCTAAGGTAAGGTCTTTGCCATTGGCGGGAATAACAGGTCCCGCATTATAATTTTCTAGGGTCATTTGCATAAAACCCTGAAACTGATCCGGGCTTAGCTCGTCCTGATTGATCAGTACACCGACATTCTTTTTGTGTTCTTCGGTAATGGCTTTAATATTGGATGCAAAATTATATTCCAAGTTTTCGATGGATTTGCTGAGTTGTTCTGATGCCTCAATTCCACTCTGATTAATAATGAGCGGTATGGAAGTTCCATAATTATCATATTTCAACGCAGCGTAAGGAAACATTACGATTTCAGAGATTTTTCCGTCTTTCATTTCCGGAAGAATCGAAGGTTGCATTCCCATCGCAGCCAGCGTGTCTTTTGACATTTTTCCTTTAATAGGATCGATGAATTTGTAATCTATTTTTGGGTTGATTTGTCGAAATTCTTCCAGTATAAATTTTGTTTCGTTCTGCAACTGACGGAAACTGGCCGGGAAATCGCCTTCCAGATAGACATCAACTGACAGGGGTTTGCCCACTGATTTCAGAATTTTTATCGTAGATGGTGAAAGCGTATATCTCTTTTCCTGTGTAAGATCGACTCGCTTATTAAAAAGTCCGAAAACTCCCAGCATCAGCAGAAGTAAGAGTATAAGGGGAAATATATTCTTTTTGTTCATGGCTTAAAGATTACTTTTTCTTTTGGACGAATTTAGTGGCCAAAAAAAGACAAATGACGATAATCAGCATAAAGTAACACACATCCTGAAGGTCGATAAGCCCCCGCGTAAATGCTAAAAAATGCTGGTAAAAGCCCAGTTTTGAAAGGAAATAGTCAGCGCCGCCCAACAGTTTGTAGTTGGCCAGTTGCTCTATTCCAAAATAGAAAATAAAGCACAGGAAAACGCCGGATAAGTAGGCGACGATTTGGTTTTGGGTAAACGAAGAAGCCAAAATACCAACTGCGGAAAAAGTTGCAGTCAGGATGATAAGTCCCAAGTAACTTCCGGCGGTAGCACCCAAATCAATGTTTCCTGCCGGAACCCCCAAAATGTAAACGGTGTACAGATATACCAGTGAAGGCAGCAAGCAGGCCACTCCTACGAGTAGAATTGCGAAGTATTTCCCCAGGATAATTTCCGAAACTTTCACGGGTTGTGCAAAGAGCCAGTATAAAGTTCCGCTTTGCTGTTCTTCAGCAATGCTTTTCATCGAAATTGCCGGGATAAGAAACATCAGCAACCAAGGTGCAAGTACAAAATAACTTTGCAAAGATGCGGTGCCAATCTCGAAAATATTTGAATCGTTTTCGAAAAAAAATAAAAAGAGCGTCCCGATAATACTGAAAGCCGCAATGATGATCCACGCGCTCCAATTTCCGAAATAGCTCCACAGTTCTTTTTTTAATATTGCAATCATAATACAGGTCGGGAGGTTGAGTGTCGTTCTCGCAATTTATTTTTTACTTTTATTCACCAGTTTCACGGTGGCCATAATCAATACCACCAAAACGAGAAAACCTACAGTTAATTGCCACCAGTAGGTGATCACCATTGATTTAAGCACCACTGTAAAAACAACAAGAAACAAAATAAAGGTGGCAATTTCGTTTTGCTGACGCAGCTTGATGTTTTTAATAGGTAAAGGTTGGCCATCCAGACTTTTCAGTTGCAGTACCTTCTTCCAGCACCAAAAGTGGTACGCAAGCAAAGCGATTAAAAAGCTAAGTTTTAGATGAAACCATGCCATTTTCATTAATCCCGAATTCAGCACCAACATCACCAAACCGCTGATCAGCATGATGATTCCTGCTGGCACAACGATAATGTTCCAGAGCCGACGTGCCATAAAAGTATACTGCTTTCGAAGGATTTGCTTTTTTACTTCATCGAAAACATCTGTATCCTTATAATAAACAAAAAGCCGAACCAAATAGAAAATCCCGGCAAAATAGCTCACCATAAAAATAATATGAACCGCTTTGATGATCGTGTAAAGCATGTGAAAAATTTAGCTGCAAAGATAATTAAACATATTGAACATTGATGTAGAAGGATTGATGTTATATAATGTTAAAATAATAGAGATTGTGATTTATATCAATATTATTTTGTTTTTTTGTGCATTCAAAAAAAATTTAAAAAAATATTTAATTGTTATGAAGAGAATTTTCCAATTGTGTTTCAGTTTGGCAATTTTTTCTGTAGGTTTTTCTCAGAATCTGAGGCCTGTAGCACAGAAAGTTAAAAATTCACAAACTGCAAAGAAAACGTTTGTAAAGTACGATCTCTTTACTGTTGATCGGTCCGCCAATAGGCAAGCGGCATATAACGCTGCTGCAGAGGGCATTACGGTAATGCAACTCAAGAAATCTGAAGTGCAGCGCATCAATGCTGAACGACCAGAGGCGCTTGAAATGTCTTTCCCGTTCGAAGGACAAAATGTAACAGTAGAGCTGGTTAGAAATAATTTTCTAACTCATGATTTTGCGGTAACTACTGAAAAAGGTGCGGCCAGCTACACGCCCGGGGTTTACTACCAGGGAATTGTGAAAGGTGATAATGAATCCCTTGTTGCAGTAAGCTTCTTTAACGACGAAATGATGGGGGTAACTTCCATCAAAGATGTTGGTAATGTGGTTTTAGGAAAAGCCAAGAACTCCGAGGATTACGTTTCATATAATGACCAAAAGTTGAAGGGAAGCAATCCTTTCACTTGTGGTGTTGATGAGTTGCCACAAAATGGCACTTCAGCACCTTCTTTTGATCCTTCAACAATGACAAGTCCAATGACCACGAACTGTGTGAGGATTTATTATGAAGTTGGGTATGGACCTTATACACAAAACGGATCCAATGTAACGACTGCTACCAACTGGGTAACCGCCATGCACAACAATATCTCTACTCTTTATGCCAACGACGGTATTACCGTGGCATTAAGCAGTGTAATGGTATGGACTACGCTAGATCCTTATACAGGTGAACCTAACCAGATCTTAAATCAATTCAGAGCAACAAGAACTTCTTTCAACGGAGATGTGGCTCAATTGGTTAGAAATCCTGCAACAACCAGTATCGCATATTTGGATACACTCTGTACTTCTTCCAATTATTCCTACTCGGGCGTAAACTTCCAGTATCAGAATGTACCTACTTATTCTTGGAATATTGAAGCAATGACCCACGAAATTGGGCACAACCTTGGATCGCCACATACCCATGCCTGCAAATGGAATGGTAATAATACAGCCATTGACGGTTGCGGACCTGCTTCCGGAAATAACGAAGGATGTAACGGGCCTCTTCCTGGAAAAGGGGGAACCATCATGAGTTACTGTCACTTGGTTTCTTCAGTAGGGATTAATTTTGCGAATGGTTTCGGACCACAACCTGGTGCGCTAATCCGAAGCAGAATCAACAGCAGTTCGTGTTTAGGAACAGATTGCGTAAATCCTTGTTCTGCAACAGCTACAGGTTTCGTAGTCAATACCGTAACTGCTAATTCTTTAAAAGCTACCATTACAGATACAGTTGGGACAAGCTGGAGATATACCTTGTCGAAAACTGATGGTACTGTAGTAGAAACAGGAGTAACGAATAACAAAGTATTGAATTTAAGCAATCTTTCTCCGGGAAAATTCTATTATATAGCAGTAGGTCCTGAATGTACGGCGGCATCCGCTTATCAGTTTAGATCGTTAATTTTAACCGATGCAGATTGGTGTTCAGGTGTTGTATTTACAGATTCAGGAGGTGAAACAGGAAATTATGGTGATGCCGAAAACTGGTATAAAACGTTTTATCCTACCAATGCTGGTGATAAATTGAAGTTGACTTTCAGCGAATTCAATACAGAAGTGTCAACCGATTATATGATTGTTTATAATGGCCCTAGTTTATCCTCACCACGATTCCCAGGTCCTGGTACCCAAAGTGGAACCACCATTCCTGGTCCTTATCAATCAACGCATGCAACAGGTGCAATCACAGTAAGATTTATTTCTAACGGATCTGGTAACAACACTGGTTGGAAAGGTACTTTTGAGTGTGTTACTTTAGGAACTAAAGAAGCTTCTGCAGACAAAAATGTTGTGATTTATGCAGGCACTGCTAAAGGAGCGTTTACCATTAGTTCAACCGACAAGATTCTTTCTTGGCAAGTATATGACGCTTCTGGTAAAACGGTGAAAACATCTGGAAAAGTAAGTTCAACTGATGAAAAACTTGATCTGGCCAACGCTCCAGCGGGAACGTATGTTGTATCTGTTACCACTGATAAAGGAACAGTTACTAAAAAGATTGTGAGATAATTCTCATATGATCAACTATCATAGCCGGCTCATTTTTGGGCCGGTTTTTTTTATATCTTGATTCTTGATTTAGATAATAAATGGAAAATTATACTGATTACTCATTTATTTTTAGTTTTTTTGTAATTATTAAATCAAACCTTTATCATAATGAAAAAAATTCTACAATTTAGTTTTGTTCTGATGTTTTTTGGTTGGGGATTTTCCCAGCAACTAAAGCCAATTGCAGAGAAAGTAAGACATACCAAGGCCGACAAGAAAACCTTTGTCAAGTACAATCTTTTCTCAGAGGATCTTGCTGCAACAAAACGCTCGAAGTACCAAAAAGCGGCAGAAGGAATTACGGTGATGAAATTAGACCGTGCAGAAATTCAACGGATAACCTCAGAAAAACCGGAAGCCATCGAAATCAGTTTTCCATTCGATGGAAAAACCATTGCATTGGAACTGGTGAAAAACAAATTCTTCACGCAGGATTTCAAAGTGAACACTGACAAAGGGTATGTCAATTACGATGCGGGTGCATACTACCAGGGAATTGTGAAAGGCGATGATGAATCTATAGTAGCCATCAGTTTTTTCAAAGATGATGTAGTGGGTGTTTCTTCCATTAAAAACATAGGCAACATCGTGATTGGTAAAACGAAAGATTCTGGAGATTATGTTTCCTATAATGATCAAAATCTGAAGGGTGAAAATCCATTTTCATGCTCAGCAGACGAACTTCCGGAAAATAAGGCATCCCAGATTTCATTTGATCCCAATACGGTTTCCTCGAAGGCCACAGCCAACTGCGTTCGAATCTATTATGAAGCAGGATATGGGCCCTATACCCAGAACGGATCAAACGTTACCACAACCGTCAATTGGGTTACTGCCATGCACAACAACATCTCGACACTGTATGCCAACGATGGAATTACCGTTTCCCTCAGCGAAGTTTTTGTCTGGACAAGTACAGACCCTTTTACGGGAACACCATCTCAGATATTGAACAAGTTCAGAAATTATCGAACCTCCTTTAATGGCGATGTGGCACAACTCCTCAGAAATCCTGCTACCACCAGTATTGCATGGGTGAATGCGCTTTGCTCGACGTACAAATACTCCTATTCCGGTGTTAATTTTGCTTACTCCGACGTTCCAACGTATTCATGGAATATAGAAGCAATGACCCATGAAATTGGTCATAACTTAGGTTCTCCACATACCCACGCCTGTGCATGGAATGGAAATAATACCGCAATAGACGGATGTGGTCCTGCTTCAGGCAATAATGAAGGTTGCAATGCAGCCCTTCCAACCAATGGTGGTACTATTATGAGTTACTGCCACTTAGTAAGTTCTGTCGGTATTAATTTTGCCAACGGATTTGGTGTTCAACCGGGAGCTTTAATTCGAAATACAGTCAATTCAAAAGGTTGCCTCGGAACCAATTGTGTGAATTCATGCTCATCCACCATTACCGGTTTGGAGATGACTAATATTGGACGAACTTCTGCCACCGTTACGATAGTTGATAATGCGGGTACAAATTGGAAATACAGAGTGAAAAAAAATGATGGTACGGTACTGACTTCGGGAACGACAACCAACAAAGCTATTACCATCAACGGGCTACAAGCCAATAGCTATTATAAAATTCAGTTGGGTACCGATTGTTCCGGCCCTGATGCGTTTGCCTACGAGCAAACTATTCTTACCGACGCACTGTGGTGTTCAGGTGCAGTATTTACTGACACAGGTGGAGTGAGTGGCAACTATGGCGATACCGAGACTATTGTGAAAACTTTTTATCCAAGTAGTAGCGGGGCAAAGCTAAAGATGACCTTTACGGAGTTTGAAACCGAAGACGGATACGATTTTATGGATGTCTACAATGGTCCAAGTACATCATCTCCGTTATTTGCTAACGGCAGTCAGCTGAGTGGTTCAGCCATTCCTGGTCCGTTTACATCTACGCATTCAACAGGTGCCATTACGGTGAAATTTATGTCGGATCCTGCCCTTAATATGGCGGGCTGGAAAGCAACTTTCGATTGTTCGTCACTTGCTGTAGGTGAAAATACTGCCGCTGCGTCGGTTCATATTTCTGCAGTAAGAAACGGAGTATTCCAGCTTTCTTCCGGATCACCGATTCTTACCTATAAAGTGTATGATGCGTCAGGTAAACACATCCGAAATGCTGAGAAGCTTAATAAAAATGTTGAGGAAATTGACCTCGCCACCGCACCTCGCGGAACATATTTGGTAGTGGTTACCACAAAAAATGAAACTGTCACTAAGAAAATTGTCCGCTAATTAACGGAATGAATACAGAAACAGCCGGCTTCCAAAGTCGGCTGTTTCTTTTTATAGCAGCTCTATGAAAATGTTTTCGCCCACCTTCATGCCCAATAACGTTTTGGCCCCGCTGTGGCTATTTCCTTTGTAAATGGTGAGTTCAAGAAGACCGGCATCGTTGATGATGGCGGCAGATTTACCATGGAATTCGTGTTCATTTTCCCAAAGGTTGACCACGTCGGTGTACTGATTGTAGATCTTGGTAAGTGCAAGATTCCGGAATTTCAGCATAAAGTTGTCCAGCACAATTCCCTGCTGTTCCAAGAATTTCTTGCTGATATTGGATACCGCATTGCCGAAGTTATCAATATACATAATTTCGCCTATCACCATTTTTTCACCTTCGTTAAACACTGGTTTGGGGAACGATAGTTGTTTGGGCGATTTAAATTTTCTTCCAATCACTTCTGGTAAACCACCATTTTGAAGGTGAACGGCAACGGGGGCGAAAATATCGGTTGAGGTCAGCTTTACTTCATCATCAAATCGGTTGTTGAATGTTATTTCGTAAATGGCATCGGGTTTTTGATCGAAAAAAATTAAGCTCAAAACACCATTGTCGGCCGCAATAAAATAATGACCGTCTGCCTTGTAAAGAATGCATTTTCGTTCTTTGTGGTAAAAACTGTCCACCGAGATAATATGAACGGTTCCTTTTGGGAAAAAAGGGTAGGCATTTCGCACAATATAGGCCGTCTGCAAAAGGTTATAGGCCTGTATTTCGTGGGACAAATCTACAATTTGTACATCTTCTTTTAAGCTCAGGATTTTCCCCTTCACCGCAGCTACTCTGTGATCAACCAAGCCATAATCGGAAGTAAGGGTAATAACTGCCATTAAGAAATATTGAATGCTGCAAATTTAAGGTAAAAAATGGTTTTTTCCTTAATGTGGAAAAGTTAAAGCCCGTCATTCAAAATAAAATTGATACTTTTAAGAAATAATATTACAAAACCGATGTTTGAGCTTAACTATGAATTGACTGGCATTGATGCCAAAGTATTTTACGGTGTTAATAATCAATTTTTTAACCTTATAAAATCTTCTTTTCCCACGCTCAAGATTACAGGGCGTGATCATTTTATTTTTGCCATGGGAAACCAGGAAACACTGGATATTCTGCAGCTGAAACTTGACGATATTGTTAGTTTTATTTCGAAACACAATTCCATTACGCTAAAAGATTTGGAGAGCATCCTTAACCTCAAAGATGAAGCCGAAAAGCAACTGGTCTTTGATCAGGACATTATTGTAAAAGGTGTGAACGGAAAAGTGATCAAAGCCAAAACCACCAATCTGAAAAAATTGGTGAAGGAATCCGAAAAGAAAGACATGGTTTTTGCCATTGGCCCTGCAGGAACTGGAAAAACCTATACCAGTGTGGCACTCGCGGTGAAAGCGCTCAAGGAGAAAGAAGTGAAAAGAATTATTCTTACAAGACCCGCGGTAGAAGCCGGCGAAAGTTTAGGTTTTTTGCCGGGTGATCTTAAAGAAAAACTTGATCCCTACCTGCAGCCCTTATACGATGCATTGCGCGATATGATACCGCATGAAAAACTTGAGGGATTTATCGAGAAGAAAGTAATTGAGGTGGCACCACTGGCCTTTATGCGTGGAAGAACCCTCGATGAGGCATTTGTCATTCTGGATGAAGCACAAAATACCACTCATTCTCAAATGAAGATGTTTTTAACGAGAATGGGGATGAATGCCAAGTTCATCATTACAGGCGATCCCAGCCAGGTCGATTTACCAATGAAGCAGAAATCAGGTTTAAAGGAAGCAATGCGTATTCTGAAAGAGGTGGGTGAAATTGGATTTGTGCATTTGACGGAAGAGGATGTGGTACGGCATCCTGTGGTGAAGAAAATTATTCTTGCCTACGGTAAAGAGGAGAAAAGAATGCGCGATGAGTAAGAAATATAGGATGTTAGTACCCTTAAGGTCCTTTAATTTTTTTATGAAGTTTATTGGTATATCGGTATTTTTTTAATGAAATATTGTTAATAATTTGTTAATTAAAAAAATGTTTCTATATTTGCCCCGAGAATATTAAAAAAATTAATCATGAAAAAATTATTTTTAGTTGGTGCTTTGGCACTTTTCGGAGCTATGAATGCTCAAACATTCGGTTTAAAAGCTGGAATGAATGTAGCTAGTGTATCTAACGTACCAGGAAGTTCGTCAAAAATCGGATTCAATGCTGGAGCTTTTATGAATGCTCCTATTGCAACAGATTTCAGTATCCAACCTGAAGTTCTTTATAATTATAAAGGGGTTGCTGTATCTGGAGGAGATTTGAATCTTTCATACATTTCTGTTCCAGTAATGTTTCAGTACAATGCTCTTCCTCAGCTTTATTTAGAAGCAGGACCAGAATTCAGTTTGTTGGTTGCAGCAAACGCAAAGGGAGGAGGTTCTTCTGTTGATATTAAAGAAGCAATGAATACTTTCGATATTGGAATCGGAATTGGTGCAGGTTATTATTTTACACAGAGTATTGGTGCAACAGTAAGATATGTTGCGGGATTAACTAATGTATGGAAAGATAGTGCTGGTTCAGATTCAGGAAAAAATGGAGTTTTCCAAGTGGGTCTAGCATATAAATTTGCAAAATAGTTTTCCCAATCAATAGTAATATAATCCTGCCTTTGGCGGGATTTTTTTATTTACATGATTTATGTCATGCATTTTACTGATAGACATTTGCCCATTATCACTAGCTTTGCCGCAAATTTTAACAAAAATTTATGAAAAAATTATTATTAGCGAGTGCCATCGCACTTTTTGCATCAGTCAATGCACAAACGGAGAAAGGATCTTGGGTGGTTTCTGGTAAAACAGGAATTGGTTTCAATTCTGCGACTACCAAATTTTCGGCGCAGGGCCAATCGGTTGATGGTCCAGAAGTATCTTCTTTTTCCATTACTCCATCCGCTGGTTATTTTGTGATCAACAATTTGGCAGTAGGGTTAGATTTAAGTTATACTTCTACAAAAACTACTTTTAAGAATGATGAACTTGATGTGAATATCGATAATAAGCAGCAGATGTTTGCCGTATTGCCTAATGCCACTTATTACTTTGCAACTGCAAGTGCAGTTCGTCCTTATGTAGGAGCAGGAATTGGTTATGCCAGTGTTACTGGTACAAGTACTTTTGATGAAAAAGAATCAACAAGAGGTGGCTTAATGTGGGCTGCTAAAGGTGGAATCGTTTACCTTGTTAATTCAACCATCGGACTAGATCTTGGTGTAGGTTACAACAGCTTCCAATCAACAGAATCTGTTCAAAATATTGATATAAAAACGACAGTTAATACGTTGGCAGTAGCAGGTGGTATTTCTTTCTTCTTTAAATAAGAAAAAGTTTTCACTCACTAGAACATAAATCCCGAATCAACAACTGATTCGGGATTTTTTAATGCATAATTTTTTGAATATTCGGCTACAATTTTATTGCTTTCCGAATAGGTTACCGCCCATTCCAGGCATTTTCGGCATGCCTTTGCTCATCATTTCCATCATTTGTTTTCCTTGTGGACCCTGCATCATTTTCATCATTTTGCCCATTTGTTCAAACTGTTTCATCAATTGGTTTACATCCTCGATTTTTCTTCCTGCGCCTTTAGCGATTCTGTTTTTTCTTTGAGTGTTAATAATTGAGGGTCTACGTCGCTCATCTGGAGTCATTGAGTGAATAATGGCTTCAATATGTTTAAAGGCATCATCATTGATGTCTACATCTTTAATGGCTTTACCAACACCGGGAATCATGCCCATCAAATCCTTCATATTCCCCATTTTTTTGATCTGATTGATCTGTTTCAGGAAGTCATCGAAACCGAATTCGTTTTTGGCAATTTTCTTGTGAAGTTTTTTGGCTTCTTCTTCGTCAAACTGCTCCTGCGCTCGTTCTACCAAAGAAACAACGTCACCCATTCCTAAGATTCTATCGGCCATCCTTTCAGGATAGAACAAATCAAGAGCTTCCATTTTTTCACCTGTTGAGATAAACTTAATGGGTTTCTCTACCACAGAACGTATCGTCAAAGCTGCACCACCACGGGTATCACCATCTAACTTGGTGAGTACGACCCCATCAAAATTAAGGGCATCGTTGAAAGTCTTTGCTGTGTTCACCGCATCTTGCCCGGTCATAGAATCCACAACAAAAAGAGTCTCGTCTGGTTTAATGAAATAGTGGACCGATTTAATTTCATTCATCATCTGCTCGTCCACAGCCAAACGACCAGCGGTATCCACAATCACAACATCGTAATTATTTTCCTTCGCATATTTCACTGCATTTTCTGCAATTGCTGAAGGGTTGGTTGCGCCTTCCTCAGTGTACACCGGCACGCCAATTTGCTCGCCAAGGATTTTAAGCTGATCAATAGCTGCAGGTCTGTAAACATCACAAGCCACCAAAAGTGGTTTTTTGTTTCGTTTCTGCTTGAGATAATTGGCAAGCTTTCCCGCAAAAGTTGTTTTACCTGAACCCTGAAGCCCGGCAATCAGAATAACCGATGGTTTCCCGGAAAGATTAATTCCCTCCTGCGTTCCACCCATCAAATCGACCAGTTCATCATGCACAATTTTGGTCATCAGCTGACCCGGTGTTAAACTGGTAAGTACGTTTTGTCCTAATGCTTTGTCCTGCATCCGCTTGGTTAAATCCTTTGCGACTTTGTAGTTCACATCGGCATCCACCAATGCACGTCGAATTTCCTTAACGGTTTCGGCAACGTTAATCTCGGTTATTTTTCCGCGCCCCGAAATATTGTGTAGGGCTTTGTCTAATTTATCCTGTAAACTGTTGAACATTATTTTTTGTTTGAGATTTGCAAAAATAAGGAATTTCGCCGGATTTTTTTCATCAGCAAATGTGGGAACTAAATTATGGTCAAAATGCCAACGTTCTGATGGTCTTAAAATTATTATTCACTATTTTTGTACTTACAAAATGACAAATAAAGATTCCAACAAAGAAGGATTTAGTACCGAAGACGAAAAAAAATTCGCCAGCAACAGCTTGCGCCAGTATGGTGTTTATTCCGGAATCGTTTTCCAGATGCTTGCCACAATGGGTTTGTCTTTTTGGGGTGGCAAGAAACTCAATGATCATTTCGGAGTGGAAAACAATTTACTTACCGTAGGAATTGGTTTTTTAGGGATGGGTTTGGCATTTTACAATTTACTGAAACAACTGAAAAACGTGCAGAATGAAGATAAAAAGTAATACCTTATATATCATCCTGTATTTTTTGCTGTTTTTTGTGCATTTCGCCATTTGGCAATGGATGGGAGTAGGTTTTGAAACCACTTTTATCCGCTACTATCTTTTTCTTACGATTCTTTTTATGATGGTGATTACCATTTTGTCTATTGTGCGAAAAATTTATCCTACCTATATTGGTTTTGCATTCATGGGATTGGTGATGTTCAAGCTGATGGTGATGTTCCTGATCATGAAAAAATTAAACTTGAGCGAAGTCCCAAACTATAAATTGCAATTCATTATTCCTTATTTACTCTCACTTTTGCTGGAGACGCTTTATGCCGTTAAACTGATTCGGACAGAAGATTTTTCTCATTTAAAGAAAGAAGAAATGAAAGAGTGTGATGAAGAGGAACAGCAAAGTATATGATTTGGACATTTTGTCGTCTTTAAATAGAGAAATAGTTCGTTAAGCAACGATGAAAAATCAATGAAATTTGACTTTTTTATTCTGATTATTTGTACTATTTTTGCAAAACTTTAAAATAAGATATTCCCAATGCTGAAAAGAGTAGTACTTGTATTAGGTTTTTTATCGATATTTTCTGTGTCTAATGCGCAACATGAAGCAGCAGCAAGTGCTGAAGCACAGCACAGTACCGAAGCCACAAACCCACTTTCTGAGAAAGAAAAGTCATTAGAAGAAGTAAACGAATTCAAGCAGCATCATATTTTAGATTCGCACAGCTTCAATATTATGGTGGAGAAGAAAGCTGATGGTACTGAGCATCATATTGGTTTTCCGCTTCCGGTTATTTTTTATGATAAAGCCAATGGGTTGCATACTGCAATGAGTTCGGTTTTCGATCATGATCAGGTATTTGCAAGCAAAGGTGGCTATTACAAGCTTTTCCACGAGAAAATTTTGAAGACGGATGCAGCAGGAAATATAACAATGGATGAGCATCATCACGCAACCAACGAAAAAGTGTTGGATTTGTCGATTACGAAAAGTGCGTTAATGATTATCCTTACTGCTTTGTTGATGATTTGGATTTTTGGCTCGATGGCGCGTAATTATAAAAAATCTTTAGTGCCAACGGGTATCGGTAAACTTATGGAGCCCATGGTTCTTTTCGTACGCGACGAAATTGCAAAACCCAACATTGGGCACAACTATAAAAAGTACATGAGTTATTTGCTTACTGTATTTTTCTTTATCTTATTCCTCAATATTTTTGGTTTAATGCCATTCGGGATCAATGTTACAGGTAATATTGCTATTACTCTAGCGTTAGCGTTAATCACTTTTGTTATTACTCAGGTGACGGCAAACAAAAATTATTGGCAACACATTTTTTGGATGCCCGGTGTGCCGGTTCCCATGAAACTGGTTATGTTGCCTATTGAAGTTTTAGGATTGTTTATTAAACCATTTTCACTTTTAATACGACTTTTTGCTAACATGTCTGCGGGTCACTTAATCATCATGAGTTTGATTGGGTTGATCTATGTTTTCAAAAATGTAATAGCAGGAGTTGCCTTTCCTTTTTTAACATTTGTGTTGTATTTGCTGGAGGTTTTGGTTGCATTTCTTCAGGCCTATATTTTCACCATGTTGTCGGCAGTTTATTTTGGAATGGCCAACGAAGAACACGGACATGAAGGAGAAGAAGGAGAAATCGCTCATTAATAGCGGTAAACAAAAGTTTTCCCGAAATGGGATTAGATAGAAAAGACTAATTTTTTAAAATTATATATTATGGAAATGCCAAAAATCATTGGTGCAGGTTTAGTAGTAATCGGAACAGGGATCGGTATCGGTAAAATCGGTGCTGCTGCCTTGGAAGGTATGGCTAGACAACCAGAACAAGCTGGTAAACTTCAAACGGCGATGCTTATCGCTGCGGCACTTGTAGAAGGTGTTGCATTTGCTGCATTATTCGCAGTAAACTAAGAAGTTGCAAACAAAACTTTCATCTGCCGGCAACGGTTGGTTACGGCAGATGATCTTTTTTAAAAAATTAAAAACAACTACATTATTTTATTATAACTCATTATGGGATTATTAGAAAATTTTTCATCAGGTTTATTCATCATTCAGTCCTTAATTTTTATTGTTCTGATATTGGTACTTAAAAAATTCGCTTGGAAACCGATTATGGATGCCGTGAACGAAAGAGAAGTAACCATTGTAGACTCGCTGAACCAAGCTAAATTGGCAAAGCAGGAAGTGCAGAACCTTAAAGCCGAAAACGAAAATATTATTCGTGAAGCAAAAGTGGAGCGTGATAATATCCTGAAAGAAGCCAGAGAAATTAAAGATCGTATCGTTAATGAAGCAAAAGATGCTGCAAAAACCGAAGGCGATAAAATGATCGAGCAAGCCCGTCAGTCGATTCAGGCAGAGAAATCAGCAGCAATGGCCGATATCAAAAACCAGATTGGTGTACTTTCTGTCAATATTGCGGAAACCATCCTGAAACAAAAACTGGACAATGAGGGAGCTCAGAATGCTTTGGTAGAAAATATCCTTAACCAATCTAATCTGAACTAATAATGCTTACATCTAAAGTAGCAAAAAGATACGCGCAAGGATTGCTGAATTTCACACAGGAATTGGGAACAACCGATACTATTTTTAGTGAAATGGGTGATGTGGTGAAAACCATTGCCGGGTCTCGCGATTTTCAGAATTTCTTCAGCTCACCGATTATTGATGCCAAGAAGAAAACGGCGGCAGCCATCGAAATCTTCAAAGGATTTTCTCCGGTTACCCGTAATTTAATTAAACTGGTCATTATGCATGGTCGTGAATCACAATTGCAAAACATTGCACAAGAATTCATCAACAAAGTGGAAGACCTGCATGGTGTGCAGCGAGTAACACTTACTTCAGCAACACCGCTTTCGGAGGAAAATATTAGCAGTATTTTAAAATCGACCAGTCTGGTGAATCATGATAAAAATTTTGATCTGAAATCAATTATCAACCCGGAAATTTTGGGCGGTTATATCCTCAGGGTTGGTGATCAGCAGGTAGATGCATCTGTACGAACAGAGCTGAACAAACTTAAAAAGGAATTTCAATTAAATTAAGACAAAAACAACCATAAAATGGCAGAAATAAATCCGGCAGAAGTATCTGCAATTCTTAAACAGCAGTTGGCAAACTTCGACACACAAGCAAATGTGGAAGAAGTGGGTACAGTTTTGACCATCGGTGATGGTATTGCTTTGGTGTACGGTTTAGAAAACGTTCAGTACGGCGAATTAGTAAAATTCGAAAGTGGTATTGAAGGAATTGTATTGAACCTTGCTGAAGACAACGTAGGGGTTGCACTTCTTGGTGAATCCAAATTAGTGAAAGAAGGGGATACCGTAAACAGAACCAAGAGAATTTCTTCGATTAAAGTAGGAGAAGGAATGTTGGGTAGAGTAGTGGATACGCTTGGTAACCCAATCGACGGTAAAGGACCAATCACTGGTGAGCTGTATGAAATGCCATTAGAAAGAAAGGCACCTGGTGTAATTTTTCGTCAGCCGGTAAATGAGCCGCTTCAAACAGGTATTGTTGCCATTGACTCGATGATTCCGGTAGGAAGAGGACAAAGAGAACTAATCATCGGTGACCGCCAGACAGGAAAAACCACTGTGGCTATTGATACCATTCTTAACCAAAGAGAATTTTATGATGCAGGTCAACCCGTTTATTGTATCTACGTTGCAGTAGGTCAAAAAGGTTCCACCGTTGCACAAATTGTACAGACATTAGCCGATAAAGGAGCTTTGGCTTATACCATTGTGGTTGCAGCGAATGCTTCAGATCCTTCACCAATGCAGGTATATGCGCCAATGGCAGGAGCCGCAATTGGTGAGTATTTCCGTGATTCAGGAAGACCAGCACTTATTATTTATGATGATTTGTCTAAGCAAGCGGTAGCTTACCGTGAACTTTCTTTATTATTGAGAAGACCACCGGGTCGTGAAGCTTATCCTGGAGACGTTTTCTATCTTCACTCAAGATTATTGGAAAGAGCGGCAAAAGTTATTGGTGATGATACCATTGCATCGCAAATGAATGACTTGCCAGAATCCCTGAAACCCTTAGTGAAAGGTGGCGGATCATTGACGGCATTGCCTATTATCGAAACCCAGGCGGGTGACGTATCAGCATACATCCCAACCAACGTGATCTCGATTACGGATGGACAGATTTTCCTTGAGTCTGATTTGTTCAACTCAGGAGTTCGACCTGCTATCAATGTAGGTATCTCCGTTTCAAGGGTGGGTGGTAATGCACAGATTAAATCCATGAAAAAAGTTTCGGGTACTTTAAAATTAGATCAGGCACAATATAAAGAATTGGAAGCGTTTGCGAAATTCGGATCTGATCTTGATGCTTCTACACTCGCTGTTATTTCGAAAGGTGAGAAAAATGTGGAGATTCTTAAGCAGCCAGTTAATTCACCACTTCGGGTTGAGGATCAGGTAGCCATGGTGTATGCAGGTACCGAAAATCTGTTAAAGAATGTACCGGTGAAGAAGGTGAAAGAATTCATGAAAGAATATACAGAATTCCTTAAATCTAAACATCCAGAAACGATGGCAGCTATCAAAGCAGGTAAAATTGACAATGCAGTAACTGATGTGTTGAAAGCAACTGCTACAGATTTAGCTTCAAAGTACAATTAAAATTAGTTGAGGGTTATTGTTTGTTAATCAGCAAATTACATATTCTGTAGCAACCAAAAACCGACAACCAACAACTAAAGATATATGGCAAATTTAAAGGAAATACGCGGAAGAATTACTTCGATCTCATCGACGATGCAGATTACGAGTGCGATGAAGATGGTTTCGGCAGCAAAACTGAAGAAGGCAACCGATGCAATTGTAATGTTGAGACCTTATTCTGAAAAACTTCAGGAGATTATCGAGAATGTAGGGTCTTCCACTGATTTGGATGAAGTGGCCACTTACACTACGCCGCGCGAAGTGAAGAAAGTGCTTTTCATTGTGGTTACTTCCAACAAAGGACTTGCCGGTGCATTCAACTCCTCAGTGATAAAGGAATTGAATCATCAAATCAGTAATACGCATCATGAGGTTGAAATTCTTTCTGTAGGTAAAAAAGTGTACGATGCGGTGAGAAAGAACCGAACGGTATATGATAATCAAAGTGCTATTTTTGATGGCATGAGTTTCGGTGTCGTATCTCGGTTTATGGAGAAAGTGATGAAGGATTACCGCGAAGGAGTTTTCGATCAGGTTTTCGTTATTTACAATAAATTCATCAATGCTGCCACGCAAGAAGTAAAAACTGAACAGGTTTTACCTATAGCAATGAGCGACAAGAATATGGGAGCTAATACCGATTATATCTTTGAGCCCAATGCAAAAGAAATTTTGGAGGTACTGATTCCAAAATCAATTAAAACACAGGTTTACAAAGCTGTTTTAGATTCTGTTGCCTCAGAGCATGGTGCACGAATGACAGCAATGCACAAAGCAACAGATAATGCACAGGCGCTGAAAAACGATTTAGTGATTTATTACAATAAAGCGAGACAAGCAGCCATTACCAACGAGATTCTTGAGATTGTTGGTGGGGCAGAAGCACTCAATAACGGATAGAGACATTAATTGTATGAATATAAAACACTGGCATTGGCCGGTGTTTTTTTGTTTAAGGAGCAACAAATCTTGGTTAAAAGCCAGGATTAATTTTTCGATTTTACTAAAAAAATGGGTGAATTCACGGTATATCATTATCGGTGTTTGCAATACCTTTGTTTTCAAGAATCAAAAACGTTATACCATGAAAATTAAGCTACTTTTGTTAGTGCTTGCTTTGCTTTTCTTTCAGATGAGCTTTGCGCAGCAATCCGTCAACGCTTCAGGAGGCAATGTTTCCAATGCTTCGGGAAGTGTAAGTTATTCTATTGGGCAAGTCTTCTCCAAATCTTCCGCTTCTGCAACGCACTCTATAATTGAAGGCGTGCATCAGCCGTTCGAAATTTCTATTTTGGGTATTGATCAGTATCCTTCCATCAACTTAGAGATGAAGGTTTATCCTAATCCGACAGCATCACACTTGTTTTTGAATGTGGGGGGTGACCTTTCTAAAGAGATGAGCTATCAACTTTTTGATATATCTGGCAGAATGATTGACCAGCAAAAAGTGTTGCAGCGAGAAACAAAAATTGACCTTACAGCAAGAAACTCGGGAGTGTTTTTGCTTATTGTGACGAGTGGAAATCAAAAACTTAAAACCTTTAAAGTAATTAAAAACTAAAAAAATGACCATTATGAAAAAGATTCCTTTATTTATGAAAACCTTTATGGTTTTGTGGACGCTCACTTTAGCGAATGTCATCATGGCGCAGTCCCCTAATTTACTCAGTTATCAAGCCGTGGTGAGAAATGCAACCAACGGATTGATAGCTAATCAGGCCGTCGGCGTACGAATTACTGTTTTGCAAAATTCTGCCTCTGGAACCGAGGTTTACAAAGAAACTTTTGGTTCCACTACCAATGCCAACGGACTTTTATCTTTAAATATTGGAGGTGGTACCGTTGTTTCCGGAAATTTTTCGACAATAAACTGGGGCAGTGGACCTTATTTTGTAAAAACAGAGATTGATCCTGCCGGTGGAACATCCTATTCATTAACATCGACATCGCAGTTGCTAAGTGTTCCCTACGCATTAAGTGCGAAAACGGCTCAAACTGTTACAGGAATAGCAGGAACGACGAATAAAGTTGCAAAATTCACTCCATCGGGAACACAGTTGGGCGATTCTCAACTATTCGATGGTGCCACAGGAGTAGGTGTTGGTACTATTTTACCTGCGTATAAGTTAGATGTAGAACATTTGGGAAGCACTGGTGTCCGCAGCAGATCCACAAGTGGTTATTCTGTCATTGATATTGACGGATTTAATGGTGATGCCGCACTTCGCTTTGCCAGCAATGGGGTTAATAAATGGAACGTGAGGAACCAGCCTTCAACGGATGGTTTTCAAGTGACCGAATTGGGTGGTTTTGGTCAAAGATTTTTGATTCAGAGTGGAACCGGAAATGTAGCTGTCGGCGCTTCAGTACCGGCTTATAGATTGGATGTGGAGCATGCGGGCAGCACCGGAATTCGAAGTAAATCTACTAATGGATATTCTGTGATTGATATTGACGGATTTAATGGCGATGCCGCACTTCGTTTTGGTAATAATGGTGTCAATAAATGGAATCTCCGGAACCAACCCTCAACTGATGATTTCCAGCTTACTGAACTCGGCGGTCTTGGGCAAAGATTTTTAGTGCAAAGTGGAACAGGAAACGTGGCAATAGGCAATTTTGTACCCTCGTATAAATTTGATGTGGAACATGGAGGAAACACAGGAATCCGTAGCAGATCCCTTACCGGATATTCGATTATTGATATTGACGGGTTTAACGGTGATGCTGCACTTCGATTTGCCAGCAACGGAGTTAATCAGTGGAATGTGCGGAACCAGCCAACTACCGATAACTTTCAAATATTTGAATTAGGAGGCGGTGGTGAGCGGTTAGTTATACAGAATACAACAGGAAATGTGGGGGTTAATATGGCGACACCTACGGCAAGACTGCATGTTGGTGGTAATTTTACTGCAACTGGAGCAAAGGCATTTACCATTGATCATCCATTAGATCCTGAGAACAAATTGTTGCGACATTTTTCTATAGAAAGTAATGAGGTATTAAATGTGTATAGTGGTAATGCTAAAACCGATGCTTCTGGAAAAGTTATGGTTAAATTACCTGCATACTTTGATGCCATCAACAAAGACTTCAGATATCAGTTGACCGTCATTGGCACTTTTGCACAAGCTATTGTTTCAAAGAAAATAGCAGGTAATCAATTTGAAATCAGTACCAGTCAACCCAATGTGGAAGTAAGCTGGGAGGTAAAAGGTGTTCGTAATGATGCGTTTATGAAAAATGTCAATACCATGAAAGCTGAAGAGTCGAAACCAGCTGATATGGTCGGTAAGTACATTGAACCTAAAGCATACAATTTACCTGAAAGCAGAGGGGTAAATTTTGATTCAAAATCGCAAACAGAAAGTTCACTGAACTCAAAGACGGTACCCGCGCCAAGTAGAAATACAAGTGCAAATAGTGGTGGAAGTCTTGAAACGAAAAAAGCAGAACCTGTAAGGAAGGAAGTTAAAAAGACGACGGAAAAAACCTCCATCGACAATTAATGATAATAGTAATGTAAAATTTGATAAAGAATCTGCCTAAAAACAGATTCTTTTTTTACTTAAGTTTGCTGGTAAGAGGTTTCTAAAACTGTAAGAAATCAATTGTTTAATTTTCTCTATCTTTGTCACCAATATTTTAATTTCCCAAATGGACTCGGACGTCGTCAAGCTTTTGCTTGCATTATTTCTAGTATTACTCAATGGTTTTTTCGTAGCCGCAGAATTTTCTATCGTAAAAGTTCGCTATTCACAGATTCAGCTGAAAGCCGCTGATGGTAACAGATTGGCTAAGCAGGCAGAACATATTATTCAGAAACTTGATGCGTATCTTTCTGCAACTCAACTTGGTATTACCCTTGCTTCGCTTGCCTTAGGTTGGGTGGGCGAAAGTGCAATGCATCATGTTGTTGCCAATTTTCTGAATTATTTTAATTTTGAGAACATAAGTGAATCCACCATCACCACTATTTCTGTAGTGGTAAGTTTTATGCTCATTACGGTGATGCATATAGTGTTTGGTGAATTAATACCTAAGTCCATTGCGATTCGCAAGGCAGAGCCCACAGCGATGTTTATTGCCTATCCTTTAAGGATTTTCGCCACGGTTTTTCAGCCATTTATATGGACAATGAATTGGATGTCGAACGGTGCATTGCGGCTGATGAATATTCATCCGGCGGGAGAAGCAGATATTCATTCCACCGAGGAGTTGCAACTTTTGGTGAAGCAATCTGCAGATTCAGGTGAAATTGAAGAAGAGAATTACGAAATCATCAAAAATGCATTTGATTTTACAGACCATTCGGCTAAGCAAATCATGATTCCGCGGCAGAATATTTTATCTGTGGATATTGAAGAGCCGGTAGAGGAAATCATTTCAAAAATTATGGATGCGGGATATTCGCGATTGCCGGTTTATAAGGATTCCATCGATAACATTATTGGAGTTTTGTATGCCAAGGAAATCATCCGCGAGTATGTAAAAAGAAAGGGAGATCTTACCCATGAAGATTTAACGCATTTAATGCGTGAAGCTTTTTTTGTGGTGGGAAGCAAAAAGATATCAGACTTGCTGAAAGTTTTTCAACAGAAAAAACAGCATTTGGCTGTTGTTATTGATGAATTTGGTGGCACAGAAGGGATCATAACTCTTGAAGATATTTTGGAGGAATTGGTGGGTGAAATTCAGGATGAAGAAGATGATGAAGAAAAAATTGTAGACAAAGTAGGTGAAAATGTGTATTGGGTTAAGGCCACACAGCCACTCGACGAAATCAATGAATGTTTGCCAAAAGAATTTCCGCTGTCAGAAGACAATGAATACAATACGTTGGCCGGTTTCATTTTGCATGAATTGGAGGATATACCAGAAGAAAACCAGGAATTTGACATCAACGACTATCACTTTAAGATTTTGAAAATGAACAATAAAAGTGTAGATTTGGTGGAACTGATTTACGAAGAGCCCAGTATTATGGATAATATTGCCGAAGAAATTGGAGAGGCGTAGAGTGGCTGTTCAGTTGTAATATCACCAAAATGATTCTACCTATTTATTTTACCCGAAGTTACGAAGATCCTCAAAGGGAACATCAGGACGATGTTGCTGTATTGGAACTGGAAGACGAAGTGTATAAACTCGTTTTATGGAACGATGATGTGAACACTTTCGATTTTGTAATAGAATCCTTGATCGAGGTTTGTGGACACACACTTGAGCAGGCGGAACAATGTACGATCCTGGTGCATTATAAAGGAAAATGCACCGTGAAAACCGGTTCATTAGAAGTGTTGAAGCCCATGCACGAAAAATTATTGGCAAAAAGCTTAACATCCGAAATCGTGTAGCCACAAGAATTTCCATTTCATAATTTACCTTATCGACCATAATATGGATTCAATATTACTTATCATCATTGCAGCAACTGCTATCATTAGTTTTTTTGCGCTCAACAACCAGAATATTTTCAATAAATACAAGTTCAATGTAGGTGCAATTCTGAACAACAAAGAATACATACGGATTCTTTCTGCGGGTTTTCTGCACGCCGATTTTACCCATTTGTTGTTCAATATGATGACCCTCTATTTCTTTGGACCTATTGTTATACAGGCATTTGGTGAAATGGGATTTTTGGTCGTGTATTTCGGTTCCATCATTTTGGGCAATTTATTTTCGCTATATCTTTATAAAAATCAACTTTGGTATTCGGCAATTGGTGCTAGTGGCGGAGTTTCGGGCATCTTGTTCGCTTCCATTGCAATGATACCAGATTTAGGAATTTACTTTTTTTTCATCCCGATACCAATTCCGGGTTACATTTTCGGATTGTTGTATTTCGGATATTCCGTATACAGCATGCTGAACCCGCGCGAGTCGGATAATATCGGTCATGCCGCGCATTTGGGTGGTGCTTTTTTCGGTTTAGTATATGCGGTGGCGTTCCAGCCGGATCGGGCATTATCCAACGCCCCATTTTTAGGAATTATGGCTTTGCCACTATTGTATATGGCGTATCAGGTATTCGTCAAAAAGAGGATAGGATAACAGGTCTTAGAATTTAGGAGCAACAAAATTTGTATTTTTTCACTTCATGAGGTCCCGTTTTTCATTGCAATCTTTTTTTGTAATCCGTTACCGGAATCACAAAAAAGGATTTTCATTACAACCGGGGCTATAAGATCAGGCAGTTTGTTTTTCGAAGTTTTTACAAAATCACTTTTCGGCGCTCGCTTCGCTCGCGCCCATCCATTCATCCGCAACAAAAATTCTTTCATTAACATCAATGATGTTAACCAGCACTGATCAAAAAAACAAAATAGCGACTTAGCCAATACAAATTAGAAGTGATCCCTCATTTGACAAAGTAAACAAGATTAAGATCAGGGATATAGGTTTCAGCAAGTAAGCTTCGGTGTTAAGATAAACAAGATATTGTAAAAGTTTTCATGGTTATTAGTTCCACGAAGATACTTCATTACCTTCTGAGAAGAAATACCTTAAAAGAGGTATTTTTTAGTTCACCGCCGGTTCCTGCTGGCTGAGACAATGGAAACTTCCCAGTCCCCAGATAATATCGGTGGAATCTATGCCTACAACGGTTCTTTCGGGGAAACACTTCTGAATAATATCTAAAGCGATCGGATCTTTGTCGCAGCGGTAAGTCGGTACAATCACATGTTTGTTGGAAATGTAGAAATTCGCATACGAAGCCGGCAAACGCTGATCTTCCCAAATGACAGGATCAGGCATCGGAAGTTCAATAATGTTTAATGGTGTGCCATCCAACAATTTCATTTCCTTTAGTTGTTTCAAATTTTGCTGTAGAATTTCGTAATTGTCGTCTTCAGGGTTTTCTTCAACGACCGTCAAAACCGTATTTTCATTGACAAAACGAATGGTATCATCAACGTGGCCATCGGTGTCATCACCGACAATACCGTCATCTACCCAGAGAATCTGATCCACACCATAAAAATCTTTCAGATAACTTTCAATTTCTTCCTGATTGAACTGTGGATTCCGGTTCGGATTCAACAGGCAGGATTTTGAAGTAAGAATCGTTCCTTTTCCGTTGAATTCCACACTTCCGCCTTCCATGATGATGCCGGGATGAAAAACAGGAATTTCGAATTCTTTACCAATTCTGGTTGGCACGACATCATCCAGATCAAAAGGTGGATACTTTCCGCCCCATGCATTAAAATTCCAATCGACGATGATTTTCGGTTCTTCCGCTTCCGGGTTGACCAAAAAGGCAGGTCCATGATCGCGGCACCATGCATCGTTTGTCGGATTAAAATAAAATTCAATATTTTCCAGATGAGCTCCGGTTTGCAGAATACAATCCATTGCAAACTTGCGCATTTCTTCATCCCGAACGTTGATTCTTACAAATTCATCTTCGGAAATAATCTTGATAAATTCGCAATATTTAGGATAAATCGCATCAATTTTGCCCGGCCAGGATTCTTCTTTATGCGGCCACGCAAGCCAGGTTGCTTCGTGCGGTTCCCATTCTGCCGGAAAACGGTAGCCCTGAGATTTTGGGGTTTGATGGGTAATGTCAGATGATGGTTGACCAGATTGATATCGATTATTTGTCATTTTATTGTTCTTTTAAAACAAGCGGGATTAGTTATTGTCAAATTTTTTTAACTCGTTTTCAAGTTCTTCAATCGTTGGCAGACTGCTTTTCAGGTGATCAGGAATGCTTTCCACAAAGTTGATTTCGCTGATTCCAATAGGTTTGTTGATTCCTCTTAAAGCAAATTCTGCTTCAATATTATTTTTGTCTTTGCAAAGTAAAATTCCAATGGTTGGGTTGTCGTTTTCATCTTTTACCAAGCTGTCCACCGCTGAAAGATAAAAATTCAATTTCCCGGTATATTCTGGGATAAAACAAGTGTTTTTGAGTTCAATCACAATAAAACATTTCAGTCTTGTATGATAAAAAAGCAGATCAATAAAGTACTCTTTATCCGAAATTTTCAAGTGATATTGTGAGCCCACAAAGGCAAAGCCTTTTCCCAATTCCAGTAAAAATTTGGTAAGATGCTGGATGAGTTGATTTTCGATGTCTTTTTCTATGTAATTTTCATCCAATTGCAGAAAATCAAAAATATACGGATCTTTCAGTGTTTGATTGGCTAAATCGGAAAGTGGTTTTGGTAGTGTACTTTCAAAATTATTGATGGATTTCCCCTGTCGTTCGACGAGTTTATTCCGTATTTGAAGATCGAGAACATCTCTGCTCCAATTGTTTTCTATGCATTTTTGGGCATACCAAAAGCGCAGATTTTGATCCTTAATTTTTTCAATAAGCAGAATATTATGGCCCCACGGTAATTTTGCCACAGCTTGTGGCAAAATTGAATCCTCAGGATATTCACGGTAGAAAGCAAGCATTCTGCCTAAGTTTCTTTCCGAATAACCTTTCAAATCGGGAAACTCTCCTTTCAAATCTTTGGACAGTTGTGGTATTACCCCTGCTGACCATCCTTTTTTAGTCTGTTTTTGCGCAATAGATTTTCCGATCTGCCAATAAAGGCCAATCATTTCTGCATTTACCGCCAAAACCGCCCGAAGCTGCGAGCTCCGAATTTTTTGTTTAATATCTTTAAAAAGACTTTGGTAAATACTTGGTTCCATTATTTTTATTCATCAAAAATCAGACTTACCCTTATCGAAATCAAAATGCTTTGATGGATTGTCAATTCACATTCAAAATTTTCAAGGTCGGTCTTACGACTTGCAACTACAGAGTTTATTCCTCATCCAAAAACCGTTTGGTAATCGGCTGATATGAATCAATTCTTCTGTCGCGAAGGAAAGGCCAGTGTTTTCTGAAATAATCAGATTCGTTTAAATCCAGTTCTGTCACCACCACTTCTTCCTGATCGTGAGATCCCAGATAAAGTAGTTTTCCCTGCGCATTGGTAACGAAACTTCCGCCCCAGAATTTCATCGCGCCCTCCTGCTCAAAACCGACACGGTTTACGGAGACCACCGGAACTCCGTTGGCCACTGCATGCGAACGTTGAATGGTTTGCCAAGCGTTGTACTGATCTTTGTTGGTTTCTTCGTCTTGCGTAGTATCCCAACCAATTGCTGTTGGATAGAACATAATTTCTGCTCCTTTCAACGCGGTAATTCTGGATGCTTCCGGATACCATTGATCCCAGCAGATGAGAACACCGATGGCGGCAAACTTGGTTTTAAAAACTTTATAGCCCAAATCTCCAGGTGTAAAGTAAAACTTCTCGTAAAAGGCAGGATCATCCGGGATATGCATTTTGCGGTATTTTCCTAGATATGTTCCGTCAGCATCAATAACAGCGGTGGTATTGTGGTACAAACCTTGAGCGCGTTTTTCGAAAAGTGAGGCTATAATTACAACGCCTAATTCTTTTGCAACTTCAGAAAGAGCATCTGTTGAAGGACCGGGAATGGCTTCTGCCAATTCAAAATTATCATAATCTTCCACATCGCAGAAGTAAAGCGACGTGAACAATTCCTGCAAACAGACAATCTGTGCACCTTTTGCAGCAGCTTCTTTCACTTTTTCAATCGCTTTGGTTAGATTGGATGCTTTGTCGGCAACACAAGACATCTGAACGGTTCCTACTTTTACTTTTGACATTTTACTGATGATTTTATGCAAAAATAAGGTTTTATATTAAGCTGTATTAAGTCGTATAAAAATGAGCATAAAAAAACTTATCTTATTTATATTTAGTTTAAATAAGCATTATATTTGCACCTTAAAATTTTATACGATGATAAGAAAATCTGCCTTTATGTTGCTATGGATGTTGGCGTGCACAATGATGTTTGGGCAAACAAAAACAGAAAATATCAGCGGGCTTATTCAACAGCAGAATGGAGATCCGATGCCGGAAATTGCCGTTCAGATTGTGGAACTCGACAAACATACACTTACCGATACACAGGGGCGCTATCGTTTTACCGAAATTCCCAGCGGAGCTTATCATTTAAAAATTCAGGTTATTGGTGCCAAAGAAGTTCAGATTCCGTTTAGCGTTAAGGATGAGGATCGGGCCGTGGAAGTCAATTATCGGTTTGATAAAGAGAATATCGCCATGATTCAGGAGGTAAGAATACTAAAAGGAGTCAATAAATTTTCTGAAAAAGAAAGTCCGTATGTGGCTAAACTACCGCTGAAAAATTTGGAAAATCCGCAGGTGTACATCAGCGTACCCAAAGCACTTATCCAGGAACAGCTGGCAGAAGATATCGGAAGCATTACCAAAAACCTTCCCGGAGCCGGAATTCCTATGCTGGCGAACCAAGGTAGAGTAACCTTTTTGACCAGAGGTTTTTCCACGGAACCTATGGTGAGAAACGGGATTTCGGGATTTTCGTATACCACAATAGATCCTGTTAACCTGGAAAGAATTGAAGCAATTCGCGGTCCTTCCGGAACTTTGTTTGGTACCAACTTGGCCACTTATGGCGGACTTTTCAACAGGGTAACCAAGAAACCTTTCAACGATTTTGGTGGCGAAATATCTTACACAGGAGGCAGCTGGAATTATAATCGATTTACGGTGGACGTCAACACACCCGTGAATGCCAGCAAAACCGTACTTTTCCGGTTGAATGGTGCGACCACCTTTCAGAAAAGCTTTCAGGATTTAGGGTTTAAAAATAACGTAACCGTTGCGCCCAGCTTGTCCTATCAAATCACCGACCGGCTTTCCATCTTGTTTGATATTGAATATGGTCGTGAAAAAGGAACATCGGTCGTTCGGTTCAATCCATTCCTGAAAAGCAACAAAATTCAGTCTATTGCCGATATGAATTTTCCGTATAACAAATTATTCGGATCTAATGATATGCCCTACGAAACTGAAATGATGAACATCTTCACCCAGATGAATTACAAAATTTCGGATCAATGGGCTTCTCAGACGGTATTTTCAAGAGCCAGATCTACCATTGATGGCTACACAACGGCAATCACAGGAATGTCGGATACCACTGCAAGATTGCAGGTCACCAAAGGAAACACCAACTTTATTGCTACCAATATTCAACAGAATTTTATTGGTGATTTCCTGATTGCCGGCCACCGAAACCGACTGATTGTGGGAATGGATTATTATAACAATGCCAATAGCTTTGATCGTGTTGTAGTGAACGGAAAAACCTTTGATTTTACCAATCCTGCAGATGCCAATGCGGTTGCGAATCCTTCTTATTTTGATAATCAGATGGCCACCGGAACTGGAAGAGTTCAGAAGAATGGAGATAATAGCTATGCGGTCTATTTTTCGAATGTATTTAATGTAACAGATCAGTTTTTAGTGATGGCGAGTGTGCGTGGAGACCGCTATCAAAACTTGGGCGTTACCGACATTGCAAAAAATACCGAAACTGGTGCTTATTGGCAAACTAATTTTTCACCCAAATTAGGATTGGTGTATGAAGTGATTAAGAATAAAGTTTCCCTTTTTGGTAATTATATGAATGGTTTCACGAACGTAAGTGGTTCAGATTTTAGTGGCAATTCCTTCAAACCAGAACAGGCCAATCAGTATGAATTTGGGGTGAAAGGCGATTTATTAAATCATAAACTGGTGGGGACAGTAAGTTATTACAATATTCAAGTAAAAGATATGCTGAGAACTGATCCAGATCATGCGGATTTTAATATTCAGGACGGAACCCGCCTCAGCAAAGGTTTTGAGGTTGAATTTACCGCCAATCCTTTCAATGGATTCAATATTGTCGGCGGTTATACCTACAATGAATCGGAAATGACCAAGGCCGATAGCAGCGTCAATGGATTAAGACCCGGACTTTCGGGGCCATCCAATATGTATAATCTTTGGGCCAGCTATGAGATTCCATCTGGAAACCTTAAAGGTTTAGGCCTTGGTTTTGGAGGAATAAAAGGCAACGAATCCTTTCATACCAATACCACCACTGCGAAAGTCACCATTCCGGCATACACGGTTTTGGATGCTTCGCTTTTTTATAATCACAAAAAATTTCGGGTAGGGGTAAAGGTTAATAATCTCACCAATGAAAAAACGTGGTCGGTACGATTAACACCGCAAAACCCGACCAATGTGATGGGAAGCATCGATTTTAAATTTTAGATATCCTCTTAGTCACTCAAAGCTTAAAAACGTTTATAAAAACAACTATGGAAAAAATTAAAAATACACGATCTTTTATGCGGATTGTCCACAGGTATCTGGGATATTTTATGGCAGGAATTATGACAGTGTATGCATTCAGTGGAATTATTTTAATTTACAGAGATACCAATTTCCTGAAATCTGAAAAAGAATATCATAAAGTTCTTGACAAAAACCTCAACGAAAAACAACTGAAGACCGAGTTGAAAATGAAAGGTTTGGAAGTAACATCCGAGAAAGACAACGTTCTTTATTTTAAAGTTTTCAGGAAAAAGCTGTATCGGTTGAATACTAAGCTTTTATAGAGATAATCAAAGAAGTCAGGTAACGATTTGGTAACGGTGCTTATTGCTTTGCTTTTCAACGTGTTTCCGTTAGCTCAAAGCAAATATACAAAAATAGTAGGATAGGTTTTAATTTTCCTATCCTTTATTTATTACTCTTAAATATTTTTGATTCTTATGAATGCCTCCTAGAATAAAACATTAATTTCCTGATATTCCATTAACAAAAGTGTCTACGAATCCTATGATTTTATTTAGAATACGATCTCCGATTTCCTTAGATTTTAATACACTCGGTCTCCCTTCTTTTCGTAAATCCAAAATCTCTTTTCGTAAAGGTTCACGTTCTGTAAACAAATAATTCTCTATCAGTCTTTCCGTTTTTTCTTCGGAAAGATTTTCTGTCTTGACTAATTCCTGAAGTGCTTTTTCTTGCTCTATATTCCAAAATTTTTCAAACTCTTCTGGAATGGCATCCGTATCTTCGATATGTGGTAAACTTTCCTGAATAAATTTCTCAATCAATTCTCTTTTACTTCTTAATGATACTTCGGTATTCAGTAAATTGAAAATATCTTTTTCAATACTTTCTTTGTCTTTTGCACTATGTTTCGACTTGAATTTAATCAGTAACTGAAGTATGTAAGTTACATTGATCGTATCACGTCTTATCAATTCCAGTTCAAAATCTATATCATTAAGAATAGATGCTTTTTTAGACGGGTCAGTAGGATCAAGTCTTTCCTTCAAATCCAAATATTTACTGGTGTAATCTGCAAAAAGCTGTTCTTCCATCTGTAAATCATCCCAAGTAAATTCTGTATAATGACTCATTTTCTTGTGCAAACGCATCATGGCACGGAAAGCCAAAATAAATTGTAGCTGATCTTCTTCCGAATATAAGCCGTCAACAGATACTACTTCCGGAACGATTTCTAATAATCTCTGCGTGGCTTCGTTGAACTTTTCTACATACGCTTCGTATGGTTCTACAATAATCTCGTCAATTGCTTCTTTATTGCTGAATAAAGCGATAGCTTCGTCTGTCTTGTCTTTAAGGTTTCGGAAACATACAATATTTCCCTGTGTTTTATTCTTATCCAGAATACGATTGGTACGGCTAAATGCTTGTATCAATCCATGGTATTTCAAATTCTTATCAACGTATAAGGTGTTTAAATACTTACTGTCGAATCCAGTCAAAAACATATTGGCAACCAACAAAATATCCGTCTCATTTTGCTTTGATTTTTTGGCTACCGCATTGTAATAATTGTAAAATCCTTCGGTATCTTTTACATTCTGTTTCTCTCCAAATAATTCATTAAAGTCTTGCACATACGTTTCTAATAATTCCCTACGATGAGGCTTATAACCGTATACTGCTTGTGGTTCGGCAACCATTCCTAAGTGGGAATAAACAGCATCTTCTATTTCCTCTTCATTCTGAGCAAAACTAAAAATAGTCGCTATTTTTAAATCGTGCTGTCCCTCTTGTTTTTTACGCTTGAAAATTTCATAGTATTGAATGACCGAATCAATATCCTGTACACACATCATGGCACAAAATTTTCTGTTTTGCGTTTTCTGATCGTGGTATTGAATGATGTAATCTACAATGGCTTCCTTTCGTTCAGGTGCTTCAAAAACTTCCGTTTCGTTAATTTGCTCTACTTTTAAATCAATGATATGTTCTTTTTGTTTGAAAGTCTGAATGTATTCTACAGAAAACTTCAGTACATTCTCATCACGTATGGCATCTGTAATTACATATTTATGCAGACATTTTCCAAACAAACTTGCGGTTGTTTTTTCTCCATCTGCATTCTCTGCCAAAATAGGTGTGCCTGTAAAGCCGAACAGTTGGATATTGGTAAAATAATTGACAATGTTTTTGTGGGTATCACCAAATTGCGAACGATGGCATTCATCAAAGATAAAAACCATCCTTTCGTGCTGTATGGATTTCATTTTCGATAAGTTTCTCCCTGAAATCGCATTATTTAGCTTTTGAATAGTAGTAACGATGATGCGAATATTTGAGTCGTTAAATTTTCTTATCAAATCGTCTGTATTGGTTGCAGAACTTACTGACCCTTTGCTAAACTTATCGTACTCCTGATTGGTTTGATAGTCTAAATCTTTTCTATCTACCACAAAAACCACTTTTTTGATGGCTGGAATTTTGGATAGAATCTGACTGGATTTAAAACTAGTCAAGGTTTTACCACTTCCTGTTGTATGCCAGATGTAACCATTTTTTTCAATATTATAACCATTCAGTATTTCGTTTTCTTTTACCTTTTTGATAATACTTTCTACCGCATAATATTGGTATGGACGAAGTACCATCAGACGTTTGTCGGTTTCATTCAAAACTATGTATTTACATATCATTTTACTGATATGGCAAGGTTCTAAAAAAGAATCTGTAAAACCGTTTAAAATATTATTTAATGGATTATTTTGTTCGTCTGTCCAATGAAACGTTTGAAGATATTCCTGCTTATGTGTTCCAAAATTGCTGAAATATTTGGTATTAACACCATTGCTAATAACAAATAACTGTACAAAATGAAACAATCCTTTACCTGCCCCGAAACTGTGTTTTTGATAGCGGTTGATTTGGTTAAATGCTTCTTTCATTTCCAAGCCTCTTCGCTTCAGCTCGATTTGTACTAAAGGCAACCCATTCACCAATAAGGTAACATCATAACGGTTTTCGTATTTCCCTTCTTGTGTAATTTGATTGGTTACCTGATATTCGTTCTGACACCAATGTTCTACATTGAGAAATTCAAAATACAGGTTATCACCATTATCCCGAATGATATGATGTTTCTTTTCACGCAATATCTTGGCTTTTTCAAATACAGAACCTTTATTAAGTATATTCAATACTTTTTCAAACTCACTATCACTGAATTGTAGATGATTGTGTTTTTCTAACTGTGTTTTCAGGTTTGCCAGTAAAGCTTTTTCATCAGCAATAAAAGCGTATTTATATCCCAATTTCTGTAATTGGGCAACGAGTTGCTCTTCTAGAATTTGTTCGGACTGTTTGCTCAAAATAATTATGAATTAGGAGTTTATCTTATTCTTTTCGTCTATGTACAAATTTAACAAAATAAAATGTTCTCCTAATCCATAATCCAAAACTTATCTAAGAGCCTTAAACATTTGCTCAATAGCTTTTTTCTTTTGCTCCATATTAGGATGTACATAGAGATTTAAAGTAGTGCTGATATTGGAATGTCCCAGAAGTACACTCACTGTTTTATAATCACAATTACTCTCAATACATCTTGTGGCGAAGCTATGTCTTAACCCGTGAAATTTAAGCTCAGGCATTTTTAGTTCCTTCATTAAGTTTTTGTAATAGGTTCTATAGGTTCTGGGTTCAGTTGGTTTAGCATCGTTTGTCAATACAAAAAAGGTTGGATTCACTATCTTTTTAAAGGGTTTCAATATTCTTAATAAATCCTTACTTATCGGGATTTCACGAATATAATTTTTAGTTTTAGGAGTGTCTAAAATTAATTCCGTTCTACGAGTTCCATCTTCTATCACATAAATACGCTGGATGGTTCTATTAACATGGATAATGCCATTCTCTGTATCGATATCTTCCCAGGTTAATGCACATATTTCCCCAATACGCATTCCTGCACTTAAACATATATATACACCTAAATTCCTAAATGTAAAATGTTCTTGTATATAGTTCATTATTTTTTTCTGATCAGCCTTAGTAAGCACTTCAATATGCTGGCTTTCACGAATAGTCGGATATTGAATTTCAAAAGGCTCGTATGTAATCCATTTGTTTTTTGCACCGAATTTCAGTACCATTTTTAAAACAATCAGAATATCTTTAATGGTTTTCTGGCTTAAACCTGATGCTAACTTTTGCAGAACGAAGTTCTGAACGTCAACCTCTGGAACTTCTTGTTTATCACCAAATGTTGGCAATAAATGATTCTCGATTAATAATACATAAGCCGAAAATGTTGATTTTTTTACATAGTTTTTTTTGTCTGTTTTCCATAATTCAATCACTTCTGATAGTTGTTTTTGTACATTCATTATATCTAAATTTTAAATTCTCAAAGGAAAGCAATTGAAGATTAAGGATTATTAATCTTTCGGATTTGAGATTTTTACTTTTTAGTAAGTACAGTTCCTAATTTGAGATTTCCCGGATTTACTGAGGAGTGGGAAGTTAATGAATTGAATGCATTGGGAGAGTTTTTGGGAGGAGGAACGCCCTCATCATCAAATGAAGATTTTTGGAGAGGAAGTATCCCTTGGGTTTCTTCTTCTGACTTATCAGAAGGCGATATAAATTCGGTGAATATTTCCAGATTCATAACCGAAGACGCGATTAGTAATTCAGCGACAAAGCTATGTTCAGCTCCTGTTATTCTAATAGTTTCAAGAGTAGGTGTGGGTAAAGTTGCATATTCAGAGAAGAGTTTATGTACAAGTCAAGATTTTTTAAACATTATAAATTTTAAGTGTAATGGTATCTTTCTTTCTTATTTACTATCCACTGAAATGAAAAAGGCTGCATCAGCAGTACAGGGAACATCAATCAAAGGAATTTCTTCTGTTGAAATCAAATCAAAAAAGTTATATGTTCCTCAAAGAAATGAACAAACTAAAATAGCATCATTTCTGTCTCTGATAGATGAAAGAATAACAACCCAAAACAAAATAATTAAGGAATTAAACGTATTAAAAACTACTATTACCAAAAGAATATTTTCTGGTCAGTTAAGATTTAAAAATGCTAGCGGAGACAACTACGTAGACTGGAAGACAAAGAAATTGGGAGATGTGACGACTCTAATAAATAAGAGAAATAAAAGTAACGAAAAACTACCTGTTTATTCTATAAATAACAAATTAGGATTCGTTCCGCAAAGTGAGCAGTTTGAGGGAGTTGATAGCGAAGATAGAGGTTATGATATTACATTATACAAAATAATTGATAAGAACACCTTTGCATATAATCCTGCAAGAATAAATGTTGGTTCTATTGGTTACAGTGGGAATTTGGAAAATATTATTATCAGTTCATTATATGTTTGCTTTAAAACAGAGGAGTTTGTAAATGATAATTTTATATTTCAATATCTAAAGACAGATTTTTTTAATAAAGAAGTTCTAAGAAATGTCGAAGGAGGAGTAAGGGATTATCTTTTCTATGAGAATTTTGCGAGAATTAAATTTGATTTACCTTGTGTCGAAGAACAAAGAAAGATTGCTGATTACCTTTCCTCTATTGATCTGAAAGTAGATATAGAAAACCAATTTTTGAATAAATTAGAAGAACAGAAAAAGTTTTTACTGCAACAAATGTTTGTATAGAAAATTATACAAACATTTGTTTTAACAGGTATTTTTTTTGCATTTCAAGCTGTTCTAAAATTGCTTTTTCCGTTTGAATTTTGTGGTCAATTTTGTTAAGAAATGATGCTATTCTTTCTTGTTCTTCTATTGAAGGGATTTGCAAACTGATTTTTTTTATAGTTGTTTTAGACAAACTTGGTACTCCTGATGCTTCATTATATTCCAACCAATTAATTGTCTGAAAAAGGTGAAATATGAATTTTGGAATACAAGATTGGAATGAGTGCGTATAGAATAATGTATCTACAGTCCAAAGTTTACCCTCATGGTACATGGGTTTGTCAATTGTGCCTTTGCGTCCAATACAAACGGTTTCACCATCGTAAAGATAATCATTAACCAAAGTCATAAAACCACCAGTACCAAATACAGGAATCTCACCAGATTGCAAATGTTTGTAATCTTTCCCATTACCTATTTTCAAAATATCGCCAATTTTTACTTTTTTCCAGTCAACAAAATCTCTCCCATCAGTATCTGTAAACCTTATTTTTCGTTTGAATATTTGATTTCGGAGTTCCTGGATTAAGGTTTCTAATTGTTCAATTATTTTGTTTTGGGTTTGAATTCTTTCGTCAATTAGTAACAGAAATGACGAAATCTTTTCTTGCTCTTGGATTGACGGAATGACTATTGGTAACAATTTATATTCTTCCGCATTAATCCCTGGTTGCCCTGAGCGCATTGACATTGTTAGTACCCATCTTTGATATTTTTCGGTTAGTGTTTGTGAAAAAATAAAATATGGGTCTTCATCTCTCACATTAAGACGAATTAAAAAGCCTGCAAAGTAAATCTTACCATCCTTATCATTATATAGATAAGACTTTCCGACACTCGCTCCTGTCCTTGCAAAAAGTATATCTCCCTTATGTAATAAGTACTTATTGTCTAACTCTCCATCTGGAGATGATAACGGATTAGGACAAAATAATCTAGTTTGTTCGTCGATATCTGTGATTCGTATATACTGATTTTCGCCATCATAATTAGTTGCAGCAGCATTCATACCGTACATAACATTTGTTGCTACTTCCCCCAACTTCTTGGTTTCCCATTCCCCTTCAAAGCTCGGAAATCTCAAATTAGGAACGTTACCTACTTTCAATTTTTTATTTATCATCTCGATGATTCAATTTTCGTTAGTAAAAACATTAAGGATATAAAAAATTAAAAAACAAGTCCCAATTCTTTGAAGTACACATCGATCTCTTTGTCCAGTTCCGCTCGTTTTGCTTCTAAAGATTTAATTTCCTGCATTACGGATTGGATATCGATTTCTTCTTCAGCTTCAAACGTATCTACGTAGCGAGGAATATTGAGGTTATAGTCATTCTCTTCAACTTCTTTCAAAGTAGCTAAGTGACTGTATTTCTCAATAGTCGTTCTGTTACGATAGGTTTCCAAAATCTTATCGATATGTTCTTCCCGCAACATATTTTGGTTCTTTACTTTCTCGAATTCTTTACTGGCATCAATAAATAAGATATGGTCAGGATCTTCTTTACATTTTTTAAATACCAGAATACAAGTCGGAATACTGGTTCCGTAGAAAATATTGGCAGGCAAGCCGATGACTGCATCCAAATAATTTTTCTGTTCAATCAGGTATTTACGGATATGCAGTTCTGCTGCTCCACGGAATAACACACCATGTGGAAGAACAATAGCCATTGTTCCATTCTCTGCCAAATGATAAATCATGTGTTGCACAAATGCAAAATCAGCTTTGCTTGATGGTGCTAATTTTCCATATTGGCTAAAACGGTCATCATTTAAAAATAATGGATTGGCACTCCATTTCGCTGAAAAAGGAGGATTTGCGACAATTGCTTCAAATGGCATATCGTTTAGATGCTGCGGATGTTCCAGAGTATCTTCCTGCTTAATGTCAAATTTCAGATAATGTACTCCATGCAATATCATATTCATTCGAGCAAGATTGTAGGTGGTGCGGTTCATTTCTTGTCCGTAGAAATTATTGACATCTTTTACTTCTCTTGCAACCCGTAATAATAATGATCCTGAGCCACAAGTTGGGTCATATACTGATTTTAAACGATTTTTACCTGTTGTAACAATTTTTGCAAGAATTTTGGATACTTCTTGAGGGGTATAAAACTCCCCAGCTTTTTTTCCTGCACCGCTAGCAAACTGACCAATCAAATATTCATAGGCATCACCTAAAACATCTAATTCTGTATCATTCAATTTGAAGTCAATTTCATCGAGATGCTTCAAAACTTTTACGATAAGTGTATTTCTAGCATCAGCCGTTCTGCCCAGATTATTACTATTCAAATCCATATCAGAGAACAAGTCCTCAAAGTCTTCTTCACTTTGCGTTCCCATTGTACTGAGCTGGATATTGGTTAGAATTTTTTGTAAATCTTCAAGGATGAAATTGTTATCACCTCTTTTGGTAATTTCACTAAACAGTTCAGAAGGTTTTAAAAAATACCCTAATGTTTCCAAGGCTTCTTCTCGAATGGCTTCAATATATTCCAAGCCTTTAGGCGTATCTTCTTTTATGTCTCTGAATTGGATTTGATCTTCTTCCAAAATGGAATTCGCATAGATTTCCATTTTTTCAGCCAAATATTTATAAAAAATAAATCCCAAAATATAATCTCGGAATTCATCTGCATTCATTTTTCCACGTAACGTATTGGCTATATTCCAGAGCTGTTGCTCTAATATTTTCTTCTGTTCTTCTGACATTGAAATAAGCGTTATTTGATTAGGGATTTTCAGTCCTTAAGAATCCACTAAAATAGTAAACTTTTAGCTACTAAACATTATGTAGGCTGTAAAAAGGTGGTTGTTTGAATAGATAAATTTGTATAGAAAATTTTAAAAATTCGTTTATTACAAGTAATAATAGGAGAAGTCATCTATTTCTTTCTATAAGAATTTAAATAACTTTTTTTATTTCATTTTATTCATCTGTTTTTGAGAAGACTATCCTTGATAAGTGTTTTTTTTTACAAATCTTTGTCCATATATTCTTCCAAAGAAGATTTCAATTGGTCTAAAAATGCAGTTCGGGAACCGGCACGATATTTCATTCGATGGAAAGAATGATGCAAATCTCCTAAAGAAATCTGAAACATTCTTTCTAAAGCCAAACTGATTTTACGTATTCCTATTTTACCATTAGAAAGAGAGCTATTTGCGTAAAGAGCATAAATCAGTTCTATCAAGGCATTTTTGGTATCCGTCCAAAGGATGCTATCAGATATATCCCTCACAGAGAAATCTGCCATTTCATCATCATTTATTTTTTGGAGAATGTAGGTATAGAGTAGTTCGTTGGCTATTATCCGAGCCACTTTGTTATCATAATAAGTTGAAAACAATGGGTCAATTTCAAAGACAAAACTATTCAGACCATCGTGGAAATTGATGTTACCCAACATAAAGTAGATTTCATCACGGTCGGTTCTTCCTGAACGATAATACCTGTAAAAATCTGAATTATAAATGTGTTCCCTGTATTCCTGTTTTAATTCCCCTAATTGCTCTGAAAAATAATTCGCATACATCTTCCCTCCATCAACGGGACAAGCGGTCTGTATGCGAAATATCTTATTGTGGTAAATGAGTTTGGAGAGGATGTATGGCTTAATGTTGCGAAAGAAATTGATTTCCTCCCATTGGTTTTTAAATCCTTTTTTCGTAACATCCTCTCTAATAGACCATAAATATTCTTTCAGGTATATCGTCGTTTGATATGCTTCATCAATTGCATTAGGTGCAGACAGCGAAATAGCATTTTCTTTTCGCTGTATCTCCGATATGATATGATTTAATGAAGATGCCATTCAATTTATTATAGATGAACACTTACAAACTATAAAACAAAAGATAATGTCCATCTCTCATTTTCAAAATTTCTTAAAGTTCATTTTCTGCCTTATTATTACAAATAACAATTCTGAAATCGATATTTAGTTCTTGTTTATCAAGGCTATTGGTTCGTTTCTAATCCTTCTTTAGCTAAATGTAGTTGAACAAAACCGTTTTTAAGTTTCTGTTCTTTATACTTAAATTTTGAATTTAACTCGCTGTTATTTCCTAAAATAGCTCCAGCTCCAGTGATTATTGGATTGATGTTAAAATAAATATCTGTAACCAAATCTTTGTCTATAAAGGCATTGAAAGCACTTGCTCCACCTCCAACGGCGACTTCCTGCACACCTTTTCTAGACATATATTCAACAGCCTCTTCTGGACTACTTACGGTTTTGTAGCCATCAACTGTATAAGGTTTATCAGATAATATAATGATTTCTATGCCGTTAAAAAGCTCTTTTACTTCTTCTGAGAATTTTAGAAAATTTTCAAAGGTTTTCAATCCTATCACAACGTTTCCAACCTGTCTTACAAATTGCACGTAAAACTCCATAGCTTCTGGTGGTAACTGATGATGAGGGTTGTCAGCTATTAAAATTCTTCCATTAGCCGAAATGTTTGCGATTACTGTTATTTTCATAATGAACTGTTTTTATAATTTCTGATTACAAAAATATCAGATATTAGATTTATATTTGCTATTCATTACCTTTTGGAAAGTAACTATTTTATGGGAGACAATAAAAGTAACATCAATAAAGAAAGCATATTGGCATTAAAGGATGGCATTGAACTGTTGAGTGGCAAATGGAAATTTTGTATCCTGCACAATTTACAGAACTATGGCACAATGAGGTTTAAAGATTTGCAAGAAATGGCTCTGGGAATATCCCCCAAAGTGCTATCCAAAGAGTTGCAGGAATTGGAAGATAATTTGCTGATTACCCGAACGGTTAATAACACCAAACCTGTTACCGTTTCTTACGCTCTTACCGCACACGCTAAAGAAACTGAAACAGTTGTCAATGCTTTAATTGATTTTGGACTAAAGCATAGAAAGAAGATAAAAGGGAAATGATTTTTCTATATTAAGTTCAGTTTGTCATTTCTGAAAAAATATTCAGGCAATAGAACAATTGCTTATCTAATATAACGGATAGTTCTTCTTCGTTGACACTATCCTATCAAGTGTGTAAGTTGAAAAGTTAGGGCTTGGATTTTTATAATCTGAGCCTTTCTTCAAAAATAAGCATAAATTGGTTTAAAATCAAACCCCAATTATGGATGGGCATTGTCCATTTTTTGGTTGATTCTTTTAAAGCAAGATAAACCGATTTCAAAACTGCATCATCCGTAGGAAAAGACATCTTGTTTTTGGTGTATTTTCTGATTTTTCCATTGAGATTTTCAATTAAATTGGTGGTGTAAATGATTTTACGGATTTCGATAGGAAATTCAAAAAATACGGTAAGTTCGTCCCAATTGTTTCTCCAGGATTGGACAGCATACAGATATTTTGTTTCCCATTTTTTAGCAAAATCTTCCAAAGCAGCCTTTGCCGCGTCTTTTGTGGGAGCTGCATAAATGTGTTTCATATCGGCAGAAAACTCTTTTCTATCTTTCCAAACAACGTATTTACAAGCATTTCTAATCTGATGAACGACACAGATTTGGGTTTGAGATTCAGGAAAAATGGAGCGGATAGTCCCAGTAAATCCATTCAAATTATCGGTTGCTGTGATCAGAATATCTTCAACACCACGAGCTTTTAAATCCGTTAAAACGCTCATCCAGAAGCTCGAACTTTCATTTTTCCCAAGCCACATTCCTAGCACTTCTTTTCTTCCCTCACGATTTAATCCGACTGCCAAATAAATGGTTTTGTTAATGACTTTCGAATTCTCCCGAACCTTGAAAACGATTCCATCCATCCAGACAATTAGGTATAAATCGTCTAAAGGACGGTTCTGCCAAGCAACAACTTCGCTGGCAACAGCGTTTGTAATTCGGGAGATCGTGGAGGTAGAAATATCAAAATCATACATCTCTTTGATCTGTTCTTCAATATCACTTACACTCATTCCTTTGGCATAAAATGAGATGATGATATTTTCCAAACCATCGATAATATTGTGTTTTTTCGGAACTAATGCAGGTTCAAAACTACCCTCACGATCTCTGGGAACTTTAATCTCAGATTCTCCGAAAGAGGATTTTATTTTCTTGGTTCCGTGTCCATTGCGGTAATTTCCATCTTTTGTTTTTTCGTGTTTTTCGTTGTCTAGATGGGCATCCAGCTCGGCTTCTAGCATATGTTCTACAGCTCGTTTGTGCATTGTTTTGAAGAAGGATGTTAGATCTTCTCCACTTTTAAAGGATTTGTAAAACTCCTTGTTGTTTAATAATTCTTCTTTGTCGATCATAACTATGTAATGTTTAAAAATAATAAAAAGTTATTTCCGAAAATATTTTTTGAGCTTTGAGGGCTCAAAATATCTTCAGAATAACTTTTCAACTTACACAGTTAGAAAGATACTACCTCTTCGTTATAATGTTCTTTTCTTGCATTTGATTAAGTAAAACGGATAGTTTTCTGTCACTTCGGTTATTTCAAGAAGTCCTGTATCGGCAAATTCTTCTTCAATGGTTTGCCTATCATAAAAGAAGATTTTGACCCCACCAAACATTTCATAGCGATCCTTGCCTATTAGCGATCCTTGTCCATAGGTTGTTGCATCTTTAGTAATTGCTGTAAAAACCATTAATCCACCTTCAGTCAGCTGATTAAAACAGTCTTGGATCAATTTTGCTCTTTCGTCCATATCTAACAAGTAAATTAAACCGTAGCAAAATATTCCGTCAAATAAATTGTCGTCAAAAGGCATATCTGTAACCGAACCGTGATAAATTTTCAATCCACTTCCAAAATGTTTTTGAGCCAAATCAATGGCTGTCTGTGAAATTTCAATACCTGTTACGGTCATTCCGTTCTCAAGAAAAATTTGTGCATTACGTCCATACCCAATTCCTGGAATAAGGACATTCTTCACATTATGTTCAAGAAAAATGTCCTTTGTCAAAACGGTAGATTTTGCGGGTTCTAAGCCCCACATTTCTTGTTTGTCTTTAAATGCTTCTTCCCAAAATTCTGTCATGTCGTTTTATTTTTCTTGTTGAACTCTATTGTTGATTTACAATGCTCGTTAACATATCTTTTTACCGATATGATGTTCAAGCAATTTGTTATTGTTATAGCTGAGTAATAATTATTTGAACTTGAACATTCAGAAAAAGATACTAATAAATAAAAAACAATAGCAATAAAAAATCTCAACTTTATTGCCATTGTTTTACATTTACCAAAATTACATTACGACTGTTGCTTCCAATTCTACTTTCAAAGTTTCGAAAAGGCTTTTGACCTCTAAAACTGTACTTGCTTGTTTTACTTCATTTTTTGTTAGCCAGTCCTGAATTAGATCAAAATTTTCAAAAAGTTCGGTAGAATCTGTTGTGTAAATATTAAGGCGAACTATATTTTTTAGTTCATAATTACTTTCTAGAATTACTTTTTCAAGATTTTCTATCGTTTTTACTAATTGGATTCGCATTCCTTCATTACTCGAAACTCCTTCATCGTTTATTGCAGTTTGCCCGGACACGTATAAAGTGCTTAGTACGTTTTTTACCTCTACTGCTTGTGCATAATTTCTGGCATCCTGCCATTGCCAAGGATTGATAATTCTTTTTTCCATTTTAATACGATTATTTTGAGGTAAAAATCGTGATGTTTTCAAATTAAGTAACGTGACAAACCTCACAATTTATCGGAGCTACGAAAATAATCTACTTAACGTTTCTCGGGAAACACCCAAGTAAGAAGCGATTTGTGATTTGGGAATTCTTTGAAATAATGATGGGTTTTGGCTTAGTAACTGTTCGTATCTATCTCTTGCTACAGATGTAATAAAAGAGAGAATTCGTCGCTCGGAACCGATGTGTCCCGCTATGGATTTACGAAGAAAAAAACGTTCCATTTTTTGTAGACTGTTACAAAGTTTTTCAAAATTTTCTAAGGATAAGCAAAGTACCTCTGTATTTTCTAAACATTCTAAAGTAAAAGATGCATTTCCCTTTGTATAATATGCCTGAAAATCTGTCTCCCACCAATCTTCCATAGCAAATGAAACAATATGTTGCTTCAAATTATCATCAGTATATACTAATTTTAAAAGCCCCGATAATACAAAATATACATACTCTACCTTTTTCCCTTTAGAAAAAAGGATTTCGTTTTTTTGATATTTTTCAAAAATGAAATTTTCCTTCACAAATGCAAATTCCTCGTTTGTGATGTCTACTATATTTTCTATATGCTTTCGTAATAATTTATATTTGTCTTCCATATCATTATATGTCAATTGCAATTAGCTTTTACAAAGATAATTTATTCACACTTTGGGTTTATTGACTTTCTTCTTCATTCGGTTGGCAAACTGCTCTTCTTCGTAATCCACGCCCTGTGCATCAGGTAGCAAACTGAACAATCCCAAATCCAAACTCTGCGAATGTTCCTGCGAGATAAACTCAAAAAGGTCTTTTGTTGGTTGGTGGTCTATGGTGTTCGAATTGGAAACAGGGCTGTCCTGTGCTTTCAATTCGGGTTTGTTTCCATTGTTCCACCATTCGTTAAACAGATTGGCAGACAGGTTTCTGTCCAACTGCGAGCCATTCCAAACGGTACTGCTACCATTATCAATAAAAGTGATACCGTAAATCCGTCCGCTGTCGTTCCTGCGGACAACCGTTTGAATGTTCTGTTCGGCAAGTTGTTGTTTAAATTCCTTTTCGTTGTCTGTGGTATGAATGGCAAGCTCCACCACATTTTTGAGAACAGACCTCGCAGGGTTGGTTTTCATTTTCTCTTTCGACTGTTCAAAGTGTTTTTGCAGTTGGGCAATCCCTGCATCTTTCCCGAATAGTGATGCTTTGAACGGATTGCTTACCTTTTCTCCCTTGTCGTTCAAAGCGAAATATACCAATCCGTGTACAGGCTCTCCGTTGCGTTCGCCTTTTATCTCCTCTGCCGTAATATTCACAAACGAAAGCAAAGCATTGTATGTTCCAATGCTTGTGTATTGGTAATACTTTGGTAGATGCCGTACTACCGAAGCAATCTGACTTTTGATGTCGCCATTTTTATGATTTACAGGCTTAAAAATCTTATCAGCTTGTTTCTGCTCCTGCTCGGTGGCTTTGTGCAGGTTGTATTTGGTTTCCAAATCCCGACAGATAGCCATTGAACGTGGGTGGTCATAATCATCGGGGATTTTCTTTCCGTCAATGCCCACACAGGTCGAAACAATATGTATGTGCGTGCGGTCAATGTCCGTATGTTTGAATACGATATACGGCTGATTGCCGTAGCCCATACGTTTCATATATTCCTGTGCCATTTCGGAAAACTGTTCATCGCTTACCTTGTCTTTCGGGTCGGGGTTCAATGAAATGTGCCGTACCGTCTTTTCCGTTCGGATATTGGCAGACAGATACGGCTCAAAACACTTATTAAAATACGCAACGGAATACCTGCCGTCCACCGTGTCGGGTATCTTGTTCAGCAACAGAACCGCTCCGTTTTCCTTTTCCACTTTCTGCTGATTGTACAAAATCGCTCCGTACATATTGCTTCCTTTTCCGATTTTTGCAATCATTTCTTTACTCTTTGTTTAGGTATTTCTTCTCAAATTCTTCCGTGAGCTGAATGATTTTTTGATTTACCAAAACCAATTCATACGTCTGCTTTACCAATTTTTGAATATAAGCGTATGCCTTTTGCTCCGAAAAATTGGCGTACAACAGCTTCACAACCTGATTATAATTTGTCCCGATTGCCCGAAACTGACCGAAAAGTTTGGTCAATCTTGTGTGATATTCAACCGCATTCATATCAATTTTTACAGTCTTTACCGTCTTTTGAAAGATACAAGCCGTAATGAAATGAGCCTTTACGTTCATTCCCGATTGGTCGAAAAGGGCAAGGAACTTAGCATTGTCTTCATCATTCAGGTTAAAGGAATAACGATGAACCGCAGGGTCAATCTTTGGTTTTCTCCCTGTTTTTTTAATCTGATTTCTGTCTTTCTCTTCCATAATAAATTCATTTTAATGTTAAACCAAAACTGCGACTTCGGAGCAGTTTTCAGCCCCTGCAAGGGCAAGTGCTTTTGAGGTGCCGAAATTCATTTCAAGGACCTCAAGAGATAACTTGCTCTGAACAGGAGTTCAGAAAAATCCGTTTTGCAAACGGATTAGAGTTAGCCGAAAAAATCAACTGCTCCGATTACAAATTTCGATAAGACTATTTGAATAACAATTACTTACAATTACGCCAAACAAAGCCAATGAACGCCAAATAGTGCCACCTCTATACACATTGGGACTGCTTTTGTTTCCTTTGTATATGGTTAGCCAGATGATTGGTTATATCCTTAATTAAGTAAATGAATGGTAAAAAAAATCGATAGCAAATCTGCGTGATTGATTGCAGGCGGATTACTGATTTTTCAGTTAATGGAACAGCTAATTAAGGGTATGTAATACAATGGATATATACAGCTAACCATATAGCTAATTAGAAATAATATTAAAAGCAAAAGATATGATACACGAAGAAGACAAAAAACAGCAACCGGAAGAACAGGATTTTATGGAAATGATTATCGGTAACGACAAGAAAAATCCCCAACAGGAAAAGCAGACCGTAATAAATCGGGACTTTGCCAAACCCGATGTGGATGAGGAAGCCCTTATGCAGGTAATCGCTGGGGAAGAACCAATTGAGGTGGAAACAGAAACGGAACAGCCCAGGCCAACTGCGAGAAACGCCCAAAAAATAACCTCAAAGCCAAAGAAGCTGACCAAAGAGGATTACTGCGGACAGTTCTTTAAAATTCCGAACAGGGCAGCGAGTAAAGGAAAATCGGTCTATGTTCGGCAGGAACACCACGAAACATTTAACAGACTTACAAGCATTATGGGAATTGATAAACTGACGATTTATGCGTATCTCGACAACATTATTGAATACCATTTTCAGGAGTTCGGGGAATTGATCAGCGAAATCTACAACGATAAGCACAAACCGTTGTTTTGATATTTATATTTAGGAACCAATAGGTTTCCCTTATTATTATTGGTAAATTGCGATGTTTAAATTTACATTTTTGGTATGCCGCAAAAAATCAATCTAAAGGTTTTTAAAGACTTTGTACAGTCAAGCAATTTTGGAGGATTTCTCCTTTTTTTATGTGTAATAATTTCATTGATTGTTGCCAACACATCATTGGCAACACCACTACAAAATCTGCTGAATACGAAATTTGGTTTTGAAAATCAATCCATACACCTCAATTATTCCATCAGTATGTGGATAAATGATGGTTTAATGGCTATTTTTTTTCTATTGGTAGGTTTAGAAATCAAAAGGGAAATTGTTGAAGGGGAACTTTCTTCTCCTAAAAAAGCAATGCTACCAATAATAGCCGCTATGGGTGGTGCGGCGGTACCGGCACTGATTTATGTATTCTTTAATTCAGGAAGCGAAACTTCCAGTGGTTGGGGTATTCCTATGGCTACAGATATTGCTTTTGCATTAGCCGTTATTTCATTGTTAGACAAACGAGTGCCCAGCAGTTTAAAAATATTTTTAGCTGCTTTGGCAATTGTAGATGATTTAATTGCCATTTTAGTAATTGCCTTTTTCTATTCATCAGGAATAGAATTTGGTTACTTGGCATACGCAGGAATTGGAATGTTTGTGCTTATAATGATGAACCGATTTAATGTAAAAAATCCTTTTCTGTATTTAATTCCGGGAGTATTTATTTGGTATTTCGTACATCATTCGGGTATTCACGCTACGATTGCAGGTGTACTGGTAGCTATGACCTTGCCAACCAATGATACAGATGTTCAATCTCCATTGGAAAAACTGGAACACGCCCTTGTAAAACCCGTTAATTTTCTAATCATTCCAATATTTGCATTTGCGAATACCAATATTACTATACATCGTGAAATGATAGAAGGTTTGACTTCTCCTTTAGGATTGGGGATTTCATTAGGACTGATTTTTGGTAAACCGATTGGAATTGTAATAACCTCATTTATATGCTCTAAATTAGGTATTGGACAACTGCCTGCCAATAGCAAATTAATCCATATGATTGGATTGGGTTTGTTAGCCGGAATAGGTTTTACGATGTCCATCTTCATATCAATGCTTTCTTTTGATAATCAGGTTTTCATTGAAGAAGCTAAGTTATCCGTATTAATAACCTCATTAATAGCGGGGATTTTAGGATATTTAATTTTGAGATTTTCGAGTAGAAATAATAAGGGAACAGTTGTCTAAATATCCGTTTTGTTATTTGTAATACTTTTTCTTTAACAATAAACTTGCTCTAACCAATAATATCAGCACTGGCACTTCTAAAGCATTTTCGGACTGCTCTTTTGGAATAGTCGTAAGTTCGGGAAATTGAACGGTTTGCTTTATTTGGTAAGTTTTTGGCATATTGTTGTTGGGATTGTAGATTGTTCTATTTTATTTATCACACACGCAACTCGAACGCAATAACAAAATATGCGACATTAAAACTATTGGGACTACACAAGTAGGCAAAAGACAATATGGAAATTCAAGTACGGCAATGTTGGGCTGTTCAAAAGCTAATTGTTGAATGGGTAAAGGCGAAGATAAAATCGCTAATGCAACAATGAATAACAGAAATACAATCCCGATTATGTTCCAAATAATGAAAAATTGCTTATTAAATTTCTTGTTCGTGATTAGAGCATAAACCAATAAAACCAACGCAGAAAAACCAATCAGAATATCAAAATTCCACCCTTTAAAAGTCATTAAGTTTGGGATTTTATTTTGTAGATAAAGTTGGTATAAAGTCAATTCAACAGGTATTCTCAATGTGTGAACACCTAACAGAATTTTAGCATTTATTTTTTTCTTTTCTATCTGCTTTACAGTGAGAAAAGTCAAGATTACTGTACCTAAAAGTACAAATGGAAATAAATTTGGTCTTTCTTTAAAAACATTCCCAACCGCAAAGCTTCCAACAGCTAATTGCCAAGCCGTATAAACGAACAAAAGCCTTTTATCCCTGCCTGTTCCAAAGTAGAACAAAAGCATAGACAAAAGGCTAATGATTGTAAAAAATGTTGCTGTCATTTTAATTCATTGGTATTGTCGGTCTTACTTCAACTGTTCCTCCTGCAAATAGTGCAGGGCAAAGTTTGGCAGTTTCAATAACTTCTTCAGTGCTTTCCGCTTTCATTGTAAGATTTCCACTAACAGCAAAACCGTTCTCAATAAAACATTTGCTTTCGCTTGTTTGGTCACTTTTGATAACTGCATCCTCAAAACCCAACCTTGAAACATTGACTAATTTGGCTTGTGAAGCAATCGCACCGATAAATTTTTGCCATTGCTGGTGCATTGTTGCAATCTGTTCGGCAGTTGGTGGTGTGTTGCTTGGTTGCATCCTGAACAGCAACATAAATTCTTTTAACGTTCCCATATTTTTTTAAAACTTGATTATGGAAACAAAAGTATCGGGTTCCGTCTTCTAAAAAGTTGCTCTATGGCAAAAAATAAAGCCGCACTTTTTTTTGGTTATGTCGGGATTGGTCAACACGCTCCAAACTTTGTATAATGGTGTGTTTATTTCAATAATTGCTTCAATGATTTTATTCTCCATTAGTTTATTTATCTCTGTTGCAGGTTAAAAACCGTTCCTGACGGGTCGCTTATCCAATGCATATTTTCGGGTAGTTCTTCCAATTCATCACAAGTTTCCACGCCTTTTGATTGCAAATAGCTTGTTGCTTCTTCCACGTTAGGAACGGTAAGTTGTAGCCAAGTTTCTGAATTTGTGTAATTGTCCACACAATCTAACCAAAGAATGTTATTGCCAAATTTTACTTCGTGTGTTCTGGAAATAGTTGGATTGTTTATTGTTTTTTCTTCTACTTCTAACTTCAAAATATCCCTGTAAAAAGCAACCGTTTTTTCGTATTTGCTTTTTGGGATTTTTATCGCAATGTTAATTCCTGCTTCAAATTCTGTGTTCATAACTTATCGTTTTTTAAAATATTTCGTTTCAATGTTTTTATTTTCCATAACTATTTCGTCTTTACTTTTGGAAAACAAACTACTGCACCCCTTATTTTTATCCTATTTAGATTTTGATTATTACTGCTTTTATTGCGAATTTATGAACTTTCTTTTTTAACCAGCTTTTCATAAGACAAGAAATTGAATACTTGTTTTTGAAGCCAATTAGGAAAGCAATAAAAAAGCCCCGAAAACCGAGGCAATACTATTGTTGTATTTCTGTTCCTAACGTGTAAAAGTTGCTCTATGGCAAAAGTGAGTATAGCTTCAAATTTATGTGTCAGGATGAATGTATTCTCAAATATGCTTTTGCGTGAGTTTTTTATTTAATTCGTTCAAATTCAAATGACAATTCCAAACTGTCGCCTGAAACTAAAGCGTTTATCTTGTTTCCGTTTTTACAATATTTTATCAATTTTGGAAAATCCACCTTATCATTTTTGCACTCAAATTTATCTTCTTCTATTTCCGACATTTGAAAATTTATAAACTCTGTTTCGTCCAATGTTTTAACCAATAAATTCCATTTCCCATCAGCTTCAAAAATCCTCATTTGCTCTTGACTTATTGTGTCATTATTTTGAATAGTAAAGGCTATTCCTTTGTATTCCAAATCGTTGATTTTCTCCCAGTTTTCAAATGTAGATTTTCCTTGTTCTTCATTTGTTCGTTGCCATTTACCTAACAGCCAATCAAAATTCTCAACTTTTTGGGTTATGTCTTCTCTGCTTTCATTTCGGTTATTGTTACACATTATAAATGTAAAGACAACGAGTGTAACAGCTATAAACTTCAGTATATTTTTCATCTTATAATCGGATTAGTTCGTTTCCTAATAAATATTCTTTTCTGATTTTTTGGTTCATTTTATTCATAGCCGAGATGAATAAATGATCGGATTCTTTAGGATTGATTTCTTTTAGAATTTTCGCTTTTACCAAAGAAAAATAGACGTGTTCGTTGGGTAACTCTTTTTCAATTTTCGAAAGAATCTTCAATGCATCATCGGTTTTGCCAATTTTGCTTAAACAAAAACAATAGTTAAGTTTTACAATAGGCGACTGCGAAACTTGTTGCATCAATTCATAGAGTTTTACAATATCATTCCAATCGTTTTGCGTTAATTGGCTTATCGACATATACTTAATGACAATGACCGCTTCAAGATAAAACTTGCTTATTTCTTTCGGCTTTATGAGATAATGAAAGCCCAAGTTGAGCAATTCTTTATTCCATTTTTCACGATTTTGATTGAAAAATGAAATGAGCTTTTCATCATCAATTTTTGCAGGAATTCTTGCAATATGAAAACAAAAAAGAGCCAACAGATTGCTTGTTGAAACACTTTGATATTGACTGAACAAAAATTTTGTCAAAGCAAATGCTTCCAAACATAAATCTTCATTTACAATATTTTCCGTCTTTTCGCTAAAAGAGTCAAAACCGATATTGAAAACTGCATAAAAAATTTCTTCCGCAATGGCAATAGCTCGTTGATTAGCTGAAATTGTATTCAGGTCAACTGTATTGCCGTTAAACTCAAGCTGAATGTCTTTCTTTGTTCGGTTTATGCTTTTGTAAATGGCTTCCTGATTAATTAAAGTACTGCTGCTTATTTCTGCTATGCTTAAACCGAAAATATTTTTGAGGGCAAAAAGTATTTTGGCTTGATTTGAAACATTTCCCAGAGAAGCAATGAAGACAATTGTTTGAATCCGTAAATCAGTTTCGTTGCCGATTGGTAAAGTTTCTTCAATTTGTTCTACCGAAAAATTATGATTTTCGTTTTGTTTTTTAATTTGGTTCAACACATCGTTACGAGCCACTATGAAAAGCCAATTTTCTTTGTTATTAGGAACATTAGTTTTTGTCCAAACTTTCAAGGATTTCAAAAATGAATTTTGAATAGCGTCCTCAATTTCAGAAACGTAATTTGTACCAAACAGGTTTAGTAAACCCGAAAACAGCTTTCCATATAATGCTCTGTAATTTATTTCTAAATTACTGTTCATAATCTTCCATTTCCATTATCGGTCGGATTTCGGTCGTTCCTCCATAATGATGTGTCGGACATTCTTTAGCTAATTTCACAATCGTTTCTAAATCGTCCGCTTGCAATAAATAGTACCCACCAATAATTTCTTTGGATTCCAAATAAGGTCCGTCTTTAACTACAGAGTCTTTTCCTGTGATGAGTACACCCTTTTCGTGTAATCCGTCTCCCGAAATTAAATTCCCCTTTTCGGCTAATTTGCTTGCCCAATTCATATGAGCATTAGCCAATTCCTCCATTTCTTTTGGAGATAATTCGTTTAACTTTTCAACGTCTTCGTGAAGTAATAATAAGAACTGTTTCATTGTAAATTGTTTTTAAATTTTATTAAAGACATTTCAGTGTTTCGGTTTTGGACATTTTTCTGAATATTTTTCAACCCTCATTTTTATTTTGCAAAAAGTGCTTTTATAGCGATATTTCTTTCCTTATTCGGCTCAATGAATATTTTGTAATACCCAAATAAGTAGCGATGTGTTGCAAAGAAACATTTCGAACGATATTAGGTTTGTCTTTCAAAAGTTGAATATATCTTGCTTTTGCCTGGTCGGCAATAATGGCGATACTGTGATTTTTCAATGCAAAATAAGAGCTTACTAATCTTCTTCGTCCGTGTTCTCTGAATGTTTCAATACTGTGAAAGAGTTGTTGGAAATTCTCAAAATCCAAAGCCCAACAAACGCAGTCTGTTAAAGCCTGTATATTTTCCCTTGTTGGGTTTCGTAAGAAAAAAGATGACCAATCAATCACAACTTCGCCCGAACTATAAAAGTTTGTCGTGATGTCGCTTCCGTTAGTATCGTTCACAAACGAGCGAGCAAAACCGCTTTCTAAAAACCAATAGTAATTTTCCGTTTTTCCCTCTTTCAACAAAAAATCTTTTTTCTCAAATTTTACCTGTTTGAATTTTGGCAATATCAATGCAAGTTCACTTTCTTTAAAGTCGGTGGGCGAAAAAATGGTTTTTAAAAAGTGGTCGTCCTGCATTTTTGATTAGGGTTATCGTTTGTTTTTTATTTCTACTTTTTAATTGTATTTCTCTTAATCAGCGATTTTTTAGCAAAAAATATATTCATAATTATTGCCTCCTAATGCTATAAATTCACAATTATACTCATAGACAAAATTACAATTTAAGTTGAACTACTGCGTTTACTTTCGGTTCAATTGATGTACTATTCAACTGCTTTATCCAATTCCTCTGAAATGATTTTTGCGTAAACCGGTGCTTGCTGAATGGTAGAACGGTCAAGTAATTTACTTACATACTCTATACGCATACCGTTGTTTAAAGCATCAATCTTGTTTTAATCATAATACCTTTTCTTTAACCATAAACTTGCCCTTACCAAAAGTATCAATACAGGCACTTCGACAAGCGGGCCAATAACGCCCACGAATGCCTGTGGCGAATGAATGCCAAATACGGCAATGGCTACCGCTATTGCCAATTCAAAATTATTCCCTGTGGCTGTAAATGCTATGGAAGCATTCTTGTCGTAAGTAACATTCAACGATTTGTTTATAAAGAAGCTAACGAAAAACATCAGTACAAAATAGATGATTAACGGTGTGGCTATTTTTATAACGTCCATTGGCAAATCCAATATTTTGTCGCCTTTCAGACTGAACATCAATACAATGGTAAACAGCAACGCGTACAAAGTAACAGGGGATATTTTGGGTACAAATTTCCTGTTATACCATTCGATACCCCTTGATTTAACAAGTGCATATCTGCTAACAAAACCTGAAAAAAAAGGAATACCCAAGTATATCAATACGCTTTCGGTTACATCTTTCATCGACACGCTTACATTGAAATTGGCTAATCCCAATTTATTGGGCAATACATTGATAAAGAGCCAAACCAAAAAGCTGTAACTCAATATCTGAAAGATGCTGTTTAACGCTACCAATAATGCCGTATATTCCCTGTTGGCTTTTGCCAAATCGCTCCATACGATCACCATTGCGATACACCTTGCCAAACCTATTAAAATCAGCCCTGCCATATAATCGGGTTCGTTCCTTAAAAACAAGACAGCCAGACCAAACATCAGCACCGTACCGACAACCCAATTGAGCAATAAAGAAATTCCGATTACTTTCTTGTCCTTAAACGCTTTGGGCAATAGGGAATAATCGACTTTTGCCAATGGTGGGTACATCATCAGTATCAAACCGATTGCCAATGGAATATTGGTGGTACCTACGGACAAGCGGTCTGTTACATCGGAAATATTGGGAAAGAAATAGCCCAATCCTACGCCTACTGCCATTGCAAGGAATATCCATAGGGTAAGGTAACGGTCAAGGAATTTTAGTTTTGGTTGCATAGGCTATCTGTTAATCATTGAGAAAACATAGAACATTTCTGTTGCTATCTGCAAACTTCTTTCTACATATACCTGTGTTTGTTCAGGTGTACCGTCCGAAATCTTCGGGTCTTCAAATGTGACAGGTATTCGTTTTTCCGCACCTGCGATAAAAGGACAGCCTCCGTCTGCCTGTGAGCAGGTCATAATAGCTGCAAATGCCGATACAGGATTGAAAGGACTATCGTACTTTTTTGAAAAGCCGATTATTGGCAGGGCATTCTCACTATACTTAATGGCATATACAGGATTGTCCGTTTCTGCAATTGTGAAAATATTAAAGCCCTGATTAGTTAATGTTTCTGTAACTTTCGGAAATAGTGCCGTTTCTTCTGTACCGCCCGAATAGCAATGCACATTCGGAATATGATAATACGCACTTGCCACCTTTGCCCAGACCTGTGCTAAATGACTTCTACGTGAATTGTGGGTACAAATGAAATTTAGGTTTATTTCCTGTCCCTTGTTTGCCCTTTGCTGTACAAAATCTATCAACGGTTGTAATGTTGCTTTACGCTCTTCACTGATGTTTTGGGGTGTTAATTGCTCTATTGTTTTTGATAATGCTGCGTACATAGTTTGATGTTTATTTTTTACGGAAACTGCAAAACACAAAATTCTGAATGGTATCAAACGGGGTTTTGTGGTCAACGGTAATACATTCTATTTTTTCAAAGTTAGTTTGAAACAATTCCGTCATCGTGCTTTCTGAATATTGCCTAATGTCGATACCGCTGCATTTTTTCGGACCTTGTTCTGAAAAAGTGCCGATAACCATAATACCATTTTCGGAAATGACTTTGGTAGTAGTTTTTATATAATTGCCTATTTCCTTTTCATCCGTAAGAAAATGAAATGCCGCTCTGTCGTGCCAAAACTCGTACTGTTCTTTTGGCTGAAATTCCGAAGCATCTGAAACAATCCATTTTACTTTAGAGGCATTATTTCCTAATCTTGTTTTTGCCCGTTCGATAGCGGCATTAGAAATATCCAATACCGTAATATCTTGATAACCTAAGTCCAATAAATGGTCAACAAAAAAGCTATCACCTCCACCAATATCAATAATTTTGGCTGTCTTAGGTAAATTGAATTGACTGATAAAGTTGAGTGAAGTTTCAGGGTTGGGTTGATACCAGCTTACCGTTTCCAGAGGTTTGTTTTCGTAGATATTTTCCCAGTGGGTTTTTCGATTAAAGTTTTCCATTTATAATATGATTTTTGATTAACAACAATTAGAATTGGGTGTACAACAAGTATTATTCAATGCGGATAATTGTACTTTTTGTTTTTCGGCAGGAACACCGCAGGCATCATTTGCTAAGCAAGCGGTTTGTTTATTCTTCAGTACAAAATGGTTTCCGTTAAAATCCAAATCGTATTTACCAATGGTATCGCTTTGATATTCCACTTCTATTTCGGCATCTTCGATACCCAATTTTTCTTCGGATAGTTTGATGATGTTTAATAGTTTGGTTGGTTTTAATCGATGTTCAAAGTCGTTAGCGTTCCATAATTGGAAATTGACCACTTTTTCATTTCTGATAGTTCCACCGCAATCAATAAAGTGTTTTGTAATTACACCTACTTCTGTAACGTGGAAGTGTTCCGGTACAAATGTTCCGTTCTCTAATTGAAATTCAACATTGTCCAATGTTGGTAAGATTTCTTTGATGTTTGATAGTTTCATTGGTTTTTAAATTTTAATGATTTAATTAATGACATATCGCAATATAACGATGTTAAATGTTAAAAAAATACGTCTAACAGCACTTGTTTACTTTTACTTCCTGATTGAAAAAAGCATTAAAATCTGCTTGTATTTCTTTCCAGACATTTTCATCAATACAATAGCAAACGGATTTTCCCTCAATAGTTCCCTGAATGATACCGATATTTTTCAACTCTTTTAAATGTTGAGAAATGGTTGCCTGTGCCAAACCCAATTCCTCGACCAAATCATTACAGATACAGGCTTTCTGATTGATGATATATTGAAGTATAGCAACCCTCGCAGGGTGTGCCAAGACCTTAAACAGTGATGCCAATCTGTTTTGCTCGTCTGTGAATATTTCCGATTTGGTAAGTCCCATATTTCATTTTTAATATCGCAATATTACGATATTAAATTCAAACCCCAAAGGTTTTCTTAAAATTATTTTCCAAAACAAAAAAACAGAAAAAAAAGAAAGCCATTTTAACAAGGCGGACAGGGGGAAAACCAAAAGGAAACGGAATAAGTCCCGAAGGGTGGTAGGGCAACACAACAAATTCGGCGAAGCCACCATATTTGCCCTGCCATTATGCCGTAGTTTTTTGGTGGGGTGGTGCGGTGGCTGTCCGTCTTACCTTTGCTACCTTTTTATTCTTTTCTGGGAATGGTTTTAACTTCTTTCATAATAATATTCGGTAACTGAACGCCAAATGCTACCTCTCACTACAACATTGGAACGTCCTGTATAAGTACCTTATACATTTGAAGTCTAAATTGATTAGAATATGGAAATAACGGTTTTAGACATTCAGATTTTGAAAGCATTGCATAGGGAAGTAAAAGAAGTTTCCAATCTGATTGCGGAAATGACTGCACCTTACAAAGCATTGCAACAGGCAACGAAATGGCTCGACCAACAGGAAGCCTGCCAACTGCTGAAAATTAGCAAACGTACGTTGCAGACGTATAGGGCAAAGGGTATTCTTGGAGCAACGCAAATCAATCGGAAAACGTATTTCAGATTGTCCGAAGTGGAGTTACTTATGCAGGGAGAGCGACCATTAAAAAAGCAAAAGAAATGAAACAGATTGGAAATTCAAACGAGGATATGCTTGCACTGCTCGAAGCTGTGGTAGGTATCAAAAATGAACTGCTGTATATCAGGGAATATTTCCACCCTTTATTGAAAGGTGAAATCTACCTGTCAGGTGAACAAGTTTGTCAAATGTTACACATAAGCAAACGGACATTGCAACAGTACAGGGATGACGGACTTATGCCCTTTATCAAGCTCGAACGGAAAATCCTTTTCCGTGAAAGCGATATTCGCAAGGTGTTGGAAGATAACTATCAGCGTTAGTCGTTAAAAAAAGAATGCTTTGAAACTGTAACCGTATCGGTCAATGAAAAAAACAGCCCACTGCTTAAAAAACGGTGGGCTTTGTTTTGCCTAATACCCTGTAGTTGTGGGTGTTTTTTCAAAATAACGAATTGGATTTGCCATTCCTCTAATTTTAGAAACTTCTTTGTTCATATATACATCAAGAATTTCTCTTGAAGTAACTTCTGAACCTTCAAATCCCCATCTTTTTAAACCTCTATTTTCAATATCTTGAACCCATTTTTCAGGTTTAAATACCGCTCTAATTACACCTTTATATTCTGCTAAAACAAAATCTGAATTTTCTGCTCTGTTTTTGTCTAATACCCACCAACCTCTGGTTGCTTCATAAATATTTGGTCTGTCATAAATTGGGTTCTCACTTTTCTTTTTTCGTTTATTATCGTATGTTTTGTTTATATTGATTACTAAAATGTTATGTTTAATATCTTCATTTTTTAATACTTCACAATTGTAAAGTATTTCACATTCATTAACAGTTTTTATCCCTTGACTAAATGAATGATGTCCTGCAACAATATTTGAAATTTTCGCAATCTCCGCAAAATCCTTAAAAGTTAAAAAATCAATTAAAACCGATTCAACTATTAATGCTTCATTTTCTTCCAATCCGTGTCTGACTATAAAGTGTTTTACTTTTAGATTTTCTAATTTAATCGCTCTTATAATCTCTAATTTTTCAGTTCCGTTTGGGTTGAATATCGCTTCATTAATATGAAAAAAAACACGATTTCCATAACCTTTTCCAACATAGAATATTTTATTATCTCTTGGGTCTATTAAAATATAAACATAAGATTTTAATTCTTCTTGCGCCTTTTGTGAAAATTGTTCAATCATATTTTGATGTTTTATTGACTTCAAAAATACAAAAAAGCCAATGCAGTTTCTTGCATTGGCTTTCTTTAATCACTCGATTGGTTTTATAGTTGCGAAACAAAAGACTGCTCCATACCCTTAAATTTATGCGATACCTTTTGCATATCCTTACCAACTTTCTCGTTGAGAATTTTGGCATAAATCTGAGTGGTGGCAATATTCTTATGCCCTAACATTTTGCTTAAACTTTCGAGCGGAACACCTTCGCTTAAAAATAACGTGGCAAAGGTATGGCGTGCTAAATGAAAGGTTACTTTCTTTTCTTTTAGGCAGTCGATTTGTTGGGATATTCGCTTTAGGCTGTCATTACATACAGTATTTGATGGTACAGGAAACACCTTGTTGTCCTTTGAGAACCCTGCATATTTCTCGATAATCATTTTTGGAATATCCAAGAGCATCACGTTTGATGATGTTGCCGTTTTCTTTCTGCGTACAATAACCCATTGGTTGCCATCAAAGAAATCCTGAATATTACTGTTTTTTAGACCTTTCATATCCGAATAAGAAAGACCTGTAAAGCAACTGAAAACAAACAAATCTTTAACCAATTCGTCTTTCTTTTTCTCGCAGTTGAATGTTACAAGCTGTTCCAATTCGTTCCGCAACAGATAACCTCTGTCTTTGTCCTTTTTGGTATTCTTGTATTCGCTGAACGGATTAAAAGCAAGGTGCTTTCTGCTCATTGCCAATCGACAAAGCGTGGTAAATCCAATCATATACAGCCAAATAGTGTTATGTGTCAAACTTTGGTCGTCACGCAGGTAATAATCAAAATCCTGTACAAAATCAGAGGTAAGGTCATTGAATGATAAATCAGAGTAACCGTATTTTGTAAATGCAAAATTTCGTAGGTGTTTCAAAAGTGTTTTGTACTTACTGCGTGTACCATTGACCCGAAGTCCATTATTGACCTTTTTCTCATAGTCAGAAAGGAAGTGTTCATAGAATTTGAAAAAGGTCAGTTCTCCGCTTTCCATCCCAAGAACTGCATTTTTAAGTTTGGTACTGTTTACAGTTCCCTCATTCTTTAAAATTTTGGAATAGCATTCCTCGATATCCAAACGGATTTTATCAAGCTGGCCGTTTACCTCTTGGGCTTCTCGGCTCTTTCCTAAAACCCTGCCGTACTTCAAATCCCAATTTGTTGCGGAAATATCCAACTTGGTGCTGAATGCAGACTGCTTACCGTTTACGGTAATTCTGCACATAACCGTTACCTTTCCGTTTTTCTTCGGGGCATTCTTTTTAAGGTAGAACAATACCTTAAACGTTGATTTTTTTGTCGTTTCCATACTCACAATTCTTAATGATAAAATTAAACCTATGTGAGCTACGGAACAATATGAAAAACTATGCAGAAAGCTGAAATACAGTATTTTAATGGTGTTATCTTCTGTTTTTAAAAGTAACGTTTTAGTAACCCTACTTTTGCCAGACATCGCTTTTTACTGCTTTTTACCTCATTACCAAAAAATCATAAAACGGCTGTAAAGTCTTTATTTACAACCGCTTTGCCTGTTTTTAATCTTTGATGTATTTTTACTGAAAATTTATTTTAAAGATGGAACCTACAACAAAATTACGGGTGAAGCCGACTATAAAAAGATGGAACTTCCTTTGGTGATTGATAAAATGGCAAAACTGCACAAATCGAAATCGGAAGAATCACTTTCTCCTCTGAATGTCTTTTTCGGTGTATGTCTGTTGTTTTTTGTGGTTTCCAGTTTTTGGATGTTTAATGTAAAATCAAAAGCATTTAAACGCGGTTTAATCTACACTGGTGCCGGACTGATTCTAGCGATTTTACTATTGCTGATCGGATAAAATTAAAAAAGCAGATCATTAAAAAATGTCTGCTTTTTTGTTCTTTTTAAGAGGGTTTAGTACGCTGTTTCATGCACATTCACCGCTCTACCGCTTGGGTCATTCATTTTTTTGAAGGCCTCATCCCATTCCAATGCAATAGGTGTAGAACATGCAACGGAAGGAACAGAAGGAACTGTTCCTGCTGAAGTTTCGCTTGGGAAATGTTCTTCGAAAATGGTTCTGTATCGGTATTCTTCTTTGTTTTGAGGGGTGTTTAGCGGGAAACGGAATTTCGCATTTTCCATCATTTCGTCGCTCACTTCTTTCTCCGCAAGTTCTTTCAGAGAATCGATCCACGAGTATCCAACCCCATCCGAAAACTGCTCTTTTTGTCGCCATGCAATACTTTCGGGCAATAAATCTTCAAAGGCCTTTCTTAACACCCATTTTTCCATTCTTCCTTCAGCTTTGTTGATCATTTTGTCTTTGGGGTTTACCGTCATAGCTACATCCATAAATTCCTTATCCAAGAAAGGAACACGGCCTTCAATGCCCCAACTCATCAGCGCTTTATTGGCTCTTAAGCAATCGTACAAGTGGAGTTTTCCTAGTTTTCTTACCGTTTCATCATGGAATTCCTTCGCATTTGGCGCCTTATGGAAGTACAAATAACCGCCAAATAATTCATCTGAACCTTCACCCGAAAGCACCATTTTAATCCCCATTGATTTAATGACCCTTGCCAAAAGATACATTGGCGTCGATGCTCTAATGGTGGTGACATCATACGTTTCCAAATGATAAATCACATCGCGAACCGCATCCAAACCTTCCTGAACGGTAAAGTGAATTTCGTGGTGAATGGAGCCAATATGATCAGCTGCCTTCTGAGCTGCCACCAAATCCGGCGATCCTTTCAATCCCACGGCAAAACTATGCAAACGTGGGTACCATGCTTCCTGAGTGTCACCACTTTCGATTCGGTTTCTGGCATACTTGGAGGTTACCGCGGCGATAATAGACGAGTCTAAACCTCCCGAAAGCAAAACGCCGTACGGCACATCACTCATTAACTGGCGGTGAACGGCCTCTTCCAGACTTTTTCTGATCGCTGAAATGTCGGTTTCGTTATCTTTTACGCTTTCATAGTTTTCCCAGTCTCTTTCGTACCATTGTTGCAAATCATGCCCATCTTTACTGTACAAGAAATGCCCTGGAAGAAAAGTTTCAATGGTATTGCAAACGCCTTCCAAAGCTTTCAATTCCGACGCCACATAAAAGTTTCCGTTTTTATCCCAACCCTGATACAAAGGGCAAATTCCCATGTGATCGCGACCGATTAAGTACACATCATTTTCGATATCGTAAAGGGCAAAAGCAAAAATACCGTTCAGTTTTTCCAAGAAATTTTTACCATCTCTTTGGTACAATGCCAAAATCACTTCACAGTCGGATTTGGTTTGAAATTCGTAATCTGGAAATTCTTTTCGCAGTTCCTGATGGTTATAAATTTCGCCGTTTACCGCCAGCACCACCTTTCCATCTTTTGAAAAAAGTGGCTGCTTGCCGGAAGTAGGATCTACAATGGCCAGTCTTTCATGGGAAAATATCGTTTTATCATTTTGGAAAACGCCGCTCCAGTCTGGCCCGCGATGGCGGATTTTTTTGGACATTTCCAAGATTTGAGGTCTTAAAGTTTCAGTTTTCTGTTTCGCATCAAACAGGCATACAATTCCGCACATACATTATTTTGTTTTGAGTTTAATGTTTAAAGTTTAAAGTTTCTTGCACTTAAATTTCATTTGCAATAATAAAATTTAAGTTTAAATATTAAAAGTAAAATTGCTTTAAAATGAAAAATTTTAAACAGAAAGTTCTATTGAAGAATAAAAATAACTTCAATTCGTTTTTTTGATGAATTATCTGAATTTTTTAAACCTTAAGTTTTGAACAATTATGATTTTCTCTCCATCAAAGCCATATAAAACCCGTCGAAACCGTCGCTAGGCATCACCTTCTCTTCTTTAATCAAGGAGAATTCGGTATTGTTTTGAAGAAATAATTTCACCTGCTCATTATTTTCACTGGGCAGAATGGAGCACGTGGCATAGATCATTTTGCCGCCTTTTTTCAGGATTTTAGAGTAATCCTGTAGAATTTGCTGTTGTTCTTTTTTTATACGATCGATAAAATCCTGATCGATTTTCCATTTGCTGTCGGGGTTTCTTTTCAAAACACCCAAGCCGGAACATGGTGCATCAATCAATAGGCGGTCTGCTTTTTCGTGCAACCTTTTGATGACTTTATTATCTTCAATGAAACGTGTTTCGATGTTATGAGCACCAGCCCTTTTGGCGCGGCGTTTCAATTCGGCCAGTTTCCATTCAAAAATATCGAGGGCGATGATTTGTCCTTTGTTTTTCATCAAAGCGGCTAGGTGAAGCGTCTTTCCGCCGGCTCCTGCACAGGCATCCACCACGCGCATTCCGTCGCTTACATCCAGAAGCTCACCAATTTTTTGTGAAGATGCATCCTGAACTTCAAACAAACCGTCTTTAAAAGCAGAGGTAAGAAAAACGTTTTTCTTTTCTTCCAGCTGCACGGCATCAGGATAATTGCGAAGTTGAAAACTTGCGACCCCTTCATCCGACAGATCCGAAACCAGTTCGCGCGCGGTAGTTTTTAGGGTATTGGCACGTAGAATTGTTGGAGCTTGCTCGTTCAGTGCCTCCATTTCCTTTTCCCAGTTTTTTCCTAATTCTTTTTCCAGCGTTTCGGCCAGCCATTCAGGAATGGAGTAGTGGATGGACTTGGTGGGAACGGTTCCTTTTTTGAGTTTATTAAGGATGTCGGCGATTTTAATGCCGTCGAATTCTTCAAATTTTTTGTAATGGGTTTTCGTCCACAAGCAATAAGCGAGGATGAGTTTGTAAATATTTCCGGGTTTAACGCCTTCGCCCATGTAGTACTCGAGTCGTTTTTTCCAACGGATGATATCATAAAAAATTTGGGAAACTACTTTTCGGTCTTCGCTGCCCCATTTGCGATTCGCTTTTAGTAGCCGTTCGATGACTTTGTCGGCATATTTTTTTTCCTGAAAGAAAGTTTCCTGCAGGGCGTCGTGGATTCCGATGAGGAGGTTTCTGTGAATAAGTTCCATATAAAAAATCAAAGCCGCTTTTGTGCGGCTCTGCAAAAATAGTGAATATTTTAATGGTTATCAGCAATTACCATGGTGAAAAAAAGACTCCAGAAAAGTGCGGTTTCATTTCATTGTTTGTGTTTAAGAATCGTGCTTCATGTATCAAATGTACACCATTTTCAGCGAATAAAAAAGTTATTATATGCTGGTTATGTGTGTTTTAGGATTATTATTACCGAGTGCACGATTTCTTTGAGGGAGCGGGGCAAAATATTGAGTTGCCGTTTTGTGTGAACATTCGCTTTTTCACTTTTAATGGAGTTGAAATGAGTCCAAAAAAACAAAGCCACGGGAGATGTGGCTTTGAATGAAAAAGTAATTTGATGTTATTTTTTTGAAATTGGTCTTGTTTAAAAGTGATGGACTGGCAAGTTGAAGTACCCTTCTGTGATTACAATTTTTTCTCCAGTTTCGGCGTATAGTGTACCTGAAAACTGCCCCGTAATATGATCGTTATAGCTCTTAATTATTATTAATCCGACTTCCAGATTATCGGGAGCTTTGTTGGTTACATAGTCTTTCCCTTTGTAGTTTAATCCAAGATATTCGCCGTTGTTGAATCCACCTTTCATGATAATGGTTTTTCCAACGGAAAGGTTAGCTCCGGAAAGCATCGAATTAAATTCAATTACTCCACTTTGATTATCGTCGGTAGAAGCGCCCAACAACATAAATTTATTTTGAGTATTCCCGTTTTTATCGTTGATGGCTGCCTGTCCGTTTCCTTTCCAAGTTTCTCCATTTACTTTCATTACAACGTGATAATTTCCTGAGTTGTCATCTTGTTCATCGTCTTTCTCGCGATTGCAATTGATCAATACTAATGATATGAGTAGAATGAATAGTAGTTTTAAATTTTTCATAGGTTTTATTTTTTAATGATTTTGAAAGTCTGTATTCCTTTATTTGTAATGACCATTAGTAAGTACATTGAACTTGGAAGATTAATTGGTTTAAATTCAAATTCTTTTTTATTGATACTTTTGATGTCTTTGATTAGTTCACCGTTTAGATCATATAAAAGAATATCTTGTATATTTTGATTTTTGCATTTTATTTTCAGATTATCTGTGAATGGATTAGGGTATACATTTACAGAATTTTCTATTTTGCTATCTATGGTTGCTAATTTGCTGTCATTTGTAACTGAAATATAAAACGTCTCTATTCTGTTACTTTCGCTATACTTATATTTTACTTTTATAACATCGGATCCCTTTTCTAATGCTTGATAATGGATTTGATTCTCTATAATACTTGCCAGACCTAATGTTGTTGAGTTTTCCAATGAAAGAATTTCAATCTCGGACGGTAGGTTCAAATCTAAAACGTTGGTTTGCCCGGTTGATAATAGAAATGAATAGGGAGCAACAAAATGCGTTTTCAGCAACTTATCTTCTCTTTCAATGGTAATTTCTTTGAAACCTGCAACGCTGTAATCATAATCTAATGTGTTGGTAAAGGTTCCGCATTGCAGGGAGGCATTGGAATTTCCGTCTCCGTAGTTCATAGAAAACGGAGCGCATTCTTCTAATTTATCCCAAATGTTATAGTAAATTTTTGCCTGTCCGTTGCTTTTTGTTGTGGTAAACAAATCGTTCAGTAAAAAATCAGGTCCAGGTTCTTTCTGCCTGTTTGTACCGATAGCTTCCACGTTGGAAAAAGTAGCCGGAGACAAATAATCAAAACGAGTGATTTCATTTCCCGAAGCAATAAGCTTGAAATTTCTTTTGTTGGAAAATGAAAAAGTAGCGATATTTTTCAGATTGTTGTTCGAGATATTCAAAACCTGCAAATGAGGCAGATAAAGCAAAGGCGAAACATTGGAAATGCCATTATTGGACAAATCCATATTCCTTACTTTTTTCAGATAAATCACATCATTTACATCGGTTATTCCCAATCCGCTCAGATCTATTTTTCTAATGGTATCCATCGAAATAAATGTGATCTCATCGGTTTCAGACAAATTAAGATGTTTTCTTATTCCCAGTTCAAATTCCGGAGATTTGAATTTTACCTGTGCCGTAAAAAACAAAGGTAAAAAGAGAAATACTAAAATTATTTTTTTCATAATCTGTTAATTAAAAATTGGTTGAGCATAAACTTTAATATTTTCAGAATTACCTCCTGCCTTACTTGCATTGAGTTTAAACTCAAAATCGCCATTGGTTTCTTCATCAAAATAAGCTGTTCCGAAAGGTACATACGTTATCTTTCCGTTTGTCCAGATGATTTTTACTAAATATTTATAACTCGGTTGCATATAATAATTATCCATATAAGGCGGAACTAAACACATTGTTTCCGAATTAATAGGGTCATTGCAAACCACTTTGCTTAGTGGAATATCATCTTTGATTGTTCCCGATGAATCAACACCTATAAAACTTGCCGATTGTATCTGGTTGATAAAATCACTTGCCGGATAATAAGAATTATTAATATTCCAAAGATTTTTTTGTTTATATATTTTCATTCTTAATTTAGCACCTTCCATAAAATTGAAATTGGCGTGACCGGAATAGGTTAAATTCTCAATTTTATCTATTGCTTCCAATGCCTGTGATGAAACATCCATATACATATTGATTATTTTACAGAAAGAGGCATATTCACTGCCACAATATTCTGTAAGACCACTTAGTGCTTTCCAATAATCTTTGAAATCATTTCCGCCCAATATATTGTTTACGTGGTTTACAGCGGCTATTATTTTGTTCGCTTTTTCAACATAATCCTCCTGTACTTCAAGTCCGTCCCTAATTTTCCCAAGTATTTCATTGAGCATTTCATCACCATTCTTAACTATTAAAGTTTGTGTATAAAGACGAGACCCTTTAAATACCAATCTTAATGTTTCCATTACATCTGAAAGTTCTTCCCAATCAAATTCATTTCCGACTGTAATGGGGAGAATCAAAATGTTATCACCTATTTTAACATCTTGAATAGTACAATTGATATTGTCTTCAAAAACGTATGTTCTAATTTTAAGGCTGTAACTTCCCGCATACAGTCTCAGAGATTCGTTTACAAATTCCAGAATTTGCTCTTTTCCTTCTCCAAGATTGGTAACCTGAATTTCACTGATGATTTGTAATGGTTCATCATTAGATGAATATAATCTTTGAGCAATTAATTGTAATTTTCCGCTCCACGGAGTTGTCTTGATATTTTTTACTGTAGTTTTTACTTCAAAAGGTGAACGATATTGAGGATTTAAAGTTATTAATGTAAAAGGTTTAGTCTGCTCCAGCTTATAATCCTGATTATTTTCTTCCGAACTTCCCGAACCTCCACCATACGTTCCGGTAAACACCAAAGTTTGCAACGGCTCGGAAATATGGTAAGCAGAAACAGTTTCCGGTGTAAATGTATAACCATACTTTGACAGCGAAATTGTACCTTCCGTTCCGTAAGGAATTCCTTCTCTTTCGAATGCTCCAAGATTGCTGTAAACCGTATAGTTGTCGTGGGAATACATCACTTCCACATCATCTATGCGGTTTCCGTTTTCATCCGTAATGATTCCACTCAAAGTTCCGTATTGAACAGTTGCTTCCAAATCTTCCTGAGAAATAGCGGTATTCACGGTATTACTGGTAACCGAATTCGGATTAAGATAATTTTTTGCCATCACATAATAGCTGTGAGTTCCCAAAGGTGGAAAATCCACGGCTTCCAAAGTTTGCGGGTGATGCGAATTTTCCAGCGACCTCCAGTAGATTCCGTCGCGGTAGAGCATATACAGTTTTCCGTTGGTTACGGAATTCCAAGTAAGCTGAACTTTTCCGCCTGCCATTTTGTTTACGGCAAGATTGATTGCTCCGGTAGGTGTCGGTTCAATTTCATCTCCCTGATAATCGGAACGGAAAGAATACACCGGAGTCCAGCGGTGCATTTTATCCCGATAACGAAGATGAATCGTTTCCGGATTTTCGGTATCAATATCAAGGTCGCGGATATCCAGATAAAAGGAATTATCTGCCAGAATGATGGTGGTTTTCCTGTTGGCAAAATCATCGTTCCGCCAGTATTCCGCCACGTCTATTTTGGGATTTACGTTCGGCATTTGGTCGATGTTGGACTTTTGCACTGCCGTCCATTGGTTGTATTTGCTTTTGAACCGGTAAAAAACGGTTTGTGCTTTTGGTTTCCACGCAATATCTGCTGCCTGTTCAAAAGCGCCCTGCTCATTGATCTGTCCGGTAATATCGGTTATGGTTTTATCAGAGAAACCATCATCAAACCAATATTGTACCTGCACCGGATAAAGATACGGGTCATTGGCATCAAACAGCTGCTTGCTCTGTATAGGACTCCAATTGTTGGAGCCGTCTTTGAAACGGAAATAAACCGTTTCGTAAAACTCATTAGTGCCGTTATCGGGAAACGGAATATCAAAATCTGTCCAGTAATTGCCGTTTACCGAAACATCCGTCTGCACTCTCCCTGCAAAATCGTTATTGAACCAGTATTCTACTTTGGTGATCTGCTGCGACCAACCCAAACAAAACCAGCACAATAAAAAGAAAACTAAAACTCTTTTCATAGTACAGTATTTTTAGTTGGTTTGCGGTACTACTTTTACTTTGAGTTTAAACTGCTCATTCTGTACATCAAGGAAACTGTTGTTTTGCTCAATATGCGGGTTGATAGGCTGTCCGCCGTCCTTCCAAGGGTAATCGCCGTAGTAAACACCAATATCTTGGATTGGAGCAGTTGGAGACAAATGAAAATCTGAGTTGAAAAAATTTGGAGGGGATTGATTACTGGTTGGTGGAAAATTTACAAAATCCCAACTTGTCAGACTATTTACAAGAGATATGTTATCTGATGAATAGGCAATCCCATACCAATTATCTCCAGCACATATTGAATTTTCCACTATTATATTGGAACAATATATAAATGAACAACCTCCAACATTATTAGGGTAAGAAGTGATACTATTTCTTACATAAGAATTACTCACCCTAGTAAAACTCCCCATAATGATAGAATTATATACATTCACGTTGGTAGCATTAAGAGTAGAGGCGCCATAATTACTATTACTTATTCCATAAGCAACAGCTCGTATAATAGTGGTTTGCTCCATTTCAGGTTTAATACGAACAGCACCTCCATAAATATTCCTTAAAGTAACATAATCTGCCATTACATTTATATCTCCATTAATCCTTACTCCTTCAATAATTGTCCCCATAGCTTGACTCCCTATATTTATAGAAGAACTAAATACAGTAATAGGTGTTGCTCTCGGTATGGTGTGGTCGTAGCCTGTTCCTATAATATGTATAGGTTTTTGTATGCTGTCATTCAGTGTAAAAGTCCCACCCGGCAGATAAATTTTATCGTTGGGATGTGCCAGCTCTATAGCTTCGTCCAGAGTAGAAGCCAGTAAATCGGTTGTTGCTCCTTTTACGGCTATCGGGTTTTGCTGTGCAAATACGGCGGCAGTCCAGAGACTGATAAAAAAAGTAAATAATTGCTTTTTCATAATGTTTTTATTTAAAGTTTTATTTTTTTTGAAGTAATTTTTTTTGAATGTCCGTTAAAACAAAGCGGATGCGAACGAAGTTCTTAAACCTCATAGGTTTTCAAAACCTATGAGGTTTAAAATCAGAAAATGCAACGGCAAAAACGCAGAGATATATTTTTCCGAAAATAGATGTTTGATACAAACATTTTATTTTTTGATAACTTTCAATGTTTTTACCTCTTTTTCAGTGATGACCTTTACCATGTAAACTCCCTGAGGATAAGATGAAAGGTTGAGCTGCTCTTTTTTACCATTGGCTTTCTGCGTTTTGAGTAGTTTGCCCTGCGTATCATAGAGTTCTAAGGCAGTAATGGTATTTTTGCTTTCTACAAAAACAAGCTCAGATGTTGGATTTGGGTAGATGTTCAAAGTTACTATTGTATCTATGTCATTAACATTTAGTATGCTTGCGTCTAATTTTACAATCCATACGTCAGAACCGCCTAAAGAAGCTTCAGTGATATTTCCGGAAATAGGACTACCTGTATGTCCGGTTACTATATAGTTGCCGTCAGATGATTGAACAACATCGTAAGCAATATCTCCGTTTGTTCCGCCTAATGTTTTCTGCCATTCAAGATTACCCAAAACATCTGCTTTGAAAACCCACATATCTGTTAATCCAAATGGATTATTAAGACCGGAAACATCATTATCATTTGATCCTGTATATCCCGCAACGATATAGCCTCCATCAGAGGTTTTTTTTACAGAATGAGCCATGTCAAGGTCGGAACCACCATAATTTTTTTGCCACTGTATTGTTCCTGATGAATTAAGTTTTACCAACCATACGTCAGGACTTTCTGTTGTTCCGTAATGTCCTGTAAGGTCACCGTCATTGGAATAAGAATAGCCTGCCACAATATAACCTCCGTCTGTTGTTTGAATTATGGAGTTTGCCAAATCCATTTTAGTACCGCCGAGAGTTTTCTGCCATTGTATAGTACCGACATTATTCAGTTTTACCACCCATGCATCTCCTTGTCCATGTTGAATAGTAACATCTCCATTGTTTGATGCTGTATAGGCTGCAAAAATATAGCCTCCATCATTCGTATTATTAATTTCCCCGAATGTTTCCGAACTTGTGCCTCCATACGTTTTTTGCCATTGTAAAGTTCCTGTTGTGCTGAGTTTTACAATGTGTATATCCTGCCCGTTTGTTCCTCCGACAATGTACCCGCCATCAGGCGTTTGTTTTATGGAATATGCTTTTTGAGGACCTGCAGCTCCGATAGATTTCTGCCATTGAATAGTTCCTGTGCTGTTGGTTTTTGCGACCCAAAAATCATAAGCTCCATTATTTCCCGAAACATCTCCGTTGTTAGAAGTGGAATAGCCTGCTATTATGTAACCTCCGTCTGTAGTTTGCTGAACAGATTGTGCTTCATCATTACCACTTCCACCGAGAGTTTTCTGCCATTGCATTGTTCCCGCACCATTAAGTTTTACCAGCCAATAATCACTTGCGCCTTTGTTTTCTGTAATATGCCCGTCTGTGGAGCTTGAATACCCGGCAATAATTACCCCGCCGTCAGCGGTTTTATCCAATGCCGTAGCATAATCTTCTCCTGAACCGCCAAATCTTTTTTGCCACATAATTTCAGATTGTCCGTAAGCATTTAGTCCAAAGGATAAAGCCATAATTAATAAAGTTTTCTTCATTTTGATTAATTATATATTAAAATTCATTTCTTGATTTATATTTCATCAGTATCTTCCTCAAATCTACAACAAAAAACCCCTGATAATCAGGGGTGTAGGGTGTTTGTGGTGAACAGGTCAATATATTTACCGGGCGCAAAGATCGGTTGAGTGAACGGGCAAAAATATTTAGTGTGTCCTTGCGGTAAGCAGCTGGCTTTTGACGGTTTCTAAATATAAATCACTGATGGGCAATTCAATTTCGGTCTGCATTTCGAAATCTGTAATGGCTAAACGAACTATTTTCTTCGTGGTATTCAACATTTTTACATATCGTGAATTGATCACATAACTCTTGTGAATCCGAATAAACGGCAACGGAAGAATGGCCTCCATGTCTTTCAGCGTTTTGGCTACGTGCATCATCGGTTGATTCATCCGAAAAATGCGGCAGTAATTGTTGTCGGACTGGATGTACTGGATGTCGTCCAGTTGCATAAAATAATGGCCTTCACTGTTTTTTAGCGTGATGTGATTCTGTAATTCCAGAAATCTTCTCTCAAATTTTTGCAGCGCAATTTCTAACTCATCGGGATCAATAGGTTTGTCAAGAAAGTAGAGTACATCGGCGTTGACGGCTTTTTTTGCATATTGATCAAAATCGGTAGTCATGATGATGAACGGAATTTCTGCCGAAAGCATCCGGATTTCTTTGATGAGATTGAAACCATTTTCATCGCCCAACTGTACATCGAGAAAAATTATATGCGGCCTGGCTTTCAGCGCTAATGAAATTCCTTTGGACAACGTATGTGCAACACCCACTTCCCGAAAATCATGGTGGGGCTTTAGCGCGGTTTGAAGGTTTTTAAGTGCTCCTGCATTGTCTTCAACGATGATGTAATTATAGTTCATGCATGCTAGATTTTGGGTTTACAATTAAATTGTGAAGAAAGGAATGAGTTCATTAGACTTAATTCCATCATTAAATTTAAGATTTTTCACTATTCAAATCACTATATCTATTCTCAATTCTCAATTCTTTATTCTTTATTCTTTATTCTTTATTCTTTATTCTTTATTCTTTATTCTCAACCCTTAACGCTCTACTCATACTTGTATTCTTTAGGAATAACTACCACCACGGTCGTTCCCTCGCTCTTGTCAAAAATTTCAAAACTGGCGTGCTCCTTATTTTTCTTGTTTAAGGTTGCAAAAAGGTTCTGGTAAGTGGAGGTTCCAATACCGCTGTCTGTAGAAATAGCCGCCACTCTGCCTTTCCCTGTATCATCTACCGTAATATGGATAAAGCCGGCCTCTTCAGAAAGTCCAACCTTAATCATTCCTCCATTTTCTTTTCCTTTGATGCCATGCTTTACTGCATTTTCGACCAAATTTTTCAGCATGAGCCGTGGAATTTGATGGGCTGGATTTTGGACGGTATTTTCAATGGTATATTCCAATGGTACGGTGAGCATCTGTTTTTCCAAGTCGAGCAAATCGTCAATCTGCTGTGTTTGGTTGGCAATGCTGTCGGTGATCGAGTTATTATTGAGTGCCGCTTTGGTGATATTAAACAGTTTCAACATTTTGCGATACGCTTCTGGTGCCTTCTCCTGGATTTCGGGCGATATGTTGGCCAGTAAATTCTTAATCTCGTGTGGATCGAGTTGTTTGTTCAGCGACTGAAGTTCCATTTGATCGAGATTCATCTGAAGTTCCAAAAGCGTATTTTGGGTTTTGAGTTGCTTTTGTTTCTGAACATTCCTCGCAAACCAAAAACCGCTTAAAGACAGAAGCGCAAAAATGCCCAAGCCCAAGTAAGCATTAACCCTGTGTTTTCTCTCTCTGTATATTACTTTTTCCTGTGTATTGATTTTTTGATTTTTTTTCTCCGTATTGTACGCTACATCAAGCTCCAATATTGATTTAATCTTGTCCTTGTGGAATACTTTGTTTAACATTCCTGTATATTTCTGGAAATAATTAAAATAATATTGGTCTTTTTCCGATTCCAATTTATTCATTAAAAGGGAGTTGACCATTTGTGAAAGCGAAATGCTGTCTTTCACTGGTTCAGACAGATGTATGGCTTTTCTGTAATTTTTATCTGCATCCAGAAAATGATGAGAAAGTCGTGATGCTTCTCCCAACAGATAATAATTTTCTGCCATTTTTTTTGTGTTGTCATTTCTTTCATCAATCTTCATAGAGAGTTCAATAAGCTGCTTGGCTTGCTTAAAATCTTTTTTAGCAATCATTAAATTAGCATATTCATAAAAAACGTTGGTGGAATCATCACTGTTTTTTGCAAGTTTCAGACTGGTTTCAATATACTTTTGCGAAGTTTCCAATTTTTTTTGTGCTCTGAAGTTATTAGAAACAATATTGTACAAACCAGACAACGGACCATATACCTTTGCTTTTTGAAAGAGCTTTTCACTTTCTAATAAAAAGGTATTACTTTTTGAAAATTCACCCCCCTTATTATAACTTAAACCTACATTTTTTAGAATGACGGCTTGCTCATAGATATTTTTGTCGTTAAAGAACTTTCTTGCCAACATATAGTTTTTTTTTGTTGATTCAAGATCATTCAAATCTAAACAAATCGAGCCAAGATTAAGATAAGCATTTAGTATTTTTGATTTGTCGCCCGATAAAAGAGAATATTTGACATTTTTTTCAGCAAATTCCTTTGCAAGCATTAAATTTCCTGTCCGATTTGCAGTGATTAGCAAAGTATTATATGCAGAACTCAGCATTTTTATATGATGATTTTTCTCCGAAATGGAAATCGTTTTATTGGCCTGTTTTTCTGCATCTTTATAATTTCCCTTCAACAGAAAATATTTTCCCAGCAGATTTTCATATTCTGCACGATCATTATCATTTTTAATAAATGGCAGAGATTTTTTATTATAATAATGTAATGTATCTATATTTATTCTTAAATATTCCCATGCTAGATCATGTATATTTGTAAAGTTAGGTCTTGTTTTTATTTCATTCTTCAAACTATCAATCTTTTGGTTCTGTGCAAACACAACCAGCGTATTCAAAAACATAAACGTGATGCAAAGTAATATTTTCCCCATTTCTATTTTAATTTGAGTGTGCTGCCATTAATTAGTGGTGAACGGTGGTGATTACTGAGTGAAAATTAATCTTTCTTTAAGATATTTTCTAAACCCATATTTAATACTCAATAATAGTGAAATTTTGTGATATTTTTAACATTAAATGTACTGATAATTCTTGGAATTAACGAAAATTGTCTTTCCTCGTAAAAAACCGTACTTTCGCAAAAACAAAACATTACAATGAGCGATACAGTAATATGCCCAAAATGCCAGTCGGAATTTACGTACGAACAAGATCATAAAATGGTGTGTTCCCAATGTTTCTACGAATGGGATCCAAAAGAAGCAGAAAATGATGATAAAGTTTTTGATGCCAACGGAAACGAACTGCAAAACGGAGATTCTGTTGTGGTGGTAAAGGATTTGCCTGTTAAAGGGGCGCCGAAACCAGTAAAAGCCGGTACAAAAGTAAAAAACATCCGGCTAAGGCCAGATTCTGATCACAATATCGACTGCAAAATCGACGGATTTGGCTCTATGGCGCTGAAGTCAGAATTTGTGAAGAAAGCATAAAAAAAGGAAAAATTTGGACAGGGTTCCGTTTCAAAGACTTGGTTGTGCAAAGAATTGCGCTAATTTCGTCTCAAAGGCAGAAAGAGAATTAACCAAAGATTTCCCTATTTTCGAGGAATAAAGTTACTGAAAAAATATTTTGATCCAAAATAATTACCAGCATTTTAAACAAAAACAATAGAAACTTTACCTTCTATTTTTTGTGGAGTAAACATTGTCAGCGTTTTTCCATCCAGTGACACCTTGTTCCAATAATGGTTGCCGCCAAATCTGCTTTGCTGCACTTCGGCTAAAAAGCCCTTTTCGCCTATTTTTATTTCAGTAGGAAAATAATAGTTTTTTTTCAGTCCAAAAGTTTCTTTCTCTTCATCAGAAAAAACATTCACCTCACCGAAAAGTCTTGCCACATATTCGTTGTAAGGATTTCGGTAGGTTTCTTCGGGTTGGTCGTTTTGGATGAGGCGGCCGTTTTGCAACACAATAATCTGATCCAGCCAAGGCATCACTTCCTGTATTTCGTGCGTGGAAATAATTAGCGAAATATGCTTTTCTTTTACGTAATTAAAAAGCCGTTCGCGCAGTTCCACCTTTCGGGAGTAATCAATATTACTAAACGGTTCATCCAGCAAAAGGAGCTTAGGCATCACCGAAAGTGCCCGTGCTATGGCAACGCGTTGCTGTTGGCCACCACTTAAATATTTCGGAAGGGTATCTTCGTATTCGGCAAGTCCTACCACGGCAAGCAGTTCACGAACTTTTTCTTTTTTTTCGGCAAGGTTAATATTGGAGATGAACTTTCCCACATTTTCGCCCACCGTTGCGTACGGCATTAAGTCGTAATTTTGAGCGACCAGTTTCATGCTTCCTTCACCGGGAACAATGTTACCTTTTGGCCCTAGCAGCGGAGTTCCATCAAAAACGATGGTTCCTTTTTCCCAGTCGATTAAGCCATAAATCAAATTAATAAGCGTCGATTTTCCGCAACCGCTTTCACCGGCAAGTGCAATTACTTTTCCTTCATCCACTTTCAAATTAAGATTTTGAAACAGCGGGCGATCGGCATTGTACGAAAAAAATAAATTGTTAATTTCCAAAAGCATACTGCAAAAATAGGACATTTCGCTAAAGATTGGGGTTTCCCATTCAAATTAAATAAGCCGGCCCGTCACTATTCTTTTTTTTATTATTTTAGCCGAAACAATAATAACTTAAACTTTGATGAAGAAAGCAACTTTAACCTCCGTATTTCTCGCGATCATGATCGGAATTTTGTCCGTTTCATGCGGCAAAGATAAACCTCTAACTAGCGAAAGCAATCAGGTAGCCACCACCTCTGGCGGCACCAGTTATGTGGTAGATACCTTGAACAGCAAAATTGAATGGAAGGGATTTAAAGTCTTTAAAACCGACAATACCAGCCATTTTGGAATCATTAAATTTGAAAGCGGTGATGTCACCATAAAAGATGGGAAACTCGAGAGTGGTAAATTTGTAGCCGATATGAGTTCCCTTGAGAATGTCGATCTGAAAGCTGATGCAGAGCAAAAATCAAAATTGGAGGGTCATCTGAAAAGCGGCGATTTTTTCGAAGTTGAAAAGTTTCCTACGGCATCCTACGAAATTACGAAAGTTGTACACAATGAAACCGGTGATTACAACACTACCTTAGAAGGAAACCTTACCATTAAAGGCATCACAAAACCAGTGCAGTTCAACGCAAATGTTTCTCTTAAGGCAGGTGAAGTGAGCATTGCCACAGAGCCCAAAGATATTGATCGGGAAGATTTTGGCGTGAAGTTTCAGATGCCTGTTGCCAATGGCATTATTAAGAGTGAAGTGAACCTGCAGGTGCTGATAAAGGCATTGGAAAAGGAATAACTTTTAATACAACGCCTGTAAAAATTCCGTTCCGTTTTTGGAGACGGATTTTTTTATTTAAACATGCATAACTCAACTCGGCAATCGGCTAAAAATCATTAAATTTGCATTCTTATCAATTCCGGCAAGCCGAGCTTGCACCAAAAAACAACTATGACTTCACAACAAATTCGCCAGCAGTTTTTAGATTTTTTTAAAGAAAACGGTCACCAGATTGTTCCTTCAGCGCCCATTGTGCTCAAGGATGATCCGACGCTGATGTTCTCCAATTCAGGGATGACGCAGTTTAAAGATTATTTTCTGGGCTATAAAGAGCCATCCAGTGTTCGTATAGCCGATACCCAGAAATGCCTACGTGTTTCCGGTAAGCACAACGATTTGGACGATGTGGGACGAGATACCTATCACCACACCATGTTCGAAATGTTGGGCAATTGGTCTTTTGGCGATTACTTTAAAAAAGAAGCCATCGAATTTGCTTGGAAACTGCTCACCGAAATTTATAAAATACCGAAAGAAAATCTTTACGTCACCATCTTTGAAGGTGATGCTACCGAGCATTTGGAGCGCGATAACGATGCCTACAATTTCTGGAAATCGCATATTGCTGAAGATCGTATCATCAACGGAAACAAGAAAGATAACTTTTGGGAAATGGGCGAGAGCGGACCTTGTGGGCCTTGTTCCGAAATCCATGTTGATTTACGATCGGAAGAGGAAAAAGCACAGGTTTCAGGGCTGGATTTGGTCAATAATGATCACCCGCAAGTGGTTGAAATTTGGAATTTGGTTTTCATGGAATTCAATAGAAAAGCAGATGGAAGCTTAGAGAAATTGCCAAAAAAACATGTGGATACAGGAATGGGATTTGAGCGACTTTGTATGGCTTTGCAGGGCAAAAAATCCAATTATGATACCGATGTTTTCACACCGCTTATTGCTAAAGTGGAGGAGATTTCGGGCAAAAAATATACGGGCATTTTGCAGGATGAAAAAGATATTGCCATTCGTGTGGTGGTCGATCATATTCGTGCAGTTGCCTTCGCAATTGCTGACGGACAGTTGCCTTCCAATGGTGGCGCCGGTTATGTTATTCGCAGAATTTTGCGCCGTGCTATTTCGTATTCCTACCGTTTTCTGGGGATGAACGAACCATTCCTCTATCAACTTGTTGCGGTGCTCAAAAAGGAAATGGGAGCTTTCTTTCCTGAACTGATTAAACAAGAAAAACTGATGACTGAGGTGATTAGGGAAGAAGAAACCTCATTCCTGAAAACCATTGAGCACGGGCTGAAAAGGATTGATTTAATCATCAACGAAACTATTGCTAAGAATGAGAAAACACTTCCCGGTGCCGAAGTGTTTGAGCTGTATGATACGTATGGTTTTCCCGCTGATTTGTCCAGAATTATTGCAGAAGAAAAACATCTTACTGTTGACGAAAAAGGATTTGATGAGGAGATGGAAAAACAGAAACAACGGTCCAAAAAATCATCTGCTCAGAAAGTACACGACTGGGTTATTCTTGAAGAAAAACCAGAAGTTTTTGTTGGTTACGATCAAACGGAAATTGAAACCTATATCACCCGATACCGAAAAATTGAAAATAAAGACGGCGAATTTTATCAAATTGTATTGGCAAAATCACCATTTTATCCTGAAGGTGGTGGACAGGTGGGCGATAAAGGGATTATCATCCCAAGTTACGCCGATGGTTTTGATATTTCGAATCCAAGTGTTTTTGATGTTACCAATAATAGCGAGGTGATTGCCGTGCTGGAAACCAAAAAAGAGAATAATCTTATTATTTCTTTAATCAAGGATTTACCTAAAGATCCGGGAGCGCTGTTCTTTGCAAAAGTAAATGCAGCCGACCGTAAAAACACACAGGCCAATCACTCGGTAACCCACCTTTTGCATGAAGCATTGAGGGAAGTTTTGGGAAGCCATGTGGAGCAGAAAGGTTCATTTGTAAGTCCCGATTATCTTCGTTTCGATTTCTCCCACTTTGCAAAAATGACAGATGACGAGCTGAAAGCGGTGGAAGATAAAGTGAATGCTAAGATCAAAGAAAATATAGCATTGCAGGAGTTTCGCAATATCCCGATTGCCGAAGCAATGGAAAAAGGAGCGATGGCACTTTTTGGTGAAAAATATGGAGACCATGTAAGAATGATTCAGTTTGGCTCCTCCAAGGAGTTATGTGGTGGTACGCACGTGAAAAACACCGGTGAAATAGGACATTTTAAGATTTCTAATGAAAGTTCAACAGCTGCTGGAATACGAAGAATTGAAGCGATTTCGGGAGATCAGTCCGACTCTTATTTTCGCGGATTGGAGCAGCAACTGAAAGAGATTTCGGTGTTGGTGAAGACTAAAGATATTGCAAAATCTGTAGAGAAACTCATTGAGGAAAACGCTGCCCTCAAATCGGAAATAGAATCTCTGAAAAAAGAAAAAGCCAATGCCGAAACCGCCAACTGGAAAAATGATTTTGTAGAAAGCAAAGGCAAAAAATTATTGGTTAAAAGAGTGTCAATGGATGCGGCAAGCGTAAAAGATATTGTTTTTCAATTGAAAAAGGAAGTGGAGCATGCCGTAATCATCATCATTTCGGATGCCGATCAAAAACCGATGATTACTGTGGGAGTTGCAGCAGATTTGGAAAATCAGTACCACGCCGGAAATATTGTGAAAGAATTGGCAAAAGAAATACAAGGCGGCGGCGGCGGAAATCCTGGCTTTGCAACCGCGGGCGGAAAGAATATTGGTGGCATCGATGCGGCAATTGCCAAAGCGTTGGAGTTCTAAGCTGCTTTAAAGGTTAAATTCCATCAGGAAATCATCCATTACGAAGCCATTGCCGATGTCGACAACAACTTCATCCGCTATCACAAAACCCTGCGAAAGATAAATATGCTGAGCGGGGTTATTTTTATTGACATTCAGGATAATTCGACGATTCGAAGTGGTAGCAACTTGCTTTTTTAAAAAATTAAGTGCCGCTTTACCCAATCCTTTTCCTTTGGCTTCGGGTAGAAGATAAAGTCGGTGTAGTTTTGTGGTTTGCGGCTCATAATGATTTTCGAAACCTATAAAACCCACCGGTTTCTCGTGGTAAAGAATCAGGAAGTAATGATAATGAGAGTTATCAAAATGTGAAGAAAGCTCAGTAGCTGAGTACATTTCCATCATCATGTAATCAATCTGCTGTTGTGAAAGAATATCGGCATAAGCGTCATTCCAAGATTTTTCAGCTAGTTCGCGAATCAGCGGGATGTCGGTTTTGGTGGCAGATGTAAAGGCAATCATTTGAATGGTTTTTAGCTCAACTCAAACAGAGTAATTTCGGGCTCAATGCCTACTCGCCCAGGATAAGCGATAACGCCGAAACCTCGGTTTACATACAAATATTTTCCCTCACTCTCATAGAGATCTGCCCATTTTTTATAGCGATACTGAACGGGTGACCACCGTATATTTTTCAAATCGAGGCCGAACTGCATACCGTGCGTATGGCCGGAAAGCGTGAGCTGAACATTGGAAGGGTGTTTTTTAACCACTGCATCAAAATGCGTAGGGTCGTGACTCATCAGTATTTTGGCAGCTTCTGGTGGAATGCCTTCGCTGGCTTTATTCAAGTCGCCATATTGAGGAAAAGGTGGTTCGCCCCAGTTTTCTACCCCAATCAGATAAAGTTTTTCACCGTTTCTTTCGATGATGCGGTTTTCGTTTCGTAACAAATTGAACCCGGCATCTCTTTGGAGAGCAGCTAATTGGGGGATGTTTTGCGATTTCTCTTCGGCTGACTTCCAATCTCCATAATCTCCATAATCATGGTTACCTAAGATCGAAAATTTTCCGTCTTTGGCTCTTATTGTTGAAAAAAGAGGCACGAAAGGTTTAAATTCTTCCGCATAATTGTTTACCATATCTCCTGTGAAAAGCACAAGATCGGCATTCTGCTCATTGATCAGATCAATAGCATGCTTCAACTTTTCAGGATGAAAAAAACTACCGGAATGCACGTCGGAAATCTGGACGATTTTGTATCCTTTGAATTGTTGAGGGAGCCCGGCAATTTTGAGTTTTACTTTTCGCACACGATGCCTGTATTTACCAAAGACAATGCCGTCAATAAAAAGCAAAGAAAATATGCCCGCAACGCTTACTCCCAGTACGCTTAGGAATTTTCTACGTTCCGGGAAGTAACTTTCCGGTTGCGCATAAACGGTGAAAAGGTATCGAAAAAATCTGCTAATATCTTCCAGTATCAGAAAGAAAACAATGAATAGTTTGGGCAGCATAAACACCAAGAAGATGGAGGTAAGCAGTTGTACGCGATGTTGGTCTCTATCGGATCTTTTGAACACCAAAATTTCATAAATAAAAAATCCGTACACCATTAAATTAACCATCCAATAACCCACTCTCAACCAGGTGTTGGAGGTGATGGTTTTGAATGCCTGATAGACATAAAACTCCAAAATAAAGAGGATGCCGGTAATGATGAGGATATTTTTCTGCATAAAATGGAATCAAAAAAGCACAAAATGGTGTTTTGTGCTCTATTATATTTTCGGTTCTCTGACTAAGGGAAACGGTAAACTACCGCATTAATATTCATTCCTGCGCCCACCGAGGCGAAAACGATATTTCCATGTTCGCGGAAACGGTGTCCTTTCAACTCTCCTTTAATTATAAGATCGAACATTGTGGGAATGGTGGCTACGGAAGAATTTCCCAGTTGCTGAATGGTCATGGGTGCAATGTCATGGTCGTAGTCGTTTTTACCATAAAGCTTAAACAACCGCCCAATCATCGCATAATCCATTTTGGCATTGGCTTGGTGAATAAGGATTTTGTCGATATCATCAATAGTGAGGCCTGCCTTGTCAATGGTTTCTTTAATGGCAATAGGAACATTTTTTAGAGCGTATTCATAAATTTTTCTGCCATGCATCCGGATATAAAGTTTTGTAGGATCTGCCTCTTTATTGAGTGAGCATGCGTTTTCCAGATAATTGAGTTCTACAGCGTTGTCACATATCGTGGCATCAGCAATCATTCCTACGTTTTCCTCATCTGTTGCCTGCACTACAACGGCGCCAGCTCCATCTGCAAAAATCATTTTATTGCGGTCGAACTCGTCAGTTACACGACTCAGCGTTTCGCCTCCAACAACCAAAATAAGCTTTGCCTTTTTGGCTTTAATAAGGGTATCGGCTAAAATCATGGCTTCTACCCAACCCGGACAGCCGAAAATCATGTCATAATTGATGCATTTTCGGTTCATGATGCCCAGTTTGTTTTTGAGTCGCGCCGACATTGAAGGCATAAAATTGGTCATGCCGTTTTGGTCAACCTCTCCAAAATTGCTGGCATAAATGATATAATCAATTTGTTCCTGATCAATTTTTGCATCGTAGATGGCCTCTTTTGCCGCGCGGTAACCCAAATCTGAGTTGTGCTCATCGGCTTCAAGATACCTGCGGTTTTCGATCTCAGTAATCTCTACAAATTTATTAATGATTTCTTCATTGGGCTTGTCGATGCGGTCTCCGTCGTCGGTATAGAAAACAGAATCCATAAAATACTCTTTTCCGATTACTTTTGTCGGGATGTAACTACCTGAACCGATAATGATTGTGTTGGGCATGTTTTTTTGAAAAATTTTGCCAAAGTTAAGAATTAATATGGTATCATATCAAAAGAAAAATTATTAGTAAATTTGCCACGTTTTTTATCTTTGTTTTATGAAATTAAGTCCGTCAACAAAAGGTTTGCTCTTTGCCGTTATTTCGGTGGTGGCTGCATTTGGGATTTATTTTCTTTTCTTAGCCAAGAAAAATTACTATCTTGTTGATAATCCTACGGGAAATACCTACTATTTTAAAATCAATGGTGGTGAAGAGCGCATCATTCCTTCTGGTCAATATTTTCAAGTGAATTTGAATAAAGGCAGAAACAGCATTCAGGTTTTTGATTCGAAAAAAAACAAACTGTACGATTCCGGTTTTGTGGTGAATAAAAACAGAGGATTGCTCAATATAGCGCATCAGGATTATTATATTAATGAGCAGTTTTATGGCTATGGTTTAAATAAAGATTCTCTGATCGCTGCACGTGGCGCTACTGAAATTGATGGTAAAAATTACCTGAACAAGCCTGTTCACTTTAATAAGTTGTACACCGATGATTTCTATTACAATATTGATGAAAAGTACGATCAGGTTGTTAAGAATATTCAGAAAGTGGAGTCCCGGAGCAAGATTTTCCGCAAGCAGGATTTCCTGAACTATTATAAAGAATATTATAAACTTTAAAATTAACCTTTTGAGCCAGATTACGCCTTATAACACCGATGCCGGAAAGAAGAAAGAAGTCGAAGATATGTTCGACAATATTGCGCCCAAATACGATTTGCTGAATCATGTACTTTCCATGAAAATTGATGTGTTGTGGCGCAATACGCTGGTAAAATGGATGAGCAAAGATGTGCCCAAAGAGGTTTTGGATGTTGCTACAGGAACCGGCGATCTTGCCATCGCGGTACAAAAAGGTACAGGAGCAGATGTGGTGGGGCTTGATCTTTCGCAGCAAATGCTGAATGTAGGTATTGATAAAATAAAAAAACTTAATTTAGACGCCAAGATTTCCATGCAGAAAGGTGATGCCGAAAACTTGCCCTTCGATAACAATAAATTTGATGCAGTTTCCGTTGCTTTTGGAGTGAGAAATTTTGAGAATCTGGAAAAAGGTCTTTCGGAACTGAGAAGGGTGGTGAAGGAAAACAGCAGCGTATATATACTTGAGTTTTCCAAAGTGGAAGGGTTTTTCGGACCATTGTATATGTTTTATTTTAAAAACATTTTACCACAAATTGGCAAGCTGGTTTCCAAAGATAATCGCGCTTATACCTACCTTCCGGATTCGGTGAATGCTTTTCCGTTTGGTGAAAAAATGAAATCCATCTTGCTGAACACGGGTTTTCGAAAAGTAGAGTACAAAAAACAAAGTTTAGGCATTGCCACCATTTATAAAGCAACCAAATAGTATGTGGAACTTTTTCTTTAAAACAAAAATCATCCTTGCCATCTGCCTTGCAACATTGCTTGATGCGCAGCTGTTCCGCACGCGTGACCGGATGGATAATCTGGAAGGGATTGATAACAATAAGTTTAGTTACGGATTTTATCTGGCGGCCAATAACTTCGATTTTCGCTTGGTTTTGGATCCGCGATTTGGGATGGATGGTCAGAAAAGTTTAATACAAACAAAATCCTCTTATAGTTTTGGTGCCGGGTTAATTGGCAGAATGCGTCTTAACGATAATTTTGACCTTCGCTTGGAGCCAGCGCTACAGTTCATGCAGCGTGAGTTTACTTTCGATACCCAGTCGAACGATCAGTATGCTGCCGGAACTCCTTCCAGTGAGCCATTTACACCAAGAACATTAACCGACGCAGACAGGGTACGAACTGTAAAATCAACCTACGTTGATGTACCTTTACTGTTGGAAGTACATGGAGACCGCTGGTACAATTCCAGACCTTACGCCGCTGCGGGTGTCAATTGGATGGTGAACTTACAGTCGAATAATAAAGCCGCAGATGATAATTCAAATGGTATTTTCCGAACAACGATGAATAATTTTGCGTGGACGGCAGAAATCGGGATTCAGTTTTATTTCAGCAGATTTAAACTCACACCCGGTTTTCGGGGAACCTTCATGATCAACAATGAAATGGTTGCCGACAATGCTGAGACGCCCCCTTATTGGAGTGCCGGCATAACAACAGCAAAAACACGGGCATTCATGTTTGTCCTGAAATTTGAGTAAAAAAGGACGACTTTATAAATACACAAAAGAGGGCTTTTAAAAGCCCTCTTTTTTTTGTAATATTTCAATTTATTAGAAAAGATTGAACTCCCTACAGCGTCAGAAGTTGCGGAATAATGAGCAGCGCACTGATCTGCTTTACATTGAAAGAAATCAACAATTCCTTCCTGTTTTCAATTAATTTTTCTATTTTTGTTGATTAGTTAGAATACGCCTGAGAAATGCTCAAAGATTTAGAAAATAACTTCGCGCAGCTGGAAAATAAGGTTCTGAATATCAAGAAGAACTACGTCAATTTGAGCGATAAATTTTCAGAATTACAGCGCGAGCATGAAGAATTGAAAATGAAGTATGATGAAGAAAGGAGAAAAAATCAGGTATTAGCAGAAGAACAAAAAAATATTAAACTCTATTCCGCAATATCAGGAAATCCAGATTATAACCGACTGATGAAAACTCATATCAACCGGTTGATTAAAGAAGTTGATCATTGTATTGCAGAACTTCAAAACAGCGGTCTGTAATGGAAGTAAGAAGAATTACCATCACCATTGCCGGTAGAAATTATCCGCTGAATGTGCCCGCTGCAGAAGAAGAAACCCTGCGGAAAGTGGGAAAGCAAATTGAGGGAATGATTAAAGATTTTGAACAAAATTTTGACGTAAGAGATAAGCAGGATGCTTTAGCAATGTGTGCCCTGAAATTGGGTACCAATGCAGAAGTTTCGCAAATCACCAACGAAAAAAATATGATTGCTGCCAATGAAAGGTTAATGCAGATTAACCAAATATTGGAAGCACTGGAAAAGTAGATTTTTCTTTTCCGGAAACCGACTGCCTACAATAATTCTAACACATTAAAGGTAAACTCAACGCTAAACAATTACCGAACGAATGTCTTTTTAATGGCGTGCTGCCCAGCGCAGATTACAAAGAAAAGAAATCAGTTCAAATCGTGGAGATTAGGAGTTTACTCTATATCACTGAATTATTGTAGGTTTTTTTATGTTCCGTTTTTTCTGGCTCGCAGTTCTGCAGAAGGGAAATCCTGAATATTAAACATTAAAAAGAATAAAAATAAACTTATAAATATGACAACAACCGCTATTATTATCGGCATTATTTGTCTAGTAGCAGGTGCGGTTTTGGGATACGTTTTTTCCAAAAGTTCGCTCAATGCAAAAGGTAAATTCATCATCGATGATGCAAAGAAAAATGCTGAAAATCTTATAGAAAAAGCCACCGTTCAGGCAGAAGCCGTGAAGAAAGAAAAACACCTTCAGGCAAAAGAAAAATTTCTGGAACTTAAATCGCAACACGACGCCGATATCCAGCAAAGAGAAAAGAAAATGCAGGAGGCGGAGAAAAGAATTAAAGACAAAGAAAATAAACTCAATGATGAACTGAGCAAAACCGGTAAATTAGAGAAAGATTTGGACCGTCAGATCGCTGATTACGGTAAAAAACACGAAATACTGGAACGAAAACAAAGCGAGCTGGATGCCGTTACCGCACAGAAAGTGGAAACGCTACAGAAAATCTCGGGCTATTCTGCAGAAGAAGCCAAAAATGAGCTGATAGAAGCGATGAAAGCTGAGGCAAAAACCAAAGCACAAGCACACGTTCAGTCCATTATGGAAGAAGCCAATCTGAATGCTAAACAAGAAGCCAGGAAGATTGTTATTCAAACCATTCAGAGAATCGGTACGGAACAGGCCATCGAAAATTCGGTTTCGGTATTCAACATTGAGTCGGATGAGGTAAAAGGAAGAATCATCGGTCGCGAAGGCCGAAACATTCGTGCTTTGGAAGCTGCAACAGGTGTAGAGATTATTGTGGACGATACGCCAGAAGCGATTCTGCTTTCCTGTTTCGATCCTGTAAGACGAGAAATTGCACGGCTTTCGCTGCACCGTTTGGTGACTGATGGTAGAATTCACCCTGCAAGAATTGAAGAAGTAGTCGATAAAACCAAAAAGCAAATCGAAGAAGAAATTATAGAAGTTGGAAAAAGAACGATTATCGATTTGGGCATTCACGGGCTTCACCCGGAACTGGTAAAAATAGTGGGTAGAATGAAATACCGTTCTTCCTACGGGCAAAACTTGCTGCAGCACTCCAGAGAAGTGGCAAATATCGCGGCAACCATGGCAGCGGAATTAGGATTAAATGTTAAATTAGCGAAGAGAGCAGGTTTACTTCATGATATCGGGAAAGTGCCAGAGCAGGAATCAGAGCTTCCACACGCGCTACTCGGTATGCAATGGGCAGAAAAATTTGGTGAGAATGCGGAAGTGGTGAATGCCATTGGTGCTCACCATGACGAAATAGAAATGACCTCGTTGCTATCACCAATTATTCAGGTGGCCGATGCGATTTCCGGAGCCAGACCAGGCGCAAGAAGACAAGTCTTGGAATCGTACATTCAAAGATTGAAAGATTTGGAAGCTGCGGCGCTAAGTTTTGATGGAGTTTCTTCAGCTTATGCCATTCAGGCAGGCCGCGAACTTCGCGTAATGGTGGAAAGCGGAAGAGTGAATGATGAGCAATCTGCACAACTTTCTTACGATATTTCCGAAAAGATTCAGAATGAGCTAACCTATCCAGGACAAGTGCGTGTTACCGTCATTCGCGAAACAAGAGCGGTGAATATTGCAAGGTAATTAATATTGCTTAATAACATTAGTTTACACACAAATCCTTTCTGATGACAGAAGGGATTTTTTTTGTCGATTTTGTATCTCAATACTTTAAACTTATCATGATAAACCTTAATTTTGAAGGTATGAAAAAAGTATATTATCTTAAAACATGCACCACCAATAAAAGAATAATGCAGGATTTGGATTTGAATGATTGGGAACTGCAGGAAATAAAATCAGCGCCCGTTACAGAAGAGCAATTGGCGGAGATGTATGCCAAAACAAAATCTTACGAAGCTTTATTCAGCCGAAAATCCACACAGATAAAATTGCGAGGTATTGATGTGAAATCTTTAAAGGAAGATGATTATAAGAATCTCCTGTTGGATCATTATAGCTTTTTAAAACGTCCGGTTTTTATTACTGATGATGCTATTTTTGTGGGAAGTGAAAAAAGCAACTTGCAGTTGTTGCACGATTATTTCGAAAAGTAATTTCCATTGATTCCTATAAGAAAACTTTTTATGACGAAGGGTTGGGTGTTTTTATTGCTTATTTTTTCAGTTTTTGTCAAAGCGCAAGATGTTTATAAAACACCTGCTGGAACGAAGTATCATTTGGCGATATGCAGAATGGTTACCAATGTATCGTCAAAAATGTCCATTGAGAATGCATTGAAAATGGGTTTAAGTCCTTGTAAAATCTGTAAACCTCCTGTCGGAAGTGATCTAGCAACCTCTTCAACTCAAAAAGAAACAAATGGCACTTCGTCTTCTGCGCAATGCCGAGGAACTACAAAAGCCGGAAGTCGCTGTAAACATCTTACCCGTATTGGTAACGGCTACTGTTTTCAACATCAACCTTAATCAAAAGTAAAGCGACCCAATTCGAGGTCGCTTTTTGTTATTTACTATTGAGATTTATTGCACCTCGTATTTTATAAGATTACACGAAAGGCAGTTTCACCACTTTTGCCGGAATATTTTTATTTCTGATTTGGATAAAAATTTCTGAGCCAATTTTAAAATGAGGTTTTGCGACGTAAGCCAACCCAATTCCCACATTTCTCATCGGGCTCATCGTTCCTGAGGTTACTTTCCCAATGGTATTTCCGTCTGCATCCACAACGGTATAATCATGTCTTGGTACCGCTCTTTCCAGCATTTCGAAACCGACTAATTTCCGGGAGACTCCCTCTTCCTTTTGTTTTTTCAAAAATTCAGCATCTACAAATTCACCTTTGTCTAGTTTGGTAATCCACCCCAAACCGGCTTCTAATGGGGAAGTGCTGTCATCAATATCGTTTCCGTATAGGCAAAATCCTTTTTCCAGTCGTAAGGTGTCGCGTGCAGCCAAACCGCAAGGAATTAAGCCAAATTCTTCGCCAGCTTCGGTAAGTGCATTCCAGATTTTGAGCGCATCTTCATTTTTAAAATAAAGTTCAAAACCACCACTCCCTGTATATCCTGTATTAGAGATGATGACATCCTGAATTCCATTGACCGTGCCTACCGTAAAATGATAATAAGGGATAGCTGATAGTTCCGTATCGGTAAGTTTTTGAAGTGTTTCTGCTGCTTTGGGTCCTTGAAGAGCGATGAGCGACATCTCGTCGGAGGCGTTGGTGAGTGTGGCGCCGAACTTTTCATTGTATTTTGTGAACTGATTCCAGTCCTTATCAATGTTGGATGCATTCACCACGATGAAATATTTTTCATCATTTATTTTATAGACAATTAAATCGTCCACAATACCTCCTTTTCCATTAGGCAAGCAAGAATATTGCGCTTTTCCGTTTTCCAGAGTGGATACATCATTGCTCGTTATAAATTGCAGCAAATCTTTTGCATGAGGACCTTCCACAAAAAACTGACCCATGTGCGAAACATCAAAAATGCCCACTTTTTCGCGCACAGCAAAGTGTTCATCGGTTACGCCGGAATATTGTACCGGCATTTCAAATCCTGCAAAAGGAACCATTTTTGCGCCCAATGCAACGTGTTGGTCATACAGAGCAGTTTTTTTCATGTTTAAAATTTTGTTTGGTGATTTTTAAGTAGATATAGATTAAAGGTTGTGTTGGTACTCGTCAAGAATAATCTTGAACCATTCAGTGAAATGGTCAGGATTGTCTTCCACTTCGCGGTTGAGCTGTTCCATTGAGACAAAACGAACTTCGGAAACTTCTTCCTGATTTAGGTTAAAAGAACCGTTATATTCGCCTGTGAAAACGTGATCTAATTCGTGTTCCCAAAGATTTCCACCAACATACGCTTTGTAGATGAAATGAAATTTCGGAGTTATTTCTGCATCAATTCCCAACTCTTCTTTTAGTCGCCGTTTTGCACCTTCTTCATAAGTTTCATCAATCCGGGGATGCGAACACACGGCATTGGTCCAACGTTGTGGCGAATGATATTTCTGTGGAGCTCTTTTCTGCAAAAGCATTTCTCCCTGTTCATTAAACAAAAATACCGAAAAAGCCCTGTGAAGTAATCCGTTTTCGTGCGCCTGCATTTTTTCCATCTGTCCCAGAATGTCATCGTTTTCTGAGATCAAAACTACCTGTTCTTCCATTCTTACAAAATTAGGTTTTTTCGACATCATAAAAAATTTTTCTCTCAAAATTCATTTGCCGCTGTTGGTTTTGGGGCTGTTTTTCAACGTTAATGATTTTAATAAAGGACTATGTTTTTAATTAAAATGGTGATGAATAGGGGATTTGATTTTATTTAACCTAACATTCATACAAAAATGGATAGAATTTCGTACTTTTGCCCCTTAAATTTTACTGATGGAATTAGAACACAAAGGTCATTTAAGCCCCGTTTTAAAAGGTGATTGCAAGAATTATCTTATTGATATTGATGGTACCATTACCGACGATATTCCGAATGAAGAACCAGAACGTATGATCACCTGCGAACCTTATCCGGATGCGCTGGAAACCATTAACAGATGGTACGATCAGGGCCATATTATTTGTTTTTTTACTTCAAGAACGGAGAATCTTAAACAGATTACCATGGAGTGGCTTGATAAACACGGTTTTAAGTACCACAGCGTTCTATGTGGAAAACCTCGCGGAGGAAATTATCATTGGATCGATAATCACCTGGTGAAAGCCACCCGTTACAAAGGGAAATTTACCGATATGATTGAAAAACAATTAACCATTGAGGTTTTTAAAGACTAATGCCTTCCATGACAGAACATAAAATTAAAATTCTTGCCAACGACGGATTGGATCAGTCGGGAGTTGACGCCTTGGAAGAAAAGGGTTTCGAGGTAATCACCCAAAAAGTGCCGCAGGAAGCGTTGGCCGATTATATCAACCAGCATCAAATTAAAATTCTCTTAGTTCGTAGCGCAACACAAGTGCGGAAAGAATTGATCGATGCTTGTCCTTCTTTAGAGATCATCGGACGTGGCGGTGTCGGCATGGACAATATTGATGTGGAATATGCCCGTTCAAAAAATATTCATGTAATCAATACGCCATCGGCTTCGTCAGCATCCGTGGCAGAGTTGGTTTTTGCACATCTTTTTTCGGGTGCAAGATTTCTGCAGGAATCCAACAGAAGTATGATTATTTCTGGTGATACCGAGTTTGCAAAACTGAAAAAAGCATACGAGAAAGGCATTGAACTTCGCGGCAAAACCATTGGTATTATTGGGATGGGAAGAATTGGACAGGAAGTGGCGAAAATTGCACTCGGTTTAGGAATGCGCGTGATTGCTGCAGACAGCAACATTGGGAAAGCCACCATTAAAGTAAAATTCTATAATGGTCAATTCATTAATGTGGATATTGAGACAGAACCATTAGAAGGCGTTTTGGAGCATGCTGATTTCATCACCCTTCACGTTCCGGCGCAAAAGGACGGTGCCATGATTGGTGAAAAAGAATTGGCCATGATGAAAAACGGGGCTGCCATTATTAACTGCTCACGGGGTGGGGTTGTGGATGAAGATGCTCTTATTGCTGCGTTAAATAGCGGAAAATTGGCATTTGCAGGTTTGGATGTCTTTGTGGGAGAGCCCGTGCCATCCAAGAAGATGCTCAGCCATCCAAAAATTTCACTTACGCCTCACACGGGAGCTTCAACCATTGAAGCACAGGACAGAATAGGGCTTTCTTTGGCGGAGCAAATCAGCAGTATTTTGCACATTCAGTAATTAAAAATGTGTACTTATAAATAACAAAAACCCGGATGATTCCGGGTTTTTTTATTGCGATGAATAACTTATTTATTCTTTAAAAGATCTCTGATTTCAGTAAGCAGCTTTTCTTCGTTTGTAGCTTCAGCCGCCGGAGCTTCAACAGGTTTCTTCAGCTTGTTAATGCCTTTAATCATTAAAAACAAAGCAAAAGCAACAATGGTAAATGATATTGCAGCCGACAGGAAATTACCGTATTTAATTGCCGTTCCAGGTATCACCAAATCGGCGAGGTTTTGTAGGTGAGCTGCTTTCAATGCAGGGGTAAGAACCGCCGGAGTGATGATATCTTCTACCAAGGAAGTAACAATTTTACCAAATGCACCACCGATAATTACACCGACAGCAAGATCTACCACATTTCCTTTTACTGCAAATTCTTTAAATTCCTGAAAAAATCCCATAGCTTTAAGTTTATTTTGTTAATGAGGTTCAAATGTAAATAATTATTTTATAAAGAGACAAACGAAATGAATGTTTACCGAAACATTTTACTAATTTTAAGCAAATAATTTGTCATGATGAAGATTTTTAGTGCAACACAAATCAAAGCATGTGACCAGTACACCATTGATCATACACCCGTTTCCTCGTTGAGTTTAATGGAGCGTGCAGCAAAAACGGCCTCCGAATGGATTGCTGATCACTACGATACAAGTTATTGCATTCATCTTTTTTGCGGAAACGGCAATAATGGCGGTGATGGCTTTGCCATGGCGAGAATGCTTTATCAGAAAGGGTTTGATGCTAATGTTTTCTTCAATAGGGACAATCCAAATTTTTCAACGGATGCTTTAACGAATTTGAGGAAAGTACAGGAAATTTCCGGAATCACCCTGTTAAATTTTGACGATGTAGATTCATTCACCTTTCCGGAAAACTCTATCATAGTGGATGCGGTTTTGGGATCTGGGTTGAGCAGAATTTTAGAAGGAAAAGTAGCGCATCTCATCAATTTTTTAAATGGCTTGCCTTATAAGAAAATTGCGATCGATTTACCTTCAGGGCTTTTTGCAGATCACATTCTTCCTCACGACGCTGTGGTTTTTAAGGCGGATGAAACTTTGACCTTTCAATGCTGGAAAAAAACTTTTCTGCATCCTGAGACTGGCGTATTCTGTGGTAACGTGACGGTTCTTGATATTGGTTTAAGTACAGATTTTATCCGCCAAGAACCCACCGAACTTTTCACAATTGACGAGGCGATGATTCGGGAAATTGTTCATCCACGCAATGAGTTTTCAAACAAAGGAAGTTACGGCAAAACGATGATCGTAGCGGGAAGTTTCGGGAAAATGGGGGCGGCAGTTTTAGCCACGAAAGCAGCGCTGCGAACGGGAAGTGGCCTAACTTTTACGATGGCACCTGCCTGCGGTTACGAAATTTTGCAGATCAGTTGTCCGGAAGCGATGTATATCAATGGAGGTGAAGAAGTGCTTTCGGAAAGCATTCCGGAAGATGGCGCTGTGACGGGTATTGGTCCTGGTTTGGGAACAGATTCACGAACAGAAACAGCACTGATTAAGTTTTTGACGAGCTGTAAACAGCCCATTGTGCTGGATGCTGATGCACTGAATATTTTATCGCGCTCGCCTCAGAATATTTCGCTTATTCCTAAAGCATCGGTAATCACGCCTCATCCCAAAGAATTTGAGCGTCTTTTTGGGAAAACAAAAGACTCTTTTGATCGATTGGAGCTTGCTCGAAGGATCGCCTCCGAACTTGAAATTTTTATTGTACTTAAAGATCATCATACTCAAGTTATTACCCCGGAGCGTTTGGTTTTTTACAACATTACTGGCAATTCGGGGATGGCAAAAGGGGGCAGTGGTGATGTTCTCTTGGGCATCATCACGGCATTATTGGCCCAGAACTACACACCGAAAGAAGCAGCTGTTTTCGGGGTTTGGCTGCACGGTAAGGCAGGTGATATGGCTGCAGAAAAATGGTCGAAAGGAGCCATGCTTCCCTCAGATCTGATCAATGAAATCGGCAGTGTCTTCAGAATATTGACATAAAAAAATCCTTTTGGTTTGGGCCAAAAGGATGGAATATGATCATTAAAAATTACTCCGGTTTTTCATTTTCCTGTTCAGTAATCACTCGCTGTTTTGATGTATACATAATCACAAAACCCGCAATCATAAAAGGGATCGAGAGAATTTGTCCGGTATTGAGTCCGGCAAAGGTAATGAACTCGTCGCCCTGTGGTTCTTTCAAAAACTCCACAAAGAATCGAATGGCCCATAAGATGATGAAAAATAAACCGAATAGCCATCCTTGCTGATATTTTTTACGAGTTTTGAGATACAAGTACCAAAGCACAATGAAGAGCAGAAAATAGCCACCCGCCTCAAAAAGCTGGGTAGGATATCGAGGAACGATGGCTCCGTACTCCGAACTTTGCTGAGGGAAAAGCACCGCGAACGGAGAGTTTACAGGAGCAGGTTTCCCAATGATTTCTGAATTGAAAAAGTTACCAATTCTCACAAAAGTTCCTCCCAATGCGACCACAATGCCGAGTCTATCGTACACCCAAAAAGGATTTTTTTTGATGATTTTATAAGAGTAATACAAAGTAGTAAAAATCAGTGCGATGGTGGCACCATGGCTCGCTAATCCTGAAAAACCGGTGAATTTGAACTCTGGTTTTGTTTGAATGGGTAAGAAAACACTCCAGAAGTCTTGCTTAAATAATTCTGGCTGGTAAAAAATAACATGACCCAATCGCGCGCCCAGAATGGTTCCCACCAATGTCCATGTGAACAGTGGCTCCAGGTACTTTTGGTTAACATGGTCTATTTTAAACATTTTTGTCATCAGGATATAGCCCAGCCCGAATGCCAAAATAAACATTAAACTGTAGTAATGAAGGGTTATGGGACCCAAATGAATTCCTGTTGAAGGATTCCAGGTGCTGTATAAAAATGTAAGCATAATCTTGTTTTAAACTAAATCGTGTTTCTCCATCTGCAATTATTCGTTCGGCGGAACAGGATCATAACCTTCGCCTCCCCACGGATGGCAGCGTAAAATGCGTTTTACGCCCAAATATAAACCTTTAAAAACACCGTGAACTTGCAATGCTTCCACCATGTAATGAGAGCAAGTAGGTTCGTATCGGCAGTTTTTGGGAAGCAGCGGCGAAATAAACCATTGGTAGATTTTAATGAAAACTACCATCGGAAAAGTGATGATCTTATTAAAAGTGATTTTCAAAACAATGCAAAAATAACGTATTAATTTGAAATCGTCGAAGCAGATTTGTAAATTTGATTTTTTAATAACATGCAAAATAAATCTTCATGGCAAGCTATTTAAAAAGGGGATGAATGTTGGTTGTCCTGTTTTATTAAAAAAAAGATGTTTATCTTTAAATTAAAATTTAGGAAATATGCCGAAGAGCACGATTGTGAAAAGTGATATACGCCTTTTTGTTCGCGATACGATTCATACCAAAATAGAGAAACTAAAAAAGTTCATCGATTTTACGCTGGAAGCGAGCCGCGAAATCAAAAAAACACCGAAATATGATTCGATCCGTGAAGAGATGCAGGAAGAAATCTACCAAATGCAGAAACAGCTTGCGTCTCTCCACGATTTGCAGCGAAAACTGACCCAAGTACTGAATAAGCCCACCGAGAATGTGCAGCTGGGTTCGGTTGTTTTTACCAATAAAGCCCGTTTTTACATTTCGGTCTCGTTGGGTGAATTTTTCTTTGAAGGCGACCGTTTTTATGCGATTTCCGAAGAAAGCCCAATGGCGAAGATAATGCATGGAAAGCAACCCGGCGATTCATTTGTGCTCAATAACATCAGTCAAACCATAGAAGAAATTATGTAAATGGAACATCCAAAGTTCACCCCAGAAGAGAAAATTGCCTTGCTAAGCGAGATCATCGAAAGCCGAAAAAGTGTTTTCCCACGCGATTATTCAGATGAAAAAATTGATGAAGAAACGTTGCGCGAAATCGTAAAACTGGCTTCCTTTGCGCCCAGTCATAAACGCACGAAACCTTTGCGGCTGCAGGTTTTTCGAGGTGATGAAAAGAATGAACTGGGCAACAAGCTTGCTGAAATTTACAAGGCCATTACCTCACCTGATCTTTTTTTAGAAAAAAAATATATCGACATCACTGCCAAAGTGGGCAAGAGTGATACTGTAATTACAATTTCTGTCAACTACAGTGGGCTGGTTCCGGAGTGGGAGGAATTAGCGTCGGTTGCCATGTCGGTTCAGAACATGTATTTAGCATGTACCGCCCGTGAAATAGGGTGTTACTGGAGTACCCCCGGAATGATTCGACATCTTCCCGAATTTTTAGCGTTGGATGATCATCAGCAATGCATCGGTCTTTTCTATATGGGAAAAGTAGTACATGCCCCGGCTAAAAGTTAAATCACATTACTGATTCAGCAATAATGCGGCTTCTTTGGCGGCATAGGTAAAAATCATATCGGCGCCGGCTCTTTTGATGCAGGTTAAGCTTTCAATGATAGCTTGGTCATTATCGAGCCAGCCATTTTGAGCAGCTGCTTTCAGCATGGCATATTCTCCGGAAACGTGATAAACGGCGATCGGTAAATCGATGGTTTCGCGAACTTTGGAAACGATGTCTAAATAAGGGATCCCGGGTTTTATCATGATGATATCTGCACCTTCAGCAACATCTTTCAGGACTTCATCCATTGCTTCACGCGAATTATGAAAATCCATTTGATAGGTTTTTTTGTCTTTCGGGATGTCCTGATTTTTCTTGGGAGCCGAATCCAACGCATTTCGGAAAGGGCCGTAGAAAGAACTTGCGTATTTTGCAGCATAACTAACAATGGCCACATCAGTAAATCCGTTTTCTTCCAATCCTGTTCTAATTGCAGCAACTCGTCCGTCCATCATGTCGCTGGGAGCCAACACATCGGCGCCGGCTTCCGCATGAGAAACTGACATTTTGACCAGTGCGTCATTGGTTGCGTCATTGTCAATTTTACCGTTGGTAATAATGCCGTCGTGTCCGTAAATAGAGTAGGGATCAAGGGCGACATCGGGCATTACAATCATCCCGGGAACGGCATCTTTAATGGCTTTAATGGTATTTTGCATTAAACCGTTCTTGTTCCATGCTTCGGTTCCCAAATTATCTTTAAGATCTTCCGAAACCTTCATGTAAAGATTCACGGCTTTAATGCCTAAGGAAAACAATTCACGACATTCCTTTACGGTAAGATCAACCGTTCTGCGGCTGATCCCGGGCATAGACGAGATGGGTTCTTGCTGATTGATGCCTTCCATCACAAAAATGGGCATTACAAAATCATTGGTGGTAAGAATGGTTTCCTGAACCAAGGCACGAATGGAGCTGTTGGTTCTTAATCTTCGGTTTCGGGAATAAATAATCATTTTTGGAATGGTATTTGAAATACAGTTTGCAAATTTAACCATTGTTTTAAAAAAAACTGTTGTAAGTTAAATTGAATTTCTTACTTTTGTAAGGATATATCTATAAATAAAAGTTGATATCGGTGAAAAATTTATTCTTTTCTTTAGTATTAATCGGTAGTTTCTTGGGTTTCTCGGAAAATTTTTCCGCACAGAGTTTCCAACGAGAGCCAGTGTATTCCGCACAAAAATCGGATGATGGCGTGTTGGTGGCTTACCCTAATCCCGCCAAAGATTTCATTGTAGTGAAATCTAAAGATGCCGACTTGAAAATTAAGTCTGTTACATTTTATTCTATACTCGGGATGGAAGTAGCACAATATCCGGTAAACATGAACGCAGCGGAGATTCGACTCGATAAGCTTCGACCAGGCAAATACCTCATGAAGTATGTCATGAGTGACAATACACAGAAAGTGACCCAAATTGTTAAACAATAATATAATGTCCCTGAAATAATTTTCAGGGATTTTTTCTTGGCATACTTACTGCACTGCTTCCGGTAAAAATTTAACTAACTTTGCACTATGGAAGTTCGTGAAAAAATCGTAATTATAGGGGGTGGTTTCGCCGGTCTCCAGTTGGCGAAAAAACTCAACAACAGAAACAAAAAAATCATTGTGATCGATCGGGTGAATCACCACATGTTTCAGCCGTTGTTTTACCAAGTGGCGAGTGGTCGAATTGAACCCTCAAACATTTCTTTTCCTTTTAGAAAAATTTTCCAGGATTCCAAAAACATCCGCTACCGAATGACCGAAGTGGTGAAGATAGTTCCTGAAGAAAATAAAATCATCACCGCAACCGACGCAACCGAATTTACTTACGATAAACTGATTATTGCAACCGGATGCAAAACCAATTTTTTTGGTAATGCCGGTATGGAAGCTCTTACTTTTGGGATGAAAAATACCCAGGAAGCCATCGCCATCCGAAATCATGTTTTGCTTACTTTCGAAAAACTGATATTGGAAAGAAAGCGCAGTGATGACGGAAACTGGAATATCGTTATCGTCGGCAGCGGACCTACAGGTGTAGAACTTGCCGGTGCTTTTGCAGAAATGAAAAAAGAAATTCTTCCACGCGATTATCCGCACATGAATTTTGAAGAACTGAACATTATTTTAATCAGCTCTACCGAGAAACCATTGGCGGTGATGAGTAAAGAATCCCAGCAAATGTCGGAGAAGTATTTGAAGGATCTGGGTGTACAGTTTTTGAGTGATGAGTTTGTAACCGGTTACGACGGCGATTGTGTGGTAATGAAAAGTGGAAAATCGATCCCATCCAATAATGTAATTTGGGCAGCCGGCGTTACGGGGAATGTGATTGACGGGCTGAATCCTGAAATCATGGTGAGAAACCGCTATAAAACAGATCGTTTTAACAGAGTTCTTGGCTACGACAATATTTTCGCCATTGGTGACATTGCCTACATGGAAACACCGAAATATCCCCTAGGTCATCCACAAGTTGCCAATGTCGCCATTCATCAAGGCAAAGTGTTGGGTAGTAATTTACTGAAAAAACCCGGCAAAATATGGGATGAGTACGAGTACAATGATCTCGGAAGTATGGCAACCATCGGCAAATACAGAGCAGTGGTCGATTTACCCAAGTTTAAGTTTCAAGGTTTTTTTGCGTGGTATTTCTGGATGTTTCTCCATTTGATGTTGATCCTCAGTGTGCGCAATAAGTTGGCCGTTTTTTTTAACTGGATGTGGAGCTATCTGAACAAAGATTCTTCTTTAAGACTCATCATTATCCCCAACAGAAAAAACAGCACCGAACAATGAGAATAGATATTATCAGTGTTTTACCGGAACTTATGGAAAGTTCTTTCAATGCATCTATTTTGAAAAGGGCTATGGACAAAGGACTGGCAGAAGTTCACTTTCATCAGCTCAGGGCATACGGATTGGGCAAATACCGTCAGATTGACGATGAACCTTATGGGGGTGGTGCCGGAATGGTGATGATGATTGAACCTCTCGACCATTGTATTTCGGAGCTCAAATCTCAGCGGAATTATGATGAAATCATTTATTTGACACCTGATGGGGAAACGCTAAATCAGAAAATAGCCAATACACTTTCCATCAAGGATAACCTTATTTTCATTTGTGGACATTATAAAGGCATTGACCAACGCGTACGCGATCTACATGTAACGCGGGAAATTTCCATAGGAGATTATGTTTTGACCGGTGGCGAATTGGCAGCTTGTGTTTTGGCAGACGCCGTAATTCGGTTATTACCTGGGGTTTTAAATGATGAACAGTCTGCACTTACCGATAGTTTCCAGGATGATTTACTGTCGCCGCCCATCTACACACGCCCAGAAGAATACAAAGGATTGCGTGTGCCGTCGATTTTGCTCAGTGGGCACTCTGCAAAAATTGAAGATTGGCGTCATGAAGAAGCCCTCCGAATCACCAGAGAAAAACGTCCGGATCTATTAGACTAACAACTCTTTAGCTCGTACTTGACTCATTATCCTGCATAGGAAATATTATTGCATGACACAAATTAGCTCAAAAGAACTCATTGCATTTTATAATGTAGAAAATCTGATTTTGCCAGATTTGCCACCTGTTCATATTCTAGATCCTACGGAATCGGGTTTGCGAAACTGGAACGAAAAAAGATACCTCAACAAAATTTTTAAAATTTCCCATGTATTTGAATTGATGAGGGAGTCCGAAGGTGTATTGCCTATGTTGATCGGTTTTTCCGAAGTTCAGGGTAAAAAACCACTGCAGGAATTGGTGCTTAGTGAACCCTTTAATAGTCGATATGGTATTGTTCACTACGAATCCATGGACGAAAGAGGAGTAGATGTGGCATTGATTTATGACCAAAACAAAATCGAAATACTGGCTTCTGAGCCCATCACTTACTTCTTTGAAATTGAAGATGATGATCCCTCTAATTACGATACAACCCGAGATGTTCTTCACTGTAAAATAAGGTATAAAAACAAGGAAATAAATGTATTTGTGCTGCATCTTCCATCCAAAAGAGAGCAGGACATCAATAAACCGAAACGGGATTATATACTGAAAGATCTTCGACAAAGCATCGTAAGTTTAACGAAAAAAAAGGAATCCGTTATTGTTCTTGGTGATTTTAATGAAAACCCAGATGATCAAAACATTACAAAGCTTCTTGAAGGTGAAGATGCTGAAATTTTGCTGCATAACCCCTATCAGGAATTGTTTGCCCAAAAGAACTTTTCTACGTTTCATTACAAAGACGGCTTACTTTTTGATCAAATATTAATTTCTGATGATTTTTATCAACCCGATAATGTTCTTCAGTTCAAAAAAGCAAGTGTTTACAACGCTGAAAAACTCAGCAGCAGAGACAGCCGATTCAGTGGGCGCCCTTTTCGCACCTATGCCGGAACAAGATATTTGGGAGGATACAGCGATCACTATCCTGTTTTTGCAACGTTTGACAATCTCTTTTAATACGATTTAAGACTTTTATAACAATGAAAAATGCAGTACATAACAGTTACCAGCTTGATGCCGTAGATAAGGCCATCATTTATATGTTGACCGACAATACCAAAACCTCGTTGGCTCATATTGCCAAAAATGTAGGCATATCCACCACCGCAGTGCATCAAAGAATTAAGAAATTAGAAATAGCGGAGGTTATTCAGAATTCCATTTCGTTGCTTAATCCCCGAAAAATTGGCTACAAAGTGGTTTCTTATATTGGCGTATTTCTCGATCAGCCCAGTCATTATCATGATGCCATTAAGGCAATCAACGATATTAATGAAGTGGTAGAAGCACATTACACCACCGGGAATTATACCATTTTCCTCAAAGTGCTGTGCCGGGATAATGATCATTTAATGGAAATTCTCAACAAACTTCAGAAATTGAAGGGCGTAACGAGAACAGAAACTTTCATATCTTTGGAACAAAGTATTAATCGACAACTGAAAGTATAATCGCTCATGGAAATTACCCAATATTTAGATTCAACTTATTTAAAAACACCAGAACAATCGGGTTTATCAGCCGAGGAAACCTTACAGAAAGTGTATGAATTAACCGACGAAGCCATTGCCAATCATTTTTTTGAAGTGATGATTCGTCCGGATTACGTAAAAGAAATAAAGAATTATTTAACCTCTAAAAACTCACCCGTGAAAGTGGGCACCGTTATCGGTTTTCATGAAGGGACTGCCTCGTTGGAAGATAAAATGAAAGAAGCTCAAAAGGCCATTGCTGATGGTGCAGATGAGCTTGATTATGTGATCAACTTTCCGGCTTACAAAAGAGGAGAAATTGATTTGGTTAAAGATGAATTTATCCACTGTACCCAGCTTGGTTTAAAAAATGGAAAAGTAGTAAAATGGATTATTGAAATTGCCGCATTAACAGATCAAGAAATTGCTTCCATCACCGAGAATATAAAGCACTGGGCAGAAGAAAATTTCGACAGCAAAGACTTCAGCAAGATTTTTGTAAAATCGTCCACAGGTTTCTATCCCACTGAAAACGGAAAACCAAATGGTGCTACTTTTGGAGGGATTACCATTATGCTGAACCATGCCGGTCCATTGCCAGTGAAAGCGGCCGGTGGTGTAAAAACTCCAGAAGATGCAGAGAAGATGATTGCCATGGGCGTTCGCAGAATTGGCACTTCTGCTGCAAAAGCGTTGATTAAAAACGAAAAAGTAAGCGACGATTATTAATAATATGCTGTAATTATCGTTCTTTCTTAACCTCTAAAACCCACTTTTTTGGTGGGTTTTTTTCTGCTTTTAAATCATTGTTTTTAGGAGTCCAATACCTTTTTGCCCGCCATTTTTATATTTAATTCCATTATTCTTCCGTCCAAAACGCTATTTTTGCAGCCATGCCAAAGAAACCCTCACGAAGAAAGCCCGTCCGTAAAATGCATCGACGCAGAAAGACCCAATGGTTTTTGCGACGCGAAATTCTGCTGCTGGTTTTGGCGCTAGGTTTATTATCTACCGGCTTTTATCTGAAAGAAAAAATTGCGTTTTACTATGCCATGTATTTTAATAAATTTGAGCATAAAAAACTCTCCAACTCGGAGCTGGAAGAAAAGAGAATCAACCGTATTATCGGCGATTATGCAGGTAAAACGTTTGGTATAGATGTGTCGCATTACCAGAAAAAAGAAGATGTAGAGTGGGACAGTTTAAGCATCGGAAACCGATCTATTCCCATCAAGTTTGTGGTGTTGCGTGCCACGATGGGCAATAAATCTGCCGACCGTCATTTTTCGGAATTTTGGCAATTGGCCAAAAAACATGATCTTATCCGGGGTGCTTATCATTTTTATCGTGCCGATGAAGACCCTGTGTTGCAGGCCAATAACTTTCTAGCCAATGTAAAATTGGAATCTGGTGATTTACCACCTGTTTTAGATATTGAAAAAATACCAAAACGAAAAACCAACAAAAAGCTGATTGAAGACCTGAAAATTTGGTGCAACATCGTTGAAAAAACGTACGGTACGCGACCAATTATCTATACGTATTATCATTATTACAAAGATTTTTTGAGTGATGATTTTAGTGATTATCCTTTATGGCTCGCCAATTATAATGATGTACCCGAACCTTCGCCGGTGGATGACTGGAAGTTTTGGCAATTTACTGAAAACGGAATTGTTTACGGTATCAACAGCAAGGTTGACCTCAATGTTTTCGATGGCAATCTCTGGAGTTTAAAGAGAATGACCTTAGACTGAGCCATTTTTCCCAAGATGATTAGAAAATGAATCCGTATTTTCGCACGGTTATTCCGATAAAAAACCTCTCCTTTAAATTAATGTAATGAATTACGTTTCTGCCGAAAACCTCACCAAATCGTATGGCCTTAAAGTTTTGTTTAATGATATTTCTTTTCATATTAATGAAGGCGATAAAATTGCCATTGTCGCCAAAAATGGTACGGGAAAATCTACCCTCCTTAAAATTTTGACCGGAAAAGAAATTGCAGACAGCGGAACTGTACTGATCAATAAGGATATTCAGGTGGTTTTGTTTGATCAGGAAATTGATTTTGAGGGTGATGTAACGATTGAAGAATTCATGATGTCTTTGGATTCTGCTCCTATTTTGGCACTCAAAAAATACCATGAGGCGCTGCATACAGAAGATGCAAATGCAATGGAAAATGCAATTGCAGAAATGGAAATTCACAAAGCGTGGGATTTGGAAAATGAAATGAAACAAATTCTGTCGCAACTGAAAATTACCGATCTGGATGCTAAAATGAAAACCCTTTCCGGAGGTCAGGTAAAAAGAGTGGCATTGGCCAAGCTGCTTGTGGAAACCCGCGCTGAGCATCGCCATACCCTTTTGATCATGGACGAGCCCACCAATCACCTTGATGTAGATATGGTGGAATGGCTCGAGAATTATCTCTCCAAGGCAATGGTTACCCTTCTTTTGGTAACGCACGACCGCTATTTTCTGGATGCTGTTTGCGACATCATTTGGGAATTAGAAGATCGTAATCTTTATCTTCATAATGGAAGTTACAGTACCTATCTGGAAAACAAGGTGATTCGCGAAGAAAACATGAATGCGACCATCGACAAAGCCAACAATCTTTACCGCAAAGAACTGGAATGGATGCGGAGACAGCCCAAAGCCAGAACTACCAAATCAAAATCAAGAATAGACGCATTTTACGAAACCGAAAAAGTGGCAAAAACCGATACCCGGAAACAAAACCTGGAATTGGATTTCGAAATGAAACGACTTGGGAAAAAAATTCTGGAGCTCAAAGACATCGACAAAAGTTTTGGCGATAACACTTTGCTGAAAGGTTTTTCCTATTCATTTCAGCGAGGCGAAAAAGTAGGTATTGTAGGAAAAAATGGCGCCGGAAAATCAACGTTGCTCAATATTATTCAGCAATTGGAACCTTTTGACAACGGCGAAATTGAAACCGGAGAAACTATTAAATTCGGCTATTTCTCACAAAAAGGATTAACTTATAAAGAAGATGAAACCGTTATCAATTTCATAAAAGAAATCGGTGAAAATTTTCCATTGGCCAACGGAAGAACCATTTCTGCATCGCAGTTTTTGCGCTTGTTTTTGTTTGATGACCAAACCCAGTATTCGCCCATTTACAAACTTTCAGGAGGAGAAAAACGCCGACTACATCTGATGAATGTATTGTATCGGAATCCAAATTTTTTAATTTTTGATGAACCAACGAATGACTTGGATTTGCCTACCCTTACTGTACTGGAGAATTTTCTGCTGAACTTTCAGGGCTGTGTTATCATTGTTTCGCACGATCGTTATTTTATGGATCGCATTGTTGATCATGTTCTAGCATTTGAAGGTGATGGAAAAATTAAAGATTTTACCGGTAATTTTTCAGAATACAGAGAAAGTCGAAAATCGGGCACGATCAATCAAAAGGTGGAAGAAGCCGATAAAAGTAAGGAACAACAAAAGCAAGAACCTGAGACGATCAATCAACAGACCACAATAAAAAAGAGACTTTCATTCAAAGAGCAGCGTGAGTTGGAAACCATTGAAAAAGAAATGCCCGAATTGGAAGAGCAACGCACCCGCATCATGGAATCACTGAACAATGAAACTGAGTATGAAAAAATTGCGGTCCTTTCAAAAAGTCTAGAATCTACCACCGAAAAGCTGGAAGAAATGGAAATGCGCTGGCTCGAATTGCAAATGTGAAAAATCTTTAAACCAGTGTTGAATCATCAGGCACTGGCCTCCGTCAACCCACTATTAACAATAAATGAAGACTCAATTAGTTCCTAAATACGGATTATTTACTGCAATCTCTTTGGTGATAGGGCAGGTCATTGGTTCTGGAATCTTCTTTAAAGTTGATGACGTGCTTTTGGCTACGAAAGGAAATATTTTTGCCGGTCTTTTAGGATTTGTCATTGTGGGCATCAGTGTTGTATTTGCCGCAGTTTCGATGGCGAATTACGCTCAGATTTTGCCCGGAGATGGTGGAATTCTCAATTATGTGGAATATCGTTTCGGAAAGAAGGCGTCTGCTTTGGTGGGGTGGATGTATCTTAGTTTGTTTTATCCTTCGCTTACTGCTGTTTTATTCACTGTATCAGGGATTTATATTTCGCATTTGCTGGGTGAGTTTTTGGATTTTACACCTACATTTCTGCACTACTCACTCATTGGTTTTGTAAATCTCTGTTTATTTTGGATGCTGAATGTTTTTCGTCCGAAAACCAGTGGGGTTTTTCAGCAGCTGACAACGGTGGTCAAACTTATTCCGCTTATCCTTATTGCATCGCTTGGTATCATCGTTCTCCTTCCGGGAAATGGCAATGAAATAGCAGCATTAACAAGTGCTGAAACGAATTCGGGTCAGGGTTTTTGGTTTTTGGTGGCAGCGAGTTTTATACCGATTGCCTTTGCATTTGATGGTTGGTATATTGCCACACAGCTTTCGGGAGAAATTAAAAATGTACAGAAAAATTTGCCAAAAGCACTGATTATTGGTACAATAACGGTTTTGGTCGTTTATGTTCTCTACTATTGTGGAATCGTATTGAGGATGAGCAGTAGTGATATTCTAAGATTAAAAGACACTTACATCATCGAGTTTTCCAGAAGAATTGCCTCCAAAAGTGGCTCAGTCATTATCCAGATTTTTGTTATTATTTCTGTTTTAGGAACATCCAATGGTTTACTGATGGCAACTACACGAGTTCCTTTTCAGTTTTACAATTTGGATAGAACGAAAAAGTTCCTGAATCTTGGTCACATACATTCGCGCACCAACATGCCCATGAATAGCGCAATATTTGCCTTTTGGGTGATAGGTTTGTATATGGTTCTTTATTATTTTACCAATACCGATCAGTTCTTTACCAATATCAATTATGATCTTTCTGCCATACCGATTGCATTCATTTATATGGTGAACGGAGCATTATTTGTCGGTTTGCTCACCCTCATTAAAAAAGGTGTTTTTCACGGGCGTCGTGGACTGAAATATCTAATGGCAATCATCGCTATCTTAGGTGTATTGATCGTATTGATTGGTACAGCCACTGCGCCCAATGGTTTGTCTTACATGGTGATCAGTATTATTTTTTTCATGGCGGGTTTTTTCTTCATCAAGAAAAAATAGTTTTTTTAAGGAATGTAGATTTTTCATGGCAGAAAATTCATATCTTTGCACACTTAAATAATTAATCGGGACGAGTTCCCACAAAATCAAACTTTTATGTCAGTAAAAATCAGATTACAAAGACAAGGGAAAAAAGGTAAACCTTTCTTCCACATCGTAGTGGCCGATGCAAGAGCAAAAAGAGACGGTAAATTCATCGAGAAATTGGGAACCTACAATCCTGTTGCCAATCCTGCAATTATCGATCTTAACGTAGATTCTGCGGTAAAATGGCTCAACAACGGTGCGCAACCAACCGACACTGCAAGAGCTATCCTTTCTTACAAAGGTGCATTGTACAAAAAACACCTTCAAGGCGGTGTAGCCAAAGGTGCTTTCGACGAAGCTGAAGCAGAGAAAAGATTCAACACTTGGTTAGAAAACAAAGAAAAACAAGTTCTTGATAAGAAAGACGGTTTGAAAAAAGACAAAGAAGCTGCTAAAAAAGCTGCTTTGGAAGCTGAAGCAAAAGTAAACCAGGCAAGACTGGATGCTGTTGCAAAAGCGGAAGCAGATGCTAAAGCTGCTGAAGAAGCAAAATTGGCAGAGGAGAAAGCTGCTGAAGAAGCGGCAAACACTCCAGTAGCAGAAGAAACAACTGAAGAAGTTGTTGCTGAGACGCCAGAAGCTCCGGCTGCAGAAGCAGAAGGAACTGAAGAGCCACAAGCATAATTCACTTGTTTTTAAAACAACAACAGGCACCATTACGGTGCCTTTTTTATTTTAAACCTTTATCTTTACGGCATGAAAAAAGAAGACTGCTATTTTTTGGGAACCATCACACGCCGCCACGGTTTGCAGGGAAACGTATTCCTTAAACTCGATACCGACCAGCCGGAAATGTACAACAAGCTCGATTCTGTTTTTGTTGAAATCAATGGTTTGTTGGTGCCCTTTTTTATTTCCAAACAATCCTGGAGCAAAAATGATACGCTTATAATTTCTTTTAAAAATACCACCGACACTCTGATCGATCAGTCGCTCGGGAAAGGTGTATATCTGCCGCTTTCCACATTGCCGCCGCTTTCAGGGAAAAAGTTTTATTATCACGAAGTAATTGGGTTTGAGGTGTGCGAAACAGATGGAAAAACCTGTGGCCAAATACAATCTGTGAACGACCAAACAGCGCAGCATTATTTTATCCTCGATCTTGCCGGTAAGGAGGTGATTATCCCGATTATCCGAGATTGGATTTTAGAAGTAAACCGCGACGATAAAGTGATTACCATGTCACTGCCTGAAGGATTAATGGATGTGTTCCTGGTGCCGTCCAAAAAAGATGAGTAATGATACAAGGGTGGTTTTTCCACCTTTTTTTATTTGAAGTTTGAGCTTAACAGGCCAACATATCATTTTACAGACAGATTTTATTGATTTAAAAAAAACGCTCCTTCAATCAAAAATTGAGCCAAAATCCTTACATTTGCAGGTATTGATTTTAGATAGAAATGAGAACGACAATTAAAGAATTACTCGGCAGTTACAAGAAAAATTTACACCACGATATTACGGTTCAGGGATGGGTTCGCGCATTCCGTTCTAATCGGTTTATTGCACTGAATGATGGCTCCACTATTAACAATCTTCAGATTGTAGTCGATTTTGAGAATTTTGGCGAAGACCTGATCAAAAATATTTCGACTGCTTCTTCTTTGAAAATTGTAGGCGAGGTGGTAGAAAGCCAAGGCAGTGGACAAAATATAGAAATTATTGCCAAGAAAATTCAGATTTTGGGTGATAATTTTACTGAAGAAAGAGACAAAACAATTCTTCAGCCCAAGAAACATTCCCTGGAAATCCTTCGGGAACAGGCGCATCTTCGTTTTCGGACCAATCTTTTTGGCGCCATTTTCAGGGTGAGAAGTGCGATTAGTTTTGCGATTCATCAGTTCTTTCATCATAATCAGTTCGCTTATATGAACACGCCCATCATCACCGGGGCCGACGCAGAAGGAGCAGGTGAGATGTTTGGCATCACAGCATTCGATTTAAATGAAATTCCACGCGACGAAAACGGTGATATTGATTTTGAACAAGATTTTTTTGGCAAAAAGACCAACCTTACGGTGTCGGGTCAACTTAACGTGGAAGCTGCCATGATGGGATTGGGCAGGGTATATACCTTTGGGCCTACCTTTCGTGCAGAAAACTCCAACACCACACGTCACCTTGCTGAATTTTGGATGGTGGAGCCGGAAGTGGCTTTCAATAATTTGGAAGACAACATCGATCTTGCAGAGGATTTCCTGAAGTACGTCATTGGTTATGTACTGGAAAACTGTAAAGACGATCTGGTCTTTCTGGATCAGCGATTTGCCGATGAGCAGAAACAAAAACCTGAAAAAGACAGGGCTTCTGAAGGATTAATTGAGAAACTTGAAAATGTAATTAAAAAGAGATTCAAACGAGTTTCTTATACCGAGGCCATTGATATTCTTAAAAATTCAAAGGAAAACAGAAAAGGAAAATTCCAGTTCCCTATTGAAGAGTGGGGAGCAGATCTCCAGTCGGAGCACGAAAGATATTTGGTGGAAAAACATTTCGAAAGCCCGGTAGTGCTTTTCGATTATCCGAAAGAAATTAAAGCATTTTACATGAAGCTGAATGATGACGGCAAAACGGTAGCTGCCATGGATGTGCTTTTTCCGGGAATTGGAGAAATTATCGGTGGTTCTCAAAGGGAAGAGAAACTCGCCGTGCTGAAAGAAAAAATGAAGGCAATGAACGTCGATGAACATGAACTTTGGTGGTATTTGGATACTCGTAAATTTGGTTCGGTTCCGCATTCCGGTTTCGGATTGGGCTTGGAAAGACTTGTCCTTTTTGTAACGGGAATGACCAATATTCGTGACGTTATTCCGTTCCCAAGAACACCTAAGAACGCTGAGTTCTAATAAAACATTCCTATATTTGTTTAACATGATGTCGATTGAGCTGTGCAGTAATCATTCAAACAAAAAAACAGCACAAAAGTGATCAGTCTCCATCAAAAGAAAAAAGGAAAAACCACATTCCGATGCTAAAACAAAACTTACAGATAAGACTCGGCCAAAAGCTTGCTCCCCAGCAAATCCAGCTCATGAAATTGATCCAGCTGCACACGCTGGAATTTGAGGAAGAGCTGGAGCGAGAGCTAGAAGAAAATCCTGCCCTTGAGAAAGTTCAGGATGAGGATAAAGACGAAGATTTTGCCGGTGACGATGATGGTTTCGAAACAGAAGGAACCGAAAGCATCGATACCGATTTTGATGTTGATGAGTATATTTTTGATGATGAACCAGCCTATAAAACGGCATCCAGCAATTATTCTGCAGACGATGAAGAGTTCGATAATGAGTCCCTTTTAACAGAAGGAACCTCTCTGTACGACTATCTTCTGGAGCAGATTAATCTGGTGAATATTGATGAAGAAGATTTAAAAATTGCAGAATACATCATCGGAAATCTTGATAATGATGGCTACCTTCGGCGTGAGATTAAACAGATTGTTGATGATTTAGCATTCTCCCTCGGTATATACACAACTCTTGAAAAAGTGACCGATATTTTGGAGAATTACGTCCAAAAGCTTGATCCTCCTGGTGTGGGCGCGAGAAATCTGCAGGAATGTTTGCTGCTCCAAATTGAGAAAAGAGTGACAGCTGATAAGGCGGTAATGCTTGCTGCCAATATTCTTCGAAATCAGTTCGACAGCTTAACCAATAAGCATTACAACAAAATTATTCAGAAGTACGATATTGAAGAAGAGGATCTGAAGGATGCATTGGAAGTAATATCCAAACTTTCTCCGAAGGTGGGTGGTAATTTCGATACGCAAACCATTACCATTAATCAGGAAATTATTCCCGATTTCGTTATTCAGCTTAAGGAAAATGGTAAAAAAGGAACCGATGTTATTGCATTGCTCAATAGTAAAAATGCCCCTACGCTACGTGTTTCTGATGAATACAAAGATATTCTGACGACCTATTCACACGATAAAACTTCGGCGGAACATAAGCAGGCAGCCCTTTTCATTAAACAAAAATTGGATGCTGCAAAATGGTACATCGATGCCATTAACCAAAGACAAAATACTTTGCTGCAAACCATTACTGCAATTGTAAAACTGCAGAAGGATTACTTCATTACTGGTGATGATAAATCATTGAAGCCCATGATTCTGAAAGATGTTGCCGACATCACCGGCTTCGATATTTCTACCATTTCGAGAGTTGTGAAAAGTAAGTATGCCGATACGCCGAATGGAATTGTTTACCTTAAAAATCTCTTCTCGGATTCCCTGACCAATGATGATGGTGAAGAAGTATCAACCAAAGAAATCAAAACTCATTTGATGGATGTAATAGGCAATGAGAACAAAAGAAAGCCGCTTACAGACGATGCTTTGGTAGGTTTGCTGAAAGAAAAAGGGTACAACATCGCACGACGAACAATCGCCAAATATCGCGAGCAACTTAATATTCCTGTAGCGAGATTGAGAAAAGAATTATAAAAATAGTTTCGTCAATAAATCGCTTTGGACAGGTTTTTACAAAATCTGATTTTTCGAATTGAAATATTCCTTTCCTGCAATCACAGAACGACTTTGGAGGTTTCAATTCTGCTTCATTATACATCCTGATTCTCAATTTTTTGAAGTTCTGAAAGATTTCGCTCCAGTCTTTTGAGAATAATTCCGTAAGCAATACGATAATAAATCCAGATGAGGAAGATGCTAAGTGCTGTCATCACCACTATTCCGCCAATAAATCCGATGAGCTTTGCATGATCGAGTTGGATGTGCTGTTCCGACAGAACGTGGAAAGTGAAAAAGCCAAGTACTGTTGTGAAAAGCAGCAACAAAAGGATATTGGTGAAAATGAAAAGATGAACTGTTCGCTTGAAGCGTATAATCTGAAGAATGAGATTTTTGAGATTGAGTTCCACTTTGATGCGACGGTAATTTTGCCAAAAAACAACCACAAAAACGCCGGTAATTAAAATGCTTACCACCTTTAGGATGACATAAAAATGAGTATAATAATCTCGCAGGGCATTGGTATTTGCTATCCCCAGTTTGCGCAGGATATTCAGAAAACTTCCCGGGTCTTCACCCCAAAAAATATAATAAATATTAAGACCCAAAATCACAAAAAACTCCGCAATACTGATCCATAATATGTATTTCACGTAATTACGTGATGATTTGTTGAGCATCGCTTCAATTTGTGCACCGTCATATTTGGGCCGAACTTCTTGTTCCTGCCAGGTTTTCTTTAAATTATCTAGATCAAAATCAGGCATGTTTTTGCATTAGTTCTTTTAGGGTTTTCTTCAGTCGGTTCATTTTCACACGGGCGTTTACCTCGGTAATCCCCAAATTTTCGGCGATGTCACGATAAGGTAAATCGTCAAGATACATTGTCACAATCGCTCTTTCCACATTGGGAAGCATTTTGATGACTCTGTAAAGCGTAGAAATCTGTTGCTGCTTTTCTTGGTCGTCTTCCAAAAAATCTTTGTAATGAAAATCGGTCAGTTCGTCCGTGACTGGCATTTTGGTTTTCTTTCGGAATAGCGTAATAGCTGTGTTAAGCGCTACCCTGTACATCCATGTCGAAATTTTCGACTGTCCTTTGAAGGAATCATACGATCGCCAAAGCTGCAGCACAATTTCCTGAAACAAGTCTTCCTCATCTTCCAGCGAATTGGTATAAAGACGAGACACCTTGATGATCAGTCCCTGATTATCTTTTATAAGTTTCGCAAATTCCTTTTCTCTGTTGTTCAAAACCGTGAGGTAGTATTTTCGGAAACGAAGATAGCGAAAAATCCGGTTTGCTAATCCGTTTTTTCTTCTGTAAAAATGAATGTAGATCCATCATTATTTATCCTGAATGATCTTCATGTAAAACCAGTTCCTTCATAATTCTGCTACAAAAATGATATATTTGTTCCATGATTTTACGCGGAGAAAATTTAATTAAAGAATACGGTCCGAAAAAGGTAGTGAAAGGTGTTTCGGTAGAAGTGTCACAAGGAGAAATTGTAGGGCTGCTCGGTCCCAACGGGGCTGGAAAAACTACTACTTTCTATATGGTGGTAGGTTTGGTGAAGCCCACTTCGGGCAAAATTTTCCTTGATGATAAAGAGATTACCCACGATGCGATGTATCGGCGTGCCCAGAAAGGAATTGGTTACTTGGCGCAGGAAGCTTCGGTTTTCCGTAAGCTCTCCGTGGAAGACAATATTTTGGGTGTTCTTCAGCTTACGAAACTCTCCAAACGCGAACAGCAAATGAAGTGTGATGAACTCATCGAAGAATTTTCGCTGCAGCATGTGCGTAAAAATCGTGGTGATTTGCTTTCTGGGGGCGAACGCCGACGAACCGAAATTGCGCGCTGCCTTGCAACCAGCCCCAACTTTATTCTGCTCGATGAACCTTTTGCAGGTGTGGATCCCATTGCGGTGGAAGATATTCAGAAAATTGTTCGAAGCTTGGTTGATCGAAATATCGGTATCCTGATAACCGACCATAATGTGCAGCAAACACTCGCTATTACGCATAAAACCTATATCATGTTTGAAGGAAGAATCCTTAAAGAAGGACTTCCAGAGGATTTGGCGAATGATCCGCAGGTTCGTGAGGCCTATCTGGGCGAGAATTTTGTGTACCAGGATATCCTAAACAAAACAAAAAAGAGAAGGTTTGTTTACAATATCTGGGCGGGTAATTTTGATACCAAGAATCAGTTTCAGGCATTTGTGGACGAAAAATTTGCCGATCAGGATCATTTACGTTTAATTTATGGATTTGAAGACATCAGTTTTGCATCCTTGTCCAATTCTGAAATTGAACATATTTTTAATAATGTGGTCGATAAAACAGCCAACAACGCTTTTCTTTTTCAGAGAAAGGAAATTGGTTCCAGTTATACCACAGAGCAGGCTGAAATGGAATCTGCTGCTGCGAGCCAACCCGAACTGCATTATCTGACGAGTTATAGCTTAGATGCATAACCGTTTTCCCGATGGCTAAAGCCCGGTATTGTTTAACTTCTGATTCGTTTTTATGCCAAAACCGTTCAACCGAACCATCACGCTCTATCATATTTATCAACAACTTGTTCCTTTCATCAAGCCATATCGGTTAATGATTATGGGTACCTTAGTGCTCACTTTTCTTGGCGCACTCATGGCACAGGTGAATCCGCTGGTCCTAAAATACACCGTTGATGAAGTAACCCATTTAACCCAACTTCCAGCTCCTATGCAGGAAGGGATCCATGTGCTGGTCATTATTTCTGCTATCCTTTTGGGGAAAGAGCTGATGAATATTGTCATCAATTTCGGGCAAAAATTTTATGGTGAAAAAATACGGATCAATGTAAGTTCTGTCTTAGCGCAGTCGGCCATCGATAAAATCCTGACGTATCGTGTTGCCTATTTTACCGACGAAAACCATGAATCGGGAAAACTACAAATCCGCATTGACCGAGGAATTGAAAGCTTAACACGGCTGGTGCAGAATTTTTTTATTGATATTTTACCGCTGTTTTCCAACGCCATTATTGCACTCATCATTATGTACATGCAGAATCTGTATGTAGGTGTGGTTTCTACCGTTGTGGTGCCTATTTATTTTTATGTGAGTTCGTTACAGGCAAAAAAACTTTCGGGAGTGCGGCGAACACTAAGAAACCAGCGGGAGCGGAAAACCTCCGGATTGCTGAATCTCATCAATTCCATCATGGTGATCAAAAGTTTTGTGCGCGAAAAATTTGAGGGCAAAAAACAATATGACCTTCAGATGCAACTGATGGAAAGCCAAATGCTGACAAGGCGCACCAATTTTATATATGATGGTTTAAAAACTTTTATTGAGCAGTTCGGCGTTGTGCTCATCATCCTTCTCACCGTGTATCTCGTTCTTGATCAGCAAATGACCATCGGTGCCATCATGCTGCATATCCTTTTGTTTAATAATGTTTCGGCGCCTATTCGCCAGTTGCACAGGATTTATGATGATATGAATGATGCCATGATTTATGCAGAAGGGTATTTTGATATTCTGAATGCCGACGACGAAACTGAACCCAACGGATCATTCACCAAGGAAAACATGGTTGGGACATTCGAACTGAATGACGTTTCCTTCACCTATCCCAACGGTACACCTGCTTTGCATCATGTTTCTATGACCATTGAAAGCGGAAAAACCACTGCTTTGGTTGGTTTGAGTGGTGCCGGCAAATCTACTACCATCAATTTATTGTGCAAATTTTACCTTCCGGATTCGGGCGAGATCCTTTTGGATGATGTTCATCTGAATCTTTACAATAATGAATTTTTACGAGATGATATTGGATTGGTGCTTCAAAAAAATCATATTTTTCAGGGAAGCATTGAAGACAATATACGCTACGGAAACATGAATGCCACTTTTGGAGAAGTAGAAGCAGCCGCCAGAAAAGCATATTTGCACGATCAGATTCTTGAACTTCCGGAACAATATCGGCACGATGCTACCCAACTTTCCGGAGGCCAGCAACAGCGAATTGCCATTGCCCGGCTTTTTCTGAAAAACCCACCAATTATATTTTTGGACGAACCCACGGCAAGTCTCGATGCCATTGCGACAGAACAGATCAAAAATTCGCTCGATGCCATTAAAAAAGGCAGAACAGTCGTGATTATTTCGCACTCGCTTTCGCAGATTCTTGATGCGGACCATATTTATGTAATGAAGAAAGGAGCCGTTGTAGAGAGCGGAACACACGACCAATTAATAGAGTTGAACGGAACTTACCGCGAGATTTTTGATGCGTCGGCCAGAAGCTTGAATCTCGATAAACTGGTGAGTTCTTATAGCCAGTAGCATCAATAACTGAACTACAAATTATTCAATGCCGATAAACTAAGTTTAATTAAAAATAAATAATGAAAATATTTTACGCATTAGTGTTGATAATGTCACTCGTTTCTTGCGACAAGATCAGTGAAACCGTCTCGGAGTCGATGGACACGGCGAAGGAGAAAGTGCAACAAAAAGCATCCGAAGCTGTGCAACAAACAATTCATGATCAGATTAATAAATTGGTGAATGCCGAGTCGATTGCTTTTAATGAGGTCTTTCAGGGAATTCAGAACTTGCAGCTCGACAATTTGGTAGGAAAAAAAATGACTTTCCCGAACGGCACACCACTCTATATTTTTCGGTATAAAACCACTGACAAAACCATGCTTCTCGACGCTTTGGTGGCACAACCTACTACCGACGAATCGAAGTCTAAGAAAACATTTGAAAAAATCGACGGTTCTGATATTGTAGAAAAACTCGCTTTTTTGGAGAAATTTGTTCCGGCCAACACGATTGATTTAAGTTTTTTGGATGAGATGAAAAAAAATCCGCATATAGAATATTATAAAATCGTGAGATTCCCCAATTCCAGCACCGTTATTATGAATCCCAAAAGCGGAATGGTGTATCATTTTGTAGAGCTAAAAAAAGAATCATGAATACATTAATTGAAAACACAGTGCAGTTCGTAAAAGAAAAACTTCAAGGTGCAGAAGCCGGTCATGACTGGTTTCATATTGAGCGTGTCTGGAAGCTTTCAAAGAAAATTGCCAATACGGAAGCTGCCAATCAGGAAGTGGTAGAGCTCGCGGCGCTGTTGCACGATATTGCCGACCCCAAATTCCATGATGGTGATGAGTCATTGGCTTTAACCGTATCAAAAGATTTCCTGCAAAGCCAAAATGTGTCGGATGAGGTGACTTCGCAAGTTCTTTTCATCATCCAAAATATTTCCTTTAAAAACAGGGGAGAAGTTCCTGATATTTTGCCCATTGAACTTCAGATTGTGCAGGATGCTGATCGGCTCGATGCGATTGGCGCCATTGGTATTGCGCGCACTTTTAATTTTGGTGGTTTTAAAAACAATAGAATGTATGATCCCGAAATTCCACCCAGGATCGGGATGAGCAAAGAAGAATACAAAAAGAGCAACGGCACCACCATTAATCATTTTTATGAAAAATTGTTGCTGCTAAAAGATTTAATGCATACCGAAAAGGCAAAAGAGATTGCGACGAAAAGACATCTTTTGATGCTTAATTTTCTTGATGAATTTTATAGGGAATGGAAAGCGGACGAGTAGCCCGATGATGAGCCGCTAATGAATCGTCTTGCTTTAAGCTCGAAATCAAGAATCGAAAAACTTCTTTATCTTTACCACCATGTTTTACCTTTTTCTTTTGCTTTTTGTGCTACTGTGTTTAGGCCTTTTTGCCTCTGTTTTTAAAAATGGACGGCTTGGCTTGGCCGCGAAAATTTTTAGAATCTTCACTGTGGTAACGGCGGGTTTGGCTTTTGCTTACCTGTTTACCGAAAGAAGTATCGATTCGTATAAACAAAATTCTTTGGCCGTTCAGGTGATCAACCTCTTGCCGCTTCCTTTAGATTTTTATGTGGTGAAAGTGAATGACAGTGCCAATGCTGATCAAAAATACATCGTGAAGCACCTTGGTAAAATTCGAAGCAATTATTACCGCATTGAGCACCTGGATATGAAAAACTCCGACCAGTTTTGGATTAGCGGATTTATGGGTAAAAAAAATCAGGTGTATTTCACGCAGCATGCCGTTCCCAATAAAAATATGGATCAGATCGTTGAAGTTAAAAACTATATTAATCAAAGTTCAAAACTTTCTGCTATATCCAAAGATCAGGTAATTGCCTCGGGTTTATCAAACGTGAAAACCGCCGTTTGGATAACCCTCGACCTTCTTCTCTTTTTTTTGAATCTGGCTTTGCTGCTAAGAAAACCCAAAGGAAAACTGATAAAGTAAACCTTGCTGCACCCGGCTTTATTTGTTTTTCATTTCTTTCAGTTGTTCTTTGTCCTTATCGCTTGGGTTCCAGACTTTCACTTCATCGTTTTTGTTTAAACCAGACAGGATCTGAACATTAATTCCATCGCTTGCGCCCAGTTTTACATTCACTTTTTTAAATTTTCCGCTTGGTTGCTTTACTTCGACAAAAGGAGAATCCTTACCGTTCACTTTTTCGTACTGAATAAGTGATTCGTCCAGAAGCATGGCGTTTTTCTGAGAACTCAGGATAATTTCGCCATTGGCAGAAAAGCCGGCCCTAATGTACTCGTTGGTGGGGTTGTACACATCGCCTTCAATAGGGAATTTAATGGTTCCGTTTTCATCTTTCCCTTTGGGCGCAATCATGCTTACTTTTCCGGGGAAAGATTTGTTTTGCAGAGCGCCAATCAGGATGTTCATATTCATTCCTTCTTTTAATTTACCGGTCTGCGCTTCGTCTATGGTACCCTTAAAAATCAATGAGTTGAGGTCGGCAATGGAGCAAATCGTGGTTCCGGAGTTGAATGAGTTGGCTTCTATCACTTGGCTCCCTATTTTTACAGGTACATCCAGCACGGTGCCAGTGGCTTTGGAGTGAATTTGAGTGGTGGCCAAACCAGCCAGTTCAGGAGTGGCACCGGTTCGGGCAATTTGCAAATTTTTCTGCGCGGTTTGCAGTTGCTGCTGGGCATTGCGTAATGTTTGCTGTGTGGTATTGAGTTGCTGCTGTGCAGAGATGTATTCTTGTCTAGAAATTACACCTTGCGAGAACAACCGTTGTTGCATAGCAAATTGTTTTTGTTGGGTGTCAACATTCATTTTTGCATTGCTGATGAGTACGTTGGCATTATTGATTTCCTGTTGGGCTGCATTCACATTTTGGACACTTGGTACAATTCGGATGGTGGCAACGAGCTGACCCATCGTTACACGATCACCCTCTTTTACCAATATTTTATCAATAATTCCCGACATATTGGGCTTGATTTCTATTTCTTCACGAGGGACAATTTTACCGGTAGCCATCACCTTGTCGTCCATATTCTCGATCATCGGTTTTTTGGTAAGAAATGTGGTGCTTTCTGCGGTATTAGATGAAATGAGATAACTGATTCCGGAAATAAGTGCAATGGCAAATATCAGGCCCAGAAACAGGTACAATGCTTTTTTCCAGGTGAACTTCTTTTTCATATGTTTAATTATTTTATTTAATTTTTATGGAATGAGATTGTGCTTTTTTATTCACTTCTTAATGCTTCGATGGGTCTTATGCTCACCGCTCGCTGTGCGGGAATCATCCCGATAATCAGTCCCAAAATTACCATCACGGCCATTGCTGTAAATACTTGTCCGTAATTCACCGTAGGGTTGTAAAAAGGGAAAGAATCTTGGTCTTTGGTTAGTATATTGACCACCATTAAAAGTAAGATTCCAAATAGAAATCCCATCATCCCGGAGGTGAGTGTTATAACTACACTTTCCAGCAGAATCTGGTTGCGCACTTCTGCAGGTTTTGCACCTAAAGCCCTCCGGATCCCGATTTCTTTAGTCCTCTCTTTTACGGTAATCAGCAGGATATTTGAAATGGCGATGACGCCGGCCAAAATGGTTAATGTTCCCACAATAATGGTCAGCAATTGCATGCCCGTTAAGAAACCCGTGAGTTTGCTAAACTCTTTTCCAAGATTGAAACTTCCATACGCATTGGTATCTTCTGGTGAAATTCTGTATTTGTCTTTCAGGGTCAGTTTTACTTTATCTTCCACCATGGTAAGGTCTGCGTTTGGCTTGCTGACAATAGCGAAAAAGCCCACCCGGTCGCCATCATTGTACATTTTGGTGAAGGTGGAAAGTGGGATGAAAACTGTTTTGTCATTGTTCATTCCGCCGCCGCCGCCCTGCTTCACCCGAAAAACTCCAATCACATTGAAGAAAATTCCTTTAATATTGAAAGATTTCCCGATCGGGTTTTCATTTTTCTTGGCATCGAAAAAGTTCTTGTACACCTCTTCGCCTATCACCGCTACGTTCTTATTGCCCGAAATATCAGCATCGTTAAGATATCTTCCGTAGATCAGCTTTTTTGCTGAGATTTTATTGCCGATGGGGTAGTCGCCGGTTAGCGTATAAGAGGCGGTTTTTCCGTTACGCGACATTTTTTCTGTTGGGGTGCCGAAATCTCCTCTTGAATTTTGTGGGGAAATATAATCGATTTCCGGTATTTTCTTTTCCAATAGATCGATGTCTGGTAGTCGAATTTCAGTTTTTCGGCCTTTCGGAAATCCATCAAAAGGGATTGATGTATTTTGCGCCCAAAGAAAAATGGAATTGGTGGCAAAATTCGAGAAAAGCTTATTGAATCCGTTTTCCATTCCTTTTGCTGCGCCCAGCAAACTGACAAAGAGAAACATACCCCAACCCACGCCAATCATGGTGAGGAAAGTTCGGAGTTTATTATTCCGTAAAGAATGATAAATCTCTTGCCAGGTATCGCTTTTAAATATGATGTTCATAGTTTGTCTGTGTGCTAAAATGATCAGTAGCTATCCATTTTATTTATTCTGCTCTTAATGCTTCAATGGGTTTAATTTTACTTGCGCGGTACGCCGGAACAAAGCCGGCAACCAGCCCGGAAATCACCAAAGCAAGAAATGCGGTAATAATTAATCCCCAACCAACTCCCGGATCTTTGATGAAATACTCCTCCAATCGGTCGCCTATTAAAGATAAAGTCATAACTCCTAAGCCAACCCCAATTAGTCCTGATATCACGGTAATCACAATGCTTTCCTGCATGATAAGGGCAATAATACTGTTGGGTTTTGCGCCAATGGCTTTTCGTACCCCAATTTCCTGCGTTCTTTCTTTAACGATATACACCATGATGTTGCTGATGCCGATAATGCCGGCCAACAAAGTGCCCATCCCGATAAATCCTACAATAAGTGTGATGACGAAGAGAAAAAGAAAGGAATCTTTCAGCCCTTCGGCACGGTTGTTCACATAGACGGCATTTTCATCATCTGGAGAAACTTTTTTCCTCTGTTTGATTTCTTTTTTCAGCTTGTCACCGTAACGGAGGGCATCTTCGGGTTTCATATTTTCGTTATAAGCGATAAACACAGTGCTTACAGTGTCCGAACTTTTTTTCATCTGCTGAAGTGTCGTAATAGGGACACTGATCATCCGCTCGTCCCAATCGCCACCGCTATCAGAAAAAACACCAATTACCTTAAATATGCTTCCGTTAATATTGACTTCTTTTCCAATGGGGTCACCGTTTTTAATCAGATCGCGCTGCACCATTCTTCCGATGACTGCTACATTGGCTTTCCGCTGCAAATCGCCGGGTGAAATGGATCTTCCGTTGAGAATCTGGCGATTTTCGATTTTTGTTTCATCTTCGTTGGCACCACTTATTTGGTAGGTGCCGCTTTCTTTGCCGTATTTCACCATAAGATTGGTGGAGTAGCGCGGGGTGGAATATTGTACTTTGGAAGGATCAGATTCAACAATTGATTCAAAATCTTTATTGTTCAGGGTGACCTGCCGGTCCGATTGCAATCCGTCATACGCAATTGTTGTTTTGCCGGTGCTGATGGTGATGAGGTTTTGTGCATCTCGGGTAAAGCCGTCCGAAAAAGCATTTTGCAAACCTTTCCCGATACCGAAAAGCACGATGAAAATATATAAACCCAGCGCCACTGTAAAGCCGGAGAGTACTGTCCGAAGAATATTACTTCGGATTGAGCTGAAAATTTCTTGCCATCGGTCGAGATCAAACATTGTTGTAAAAGAATTTATGTGTTGATGTTATTTCAAAACCTTTTGTTGAATATAGGTGTCACTTTCAATAAGTCCATCTTTCAGCACAACGTTTCGCTTGGTTTCCGCAGCAACATCAGGTTCATGGGTAACGATGATGATGGTTTTCCCTTCACGATTGATGTCTTGCAGCAGCTTCATGATATCGTATGTGGTTTTCGAATCCAGCGCACCGGTGGGCTCGTCTGCCAAAACTATTTTAGGATCGGTGATGAGTGCTCTCGCAATAGCAACCCTTTGTTTTTGTCCGCCCGAAAGTTCATTGGGCAAATGATTGGCCCAATTTTTCAGGCCTACTTTATCCAAATATTCAAGCGCTTTTTCGTTGCGCTCCCTGCGCGAAACATTCTGGTAATAAAGGGGCAGAGCAACATTTTCCAGTGCAGTTTTATAGCTGATGAGATTAAAACTCTGGAAAATAAACCCCAGAAACCGACTGCGATACTCAGCGGCTTTTATTTCCGAGAGATGCTCAATCGGAATGCCGTCGAGTTCATAAATGCCGGAATCTTTCTCGTCGAGGATTCCGATAATATTCAGCAATGTTGATTTCCCGGAACCAGAACTTCCCATGATGGAAACAAATTCGCCCTCATCAATCTCCAGGTTGATTCCCTTCAGCACATGAAGCTTACTTTTCCCGGTATCGTAGGATTTTTGCAGATTCCGAATAACTAACATGAGTTCTTTTTTTTGTTATTCTATTAGTCAATATTTTTTTTTGATTGTTACAACCAAGTCGCGACATGGTTTGTTTAGTTGTAAATCCTTTTGAATAGACAGTTTCATGTCATTTGTTTAATGAAATTCCGGGCAATCCCATGGCTTAAGGCAGGTTTTGTTCAGCAAACACAATCGTAGTGCAAGGTCTGTGTGAATGTGGAAAACTTTTGCCGCTGAAATCCCGATATTTAGTTATTCATGCTTTTGATATCTGGTTTCATTTTCTATTTTTGTGCTTTACAGTTCTGGACGAACGTTCAGGTGTATGTGGATAATTTTTGTTTTAATAGTTTGATAATCAATTAAATATATAAAATTGTTAGTTTATCCACAATTTCTTAAAATGTAAAAATTAATAATTGTAGGTATGGGAATTTTTGACAAAAGGGTGAGTTACAAGCCATTCGAGTATCCGGAAGTGTTGCAGTTTGTGGAAGCCATTAATAAATCATTTTGGGTGCATTCCGAAATCGATTTCACTGCAGACGTGCAAGATTTTAAATCGCAGATGGAGCCACACGAGCAAATCGCCGTGAAGCATGCACTTTTAGCGATTGCACAAATCGAAGTTTCCGTGAAAACCTTTTGGGGAAATCTCTACAACCACATGCCAAAGCCGGAACTCAACGGTTTGGGAGCCACCTTTGCCGAGTGCGAATTTCGCCACTCCGAAGCATATTCCCGTTTGTTGGAAGTGTTGGGATACAATGACGAATTCATGGACGTTATCGAAATCCCTGCCATTAAAAAAAGAATAGATTTCCTTACCAACGTTCTAAAACACGCCAATTCTTCTACCCCCAAAGAATATGTTTCCGCATTGCTGCTCTTCAGTATTCTTATCGAGAATGTTTCGCTGTTTTCGCAGTTTGCCATTATTTTATCCTTCACAAGATTCAAAGGTTACATGAAAAATGTTTCCAATATCATTGCTTGGACTTCCGTTGACGAACAAATTCATGCCAATGCCGGAATTTTCCTCATCAACAAAATTCGGGAAGAGCAGCCCGATCTGCTTACAGATTCGGATATTGACGACATTTATACCCTCGTCGATCACTCCATAGAAGTGGAAGAAGAAATCCTGGACTGGATTTTCGAATTAGGAGAAATCGACAATTTCAGCAAAGAAGACTTGCTGAATTTTATGAAATACCGTGTCGATGATTCCCTGAAAAAAATCGGCATGAAAACCCGCTACAACGTTACCCCGGAGCAATACCGCCCCATGGTGTGGTTCGAGGAAGAAGTATTTGCCAATTCGCTGGACGATTTCTTTGCAAAACGCCCGGTAGATTACACCAAACACGATAAAAGCATTACCGAGAACGATTTGTTTTAATGCTTTTTGGGCGCCTTTATCCGCCTTCCGCTCCCAATCTTTTTGTGGGCTTTCGCCCAAAAAAAGGATTTCCGCTCAAGTCGGGGCGCGAGCGAAGCGAGCGCCGAAAAAGAGCGTCATTTGCAGAAAAAGAAACGCAACCAACCAGAGTTTTGATGATGGTCTGTAGCTTAAGAAAAGCGATATCAATAATTCAAGATGCAGGTAACGGAGCCGTCCTCAAATAGTGGAGCGTGGTTCCTAAAAAATAAGAAAGATGAAGGTCGCATGCTGGGTTTTAATTCATCTTATAACATCGCCCACCAGAGGTTATAGCCCCGATTGCAGCGGCATCCTTTTTTGGAGGTGAAGCGCAGCGAAAGCACCAAAAAAGATACAGCGGAAAGCGGGACTGCCCGTGAAAGAAGCGAAAATAGGGTTGCTCCTAAATTTTTAAATAGACAATATTAATAAGGAATTGACGACGATTCCTGACTGAAAAAAATACACAATGGAAGAATTAAACGACATCTGGTGGCTGAATGAAGAGTCCGAGCAAATGCTGAACCGTGGCTATTTGCTGAAAGGTGAAACCGTGAAAGGGGCCATCGAAAGAATTACCACTGCTGCCGCAAAACGGCTTTATAAGCCAGAACTGCAGCCGGCGTTTGAAGAAATGATCACCAAAGGATGGATTTCCTTTTCGTCGCCGGTTTGGGCAAATATGGGGACACAACGCGGGTTGCCTATTTCTTGTTTCAATGTCCATATCCCCGACAATATAGAAGGTATTACCCATAAATTGGGAGAAGTTATTATGCAAACTAAAATTGGTGGCGGCACTTCCGGCTATTTTGGTGAGCTCCGAAATCGAGGGACGGCTGTAACCGACAACGGTAAATCCTCCGGTGCGGTTTCCTTTATGAAGCTTTACGATACGGCAATGGATGTGGTTTCGCAAGGCGGTGTTCGGCGTGGTGCTTTTGCGGCTTATCTGGATATTGACCACGGTGATATTGAAGAGTTTTTGTCGATTAAAGATATTGGAAGTCCTATTCAGAACCTCTTTACGGGCGTTTGTGTTCCTGATTACTGGATGCAGGACATGATTGATGGCGACATTGAAAAACGAAAAATTTGGGCAAGAGTGCTGGAAAGTCGCCAACAGAAAGGTTTACCCTATATTTTCTTTACCGACAATGTGAACCGCAACAAGCCGCAGGTCTATAAAGATCATGCGATGATGGTGAATGCGAGTAATCTTTGCTCCGAAATTATGCTTCCATCCAGTGCCGATGAGTCGTTCATCTGCTGTTTGTCGTCCATGAATCTGGAGCTTTATGATGAGTGGAAGGATACTGATGCTGTAAAATTAGCCATCTACTTCCTGGATGCCGTGCTTTCAGAATTTATCGATAAAACCGAAGGCAATTACTACCTGCAAGGCGCCAGAACGTTTGCAATGCGCCACAGGGCGCTTGGTTTAGGCGTGCTGGGTTATCATTCTTATCTGCAGAAAAACAGGATTCCTTTTGAGAGTTTCGAGGCAACTCAATTCAATGCAAGGGCATTCAGGCAAATTAAAGAACAGTCGGTTCAGGCATCACAGGAATTGGCGAATATTTATGGAGAACCGGAAATGATGAAAGGATACGGAATGAGAAATACCACCGTAATGGCCATTGCACCCACCACTTCTTCGTCGGCTATTTTGGGGCAAACTTCTCCAGGAATTGAGCCGTTTGCATCCAATTATTATAAAGCCGGTTTAGCAAAAGGAAACTTTATGCGCAAAAATAAATACCTGGCAAAACTGTTGGAAGAAAAAGGTCTCGACAATGAAGAAACCTGGAGAACCATCATGCTGAATCACGGTTCTGTGCAGCACTTGAACGAACTGACCGCTGAAGAAAAAGCAGTTTTCAAAACCTTCAAGGAAATTTCGCCCATGGAAATTATTTCGCAGGCCGCGCAAAGGCAACAGTATATCGATCAGGCACAATCGCTGAATCTGCAGATTCCCAGTACCATGCCCGTAAAAGATGTGAACTTCCTCTACATTGAAGCATGGAAAAAAGGGGTAAAAACCTTGTATTACCAAAGAAGTTCGTCGGTTTCTAAGGAGATGATGGTGAATTTCGTGACCTGTTCTTCTTGCGAAGCGTAACCAAAGCTAAGAGTAAATACAAACAAAAACCGCAGATAAAAGCTGCGGTTTTTGTTTGATGAATGATTTTATAAATCTAGTGATCGAAATAGTGGTTTACTACAAAGTGATGTTGAGGATAACTATTCACGCACCAATTTATATTCATTATTTACCACTTCATATCCGTCATGATAGGAGTAGGTGATCTTTATGGTGTTTTGATCTTCCAAAATAATAATTCCATTCGTAAAGGTGTATTTATTGTCGCCATCATAATTTCCTTTTCCGTTGTAGATGCTCACTCTCTGGTTGTTGGTTGTATTATTGTGATTGGCGCTCACAATGTGTAATAGGTCCGATTCATGGTAATTTGTTACAGAACATGAGCCATTATACTTAAAATATTTAAACTCTTCTTTCATGTTCAACGACATTGTGTCTTCGGTAAACGTTGCAGTGCCGCTATAGAAAGTGTCTTCTCTTTGTCCTGGACATTCATAAACATCGATGATCCACTGATTCGCGGGTTTACCATTAATGGTCATAAGTTTCCAAGCACCAACGAGTCCGTCCGGATCCTTTGGAGATTCCTCTTCGCGCTTGCAGTTGCTTAGGATCAAAACAAGAGTTAATAAAATCAAATTTTTAAAGAGTCGTTTTGTCTTCATGGTTATTAGTTTTTTGGTTAAAGCACAAAACTATCCATTTCTTCATTCTTGCAAAATACCATTTTTGAGGTATTTTTCATTGTGATACGGAATGAATTCTCCCATTTCAATGTTTTTTTGGTAAGGCCTGTTTGCTGTGCAATGGCAATGAGGATTTGAATCTCTAAACTGTAAAGAAAATTGCAGAAGAGATCACCTCATATATTAAAATATGAAACCAGACTTGCGATTTCAATTTTCAAAGGATACCTAATTTTACTTTTGAAGGTGCGCTGCATTTTTTTATTTAAGAATGATTTGGAAGAAATTGACTACCTTTAAATCGTAAACGAAAAACGTTATATTCCCATGAAATTCGGACAAGTTGAAGACCCTTCTCAAATTGATTTTACGCTGCCAAATGATCAGCCACAAACCAAATTAATCCTAAATAAATCAAAGCCAAAACACTTGGATATTTCGGTAGGTTGCGCCAAATGGAACAAAACCGACCTGAAAGGATTTTACCCCAAAGGAACCAAAGACGAACTTACGTATTATGCCACTCAGTTCAACTCAATCGAGCTGAATGCCACTTTTTATAAAATGCCTAGTGCTGAACAGGTTGTGACGTGGAAAAACAAAACCCCACAGCACTTCAAGTTTTTCCCGAAAATTACCAATACCATTTCACATTTTCGGCGGTTGCTGAATGTAACAGACGCCGTCACAGAATTTGCAACAGCCGTTCAGAATTTTGATGAAAAATTGGGCATGGTTTTTCTTCAACTTCACGATAATTTTAAACCAAAAGATGCAGACCGCCTGGAAAAATTCATCAATGAATGGCCACAGGAAATTCCGTTGGCAGTGGAATTACGCAACAACGAATGGTTCGCCGATCCTGCTGTTTTCGAGAAAACCATGCAGCTTTTTGAATCGCATCACATTACCAACATCATTGTGGATACCGCCGGAAGACGCGATATGCTGCACATGAGACTCACCACGCCGGTTGCGTTTGTTCGCTTCGTGGGTGCTAATGCCGAAAGCGATTATACCCGGTTGGACGACTGGATGAACCGCCTCACTGAATGGAAAAACCAAGGATTGGAAAAGCTCTACTTCTTCGTTCACCAAAACGTGGAGAAAGCATCACCATTGCTTTCTGCGCATCTGATCGAGCAGATGAACCATGATTGGAAAACCGAAATTCATGTTCCCCAAATGGCTGATCCTCGGCTAAAATTTTAATCTAGATTATGCCAGAAACTCCAGTTCCTTATCTTTAAAGCTGTTTTTCTGAACCAATTTATTCATGGTTTTCAGCATCTTTTTGCGCAATGCAGCAATTTTACGGATGTTTTTGTCTGTGCTGTAATCAAAAATTCGGTCTTCAAATGAAAAGGTGTCGCCTTCGTGAAAAGTGATATTGTTTTTCTTCATCTCTTTCAGCAGCATAAGATTAGTCATGGTTTCTAAAAGATGATGTTCAGAAAATGCTAAATTTTTCAGGGATTTCAACAGTTGTTTTTTATATTTTTTCTTAGCGCTCATATTTATTTCTTTGTTGATAAAGTTAATGAAAATTGTCCGAAATTCATCCTGAACTTCGAAACAGTTTGCAATCTTCTTCCTGAACAAATTTCTGTATCTTTGTGGTAATGGAAAAATCCGAACTTCTTTCCGTCATCACGCTTGCAAAACAAAAAGATCAGAAAGCGCAAACTAAGCTCATTAACGCATATTGGATCGATGTTTTCAGTTTTGTGATGAAGAAGGTTCAAAATGAGAATGTTGCCGACGAAATCACTGTTTCGGTGTTTTCCAAAGTACTTTCTAAGCTGGAAATGTATGATCCTAATTTTCAGTTCAAAACCTGGATTCTCACCATTGCTCAGAATACCGTTATCGACTATTGGCGAAAAAAATCTCGCGAAAATGAAGATTCCACAGACAATTTTGACGGATTCAAAAACCAATTTGCGCGTTCACCTGAAGAATTGTTGATTTCAGAAGAAGATCAGAAACAAATTCTGGCAGTAATTGCTAGTTTAGATTCCAATTATCAGGATATCATTAGGTTAAGATTTTTTGAAGAGAAAAGCATAAAAGAAATTGCAGAAGAACTACAACTCACCGTTGCCAATACCAAAGTACGCATTATGCGTGCCAAGAAGGTGCTTGCGCAGTTGCTGAAAGCCAATGAATTCAACGATTAAATTGAGCCGGGCCGAAAGCGAACAAGTTCGAAAAAAGAGGGTTGACAAATTCTAATTTTGTAAATTTGGCTTTTATTTCTAAGAAAATGTCCGAAATTATTACTCAACTCATCACCGAGAAACCCAAGTGGATTCGTGTAAAACTTCCAACCGGAAAAAATTACCGCGAACTCCGAACGCTGGTCGACAAATACAAACTCAACACAATTTGCCAAAGTGGCAGTTGCCCGAATATGGGAGAATGTTGGGGCGAAGGAACCGCAACTTTTATGATTCTCGGAAATATCTGTACCCGCAGCTGTGGCTTTTGTGGGGTAAAAACCGGGAAGCCGCTTGATGTGAATTGGGACGAACCCGAAAAGGTGGCACGTTCCATCAAACTCATGAAAATTAAGCACGCTGTACTTACTTCAGTGGACCGTGATGATTTGAAAGACATGGGCTCAATTCTTTGGGCAGAAACGGTGAATGCAGTACGTCGAATTTCTCCTGGTACCACCATGGAAACGCTAATTCCCGATTTTCAGGGCATTCATAAACATTTGGATCGAATGATAGAAGTGGCGCCCGAGGTGATTTCCCACAACATGGAAACTGTGAAAAGACTAACCCGAGAAGTGCGCATTCAGGCCAAGTATGAAAGAAGTTTGGAGGTTCTACACTATTTGAAAGATGCAGGGCAACGCCGCACAAAAACGGGATTGATGCTCGGCTTGGGCGAGGAAAAAGACGAGGTTTTTCAAACCATTCAAGATATACGAAATGCAAATGTGGACATCATTACCATTGGCCAGTACCTGCAACCCACCAAGAAACATTTGCCGGTGAAAAAATTCGTCTCCCCTGAAGAATTTGAAGAATACGGTAGTTTTGCGAGAACCCTCGGTTTTCGTCACATCGAAAGTTCACCGCTGGTGCGTTCTTCTTACCATGCCGAAAAACATATTTTGTAATTTTTGTGTATGAAAGCGGTTCTGATTACGATTGGTGACGAGATTTTGTCGGGTAATACGATTGATACCAATTCGAATTTCATTGCTAATGAACTTAAAAAGATTGGCATTCCAGTGGTGCAGATTTTCACGGTTTCTGATGAAATTGCTACTATTATTGAAGCACTCAAATCTGCTTTTCAAATGGCAGAAATCGTTTTTACAACAGGCGGAATAGGGCCTACTCGAGATGACAAAACCAAATTTGCGCTGGCTGAATTTTTTAACGATGAGCTGGTGTTGGATGATGAAACGTTTGAACATTTGAAAAATCTGTTGATTAAACGAAAAAGAGGGCATTTGCTCGATATTAACCGTAATCAAGCCCTTGTGCTTTCCAAAGCAAAGGTGATACAGAATGATCATGGGACGGCGCCGTGTATGATGATTTCAGATCAAGGAAAAACTCTTTTTTGTCTGCCTGGTGTTCCTTACGAGGTGAAACCATTGGTTAAAGAAAAAATTATTCCTTACCTCGCAAAGAATTTTTCAAGAGATTATTTGCTTACACGTGTCGTTTCTGTGGTGGGCATTCCTGAAAGTGTGCTCGCTAAGATGATTAACGACTGGGAGTGTTCTCTACCTAAAAATATTGCGCTTTCGTACCTACCAATAGGGAATCGCATCAAGCTCCGCATTACCGGGACCGGAACCAATGAAGGGCTTTTGAACCGTCAATTGGATGAAGAAATTGAAAAGCTGAAGCCACTTATTGCCAAAAATGTGATTGCATGGAACGGCAACGATATTCAGGAGATTCTAAAAGAAATTTTGATCCGCACCAACAAGACAATTTCTACTGCAGAAAGCTGTACAGGCGGCGAGTTGTCCAGATTAATCACTTCGGTTTCCGGCAGTTCTGCCTACTTTCTTGGGGGAATAATTCCTTATGATTATCATAAAAAGATTGAATTGCTGAGTGTTTCTGAGAAAACCATTGCAGCGCATTCAGTGGTTTCTGCCGAAGTTGCACAGGAAATGAGTCGGGGTTGCCAGAAGCTTTTTAAAACAGATATTTCACTTTCTACCACAGGAGTTTCTGGTCCTAATTCGGATGAATTTAACAACGAAGTCGGAACCGTTTTTTATTCTGTTCGCGTGAACGATTTTGAAAAAACCAACCGTTTGTTCCTTCCACACTTGGATAGAAATGATTTTGCGAATTTTGTTTCACAAAGGGTATTGCAGGATTTGATAGAAATACTTTTGAAGGAGTGATGATGTTTTTTACTGAACGAATGTAACATTTTCCTCTAATGGGCGACCCATCAAAAGTTAATATTCTTTTTTATGAAAAAACTTACGATGGGCATTCTTGCTTTCGCGGGAATCGTAGCGCTCAATTCTTGCGCAAGCAAAGTTTCTGCGCCTTCTGCAGCAACTTCCAACACAGAAAAGCCGGTCAAAGCGGTGGATAATGGTCTTGATTTGAGCTTAATGGATCTGTCGGTTCGTCCGCAAGATGATTTCTATAATTATGTGAATGGCGGATGGATGAAAACGGTGGAAATTCCTTCGGATAAAACCAGTTGGGGCAGTTTCAATATTTTGAGAGAAAATGTGGATGATGCTTCTCTGGAGATCTTGAATAAAGTGCTTTCTGAAAAGTTTGCTCCCAATTCCGAAGGACAAAAAATTCAGGCATTATACGGCACTTTTATCGATTGGAAAAAAAGGGATGCCGATGGAATCAATCCTGTTAAACCACTTATCGCAAAGATTGACGGCTTAAAATCTGTTGCTGATCTTCAGAAATATCTTATCGACGCCACCAAAACTGGCGATAACCCGCTTTACAACTGGATGGCCTTTGCCGACATGAAAAACTCGAACATGAACGCCGTGTATTTTGGCGGACCAAGACTCGGGCTGGGTAAAGATTATTACCAAAAAGAAAACGAGGCCAACTCGAAAACCTTAGCTGCATATACCGATTATGTTGCTTCTCTTTTTACGGTTTTGGGTGATGCTTCTGCCAAACAAACCGCAACAAAAGTGGTCGATTTTGAAAAGCAATTGGCGAAAACCGTTTTGACGGTAGAGCAGGGCAGAGATGCCAATTTGAGGTATAACCCGAAAACAGTTGCAGAACTTTCTACGTTGGTGAAGCATGTCGATTTACCGAATTATCTTAAAAGCTGTGGCGTAGCGACTGATAAAGTAATTGTAACAGAAATCAATTATTATAAGAACATGGATCAGTGGATGAACGAACGAAATCTTCCGCTGATTAAAGATTATCTTAAATTTCAGTTGCTGAACGATGATGCTTCTTCCCTCGACACCAATCTGGACACGTTGAAGTTTAATTTCTACTCTAAATATCTTCAGGGGCAAAAAGAGCAGCGTGCAATGGATAAGCGCGGTTTGGCAGTGGTGAACGGAACGTTGGGTGAGGCATTTGGAAAATTGTATGTGGAAAAATATTTCCCTGCAGAAGCCAAATCAAAAATGGAAGATTACATCAGTTACATTAAAAAATCCTTTAAAGAGCATATCAATTCACTCGACTGGATGTCGGACGCGACCAAAGTGAAAGCGCAGGAAAAGCTTGCAAAATTCAATGTAAAAATTGCTTACCCCGACCAATGGAGAGATTACTCGAAACTTCAGTTAATGGCTCCTTCGGAAGGCGGTACTTATTTCGAGAACCGCACCAAAATTTCGGAATGGATGTATGGCAGAATGATGGCAAAAGTGGGCAAACCAGTCGATAAATCCGAGTGGGGAATGAGCCCGCAAACCGTTAATGCCTATTACAGCTCGTCCAACAACGAGATTGTTTTTCCTGCTGCGATTTTGCAACCCCCGTTCTTTAATTTCAAAGCGGATCCTGCGGTAAACTTTGGAGGTATTGGAGCTGTAATTGGCCACGAAATTTCTCATGGTTTTGATGATTCGGGTTCAAAATACGATGGCGATGGAAATCTCAATAACTGGTGGACCGACGCAGATCGGAAAAATTTTGAAGCCAAAGTGGGGCAACTTGCTGCACAATACGATCAGTATGAACCAGTGAAGGGAAGCCATGTGAACGGTAAATTTACCAGTGGCGAAAATATTGGTGATTTGGGCGGAGCGGCAGTGGCGTACACTGCTTTGCAAATGTACCTGAAAGATCATGGAAATCCAGGGTTGATCAGTGGATTTAGCCAGGACCAGCGGTTCTTTATGAGCTGGGCAACGGTTTGGCGCACCAAAGCAACCGATCAGTTCTTGGTGAATTTGGTGAAAACGGATCCGCATTCGCCGGGATATTTCCGAAGTTTCGGTCCTTTGGTAAACATGGATTCTTTCTATAAAGCGTTCAATGTGAAACCCGGAGATAAGCTCTATAAAGCACCGGAAAACAGAATAAAAATTTGGTAATTAGTTGTAGATCCTTCCCTACCGGGAAGGATTTTTTTTCTAGTTATTTAGTTCAAAAAATCACCAGTATTTTCTCAATGAATAGTCCTCAGTTTGTGTGGGGTTTTACAACGTTGAGTAGTATTTTTCTGCATTAATCCCGGAAAAAAATTTGTTTTCTTTGGTGATACTGTTCTATTAATTACCTTTGTAAAATGGGGGAAATTATCATTCTTTTTCTAGGCGCGGTTTCAGCTGGCTTATTAGGATCTTTAACGGGGTTAGGAGGTGGAGTGGTCATTATACCTTTGTTAACGTTAGGTTTTGGCGTACCCATGCATTATGCCGTTGGTGCCTCACTGATTTCTGTGATAGGCACTTCTTCTGGTGCGGCAGTGGCTTTTGTAAAAGAAGGGTTTACCAATATGAGAATTGGTATGTTTCTGGAAATAGCTACAACCATTGGTGCAGTAGTTGGTGCATTGGTTTCGGGCATATTAAATCCCAATACCATCGGAATTATTTTCGCAAGTATTCTATTGCTGACGGTTGTTTTAAATTTAAGAGGAAAAGAGGATCATCAGGAGTCTTTGGTGAAAGGCAGTTTAGAGCATAAGCTGAAATTGTATGGTACATTTCCTGACAAAGGAGTGGTGAAAAGTTACTCAGCAAGAAATACAATTCCAGGTTTTTTCATGATGATTTTTGCTGGAGCAATGTCCGGATTGTTAGGAATAGGAAGTGGTGCATTAAAAGTTTTAGCCATGGATAACATGATGAAATTGCCTTTTAAAGTCTCCACCACCACCAGTAATTTCATGATTGGAGTAACTGCAGTCGCCAGTTCGTTAATCTACTTTCAGCGGGGTGAGATTATTCCATACATCGCGGCGCCAGTACTGGTTGGTATCGTTGTAGGCAGCTTTATCGGTTCTAAAACTTTAATGGCTTCTAAAACAAAAAAATTGAAGGTGTTTTTTGCGATCGTCATCACGGCACTTTCAATTTATATGATGTATAATGGTATAGCGAATAATTTCAAATGAGAAAACAGTTTACAGATATAGATCTAAACCGTTCTGTTGGAAATCTCTTAAGGTTGGGGGTTTTTCTTTCCGTTGGAACGGCCATTGTTGGTTTTGTAAAACTTTTTTTGGAGGGCTTCAAAATGCCTAAAGACTATTCCAACTTACAAGTACCCACTTCTTCGGAGAAAATTTGGGGTAGTTTTTGGACCGGCTTAACTTCAGGTCAGGGAATGGCCATTATTCAGCTGGGAATTTTGTTCTTAATTTTAACCCCTTTAGTCAGAATTATTTTTGCATTAGTGGGATATCTGAAAGAGAAAGATTACGTATATGTTGTCGTTTCACTTATTGTTTTAGGCATCATGGCTTTCAGTTTTATAACAGGATATGCTCATTAAAAAATAATACCACGTCTGATCCAGTTTGTGCAGTACATTTGAAGAAGGTTTATCTTTAATGATTTTCTTTGCGTTTTTCGACGAAAGCATATACGCAGAATAATTGACCATCGGTCTTTTTTCTTTTTTTATCGAATAATCGTGTACTGTATTTTGAAATGAACCTTCCACAGAAACCTGACATTCATCTTTTTAAAGAGGATTTTTTGATAGTTGCCAGCAAATGTAATCAAACGAAACTGTATTCTTATCCCTTCATAAATGCCCTTAATTCTATTTCTTAATACACTAAAATGATCGGTTATCCTGCATTTTTCCAAAGGAGATCGGCAAAACTCTTCTTATCAACGATATTCTATTTTTTGATTTAACTCAAGAGGGTTATTTTTTTCCCGAATTCTTTCTTGAATTCCTTCCCTCATCGCTTTGTAATCGGTTTTAATCTCCGCACCTGCATCATCGTAGCTCTTAATGTCAGATTTATTGATCAACGCAATTGGATCATCGTAAAAATTCCTTTGTATCTTTTTAAACTCTTCCCAAGATATATTCTTTTTAGAAGAAGCATGATGTAAATCTTTCCACTTAAAGCTTTTAATTTCGCCAAGTTTAAATTGATAGTCATTGTTATCGTCTGTAATAGAAACAATCAAACCAGGCAATCCCTGAAAAATATATGGCCCATCCTGAATCGGAATTTCATTGGTGAACCACGCAAACCATTTTCTTCCTCCATAGCTTGTGATGGCTTTCTGACACTCAAATTTCCCGATTTTCATTTTCTCGTCTGTTATTTCCCACACCAGGTTTTCATTGATCTGAATGGAGTAAACTGAAAATATCAATGGAACAAAAACATATTTTTTTGCTTCATTTTTTTCAATGTTTTTTACCACATAAAGTTGCTTATTATTAAACTGCATGTCGAAGCCATTTCCAAATCCTCTTTTTGCCGTCAATGAGTCTGAAATTCGAAATTTATCAGATCGAAAAACAGATTCTTTATTTTTTACATCCAGAAAGAAGACGATTTTTTCAGTTTTTGTGCTATCAGCATTATATTTATAATGAAGCTCATAAATGAAACTTGACTGCTGTGCAATGATAAAAAAAGGGGAAAATAGAAAAATGAACAAAACTTTTTTCATGATGATTGATTGAATGTTTTGGGCAAGGGTATATAATTAGATAGCTCATCAGTTTTTACTTTCAGAACGCTTCAAATGGATAAGAACTGGAGAACTGCTCCCCATTTTTTTAATAAAATAACTGACTTTAAATGGGCGAATTCACAAGGATTTTCCACGCCTCCTCAACTTTGTTTTGAATTAAAAGTTCCTGCGCTTTCCTATGATCTTCGTGATTGGATGAAAAACTACCTCCTGGAAGTTCTTCCGTATTGGCCAGCATTCCTAAGTCGTTTCCGGTGAAAATGGTGCTTAATTTAATTTCGTCAGGTAATAAATCAAAACCAATTCCTTTGGTAACCAATGGTTTGGGAACTTCAAAAAGATTTTCGGCATTGTTTCGGGAATACCAGTTTCCGCCAAGTCGAGCCACAAGATCGAGTTTGATTTGATCCAGATTTCCGGATTCATTAAGGTATTCTTCACGAAGATGAATTTTCACCACTTCACAAATGACAAGATTTCCGGCACCGCCTTCTGCTCCTAGATGCTTTACTTCTTGAACTTTACATTCCAGATTGACCGGGCATTCCTGAATTAATTTTGGCTGAATCAGGTCTGAATCCATCATCGTTAAACCGGATTTTATAAACTCGTTCACATCCTTTTCGTATTCTGTGGACGCCAGTGAAATCTGCTGTACGATTTTGAAATTGACGATACCAATCGCCACTTCTGGTACTTCGAGCACATTTTCCAGCGTGTGTTTTGTCGTATTGTCGCGCACTCTTCTCGCGGGCGAAAAAATCACCACTGGCGGATTGGAGCTGAAAAGATTAAAGAAACTGAATGGACTTAAATTAATACGTCCTTCCGCATCAATAGTAGAGGCGAGGGCAATGGGTCGTGGTGCAATAGCTGTTTGCAAAAGTGTTTGAAGCTGCAAATTATTCAGCTCATGAGGTTGAATGGATTTCATGCGGTAAACGGATTGATGGTTGTAAAAATACAATCAATTCCTGAAATCGCCCATATCTAATTTTAATGAAAAGAAATTGGAATAAAAATTAGAACCACCCACGCCGGAGTTGGTAATCGCGTAATCAAGAGTAAGTCCTTGATATTTAATGCCAATACCCGCGCTGGGTTGAAAAGAAACTTTTCTTTTCAGACTTTCAATATCAGTGACGGTTTGAAAACGGTTAAGGCCTAAGCGAACAAAAATCATATCCTGAAATTTCAGTTCGGCCCCTAAATACGGCGTTATGCTTGCAAAATCGGTAGAAATAAGCGATGCCGTTTTGGCAAAATCAACATTAAGTCCTGCTTCGGGTTGTAGTTCCAGATCGCGGTTCAATTCATAATTCCTGCTGATGCCCAGGTTGAGTTTGGGCATTGTGAGTTCTAGTTTATCTTTAGGTGCGGGGTTAAATTCTTCACCGTTCACAATGGCAGAGAGCTCTTTTTGGTTTACTGTCCAGAAGTTCACTGTTGTGGTGACATCTTTCATTACAGCGCCGTAATTCCATCCGGAATCTGCGTTATACAGCACTCCCAAATCAAAGCCAAAACCATAGCCGCTTGCAAATTTGCCCACATTTCGGTACACCAGTTTGGCATTAACACCCACCGAAAGACGATGGTCGCCGCCCGGTCGAAATGCGTATGAAAGCAGCGCGGCATAATCAGATTGTGAGAAAGTGGTAATTTTGTCGTAATCGATATTACCTTCTGGATCAATCATTTGAGTGGTGTTCAGGATATTGTCTACACCCAGTCGCACAATAGAGATCGCAAAAACGCCTCCTTTATTGTCCAGTGGTTTTGCAAATGCAAGGTAATCGTACTTTGCAATCGATTCGAAGTACTCGGCATGCATTGCTGCTCCTTGCCAATCGCGGTCTATCCCAATTAACCCTGCCGGATTCCACATTGGCGAATAAACGTCATTCTGATTGGCAATCACTGCACCACCCATCGCCAAACCTCTTGCTCCAGCTCCTATAGTAAGAAATTCGTTAGAGTATTTTCTGACAATTTGCGCATCAGAAAAAACACCCGAAATCAATGGGAGAAGAAGTAGTAATTTTCTCATTCTGTTATTCCTTTTTTGATGGCTGCATTTCTTTTTTGTTTAATGATGCCGTTCACTACAATCGCCAAAATCATGACCAACGAAGCGATGTAAAAAACAGGACTCATCTCTTCAGATTGGCCAAAGATAAAAAAAGCAAGGATAATTCCGTACACCGGTTCCAAATTCACCGTAAGAATAAGGGTGAACGGAGAGATGTACTTCATCAGCTGCACCGATTCCAGCATTGGGAAAGCAGTGAAAACACTTGCCAATATTAAAATTAACGCCAAATCGCGGTAACTTATTTCGTGCAACTCAAAAATTTGTCCAGTGAAGAGGAAAAAAACCGTCAAAAGCAGTACACCCGAAAAAATTTCGTAAAAGATGATATTACCGGAGCTGGTTTTGCCAAATATTTTTCCATTAAACACGGAAAAGATAGTGCCAAATACTGCAGTGAGTATTCCATAAAAAATACCTTCCTTATAATGAAATTCGGTTTTGAAAATAAGCGCCATACAAACAACGATCACGATGCCCATGATGACTTCAGAAACGTCGATTTTACGTTTAAAAATAATGGGTTCCAAAATGGCTGCAAACAGCGTCGATAATGAAAGGCAGCTGAGTGCAATCGACACATTGGAAACTTTAATCGAGTGAAAAAAGCATAGCCAATGAAACGCCATAAAACCACCAATGACTGACAGTTGCACGAAAAGTTTTTTGGAAATCCTAAGTGATTGTCGTTGAAAGAAACGAATGAAAATGAACAAAAAAAGAGCGGCGAAAAACATGCGGTAAAATACCAAAACCTGGGCGCTTGATTGGATGAGTTTTCCCAGAATGGCGGTGAAACCCCACAAAAAAACGATTAAATGAAGCCGAAACAGCGCAGATTTTTGAAACATCAATATTCCTCAGTTTTAGTAGAATTGCAAATCTACGAATAAGATTGGAAGTGACGTTGCTCATTAGCATTTGGCGCCACAAAAAACCCCCACAAGCAGATAGCTTTGAGGGACTTTTCAAATAATAAACAATACAAAAATAAATGCAGAGCCAGCCCTACTAAAGATAGAGTTCTCCTTTTCATGGTAGGTTAAAACGAAAAAAACAATGAAATATTTTTAGGTCGTTTGTACATTACTGTTATTTTTTGCCAGTAATTTTCAGTCAATCAATGTTTTAATTGGGTGTTTTCTGTAGATACAGAGTACATGATAAATGTATTATCTTTAAGCAAATTTTTACGGAATGGATTTAGAATTTAATAAAAGGGAAGATCAGAATAAACTTAAACTGGCTGCAATTAACCGGCTTCTTAACGAGATTAAGAAAGGAGGTGGTGAAAAACGTTTGCAGAAACAGCGTGACGAAGGTAAAATGACTGCACGCGAAAGGATTGACTATCTTCTTGACAAAGATTCTGAGTCTATCGAAATTGGTGCGTTTGCCGGCTACGAAATGTACAAAGAACATGGCGGCTGTCCTAGTGGTGGAGTAGTGGTGAAGATGGGATACGTCTCGGGAAAACAGTGTTTGGTGGTGGCCAACGATGCCTCGGTGAAAGCTGGCGCTTGGTTTCCCATCACTGCAAAGAAAAATTTGCGCGCGCAGGAGATCTCCATGGAGAACCGGCTTCCGATTATTTATCTGGTCGATTCTGCGGGTGTTTATTTGCCGATGCAGGACGAGATTTTTCCTGATAAGGAACATTTTGGTAGAATTTTTCGAAATAATGCGAAAATGAGTTCCATGGGAATTGTACAAATATCTGCAGTAATGGGAAGCTGTGTTGCGGGCGGCGCTTATCTACCGATCATGAGTGATGAGGCGATGATTGTCGATAAAACAGGTTCTATTTTTCTTGCCGGAAGTTATCTCGTGAAAGCTGCTATCGGGGAGAATATCGATAATGAAACATTAGGGGGTGCCACCACGCACTGCGAGATTTCAGGGGTTACTGATTATAAAGCCACGGATGACAAAGATGCGCTGAACCGCATTAAAAACATCATGAAGTCTATTGGTGATTACAATAAAGCTGGATTTGACCGTACCGAAAGCTTTCCTCCAGCTGAAAATGTGGAGCATATTTTTGGGTATATGCCGGTCTCTAGAGCGGATCAGTATGATACTTTTAATATCATCAAATGTCTGGTAGATCGGTCCGAGTATGAAGAATATAAACCCGACTACGGGAAATCAATTATTTGTGCTACTGCCAGAATTGATGGATGGAGCGTTGGTATTGTTGCCAACCAGCGAAAGTTGGTGAAAAGCGGGAAAGGGGAGATGCAGTTTGGGGGCGTTATTTATTCAGATTCGGCGGATAAAGCTACTCGTTTTATTGCCAATTGTAATCAGCGCAAAATTCCACTTGTTTTCCTGCAGGATGTTACCGGTTTTATGGTCGGTTCAAAATCTGAGCATGGTGGCATAATAAAAGATGGTGCCAAGATGGTGAATGCAGTTTCCAATTCGGTGGTGCCCAAATTCACCATCATTACCGGGAATTCTTATGGCGCTGGTAATTATGCCATGTGTGGCAAAGCTTATGACCCGCGACTAATTGTGGCTTGGCCTTGGGCGGAATTAGCTGTAATGGGCGGAAGCCAGGCGGCGAAAGTTTTGGCGCAAATTCAGGAATCAACATTAAAAAAACAAGGAAGAGAAATTACAGAAGAAGAACATCAAGAAATTTTGGAAACTATTTCCAAACGTTACCAGAAGCAAACAGAACCAACATATGCCGCAGCAAGATTATGGACGGATGCAATTATTAATCCTGTAGATACCAGAAAGTGGATTTCCATGGGTATTGAAGCCGCGAATCACGCGCCCATTACGGAAAAATTTAACTTAGGGGTTATTCAGGTGTGATTTTTCGCAGATAATGTAAAGCCGATCAATTTGTTGTAGTCTAATTAATTTGCAATCATTAATCAAAGTAAAAACCGTTTCAATAGTGCTGAAACGGTTTTTTGTATTCTTTTAATAAAAGACAAAGATTGCGCTTAGTTTTTGATCAGTTTTTTCGTAACGGTTTCGCCATTTTCCAAACGCACTTCTGCGATGTAAGTGCCATTGGGAAGTTGAGAGAGGTCAAATTGTTTGTTAGAAATCTGTTTCGCCTGAATCTGCTGTCCAGCAAGGTTGTATAGGTTGAACGACTGTACAGCGCTTTTGGTGCTGATGTTCAATACATTATTTACCGGATTAGGGAACATTGCTACTGTGGAATATTGATGATCTGAAACTCCAAGAACAGCAATTTCCTTTTCTTGAGATGGGTCAGAATATTTTTTTGCAGCGTCGATTGATTTGATTCTCCAATAGATTTTGGATGGCAGTTCGGCTTTGTTCAGGTACCAGTTTTTGGTAGTGACAATGTACTTTGCAACATCGCTCTTTCCCGGTTCCGAACCCGCCGAAAATTCGTAAATAAGAGAGTTCGCAGGGGTTTTATCATCGGTTGCTCCCGACCAACTGAAATTGATTTTATTTCCCTCATCTATTGCCATTAAAATAGCAGGAGGCATTGGTTTTTGGTTCGCAACTGTGGTTTTATTACGGAATAATTTGGTCACAGGATTGTAATTGGGATCAGACCAGTCGAAACCATTGGCGAGTATATCAAGATTACCGTCATTATCATAATCGAATACCGCTAAAGCACCACTACCACCTACATTGTATAAATTGGTATTTTCGTCTTTCTCGAATTTTTGAAGCTGAGGATTGTACAAGAAGACTTTCGTGTGTGAGGTGTAATCGTAGTCACCGATCACCACAAAATCATAGAAACCGTCGTTGTTAAAATCTCCTACCTGCACACTACCTCCAGATAAACCTTCCTGTGTTATTTCGTTTTCGGTAAAATTGCCTGCGCCATCATTGAGGTAAACGGCAAGGTATTCATTATAATCTTTATTTTGCCCTGCGATGACAAAATCCTGAAAACCATCTCCGTTAAAGTCGGCAAATGACATGCTGGTTTGGCTAAGTTCGGGCAGTCTCGATTTTTCTACAAAAGTGCCATTTTCGTTCTTATACACAATGAACACAGGGTTTTGATCCTGATCAAATCCATTAATAATCAAATCCAATTCGTTATCATTGTTGAGGTCAATAAGTTTAAAACTTCCATTTTGTGTTCCGTTGGCCCATGCCTCGTTTTTCTGAAATCCGTTTTTACTGTTGAGGTATAAATCCAGGTTATAAGTAAATCCAACATTATCAACATATTGAATGCCATTTAATGCGTAATCTTGTTTACCGTCGTGGTTGAAGTCGAATACGTCAAAACCACCATATATTTTACCTGGAAGGTTATCGGCCAGTGTAAATCCAGATCCGGTATTTTTCCAACGATAGTGTCTATAATTGACAACATCATTATAACTTAGACCGGTAGTGACCACATCCAAAAGTCCGTCATTATCAAAATCAATGTATTTTACTGCGCTGAGGTGTACGGAGTTTTCTCCAAAATCCTGAGCAGCACTGAATACACCGCCCACATTTTTGTAGAAGGTATTGGAGGTTAAATCCACATTGTTGTCATTATTTGAATCAATGGCTCCGGTGAAAAATACATCCTGATAACCATCTTGATTCGCATCTGCAACGGCCGCCGCTGAGTAGTAAAATTTTTGAAATGCGGGTTGGTCCACTTCCTCAAAACTCTGTGCGCTACTCATGCAGCCCAATAGAATGAATAGTGACGTGTAAAGCTTTTCCATAATATTTATTTAGAATAATTAAAAATTAGGAGACAAATGTAAACGATTTTGCCAACCGAAACAGTAGACAAAACATGACTTTTGTCTTGTTTTTGAAAAAAGTTGCTTAGAAAAACCGGAAATTGGCGTGCTTGATTTAGGAATGGGTAAAAGGGAAACTTGATCTTATTTCGAAACTTCAAAACTTGAGGTGCAGTTGATTGTTCAATACAACAAAAAGAGCAGTTCCTGAGAAACTGCTCTTTTTTCTTTAGTCGGGATGACTGGATTCGAACCAGCGACCCCTTGCACCCCATGCAAGTACGCTACCAAGCTGCGCTACATCCCGAAAAGGAGCACAAAAGTAAAATTTTTACTCGAGAAAAACAACAAATCTCATTGGTATTAATTTCTGTTTTTAAGCAGTAACCATCCGTTAAGAATTCTTTGATCGGATAGCTTAATGATGTACCAATAAGTTCCTGTCGGCAAAGAACATCCATTTAATTTTCCATTCCATTCGAAACTGCCTGCTGTCAGTACAGAAAGAACTTTTACTCCGTTTCTATCAAGTACAGTAATTTCCGAATTTGGATAGTTTTCTATACCTTCAACTGTCCATGTATCATTAATGCCGTCGTCATTTGGGCTGAAGCTATTATTTACATCAAAGATGGTAAACTTCAGCTGACCAATAGTACATCCTGTTTTTGTCTTTACAAATACTGTGTAATTTCCATTGGAAAGGTTAAAAAATACATTTGTGCTTTGCCAATTGAGATTGTCTAGTGAATAAAGATAATCTCCTGTATAAGAAATCACAATCGTTGCGTTGTTGTTAACGATCTGAATTCCAGTAATGGTACCCAAAACAGATCTTGAAATTGTAGTTGATCCTGAATTTTCGCAGCCAAAACCGTTTTTTACCTTCACCCAATATTTTCCGACTTCTGAAATATCTAGAGTTTGGCTTGTGCCAATAATTTTTGTTGAGCCCTCTTTGGTCCATTCATAGACAGTGAATCCGCTTCCTGCATCCAATGTAACATGTTGCCCATTACAAAACTCATTGTTCAGAGGAAGTTTGACTTCAGGTTTTGGATGAAGGGTTAAGGTCAACTTGACGAAGATATAACAACCCAGATTGTTTGAAATTCTAACCACATAAACGTTTTGACCAATGCCAATCGTCTGACTAGAGGGATTAGGAATCGCTGTATTGCTCGCATCAAAGAACTCAAAAAATAACCCTGTGATATCGGTGACGAGCTTAGTTTTATAATCGTTGAGGTTTACTACTTTTGAGTTGGAAACAGTATCGTTGCAGAAGCTATCCGAAAAATTGTTGCCGAGGATTCCTCCATTAGACACCGAAACGGTTACTGCAAGTTTTTGTGAACTTTCGCAGCTGTTTATCATTTGTGTTGCAAAATAGGTTTCGCCATCTATCAGCGGTGCAGTATTTGTTAAAATATTTCCAGCAGCATTGTACCAAATGATGTTTTGCCCTATTGCAATAAGATTTGAAACGGTTGGGTGTTGAGCCGAACAAAAATCTTGTTTTATATTTCCAGTTGGTTGAGCAGGATCGTTCAGTTTAATCGTAATTTCTTTTTTAGGACTTTCGCATCCGCTAATGGTTTGGGTGACATAGTAATTTGCTCCATCGGTTAAGGCGGTCGTTGTGATCAGTAGATTTCCAGCATCATCATACCATTTTACTGCGTTTCCTGTAATCACAATATCACCTATTGTAGGATGGGCAATTTTGCAGAAATTTTGCATTGAGTCAACTACAGGGGTTGGAGTTCCCTGAATAATTATATTCTGATCTTGATTCAGGATATGTCCCTGTCCGTCGTCATATTTCCAGTGAATGACGTAATTTCCGGGTATTTTATATGTGAGGGGTTCAGTGGTGGTGGCATATATCTTGGTGCCACAACCAGTTGTTGCTGTTGGTATATTGGTGACCGTTGTGCTACAAAATGCCGTAATATCTGGTAATGTTGGAATGTCCAAAATTGGTATAGTGGGACTCCCTACTGTGATTAAAAGAGAAAATGTACCGCCACAAGATTGGCCTCCGTTCATTTTTACAAAATATTCACCAGAATGGATTGCCTGTGCATTAGAAATTATAGGATTTTGTTGTGTTGAATAAAAACCATTGGGACCAAACCATTCGTAATTTGCTCCTCCAGACGCACTCAGTTGTAAATTTTGGCCGATACAGGTCGGGGTAAAAGATACATTGATATTTGATTGGCAGTCTGCAAATTTTGCAATGTACATATCATTACTTGTAGCAGATGTTGTTTGCTGAAAGGTATTAGGTGTAGCGATTCCAGTGAAGTTCCTAGAGGACATGCCCCATAAGTACAAATACTCATCATAGTCCTTTGTAATCATCCCCATTTGCGTACCACCGTTTCCCTGATAAAAAGTGCTCCAGACTCTCTGGAAGTTTATATCATATTTGGTGTAATAAACGGAGGAATATTTTCCTATTTTGGGAAGGTAAGCGTCGGGAGTGGTCAGTAGGGTGATCCATGGTCGATCATTATCTGCTTGACCTGATGTATAAATATTACGGTGCCTGTCAATGTAGATAATGCCGTTAATATTATATGCGTCCACTTCTTTATAATCTTTAATAGTGTTGGTAACAGTATCTACCAAGTAATAGCAAAATTTTTTCTGTGTCTGCATTTTTGCACCAAACATCACATCATTTCCAAAACGCTGTGCGGTAGGAAAATAATACGATTGTTGTCCACCAAGATAACTTGATTTAATGAGGTTTCCGCTTTCTGAAAATTTCAGATACAAGCCATTATTTCCTCCTATACTATAATTTTGATTATTTGTTGCCTGGAAAGGATTAATCATCTGAAAATCGATCGCTCTGGTTGCTCCCATTATTTCAATTCCACTACTATCTGCATTAAATATAGTGTATAGGTCAGTTGCCCCATTAGCTCCTGCATAAGTGAAATAATCTAAATCTGCAGTTAAGTTATCGAACCGGCAAAGAAAACCATCGAAAATACCATTGAAGTTTTCTTGATAACTGCCGGGGGTGCCAAATCCACTAACCCTTGTTGCACCGATAATATATGCTTTGTTATTTAGCAGTTTCAGATCGTTAATGTCTGTATGGTCAAAATAAGGACCATAAGTTGGATCTCCGGTTTCGCTCCCTATTTCTTTAGCTTTAAGCAAATTTCCACTAGGGTTCAGTTTCAAAAATATAATTTTAGGATAGTAGTAGTTAACGTTGAAGGGATAGGCAGGATTTGGTTTTTCGGACAGAATACCAGCATAAACGTTAAAATTTTGGTCAAAATCCACACCGCCGGTGTAATCAAAATATTTGTTTCCGTAATAGGTTCCCCAAATTCGCTTTCCCTCTTTGTTCATTTTGATAATGAAGGCATCGTATCCATCAGTAATATTTTCCTGAAAGGTTCCCGCAGTGGCAACATTGTTGGTACTGGAGGTATATCCGAAGAGATACATGTTATTGTTTCTGTCGGCTTTCATTCTTCCATACTCTTCTCCGTCTCCGCCAAAATAGCTTCCCCATACTCTGGTGGGTACGGGATCAATGATAACGGTTTTATCAAAAAGATCTTGAGCTGTTTGAAAGCCAAAGACACCATTTCCCAGATTATTATAGTGAACGGCTATATGGTTTTTTTTGTTTTCATTTTCAATCCAGGAACTGGGAATATTTTCCTGCAATTCACCAAACCGGAGTTTCATCTCAATTTTCCCATCTTTAAGAGCAGTTGGTGCGCCTTTGAAATGGAGCCGAATATCTGACACTTTACCGCCCGGATGAACAATAAAATTATATTCAATTGGTTTTAGGGAATCGCTCGGTTTAAAAAATACCACATCAATATTTGGATAGAGGTTTTTGTAGGTGATTTTTTCGAAACGGTGTACATTTTCAACTCCGTTTGGCCGATGAGGAAGGTTGTAGTAATGTTCACTGTCTGTGGACTGTCCCTGTGCAACTATTTCCGAATTTTTGTTAGCATTCACAAAATCAATATCCACTCTGTGAAATTGATACTCAACATCGTAGTCAGGTCTTTTTTTAGTATAGACTCCTGTTTCAATTGGTTTATTGGTGGGCAAATCACGGTACTTTTTTTTCTTTTCGTACACATCATACGAAAAACCGTCATTTCGTATTTGAACATTGAGTCCGCCGGAGGTAAACAAGTACCTTACTGCTGAATTTTGATTATGGTGCTGGTCAACAATTTGCCCTTTGTTTTCATAAAAAAAACAATGATTGGATTCTGTATGATATTGCTGACCGATAAGGGAGGAAATCCCGCAATAGAAAAAAAATAATAAAATGTATTTCTTCATTAAATTTAAAGTTTTAAAGAACAGTCATTCTTTCCTCACCAGCAAGATCCAGTCGTCTTCTAAGTACTTGTAACCAATGTCATAAACAAAGCGATACTCTGCTCCGTTTTTGTACACTTTTAAATTGGTGAAATAATCAAAATCAAAACCGTTGGAGGTGAGTTTGTTGCGGGTAGTTTTTGCTTTACCTTCTACGAAATTATACTCTTGGAGGATGCGGTGGTTTTTGCGCAGTTTATTATTGATGTTGCGCATCAGTTTAGATGCATCTTTGTTGTGCTTATTGTTGTAGGCGTTTCTGCAACCATCGTTACAGAATTTTTTATCGCTTCGTCCGATAATGGTATCGCCACATTCAAGGCAATTCATGGCATTTGGTTTCCTCAAAAATAGTGAAAATTATTCACACATCACCAGTTTGCACCATAAAAAAAGCAGCACTCACTGGGCTGCTTTTGTTGTTTAAAAAGGAGGTATTTTACAAGCCGAATTGTTTTGCAAATAAATCGGGGAAAATTCCTAAAGCAATTAATGCAACCACCACGAAAACTGCCACAATATTGTAGGTAATCGTTACTTTTTCTGAAGTTTTGAAACTCGTTTCTTTCGGGAAAAACATGGCCATCACCACCCGAAGATAATAGGCGATAGACAGTGCAGAACCTAACACGGCAACAAGTACCAGAAATGGTGCTTTATCGATGGCTTGTGCGAAGATGGAGAATTTCCCCATAAATCCTGCAGTTAAAGGAATTCCGGCCATTGAAAACAGTGAAACGGTTGCGGCCACTGCCAGAATGGGTTCTGTGTGTCCCAATCCGCTGAAGGCATTATAAGAGGTCTCTCTTTTCAGTTTCTCCACCCAAATCAGGCACATCATCACGCCCACCGTTGCCAGTGAATAAGCGAACAGATAAAAGGCAAGATTATATGTGGAAAGACTGTTCATCCCAAAGAAGATAAGCGAAATATAGCCCACGTGTGATACCGAAGAATAGGCCAACATTCTTTTGGCATTGCTTTGTGCAAGTCCCATCACGTTGGCAAGGAAAAGTGTGATGATGATCATGACCCCGATAATATTGATCCATTCACCGATGATTCCGGTGAATCCTATGGTCATCATTTTGAAGAATGCGTAAAAGGCAGCAATTTTTACCACCGACATCATGAATGCGGTAATGATTGATGGCGAACCTTGATAAACATCTGGGCTCCACATGTGGAACGGTGCCATTGAAGTTTTAAAAGCGAGCGAACAAAGCATTAGAATGGCGCCCATGGTGAACATTAAATTATGCGGTTGTGCAATACCATATTCGTGGATTTTGTAGAGGTCGAAACTTCCTGAACTTCCATAAACGAAAGCAATTCCGAAAAGCAAAAAACCGGTAGCAAAAGCACCCATCAAAAAATATTTGAGCGACGCCTCATTGGAGCGCAAGTCGCTTTTCTTGCTTCCCGCTAAAACGTAGAGTGGAATAGAAAGAATTTCGATGCCTAAAAATAAAGTTACCAGATTTTGAAAGCTGAACATGATGATTCCCCCACACAGCGAAAACAACATTAAAGCATAAAGCTCCGACTGATGACTGCGATGGTTGCTGAAAGCGAAACCACCCAAAAAGAACAGCAGGATTAAAATGACAATGGAAATTTTGGTAAATAACGCCGCGTTAGCACCAAATTCAAACATATCTTTGAACTGACCAAAGAAAGGACATCCTGGAAGATAGCTTACATAAAAGGCAATGATAAGCCCCAAAATACCTATGTACCTGGACAGTTTTCCTTTTTCGTAAACGCCGGCAAATAGTGCTACAATCGCGGTAAGAAATACAATTATTAAAACGCTCATTTAGTTATTCTTTTATTGGAACGGGTGGCAGGTTTTAGATGCTGCAGATGTTCCTTAATTTCTTATTCTTTTAGTTTCCTGTTTCTTAATGAACCATTGAGGTGAAGATGAACCGCAATGAACTGTTTACCATATCCATAATGGGTTGCGGAAAAATACCCAGCAAAATGACGAAAACCGCCAAACTCGCCAGTACCGAAAATTCCACATCCGAAAGATCGTTCAATGATGAAAGTACACGTTCGTCACCTGTACCAAACATGGCTTTCCCATAAAATCTGAATAGATAGACCGATGAAAAAATCATGGTAGTTCCTGCAATAACGGCAGCAGTGGTACTGTAATCATAAATGGATTTGATGAGGATAAATTCCCCGATAAATCCGTTGGTAAGCGGAATTGCAATGGAGCCCAACACAATCACCATAAACAGGACGGCAAATTTAGGAGCAACCCTTGCCAAACCTCCCATTTTTCTGATGTCTCTGGTCTTGAATCTTTTATATAGAATATCACAGCAATAGAATAAACCTACCACGTTGATACCATGTGCAAATGCCTGTACCAAAGCGCCTTCTGCTCCTTCTATCATGAACGTTCCTTTCACTGTTAAAATTGCAGATGCCATAATTCCCGCAGTTATTAAACCAATGTGAGAAAGTGACGAATAGGCGACCAATCTTTTGGAATCGTTTTGGATGATAGCAATCAACGCACCGTGTACTACACCGATAATGGCCAGTACCAGAACAATTTCTCCCGAAATTCCCTTCACAGGATCCGGTGCAATGGGAAGCAGATAACGAAGCAGTCCATACACCGCCATTTTCAGCATAATTCCTGAAAGCAGCATAGAACCTTGTGTCGGCGAATAGGTGTAAGTATCCGGTTGCCATGAATGAAAAGGGAAAATAGGCAGCTTCACTGCAAAGGCGAAGAAAATAAACCAAAACACGACAGTCTGCTGAGCAGTGTTAAGATTGGCATTGTACAAATCAGTGAGGGCAAATGATGCAGAATGATTGTACACATAAATTAAACCAACCAGCATAAACAGTGAACCCACAAACGTATAAACAAAAAAGCGTGTGGTGAACCTGATTTTTTTGTCTTCTTGCCCCCAAATTCCGGCAATCAACCAGATAGGGATGAGGGTAATTTCCCAGAAGATATAAAACAATAAACCATCGTAAGCGGTGAATACACCAATAAGCCCAAACTGCATCAGCAGAATTAAACCATAGAAGCTGTTCTTGTATCCCGGTTTTTCATTGAATGAGGAAAGGATGATCAGCGCCGAAAGAATATTGGTGAGCAACAGCATGAGCATACTCATTCCGTCGATGCCGAAATGGAGGTTACTCTTGATAAAGTTGGACCAAGGATAATTGATTTCGTACTGCAAAACGCCATCCACAGTTGGTTTAAAATCGAACCCTGAAAGCAGGTAAAAAGTAAGGAACATTTCAGCCAGTGCGATTCCCAAAGCCAAAAACTTACTTGCGGGATTTTTCCATGCGAATACCAACAACGAACCTGCGAGTGGCAAAAGAAGCAATGTTAATAACAGATACGACATTTATTATTGTAATAAAAAGTTAACAATTAAGATAATTCCTATGGCCAAAGACATGATCAACACATAGTTTTCTACATTTCCGTTCTGAAGCTTTTTGGCAGCTCTTCCGGAATCTTCGGCACCCCATCCGATAAAATCGATGAACTTGCCCAGAATTCCTTTGTCGAACATATTTCCTGCAATGCCTAAACCTTCTACAAACTTTACAAAAGTAGCGTTGTAGAATTCATCAAGAAGCAGCTTGCGGTTCGAAAGTCTTTCCCATCCTTTGTATTGGGCATCTGGCAAAGCCATTTTCTTTTTGTCCACGTAGATTTTTTTAACCACAAACCATACGGTGAAAAACATCAGCACAGTAAGCGTAAGCAAAATCATCTCGGTACCGAATGCTACTTTTGGAAGTTCCACATCATAAACATAAATCGACTGTAGCCAATGTTCTAATCTTGCATAATGACCATGACCAATGAAATGCGGCAGGTTGATAAAACCACCTACTACTGATAAAAACGCCAGTACAATTAGTGGCAATGTCATGTTAGTGGGGCTTTCGTGCAGGTGTTTGGCCTGTTCTTCAGTTCCCCTGAATTCGCCGTGGAAGGTCAGGTAATACGCTCTGAACATATAGATCGCAGTCATAGTCGCTACGATGAAAAGAATCACCCAGAAAATAGGATTTTTAGCATACGTATTGGTGAGAATTTCATCTTTTGAAATCATTCCGGATAAGAACGGGAATCCCGAAATAGCGAGCGTTCCGATGAGGAAAGTGATGTGCGTAACTGGAATTTTTTTCTTCAAACCACCCATAAACCGCATGTCCTGTTCGCCGCTCATGGCGTGAATAACTGACCCAGAACCCAAGAACAGAAGCGCCTTGAAGAAAGCATGGGTCATTAAGTGGAACATTGCGGTGGTATAAGCACCCACACCCACTGCCACAAACATAAATCCCAGCTGGGAAACAGTGGAGTAGGCCAATACTTTTTTAATGTCGTTTTGTCTAAGACCAATGAACGCTGCCACTAAAGCTGTGAGCAATCCGATGAAGAGGATGCCATCCATTGTTGTAGGCGCGAGCGAATAGAGGAAGTTGGAGCGTACGCAAAGGTAAACACCTGCCGTCACCATGGTTGCCGCGTGGATGAGCGCTGAAACAGGCGTTGGGCCTGCCATTGCATCCGGAAGCCATGTAAATAAAGGTATCTGTGCAGATTTTCCTACTGCTCCTATAAATAAACTCGCGGTAATAAAGATGATAATTGGTGAATCCAGCGCAAATTTAGATGAATTTTGTGCAACAGAAAGATAATCTACAGCATTGGTTTGATAAGCTATGGTACAAATACCGATGATCATCGCAAGGTCACCAATTCTATTCATGATGAATGCCTTTCTACCTGCGGCACCATATTCCTCATTTTTGTACCAAAAACCGATCAGCAGGTAAGAGCAAAGACCTACACCTTCCCAACCGATGAAAAGAATGAGATAGTTGCTTCCCATCACCAGTAAAAGCATGGAGAAAACAAAGAGATTCAGGTAGGCAAAAAAGCGCGCGAATCCTTTGTCGTGGCTCATGTAACCGATAGAATAGAGGTGGATCAGAGAACCGATACCCGTGATGATAAGGATCATCATAAGCGAAAGTTGGTCGATCTGAAATCCGAAATTAACCTGCACTCCGTTCACCCGGAACCATTCAAAAGCTCGGATTATGGTTGCCGGACTATCTGAATCAAATTTAAGAAAAATGCTTAATGCAATGCAGAACGATGCAAAAATCACTAATGTTGCTACACTTCCTACCACCATTTTGGGCAGCTGCTTACCGAATAATCCGCTGAACAGAAATCCGAATAATGGCAAAAGTATAATGGCGTAAACTAAATTTTCCATCCGTTATTTATCCTCTTAATTTATTAAAAATACTCACATCCACCGATTTGGTGTTTCGGAACATCATGGCAATAATTGCTAAACCTACTGCCACTTCCGCTGCAGCAACTACCATGATAAAGAATACCAAAATTTGTCCGTTACCGTCTCCTTTATAGCTTGAAAAAGCAGCAAGCATTAGGTTGACAGAATTAAGCATCAATTCCACACATCCCAGAATAATGATGGCATTTTTGCGGATCAGTACACCCAAAACGCCAAGACAGAACAGTACCGAAGAGAGTATGATAAAATACTCCAGCGGGATTGTCTGTGTAAATAAATTTGTATCTCCCATAATGCTATAAATCTTTTTTACCAATTAATACTGCTCCCACAATTCCAGCAAGGATAAGGATTGAGGCAAGTTCGAAAGGTAAAACATATTCGTTGAACAATAGTTTTCCAAGGTTTTTGGTGAGACCCACCCCTGCCTCCGTAGAGACGGCAACGGTGCCCATTTTTATGCCCCGAAAAGCACCAAGAATTCCCACCAGCAATAAACCGGCAGTAAACACACCCAGAAACTTCATTACGTTTTGTTTTTTGCTTTCATCACTTTTATTCAGGTTGAGCATCATCAGGATGTACAGAAACAAAACCATGATGGCGCCGGCATACACAATGATTTGCACAATGCCTAAAAATTGTGCATTCAGCAAAATATACAACGCTGCAATCGAAAAAAAGGTGACGATAAGCGAAAGTATTGCGTAGATCGGGTTTTTGCCGAAGATGAAGAAAAAAGCACTTCCTACAGCTAAAAATGCGATGAAGAAAAATATGATCTGTTCCATACTATTTTACTGATTTTTTTTGCAGTTCACTTTGGCGTGCCGTAATATCAATCCGGTTGTTGATTTCCTCCACCAATTTGTCTTTTCCGTAGATGAAACTTCCCCGATTGGTTTCCACATCTACCAAGCGGTCAGTAAGGTAAATGGCAGATTTGGGACAGGCCTCTTCACACATTCCGCAGAAAATACATCGCAGCATATTGATCTCATATACCGACGCATACTTTTCTTCCCGGTAAAGATTTTTCTCGTCTTTGGTTCTTTCGGCCGCCGTCATTGTAATGGCTTCTGCAGGACAAGCCACGGCACACAATCCGCATGCAGTGCATCTTTCTCGTCCTTCTTCGTCACGTTTCAAAACGTGTTGTCCGCGCCAAACCTGAGCTCTTGGTTTCTGGACTTCAGGGTAAGAGAAAACTTTTCCTTTCGGACCTTCTATAGCATGTCTCAATGTAATGGCCATTCCTTTCACGATTTCCGGCAAATAAAGCTTTTCCATGAAAGTCATCTCCTTGTTCGAGACTACCTTGGATCTATTTGTAAGTTTCATATTGATCTGGTTTTCGCTGATTTTTTCTGAATTTTTCCAGAGCGTTCAGCATTAAAACTTATATTCTTATTTTAAGCGGCAACGAAAACGATTACTGCTGCTGTAACTATTAAATTTAATAATGCCAATGGGATTAATGTTTTCCAACCCAAGTGCATCAACTGGTCGTACCGGAATCTTGGGATGGTCCATCGAATCCACATAAAAACGATGATACCGAAAACCACTTTTCCCAGCATGGCTAAGATACTGATGATTCCAGCTGCATTTTCTCCCCAATGCTCAGTCACCCAATTAATTCCAGGATAATTGAAACCGCCAAAAAACAGCGTAGCAATTAAAGCATTCGAAATAAACATGTTTACGTATTCGCCAAACATATACTGGCCAAAGTTCATGGAAGAATACTCGGTCATGTAGCCATTTACCAGTTCCGACTCACATTCTGGTAGATCGAAGGGGTGACGATTGGTCTCCGCCATGGCGGCTACAAAAAATATAATGAAAGCCAGGGGTTGGTAAAAAATATTCCAATTCATACCGTCCGCGGGAATCAGTCCCCAGATTTTTCCGCTCCCTTGTGAAGAGGTGATGGCGTAGAGATCAAGACTTCCTGCCATTAAAATAATCGAAAGCAGGGAAAGGCCCATGGCGAGTTCATATGAAATCATTTGTGATGAAGCACGAATAGCCCCAATGAGTGAGTATTTGTTGTTGGATGCCCAACCTCCAATCATCATTCCGTAAACGCCAACGGAAACCATACCGATTAAGTATAAAACCCCTATATCAATACTGGCGACCTGAACTTGGAAGGAATTTCCACCGATGTTCAGTGATTTTCCCCAAGGAATCACAGCGCCTGTGATCAGGGAGATGAACATGGTTATGGCAGGGCCAATGTAAAAGAGGAATCTGTCTGCATTGGCAGGTACAAATCCTTCTTTGAAGAAAAGTTTCCCACCGTCTGCCAATGGCTGTAGAATTCCGAAAGGACCAGTTCTGTTGGGGCCAATCCTGTCTTGCAGAAGGGCAGCAACTTTTCGCTCGCCCCAGGTGGAATACGCTGCAACCCCCAGAGAAACTGCAAAGAGGGCAACCACTAAAATTATTTTGAATGTTAATAACTCCATATGCTATTGCTTGAAAACCGACTGTCGATTGGGTTCCTGTCGGTTTGTTTTAATGATCAGATTATTTTGTCTCCTTTTTGATTTTCGTCACTTGATGAAATTTCTTTGGCATCCGGATTATCGATTTCCCTGAAATAATCTTTTGGCTTTTCGTAGTGGTTCAGCGATATCACAGAGTGTCGATCGATATGTCTTGGACCTTCAATATTCCAGTATTTCAAATCTTTTTTATGGAATCGACAATCATTACATATCCATTCTTCTACTTCATCATACTGATTTTTTCGGGCGGTTACTCGGATGATTTCTTCTCCTTTCATCCACAACACAGCTTTGCCTGAGCATTTGTCGCAGCTGCAAGTTGCATTCACCGGTTTGGTGAACCATACTCTGCTGGCAAATCGGGAAGTTCTGTCGGTTAATGCTCCTACGGGACATACATCGATAACATTACCGATGAAATCATTCTCAAGAGCTTTATTCAGGTAGGTAGAAATTTCCGCATGATCTCCACGGAAAAGAATACCATGCTCTCTTTCTTCGGTGAGCTGATTGGCTGCCAATACACATCTTGCACAAAGAATGCAACGGTTCATATTGAGTTTAATGTAAGGACCGATGTCTTCGGGTTCGAAAGTTCTTCTAGGGAATTCTGTTCGGGTCGATTCTAAACCATGTTCATATCCCAAATCCTGAAGGTGGCATTCGCCGGCCTGGTCGCAAATTGGGCAATCGAGAGGGTGGTTAATCAACAGCAGCTCGGTTACCCCTTTTCGGGCTTCCTGCGTTCTTTCGGAGGTAAGGTTTTTCACTTCCATCCCATCCATCACATTGGTTCTGCAACTTGCCACTAATTTGGGCATGGGACGCGGATCGGCTTCAGAACCTTTGGCTACTTCTACCAAACAGGTTCGACATCTTCCTCCGCTGCTTTCCAGTGGCTTGTAATAGCACATAGCAGGCGGAACGCATTGTCCTCCGATTTGTCTTGCTGCTTCCAAAATCGAAGTTCCTGGCGCTACTTCTACCGTTTGTCCGTCGATGGTTACTTTGAATTTTTTAACTTCGTCGCTCATATACTTTAGCTTTTCGCTGATGGCTTTTCGCTATCTGATTATTTTTTGGTATTAAAGGTATAGCCAATTCCTGCCAGCACCTGCCCGAAAACAAAATCCTGCGATGCTTTGTCAGGTTTGTTGTTCAGTGTTGTTTTAATGTCCGGCATATTGATATATCCTCCTTTTACTTCAACTCTTGCCATTAAATGTTTCCAAAAAACGGCGTTTACACTTGCTCTTAGATCTGCTCCGAATCCTGCAACATGAAAGCGGTCACTTCTTTCGTTCCCAAAGAGTTTTACGTTACTTTTAGGAAACATAACCCCTAATCCACCGCCAAAACTCCAGATAATATCCACCTTTTTGCTGTTGTACAGCGATTGATATTTCTCAAGTCCCAAGTTTTCATAATTCAGTCCGTCGGTATGTTCAAAGGTCAGGAACTTTTCATCAGCTAAGTTAACTTGTCCGTTCTGCACCATTCCCGCATACATAGGATCGGTAATTGTGCCAGAGAATTTCACGGTCTGGTTTTGATCCATTACATATTTCATGTGGTCAATGCCGAGAACCAATGCCAGATTATCTTTGATAAAATAGCCAATTCTTACATTATACTGCGTTACCGTAAACCAAGCTGGATCGAAATAAACCAGTCCGAACGGCGTGGGGCGATCATGCGCAACCACTTTATCGAGCTGAAAATTGTAACCGTTGCCTGAAAAACGAATATCCGAATTCGTGTACGCTGCTCTGTTCCACCCGTAAAAAACAAATATTTGTCCTTTTTTGGTTAAGGGCGATTTTACTTCCTTTATGATAGGGTTGGCTTCTGTATTTTCTGTTTGTGCAAATGTTAAAAGGATACTTCCCATGAACAATGCTCCCGCGAAAATTTTCTTCATCTTTTTCTGACCTGAGGTCTTTTGTAATTCTTTCTTCAGTTAATTTTCTCCGTTTTATTCTGCTTTTGCAGCTACGGGAATCGGATCTGCATAATGAGCCAATCCGTAATTTTTAGTTTGGCTTTCCGGATTGTTGATGTGCCATTCAAACTCATCACGGAAATGGCGTATTGCAGCTGCAACGGGCCAAGCTGCGGCATCTCCCAACGGACAAATGGTGTTTCCTTCTATTTTTCTTTGGATATCCCAAAGCAAATCAATATCTGCTAATGTTCCTTCTCCGTTTTCTATTTTTTTTAGGATTTTGTACATCCATGGCGTACCTTCACGGCAAGGGGTGCACTGTCCACAACTTTCGTGGGCGTAGAATCTTGCCAAAGTCATGGTATGCTCCACAACGCACTGGTCTTCATCCAATACTTCAAAGCCACCGGATCCCATCATTGTACCAGTCGCAAAGCCACCGTCGGCAAGCGATTCATAGTTCATGTATCTGGGTTCACCATTAATGGTTTTTAATAATAAATTAGCTGGCAAAATTGGCACTGAACTTCCTCCAGGAATACAAGCCTTAAGTTTTTTTCCGTCTTTAATTCCGCCACAATACTCGTCAGAGTAAATAAAATCTTCAACAGTAATGGTCATATCAATTTCGTAAACTCCTGGCTTATTGATGTTTCCGCATGCTGAGATCAGTTTTGTACCTGTGGATCGGCCCACGCCTATTTTTGCATATTCGGCACCCGTAATGTTAATGATGGGCACTACTGCGGCAATGGTTTCCACGTTGTTAACTACTGTTGGAGATTCCCAAAGCCCTTTTACAGCTGGGAAAGGTGGTTTTAAACGAGGGTTTCCTCTTTTTCCTTCCAAAGATTCCAGCAGTGCGGTTTCTTCTCCGCAGATATAAGCTCCAGCTCCACGCTGAACATAGATTTCAAGATCATAACCTGTTCCTAAAATATTCTTGCCCAAGAATCCGTTTTTCTTGGCTTCTTCTATGGCTTCTTCTAGAATATTTGGAATCCACGAATATTCGCCGCGGATGTAGATAAAGGAAGTATTGGCTCCCAATGCAAATGAGGCGATAATCATACCTTCGATGAGGATATGTGGAAGAAATTCCATGAGGTAGCGATCCTTGAAAGTTCCGGGTTCGGATTCGTCTGCATTCACCACCAAATATCTTGGTACACCTTCGGGCTTGGCGAGGAAACTCCATTTCATCCCGGTGGGAAAACCGGCACCACCACGACCTCGAAGTCCTGAAGTTTTCACTTCTTCTACAATTGCTTCGGGCGTCATCTTCAGGGCTTTTTCCGCCGCTTCGTAACCACCTTGTTTTCGGTAAACATCAAAGTAACGAATTCCCTCTATGTGTGCGTCTTTAAGTAAAAGTTTTTTACTCATTGTCTTGTATTGCTTTTGGCTTTTTAAGCTGTGTAGCTCTTATTAATCTGATCCATCAGTCCTTATTACTAAGGATTTTTATATTTAATCTAACGCAATTGCGCCCTGTTTGCACAGTTCTAGTATTTCATCTACTTTTTCAACCGTCAGGTTTTCGTGGTAGAATTTTCCGAGTTGCATCATCGGCGCATATCCACAAGCACCAAGACATTCCGCGGGTTTTAGCGTGAAAAGCCCGTCTTCGGTTGTTTCGCCGTCTTTAATGTTGAGTTTTGTACGGATATGATCCAAAATTTTGTTACTCCCGGAAACCATGCAAGGTCCCGTTCTACAAACCTCCAACACATATTTACCTACGGGCTTCATATTAAACATCGTGTAAAAAGTAGCTACTTCATACACTTCAATCGGTTTAATATTAAGTACTTGCGCAACATAATCCATCACCGGAACATCAAGCCAGCCACTAAATTCTTTTTGTGCAATATGCAACACCGGAATAAGGGCAGATTTCTGCTTTCCTTCTGGATATCTCGCGATAATTTTATTGACCTGTTCTAACGTTTCAGGTTTAAAAGCAACTGTTTCGCTCATTTTCTTACTGTATTATTGTACGATGTACAATGTACTACTGATTTTTTATTTTTAATCATTGCAAAAATTACCAATATATTTTACAATGATAATTTTTACAATTTATGCATCAAGTTCACCTGCAATCACGTTCATGGAGCACATGGTTACAATGGCATCCGAGATCAAAGCACCCTGAATCATTTCTGGGTAGGCCTGATAATAAATAAAACATGGCCGGCGGAAGTGTAATCTGTATGGGCTTCTTCCTCCATCACTTACCAGATAGAATCCTAATTCACCATTTCCACCTTCTACACAATGATACACTTCACCGGTAGGAATTTCCGTTTCTGCCATCACAATCTTGAAGTGGTAGATCAATGCTTCCATTTTGGTGTAAACATCGGCTTTCTCTGGAAGGTAAAACTCTGGAACATCGGCATGGAAAGGACCATCCGGTAAATTTTTATAGGCTTGTTCAATGATTTTTAAGCTTTCCCAAACTTCCTGTTGACGAACCATAAATCGGTCATAGGTATCGCCTGCAGTTCCTACTGGAATGATGAAATCAAAATCCTGATAAGAAGAGTAGGGTTGTGCAACGCGCACGTCGTAATCTACGCCTGCTGCACGAAGGTTAGGACCAGTAAATCCGTAGCTCAAAGCTCTTTCGGCAGAGATGGGACCTGCGTTGATGGTTCTGTCCATAAAGATTCTGTTTCTTTCGTTCAGCGAACAAAATTCTCCCCAGATTCTCGGGAACTTCTTTAGCCATGTTTGCAGCAATTCATGGAATTTTGGTGAGAAATCTCTTTCGAAACCACCGATTCTTCCCATGTTGGTTGTCATTCTTGCCCCACAGATTTGTTCATACATTTCGTAGATCGCTTCTCTTTCGCGGAAGAGGTATGTTAACCCAGTAATGGCACCTGCATCCATCGCAATTACTCCGTTGCACACCATGTGGTCTGCAATTCTTGCAAGTTCCATCATGATGATCCTCATGTAATCAACACGTTTCGGAGTTTCACAGCCGATGAGTTTTTCTACCGTCATGTGCCATCCCATGTTGTTGATGGGAGCCGAGCAGTAATTCATACGATCGGTAAGCGTAGTAATTTGGGTAAAATTTCTTCGTTCCGAGATTTTTTCGAAAGCCCGGTGAATATAACCCACTGTTTGTTCGGAGTGAAGTATTCTTTCACCGTCCATCGTCAGGATATTTTGAAAGATACCATGCGTGGCGGGGTGGGTAGGTCCAAGATTCAGGGTGTAAAGCTGCCCGTCGATCTGCTCCTTGGAATCGTATTGGTTAAGTAAATTAGATAGTACGTTGTCTTTCATGATTGATGATGGCTTTTTGCTTAAAACAATCAGCACAATGCCAATTGCCGAAAGCTATTTGCATTTTATCTTCCGAACATTTTATCGTCTTTATCGGCTCTTGTTCCGTCTTCGAGCTGATATTCTTTCAACATAGGGTGGTATCCTAATTCCGGGTCGTTCAGAATAACTCTTAACTCAGGGTGGCCTTTGAATTTAATACCAAAGAAATCGAATGTTTCTCTTTCCATCCAGTTGGCGCCTGCATAAAGCTCGGTCATGGAATCTACCTCTGCATTTTCCTTTGGCATAAAGGTCTTCAAACGAATCCGAAAATTGGTCACCATATTGTGCAGGTGATAAATAACACCCAACTCTTTTTCGGTATTTTCAGGATAGTGAATGCCGCAAATATCGGTTAGGAAATTGATTTCCAGCGAAGAATCTCGTAGGTAATGGATTACTTTTTTAATGTCCTCCTTCTTGATTTCTAAAGTAAGCATCCCATAAGGTTCGTAATGAGAAATGACCGCCTCGGGAAATTCTCTTGTTATGGCTTCTAAAACAAATTCGTTGGTCATAATATCAATTTATCGTTCTGAATGATTGCTCACCCCACTTTTTCTATTTCTAATAATTATTTTATACCGTAAGAATCCAGCAGTGCTTTATATTCCGGCATATCTCTTCGTCTGATGCTTTCACTTTCACAAATGGCCTGTACCTGCATCACTCCCTCAATAATTTGCTCTGGTCTTGGCGGGCAACCCGGAACATAGACGTCTACCGGGATAATACGGTCGATTCCCTGCAATACTGAGTAGGTATCAAAAATACCTCCGCTGGACGCACATGCACCCACCGCAATTACCCATTTGGGCTCTGCCATTTGGGTATAAACCTGTTTCAATACCGGACCTAATTTTTTCGAAATCGTTCCGCACACCATCAGCATATCGGCCTGTCTGGGTGAAAAAGAATTTCTTTCCATCCCAAAGCGCGAAGCATCATAAGTGGGATTAAGTACCGCCATGAATTCAATACCACAGCAAGAGGTGGCAAAGGGTAATGGCCAAAGCGAATATTTCCTCGCCATACCAATTACACTGCTTAATTTGGTTGCAAAGAAGCCCTCTCCGGAATATCCTTCCGGCGCTTCTGCATCCATTCTGACTACTGGTTTATTATCTGACATCTTGTTGTTTTAAAAAAAATTAACAGTTTTCTTATCCATTATCTGTCCCAGTCCAATGCGCCTCTTTTCCAAACGTAGAGGAAAGCAATGAAAAAAATGGTGATAAAGGTGAGTACCGCAAAAAAGCCCTCAACACCAAATTCGCGAATATTCACGGCGTACGGATAAAAAAATACAATTTCTACATCGAAAAGCACGAAAAGTATCGCCGTCAGGAAATACTTCACGGAAAATGGGGTACGTGCGTTTCCTTCCACTTCCACACCGCATTCAAAACTTTCATTTTTTTTGTTGGCCGATTTTTTATTGGATGGCCCCAAAAAGTGAGTTCCGAGAATAGAAAGTGCAACAAAACTTGAACCCACTAAAAACTGAATGATAACTGGGATATAGTTTTCCGGAATATTCATAAATGAGTGATTTTCTTAATCTGCAAATTTAGGGAATTCAGATTGAAGCAGGAAATTTTTATTAATGAGCAGTGGGTTTTAAGCCAATTTGAAATGATTAAAAATAACCTATTTCTTTTTTGCATTTTTGAGCCGCTTCAGGATCAGAAATGCCACATAACCAATGTACAAAAACAGAAAACTCGCAAACAGTATATTAATCAGTGTATTAAGTCGTTCGTCTTCTACCCGGAAAAATTGGTTATACGCAATAAAGACCAGAATCATGGCAATGTAGAGGTAAAGTTGTTTACGCATTACTCCTGTATTTTGATGGTTGTTGAGAAATTAAGTTTATCGATTTCACAATATTTTTGCTCTATTCTTTCTAAATACTTAAGAAAGTGTTTTGGCGTACGTCCTTCGCCTTTTATGATTCACCGGTTCATAATCTTGCCACAGCAACTGAATGTTTTTATTTTCTTCCAGCTCCGGATTGGTTTCCATGTAACGAATACCAATTTTGGCAAAACGCTCAAAAATTTCTTTAAAGATAATTGCCGTAACGCCGCGCCGCTGATAGTCCGGATGAATACCAATCAAATAAAAATTGGCGCGGTCGTTTTTTTTGCCAGCTTGCAAAAAATGCCACCAACCCAATGGGAAAAGTTGACCATTGGCTTTCTGCAAAGCTTTGGAGTAAGAAGGCATAGTGATCGCAAAGGCAACCAAATCATGGTTTTCGTCTTCGATGCAGATGATATAGTCTTTCTTGATGAACGGGAAATATTTTTCTTTATATGTTTTTTTCTGCTCTTCGGAAAGTGGAGTATAAGTCGATAACGCGCTGTAGGTCTTGTCGAGCAAGTCGAACATCGGCTCTACCAACGGTGTGATTTCTTGTTTATTTTTAAAATTCAGTACTTTTAGTTTGTACTTTTCAGCAATCAGGTTACTGAATTTAAGCACTTTATCCGGCAAGGATTCGGGGAATTGAATTTCGTACTCCACCCATTCTTTGGCTTTGGTTAAACCCAAGTTTTCGAGATGTGTCGAATAATAATCTCCATTATAAAGGCCAATCATCGTTGCCAGTTTGTTAAATCCTTTGATGAGCAATCCGGCTTTATCGAGATTGGTAAAGCCCATTGGCCCTTCAATTTGGTGAATGTTTTTTGCTTTGGCAAATTCGATAACGGTATTGATGAGTGCTTCCGAAACCGATGACTCATCAACAAAATCTAACCAGCCGAAACGCACCTTGCGAACACCAAGTTCTTTTTCTTCTTTATGATTGATAATGACGGCCACCCGTCCCAATAAAATATTGTCTTGATAGGCCAGGAAAAGCTTTGCTTCGGAGTATGCCAACGCAGGATTGTCTTTGGCATTCCAGGTTTTCATTTCATCTTTAATTAGAGGCGGTACATAGCACTCATTACTGTTGTAGAGTTCCATAGGGAATCTGATGAAATTTTTTAAGTCAGTTGCGGTTTTTACTTCTTTTATAATTGTTGTTGCCATCTGTCCTTAATTTTGATAAACAAAGATAAATGATTAAAAATGAATTCAAAACTTTGGCACGTTTTTTACTGCTGAAATGGTTAATTTAATAAGGAAAATAAAAGGGAAATGGGAAGTTATTATCTAATTATCGGTGTTGTTTTTGTCATCAGTTTAATTATCCAAAACCGGCTGAAATCAAAATTTGAACATTATTCACAAGTTCGGCTAAGGAATGGAATGTCGGGGAAAGAAATTGCGGAAAAGATGCTGCTCGATAATAATATCAGGGATGTACAGGTTATTTCTGTGCCCGGTAAGCTGACAGATCATTATAACCCAGCCGATAAAACGGTAAACCTGTCAGAAGAAGTGTATATGCAAAGAAACGCTGCTGCAGCTGCCGTTGCTGCGCATGAATGTGGACATGCAGTGCAGCATGCAGTGGGTTACTCCATGTTACAACTTCGTTCCAAAATGGTTCCTATTGTTAACGTTTCATCTCGGCTTTTGCAGTTTGTTTTAATGGCGGGAATCGTCGTCATGGCATCCAGCGGAAACAAAACCCTGTTGACACTTGGGGTTATTCTGTTTGCTGTAACAACTGCTTTTGCTTTTGTTACGCTGCCAGTAGAGTATGATGCAAGCAACCGCGCACTAAAATGGCTTGAGAGTTCAGGTACGTTGGACAGAAGCGAGCATGAAGCTGCACAAGATTCATTGAAATGGGCAGCAAGAACTTATGTTGTTGCCGCATTAGGATCTCTTGCACAGCTTATTTATTTCGCATCAATGCTGAGTGGAAGAAGGGATTAGAAGGGAGTTTGAAGATAAACGGATGACGATTTGTCACCTTCTTAAAAGTCAACTGCTTTTTCATTCAGGTTGATCTATGAATTTAAACGATAAAAAGTGCATCTCAGACAATAGTTTCGAGATGCTTTCTTTTTGTACTGTTTTGACACTTGCTGTAATAATACATGTCTCCTCAGCATCGAAACGGTTTATTTTAGCATCAAATTTATTCAGCAAAGTGAAAATGATGTTTTGTTGCTCGAAAGGAAATGTGAGTTCAATGATGCTTTCCAATTCTTTGGTGATGATGGTGGCTTCGTCTAAAGTCATTTTAGCCGATTCTTTATAGGCCTTCACCAATCCACCGACGCCCAGTTTGGTGCCCCCAAAATAGCGAATAATCACCACCAAAATATTTGTAAGATTATGGGCTAAAAGCTGATTGTAAATTGGTAAACCCGCGCTTCCAGAAGGTTCACCGTCATCGTTGGCTCTGTAGTTTTCTACCTCGAGTCCCAGGCGAAAAGCGTAACAGTGGTGTGTTGCTTTCGAATGCTCTTCCCGAAGTTTTTCCAGAGATTTTTTGATTTCACTATCAGTAAAAATAGGATAGGCAAAGCCGATGAATTTGCTTCCTTTTTCCTTCATCAGGATGTTTTCAACCGGGGATTGTATGGTGTTGTACTCAAACATTTTTAGCATTTATTCTCATAAAAAACCACTTCATTATCACGAAATTGTGTGGATTTTCCATTCTCGCCATTGAATTCTGGGGTTTTGGTGCCCTTTTCTAAACGTAGATTGGGGTTTTTAATAATGATGGCTTCATCCCAAATCCCGGCATCAATGAACTGTTGCAAAGTAGATCTTCCACCTTCAACCAATACAGATTGTATCTGATGTTCATAAAGTTTTGTCAACAGCTGCTGCATAGAATTTTCTTTTTCTATTTTAATAAAATGAAGATGATTTTCGATTTGATTTTTCATTCCATTAAAAATAATAGTCTGCGCATCCTTATTAAATATCTGATAGGAGCTGGGAACTTTTAAATCAAAGTCAATGAGAATCCGTGTGGGATTTCTTCCTGCAACGGCGCGGGTTGTTAAACTTGGGTTATCATTCAGTGCTGTTTGTGTCCCGACTAAAATTGCATGTTCCTGATTTCTTAAAACATGGACAAACTGCTGTGTTAATGGGTTTCCGATGGGTACTGGTTTAAAATTAGCATCCAAAAATCCATCTTCAGACTGTGCCCACTTCAATAAAATGTACGGACGCTTTTTTTGATGAAACGTGAAAAATCTTTTATTGAGTTCCCGGCATTCTTTTTCCAGTATTCCGTCAGTCACTTCAATTCCTGCCTCTTCAATGATTTTTTTTCCTTGCCCGTTCACTTTTTCATGCGGATCTAATGCTCCTATGAATACTTTTTTAAAACCAATCTCTTTAATTTTTAAGGCACAAGGAGGCGTCTTTCCGAAATGCGCGCAAGGTTCCAGCGAAACATAAATATCCGAGAAAGGTAGAAGTGATGCATCTTTCACCGAATTAATCGCGTTGATTTCGGCATGCACTTCTCCTGCTTTGTGATGATATCCCTCGCCGATGATTTTTCCATTGTGCACAATGATGCTTCCTACCAAAGGATTTGGGTAAGTTTGCCCAATAGCCATTTTGGCGAGTTCGATGCAGCGCTTCATGAATAGTTCATTCTTCATTAATTGATGCTGTTTTTGGAATAAAAGATAAACACCCAACGGTTGTCGAGTGTTTTTATTGATTTACTTTCCGGAAGTGCCGGGCACTTTTATTTCCGGTATTTTATACTCGATGACCTGCGTCATAATTCGGTCTCGTTGCTTTGACAGTATTTTTGATGCCGATTTCAGGTCACCATAAATTCTTTTGGCATAAGAAAACATCAGGAAACTTTTCTGAGTTCCGTTATCGTAACTCTTGAATCGGAAAACGTTATACTCGGCAAAACTGTCGCCCTTTTCCGGTGCTTCGCTGATGATGAAATCTACAATAAACTCGGTTTCATCGGGACTTTCGCTCACATTTACTTTGGCATACTTGTCTTCTTTTTGCCTCGCCTGAACCATTTCTACTTTTTGTTTCACGGCAAGTCGAATGTCTATTTCTTTGTTGAAATAAGAAAAGTCAAGAATTTGGTCAAAGTGTTCAATGGTTTCATCTTTGGGAATATACTGTTGTTGGAACAATGTTTTGGAACGCTGTTTGGCCCGAGCCAAAAAGAACTCTGTACCATCAAATTCAATTGGATTGGGCAACGACAGCAAATTATTCGTTTCCTGTGCATACCACAGCGTGAGGAAACCGGTGAATAATGCGATAAGAAGTTTACGAATCATCATAGAGGTTAGTTTTCGCCTGACAGAATTTGATGGAGTGACTGTTTCATGCTATCAAGTTGTGCTTTTTTCTGGTCAATACTGTCGAAAGTATCTTTTAAAAGAGGATTTTCCCGAGTCGAGTTGCTGAAGAACGCAAGATTATTTTCAAGCTTACTGATTTCTGCTTCCAGATCACCAATTTGATTTTTAATTTTTCTGGCTTTATCGGTCAACTGATTTTCGGATAAACCTTCTTCTTTCAATTCATACTCCGTGATTTTGTTGAGTTTAAGTTTTTCTCTTAATGTTTTATTAAACTCTGTATTGATTGCCAGTTTCTCGCGTGGAACTTTTCCGATGGCGTTCCATTTGTTTTTCAGTTCCTCAATTTTTTCGACGCTGCCTTCTTCATTTCCTATTTCCTTCAACTCGTCCAGCAACTGTTTTTTATTTTTATAATTTTCTTTCCAGTTGTCGTTTACGGCATTATTTTTCTCCCGGTAGTTATTAAAGAAAATATTGCATGCCTCCCGAAATTCGTCCCACACTTTATTGGTCATGCTTCTGGGCACATGTCCTATCTTTTTCCAATCGTCCTGTAGTTTTTTGAAAAGTGGCACAATGGTCTCCCAATCCTCAGAAAGCATATTGTCTTTTGCGGTTTGGATGAGTTTTATTTTCTCATCCAGGTTGGTTTGCTGCACGTTTTTCAGCCCTTTATAGAATTCGTTTTTCTTGGTATTGAAATTGCGAAGGTGCGTTTTAAAATCATTCCAGTTTTGATTAGACACTTTTCGAGGCACACTTCCTAATTTCAGAAATTCGGTTCGCAGGTCTTCAATTTTTTTAATGGCATTTTGCCAGTAACTGTGGTTGGGCGTTTTTTCAGGTGAAGTGATCTTGATGATTTCCTCAATAATTTTATTTTTCTTTTCGAGATTTTCGTTCTGTTCCTTTTCTATTTGCTCAGAAAGTTCCCCTTTTCTTTCATGAATTTTGTTGGAGATTTCCCGGAATTCGTCCCACGTTTTTTCCCGAAATTCTTCAGCAACAGGTTCAGCTTCTTCTTTCCATAGTTTATGAAGATACTGCAGCTCGTTTAGCGCTTTCTGCACCGATGGTTCATTTTCCAGTTCTTTTGCACGCTCAATAATATGCTGCCTCTTTTCTAGGTTGTGTGCATATTCTTGCTCCATGTACTCTTTGTTCATGTCGAGCATCTGATAGAACTGATTAAGGTGGTGGAAATAATTATTGTTAAGTAATTTAAACTCAGACTTTGCCACCTGACCAGCATTTTTCCACTCTTCTTTTATCTCGCGAATGGCTTTAAAGAGGTTGGTTCCCGGCTCGGTATGGGTATAGAGATTTTTCAGTTTTTCGATGATGCCTTGTCGTTCTTCAAGGTTTTTGGTTTGGTTTTCCTGCTGAGTCTTATGGAATGCTTCACTTTTTTCTCGGAAAATAGAGGCCAATCCGGAAATTTTAGCCAGTGCCGCATGCTCCCAATTAAAGTTTTCTTCAGCATTTCCGGATTGGGTAAACTCAGTTTTTTTATCTTCTGTTTCTTCTTGAATCAGTTTCAGTGCCTGCTCTTTCAGTTGGTTAAACATTCGGGAAAGTGCATCTGCATCTGTTTTATTAACGATGGTCTCCAACTCTTTCAGTATTTCCGGTAACGTTAGTGCAGACAGGGTTTCCAATTCGTTTTGATGCTCTTCGTGTTGCTCCTTTTCCTCGTCATGATCCTCCGCCATAACGGCAGGAACAATTTCTTCCGTCGCCACATCGGGCGAAGTCGCTTCTTCATGAGTTTCTGCCGGTTGTTCTGCGGTTTCTGGAACAGTTTCGGCGTTTTCTGTACTGGTTGGTACTTCCGCGGATGTAGCTGCAGATTCATCCAATTGATCTGTAGGTGTTTCGGTAATTTCGGATGTACTGTTGTTTAAAACCTCTTCAGTAATTGGTTTTTTCTCATTGTTGTCAGAGATTGAATCTTCTGTGATCATGGCAAACGATTATGTGATTTTTAGCGAGCGATATTCTGTTCTTCAATAAACAGTGCACTAATTTAATTTATTTTTCCTGAATGTTCCAAATTTCCCAATTTTTTTCCGCCTGTTTTTCGAGCATATAGAAGCCATTGGTGGTTTTTGCTCCTTTTTCTGCGGCATTTCGGATAAAGCGGGTCTCACTGGGATTGTAAATCAAATCGATGATGAGGTGGTTTTCGGTAATGGCATCAAACGGAAATTTCACACAATCTTCCACCTTAGGGAAAGTTCCTACCGGTGTACACTGAATAATCAATAGGTTTTGGGCGACAATGTCGGTAGTGAGGTTATCATAATTCAATGCTGTATTTCTGGAAACTGTTTGGTAGGGGATTCCGTTCTTTTCTAGAACGTACTGTACGGCCTTTGCAGCACCGCCATTGCCTAAGATGAGTGCCAACTGATGGTGGTTTTTTTTATGGAGTAGTAGTGTTTTCTCGAATCCTTCAGCATCAGTGTTGTATCCTTTTTTGATTCCGTTTTCTATCGAAATACAGTTCACAGCACCAATGTATTTTGCCTCATCGCTTAGCTCATCCAGAAAAGGAATTATTTTTTCTTTGTACGGTATGGTTACATTCAGTCCTGCTAAATCGGGTATTTCCAGTATTTTTTGCACTTCCGAAAGGTCACTCAAATCAAATACATCATAACAATGATTGGTAAGCATGAGGTTTTTAAATTTGTTTTCGAAGTATTTTTTCGAAAAAGAATAGGATATATTTTTTCCAATAATACCCAATTTTCGTTTTGTTTCCATTACTCAAAATTAATGAAATTATAGGCAATATCATCTTTGTCGAGGATGATTTAGCATAAAAAATGTGCAGGTGTGGTAAACAAAAAAGACCGCTGACGATGCAGCGGTCTTATGAAAGTAAGAATTGTTGATTAATTACTCAACAATAAATTTAGCAGTTTCTGTTCCTGCTTTTAGCATATAAGCTCCTTTCGGTAAGTTTTTAAGCGAAATTTTTGATGTGGAACGGAATGGTGCAGCGATCGCTTGTACCATTTTACCTGTAAAATCAAAAATGTATGCTACTTCAACATTCTGCAAGTTGTTCCCAGAAACATTAAGTTCACTATGTTTAACAGGGTTGGGGAAAATAGTCAATTTGTTTTGAAGAGCTCCGGATTCCGTAACTGCGGCGCTTGGTGCATAGCAAGTCCAGGTAACATCATCAATTGCAACTCTGTTCGTTGCAGCTCCGTTTTGTTGCAAACGGATTTCCACTGTTCCTGCTACGTCAATCCCTGTAAGAGTTGTTGTAACAGGTGCTGAATTTCTTCCACCGTAAGGGATGGTTTTTCCTGTGTCAACATCATTTACAAAAAGTTTAAGCGTTCCTGCAGTCCCTGAGTATTTTAACTGCGCAGTTACTGTTAATTGTCCGATGCCATTAGGTACAGAAAGTGCAGTTAATGAACCGTTTCTTATAGTTAAAGCTTTACCGTTAATGGTTTCATCGGTTCTGGAATCTTCGGAAGTCCAGGAGATTCCGTTGCTTTCCCAATTGTAAGTTGAATATTGGTTAGGAACAACCTCTAAATTATCAAAATGTTCGTCACCACATGTTGTACCAACTGTTAATGTAGTTGCGGTAACGGTATTGCTCTGCGGTGATACATTGCCTACGGCATCTTTTGCCACCAAATAAATGGAATAAGTAGTTGCAGGGTTCAGGTTGGCGATATTGCTGCTGAGTAAACTCGTGGTACCCATCATGGTTGATCCTACATAAATATCATAAGAAGCTACACCAATATTATCGGTAGCTGCATTCCAGCTTACTACAATGTTATTGCTTCCTACCGAAGTTACGGTAAGGTTGGTTGGTGCAGTTGGCGCCTCATTGTCTGTTAATGTTGTCCCTAAAGCGTCGTTACTTTGTGGAGAAATATTTCCTGCAGCATCTAGTGCGTGTACCCGGAAGCTGTACGTAGTTCCTTGGTTAAGACCGGAGACGGTCGCAGTTGTAGTACTTGAGTTTGTTTTGAAAACGCCATCAGCATAAATTTTATAGGAAGTTACTGCCACATTATCCGTAGCTGCAGTCCATGTTAAATTAGCAGAAGCAGTTGATGTGGAAACCACGGCTAAATTGGTAGGTGCTGTGGGTGCCTGTGTATCGGTTATTGGCGATCCCCAGATTTGGTTTACCCATTCTGGATGGTCGATAAATGGGTTTCTGTTTTTCTGAAAAACGAACGCAGCATTGTTTCTTTCAATTTCTGAAGGTGAAACAGGATCCAATGCAGCCCATTCCAGCAATACATCTCTTTCCCAAGTTTGCAATCCGGGATAAGCAGATGTGCCAAGCATATTACCGCTTGAGAATCCGGAAAGTTGTGATTCGTAGCGTGTAACGAAATAGAAAATCATCCTGGCTATATCTCCTTTGAATTCATCTATAGGTTCGCACACCGATCCACTGTATCCTGCTGAAACACTTGGTCCAACCTTGGTTCCGTTTTTGGAGGTAAATGCTGCATTATTCACTTTACCATAAGGATAATTACTGCGCATTCCATTCACTTTTCCATCCGTTGGGCGCACATGGTGGATGTCGGAAACCATTGGTCTTCTTTCTTTAAAAAAACTTTGTGGTATAACGTGCTCACGGTTGTAGCAATCGCCTTCAGCACTATAGTTTCCACATTTTTTTTGGCCATGCCGAAAGTTATAAGGATCGGTACCTATTGGTTTTTCGGAGTACATGTCGAGTACAGTACCGTCGTTATCATAGAAGTGGTCCGTGTCAGTGGTGGGGTAACCTGTGTACAAACCATCATATCCATTGTCTTTATGCCCGGCGGTGATAATGGCACTCAGTTTTGTTTTGAGCGCAGCACCTGTTAAACCTTCTGTTCCGTCATAATATCCTGAAGGGGCTTGTGCCCACGCAAAGGAAAATAGTGAAATTAGAAGTAAAGAAGTAATTTTTTTCATGTCCTTATATTAAATTTAGGGATGCCAAAGGTAATGAAAAAAAACACTATAAATTGTACTGCTATCACCGTATCATTATTTGTAACATTTTTTTAATAACGGATTAATAAAACGATAATTACCGCTTTTTGAATAGTAAAAAGCCACCGACGATCCGGTGGCTTTTATTAATGATAGCATTTGATTATTCAACAATGAATTTAGCCATTTGGTCGGTATCGGTTTTTAAGAAATAAACACCACTTTTAAGATGGGCTACATCTACAATCGGCGACTGTTTAAGATTTTGCTTTACAGATTTTAGTTGTTTTCCATCTGCAGTGTAAATTTCGATACTGTTTACTTTCTCAAGTCCGTAACCGGCGACATGAAGTTCACCACCACGTACAGGATTGGGAAAAATAGACAGAGTAGCTTTTAAATGATTCATCTCTTGCGTTGACATGGTGCTTGTCCATATCATATTGATCCATTCTGGATGATCGATGAATGGGTTTCTGTTTTTTTGTCTGGCGTACACCGCATTATTCCTATCAATTTCTCGTTGCGAAACAGGATCCTGATTGGCCCACTTCAATAAAAGATTGATGTAGTACTGATTAAATCCACGATTGCTGCTTCCATCCAGCGGACTTGTTGCTGTTTGGAACTGTGTAAAAGACGTCAGTCGATCCTCATATCTTGTGATAAAGTAGAGTTGCATTCTTGCGATATCTCCTTTAAACTCGTTAATGGGTTCGAACACTGTACCCACATAACCTGGGAATGAAGATGGCCCCACTTTCGTTCCGTTGGTAGAAGTCCAACTCGGATTGCTGATTTCACCATAAGGATAATTGGACCGCATGCTGTTCACATAATAATCACTAGGAATTACAAAATGGGCATCATTGGCCATCGGTGCCGCTGTTTGTCCACCAAAATAAGTTTTAGGTAAAGTATGCTCACGGTTGTAGCAGCTGTTTTCATGGTTGCTGCCGTTGCCGCATTGATTGCCGCCTGCCGAAACCTGACCGAATTTGTACTCGTAAGCATCGGGTCCGCTAGGAATTTCGGAATACATGTCGAGAACCGTTCCGTTTTTTTCGTAATATTTATCCACATCGGAAGTGAAGTAAGTAGTCCATAAACCACCCGTTCCGCTTCCATAACCTAGATCCAATGCTCCGTTTGAAATAATAGTGTTCAGTTTTGTTTTAAGGGCGTATCCGGTTAGTCCTTCGGTTCCGTTATAATAGCCGGCGGGAATTTGTGCTATCGCAGTGTTGGCAAGCATGGCTGCGAAAATAAAAGTCAACGTTTTTTTCATAATGTAATTAGATAATACCGTGCAAAGTTAGATAAAAAAGAGAAGGAAAATTCAGGTGATGTTCTTGGAACAGTTTAAAGTTTTCTTAAAAAAGATTATTTGCGATGGACAACGATTAAGTTGAATACCTTACCATCTGAAAAAGTTTGCAGTAAGGAGAAAAGATCATGGTCCTGATCGGTCTTTTGGTGTGTTTAAACATTGTTGAAGAACGATTTGTTGATCTTCGAAAAAAACCATGAAATAGAAAAACCAAATAACGCCGCCGTTCCTGCCACAATAAGATAATTAATGAGACGGATGCGCACTGGAAAAGGCAGGTCAATATTGGAGCCGGCTTTGAAAAAACCAGTTTCAATCTGAAAATAACTGATAGCACTTCCCAAAGTCAAACCACAAACAATGCCGAACGTTACGATAAGAATGCCTGTGTAGAAATACACATTTCGCAACGAACTCAGGTTCATGCCCAGCGATAGGAGTGATTTTGCCTGTCCTTTCTTATCGAGCTGAAGAATAATAATGGCACCAGCCAAATTGAAGGTGGTGATGAAAATAACCAGCGCAAAAATGAGGTATATGAAAAGTTTCTCGGTGTTGATCATTTTCCAGAATGCTGCATTTTCTTCCGATTTCGTGGTGATTTCGTACGACTTCCCGAGCTTATCGAGCAGTTCGGATTTTACCTGGTCGGCATTTTGAGGATTCTTGAGTTTGATGACAATTTGATATGCCGATTTCTTTGGCAAATTGAGTAATTCCTGCGTAAGTTCCAGCGGGGCAATAATCATATTATCCAACTGATCATTTCCCGGAAAAACACCAGAAACAAAGAATTCCTTCTTGTTGAAAATGTCGTCTTGTGAACTGATCATGCCAGTTCCCGGCTTGGGCATCATCAAGACACCCGTATCTTGTCCGTTGGTGCCAATTGGGATGCTCAGTCGGTTGTCGAGTTTATTTTCCATCAGCACTTCGTTGGTATATTTAAAGGAAGGATAAGTACCGTAGAAAATATTTTTGTTGATGGGGTTCACGAAAATGTAGGCAGAATCTACACCACGCAGGTTAGCAATGTCGCCACTCTCTCGATAACTGAGGTACACTTTCTCATCAATGGTTTTCGAATAATGAGCAATATCCTGATCAGAATTCAGTGTTTTGGTTACTTTGTCGATGTTGACCAGGGTTTTTCCTGCTTTGCTTTTAATGGTAAGATCGGCATGGAGGTTGGCGATCATGTCCTGGTTTAGATCTTCCAATCCTGAAAAAACGGAGATAATGATGAACATGGCCGTAACTGCCACCATCATTGCCAATGCTGCTAACCAAGTGATAAAGGTGACTGCGGTGCTTCCTTTGTCTGCCAGCAGGTATCTTTTTGCAATATAAAATGCCGTGTTTTTCAAGAAATGTTATTAGAATTAAAGGACAGGATTATCACCTTCACCTTTCAGTTCACGTTCAATTCTTTCCACATCATCCAGCGTGGTATCCAGGTAAAATTGAAGTTCGGGAATAATGCGCACCTGCTTTGCCATTTTCTGGCCGATGAAGTTTCGGTAATGGGATTTATTCTCCTCGATTTCCTTCATGATTTGTTGGCGAAATTCTTGCGGAAAAATACTCAAATAAATTTTAGCGATGCTTAAATCGGGTGTTACTTTAGCATCAGAAACAGTTACCAAAAAACTTTGTTTACTTTCAGATGCCTGTTTTCTAAAAAGTTCTGCGAAATCTTCTTGAATTATCTGTGCTACTTTTCTTTGTCTGTTGCTTTCGTTCATGCCGCAAATTTAGTATTTTTGTTTGGAAGTTGGAAGGCGAAGTCCGCTTGAAATTTCTTAATTGAAATTCTTGACACACCGCCGATCATTTGATTTTTTTTGACTAATACAATAACGAATCCAAAAAATCTGTTAGGATGAAAATTGAACACTTAGGCATTGCGGTGAAGTCGCTGCAGGAAGCTGATGATCTTTTTGCCCGTTTGCTGGGAAAAGAAAACTATAAACACGAATCGGTAGAAAGGGAAGGTGTTATTACTTCTTTTTATAATGTTGGCGACAGCAAAATAGAATTATTAGAAGCATCCAATCCGGAAAGTCCCATCTCAAAATTCATTGAGAAAAGGGGAGAAGGGATCCACCACATCGCTTTTGGGGTTGATAATATTTTAGATGAAATTGAGCGACTTAAGGGTCTGGGTTTTGTTTTTATTTCGGAAGAGCCCAAAGACGGTGCCGATAATAAGCGGGTTGTTTTTCTGCATCCTAAATGTACTAATGGTGTTTTAGTAGAACTTTGTCAGGAAAAGTAGAAAAAATTTTTGTATTCGCCGCAAAAAAGATTATTTTTGCACACCCAACGAATAACGATGATTTGTTCATTGTTTTCAGGCCTTGTAACTCAGTTGGTTAGAGTAACTGACTCATAATCAGTAAGTCCTTGGTTCGAGCCCAAGCTGGGCCACATTTTTAAATAAAGCACTTGCAGCAATGTGGGTGCTTTTGTTTTGGTAGTGGTCGGTTGCCGGCAAATTACAGACGTGTCGTTATCGGTGTTTATTTCGTTATTTTATTTTGCCTTTCCTCTTTTTTCTGTAGGGTGCAGTTTGTATATTTAGCCATTGAAAAAACGAAATCGTGGCAGTTCACAAAAATGCTCAGATCAGATATAAGGCCTTAGACGGTTGCTTTTCAAATCAATTTAGGAGATTTTATATAAAGGACTTAATTGAGTATTGCTCAAAAGTACTGTCGGATCATTATGCGCAGGAAATGTCGGTTTCGCGCCGACAGATTTTTGATGATATGGATTTTATGAAAAGTGACGCCGGTTTTGCGGCTCCAATTGAGTCCCTTAAAGACGGAAGGCAGGTCTATTACCGCTATGCCACCACTGAATTTTCGATCCTCAATAAACCACTTTCCGTTTATGAACAAAGTTCTTTAGCCGATGCCATGGAAACTTTGGGCAGAATGAGCAATATTCCAGGTTTTGATTGGGTGGATTCGGTACAGGCAAAATTAAGTTCCGTGTTGGATGTGAATAATGATAACCGGAAAATCATCAGTTTTGAAGAAAATGAATTTCTGAAAGGTATAGATTTTCTGAATCCTTTGTATCATTACATTATCAATCGTCAGGTTTTGGCCATAAGCTATCAAAGTTTTAAAGCGATAAAACCTGAAGATTATGTGATTTCGGCCTATTTTTTAAAACAATACAACAATCGTTGGTTCTTATTTGGATGGAATCATTCCGAGCATTATTTGCAGAATTTCCCTCTGGATCGTATCATTTCACTGGAACAATCCAAAGAAAAATACAAAGAATCGCCGATTGATTTTGATGAATATTTTGAGGATATTATCGGCGTAAGCAACGACCCCAACAAAGAAGTTGAGCTAATAGAAGTTCAATTATCAGAAAATATAATTCCCTATATCGCCTCTAAACCCATCCACGGATCGCAGAAAATTCACGGTAATATGCTGACCATTGAAGTCAAAATCAATTATGAACTGGAATCGCTTATTCTTTCTTTTGGCGAAAATATGAAGGTTTTGGAACCCGAAAGTTTGAAACTGAAATTAATGGGTCGAATTCAAAAAATGGGTTAATTCTTATTAATGCACTTCGGCTGCACACATCTGTTTCATCTTTGTTTCATAATCTTAAAAATAAATCAAGATGAAAACAGAACAAATTCACAACGTCATTATTCTGGATGAAAGCGGCTCGATGATGAGCATTAAAAACCAGATTATTTCCGGGTTCAACGAGACCACACAAAGTATCCGAAACGCACAAAAGAATTTTCCCCAACAGGAACATACGGTTTCGGTGATTACATTTAATGGAGAGGCAATCAAAACATTGCATTTATGCGATTCGGTGGATCAGCTCAAAGAGATTGACGCCAATCTTTACCAGCCCGACGATGCGACACCGCTTTTTGATGCCATTGGGAAAGCCGTCGCACAATTAAATTCGAAAATTGACACGCAAGTTGAACATCACGTTTTGGTCACTATTCTCACAGATGGAGAGGAAAATGATTCCCGCGAATTCACAGGGAAAGACATCAAAAAGATTATTGAAAATCTGAAAGAAAAAAACTGGACCTTCACCTACATTGGCACCGACCACGATGTGGATGCCATTGCCCTGAAACTGTCCATTACCAATACTTTGATTTTTGAAAAGAATGACGAAGGAATTGACAAAATGTTTCAGAAAGAACAAAGCGCAAGAAACAAATATTACGCAAAGATCAACCGCAAGGAAGACACAAAGGGAGATTTCTTTGATGATTCAATTTAAAAACCCATTAATTAACGATGAAAACACAAGACCAACTCTACCTTGTCCTTGCTAAAGAATGGTTTACCCAAATATTAGAAGGCCGAAAACACGAAGAATACCGTGCGTTTACCGATTTCTACATCAGCCGCCTTTGTGTGGTTGATGAAAATGGAAAAATTGTGGACACCAAAAAATACAAAACCGTAAAATTTCAGCAGGGTTACCAAAAAAAAGCACCACAAATAATTGTAGAAGTCACCGATATTTTCATAGAAAATGACGAAGACGTTCATCCCGAAAACGGAGATTTTCTAACCACCGACAACTGCAATTTTGTGATCGAGCTGGGCAAAATTATATCAAAAACAAACTGTTGAATTTTTAGTCCGGAATGATGAGGAATTTTTTTGGGTCTTGATTAACCTATTGGTTTCAATTCCTTTGTTTGCACTGACTTTACTATTTATTTTCTTTCTTTTTGGACCTTGGATATTCTGGTTAATCATCATTTTCCTGACTCTTAGAGTCCTGCCCTAAAAAGCGAAATAAATACAATGCAGTTCTACTGCATTGCTCATTCTTACCTTTGAATTATTAATGTAAAAACCTATCAAAATGAAAAAAGAACATTTATCCCATTTCGACATTGCCGGCTTCACTTATTATGATGGTGCATTGGCGTTCAAAGACCTGCGCATCGGCACCAAACTCCGGTTGAAGCTGGATCAGGAAAATAAATACGATCCGCGTGCGGTGGCTATTTATTACGAAGATCACAAACTCGGCTACGTTCCACGATCCGAAAACCGAATCTTTTACAAACTTTTTAGCGTTGGCTTACAAAAGTTCGTTGAAGCCAGAATCCAGCGTATTGCAAAAGATGCGCATCCCGAAAATCAGATTTCGGTGGTCGTGCATTTGGTGAAGTAAATGTGGCTCCGGCTCCGGTGGCTTCGGCTCCGGTGGCTGAGCGAAGTCGAAGCCACGGGAGCAAAGGTGACTTCGGCTCCGCTCAGCCACCGGTACTCTCGGTTGCTTCGGCTCCGTTCAGTCACGGCGCTCTCGGTGACTTCGGCTCCGGTGGCTGAGCGGAGCCGAAGCCAGCGAAGTCGAAGCCAAATGCGTAATTTTGAAAATTATCATTCTAAAATTTTGATTATGCTTGGCTATATGTATATTCTATTATGTTCAGATGGAAGTTATTATACCGGAAGTACCAATAACTTAGAACTTCGTCTTGCACAGCACCAATCAGGAGAAGCCGCAAATCATACGAAAAAGCGGCTTCCTGTAAAATTGGTCTATTACGAGGAATACCAAAGGATTGATAAAGCGTTTTACCGAGAAAAACAAATACAAGGGTGGAGCAGAAAAAAGAAAGAAGCATTGATCAACGGTTGGGAACAAGAACTGAAAAAAGCTGCAGAATGCATGAATGAAACCCATTGGAAAAATTTTAAGAAAGAGTGATTTTCAGCTCTGGTGGCTTCGGCTACGCTCAGCCACCGACGGCTCCGCTCAACCACCGACGGCTCCGCTCAGCCACCGTAGTAGTTGGTGATTTCAGTTACGGTGACTTCGGCTTCGCTCAGTCACCGACGGCTCCGCTCAGCCACCGGAGCCGAAGCCAGCCACCAAAGCCACCAAAATTATCCCTATTTTTACACCTCAAAAATTCAAAAAAAAAATGATTACCGGAGAACTAAAATCTCAAATCGATAAAATCTGGAACGACTTCTGGACAGGCGGAATTTCTAACCCTCTAACGGTCATAGAGCAATTTACCTACCTTATATTTCTGAAACAACTGGACGACAGACAAACGCTTTACGAAAAAGATATGACTGTTTTAGGAAGTTCACAGCGCAAACCAATTTATCCCGAAAATTTAGTACCGTTGCGCTGGTCCAATTTCAAAGATCAGGAGCCGGAAGAGATGTTCATCACTTTTACCCGTCCAAAAGAGCAGCTAAATAATACCACGGCTTTTGATTTTATGAAAACGCTCGGTGCAGATGGTGGCAAGTTTTCCGAGTATATGAAAGGCGCAACCTTTATGATTCCCACGCCCAAACTATTGGACAAAGTGGTGCAGCAGATCGACAAACTGCCCTTAGAAAAGAAAGATACCAAAGGCGATCTGTACGAATATATGCTTTCCAAAATTGCAGAAGCCGGAACCAATGGACAGTTCCGTACCCCACGGCATATTATTCGGATGATGGTAGAACTGATGGAACCCAATAAGGAAGATACCATTTGTGATCCCGCAATGGGAACCGCTGGTTTTTTGGTTAATGCAAGTCAGTATATGCACGAGGTGCATAACGATTGGTTTTTAGAAAAAGATTTTAGAGAACATTACAACAAAAAAATGTTCAACGGGATTGAGATTGATCCTTCTATGATGCGAATTGCTTCTATGAACCTGCAATTGCACGGCATCGAAAACCCCAATCTGGAAGGCGGTAGTGCGTTGGCAGAAAGCAATGACATCAGCAATAAATATTCATTAATCCTTGCCAATCCACCCTTTAAAGGGGCGCTGGATTATGACGAAGTAGAAAAAAGTCTGTTGCAGGTGACGAAAACCAAAAAAACAGAACTTCTTTTTCTTTCACTGATTCTCAGGATGCTGAAAACCGGTGGACGCGCCGCTGTAATCGTTCCCGATGGCGTATTGTTCGGAAGTTCCACAGCACACAAGAATATTCGTAAAGAACTGGTAGAACACCATCAGCTGCAAGGCGTTATCTCGATGCCGAGTGGGGTTTTCAAACCGTATGCAGGCGTAAGTACGGCCATTTTGCTCTTTACCAAAACCAATATGGGTGGTACCAGTAATGTTTGGTTTTACGATATGAAAGCCGATGGACTGAGCTTGGATGACAAACGCAATCTTTTGATTTCTGAAGAGGCGTTTGATCAGGTATTTTCTGAGCCAGAGAATATTAAAGACGAAGTCGCCGGAAAATGCGACATCCCCGATATTTTATTAGCATGGAATCGTCATCGGTGGCTGAGCGAAGCCGAAGCCAGCGAAGCCGATTCCACCGATACCGAAGCCACCGCCGACTCCACTCCGGCAGCACATTCCAAACGGTGGCTGAGCGGAGTCGAAGCCAGCGGAGTCGAAGCCAAAGCCAGAACCCAACAATCCTTCCTCGTGCCCAAAGCAGAAATTGTGGCCAATGATTATGACCTCAGCATCAATCGCTACAAAGAAACCGTTTACGAAGAAGTGCACTACGATGCACCCGAAACCATTATTGCCGACATCAAAGCACTGGACCAACTGAGACAAAACGCAATTCTTGAACTCGAAAAAATGTTGGGATAAATTACCGCTTTAAAAATGATCGTTATGAATTTTGAAATTCTACAACAAAATATACAAAATACTCATACTGCAACACAGCAAAGTGCAGCAAAAGCGGTTAATATCTATCTTACCATAAGAAATTGGTTGATTGGTTATTATATTGTTGAGTTTGAACAAAATGGTGAAGATAGAGCACAATATGGGAAGTTTTTATTGCAAAAATTAGCCGAAAATCTAAATCAGAAAAGTTTATCTTACAGAAACTTAAAACTTTTCAGACAATTTCATCAAGAATATCCACAAATTGGGCAGTCGGTAACTGCCTTTTTAGAAAATAACAAATCTCTAAAAGCGATTGATTCTATTGGCGAACCCGGTTCATTTGCCAGGAATCCACATATCGCATCTATATTTCACGATACCAATCTTGCAGAGACCAAAGGAACGGGAATTAAATCGATGAAAAAACTCTTATTGAAAAGTCAAATGTTGCCCCCAACATTTGAAAGTTCTCATGCTGCAAACAGTTTTACCTTAAGATTATTATTGCATCATCTTATTAATGAAACAGACCATTCTTGGCTAATGAAATTTGACGAGTTCCAACTCAATGACGAGCAAAAAACGGCACTTATATTTTTGCGGGAAGTAGGAGCGTTAGATAATCTTGCATATAGGCAATCAACAGGTGTTAACCTTTTTCAATCCAGTACAGATCTTAGAAAAATGGTGACCTGTAATCTGTTACAACAAAAAGGAAACTCAAAGAAAAACACCTATTACGTACCCGGAAAAATATTTTTAGAATCCTTGGAACTCCACCAGCGAGAACGCTTATCTGGGGAGTCCGATCTCTTATCTGGTAACTTCCATGGCTTATTTGGGGAGTCCGACTCTTTATTGGTGGAGTCTGATTCCTTATTGGTGGAGTTCGACTCCTTATTGTTGGAGTTCCCCGAAGCATTGCAACAAAAAATTCGTGGTTTGGGAAGCAGAAGCAAACCCGAAATAATGGAAGAAGTCATCTTGGAAATATGCAACATAAAAGCATTCAATTTGGATGAACTGTCTAAAATTCTAAAGAGAAGACCACACCATATTCGGGAAAAATTCTTGAATGTATTAATGAAAAAAGAAAAAATAGGATATTCGATTCCCGAAGTCATCAACCACCCAAAACAGGCCTACAAAACCATCAACCCATCCGAAAATATCAAATGATGAAAAATAATATAACCGTCGATGTTAAAAGACAAAACGCAATGCTTGAACTCGAAAAAATATTGAGGTAATGGAGAAAGTTAGAATAGGAGAATTATGTCAAATGCAAAGTGGTGGAACGCCATCAAGAAAAAGTTCTGTTTTTTGGGAAAACGGAACTATACCTTGGGCAAAAATCAGTGATTTAGAAACTTCAAATGATGGATATGTATATTCAACTGAGGAATTAATAACAGAAAAAGGATTACAGTCAATTAATAACCGATTTTTCAAAAAAGGAACTTTATTGTTGGCGATGTATGGTTCTGTGGGAAAAACTGCTATTACGGGAATTGATTTAACAACTAATCAAGCTATCTTAGGAATTAATATCAAAGATGTTGAGCGTTTAGATATTAATTATCTTCGGTATTGGTTTCAGTCTATAAAAGAAAAATTGTTAAATAGAGCGGTTGGAGTAGCTTTGATGAATATTTCATTAGGTATCGTAAAAGATTTAGAAATCCCACTTCCCTCATTATCCGAGCAAAAATCCATTGCTGCAAAACTGGACAAAGCCGATGAAATCCGCCGGCTCAACCAGCAACTCATTGGCAAATACGATGCCCTTACACAGTCGCTTTTCCTTGATATGTTCGGGGATCCCGTGAAAAATGAAAAGGGTTTTTTAAAGGTACTGCTAAAAGAACAATGCAAAATAAAAGGCGGAAAAAGAGTTCCAAAAGGAGAATCATTAATAAAAGAAAATACAGGTTTTCCATATATAAAAGCAGGAAATATCAAGAATGGAAAAGTAACAACAAAAGACTTAGAGTTCTTACTTCCAGAAACACAAAAAAAAATAAAAAACTATATTGTTGATGAAGGTGATGTTTGTATTACTGTGGTTGGTGCTAATATTGGAGATATTGGAATTGTTCCAAAAGAATTACATAAAGCTAATTTAACCGAGAATGCAAATAAAATCTTAGTAAAGAATCAAGAAATTTTAGATAGTAAATATTTAGCTTTTTATTTACAAATGGAATTTGTTCAGAAAAATATTTCAAAAAAAACTATGGCTGTTGGTGTTCCCAAGTTAGCATTGTTTAGAATTGAAGAGCTTGAATTATTACTTCCCCCAATCCAACTCCAAAACCAATTCGCCGAACGCATCGAAAAAATAGAAGCCCAAAAACAACTGGCACAAGACGGCTTAGCCAAAAGTGAAGCACTGTTCCAGCGTTTGTTGCAGGAAGCATTTGTGGCTCCGGCTCCGGTCACTTCGGCTCCGCTCAGTGACCGTAATCCGGTGGCTGAGCGAAGCCGAAGCCAGCGAAGTCGAAGCCAGCGGTAAAAGTTCTACGCAGCCACCGGTCACTTCGGCTCCGCTCAGTGACCGCACTCCGCTCAGTGACCGCACTACGGTGGCTGAGCGTAGTCGAAGCCAGCGAAGTCGAAGCCAGCGTAGCCGAAGCCAGAAGCCACCGAAGCCGAAGCCAGCCGAAACGACATTTAATATCTTGTGAACTTAAACTATTATTCCTAATTTTAGCTTTTCAGATTACTCATCAATGAACAGCAACTTTACTTTTCTCATCACCGAATTTAAGAACCTGTACAGCGAAGCTGCAGAAGCTGAAAAGCATACGTTTACCGCACCCCGTTATGCGGCTTTGCTTTGCCGAAGCACCTTAGAAAAAGCAATGTTCTGGCTCTACGAAAACGATGAAGACCTGGTAATGCCTTATCAGGCAACACTTGCAGTACTGTTGCAAAGCGATTCCTTCAAAGAAATCATTAAGCCAAGTATGATTATGGAGCTGGATATTGTGCGCCGATTTGGCAACAAAGCCGCACACGGAGAAAAGATTCGTGCGCTGGACGCGCTTCAATCGCTGAAAAACATCTTCCGGTTTTTGTCCTGGATCAGCAAATATTACAGCAAAGAAGATCCCGATGTTCCTGCGTTCGAAGAACGCTACATTCCTTACGGCGATCAAAAAGACAAGACCGTAAAACAACTCCAGCAATTGGCCGAAGATTTTGAGAAAGAACGCAAATCGACTGAGAAAGCCCTTAAGCAACAACAAATTTTAGCCGAAGAAAATGCACAATTAAAAGCCCGGCTCAAAGAACAACTTCAAATCATTGCGGAAAGAAAAACGGAAAGAACAGCAATATACCAACATACCGAACCCGTTCCCGAACTTACCTCGGAAGCACAAACCAGAAAACAGCTCATTGATCTGCTGCTGAAAGAAGCCGGCTGGAAATTCCCCTCTTTTCAAGAGGGGTGTCCGACGAAGGAGGACGGGGTGTTGCCGTCCGTAACCGTGGAATTTGAAGTTTCAGGAATGCCGCACTCCACCAATCCATCCGGAAAAGGTTTCGTGGATTATGTTTTGTGGGACGATAATGGTAAACCCTTAGCCGTGATTGAAGCCAAAAAAACACTTTTTGATGCCGCCAAAGGAAAACATCAGGCATTTCTCTATGCCGATTGCCTGGAAAAACAGTTCGGGCAACGCCCCGTCATTTTCTATTCCAACGGATTCGATACCTATCTGTGGGACGATCAGTTTTATCCGGCAAGAAAAGTCTATGGCATCTATACCAAAGAAGAGTTGCAGACGCTCATCAGAAGAAGAACCAACCGGCAGGACATACGCCAGTTTCCGATCAATACGGCCATTGCAGGAAGACCTTATCAGTTGCAGGCCATTCAGCGTGTTGCCGAAAACTTTGCCGCCACAAAAAACGGTACATTAACCGGGAAACACCGCAAAGCACTCTTGGTAATGGCAACCGGAAGTGGCAAAACCAGAACCTCTGCCGCCATTGTCGATATGCTAACCAAAAGCAACTGGGCAAAGAGAATTTTGTTTCTTGCAGATCGAAACGCATTGGTAACACAGGCAAAAAATGCGTTTAAAGAGTACCTGCCTCAACTTTCCGCAATCGATTTAACCAAGGAAAAAGACAATCCCGAAGCCAGAATTGTGTTCTCCACTTATCCCACAATTCTTAACCGCATCGACAATATGAGGAATAATGATGAGAAGTTGTTCGGAATCGGGCATTTTGATGTCATCATTATTGATGAAGCGCACCGCTCGGTGTACCAAAAATACCAGGCGATTTTCGACTATTTTGACGCACTTTTGATTGGTTTAACGGCAACTCCCAAAAAAGATATTGACATCAACACCTACCGCCTTTTCGAGATTGAAGACGATAACCCCACTTTTGCTTATGAACTGAATGAAGCAGTAGATTCCGGTTATCTAATTCCGCCAAAATCCTTTACCGTTCCCGTGAAATTTCCCCGCGAAGGCGTAAAATACAAAGAACTTTCGGAAAAAGACAAAACCCATTTCGAAGAATTGTTCGGGATACAGATAGAAGAAGATCAGGAAGATATCACCACCATCTCGAAATCCAAAATCAACTCCTTCCTTTTCAATGCCAATACGGTTGATCTGGTGCTGGAATACCTGATGAAAAATGGGTTGCATATAGAATCCGGCGATAAGCTGGGAAAGACCATTATTTTTGCTAAAAACCATCAGCACGCCCTGTTTATTGAGGAAAGATTTAATAAAAATTATCCTGAATATGGCGGAACTTTCCTTCAGGTGATCGACAATTATACCGACAAAGCGCAGGATTTGTTAGAACGCTTTTGCTTTGACAAAGGCGAAGAAAAAGACCCGCAGATTGCCGTTTCTGTGGATATGATGGATACCGGAGTGGATGCGCCAAGAGTGTTGAACCTGGTCTTTTTTAAAGAAGTAAAATCTTATTCCAAATACTGGCAAATGATTGGGCGGGGAACGCGTTTGTGTCCCAATATCTTTGGTCCCGGCAAAGACAAGGATTGTTTTCTGATTTTTGATATTTGTGCCAATTTTGAGTTCTTTGATGATTTTCCGGATGGTTACCAGTCCAAACAGCAGAAACCACTGCAACAACAATTATTTGAAGCGCAGTTGGAAGTTGTTTTTGCGATCCAGAATTTAGAAAATGCTTCGCAGGAAGAGCTGGATTTTGCGAAATCGTACACCGATGAGTTGCATTCCAAAATCACTAATCTAAATGAAAGCCGTTTTGAAGTGCGCCGCAACTGGGAAATGGTGAAGAAATACAAAAACCGCGAAAACTGGGAGCACCTGAACCATTCTTCGATGCTGGAAATTCACAACAGCATCTCCAACCTTGCGGCTTATACAGATGACAAAGATGAAATGGCAAAACGTTTTGATCTGCTGATTTATCAGTTAGAAATCGCCATTCTGAAAACCGATAAAAAGCAAAAAACCTACATTGCTAATCTGGTAAATATTGGAAATTTACTCTGGAAAAAAAGAAATATACCATCCGTAAAACAACAGGAGAAAACAATTGAAGCTGTTAAATCGGAAGCGTTTTGGTCATCGGTAACCTTGAATCGTTTAGAAAAAATCCGTACAGAACTGCGCGATCTGATGCAGTTGCTGAAAGATGAAAATCCGGAAAAACCGGTCTATTCCCATTTCGAAGATGAGCTGGATTTTTCCGGCGTCAAAGAAGTGGATTTGCTGGAAAAATACAAACACCTGCAAAGCTATAAAGACCGCGTGGAATATTTCATCAAAAAGAACAAAAACCACTTGGTTATTGATAAATTGTACCGCAATATTCCCATTACCCCAACCGAACTACAAGCGTTGGAGCAATTCCTGACCCACGAAAAATTCAACCTGAGTGACATTGAAAATGAATATGAAACCAAGTCCCTCGGCATCTTTATCCGAAAGATTTTAGGACTGGATACCGAAGCTGCCAACAGGCATTTTGCCACATTTATTCAAAACGAAAACCTGACCGCCAACCAAATGGTGTTTGTTCAGAAAGTGATCGATTATTTAACCATAAACGGTGTGCTCGAAAAATCAATGCTCACCCAGCCACCTTTTACCGATGTGGATGATTCTGGCTTATTTGGGGTTTTCGACGATGCCGATAAATCTGGGAAAATCATTATGCTTATTGATGAGATTAATGTGAATGCAAATGTGGGGTAATCATTGATTTCTCCTGTTTAAAAACTGATTTTTTATGTGATGGTCTTAGCGGGAACTGGCATTAAATATCCTAAAAAAAATATGAAAAAATTCAACCTCCTTTTTGCCAAAATTCTTTTTGCTGTTTTGTTTTTTTGTGCATCATTTCTTGGGGCGCAGCAAAACTACGTCGTTAGTACCAAAGTTCCAGACCATTCCAGTCATTTTACCGATGTGGCCTATAAAACGGTCGATGGAAAAGAAATTCTGCTCGACGTCTTTTTGCCCAAAAACTTGTCCCAAACGCCTTATCCGGTCGTGGTACAGATTCATGGTGGCGGTTGGGTTGAAGGGAATAAGGATATTCCCGCCGGCAGCTATACCGAAAAAACAGTGCTTAAACTCCTCGACAACGGATTTGCCGTGGTGAGCATCGATTATCGCCTGGCGAGCAAGGAGGTTCATTTTCCGGCACTTATCCAGGATACCAAAGATGCCATTCGATGGGTTCGTAAAAACACCGCCGTGTATCATTTTGACCCCGAAAATATCGGTTTGTGGGGCGGTTCTGCAGGGGGTCATCTTGCTTTGCTGGCAGCTTATTCCGGGGATCATGATTTTGTGGGTGATGCCGGTCTTTCGAAATATTCTGCCAAATCCAACTATGTGCTGGATAATTTTGGACCTACAGAAATGAACGAGGTTTTTCAGGTAAACGCGGGTAAATTCAAACTATGGATCATGAAGATTTTTGCACCGAAATTAGTCGATATTCGCAGCAAACTGATTTTTGCGGTGACCGGCAAAACAATTTCTGATGAAACCAAACCCGAAATCAATGCGTTAATGGACGCTATTTCGCCATTGAAATTTGTCGATCACGCCGTTCCGACCCAAATTATGCATGGTACAAAAGACAATGTGGTGCCAATTTCGGAGTCTAAAAACCTGTTGGCCGAACTCCAAAAGCGCCATGTGATGAGCACACTGGAAATTGTGAAGAAAGGCAACCATGGATTCAACAACATCAGCGAAGAGGAGCAGCACCTCCTTGCCCAGAAAATGGTGGAGTTTGCCCGTTCACAATTGGTTGTTTATCAAAATGGTAACATCGCAAAATAAACATCAGGATTACGAAACAGATTTGTTTTATTCGTTTTAACAGGAATTGAGGAACTGTTTAAATGGTATTGCTAAGGATTTTATCGCTATTTTTAAGGGTTTAGTGCCTTTGCGCTGTGCAGTGAACTGATAAAAAAAGCATGAAAGTCACTTCATTTTTCCTGAAGTTTTTCGATGGCTTGTAGCATGTCAATTCCTTTTCCCAGCACCGGTTCGAAAATGTCACCTTTTTCCTGCAGCCGAGCCAGCGTATTATGGATATTAAAATCGGTGGGTTTTAGTCCTTTTTTTACTTCCTGCCACGCCAATGCCATGGACACTGGTGCGCCTGTTCGGGGTCGCAAGCTGTACACGCTTGCCAATGTTTGCCCGCGGCGGTTTTGCAGGTAGTCGAGGTAAATTTTTTGGGGCTCCCTTTTCTGTAAATTTCGTTCCAGTGTGGTAAGATCGGGGAGTTGCTCCTGTATGAGCCGCATCAGCAGTTGCCCGAAGTCCTTTACCTGCTCATACCGGTATTGGCAACCCATAGGAACGTAGATGTGGATTCCTGTACTCCCCGATGTTTTTGGGAAACCGGGAATTCCTGCACGGTCCAAAATCTCTTTTGCAGCAAGTGCCGTTTCCACCACGTCATCAAAGTTGTTTTTTGGGGACGGATCCAAATCCAGTACCAGATAGTCGGGTTGTTCTTCGTGACCTGTTCTGCTCGTCCAAACATTCAGTTCAATGCATCCTAAATTATTAAGAAAAGCCAAAGTTTCCGGGTCATTGCAAAGGATATAGTCGATGTTTTTGCCGGTGCTTTCGGAAAAAACCTTCTCGGTCGCAATCCAGTCCGGTATATCTGTGGGCGCATCTTTCTGGAAAAAACTCATGCCATGAATGCCGTTGGGGAAACGATTCAGCGATTCGGGACGATTTTTTAAATGGGGCAGTAAGTATTGGGAAATGCTTTGATAGAACGAAATAACATCCCCTTTGGTGACATGGTCTTCGGGGAAGTATATTTTATTCTGATGGCTGAGTTTTAGTTCGTGTTTTCCCGTTTTAATCAGAATAACGTCCTGATCTGATGGGGTTTCTGGTGTCTTTTTTTTCATAACAACGGAGGGAGTTGGTGGCGTTTCAAACTTAATTTCTTCGGGATCAATGTCATTCCGCAACCTCAGAAAAACCGGCTGCCGGTACACATGATCCGAGGTGAACTCCGCGAATTTTATTTCAGCCACAAGTTTCGGAATGAGCCACGTGGCTGCGGTATTGGTTTTTGGATTAGTCGTGAAGGGAGACTTTGGGCTGATCAATGGTTTCATTTGTTGAGCGATTTGCTCCAAGACGTTGTCGCTAAAGCCCGTTCCGATGTGCCCGCAAAAAACAAGCTCGCCATTCAGATATTTCCCAAGAATCAAGGAACCAAAGTGCTTTCGTGATCCTCTGGGTTCGGTAAAACCGCAGATCAGCGCTTCTTCACTTTTCACTGCTTTTATCTTCAGCCAGTCGGGGCTGCGGAAGTTTTCCTGGTAAGTGCTATCGGTTTTCTTTGCCACCATTCCTTCCAAACCCAGTGCTGTAATTTGATTAAAAAAGCGAATTCCCGTACCCACCACATGATCATGATAGCGCACATATTCGTGACCCTGCAATGCTTCTTTCAGGAGTTCTTTGCGTTCCAGATAAGGAAGTTTTTCGGTAGAATGCCCGTTTAAATAAAGCAAATCAAAAACCTGATAAACAATAGTGCTGTCCGACTGGTTTTCTGTATTTTGAAGCCGCTGAAAATTCGGTTTCCCGGTGGCGTCCAATGCCACAATTTCGCCATCCAGAATCATTTCATAAGGTTGCATCTGCAGTGCATGGGTGAGTTGACGAAATTTTTGGGAAAAATCCAGACCATTTCGGGAGTAGAGTTGAGGTATCTTTTTGCTTAAATCTGCAATTGCGCGGTAACCATCCCATTTTATTTCAAATGCCCAATCTTTGTTGTCAAATGGGTTTTCTGCAGTCTTGCATAGCATGGGTTTTATGAAACCGCCGATTTTCTTTTCTCCGGAAATGTTGGAATCAGAAAAGTGGCGGACGTTTATTGTCTTTTTTTTTTTACTGCTTTTTTCTTCCAGAAATGCGGTTACTTTAGAGTTTTGGGCAGTGTGTTCTTCGGCATCATAGTGGTCTGCAACGGCGTATTGGTCTTTATGTTTAATGAGGAGCCAATCGTTTTTTCCGTAATCATTTTTAATTTTAACCAAGGCAAATTCACCTTTTAGTTTTTTGCCGTGCAAAATAAATTTGAGTGATTCCTGATGCAATTCGGCGCGCATCACCAGATCATCGGTTTTTCCGTTTACGTGTTCCACCGGTTCGTATGTGCCTTCGTCCCAGATTTCGACTTGTCCGGCACCATAATTTCCGGGCGGAATGTTGCCTTCAAAGGTGCGGTACTGGTAGGGGTGATCTTCCACCATTACGGCAAGCCGTTTATCGGTGGGATTCAGCGAGGGACCTTTGGGAACCGCCCAGCTTTTTAGGACGCCATCCATTTCGAGCCGAAAATCATAATGCAATCGGGTGGCTGCATGGCGCTGCACAACAAAGCGAAGTGCTTTTCCGACAGGGGCTTCGTGACCCTTTGGTTCGTTGGTTTCGGCGAATTTTCTTTTTTCTTGGTATTCGTTTAGTGGCATCTTTTCTGGAAGTTTTGGAGGAGGGTTATATTTTTGGGCAGACGTATTTTTGCAAAAGTTTTATCCGGTGATTTTTTTTTCTTTTTCTAAACTTGCCTTCAGTAAAGCCATTAAATCAGTAGTTTTTGCTTGCTGTTCTGTGGAAGTATATGTTGGAATTTTTTTACCTTTTGCTTTCTGCCGGATGATTTTCAGCAGATCCGAATGGTAGGTGTCTTTGTATGCGGAAGGTTCAAAACTGCTTGCCAAAGATTTTATCAGTGCTTCTGCCATTTTGAGCTCCTCTGGTGGGGCAGATTTTGCGGCAGGGATTTTCAAATCATGATATGTTTTAATTTCTTCGGGATACCGCATGCTGTTCAGCATCAGAACTTTACCTTGAAATGGACGAATGAGGCATAAAATTTCTCGTTCGCGCAGAATAACGGAACCAATTCCTGTTAGCTTTGTTTTGATCAGTGCTTCCAGCAAAAGTTGGTAGGCGCTTTCGCCATTCTTTTGGGGTTCCAGATAATAGGGTGTGTCAAAAAAAGCAGGATCTATTTCGCCCTCTTTCACAAACTGGAAAATCCTGAGAATCTTGGTTTTTTCGGGGCTTGCCGCCTGAAAATCTTTGTCGGTAAGTACCACATAATGTTCATCAATTTTGTATCCTTTCACGATATTGTCCCATGCCACTTCTTTCCCGGTATTCTCGTTTACTCTTTTGTAGCGGATGTTGCTGAGGTCGTTGCGATCCAGCATATCGAGATTAAGCGTATCGGATTCGGTGGCCGAATATAGTTTAATGGGAATATTGACCAAACCAAAGCCCACTGCACCATTCCATATTGCTTTCATAACAAAAAGATTTGAAGGAGGTTAACGAATGCCTGGTTCTTATGCATCAATAATTATTCCGTTATGATTGCGATATCAAACCATGCAAATGCGCCCGGAAATTGGCAGCTGCTCTTCATTAAGAATCGGGAGGTCTTTTAATTTAATAGGACCGGTGATTTTCGGATTGGCAACCCAAGGGAAAGTTTCTGGGAAAACGATGGATGCACGGCATTTGCATTGTAGCAAACGCTCCCCGCATTATTCTTTTATGATTTTCTTTATGATGGTCTTGCCCCATTTTGTAACGGCTGTTATGGTATAAATTCCTTTTGTAAGCATGGAAACATTTACAGATTTGCCATGAACAGAAATTTCTTTTACCATTCTCCCGACAGATCTGTAATGCGTACATTCGAAACCTCCTCCGAGAAATGCAGCATATCTTTGGCAGGATTGGGATAAATTATCATTTCTTTTTTATCGCTGGCTCGCACGGCTAATGTGCAATCGGTGCTATAATTTGCGATCTGGTCTTTTATCCATCCATAGGTGTTTGCATTGTCCACATTATCCACTTGTATGCAAGTAAGATTGGGGTTGTCGTAAACCTGCATATCTGTTAGTATTTCATTATTTCCGTTGCGCAGGTCAAGCATAGCGAGTTGGTTTTGAAAAGCAATGAACTGTTTCACTATGGTGTTTTTGGTGAGGTCAAAATGGGTCAGTTGATTCTTATGACAAAGTAAATATTCCAGATATGTATTTTGGCTAGTATCTATGGTGGTTAAAGAATTGTTGAACGAATAGAGATGTTTCAGAAGTGGGTTTTTACTCACATCCAGACGGGTCAACTGATTATCGTAACAATATACATAAAGCAGCGCCGGATTTTTGCTGGCATCCAGGTTTGTCAGCTGATTTTCAAAACACCACAAGTTCTCCAGTACTGGATTTTTGCTAATATCCAGATTGCTGAGCTGATTATTGTAACAGTGCAGGTATTTCAGTGCCGGATTTTTACTGGTATCTATATTTGAAAGTTGGTTAAAAGAACAAAATAATTCCTCTAACATGATATTTTTGCTCAAATCCAAGTGGGTCAATTGGTTTTGCGAACAATTCAGATAATTTAAAGCCGTATTTTGGCTCACATCCAAATCTTGCAATTGGCAATTGGCAATAGAAAGTACTTTTAAATTTGTGTTTTTAGTTACATCCAAACTTGTCAATGGATGATTTCCGGCATATAAATGAGTCAATGCAATGCTCTTGGTGACATCCAGATCAGAAATCGGATTTGCGCCACACTCCACAAATTTAATTGCTGTATTGTGGGTTAAATCTAAACTTGTTAACTGATTGGCAGAACAGTACAAACTCACTAATGCGGTATTTTGACTAATGTTCAGTTGGGTGAGCACGTTGTTCTTGCATTGCAAAAATTGTAATGCCGTATTTTTAGTTAGGTTCAAATCGGTCAGTAGATTTTGATGACATTCCAAACGGATCAAAGCCGTATTTTTAGTCAGGTCCAGGTTTGTCAGCTGGTTTTGAAAGCAATATAAGTAAAGCAATGCCGTGTTTTTGCTTATATCTATATTGGTGAGCTGATTTGCAGCACACATTAATCCGGTGAGGTTTGTGAACGCCTCGATGCCGGTAAGGTCTGTAATATTCTGATCAGATGCAAGGATGGTGAAGGTGTAAGCGGTAGCTTCGGAAGTCTGTATTTCACCATCACTATTGGTGTCAATAACAGGATAGTGGTTAAGAAGTGCGCTTTTGAACTGGGCATCCGGAATGTTAACAATCTGCGCATTTATGCCAAAGACACCCATCGTTAAACCAAAAAGAAGAACAAGTTTTTTCATAGGGGTGCCGATTTGGTTTTAGTATGTTTTCGCAAATCTCGATCAAAAACCTTGAGCACACAAAAAAATTGGTGATATGAACAATATTTAAAACCGTAACGTACAGGTTGGCCAACAAGGATCAATATGCAGGACTCCTTACCGGTGCAGTTTTTTCCAGATCACGTCTTTAAGTTCTGTTAAGCCCTCACCAGTTACGCTGGAAAAAAATAATGGTTTAAATTTATCGGGAAACTCTGCTGCAATTTCTTTTTTCAGTTCATCATCCAGCAAATCTGATTTGGATACCGATACGATGAAATCTTTGTGCAACAATTCAGGGTTATATTTCCTCAATTCATTTTCCAGAATTTCAAACTCTTTGTAATGATTTTCGGAATCGGAAGGAATTAAAAACAATAGAATTGAATTTCGCTCAATATGACGCAGGAAACGGTGTCCCAAACCTTTTCCTTCTGCTGCTCCTTCGATGATTCCCGGTATGTCGGCCATCACGAAAGACTGATGATTTCGCCACTCCACAATTCCTAGATTAGGCGTTAAAGTAGTGAAAGCATAGTCGGCAATTTTTGGTTTTGCAGCCGACACTGCGGCCAAAAGGGTTGATTTTCCTGCGTTGGGAAAACCGACCAAACCAACATCGGCCAGAATTTTCAGCTCAAAGGTGATAAAACCTTCTTCTCCGGGCATTCCGGGTTGTGCATATCTTGGTGTTTGGTTGGTGGACGATTTAAAGTGCTCATTTCCCAAACCTCCTTTTCCGCCTTGCATCAGGATGATTTCCTGCCGATCGTGCATAATCTCGCCTAATATTTCACCGTCTTCGTTTTTGGCAATGGTACCCAGCGGAACGTCAATGTAAACATCTGCACCATACGCACCGGTGAGTTGGTTTTTCCCACCATTTTCGCCACGGTCGGCTTTGATGTGGCGCGTATATCGCAAAGGAAGAAGGGTCCATTCGTTGGCGTTGCCGCGCATAATCACATGGCCGCCTCTGCCGCCATCGCCACCGTCTGGTCCACCTTTTGGAATATATTTTTCACGTCGCAAATGCGCAGAACCGGCACCACCGTGCCCACTTTTACAATGAATTTTTACGTAATCTACGAAATTTGACATAATATGCTGTTTATCAGTTTTGAAACCTTCTTTTGGAATTCAGTCTTTTGCGCGCTAATTTTTTGATTGATTAATCGCTCGATTTACTTTTCAGTAGGCGTACCCATTGCCTTATTGGTTGCCTAATTACTTAATCTTTTCTACCTCTGCATACAGTTTTCCGGCAATATCTTCTATTTCGCCAACGCCGTTCACTTCCACGTATTTACCGTTTTTTTTGTATAGTTCTGCCACTTCTGCGGTTTTTGCGTAGTATTCTTTTATTCGGTTTCTGATGATTTCTTCATTCGAATCGTCGGTTCTTCCAGAGGTTTCACCTCTTTTTAAGAGTCGGTTGACCAGTATTTCGTCTTCCACAATTAAAGAAAGGCATACAGAAATATCGGCTTTTAGCACATCTTTCACGATTTTTTCCAACGCTTCTGTCTGATTGGCAGTACGCGGATATCCGTCAAAAATAAAGCCGGCTGCATCGGTTGGTTTTTTCACTTCATCAATCAGCATATCGGTGGTCACCTGATCAGGAACCAGCTCGCCTCGGTCGATGTAAGATTTGGCCAGTTTTCCCAGTTCCGTATTGTTTTTCATATTGTAGCGGAACAAGTCGCCTGTTGAAATCTGTTTAAGATTGAATTTTTCGATTAAATTCTGTGCCTGTGTCCCTTTTCCACTTCCGGGAGGACCAAATAGAACAATGTTGATCATAGCGTTTTTTTTATCAGCAAAAGGTATTAATCTGTTGCCAGTTGTATTAGAGGGTAATGATATTTTTTCTTCGATTTTTCAGGATGAATTCGGTTAATGATTGATTCTGCCTTCCGAAAGTTGGTACAAATCGGGTAAGTTTCTGCCCAGTTCGTCGTAGTCGAGCCCGTAGCCCAATACAAATTTGTTGGGGATTTCTTTGGCCACGTAATCGATGGGGAAATCTTTTTTGAAAACATCGGGTTTCAACAGGAGTGAAGCTACTTTGAGAGATTTAGGGCGTTGGGTGTTTTTGAAATATTCGAATAAGCTTTCGATGGTATTTCCGGTGTCCACAATATCTTCCATCAGCACAATATGTCGTCCTTCTACATCTTTGGTGAGTTCCATTTTTTTATAAACGATTCCGGTGCTTTGAAGACCGCCCAGGTAAGAACTCATCTGGATGAAGGCGATTTCACATTGGCCAGGATAATGTTTCAGAAAATCGGCAAAAAACATGATAACACCGTTCAAAACACCTATGAATACAGGGGTTTCGTCTTTGTAATCTTCGTAAACTTTTTCTGCAAGGTTTTTAATGAGTACCTGAATTTCTTCGTTTTTCAGGTAGGGCACGAATTCTTTGTCGTGAATTTTAACTGTCTCCATAGTTGTTCTAAAAAGCAAATTTACATTTTTTTGCCACGAAAACAGCATTGTTTTACTCATAAAAGACGGATTTGTTCTTGTTTTTTTTAAATGGATTGCAAAGAAAATTTATGTTTTATTTTTTGTAACTATTTATAATACAAGTTCTTGAGTGCAGCTCCCGCTTAGTTCGATAAAGTTTTTTACCATGTTGTGGCGAGCGAGGTTTTCATTAGCTTTTTGCCGGATATTACTTAAAGGTTAATGTTGTTTTGCTTTGAATTATTGGTGCTCGTTTATTGTATTTTCGGGCTAGAATTTCCTTAGCCAACTCCTCCCCGCGTGAGGGATTGCAGCGGAAACCCCGCAGTAGCTTGGCCTAAAGGATGGCACGAGGAGTTGCAGCGGAAAGCCCGACCCTTGTAGAGGGAAAAATTGACACGGCAGTTTTGTAAGCTTTGGCAAGGGGCACGCCCAAATTTTTTATCCACAAACTTTTGATAAAATTGATATTAAAACTACTTTTGTAGCAATCTAATAAAAAAGTAAATTTATGTCAACTTATGTGGTCGTTGGTCTTCAGTACGGTGATGAAGGCAAGGGAAAAATTACGGACGTACTTTCGGCAAAGTCGGATTATGTGGTGCGTTTCCAAGGAGGCGACAATGCGGGTCACACCGTTTATGTGGGTGATGAGAAGTTTGTGCTTCACTTGCTTCCTTCGGGCGTTTTGCAATGCAAAGGAAAGTGTATTATTGCCAATGGAGTAGTGGTAAATCCTAAGTCTTTTGTTCGTGAAATTGAGCAAATCGAAAGTAAAGGGCTGAAAACAGATCATGTGTTTATCTCACGCAGAGCCCATGTGATTATGCCTTACCATATTTTGCTTGATACCTACCGCGAAGAAGAAGCCGGCGGTACACAGATTGGCACAACCAAAAAGGGAATAGGTCCTTGCTATGAAGATAAGATTTCGAGGGTCGGCATTCGTATGGTGGATTTGCTGAATCCCGATATTCTGGCAGATAAGATCCGAAAAAACCTGAAAATTAAAAATGCACTTTTCGAAAAGTATTTTGAAAGACCAGGATTAGAGTTTGACGAAATTTATAACGAATTCGTGGAGCTGGGCAAGAAATTGCAGCATCGTATTGTGGATACTGAAATGGAGCTGAACCACGCCATTCATCTGGGGAAAAATATTCTTTTTGAGGGAGCGCAGGCACTGATGCTGGATATTGATTTTGGGACTTATCCTTTCGTTACTTCCTCTTCGCCTTCCACAGGCGGGGTTTGTACCGGTGCCGGTGTGCCACCTACCAGTTTGGAAAACCTGATTGGTGTTGCCAAAGCATACACAACCAGAGTTGGGAACGGACCTTTCCCCACCGAACTGGATAATGAACTGGGCGAAAACATCAGGAAAATTGGTGGCGAATATGGAGCAACAACCGGAAGGCCGCGCAGAACCGGTTGGCTGGATTTGGTTTCGCTGAAACATGCCACAATGATTAATGGGATTAATAATTTGGTTATTACCAAGCTGGATGTGCTATCTGGCATTTCTCCGCTGAAGATTGCAGTGGCTTACGAAACTGAAGACGGCAAACAGATTGATTACTTCACTTCCTCCACTACAAAATTATACGATTACAAACCTATTTATCACGAATTGCCAGGTTGGGATGAGGATATTTCGGATGCGCGTTCGTACGACGATTTACCCGAGAATGCCAAGAAGTATATCGAGTTTATAGAAAATTACTTAGGTATTAATGTTTATCTGGTATCTGTGGGTCCTGAAAGAAGTCAGAATATTATTCGTAAAGAATTGTTTTAACGAGAGTTATTGGTGCAGAAGTTTCTTTATGCATCAATGCTTATTGAAAACTTAGAGCGGTGTGCGAATAGCATTCCGCTTTTTTTTATTTTGGTTTTGGCTGATGTAAAATAATCTTATCAGTGCTTTAGCCATTGTTTACTGTGTGTTTGAAAGCAAGGTAAAATTTCTATATTGTCAGTTCTAGCATTTGATGCACAAGTATTCTATCATCCCTTTTTGTGCTTCTGAATAGTTTGATGATTTTTCATTTTCGTCGTTTGAAAGTGAATGCCCGTAATCTTTGGTTTCTTCCTTTTTAAATTTGAATGATTTTTGATGAATGGTAATAATGTACTCAAAGTTGATAGTCACCGGATCAACTCAAGCGTTGTAATCGGAATGACGAAGTTTATCCCTTAATATGCAACAATAAAAAAGGTGACCCCATAAAAAAAGCGGATCTTGATCAATCCGCTTATTGTTTGAACTTTATGTTTTACTATTTAGCAATCAAAAGTTTTAAGGTTTTCTTTTCGGTTCCATTATCCGTATGAAGGATGTAGTTTCCTGCAGGAATATCGGCAATAGACATCATCTTGTTGTTTGATTTTGACTGTTTAATCAGCTTGCCGGTCATGTCATATACTTTCACCGAAACTTCCTGATCTGTTACAAACTTGATAAAATCAGTGGCCGGATTTGGATATAAAGAAATGCCGGCATTTGTAAATACAGAAGAGGTCGCCAAAACAGCTCCTTCATTGATGATTCCTACCGCATCCAAATCAAATCCGGAAGAGGCAAACGGCGTTGGGAAGGGATCGATGGCCACATTGCCATGGCTGTCGTATGTTCTGTATCCTTCAATATTAGTTCCCACCACATCAATAATTTTTACATGGGTAATGTGTTGTTTGTCTAATAGCGGATTATCAGGTAAATCGCTTAGGTCGAAAGGTGTACCGTAATTGGCGATGTATTTTCCGGCAAAATTATGAAGATATCGCGCATCCATGGTGGCAAAACCCGAACCTCCCGGATCATCTGTAGTGGTTGCGACAAAATCCGAAGGATATTCGTTATGGCTTGGGAAGCGAAAGAAATTCACACCATCCGAACTTACCTCTACAAAAGCCAGCTCCAGAAATGCTCTCCCGGTAAAATTGGAGATGAATCCGTTTTCGAAAATGGCAAAATCCGGTCCGTCTCCATTGGTGATGTACTTTGCAAAAGTGACGGTGGCTGTTCCGCCGTCGCCCAAACTTACTACGCCTGTCGCATCCGGTGCTCCAGTTGCGTTAGATGGGATTCCCACCGTAGCATACAAGCCGGAAGTTCCGTTGATCTGTTGTGGACCGCGAACCACTGTGCACGCATTTGCCCATGACTTAAAAAGGGGGCTGTCTTTATGAATGGCTGTAGATCCTGCAACTCCTGCCTGTGGAGGATAGGTTTGAGCAGCATAAAAAGCGGATAAAAGAACTCCTGCTGATATGACGAAATTTTTCATGAAATTTTTATTGATTTACAGATTTATTTGATGATGAACTTCTCGGTGGTGTTTTTTCCATTTTCCGTAATTCGAATGATGTACATTCCTTTTGCCATGCCGGAAACAGTAATTCCGTTACTGTAAACTCCAGATTTTAAGCTTCTACCACTCAAATCAAATAGTGTATAATGTGCATTTTTCGCACCTTTTATGTAAAGGGTTTCACTCACCGGATTTGGATACACTGTAACTTTTACGAAGTTGTTTTGAGCAGTTGCCATCGTAGTGTACACATTTTTGTACACTGCATTTGCACCAATGGTTGTGGTAAAGGTATTTAGCAAAGTTCCTGTTGGTGTATACACATTCAATGTTGAATTTGATATAAAACCGTTGGCATTTCCCTGAAACACTTTTCCGTCAATCGCAGAAAGAGCATACAATTCATCCCAACCCTGACTTGCTGTTACTGAAAATGTAGGGCTATTTGGAAATGAGTTCAGATCGGTATTTAAAGCGTAAACACCTGTTCCCGCACCGATATATAACTGATTGCCATCCAATACGAATTTGTATCCGTAAGAAGCAGTAGAATTGGTTCCGACCAAAGATTTCACTACTGTATCGGTTGTAGTATCTATTTTATGCACAGAACTCACGCCTGAGGAGCAAAATGCGAAAAGATCAGTTCCATTGGTCACCATGCCTTGCAAGGTATCGCCTATGGTGATGGTTTTTACAATGCTGTCGGTCGCAGGATCAATCACTTCGATGCTGTCTCCTGCTCCAAAATACGATTTCATCACATACACTTTATTATTAACCGTTAGCACCTTTTCTCCCAACTGACTTAAAGGAATTTCCTTTATGAAAGCATAGGTACTGGCATCGTGTACGGAAACATAACCGCTTCCTCCGTAAGGTGAATTGGTGGTATAAATTTTTCCGTTCGCGATGGTAGTGTATCTCGGTTGAAAAATATGATTGGTAATCTCGGCTGATTTTACAAAAGAAGAACGGTCGACTACGGTGATTTTGTTGGAGTTGTTCACCACCAAAAACGCTTTCTCGTCCTGAAAGTAAATGTTCTGCAATACATCGCCCAATTGTGCGCCACCGTTGGCAGTAGCATATACATTATTGGTAACAACATTGTTTGCGTCAATGTACGAAATCTCCGCATTTGGAGTTCCAAAATTGCCTTCGTTGGCCACAATATATCCGTTAGAATATTGTGCAAAACCCAACACCAATCCGAATACAGAAAGTGTAAAAGCAATGACTTTTGTGTAGAAATGTTTCATAAAAATAGAAGTTTAAATTATTTTATTATTTGAATAAAAAAGCAAAATGCCCGGGAATATCTCCCGTGGTCGCCCGCCATTTCAGTTTTCCATATTTGGTGAAGCAGAATACTTCGCCATTCGAAATATAATCTTTCGCATCTGCGATAAAAATATCACCGTTATCAGGGTTTACAGCGATACCGTACGGAATAACGATTTTCTTTTCGTTGCCATCTTGAATAAATTGATTGCTGAGGGTTTGATACGTATCGGTATCAATAATGCCGTAGCTGCTTACCGTTCCGGAAGAAGTCCATTGGTAACCGTAATAGTACATTCTGTTTTCTACGAATCCCATGTCGCTAATGGGTTGGTTGATTTCCTTAATCACGGTATCGGTATTGGGATCGAGGACGTACGCTTTTGGCGGAATATCCATATAATTTCCTCTGGAAGTTACCCATAGTTTTCCGTTGTCGTCTTTTCTAATTTTATTGAGGTTGATGGCAACGGTGATTTTTTTAGTTTCTTTAAACGTATTTAAATCCACCACGGAAACGGTATTATCGTAATTGGGATAGCTGTAACCACCAGAATTGGCGACATAAAGTTTATCGCCCACCACTTCCAATTCATCCGGCTGAAGTCCGACAAATACTTTATCCACGATTTTAAGGGTATTCACATCTACTTTTACCACGTATCCCGGTTGGGATTGCCCAACTGCTCCACCATACGAAGTAATGTAGGCATAATTCCCATGAAAGTTGATGTATCTGCAATTGGTAACCGGAATTTCACCGATGTGTTTTGCGGTTTTAGCATCCATCACTTCCACATAATTGGATAAATTAATCACCGCAAAAAGTTTGTCCCGATACACTTTTACATCATTTCCAACATCGCCTAAGCTGTTGACCACAGTAGGATTTTGTCCGGCATAATAATTTTTAGTGAATACTCCGGTGCTGTAATCGAAATAATCCAAAGACGCCTTGTTGCTGCCCATATTGCCTTCATTCAGAATGTATAATCCCTTCACCGACAAATCTTCCGGCTCCTGAACACCACTTGCTTGTGGACCATATTCTATATAATCGTAATCTTCCCGGCAGGAATTCAAAAAAAGAACAAAAACGGAAAAAAGAAGATATATTATTTTTTTGATCATGATAGTTCGCTATTATAAATTAATTTTCAATGCAATACGATAATTTCTTCCCGGCATCGAATAATTTCGGATTACACTGTAGTTCTGATCCAAAAGATTATTCACTTCTAAAGCGAGTTTAAAAGACCATGTTTTCATGCGGAAATCTTTAGACATCGACACATCACTGGTGTACCACGGTTGTTCATAATTTTCCGGAATGTTCATATTCATATTATAGCGTTCGCCCACGTACATAAAACTGTAGTTCAATTGCCAATCTTTATACGTTAATCCCAAAAGCGCGGTGCCGCTGTTTCTCGGTGTATACGGAATCTGGTTTCGGTAGTAACTTGTGATTTCGTTTTTGGTTACATTCAGCGCTTCTTCGAAGGTGTAGGTAAATTTCGTACTGAAAAGCAGATCCTTCGCAATCAGCCAAACGGCCTGTGTAGAAACATCAATTCCTTTGATCTGCACTTCGCCCAAATTCACCATTGTCCAACGGAATTGCTGACCTTTCGGATAAGCGATAATTTTGTCGGTTACTTCGTTGTAATAGGCATCTGTAAGTATATTGAAGTTTTTCAAAACTCCAGTTTCGAAATCTTTAGAATACGAAAATCCAACATCGTACTGATGGGTAAATTCCGGTTTCAGCTGCGAACTTCCGATTTCGGTGTAATACAAATCGTTGAAAGTCGGCATCCTGAAAATTCTTTTGTAAAAAGCATGAACTTTAAAGTCTGAATTAAACGGCTGATATGATGCAAAAACCGCCGGCGTAAATTCATTTTTATTTTGAGGAACAGAATATTTAATATTTTCGATGCTTTCCTGAACAAATGTTCCCAAAACGCTCGCCTGCAACTTGAATTTCTTCAAATCCAACTGCGAAGCCAGCGCCACGAGTTCGGTATTTCTTTCCGGATAGGCGAAATCCCTTAGATTGGCGTCCAGCGTATTGTACTGATAATCGGCAGAAAGGTTCACCTTCCAAAAATCATAAATAGAATATTGATGGGCGGTGGAGAAATAGAATTCCTTTTGCTTGTAGGTGTTGTCGATCAATATAGGAGTTCCGCCAGGATTATCGTTGTAATAATGCATGTAATCATCGGCAAATTTCGCATTGATGAGCAATTTGTAATTCGGTGAAATTTCCTTTTCTAAACTTCCCTGGACGAAGAAATTACGATCCCACTGCCGACTCGAAAAAATTTCCGTATTCTTGGTGATAGCACCTGGAATTCCGCGTTCAGAATCGTAATAATACCCTTTAAGATTCCATTTTCCGCCATTCATTTTTCCGAAAACGCCCGCTTCGGCACGGAGAGATTCCACATCGCCATTGGTTCGGATTCCTTCTCTTTCCCAAGCCATAGCTCCATTCGGAAGTGCTGTTCTTTGATAAAACTTATATTTTCCATCAGCATTGACGTATTCTGTATTTAAAGATACGCTGATATTGTTGTTGATTTTCTGTTCCAACAAGATGGAAGGATTCACCAAACCAAAAGATCCGGAGCGATAACCGATGCTCGCATTGGTCTTTTTCACCCCTTTAAAAACAGGAATTTTGCTTTGCAGATAAATTGTTCCTGAAGAACCAAAATCGCGTGCCGACTGAAAAATTTCACTTTTCTGACCGTTATACAATGAAATAGATTCTAAATTTTCCAGTGAAAAACGTCCCAAATCAACAGTTCCGTTTTGTGCATTTCCAATTTGTATTCCATCGTAAAAAACGCCTACATGCTGCGTTCCCATTCCGCGGATGTTCACGGTTTTCATCCCGCCAATTCCACCGTAATCTTTCAACTGAATTCCCGAAAAATACCGAATGGCATCGGCAACGGAAACACTATTGATCTGCTGTAATTCTGCACCTTGCAATTTCTGAGAAGGAATTACGCCGTGCTCTTGAAGCTTACGATTAAGGATAATTTGTTGAATGTCTTTCGTACGCAAGGTATCTTGAGTGGTCTTTTGAGAAGACAATTGTAAAGGCGTAACACTAAAAAGTACAACAGCGGCAAAAGAATAAAAATGGTTCATTTTTTCCGAAATAATAAAATTTCAATACTGAAATCTCCGGAAAAATTGATAACACGGAAACAGCTGCCCACAAAAAAGAGAGCAAAGCAGAGAACCGATTACACTTCATTCCACGGAAGTTTCATCACAACATTTCTGGCAGGTCTTCTGACTTACTTCATTTTTGAAATCCTTCCCGTTAAAAAAAACAGTGGATGTTATTTTCAAAAAATTTTGGTTTGAAGCTTACAGCAGCGGGTCTGCTCCGGATTTTCACCGGATTCCCTTTTAAGCGCTTTTTCAAGCACACCAGCTCCTGCAAAGGTAAAGAAAATTTTGGTACAACGGCAGCCCAAGTTTCGGTTTATTTTGTCGGATGAGCATGCTAAAGAACTGTTTTTGGTGTTAATGATTGATCTTCGGCTAAAAAAAATTTAATGAGAATTTTGGTACTGTTTTTATGTGATGGTAAGTCACACGATCAAAAAAATGGTGGAAAGCATCAATTTTTTTTGAATAAAAAAAATGCTTTATTACGGCAAATTAAAAGGAAATATTTAATCTAATGAGATGAAAAGTGGTGGCATCTAGCATATTTTAGTTAAAAATTTTCATTTTGATATGGTTTGAATAATATAATTTTATTTATCTCAATTATTTGGTTTGTTATTTGATAATAATTCATTTATATCATTGAATATTTGATGTAATGTTAAATTGATATGGTGAAAATGTTTAACTCAACCCCAAATTTGATGTCATGAAAAATCTACTTCAGCAACAGAAAGACCATTTTGAAGAATTACTTTTTGAAGGTCGAAACAAGCAGTATGGTGCATATGTATTACGGTCAGAATATGAGAGAACTGCTACAAAAGCATTGTTCGGTGGAATTGCCGTATTTGCCGCGATTGCGCTTACACCGCTTTTAATCAATGTATTTCGAACTCCGGTTGAAACTCCGCCGGTGGTAGGAACTGAGCATGTTTTAAAGACCGTAGATACGCCGGATGATCCGATAATTCCAGTGCCTCCAGCTGCAGTGGTTCACCAAAAGCAAACTGAAAACACAGTGAAAATCGAAATTCCAGAACCTACCAGGAATCCGGCAAAAGAAACGCCAGCACCCTCGCAAACGGTGATTTCTGATTCTAAAATTGGTCATGAGAATATCATCGGAACACCGCCAACAACCTCTTATGTGGCACCGGTGGAAAGTACTCCAACGGCTCCTGTGGCACCCGTCGAGCCAGCACATTCAATAGTGGATAACGCCCCGAAAACAACTGTTGATGTTTCTGCAGAGTTTGCGGGTGGCATCAATGCTTTTAGAACAAAAGTGGTGAATGGTTTTGATACTTCGGTGATGGATGGAAGTGGCGAAGTGGTAAAAACAACCGTCGTTTTTATTGTTGAAAAAGACGGAACCATTTCTGATGTAAAAGCCAGTGGTCCCAATGCAACTTTCAATAAAGAAGCCGAAAAAACCATTAAGTCGGTTCGCGGAAAATGGGTGCCTGCAAAACTCAATGGAGAAAATGTGAGAAGTTATTTCAAGTTTCCAATCACAATGCAGTTTGAATAGTAAGTGTAAGGTTGAGGTAACCACGGTTAAGTTTTAATCATCTGAAATCCTACTTTTAGCATCAGAAGTGTTCTGGCGTCTATCCAAAATTATTTATCCACAGAAACCTCAAGTCTGTGGATAATTTTTTTCTTGTATAAACCATTAATTAACAATATTTTAACCAAATGGCAGTTATTAACAATCATGGGAAAATAATAAAAAAGTGTATTTTTGAAGATTAAAATTTGAAGAATGGGTAAAATCATAGGGATTGCCAATCAGAAAGGCGGAGTAGGGAAAACAACTACCGCTGTAAATCTTGCGGCTGCATTGGGCGTGTTGGAAAAGAAGGTGCTCATCATCGATGCGGATCCGCAGGCCAATGCCACTTCCGGATTGGGCATTGAACAGTCCGAATTTTCCACCTACAACCTTTTGGAGCAAAGTGCCGAAGTAAGTGAGTGCATCCAGAAAACAGCTTCACCCAATTTGGACATTGTTCCGTCTCATATTGATTTAGTAGCTGCAGAGATCGAACTGGTCGACCGTGAAAACAGGGAGTATATGCTGAAAGCATGTTTAGAAAAGGTAAGAGAAGAGTATGATTATATCATCATCGACTGCGCCCCAAGTTTGGGTCTTATCACGATCAACGCACTTACCGCGGCAGACTCCGTTATTATCCCCATTCAGTGCGAATACTTTGCGTTGGAAGGTTTGGGAAAATTGCTCAACACCATTAAAAATGTTCAGAAGATTCATAATAAAGATCTTGACATTGAGGGCTTGCTCCTCACCATGTACGATTCCAGATTGCGATTGTCTAATCAGGTGGTAGAAGAAGTAAACTCACATTTTCCGGAAATGGTTTTTGAAACCGTAATCAGCAGAAATGTGCGTTTAAGCGAAGCACCAAGTTTTGGTGAAAGCATCCTGAACTACGATGCCGAAAGTAAAGGAGCGGTACAGTATCTTCAATTGGCAGAAGAAGTATTATTGAAAAACGAAAAATTAGTGCAAAACTAAATGTTGATCATTGTTGGCGATCAGGTCATAATAACCAACGCCTTTGATGTTAAATAAAATCAGCATGTGCAACTGTTAATTTTGATATGAAAGATAAAAAGAGAGCAATGGGACGAGGTTTGGGCGCGATCCTAAGCGCTGAATCCAAAGCAGCCATTAATTCTGCAACCGATGAAGGAGCAGATAAATTCGTGGGAAATATCGTTGAGGTGTCGTTGGTTGATATCTATCCGAATGCAACTCAACCGCGAACTTATTTTGACGAAAAAGCGTTAAATGATTTAGCACAATCCATTAAGAATTTGGGTGTTATTCAACCGATCACGCTAAGAAAAGATGGTGATAAGTTCGAGATTATTTCTGGAGAAAGACGTTTCAGAGCCAGCAAGTTGGCGGGATTAGAAACTGTGCCTGCTTATATTCGATTGGTAAATGATCAGGAACTTTTGGAGATGGCCTTGGTTGAAAATATTCAGCGGGAGGATTTGGATGCCATCGAGATTGCTTTGACGTACCAGCGACTTTTAGAGGAAATTGGATTAACGCAGGAAAACCTGAGCCAGCGCGTGGGGAAAGAGAGAAGCACCATTACCAACTCAATCCGTTTGTTGCGGCTCGATCCTGATGTTCAAAATGCGATTCGCAGCGGAGAGATTTCTGCCGGTCACGGAAGAGCTATTATCAGTTTAGATGATGCTGAAAAACAAAGCATTCTCTTCGATAGAATCGTTAAAAATAACCTGAGTGTGAGGCAAGCCGAGCAAGAATCTGCATTATTGAAAGATCCCAAAAAGACCATTGTAAAAAGCAAAGCAGTATTGCCCAACCAATATAAAAAGGCCGAGAAAAATTTAGCTGATTTGTTGGAGATTAAAGTGGAGATTAAAACAGCTGCTAACGGTAAAAAAGGAAAAATTGTACTCGATTTCAAAAACGAAGAGGAATTGCAGAAAATTCTTTCACATATCAATTAAATGAAGAGATTCACTGTTTTTTTTCTGTTGATTTTTTCGCTAAAATTGTTGGCACAGGCGAGTCCGGTTGATTCGGTGCGTGTTCAGAAACAGTCCAGGGATACCATTGTGTCGACTAAGCCAAAAGGTGAAGTGGAAGTGATAGCGGATATTGAAAAGGTCAATGCTCCTCAAAAAACAGTGCGTTATAACCCGACCAAAGCCGGCCTGTATTCTGCAGTTCTTCCCGGTCTTGGGCAGTACTACAACAAAAAGTATTGGAAGATTCCAATTGTTTGGGGTGCCATAGGAACAGGAATCGGTATTACCATTTGGAACGAAAATCAGTACACACGATACCGAAGTGCTTTTGTTGCCCAGCTGAACGGGCAAACGCACGAATTTTCGAATATTCCCGGAATTACAGCAGATGCGTTGGGAAGAGCACAGGACAGATCCAAAAGGCAGCGCGACTACGCCATTGCGATCACTTCGCTTATTTATATTCTCAATATTGTGGATGCTGTGGTGGATGCGCATTTGTATGAAGGAAGGAAAGACCCTGATCTTGCCCTGAAACCTGCCGTTATTTTTGATGAGTTTTCGAATCAAAATGCAAAAGCAGGGCTAAGTTTTAATTATAATTTTTAATATTTGAATATTGCGCTGAGCAATAAGTAACCACCCTAATAAAACCTTGATAAGAATGAAAATTGCTTTAGTGGGATACGGAAAAATGGGCAAAATAATAGGTGAAATTGCCGAGAAAAGAGGTCATGAAATAGTTGCCAAGCTCAATGAAACCCCAACTTTGTCTAACCTGAATCATCCTGATGTGGTGATTGAGTTTTCAAATCCGGAAGTGGCGTTCACCAACATCAAGTTCTGCTTGGAAAATCAGATTCCTGTGGTGTGCGGTACAACAGGTTGGCTTCAGCAAAAGCCCGCTGTCGAGGCGATTGCAATTACTCATCAAACAGCGTTTTTATATGGCTCAAACTTCAGTTTGGGTGTTAATCTTTTTTTTGCTTTAAATGAACAGCTGTCGAATTTGATGAAAAATTTCAGCGAGTATTCCGTGCAGTTAGAAGAAATTCATCATACGCATAAGAAAGATGCACCTAGCGGTACTGCAATTACATTAGCAGAAGAAATAATTAAAAACGATCAGCGATTCTCCGGATGGAAATTAGACGAAACCCAAGGCGATCAGCTTGGTATTTTCGCCATTCGAGAAGATGAAGTTCCGGGAACACACAGCGTCTTCTATAAAAGTGAAGTGGATGAAATCGAGATCAAACATACAGCTTTCAATCGAAACGGATTTGCTTTAGGAGCTGTCGTTGCTGCAGAATGGATTTTGGGCCGAAAGGGAAACTTCACGATGAAAGATGTTCTTTTCGGAACCAAATAACTGCTGTTCAATTGACTAAAAATATAGCAGAAGCAGCTTCGCAAGTGTAACAAATACCAACTGGCTTAAACTAATCTCAGTAGCCAATCGCAAAATACAATGATTATGAATTATTTTCTTACTTATACCCTTTATGTTGTCGTTCTTTCTTTACTGATGGGAGTTTCAACATGGAAACTCTTCAAAAAGATGGGCTACAGTCCGCTTTTGGCGTTTGTCCCATTTTACAATTATTTCATCATTCTTAAAGAAACACAACATTCAAAATGGTGGGTGGCATTGGCTTATCTGCCAATTGTGGGCCCTATCATGATGACGGTTTTTCATCTCTACCTGGTGAAACATTTCGGGAAAACGACCTTTGTACAGCGTTTGCTCACAGTCGTTTTGCCATTTGTTTACATGGCGATGGTGAATTACTCCAAAGATCCCGAAGTGGAAAAAGAAGACGAACTTTACCTTACCGAGGAGGAGAAAACGGCTAAAAAGAAGGATACTTTAGTGGGCTCCTTAACTTTTGCAGTCGTTTTTGCTACAGTAATTCACGTCTTTTTGACGCAACCCTTTGGCATCCCAACCGGATCGATGGAACGTACACTTCTGGTGGGCGATTTTCTTTTTGTGAATAAATGGAGCTATGGTTTTCGTATGCCGATGAGGCCGGTAGCTATTCCGTTTTTGCAGGGAACCATTATGGATACTGGTGAAAAGGGAAATCCGAAAGATGATCCTAAATCCTATGTGGATGCTATAAAACTGCCTTATTCTCGAATTTTCCAGTTCAGTAAGCCACAGAAAAATGATATTGTGGTATTTAATTATCCTCAGGATTCTGTACATACCGCCATCGATCGTAAAGATCCTTATGTTAAGCGTTGTGTTGCTGTAGCAGGAGATGTAATTGAGTTTCGTGCTGGTAAATTGTTGGTGAACGGAAAACCGGAACATATCATGGGAGACCAGGAAGAACAACATAAGTTTATTGCCCATGCCGGAAGTCAGCTGGATGTGCAGGCGCTTTACAATAAATACGGATTCTTGCCTCTTCAGGAAATACAAACCAACCAGGGATTTATCTACGATTTCCAGGGATTAACGGATCAAACAGCTAAAGAAATTAAGGCAATGCCCCAGATTATTGAGATGAAGGAGCATATTTGGCCTAAAGATTCGGCAGCTATCGCGTATAAAGCCAATGCAATGCGCGACGGCTATACCAAGAATTTGGACACCACACAATCTATTTTTCCAATTAATAAAAAATGGAACCAAGATTGGTACGGACCACTTAGAATTCCTAAGAAAGGAGATGTAGTGACTTTAAACCAGGAAACTTTGCCAGAATATCAGTGGATTATTTCCGAATACGAACACAATAAGCTAGAAAACAAAAACGGAAAAATATACATCAACGGAAAAGAAACTAACCAATACACCATTCAACAAGATTATTATATGATGATTGGTGATAATCGGGATGCATCTTTGGATGCTCGTTTTTTTGGTTTTGTGCCTGAAGAAAATATTGTAGGTAAACCGATGTTTACATGGCTGAGCTTGCAGGGTGCATTTAAAGATGCCGGTTCCACTTACCAGGCGCCTTTCAAAATTCGTTGGGAGAGGATGTTTAAAGCAACCAATACCGGCGATGCCAATAAAGCTTCTTACTGGTGGATTGCTGTGCTGGTTTTGGGCGTATTTTTCGGATGGGACTATCTAGTCCACTTGTTCCGTAGAAAAGAAAAAGAAGATTAATCATTTAAATATCCATCATATCGAAAATCCCTTTACTAGGGATTTTCGAACTTTTATTATGAACATCCTTTTACCTGTTTTTTATTTGCCGCCTATTTCATGGTGTTCTGTTTTCTTTGATGCAGAAAATGAAATCAAACTCGAAAAGTACGAGCATTTTCCGAAACAAACCTATCGAAACCGAGCCAATATCTATGGTGCTAACGGAAAGCTTGCGCTCAGCATTCCCATCAGTCACAACGGCAAAAGGGTAGTAGACGAAATCGAAATTTCACATCGTGAGAATTGGTTGCAATTGCATTGGAAATCGATTAAAACGGCGTATCAAAGTTCACCATACTTTGAGTTTTATGAGGACCAACTAGAAAAGATTTTTAATTATAAAACCAATAATTTGTTTGAGTTTAACCTGAATGCATTAAAAATCATTCAGCAGATCCTTAAAGCAGAACGTTCTTATTCCTTCAGTCAGGAATATCTTAAAAACCCTGCTGAAGATGATTTTCGGGATTTTTTTCCCACAAAAAAGACTTCTGGTTTTCAGTTGGAAGAATATTACCAAACTTTTACATCAAAATATGGTTTCCTGAGTGATTTGTCAATTGTTGACCTGCTATGTAACAAAGGTCCAGAAACCATGACTTATCTGAAAAGTATAAAATTAAATACACTTTAAATATGAAGAAAATATTCATCGCCGGAGTTTTCATGGCCGGTTTTGTTGCTTTTGCCCAAAAAACTGAATCTACTGTCGATCCTATGAAAGATAAGGATTTGATGACGTGGTATCACAAAGATTTTTCATCATCCAATGTGTATGGGGTTAATACCCAAAATGCATATAAGTATTTGGAATCTAAAGGTTTAATATTGAAGCCGGTTGTTGTTGGGGTTTTGGATAGTGGGGTAGAAGTAGATCATCCGGGCTTGGTGAAAAACATGTGGAAAAACGTTAATGAAGTTCCTAACAACGGAAAAGATGACGACGGAAATGGGTACATCGACGACGTTTATGGTTGGAATTTTCTTGGCGGAAAAAACGGTGATATCGATGTGGATAATATGGAAGTAACCCGCGTGGTGAAAAAGTATCAGCCAATCTTTGAAGGCAATGATTCTGCAACCAATAAAGCCAATCAGCAGAAAATGCCCGAAGAATTTGCGATGTATATGAAGTCGAAAGAGAACTTCACCAAGAAAAGTGTGGAAGCAAAGCAGAATTATGAAACTTATACCAGGATTCAAAGCATGATTCCGTCAATGATTGCTTTATTGAACGGACAAAATCTGACTCCGGAAGTTACTTCATCCATCAAGCCCACCAATCAAGAGCAGGCAATGGCGGCATCAGTACTTGGTCAGCTGGTTCAGGATCCTGCTGTAAGGGGGAAATCTCCTGCAGAAGTAGAGAAGTTTCTGAATGCTCAAATGAAAGAGGCCATCGATTATTTTGGCCCGCAAGCCACGAAGCAGTATAATTTGGATTTTGATCCTAGAGCATCTATTGTAGGGGATCATTATGAGGACTATAGTGAGAAATACTACGGTAACAATCATTATGAGGGTCCTGATGCACAACACGGAACCCACGTAGCGGGCATTATTGCGGGCTTACCACAAGGAAAAGAGGTGCAGTACGGCGTTGGGTATAAAACCGCGAAAATTATGGCCGTGAGAGCCGTTCCTAATGGTGACGAAAGAGATAAGGACGTTGCTAACGCCATTCGCTACGCAGTTGATAACGGTGCTAGAATTCTGAACATGAGTTTTGGAAAACCCGTATCTCCCGGTAAAACCGTGGTTTGGGATGCTTTTAAATATGCAGAAGAGAAGGGCGTGCTTCTCGTAAAAGCGGCGGGGAATGAGAATGAAGATATTGAAGAAAATATTTATTATCCTACCAATTTTAAAGATGTTAAAGATGCAAAACCATTTGTAACCAATATGATTGTGGTGGGCGCATCCACCAACGATAACGAGTTTTTAAGAGCCAGTTTCTCTAATTACAATAAAAAAATGGTGAACGTTTTTGCGCCTGGTGATAAAATTTATTCAACGGTTCCTGAAGGGAAATACGAGTATTTACAAGGAACCTCGATGGCAGCGCCAGTGGTAGCCGGTGCGGCTTCGGTTCTTTTAGGATATATGCCCAATCTTTCGCCTGATCAAATCATTGAAGCATTGGTGAAAACGGCCAATAAATCCTCGGTGAACGCAATGATTGGTTCTAATACCAATAATCGGTTTGATCTTATTTCTGAAGCCGGTGGTGTAATTGACGTGCGCAAAGCAGCAGAATATGCTTACACCCATTTTTACAAACCTACTTCGTCAGAAGCAGCGCCTACCTTGGAAAAAACCACAAAGAAAACGGTAACAAGATTCGGTAAAAAGTCTTTGAGGAAAACGATTAACAGAAAATAATTAATCAATTGCTCGATTGAAAAGTCCATAATTTGTGGACTTTTTTTTGTTGATATGAAAATTTGGCATGGTTTTTTGTAACTTTGGTGTAAATAATTTACAACTATGAAAAATGTATTATGGGTTGGAATCATGGGAGCCGCGCTTGCAGTATCCTGTTCCACCGCAAAAACTGCACAACAAAACAAAAGCGAATTTCTAAAACTTAAAGGAGATTGGGAAATAGCCAGTGTTGATTATGACAAAAATTATAAAATTAAACCATTCGACGAAGGTGCTGATATCCAATGTTTTGTGGGTAGTTACTGGCGGCTAATTCCTAACAACTGGACGGGTTCGTATACTTTAAATGGTGGAGGAGCTTGCCCAAGTGTGATAATGCCCATTAAATTTGAGGTAGTAAACGGAAATGAGTTCAAATTCAAAAAAATTATGGAAGGAACTAAAGCTAAAGCCGTTACTGCAGGTTATTCGTTGACATTGGTTAATCAATCAACCGATCAGTTTTCTTTAGAGCAAAATATTCCCTCAGGTGGAGATAATGTGAAAGTTGTTTATCATTTCGAAAGAAGAGGAATGAAATAATATCGCTACTTTTCGCTCTTTATACCATAGTGAAAAGTTTATTTTTAAATTTAAAACAATACATTTATTATGAAAATATTTAATAAAACAAATATGGCGGCTCTTTTCATTTCAACCTCAATGGTGATGACAAGTTGTGAAGCCGTGAAAAATTCCAATAATCAACAACGTGGAACAGCCATTGGTGCTGCAGCAGGAGCTGTACTGGGTGGTATTCTGGGAAACAACATTGGAAGAGGTGGTAATGCTCCTCTTGGTGCTGTTCTTGGTGGTGTAGTAGGTGGTGTTGCCGGTAACGTTATTGGTAACAAAATGGATAAGCAAGCCAAAGAAATCAAAGAAACATTACCTGGCGCAGAAGTAGAGCGTGTTGGTGAAGGAATTAAAATTACACTAAAAGAAAATATTGTCAACTTTGCTTTCGATAAGTCGGATTTGCAACCTAATGCAAAAACCAACCTTGATAAGCTTGCCGAAGTTTTGGTAAACAATCCTGATACCAATATTAATATCTACGGACATACCGATAGTAAAGGATCGGCAGATTATAACCTTTCCCTCTCGGATAGAAGAGCCGCTTCTGTAAAAAGCTACCTTGTTAGCAAAGGTGTAGCCGCTTCCAGATTGTTCCCTACCGGCATGGGAATGACTGAGCCCGTTGCAAGCAATGCCACTGAAGCTGGTAGAGCACAAAACCGAAGAGTGGAGTTTGCAATCACTGCCAACGAGAATATGATCAACGAAGCACATGGTTCGGGTCATTAATAGTTAATTCTATACAAAGGAATAAAAGTCTGCAAAAGCAGACTTTTTTTGTTCTAAAATCACTAATTTTGTTGCTGATTCTACACAAATGATAAAATATTTCAAGTTGTTGCGGGTAGAGCAATGGGTGAAGAACCTGTTTGTTTTTGCGCCCCTTTTTTTTGCCGGTAAATTGACCAATCTGGATTTGCTGCTCAAAAGTCTTTTTGCATTTATTGTTTTCTCGTTGGCTGCAAGCTGTATTTATATCATCAACGATTATTCTGATATTGAATCTGATCGTAAACATCCACAAAAGAAAAACCGGCCTTTAGCCAGTGGTGCTATCTCGAAAAACACCGCAGTTGCAGTGCTTATAGCTTTGTTGGCAATTAATGTTTCACTAATTGTCGTTGGTGAACGGTATTTTCACATGAATTTTTGGAAGTTTGCCACCATTATTATTTTTTACTTCGTGATGAACATCGCTTATACCTATAAGTTGAAACATGTGGCCATTATTGATGTATGTATTATTTCGATTGGTTTTGTACTTCGGGTTTTAGCGGGCGGTTATGCCACCGGAATTTACATCTCGCAATGGGCTATCTTACTCACCTTTGTTTTGGCATTGGTACTCGCCATTGGTAAAAGGAGGGGAGAGCTTATCAATGCCCAAATCTCGGGACGAACAAGAAAAGCACTCGATGGCTATAATGTGCAGTTTGCCGATATAGCACTTTCCATCAGTTGTGCGCTGGCCATTGTTTGTTACTTGATGTTTACATTATCGCCAGAGGTGCAGCAGCGTTTTCATTCAAGGGTTTTTTATACCGTATTTTTTGTTGTTTTTGCGTTTCTAAGGTATTTGCAGCAGACGTTAGTTTACAACAAAACTGAATCGCCAACTAAAATTATATACCGCGACCGATACATTCAAATCACCATGGTTTTATGGATTGCCGCCTTTTTACTCCAAATTTATTTTAAATAATGAAGCCGAATTTTATCCAGAAAGTAACCAATTGGGGAAATTTTCCGGTAGTGGAAAAGGAAATGAGATCTGATGATTCACTACGAAAAATCAAGGAGTTTGTAAAAAACAATAACGAAATCATCGCGCGTGGAAATGGCAGGTGTTATGGTGACGCATCACTTTCCGAGCATATTTTTTCCACAAAAAAACTCAATAAGTTCATCAGTTTTGACCGGTTGAATGGTGTTCTGGAATGCGAAGCTGGCGTTCTTCTTTCTGATATATTGGAGGTAACGGTGCCACAAGGGTATTTTCTTTTCGTGACACCGGGCACAAAGTTCATCACAGTTGGAGGAGCTATTGCATCCGATGTTCATGGTAAAAATCATCACGCAGAGGGTTGCTTTTCAGATTATGTTTTAGAATTTTCTCTGCTTAATGAAAATGGAGATGTTTTGAACTGTTCACGCGACGAGAATGCCGATAAGTTTTGGGCCACCATTGGCGGAATGGGTTTAACTGGCATTATTCTTTCTGCTAAAATCAAACTTAAAAATATTGAGTCGGCTTACATTCGTCAGGAAAGCATTAAAGCCGAAAACCTGGATGAGATTTTCAAACTGTTTGATGAAAGCGAATCCTGGACTTATAACGTGGCTTGGATTGATTGCCTACAAACCGGAAAAAACATTGGCAGAAGTATTTTGATGCGTGGTGAGCACGCATTTCGGCATGAGTTGCCCAAGAAATTTTCAGAGAATCCTTTACGCCTTAAAAACAAATGGAAGCCCACAGTACCTTTTTATTTTCCTGATTTTGTGCTTAATAGCTTGACGGTTAAATTGTTCAATTGGGCGTATTACGGAAAACAGCGATCAAAAGAAGTGAAAAACTTTATTGATTATGAAACTTTTTTCTATCCGCTGGATGTGGTGAACGATTGGAACAAAATTTATGGTAAAAGTGGCTTTATCCAGTATCAAATGGTAATTCCCAAAGAAAATGGAAAAGCCGGAATGAAGAAGATCTTGGAAACCATTGCCAAAAGCGGTAACGGCTCATTTCTGGCTGTTTTGAAACTCTTCGGGAAAAGTAATCCAGAGGCGTACAATTCATTTCCCATCGAAGGATATACGCTGGCTTTAGATTTTAAAGTCAATTCAAAGCTCAAAAAGTTAGTGGCAAAGCTAGACGAAATTGTGGAGGAGTTTGGCGGAAGAATTTACCTCACTAAAGATTCCATGAGCAAATCTTCATTAACGAATTATTTGCAGAATGTGGAGAATCCCAAATTCGTTTCGATGCAGCATAAAAGAATTCTCAATACATAATGAACGGTTCGCAAAAGATCCATTCTTTTGAAAAGAAGTTACATAACCCACTCACATAAAATCATGATCGTTTTAGGCAGTAATTCGGAAGTTGCACAGCAGTTTGTAGAGAAAACCCTTCAGGAAGGTGAAAAATTTGCCACCATTTTTCTCCTTACTTCTGATGTGGAAACAGCATTAAGATTTTCGCAGCATATTGATGTTAAATATCTTCAGCCCACTAAGATTATCCCTTTGGATGTGCTGGGAGAAGTTAATTATAATCAACTGGATGAAATTGAGTCAAACCTTTTGTTCTGTGCCACTGGATATCTGGGGGAAGGCACAGAGGAAGGACTTTACGATCGAAAGAATACAGAGCGGATCATTGATATTAACTATGCCAAATTAGTTCCCATACTCAATTTTTTTGCCGAAAAAATGGAAAGAAAAAGAGCTGGAACCATGATTGTACTGTCGTCGGTGGCGGGCGACCGTGGCAGGCAGAGTAATTTTATTTATGGAAGTGCAAAGGCCGCGATGACCGCTTACCTTAGTGGTTTACGAAATTATCTGTACAGCAGAAAAGTGCATGTTATGACTGTAAAACCTGGGTTTATGGAAACCAAAATGACCGAAGGTTTGCCACTGAATCCTATGCTTACCGCGACACCAAAACAAGCTGCAACTTCGATCTACAATGCCTATAAAAAAGGAAAAAACGTTGCCTATGTTTTGCCGGTTTGGGCAATTATTATGATGATTATTCGTAATATTCCGGAATTTATATTTAAAAAACTTAAAATGTAAAACCAAATAACAATTTTTTGGTTTAAAAGTAAGCTGAACTGTTCTACATGAAAAAACTGTATTTATTTGATTTCGACGGTACTTTAACCTACAAAGACACTTTGTTTTTGTTTTTGAAATTTTATGATCCTGCGAAGTTTCGTAAACAGTTTTTAATTCATATTCCGCTCTTCATCTTATTAAAGTTGAAGCTTGCCGATGCCGAAAAAGTAAAAAAAAGTTTTATAGCTTCGGTTTTGAAAGGACAAACCCGCCATAGAATAGCCCAAAAATCACAACAATTTTTTGATCGGTACTATCCTGAAATATTTCGCAGTGCGGCGCTGGAATTTATTGCGAATATTGATCGAAACAATACCGAGTCTTTTTTGGTTACTGCCTCGCTCGATATTTGGGTGAAGCCATTTGCAGACGAACTTAAACTGGAACTTTTGTCAACGCAAGCAGAATTTGTCAACGATGTTTTCACAGGTAATTTTGTTGGAAAAAATTGCAATGGTAAGGAGAAAGTACATCGGATCCAAATAGCGATAACGGGCAAGAAGTTTGATAAACTCATTGCGTTTGGGGACACTTCCGGAGATCGGCCGATGATGGATTTTGCCGATGAAAGTCATTTTGAATTTTTTCATTAATTTTAATGCCGAAAATAACGGTAAAAAATTTCGATCCAATTTAAAATGAACAGAATATATTTGGACAATGCTGCCACGACGCCACTTGCAGAAGAAGTGATAGATGCGATGGTGGATGTGATGAAGGTCAATTACGGAAATCCCTCTTCAACGCACACTTTTGGGCAGGAAGCTAAAGTTCTTATCGAGAATGTTAGGCGTGAAGCTGCTGAATATTTGCATGTTTCACCTTCCGAAATTATCTTTACCAGTTGCGGTACCGAATCCAACAACATGATTATCAAATCATGTGTAAACCATTTGGGTGTACAACGTATCATTACATCACCACTAGAGCATAAATGTGTAGCCGAAACGGTTTTGGATGTCAAAAAGCGTTTAGGTGTGGAAGTAGTTTACCTGCGACCCGACAAAAAGGGCGATCTGGACCTTAAGGATTTAGAACAAGCACTGAAGAGTTCAGATAAAAAGACGCTGGTGACGCTGATGCATGCCAACAACGAAATTGGTAATATGCTAGATATTGCTGAAGTGTCAACACTTTGCAAAGAGCATGGTGCGCTTTTTCATTCGGACACTGTGCAGTCAATGGCTCACACTGCGCTCGATTTTTCGAAGATTCCATTGGATTTTGCTTCATGCAGTGCGCACAAATTTCATGGGCCAAAGGGCAGTGGTTTTGCCTTTGTACGGCGGTCTTCGGCTTTAAAGGGTATTATTACAGGTGGGCCTCAAGAAAGAAGTATTCGAGCTGGTACTGAAAATGTTTGTGGAATCGTGGGTTTAGGAACCGCTCTTCAGCTGTGTGTAGATCACATGGATGAATATGAGCAGCGTATAAAGGAAGTTAAAAAATATGCCATTGACGCTTTAGCAAACAACATAGTGGGCGTAAGGTTTAATGGACGCAGTGCAGAAATCGACAGAAGTCTTTATACGGTATTAAGTGTTTTGTTGCCTTTTAAAGATCCTATGATTGGCCTAAAACTCGATATGAAAGGAATTGCTGTTTCCCAGGGAAGTGCGTGTTCATCAGGCGCATCGCATCCTTCCATGGTAATGATGACTGTTCTGGACGATAATGAGATGGAGCATTGCACTCCGTTGCGCGTTTCTTTCAGTCATTTTACCACGAAGCATGAAATTGATGCCTTGGTAGATGCGTTGGTTGAAATATCTGAAACCTTTGGCATAGAGAAAGCCAATATTGAACATAGATAAGACACCTGTTTTCGTTGACAGGAATATCGTAAATTTGTAGCAGAAAAAATATTAAAATAGAATAAAATGGCATTAGAAATTACAGACCAGTCTTTTCAGGAGACGGTTTTACAATCAGATAAACCAGTATTGGTTGATTTTTGGGCAGTATGGTGTGGACCATGCAGAATGCTGGGTCCTATCATTGAAGAAGTGGCTGCAGATTTTGAAGGAAAAGCAATTGTGGGGAAAGTGGATGTAGACAACAATCAGCAGGTTTCTGTAGATTATGGCATCCGAAATATACCTACAGTTTTGATCTTCAAAAATGGAGAGGTTGTTGATAAGATTGTCGGCGTAGTTCCGAAGGAAACGATAGCTGAAAAATTATCAGCACATCTTTAGAAAATAATTAGATTGAAAATCATTGCTTTCCATTTGTGGGAGGCATTTTTTTTGAATTTAATTTGCACGAACAGATAAAATTTGTATTTTTGCAGTCATCAAAAAGAACAGCATATGCTGTTAAAATGATCCGGTAGTTCAGCTGGTTAGAATGCCGCCCTGTCACGGCGGAGGTCGCGGGTTCGAGTCCCGTCCGGATCGCAAGCAGAAATGCAATTTGTTTAATAAAACCTTTAAATCTTATGATTTGAAGGTTTTTTGTTTTTGCTCTAATTGCAGATTTCTGAAGTTGAGGTCAGGAACAGAATCACTCAGAAATAAAACCTGGAGATGAAGCAAAAATTTTTGATAATCTCAAAAGGAAAAAAGAATCGGGTCTTGCGGAGAAATAGTGATTACGATTAATGATAAGAATCTGAAGGATTACCATTTTTACAGCACAAAATCTTTTTCGGATAAAATTCAAGCCATATTACTTTCTGAAAAAATATGAGCACCTTGATGTCAACGCTTGTGTTTAAAAATGAGGTCACTGCTTAAAAGCAACGTCTTTTTACTTTTAATTCTATTATATTCTTACTAAATTAGCAGAAATTATTAGTTTATGCCCAAAACTGCGTCCAGGAGCTATTTATTCATCTTAACTTTATTGCTACTGCTTATTTCATGCAAAAAATCAAGCAGTGTAAAAAGTGTGAATGAAAAGCTTTTGCTTAGCTTGGACCAGAAGATTAAAGAAAAAAAACAATACGAAGATCAGAAGAAAAGAAATATCCTGGCGCTTAAAAGAGAATTGACGCACCGGAATGATAACGACAGTATTACTTATGCCGTTAATGATCGTATCGCAGAAGAGTATCTGGGCTATCAGTGCGATTCCGCTTTTGTTTATATAGACCGAAATAAAGATTTGGCTACGAAGGCCGATAACACTTACTGGAAGCATCGTACACTTTTGCAGCGTTCCGTTATGCTTTCCACCATTGGGCTTTTTGTGGAATCAAAAGAAATCCTGGATCAAATCAATCCGGCCACTATGCCACAAAATTTGAGGTTTGAATATAATTCAGCTTACGAATGTTTATACAGCAATCTTTATGATTACAATGGCGGCGACAATTATTATGGGAAGCTCTACAGGAGCAAATTGGTGAATTACTATGAATATGCCTATCGTTCATTGAAACCGAGCGATCCCTTTTACTACCTTTTTCTGAGTCATTTGAATCGCATTAATAATCATTGGAAAGAATCTAATGACAATATCGATGCTTTTCTTAAAACCACTAAACCCGGAACGCGTCTCTACGCCATCGGAAGTTTTTGTAAAGCTGTTATCGAGGCCAAATTGGGCAATGTAGATTCTCAGGAACGCTGCCTCATTATTTCTGCCATTTCTGATATTGAATCGTCCACCAAGGAAAACCGTTCGATGCAGGATTTAGCCAATATTTTATACCTGCGCGGCGATAGCGAGCGTTCGTACCGATATATACAGTCGGCACTGGAAGATGCCAACTTTTACAATGCGCGTTTTAGAAGTATTCAGATCAGTAAAGTGCAGCCCATCATTGAGGAAACTTATTTGCACACCATTAACCGGCAAAATCAAAAATTGTTGTGGTCGGTTTTTGCCATCAGTATTTTGGTGGCGGGGTTGGGCGCAGCAATGTATTTTGTGTATAAACAATTGCAGACGATTACCAAATCCAGGAACGAGCTTGAACAGACAAATCATCAGTTAAAAGTGGTTAATTCTCAGCTGGACGAAGCCAATCATATAAAAGAAGAATATATTGCGTTTTTCATTAACCAGTGCTCCACATATATAGAGAAGTTTGACCGGTACAAGAAAATCATTTCTCGACGCCTTTCGGTGGGTCAGATGGATAAGGTGCTGGACATGGTTAATAACAAGAATAACAATGAAATGGATTTAGCAGAATTGTATCAGAATTTCGACCGTGCATTCTTGCGAATTTATCCGAATTTTGTACAAGAAATTAATAAATTGATAAAGCCAGATGCGCAATATCAGATGAAATCGGGTACCCTGAATACCGAATTGAGAATTTTTGCGTTAATACGCCTCGGAATTAACGATACTAACCAAATTTCTGAGTTTTTAAGATATTCTTTGCGGACAATTTATAATTATAGGAGCCGCGTGAAGGCAAAATCGGTGATTGAAAATGATGACTTTGAGGCCAAAATAATGGAGATTGGATCCATTTCGACGACATAGCATTTACTTTTCCTATATTAACCAAAATATGTACTATATTGATTGTCAGTTTCGTAAATTGTAAACCTCTTTGAAATCGTTTACCTGACACTTACAGATTGCCAGAATTCAAAAATTCCTCTTTATAATGAAGTAAATTAGCAACAAATAATTAGCATTCCGTTAATGAATCGTTAATATAAAAAGAAGCTAAACTTTGTTATGAAAAACAAAAAATTTACACAAATTTTCATTTGTATCATGAGCGTGCTTTTTGCAGGTCTTCATCTATACAAATCGCAGAATCCTTACAAGGCACCGCTTTATTGGAGTCCTTATGAATACCACATAAAGCTCGATATGGCCGGATTTCCTAGCAATTATTTGCCGGAAGATGTTTTAAGCGCAAACATTGACTGGCTGGATCAGAACCTTAAATCATATGGGTACAATATGGTGTGCACCGATGGTTGGGGAGACACCAGTCAGATCAATCAAAACGGTTACAGAAGCAGTCACTCTGCTCATTGGCAACACGATTACGCCTGGTGGAGCAACTATCTCCAATCTAAAGGCATGACCTTAGGGATGTACGAAAATCCACTTTGGATTCACGTAGACAAAAATGATACCACAAAGAAAATTGTGGGTACCAATATCAATGTGTCTTCGCTTATTGATCCCAATGAAGAAGCATTGTGGTTTAAATGGGTACAGGTGGACAGACCGGGCGCCGAAGAATATGTAAAGGGCTATGTGAAGTATTACGCCGACATGGGTATTAAATATCTTCGCGTAGATTTTCTTTCTTGGTTCGAAAGTGGTTACGACCGAAATATCGGTACAGTAGGTCCAAACCGTCCACACGAACAGTATGTTAAAGCGCTTCGATGGATGCGTGAAGCATGTGACGCCAACGGTGTTTATCTAAGTTTAGTAATGCCCAATCTTTTTAATAATGGAGAGGTGGAGAAACAATATGGTCATTTGATCAGAATTAATGATGATGCGCGGGAAGGCGGTTGGTTCAGATTTAGTGAGAGTGAGCGAGGAAAACGATTCACTACCTGGTCACAGTATGCCAATCCGTTTGATGGTTTTGTGTATTGGTCAATTTTAACAGGAGCCAACAAAGTTCAGTTGGATGGAGACTTTATCATGATCAACAGTTACGCCAACGACACCGAGAAAAGAAGTGTTATTTCCCTTAATGTTTTGGCGGGTGGACCAGTGACCGTCTCGGATCAACACAATACCATTGGTAATGACTTATGGCTCTATCAGAATACCGAACTTCTTGATCTTAACGCTCTTAAATTCGTAGGCAAACCTCTAAGTAATGACCCTACCAATGCGTTAAGCCAAACTTGGAGAGGCCAGTTACCCAATGGGGATACAATCTTGGGCTTTTTCAACAGAGAATCAACACCTAAGACGCAGAGCATGAACTTTCAAAGCCAATTGGGAATTAGCGGACAAGTGATGGTAAGAGATTTATGGCAACATGCCAACCTAGGTAAAATGAGCGACATAACACTCACTATTCCTCCTCACGGATGTGTGATTGTAAAACTTGTTAAAAACTCTTCAGAGTCTTGTACTTCGCAAACTATTAATTTCCCTGCCGTTGGTAACCAAGTGTACAACGCCCCAGATTTTGACCTTGCAGCCACTGCATCTTCAGGTCTTGCCGTTCAGTATGAAGTGGTAGGTGGTCCAGCTACTATTGTGAACAATAAAGTACACTTAACAGGTGTAAACGGAACCGTTTACGTACAGGCAAAACAAGGTGGTGTAAGCGGATATTGTGGTGCAATTCCTCAACTGCAAAGCTTCACCGTAACAGGAGGTCACAATTCGCAGATGTTTGTAGGTGGTACTTATAACAACTGGAGCATGAAATCGATGACCATGGAGAATAACACCTGGAAGTTAAACAAACAAGTAATGCTTGCCGGAAATTACGAACTTAAATTTGCCAATACCGGAAACTTTAGCGGTCAGGATTGGGGTAATGCAAATGGCCTTTCCGGAATAGCTCAGGAAACAACAGGAGGTGGCTCCAACATCAGCTTCACCATTACCAATCCAGGAACCTACAACATTGAGTTTAATGATATCACTAAACAATACAATATTCAATTTGCGCCGGTTCATCAGCAGAGTATGTATGTGGCGGGAACTTTGACAGGTTGGGCGCCGCAAGCAATGACGCTTCAGAATGACGTGTGGACAAAGACAGGTATTGCCATGACTGCAGGAACCCAACAAATGAAATTTGCCAATACTGCTAACTGGTCTGGTGATGACTGGGGTAATGCAAACGGTTTAGAAGGTTTTGCAAAGCTCACAACCGGTGGTGCACCCAATATTTCTTTTGAAATTGCTAACGCAGGCAACTACGATGTTTTCTTTAATGATATGACGTTGTATTACCAAATTGTCAATCAGTTAGCGGTGTCTAATGTAACTAAGCAAAATACAGTTAAAATATATCCTAATCCGGCGGATACCAAAGTATTCATCACGGCTCAAGATGACAAAATTGTCAGCTACCAAATCTATGACCTGAGTGGCAAACTCATCAAAACAGATAAAGTAGGAAATGATCAGTGTGAAGTGAATGTAGCAGGATTGGCGAAAGGAGTTTACATCATCAATGTAAACCTCAACAATAGAATTGAAGGTCAGAAATTAATTATTAAATAAAAAACCATTTTAAGTGAAATCGAATTATTTAAGATGCACAGTAGCCGTTGCGGCTCTCTATTTCTCAGGGAATTTTAATGCCCAAGAGAAAGAAGCTCCTATTAAGGAACAAAAAATAGAGGAAGTAGTATTAATCGGTTATGGTAAAGCAAAAGTAAAAGATCTTACCGGCTCAGTATCGGTGATTAATCTTAACAAAGCAGAGAATCAACCAGTTGCAGACATTGGTCAAGCCATTCAAGGTAGAGCTTCTGGTGTTACAGTGGTGAACTCAGGGGAACCTGGAAGTAACGTGACATTCCGAATCAGAGGAACTGGAACCATTGCTAATAACAACCCATTGATTGTTGTTGATGGTATGCCGCTGAACGGAGGGTTGAACCAAATCAACATGAACGATGTGGAATCCATCAACATCTTGAAAGACGCATCATCTACCGCAATTTACGGTTCGAGAGGTGCAAACGGTGTGGTGATGATCAGCACAAAACGTGGGACCAAAGGCGGTATTTTGAATTTTGATACCTTCACTGGTATGCAAAGCGTAACCAACATGACTACTGTTTTAAACGCTGCGCAATATGCAAAGTTCAATAACGAACTTCTTTCCAACGCAGACATGGCAACCAATCCTGAGTTTAAAAATCCGGATGCTTTGGGTATAGGCACTGATTGGATTAAAGCGCTTTTCAAACCTGCATTCATGCAGAGCTATTCACTGTCTTACGGTGATCGTTCAGAAAAAAGTAATCTTTATGTTTCTGCCAGTTATTTCAACCAAAAAGGGGTGGTACTCAATACCGACTATGATCGTTATATATTTCAGTTGAACGGTGATACCAAGATTAAGCCCTTCTTGAAAATTGGTAACAGTGTAAAACTGCAGCATGATATTAAGAAAAGTGGGTCTTACGACATTAAAGGAACCATCTCTTCTTTGCCAACACGGGCGATTTATGATGAAAATGGAGGTTGGGCAGGTCCTGGTGCTAATGCAATGCTTTACGGAGCAATCGATAACCCGATTGGGAAAGCTTCTATTGTAGAAAATTCTACAAAAGGGTATAATATTCAGGGGAACATTTATGCAGAAGTTGATCTATTGGACGGTTTGAAATTCAAGTCTTTAGGAGGTGTAGAAGCTAACCTTTGGTACGAAAGAACATGGTCTCCTAAATTCACATGGGGAATCACTTCACAAAAAAACTCTTACTTAAGAGAAAAATCAAACAGAAGCATCACTTTGTTGTGGGATAACACGTTAACCTATGATAAAACTTTTGGAGAAGATCATCACGTGAACGCCGTAGTGGGTAGTAGTGCACAAACCAACCAGTATAATTATCTGGAGGCCTCTGTACAAAAATTCCCAAGTGAAAGTACTCAGCAAATTGATAACGGTATTTTGCAACCGGTGCAGCACGGTAACATGTCGGAGTGGGCGCTTATGTCTTACTTGGGTCGTGTTAACTACAACTATGCCAATAAATACTATATTACCGCTACCATTCGTAGAGATGGTTCTTCCAGATTTGGTAGAGACAACCGTTGGGGTTGGTTCCCTTCTGCAGCTTTGGCATGGAGAATCTCTAACGAGAACTTCATGAAGGATTCCAAAACCATCAACAACTTGAAACTGAGAGCAGGTTATGGTATCACTGGTAACCAGGAAATTGGTAACTATTCATTCTCTTCTTCATACAATACCTATCTGTACAACTTCAATAATACTTTTGTAAGTGCAGTGTTGCCAACCGTTCTTCCTAATCCAAATGTGAAATGGGAAGGGCAGGAGATGATTAATGCAGGTTTTGATTTGGATATGTTCAACAACAGAATCAGCTTAGTGGTTGATGGCTACATCAAAAATACGAAAGAAATGCTTGTGCCGATGTCGGTTCCTGTAACTTCCGGTTATTCTGATGTTTATGTTCCTTCCATTAATGCAGGTAGAATTCAAAACAAAGGGATTGAAGCCACCTTATCTACAAGAAACTTTGTGAAAGAAAACTTCAAATGGTCAACCGATCTGGTATTCTCTTACAATAAAAACAATGTAGAAGATATTAATACCAAAACCTTTCTACCAGGTGCAGGCGATGGAACTAACCTAAACCGTATGTTCGGTATTATTACTGCCAACTATCCTGTGAATGTTTTCTATGGTTATGTTACCGATGGTATTTTCCAGAATCAGGCAGAAGTTAATGCACATGCAGTACAGTATGCCGGATCTAATCCTGCAACCAGTACAGCTCCTGGTGATATTCGCTTCAAAGATTTGAACAACGACGGGGTGATTGATGATAAGGACAGAACCATTATTGGTAATCCAAACCCTAAATTCACCTTCTCTTTAAACAACACTTTCACGTATAAAAATTGGGATTTAACCGTATTCCTCCAAGGAAGTTATGGCAACGATATTTATAACGTGAACAGAATGTACACCGAATCAATGTCGATTATTGCGAACCAAAGTACAGCGGTATTAGACAGATGGACCGGTGAGGGAACCAGCAACAGTATGCCAAGAGCAATCTTTGGAGATCCGAATCAAAATACAAGGGTAAGCGACAGATTTGTGGAAGATGGTTCATACATCAAGCTTAAAAACATTAATTTGAGCTACACCTTACCTAAAGGAGTTTTCGGACAGAATTTCAACAGTGTTAAGATCTTTACCTCTGCACAAAATCTTGTGACGTGGACCAAGTATTCAGGTTTTGATCCGGAAGTACCTGTAAATGGTATTGACAATGGAACTTATCCTGTAACAAGAACAGTTTCTTTCGGTCTTAACGTTGCATTCTAAAATTATCTATACAATGAAAAATATTAAAATAGCATTATTCTCATTATTCGCTCTATTTGCAACTAGCAGCTGTAATGACGATTTCCTAGACAGAACGCAGCCGGATACCATCAATACAGGTAATTATCCTAAAACTGCTGAAGAATTAGCGACCATTGTTAACGGGGCTTATCAGCCGCTGCAGCGTCCTAAGCTTTACAACATGAGAATGTGGACCAGCGACATCTTTGCCGGAAACAGTATTGTAGGTGCTGGTGGAGGTGACGACGGTATCGAAACCACGCAGCTTTCCAACTTTGTAACCAGTACCGACAACCAAGGTGTATTGGACCTTTGGAGAGGGCCATGGCCAGGAATTCTTTCAGCCAACATCATCATCAATACCGCACCAAAGCTTAATATTGATGAAACCTCTAAGAACAGAAGTATGGGTGAGGCCTATTTCTTAAGAGCACACTACTACTTTATTTTAGTTCGTTTCTTTGGTGATGTTCCATTGGTTACCACACCGCAAGATGTGAACGGAGATTTGTACCCTGCAAGAGCACCAAAAGCAGATATCTATAACCTGATTGTTTCCGATTTGGAAAAAGCAATACAGTTGCTTCCAACCAAACAACAATACAGTGATACTGAAAAAGGTAGAGCAAGCAAAGGTGCTGCTATAGGAGCATTGGCAAAAGTGTACCTTACTTTGGGCAACTGGCAAAAAGTGGTAGATCTTACTACTCAGCTTGAAGGAATGGGTTATGCCCTAAATCCGGATTATGCAGACAACTTCAACGTTAACAAAGAAAACGGCGTAGAATCCCTATTCGAAGTGCAATACGCATCCGATGGTGGTTACGATTTCTGGAGCAACGAGAATCAAGCATCATGGGCAAGTACATTTATGGGTCCGCGTGGCGCCAATTTCGTTGGTGGCGGATGGGGTTGGAACCAACCAACGCAGGAATTTGTAAACAGCTATGAAGCCGGTGACAACAGAAAAGCCAAAACTATTTTCTATGCAGGTTGTCCAGATTATGACGGAAAAGAGTACAAAGCAAGTTATTCATTAACAGGTTATAATGTAAAAAAATTCTTGGTACCGCTTTCTGCATTCCCATCTTATGACAACAGTCCGCTTAACTTTCCAATCATGAGATACTCTGAAGTATTGTTGATGAAAGCAGAAGCACTTAATGAGTTGGGACAAACTTCATTGGCAGCAGCTCCGCTTAACCTTGTACGAGCAAGAGCAGGATTGGGTAATGTTTCTTCAGGACTTTCTCAGGTTGCTTTCCGCGAAAAAGTATTGCATGAAAGAAGAATGGAGTTAGCATTCGAAGGACAAAGATGGTTCGATTTGGTACGGGTAAACAACGGACAGTATGGATTAGATTTCTTACACTCTATTGGTAGAACCAATGCAACAAGCAAGTATTTACTACTTCCAATTCCGCAAATTGAAAGAGACAGAAATGCTAATTTAACGCAAAACCCAGGATATTAATCATTTAATTTAAACATCAATATGAAAACAGTTCATAATATTTATAAGTGGAACAAGAAGCTTTTTTGGCTGTTACCCTTGTTCTTGCTCGGGGTACTCGCTTGTCGCGAAGAGCTGGCACCAAGAGACTTTCAAATGAGCGAATTATCTGTTAAAACATCAGATATTAAAGAGCTTTTGCCTGGAATGTACAACTCAAAATATACTTTTAGTTGGACGGCAGCAAACAACCAGGGAAGCAATTCTTCAATTTCTTATAAACTGGAAATAGACAAAAACGGAAACAATTTTGCACATCCTCAGGTTTTTGAAATTGGTAAGAATATCTACTCCTATGATATGGTCATTGGTGATCTTAATAACCTTTTGGTAGAAACTTACGGTGCAACTCCAGGTACACCAATCGAAATGCAGGCACGTGTTACCGCAACATTCGGTGATACATCTGTACAATCACAAAGCGTTGTAACCAACTTTTCAGTAACTCCGTTTAAACCATTTACTAAAAAACTCTACATTGTAGGAGATGCAACGCCAAATGGTTGGGATATTACCAAAGCAACCGAACTCACAAGAAGTGCCACTAACCCTTCAGAATTTGTGTACTACGGACAGCTGAAAAACGGAAACTTTAAATTTGCTACGAGCCAAGATGGTTGTTTCTGTCAAGATTTCTACACGAAAGATCCTTCAGATGAAAACAAAATGGTTTACAACCAAGGCGGAAGCGGGCAAGATTTACAGTGGACAGTAAGTGATACAGCGCTATACAAAATAACAGTTGATGTACTTTCTCTTACCTACAAAAGTGAGAAAATGACGGGTCCAATGTTCAGTAAAATTTATATCGTCGGCGATGCTTCACCAAGCGGTTGGGAAATTAACAACCCTGTAGAATTCAAGCAAGACACAGAAAATCTTTTCATTTTCACACTTGAAGCTACATTGAAACCTGGAAACTTCAAAATTTTAGCTGGTGAAACTGGAGACTGGTGTGGCAACTGGTACCGTCCGTTAACCGATAATCAAGGATTAGTTGATGGAGCCGTAAACCAAATGAAAGGATGCGATCCTGATTATAAATGGAAAGTTTCTTCATCAGAAACCGGACGATATAAAATCATCCTCAACACCTCCAATAATACCATCAAGTTTGAACCCGTTAATGTTTACATGTTAGGGGATGCAACACCAAACGGTTGGAACATGGGTACCCTTACTCCAATGCAGAAAAACGGAAGTGTTTACACGTGGACTGGTAACCTTACCGCCGGATCATTTAAGTTTGCTAAATTCAACACAACATGGTGCGATGGTACTGAATTGGTGGCTGTTACTGCTGATCAAAGCATCTCAAACACCACATTTGTTGAAAGAGTGAAATGTGCAGGTGGCGATGCAACCGATCATAAATGGAAAGTGAAAGCCAGCGAAGCAGGAACGAGAACATTTACGCTCGATTTAGATACCAATACTTTGACTATTCAATAGTTTTTCTCATATCATTCAGAAGATCACACGGTGAAAATCGTGTGATCTTTCTACTCGTTTTTTTTAAAAGAATGAATACAAGGTAAACTATATTGTTACAATAAAAATAATTGTTTTGAGAAAACTTATTCTTATCCTTTTCGGCTTGTTGTGCTCATCGGTACTTTTTGCCGGAGAAATATCTTCCTATACATTAAAAGGAAATCAGGTTATATTCAACTGTAAGGATGGTTCTAAACTTTCACTCTCGATCAACAGCAGCTCGGTGGTGAAAGTATGGTACGATCAGGCAGGAAAATTCATCCGCAAAAATCAGTCTTATGCGGTGGTGAACGAAAACCTTGAAAATGTAGGAAACATATCCGTCAACGAAGAACCTTCGGCCTACGAAATCTTTACTTCGAAATTAAGAATTCGGGTGAACAAAAATCCGATGCAGTTGCAGATTTTCGATAAATGGCAGAAACTCGTGTTCAGCGATTTTAAAGAAGAAGGACATTTAACGCAAGGCAAAGGCATTAAAGCCAAAAAAATCCTTCGCAGCGACGAACAATTCTTTGGGCTAGGCGAAAAAACAGGAACATTGAACCGTCGTGGCAAAAATTATAAAATGTGGAATAGCGATCGCCCTTGCTATAGCGTAACAGAAGATCCGCTGGCGAAAAGCATTCCGTTTTTTATGAGCAGCTATCGCTACGGAATTTTCCTTGATAATACGTATAAAACCGAATTCAAATTCGGAACAGAATCTCAGGATTATTACTCCTTTGAAGCTCCCGATGGTGCTTTTGTGTACTATTTTATTTTCGGGAAAGATTATAAAGATATTCAGCAGCAGTATATTTCGCTGACGGGAAAACCCATTATGCCACCGAAATGGGCGTTGGGATTCTCTCAAAGTCGGGGTTTATATACCAAAGAAAATCAGGCATTGGAGATTGCGCAGGAATTTAGAAAAAGAAAAATTCCCATTGATGTAATTTATCAAGACATCGGATGGACACAGAATTTGCAGGATTTCGAATGGAGAAAGGGCAACTATACAGATCCCAAAGGAATGCTGAAAAAACTGAAAGACAATGGTTTCAAAATGATTGTCTCTCAAGATCCGGTGATTTCACAGAAAGACAATAAACAGTATGTTGAAGCCAATAAACTGGGCTATTTTGTAAAGGATGTCCGCAGCAATAAAGCGTACGAAATGCCTTGGCCATGGGGTGGAAACTGCGGCGTGGTGGATTTTACCATTCCTGAAGTGGCCGATTGGTGGGGCAAATACCAACAAAAACCCTTAGATGATGGAGTGAGCGGTTTCTGGACCGATATGGGAGAACCTGCTTGGAGCAATGAGGAAGATGTGGACCGTTTGAACATGAAACATGCTATCGGAATGCACGATGAAATCCACAATATCTATGGTTTAACTTGGGATAAAGTGGTGAAAGAACAATTCGAAAAAAACAATCCTAACAAACGGGTTTTCCAAATGACACGTTCGGCCTATGCAGGTTTGCAACGTTATACGTTTGGATGGACGAATGACAGTGGAAACGGAAACGATGTGTTGGAAGGTTGGGCGCAAATGGAAAATCAAGTTGCCGTAGGAATTTCTGCTGGTTTAGGTGGAATTCCATTTTGGACCACCGATATTTCCGGCTATTGCGGAGATATCACCGATTATGAGGCCACAGCCGAACTCTACACACGTTGGATGCAGTTTGGAATTTTTTGTCCGCTAAGTCGCGCGCATCATGAAGGCGATAATGCAGTTGAACCTTGGATGTTTGGCGAAGTGGCAGAGAAAAATACCAAAGCAGCCATCGAACTCAAATACCAGTTGTTTCCTTATCTGTACACCTATTCCAGAAAAGCCCACGATACAGGACTTCCGATTACCAGAGGTTTATTTATGGAATATCCCAACGATTTGGAAGCCGTAAAAATCGACAATCAGTTTATTTTTGGGGAAGAAATTCTCGTTGCTCCCGTTTTGAAAAAAGGCGAGCGGGTAAAACGGGTTTACCTTCCGGATGGGGAATGGATTGATTTTAATGACAAAAAAACCGAATATCTGGGTGGACAAACCGTGCCGTACAAAGCACCGCTAAACCGTATTCCGATTTTTGTAAAAAAAGGATCCATCGTTCCGATGATGCCTATTATGCAATACATTCACGAGAACAAAGATTATCCCGTTTACTTCCATGTTTTTCCGAATTATGAAGACGAAAAAGCACAGTTTACGCTGTATGAAGATGATGGTTTAAATCAGGATTATCTGAAAGATGTTTTCTCTAAAACTAATATACTTTGCACAACAACGGCTGCAGGATACGATATTCAAATTACACCGGAGGATAAAGGTTTTCGCCAGTCCGACAAAAGAAATTTTGTACTCAGTATTCTGTCCGAAGAAAAACCAAAAAGCATTACCATCAATGGTAAAGAAGCCGTTTTTGTGGAAGAAGGAAAAATGGATGTTGAAAAAGACATCAAAAACATCCAGTGGAGCTGGAACGAAGCCGGAACCAAAATTATGGTAAAAGTTCCGGATCATAGAACTCAACTACATATTAACATTAATACTAAGTAAATGAAGAAGATTTTTTTAATTGTCACCTTATTTTTGATTGGCTGGGCAGCTGCCCAGAAACTCCAGTCTCCAGACGGAAAATTTGTGATGAATTTTTCAGTTCAAAATGGCGGATTCCCTACATACCAGTTAGTGTATAAAGGTAAGGAAGTGATTAAGCCAAGCAAAATGGGACTTGAGCTAAAAGCAGATAAGCCCGAAGATCAGTCGCTATACAGCAATTTTGAACTCGTAGATTCTAAAACCGCAACTTTTGATGAAACTTGGCAACCGGTTTGGGGAGAGCTAAAAAATATCAGAAACCACTACAACGAACTTTCCGTAAATCTTAAGCAGAAAGGAACCGATCGTAAAATGACCATTCGTTTCCGCTTATTTGATGATGGTTTAGGATTCCGTTACGAATTCCCAATGCAGAACAATCTGGTATACTACACCGTGAAAGAAGAGCGCACCCAGTTTGCCATGACCGGCGATCACACGGCGTATTGGATTCCCGGAGATTATGATACTCAGGAATACAACTATACCACTTCCAAACTATCAGAAATTCGTGGTTTAATGGAAAAATCCTATCAAAAAGGAAATGTTTCCCAAACGGGATTTTCACCGACAGGAGTGCAAACTGCTTTGATGATGAAAACCAAAGATGGCGTGTACATCAACCTACACGAAGCTGCATTAATCGATTATTCATGTATGCACCTGAATTTGGATGATAAAAACATGATTTTTGAATCCTGGTTAACACCGGATGTTCATGGAGATAAAGGACGTCTTCAGGCGCCTAACCATACGCCTTGGAGAACAATCATTGTTGCCGATGATGCCAGAAAAATTTTGGATTCCAAAATGACCTATAACCTGAACGAACCTAGCAAAATTAAAGATACCTCATGGATCAAACCAACAAAATATGTGGGTGTTTGGTGGGAAATGATTTCAGGAAAAAGCTCTTGGTCTTATACCGATGAATTTCCTGCTGTGCAGTTAGGAAAAACCGATTTTGCGAAAGCAAAACCAAACGGAAAACATGGCGCCAATAATGCCAATGTGAAACGTCATATTGACTTTGCTGCAAAAAATGGTTTTGATGCTGTTTTAGTAGAAGGTTGGAATGAAGGTTGGGAAGACTGGTTTGGCCACGCCAAAGAGTATGTATTCGATTTCCAAACCCCATATCCGGATTTCGATCTTCCAGGATTGAACCAATATGCACACTCAAAAGGAGTAAAACTGATTATGCACCACGAAACTTCTGCCTCCATCAGAAACTATGAAAGATTTATGGATGATGCGTACAAGCTGATGAATAAATACGGTTATGATGCAGTTAAAAGTGGTTATGTAGGACCAATTCTTCCACTAGGAGAAACCCACTACAGCCAGTGGACCAACAATCACTATCAGTATGCGATTGAAAAAGCAGCAGATTACAAAATCATGGTGAATGCACACGAAGCTGTGCGTCCAACAGGAATTGCACGTACGTATCCGAACCTTATCGGTAACGAATCAGCGAGAGGAACAGAATATCAAGCATTTGGAGGAGAAAGAAACAATCCTAACCACGTGACCATTCTTCCTTTCACCCGATTAATCGGAGGTCCGATGGATTATACACCAGGAATTTTCCAGATGGATGTAACCAATGGTTCACACGTTAATGCAACTATTGCCAACCAATTGGCCTTGTATGTTACCATGTACAGTCCGTTGCAAATGGCCGCTGACTTCCCTGAAAACTATGAGAAATTTTCAGATGCTTTCCAATTCATTAAAGATGTTGCGGTGGATTGGGACGATAGTAAATACTTGGAAGCAGAACCTGGAAAATACATCACTGTAGCCAGAAAAGCCAAAGGAACAGACAAATGGTTTGTAGGAAACGTAGCCGGTTATGAACCGTTTACTTCTAAAATTTCATTTGATTTCTTAGATAAAGGAAAAAGCTACATCGCTACAATTTATGCCGATGCTAAAGATGCCGATTACCTGAAAAATCCACAGGCCTATACCATTCGCAAAGTGGTGGTGAACAGTAAATCGAAACTTTCTCAGCTTTCCGTTCCTGGAGGTGGTTTTGCCATCAGCGTTGTTCCGGTAACGGACAAAGCGGAAACTAAAGGTTTACAGACTTTGTAATTAGAATTAATTAAAAATCAGAATTAATTAAAAAAACATGAAACATACATTCAGCATTACGTTTCTAATGGCATTACTTTTCGGAATTCTGCTTAATGCTCAAAGCAAAAAAGATTTGTGGAGCATGGAGGCAAACTCAACAAAAGATTATGTTGGAGCACCCATCGCAAGCGGAAAAATTGGAATTTTACCGTGGAAAGAGCCGTTCTCCATTCGTCACGTAATGCTGAATCATGTTTTTGATATTGGCGATGCCGGAGTCAATCAGGCATTGATGGGAATTAACCCGTTTCATCTTGAGATGATGATCAACGGACAGAAAGTGGATATGAATACCATAACAAATTGGAAGCAGACCATCGATCTGAAGAAAGCGACCCACACTACATCATTCACCGTTCCGAGAAAAGCTGAGATAAAGTATACCATCGCGGCACTGCGAAATCTACCTTATTCCGGACTGGTTAATGTGGAGGTGAAAGCGCTGGATCAAATTCAGATGCAATGCTTCTCGGTGATGGATGTTCCCGGAGGATATGTAGATGTTGTTAAAAGAGTGGTAACAGCTAACGTTGGTTTGGACGGAGATAAAGCAATGATTCTTCAGACCGAAGCACAATCTGCCCAGAAAGCCCATAAAGTTGTCGCATCATCGCAATTTCTTTTTGACCATAAAAAACTGACCGTTACAAACGAAAATCAAAGCAGAAATATACTAGAAGGTACATTCAAAAAAGGCGAAACTTCCCAATTTTCCCTAGTAGGATCTATTTGTACCAACCGTGATTTCGATGATCCTAAAAGTGAGTCGGAGAGGGAAGTGATTTACGTTTCTTTCTTGGGTACCAACCGAATTTTGAACGACCATTATGCACTATGGGAAGAACTGTGGAAAGGAGATATTGAAATTGAAGGTGATGATGAAGCACAACTCGTTGCAAGGTCGGCTTTGTTTAATCTTTACTCCAATGCACTTGAAAATTCAAGACTGAGCATTTCGCCCATGGGATTGTCGGGTACTTATTACAGCGGACATATATTTTGGGATTCCGAAATCTGGATGTATCCATCGATGCTGTTCCTTAATCAAGGTATTGCAAAATCCATGGTTGATTATCGTACAGACCGTTTGAAAGCTGCAGAAAACCGAGCACTAACTTATGGTTATAAAGGCGCTATGTTCCCTTGGGAATCGGATGATAAGGGAGAAGAAGCAACACCAATTAATGCCTTGACGGGCCAGTTTGAACATCATATCACAGCAGACGTTGCCATCGCTTTTTGGAATTATTACAGCATGACGCAGGACAAAGATTGGCTCATTAAAGAGGGCTATCCTGTGATGGCTAAGGTTGCAGAGTTTTGGGTGTCCAGAGCAAGTAAAAATACAAACGGCACATATTCCATCAAATACGTCATCGGCGCCGATGAATATGCTGAAGGGGTAGATGACAATGCATTTACCAATGGGGCAGCCAAAAAAGCATTGGAATATGCCACCAAAGCAGCTGCAATTGTTGGAAAAAAAGCACCTACAATTTGGAAAGAAATCGCGGATAAACTGGTTTTAAATACGATGGAAAACGGAGTAACAGAGGAATATCATGGTTATAAAGGACAGATGATTAAGCAGGCAGATGCCAATTTGCTGGCGTATCCATTGGGAATCATTCAAGATCCGAAACAAATTTTGAAGGATTTGGAATACTATACTTCCAAAGTAGATCAGAAGAACGGACCTGCCATGACATTTTCCATTTTCGCAGTGCAGTATGCAAGATTGGGCAATGGTGACAAAGCATATACTTACTTTAAACATGCTTATCAACCCAACCAGCGACCGCCATTTGGGGTACTTGCAGAAACTGCAACCAGCGATAATCCATATTTTATGACTGGAGCAGGTGGGCTGTTGCAAGCTATCATCAACGGATTTGGAGGATTAGATATTTCGGAAAACGGAATTGTGCAGCATAAAAGTTCGCTTCCTAAACACTGGAAAAAACTAACAATTAAAGGAGTAGGTGCGGAGAAAAAAACTTACACCGTTAAGCAATAAATCATAGGATTTTATCAAATGGAAAAATGGTTGCAAAACCGTAATAAATAGAAAAATTAACCTTAATATATTTATTCTAATGAAAACAAAACTATTTTCAATTGTACTTCTGCTAATGACTGCAGTAGTTGTTTGGGCACAATTGCCCGCCTCACTCTACATTGTGGGAAATGCCGCACCTACAGGATGGCATGTTGATAAATCGCTGAAATTGGACAATGTTTCCAGCGGTGTGTACAAGTATTCAGGTCCGCTGTTTGCCGGTGAATACAAATTTGTCGTTAACCAAAATAGCAATTGGTCTCAGGATGCATACGTAAGAGATGGCAACGACCCAACCAAGGTGGTGAAAAACGGACCAGATAACAAATGGACGGTTTCCGCCTTGGCGCAATTCGATGTGACTGTTAACCTTAATTCGATGTCGATTGCAGTGGTGCAAACTTCGACTGTGCCTTCTTATTCAAATTTCTGGCTAATTGGCGATGTGCTTTCAGATGGTTGGAATATGGATAATGTTATTAACCGTAAGTTTACGCAAAACCCGAGCAATCCTGACGAGTTTTATTACCAGACAAATTTTAACGCTGGAGAATTCAAAATTTTCATGGGTGCTTTTAATGATTTCAACGGAAGTTTTTACATGCCGATGTCAAATCACCAAGATTTAAGCAACTACTCAGCGCAAGCAGTCAATAATCCTTCGTTTGATTATAAGTGGAAAATTGCTTCGGCTGGTATGTATTCAGTGGTGATCAACAAAGCTACCAATACAGTAAAGGTACTTTCTGGAACTTACTTGGCAGCTGGCTCTGTTGCTGGTAAAAATAGTTTTCAGATTTTTCCCAATCCGGTGAAAGGAACGTTGTACATCCAATCTGGCAAATCGCTAGACGGTGCCTCAGCAGAAATTTTTTCATTGGATGGCAAAAAAGTAAAACAGTCGGTGGTATCTCAGGGTAAATTGAATACGAGTGATTTGAAATCTGGTGCTTACCTTCTTACCGTTAAAAATGGAAGCGATTTTTATTCTTCAAAACTTATTGTTGAATAGATTTGGATGCTTTTATTATAGTTTCTTTTAAACTCAGTTTCGGGCGATTGGGCAATCGCCCTTGAAGCTGGGGACAGCAACAGATTTTTTGAAGTGAAAAATTCAAAAATAGTTTGCAGGAAAAGTTAAAATGACTATATTTGCAACCTGCAAAAGAGAAAGTGATTTCTCTGCATGAGATCCGGTAGTTCAGCTGGTTAGAATGCCGCCCTGTCACGGCGGAGGTCGCGGGTTCGAGTCCCGTCCGGATCGCAACTATTACTACAAAGTAATACAAAATGCAGTAAAATAGAGGTTTTACTGCATTTTTTGTTTTGTGCCGACACCAAAGAGAGTCAAATTATCACAATCTGAAAGTGACCTATTCAGTGACCTATCGAGAAGGTTGAAAAAGGGTCACTGGAAAGTTTGAAAAACACCTGTACAAGGGCTTATTCAAAGATTGAACATCTTGTAGCAGGGTTTATTTCAGATTAATTTTAACTCCAAAATGATACGGCAAAATGAACCAATCTTTCAACCTACTTTTCTACGTCAAAAAAACGAAGATAAACTCCCAAGGTGAAGCTCCAATTTATTTACGAATTACCATCGATGGACGCGTTACCGAAATAAGCGTTAAAAGAACCACAAAACCACAGTTATGGAATTCGGCTGGTCAGAAGTTGAATGGAAATTCCGAAGCGATTAAATCGTTTAATTTCTATCTTAAAACTTTTGAACAGAGGGTATATGACGCCTACCACGAGTTGATGAAGGATAAAGACTTAATCACTTGTGAATCGCTCAAAAATAAATTACTCGGAACGGATATCAAAAGCAGAATGCTCATCCCAATTTTTCAAGATCATAACGATAGGATGGAAAAATTGGTGGGTAAAGAATTTGCCATCGGAACACTTGGTAGGTACAAAACCTGTATGAGCCACACCAAAGCATTTTTAAAATGGAAATTCAAAACCAATGATATTGATATAAAGAAAATTGATTACGCCTTTCTTAACGATTTTGAGTTTTATCTACAAACAGAAAAAGGTTGCAACAATAATTCGGCAGTAAAATATTTGAAAAATTTTGGAAAGATTATTCGGATTTGTTTAGCGAATGGCTGGCTTGATAAAGATCCATATCTCAATTATCAATCTAAATTCAATGAAGTTACTCGTGTATTTTTAAATGAGGATGAATTGGAACGACTTTCGACAAAGAATTTCAAAAATGAGCGTCTTTCTCAGGTTCGAGATATTTTTCTTTTTAGTTGCTTTACAGGTCTTGCCTATATTGATACAAAGAAATTGACCCATAAAAATATCAATCTTGGGTTAGATGGCAATAAGTGGATTTTCACGAAACGACAAAAAACTAAAATCACCTCTAATATTCCATTACTTCCGCAAGCAGAAGGTATCATTGAAAAATATAAAGACCATAAAACCTGCCTCAACTCTGGCAATCTTTTACCCGTTCTCAGCAATCAAAAAATGAATGCCTATTTGAAAGAGATTGCTGATATCTGTGATATAGATAAAGAATTGACTTACCACATTGCAAGACATACTTTTGCGACTACAGTTACACTTTCAAATGGAGTTTCTATTGAAAGCGTGAGCAAAATGCTTGGTCACAAGAGTATCAAGACTACACAGCATTATGCAAAAATTTTGGATTCTACAGTAAGTGCAGATATGCAAATGTTAAAAGATAAATTAAAACTTTTTAAAAACTCTATTGAGAAAGCGATGTAGTGCCTTGGATTTCAGCTAATTTTTTATTCCTCTGCTTAATAAAATCTATCGGGCGAATTCCGTCAATTTCCATAAAAAAAATGAAAATTTTGGTGCGATGCAATTCTACATTCTTTTGACAGTCCTTTAATGGAATAAGTTAATATTTTCATATGTTTTTTTTAAGCTACATACGCTTGTCGTTCATCTTTTGAGAATGAAATATGAAAACAGTAAGAATTATTATAAAGAAGTAGTTATTCTTGTAAAGTTCAATATATGTTATTTCCAAAAATAATCAATTCTGTGCAGATTTATTAAAATTACAACTGGTGAATGGTATTTTTAATCATTATAAATAAAAATGTAAAATATTAATAATCAATTTGTTAATTCATGTATCTACGTCTTAATTAATACATTAGGACGTCCTTATACTTAAATTTTTGATTTACGACAACATTCTCTTGCACAATAATCATCACCCCACTATTTTCGACAACAGAATTCAAAAAAAACCTGCGTTGGGATAAACCAATACCATTTAAAAATTATAAAAATGAAAAAGTTATCCCTTATTAGTTTTAGTTACAGGATTATATTCCGTAGTAAGTTGCAGACAATTGGATGATTTAGAAAATAGCGCAATGCCTTTACAAAATAATGCTATCGCAATAAAAAAAATTCTTCAGAGTAGTTTGTCCGCCAAAGGCAATGACAAAATTCAAATATTGTTATTAGCTATTATTATAAGTTGTTTTGATATGTTTTTCAACTAAAAAAAATAAAAAAAAGGGAGAGGCAAGTCCGAAATAAAAAGATTGCAAATAATTTTAACAAAAAATCATTAAAATGGAAAAACTAGAAACTTTAGAAGCTCTAGATACTCTAAAAAATGAGTTAGATTTTCTTGAATTAGAAGATCGTCTAGAAATGGTTCAGCTTGCTGCTCTAGAAGCTGACGAAAAAAGATGTAATGGTAGATGCGATGACACTCCAAAGGAAACTACCGCTTCTTAATTACAGCAAAAGGATTGCTAACTATATAGTTAGCAATCCTTTTAAATGACACTTATGGAAAAAGCAAAGTATAATAATGTAGAATATTTAAAAATCCTTTTTAATAAGGGAGTAATAGACATATGTACTGGTGAAAAAAATAGTTTTTTTATTACTATTAATGGTTCATTTATAAAGCTTAGTGAAAAATTTTACGAAGTACTTAAAGTAATTAAATATGAACATGATTTGGAAAAAATCAAAAACTTAACCAATTCTAAAACATTTGAAAATTTATGCGATTTACTTAGAAAAAAAGAAAGTTCAAATGACAATAGTTCATATATTTATTTTAAGATAAAAGTTATTAATGGAAATATTGTAAATTTTATTTCAAGTTATTTATCAATTTTATTGACACTATCCTATCAAGTGTGTAAGTTGAAAAGTTAGGGCTTGGATTTTTATAATCTGAGCCTTTCTTCAAAAATAAGCATAAATTGGTTTAAAATCAAACCCCAATTATGGATGGGCATTGTCCATTTTTTGGTTGATTCTTTTAAAGCAAGATAAACCGATTTCAAAACTGCATCATCCGTAGGAAAAGACATCTTGTTTTTGGTGTATTTTCTGATTTTTCCATTGAGATTTTCAATTAAATTGGTGGTGTAAATGATTTTACGGATTTCGATAGGAAATTCAAAAAATACGGTAAGTTCGTCCCAATTGTTTCTCCAGGATTGGACAGCATACAGATATTTTGTTTCCCATTTTTTAGCAAAATCTTCCAAAGCAGCCTTTGCCGCGTCTTTTGTGGGAGCTGCATAAATGTGTTTCATATCGGCAGAAAACTCTTTTCTATCTTTCCAAACAACGTATTTACAAGCATTTCTAATCTGATGAACGACACAGATTTGGGTTTGAGATTCAGGAAAAATGGAGCGGATAGTCCCAGTAAATCCATTCAAATTATCGGTTGCTGTGATCAGAATATCTTCAACACCACGAGCTTTTAAATCCGTTAAAACGCTCATCCAGAAGCTCGAACTTTCATTTTTCCCAAGCCACATTCCTAGCACTTCTTTTCTTCCCTCACGATTTAATCCGACTGCCAAATAAATGGTTTTGTTAATGACTTTCGAATTCTCCCGAACCTTGAAAACGATTCCATCCATCCAGACAATTAGGTATAAATCGTCTAAAGGACGGTTCTGCCAAGCAACAACTTCGCTGGCAACAGCGTTTGTAATTCGGGAGATCGTGGAGGTAGAAATATCAAAATCATACATCTCTTTGATCTGTTCTTCAATATCACTTACACTCATTCCTTTGGCATAAAATGAGATGATGATATTTTCCAAACCATCGATAATATTGTGTTTTTTCGGAACTAATGCAGGTTCAAAACTACCCTCACGATCTCTGGGAACTTTAATCTCAGATTCTCCGAAAGAGGATTTTATTTTCTTGGTTCCGTGTCCATTGCGGTAATTTCCATCTTTTGTTTTTTCGTGTTTTTCGTTGTCTAGATGGGCATCCAGCTCGGCTTCTAGCATATGTTCTACAGCTCGTTTGTGCATTGTTTTGAAGAAGGATGTTAGATCTTCTCCACTTTTAAAGGATTTGTAAAACTCCTTGTTGTTTAATAATTCTTCTTTGTCGATCATAACTATGTAATGTTTAAAAATAATAAAAAGTTATTTCCGAAAATATTTTTTGAGCTTTGAGGGCTCAAAATATCTTCAGAATAACTTTTCAACTTACACAGTTAGAAAGATACTACCTCCTTTTTTAATTGAGAAAATGAACCAATCAGAACATCGGCAATGTATCAACAAATCAATTGAGAAATAGTAAAGTTATCTAGATTGAAGTTTTCAGTCAAAAACTTTAATCTTCCCAAATGATACTTAATGCACAGTTTTCATATACTATACAATGTTCATAAAAAACTCTTCTAGAGTCTTCAGATTTTACACCTTCAAAGCAATCCATAGCAAAAATTTTTTCAGGATTTTCAATTGAAGTTTTTATATTTTTAAAATAATCAGCCATAACTAGGCCTTCAGGAACCTTTTTATCATTAAGTAAATTCCAATAAGGGAAGCCCTGACTATTTTTTTGCCATTTCACATTTCCATTTTCAGCATAAACTATTTTAATAGGATGATTTCCAATTTCTGCAAATCTTAGTGCACATGAAGTTTTACTCACGTTATATTCCTTGCTTAACTCATCAATTACATTAAAACTAAATTTTTTTCTCTTGTATAAATCTCGTTGAAAAGATTCTTCTGGCATTAAGAGACAAGCCGCAAAATAATCTGCTTCTCTTTCAATTCTATCGAATTGAACCTTGTCAATTTTTGAGGGATGAGGTTCTAAAATTCCCAGTTTGAGTCCAATACGATGTGTATCAATAAAGTAATGCCCAAATTCGTGAGCTAATGTGAATCTAGAGCGTGGAGAATCATACCTATTATGATTATCTATATTAATATGAATATAAAATTGATTATCATCATATACAGTCATTCCATCAAAAGTTCCTTTGTCATAATGATCATAAAATACCTCAATATCCTCAGATTCTGCAATAAGATGTAATGGAATTATTCTTCCAGCATTGAAATTTCCACAAATGGTTCCTGCAAGCTTTTTAATTTTTGATAAGGAACTAATATCGATCACCTTTTTTCTTTTTTTGATTCTCTTTCATTTTGTCATAGACGCTTTGAGAAATATTGCTTTGCCCTTTTCTTGCGACCATTTTCAAATTTTCTATTTCAAGACCTAAGTTTTTGTCAATTGATATAATTTTTGATTTTTTTTCAATACAAAAAGAACCATCAATAATTGATTTGACATTAATATTGGTATTTTTCAACTTAAAATCATAATCCTCATAAAGCTTATTAAATCTCTCTATCTGAGTTTTATTCTGAGAAAATAAAAAACCTGTTGAGTGTAACCAATCATCAAGGTTAGTCTCTGTAACCTTTCCTATATATTTTTTATCTATTCCCATTGAAAGCTTTTAGATAGTTATTAATATGATCGTTAGCTTCTTTTTTATAAACCTGAATTGAATTTTGAACTAAATTTAATTTGTCTCTCAATTTTTTACCCACCGATCTTGGTAGATTTTTCTTTCCGGTATTTTCGTAAGCTTTATATGTAAGATACACAATCTTATGTTTTTCAGATAAACCAAGCATAGCTCTCTCAATGATTTCTAATCTAATTTTCAGCTCTCTTTTCTTTTGTATATCGTCGTCTCCTATTGTTAACGAGATTAGACCATCAATATTCTCTACAATTGATAAATCTTCCTCATCAGGTTCCGCACAGGTATTTAGATCTCCATACTTTATTAATTGAGTATATAGTATTGGATAAAGCCATAGCAAAATCGACCGATCAATATCATCCGGATATTTGGCTTTACTTTTATTAAAAGAGTGATATTTCCAAACTCTGGCAAAAGCACAAGTTGCTATTTCAAGTGCAACAACCTCACTGTAATTAAATTTATTACAATATATTTCTGCTTTTTGTAAAATATCTCTTTCAAATCTACTACAAAACTCAGTAAACGCTGCAGCAGCTTCTTCAGGATATTCTTCCTTAAAAGAAATATAATCTATAAGCTCATCACTAGGTAATGTCTCAAAAACTATTTCATCGGTTTTTTTTTGTTCTACATTCATCTATATACCAAAAAGCATTACTAATGGAATTAGTATATGAGTGGATAGGCTCATATGCTTCAAAGTTAAAAAAATCTTTCTAATGGAATTAGTATATGTTTGAAGTTTGTTCAATGGTCAATTCCTTTATGGCCTAGAATGTTAAAGGAAAAAAAGCATACTAATTATGGCAACTAACAAACCGACTGGAGACGGTCACAGAAACAGAGCAGTTAAGGGGCGTTCACAAACCTACAATCCCCAAACAGATTCTTGGGTGAAACGTGATACTGCTACAGGTAGATTTATGGATGTAAAAACTTCTAGTAACACTCCCTTCAAAGGAGTTACCAAGGAAAAGTAACTCCATTTAAGCTCCAGGTATCCTAAAAATGATACTTGGAGTTTACCAATTTTTAGTATCATTTTATAATTGAGAAAGAAGTAGTGGTTTTTTTTGAGGTTCTTTAAAAGATTATAATATGCTTACGGATTTCCGTAATATATTTTTGAAAAATAAAATTACATTTGGCTCTATTTATATTAAAATCAGACTTTTATGACAGTTTGTCATTACTGCTATTGTAGGATAAGAGTTTGATGTAATAAATTTAATAAACAAAAAAAATGAAATTATCAGACAAAGATTTACAGTTTTTTATTAGTAAAATCAAACTGCAGCCTGAAAACATGGGCAAGTATAGAAATCAGGTAAACAACCTGAAAGAAAAATTAGATAAAAAAATTGCTGAAGATGACAGACACGGATTAAAGGTTGAGAAATATCTTCTCGCTGGTTCGTGGAAAAAGCATACGATTTTGAAGCCTACAGGAGACCATCCTATAGATATTGATCTTGTACTTTTTGTTACTGGTGATGAAGATATTCATAATGACATTGGGAAGCTTTTTGATTTTATTGTAGAATATTTAGAAGAAATTTATCCGCAAAAAGACATATCTAAAGATGTGGATGCTGCAGGCAATACAAAGTCTGTAACAATATATTTTTCAGGTTCTGGATTAAGTGTTGATATTGTTCCTGTAGTTCCATTAAGTACACCAAAGGATTATGTATGGCAGCCCAGCAGACATGGCAACGGTAAAAAGTACATTACAAGTATTTCCAAGCAGTTAAGTTTTTCACTTAATAGGAGACAGGAAAACTCTGCTTACACTTCAATTGTAAGAGCTATAAAATGGTGGAGAAATTACAAAGAATTAAAACCTTCTGATAATGAACCGGGATTATCTTCTTTTGCGATTGAATTGATTGTTGCCTATCTTGATATAAATAAAGGAATCCAAACAAATATCGAAGAAGGAATCATTCGTTTTTTTGAATTTGTAAGTTCTAGTGAATTTCCAGAAATTATTTTTCAAGATTCCATTCTTAATGTTCCATCACAATACGATTCTCCAATATATGTTGCAGACAATACAAATAAAGAAAATAATGTTGCAAAGAGAATGACCATACCGAGGTGGAATGAAATTATTGAAGAAGCTGAAGAGGCATTTGATACTTTGAACTTTGCTCAAGCAAGAAATAATGAAGGAGATACTATACAAGAATGGAAAAGTGTCTTCGGCCCAACCTTTAACATTAAATAAATTAAACTATGTACGGAACAAATACAAAAACAAATACTTATACGGTTCTTGATATAAGAAAAACATTTGAAAGCTGTGAGGCAGATATCAGAACAATTGCCAGACGAACTAATAAGTGGACAATGGAATATGTAGATAAAGTTTTCCATGATGTGCTCAAATATGCAGAAAAATATTATTTACAATCAGTAAGCATAACCTTGATTAATACCAATACGGGTTTGCCCGTGAAAGCAGCTAAATTTATTGTAAATGATTTAGGTGATGCAACAGACAGCGAACGTGCTGGGAAAAATAATGATTGGCCAGATACTGATAACACTTCACTATCAATTATATTATCTCATACTCAGAAATGGAGGAACCTAACTTCTGAAGAGAAAACAAATTTTCAAAAGGAATTAAAACTCAGTTGGGGTAGTACAGATATTAATAATAATTTTCCGCATCTGCAACAGTCAGATGCACAGTTGTATGCAAGCAATGGATATGAATTACAAAAAAAGAATTTTAAATAAATATGAGCACAATTTTCGATAATATAACAGAACTTCCTAGTAGAGAAATTGCTGAAAGAGCTAAACACTTAATTGGTTTTGAAAACAAATATAATAGGATACTCTCAAACCTGAAGCTCTTGCTGGATCAAGAAGGTCTTGTTGAGTGGAGCAAAAAATTTCATAAAACAGAACTTCCAGTAATTTCACAACTGAAAGAAAAATATCCATTAATTATATTGGCCGGTGACGCAGGAACAGGCAAAACTGTTTCTGCCGAAGCCATTGCGGATAGAATGCTTAGAGAATTAAAAAAGGAAGGTTTTTTTCTAAAACTGAGTACAAGAGTAAGAGGAGAAGGTCTTCATGGGCAAATGGGCAATTTAGTAAATGATGCATTTGCTGAACTAAAAACCCAAGCAGGGAAGAAGCGGATAGCATTTTTACTAATTGACGAAGCCGATGCAATTGCTTCGACTAGATCAACTATGCAAATGCATCAAGAAGAAAAAGCAGCCGTAAATACATTAATTCAAAAAATTGATGAAATTCGTGAACTAAATGGGCGAGCAATATTGTTTATGTCCACAAACAGATTGCATTTTCTTGATGAAGCTATCGTGAGAAGGGCAGCAATTATTTTAGAATTTGAGCGCCCCACCTTTGAGGAAAGAGTGCTTCTTTTTAAAACCTCCCTTGATGGTGTTGAAATTACGGATAAGCAGTTTGAAGAATTAGCTAATTTGTCAGGAGAAGAATCTAATGAAGGGCTTGCATTTTCTTTTTCAGATATAAGATTAAGAATATTACCTGAAGCTGTGGCTAAATGCTTTCCAGATAAACCTCTTGATTTTGAATCTGTAAAAGAAACGATTGAAAAACTTAATCCAAGTCCTAAAATTGTATGAAAAATATATTAGCAAAATTATCCGTTCCCATGGTTCTTGTCGCGGTTGGTTTTTTTGATAAGCATAATTTATATGAATCATCATACTCACGGGCAGGTTACGTTATAATACTTACTTTATTAGTAAACTTTCTGTACGAAAACTACAATAAATTAGGCTTTTTTTTTCTGACAAAAATGCTTTACAGAGAAAAAGAAATTCGGTTGTCTATTTCTTATTTATTCAGAATTCAAGTTGAGAATGAATATCTTCTTGTAAAAAGTAGGACGAGAAATTATTTTCAGCCTGTTGGAGGATGTTACAAAACATTACCTGGCTCTGAAAAGATATACGAAAAATTAGAGGTTAGACCAGATAGAAAATTTGAAACAGAAAAAGGGATAGCCAAAAATGATTTGAGAGTTTATGTAAAAGGGAAGAATGTAATAGAGTTTTTTAAGTGGTATGATTCAAAAGAAGATAGGGAAACCTCCCCCTGGAGAGAATTTTGTGAAGAGCTTCTTACAACGAAAATTTTGCCAGGATGGGACTTCAGATATATCGATTATAAATTTAAAAAAACAATTAAAACTCCAATAATAGATTTGAATATGAAGGGGAAAGGAATGTTTGTTTATGATGTCTTTGATTTAGTAATTAACAATGAACAATTACCTATTTTAAAAAAACTGAAAGAAAATTCTTCTGAAGATTATATCTGGGTTACAGATGAAATTATTCAAAGTTTAGGACATGACGCAGGCGCAAAAGGATTCAAGTATGAAATTGCTCCTCACACTAAATATGCTCAAAATCTGAAATGGAGTAAATAATCATCACTAAAGTACACAATAATATTAATTGTTTTTAAGTCCTCGCAATGGTAATATTGTTATCATATTTATGCAGCCGAGAAAGCTGTATTTTTCATAAAAATAATACAATGCTACAAAGAACAGAATATTTAAATATTATAGAAGAAATAAGAAATACCGAGAAAAAATCCTTGGATGAATACATTATTTCGGTAATTGAGCCATTAAGAAATGAAAATCCAAACTTTATAGAAACTCTTTATAAAGATATCAACTATTTAATCAACGATATTGATAAACCGCATGAAAATGATTTAAAAATCATTGATGGTGATTTTTCAATTGAAGATGGTGATTTGGCATTAACAGGTTATCAATCGAGATTACATAATCTAGCATTCTGGCTTCACACAGAAATTATCAAAGGTTTTATAGAATCTAACCCCTCAAATGTGAGCTTAAAAATAGAAGATTTTGAAATCAATTTTGTAAACAAACCAAATTATACTCCAGAATATAAGTCTAAATTAGATAAAATCAAACAAAGTTTAAAAAGGGAAAGAAAGCAAAATCTTAACGAAAGGGAAAATATGTGGGAAAAATTGTGGGATTTAGACAATTTGGAACTTAAACCTAATATTGCAGGAATTGGTTTTAATTTCAATAACTTTCTTAATAAATTTAACAAAAATAAATAACTATGAATTTAACATCAGCACAAAAGAAAATTAGATTGTATAGAAGATTAAATGAGCAGGACTCTTCGTTCAGACATCGGGATTTTGATAATTATAACGAATTTTTCACAAATGAAAAGCTAAATCAATTTGAAGATATTCTTTTAGAATACCAAGGAAAAAAACTTTCAGATGTTCTCAACTCGGAAAATGAATTTTATAAATTATATGCGGCTCATTATAAAGATAAATATCTTGCTACTAAAGTAGATTTGGGATATAAATTACATTTTGAGTTCAATCATGTTTTATTTTATGAACTACTCAATTATTTTAAAAGTGGAATAGAAAGTTTTCTTAATCTTCTTTCAGAAAGATTTTATATTTATTACGTAAAAAGTGAAAACTCCTATTACATTCCATTTCAAGCTTATCAGACTTTCTTTACAGAATTACATGATGAAGAAATAAAAGAAGCGATAAGGTTTTTAGTAAGAACAGTAACCTACACGGTTGTTTCTGATAATGATCAGTTCGAAACAAAAATTGATGTGAACCTAATAAAAAAATATTTATCAAATCTAGATGAATATTATCATCAAGAAATTTAATTGCGGTTCTTTTAAACGTTTTTAGAGTACTAATAAAAATATTTTTTATGCAAATTTCAAGTTTAGCAGATCTTTTAAATGAATTTGTTTTGGCTGAAAAAGAAATTCTTAATCAACAAAAAATTAGGCACCCACCAACGATTGGAGCAATGTATGAGGGGTTGACCAAGGACATCTTGGAAAAATCTATATTTTCGGAATTGAATTTAAAAGTTATTAAAAATAGCTTTATAAAAGGAAGTAGTATTGAATTTGATGTAATGTTAGTTGAGGGTGACGGATATAAGATTCCACATACAGATAGTTATACTTATGATCCTGAAAATGTTATTGTAGTAATTCAAGTTAAAAAAAATCTTCAGTCAAAAGATATTAAAGAAGGATATAAGAATTTACAATTTATTGTTGATTATTATGAAAATGTAGAACCCCAACCTTATATGATTAGACAATTCCGAGATGGCTTTCGATCAATTTGCAGAAAAGATGTTACAGCAAAGAAGGCGGGAGAATTATCAATATATGAAGAAGGTATCTTTAATGCATTAAAACTTGAGTCAGTCCTACCTGTAAGAATTCTTTGGGGTTATAATGGCTTTTCAAATGAATATGCCTTTAGAAAATCTTTTGTAGAGTATCTTGAGAGTAATATCTCAAAAGACAATAAAAACATTATTGGAGGATTTGGACCACATAATTTTCCAAATCTTATAATTTGCAATAATTATTCTATGATGAAACAAAATGGAATGCCAGGAGGTGTACCGTTAAATAGTGAAAATTGGTGGTCATTTTATACTTCGTCAGCTTATAATCCAACACTTTTTTTTCTTGAACTTATATGGACACGTCTTACCTATAGATTTAAAGAGTTATCAATGGATGTATTTGGCGAAGATCTAACAATAGAGCCTGTTAAACCGTTTTTGGATTGCCGAATTAAAGAATGTGAAGGGAAATTAGGCTGGGAATATTTTTACCATGATTACAAAAACGAATCTTTAATAGAGCATTCGGAAGTAGCAGATTGGAGTCCCACCGAACTTGATGAAAAACAATTTGTTATTATTAATGAACTATGTAAAAAGGAACAGATTGATTTAACTAATGATGATAAGCTGGAGGAGTTTATTATTTCTGAGAGTGCTTACACTTCACTAGCTGGTTTTTTGGAAAAATTAAAGGCTACGGGTTTGGTATATGTTGAAAATAATAAATTGAAACTTTTAACAGATGAGTGCCAGTGTGTATTCCTTCCCGATGGAAGAGTAGTTGCTGCAGATAATAAAAGTGGGAGATTATCTAGATGGTTATTAAGAGAATTAGATAGATAATAAATATAGAATTTTCAATATTTAATTTGATGAAAAATATACTACACATTTCTGTTAGTTGGAAGTCAGAATTTTGGATGCGTTTTTTGTCATATAAATAGCTTTGATATCAATTAATTATATTTCCTGTATTAAATAAAACAATTGAAATATTTGCAATTAATCAAAAAAACAATATATTTGCACTATTGAAAAACGACGCTCTTAATAGCGTTTTGACAATGACCTATTCAGTGACCTGTCATTACACTATTTCCGGGTAATGTTCCAAAAGTGTTGGAACCCTTTATCCATCAGGCATCGAACAGATATTTTATTGTAAGATGGTCGAAATTATGCTGACTTAGAGGTCGGCATATTTATTTTTAGGCCTAAAATGATAAAATATGAAACTCAAAATCTACACGTGTTCCAAATGTGTTGGTGAAATTCACAGATTCATAAAATTTGGGAAAACTCCTGGTGGAAAACAACGATATCAATGCTCCGGTTGCAAAAAAACCAGCGTATTGGAGTATGATAATGTTGCTTGTAAAGAAGAAATTAATAAAAAAATTGTCCTTTTAACGAAAGAAGGATTGGGTATTCGCTCTACGGCAAGGGTATTAAAGATATCGCCTACAACATTACTGAAAAGACTTTTACAAATTTCTCAAGCCATCAAACCTCCTATAATGTCCTTTAAAAAGGAATATCAGGTAGATGAAATCTGCACATATGTGAGGACTAAATCAAACCGAATCTGGATTGCCTATGGTTTGGAGACTATTACTAAGAAAGTCGCTTATTTCTCTGTGGGTAAACGCAATAATACTACTTTATTAAAAGTGATCCACCCACTCATTCTCTCCAAGCCTGTTAAAATCAATACGGATCGTCTGAAACATTATGCATACTTGATTCCCAAAACGATTCATCAAACAAAGAAATACGGGACAAACACTATTGAGAGAAAAAATCTGAGTATGAGAACGCACCTCAAAAGACTGAACCGAAGAACAATTTGTTTTTCTAAGAGTCTGAGAATGCTTAATGCTATCCTGAAAATTTACTTTTGGGCTGAAATCACTTGAAAATTAATTATAGAAACTTTTTATTATTTATAAGTTAATTGATAAGTCAATTATTTCCATAGTGATATGGGATTAATTTGTGTTATCTTTTTTTCTAAAATTTCAAAACCGCTTCATCAGACTCTTTAAATGCATTCGCCCTCTCAAGTTGTGTTTCTAAAATCAAAATATCGTAGGCGTCTAATTGACTTGAAAATTTCTGGGCTCTTTGAAGCATTTTGATATAAACAGATGGATCGCTGCTTCTTGTAAGTTTTCGTAAAGCTCCCAAATAATCCTCTCGGTAAACAGTAGGAATCATTATCCTACTTTGACCTGCATGGACGAATTCGGCATTCATCATTACTCTGGCAATTCTGCCATTCCCATCTAAAAAAGGGTGAACCTCGCTAATTAAGAACATTATAAATGCAGCACGGGAGAAGGCATCTGTAAGAGCCTGATAAAACTCAAAGCCTTTTTTGAGAGTTCCTCTAACCATTGTGAAGTCCACAAAATGTGTTTCACCAGCCCGATTATTTTTATCCTTAAATTCTCCTGGTTTTTTAGATTGCCGGGCATCTAATAAAACTTTGTGGCGATAAGAGAGGATATCGAATAGTTCATCAACATTAGCCGGAATCAGCGACATTTCTTTTTTGCTGCTCACTAATTTATAGGTTCCGAGAATATCGTGCGAATCTTCGCCACGGTTTTTGATGGGTATTTGACTGTCAACAATTTGTTTTGCTTCCTCAATTTCAAAGACCGTTCCTTCAATGTAATTTGAAAAGTAAGCCTCAAAAAAAGCAAAATTTCTGAATGATTCAGGAGAAAGGTTTTTATCTTCAATATTCTCAAAAATATCTTGTTTAAGATGAATAAATAGCTTTTCAAAAAGTTTCAACCTTCCTTCATCATAAGGCTCACCAAGGGCTCTTGCTTTTGCGATAGGAGAGGATAGAAGATTGGAAGGGCGTGTTTTTAATAATGCCCCAATAATTTTATTAAGCTTTGCAAACTCACTTTGCATCCCTGTTTTTACCGATATTTCTCTTGCATTATCTCTAAAGTCATTTAAGCCATTTTCGCCTTTGATTAAAAAAATCTTTTCCAGTTTATTTTCTAATTCCTCAACTGGGAGATTTTTGGGAAGTCTTCCTGTCTTTCTGGCAGATTGAAGATTCTCAAGAAATGCTCGTTCCTGGCTTGCGACATAGAGCTCACCAATAAATTTGGAATCTCCCTCAACAGGCTGTTCTCCCTTGAAAAAATTTAAAGTAATACCTGGTAATTCAATTTTTTTTGAATAAGAATAAGTTAGAAATATTTGTGAATCTTCAGTTGGTTTAAATTCCAAAGCAGATCGATGGCTTAATACTGCTCCGGGATACAAGTTTCCCAAAATTTGAAAAATATTTCTCTGAATAATTTTTGCAGCAGACTCCTCAAGATTAGATGTGTAAATACGTGGGGCAATTTTTCTGATAATGCCCTTATTTTCCATTTTGGAAATTTCTCTGCTAACTTCCGGATTACTTGAAGAAAAAATAAGTTCTTGTAGTCTAAACTGCATATTTTTTTCCATTAAATTGTAAAATTTCGTTCAAATTTACAAATATTTTCTATTAAAATATAAAAAATAGCATTTATTTTATATTAATAAATTTTATTTGCTATTAGGACGGGATAGGAAGTAAAAACTTTATGATCGATGATTTGAAGGTAATACAATCACTTGTTCAAAAAATAAAAATGTTTGTTTGGAAATAACCAAAAAAACAATATATTTGCACCATTGAAAACGACGCTCTTATTGGTATATTTTCAGTGACCTATTTAGTGACCTGTCAAAAGCCAAAGCAGCATAAAGATTATGGATAGGGCATTTACGAAAATAAATTAAGTCCCGTCCGGATCGCAAACAGAAATGCAAGTTATTACAAAATCCTTTAAATCCTGTGATTTAAAGGGTTTTTTTTGCTCAAATTTTATATTTCGGTAAATGTTTTCGCGGAGTCTCTAAATTTTTTGTAAATAGAGGACACCTATTTTTCTAGAATATTATCATGGATTTTGGGTCGTTTTTTTGATGAAAAAATCAGTCTGAGAAATCTGGTTTACCAACGAAAAAAGGCATCGAGTTTAAAAAGAAAACATGGCGCGCCAAATTTCTCTTAAATCCATTCAGTAGGGCGTTTAAGAATGGAAGATGATGTAGGTAAAAAGAAGTACAATAATTTTTAACCTGTATGCCACCATTACGAATACAAAATTTTCAATTCTCTTTTTTATCAAAAGAGTAAAATGCTAGTTCATACCAATGTGAGAATGACATAACATTACTCGAAGATTCTAAATAAGAAAGTGAGTGAGGATGTTTCAGTTTTGAAAAATGCTCTTCAAGAAAAGCATGGAATGATTAAACTGTGGTAGTTTTCTTTATTGCCAAGTTTATTTTTTGTAAAACTTATTCTTCAACTATTTTAAAATTGGGCAGCTCTTCCCTAAAAAATGAGAAATACTACCTATAAAACCGCCCACCCATATTTCCTACCTTTGACCTATGAAAAAAATATCCGTTTTATGCCTGATATTTATGATGATGGGTCTGCAAATTTATGCGCAGGTCATCCATCTATTTGATATTTCCCAGAAAACAGAAGTCGCTTATCCATATTATCTGGAAGATGAGGATGCTAAATTAGATTTTGGAGATATTATAAATAAGAAATATGATTTTGTACAATCGGAAAAAAGAACTCCTGATTTTATGGGAAATTTTTCCGAGGCGGTTTGGTATCGTTTTGATGTGCACAATAATAGCAGTACAGAATACTGGTATCTCGAAATCAAAGCTGCCTTTATGCACGATATTACAGTTTATCAGATGAAAGAGGATGGCAGCGTGCAATCATTAAAATTAAATGGGAGCCATCGTTTCCGCTCAAAGCCAATCACTTCCAACAATCTTATTTTTCCTTTAATCATTCCCAAAAATACGACGGATAAAATATATGTACGGGCGACCAGCAAAACCCTCATCAGAACTTCTATGAGTATTTCCACAATGCCGACACTATATGAAAACGCAATATGTACTTCGTATGGAGACGGTTTTTTCACGGCGGTGGCATTTGCTCTATTATTGTATAATTTGTTCGTTTATTTTAAGCTTCGGGAGCGGATTTATCTTTATTATATAGGATATATTTCCGCTGCAATATTGCATAATAATATTGTGGCAGGACATCTGCAATTTTTTTTTCCATTACCGGACTGGATTAATACAACGACGGTTCTTCCCCTGATGTCTTTTTTTACCATTTTGTTTACGAATACGTTTTTGCAGACGAGGCAATATGCACCACTAATTTACAAAATCCGTGTGCCGCTAATGCTGATTTGTCTATTTCCGTTGATTTGCTATGCTTTCAGTTGGTACAGATTGGGCGTATTATTGGCAGGAATCCATATTTTTACTCTTTGCATTTATTGGATTTTTGCAGGAATCACGGCGTACAGAAACGGTTATGCTCCGGCGGTATTTTATATGGCGGGATATGGCGCAATCGTCATTGTAAGTGTTATATACGAACTGAAAATGCAGGATGTATTACCGGAAAATTACTGGACAGATTCTTCTCTGTTCATCGGAGTGGCGATAGAAGCCATCATTTTATCATTCGCGCTTGCCAATAAATTTAATTTTTATAAAAAGGAAAAAGAACGCTTGCAGGAAGAAGCATATAAGCAGGCGATTCATTTTTCCAGAGAACTCATCAATATGCAGGAAGCCGAAAGAAAAAGAATTGCCTCTGAACTTCACGACAGTTTAGGGCAAAAATTAGTATTGATAAAAAATAGAATACTAAGAGTTGACAAATCTGATTCTGAAAGTCCCTTAAAAAAATCTCAGGACGGAACATTGGCTCAAAATGTCACAGAAGCCATTCAGGAAATTCGAAATATTTCCTATGCGTTGAGACCTTATCAGCTCGATTTGCTCGGACTTACAAGCTCAATCAAAAGTATGGTGGAAGAAAGTTTCAATACGGCACAGATCGATTACGAAATCAAAACGGATAATATCGACAATCTTTTCGGAAGTGAATCGCAAATCAATATTTACAGAATCATACAGGAATGCATCAATAATATTATGAAACACGCAGATGCGAAGAATGTAAAAATCATCATTAAGCACGATTTTGATGAGATAAAAATTGCGATCACTGATGACGGAATCGGTTTTGACATCAATGACGACCATACCGGGTTCGGACTGAAAGGAATCAAAGAACGTTTGCAGATATTAAATGGTTCAATGGACATAAGTTCGGGCAATCCTAAAGGAACCATTTTTGACTTTTTATTTCCTCTGCAATTAAAAAATAATTGAAAAATGAACATCGAAAAAACAAAAATTTTAATAGCGGACGATCATCCGATTTTTCTAAAAGGATTGCAGGAAGTTATAGAAGATGCCGGTAATTTGGAAGTCATTCATAAGTCGGATAACGGCACGGATGCCATTAAAGCTGCTTTAGCCAAGGAACTTGATATTGCTGTTCTTGATATCGATATGCCAGGTGCAAACGGTTTACAGGTAGCAGAACAAATCCTCGATAAGAAGCCCGGTGTTTCAATCATTCTCCTCACAATGCACAAGGCAAAAGACACTTTCCTGAAAGCTTTAGAAATCGGTGTTTCAGGTTATGTGCTGAAAGAAAATGCCGTTATAGATATCATCAGTGCCATTTCCGCTGTCAATAGGTACGAATCATATATCAGTCCGGAAATGTCTTCTTTTCTGCTGAAAAGCAAAAACCGCAACCGCACCGATACTGCATCGCAATTAGAGCTTCTCACGCCATCCGAAAAGAAAATAGTGGAAAAGCTGGCTCAGTATAAATCGACCAAAGAAATCGCCGAAGAGCTTTTCGTAAGTGAAAAAACAGTTTCCAATCACCGGATGAATATTGCCAAAAAACTTGAGCTGAGCGGAAAAAATAGTTTGCTGCGTTTTGCAATTGAGCATATGAATTTTTAGTACTCAAACAAAAGCGATGAAAAACCAAATAATACTATTATCAGGATTTTTGTTAATCTCTAATTTACAATTTAAAGCACAAAAAATAACATATTGTAAATCAGAAAATTATTCATTAAATGACAATAATGATTTCTACAAAAATGAATTAATTCAGTACGTAAAAAACAATAATCTTCCGGGTGCGATAATGGCTATTAAGACGGCAGAAAAACCTTTATGGATTGGAGCCGAGGGTAAAAAGAATCTCGAAAATGATAATGAGATGGAAGTTTGTACGCCATTCCGTATTGGCAGTATTACAAAAGTTTTTATTGCAGCTCTTGCTTTGAAACTTCAGGAAGAGAAAAAGATTAATCTTGACAACAAAATCACACAATATCTCCCGGAGCTGAAAATCCAAATTCCACAAGCGAATTCTATAACGCTTCGGATGTTATTGAATCATTCGAGTGGAATAATAGACCCCAAAAATGATGATTCGGAATACCTGGATTTTATAACTAATTTCCCGGATAAGGTGGATAGTATGACTGTGGATGATAGATTAAAAAAATATGTCTATGGAAAATCTCTCCAATTTTCTCCGGGAACTGCCAGCCATTATTCGAACAGTGGTTATTGGCTTATTGGTAAAATAATAGAACGGGTTTCCAAAAAATCGATGCAGGCATTACTTGTCGAGAAAATATTTGGTCCTTTAAAAATGAATGATTCTTATTACGATGAAAGATTGAATCCTAAAGTTTCGCAGGGTTATCATCTGATGGAAGGCAACCTGATAAATGTTACAAAATGGGACAAAGCAGATGGAGACGGCGACCCAAGCAGTGGAATGGTAAGCACAGCAGAAAATCTTTTCAAATTCGGTGAGAGTTTATTCTCAGGAAAAATAATCAATAAAAAATCTGTTCAGGAAATGTTACAAACCCTAAAGCTGTCCAATTGCCAAGACAAGGAATGTGATTACGGATTAGGAATAGAAAACTGGAACATCGGCAACGTAAAAGGATACGGTAAAAACGGCTCATCAGTAGGCTATGAAGCCAATTGGATCTATCTTCCATCTGAAAAGACAAGCATTATAACTTTTACAAATAAAGGCGGCGGCACAGACAAAAATTTTATAGAAAGAATCATTAAAAAATAAATACATACACCATTAATGCAAAACCTCACGAATTTATTTTCCGTGAGGTTTTGTTTTTATATCTAAGCAATACTACCCAGAAATTTAAGTAGAACCGCTCATTGTGTGCACATAACAGCTGAAATAACTTTGTACCCAGAAAAAAGATGCTATGGCACACAAGAGATTTTTACCCGGAAACATTTTCCTCGGCTTACTATTAATGCTGGCTTTCAGCTTTCTGTTGAAAGGGCAAATGCCAGATTCCGTTCGCATTCATTTGGATTCTTGTCTGTACATTTTGAAAGAAAATTCTTTGTACAGCAAAAAGATCAATTGGAATGACATCAAAAACAAGGTTTTTGAAAAAGCAAAATCAGCGAAAACAAAATTAGAAACTTTTGAAGCCCTGAAAATTGCTTTCGACGCATTGGGTGACAAGCACGCTGTCTATTATCAGTATGACGATTCCTATAAGTTGGATAATGCCGCATTGATGAACCGTTATTCCGATTCGATAATAGCAGCGTGGAAACGCGGTCCTCGTGTCGATGCGAAAATCATCAGCGGAATGGCGTACATCTCGATTCCTTTTATGGGCGTGAACAAGCAGGAGCAAATCGACAATTATGCCAACTGGATTTATAACGAAGTCGCAAAGCTCCATAAACAAAAACCTAAAGGTTGGATTATTGACCTTCGTCTGAATAGCGGCGGAAACATACGTCCTATGTTGGCAGGTTTGGCTCCGTTTTTCAAAGATGGCGTGGTAAGCTATTATATTAACAACAAAGGAGAAGCCGGAGATAAATCGGTTTTCAACAAGGGAGATTTCCAGATATATGACCTTGTACAAGCAAAAATTAAAAATAAAATCAAAGGTTTTCCCGATGTGAAAGTTGCGGTTTTAATAGGAGCAGGTACGGCAAGTTCTGGCGAAATAACCGCTGCGGTTTTCAGCAAACGCCCGAAAACGATTCTTTTAGGAGATGATACAGCAGGATTGACAAATGCCACCAACGGATTGGTATTCAATCATAATCAAAACTACTTTCTGATTTCAGCCGCTCAGATTGCCGACCGGAATAGAAAAGCATTTCCGGAAACCATTCATCCTGATTTTTATGTAAAAGGGAATGAATCCTTTAATGATATTCCTAATGATCCGGCAGTAAAAAAAGCGATCACGTTTTTAAATTCTTCTAATTAGATAGCATTTTGGAGAGCCGTTAAATAGCGTAACAATAATAGCATTGGATGTAACCCGATGCAAATGAGCAAAAATCAAAAATAATTAAATATTCAAAACAATGAAAAAATTAGTGATAACATTCTTATGCAGTATTCTTCTGGTTTCCTGTACAAGCAAAGAAAGCCGGTTATGTTCAAATTCATCGGAAGTAAACAATAATGGATTAAAAGATAATGAGATAAATAATTCTAAAGGAGCCCAATTACTATTCTTTTATCCTGTTTAACCGAATAGCAAAAACTTCATGCTGCCTCGAAGTGGGCTTAATAATAATTAAACATTGGGTGTAGCCCTATGAACAACAATACAATAATTGCAACTATTAAAAATTAAAAAATGAAAATACTCACAACAACATTCTTTGTGTTAAGCATTTTTATGGGTTCTTGCTCACAAGGAGAAGACCGTAATGAACCCGTAGGAAACCAAACTGGTGCAGGACAATCTGGAAAGCCGTACACCATAACCGGAATCGTAAAAGATGGCGCAGGAAATCCTGTAAAAAGTGCAAGAATTAGGATAGAAAATCCTAACGGAAACAACATTCATTACACCACAACCAGTGATGAAGCCGGAAAGTACAGTGTCACGGTAAGTGCAATCGGTGGATACAAAATGTACGCGTGGAAAGAAGTAACCACGACAAACGATACCTATATGCTGAGGATGGGTATGGAAAAAGATATGGATTACGACGCTTTCAGTGTTCCGGCGAGTGGTACGGTAAAAAATTTCGTATGGAAACTGAGCGGAAGAATTCCGGACAGAACCGTGAGCAATCAAAACGGAACTGGCTATTTCGGGGGAACAATTAAGTTCATCAATTACAATTCCATTACCGATGAAATGCCGGCAGGAACGGAGGTAACCATTAAATTCACTCCTGTTGCAGGTGCAAAATTTATGGACGGGACTTCTGCCGCCGGAAAAACCGTGGAAAAGAAATTTACAATCGCATCCGGTGTCGGACAAGCGTATTATATTAACGATATTCCTGCTACGACTTATACGATTACGGCTTCCAGTACCAAAAACGGTGTGATCAAAAATGTTCACATCGGCAAGGGAAATCCTGATGTTTTCACGTCAAGTGCGGAACATTATTTCAGGTCAGAAGGTGGTTCCGGGTCTTACGAAAGCGGACTTATCTCGCCAAACGAACATTATTTCTACATTATGAACAATTAACATTCATATATAACTAATTTTTTGGCAGGCAGCGAACCACTCTGCCTGCTTTTTTAAACGATTTTATTACACTTTAAATACAAAAATTATGTGCAAAAAAATACTATTTTCATTAGCAATAGTTGTTACAGGTTTTTTACACGCCCAAAATGTCATTATTCCCGATGCTAATTTTAAAGCGTATCTGCTAAACGATTCAAGCATCAATACCAATCGCGATAGCGAAATATCGGTTTCTGAAGCAGCTGGCTTTACAGGAATTATTGCCTGCGATTACAGGAGTATTAATAATTTGACAGGAATTGAAGCTTTCGTAAACCTTTCCCAACTGTATTGTGACGGAAATAATCTGACAACGCTTGATGTCAGCAAAAATACGGCTCTTATTGTTCTTGATTGTTCCGGAAATCAGTTGACCAGCTTGGATTTAAGTAAAAATACGGCATTGAAGCTGATGGATTGCAGCACCAATAAGATAACCGGCATAAATGTAAGTAAAAATACCCAACTGAAAATGTTGATATGCTACGACAATAAGCTGCCATCTGTTAATGTTTCTAAAAATACATTGCTGGAACATCTTGATATTTCATTTAACCAATTAGCGGGTATTGATGTCAGCAAAAATACGGTTTTGAAAGTTCTTCAGTGTTCTGCAAACCTGCTGACTGGTCTGGATGTGAGTAAGAATGTGGATCTGGAAACATTGGATATTTCTCAAAATGCTTTTGCAGCCGTTGATGTTACAAAAAATACCGTTTTAGAAGTTTTGAATTGCAGAAGCAATATGATTGCAAGCATTAATCTGTCCAAAAATCAAAACTTGAAGACGCTCCTTTGCTACGAAAACCAGATAAAACATCTGGATGTGAGCAAGAATACGATTTTAGAATTCCTTGATTGTTCTACCAATCTGCTACACAGCTTGAATGTTAAAAACGGCAACAACACGAATTTTTCCGCTTTCAATACTATCGAAAATCCTCAACTTGCCTGCATCCAAGTAGATGATGCCGCTTATTCTACTGCCAACTGGCACAATAAAGATGCCGTAGCGAGCTATAATACGAATTGCAATTATATGTCTGCTAACGAAACCAATAAAACAAAAATTACGTTTTATCCAAATCCTGTAAAAGATATTCTCCGTTTTTCCGAAGAGGTTTCCGATGTGAAAATAAGGGATATATCGGGGAAAATAGTGAAGCAGATTTCTAATTCTTCAAAAAACATCAATCTGGAAAATCTTCCGAAAGGGATTTACATTATTACAACAAAAACCAAGACGGGTAAAGCAAATTTCCAAAAACTGATAAAAGAGTAGAAAAAATTTATTAAGAAAACCTCATAGGTTTTTTGAAACCTATGAGGTTTAAAAACCTTCATAGAAAATTTAAAATTATGTACAAAAAAGTATTTTTTTCATTAGCCTTAGCCGCTACAGGCTTTGCAAACGCCCAGAATGTCAATATTCCGGATGCGAACTTTAAAGCATATCTGGTGGGAGATTCTACCATCAATACCAATGGCGACAACGAAATCCAGGTTTCCGAAGCTTTGGCTTTTACCGGAACCATTAATTGTAGTAACCGAAACATTATAAGCCTTACAGGAATCGAGGCATTTGTAAATCTCTCAGCTTTGAGATGTCAAGGTAATAAATTAGAAACATTGAATGTTACTCAGAACACTGTTTTGAATGAACTCAACTGTGCACAAAACCGATTGACCAGTTTGGATGTTTCTAAAAATATAAACTTAGCGAAGTTGGATTGCAGCACCAATCAACTGATAAATTTAGATGTAACGAAAAATACCGCTTTAAGAAGCCTATGGTGTTATCTCAACCAGCTTCCTGCTCTGGATGTTACCAAAAACACGGCTTTGGAATGGTTAGCTTGCTATGAGAACCTGCTTATCAATCTGGATGTAACCAAAAATACCGGATTAGGAATTTTAGACTGCTCTTTCAACAAATTGACAAGCATCGATGTCAGTAAAAATATATCGCTGAGCTATTTGAACTGTGCGGGTAACCGTTTGGCAAATCTGGATGTCACAAAAAATACAGCTTTGGATATTCTGGAATGTTATCAAAACGTACTTACCAGCTTAGATGTTACCCAAAATACCGCTGTGTCTTATCTGCAATGCGGTGCTAATAAACTGACGAGTCTGAACATTACCAAGAATACAAATATGTATGCGCTGGATTGCTATGAAAACAAGCTTACCGCCTTGGATGTCAGTAAAAACCTAAATCTGAACTGGCTGAGAGCTTATGACAACAAGCTGGCTCATCTGGATATCAGCAAAAATTTGAGCTTATCGTATTTGGATTCTTCAACAAATCTGTTACAAAGTTTGAATGTGAAAAACGGGAACAATGCTAATTTTTCCACATTTAATGCTGTCGATAATCCGAACCTTAAATGCATACAGGTCGATAATGTGGCTTACTCTACAGCAAATTGGATATACAAAGATGGAATGGCGAACTACAATACCAATTGTAATTACACGCTGGATGTAAAAAAAACTACTAAAAAAGAAATCACGATGTACCCAATTCCTGTAAAAAACATTCTCAATTTTTCCGAAGAAGTTTCTGAATTAAAAATAACAGATATGCTGGGAAGAACGGTGAAATATATTCCTGATTTCTCAAAAACTATTAATGTGGAACATCTTCCAGAAGGTAATTATATAATTGTCTTTAAAACTAAAACAGGAATTGTAATTTCTCAAAAACTGATAAAGAGCTAAAGCAGAACTTCTAAAAAAAAACAACAAACCTAATAGGTTTCTGAAACCTATTAGGTCTACTTTAAGAATTACAAACAACTCATTATGCAAAAAATAGTTCTGTTTTTAAATTGTAAGCACTATATCCTGATGTCGATTTCAAAGCTTATTTAATAAATACGATGAAAATAATTCTACTTCCGGTGTTGCTTCTATACCATATTGCGATGTTTTCCCAAGAAAAAAAGCCGGACAGCATTCACAATACAAAAGAAATTGAGGGAATTATCCTGAAAGCCCAGCGTAAAAAGCAATTTGCCGACAAGTCGGTTTATACTTTTGATAAAGAAGCTTTGGAGAAAGCCCGGTACGCCAAGGATTTAATTAAATCGTTGCCTGAGTTAAAGCTCGACCTGGTTTCTAACACGCTTAAAAGCACAAAAGGCGGAACAACCTTGTTTCTTATCAACGGCGTTGAGGCGAGTGATATGCAAATCAGAAGCGTACAACCCTCGGAAGTGGTAAAAGTGGAATATTACGACATTCCGCCTGCAAGATGGGCGACAAGAGCCGACCAGGTGGTAAACCTCATCACAAGAAACCCCGAAACGGGTTATGTTTTTGGTACAGATGTGATTTCGGCATTCACTACAGGTTTTGTAAATGCTTCCGTGTATGGAAATTACACCAAAGGTAATAATGATTTCGGAGTGGAATACTTCATCGAGCTTCGCGATTATGATAACCGGAAAGTGAAAAGTATCTACGATTACAATCTCAATAACTCGCATTATCGTTCGGAAGAGGACAAAAGAGACCATTTTGGGTACACCTCTCAAAATATTGCGTTAAGATATACCAAATCGGTTCCTGGGAATTATGTGTTTCAGACAAAATTAACTACAGATGTTTCTACCAATTTTGTCAAAGGAAATGGGCAAAGCATTTTTTTGAAAGACAATGTTTCGGAACAGCACGCAATGTTCAAAAACGGGAATTCAGCTTATACAAAACCAACATTAGATTTATATTTTTCCAAGAATTTAGGAAAAAAAGATGAGCTGAATTTTAATTTTGTTGGTACACATTTTAAAACTAACACATCGGAATTTGCAAAAGAATGGGAAGTTAAATCCGGTAATTCCGTTTATGATAACGATATGATTTTAAAGGCAAAACAAACCGGAATCATCGGGGAATTGGCACACGTTCATAACTTTGGAAAAGGAAAACTATCTTCTGGTTATCGTATTTCAAACACGTCAATTTCCAATGAGCTGCAAAACTTGCAAGGGTCTTCATCATATAATGTGAACTATCTTGAGCAATATCTTTACACCGAATATTCCGGGAAAATTGATAAATTTTCTTATCGAGTAGGAGCGGGCTTAACCGTCATCCACAACAAAAGTGCAGCAAATGTAGATGATGAATGGATTTTTACACCGAAAATTATTTTAAGTTATTCGATAAAAAACAATCAAAATCTGCGTTTTACGAGCAACTACAAACCACAAAATGCGTGGAGTTCCGCTCTCAGCAGCAATGTGGTGCAGCTGGCTCCGAATCTTGTGCAACGTGGAAATCCTTTTTTAAGGGTGGCTCAAAAATTTGGGAATACTTTGACCTATTCTTACAATAATCAATATTTTGATTTCACTGCCAATTTATTTTATTGGTATAACAAGAGAGCTATTAATCAATATTACGTTTTGGATAATGTTGTCGGCGGTTATGCCCTAACTTATGAGAATGCAAAAAATTCCCAACAATACGGGGTTCAGTTTTCGGGTTCATATAAACCTTTCGGTAATAGCTTGCTGGTCATAAAAGCTACAATTTCGCCGGCATCGGAAACTGTAAAAACCAATGATGGAACATTGATTAAGAATAGTTACCTTGGAAATGAGTTTATTTTATCTTCCGAATACAAATCATTCAGTTTTCAGTATGAATTCAATATTCCCATTTATAATTTACGAGGTGCATTTTTGAGTACCAACGAAAATTCCAACCATTTTTCTGCAAGTTACAGACTGAGGGAATGGTCATTCACAACAGGACTCTATTGGCTCGGAATGCCTTCGGATTACAAAACGAAAAGCCTTCCTGAAAGTATCGTGAATTACTCCCGTCACAACCAGATATGGAACAACAAATCAATGTTTGTTCTTGGCGTGAGCTACGATTTTTCCAAAGGCAAGAAAACGCAGATAGACAAAAAAATTAATAACAATACCGCTTCTGCAGCTACTTTTTGATACAATAAATTAAAATTTTAAATAATGAAAAGAATGTTTTTATTTTTTATACAAATAGCAATTATAAACCTTGTAAATGCCCAAACCGTCCATATTCCGGATACTAATTTCAAAACATATCTTGTGGGAAATTCTGCCATCAATACCAACGGCGATACGGAAATACAGCTTTCCGAAGCGGGTGCTTTTACCGGAACAATAGATTGCGGCAACCTCAATATTACCAATCTTACAGGAATAGAAGCTTTTGTAAACCTCACAAAATTATGGTGTTACAATAACCAATTGACCTCTCTGAATATAAGCCAAAACACAGCTTTAATAGATTTACGATGTGATGAAAACTGGTTGACAAAATTGGATGTTAGCAAGAACACCGCTTTGAAAATTTTAATGTGTCATATTAATCAATTAACTGTTTTAGATGTGAGTAAAAATACAACGTTGAAAGATTTGAGATGTTATGAAAACCAGCTCGCTAATTTAGATGTAAGCAGTAACGTGGCTTTGGAAAGGCTTGATTGTGCCCTCAATTTTCTGGTCAATCTAGACATAAGCCAAAATACAATTTTGAAAGAATTAACCTGTGGTTGGAATCAGCTTAAAAAACTGAATCTTAAAAACGGAAATAATGCCGCACTTCAAGTAATGCTGGCAAAAGGCAACCCAAATCTTAGCTGCATACAGGTTGATAATGTTGCGAATTCCAACGCTTACAGCAATTGGGCAAAAGATGCAATTGCAAGCTACAATACAGACTGCAATTATATGTCAGTAAATGAAAGCAATAAAACAAAAATTACGCTTTACCCGAATCCGGTAAAAGATATTCTCAATTTTTCCGAAGAAGTGTCCGATGTGAAAATAACAGATATATCGGGGAAAACCGTGAAACAGGTTGCTAATTCTTCAAAAAACATCAATGTAGAAAATCTTCCGAAAGGGATTTACATTGTTTCTTTTAAAACAAAATCGGGAAATGTGGTTTCCCAAAAGCTGATAAAGGATTAAAGCAAAATTCTAAATTGAGATTCCCAATAATAGAGAGATTCCTGATGAAAATCGTTGCTTCCAGTATCAGGAAGCCTGAAAGGATTCAACACCAATAGCCGTGCGTTTCACCCACAGATTAGATAACGTTTTTTCCGTGGAACCCCGAAGAGGATCAATATTGTTCCTCACTATTTCCCCGACTTGCATCGGGGTTATTAATGCGTTCTCCATTAGGTATAAATTTATGTAAAACTACTGAGCTATACTACCCATAAAATTAAGCATAACCGCTCATTGTAGTCTTTCATTGGGCGAAATAATTTTGCAGCGGTATAAAAAACCTCTGAGGTTTAATTCAAATTAATAGCTATGAAAAAAGTTATATGTTCAATTTTCATTTTATGTTCGATTTTAGTATTCTCACAAGAGAAAAAATCAGACAGTATTAGCGATACCAAAGAAATCGAGGAAATCATCCTGAAATCCCAACATAAAAAGCTCTATGCCGATAAACTGGTTTATACTTTTGATGAAGAAGCCCTTAAAAAAGCGAGATATGCCAACGATTTACTAAAAACGCTTCCGGAACTTCAGTTCGACCCGATTTCCAATTCCATAAAAAGTACAAAAGGTGGAACGGTGCTTTTTCTCATCAACGGAATTGAAGCCGCACAAATTCAGATTCGGGGTATCCGTCCGGAAAATGTTGCCCGTGTTGAATATTTCGACAATCCTCCGACACGTTGGGCGACAAGAGCCGATATTGTCGTGAACGTGATTACCCGAAATCCCGAAACCGGCTACAGTTTCGGCGCGGAAGCAAGTTCTGCGGTAAATACGATATTACTGAACGGTTCCGCTTATGCGAATTATACACACGGAAGAAATAATATCGGGCTGGAATATGTTTACAATCAGCGTGAATACGACGATTACAGGATAAAACGAATCTACGATTATACGATGAACGGACAGCATTACCGAAGCGAGGAAGATAAAAAAGACCATTTCCGGTACAGCGACCAGGATATTACGATGCGTTATACGAATGCACTTCCGGAAAATTATGCATTTCAGGCAAAATTGAAGCTTAGTCTTTCTGATTTTCATTCAAAAGCAAAAGGGAACAGCTTGTTTACAAAAGACGCTTTTTCCGAACAGCACGAAACATCGCAAAATATCGGAAGAGATTATACTACGCCAATTATCGATTTGTACTTTTCTAAAAACTTCAGTAAAAAGAGTGAAATCAGCCTGAATATTGTAGGTTCTGCATTTACGGCAAAGTCTTTTCAGGTCGATAAAGAATGGGTTTCAAACAGCGGAGCCAACATTTTTGACAACGATATGAGCCTTAAAGCAAAACAAAGAAATATCGTTGGAGAAATTGCTTATACGCATCAGTACAAAGCGGGAAAATTAAGCGCAGGTTACCGATTTTCCTATAATAATGTGCTGAATCATCTTCACAATCTTGTCGGTTTTTCTGAATATGAGGTGAATTATCTCCGCCAATATATGTATACCGAATTTGCCGGAAAGAAAAACAAATGGATGTACCGCGCAGGACTGGGTTTAACCCATATCCGAAATACCGGTACCGAAGCCTCGGAAAATACCTGGACGATTACCCCGAAAATTATTTTGGGTTATCAGGTGGCGAAGAATCAAAGCATACGTTTGAGCAGCAGTTACACGCCGTACAGTCCGGGAAGCTCCGCATTAAATATAAATGTGGTTCAGATTGTGCCGAACATAGTTTCCAGAGGAAATCCTTACCTGAAATCCCAAAAGTACTGGAACAACAGCATTTATTACACGCTGAACAATAAATATTTTGATGCAACTGCGAATCTATATTACAATTATATCAATGATGCCATTTATCAGTTTTATGTTCCCGATTCTCAATTCGGAGGTTATGCCATTGCTTATGAAAATACGCGGAATGCGCAACGGTTTGGTATTCAGTTCAGCGGTTCGGTAAAGCCTTTCGGAAATAATATTCTCGTAGTGAAAACAGTGGTAACTCCTGCATCAGAAAGTATAAAAAGAAACAACGGAGAAACCATTAAAAACGAATATATTTCCAATAATTTCATTATTTCCTCGGAATATAAATCATTCAGCGTGCAGTATGAGTTTAATTTTCCGGTTTATACTTTCAACGGCACTTATCTGACGAGAAATGAAAATTCCAGCCACCTTTCAGCCAATTATAAATATAAAAACTTCACGTTTTCTTCGGCATTATACTGGATTGGCGTTCCGGCAACCTACCACAGCAAGAGCATTCTGGGCAGTCTGGTTTATCATTCTTCGGATGCGAAAATATACAACACCAAATCAATGCTGGTTTTTGGCTTAAGCTATGATTTCGCAAAAGGAAAGAAGAACGACATCGACAGAAAACTGAACAACAGTACGGCTCCTGCAACAACGCTTTAAATATTGTCAGTGGAATAATCCTTTAATTTTTTTTTATGAAGGGATTATTTTTTCTAAAAACCCGATTTCACAAACTAATGAAGAATTTCATCCAGAAATTAGAATCAGAATTAGACAGCCGTCTGCATTTTATCCGTCTGGAAAACGAAGAAATGATAAAACTTGCAGAACTACCCTTACAGGAAAGCCGGAATGCTATGCGTAAACTGAAAAATTTTACGATGAAATATAAATTCAAAAGCGAATCGGAAGAGATAGATTCCTTTAAAAACCGGAAGTCGCATTTTCTTTCTAGTATGATTTACCATAACGAATTAGACAGAATAAAACCCAATACGGCACATTTAATTAATGCTCCCCTAACCAAGATCCGCAGAATTATGTAGGAATTGAGCGAGAAAGAGCACCAATTCTAAACAGTTTCGGAATTTTTTATTCATGCCGGAATTTTTGAAGAAATAGTTATGGAAATTATCAAAGACTAACCTAACTATTGCTTTTTTGAGTAATTGGATTTTATTAAATTTGAGTACTAAAAGATGCTACACATAGGGGGGGAGCAGTCTTCAGAAAATCAAGCTTTGTTAAAGACTATGAATAGAGGTTAGTCGAATATTTAATGATTCCCGTCCGGATCGCAAAAAGTAAGGTTGTCTGTAATGGACAACCTTTTTTGTTTTTTCACGGTGCGATTACTTATTGAGCAGATGACAGAATGCTTGTTAGCTCGTAATGATGTGTTCAATTGATCTATATTCAGCGAAGATCATCATAGCGCAACATAATACACTGGCGTTAAATTGACTTGCAAGCGGTATGCTTTTCCTTCACTTGAAAGACTTTTGTATGTGGACCAAAAAAAGCGCCTTTTATTGAAAAGGCGCTTTCATAGGTGTATGGCGATCATTGCTATTTAATCAACGTATGCGGATCAAGCATGGCTGCGGGATCTAAAATTGCGTCCAGCTTTTCTTGGGTGAGAAGTTTTTGTTCCAACACAATATCATAAACTGATTTACCGGTTGCAAGAGCTTCTTTCGCCACTTTCGTACTGTTTTTATAACCGATGTACGGATTTAAAGCAGTTACAATACCGATGCTATTTTTCACCATATTCAGACAAACTTCTTTGTTGGCGGTGATGCCATCGATGCATTTCTCCTTTAAAGTATCCATTGCACGTTGTAAAAAGGTAATATTTTCTACAATGGCTTGTCCAAGGACAGGTTCCATTACGTTTAACTGTAATTGTCCGGCTTCTGCGGCAAAGGTTACGGTAAGGTCGTTTCCGATTACTTTAAAACATACCTGATTCACGACTTCCGGAATAACAGGATTTACTTTTCCTGGCATAATGGAAGATCCCGGTTGCATGGCAGGAAGGTTGATTTCGTGCAAACCTGCTCTTGGTCCGGATGAAAGCAAACGAAGGTCGTTACAAATTTTGGAAAGTTTTACGGCCATTCTTTTTAGAGCAGAAGAATAAATTACATAAGAACCGGTATCCGGAGTGGCTTCTACCAAGTTGGGAGCAGAGACAAAAGAAAGTCCGGTCACTTTGCTTAAATTTTCAGCACAAAGATGGGCATATTTTGGATGCGCATTCAATCCGGTACCAATGGCAGTTCCTCCCATATTGATTTCAAGGAAAAGGTTCGCATTGTTATTCAAACGCAATACTTCTTCGTCCAATGTTGCCGCAAATGCTTCAAATTCCTGACCTAAAGTCATCGGAACGGCATCCTGAAGCTGAGTACGTCCCATTTTAATAACATCCGCAAACTCTTTTCCTTTAGCTCGGAAAGAAGCGATGAGTTTTTTCAGACTAACGATAATTTTCTCGTTCATGTGAATTAAAGCCAAACGTACGGTAGTTGGATACGCGTCGTTGGTGGATTGTGAAAGATTCACATGATCGTTTGGTGAGCAAAATTGATATTCACCTTTTTGATGGCCCAATATTTCAAGTGCGCGGTTGGCGATCACTTCGTTGGCGTTCATATTCACCGAAGTTCCTGCGCCACCCTGAATCATATCTACGGGGAAACATTCATGTAATTTACCGTCGATAATTTCCTGGCATGCTTCAGAAATCGCTTTGGTAAGCTCATCATTGATGAGTCCTAATTGATTGTTGGTTTGCACGGCTGCCAATTTTACGTAGGCAATCGCATTCACAAAATCCGGAAAATCGCTCATTTTGCTTCCTGAAATATGGAAATTGTCGATCGCACGTTGAGTTTGCACTCCATAATACGCGTCTTTTGGTACCTGAATTTCACCCAAGAGGTCGGATTCTATTCTGTAATTTTTCATGATGATATTGATATTTGTTATAATTAAAATGCTTTGATACGGTAGATGATACCCAAACTTACCCGATTGGTACTGTAATCTTTTAAATTCGCGAGTTTATCAGAGAAATTATAGCTTCGTCCCACATAAACTAAAAATATTTTCAGATCCTGATCGCTAAACGGGGCAAATTCGGTTCCGGCGAAATAGCCATAAGAGGTTCTGTAGTTTTTATATTCAGGTACGTTTTTCACGCTTGCGGTTTCGTACATTCCTTTCAAAAATACATTCCATTTTTCTGCCGGTTGATATTCTGTTTTCAAGATGAAGGTATTATAATCTACATCTTCAAAATATTTTAATCCATGGTCGGATAAATAAGCAGCACCGTCTGTAGAGGCAATTTTAAGTCGGTCGAGTTGATCGTTGGCTTTCATGTAATCGAATGCTGCCTGAAACTTGGTAAGGTTAAGTTTGTTCCCAATCACCAGCATTTGCGAATATTTTTGGTCCGCAAGCGTCTGTACACCGTAAGACCATCGGGTTTGCCATTTGTTATTGAACATGCTGCCGTTCCAGTTGAAAATATAGGTGAGCGGACTTTTCGTTTCTTTAATGCCTTGCGCGCTCATATCTCCGTATTCATCTGCAAATTTGTTATTGGAAGCATTGGTAACCTGCAATACGAACTCTTGGTTTTTAACGGGTGCATATTGATAAGTGGCACCCATCATGAAATTATCCATATTTTCAATCATATCCGAGTATTCGTAAATGTCAATCGGATTCAGATCAAACTCGAAACCGCCCCATGCTTGGCATTGCTTTCCTAAGATAAAGGTGGATTTGTCGTTGAGGTGATAGCCCACATACAACATATCGGTCGCCTTGGCAAGATTGTCGAGACTTTGCGCTGCTGTCCCTTTATTCAGACGATGACGAAAACGATAGAACAATTTATCGGTTAAATCTCCTTTTACCTCCAAACGCAATTGATGAGATTTAAAATTGGCATTAAAGTCTTTCTGCTGATCGGTGTAGCCATCAAAACTTCCTTGGTAATTAAAATAGAAATTGAATTTACCATTTTGTCTTTCAAGATTGTTCACCCGATCCAGAAGTTGATGGTGTTCCGAATCATCAGCGGCGTTTGTTACCTGTGCGCTCAGTAAAAATGCGGATAAAAGACCTGCTGTTGAGAATATTTTTTTTATTAAGATCATTGTATAAAAATTTTTCATAAAAAGGAAATGATAAGATATCCGACACTCACTGCAACAATTGTCGCCACAAATCCCGGAATCTGAAAGGAGTGATTCAGAACATATTTTCCGATTCGGGTGCTGCCGGTTCGGTCGAAATTAATCGCGGCCACCACCGTAGGATAATTCGGAATGAAAAAATATCCGTTCACGGCTGGAAACATGGCGATAAGTGCAAATGGGGGAATGCCCAAAGCAAGCCCAAGTGGATACAAAGTACGAACTGTTGCAGCTTGGCTAAAGAGTAAAATAGACATCACAAATAAGGCGACCGCAAAAAGGAACGGATAGCTTCGTACAATGCCTTCAATGGAATGTTTGAAAAACTCAATGTTACCATTAAAGAACGTGTCGCCCATCCAAGCAATACCAAAGATCGCAATAACGGCCTGCATACCTGCTCCGAAGATGCTTCCTTTTACCGCCTTTTCAACATTGGCTTTGCTGATCAGAAGAATGATACCCGCAATGCTCATCATTATAATTTCAATAATATCCGGCATTCCCAAAACACTGCTCACGCCATTGGAAACAAATACCGGACGAAGTGATGGAATGGAACCGAAAAGAACAATCATAAAAACACCCAAAAGAAAAACAATAACGGACCACATTTGTCTGCGGGTTTCATGTTTACCTTTTGTAATTTCTTTGTTTTCCTTCAGCTCAATAAGGCCTTCTTTTACACGACGCTGATATTCCGGGTCATCTTTCAGTTCAACCCCAATAAAACTCACTACAAACGCCGCTACCAGAACACCGACAATGGTTGCCGGTACGCAAACCATCAGGATGTCACTTAATTGTATTCCGTGGCTGCCAAGCAAATCAACACTCAATAATGCTGCGGTGGCGGCCGAAATAGGACTTGCGGTTATGGCTTGTTGTGATGCGATAACAGAAATACTAAGCGGACGCTCTGGTCGTACTTTACTTTGTGTGGCAATCTCGGAGATAATCGGCAAAAGCGAATAAGCAATATGCCCGGTTCCGGAAAGAAAGGTAAAAAAGTAGCACACCAATGGTCCGAGGTACGTAATATTTTGTGGATTTCGTTTAAGAATACGCTCTGCAATTCTCACCATGTAATCCAGCCCGCCTGCTGCCTGCAGTGCTGCCGCAGCGGTAATCACGGAGATAATCATCAGCATCACATCAATAGGGGCATTTCCAGGTTTTAAACCAAAACCGAAAACCAAGATACCTACGCCAATCATCCCGAAAATTCCCAGTCCGATACCTCCCACTCTGGCTCCAATGAAGATAAGGGCAAGTACAATAATAAGCTGTATAATAATTAAGGTATCCATCTTTTGAATTTTATAGTACAAAGTTAGACACACTCTAAATAGCGGTCAAAAAAATGATGGTGATATAAATTGCATGTATATTTGTAAGTAATCACACGGTGGTGTGAAATTTATCACATCTGGATAACCAATGTCTTTTATGAAAAACCTGGATTTTCTGCAAAATGAAATCTTCGATCAACTCATTATTAGAGAAAAAGAAATTCTCAGAAGCAATTCTGCCATTCTCGACTTCGACGCCGAAGGGATGCTTTTTAAAAGCGGAAGTTTTTCTTCATTCGTTTATTATATAGAAGAAGGTTGCCTCAAACTGAAAAAAGATGATCGCGACTTGTTTTTCATCCTTGAAAAAGGAAATATTCTGGGGCTGGATTATATTTTTAATGATGAACCGGTGTACTATTCGGCTTATGCATCAAAAGGGAGCCGTATCGTGCAGATTAATGCGCATATTTTGAGGAATTTTGTGTCTTCCAATTCGTTGTTTCTCGGTTCTGTTTACCGTAAAAACAGTACGCTGAATAAGAAACTGATCTCCTCGCTTTTGGATTATCGGGCCAAAAACCTTAACGGTGCATTTGCTGCTTTTTTACTGCAGTACGACCAGGAAAATTCGCCGGAACTGACGCGTAAAGAAATAGGAAGTCTTTTGGGATATTCTCGGGAAAATATTACCAAAGTGGTGCGCTCCTTTATTGCCGAAGGTATTATTGAAGAAGACGAAAAACACATCCGAATTATGGATAAAAATCTTTTGGAAACCCTCCGTAAAAACGGATAATAACAATGTTGATCAAAAGAAAAAATTCGGATAACAACGACAATTCGTTGGAGGCGAATACGATATTAAAATTATGAAAACTTGTTAAAACTCACTTAAAACAAAGGCGGTGCGGCATATTTTTTCCATAACTTTACGAAATCTCAATGAGCGCTGTTCTTTAAAAGAGCTTGTATTAGCTGGACATTATGATATGGACATAACTATTTATAACCAATTATTTTCTTATGGAATGGATTATTAAAACGCTGCAATCTGCACCGGAACTGGCGATTTTTCTTACGCTTGCGGTAGGTTACTTTTTGGGGCAAATCAAAATTAAAGGATTCAGTCTGGGTGGTGTTACTGGCGTTTTGCTGGTCGGTGTACTGGTGGGTCAGTTAGGCATCAGCATTTCTCCAACTGTAAAATCTGCTTTTTTCCTCATTTTCCTTTTTGCGGTGGGCTACAGTGTGGGGCCTCAATTTGTGCAGAGTCTGCGAAAAGAAGGTCTTCCTCAAATTTTATTTTCGACTTTGGTGTGTTTGGCTTGTCTGTTGGTTTCCTGGGTAGCCGCACTTATTGCCGGTTTTGATATCGGGAATGCCGCAGGACTTCTTGCCGGTGGTAATACCATTTCTGCGGTAATTGGCGTGGCCTCCGACACGATTGGGCAGCTCAGTATCGCAGATGCACAAAAACAACAATTAATTAATCAGATTCCTGTGGCTTACGCAGTGACGTATATTTTCGGAACTGCCGGAACCGCTTGGTTTTTAGCTTCTATAGGTCCGAAATTATTGGGTAAAGATATTATTCAGCAAACCAAAGATTATGAAGCGTCTTTAGGTGGAAGCATTTCTGAAAGTGATGACAGTATGGAATATGCCTACGACGGCACTTCTTTTCGGGTAATTGAAGCGGATAGTACTTTCTTTCAGCAGCCACGCAAAGTTCAAGAAGTGGAAGACCTTTTATTGAAAATGGGATGGCCAGTGTATGTGGAACGCATCCGTTCTGCATCCGATAAAAGCATCGCCACAGATGTTACGGCTGATTTGCTGGTACATCAGGGTGATCGTCTCGTGCTGAACGGCCCTATTGATACTTTGTTGAACGATGAAAACGCCATCGGGAAAGAAGTGGCAGATTTAGAACTGCTCGATTTTCAGGTGGAAAAACTAAAAGTGATTGTTGCCAATAAACAAGCCGTTGGGCAAAATTTGGGTCAGCTCAAATCTAATAAAGAAAGACATGGGGTAATTATTCGTAAAATCCACCGTGGAAAAGTGACCCTTCCGCTGCTTAAAAACGTACAATTACAGCGCGGCGATGTTCTTGAAATAGAAGGTCGTAAAACCGATGTTGATAAATTTGCAAGCTACCTCGGTTATCCCGAAAGACCAACCAACGCCACCGATCTTATTTATGTGGGATTGGGAATTTTCCTTGGAGGTTTGTTGGGTACATTAACTTTTCGTGCAGGCAATATTCCGCTCAGTCTTAGTGCTAGTGGCGGCGTATTAATTATGGGAATTATTTTTGGATGGGCAAGATCTTTGCGCCCGACTTTCGGAGCCATTCCGGAACCTGCCGTTTGGCTGATGAATAATCTTGGATTAAACATATTTATCGCCATTGTGGGCATCAACGCAGGACCTGATTTCATTACCGGAATTAAAACCGCCGGAGTCAGTCTTTTCATTGCCGGGATATTTGTCAGTCTCGTACCCATGTTAATCGGCATTTTGCTGGGTCGTTATGTTTTTCGCTTTCCTCCAGCCATTACCCTTGGTGCCTGTGCAGGTGCCAGAACAACCACCGCTGCATTGGGCGCTTTAGAAGATTCCTTAAAAAGTAAAGTTCCCGCATTATCCTACACCACCACTTATGCGATTGGCAATACACTGCTGATTATTTGGGGTGTTGTGATTGTTTTATTGATGAGTTAAATTAAATAAATAGTATTATGGATATTTCAAAATTAAAAACTTCGCGCCACAGAGAACAAGAACTGGAGCAATTGAGTCCTTTTGAATTGAAAGATAGCCTGATTAAATTAGCATCAGACCAACACCAAAAATCGGTTCGCACCATGCTGAATGCAGGGCGTGGAAATCCCAACTGGATTGCGACGACGCCTCGTGAAGCTTTCTTTGCATTGGGTCAGTTTGGCCTTGCAGAATGCCGCCGTGCCATAGACCTTCCGGAAGGCATGGCAGGAATTCCTAAATTGGACGGAATTTCTCAGCGTTTTGAAGATTTCCTTCAAAAACATCAAGGGGAGCCCGGCATCGATCTTTTGCAGAAAACCTACCGTTACGGCATTGAAAAACACAACTACAATCCCGATGAATGGGCGCATGAACTTGCAGAAGGTATCATCGGAGATCAATATCCGGATCCTGTACGGATGCTAAAACATACAGAACCTATTGTACACGATTATCTCGTGCAGGAAATGTGTGGAGGGAATCCCAAAATGCACGGTCAGTTCGATATTTTTGCAGTAGAAGGCGGCACCGCTGCCATGTGCTATATCTTCGATTCGCTTGTGGAGAATTTCCTTTTGAAAAAAGGAGATCATATTGCCCTTGGTGTACCTGTTTTTACGCCGTATCTCGAAATTCCTGAATTGGAAAGATATCAGTTTAAGGTAACATTTGTTCACGGTTCTGCTAAAGATGAAAACGGAAATTCCACTTTTCAGTATCCGGATGAGGAACTGGATAAATTAGGAGATAAGTCCATTAAAGCATTTTTTGTAGTCAACCCAAGTAATCCGACTTCGGTAGAAATTTCACCAAAAAGTACTCAGTATCTTATAAAAGTGGTAAAAAACCTCAATCCGAATCTGATGATTCTTACCGACGATGTGTATGGCACATTTGTTCCAGGTTTCACCTCATTGCTGAACGAACTTCCGGAAAATACCATCTGCGTTTATTCTTTCTCCAAGTATTTCGGAGCCACAGGTTGGCGTCTCGGAGCCATCGCCCTTCATAAAAACAATGTGTACGATAAAATGCTTTCTGCCATTCCGGAAAAAGAAAAAGAACGGTTGGCAAAATTGTATTCCAGTCTTACCTTGCATCCGGAAAAACTGAAATTTATAGACCGAATGGTGGCCGACAGCCGACAGGTAGCCCTGAACCACACGGCCGGATTGTCGCTTCCGCAGCAAATACAAATGATGCTTTTTGCTTCTTTCGCATTAACCGATACCGATAATAAGTATAAGAAAGTTTGCAACGAGCTTATCAACCGCCGGTATAATCTTTTGTGGGAAGGCATGAAAATACCAGTTTTGCCCGATCCGGAAAGGGCGGCTTATTACTGCGAAATTGACATTCAGGAATGGGCGCTGAAACATTATGACAAAGATTTTGTCGATTTTCTTACCAAGAATTTTGAGCCGGTGGATGTTGTTTTCCGATTGGCCGAAAAATCATCAGTTGTCTTACTGAACGGTGGCGGATTTGCGGGTCCGGAGTGGTCGGTTCGGGTTTCTCTTGCCAATTTGGACGATGAAGATTATAAAATCATTGGTGAAAAACTCTCCGAAACCATGGAAGAGTACCTCGATGCCTGGAAAAATTCAAAGTAATTATATCAACATTTATTCATGCTATTATGAGCACAAAAAAATTAAACTTGATGATCAGTTTTATGCTGATTATTTTCTCGCTACCCGCATTCGGACAGCAAAAACCAAATATTTATGTATTGGCCACCGGTGGAACTATTGCCGGACAAGGCAGCACTGCCGTAACATCCAGTTACAAATCCGGAGCAATTACCGTAGATCAGTTGCTGAGCGCAGTTCCTTCTATAAAGGATATTGCTAATATTAAAGGTGAACAAGTTGCCAATATTGGAAGTCAGGATATGAACGATGGCGTTTGGCTGAAACTCTCCAAAAGAGTCAATGAATTGCTAAAACAGAAAGATGTAGACGGCATCGTTATTACCCACGGAACCGATACCATGGAAGAAACCGCTTATTTCCTCAATTTAACCGTGAAAAGCGATAAACCTGTAGTTTTGGTAGGTTCCATGAGGCCTTCTACAGCCATTAGTGCGGATGGACCGCGAAATATCTTCAACGGTGTGGCTTGTGCAGTGGATAAATCTTCTTTTGGAAAAGGCGTAATGGTGGTGATGGACGACAGAATTGTAGGAGCCGACGATGTTTCTAAAACCAATACGATTGCGGTAAGCACTTTTCACAATCCGAATTTCGGAGATATGGGAGTAATGTACAACGGAAAACCCATCTACCACCGGGAATCACTCAAAAAGCATACCTCACATTCCGAGTTTGATATTACCAATTTAGACAAACTTCCACGGGTAGAGATTATCCTTAGTTATTCTAATGCAACTTCACTTTTTGTAGATGCCGCTATGAATGCCGGTGCAAAAGGAATTGTAGTGGCAGGCGTTGGAAACGGTAACCTTACGACAGAAATGCAGTATGCCTTAGCCAATGCAGTGAAGAAAGGAACTGCCGTAGTTCGTTCTTCCAGAATTCCTGAAGGGCCTACCTCACAATGGGATGAGATCGATGACGACAAAAATGGATTCTCTGCATCTTGGTATATTAACCCGTACCGTGCCAGAGTTTTGCTGATGCTCGCACTCACGAAAACCAATAACTACAAAGACATCCAAAGGATGTTTTCAGAATACTAATCTGGTAAAAAGTATTTCCAACGAAAGTTGTTACCTTTGTCATGATATTAAAACGTTCCTTTTTTTTGGAGGAACGTTTTTCATTTCTGAACTTTTAAAATAAAATTTAATGCAAATTGATATTCGAAAACTGAGTCTTGATGATTACGATGAACTTTCCACTTCCATGCAGGAGGCCTATCCCGGAATCGAAGACAATACTTGGGCGAAAAGAAACATTCAAAAACTAACCTCAATTTTTCCGGAAGGACAGTTGTGCATCACCGTAGATGGAAAACTGGCGGCAGCAGCGCTATCGATTATTGTTCAGTATGAACTTTTTGGGGATAATCATACCTACGAGGAAATTACCGATAATGAAAATTTCAACACCCACTCTCCCAAAGGAAATGTGCTGTACGGAATCGAAATTTTCGTTAATCCCGAATTTCGTTCATTGCGTTTAGGCCGGCGTTTGTATGATGCCCGGAAAGAACTGTGCGAAATTAAAAACCTAAAATCAATTATCATTGGCGGCAGAATTCCAAATTATCATTTGCACAGCAACGAATTATCGCCCAGACAGTATATTCAGAAAGTTCGAAAAAAAGAAATCTACGATCCTGTTTTAACGTTTCAGTTATCGAACAACTTTTCACCCATCAGAATCATCAAAAATTATTTGGTGGGCGATGTGGAATCTGAAGAATACGCCGTTTTGCTGCAATGGAATAACATTTATTACAACCAGCACAACAACACCATGCAGGATTCGGTAATCCGTTTGGGGTTGGTACAGTGGCAAATGCGCCAGTTTAAAGACATCGATGCATTTTTTCAGCAAGTAGAATTTTTTGTGGATGCGGTGAGCGGTTATGAATCGGATTTTTGTTTGTTTCCGGAATTATTCAATACGCCTCTTTTAGCTGAATACAACAATCTGCACGAAAGAGAAGCCATGGTAAAACTTTCCGAGAAAACCGAAGAAATCGTGAACAGGATTGCCGAATTTGCCGTTAGCTACAACGTTAATATCATTGCGGGAAGCATGCCGATTTTCGAAAACGGAAATCTTTACAACATCAGTTACTTGCTGCACCGCGACGGAAAAAGAGACGAATACCGAAAAATGCACATCACACCCAATGAAAAGAAACATTACGGAATGATGGGCGGAAACGAAATAAAAGTAATTGATACCGATTGTGGAAAAATAGGAATTGTCATTTGCTACGATGTGGAATTTCCGGAACTTCCGAGAATTTTGGCCGATCAGGGAATGAAAATTCTTTTCGTTCCTTATCTTACCGACACCCAAAATGCCTATACCCGAGTACGCACTTGTGCTGCTGCAAGAGCGATAGAAAACGAATGCTATGTCGCCATCGCGGGCTGCGTAGGAAACCTTCCGGGCGTAAATAATATGGACATCCAATTTGGTCAGGCAGCGGTTTTTACGCCTTCCGATTTTGCTTTTCCTTCCAATGGAGTAAAAGATGAAGCCACGCCCAATACTGAGATGACGCTGATTGTTGATGTAGATTTAAACCATCTAACAGAGCTTCACTACAAAGGTTCGGTACAGATTATGAAAGACCGCAGAAACGATATTTACGAAACTAAACTGAAAGAAAATGATCAGAAATAAATACTGAATCGCTGCTTAAATCAGTTTTATTACTAATTTTATCCTGCTTTTCGAAAGAGAAGCAGTTTCTTTTTAAAACGAAAAAATATGAATCCCCAAATCTCTTATGTTCATGGAGCGTCTGATATTCCCTTATTGGGCGAAACCATTGGCGAAAACCTCAGAAAAACCGTTGAAAAATTTCCCAATCACGATGCACTGATTTGCGCGCATCAAGAGTACAAAGCGACTTATCAGGAGTTTTACGATCAGGTAACGCAAGTTTCGAAAGCGCTGATTGCCTTAGGAGCGAAATCGGGAGACCGTGTAGGAATCTGGTCGCCCAATTGTTACCAGTGGGTGCTGCTGCAATATGCCACCGCGAGAACCGGTGTGATTATGGTGAACATTAATCCGGCATACCGAACCAGCGAACTCATTTTTGTGCTGAACCAGTCGGAGATTTCTTATCTGTTTTCTGCCCTTCAGTTTAAAACCAGCAACTACCAGAAAATGGTCGAAGATGCGCGGGAATTTACCACTTCGCTAAAAGAAGAAATCTTTTGGGATAAAAGCTGGGAAAATTTTTTAGAAAAAGGAAAAAGCATTTCTGATGAAACCTTAGCCGAGCGCGAGCAAAAAGTGCAGTTCGATGATCCGGTGAACATTCAGTACACCTCGGGCACAACGGGTTTTCCAAAAGGTGTCACGCTTTCGCATCATAATATTCTCAACAATGGTTATTTCATTGGGATTCGTCTGCATTATTCCGAAAAGGATCGCGTCTGCATTCCGGTTCCGTTTTTCCATTGCTTTGGCATGGTAATCGGAAATCTAGCATGTACTTCTCACGGGGCAACCATGGTGATTCCGAATGACAGTTTCGATCCCATTAAAACATTAGAAACGGTAGAAAAAGAAAAATGCACGTCGCTCTACGGTGTTCCTACGATGTTTATCGCCATGCTCCACGAAATGCAAAAAAGAGAATTTGAGGTATCGAGTTTACGAACCGGAGTGATGGCAGGATCGGTTTGCCCGCCCGAAGTCATGAAAAAAGTGGAGGAAAAAATGAACATGAAAGAAATAACCATCTGCTACGGAATGACGGAAACTTCGCCGGTTTCCACCCAAACCAAAATCGGTACTCCTTTCGAAAAGCAGATTCATTCTGTAGGAACCATTCACAATCATCTGGAAATAAAAATCATCAATCCCGAAACTGGCGCCATTGTCAACCGCGGTGAAAATGGTGAGTTATGCACCAGAGGATATTCTGTAATGCTGAAATACTGGAACAATCCGGAGGGCACCAAACAAGTTCTCGATGAACAAAGATGGATGCATACCGGCGATTTGGCGCAAATGGATGATGAAGGATACATCAATATTTCGGGGCGAATAAAAGATTTGATCATTCGAGGTGGCGAGAATATTTCGCCAAAAGAAATTGAAGATTTTCTCTACACTTATCCAGGTGTTCAGGACGCGCAGATCATTGGGGTGCCCAGCGAAAAATACGGTGAAGAAGTGATGGCTTGGATTAAAGTTCGCGAAGGTGCTGAGGTAAAAGAAGACGAGTTGCTCAGCTTCTGCAAAGAAAAAATTGCCCATTATAAAGTACCCAAATACTGGAAGTTTGTGGAAGAATTTCCGATGACGATTTCCGGAAAAATCCGAAAAGTGGAAATGCGGGAAATTTCAATTAAGGAGTTGGGGTTGTAAAATATTGTTGAATGCTTCGCAAGAATCTTTGTGCTCTGCTTTTGATGAATTTACGTTAAAAATCAAACTTTCGAAAAACATAACCTTTACTACTCAAAACAGCGTTGATGTGTTGCAATCCGTTGCTCAGGATAATTTCTGGTGCTTTGATAATGGAATTGTACCGTGCAATTTGCTCAAAGGTTTTTTCGGTGAGTTTAATGTGGGGAGCTTTGCATTCGACCAGGATTTTGGGTTGTGTTTTTTCGGTCACCAACAGGTCGATTCTTTTGGTGGTACCGTTCAATATTAATTTTTGTTCGGTGATAAGCGCCGATAAATTCTTTCCTTTTTTTACGTGAAAATAGTGGATCCAATGCTGCCGTACCCATTCTTCCGGAGTGAGCAGCAGCCACGTTTTGCGCACCACATCATAAATAAAAAACTTATCTTTGTCTGTCTTGATTTTAAGTTCAAAAACATCATCAAAGTTCAGTTTCGGAAGTTGCATTTATGAAAGAATTAGATTTAATCCTCAAAAATATTAAAAATAAAACGTTAGAGCCGATTTATTTTTTCCATGGCGAAGAACCGTTCTTTATGGATGTTGCTGTGAAATCATTTGAAAACGACGTATTAGAAGAGGATGAGAAGGCATTCAACCAAACCGTGGTGTATGGTAAAGATACCACATACAGTGAGGTTTTGTCATTGGCTAGACAATTCCCGATGATGGGTGATAAGCAAGTGATCATCCTGAAAGAAGCTCAGGAAATTAAACTCACCGAAAAAGAAGCCGAAGCATTGAAAGTGTATGTAGAAAACCCCGTAGATTCTACACTTTTGGTCATTGCGCACAAACATAAAAAGGTTGATGCCCGAAAAAGCTTTGCCAAAACCCTCGCCAAGAACAAAATGCTTTTCGAAAGTCCCAAGATGAAAGATTACGAAGTTCCGAAATGGATAGAAGGTGAACTGAAAAATCTGGAGCTCAAATCCAAGCCCAATATTCCTCTTTTGCTTGCGGAGTACTTGGGAACCGACCTTTCGCGAATTGCCAACGAACTGGCCAAGTTGAAAATGATCCTGAAAGACACAGGAATTTTAGACGAAAAAATCATCGAAACCCATATAGGCATCAGCAAAGATTTCAATGTGTTCGAACTCATTAAGGCATTGGGAAAAAAAGATCAATCTGCGGCGTTGCGCATTGCCCATTTCATTGGCAAAAACCCGAAGCAAAACCCGTTTGTACTGATGATTGGCAACTTATATTCTTTTTTCTCAAACCTGATTATTTACCATACGATGGTGGGCCAAAGTCCACAAAGCATCGCTTCAGTATTGGGCGTAAATCCTTATTTTATCAAGGATTTTGCGGAGGCGTCTAAATTTTATGGACTCAAACATTGCACCAGAATTATTTCGGTGCTTCGAGAAATCGACCTCAAAAGTAAGGGTTTGGGCGCCATCAATATGGACGACGAAGAGTTGCTTATAGAAATGACTTACAAGATTCTCAATGTCGATCAGCTCAAAGTAAAAACGTAAAATTTGGAATGATGTTGATCAAATTTTTTATTGATGGCGACAATTTCCGCCCTCCGTTCCCGCTTTTTTATTCCGCTTCGCTGCATAAAAAGAGCTCCACTCAGGTCGGGTCGCAGTCTTGTTTTCAAAAGTACCATTTGAAAACATTGACAAAATGCATCATCCATCATTTTGAAACTGAAATAAATTAACGAAATTTGTAACAACTAACAAAACTCCTATTATCATTCAACAATGGAACAAAATATTTTAGACTGTGTGATTGTCGGTTCCGGTCCATCCGGGTTTACAGCTGCCATTTATGCTGCACGCGCCGATTTGAAACCAGAACTCTATACCGGCCTCGAACCGGGCGGGCAACTCACCACCACCACCGAAGTCGATAATTTTCCCGGTTATCCGGACGGTGTTACAGGTCCCCAAATGATGTTGGATTTGCAGAAGCAAGCCGAACGATTCGATACAAAAGTGCACTACGAACTCATCACCAAAGTAGAGTTTTCTAAAGAGAGTGGTGGTGTGCATCGGTTATGGGCGGGGAATAAAGAGATTTTAGCCAAAACGGTCATTATTTCTACGGGAGCTACTGCAAAATACCTTGGTTTAGACGATGAAAAAAAATATGCAGGAGGCGGCGTTTCCGCATGTGCTACCTGCGACGGGTTTTTCTACAAAGGAAAGGAAGTAGTGGTAGTAGGAGCGGGCGATACTGCTGCCGAGGAAGCGACTTATCTGGCGAAACTATGCAGCAAGGTCACGATCCTGGTAAGAAAAGATTTTTTCCGGGCCTCGAAAGCAATGGTGCATCGTGTGAACAACACAGAAAATATTGAAGTTAAGTTTAACCACGAACTCATCGCCATCGAGGGAGAGAATAGTTTGGTAGAAAGAGCGGTGACCATAAACAACCAAACGCAGGAAGTTTCTACAATAGATGTACACGGCATTTTTATCGCGATAGGTCACAAACCCAATACTGAGGTTTTCTCTGGTCAAGTCGATTTGGATGAAAATGGGTATATCAAAACGGTTCCTGGCAGCAGCAAAACTAACTTGCCAGGTGTATTTGCGGCAGGAGATGTACAAGATCACATTTATCGACAAGCGATTACGGCAGCTGGAAGTGGTTGTATGGCGGCAATGGATGCTGAAAAATATTTAGCAGAATTGGAGTAAAACCGAATTTGAATCCTTACGAAATCACTATTTTACATATTCGTTGGTGGAGGTTTGGGAAGCGTTGCTCGTTTTCTGGTCTCCAGCTATACCCAAAAATTATGGAATCTTCATGCGTTTCCACTGGGTACATTGGTTGTTAATATTACGGGGTGCTTTGTGATGGGTATGCTTTCAGCATATTTCTTGAAGATGGATGGTTCTTTAAAATTTTTGTTGATTACAGGATTTTGTGGCGGATATACCACATTTTCAACATTTTCGGCGGAGAATTTTTCGCTTTGGCAAAATGGGAACTATGGTATTTTGATATTTTACATCCTATTGAGTGTTTTGTTGGGTGTGCTCGCTGTTTTCCTTGGATTTCAGGCCATTAACCGATAAATGAGTTGCAGAAGTAATTTTGTTAAAATAATTTTAAAAAATATTTGCTCAAATTAGAAAAGGAGCTTATATTTGCACCACTGAAAATGAGAAATCATTTTTCTGGAGGAATGGCAGAGTGGTCGATTGCGGCAGTCTTGAAAACTGTTGACTGTAACAGGTCCCGGGGTTCGAATCCCTGTTCCTCCGCCGAAAACCTGAGCGAAATGTTCAGGTTTTTTTTATGGCAAAAATTTCTTTAAATTGTTGGCTGCTTCTAAAACTGTTTCTTCTTTTTTAGCAAAGCAAAACCGTACAGTCTGCGTATTGACGTTGTTTTTGTAAAACGCGGAAATAGGAATTGATGCTACTTTTGCATGTTCCGTAAGCCAACCGGCAAAAGCTTTGTCTGGAAGAGCGGAGATGTTTTCGTAGCCCAAAATCTGAAAGTATCCGGCCTCTGCTTTTTCCTTTAAAGTGAAGGGAAGTTCACGAAAGGCATCCACAAAGAAATCTCTTTTTTGCTGCATTTGTAGGCGGTTTGCTTCCACATCAAAGATTTCCAAATAATTGGCCAGTGCAAATTGAGCTGGCGCATTGACACTGAAAGACAAATATTGATGAATCTTGCGAAATGCAATGGTAAGTTCCTCCGAAGCCAATACATAACCCACTTTCCAGCCCGTGACGTGAAACATTTTACCAAAAGAGAAAATGCTGAAAGTGCTGTTTTTCAATTGGGGATGCTGAAATGCGCTGTAGAATTCCGATTCGTCGTAGGTAAGAACATCGTAAACCTCATCCGATATGATATAAATTGGGGAATTGTGAAGTAGTTCTGCCAAATCGTCAAAATCTTTCTTTCGCCAGATCTTCCCAGACGGATTGTGCGGCGAATTGATGATGATTGCTTTAGTTTTATGAGTAATGGCATTGGACAATGCTGTAAAATCGATCTCAAAATTATCATTAAGGGGTACAAACACAGGTGTTCCACCGTTGATTTCAATGGCGGGAACGTATGAATCATAGGTCGGCTCCAGCACGATCACCTCATCACCAAAGCTTAAAACAGCGGCAAGAGCGGTATAAATTCCGTAGCTTGCGCCCGGGGTGACGGTGATGTTTTCTACAGCAAGAGTAATTGGATTTTTTCTTGCAGCGTTAAAGGTAATCAGATTGTCGATGAGCACAGGGTTTCCTGCCATCGGAGCATATTGATTGAAATTTTTTGCCGTGGCCTCTGCCAAAAGTTTTTTCAGCTTTTCATCGATTTCATAATCCGGGAATCCTTGAGAAAGGTTGACCGCTTCATTTCTTTGTGCCAAAGCTGACATCTCCGCAAAAATCGTGAGATCAGCACCCGAATGTTTTCCTTTTATCATATTCAAAAGTAGCGAAAAACTTAAGAATAATATATTTTAAAAGGAGATCTCTTTTCTCTTTTAAAGGGATTTATTCAGAATAAATCTTCAGCAGCTCCATTTGTTGTTGTAAATTGTAGTTGCTGTTGATCAAATTGTTGCTCGCCTGAAGCCAGTTGTTTCGCACCACAAAAAAGCTGTATGCATCGATCAAGCCTTCTTTGTATTTTTCTTCGGAACGCTCAAAGGAAAGCTTTTGGTTTTCAAAATTATCCTCAAGAAGCTGATTCTTTTCTAAAGCATTCTGATACTGTTCTGCGATGATATTGAGGTTTTTATAGAGTTCGGTTAGTTTTTTCTGGTTTTCAAAATGGGTGTTGAGTTTGTTGAGTTTCGAAATTTCAATATTGTTTTTCACCTGAAATTGCTGAAAAACAGGAATGTTCAGTCCAAAATACAACTGCTGATTTTTATTCTGACTGAACTGGTCTGAAAATGAAATATTTCCTGATGCATTCAGGGTTTTGCTGTAGAAAGTGGACCATTGATAAGTTCCCGAAATGGTGGGCAGAACATCGGATTTTGCGACTTTAATCCGTTGATCAGCAATCTCCATGTTTTTTTGAGTTTCTAAATAAATGGGATTTTTCTGAACTAGTTGATCGATAAAATTTTCTTTGGTGAGAAAGGGAAGTGGTTTTGATACATGATCTATCATTACAAAATCCACCGTGTCTTTATTGATATTCAGTGCGGCAAGAAGATTCAGTTTGGCCACGTTCATTTCATTTTTTGCCGAAATCCATTGCTCCTGAATGGTGCCGAAATTGGCTTTAATGTCGTACACATCGCTTTTGGCTCGGCTGCCGATTTCCACTTCTTTTTCTGTACGGGCAATTTGCTCTTTCATTCCGGAAATTTGCGGTTCCAGTACCTCAAACCACGATTTTGATTTCATGTACTGAAAAAATAAATTAACCAAACCCAATTTGATGTCGTTCTGCATGCTTTTCAACCGGTACTCCGAACTTTCCTTATTCATTTTGGAAAGGGAAATCGTCATGAAATTTTTCCAGTTCAGCAGATCCAAACTGGCGTTGGCATAAAACTGATCGTACTGCACATTCAGCGCTTCCCGGGAATTGGTGCTGGGATTAATGGTGGAGCCAAAGCTGTAGGTATGGCCGATTCCAGTGTTGGCAGAAGGGAGCAGTTTTCCTTTGGCCATATTGATTTCCCTTTGATTCTTTGAAACGGCGATGATGCTCTGCTGAATATCCGGACTGTTTTTTTGAGCATAATCCAGACATTGCTGCAACGTCCAGCTTTGTTGTGCAGAACACCACTGCACGAAGAATAGGAATATGAAAATGGGTTTATGCATGTTGTTTTTATTTAAATCTCTGAAGGGTTGTGATTTAATAGGAGTTCATTCTACTTTTTGGTGAATCGTCCCTTTATTTTTTTGATTTAATAGGATTGCATCCTATTCTTTGGTGAACTGTTCCTTTATTTTTAATAGGATTGCATCCTATTCTTTGATAAGACGTCCCTTTGGGACTTTAATCTGTTTTTATTAATTAATAGGATTTCTTCCTATCTTTTGGTAAGCCGTCCCTTCGGGACTTTTTATTCGTATTTAAGGTATTTGACGAGATTAATTTTAGTGGCTCGATACGCTTTAATACTGACCACGGCAAACGTAAGAAGCAATAATAGAACAAAACTCAGCGCGTATGGGAACCAGGGCATTTCGATACGGTAAGCAAAATCTTTCAGCCATTCGTTCATAAAATAATAACTGATCGGAATACTGATGAAAACAGCAATAGCCGCAATAATGAGAAACTTTTTTGTGAGATCCCAAATGATGGTTTTTTCATCCGCGCCCAACGTTTTTTTAATAGCCACATCTTTCAGTTTTTGTTCAATTAACAAGGAAGAAAGGGCGAATAAACCGAGCAATGCCACAATTAGCACAACAAAATTCAAGATGGTGAAAAGCATTTGCTGTTTCTGAAATTTTTCGAAAGTTCTGGCAAATTTTTTATCAATAAAACTGTATTCAAAAGGATATCCCGGTTCCGCTTTGGTTATCCAGAAATCTTTTATGCGCTCCAAAGTTCCGTTAATATCATTTCCTGACAGTTTGATCTGCAGATTCTGAACATTATTTTTCACCCAGTTTCGGTCGTAATTAAACATGAGCAGCGGTTCTACAGGTTTATCCACACCGGTAATGTAAAAATCCTGAACAACGCCGAGAATTTTGTTCTTTTCTGCTTTTTCGCCCCAACCCGGCAAAACTTCTCGGCCAAGAGCTTGTTCTTTGCTCCAACCCATTTTTTTGATGAATGCTTCGTTAGCAATGACGCCGGAAATCGTGTCGGAAGCATAGCGAAGATCCAGATCTCTTCCGGAAACCAGTTTGATATTGTAGAATTTTAAATAATTGTAATCAATACCGCCGGTTCCGACTGAGTTGATGATTTTCGTGGTATCGGCCGCATTTTTTACACTGGTGGAATTCCTCAAGCCTTCTCCAATTTGGAAGACGGAACTCGTCAGATCTTTTACGCCGGATATTTTTGAAATTTCATTTTTCAGTCGCACATACTTCTTGAAATTGTAATCGTTTTCCCACCTTGTTTGTTTGAAATTAATCTGAATCACCTGATCTCCTTTAAACCCTAAATCTTTGTTCATCATGTGTTTAACCTGAGAATGGATGATGAGGGAGCAAATAATGAAAAATGAAGAAATCACCATTTGAAGCGTGAGAACAGAATTTCTTAACCAAATTCCATTTTTACTTCGGGAAAAGTTGCCTTTCAGCGTGTTGATCGGTTTGAAGTTCGACAGATACAAAGCCGGAATAATTCCGGAAAGAAACGCAAAAACCAATAAGAAGAGGCCGGAATAGACAAAAATCATAGGGTCATTCAGCTTTATTTGCTTTCCTAAAAATTTGTTGTACGCGGGTAGCAATAATTCTACGAATGAAAAGGCCAGTAAAAACGAAATAAAACAGATGATGAGATTTTCGAGCAAAAATTGCATGATCAGCTTAGATTTTGAACTTCCGATCGCTTTTCGAACGCCTACTTCTTTTGCGCGTTGCGCTGCCTGAGCGGTTTTCAGATTGATCAGATTGATCCCCGATAAAATGAGAATCAGTACCGATAAACCGAGCAAAATCATGATGGATTTTTTGTCGGCTTTTTCCACGCCTTCACTTTTTGCATCCAGCTTCATCTTGGTAATGGGCGTAAGAAAAACTTCAGATTTATTATTTTCATCAATCTTTTCTCCCCATTTTTTCATGGCAATTTTTGTTTCTCCCCACACTTGGTCGGATAGTTTCTTCTCCAAAAGTTTTATATCCGTACCCGGTTTCAGTTTGAAGTAACCCACATAGCTGTAATTGGTCCAGTTTTTATCAAACTCGTTTTCGTGCAGTAAATTGGGATGTTTCAGCAAAAATCCTGGCTTGAAAACGGAATTGCTTTCAGGAAGTTTGTAAACCGCAGTAATGACAAACATTTCATTGTTTTTTCCATCAATTTTCACCGTTTTTCCGATGCAGTTTTTGTATTCATCACCGAAAAGGGTTTTGGCTGTTTCTTCGGAAAGTGCGATTTTGGTTCCGTCGTTCAGCGCATTTTTGAAACTTCCCGCTACTTTTTCATAAGGAAAAAATTCAAAAAACGATTCCGTAACCATTGCACTTGGAACATACGCGGAGTTATTTCCCGCGGTCAGTCGATCTCTTCCCCACGAGTTGAAAATGGTAAAATCTTGAATCTCGATGAATTTTTCTTTAGAAACTGCGAGTTCTGGATAACTGGAACTGGCGAGGTATCCAAAGTAGCTGCTTTTGTTTTCAACAAGATAGATGTTTTCTTTATCGGGAATCCATTGTTCATACGATTTCTCGTCTTGCCAGTTGATGAAAACCAACAGAAAAATACACAATCCGACGCTGATTCCCAACACATTAATTAAAGTGGAAAGCCCGTTTTTTTTATAGTTGATGAAAGCGATTTTAAGCCAGTTTTTAATCATAACTTTTAAAAATTGTAAATTATTAATGGTTGTTTTTTATTGCGTAATAAATGGGTAATAAACCCTTAATAATTATTATTCGTATTTCAAATATTTCACAAGATTCACTTTTGTTGCCTGATAGGCCTTTACGCTTACCACCGCAGAAGTGAGCAGGAGCAGCAATACAAAACTCAGCGCGTAGGGCAACCAAGGCATTTCTATTCGATAGGCGAAGTCTTTCAGCCATTCGTTCATGAAAAAGTAACTGATGGGAATACTGATCAGCACCGCAATTGCCGTAATGAACAGGAATTGTTTCGTAAGATCCCAAACGATGGTTTTTTCGTTGGCGCCCAAGCTTTTTTTAATGGCGACTGTTTTCAGTTTCTGTTCGATGAGTAACGATGACAAAGCGAATAATCCCAATAAAGCAACCATAAGAACCATGGCATTCAGGATGCTGAAAAGGGTTTGTTGTTTCTTGTATTTATCGAAAGTCTTGGCGAATTTTTTATCAATAAACTGCGATTGGAAAGCATATCCTGGTTCTGCTTTCTTTTCCCAAAATTCTTTTATTCTTTCCAAAGTTTCCGCCACATCATTTTGATTTAACTTTACCTGAATATTGTTGATTTGATCCCGGTTCCAGTTGATCCCGTAAAAGAAAAACAGATTGGCATCCACTTCATCTGCCACACTTTGCTGATTGTAGTCTTTAGTAACACCTATAATAGTATAGGGTTTATCATCAAATCCTGGTTGTACCTTTTTATTTAAAGCTTGTGCAGGAGTCCATCCCATTTTTCGGATAAATGCTTCATTCACAATAGCATTGCTGATGGTATCCGAAGAAAGTTTAGGATTAAAATCGCGGCCTGCCAAAATTTTAATATGGTAAAACTTGAAGAAATTGAGATCAATAGAACCATGATTGGCCATGATGCTTTTCTTTTCTTTTTCATCATCCACATTAGAAGATCCTGTACTTCCATTTCCGATGACTTGTTTACTGTACGTAATGTCTTCAACACCTTTAATTTTTGAAATTTCGCGTTTCATCAGTTCATAAAACTGATACGGTTTTTCTTTATTCTCGTTAAAAGGAATTACAATAGATTGATCTCCACTAAATCCTAAATCTTTACTCATCATATATTTTACCTGTGAATGAATGATAAGTCCTGCGGTAATAAAAAATGCAGAAATAATGAGTTGGAGGGTAAGAATTCCGTTGCGAAGCCAAATGCCATGGCTGCTTCGAGAGAAATTCCCTTTTAATGTATTAATCGGCTTAAAGTTGGAAAGATACAGCGCCGGAATAATTCCCGATATTAAAGTCACCAGCAACATCATCACCAGCGAATACTGATAAATGTGAAAATCACCCATTGTAAGCTCTTTCCCGAGGAATTTATTGTAAGAAGGAAGCAGCAGCTCTGTTAAAATCAATGATAGAATATATGCCAGGAAGCACATGATAAAAGTCTCCACCAAAAATTGTAAAACAAGAGCAGATTTGCTGGCGCCAATCGCTTTTCTCACTCCAATTTCTTTGGCTCTTTGGGAAGCTTGAGCGGTTTTTAAATTGATAAAATTAATGGCCGAAAGAATGACAATCAGAATGGACAGAGCCATTAAAATGTAAATCGTCTTTTTATCGGTCTTATCCAAACCGGAACCTTTAGCATCGAATTTCATTTTATCCATTCGAGTTAGCGCGATTTCGGTTCCGCCACCGCCCCCTTCTTTCAAATATTGTTGTGGGGTAATTCCTTTTTCTCTTGCCGGTTTTTCTACTCGATTATGATATAGAATTTTATGTATTTTTTGTTGAATCGATTCTACATCGGCATCTTTCGAAAATTTAAACATTCCTGTCCAGTTAAAATTCCCCCATTGATCTTCATTTGCTTTAAGGTACGGACTTAAAATCACCGCTTGAGGATCAATCACACTTTTGCCTTCCGGACGTTTGTAGATGGCTGAGACCGTATAATTTTTCCCATTGTAACTCACCATTTTTCCAATAGCCAACTGAAATTGGGAACCAAAAATTTCTTTTGCTTTATCTTCTGAAAATGCAATATTATCGGTATTTGAAAGCGTATTATCAAGATTTCCGGCAACACTTTTGTAATTAAAAAAACGGAAAAAATTGGGACTGGCATCAAACAATCTTGCAGGAATTATTTTATTTCCAGATTTCATATTGGCTTCGCCATACCAGGAATTGAAGAGCACATAGTCTTCAATTTCCTTAATTTGTTGTTTTGGAACCATCATTTGCGGATAGGTAGCACCACTCCAGTATCCCTCACTTTTTCCCATTGAATTTTCGACCAAATAAATCTGTTCTTTTTGTGGATTTTGGGATTCGTATGATTTCTCATCATTCCAGTGCATCAGGATGAGCATAAATCCAGTTAGTCCCACCGTTAATCCGAAAAGATTAATGAACGTGGAGAGTGCATTTTTTTTATAATTGATGAATGCTATTTTGAGCCAGTTTTTTAACATAGTAGTGGTTGTTTAGGGTGTGAAGAAATCCATTCATTAAAAAGTAGCTGCCGGAGCGGTACTGTTGTTGAGTTTACGGTCGATGTCGTTTTTCTTTCCTTTTACAAAATCATAGCTTACGCCGAGTACAAACATGGATTTGTTGTTCATAATTTGCGTATGCGAAGTATAATTGACCAAACTTTCGCTCAAACTTTTGGTTTTGTATTCCGAAGGCATTCCGATCCAGTAAAAGCCAGACATGAGCGTCCAATTGTTTAATTTATAACTTGCAAAAGCATGACTTTGATTTTCGTTGGTGTTCAAAAATGCTCCGCTTAACGTGTATTGCGGAATATTGAATTGATATTGAATATTGAAATTTTTATACTCGGAAGACAGCACAAAATAATTCCCGACATAATTATTTCTGATCACCGTTCCCGAATTGGTTTTTATACTTTCGGACGCCGGAGCCACCACCGCTTTGATTACAAAAACAGAACTGCCAAAAGGTTTCACCGAACCCGTTAACTGAATTCCGTATTGCTGAGCATTTGGTGCATTTTCAAACGTGCGGATATAGCCATACGTTTCGTCACGTTTGTAGTATTGGTTGATGACATTATCAGTGTACCAGTAAAAAGCATTGGCATTGAAATCGAAATATTTGTTGTTGAAAGAATACGTGAGGTTGTTTCCAAATTTCTTTTGGGATTGCAAATAGGGATTTCCTGAAGAAACAATATTGGGCACCACCTGCACAATGTTTGGACTTAATGCTGAACTGCTCGGACTGGTCGCGGTATAACTGCTGTTGAATCGGATACTTTGATTATTGGAAATCGTATATCCAAGGATGAGCTTGGGCGTTGGTGTCCACGAATTTTCTGTGGATTCCGCACTTTTGTTGTTGATGTTGGTAAGGCCCAAACCAATGCGGTACATCCATTTGTCTTTTTTGCCGGAGAATTCAGAATACAAATATTGCGTACGATAATTCACCGAATATTCCGAATGTCCGCTGAGATTATTCAACTCATTCGATACATTATTGTTCGAAATTCGATATCCGGCACTCAATTTTCCCATTTCAAATTGATGGCTGTATGCGGCTTCTCCTACGATGCTGTTTTGCTTGGCCTGCAATTTCATATCATTGTCGAAAACATTGGTGCCATCAGAAAGTTTCCATTCTTTATTCACCTCATACGAATGGGTGCGGTATGAAGAACCCACAAAATTGAAACTGATTTCATCTTTTTTAGTCAGGTTTCTAGAGTAGTACAAATCCAACTTTGGTGGTGCATAATCGTTTCCGTTGCTTACGCTGGTTCCATGATTATCGGACACATTGTTGACAGAATACAGATTTTGACCCGCCGAACGGTTGAAATACGTATAAATTTCCATATCGAATTTAGCTTGAAAAGCATACTTTTCAGGCAATTGATTCGTGTATCGTAGCGTGATGAATTGATCGGTGTATCCGAAATGATCTTTACGGTTTTCGATGGAATGATAACTATCAGAATTGATTAAATACGCATAGCTTTTCTCCACTTTACGGTTGTCGTAATCTCTGAGGTTGATGGAATATTCCAATCCAAAATCGTTTCTTCCTTTGGTGTAACCGGCATAGGCAGAACCGTTGACAAAGCCCGTAGTTAACGCAGAACTGATATCGGCGCCAAACACATACCCCACTTCTGGGTTTCGGGTGATGATGTTCACCATGGTGTCGGCTCGGGTTGCCCATCGTGTTGGCGGATTGTCGTAGTATTCCACTCGCACCACATTTTGCGGCTGTATGCTTCTGATTTGCAATTCTGTTGCTTCAATCCCGTTAATTAAAGTGATAATCGTACCTCCTTTCGTACTACTCACTTTGTTGGCAATAGGATCGTACTGCAACTCAGGCAAAGTTTTTAGCAGGTCGGATGCGTGTCGCGCTTTGTCCAAGGCTTGCTGATCAAAGGTATATACTGATCGATCTGCCATTTGCTTTTTACGCTGGGATTTGAGGATAATCTCCTGGATTTCCTTTGTTTTGGCTACAGAATCTACGACTGTTTTTTCCTGGGCTCCAGCCGCAAAATAAAGTGATGTGAGCGCAATCGCTACGATCTTCTTCATGTTTATTTTTGTTATCACTGCCTCGCTAATTGGGAAGCGGTTTGAGGTTATATTAATTTTGATAGGACTTCATCCTATCTATTGGTAAGTCGTCCCTTTGGGACTTCCTTACTCAAAATCTTTCGCATCTGCTTTCTGAAAAACATCCTTGCGCTGGGCTGCATGTTCTTCGCTAAAGATTTCGCCATCTTTCATATTCACAATTCTTGAGGCAAAACCGGCATCGTAGGAAGAGTGGGTTACCATGGCAATTGTGGATCCTTCTCGGTGGAGTTCTGCTAAAAGATTCATCACTTCATTACCATTAGAAGAGTCCAGGTTTCCGGTGGGTTCGTCGGCAAGAATAAGTTTGGGTTTGGTGACCAATGCTCGGGCAACCGCGGCTCTTTGTTGCTGCCCGCCAGAAAGTTGCTGTGGATAATGTTTCGCGCGGTGGCTGATGTTGATTTTTTCCAGAATTTCATCCACTCTTCTTTTTCTTTCGCTTGAGGAAATTCCATTGTAAATTAAAGGCAGTTCCACATTTTCAAAAACCGTCAGTTCATCAATCAAATTAAAGTTTTGAAAAATAAAGCCGATATTTTTTTTACGGAGAACAGATTTTGTTTTTTCGCCCGAGCCAACAATTTCGTTGTTCAGAAAAAGGTATGACCCTTTGGAAGCATCGTCCAATAATCCTAGGATGTTGAGCAGGGTAGATTTTCCGCAACCTGATGGTCCCATAATCGCGACAAATTCTCCTTCTTTGATGTGCAGGTCGACATTATTGAGTGCGGTGGTTTGCACTTCTTCGGTTTTGTATATTTTTGAGAGTTGTTTTGTGGTAATCATATCATTTTAATATTTAATGAGTTAGCATTAATGGTTAAGACTTTTCCGAGGGAAGAATTGTCAATTTTTATAGATTCGTATTGCAGTTTTTCGGCATTTACTTTTGCTGCGCTGGTGGCCTCAATATTCAGTATTTTGGTTTTTCCGGTAAGATTGACTTTTGCCGCTGAACTGGCTTCGACATCCAACTGCTGAACGTCCAATTCTGCCTCAAATTTTGAAGCGCTGCTGATGTCTGCTTTCAGATTTTGGGCTTTAATTTTTCCTTGCATCTGGCTTGCACTGCTGATGTAAAGCTCTAAATCGGTAAATGGGAAACCCTCATCTAGAAAGACTTTTGAAGCACTTTCAGCCGTAATTTTTTTTAAATCGTTGGTATAGATGGTAATTTCCGTGTTCACATTGGTCAGGCCTTTTGGGCTGTCATAGGAAATGGTAAGTTTTCCGTTTTTGTTTTTTACCGAAACGTATTTCAACGCGTTCGAATTGATAATAATTTTCTTTTCAGCGGAAGGTTTTATATAGACTTTAATGGCCGTTTCCACCTCAATTCCGGAGAAATCGCCTACGTTTAGGGTTTTGGTTTCCATAGGCTGATTGGAAAAATTTTCGGATGATGAGTTTTCCCATGTTGTTCCGTTTTTTCCTTTAGTTCCGTTGGTTTTAACTGTGATGCAACTTTGAAGTGACAAGGCAGCAACCATCATTATCAGTATTGTTTTTTTCATGTTTTATTTTTGATATAATTCAAGTTTTCTATTTTTCTATTTTTCTATTTTTCTTTTATTTCTAAAATCTCATAATTTTTGAATTCGCCGTAGTCCGAAACAATCACCCGGTCTCCCTTTTTTAATCCCGTAAGAACCTCGTAGTATAGAGGGTTTTCTCTTCCTAATGAGACAACCTGCTTCACCGCTTTATTACCTTTCACCACAAAAATCCATTTGCCATTCGTGTCTTTGTAAAAATTTCCTTTCGGAATCATCATGCTTTGGGTGTCGGCAGAGAGTTTCAGTTTCACGCCGAATGTCATCCCAATTTTCAAGTTCTCGGGTTTTAGATCATCCGCAAAGTTCAGTTCTACAGAGAATTGTCCGTCTTTCACTTCCGGCAATACTTTCGTAATAATTACATTGTAGGTTTTATCGTTGCTGTCGAGTGTTCCCTTAATTCCGGGTTGTAATTTGTTGATGTAGAATTCGTCCACTTTAGCGACCAATTTATAACCGTCCATTAAGTCGATTTTCCCAATGCTTTGCCCAGAAGTTAAACTTTGTCCGAGTGACAAACTAAATGAGGACAACCGTCCGGAAACCGGAGCCATAATTAGGAAATTATTTTTATTGCTGCGCAGCAGTTCCAAACTTTTTTGCATTTGTTGGATCGAGGAATTAATGGCTGCAATTTGTTGATTTCTGGATGAACTTTCCTGAACCAATCCCTGCTCGGTAATTTGTTTTCTTTTCTTTTGATAGTTGAGGTTTTGCGTAGCCAAATCGTACTCCGATTTTTTACCGATTTCTGCGTCATACAAACGTTTTTGCAGGTTGTACGTTTGCTGCGCGGTATTGTAATCATTCTGCGCCTGCAATTGCTCTTTATTTTGGTTGAATTCCTGATTTTTGAGCTCCAGCAATGAATTTCTCATTTGGCTGATCTGCTGCATAATTCCAGTTTCCTGATTTAAGAAATTGAATTCAGTATTCGGATTGTAGATTCTCGCCAAAGGCATTCCTTTCGCAACCATTTGTCCATCTTCTCCATAAATTTCTTTCACCATTCCGCCTTCCAAAACGTTGACCAATGAAGAGTTTAAAGACTGTGTTTGTGCCGTAATCATCAGCATGTCCTCAAATTTTCCCGAAATTACTTCCTCAATCTGGATGTCTTCTGCTTTTACATTAAACGTTTTTTTCTGCTGCAAAAAGTACATCAGAAAAGCACCTATTGCCAAAATTCCTAAAACGATGGGCAAAATGATTTTGAGTTTGGAATGTTTTTTTTCTACCTTCGTATCCATAATAGTAAACTGATTCACAGTATATTATGCGAGTTGCGTACCATAAAAAAAATGAGGGTGTAAATAGCTGCAAATGAGTGGTAAACCAAAAAGGGTACTCGAAGAAAGTGTTCGTTTTCGGACAATACATGTTCAAAAGTGAACATGTAAGAATAATAAAAAGTAAAAATGCGCAAAAAAGAAGCACGGATCCTGATTGTAGACGACGACGAAGATATTCTCTTTTCTGCCAGAGTTTGGCTGAAAAAATTCTTCACTGAAGTATTTACCCTGAGTTCGCCCAATAAAATCATTCCCACCATCCATGAAAGTGAAATCGATGTCATTTTGCTCGATATGAATTTCCGCCGGGGTTTTGAAGACGGAAAAGAAGGGCTTTACTGGCTCTCCGAAATTCAGGAAATCGATCCCAACATTCCTGTCATTTTGATGACGGCGTATGGTGAAGTGGAATTGGCGGTTAACGCTCTGAAAAAAGGCGCTACAGATTTCATTCTGAAACCCTGGAATAATGAAAAATTGTATGCGTCCGTTCATCTGGCGGTAGATATTTCGCGGAAAAATAAAAAACTGACCCGCTGGGAAAATTTACAGGAAAGCAACTCACCTTACGAATTAGAATCGAAGTCTCCGAAAATGATTGAGGTGATGAGTACGCTGAAAAAAGTGGCGCAAACCGATGCCAATGTGCTGTTGTTGGGCGAAAATGGAACCGGAAAATTGGTGATGGCGGAGTATCTTTTCCGGCATTCAAAAAGAAAAAACGAACCTTTTGTTCATATTGATCTGGGCTCACTTTCTGATAATCTTTTTGAAGCCGAATTATTCGGATATGCAAAAGGAGCTTTTACCGATGCCAAAACCGATAAAGCCGGAAAAATTGAAAATGCGGATGGCGGAACGGTATTTCTGGATGAAATCGGGAATCTTTCGTTACACTTGCAGCAAAAAATTCTCACTTTAATTCAAACCAAAAAATTATCCAGAATTGGGGAAACCAAAGAGCGTTTTCCAGATGTCCGTTTTATTTTTGCAACCAATGCAGATCTCAAAAAACTGGTATCCGAAGGAAAGTTTCGGGAGGATTTGTATTTCCGGATCAACACCGTTGAAGTGCACCTTCCGCCGCTTCGGGAGCGAAAGGAAGATTTGGAAAGTCTGGTCGCTTTCTTCATTAAAAAGTATGAAAAAAAGTATGGGAAAAACAACATCACCCTACAAAATCTGGAGCAAATTTCGCAGTACGCTTTCCCCGGAAACATCCGCGAACTTGAGCACGCGATCGAGCGCGAAATTATATTGTCCGAGTCTGATTTCATTACATTAAAACTGGAAAATACGGTAAATGAAGGTGCCATTACTTCATTAAATATTGAAGAAATGGAGGAAAAACTCATCAACAACGCGTTGAAAAAATATCACGGGAATATTTCTGCCGCAGCCGATGCTTTAGGACTTTCGCGGGCTGCTTTGTACAGAAGAATGGAAAAATTCGGACTGTAGTAATTTAGAAGCATAACAAAAAAAAGTTAGATCATAAAAAATGAAAAAAGGATTGCGTTTCCTGTGGATTGTGTTTTGTTTGCTGAGCATTGTGTTGTGCCTTGCCGCTTTCGATGCTTTCTACCAGCAGAAATATTTTACAGGCACAGCGCTGTTGATCATGGCCGTGATGTCACTCGTGTTCTGTTGGAATTTGATTTCAGGCAAATTGCGGGAAACGGAAAAAATTATTGAGTCTATTCGGCAGAAAGATTTTTCACTTTTTCCCACAGAAATTTCTGGTGAAGATCTGAAAAATAGTGCCGTAAAACTCTATTATCAGTCGAAAGAAGAGCATTCTCAACTGTATTCCTACAAAAATTTGTACGACACAATTTTGAACAAATTGGAAATTGGATTTCTTATTTTAAGTAAAAAATCTGATGAAAACGAATGGAAAGTATTCTATTGCAATCCCGGCTTTTTAGAGATTTTGAAAGTTCCGAAATACAACGAATGGAGTTTCTACAAAGAAAAAATCCCGAAATTTTATGAATTGATTGAAAGCACAAATTATCAGGATTCTCAGGATTTTATTGATGTTTCTATTGAAAACCGTTCGCGAAATTCGTTTTCCATCCGCACCTCGAGAATGTCTGGCTATGGCAACGATTTCTGCATTATTTCGTTGGAATCCATCCAGAAAATCATCGATCAGAAGGAAAAACAGGCGTGGAACAATTTAATGAAAGTGATTTCCCATGAACTGCTAAACACACTGACTCCAGTGAACTCACTGATTTACAATTTAGAGTACCTTACGGAACAGGAAGAGCTTTCCAAAGATGATCAGTCTGAAATACGGGAAAGTTTAAAAATCATCAACTCCAAATCTCAGCAATTGCTGCATTTTATTGACAGTTATCGCCAGATTGCCGAACTTCCCAAACCCCAGAAAAACCGCATCAATCTGAGAAATTCGGTGGAAAGAGTGGTAAAAATGTTCGATTCAGAATTCAGAACGAACAGCATTGAAGTTCAAAGCGAAATTTACGACCTTTACGTGAATGCTGATGAAAAAATGATCGAACGCGTGCTGGTAAATTTAATTACGAATGCCATTTTTGCGGTTGAAAAAACCTCTGAGAAAATAGTTTCGGTTCGGTTTCTGGAGCAATCGGGTCGCAGTATTATTCAGGTGGAAGATTCCGGAGAAGGCATACCCAATGAAATTTCGGATAAAATTTTTCTACCGTTTTTTACCACACGCCAAAATGGTTCCGGCATCGGATTAACGCTTGCCAAAAGCATTATGGAAGCACATAACGGTTATCTTACCTTCAAAAATAGGGAGCAGGGAAGTACCTTTGAAATGTGGTTGATTTAGCGGTATGGCCAACCGGAAAGGTCTTAAGTTGATCAATTTAACTTTTTGTTATATTTACTAAAAATTAGTAGGAATGAAGAATTATCATATTTTCACCATTGCTTTGGCGGTTCTGTTTTTACAGTCGTGTTCGGTGACCAGCTCAGGAACCGTTGATGCTAATTCGAATCAACAAGTTATGGTTTCTGGCGATGCAGTTGTTTTTAAAAGAGCATTCAGCACCATTAGTGAAGAAAACCTTAAAAAAAACTTGTCTGTAATTGCTTCTGATGAAATGGAAGGTCGCGATACCGGAAGTGAAGGTCAGAAAAAAGCAGGAAGATACATCATTAAGCAGTATGAAGACATGGGCGTTTCTTATCCTGCAGTATTGGGTTCTTACTACCAAAAAGTGCCTGAGGAAGCGTTAAAAGGAAGGAGAGGAGATTTGCCGGCATCCGAGAATATTCTTGCCTTTATTCCCGGCTCCGAAAAACCTGAAGAAGTTATTGTGGTATCCGCGCATTACGATCATGTGGGAATTAAAAATGGCGTCATTTATAACGGTGCGGATGATGACGGAAGCGGAACAGTTGCCGTAATGGAAATTGCCAAAGCTTTTCAGTCTGCCAAAAAGGCGGGGCACGGACCAAAACGTTCAGTTTTGTTTCTGCATGTAACGGGTGAAGAGCATGGTCTGCTTGGCTCGAAATATTATGCCGAGCATCCTGTTTTTCCTTTAGCAAATACTGTCGTCAATCTCAATATTGATATGATTGGCCGATGCGATCCCGATAATTGTGGTAAAAATTATGTGTATGTAATTGGTTCGGATATGCTTTCCACCGATCTGAAAAAGATTAACGAAGAAGCCAATAAGAATTATACCCAGATGCAACTTAATTATAAATACGACGATCCCAATGATACCCAACGTTTGTACTACCGATCCGATCATTATAATTTTGCCAAGAATGGAATTCCGGTTGCTTTTTATTTTGATGGTATTCACGAAGATTATCATCAACCCAGCGATGATCCCGACAAGATTGATTACAAAGCACTGAAGCTAAGAACAGAGCTGATTTTCGCAACCGCGTGGGAACTGGCCAAACGTGAAAGCAGAATTGTGGTGGATGGCAAAAAATAGGGGCAAAAACTGTTGGAAATTCTATCAGAAATAGTAGCCCCGAGCAGAATCGAACTGCTATCTAAAGTTTAGGAAACTTCTATTCTATCCGTTGAACTACGGGGCCGAAATTGGTGCTGCAAAGATATTACTAATTCAAAGAAGAGCAAAAAATAAACCTTACAGTTTCCGAAACTCATAAGTGTTTTTATGCTGTTTTATGTAAGAAGAAAAATTTTGTGAGCAACGTGCATAAAAGAATCCGTTCTTTAGGAACGGATTCAGTAGATAAATACATCTCATTTTTTTAGTTAAACAACAACAAAAAAGAGAAGCCGACAGTGCTTCTCTTAAATTTTCTATATTAAGTATATATTTGCTGAAACGAAAAAAAGTAGAATTGGATTCACTTTGTTTTTTTATTTCTATGGTAAATGTAAGACAAAAATCAATATCAGGTGTGAACTAAATGTTAAAGTTCACTATTTATCCACAATTTTTTGTGGATAACTAAGCCAAATGATCTTTCACAAAAGCAATTGCTCGCTTTTCGTTATAATAAATTTGATCCGAATCTACAAAACCAACATGCCCACCGTAATCGGGAATCTCGAAATAAAGGTTGCTCATTTTTTCTGCTTCTTCCCTGGGATAGCAGGTTTCCGAAAGAAAGCTGTCGTTTTTTGCATTAATCAGTAAAGTAGGTATTTCGATCTCGGGAATAAACTGGCGCGAACTGCTTTTTCGATAATAATCGAGTGCATCTAGGAAGCCGTTGGCTTTTGAGGTGTAAAAATCATCAAATGCTTTCAGTGATTTTACTTTTTTAATATCGTGATCGCTTATTAAATCTGGAAATTGTTCCTGTTTGTCTTTGAGTTTTTTCTTTAGCGTTAAAAGAAAATCGGTGGCATACACAAAATTTCTCGGGCGGTGAAGTTGATGCATGCACCCCTCGAGATCGACAGGTGTGGAAACAGCAATTGCCAACTTTACCTCTTTCGGTAAATCCGTTTTCTCGCCGGCAAATTTTAAAGTCAGATTACCGCCTAAACTAAATCCATTGATAATGATTTTATCATAATTTCCTTTATTCAGAACATGATTCACGACTGCTCTCACATCCTCGGTGCGTCCAGAATGATAGTTGGAAAAAACACGGTTCGGCTCACCGGAACAGCTTCTGTAATTCACAGCGCAGCAGTCGATACTGTTTTCGTTGAAAATTTTTGCCGCTCCAAGTACATAAGGTCGGTGTGCGTGGCCTTCCAAGCCGTGCAAAATGATAACGCAGGTATTGGTTTTTTGCGTGGCATAGCTCCAGTCCAAATCCATAAAATCGCCATCGGGAAGCTCCAGCCGTTCGGTGGTTTGCATTACGCCATTTACTTTTCGGAGGAGGGCTGCATACAAAGTTGAAACATCAGGATTTCGGAAAATCTTTTTGGGAGGTTGATATTTCGATGAAACGAGAGGCATTTTACTTCAGTTTTTCGGCGATATATTTTGCCGTGTAGGATGTTTTGTTTTTAATTAAATCTTCTGGCGTTCCGGAGAAAACCACTTCACCACCGTATTTTCCTGCTTCAGGACCAATGTCGATAATCCAGTCGGCGGTTTTGATAATATCCGGTTGGTGTTCGATGACAATCACAGAGTGTCCCAATTCGATGAGTGCCTGCAAAGATTTCAGGAGTTTGTTGATGTCGTGAAAGTGTAGCCCGGTTGAAGGTTCATCAAAAATAAAAAGTGTTTTTTCGTTTGTTGCGCCTTTTACCAAGAATGAGGCGAGTTTTACGCGTTGCGCTTCACCACCAGAAAGAGTAGAAGAGCTTTGCCCAAGTTGCAAATATCCCAAACCAACTTCCTGCAAAGGTTTGAGCTTGGTCACGATTTTTTCTTCTCCGTTTTCATGGAAAAATATAAGGGCTTCATCCACCGTCATGTGTAAAACGTCGGAAATGTTTTTCTCGTCAAACTTTACATCAAGAATTTCGTTTTTGAAACGCTTGCCATGGCACACTTCACATTCTAATTCTATATCGGCCATAAATTGCATCGAGACATTGATGACGCCCTCACCTTTGCATTCGTCGCATCTTCCGCCGTCCACATTAAAAGAAAAATGCTTAGGTTTAAGTCCCAAAATTTTGGCAGATTTTTGTTTGGCAAATAAATCCCGAATGTCATCATATGCCTTTAAGTAGGTTACCGGATTAGATCTTGAGGATTTACCGATCGGGTTTTGGTCAATCAGTTCGATGTTTTTAATATATCGTTTGGGAAATTCTACCGCATCATAATCCGCTTTTTTTCCGCCCATTCCCAGCTGAACCTGGATATCGTTCGTCAGCACTTCTTTCATTAACGTTGATTTTCCGCTGCCCGAAACCCCTGAAATCACCACCAAACATTCAACCGGAATATCGACATTGATGTTTTTTAAATTATTTTGTCGTGCTCCTTTTATATGAATCCAGTCTTTGGGTGCACGTCGGTGTTCGGGTACTTTGATGGCCAGTCTTCCGGTAAGATAATCTGCAGTGAGGGTATCTGCTTTTTCCAATGCCTGAAAATCGCCGGCAAAAACGAGTTCACCACCAAGGAATCCTGCTTCGGGACCAATATCGATAATATAGTCGGCAGCTCTCATCACTTCTTCATCATGTTCCACAACGATGACGGTATTGCCTAAATCGCGCAGATTTTTCAATACATCGATAAGGTTTTCGGTATCACGGGAATGCAAACCAATTGAAGGTTCGTCAAGAATATAGATGGAACCTACCAAAGAACTGCCCAGACTGGTCGCCAGATTAATCCTTTGCGATTCGCCACCAGAAAGGGTATTAGAGGTTCGGTTGAGCGTTAAATATCCTAATCCAACTTTTAGAAGAAATTCTAAACGCGTGGTAATTTCGTACAGCAGTCGTTTAGCGATTTCCGCATCATATGCGCTGAGTTGTAAAGATTTAATTAAAGGCAGCAACTCGTCCAGCGGAAGCTCAATCATCGATTGAATGTTATGTCCATCCACTTTCACCCAAGATGTTTCTTCGCGCAAACGTAAACCTTCACAAGTGGGGCAAAGTGTTTTTCCCCGGTAGCGCGACAACATCACGCGATACTGAATTTTGTAAAGATTCTGTTCCACCATCGCAAAAAAGTTGTTAATGGAAGGGAAGCTTTGCGACCCATCTCCTTTCCAAAGTAGGTTGCGCTGTTCTTTGGTGAGTTGAAAATATGGTTTGTGCACCGGGAAATCGCTACCCACTTTTTTGATGAACGCTTTTTTCCACTGGCTCATGCTGTCGCCTTTCCAGCTTACCACGGCGTCTTCATAAACGGATAGCGTTTTATTCGGAATCACCAATTCTTCATCAATGCCAATAACTTTTCCGTATCCTTCACATGTGGGGCATGCTCCGTAAGGATTATTAAAACTGAAGAAATGAACATTAGGTTCCAGAAACTCCATGCCATCCAATTCAAATTTATTAGAGAATTCTCGGATAGTTCCGCTGTCGGCATCTTTTAGCGAGCAATGACCACGTCCTTCGTAGAAAGCGATCTGGATAGAATCTGCAAGCCGTTGCAGAAAACTTTCATCGTCTTCATAGCTAAACCGGTCAATCACCAACTGAATTTCCATTTCTACCTGCGGAATAAATCCGAAACTTTCCAAATCCTCAATACCTGCCACATTTCCGTTTACTTCTAATCTCGTGAATCCAGACAGTTTCAGTGTTTTCATTTGCTCAGGAAACTTGGGGACTTCAAAAAGAAGAGGCGCCCGGAGGAAGAAAGTTTTACCGTCATTTTTTCGGATATAGTCGATGACATCTGACACCGAATCTTTTTTCACTTCTTCGCCGGAAATAGGGGAATAGGTTCGGCCAACTCTCGCAAAAAGCAGCTTCAGGTAGTCGTAAATCTCGGTGGAAGTTCCTACCGTTGAGCGCGGGTTTGATGAAATGACCTTCTGCTGAATCGCGATCGACGGTGCTAATCCTTTGATGTCGTCAATTTTGGGTTTCTCGAGTTTGCCCAAAAACTGTCGGGCATAGGAGCTTAAACTTTCGACATATCTGCGCTGACCTTCGGCATAAATGGTGTCGAATGCCAAAGAAGATTTGCCGCTTCCCGAAACGCCTGTAATCACTACAAGTTTGTTTTTAGGAATCAGCACATCAATGTGTTTCAGGTTATTAAGATAAGCGTTCTTAACAAAGAGCTCTTTTTTTATATCTATTTCTGCGGGTGTAGTCATGGTGAATTTAAGCGTACAAAATTACGGAAAATTCAGCGATTTGGTTGGCTGTTTGTAAGAAGGTTTTTTTTTGCTTTATTCAATTTTTTTTGCAATCTTTGTAAGAACAAATAGTAACATTATGAAAAAGTTTTTGAGAAGCTTAGTTACACATTTGATGAGAAAAAGATAATTATAATTTGTAGAAAGTGCAGTTCTTAAAGGAGTTGCACTTTTTTTTTATTCGCGAGAAGGTTTTACACCATATCCGGAAAGTACTTTAAATTAATAAGAACTATTATTATTAAACTGTTTTTGCACTAAATACTTTCAGCAATTCCAGACTATTTCTTGGGCATGTATTTAGAATAATCCGTATCTTCTGTTTTAGGCACTTCTACTGGCGTATTCTCTTCGCTGAGGTTTTGTACAATGGGTTCTGAGGCATTTTTTAGCTCAACTTGAGATTGCTTCTGTTCTAATTCTTTTTGAATTTTTTTTCTCCGACGGTTGCTGATGAAATACCAAACTAAAACGGCAATAACAAACAATGGCCAAAACGGTAACAAAACAACCAAGCCGTCTTTTACAAATTGAAAACCCTTCATAAAGGCGCCGCCAAAAGTAGAATCGCTACTGCTATTGGCATCGTCATTTGCTAGAGATGGATTACTTATTTTTTCATTTTGAACCAAAGTGATTTCTACGCTGCACGGCTGATCAGAAAAATATTCCATTCCTTCAGAAACGGTACTTTTCATCCTTACCTGTCCCAGATTTGAAACGCCCTCTACGAATCGATCGAATTCAGATAACGGAACTTTTGCCTCAAAAGCCATAGTTTGTACACCTTCGGTTTGACTAAGATTTTCGCGGGTTAGTTGGCCTTTATATTCCTTTAATTTTTGTTGGATTAAATTTTTGGCATCACTTATTTGATCCACTTCTACTTCCAATTTTGCTTTTTTAATCAGTGGATTTCTTGGCAAAGCTGCGCTGGAATTATCAGCCGAAGGTGCAGTTGAAGTCGATTCTGTTGGATTTTGCGAATGATTTCTCGACCTTGATTTCTTTAAAAGTTTATCCGCCGTTTTGGTTAAAACATCTAATGGATTTTCCCCCTTGTCGATCGCTTTCTGTGCGGAATCTACGGTTTTTATAACATCTGTACCATTGCCGACATGACCCGTGATCTTTTTCAATTCTTCATTGATGGAATCGATGGACCAGTTCTTGGCCTTCATGGTTGAATCTATTTTTTTACCATGTTTCTCAATTTGCGGAATGATTCCTCCCGGCTTATTGATGGTTTTCGAGATAGAATCCAGCGTTTTCAGTCCGTCATTGGCTTTACTCAATAGCGAATCCGCACTTTTGATCTGATCGGTGGTTTGTTGAAATGCTTTTTTATCGCAGGAACTGAAAAGCATACCTATGAAAAGGCATAAAATGAGTTTCTTCATCATGATCGTTTTGAATGTAAACAACGAAAAGTGCTATGCAATATATATTCCTTAACCAAACCAAAAACTTTGCAAAATAGCGTTGTTATTTTAATTGTTTAATTATCAATAACTTGTAATTCAATTTACAATTATTTTGCAAAATTATAGTTACTTCAATTGTAGAGACGGATCGAATTTAATTTACGCTTGCTGTTCAAATTCGCTGATGAAATGCAGTTTCACGTTGGGGAATTTTTCCTGCGTCATGTGAATCGTAAAAGAAGAATCTGCCAGAAATACAGATTGTCCGTACTTGTCTTTTGCCATGAACCTTTGCTTTAAACGAGCAAATTCACGGTATTCCTCAGATTTTTCATCGGCCTCAATCCAACATGCTTTGTGGATAGAAAGTGGTTCGTAGGTACATTTCGCTCCATATTCATGCTCCAAACGGTATTGAATCACCTCAAATTGCAGTGCGCCCACGGTTCCAATTATTTTTCTTCCGTTCATATCCAATGTGAAAAGCTGCGCCACACCTTCGTCCATCAGCTGGTCGATGCCTTTGGCAAGCTGTTTTGCTTTTAGCGGATCATCATTATTGATATACCTGAAATGTTCAGGTGAAAAACTGGGGATTCCTTTGAACGATAGTTTTTCGCCAGCGGTCAAGGTGTCACCAATCCTGAAACTTCCGGTGTCGTGCAGCCCAACGATATCTCCCGGAAAACTCTCGTCTACAATTTCCTTTTTGTCGGCGAAAAATGCGTTAGGCGAGGAGAATTTCATTTTCTTGCCTTCTCGTACCAGCAAATAATTTTCATTTCGTTTGAAGGTGCCGGAAACAATTTTCACGAAAGCCAGTCGGTCGCGGTGTTTTGGATCCATATTGGCGTGGATTTTAAAAATAAATCCAGTGAAATTTTTTTCTTCGGGCTTCACCATTCTCACATCGCTTTCCTTTGGCTGCGGCATGGGAGCAATTTCGATGAAGGCATCGAGCAGTTCGCGAACCCCGAAATTATTAAGCGCCGAACCAAAGAAAACTGGCTGCAGATCGCCATTCATATAGTCTTCACGGTTAAATTCCGGGTAAACAGAATGGATCAGTTCTAATTCTTCGCGCAGGGTTGCTGCTGCTTTTGTACCGATCAGTTCATCAATTTTGGGGTCATTGAGGTCATTAAACTTAATGGATTCGCCCACTTTCTGTTTTTTCTCTTCCAGAAAGAGTTGAATATTATTTTCCCAAAGGTTATAGATTCCCTGAAAATCGCTTCCCATACCAATTGGCAACGAAAGGGGAACCACGGTGAGCCCCAGTTTTTGCTCCACTTCATCCAGCAGATCGAAGGCATCTTTTCCCTCGCGGTCGAGTTTGTTGATAAAGACAATCATCGGGATATTTCGCATTCGGCAAACCTGAACGAGTTTTTCGGTCTGTTCCTCAACTCCTTTTGCCACATCAACGACCACGATCACAGAATCCACCGCTGTTAAAGTACGGTAGGTATCTTCGGCAAAATCCTTGTGACCAGGCGTATCGAGTATGTTGATTTTTCTTCCTTTATATTCAAAAGCCAAAACCGAAGTCGCCACAGAAATTCCACGTTGCCGCTCAATTTCCATAAAGTCGGAGGTGGCTCCTTTTTTTATTTTATTTGATTTTACCGCACCAGCTTCTTGAATGGCTCCTCCAAAGAGAAGTAGTTTCTCTGTCAAAGTCGTTTTTCCCGCATCGGGGTGCGCAATAATACCGAAGGTTTTTCTTTTTTCTATTTCTTGAATTAAATCTGACATACTGATTTTTATGGGTGCAAAAATCGGTTTTTTTTGCGAGATCTGAAAACCTTTACCTATTTCATGAAAGCGGCTACAATAAGTTTTTAGTAATCTCTTTTAGTGAAAGGAAGGAAATCGATTATCTTTGCCTAAATATTTTTGAATGACTGAAAAACATTTGCGCAAGAAATTTGTTTTTAATTGGAAAGGTGCATTGGCGTTGATTGTCGGTATGCTGATCGGCAGTTCACTCATCGCGACGGTGAATGTTTTCTATATGTTCGTCTTTAAGGGAAATCTCCAGTACAAAGATTTTTATTTGCTCCTCACCAATGCTGCAGGATTTTTAGGGGCTATTTTCGCATTTGATTACTTTATTTATCGGCCGCAAACCGGTCGTAAACTCAATTTTAATCTCTCCACGATGAATGTTGGGACTTATCTTCTCATCTTTCCGATGATGTTGGGGATGATGTTGATTGCAGAATATGTAACGGCTCAAATTCCTGTGAGTGGCCCTTTCTTCGGTCCGTATTTCGATTATTTTTCTTCATTAATGGACCAGATGACCAGAGATAAAGCAACCATGATCGTTCTGGCGGTCATTATGGCTCCCGTTTTCGAAGAGGTTATCTTTCGTGGCATAATTCAGAAAGGATTGATGAATAAAGGAATGAAACCAATATACGCCATAATTGTTTCTGCATTGGTTTTTGCGCTGGTTCACGGCAATCCGTGGCAGTTTGTAGGAGCGGTGCTTTTGGGTTGCATTCTGGGCTTGGTTTACTACAAAACAAAATCCTTATTGATGCCCATTTTACTCCATGGGTTTAATAATTTGTGTTCTTCATTGCTCATATTTTATGGCAATACGGAGAGCTTTTCAGATTTCTTTAACGTGTCGGAATACGTGGTTTTAGGAGTGGGAATTGTATTACTTGCAGTGTTCTATTTCTTGTTCACGAGAAAGTATCGGGTGCATTATTCCGAAACCAATCAGCAATAATAAAATAAATCTATAATAATGAAAGAAATCCTAATCGCTACCCATAATCAACATAAAAAAGAGGAGATCCAGCAGATTTTGGGTGAGGATTACAAAGTGACCTCATTGACCGACTATGAGATTTTTGATGAAATTGTAGAAGATGGACATACGTTTCATGAGAATGCTCACATTAAAGCCCAATATTGTTTCAACAAAACGGGCAAAGCTTCTTTAGGAGACGACTCCGGTTTGGTGGTGGAAGCCCTCAACGGAAGCCCAGGAATCTATTCTGCACGTTATGCTGGAGATCATGACTTTGCAAAGAACATCGCTAAGGTTCTGGATGAAATGAAAGAGGAGGACAATCGTAATGCATACTTTATAACCGTAATGTGCCTCGTGGATGATGCAGGTGCGCACTATTTTGAAGGAAGAGCTTATGGTCAGTTAACGCATCATGTTCGTGGGGAAAAGGGTTTTGGCTATGATCCGATTTTCGTTCCCGAGCATCATGAGATTACCTTCGCGGAAATGCCTGCTGCAGAAAAAAATAAAATCAGCCACCGAAAAAAAGCAATTGATCAGTTTTTGGAAGCGCTTAATCATTAAAATCAGCACGAAAAATCGTATTTTTGCACTCAATTATAATTAAACATGTTAGAAAAGATTGATGAATTATTGGCGGAAGTGAACAGGTTTACTTCTTCTAATAAAGATGAAATTGAACAATTCCGCATTCGTTTCAGCGGAAAAAAAGGGATATTGAATGATATTTTCGCTCAGTTTAAAGAGGTCGCCAACGAACATAAGAAGGAGGTTGGGCAAAAGATCAATGCCCTTAAGCAAGCGGTAGAAACTAAATTTGAAGAGCTGAAAAATGCCACTGCCTCTACCATTATCGTAGAAAAGGAAGATCTTACCAGACCCGGATTTCCTGCAGCATTGGGAACGAGACACCCCATTAATCTGGTGAAGAACAGAATTATTGAAATCTTCAAATCCATTGGGTTTGCTGTGGCAGACGGACCAGAGATTGAAGATGACTGGCACAATTTTACCGCACTTAATTTACCCGAATATCATCCCGCGCGCGACATGCAGGATACTTTTTTTATTGAAACCAATCCGGATGTTTTGTTGCGCACCCATACTTCATCAGTGCAAATTCGTTATCTCGAACAACACCAGCCGCCCGTGCGGATTCTTTCTCCGGGCAGGGTTTTTAGAAATGAAGCAATTTCTTCTCGTTCGCATTGTATTTTTCACCAAATCGAAGGTTTGTATATCGACGAAAATGTGAGTTTTGCTGACTTAAAGCAAACCATACAGTTTTTCACAACGGAGTTGTTTGGTAAATCAAAAATCAGAATGCGCCCTTCTTATTTCCCTTTCACTGAGCCAAGTGCTGAAGTGGATGTGTATTGGGGTTTAAACTCCGAAACTGATTATCGCATTACTAAAGGAACCGGTTGGCTCGAGATTATGGGTTGCGGAATGGTTGATCCCGCTGTGCTGAAAAATGTTAACATCGATGCTGATAAGTATTCTGGTTACGCCTTCGGGATGGGAATCGAAAGAATCGTGATGTTGCTATACCAAATGAGCGATATTCGAATGTTTTTCGAAAATGACAAGCGAATGCTGGATCAGTTTGTATCTCTTTAAAATTATTTCAATTAAATTTTAGTTAAATATTGCAATAATATGTATAATAGATTATTGCATTTTTTATTTAAAGTTGTTTTTAGGGATTAAAAATTATTTTGTAAATTCAAATAAAACCTATTTATCCCCCAATTCCAGGCGTCTTTTTCTTCTGCCGGCGAGTTGGTATTCTGATTTTTTTTCAAACATCTCGATCGAGCTGAAAAGGTAATTTTAGTATCTTCGTTCCATGAAAAAAACGCTGTTTTGTTTGTTGTTATTGCTGCTATCTATTCCGCTTTTTGGGCAGAAAGAACATATTTCCAGTTTCAATTCGTTGACAATTACTTACAAATTTCACCCTCAATTTTTTCTTTACGGTGAAGGGCAGCTTCGCGGTATTGATGATTATTCTTACCCTGATTATTACGAAGTAAAAGGTGGAATTGGGTACAATGTTACCGCCAATCATAAACCTTTTATTGGAGTAGGAAGGTATGTTACGTACAAGGAAAAAAAAGTGGACAAAGAAGAATTTCGTTTTTGGCTGCAGGATGTACTGGATGTAAAATACGGAAAATTCAAATTTGAAAACCGAGTGCGGGCAGAGAAAAGTTGGTTTTATGACCCGCAAAAAGATGAGCATACAAACCGGTATCGCTTTCGTTATCGCCTGAATATTTCAGTGCCGCTCAATTCGTCATCCGTGCAGCCAGGGACTGTTTTTGCCAACGCCTACAGTGAAACTTTCTTCGTTACCGAGAAACTGGTTTTTGCGAGAAATCGACTCTATGGTGGATTTGGATATCAGATCGACGAAACTTTTGGGGTAGCTTCTGGTTATCTTTGGCAGCGTGAATTTGCTGCTTCAGGTAATAAAAATCTGCATTTTATTTATTTCGCACTCAATATCAATATTGACGATTCGGAAGAGAAAAACTATAGTTTTCCGGGAGCAGATTAATGTTGATAACTTTTTGATGATAAAATATTTTAATTCTAAACATTGTTTTTTAGGTTTAGTTCAATTCATTATATTTGTCCAAATAAAATTTCGGATAGCCCATCGCGGTATCCAGAATAAATCAAAATGATGATCGGTGAAGCGCATTTTCGTTTCATTTTTAAATTAAAAATATTAAAACAATACAATGAAGTTTATCGTTGCTAGTGGCGAATTGCAGAAAGCACTGAGTACAGTGAGTGGTGTTATTTCCAGTTCTCAGTCCAGACCAATTCTTGAAAATTATCTTTTTGAACTCGAAGATAATCAGCTAAAAATTACTGCTTCGGACGGCGAAACAACGCTTATTACAACCATCGAAGTAAAATCTGACGACGCCGGTAAAATTGCAGTTCCTGCTAAAATTTTTCAGGAATTTGTGAAAACCTATGGTGAGCAACCGCTTACACTTTCGGTGAAAGCATCCGAAGACGGAAACGGAAAATTGCTCGAAATTCTGGATGAGAAGGATAACTTTGCCGTTGCGCTCGATAATGAAGAAGATTACCCGGAACTTCCGGAATTCGATCCTGCACAAAACGTTAAAATCAGTTCCGGAGTATTGTCGGAAGCACTCACCAATACATTATTTGCAACCAGTAACGATTCGTTACGTCCTGTAATGACGGGTGTTTTGTTCCAGTTCAAAGAAGACGAAACCAATTTTGTAGCCACCGATTCGCATCGCCTGGTGGTGTACAAAAGAACCGATTTGGTGAATGCAGAACCCATCGAATTCATTATGCCGAAAAAGCCATTGGCTATCTTCAAAAATATCTTGTCTTCATCCAACGATGAAGTGACCATCGAGTTCAACGACAACATGGCGAAATTCACCTTTGGCAACAATATTTGGATCTGCCGCCTGATTGATGGCAAATATCCAAATTACACCGCTGTGATTCCGAAAGATAATCCTAATGTTTTGACAATCAACAGGAATTTGCTTTTAAATTCCATCAGAAGAGCATCCATCATGTCGAATAAATCGACCAATCAGGTTCGCTTTAAACTGTCTGGTAACGTGTTGCACCTTCATGCTGAGGATACTGAATACGCCAACAAAGCCGATATGCAAATTCCTTGCGACTACAACGGGGAAGACATCAACATCGGATTCAGCTCCAAATTCCTGACAGAAATGTTGTCCGTTTTGGGATCAGACGATATTACCATGAAAATGTCGCAGCCCAATCGTCCCGGAATCGTAGAACCAGTGGATGGGCTGGAAGAGGAAGAACAAATCCTGATGCTTTCAATGCCGGTCATCGGAATGTAAAAAATACTTTATCATATACAGAGGCCCGGGAATTTTCCGGGTCTTTTTTTTAGGAGCTATTTCCGGCTTTCCGCGCTCGCTTTTTTCGGCGGCGGCGGAGCCGCCGCCGAAAAAGAGCTCAAACAAACGCTGCAATCCGAGCTAGGAACAATCGTATTTATCGCAAATTGCCGCTTTTGAAACAATTTTGTTGCCTTTTTTTACCCAAAAAACACGATATTTGCAACCGGTATTGTCCACTTGATATTGAGTGGACTTCCTATTATTTATTCATCTGAATTTCAACCCTATAGAATGAAAATTTCAAACAACTGGCTCAAGCAATTTATTACAACCGACCTTAAAACAGAAAAGATTGGCGAATACCTCACCGATATTGGCCTCGAAGTAGAAGGAATAGAAAAATACGAGTCCGTGAAGGGCAGCTTGGAAGGAATTGTTGTCGGAAAAGTTCTTACTTGCGAACAGCATCCTAATGCCGATAAACTCAAGAAAACTACAGTGGATGTAGGCCACGGTAAAATACTTAATATTGTGTGTGGTGCGCCCAACGTGGCAGCAGGACAAATTGTTCCGGTTGCCGTGGTAGGAACCGTCATCTACAACGGAAATGAATCGTTTACCATTCAGAAAGCAAAAATTCGTGGTGAGTATTCCGAAGGGATGATTTGTGCAGAAGACGAACTCGGACTAAGCAACGATCATGGCGGAATTATGGTGCTGGATGAGACCTATAAACTGGGCGATCCGTTGGCCAATTATTTTGACCTTGCTCATGACGAAGTGTACGAGATTGGCTTAACGCCCAACAGAACAGATGCCATGTCGCATTATGGTGTTGCCAGGGATTTGCATGCTTTTCTTATCAACAATCAATTGAAGTCGGAGTTTGAAAAAATTACTTCTCAACCGCTGAATATTGAAGGCACCACAGATTTTCAGTTGGAGGTGCAGGATGCCGAAATTTGTCCGAGGTATATCGGTGCTGTTATCGAAAATATTCAGGTAGCAGATTCTCCCGATTGGTTAAAAAACCGAATTAAAGCTATTGGCTTAAGCCCTATCAACAACATTGTGGATATTACCAATTATATTCTGCACGGTTTGGGACAGCCGCTACACGCTTTTGATGCCGATAAAATTGAAGGGCGAAAAGTGAAAGTGGGGGTTGCTCCACAAGGAACCCTATTCACCACATTGGATGGCGTGGAAAGAACACTGAACGGAACAGAAATCATGATCAAAGACGGGAACGACAAGCCGATGTGTATTGCCGGCGTTTTTGGAGGTAAAGATTCCGGCGTTTCTGCAAATACCAAAAGTATTTTTCTGGAAAGTGCCTATTTTAACCCGGTGGCAGTAAGAAAAGGGGCGAAGTTGCACGGGCTGAATACAGATGCCTCTTTCCGTTTTGAAAGGGGAGTGGATCCGAACAATGTACGCACCGCAATAACGTACGCCATCTCATTGATTGAGGAAATATCAGGTGGTAAACTAGCAGGTCAATTATTGGAGTTTTACCCAAAAAAAATTGAAAATCAATATGTTATTCTTCGCTTTTCGAAAGTGGAGCAAATTCTGGGAACTAAAATTCACAGAGAAAAAATTAAAGAAATTCTGAAGTCTTTGGAGATTGAAGTGCTGAATGAAATTCAGAATGGGCTAGAGATTTCTATACCGCCATACAGAGCCGATATTACAAGAGAGATCGATGTTATTGAGGAAATTCTAAGAATCTATGGTTACAATAAAATTGATGCGCCGCAGAAAATATCGTTCACGCCTGTGAAGCTTAGTTTTGATGATCAGGATGCACTCGAAAACTTCTGGGCAAGGACATTGCAGAGCAACGGATTCAATGAGGTGCTGAACAATTCGCTCACTTCGGTAAAAGATGAATCTAATGCCGTAAAACTACTGAATCCGCTGAGTGGTGATCTTGCTTTTATGCGAACTTCACTGGCAGAAGGTTTGCTTCAGAATGCCGATTACAATATCAAAAGAAAAAATCCAGATCTGAAGTTTTTTGAATTGGGAAAAATTTATCATAAGGTTGATGGTAAGTATTTGGAAAGGAAACAATTGGCGTTATTGGTAACCGGTCGCAATGTTCCTGAAAACTGGCTGCAGCCCAAATCAGCCACCGATTTTTATTACCTTAAATCCTATGTAAAAGTTCTTTTAGATAAACTGCAACTCGACATCGATGAGAAACCGTTGATCGACGGACGGTTTTCGGATGCACTGGAACTTACTGCCGACGGAAAAACGGTGGCGAGATTGGGGAAAATTTCCAAAGAATTGCTTAAAGATGCCGATATAGATCAGGAATGTTTCTATGCAGAAATCGAGTTGGAAAACTGCCAGAAACTGCGCTCTACCGAAAATCTTAAGTTTGTAGATATCCCCAAATTCAACAAAATCAGAAGAGATTTGGCACTCCTTATCGACAAGGATGTTTCGTATGATGAACTTTATCAATCGGCACGAAAAAACCGTTCGAAGTTCCTGAAGAATATTTCGCTTTTCGATGTGTATGAAGGAAAAAATCTTCCAGAAGGTAAAAAATCCTACGCCATGAGTTTTGAGTTGTTGAACGAGGAAAAAACGCTGGAAGAAAAGGATATTTCAGAAGTGATGAATACGTTAATCAACAACTTCAAGAAGGAGTTTTCAGCTGAATTAAGAGGATAACCCAATCGAAATTAAAAAGAATTGCGACTCAATAAGGGTCGCATTTTTTTTAGCGGCAAACATTTAAGCTTCATTTTTCGGTGTTAATGAATTATATTACTTAAATTTGATTTTCAAAATCGTTAAAAAATGAAAAAATCCAATATTAAGAATTTTGCTTTGTCTGTATGCGCGGTTGCTGCAATTGCTTCTTGCTCTGCAGTTTCTTCTTCTAAAGTGGGAACTGCACAGCCCAATCTTTCCAATACGCAATGGAAACTTGCAGATGAAGTAAAAGGGAATGTACCAACCTTAATTATTGAAAACGGAAAAGTAAATGGCAATGCCGGGTGCAACAATTATTTTGGGGCACTTACATTGGATGCCACTGCGGGAAATTTTGTAGCGGAAAACCTGGGCGTTACCCGAAAAATGTGTGAGAATATGAGTGTGGAAGATAACTTTCTAAAGATGCTGCAACAAGCAAACAAATATGTGGTTTCTGGCAATACGCTTCAGCTTTACAAAGACCAATTGCTCCTGCTGAAATTCAACAAACAGTAAAGAAAAATAAAAGGAACCTTTTTGAGGTTCCTTTTTTATTTTATTCTTCGTCTTCTTCTTCGTCGTATTTTGCGAGTTCATCGTCGCACCATTTAAAGGCGGCTTCTACCACTTTGGTGGCTTCATCTGCCATGGTTTCTTCGTCGTCACCTTCCAGGTCATCCAGCCATTCCACTTCTTCTTCTTCCACATTCAGGATGAATCTTGGGTATTCTGTATGAACGACAAATAAATCTTCAGGAAAATCTGAATTGTCGGCTAGTAAAAACTTAGGTAATTTCATTGTTATTTATTTTAATGTTGGTTTGACGGCTCCTGACAAGAAACAACGTCACAAAATGATTTTCAATATTGGACTTTTTCCTGTAAAAACTTGCTCAAAGATAGTCAATTTTTGTTTTTTGATAAAATTTTAACACAAATTTAATTAGGGTCGCTTTTTAAATAAAATCATATAAACATCACCTTTTTCTACAGAATGAATCGGGATGAATTTCCCAGAATTGAACAGTTCATCAATGGTTTCATCGCTTTCATTATACACATTAGAAAACAGCACATACTGCTCACCTGCATCTCCGATACCATATTCTCTGTCGTCGTTCAAAAGCGCGGTATTGCGGAAAGTGGCTGTATTGGGAAAAAAAGTTTTGATATTAGCGGGTGCAATTCTTTGCGCATCCACATAGTTTTTCATGTCGCGCCAAACGTCATAATACGTCCAATGAAGAGGCATCGAGTCCCAGCTTTTTGCCACTCTTAAAGGATAAACCCAAATATAGCCCACGAAAAGATAGCCGAAAATGGACCAGACAAAATACCGATTTTCTTTTTCATGAACTAAGAACCAGTACACAATTCCCATCGTCATAGGCAAAGTAACAGGCAATACATATCGGTGACCAATGGAATTTTGGTAAGGAATAGTTGTCACAAAAAAGATGAGAAACTGCCCGAAAGCAATCAGGGAGATCAGTAAGAAATTACGGTCTAATGTTTTGGTTTTGATGCTTTTAATGATAATGTACACTAATAATAGCAGGTAAATGATTTTTCCCAGATCAAAAATTCTCCAAAAGAAGAAAAATGAATTTTTCAACATTCCAAAAGCATCGGCATATTGCGCGGACTTTTCCCAACTTTTAGACACAGTGTTGTGAATAATCCAACCTCGTGCTTCATAAAAACTGAATAGGAAGAGCGCAAACAGCAGAAACCCTGGAACAAAAACCCAGTACTGCGACAATCTGAATTTGCGGTCTATGAAGATTTGTCTCAAAAATACAAATGCCACAATCCCAATGCCCGACATCGTTGCCCGTAAACTCACCATAATTAATCCAGAGAAGAAGAGGGTAGTCCAGAGTTTTTCTTTCCTTAATAGCGCATTCAGTGTTGCCAGAAAAAAGAAAATGTGAAAAATTTCAAAGGTGAGCAGCGTGAGTTGGGTAAGAATTACACTTTCTAAAATCACCGCTGCAAAACAAATCCAGCGATCTCTTTGGCTGCGAAGAAAGAAACTCACTAATCGGAATAATTGCCAAAAGACTCCAAAAATAAAAGGCCAAATAAGCCAGTGAGAAATTTCGATGCTGCGTCCGAAAATTTTCCAACCCAATGCAAGATACATCCCCGTGAAAGGTTGATGTCCCGTGGTGATGGCATCGGGAAGATAGAGTGTAGAGAAATGTGTGTCGTAATAATAATTTGCCGGAACGGCCAACTGAATAATGTTGTCCCAGAAGAAGAAGAAATCCTGACTGAACACCACCAACAGCAGCGATAATACCAAAAGTATCGTCCCGTTTTTGATCATCGTCTTTGAAGAAGAATTCTCAGCCATAAATCCGTTTCGTTATCAGCAAGCTTTCAGGTTATTTCAAAAACATTTTCGACACCTTTTCTGCTTTCTTCGATTCGGAATAGTCATAAAAACCTTCACCGGATTTTACGCCCTTTTTGCCCGCCATCACCATGTTGACCAACAATGGATTGGGTGCATATTTGGGGTTTTTGAAACCGTCATACATCACATTCAAAATAGCAAGGCAAACATCCAAGCCGATGAAATCCGCCAACTGAAGTGGGCCCATCGGATGTGCCATTCCCAATTTCATTACGGTGTCGATTTCTTCCACGCCGGCAACACCATTGTATAAAGTTTCTATGGCTTCGTTAATCATGGGCATCAGAATTCTGTTGGCCACAAAGCCAGGATAATCGTTCACTTCCACCGGAACTTTTCCTAAAGATTTCGACATTTCGAAAACCGCATCAAAGGTGGCTTGCGAAGTTGAATACCCTTTGATGATTTCCACCAATTTCATGATGGGAACGGGGTTCATGAAGTGCATCCCGATCACTTTTTCGGGTCTTTGGGTTGCCGCCGCAATTTTAGTAATAGAAATAGAAGAGGTATTGGTGGCCAGGATACAGTTTTCGGGTGCAAACTCGTCCATCTGTCCAAATATTTTCAACTTTAAATCCTGATTTTCAGTTGCTGCTTCTACGATTAAATCTGCATCTTGGGCAGCGTCTTTCAGCACGGTAAACAGTGTGATATTGGCTAAAGTTTCTGCTTTCTGCGCTTCTGTTAAATTTCCTTTTGAGACAATGCGGTCAAGATTGCTGCTAATGGTTTTCAGCCCCTTGTCGAGTGCTTCCTGCGAAACATCCACTAAGTTGACTTTAAAACCAGTTTGTGCAAAAGTATGTGCAATTCCGTTTCCCATGGTTCCTGCTCCTATAACGACGATGTTTTTCATTTCTAATTTAATCTTTTAAAAATTTTTGTTAGGATAAATCCTAGATTAGGGTCAAATTTATTAATTCTTCCTGTTGTAAATCCAACTCCAACTCCATTAGAATATGGATTAAATTCAGCACCGACCAAACCAAAACCAGAAAAATTAAGAAAAGACGAGGGTTTATCTTCTTTACTTTTTATCCAAATTGTCATACCAGTAATTCCACCTTTACTTATTTTTAATTCTTTTCCTATTGTTGATTGAAACTCCATAAATTCTCCAGAACCAATTTCATATTTATTATTATCAATTTTAAAAGATATCTTTTTGGATTTGATCAAGTCATCACTTCCGAAGACATATACTTTGTTTTTTTCGAGATTATTGAAATTTTCTTGAAGAACATCATCATCAACACGGAAAATGTCAAATGTTAATTGCGAATTTTCATTGTCGATTTTGCTATAATCTATAAATTTAAAAGAATTTGCACCAATCCTTTGCGCCTCAGTTTTGATTACTTCATATAAATTCTTTACCATATCCGTTTTCCCCGTCGATTTTATTTTGGCTAAAAATTGGGCACTATCTGAATTGGTCTTTTCATCAAGAAAAGTAAAGAATTCATTTTCAGAAGTATGTAAGGAATCTTTTTTTTCTAAATATTCTATTTTTTGTGAGAATGTAAAAAATGATACAAATAAAAATAAGAAGGAAAACTTTTTCATTTTGATTCAATTTGGATTTGAATTTTAAGTCCTAAAAATACTATTTATTCAGCGAATCGAAAACTGCTTTGGAAATATCAGAAATCATTTGGCAGTTTACGGTTTCACTTTCATAAGAATCGTTCACAAATACCGATATGGCGTAATGTCGGCCGTTCGGAAGCGCTACAATTCCGCTGTCGTTTTCGGCAACCGTCAATCCATTTTGGTCTTTACCAGACGATCCTGTTTTGTGCGCAACAGAGTCGGGCGGCAGTTGCTGTACGAGTTTGTTGCTACCAGTGGTGGTTTGCTGCAAGATGTGGTAAAGATATTCAGTTGATTTTTTCGAGAGAATTTTCCCGTTGTAGAAGGATTTATAGAGTTTGCTCAGTGATTTTACAGAAGTATAATTGCCATAGAAATATTTCGGATTACGGTGCATTTCTTCTTCATTATACTGAATCCTGAGGTTTTTTACCTTTTTCTCTTCCATGAATTGTTGAACCGTTTTTGGTCCACCAAGTATCCTCAACAAAATGTCGGTGGTGTTGTTATCGCTTAGTGAAACGGAATAATACAGCAATTCAGCAAGTGATAATTCATAATTTCCGTCTGGTTGTTTATCGCGAAGCGGGCTGTATGTGTTGGGAAGCAGTTCTTCCTTTTTAACGAAAAAGGCCTGATCGAGCTTTAGCTTGCCCTGATCCACATAGTGCATTGCAGTAAGTGCGATATGAAATTTAAAAACACTCAGCATAGGTAGTTTCCTATCGGCGTTCTCATTGTTCAGGTCAAAAGGAAAATCAATGCCGATGACCGAAACGGCCACGGTGGCCTTTTTTTGTGCAGATATTTCGGAAATACGCTGGCTCAAAGCAGATTTTTGTGCAAGAGAAATCGAAAATGCACATAAAAAAATAAAGGGAAATAATCGGATCATTGGTTGAGGTTTTTTTAATAGATTTAATCTTCGGTTTTGGTATAGCTTTTACCTTCTTCCAAAAAAGTTGCATTATTGGTTGAAGTTTTAAATTTTGTGGGGATATATTTTCTTTTTCCGTCGATTCGGTTCAGGAATACGGCGAAATGAAGATGCGGCCCGTTCGAAAACCCTGTGTTTCCACTAAAGCCAATGAGCTGCCCTTTGCGAACTTCATCACCTATTTTTACAACTACTCCTTTTTGTTTCAAATGCGCATAATCGGCGAAACTACCGTCGAAATGCATGATGACGATTTTGTTGTTGAATTTTGCACAGGAAATATTGGCACAGTTGGTGTTGTGCTGATCCTGTGTTTCCACCACTTTGCCGTCGCGAGCAGCAAAAACAGAATCCCCAGTTTTCAAATTGAAATCGAGCGCGTCAATGTTCTGGTGAGAAAGTTTTCCGTTATAACCTTGATACACCAGATGCGTTTTCCCTTTTTCGAACGGTAGCGAATACTCGTAGTCTTTGTCGTAATTTTCCTGGGTTACATCTCCGAAATTAACCATACTGGTGTAGTTGAATTCGTTTTTTTGATAAGGATTGATGGGGCTTAGCGTTGTAATCGGGAATTGATTGGTGTTCGCAGGAATTACTACCGTCACTTCTTTTCCAGCAGTTGATTTAAGATTGTCGAGCGTAGTAAACGTAAATTTGGCAGACATCGGCATCTCCTCCTGATTATCAGCAAAAATAGAAATTTCGTTTCCAACTTTTTCGTTATAGAAATTTACTTTCCATTTCTTTTGGGAAAAAAGAAAAAGACTGGAAAAAAAGAGCAGCAAAGATAAAAATTTTGTCATGTGGAGGTGATGATTTTTAAACCTCATCATTTGAATTTACTTTGAAATCAGTTTCATAATTTCGAGGGCTACTTTCAGCGCTTCCGTTCCATCTTCCAGCGAAACTTCCACATGATGTTTACCATTGATGGCATCTGCTAAACTTTCCAGCTCGTCTAGTATTGCATTATTGGGCTGTATGTCAGGATATTCGAAAAGGATTTGGTTTTTCTCACCCTCTGCATTTTCAATGATCATATCGAAATCAGATGGATGTTCCGGTGCAGGTCTCATACGGATCACTTCAGCTTTTTTCTCTAAAAAGTCCACCGAGATATAGGCATCCCGCTGGAAAAACCGGGATTTGCGCATGGCTTTCATCGAAATTCTGGAAGTGGTGAGATTGGCCACACAGCCGTTTTCGAATTCAATTCTGGCATTGGCAATATCGGGCGATTTAGAAACCACACAAACACCGGATGCATGGATGTTTTTAACTTTTGATTTGACGATAGAAAGTAAAATATCAAGGTCGTGAATCATCAAATCAAGCACCACCGAAACGTCGGTTCCTCGCGGATTAAATTCTGCTAACCGGTGAATCTCAATAAACATTGGATCTTTGATATAATCTTTGGAGCCTATAAATGCAGGATTGTATCGTTCAACGTGCCCCACCTGAGCTTTAATTCCATACTCGCGGCATTTGAAAAGAATCTCTTCTGCCTGTTGCAGCGTTTGCGTGATGGGTTTTTCGATAAAGAAATGTTTGCGCTTTTCGATGGCCTTCATGGCGTAGTCGTAGTGATAAACTGTTGGGGTGACAATGTCCAGCACATCAATCTGCTCCAGCAAATCATCGAACTGATCAAAATAGCGATAGCCCAACTCAGCTTCAATTTTTTTTCCGTTTTCGACATCAGCATCATAAAAGCCAACCAAATCGTATTTTTGGGATTGGTTCAGTAATCTTAAATGGATTTTTCCCAAATGCCCTGCACCAACCAAACCTGCTTTCAGCATAGAATTTTTTTTTCAAAGATAATATTTTTTGCAGCAGCATTCAAGTTTCTGCCGGACGAATCGGTGGTCTTGCTTTTCAATATTAATTGCAATAGATTTGCTCTTTGCAAACACTTTTGTTTTGCTAAATAATGCGTCATTCTGCAAAACTCTGAATGATAATGTATAAACTCAAAAAGCGATATGCAGGATACTTTTCTTCATAAAGGGAAACGAAAAAAACTGGTAGATTATCTTCGGAATCATGTAGGAATTACCGATGAATTGGTACTTAAAGCCATGAACGAAATACCGCGCCACCTTTTCCTTGAAAGCATTTTTGAAGATTATGCCTATGAAGACCGCGCATTTCCAATTATGGCACAGCAAACCATTTCGCATCCTTCCACCGTTGCCGAGCAAACCGAACTTTTGGAGTTGAAAGAGAAAGAAAAAGTATTGGAGATCGGTACTGGCAGCGGTTATCAAACTGCGGTTCTGGTGGCCATGAATGCCTTGGTGTACACCGTAGAACGCCAAAAAGAACTGCACACTTTTGCCCAGCAAAAACTCAGGAAGATGCATCTTAGCCCTAAATTCCAAAGTTTTGGTGATGGATTCGCCGGGTTGCCCACTTTTGCTCCATTCGATAAAATCTTGGTGACATGTGGTGCAGAAGTGCTCCCAACAGAGCTGTTGAAACAAATGAAAGTGGGAGGAAAAATGGTTATTCCGATGGGCAAAACCGAAGAACAGATCCTGTACCGGTTCACTAAAATTTCGCCCACAGAATTTGAAAAAGAGGAATTTGGACGATACAAATTTGTGCCGATGTTGGGAGATACTAATCTGTAAATCAAGTTATTAAATGTGATTTGTTCTGAATTCTGAGTCTGCAAATTCGTTTCAATTTTTTACATTGTAATTTTTTGAACCTTTCACTGCTGGTTTTGTATTTAGTTTTGATGGAAAATTTATAACCATGAAAACTACAATTACCTTTTCGGGAGTTTACCTTCCTTATTTTTTGGCAAGAAAGATTCTGAGCAAGTTTACCTTCTTTCTCAGCTTTTGTTTCTTCTTCATTAATGCACAGACGTTTACCTTTACCGGAGCTGGAGATGGATCGTCTTGGACGGATGCACAAAACTGGAGCCCGGCCACAGTACCTTACTTAACGGTTAATAATTGCGTTGCCAACATTCCTAATGGTTTTACTGTGACAATTCCTTCGGAATCGAATTTGCGGATGGATGGCGGAACCATCAACGGACCTGGAACAGTGGTCAACAACGGAGTTTTTGCTTTGGATACCAATACAGCCAAATACCTGTCTGGGCTTGTTTTTGTGAACAATGGAACACTGAAATCTGGAACTGGCATCAGTTACCCCGTCAATTTTAGCTTGTTTTCAAATTCAACCTTGAATAACAGCAGTAGTGGCCACATTATCATCGATGGTATTGGGTTTACCTTTTCAAATGGCCTCAGTAGTATGATTAATAATAACGGTACCGTAACTAAAACAGGCACTTCAGAGAAATTTATTGCTGCACCTTTTACCAATAAAGGAACTGTCAATGTTCATTCAGGAATTTTAAATTTCTCAGGGAACAAGTATTTTGAAACCGGCGTTTACAATGTTTTGGCAGATTCCGAATTGAAAATTTCCAGTAGTACCGGCTATTTTAAAGGAGTGTGGACGGGTGAAAATGTAGGTGTTTTCAGTATTAACGGCTCCAATCTGGTGGCCGAAGGGAATTCGGTAACCAACCAGATTTCAGGCAACGGCTTACTATTCTTCGAGGGTACGATTTCCGGTCCAGGCAGTTTTCTTAATGATAGTTTATTAACGGTTGACGGCAATGTAAGCAAATACCTCAGTAATCTAAACTTTTCAAACACTGGCACTGTTCGATTGGGCACGGGAATAAATCATTCCATTAATCTGATTCTTTTTTCTGATACCACCATGAATAATCAACTGACGGGTGAAATCATCATCAACGGAATTGGTCTTAATTTTTCTAATGGTTTAAACAGTATCGTGAATAATTATGGTAAAGTGACCAAGTTGGGCGACAATGAAGAAATCATTAACGCACCTTTCAGCAATAGAGGAAGCATCGACGTGCAAATGAATATTCTAAATTTCAATGGACTCAAATATTTTGAATCTGGCAACTATAATGTTTCTGCAGGTGCCCATTTAAAGGTTTCTAGTAGTACTGGTTATTTTAAGGGCGTTTGGAGTGGTAACAATGCCGGCACATTCAGCATCAGCGGTAGCAATATGGTTGATACTGGAAATACCGTAACCAATAACATCACGGGTAACGGATTGTTTTTTTCTGAGGGAACCATCAGTGGACAAGGCGAATTCATTAATAATACAAAATTTGATGTCGGCGAAAACAGCACTAAATATTTAAGCAATCTCACTTTCACTAACAATGGTGTAATGACTTTAGGAACTGGAACTGATCTGCCCAATAATTTAATACTTTATTCTAATAGTACATTGAATAATAGCATTGGTGGACAGATCGTGATTAACGGAATTGGACTTACTTATTCCAACGGTTTGTATAGTGCCGTCAACAATAATGGCACCGTAAAGAAAATTGGCAACTGGCAGGAGAGTATTGTGGCGACTTTTGTCAACAAGGGAGTGATTGACGTGCAACAGCACACACTGGAATTTTCAGGAGATAAATATTTCGAAACGGGAGCGTACCATACATCGGCAGGCGCCCAATTGAAAGTATCCGGAAATACCGGTTATTTTAAAGGCATTTGGACAGGATCCGGATCCGGCATTTTTTCTATTGATGGCAACAATTATATCATCAGTGATAACACGATGACCAACCAGGTGAGCGGTAATGGACTGCTTTTCAGTTCGGGAACGATTTACGGTCCGGGCGCACTTATTAACGAAACATTATTGACGGCAGACAGCAATTCAACTAAATACTTCAGCAATATGACTATGATGAATAAAGGGACTTTCAAACTGGGAACGGGAACTGATTATTCCAATAATTTTATTCTTTATTCAAACAGTGTTTTAAACAATACAAATACCGGAATACTGACCAGCAACGGAATCGGAATGACCTACAGCAACGGCTCTGAAAGCAAGTTGCTCAATGGCGGAACACTGCAAAAACTTGGGAGTTTTAGCAAAACTTTTGCGCTGCCTGTTGAAAACAGTGGAACTATCGAAGCAAGAGAAGGTTCGCTTGATTTTTCGCATCAACTGACCAATCTTTCAGCCGGTTTGGTTAAAGGGCATGAAATCTCCCTACCTTCTGGCACAAATTTTAGCAATAGCGGTACATTCGATCCGGGAGTTGAGGTAGGAACAATGCTGGTGAAAAATAGTTTCAAGATGGATGGTGGCACATTACAGTTTAACCTGAATGGCATCGTAGAAAAAAGCGGTTACGACTATCTTAATTATACAGGATCCACAGCGCCCACTCTCAACGGAAATGTGAAGGTGAATCTCGGTTTTGCGCCGTCGCTGAATGACGAATTCAATGTATTTCGAACAACTTCTTCCACTATAGGTACTACATCGCTGCCAACGAGCATTACCGCACTTTTTGCAGATAAAATTTATACGTTCAATGTGGTATCTTCAACAAACTCAATCAAACTTAAACTGGCTAATATTGCTTTAGGAACAATCGATAACAAGATGAAGGACTTCAGCATTTATCCCAATCCTGTGGGAGAACTTCTTCATTTTACAGCGAAGGATAAAGTTTTTGCCATCACGATTTATGCAATGGACGGGCGGCAAATTTTGACTAAAATACCGAAGGTGAATGAAGGTTTTATGGATGTAAGAAATCTGAAAGCGGGCGTTTATGTGGCCGTGGTTCAGTTTGAAAATACTGTACAACGCTACCGGATCATTAAGAAGTAGATTAAACACAGTTTGTTAGACCTACCTGATCTGCATTTTTGACGGAAATGCGGATTGGGTTTTTTTGTGCAATTCCTTTTTATATTCCGACGGTGTTTTGCCGGTAAATTTCTTAAAGGCATTATTAAATGTTGTTTTCGAATTGAAGCCCGCTTCCAGCCCGATGGCAACTAAGGTGTAGTTTTCGAAATCGGGGTTGTGCAGGTATTTTTTAGCTTCTTCTACGCGCAATTGGTTAATATAATCTGAAAAGCCAATGGTCATTTCCTGGTTAAAAATTCTGGAGAGATAGCTTTTGTTGAGGTTCAAAGCGTCTGCTGTTTTTTCTAACGTTAAGTTGTTGTCGAGAAAGTTTTTCTCCACGATGATGAAATGCTGCAGCAAGTCGATATTTTTGTTTTTCGGGGGAGCGTTTTTTTTATTTTGTTGAATTCCTGCCGTTGGATTTTCGTCGTTGATGTGGGTTGCATATTCCCGAATTTCTTCTCGCTCTCGCGCAATCCCGAATTTGTAAATCCCGATGTGCCCAAGCCAATACACGGTAATCGCCATTCCTATCCACAAAATATAGTAGCTAGGTTCCAGCTCCATCATATCCAAAATGGTGAGTGCCACCCAAACCACACACAGGAAAAATGCCAAAATAGAAATTGTTGCTTTTAGCCATCTTAAATGCATCGGCGAGTGTAAATGATCCGCTTTTGCTGTAGTTTGCTCGTATTTTCGAACCAGAATGTAGCTTCGCACGATCAGCACAACTGAAAATGCCCATGAAAAAAATTCCTGAAATAAATACAAATCCCAGAAAAACTCGCGCAACTGATCTTGGTTGCCAGAGGGAACAATGGCCATTAAACATTTAAAAATAATGGATGCGATGAGGAAGAGCAGAAAAGGCAAATAAAGGAGCCGAAGTTTTTTGGTAATTCTCTTTTCAGGAAAAAGCAGCTGGCGAACGTAAAAATAGAAGAAAACTGCACTGAGCGAGGCCACCGGTATGTAAAGATAATCAAAGAAGAAGCGCACCGAGACGAGCTGGGAATCATTGATGAAATACTCCAAATTATTAACAGTAAAAGCCAGAATCATCATCAGCAGATAAGTAGTGCTTTCACTTTGGTACTTTTTTGAAGTACTTACTGCCAAAACAAAGATTAATCCCTGAATAATCCCCACCAGCATTAAGGTATTGTAAATATTCAAATTCAAAATTTCATGTTTTCGATGATTGAAAGGTGAACAAACGAGGTAAAATTATCATTTTTTTTGATCAAAATATCTTTTATTTTTTTGATTGACGGATGGTTAGCCACAATCAAGCCATAAAAATGTCGGTCGCGAATAGGTATATCCAAATATCATCATTATTTTTGCCCTTAATTTATTTTCCTATCTTACGAATCATTTATTTGCTCATGAAAAAACTACAGAACATACTTATTTCAACCCGAACAATGGCCGTATTGATGCTCGTATTTGCATTTTCGATGGCGTATGCCACTTTCTTGGAAAATGATTATGGCACACCTACAGCAAAGGCGCTCATCTACGAGGCGAAATGGTTTGAAGCTGTCATGTTCCTGCTGATTCTCAACTTCATTGGTAACATCTCCAGGTACCGACTTTGGAGAAAGGAAAAATGGGCAGTGCTGGTGTTTCACCTTGCTTTTATTCTTATTTTCATTGGCGGTGCTATCACGCGTTATATCAGTTATGAAGGAATCATGCATATTCGGGAAGGAGCCACTTCTAACGAAGTAATTACGGACAGAAATTTTTTCAAAATTCAGGTGGAAGAGAATGGTGATATTCTCAATTATCAGGATATTCCCTACATGATGATTCCCGATGATGCTAAGAAAAGTGCACTGCTTGCCAAAATTTTACCTCATAATTTTAGCGCCAGTTATGATTATCATGCAAAGCAAATTAAGGTAAAACAAATTCATTACATTCAGCGGAAAAAAGACAGTTTAATTGCAGATCCATCTGGTGAAGAATTTTTACACGTTGTTTCTGCTGGCCAAAAAGGCAGAGAAAATATCTTCATTAAATCTGGCGAAACTAAATCCATCAACGGTACTTTAGTCTCTTATAACCGACCCATCGACGGAGCCGTGGAAGTGAGGAACGATAATGGCACCTTAATGATTAAAACTCCAGTTGATGCCACTTTTATGACGATGGCAACCCAGCAGACAGGGGAAACAAAAAAAGATGAATACCAACCTCTTGCCCTTAGAAGTCTGTACACCATTAACGATTTGCGGCTTGTAGTTCCGGAGGGACTGAAAAAAGGCAGACTTATCGCGTTTGAAGGTGATAGAAAGAAAGACAAAGATATGGCGGACCAGCTCACTGTGGAGGTACAGGGTCCCAAAACAAAACAGCTCGTTGATTTGGTAGTGGAGAAAGGAAATTCCGGTCTTTTTAAGCAGATTTCATTAGACGGAATGAACATTATTCTCGGCTTCGGTCCCAAAGTTTATAACACCCCGTTTTCATTAAAGCTCGACAAATTCGTCATGGAAACATATCCGGGAAGTTCCTCGCCAAGCGCCTATGAAAGCCATGTACAGATCATAGATCAGGGCAAACAAACCCCTTATAAAATTTACATGAACCATGTCCTGAATCATGGTGGATACCGCTTCTTCCAGGCAAGCTTCGATGGTGACCGAAAAGGAACCGTACTCTCTGTCAATCATGATTTCTGGGGAACCAATGTGACGTATGTGGGCTACACGTTCCTATTTTTAGGGATGTTTGTTTCATTCTTTTGGAAAGGAACGCACTTCTGGAAGCTCAATAAGCAATTGAAAGCCATCAACAGGAAGAGAATTGCTGCTGCATTATTCCTGCTTTTTTCTTTCAGTTTCCATGCACAATATATTGATACACACGGAACTGATGGCTCCTCAAAGGTTAATCATAACGCTAATGATGGTCATCAGCACGATGATAAACAGGTTGCATTGATGCAGGAATCGGCGGAAACTAAAAAGTTGCGCTCTCCCAAACCCATTTCTCCTGATGAAATTATTGCCAGAAACAAGATTTCAAAAGAGCATGCCGATAAATTTGGCTATTTGCTGGTACAGAATTACGAAGGCCGTATCGTCCCAATGAATACCCAAGCGCTTGATGTATTACGCAAACTTTATAAGAGAGACTCATTTAAAGGAACTGATGGAAAATCGCTGGATGCCAACCAATGGTTCCTATCTATTAATACCGATACGCCGAGCTGGACGATGGTTCCCATTATAAAAGTGGGGACAAAAGGAGGCGAAGAACTGAGGAAGAAAACAAAGGCAGACGAAGAAGGTTATACCTCGCTGATGTCGCTCTTTCCAGCTGATGCAAACGGGCAACTGCATTATGTATTGGAAGATGATTATCAGGCGGCATTCCGGAAAAAACCTGCTGAGCAAACCAACTATGATAAAGAAGTGATTGCTGTGAATGATCGTGTGCAAGTCTTCAATGAGTTTTTCAGTGGGCAATTTTTAAGAATTATTCCGGTGAAAAATGATCCCAATTCTACTTGGCATTCTTGGCTCGACCAAAATTTTGAGCCGGATGAAGAATCTCAGAAAGTGATGGGTCCTTACTTCTCCAGTGTCCTGGATGCTGAGAAATCTGGCAACTGGAGCAAAGCGGATAAAGAGCTATCTGCCTTGGAGCAGTACCAGAAGATTTGGGGCAAGAATGTTGTGCCGGCACAATCTAAGGTGGATTTGGAAGTCTTCATGAACAAACTTAATCTTAATTTTAAGTTGCTCATTTTTTACACCATCGTGGGTGGGTTGCTTCTGGTTCTAGGTTTTGTGGAACTTTTTAAACCCGGAAAAACACTTAACAAAATCATTAAAGGAATTCTTATCGCGGGAATCATCGGCTATATTGCACATTTCTGCGGCTTGGTTGCAAGGTGGTATCTTTCGGGTCATGCACCTTGGAGCAATGGGTACGAAGCCATTATTTTTATTTCTTGGGTCGGTATTTCGGCTGGTTTAATGTTCTATTTCGGCATCGGAAAACCTTCGATGAAGAAATACGCTGATAAGGCGTTCAAAAGATCAGGAAATGTTTCTAATGCGCTTATTCCGGCCGCCGGCTTTATGGTAGCGGTCATCATGATGGGATTTGCGCATGGTGGTTCTGCACTCGATCCTCAAATTACACCTTTAGTTCCCGTACTTAAATCGTACTGGCTCATCATCCACGTGGCAATTATCACCAGCAGCTATGGTTTCTTTGCACTGTCCATGATTATTGCGGTATTTGTTTTGATCTTCTTTATTATATCCGATAAAAAACAGTACAGAATTCATCAGGATATTACCATAAAAGAATTAACCGTGGTGTCAGAAATGTCTTTAACCATTGGGCTCTTCGCACTTACTGTCGGTAACTTTCTGGGTGGTATTTGGGCCAACGAATCATGGGGAAGATACTGGAGCTGGGACCCAAAAGAAACCTGGGCTTTTATTTCCATTATGGTGTATGCTTTCGTGCTTCACATGCGACTGGTTCCTGGTTTGCGCGGAAAATGGGCATTTCATGTTGCTGCCATGTTTGCGTTTTGCTCCATGGTAATGACTTATTTTGGGGTAAATTATTACCTGAGTGGTTTACATTCTTACGCAGCCGGTGATCCGGTGCCGGTGCCTGCATGGGTGTACATCGGTTTGGCTTCAATGCTTACGTTGTCGGTGGTTTCTTATTTCCGACTGAAAAAGTTGCAACAAACCAACTGATTATTTATTCATTTTAATTTAGAAATAATGTCTGAACTCGTTTCTGTTTTGCAATCATCGTATCTGTATGAAGTGGAACTTGCCAAAAGTAAACTCTCTTCACGCGACATCCCAAGTTACATTAAAAATGAGTTTGTGAATAATGTTGCTGTGTTCCCCATTTCTCAAAATTACGTTTTGGTCGTAAGTGAGCGGGATAAGGAGGCAGCCCAAAAAATTCTAGCAGAAGATGATACGGTGGAAGATACCGATACCCTTTAGCAGCGCTTTTTTGATTAAAACATTCAATACCTGCGGTAACGATGTTGAGTCAAACTATACAATCAATTTATCATAAAATTTTATCAAAAATGATCGACTGGAAAACCGTCAAAGAATACGAAGATATTACCTACAAAAAATGTGGTGCCGTTGCACGAATTGCCATCAACCGACCGGAAGTGAGAAACGCTTTCCGACCTAAAACAACTTCAGAACTGTATGATGCATTTTATCACGTTTCGGAAGATCCTTCCGTTGGTGTTGTTTTGCTCACCGGAGAAGGGCCAAGTCCGAAAGACGGCGGTCATGCCTTTTGCAGCGGTGGCGATCAAAAAGCGCGTGGTCATCAAGGTTATGTAGGTGATGATGGCAGGCATCGTTTGAATATTTTGGAAGTTCAACGGCTTATTCGTTTTATGCCCAAAGTGGTGATAGCCGTGGTAAACGGTTGGGCAGTTGGCGGCGGGCATTCGCTGCATGTGGTGTGCGACCTCACTTTGGCGAGTAAAGAACATGCCATATTTAAACAAACCGATGCCGATGTGACAAGTTTTGACGGTGGTTATGGTTCTGCCTATCTTGCAAAAATGGTAGGGCAGAAGAAAGCCCGTGAAATTTTCTTTCTTGGGCGCAACTATTCGGCGCAGGAAGCTGCAGATATGGGAATGGTGAACGCAGTAATAGAGCATGCAGAACTGGAAAGTACTGCCTACGAATGGGCGCAGGAAATTCTCGGAAAATCCCCAATGTCGATTCGCATGCTGAAGTTTGCCATGAACCTTACCGACGACGGAATGGTAGGGCAGCAGGTTTTTGCTGGTGAAGCCACACGGCTTGCTTACATGACCGACGAGGCCAAAGAAGGTAGAAATGCATTTCTCGAAAAAAGAAAACCGGATTTCGGCGAAAATAAATGGATTTCCTAAGTTTTTAATTTTAATTATTTTTATGAAAGACTGGATTCACGCCGCAAGGTTACGCACTTTACCCCTTTCGATGAGCGGAATTATTATGGGCTCGTTTATCGCAAGATGGCGAATCGTTAACAACGGCGGAACGTGGGATTGGACAATTTTTGCAATGGCCATTTTGGTGACGTTGCTCTATCAGATTCTTTCCAATTTTGCGAATGATTATGGCGATGGCATCAAAGGAACCGATACGTTACGGGTAAACGAAGCCGAACAGCGCGCAGTGGCATCCGGAAGAATTACTGCTGCACAGATGAAGAAAATGGTGGTTCTTTTTGCCATACTCTCGTTTATAGCAACGGTAGCGCTCCTTTATCTTGCATTTTTCCCAGACTATTTGAGGGAATTCTGGATTTTCGTAGGATTGGGAATAGCGTGCATATTGGCAGCCATCGGCTATACGGTTGGTAAAAAACCTTATGGCTACCTCGGTTTGGGTGATGTATTTGTGTTTGTTTTTTTCGGACTAGTTTCTGTTTGTGGCAGTTACTTTCTCTTCACCAAGACCTTCGATTGGGATATCTTAATTCCCGCAACTGCCGTAGGAATGATGAGTACCGCCGTTTTAAACCTGAACAATATGCGCGACATCCGTAGTGATGCCGCAAGTGGAAAGAAAACATTGGCTTTGCGAATGGGTTTCAAATATGCAATGGTGTACGAAATCGTTTTACTCATGCTTCCACTTATTTTAATTTTGATTTTTTTAGGGGTTAATGGCTTTATCACCGAGGGCAAATATTATCCTTTTTTGGTGATGATTTTATTATTTCCGATGACGGCAATGCGTAGAAAAATTATGGCGGTGAAAGAACCTAAAGAGTTGGATCCTTTCCTGAAACAAGTTGGAATTCTGACTTTAATGATGGCAGTTTTATTGGCATTTGGACTCAATTATTTCTAAAAATAGAGCAGAGGCGTGCAATTGCAGGTTGTTTACTGTTTATTAGAAGTAGATAAAATCCTCATACCGCTAATTAGTTCTGTTAATAGTAGGCATGCATAAATTGTTAATGATCTTGAAAAGCAGGATTCATTGTATTAAACAAATAAATGACTCTTCTTTGTTCTGAGGATTCAGTTGGGTCGCAAGCAATGATCGGTAGATACTATTGAAAATAAATAAATCATAAAAAATGAAAGTAAAATTCCTCGGGCAGAACTGTTTTTTGTTCACCTATCATGATAAAAATATATTGAGCGATCCTTTTTATAATTACCAGAAAGAAAAATCAGGTTTCGATATTGATGCTCAAAAAATTGACTACGTATTGATTACCCATGCGCATGGCGATCATATTGCCGATGTAAAAGAAGTTTTAGAACATCATCCTGATGCAAAAGTAATTGGTCAGCCCGAGATATGTGGTTACTTCGGTCATCCTCATTCAATTGATATCAACTTTGGTGGTTCAGCCAAGTTTGATGATATGAAAATTTCGATGGTTCCCGCATCACATACCAGTTCATTCCCCGATGGGACGTATGGTGGGTTGGCAGCTGGGTATATTTTCAGGTTTCAGGATAAGAATATTTACATGGCGGGCGATACGGGTGTAATGGCTGATATGGCTTACTTTCCGCAGCTTTTTGGCGACATTACCGCAGCCATTCTTCCGGTGGGTTCGCATTACACCATGTGTGCACGGAAAGCGAGTTTTGCTGCCTCCGAACTCCTGAAAACAAAGCGGGTCATCGGTTGCCATTTTGATACTTTTCCGCCCATCAAGATTAACCATGAAAACGCAGAAGCACTGTTTGAGGAAAGAAACATTGATTTTACCTTACCAGAACTGGGTCAGGAATTTGAACTGTAAAAAAATAAAGAGATCAGGTTTTGTTCCTCATCTCTCCATTTAGAAATAAAAAATGGCAAGCGATCTACATCACACCGCTACAACCAATTACCTTTGCTGCGTTCCCACCCTGGAGGATTCTCAGGAGCTGGTTGTGTAGGACTTGCCGGTGCAAAGATACGGCTTTAAATTAAATTTCAAAATTCAGAAAAACAAAATATTTAAATTTTTAAAAATCATCCATGGTAAAAAATGTATATGTAATTGGTTTATGGTTATTTGCGGCCACAATGCTAGTTTTCTTCGCACTTTATTTTTTCGGAATGAATGTAGATTATTTTCAGAATACACTCCTGCTGAATGCCTTTGTGCTTCCTGCCGTTTACGTTGTGGGGGGCTATGTTTCTGTGAATTCCGTGCGGAAAGCAGGCATTGCGATGGGTTTTAGGCATGGTTTTAAAAGAGCGTTCCAACCCATGTTTATTGGTGGCTTGCTCTCGGTTTTCGCGATCTACTTTTTTCTGAATGTTGCGGATAAAGATGCAAAGGATTTACTCAATTATCAGTACATCGAAAGACAAAAAACCGAACTCAATAACGAATATGAAAAGGCAAAACTTCATGTAACCACAGAAGAAGAAAAAGTGAAGCTCGACACAGATTATCATCACCGTTTACAAAGTTTTTCGCCAGAAATGATTAAGGGTAAAGACATGTTTACGCTTCGGCAGTTCGTTTATTATTTTGCTGCAATCCTTGTTTTCTATGTTATTCTTTCCATTTTTTTTGCGAGTTTTTTCCGATCCAGACGGGAACTTTAATGGGTTATTTCGTAAATTTGAAGCTTAATTTAAATATCATCTAATTGAATCACTTAAACCTTTCCATCATCATTCCGTTACTGAACGAGGAAGAATCGCTTGAAGAGCTTTTCGCGAGAATAGATCATGTTTGTAACAGCCACCAACTTTCTTATGAAGTTTGGTTTGTAGATGATGGCAGTACCGATCTTTCTTGGATTATTATTGAAAATATGAAAGCCCAGCATCCGCAGGTTCACGGAATTAAGTTCTCCCGCAATTATGGAAAATCGCAGGCGCTGCATGCGGCATTCGAGAAAGCAAATGGTGACGTGGTGATCACGATGGATGCCGATTTGCAAGATTTTCCCGAAGAAATTCCGGAGTTGTATGCCATGGTAAAAAATGAAAATTACGACATTGTTTCGGGTTGGAAGAAAAAACGTTTTGATAATGTGATGACCAAAAATTTGCCTTCTAAACTGTTTAATTCGGCTGCAAGAAAGGTTTCCGGCGTTTCGCTGCACGATTTTAACTGTGGGTTAAAAGCTTACAAGAAACAGGTGGTAAAATCAATTGATGTATATGGTGATATGCACCGATATATTCCTGTTCTTGCTGCCAATGCTGGTTTTCGAAGAATTACAGAGAAACCCGTGCAGCACCAGGCGCGACCTTATGGAAGTTCGAAATTTGGTACAGAACGTTTTGTACGTGGTTTTCTTGATTTAATAACGCTGTGGTTTGTAAGCCGTTTCGGCGCAAGACCGATGCATTTTTTCGGTGCAGTGGGCACCTTGATGTTTATCATAGGTTTTTTGTCGGCGCTTTGGTTAGGAATCTCCAAATTGATCGATGTTTCCCATGGAATTTATGGACATTTAATTACCAATAACCCGTGGTTTTTCATCGCCTTAACAATGATGATTTTGGGAACGTTGCTTTTTATTGCCGGTTTTTTGGGTGAGATGATTATTCGTTCCAACAGGCGCCACGAGAATTATCATATTGAACAAGTGATCTGAAAAAAATGAAGTTTTTTAGATTGAAAATATAAAAATAAAAACTGAGTATCGCTCCACGGATTCATTATATCAGGCGGTTGAAGAAGACTCATCTATTCAGATTGTCGACGCCAAAGATGAACATCTTTAAACTGATACGCTACTGAAAACAGCCGAGAATCACAAGGATCATATAATCATTTCATATTTGTACAGGCGATCTGCGAAAAGTTATCAAGGTTAAGTTCAGATCAGAAATTCCATTCTTATGTTCCCCAACAACTTGATTTAGTTTACAACAGAAGTTCAATTTTCATGAAAAATATTCTTTATATTATTATCGTTCTTTCCTTTGTTGCGTGCGGAAAAGTGAGGCCAGAAGGTAAAATAGTAAGCCAAGATACACCCCTGGAAGATTTCACGGCGATCGCTTTAAAAGGAAAGTTTCGAGTGTTCTTTGCAGCTGGAACCAAAAGTTTTGTGAATGTTGAAACTTATCCTAATGTTGCTGAAAATCTGCGCATCAAAGTAAAAGATAAAACCCTGACCATTGAAGAGAATCGCGAAACAAAAGGGGTCGATTTTTACAATATAACGATCTATTCAAGATATCAGCCCACAAAGATTTCTATTGCTGATTCGGTCGAGTTTAATGTTTCCAGTGAAATTAATACCGATAATTTTCGGCTTAATCTGAAAAATAATGGTAAATTTATAGGTGCAATTCGCAGCCGAAGTGCAGAAATTGAAATGGCGCAGCTGAGCTTGGCTAATTTTAGAGGTTTTAGCAAGAATGCAGTAATTAAATTAAAAGATACCGCAAATATCGTGGCGCCTTATTGGAAGATTGATCATGTTCAGTTAGAACTTAAGAACGGTGTTTTTGCAGAAATTTCAGTTCAAGATTCACTGAAAGGAAAAATTGAAGATACAGGGAAATTACTGTATCACGGTGATCCTATTCGTGCTATCAAAATTGGAAAAACAACCAATGTTCAGAACAAAGCGCTGGAATAATTTTGCCTCAGTGGAGGAAAAAAGTAAGGAAAGAAAAATAGTATAATAATGGAAATTACAGAAAACTTAACACCGTTAGACAAGGCCAAACTTTGGCTAACCGAACCATTTGATGAAGAAACGAGAAAGACTGTGCAAACCTTAATCGATTCCAATTCTCCAGATCTAGACGATTCTTTTTATCGTGCACTGGAATTCGGCACTGGGGGAATGCGAGGAATTATGGGGGTTGGAACCAACCGTTTGAACAAATATACACTTGGGCAGGCCACACAAGGTTTGGCCAATTATCTCCATCAGCAGTTTCCGGGAGAAACCATCAAAGTGGCGATTGCTTATGATGTTCGAAATAACTCCAGAGAGTTCGGGAAACTCGTTGCAGATGTTCTTACCGCCAATGGAATCCATGTTTTGCTTTTCAAAAATCACCGTCCAACACCAGAACTTTCATTTACAGTGCGCAATAAAAAGTGCAACGCCGGAATTGTACTTACCGCATCACATAATCCGCCAGAATACAATGGTTACAAAGTGTATTGGAATGACGGTGCACAAGTGGTGCCACCCAATGACGAAAACATTATCAAGGAGGTGTATGCAACAAAATTCAGCGAAATTAAATTCAATGGGAATGATGATTTAATTGAATGGGTTGGTGAAGAACAAGACGACGTGTATATTGATGCCTGCATCGAAAACTCCCTCTATCAGAAAGATAAGAAAGGATACGACAATTTGAATATCGTGTTTACTTCCATCCACGGAACAACCTACACCACAGTGCCAAAAGCACTGGAAAAAGCGGGGTTTAAGAAAATTGATCTGGTTAAAGAGCAGATGATTCCAAGTGGAAATTTCCCAACGGTGGAGTCGCCTAATCCCGAAGAACCAGCTGCACTTTCAATGGCTTTGGATTTGGCAAGGATTACCAATGGAGATATCGTGATTGGTACCGATCCTGATGGTGACCGACTGGGAATAGCTGTCAGAAACCTTGAAGGAGAAATGCAATTGCTCAACGGTAACCAAACCAACACGATCCTCACTTACTATATTTTGGACCAATGGAAAAAAGCAGGGAAAATTACAGGTAAAGAGTTTATTGGTTCAACGATTGTTACCTCAGATATTTTCTTTGATATTGCCAAGAAGTTTGGTGTAGATTGCAAAGTGGGTTTAACGGGCTTTAAATGGATCGGTAAAATGATTCGCGATGAAGAAGGAAAAGAAAAATTCATTTGTGGTGGTGAAGAAAGTTTCGGCTTCATGACCGGCGATTTTGTACGAGATAAAGATTCTTGTGGTTCCATTCTTTTGGCTTGCGAAATTGCGGCTTGGTGCAAAGCAAACGGCAACTCGATATTCAAATACCTGATCAGCATCTATGAAGATTTAGGCATGTATTATGAAGGGCTAATTAATGTGGTGAGAAAAGGACGAGAAGGTGCAGAACAGATTGAGCAAATGATGAAGAATTTCCGCGAAAACCCGCCAAAAGAAATTGCCGGAAGTAAGGTGGAAGAAATCAAAGACTTCAAAGAGCAAACCTGTTATACGGTTTCAAAAGATGAAAAAACCGTAATGAACGATATTCCGAAATCGAATGTACTGATCTATTACACACAAGATGGGACCAAAGTTTGCGTGAGGCCGTCCGGAACCGAGCCCAAAATAAAATTCTATGTTTCGGTGAAAGATCATATTGCGACAGAAGCCGATTTTGAGGCAAAAATAATTACACTTTCCGAAAAAATAAATAGGGTAAAAACTGATCTTGATCTGTAATACAGATGGAAAGTGAAACATTACTTTGCTTAAGTTATGCTTAGGCAAAGTTTTTTATTTTTCTTAAATTTGACGAAATTCGGTCATTCATCATCAATGCTTGCAGAATGAGCCCCGGGTTTTAATCATCAACAAACTAAAAAATAGTGAAAGTATCTAAGCTCGCCGCCAACTTAGTCGGCTCAGAAATTGTAAAAATCGGTAACGAAGTAAATGACCTGAAAGCTAAAGGAGCGGATATCGCCAATCTCACCATCGGTGACCTTAACGCCAACCTTTACCCGATTCCTCAACGGTTAAAAGAAGAAATTCAAAAGGCCTATCAAAACAATTTGACCAATTATCCGCCTGCAAACGGACTTCTATCTTTAAGAAAAGCGGTGGCTGAAGATGTAAAAAAGCGATATCATCTGGGCTATTCTCCAGATGATATCTTGATAGCCGGCGGATCGAGACCGCTTATATATGCCACTTACAAGGTGATTGTCGATGAAGGCGACAAGGTGATTTATCCTATTCCTTCATGGAACAATAATCATTATGCTTACCTTACCAATGCCCAGAAAATTGAAGTGCAAACCTCTGTTGAGCATAATTTTTTACCCACCGCCGACGATTTGCGTCCGCATTTGAAAGATGCTGTTTTGCTTGCGATTTGTTCGCCGCTGAACCCTACAGGCACGATGTTCAGCAAAGAGCAACTTACTGAAATTTGCGAGCTGGTGCTGGAAGAAAACAAAAGGCGGGGAGAGGATGAGAAGCCGCTCTACATCATGTACGACCAGATTTATGCATTGCTTACTTTTGGTAGCGAGCATTTTAATCCTGTTTCACTTTTTCCCGAACTTAAAGATTACACAATTTTTATTGATGGTACTTCCAAAAGCTTTGCAGCCACTGGAGTTCGCGTAGGATGGAGCTTCGGGCCGAGAACCATTATCGACAAAATGAAATCGTTGCTTACGCACGTAGGAGCGTGGGCGCCAAAACCTGAACAGGAAGCCGTGGGCGTATTTTTGCAACAAACCAATGAGGTGAACGATTTTGTGGATGGCTTTAAGAGTAAAATTTCCGAAAGTCTTTCATTTCTTCATAATGCCATCCAGCAAATGAAAGCCAAAGGTTTTGCAGTAGAAAGCATTCAACCTATGGGCGCACTATATCTCACCATTAAGCTTGATTATCTAGGGAAAATAAAACCCGATGGTCATACCATAGAAAATTCCACAGACCTTGTTTTCTATCTGATTAATGAAGCAGGCGTGGCACTGGTTCCTTTTTCGGCGTTTGGAAATTCAAGAGAAATGCCTTGGTTTAGAGCTTCTGCAGGCGGTTTGTCATTAGACGAAATTAAAGCGATGTTGCCAAGACTAGAAACTGCTCTGGAAAAACTGACATAATTCCGCAGTATGAAAATAATCGCCGTTATTCCTGCCCGATATGCCGCCTCCCGATTTCCTGGAAAATTGATGGAAATACTGGGGAACGAAACCGTTATTGGCACCACCTATAAAAATGTTGTAGCAACAAAGCTTTTTGATGAGGTTTTTGTAGCAACTGATTCTGATGTCATCTTCAACGAAATTACAAGACACGGTGGTAAAGCAGTGATGACTGGTGAACACGAAACCGGAAGTGACAGGATTGCGGAAGCCGTTAGAAATATCGAATGCGATATAGTGATTAATGTTCAGGGTGATGAACCTTTCCTGAAAACAGAACCGCTACAACAGTTGGTTGAAGTATTTAAAGCGGATCAAAATAAAGAAATTTCTTTGGCGTCGTTAAAAATTAAACTCTACGAGAAAGATGAAATTGAGAATCCTAATAATGTGAAAGTGATTACGGATTTGAGAGGGTTCGCCATGTATTTCAGCCGTTCTGTTATACCTTTTCCGCGCGATTTGTCGGTGTCCACACCCCATTTTAAACATATCGGCGTTTATGCGTTTCGAAAAGAAGCATTGATGAAATTTGCTACAATGGAAATGACGCCTCTAGAAAAAGCTGAAAAGATAGAATGCATTCGTTATTTAGAAAACGGAATGAAAATAAAAATGATCGAAACCGACTTCATCGGTGTGGGGATTGACGTACCTGAAGATTTGGAAAAAGCCCGTCAGATTTTAGATATAAAAACACTGTTAAATGATGATAAATCTTCATAAAATAATAACGGTTTCACTTCAAAAATTTTACCTTTGAACTCCAAAAAAGATGTAATGAAAAAAATAACCTTCGTTCTTATCCTTCTTTTTTCGCATCTTCTCACAGCGCAAACTGCGGCTGAAATTATAGATAAAAACATAGAACTTTCAGGTGGGCTTACCAATTGGAAACTCTTGAATTCTGTTTTATTGCAAGGTCGGGTGACTTTGGGAATCAATGATGAGTATCCCGTAAAGATTTACCAACAAAGACCCAATCTCACCAAAACTGTAATTACCATTAATAAAAAGGAGACTGCAGTGGAAGGTTTCGACGGCGCGAAAGGATATGCCATGAATTATGCCACCAACAAAATCCAGGAGTATGCGAGCTATGTTCCCGAAAATTTCGACAGTGATTTTATCGATTGGGAAAATAAAGGTTTCAGTGCCAAATATTTAGGCAAGGAAAAAGTGGGCGATATTTATTGTCATAAAGTGGAACTTACCAAGAATGTAAACAAAACGCTTTATTATTTCGATTCAAAAAATTACATGCTGGTGAGCGAAATAAAGCGGGATGAAACCTTGTTTTATTCGGATTACAAAAAAGTAGGAAATCTGCTGATGCCTTTCCGAATAGAGTCTTCAAGCCCCAAGAAAGATGGGGATTACGTGATTACCATTAATAAAATTGAAATCAACAAAGTATTTCCGAATAATACTTTCAAATTTTAAATGTATATCTTCACGCCATTAAAAATAAGTTCAAATGAAAAGATTATTCATTTTTCTGCTTTCTGCGGCAGCATTACTTAAGAGCTGCACGCCACAGCAAAAGGAAGTTTCTACCGATAAAAATAACCAGATGAAAAGTATCTACGATTATAAAGTTGAAAGTTTGGACGGCAAAGAAATAGATTTTGCCCAGTTTAAGGGAAAAAAGATCCTCATTGTCAACACTGCATCGGAATGTGGTTTCACGCCGCAATATGCCGATTTGGAAAAGCTGTCGGAACAGTATAAAGACAAGCTGGTGGTGGTGGGTTTCCCCGCCAACAACTTTGGCGGACAGGAGCCGGGAACCAATAAGGAAATCGGAGCTTTTTGCCAGAAAAACTATGGAGTAACCTTTCCGATGGCAGCAAAAGTTTCGGTGAAGGGAGCCGACACGGCGCCTATTTTTAAATTCCTTACAGAAAAAGATTTGAATGGCGTAAAAAACACGACGATCTTATGGAATTTTACAAAATTTTTGTTGGATGAAAACGGAACACTTATCGATAGTTTCATCAGTACAACCAAGCCAACCAGCGATTCCATTACCAAGTATCTAAAGTAAAATTCAATACATTTCTAAAAAAAATTACCGCACATGCAGTAATTTTTTTTTGTTTACCGATAGCGAGAATGTTCTTTGCTTTTGCTGAATCTGTTGATAATCGGTTTAAATAGTGCCTTATACTTTTCGATATCAAACACCTGCGAGTCGGTAAGTGCTTTATAGGTGAGCCAAACGCCAAAAGGAAACAACACCAGATTCGGCAACCATGCTGCAAGATAAGGATCCATTTCTCCTGCCCACGAAAGGTTTTCCACGGTTAAATTCAGTACATAAAATATGATGAAAATAACAATGGCAATCACGACCGGTAAACCAATACCGCCCTTTCGGATGATGGAACCTAAACTCGAACCAATGAGGAAGAAAATAAGACACGTTACGGAATAGGCAAAAATTCTTTGTTGGTAAAGAACCACCCGCGAAAAATAAGAGTGCATATCTTTAATCTGGTCTTGCTTAAACTGCACCCCATCTTTCATCGACTGTATCTTGTTGTAGGCAGAGTACAGCATTTCGTAACGTTTTTTTGGCTTAATGGTGTCGGTTTTGGGAACTGGATGAGGAGGTTTCGTAAACACCGTTTTATCCACATACATCAGGTTGCTGTTGACCTGGCTAATGAGTTCATCATTGATGTTGATGAAGATATTATTGTTGTCTTTTTTAGTTTTTTTGATGGTGTTGTTTAGCTCCAGGAAATTCTGAAAAGAATAATCATCAGTAATTTTTTCTGCCTCAATGGCCTTATTGATGATGTCGGAAATATTAAAATGGGTAACCAAAGTATCAAATTTAATTTGCTGGTCGGGCTGCTTAAGCCGTGGCAGATAGTCCAAATTCGAAAGTTGATCTTCATAAATATGTCCATCAAATAAAACCAGCTTCAGATAGTTTGGATTTTCGGCAGCAATAAATTTTCCTTTTTCGGCCACAATCGATTGCTGGTCTTCATACGAATTAGCCATTCTGTGGATAAAAACGCCTTCCAGATTTTCGCCGTTTTCACCATATATTTTATCGAACTTAACGGTATAGCCAGGAATTTGTTGGATGAACTGACCCGGTGTAAAATTGAGCGCGGGTTTGGTTGCCGCTATATTGAACAACATGTTCTTCGCCTTGCGCTGGAAGTCGGGAATCACATTATTCGAAAAGAAAAATAGAAAAGCAGAGAAGCCAATTGTTACAATGAAAAGAGGCATCATCACCCTTGTCAATGAAATGCCGGCAGCTTTCATAGCAGCCAGTTCATACCGTTCTCCAAAATCTCCAAAAGTCATGATGGATGCAAGTAATATGGTGAGCGGAAGCACAAATTGCACCACAATGGCCGAAAGGTAGGAGAGGAGTTTTAAGATTTCCCAATAACTGAGTCCCTTTCCGGTAAACTGAGATAGGCGGATCCAGACAATGTTTACTACAAAAATAAAAAACAGTACACTGAAAATAAAAAGAAACGGACCGAAAAATGTCTTGATAACGTATCCGTCGAGTTTTTTTATCATGGGTCAAATTTAACAAAAAAAGTCACGAAAATTATTTTTCTGTGACTTCACTTAAAATTTTTGATTTACATTTCATATTTCAACACGTTCATTGGGCTAAAGTTCTGTAATGATATAGTTTTTATAATCGTTTTTATTGAAAGTGAACATGCTGTTGCTGAGGTTCTGATTCTCTTTGTAATCATTAATAGCAATCACCGAAACAGAATTATCGGCACCAAACTGCTCCAGCTTTACGAGCTGCTTCTTGGCACTGTTCACGTAAAGATTCACTTGTTTAATGCCGTTATTTTTGGTGGGTGTCAGTTGTATAAAGTCGGTGGACAAACCATTCACTGTTGCTTTCCCGGCATATTTTACGTTGTATCCCTTTTTGTATTCTTCAATATAATTAAGAGGAGAAAACATTTGCTCTTTACCACTCGGTTTGGCAATAGTCACTTCCTGATCTTCGGCAGATACGTTGTACACCTTGTTTCCGTCGTACACCTGTTCTGTTCCCATGATCTTCAATTTGTATTTGTCCTGCGCCGAATAAAAAATTCCGGGTTCGGTTTTGGTGATTTTTTTGCCAGCTCCAGTACCGTAAACAAATTTAAAATAAACATTGTTTTTAGATTTATAATTGGCAGACACGCCATCTAAAATAGCTTTTGCTTTTGCATCGACTTTTTGAGCCGATATTGTTGTGGCGGTAGCCAAGACAAGGATACCCAGTATCATCTTTTTCAGCATCATAGTTAATTTTTTATAAGGGGATAGAAGGTAATAACAATTTCTTCAACTTTGTTTAATGAGTTTTTACCCGCGCAATTCTTCCAAAAACTGTTCCAAAGAATTCAGATCACTGATCAGCACTTCTCTTGCTTTAGCCCCGTTGAAGCCACCTACAATTCCACTTGCTTCTAACTGATCCATTATTCTTCCTGCCCTGTTGTAGCCCAATTTCAATTGCCGCTGCAGCATGGAAGTGGAGCCTTGCTGTGTTGAAACGATGATTCTTGCAGCATCTTCGAACAGGGCATCTTTTTCGTTCGGGTCAAAAGCACCTACGCTCGATGAATTTTCTTCGCTACTGTATTCTGGCAGCAGAAATGCGGTGGCATATCCTTTTTGCTCACCAATAAATTCTGCAATTTTTTCCACTTCCGGCGTGTCTACAAATGCACATTGCAGACGCAGAATTTCGTTGCCGTTGAAGTAAAGCATATCGCCTTTTCCTATGAGCTGTTCTGCACCAGGAGAATCCAGAATGGTACGGGAATCCACACTCGAAATGACCCGGAATGCGGCTCTTGCCGGGAAATTGGCTTTAATCATCCCGGTGATGACATTCACGGAAGGTCTTTGGGTAGCCACAATGAGGTGAATGCCCACCGCACGTGCGAGCTGTGCCAAACGCGCAATAGGAAGCTCTACTTCTTTACCTGCCGTCATAATGAGGTCCGCAAATTCATCCACCACCAAAACGATGTAAGGCAAATAACGGTGACCATTTTCAGGATTCAGTTTACGCTCAGTAAATTTTTTATTGTACTCTTTTAAATTTTTGCAAAACGCGCTTTTTAGCAAATCGTAACGGGTATCCATTTCTACGCAAAGCGAGTTGAGTGTGTTGATTACTTTGTGGGTATCGGTGATAATGGCATCATCACCATCGGGAAGTTTCGCCAGATAATGACGTTCTATTTTTGAATAAAGTGACAACTCTACCTTCTTGGGATCTACCATCACAAACTTCAACTCACTTGGATGTTTCTTATACAGCAAAGAAGTGAGAATGGCATTGATGCCGACCGATTTCCCTTGCCCGGTTGCACCCGCCATCAATAAATGGGGCATTTTGGATAAGTCGGCCATGAAGATTTCGTTGGAAATTGTTTTACCAAAAACCACCGGCAAATCCATGTCTGTATTCTGAAACTTTTGGGACGAAATTACACTGCGCATCGACACCATCGAGGGGTTCTTGCGCGGTACTTCGATGCCGATGGTTCCTTTCCCCGGCATTGGTGCAATAATTCGAATTCCTAAGGCGGAAAGATTTAGGGCAATGTCATCTTGCAGCTTTTTGATCGATGCCACGCGGATTCCGGCTTCAGGAACAATTTCGTACAATGTAACGGTAGGTCCAATGGTGGCCTTGATTTCGGCAATTCCAACATTGAAATTTTTCAAAAGACCTACGATTTTGTTTTTGTTTTCTTCCAGTTCGTCTTTGTTGATGGCGATTTCTTCATTGCCATAATCTTTCAGAAGATCAATGGGCGGCATCTGAAAATTCGCCAAATCAAGTTTGTGATCATAAAGCCCATGTTTTTGGACCAGTTCTTTGGATTTTTCATCCACATCATCCAGCAAATCTATCGTTTGAGCCACTTCTACTTTAAATTCAATATCGTTATTTTTTTGAACGGTAGGTGTAGCAGTACTGAGTGATATGGGCTCAGTTTCAGTAACGGTCACTTTTGAGATACCTTCATCAAAAGAAGTTTCATTGGGCGTTTTAATGGTCTCAAAACTGCTAACAACAGAGGTTTTTTCCGGCAGGGGCCGCTCAATAATATCACCGGCAGATGCCATCTTATGATCATTTGCTTCTTCTTCCAGTTCCTGATCTGCGGAGAAATCTTCAGCGGAATGAGGTATGATGGACTTCACTTTTCCTAAGGTGTTTTCGTTCAATTCGTTCAGCTTAGACTTTACATGACTTGGATTAAGGTTAAACTCCAAAATAAAATAAAGAATAATACTGGACAAAAGAGCCAGCCAAAGCCCCACCGAGCCAATCACGGAATGTAAAAAATCCATGATCTGAAAACCATATACGCCGCTCAGTACACCTTGCCCATTGGTAACGGCACCCATGAAAATGGGCAACCAGCAAATGAAGAACAACGAGTGCCCCAAAGTCTTCCAGGGCTTGAAATAATTTTTTTTAAGAATCAGTAAACCAAAAACCAAAAAAAGAAAAGCAACAATAAATGCGGCAAGTCCTAAACTTTCAAACACAAAAATATTACCCAACCAATCGCCAAACTTGCCAAAAATATTGGATGATGCCACCGATTTGTCGAGCATGGTTCCGGCCTGGCTCTGATCGGATTTCCATTTCATTAAATACGAAATAAAAGACAACGTCATCACTACCGACAGGATGATTAATAAAGTACCGATAAATATGCGTGGTTTGGGGAGAGTTTTGTTCTGCTCAACCGGCTGCGCCGGCTTTTTCTTAGTGATTTTTTCCATAATAAACTGTGGACAAATTTAATAAATTAATCTTAAGAAATTCTTTAAATATTTGCCCATATAATTCACTATGCAACCAAGTAAAAAGCAAAAAAATAGATTTAATTTTTAATACAACAACAAAGGAACGATTTTGGTTTGTATATTTGAACTACAAAAATTAACATAATGAACGACGAAAACAACAGCAAAAAAGAACAAGATGAGGAACTGAAAGAAATGAACTATTCCTCTAATGAAGATATTTTTAGTCAGGAAAAACCTTTGTCTTTAGATAATGATGGTGAACCGCTTTACAGCGACGAAGATGAGGACACGATGGAAGAGAATTTGGATGTTCCGGGCTCTGAGTACGATAATGAAGCAGAGGAGATCGGCGAAGAAGACGAAGAAAATAACTACTACAGCTTGAGCGACAATGAAGATGATCACGAAGAGGAAAACGAAGACCTTGAAGAATAATTCAAACATAACCGGATCTTTTTCCGGTTTTTTTAATACAACACAAATATGAGAGTATTTTTAAACCAGCCCATTCCTGCCATTGGGATTCAAATGATGGAGGAAGCGGGTCTGGACCTCATTATTCCTGAGCTAAGAAACCCATTTTCTGATCATGAGCGCATTAAATATTTAAAATTATGTGATGCAATGGTGAATGTGGGGCTTGAACCCATTAATAAAAGTTTTTTTGAAAAAAATCCACAGATAAAAGCGATTGCACAGTTTTCAGTGGGGTACAATAATGTGGATATCGACGAAGCCAATCGCCTGAAAATTCCAATTGGAAATACACCGGGTGTTTTGAGCAAGGCAACCTCCGACGTTGCTTTTCTGCTGATGCAATTTGTAGCGAGGTTAGGTAGTTTTTATTATGACAAGGTGAAATCCGGTGATTGGCATGGCTTTGATATGGAGGATTTGCTGGGCATTGAGCTGTATGGAAAAACAATCGGAATTTTTGGCATGGGAAGAATCGGTTTTGAAATGGCGAAGAAATGCAAAGCAGCATTTGGCATGAACGTCATTTACCACAACAGAAAACCCAATCCCGAATATGAAAAGGTGCTCGGTGCAAAATATGTTTCTTTTGATGAATTACTAAAAGATTCGGATGTAGTAAGTGTTCATGCCAGTTTCAGTCCGGGATGTGAAGAATTGTTTAATGCCGAAGTGTTTGGGAAAATGAAAACCGACGCTATTTTTATCAACACTGCAAGAGGCGATTTTCACAATGAAAAGGATTTATACAATGCCCTCAACGAAAAGAAAATCTGGGGAGCCGGGCTGGATGTAACCAACCCTGAGCCGATGTCGCGACACAACCAACTTTTGAAGCTTCCCAATGTCTGCGTTTTACCGCATATTGGTTCATCAACAGTGGAAGCACGAGACGGAATGGCAAGATATGTTGCTGAAAATTTGATTGCATTCTCAAAAGGGCAGCCCATGCCTCACTGTGTGAACCCTGAAGTATACGGCTGAAAAACCATTGGTTTTTAAGATGACACGGCTTTAATTTTCTTTGAATTGAAGCCGTTGTTCTATTGATGCCTCACCGTTTCTTCAGCGCCTTTTTTCGTTTTGAAATTTTGGTTGACCCACAAGGTTAAACCATGGTAGTTTTTATAAGAATCTGCCGTTCCTTGCGGAACGTAGCGGTACATATAGCCGAGCTGAACCGTGATATTGTCAAAAGATTTTCCCACCAAAAGACTCGCCCGGAACTGATCCAAATTGTTGCTGTGAATGTTTTTTCCGAAATTCACCAAGATCTCGTTATTTAAAGAAAGAAACGTAGAATGGGGGCCAAAAGGTTGTCCGTCGATGGTGCGGCGAACATTGAGCATGTAACGCAAACGATGGTTGAATGTGTACTTTCCGTGGACGATTTCGCCATTTTCAATAGCTTCCTTGTAGCGGGCATCGTAGCGAATTCGCTGCTGGGTTTGCCAGTAGTCATCCAATTTAGAATTGAACATCAGCTGTGCCCACGGACGAAGCTCGCCCCGAACGAGTTGGTTGGTAGAACTGGTTGAAAGGTAGCCCCAGGCAAAACCGCCGGTTACCGAAACCTGTTTGCTGAAATTATAGGTAAGGCCGTGTCTTGCCAAAAAAAAATTTTCGGAAGCGTAATGAAAATCATTCCAAATTGAAAAGTGATTATTGAGCTTAACCGAGGTCATGTATCCGATCCAAACCTGTCCTTCATTTTCCACTTTTTTTTCCTGCGCATGGATCCACGAAACCGAAAGTACCCAAAGTAAAATTATTTTCTTCATTCCTTTTTTCTTTACTGCTTGAGCAAGCAAAAGTACGATGAATGCTAGGTTGATCCTACATGAAACTTGTCAGTTTATTCTAGACGAAACCTTGGTAAGCCATTATTATTTCATAGTTTTTTTAGTCATGATGTTCATCTTGTCTACTTGAATCAATGCATCCAAAACAAACAGATTTAAATTTGGTTGTATTTTCCATTTTGAATAACTTTAAAAACTCAAAACAAACTTTAAAAACTCTGCATACTTAATGACTTTCCAGCAACAAATACAGCAAGGAATTCCCACCGAACTTCCTCAGCAAAAACCCTACGATGCGCACATCAATCATGCGCCCAAACGAAAAGACATCCTTTCTGAAGAAGAAAAAAAATTAGCGCTGAAGAATGCGTTGCGCTATTTTGATCCCCAATTTCATGCTGAATTATTGCCGGAATTTCGAAAAGAGCTGGATGATTTTGGACGAATTTACATGTATCGTTTTCGTCCGGACTACGAGATGAAAGCTCGAAACATAGATGAATATCCCGGGAAATCGCAACAGGCCAAAGCCATTCAGATGATGATTCAGAATAATCTGGATAGTGCGGTGGCACAACATCCGCACGAACTGATCACTTATGGCGGAAACGGTGCGGTTTTTCAAAACTGGGTGCAATATCTTCTCACCATGAAGTACCTTTCGGAAATGACGGACGAGCAAACTTTGGTCATGTATTCAGGTCATCCGATGGGTTTGTTCCCTTCTCATAAGGACGCACCGAGAGTGGTAGTGACGAACGGAATGGTGATTCCTAATTATTCAAAACCGGACGATTGGGAGAAAATGAATGCTTTGGGCGTTTCTCAATATGGACAAATGACAGCGGGAAGCTACATGTATATCGGTCCTCAGGGAATTGTCCACGGAACGACAATTACCGTTTTAAATGCTTTTAGAAAAATCAACAAAAGCCCGAAAGGTGGCCTTTTTGTGACTTCTGGTTTGGGCGGAATGAGTGGTGCCCAGCCGAAAGCGGGAAACATTGCAGGTTGCATCACGGTTTGTGCCGAAGTCAATCCGAAAATCACCAAGATTCGTCACGAGCAGCAATGGGTGAACGAAGTTTTTGAGAATTTGGATGAATTGGTGGAAAGAGTAAAAATTGCGCAGGAAAAAAATGAAAATGTCTCTTTGGCTTATCTCGGAAATGTGGTGGAAGTATGGGAAAAATTCAACGATGCGGGTTTAAAAATAGATATTGGTTCGGATCAGACGTCGCTGCACAATCCTTGGGCAGGTGGTTATTATCCTGCCGGAATTTCATTTGAAGAATCAAATGTCATGATGGCTGAAAATCCTGAATTGTTCAAAGAGAAAGTTCAAGAAAGCTTAAGAAGACATGCTGCTGCAATCAATAAAAATACGCAAAAGGGAACTTATTTTTTCGATTATGGAAACGCATTTTTGTTGGAAGCGAGCAGAGCAGGAGCCGATGTTCTCAATCCGCATCCTACATTGGGAAGAGAATTCAAATATCCAAGTTACGTGCAAGACATTATGGGGCCGATGTGTTTCGATTATGGTTTCGGGCCGTTCCGCTGGGTTTGTGCGAGCGGGAAACCGGAAGATTTACAGAAAACCGACGAAATGGCTTGCAGTGTTTTAGAGGAAATGATTCAACAGTCACCGATGGAAATCCGGCAGCAAATGCAGGATAATATTACTTGGATTAAAGGGGCACAGAACAATAAACTGGTCGTTGGCTCTCAGGCGAGAATTTTGTATGCCGATGCGGAAGGACGAATGAAAATCGCAGAACGTTTTAATCAAGCCATCAAAAATGGCGCAATAGGACCAGTTGTTTTAGGGCGTGATCATCACGATGTTTCAGGAACCGATTCACCTTACCGTGAAACCTCCAATATTGACGATGGTTCCAGATTTACCGCAGACATGGCCATACAGAACGTGATAGGCGATAGTTTTCGGGGAGCAACCTGGGTGAGTATTCATAACGGTGGTGGCGTTGGCTGGGGAGAAGTGATCAATGGTGGTTTCGGAATGTTGCTGGACGGCACTGACGACGCTGACAGAAGATTGAAATCCATGCTGTTCTGGGATGTGAATAATGGAATTTCCCGAAGAAGCTGGGCAAGAAATGAAGGTGCCATTTTTGCCATCAAACGTGCGATGGCCGCTGAACCCAACCTGAAAGTGACACTGCCAAACCTCGTGGATGATGCCCTATTCTAAAGATTTAAAGTAATACGCTTTCTGTTTCGTCAGTATTAAAAAACAGATAATATGAGTTTGGAGGACGCAATACTTTACAGAAGGTCCGTTCGTTTATTCGATGAAAACAAAGAAATTGATCCTAAAATTGTTGAGAAATGCTTGCAGTGGGCAACACTTGCGCCCAATTCTTCCAACATGCAGCTTTGGGAGTTTTACCACATCACTTCGCCCGAAATTTTGAAAGAGTTGGCTGTTTGCTGTTTCGGTCAGGAGGCAGCGACCAGCGCCAAAGAAATGGTGGTTTTCGTCACGCGCCAGGATTTGCACCGCAAAAGGGAAAAAGAAATGATGAAGTTGGAAACTATCAATGTCCTTAAAAATAGCCCTGAACAAAAACACGAAAGCCGCACCAAACGTTGGCAATTGTATTACGGGAAAGTAATGCCATTGCTGTACACAAGGTTTTTTGGCCTTTTCGGAATGGTGAGAAAACTGATAACCAATGTGGTGGGAATTTTCCGACCTACGATGTATGAGGTTTCAGAAGGTGATATGCGCGTGGTGGTGCATAAAACCTGCGCTTTGGCGGCACAAAATTTTATGCTGGCCATGGCGGACGAAAAATACGATACGTGTCCAATGGAAGGTTTTGACAGTCGCCGGGTAAAAAAAATACTGAATCTACCTTTTGGTGCGGAAATCAATATGATTGTTTCCTGTGGTATCCGCAAGGAAGGCGGGGTTTGGGGCGACAGGATGAGGGTTCCTTTTCGGGAAGTGTATCATCGCCTTTAAATTAATTTAGATTTTTTTCTATTTCTGCCATCAACGCTTCCATTTGCACATCTTTTTTCTGGAGATTTTCCTGCAAAGTTGGGATGATAGTAAGGTCCGGAAGCACGCCTCTTTGGGTATGTGTGAAGTTGATGTCTGGCTGAATCAGCATTAAACCTATTGGTAATTTCAGTTTGGAATTCGGGAGTTGTTCTGTAGCGTATCTTCCCGCAACCGTACCGTCATTCGCACCGCCGGTTTCTTCACCCACCAAAAAAGCAAGTTGGTCATTTTTCAATTTAGAAGGTAAAATGGATGCCGCCGAAAAGCTGCCTCCATTGATCAAAACATATACCTTGCCGGTGAATGCGGTTTTTTTCGGATTCTTCAGGGTGAAGATAGTATTGTTGCGAAGGTAATGGCGCCCGTCTTTATTCTTGTTGGAGAAAGTGGTGACGATGAAGTAAAAGGGATAAAGTGCCACAGCGAAAGGTTTTCCTATAATTGAGAAATGCTTGAAATAGTCGGCGTGATACATGGATTTTCCGGATGTAACTTCAATATCTTTAATGAACTGAAATTTCTCGTGAGCCAAATACGAATATAGATTGTTGATTTCGGAAAGCGACCCGCCGAAATTGTTGCGCATATCTATGATGAGTGCTTTGCAGTTATTTTTCCTGAGTTTCTCAAAGCTTTCTTTATAGAACTTTTTTGATCGGTAGCCGGAAAAGCTTTTGATCGTCATCACGGCAATGGAACTGTCTTTACCTTTGAAGGTAATATCGCGATTGTAGCTTTTCGTCTTCGCGTTGTAATCCTTATTTTTCTGTAGGTTTTCTTTTGTTTTTACTTCCTTTCTTTCCGCTTTTTTTTCGGTTTTACTTTTCGTTTCGTTGGTGAGAAAAAATTCGTTCGTCTTTTGGAGGAGTCGGGTTTGCAATTTCACACTGTCCAGATTTCCTTTCTCAAGCGTAAAGAATTTTGGCCATGCTTTTGCCATGTAATATTTTTGAAAAGTGGTATTGTAGCCATCGCTGTTCACATAAACTTTGTATCGGTTCAGCATCTCTGAAACTGATTCATCATTAATTTTTAAAAGTTCGGTTCCCACTTCCATGTTGGGGATTTTGTCGGCATTATCCAGTACAAAAATACGGTCTCCATCAACGATGAAATTGAAGCGGCTCCACAGTCCTTTTTTATTTTTAAGTTTTTTGGTTTCCTGCTTGGTTAGCCATTTTTCATAGGAGTATAGCCGAAGGTGTCCTTGCTTTACTTTCGCAATAACGGGCGCCAATTTTTGGTAAAATGCATTGGGTTTCAGCGGTTCCCGAATGGTTGCTTTCAGTGAATCGAATTGGGTATGAAGCCGCTCCTTTGAAATATATGCGTAAAGATCGGGATGCAGTTCTTGCAGCTTTCGGTAAGCAAAATCTACATCATGGTGAAGTTTTTCAGGTGCAATAAGGGTTTCCCGAAATTGGTTATGCTTCTTCACCGAAGTGCAGGAAATGATGTTCAAAAATAGCAGCAACAAAATAAAGTTCTTCAAAATCACAAAATTTCATCAAAAATAGTGGTTTTTAAAGAACAGTTAAGATTAATTACGGACAATCATCAAATATAATTATCCTAAAATCGTCACCGAATTTTCTAGCATTTCGTAGATTGCATCCCTGCCATTATCGGGTTTTACGTTGACGGCTCGTGTTCCGTTGAAGTGAACACATGTGATGTAGCCCAATTTCACGGCATCAATACTGGTGAACTTTACACAGTAATCCAAAGCCAAACCCACAATTTCTACCAATTGAATGTCGTGATACTTCAAGAAATCGTCCAGCCCGGTTTTCACAAAGTGATTATTATCCTGAAAACCACTGTAACTGTCTACATCAGGGTTTTTCCCTTTCTGAACAATGTGGGTTACTTTTTCCCGATGGAGGTCTTTATGAAATTCGGCACCAAAAGTGCCCTGCACACAATGATCCGGCCACATGAATTGAGGTAAACCGTTGAGTGTTATGGTTTCTCCCACATCTCGCCCGTTATTGGAAGCAAAACTTTTATGGTTGGCAGGATGCCAATCCTGGGTAAGCACAATTTGATCATATTCATTCTCTTCCATTAAAAGGTTGATGTAAGGAATTATTTCGTTGGCGTGAGGAACCGCAAGGGCACCGCCTTCGCAAAAATCATTTTGAACATCAACGATAATGAGCGCTTTTTTCATTATATTAAATTTTAAGTAAGTGAAACGGGTTGCTTTATTTTTTGTTACTTTTACCCTACTAAAAATCTCAAAAATTCAGCCAAAGTTTTTTTTCAGCCAAAACGTCAAAATTTCATTTTAAGATGACTACACTTGAACAAAAGAAGTATCCGATCGGGAAATTTATTGCACCCCAACCAATTTCAGATGTGGAAGTGGATCAGTATATTAAAGTGTTACAATATTTTCCCGCAAAACTAAAAAACCTGGTAGAAAACTGGACTGATGATCAGCTTGATACGCAATATCGCGAAGGAGGTTGGCGCGTACGCCAGTTGGTGAATCACCTTGCAGACAGCCACATGAACAGTTTTTTGAGATTTAAACTGGCGCTTACCGAGCACAACCCAACCATTCAACCCTACGATGAAGCAAAGTGGGCGCAGCTGCAAGACAGCTTTACAATCGACATTAAGCCCGCATTGCAGATGCTAAAAGGCATTCATAAAAGATGGGTTTACGAACTGAAATCGCTTACCAACAAAGAGTTCGAAAGTACTTTTTTTCATCCGGAACAAAACCGTACAATTAATTTGAGAGAGCAGCTTGCGTTCTATGCATGGCACTGCAAACATCATTTTGCCCACATCCAGAATCTAAAATCGGAGAAAGGATGGTAGTTTTTATCGTGAATCATTAAGTCAAAACAGTACCATGAGTTTTTTAAATGAATTGTTCGGAAGCTCCAGAAACAAGGAGGATAATCAAAAGTTCTGGCATCGTATGGAATCGGTGCATGATTTAGAAGGCGCCATTGAAGTTTCTTACCGGCAGAAAGTGGTTATTTTTAAGCATTCCACCAGATGTTTCATCAGCAAAACTGTTTTGCATCGTTTTGAAAATGAAGTTGAAAATACGGATAAAGGTGCTGCTTATTATTTGTTGGATTTATTAGCGCATCGGGAACTTTCGAATAAAATGGCGGAGGTTTTTGGGGTGGAACATCAGAGCCCACAGCTAATTGTTGTAGAAAACGGAAAAGCTGTTAGTAATGCTTCTCATGAGGCAATATCGATTGAAATAATCTAATTATTTAGAATGGAAAAAAAACGCAATATTACCAACTACTTGTCCGAAGTACTGGAGCTTCCCAAGGAAGCAGTGGAGGGGTGCAGTAGCCATTTTACCTCGAAAAAAGTTCAGAAAAACGAGTTTCTTTTGCGAGAAGGAGAGGTGTGTCACGAAACGATCTTCGTTGAAAAAGGTTTGCTGCGGATGTACTCCATCGACAAGAACGGGAAGGAACATATTATCCAATTTGCCCCCGAAAATTGGCTTATTTCGGATCGCAGCTCTCTGTATTTCAGTGAAAAATCAAAATATTACATCGAAACAGTGGAGGATTCTGAAATTCTTTTGCTGGAAACTGGTTTTTTTACCACGATCAACAAAAACTTTCCTAACAGTACGGAGAATAATGATCTTTTGCTGCAGAAGCACATTAGAAATTTGCAAAACCGCGTGAATGCGCTACTTGGGGAAACGGCAGAGGAGCGATATATGGATTTCATCAAAATGTATCCCGATATTTTGTTGCGTGTTCCACAATGGATGGTGGCGTCTTACCTGGGCATTACACCAGAAAGTTTAAGCCGCGTTAGGAAGGAGCTCGCAAGAAAGAATTTTCAGACTGGGTAGTTTTTTGCAGCAACCGTGTATTTCTGGATGAAAAAAGTTTTTTTTCAGGATATTATGTACATTTGATTAATGGTTCGTGTATATGAGTGAATTTATTTGGAACATGGCGGTTTCGTTCCAGTTGCTTTTTATTGTGATAAGCAGCGTTATTTTCATCTACATTCGCGAGAAAAGCTTTAAGTATTACGCGCTTTACAATATTTTCTTGGTAATTTACGTCCTAAGTCGTAATGATAGTCACTATGAAGCATTCGAACGGCTTTTTATTGGTTGGCTTGGCACAAAAAACACCCATATTTTTACCGAGATATTGAGTTTTTATGTTCAGATCTCTTTCTATAATCTGTACACTATTTTTGCGCTTTATTTTCTTGATTTGCAGAAGCATACCAAGAAGTACTTTTCCAGAGTTCTCTTGCTGATGCGCGCTTTGGCTGTCTTGTTTTTTATACTGGGTATTATTTGTGGCTTTCTTAAGGACGACGATTTGTATATCTCGCTCTATACTTTTCTCTATCTGCCAATTATGCTGACGGTTTTTGTGCTAAGTATGATTCGTGCCATAAAGTATTCGGGGAAACACCGGCATTTTTTTCTTTTTGGAGTTACAACATTTGTTTGTTGTGCGCTTATCGCCTTTATCGGTTCGTTTGTATCATCTTTAGGGATGGAAAATCCCATTGTCTACTTTTTTGTAGGCATCGTCATCGAAACCATCTTTTTCAGTTTGGGTCTTGCCTATAAACTAAAGTTGCTGACTGTTGAGAAAAATCGAATTTATAACCAGATTACCAAGCATAAACACCAACAGGAAATTAGTAAGCTGCAAGGTCTTATAGAAGGAGAAGAAGCAGAAAGGGAGCGGCTTGCAAGGGATTTGCATGATGGAATTGCGGGAGATCTAGCGGCGATAAAGCATCATCTTTGTTTCCTTAATCAACAAAAACAGTTGCCGGAGGAAAAAGAACAAATGGATGAGCTGATCCAGATTGTTGATAAATCTGTGGTTCAGATTCGGGAGATTTCGCATAATCTGTCGCCTTCGTCTATTACCAATTTCGGCCTCATTAAAGCCATTGAAAATTATTGCCGAAAAACCGAGCAGCATTATCCGCTGAAAATTCACATCGAAGTGCAAGATGAAAATCCGGAGATCTCTGAGCGCAATGAAATCCATATCTATCGAATCATTCAGGAACTGATTAATAATATACTGAAGCACGCCGATGCCACCGATGCCTACCTGACTATTCGTCAGCACCTTAGCGAACTGATTATTCATGTGGAAGACAACGGAAAAGGATTTTCGATGGACAGCCATTCTGATGGTATTGGTTTCGGAAATATAGCGTCGAGGGTTAAGTTTCTCAATGGCAGTTTCAGGAAATTAGATACCCAGAAAGGCAGCTGTTTCCAGATAAAAATTCATCACCAAGATCTTAATCCAATTTAGCCCTTGTCGCTAACGAGAAACTTCTATGATAACAGGGAGAATAAGCTCAAAAAAATAAAAATTTCAGCTATATTTGTCTTATGGATTATAAAAAATTAATTATCCGCGGAATTTCTTACAGCCAGACGCAATCTGGTGCCTATGCACTGCTGTTGGAGCATGAAGAAAGTAATGTGAAATTACCCATCGTCATCGGAAATTTTGAAGCCCAGTCGATTTCTCTTGGTTTGGAAAAAGATATTCATCCACCACGACCCTTAACACACGATTTGTTTGCAAAATTTGTGACAACAACTCATTACGACCTTACATCGGTTGTCATTTATCAAATTGTGGATGGAGTATTTTTCTCCAATCTTAATTTTAAAAATAAAACGTCAGGTGAAGAACTTATTTTAGATGCACGTACTTCGGATGCTGTGGCAATGGCGGTTCGTTTTGATGCGCCCATCTACACCACCCAGCAGGTACTTAATGAAGCGGGCATTCTGCTGGAGCTGGAAGAAGTGAAGGGAGAGGAACAGGCGGTAGAAGAAGCATCAGTGGAAGCAGGAGATTTATCATTAATCTCATTGATGGAAATCAACAGACTGCTGGAAGAAGCAGTGAAGGATGAAGATTTTGATGCGGCACTTGAACTTCAAAAAGAAATAAGAAGAAGAAACAAGAAAATTGATTAATAAAAACCTGCTAAAATTTTGTTGCTTCATTCAGATTTATCGATTTAAATCAAAAAAGGCACATAAAAAATGCTGAAAATTATAGGAATGAGCAACCTGGATTTTCACAGGTTTTAAAAAGAAAAAAAATTTTGAACAGACGCTAAAATATTTTTACATTATTATGAATATAAAACTACGGCTTACGCTCCTTTCATTTCTTCAGTTTTTCGTTTGGGGAGCTTGGCTTATCACCATTGCAAATTTTTGGTTTGGCAGTAAACATTGGGACGGAACTCAGTTTGGCGCAGTGTTCGGTACAATGGGCATTGCTGCTATTTTTATGCCCACCATTACAGGAATTATTGCCGACCGATGGGTGAATGCAGAGCGCATCTATACGATTTTGCACGTCTTGTATGGGCTTACACTTTTCTATTTGCCTCATACCCAATCGCCATCAGCTTTTTTCTGGATAATGCTGGTGGCGATGTGCTTTTACATGCCTACCATTTCATTGGCCAATTCGATCTCCTACACCATCCTGAAAAACAATGGTAGCGATGTGGTGAAAGATTTTCCGCCCATTCGGGTTTGGGGTACAGTAGGTTTTATCGTAGCCATGTGGATCACTAATCTCTCTGGTAGCAAAGCCAACGAAATGCAGTTTTATATTGCCGGTGTAGTAGCTATTTTATTGGGAATTTTTGCACTGACACTTCCGAAATGTCCGCCACAAAAATTGATCGATAAAAATGCGCCGCTGACGGAACAGCTGGGGCTTAATGCGTTCAAACTTTTTGGGAATTATAAGATGGCGCTGTTCTTTATTTTCTCTATGCTGCTGGGAGGTGCGCTGCAGCTGACCAATGCTTATGGCGACGTTTTTCTGGATGAGTTCAAAATTTTCCCTCAGTATGCGGAATCCTTTGTCACGCAATATTCCACAATTATAATGTCGATTTCGCAAGTTTCCGAAACACTTTTTATCCTCGCCATCCCTTATTTTCTGAAAAAATTCGGCATCAAGAAAGTAATGCTCATCTCGATGCTGGCATGGGTTTTACGTTTCGGGTTTTTTGGTTTGGGCAACCCCAGCACCGGTCTTTGGATGATTATACTTTCCTGTATTGTGTACGGAATGGCTTTCGATTTCTTTAATATTTCCGGTTCTCTTTTTGTGGAAACATCTACCGACAAAAAAATAAGAAGTTCTGCGCAGGGACTTTTCATGATGATGACCAATGGTTTTGGTGCTGTTATCGGAAGTAATATGGCAGGTTGGGCAATTGATAAGTTCTACACCAAATCATTTACTACAGCTTCTGATCTGGCGGCATTTCTTAAAACAACACCCGAAAACGGTACCTTTTTGAAAATTTTGAAAGATTCTTTTCATACCACCGTTGGTTCAGATGGGCTGCTCTCGTCCGCCGTATTGGTAAAAGACTGGCCACATATTTGGTTTGCGTTTGCGGCTTACGCATTGGTGGTTGCCATTCTGTTTGCGGTTTTGTTTAAGCATAAGCACAATCCGGAAGATGTGGCAACGGTTCGTCATTAAGGGATACACAATATTTTCAAAAACACACTTTTTTTCAGGTGTGTTTTTATTCGTACTTTGGCAGCATAAAAATTATTAAAATGAACAATGCTGATAAGCATTTTTTATCACCTTTAAATTCCTACTAAAAATGAAAGAAGTATTCATTGTATCTGCTGCAAGGACGCCAATGGGAAGTTTCCTTGGTAGTTTATCTTCTGTGCCTGCAACAAAATTAGGTTCAGTAGCCATCCGCGGAGCGTTAGACAAAATAAATATCGATCCACAAATTGTACAGGAGGTGTACATGGGCAACGTCCTGCAGGCCGGTGAAGGACAGGCACCAGCTCGTCAGGCAGCATTAGGAGCCGGTTTATCTAACGAAGTTCCATCTACTACTGTTAACAAAGTATGCGCATCCGGTATGAAATCGGTAATGTTGGCGGCCACTTCTATTAAATCAGGAGATCAGGAAGTTATCGTTGCCGGTGGAATGGAAAATATGTCGCAAGTTCCTCACTACTATAATGCAAGAGTGGCAACCAAATTGGGCGATGTTAAAATGAGTGATGGGATGCTTACTGATGGATTAATCGATGTGTACAATAAAGTTCACATGGGTGTTTGTGCAGAAAAATGCGCTTCAAAATATGAATTCAGCCGGGAAGATCAGGATCGATTTGCCATCGAATCTTACAAACGTTCTGCAAAAGCATGGAGCGAAGGAAAATTTAATGACGAAATTGTGCCGGTAGAGATACCTCAAAGAAAGGGCGATCCTATTATTTTCGCTGAAGATGAGGAATACAAAGCTGTTAATTTCGACCGCATAGGGACACTACCCACGGTTTTTCAAAAAGAGAACGGAACGGTTACTGCGGCCAACGCATCTACTTTAAATGATGGTGCTTCGGCCTTGGTATTAATGTCGAAGGAAAAAATGGACGAACTCGGTTTAAAGCCATTAGCTAAAATTGTTTCTTATGCAGACGCAGCGCAGGAACCGGAATGGTTTACCACTGCACCGTCAAAAGCATTACCTATTGCGCTGGATAGGGCCGGCCTGCAACTTTCCGACATTGATTTCTTTGAGTTTAATGAAGCATTTTCCGTGGTGGGCTTGGCCAACAATAAAATTCTGGGTCTCGACAGCTCCAAAGTAAATGTGAACGGAGGTGCCGTGGCTTTGGGACATCCACTTGGTAGTTCGGGAGCAAGAATTATCGTGACGCTCATCAATGTCCTTAAGCAAAATAATGGAAAATATGGAGCCGCTGCAATCTGCAACGGTGGAGGCGGAGCAAGCGCCATCGTTATTGAAAACGTTTAACTACTAGACACCAATTACTGAATGGAACCTGAAAAAAACATCAAGAATAATCCCAAAATTATGAAAGCGTGGGCGCTTTACGACTGGGCAAATTCCGTTTATTCTTTAGTCATTACATCGACGATTTTCCCCATTTATTATTCGATTCTTACCACAGCGTCGGAGAAAAGCGTATATGTGCAGGAAACCGGACAGTGGATGAAAGTTCCAGTGCGGCACATGATTAAGATTTTCGGGAAAGAGTATCAGCCAGATGCCATTTATGGCTATTCGCTTACTATTTCCTTTTTAATCGTTGTGCTGCTATCACCCATTTTATCGTCTTTGGCAGATACCATCGGAAACAAGAAATCTTTTCTGCAGTTTTTCTGCTATCTGGGCGCAACTTCCTGTATGGGGTTGGCCATGTTTACCGGGATGCAGAACGTTTTTCTCGGTTTGCTATTTAGCATAACGGCAAGTGTTGGGTTTTGGGGCAGTTTGGTGTTTTATAACTCCTTTTTGCCCGATATTGCCACGCCAGAAAAACAGGATGCGCTTTCTGCAAAAGGATATATTTACGGCTACATCGGGTCGGTTATTTTGGTTATTATTTGTTTGATTTTAATTCAGGTTTTGGCGAAAGATGCCAATCAGGCCAAGATTTACACGCGGGTTGCTTTTCTGTTGACCGGCGCTTGGTGGTTTGGTTTTTCACAATACACCTTCAAGTATTTGCCACAATTTGGAAATGTTAAAGAACAATTGCCTAAAGATTTAGTGCTGCTGAACTATAAAAATATATTTAAAAGACATGAAGAACAAGGTGGCTTTTGGGAGGTATTGAAAGATAATATCGCATTCTATATTGATATTACCAAGCAGAGTTTCCGTGAATTGTTTAAAGTAGGCAACAAACTTTTTAAAGATCGAAATCTGAAATTCTTCCTTTCTAGTTTTTTCTTTTACAGCGTCGGTATGCAGACCATTTTCCTGATGGCAACCCTGTTTGGAAAAAGCGAAATCAACCTTGCACAGGATAAGTTGATCATGACGTTGCTGGTGATTCAGATTGTGGCCATTATTGGAGCTATGATATTTTCTCGACTTTCCCGAAAAATTGGCAACAAAAATGTGATTTCTATTGCCATTGTTTTATGGATTGTTGCCTGTCTTTCTGCATACTATCTGAAGAACGAGAATCCCAATGTGGAATATCAGTTTTACGGGATTGCAGGGATTATAGGTTTGGTGATGGGCGGTTTGCAGGCTATGTCACGGTCAACCTACTCCAAGCTGCTGCCAGAAAATGGCATGGACAATACCACTTATTTCAGTTTTTATGATGTGCTGGAGAAAATTGCCATTATTTTGGGTACATTTATTTTTGCTACCATGATTGAGCACTATCACAACATGCGGTATTCTGCTTTATCAATGTCGATATTTTTCTTTGTGGGACTCATTTTAATACGTTTTGTAAAGGTTAAAATCATTAATGGTAAATAAGAGTATTAAAGTACGGAGCATGAAGCACAACGTGTTATCTTTTGAAATTACTTAGAATAGGTTAATTAAATTTTTTGTAATTTTGCAATTGAAAATCAATGGATTAATAAAACAATGACCAATCCTTTATTTTACGCAAAAATCCTATTGTTCGGCGAGTACGGAATTATAGAAGATTCACAGGGACTTACGTTGCCATACAGCTTCTACAAAGGGACGTTTAAATTTGCCGATTTAAAAAGCGAATTTGAAATAAAATCAAATGCCTCTTTGAAGAAATATTCAGATTTTCTGAAGAATCTGGAGGTTGCCGAGAAATTTAAACTCAATATCAGTGCTTTCCAAAAAGACATAGCAAAAGGGCTTTTCTTTGATTCTAACATTCCACAAGGTTATGGAGTTGGAAGTTCGGGGGCTTTGGTTGCTGCCGTTTTCGAAAAGTATTCGCTTAATAAATTACTTCCAGAGCATATTTCAAAAGATGAATTAAAGGATCTGAAAAAAGTTTTTGGCAAAATGGAGAGCTTTTTCCACGGTAAAAGTTCGGGAATTGATCCACTGATCTGTTATATGAACCTTCCCATTCTTATCGAGAATAAAGAAAATGTGGGTAAAGTAGCTATTCCTCAAAGTGAAGAGGGAAAAGGGGCGATCTTCCTCATCGATTCGGGGATTACTGGTGAAACGGGACCAATGGTTCAAATCTTTTTCGAGAAAATGAAGACCGAAGGTTTCCGCAAAACGCTGAAGGAAGAATTCATACGATACAATAATGCCTGCATCGATGCATTCCTCAAAAAAGAAATGAACCCGCTATTCCGTAACCTGAAAAATCTTTCGGTATGGGCGTACGAACATTTTAAACCAATGATTCCGGAAAGTATTTACAATGTCTGGAAAAAAGGATTAGATACCAATGCCTATTATCTGAAACTCTGTGGCAGTGGTGGTGGTGGCTATATTTTGGGATTCACCAAAGATTATAGCAAAGCCGAAAAAATGCTGGAAGGGTTCAACAAAGAGGTGATTTATAGATTCTGATCATTTCCAAGCCGAAAAATCAAGATTAATTGCTAATTTTGTTCGGCTTAATACATGAAAAATCCTGCTGTTTATCGGTTTTCACAATTCGTTGGCTTCCTTTTGGGAGCGCGTTTTTTTGTGACGCTACTACTTACATTTGCCTTGTATGTATCAACATTTTTTCTTTTTAACCAAGAAGAAAGCTTGCGGAATTTTGTTTTCGATTTTAGGGTGCACGGTATCATTTTCTGCACGGTGTTAAGTATTTTAGCGGGTGGAATTATCAATCAGTTTTACGATCGCGAGAAAGATCAGCTTACCAAACCTTTCAGAACAAGAGTTCAAGCTTTCATCAAACAGAAATATTTTCTCTACGGTTATCTGTTGCTGAATTTTGTGTCTTTAGGTGTGGCATTTTTAATTTCGGAAAGGGTTTTCTTTTTCTTCCTTCTTTATCAGTTTTTGATGTGGTTTTATAGCCATAAACTCAGCAAATTGCTCATCCTCAATAATCTCACTTTTGTGGGGTTAACGCTTTATCCTTTCTTTGGAATGTTGGTGTACTATCGCACTTTTTCATTCAAAGTTTTCTTGATGTCGGTATTCATCTTTCTGATGCTTTTAATTATCGATATCATCAAGGATACACTTACAAAAAATGCCGATAAAGTTTTTGGTTATGCTACCATTCCCAATCATTTCGGTAAGAAGAAGTCAACGGTAATCCTCATTCTTCTTCTTATTTTTGCCATGGGAGTTAGCGCCATGATTGTTGCACGCAGTGGTTTGCACAGTATTATGAGTTACTATTTTGGCTACAGTCTTTTTATTCAGGTTTTTTCTGTTTTTCTGCTGATGAATCCGAGTAAAAACTCAAAGTTCATTAACCTGAATGCCCTCCGAATATGGATTCTCATTGGTATCTTTGCCATGTTGGCCAATGGAATTTACCTCAAGTATTATTAAATCATTTCGCTATTTTTCATTGTTGATCCTGATGGCTCTGCGAAAGGGCTTAATCAACTTCGTGCGTAAAACACTATCTTTGCAAAAATTTTCAGAACAATGAGCCGAGACAGAAACAGCAATGATAAACCACGAAGACCACGGATAACCTCTTCAAAACCAGGAAGGCCGGCTTCCTCAAGCTCAAGAGCTGTATCTTCACGCTCATCAAAACCTGAAGGATCGGAGGAGAAAACTGAAAGAAAATCCACAAGGGAGCCGCGTTTGCTTTCGCAATCCGAAGCAAAATCTTTTGAGAAATCAATAGAACGCACCTCCAGAAAACCTGGTGGTAAAAGGATAGGTAAATCCTTTGATACACGCGACAAGTATGAAAATGGTGACCGTAAATCCGGACCCAAAAAAACATATAATAAATTTGGCGATAAAGACGTAGATCGCGCAAAATCGTTTGTACAGCGCAGAAAACTCAATAAAATTGATAAGGATCTACACAAAGATACCATTCGTTTGAATAAGTATATTGCCAATTCCGGAATTTGTTCCAGAAGAGAGGCAGACGAACTCATCACCCAGGGATTGGTTCAGGTCAACGGAAAAGTGGTGACGGAAATGGGTTATCAGGTGCAAAAAACCGATAAGGTAATCTTCGATGGACAGGGAATTACACCAGAAAAACCGGTTTATGTTATACTCAACAAACCCAAAGGATACATCAGTACCACCAAAGACGAGAAAGCAAGAAAAACCGTGATGGATTTGGTGGCCAATGCATCACCATACCGCCTTTTTCCGGTTGGAAGATTGGATCGTTCCACCACAGGCGTTATTTTGCTCACCAACGATGGACATTTGACCAAGAAATTGACGCATCCTTCGTTTAACATGAAGAAAATTTATCATGTCACACTTGATCGTAAACTTGATCGCGCAGATCTGAATACAATTGCTGAAGGAATTCGCCTTGAAGAAGGAGTAGCAGAAGTGGATCAGATTTCCTACATCGACGGTAAACCGAAAAACGAAGTCGGTATAGAAATTCATATCGGCTGGAACAGGGTTGTGCGTAGAATTTTCCAAAAATTAGGATATGAAGTGGAAGCACTGGATCGCGTGATGTTTGCTGGTTTAACCAAGAAAAACGTAAAACGTGGAAACTGGAGAATTCTCACCGATTTGGAAGTGAATAACCTGAAAATGTTGTAAATACAAATCATATCCATAGAGAATAGAAACCTTTCGGAAACCTACCGGAAGGTTTTTTTTTCGTCAGGATTGTAACAAAAAAAGTAAATTGCTACTTACTCACAAGATTACTGCAAAAATGTCGGCATTGGAGAAAGAATTTTTAGAGAGAATGGAAAAGCACAAAGGTGTGATCTATAAGATTTCTAGAATGTACATGGATTGTGCCGATGATCAACATGACTTGTTTCAGGAAATAACCTATCAGGTATGGAAGTCGTATTCTTCATTTCAGGGAAAAAGTGAGTTTTCAACCTGGCTCTATAGAATTGCATTGAACACCGCCATTGTTTTCCTTAAATCCGAAAAGAAAAGAAGTATTATTCAGAACGATGACGTGCATCTTTTTAAGGTAAAGGAGGAAGAATATAACTTTCAGGATGAAGTGAAATTAAAAAAAATGTACGAAGCCATTCAACAGCTTAACCCTGTTGATAAGGCACTGATTTTTTATTATCTGGAGGATGTTTCCGGAAAGGAAATGGCTGAAAATTTAGGAATTACAGAAGTGAATGCAAGAGTAAAACTCAATCGTGCAAAAGACAAACTCAAAAAATTGGTGGAATTCTAAATTATTTGTTTTATCTGGGAATGATCGACATTTTGGTATTTTAAAAAAGAATAGTTATGGAATTAGACGACCTTAAGCAACTTTATAAAAAGGAGGAGATTAACGAAACTCCGGAAATTTCACTGGAGAAACAGAAAGAAATTCATCTTCCGTTGGAAAAAATTCGCAAGAATATGCGAATGGAGTTTTGGAGTACCGCAATGGCTGTTTTTGTTGTTTCATTCACGGTATTGCCTGTTACCAAGCATTATACCAAGGAAGCCAATGTTATCTTTATTTTGTTTTTGATCACTTTTTTGTTTATTGTGATTTATTTTTTCTCTAAATTCTATCAGCTTTATCATAAAATTCCGAACGAATCTGCAGTAACAAAAGAGCGTATTTCTGAACTTTTGTTCGATCTGAAGATCACCACCGAAATTTATAAAGATTATTATATAGCCTGCATCCCGCTGTTTCTGGCAGAGTTTGTTATTCTTTTCTATTTGCCCAATAATCATTTTGTAATCAGCAGTACTTTGTTTGTCGTCTTATTTGTATTGAGTTGTATTTTTATTGTGCTGTTCGGCTTATGGTGGTTCAGGTATTTCTATGGCAAATACATTTCTAAAGTGGAAGCTATTTACAATAACCTGAAATAAAAAACGCCCCTAGTTTTGGGACGTTTACTCGAAGAAAAAGATAGATTTTATTTTAATTTTCGCAGCGAAAAAGCCAGTGCAACCTGAAAAAAGCCAATGAAGATAAATGCCAGTGACGTATAAACAATCACTGTAATACCTCCTAAAATGGGGTTAAACAAAATAAGAATTCCAAGGAATACCCCTAAAATTCCAAATAGAAGCGTAATACCCCAAGATGATGTTTTCAGGTTTTTTAAATCCATCGCAAAACCAATACTTGATATGGATCGGAAAAGGACGATGAAACCAACATAAAGCGACAATACCTGCGCAGAAATAACAGGCGACGAAAGTAGCCAAATTCCGAAAATTAAATCGACAAGGCCGAAAACCAATCCCCAGACCCAACTCTTTTGCTGCGTGTTGCCAAGCGCACGGAAGATTTCAAAAATACCGCTTACAAAAAATGCGGCTGCAAATAAAATTGATAAAGCAACGTACGAAGATTCAGGGGTTCTGAATATCCATATACCTGCGATGATGAAGAGAATTCCGCTCAGTAACGGAAGAAACCAAAATTTTGAAGGGGCCGACTGTTCCATTTTTAAATATTTTTAAGTTTAATGATGCTAAAGTTAGTTATTTTATTGCAGAACAATTGACAACACAAAAAAAGCTTCCCGAAAGAAGCTTTTTTTGTTAAAAATAAGGGAAATTAAATGCCGTTAATGATGGTGTCTAACGTAGCACTTGGCCGCATGGCCGCATATTCCATATTTTCGTCGGGTTTGTAATATCCGCCAATATTTTGTGGTTGTCCTTGTGCAGCGATGAGCTCTGCATTTATTTTAGTTTCATTATCCAGCATCGCGGCGGCAACTGGTTTAAAGTGTGCTGATATTTCGGCATCTTTCGTCTGGTTGGCCAACGCTTCTGCCCAATACATCGCTAAATAGAAGTGTGAACCGCGGTTATCAATTCCACCCACTTTTCTTGCCGGAGATTTATCAGTGGCCAAAAATTTTGCATTGGCCTCATCCAAAGCATCAGATAAAACTTTGGCTTTCGAATTGTTCTGGGTTTGAGCAAGGTGTTCCAAACTTGCCTGCAATGCAAGGAATTCACCCAAAGAGTCCCATCGTAAATAGCCCTCTTTCAGAAACTGTTCGATATGTTTTGGTGCGGATCCACCAGCTCCTGTTTCAAACAAACCGCCACCATTCATCAGTGGAACAATGGAAAGCATTTTGGCAGAAGTACCCAATTCCAGAATCGGAAACATATCGGTTAAATAATCTCTCAACACGTTTCCGGAAACCGAAATCGTGTCTTTGCCTTCTCTTGCGCGTTTCAGCGTCTCCAGCATGGCATCTTTCACATCCATAATTCGGATATCGAGACCCGTTAAGTCGTAGTTTTTAAGATATTTTTCAACTTTTTTGATGATTTGTGCATCGTGAGCTCTGCCTTTATCCAACCAAAAAATTGCGGGCGTATCAGAAAGTTTGGCTCTGTTCACGGCCAGTTTTACCCAGTCTTGTACGGGGGCATCCTTCGTTTGACACATTCTGAAAATATCGCCTTGCTCCACTTTTTGTTCCAACAACGCTGTTCCGTTTTCGTCTTCCACTTTTACCACACCATTGCCGGATACCTGAAAGGTTTTGTCGTGAGAGCCGTATTCTTCAGCTTTTTGCGCCATTAAACCAACGTTTGGAACAGAGCCAAAAGTACGCGGGTCAATTGCGCCATTTCTCTTCATGTCGTCCACAATGGCTTCATAAAAACCAGCGTAAGTACGATCAGGAATAATACATACGGTATCTTCTTCTTTACCGTCTTTATTCCACATTTTTCCTCCACCTCTTACCAAAGCAGCCATCGATGCATCCACAATGACGTCAGATGAAACGTGAAAGTTGGTAATACCGTGATCCGAATTTACCATTGCGATTCTCGGTCCGTTTTCGATGGTTTTTTCAATATCTGCCTTAATGGCGGCTTCCTGCGGATGGCCAGCAATTTTTTCATATAGAGTGGCCAGTCCAAAATTGGGATTAATGTCTAATGATTTAAAAGTATCTCTATATTTTTCGAAAACATCTTTAAAATACGTCTCCACCACAGCTCCGAAAATGATGGGGTCCGACACTTTCATCATCGTTGCTTTCAGGTGGGCAGAAAGGAGAACGTTTTTTTCTTTGGCCTCGTTGATGGCGGTTTGAACAAATGCTTTCAGCGCATTGATATTCATTACGGAAGAGTCAATGATTTCGCCGGCCTTTAAAGGGGCATCATCTTTCAAAACCTTCTTCGAGCCATCATTTCCGTAGAAAACAATTCGGTATTGACCGTCATTTTCAATCGTGGTAGAATTTTCAGTACCATAGAAATCTCCATTATGCATGTAGGCAACCGATGTCTTGGAGTCAGCTTTCCATTCTCCCATTCTGTGTGGATTGGCTTTTGCATAATCTTTCACGGATTTTGGTGCTCTACGGTCAGAGTTTCCTTCCCGAAGAACAGGGTTTACCGCGCTTCCGAGCACTTTTGCATATCTTGAGTGGATGATTTTTTCGTCATCATTTTTGGGCTCTGCAGGATAATTGGGCAGCGCATAACCTTTTTTTTGAAGCTCAGCAATGGCTTCTTCCAATTGAGGAACTGATGCGGAAATATTGGGTAATTTGATGATGTTTGCATCAGGTTGTGTGGCTAACTGACCTAATGAAGATAAATAATCGGGGACTTTCTGATCTTCGTTTAAAAAATCGGGGAAATTAGCCAGGATTCGTCCTGCCAAAGAAATGTCCGGAACCTCGATTTCAATATGAGCAGAATGGGTAAACGCTTTCACAATAGGTAAAAACGAATGGGTTGCCAACATGGGCGCTTCGTCCGTTAAAGTGTAGTAGATTTTAGATGCAGACATTATTAAATTATTTTTGATTTTATTTTGAGACCCACAAATTTAGTTAAAATTTACCTTTTTGGAATCATTGGCGGTAATCATCTTTTTTTAGAGGATGTTTAAGAAACTGTTTATATTTTATTTCTTTTGATTTCGGAGAAATTTTGAGATGGATTTTTTGCTTCATGTTTGCAGATTGAGCGGGCTCAATCGAAAATGAAAAGTGAAAAATACGCTCAAAAGAATGCGAAAGCATAGAAAAAACGATTAATTTACATTCTAAAAATTTTAGTTGGTAAAAACTAAACAGTTTCTAAAACTAATCTAATGTATGGACACGAATCATTTATAGAACAAAAAGATTCGATAGTTGGTAAAAAAAAATTCGATTCTTTTTAGAACCCGCTGCGCAATTGCTCCCCGACTTTGAGCCATTAAAAAAATAATTATCTTTGATAAAACGCTGCCAATAAAAGACGATTATACCATAAGAGATCAGGGAAAACCACATTTTTAACCTCTACGATTATCGATTGGATTGATATTTTTACCCGAAAGAATAATCGGGATATTATTATTATTATTATTATTATTGATGGCTTCGGTTTTTGTATCAAAAATAAAGGAATGGTTCTATGGGTTATGTAATTATGAGTAACCACATTCATTTCAAACCTGTGCGTGCCGGAATTGGAGAAAAAGCAAATCAATACCTTTGCTCTTCCTCATTAAATTGTTCTTTTAGCGAAGGACTTGTTGAAATTGAAATTGCGGAAAAACCTGTTATTGATGTTTCAGGTAAAAATGAATTCTGGAAATACAATAATTATGAATAGTGAAATGTATTTGCTCAAAGTCGGGAGCAATTGCGCAGCGGGTTTCCAATGCGAATCCTAAAGGAAACCAAACCATTCAATCATCCGTAACATTGACCAACAACGGAAACTATGACGGTGCGGAAGTGGTGCAGCCGTACATCAGGGATTTGGTGGGAAGCATCACGAGACCTGTAAAAGAGCTGAAAGGCTTCAAAAAAATATTCCTGAAAAAAGGGGAAAGCCAGAAAGTAACTTTCGATATTTCTCCCGAAGACCTGAAATTTTACGACAACAATCTGAAATACGACTGGGAAGCCGGCGAGTTTGTCGTCATGATTGGAACGGATTCCGAAAATGTAACACAAACCAAAATCAACTGGACGAAATAAAGCCATATCATTATGATACGGATAGAATGAATAAAACTTCATAGGTTTTCAGAGACCTACGACGTTTTTTATTTTACAATGTGTGCGAGTGAAAGATTTATCCAACGGATTGCTCCGTCGTCCCTCCTCGCAATGACGGTGCGTGTGATGTTACTCCTTAATAAATTTTCTGTTAATCCTTTCTCCGGATTTTCCAACCGCAGTAATGATATAACTTCCTTTTGCAAGATTGGCAACATTTACCAATTTTCCTTTAGTGAAAATCTCTTTTACCGTTCTACCCGAAATGTCTGTTATTCTGATATTAGAAACTTCTTCTGAAAAACTTAGAATATCTTTTACAGGATTTGGATAGATTATAATTTCTTTTTTATTAATATCTGGTACTGACATTTCTCCGCCAAATTCATAAGCGCCCAAATCAATATTCACATTAACTAATCTCGGATTTGCTGCTATATCTTTATCCAATATAAGATTTCCTCCCTCGTTTTCATAAAGCGTATTACTTCCTGCATCTATCAGTGAGCTTCCACTTGCAAGTGAAAAATCATTGTTTTGCGAATCGGTGAATACAAGGAGAGATGGATTTGTTCCGTCAATATTGCCGGAACCACTACCACCAATGTTTAATCCTTCGATAATGCTGTGATACATTATTGTGGGTTGAAAATTTGTACCATTAGTTTCATAATAATCAGAGATATTAGACCAAACGATACTATTCCTAAATTGCGCATTTCCAACAACTCCTCCCACGTATTGAGAAATGTTCTTACTAATTGTGCAGTTGGTTATCTTGGTGACTGTATTTACAAATTGTTGGGAAACGATTCCTCCACCGGAACTGTTAGCAGAATTGTTACTAATTACAGAATTCAATAAATTGAGAGTACCCAAATAATTGTGAATACCTCCACCGGTAAGATTTGTTGCATTATGACTAATATTACTGTTATTTATACTGACTGTACCCACATAAAAATATATTCCTCCGCCACTCATATTTCGTGAATAATTTCCCATTACTTCGCAGTTGTGCATACTGATATTTCCAGATTGCTGATAGATTCCTCCACCGTATTTCATAATATTCAAATTCTGATTTACTGAGCAATTATTAAGAATGAGAGTACCATTAATTGTATAAATTCCAGCACCTAAATCTGTTGCTGTATTTGCTGTGAATATTACATTACTTAGGGTAAGCGTTCCATTGATATTAAAAATCCCTCCTCCATAAGCACTATTAATAGAACTATTGCCAATCTGAATTGTAAAACCACCATTTGCAGCACCTCCTGCTATTTTAAGACCATCTATCGTTACTGTTCCTCTGTTAATAATGACGTGATGAGCGTTTTCCGCAGAATTTGAAATAGTTAAGGTTTTTCCGATTCCGGCAACAACATCATCTTCATTGAAATCACCACTAAGAACGGTAGGATTAGCAATTATATCACGTTCGTCAACAGAAGTTTCCACTCCGGAAAATCCGCCATAAAGCGAAACATTGTCTTTCATCACAAAAGCATTATCGCGGTTATTGAGTTCTATAACTCCAAGATTATTTGCAGGTCTAATTGGTTTGTAAGTTCCTGCAGCAATCCAAATCTGGGTATTGGGAGAAGCTATATTTATCATAGCTTGTATATCAGATGAAGCATTTTCCCAACTACTACCATCTTGCATTCCCGATCCTGTAGGCTTAACGAAAAGAATAGAGGATGCTATCTTTTTCTTAACTCCTAACAGATTATCTGTTGTTAGAGTAATATTTATTGCAAAACCATTAGTTGTAATAAGTACAAACACAAAGAGAAAAATTGCTTTTTTCATCATTATATTATTAAGTTAAAAAAATTATTTTGCAACAAAGATACCTAAAAAAGAAAGTGTAGAAAAAAACAGAGTATCTAAATCACGCCGTTAGAAGAGGCTCTGGAATGCCACAAAAGAATAACGGAAAAGATACGCCTAACAGGCGTACTTTTGAATACATCTTGTCCTTTTAAATGAAATTTTCCAGATTTCTTCTAACAAGGCTTTTTAACAACAATTCGCTAAAAACATCATGCTGCAATCTTACCAAATTCTAAGAATTGCCTAATCTTGTGTTTATTTTTCTCAAGTTCGGGGTTTATTCCGAACATTGAAACAAATCGATTCAGCAGCAACCCCGCTGCGCAATTGCTCCCGACTTTGAGCCATCAAAAAAATAACTATCTTTGATAAAACGCCGCCAATGAAAGACAGTTATGTCATAAGAGATCAGGGAAAACCACATTTTGTAACCTCTACGATTATCGATTGGATTGATATTTTTATTGATGGCTTCGGTTTTTGTATCAAAAATAAAGGAATGGTTCTGTGGGTTATGTAATTATGAGTGTCCGCATTCATCTCAAACCTATATATGCCGGAATTATAGAAAAAGCAAATCAATACCTTTGCTCTTCCTCATTAAAATGCGGCTTTTGTTTTTTTAATGAATCATCAGGAAGCTGAGGGCGATCAATCCCAATAATAATATCAGCATTGAAAAGCCATTAATTACAAAAATCAGCAGTCCTTTTAAGATGGTTGTTCTTATTCGGGTCTGATAAATCCGATGGTGTGCAATGAAGAAGTAAACGGTTGAATATAAAGTTTTACCGGTGCGACATACTGTTGCCGTTTTCCGGCGAGATATTCTTAGGTTAGTCTTCCCAGGTGGAAGAGCAGGTATTTGATGGTTTTCCAGAACTGTCCGTCGTAATGAGTAAGGTCTTCTGCAAAATGCGTGAAAAGAAAGTAAAACGGCTGTCTTGTTTGGATGTTTTCCTGTCCGCAATGCGGGCAGAATCTTTCTTCCACAATATGCTAGCAGTTCAGGCAGTTTTTCTCTTCTCGCAGTTTTCCGTGGATCATTTATAGAATTTTTCTCAAAATAGGAAAAAGCAGGAAAGCAGGAAATTAATATCGAATCAAATTTCCTTGCAGATTGAGCGGGACTTTGCTTGACCATAGTTGAAAAAAGTTGAGATGTTTTTCAAAATAAAGCATTCTCAGGCAATTTTTATTGATCAAGTTTCGGATAGTTGTGTAAATATTTAAACGCACACGAGCAAGATGCTCGTACCAATGGGGGAAATCGAAGATTTTCCTATGGCTGTTATTACAGTCAGGATTTGACTTCAGGATATTACTGTGTCAAATGATCTTTGTGGATTTCAGTGTAAAAAAGGATGGAAGTTATTAAAAAAATCATATTTTTAAAGTCAGAATTCAAGTATGGCAACCCAAAAAATATCGTTAGTACTTTCCGGAGGTGGCGCAAGAGGTTTGGCGCACATTGGCGTTATCGAAGAGCTCGAAATGCGTGGTTATGAAATTACTCAAATCTGTGGAACTTCAATGGGAGCGATGGTTGGCGGAATTTATGCTGCTGGCAAACTTCCTGATTTTAAACTTTGGCTGTCCAAACTTAATCGGTATTCGCTGTTTCGGCTGATGGACATTTCCTTCCGCAATAAAGGACTCATCAAGGGAGAAAGAATTATGTCGGCCCTAGGGAAATTTGTTCCGGATGAAGATATTCTTGATCTTCCGATTTCTTTTTCGGCGGTGGCTTCTGATATTTTGGGACGGCAGGAAGTGCTTTTCAGTGAAGGCAGCTTGCATGAAGCTTTGCGTGCATCTACCTCTATTCCGACGCTTTTTACCCCGGTTCGACGGGACGGAATGATCCTCGTTGACGGAGGTGTTTACAATAATTTACCGGTGAACCATGTGAAGAAAAAGTGGGGAACTCGCCTGATCGCAGTAGATGTAAACTCTGCAAAAGTAGAAGCTCTAATTGCTGTAGGTTCAGATAATGTTGAAAAATCGGCCGTCGAAATGCATCAGAATCAGGTGGTAAATGCCAGTAATAACCCTTCTATCTTGCAACATGAAGCAGCGGTAAACTACCGGTGGTTGCTCGACAGAACAATCAGTATTTTGATTGAGCAAACCGCACATGCCTCTATTGCCAAAAATCCGCCAGATTTGTTGATCAATATCCCTCGGGATATCGCGGGAACACTTCACTTTTTGAAATATTCTTCCATCATTGAAGAGGGCAGAACCTACGCAAAACGCTACCTCGACGAATTCGAAAAGAAAGAATCCGAAGGGTTTATGGCCAGACTTCGCCACCGCTTCTGATAAAAGTTAAAAAACTATTAAATCTTTGTAATTAACCGTCGCGCGGCTCTTTTTTTGACTAAATTTGATTCAACCAAAAAAATATAAAAAATGGCAAATATCACTTTAAAAGGAAATTCCATCACCACCATCGGTCATCTGCCAGAAATTGGCTTAGCCGTAAAAGATTTTGCTCTGGTCAATGAAAAATTAGAAGTGAAAACCCTTGAGGACTATGATGGGAAAAGAAAGATTTTCAATATTTTCCCAAGTATAGATACTGGTGTGTGCGCGGCCTCTGCAAGACGATTTAACGTTGAGGCAGGAAACTTACAAAATACTGTAGTTATTAATGTTTCCAAAGATTTACCTTTTGCTTTGGGCAGATTTTGCGCCGCTGAAGGATTGGATCATGTGGAAACTTTATCCGATTTCCGCGGCACTTTCGGTGATGATTATGGTGTTACCATTATCGATGGACCTATGAAAGGTTTGCTATCCAGAGCCGTAATTGTGACCGATGAAAATAATGAGGTCATCTATGAAGAACAGGTTCCAGAAATAACCCAGGAACCCAATTACGATGCAGCACTCACTGTATTGGTATAGCAAACTATGAACAAATTACCTAAAAACTTTGTCGAATATTTTTGGCAAAGTTTTTTTGCGCAAAAACTTCAGTACTCATAGTCGGTTTTTAGTTGGCTGAGTCATTTAAAAAAAAACATCTCAATAATTATGCTTAATTTTAGGGAAATTTGTAAGCAATGAATGATCCAATTACCATCAAGATTACCATTTTGCAGCCGGTGCACAAGGTTTGGGATTATTTTTATAATCCGAAACATGTCGTTAAATGGAATTTTCCGACCACGAATTGGCACTGCCCCAAAGCGTTGAGTGATTTTCGAGAAGGTGGTCGTTTCGATTATCGTTTAGAGTACAAGGATAAAAGATTCGGCTACAACTTTGCAGGAGAAATTGATGAGATTAAATTGCTAGAAAGCGTTAAAAGTCATCTGGATGACGGTAGAAAAATAGAGGTATTGTTTAATAAAATTGATGACCATACTACGGAGATCGTTGAGATTTTTGAACCAGAATTAAAAAACAGTAGGGAAATGCAGCGCGTTGGCTGGTATGCAATTCTTGATCGTTTTCACAAATATGTTGAAAATAACTAAAGCATCATAAGTCATTAAATCCATCTTAAATTTAGTAAATAGTGAATAATAATATCTTTCCATGTCTTTGGTACAATGGCGATGCAAAGCAGTGTGCCGATTTTTACTGCTATGTTTTCAGTGGTAAAATTACAGTAGATTCTCCTATGGTCATTAATTTGGAGCTGTTTGGTCAACGAATGATGCTGCTTAATGGAGGTCCGGCTTTTCAAAAAAATGCTTCTGTTTCTTTTACTTTAGTGGTGGAGAACGAGAATGATATCGATCGCTATTGGGAATTGCTTTCCGAAAGTGGCGACGTTATTCTTTCGCTGGACGAATACCCGTGGAGCAAAAAATACGGTTGGGTCCGCGATAAGTTTGGGGTAACTTGGCAATTGTTTTTGGGTTCTAAAAGAACAGATCAAGCCATCATTCCAACGCTGATGTTCTTGGATAATAATAATGGAAAAGCCATGCAGGCGATGAAATTTTATACCAGTATCTTTCCACATTCACAAATAGAAAAGGTACTAAAATTCGGAGATGGAGTAGGCAATGAAAACCACGAGATTCCTGAAAATGTGCAACATGCTCATTTTGTATTAGATGGTTATGATTTTTTTTGCATGGACAATTCCCACAATCATCCTTTCAATTTTACCGAAGCAATTTCAGTAGTGATTATGACTGATGATCAGGAACAAACCGATTATTACTGGAATTCCTTAACTGCAGATGGAGGAAAGGAAGGAAGGTGCGGTTGGCTGAAAGACCAGTTTGGCATGAGCTGGCAAATTGTTCCGAAACGCTTATTAGAACTGATGAACGATTTCGATAATCCCGAAAAAGCACGTAAGACGGTAGAAGCCATGCTGCACATGACAAAAATCGAGATCAAAGAATTAGAAACGGCTTACCACTCATAATATTTAAAGTAAAAATTATTTCCGTTCGTCATCATAATTATGGAGTTGGAAGTAACCTATATGCCGCAACATGAAAGAGAAAGTATAATTGCACAAACCGTAAAAAATTACGGTGGCAAGCTGATGTCTTTTATTCGCCCTAAAGTTAGAAATACAGAGGATGCGGAAGATATTTTGCAGGAAGTATGGTATCAGTTCAGTAATCTTACCAACATTGATGATATTGCTAATGTCGGTGGCTGGCTTTTTCGCGTGTCCAACAATAAAATTATCGATAAATACAGAAAGAAAACAACTGAAAATCTGGAGGACTTCGTTTACGAAGATGATGACGGTAGCTTTTCAATTAAGGATATCTTATTGCTGGACGATTCTGAAAACCCTGAACTTTTGCTGTTTCGGGATGAAGTTTGGAAACAACTTTTTACTGCATTGGAAGAGTTGCCCGAAAAGCAGCGAATTGCATTTGTGCATACCGAAATTGAAGGGAAAAAATTACAGGAAGTTGCTGATGAACAGGGAGAAAATATTAAAACCATTATCAGTAGAAAAAATTACGCCATGAAGCATTTGCGAAACAGAATGGCGGGTTTATATAAAGATTTGAAAGAATAACAATGAGAAATTTTAAAGTAAAAATAGCTTTATTTATATTGGGCGGTATTGCCATGTTTTTTGCCGTAACCGGAATTGTAATGTGGCTTTGGAACCTTTTGTTGCCGGAGATTGTGGGTGTTAAAATCATCAGCTTTTGGCAGGCGATGGGTATTTTGGTGCTGAGTAAAATCCTCTTTGGAGGATTCGGAGGAAAAGGCGGCAACGGATGGAAGAGAAAAGGAAAGGAAAAGTTCAGAAGATGGACCGATAATCATTGCAGCTCAATGAGTGATGAAGAAAAAGAACGGCTAAAAGAGATGTGGAAAAAGCGATGTGAAAGCGGTAACTTCTTTCGCAGAGATTAACTAAACGAGCAGCAGTGCTCGTTTTTTTTGCAATATACCTGCAGCTTTTTTTTATTTAAAGGAAAAATAATTAAAGTATTTTCAATAATTGTACGTCTTACTAAAAAACAAGAGTAGTAAAACGTAAAATTTAAAAAAAATGAAAAATTCAGGAGTAAAAGGTGCATTAGGAGCACTTGCAGTAGTAGCTGTTGCATTCGCAGCTAAAAAAATGATCGATAGAAAGCGATTCATGAAAGGTATTTTCGAAGAGTACGGAATCAAGAGTCGATCACCATTCGATGTTGCGGATACCATTCGTGAAATGGATGATGAAAAGTATGCAGAGCTCAAAAATAAACTTAAAGAAAAATTCAGTTCAAGATGTTGTGAAAACAGCAAATGTTGTGCATCAGAAGCGTAATTGTTCTGCAACATAATGGTTTAATCAGCGGGAAGCACTATTGCTTTCCGCTTTTTTGGCTCAATAGGAGGTGTTCGCAAAGATATGTGTCGATCATTTAAAAATAATACCATCACTTGTAATAGCAATTCATCATCTTGTGTTTACCGTTTTATTTCACTTTTCAACATTTGCTTACGATTTTCGCTTTTTCATCTTCATGGAAAAAGAGTAATTTTGCGACAAGAAAAAATCGGGTGAAGGATTATTATTATTTTTTGGGAATTGAGGCATCTTCTTCCGATGAAGAAATCAAAAAGGCCTACCGAAAATTATCCTTAAAGTATCATCCCGATAAAAATCCTGGCGACGATTTTTTTGCCCATCGATTTCGAGAGATTCAGGAGGCCTATGAAATGTTAAGTGTTCCAGATAAAAGAAGAATGTACGACGAAAATTTTGCCCATCAACAAAGGACTTTTCGCCCCACATTACCCCCTTCAATAATTCATTTTTCTGCCAGTACCGTGCGCGCTTCTAAAGGAGAGGAAGTTATTCTTACCTGGCAAACCCAGAACGCAGATGTTGTGAAGGTACTTCCATTTGGGCTCGAGAAACAGAGCGGAGAAAGAATATTTAGGATAAAAGAATTCAAAGAAGGTAAATTTCAACTTTTGCTGCATGCCACCAATACATTGCTCAACAAAACGGTGGTGCAGGGTATCACGATTTCAGAGATGGCTATCGCACAAAAAGAAAATCAATCCCAAGAGCAGCCGCTGCGAGATCAATCGCCAAGGCGTCCTAATCCTTTTGTAGTGGAAACACCAAGAAACATAAGGGTACTGTTGGCTATCATTTTTCTTGTTTTGGCGGCTATCATTGTCATTAGCAATTTTTTCAGTTCTTAAAAAGGTTTTTTATCTTTAGTTCTTTCTTGCATATCTACGCGATGGGCTCATTGCAATGTTGCACAAATTTTTGTATTTTTACGAACCTTTTTTCCAAAAAATAAATCAAATAAAGTAATGAACACCACAAAGTTTGTAAACCGTCACATCTCTCTGAACGAAGCCGATAAAGAGGCCATGTTGAAGAAAGTTGGCGTTTCCGACATCGACGAACTTGTTTCGCAAACCATTCCCAGCACGATTCGTTTAGCAGAAGATCTCGACATTTCGGAGGCCTTATCCGAATACGAAATGTTGGCCCATTCCAAAGAATTGGCATCTAAAAATCTTGCGTTTGATAACTACATAGGATTTGGTTACCACAACACTATTTTGCCAAGTGCTATCCAAAGAAATATTTTAGAAAACCCTTCTTGGTACACGGCCTATACGCCATATCAGGCAGAAATTGCACAAGGTAGATTAGAAGCATTGCTTAATTTTCAAACCGTAGTGGTGGATTTAACGGGTTTGCCATTAGCCAATGCCTCGCTGTTGGATGAAGGAACTGCTGCATCGGAGGCCATGCACATGTTCTTCGAAAGCCGTAGCAAAGAACAGAAAAAAGCGGATGCGAAGAAATTTTTTATTTCGGATTTGGTATTGCCACAAACAATCGCGGTACTGAAAACGAGGGCTGAAGGTCTTGGTATTGATGTGATTGTTGGTAACCACAAAAACCATCAGTTTAATGATTCTTACTTTGGTGTATTGTTGCAATATCCTGGGAAGAACGGAATCATAATAGACTATACTGAAGATATTGCTCTCTACAAACAATTCAATTTGCAAGTCGTGGTTGCCTGCGATCCACTCGCTTTGGTGAAGCTGAAATCACCGGCAACCATGGGCGCCGATTGTGCGGTAGGAACCACCCAACGATTCGGGATCCCGATGGGTTACGGCGGTCCACATGCAGCATTTTTTGCCTGTAGAGAAGAGTATAAAAGAGATCTCCCGGGTCGAATTATTGGCGTTTCGCAAGATGCCTATGGAAAACGTGCGTTAAGAATGGCGCTGCAAACCAGAGAGCAACATATTAAAAGAGAAAAAGCAACTTCCAATATTTGTACGGCACAGGTATTATTGGCCGTAATGGCTGGGATGTATGCGGTTTATCACGGTCCGAGGGGATTAGAATTTATCGCGGATCAAGTTCATTACAAGGCAGCAACCCTGCGATCCACTTTAAAAATAATGGAGTACGATATCGTAGAAGAACCCATCTTTGATACGGTAAAGTTCAGAATGCACGAAGAAGAGAAAAATGCATTGATGAGAATGATGCGCGAAAATCGAATTAACCTGAATTATTTTACAGAAGGTTTTGTAAGCATCTCTGTGAACGAGGCCACTACCAAAGAAAAACTACAAACGTTAATCGATGTGTTGGCCAACTTTAAAGATAAACAAAGTTTCAAAGTTGTTTTTGAAGAGGAGTTGAAGATTCCTCATGAACTATTAAGAACAGACAAAATTCTGGGCGAAGAGGTATTCAATAAATACCATACCGAAACTGAATTAATGCGTTACATAAAAAGATTAGAGCGCAAAGACCTTTCCCTAACTCATTCTATGATTTCCTTGGGATCGTGCACCATGAAGCTTAATGCAGCCACAGAAATGCTTCCGCTGTCTTGGGTAGAATGGGGTAGTGTACACCCGTTTGTACCAACGGAACAAGCAGGCGGTTACCAAAGAATGATTAAAGAACTGGAAAAAGATTTAGCAGAAATCACAGGTTTTGCCGGTACTTCACTCCAACCTAATTCGGGTGCTCAAGGAGAGTACACGGGCTTAATGGTGATTCGGGAATACCATAAATCCAGAAACGAAGAGCATCGTAATATTGTGCTCATTCCGCAATCGGCGCATGGTACCAATCCTGCCTCTGCTGTTATTGCAGGAATGAAGGTGGTTGTGGTGAAAAATCTTCCTAACGGCGAAATCGATTTTGATGATTTAAAAGCTAAAGCCGAGCAACACAGCCAAAATCTCTCAGCGGTAATGATAACTTATCCTTCCACGTATGGCTTTTTCGACTCCAATATCAAAGAAATTACAGCGCTTATTCACCGGCATGGCGGACAAGTGTATATGGATGGCGCCAATATGAATGCGCAAGTGGGGTACACCTCGCCGGGTAATGTGGGAGCTGATGTTTGCCACCTGAACTTGCATAAAACATTTGCAATACCGCATGGCGGAGGTGGTCCTGGTGTGGGACCAATTTGTGTGGCCGAGCATTTGGTACCTTTTCTTCCATCCAACCCGAATGTTAAGATAGGTGGAAAGGAAGCCATAGAAGCCGTTTCTGCTGCGCCGTATGGTTCTTCGTTGGTGCTCAATATTTCTTATGCTTACATTAAAATGTTGGGTACTGATGGGTTGAAAAAAGCGACCGCACATGCGATTCTCAACGCCAATTATCTGAAAGAAGTTTTAGCCGATCATTTCCCCATTCTTTATGCCAACGAAAACGGCAGAGTAGCTCATGAGTGTATTGTCGATTTCCGACAGTTTAAACCACTGGGTATTGAGGTAGCCGACGTGGCCAAACGCTTGATGGATTACGGCTTCCATGCACCAACGGTGAGTTTCCCAGTAGCAGGAACACTAATGATAGAGCCCACCGAGTCCGAAAGCAAAGAAGAAATCGATCGTTTTGCAGAGGCGCTCATTTCCATTAAACAGGAAATTGAAGAAATTGCCGATGGCAACGCCGATGCAGCAAATAATGTACTGAAAAATGCCCCGCATACAGAACAGGTCGTGATTTCCGATGCTTGGGATAAACCTTATAGTCGAGAGAAAGCAGCGTATCCACTAGATTGGGTAAGGGAGCATAAATTTTTTGCCTCCGTATCCAGAGTTGATGAAGCTTACGGCGATCGTAATTTGGTTTGCACCTGCGAACCCATAGAAAGTTATATGTAAAATCTGTTTTTCGATAATAGAAAATCCCAACGTTTATGGTTGGGATTTTTTTGTTGAATGGTTTAATGATCGTTACATCCCAAAAGTAACGGTAAATTTCTTTTTAATATCCCAAACACCGTTTACCTTCTCGGCGGTAATGGTGCCGTTGCCTGTTTCATCAGCAAAGTCTATGAAGTTAATGGTGGGGTAATTTGGGTATTTTAGGATCTTGCTGTATTTTCTTGGGAAAAAGACATCCAAAACATCGTTTTTAATGGGTGCTTTATCATCTACTGTGTAGATTAATACCTTTCTGTTTTTAGGATTAATCTGTTGGAAATAATCGCAGTTGGTGAGGATTTCGGTGAACGAATAATTCATCTTCGCAGCAGGTTCGTCGGCAATGCTGTTATACATATCGGCTAAGTCCGATTGTACCGAGGCGAAACGTGGGTTATGATCTTTAAAATCTTTTATACCGTCATTATCCGTATCTGCAGATTTTGGGTTAAGGCCAATAAATTCTTCAAACACATCGTTAAATCCATCACCATCAGAGTCTTTCTTAAGATCAGCCGGTGAAACCGAAAACTGTACGCCGTCTTTTAATAATTCGTATTGAGGAAGTACCGGCACACTCGACAATCGCTCGGTATGCACCACTGCACCCGTAAATACAAATTGCCCATCGCGGTAGAACTTTTGGTCCTTTGCATATTCTTCATTCAGATAAAAACTTTGGGTGAACCCTAAGAAATAGGGTTTGTAGCTTTGCTCGGTTTTCTCGACTACCCAAAATCCGTAGCGATTCTTGGCCAATGCATAATTGTCGTTAACAGATACATAATTGAACTCGGGTAATGCGGCAATCCACTCGCTATATTTCTGCTGATAGGCGTTTGAAGCGAAGTAAGCTTTCTCTTCACCAGCTAATTTTTGCACTGTGGCTTTGTCGTAATGAAAAGGTGTGAAATTTTTCAACTGCTGCCGGTGAATATGTGTGGGTAGCGCTTTTAGAATTTGCTCGTTGGTGGGCGGTACATATTTTTTCATTCGGTCATCGTTATTGATGCCCTCTTTTAGCTCGAAGCAGTGTTGCTCGGGAGATCCTTTGTCTTTTTGTTCTTTCTTTTCTTGGCTACAACCCAGTAGCAATATGCAACTTAATACATAAAAAACTTTCATAGTAAAAAACTTTCGTCTCTTAAAATTAAGACTTATTTTTGGAAACCCAATATGATTTTAAACAGCTTATACACGCACCACCGCACGGGAAATCACCGCGCAACAACAGCTTCGCGAACTCATTTTCAGCGAGATTATGACCGCATAATTTTCTCATCCGCTTTTCGGCGGTTGCAGAACAAAACACAGGTTTTTCCACTACCCGGCAGTGTCTTTGTGCATAACCGGCTTACGCATTCCCTGGAGGTCTCTTCCGTGGGCAGAAGTCTGGGCAGTGCCGCTGGCGAATTTATCCTGAGCCATTACGCAGAAGAACTTAGCGAAGAATCTCGAAATTTTTATGCCCATAATCTTCATAACGTTATTGCGGCGGCATGTCTTTGCCACGATGTGGGCAACCCGGCGTTTGGGCATTCGGGTGAAGATGCCATTGCCAGTTATTTCGAGCGCAATGAGGCCGATCTTAAAGAAAAATTTACGCCTAAGCAATGGGCAGATTTGGTCAACTTTGAGGGAAATGCCAATGCCATTCGGGTGCTTACCCACCAACAAAACGGTAAAGACGAAGGCGGCATCCAGCTTACCTATGCCACTTTGGCGAGCATTGCCAAATACCCGTGCGAAGCCATTGCCCGACAAAAAGGGGTGCTGCACCGTAAAAAATTTGGCTTCTTTCAGGAAGAGAAGGCCACGTTTCTTAAGATTGCCAAGGCGGTTGGTCTTGCTCAAGAAAGCGAGGAGCCCACCATCTTCAAAAGGCATCCTTTCGTTTGGCTGGTGGAGGCGGCCGACGATATTTGCTACAATATTATCGATATGGAAGATGCACATCGCCTCGGTATTGTATCTACCGCCGATTGCGAAAATCTTTTCTTCGATCTCATCAAATCCGAAAACCGAAATACCAAAAGGGTAGAAGATAAATTGGCAATCCTTAGCAATGCCAACGAGAGAATCTCTTATTTAAGGGCGAAAGTCATCAATTCATTAATCAACAAATCGATTACGATTTACCAGCAACATTTTGATCAGGTACTTAGCGGTACTTTAGATAAAGCATTGCTCGATATTTATAAATCCGGCAACGAATCGCTTCGTGAGATCGAGCGATTTTCGATTCAGAAAATCTATGGTCATAAGGCGGTGGTAGAGATAGAGAACGCAGGTTACAACGTAATGTACGAGTTGCTCGATCATTTCGTGCAGCCGGTGCTAAAAGAAAAAGAACATCGCAAATCCTATGATCGAATGGCACTCAAGCTATTGCCACAGCAATTTCAGTACGACAATGCTGGCGATTACCAAAAAGTGTTGGGTATTATTGATTTTGTGTCGGGGATGACGGATAACTTCGCCACCGATCTCTACCGAAAAATTAAAGGGATAGACATCGGAATGACCATGTAAATTCAGTTTTTTTTCGTATCTTTCTACAGTAGTAAAAAAGTATTTAACATTAAAATTATAAAATATGGCATTTCTAGGAGTAATTGTTTTTTTCGGACTCATTGTATTGTTCGCCTCCTTCTTCACAGTGAAGCAAGCCACGGCTGCCATTGTGGAGCGATTGGGCAAATTTCATTCAACAAGGCATGCGGGGTTGCATTTGAAGATTCCGTTTATCGATCAGGTGTCCAAAAGGATGACCCTCAGGATACAGCAGTTGGATGTTATCATTGATACCAAAACATTGGATAACGTATTTATTAGGATGAAAGTTTCGGTACAGTATCAGGTCATTAAAGAACAGGTAGCTGATGCCTTTTATAAACTGGAAAATCCGGAAAACCAGATCACCTCTTACGTGTTTGATGTGGTGCGTGCCGAAGTGCCAAAACTAAAGTTGGATGATGTTTTTGTGCGCAAAGATGATATCGCAATTGCCGTAAAAGGCGAACTGCAAGAGGCAATGCAAAGTTATGGGTACGACATCATCAAAGCATTAGTTACCGATATTGACCCGGATGAGCAGGTGAAACACGCCATGAACAGAATTAATGCTGCCGAGCGCGAAAAAACCGCTGCCGAGTACGAATCTGAAGCACAAAAAATCCGAATTGTTGCCGTAGCTAAAGCCGAAGCCGAATCTAAAAAACTACAAGGGCAAGGTATTGCCGACCAGCGACGCGAGATTGCCAAAGGACTTCAGGAATCTGTGGAAATGCTGAACGCTGCCAACATCAATGCGCAGGAAGCATCTGCCCTCATCGTGGTTACCCAGCACTACGATACCCTGCAGGCAATTGGCGGAAACAACAGAAGCAACCTGGTATTGCTGCCCAACTCACCCAGCGCCGCCAGCACCATGCTGAATGATTTAATGGTCTCCATGGCTGCCACCCAGCGGTTGGAAGAAACCAGCAAGAATGCATAAACACCATTGGTCTTCATCAATACACATCCCGATTTTTAATCGGGTTTTTTTTTGAGGGTACTGCCCACTATTCTTTGAGCTCGCCGAGAGAACTGAACCGGTAAAAGAACCGTCCGATGAGGTTCCGAACACCATCGACGGAGTTCCGGACCCCAAATTTGGGGTTCCGGACCTAAACGACGGGGTTCCAGACCCCAAATTTGGGGTTGGTGAACGTATAATTTTAGGTTCCGAACCCCATCGACGGGGTTCCGAACCCCAACGAAGCACTAAAAGACCCCAACGAAGCACTAAAAGACCGCATCGGGCAGCTGGCGGAACTCAACCGGGGATTGAAAGAACTTCTTTTTCAAGTTCAAAAACATGGGGATAGGGTAGAGAAGCGTTTGTCCTGGCTTTTTTTAATGCTTATTCCGCGTCGCCGTGCTGCCGTTTATTCAGCTGGCTGTGCCGGTAGCCGTAAGAGAAATAAATAATAAGCCCGATGCCGAACCAAAGCGCGAACCAAAACCAGTTGTTGTGGCTCATGCCCGTCAGCAGATACAGGCAGGAGCTAAGACCGATCAGGGGGATGAGTGAAAGTTTTTTGGCAAATGCCAATCCACATAAAACCAGATTTATGAGCAGGAAAAAGAAAATCGAAATGCGGAATTCGCCTTCGGTGGCATCGTTCCAATCCATTAAATTGTGAAAAAACGTGGGTTGCCAGAAGTAGAAAAACGCTACGCCCCCCAAAAATAGCAGCGGAAAAATATACCGGGCATTGATGTAAGGCAAATGAAAACGCCCTTTTCTTTTCTCTTTGGAGGGCAGCATCAAAACGCCACCGCACACCAGCACAAAGGCAAAAATAGTCCCAATACTCGTAAAATCGAGGATGAAGGATTTGTCGGTAAACAGAATAGGGATGCCCACCACAACACCGGTAATGATGGTGGCAAAAGAAGGGGTGTTGTTTTTCGGGTGAATTTCCATGAATTTTTTAGGCATCAGCCCATCGCGGCTCATGGCATACCAAATTCGGGGTTGCCCCATCTGGAAAACCAGCAATACAGTGGTGATGGCAATAATGGCACCCAGCGAAACCACAAACTCCATCCACGGAATATTGGTGTTCGATTTTTCGAAGATGAAGGCCAGCGGATCGCCCACACCATCAAACTTTCTATAATCTACCAAACCAGTAAGCACCAAGGTGAGCATAATGTAGATCACTGTGCAAAGAACCAGCGAAATAATCATCCCGCGGGGTAAGTTTTTCTGCGGATTTTTGGTTTCTTCGGAGAGCACGCTCAGCGCATCGAACCCGATGTAGGCGAAAAATACACCCGACACGGCACTCATTACCCCCGAAAAGCCGTTGGGCATAAAGGAGGGTTCGCCAGTAACGGTGCTTACAGGAAACCAATTGCCGGTGTTGACATAGGCCACGCCCACCACAATCACCAGCAGAATGATGAACAGTTTTAAGAGTACAAAAAGATTGTTGAAGTTTTTGGATTCGCGTACGCCCACGTAGCACAGCCAGGTAATTAAACCATTGATCACCAGTGCAGGCACATCCAGAATCACTTTGAGGTTGCCAAGTAATGGTGCTGTTTTCCAGGCATTGATGAGCTCCTGGTTGGTAGAGCCGCCGAAAAAAGCTTTCTTCGCCTCGGTGTAGCTGCATGTAAGGTAATCGGGGATATGGATGCCGATGCGCTCCATAAAACTGGTGAAGTAATCGCTCCACGAAAACGCGACATATATATTACCAAAAGAATATTCCATGATGAGTGCCCAACCGATGACCCAGGCAATCAGCTCGCCAAAACTGGCGTAGGCATAGGTGTAGGCAGACCCTGCTGTAGGGATTCGGCTGGCAAATTCTGCATAGCAAAGTGCCGTGAAGCCGCAGGCAAATCCGCAAATGATGTAGAGCACAATAACCCCCGGCCCCCCGCGAAAAACCGCCTCGCCCAAGCTGGAAAAACTACCTGCCCCAATGATGGCAGCAATGCCGAAGAACACGATATCCCAAACCCCTAAAACCCGCAGCAAGCCCGATGGATGCTCACTTTCACTATAACGTTTTCTTCTGAAAAGCTGGTTCATTTTTTGTTTTGTTTTCTTAATATTTTAACAAAAGTAATTATTTCGAAGAAGTTTCGATAATTATTTTTTAATTTTCCCGTTTTATTAAAAGCAAATGCCACAGGTCGTGGCAAATGTATTGTACCGATGATGAAAAATTTTTTACTGTTTGCTGCGCTGTTTCTTTATGCATCGTTGTTTGGCCAGAATTCCGAAATCAAAGATGCCTCCGGAAAGATATTGACTACACCTTTTTACCATTGTAATCCTGCGGCAAGCCAGTTGCAGGTCGCCGATTATTTTTCATCCGGTACTTCCAGTGCGCAGACGTTGCCTATTGGTACGTTCAATAGTATCCTTAATGATCTTTCCGGTGAGCAGGATGTGGAATTCAGTGCACCGGTTTCTACCTACGACATGTTCAGCAAGCCCATTGATCTTGGTTTTAATTTTACCTTCTTTAATACCACCTATACCCAGGTGGTGGTGGGCAGCAACGGGCGTTTGGTTTTTACAAATGATCCTGTGCTGAACACCCTGAATGATACCAGTAATTTTATTGATCGGCATTTCCTCAGTCCGCCGGTTTTGCTTCCTTCGGTTCAATACAACCAGGCGTATAAAACGGGCGATTTGAGCCGACAGGTGAAAATGGCGCAGATTTTTGCGGGCTACACGCGGCTCAGAATAAATCCTGCAACAGGAAAGTATAAGTTTAAAAAATTTAATAACGGCACCAACAAAGGGATTTTGATTACTTTCCAAAGTGTAATTCCGCACAATGGAAGCGGTTTGGATTTGGGAGGTGCCTATACCAGCCGTGTGATTTTATTTGATGACGGACGCGCCATCATCAACGTGCTGAATAAAACTGCGGGAAGCTACAATGCTATTTTGGGGATGCAAAATGAAAACGGCGATGTGGCAACAGTGCCCACACATTCTAATGCGAGTTCAAATTACAACAACGGCAATTGGGCAAGTGAAAGCGGCAATGCGTTTGTGTACACCACAGGTTTGCCAAGAACCCCTACCTACCTATGGCAGCTTGATCGTAATAATGATGGTTCGGTGGATGAAACATCCAACACGCGTTTTTTTCCTAATTATACCCCAACGACGGATGAAGAGAAATTAAGCATCCGCATTTCTTTTCTGGAAACGCCCGACGTCAAAACAAGCACCGTAATCTTCAAGAAAATTCAGCAGCCCGTGATCGAGAGCAAGGTGGCGAACTGCACCGAGATTCTTAATGTGAGTGCAGCTACCTACAACCCGGATCTTACGTATGAATGGTTTCGAACGGGCACCAGCACTGCCGTAGGAACGGGCAATGTGTTTAATGTCAACCAAAGCGGAACGTATTATGTGAGGGCTACTCATCCTTCATCAGGTTCGTGTCAGGTAGATTCGGCACCGGTTTCTGCAACGTTTACTTCAACACTGCCGGCATTTAATCCGGGGAATGTTCCTCTCTATTTCTGTGAAACTATAGGGGCTTTTGCGGGTAAGGATATTGATCTGTTAGATTATTACCCGGAGAATCCTGCTCACTACACTGTACGCTTTTTTACCAATGGCGGAGTTCCAGTTCCTAACCACGCCATGGTGCATATACTCGCCAACAGTTCATCAACTTTTGTAGTGGTGGTAGAAGATCCTGTATCGGGTTGCAAGATGACCCAAGCGTTTACGATACGGCTCGATTCGTTGCCTTTTCCTTTGACGAATGTGCCAATTAGATATTGCTATGGATCTACGATGTTGAATGCTAGTATTTTTAACCCCGATACAGGTACCCATAGCAGCCATACCCTTTTTGATTATGAATATTCGACCGATGGGGTGAATTATGTGACATCGCTGAACTTTAATCCAAAAGTTAATTCCAAAATTTGGTATAAAATAAAGATCAAAAACCCGCCTGCTGGTGTGAGTTGCCAAAGTATCCTGATCGTGAACTTTACGGAAGGGATTAAGATTACTGCCAACACGCCCAATGCAGCCAATCCGGATTTTCAGCAATGCGTGGGTTCCAGTCCGTATTTTGATTTGGCCAAGCTGTTCGCAGAGATTAATCCATCGGCCAACGTGACGATCACTTTTCACGAAAGCTTATCGGATGCTCAGAATGGCTCCAACGCTGTACCATACCATTATACGGCTCAGGTGGGTGACACCACATTATATATAAGAGTGGTGGACAATGCGACGGGTTGCTCAGCTGCCATTTACCCGACCATTAAGCTTACCATTTACCCAAAACCATCATTAAAAGTAACCGCAATCAATAAAACCAACTGCAGTGGAAACTCTGTATTTAATCTAACTCAATCAATAGGCGATTTGGTGAATTACACCGCACCTGTTGTGCCGGTAATGAAATATTATTCGGCTGCTGGTGTTGAGTTGACTGGTTCGCAAATCACGAATTATAATGAATTGGTTTCGGGGCCCAGTCCTTATATTATCGTTTTTTACAACCCAGGTTGCAGCGAGCGAGTTAATTTTGCTTTAAACTATTACCCAAAACCCGTCTCTTTGGTATCTCAGATATCCGTTTGTGAAGAACGATCATATACTTTGCAGCAATTTAAAGAAAAAGTAGTATCTCATCCTGCAGATTTTACGCTCACCGATTTATCGGGTAATCCGCTTCCGGGGTCATTTAGTTTGCTGACGCTTCCTGTAACGGTTCATTTTAAAATTAAGGATAACAATACGGGGTGTGTTTCGGATCCACAGCAGGTTGTGTTCCAAAGCGGTGCATTAACTCCTATTTTCAATACTAAAGCAACCTATACCCTTTGTGATGATGATTTTGATGGCAAAACCACCTTTCAACTCGATACCAAAAAGATTGATTTTACCAACGATCCCTCTGCCGTTTTCGAGTACTTCCGTGACAGTGGTTATAGCCAATCCATCCCCGCTGCATATACCAACGAGACCGCATTTAACCAAACGGTTTATGTTCGCATTACGGTTCCCGGCCGCTGTCCGTCGTATGGGGAAATTAAGTTATTCGTCAACACGCCAACAGAATCCACCACGCTTTTGCCAGAGTATTTCATTTGCTACGGCGACCGGCTGAACATTGATGGAGGTCCGGAGAATGACCAGTGGGAATGGAGTACTGGTGAAAATAAGAGAACGATTATCGTGGATAAAGCAGGTTCTTATTCGGTAAAATTGATCAATTCCAAAGGTTGTTTCTATATTCATCATTTTATAGTTTCTGCAGACCATCAGCCAAAAATTGACCTGATCAACCAAACCAATTCATCCATCGAGGTAATTGCCAGTGGAGGAGAGCCGCCTTATCGATATTATTTTAATGGTGTTGGGCAAAGTTCAAATATTTTGTATAATCCGACCGCGTCCTCTTATATGGTGCAAGTTGAATCAAAGACAGGATGCCTCGGAGAGCCGAAGACGGTTTATTTCGTTAAGATTAACAATGCCTTTTCGCCCAATGGTGATGGGCTGAATGATACCTGGTTTATTGAAAATCTGGATCAGATGGAAAATATTTCGCTGCTTATTGTGGATCGTTACGGTGCGAAAATTTTTGAATCCAATAACAAGAACAACCTTATTTGGAATGGAAAATCTTCCTCCGGTCATCCAATGCCTACCTCGTCATACTGGTATATGGTGAGTTGGCACGATCCGGTGACGACCAAGAATGAGCAACGACAAGGGTGGATTTTCCTTAAAAACAGAAATTAGTACTGGCTTTTTTTCGTCGGTGTTTTGTTCTGGTTTAATGGTTTTTGATAAAGTGAAAAGTGTGTTATCCACATTTCCACAATGTTCAATTTTTCTTGTGTGGGCAATAAGTTTTCTTTATTTTCGTTGAGTAAATGTGGAAAGTATTGCTCGGTTTTTATTCGATAGTTTTCTTTCTCACTTTTATTCAAAGCTTTCTGAAAACCAGGATTAGATGAATTCAAAAAAAATCATTATTGCCAGCACCATTTTCTATTATGGATTTGCCGGTGCGCAACAGTCGCAATATTTTAGCAACCGCGAAAATTACCGTTTTAATCTTGCTGAAAATCTGTACAACAGCAAGGTTTATAACGCTTCCCAATTCGAGTATGCACGCCAGTATTTCTATAACCAATCACTTTCGGCGTCCAAGAAAGAACAGGCACAGTTTTTCGACAATGTGATCGGGGTGATTCTTCGCAAGAATCATGCGGAACAAGGTTTGGAAGCGTTCATTAAAGAATATCCCAGTTCGGCTTTTTTTGCGCAGGCCAATCTTCCCTTAGCCGATTATTATTTAGCACAAAAAGATTTTGAAAAGGCGTTGGAGACTCTTAAGAAGGTGAACCAGTATCAACTTTCGAGTGAAGAAAATACGCAGTATGTGATGAAGTTGGGGTATGCCAAATTTATGACAGGTGATTCACAAGGTGCTATTGAAGCTTTAGAGGAGGCGTATAAAAATGCGAAAGGTGAGGAGCAGAATGATATTGCCTATATGCTGGGACATCTTTACTATGCCGACAAACAGAACGATAAAGCATTTACTTATTTTGATCAGATCAAAAATCAGGAAAAATATGCACGGGTGGTGAAACCTTATTATGTGCAAATGTATTTTAATGAAAAGGATTATGATCGTGCGATTTCAGAAGGTAATTCGCTACTCAATGAATCGCTCTCTAAAGAATATAGTGCCGAAGTTCACAAGATCATCGGTGAAAGTTATTTTATGAAAGGTGATTATGCGTCGGCATATCCTCACCTGAAAATTTATCTCGATGGTCAGCCGAATCCTTCGGAGAGCGACTTGTATGAAATGGGTTTTGTATCGGCACAGCTTAAAAAGTATGATGAAGCAGTTTCTTATTATAACCGACTGATTAATAGTAATTCGGCCACATCGCAGAACGCATACTATCAGTTGGGAAATGCCTATTTAGAAGTGGGCAAAAAGCAAGAAGCATTGTCGGCCTTTCGCTCGGCTTACCAGATGAATTATGATGCGAAAGTTCAAAAGTTGAGTCATTTACAATATGCCAAACTGAGTTATGATATTGGTAATCCGTTCGAATCTGCACAAACTGTTATCCAAAAGTATCTTTCAAAATATCCTGAAGGCAAGGAATCGGCAGATATGAAATCACTGCTTATTAAATCTTATCTATACTCCGGCGATTATAAAGGAACATTGGAGGCGATTGACAAAATGCCCAATTCAACAGCTGAAACCAATAAAGTGGATCAGGAAGTTTCATTTTTGCTGGGAACAGAAGAGTTTAACAAAGGAAATTTTGATCAGGCAGAAAAGTATTTTCTAAGAAGTTTAGAGTTCAACATCAATAAAGAGTACAACACCCGCGCTGTTTATTGGTTGGCACAAACCTATTATCAGAAAGGAAATTATGCTTCTGCTATCGTTCGTTTTGAGAAATTGCGGAATGAAGATTTTCCCGAGAAGCAGCAACTGAGTTATGATTTGGGTTACGCTTATTTTAAAGCTAAAAAATTTGATCAGGCAAAGATTTATTTTACCGAATATTTAAAAAATCCAAAACCTGAATTTAAGAGTGATGCTGAGCTTCGGCTTGCCGATACCTATTATGCCAACAATGAACTGAACGAGGCCATTGCCATCTATGATAAAACCGAAGCAGCTGACGATTATACTCTATTTCAGAAAGGGATGGCTCTTGGTTTTAAAGGTGATACAGAGGCGAAAATTGGTGCATTGAAGAAAATGATCGCGCAATATAAAAACTCGGAGTATGTGGATGATGCGCAATACGAAATAGGAACTGCTTATGCTGCACAAGACGATTTTGCGAATGCCAATGATTACTTCTCACAAGTGATCAAAAGCAGTACCGACAAAGATTTGGTGGCGAATGCACAGATTTACCGGGCGCAGAATTACAGTGATCAGAATCAGGATGATAAAGCACTCGCTGAACTGAGATCTTTGGGAAATCAATATAAAAATACGGCATTTGCAGCAAAAATTGTACAGGCATCCCGTCCGGTTTTCATCAAGAAAAATGATGTTGCCGGTTACCAAAAGTTTGCCCAGAGTTTAGGCGTGCGTATTGATGCAACAGAGATTGATGAAATTAATTTAACTTCCGCGAAGAATTATTACGCCCAGAAAAACTACAAAGCAGCGATCCCTCTTTTTGAGAAGTATCTTTCGCAAAACCCAAGCGGAGACGGACTTTACCTAGCGCAATATGAATTGGGCGAAAGTCATTACCAAGTGGGTAACGCCACCAAATCGCTGTTGGTATTGCAGGAAGTGGCCAATACACAGAACGATTATCAGGAGGATGCACAAACCAGAATTGCTCAGATTTATCTGAATCAGAACAACACCAATGAGGCCAAGAAATACCTAGAACCACTTTCTAATTCTGTGAATGCAAATGTGAAAAACTTTGCCCATCTGGAACTGATGAAAATTTTTGCCGCCGAGAAAAACTTTACAAAAGCAGAAATTTTTGCAGATCAGGTGCTGAAAAATACCAAGAATTCGGTGGCGGTGATGGAGCAGGCAAAAGTGATAAAAGCAAGAAGCTTAATGAATAACGGCAAAGACAATGATGCAAAAGCGGCATATTTGAGTTTAGAGAAATCGTCAAATACCGAAGTTGCTGCAGAGTCTTTATATGCTAAAGCGTTTTATCAGAATAAAGGGAAGGCCTATAAATCTTCCAACGAAACCATTTTTAAACTGGCGAACAATTATGCCTCGGAAGAGTATTGGGGTGCAAAATCGCTGATCCTCATGGCTAAAAATTATATGGGGCTGAAAGATCATTATCAGGCAAGTTATACGGTGGATCAGATTATAGCTAACTATCAGGATTTCCCAGAAATTGTTGCCGAGGCAAAAGAGCTTAAAAAAACATTGAAGTAAACCTAAATAATTTGAAGGATAATCATTGAAAAGCAATATCTTACAAGTATTACTTGCTTTTTCAAAAGATTATTCTGCAATCTTATAAAGATATGACCAAAGCCATTCAAAAAATTGTTCTGTTCGCGATGCTGATTTCTTCTGCTGGCGTTTTTGCGCAGATTAAAGAAGAAAAGCTGATCCTAGACAAAAAACGAGAACCAGAAGTAAAGAAAATCGACAAAAAGAAAACTTCGGTGCAAAAGGAGAAAAACTATCCACCAGAAGAAAAATCGCAGGTTCCTGTGAATTATGAAATCACGAATGTTCCCGCGACTTCCGATTTTAAGACCTCCGCCATTCAGGGTGAAGATATTTCGCCTAAATTTAATGAACAATACCAGAATAATTATTTCCAGCTTGGCTATGGAAATTATGGAAAGTTCCTTGCTGACGGAAACATATCGACGATGCTGGAAAATAAAATGGAAGTAGGAGCTGATTTACATTACCTCTCAACAACAGGTTTAAAGAAGGAGTACGATTGGAATTCAAAACAAAGTGAAGCCAGTATCGGCGCTTATTTGACCTCTTACGGTGACATAGGAAAATTCAGCATCAATGCAGATTACGGTTTTAACGATTATCATTATTATGGGATTTATGCCATGCAACCTGGTTCAGATACGGATGTACAGCAGAAAGTCAACCGGTTTAAGCTGAATGGATATTATGATTTTTATGCCAATGATATCTTGAATGACCTACGGGTGAAATCTTCATTTTTGACAGATAAGTATGGCGCAAAGGAAACGCAGGCCTCTGTTTTGATGAATTTGTCGAAGCACCAACTCAATATTTCGCCTCAAAATAATGTCGTCATGAATGCCGATTTGGGTGTGGGTTTAGAGACATTAAAAACCACATTTGATCTTGTTGATCAAAACTCCACCAACACTTTTTACGCAGTGGTTAGCCCAAAAGTAACCTTCTTTAAAGGAATTTCTTACCTGATGTTGGGTTCCGATTTTTCATTTTTAAATTCAAAAAATTCAAACAAAGTTCTTCCGGAAGAGCTAAAAAATAATAAATTTTATTGGTTTCCAAAAGCTGAGTTGCAGGTTGCAGCAACCAATGAGTTTAAATTTTATGCAGGAGTAGACGGCGGCTTGAAAACCAATTCCTACAGTGATGCGTTGCAGGAAAATCCTTATTTACTTTCGGATCAGTTGCTGCTTCCTACGGAAACAAAGTATCGTTTTTATGTAGGTTTGCGGGGTGATATTGATCAAAACATAAAGTATGATGTAAGTGGTGGATTTGCCAAAATCAACAATATTCTTTTCTTTGAAGGAAACGATATTTTCGAAAACAGTACATTGCCACCGCGTAACCCGTACGATTATGCGAATACTTTTTCTATGGCGTACGATCATGGTTCGGTAAGCGAGGTAAAAGCAAGTGTACAGTATTTTCCGCTGGCGAATTTGACGTTAGATGGTGAACTTTCTTTTGCTAAGTACAAGCTGGATCATTACGAAAATATTTACAATAAACCTTTGTTGAAGGCAAGTTTGGGCGCGAAATATACCATGCTGGACAAGAAATTGAATTGGGGTGCAAAAGTTATTTTCGCGTCCAATATCACTACCAATTCCTTTGAAGTGAAAGATAGCGCCGCTATGCCGTTTTATTATAGTTCCACCGAGAATAAAAATAGTACTGTCGCCGGTTTTGCAGATTTAAATTTGTCGGCAGAGTACAAAATTCACAAAAATTTCAGTATTTTTGCACTCGGAAATAATCTACTAAACACCAAGTATCAGCAGTTCAATGGATATAAAGTTTTGGGCGCGCAGATTTTGGGTGGCGTAAAAATCACATTTTAGGTAGCTTGTTTCAGATTTTTTTCGAATTGAGTAGGTTTGAAGAGAATCATTTCTGGCCCGATAGTTCAACTGGATAGAATATCAGATTTCGGCTCTGAGGGTTGAGGGTTCGAATCCTTCTCGGGTCACATTAGTCTCTTAAACAATTGAAAATCAATATTGTTTAAGAGATTTTTTTATAAATTTATACAAAAGATTTATAACCACTTTTAAATTGGTATAGTTGTGATCTGTAAGATGTAAATGATATCATAATAGCAAATTAATTGCCTTTGATGGGTATTGCTTACAATTTGTTTCTATGTTCAAAATCATAAATGGTAGAATGACGTTGAATTTAGGAGTAGGGTAAATCGGATAAAATTAATCGCATTAACTTCAATAACGAATTCACCTCAATAAAAAGGGAGCACCATGATTGTGCTCCCTTTTTCTCTTCTGAACAAGAATGAATTACTTTGCGCCACCGCTGTCTTTTTCCACATCGGTTTTGCTGTTTTCTTTTACTTTTTGGTTACCGAAACGTTTTACCAATGTAAACGAAACACCGTACCAATCCCACTTCATATTGTTTCGAAACGTACCAATTTCAGAATAGGTGGTTCCGTCAAAATTAGGCCGTTTGAAGATATTATTTAATCGCACTGTAGCTTCCATCTCCAATCCTGGGAATATTTTAGTTGCAGAAATGCTATGGAAAACATTGGTTGCGTTACCAATAGTGTTACCATTATTTTGTGTGAAAACACCTACCCAAGCATTGAGGTTAATGTTTTTATTGAATAAATTGGTATAAGTAATGTTGGAATTACCATTAAAATTGGTGAGGTAATTCTTAATCCCCAAATTATTTTTCTTGTTAAAATCGCTATTGTCTGTATAAATGATTCCAGAGTTGAGATTGATGCTGAGTTTGTTTTTAAAAAACATTTGATTGGTGTTGAAATACAGAGAATAACGCTCCACTCTTCCTTCAAAATTGGTTGGCATCTCGATGGTTTTTCCACCCTCTTGGTAGTAAGAATCCCAATAATCCTGATTGGTAAAGTAGTAGGCCGCACTGACAAAATACTTTTTATAAAGTCCTAATTTCAAAGAAAACCGATGACTGGGATTGGGCAGCAATTCCATATTTCCTCTGCTATAATTTCCTTCGTCGTTAGGCATTAAGAAAGGATTAAACTCCGAATACCACGGCCTCCAAATATTGTAATTATAGGTAGCGGAGAGGTTGTAATTATCATTAAAGCTGTACTTTAACAACAGATTGGGTAAGAAGGTGCCATAAGAACTTTTTTTCTCTATGTTACCGACATCTTGCTTGATATTAAACGACATATGTTCGTAGCGCAAACCAATTCGTGTTTCGAGTTTTTTGAAGAAAGTGGTGGTGAAATTCGCATACACCGAATTCAGATTATCAGTGTAATGGAACGTGTTGCTGCGAGTAAAATCTTCATTCCACTGTGTTCCGTTCAAATCAAAATAGCTATAAGGAATAACATTATTTCTGAAATTGATTTTTCCACCTGCTTCAAACTGACTTCCAGCTTTTCCAATAGGTTGCGAATAATCCGCTTTCAGGTAATACTCTCGATTTTCAGTATTGGCGATGATCCTGTTATCGCTGTACAAGCTGCCAGTGGTCTGTGTAAGCAGACGATCGTTGGTATCTTGTTGCCCCCAATAATTGACACCGGTATTGATGTCCAAAATTCTGTTTTTTTCTTTGTCGTAAAATTTGTAAAAAAGATTACCGCTCAAATTGCGGTTGGTACCCGTCAAATCTTGGTTTACCGTGTAATTATTTTGTAAAACATCATTCAAATATTCCTCGCGCACAGCTTCACCTTGTTGTGTTCTGTTGTTCTGCCCAAACTCGAAGATAACGCCCATCGTATTTTTGTCATTGAGCTCATATTCTGAGGTTGTAGAAAGTGAGGGCGATTTGAAGCGCTCGGTCGTGCTGCTATTAATCCTTGTTAATGCATTGTTTTCGTAGATTAGATTTTCTCTTAAACTGCTTACCACGCTTAAATTATCGCCATAACTTCCCGTAAGGGTCTGGGTAAATTTCTTTTTATGATAGTTCAGATTGAGGTTTGTGTACTGAGAGTTTTTACTGCTTTGAGAATTGGTGAAAGACGCGCTCCCTTTCAATCCTTCGTTATCAGGTTTTTTAATAACGATATTAATTACCGCTCCCGTCGTTTCGTAGCGGGAAGACGGACTGGTAATTACTTCCACTTTCATTAGATTTTCGGCAGGAATTGATTTTAAATACTCTTTAAGTTCTTTCCCGGTAAAAACAGATTTTCTATCGTTAATGTAAACGGTAACGGATTGTCCTTCAGCACTCACTGCGTCATTATTGTCGATACTTACCAAGGGAGTCATGCGCAGCACATCCCATGTGGTGTTGCCGGCAACAATGGAGGAGTTGGCGACATTGAAAACAGTTCGGTCCACTTTGGTTTCTACGGTTGGTTTTTTGGCAATCACCGTTACAGATTCGATGTCTTTCGTTTTTGTGGTATCTTTCTTGGCTTCCTGTGCATAGGAGAATAATGCGCCCAGCAATGCGATGACTACAATGGTTTTCTTCATAAGAAAAAAGGTTGAGTTTTTATAACTATTAATTTAGTGGTACAAATTAAAATCAAATCCTTGAATTATAAACTATTTTAATAGTTATATTTTCACTAAGGAAATTTCATGGTTCATACTTATAGCAGAACAACTCTCTCAGGAGTTTTATTACATCACCGTTAAAGTTTTTTTTAAAATGAATTGGTGGTGATTTGGATGGGGAATTTTTTCTGCATCATCCGAAAATTATTGCTTAGCATCGCCAATCTTGCATTCACTTTTCAACTCGCGCACTTTACTTATCTTTGCCGAATGGAAATAACCACTTTTGCCGATTTCGGCCTTCAGGAAAAAATCCTTGATGTTCTTGCCGATTCCAATCTTTTTGAACCAACACCCATTCAGGAAAAATCATTTAAACTGATACTTTCCGGAAGAGACGTGATGGGCATTGCACAAACAGGAACAGGAAAAACGCTGGCCTATTTGCTGCCGGTTCTTAAAAACTGGAAGTACAACAAAAGCGGAAATCCTACTGTTTTGGTACTGGTTCCCACACGTGAACTGGTGGTGCAGGTTGCTGAAATTTTAGAAAATCTTACGCAGAACCTTACCACAAGAGTGATCGGTATTTACGGAGGAAAAAATATCAATACCCAAAAATTACTGTTTAACGATGGCTGCGATATTCTGGTAGGTACACCGGGTAGGGTGATGGATCTGGCGATTGATAATGCTATTTCATTAAAGGAAGTGCAAAAACTCGTTATTGATGAATTTGACGAAATGCTGAACCTCGGTTTCCGCCCACAACTCACCCATATTTTCGAAATGATGCGCGAGAAAAGGCAGAATATCCTTTTTTCCGCAACCATGACGGAGGCGGTAGATGCAATGCTGGACGAATATTTTGCCAATCCAGTTGAAATTTCTTTAGCCAAATCGGGAACACCGCTTGAGAAAATTCAGCAGACAGCTTATAAAGTGCAGAACTTTAACACCAAGATCAATTTGCTGCAATACCTGCTCACAAAGCATAATGATTTTTCTAAAGTCCTCATTTTTTGCAATAATAAAAAACACGCCGATTATCTCTTTACCAAAATTGATGAACTTTTCCCCGGAGCATTTGATGTCATCCACTCCAACAAATCACAGAATTACCGACTCAGTGCAATGAAGAAGTTTGAGCAGGAAGAAGTTCGCGGGTTAATTACCACCGACATTATGGCGAGAGGTCTCGATATTTCCAATATTACCCACGTCATTAATTTCGAAATTCCGGATGTTCCCGAACAATATATTCATCGCATCGGTAGAACGGGTAGAGCCGATAAAGAAGGTAATGCCATTTCTTTTGTTACCAAAAAGGAAGAAACGCTACTGCTCGACATAGAACTCTTGATGGATAAAGAAGTTCTGTTTGTTATATTTCCGGCAGAAGTAAAAATAAATCCCACTAAAATTGCCTCCGAAGCAGAAGAAGTGGTGATGAAGAATGCCCATACCGTGAAACTGGAAGAAGGTGGCGGTGCATTTCACGAGAAAAAAGACAAAAACAAGAAGGAAAACTGGGGCGGTCCACACAAACGTAAACCAGCAAAAAAGGTCGGGGCTAATCGGGCTCAGCAAAAAACCAAATCGAAGGCAAAACGAAAAAAGTAAGCAAAATTTTACTCAATTGTTCTACAGAGGATGGAGCATTTGTTAATGCTTCACAATCTTCAGCGGCTGCTCGTCATTCACCTTCACAAAGTAGTTGCCTTGCGGAAGATGTTTAAGATTTACCTCAATCATTTCTTTTCCGTTGGAAATCGATTCATAAACCTTCTTTCCAGATGCATCTGTGATGGTAATCATCGAAAGCTCTCGAAGGTTTTTTATCTTAAGAACATCCGTTACCGGATTGGGATACACCGACAATCTCTTCTGAAGATTTTGGTTGCTACCCAGCATCTGCGCCTGATAAAAAATCTGATTTCCGTTCTCGTCATCCGTTAAAACTAACTGCACCATATTTCCCGAAGTGGGCGAAATGGCGTAATGAAAAGTTCGGGGAGACTCTGGCAGCAGGAAAATATTGGCATAGTTGCTTTCGAACAGTTTAAAATTTTCGTCAGGACTATCCATTAAAGTACCACCAAAACCGTTTACCGTGAAATGGTCATGCGTTACCGAACTGATATTGCCATTGAAACTATTGAAAAGCTGGCTTTCCACCGAAGCAGAGCTGAAAACAGTGTTGTTTCTATAAAACGAAGGATCGGGTTGGCTGGGTACAAAATAATCGAAAATCTTTCCCTGATATTTTACCTTCTGAAGTTGCCACGATAAACCCATTAAATCCTGAGAAAAAACAACGATACTCATCAACAAACCGATCAAAAAAGAAAGCTTTTTCATGCCGATAATATTAGGAAGGAGTACAAAAATACAAAAACTTCAGACATTCATCCAAAGTTTTTGTATAAAATAATAGGAGTAATTTAACCTTTTAGTAGCTCATTTCCACAATTTTATAAACATCCTGCGGTGAAAGTTTTTTATGCTCGCCCAACCCCAACCAATGTCTGGAGGTGAATGTCTTTTCAATTTTTTCTGCAGTTCCTTCATAAGCTGTGGTGTACTCTGAGAGTTGAGTTTTAATACCGATGCTATGGAAAAATTCCTCTAATTTCTGGATGCCTTTTTCCGCTTTTTCTGCGGTGCTTCCTTCATTAATGTGCCATGCTCTTTCAGCATATTGCGCCAGTTTTTCTTTTTTGCTGTCGAAATTATATCGGTAGTGAGAGGGTGCAATAATCGCCAAGGTTCTTGCATGGTCAATGCCGAAGCGGGCGGTGAGCTCATGTCCCATGGCGTGCACTGCCCAGTCGGTAACCACTCCTTTGCTGATCAGGCCATTAAGTGCCATGGTGCAGCACCACATGTAATTTGCGGCGGCATCATAATCAAATTCTTCGCTCATTAGTTGGGGAGCCACTTCCTGCAATGTTTGCAAGATGCTCTCCATAAATCTTTCCTGTAAGGTTGCCGTTGTGCGGTAGGTCATGTATTGTTCCAGAACATGGGTGTAGGCATCTGCAATTCCGTTGGCTATTTGCTTTTTTGGGATGGATCTGATGACTTCCGGATCAAGAATGGAGAACTGCGGGAAAAGGCCTGGGCCGCCACTCGAAAGTTTTTCATCCGTCGCCCGTCGCGACACCACATATCCGGAATTCATCTCGGATCCGGTGGCAGGTAGCGTAAGAACCGTTGCAAAGGGAAGGCCTTCACCTTCATTGGTTCGTACAGGTTTTGTAAGGATTTCCCATTTGTTTTCGCCGGCGTAAAGGGCAGCGGCAGATAAAAATTTTGTGCCGTCAATTACCGATCCACCACCAACGGCCAGTAGATAGGTGATGTTTTTTTCTTTAATAACCTGCAACGCATCAAGCAAAATTTCGTACTCCGGATTGGCGGGTATGCCGCCGAATTCTTCAATATCGAAATCCTTCAGCGCCGCCTTTACCTGGTCGTAAACTCCATTTGTTTTGATGCTTCCTCCGCCGTACAACATCAGGATTTTTGCATCGGCAGGAATTTCTTTGGTAAGTTTTGCAATTTCCCCTTTACCGAAAATAATTTTGGTGGGGTTTTTAAATTCAAAATTCAGCATGATAAATCTTTTGCTCAAAAATACATAATCTGCGATGCTTTATATGTTAAAGGATTGGTAAATATTATACAGCATTTCTTAAGCGCAAAACAAAACCCTGCCTTTTTATAAGACAGGGTGATAACGCTTATGATAACGCTAGTTCTTATGGTTAATGTGTTTTATCAATTAGTTTTTTTTCATCATTTATGCAATAACCGTTGGCAAAAGTAAGCCATGATAGCCATTTGGTCACGATTCAGCGGGTGGACAAATGGGGGACAAGTGAAGCAATTGTTTTTAAAAATTTAATAATCAGGTTTTTATTATTTTTTATATTATTGTAAAAAGTTTCGGGAAGATGCCTGAAAAGCATGATGTTTTCTCAAATGTTGTATTAATTTGGTACTGAAGAAGGGTATGGTAAGAATTGTTTTGTTGTTGGGATTGTTTTTTTTCCATCCATTTACCCTGTCCGCGCAGTTTATTTTGATTAAAGAAGGCGGGAAAAAAATAGAACGTTGGGAAGGTATTTTGCAGCAGGAAGTAAAACACAAGGATACTGTTGCACTTAAAAAATTCCTTAGTCCGTTGCGCAATAAAAACAGTGCCGACTACGACATTCTTTATCTGGGTTTAATGGCCAATGGCTATGCCAACTTCTTCGACAACATCAATACACAAAGCGATTATTTCTACCATAAATCCATTAGCAACGCAAAAGAATTGGGAAGCCGCCCGCTGCAGATTTGGGCAAAACTCAATTATGCATCTTACCTTTATAAGTACCGTAAAGCAACCCTGGCGTTGCCGGTTTTCCTTACCGCAATGGATGAAATTGCCAAAACGGATCCTGACGAGATTATTTTTCCCGCCGCATCATTCAAGATCATTGGGTATTACTTGGGTACCATTGGTGATAAGCAGGCCTCAATGTTGTTTTTAACCAAAGCATTGGCGTTTTGCCCGTATCGCTGTTCGCAGCGTGCCGAGATTTTGGACAATTTGGGTTTGCTTAATTTCGACCTGAAACAGTTCGCCTCAGCAGAGCAATATTTTCACCAGGCATCCGAAATGGCTTTGAAGCTCAATGATAAGGTAAGATATGCCAAAAGTTTGGGAAACAGGGCGCAGATTGAAGCAGAGAAAAAAAACTACAATGGCGCTATTGCACTTCTGAAGCAAGATATTGCTATCTCGAAAGCGCAGGGTGCAGAGCAAAACACAATGTATGCATTCATTTTACTTGGCCAGTACCAATTGGAATTTGGCGATATTGATGAAGCAGAACGCAGCTTGCTACAGGCGGATTCCATCGCCCGGTTAAAACCATATTACCTCGCGTCCGAATTGCAGGCCGTAAAGCTTTTGAAAAAGCTCTATAATCAACAAAATCGGGAGACGGATGAGCTTTATGCCAGCCGAAGGGTAGATGTTCTGGAAGCCGCTGTGATGAAAACAGATGGTGATTTCACGTTGAAGCAGGCCAACTGGATGGCTCAGAAGGCGAGGTTTCAGAAGAATATTGACCAAACGAATCTGAAACTCCGCAGGGAATCCATCTGGCGATATGGTTTGTCTTTCTTCACTTTGCTGCTCGTGGGAGGGTGGCTTTTGTTCTGGATGAAGGCGAAGAGAGATTCAAAAAAGCAACTACACGTCTTAAATAGGAAGCAGAAAGAGCATTCGCGGGAGAAGCAAAAGTACCAGAAGAAGCTGGAGAAAGCCAACCAAACCCTGGCGGAACAAATTGCGTTTTTTCACGATAAAACAAATCAGATCGAGCAACTGCAGCAGGAGATTGAAGATTTAAAGGAATCAAAATCATCCGACCGGGAGGAGAAAAACAGCAAACTTAATGAGCTGCTGCAATCGCACCTGATGACCAACCAGAATTGGCAGAATTTCCGTCGAGAATTTCAATATGAATACCCGGACTTCTACCACACACTTCACCAAGATTTCCCGGAAATTACGGAATCGAACCTGCGGATTATCCTGCTGCAGAAATTGGGGTTCAACAATGTGGAAGTGTCGTCTTTGTTGGGCATAACGCCCGATGCGGTGAAGAAATCGAAACAACGGCTCAAGAGAAAACTCGGCGACAAATCCGACGAGCTTTTCAGCCGCATCATGAGTAACTAACGGCGGACTGCAGTTCTTTTTTTCCCCTCTCTGTGCCATCTCATCTCATCCTCAAGAAAACTTTTTTAGAGGGGCATTGCCGTGCTGGAATGCAGTGAAGCACTGGGCAACCCCAAATTTCCGGTCCTGAACCCCATCTTTTAGGTCCTGAACCCCGTCATTTAGGTTCGGAACCCCATCGTTGAGGTCTTGAACCCCATCGTTTAGGTTGTATAACCCCAAATTTTAGGTTCGGAACCCCAAATTTGCGGTCCTGAACCCCGTCGTTTAGGTCCTGAACCCCATCTTTTAGGTCCTGAACCCCGTCATTTAGGTTCGGAACCCCAATGACGGGCTTCGGAACCCCAATAATGGATTCTTCTGACCTCATAAGGCCAAACGACTTCTTGCAAACGATGTGCTGTTGAATGAAATCCACAGAAATGCCAGCTCGTCCATCCATTGCCTGCAACGGCGATCGAAGCAAAAAACAGAGGTCGGCAGCACTTCTTACCACAAAAAAACGCTCCCAATGAGGAGCGTTTTGAGCGGTGATTTGCACCTGCTTAGTATCTGTAATATTCCGGTTTGTATGGGCCTTTAGCATCTACACCGATGTATTTTGCCTGTTCATCGGAAAGGGTTTCCAGCTCTACACCAATTTTTTTCAGGTGTAGGGCGGCTACTTTTTCGTCTAATTTTTTAGGCAGCATATACACTTCGTTTTCGTAAGATCCGGCGTTGGTCCACAATTCAATTTGTGCCAAAGTTTGGTTAGAGAAAGAGTTGCTCATCACAAAACTAGGGTGTCCTGTGGCGCAACCCAGGTTCACCAATCGTCCTTCAGCAAGGATGATGATGTCTTTGCCATCCACATTATATATATCCACTTGTGGTTTTACGGTTGATTTGGTAGTGCCATAGTTTCCGTTCAGCCACGCCATATCGATTTCGTTGTCGAAATGGCCAATGTTGCAAACGATGGTTTTATCTTTCATTTTTTTGAAATGCTCGCCACGTACAATGTTGAAGTTTCCGGTGGTGGTGATGATGATGTCTGCCGTTGCCACTACGTTGTCTAGTTTTTTCACCTCATAACCTTCCATGGCTGCCTGCAGCGCACAAATAGGGTCAATCTCAGTAACGGTTACAATAGAGCCCGCACCACGGAAAGAAGCCGCAGTACCTTTGCCCACATCGCCATATCCGCAAACGATTACTCTTTTGCCGGCCAACATAACGTCGGTAGCTCTTCGGATGGCATCAACGGCAGATTCTCTACAGCCGTATTTGTTGTCGAATTTCGATTTGGTTACCGAATCGTTTACGTTAATGGCAGGCATTACCAATGTTCCGTTTTGCATTCTTTCGTATAAACGGTGTACACCTGTAGTGGTTTCTTCGGAAAGTCCTTTGATGTCTTTTGTTAGTTCAGGGTATCTGTCGAAAACCATATTGGTTAAATCGCCGCCATCATCCAGAATCATGTTTAAAGGTTTTTTATCTGCACCAAAGAAAAGGGTTTGTTCGATGCACCAGTCAAATTCTTTTTCGTTCATCCCTTTCCAAGCATACACAGGAATCCCTGCTGCTGCAATGGCAGCTGCCGCATGATCTTGGGTAGAGAAAATGTTGCAAGACGACCAGGTTACTTCTGCCCCTAAAGCCACCAATGTCTCAATAAGCACCGCTGTTTGGATTGTCATGTGAAGGCATCCTGCAATTCGAGCTCCTTTCAACGGTTGCGATGGGCCGTATTCTTCACGAATCGCCATTAAACCGGGCATTTCTGCCTCAGCCAGTTCAATTTCTTTTCTTCCCCATTCTGCAAGGGAAATGTCCTTTACTTTGTAAGGAATGTATTGTGTTGTCGTTTCCATTTAATTGAAAAAATTTTTGCAAATTTACGAACTAAATTCTGCCCTGCAAAATATGCCTCTCTATCGTGATTTCTCTGATGATAAAGCCACCATCCTGGTATGGAAGTATGATGAAAGCGAAGAGCTGGATTCTGCATCGCTGCTGGAGGAAGAGAATTATCAGAAGGTCAAGGATTATCACCCGATCAAATTGAAAGAACTTTTACTGGTACGGAAGATATTGAAAAGTATTTTGCCCGAGTATAAGATATTGTATCAGGAGCGAACTCCATTTCTTTCGCCCAACGATTTCGAGATTTCCATCACCCATTCTTTTCCCTATGCGGCATTAGCAATTTCTAAGGAAAAAATCGGGATTGACATTGAGCCGTTCAACTCGAAAATTTTGAGGGTAAGGCACAAATTCCTGCATCCGGAGGAAGGTACATTTATTGAAGAGGGCAGAGAGGTGGCTTACCTCACAGTCATTTGGTCGCTGAAGGAAAGTTTGTATAAAATTCATCACTCCAATTATTGGTCGCTCAAGAAACACTATGAGGTGAAACCCTTCCATCTGGATTTTCCTTACAACATCATGTGCAGGGTGCATGATGACAGTGTTTCGGATCTGTACAAGGCACGTGTGGAGTTTTTTGATCAGTGTTGCTTCACCATTGTAGATTAGGGCTGGCTCATTAATTTTTCTGCCACTTTGCGTTGCTCTTTTGCGGCATCAAATAAGAGTTCCAGCAGCTCCGTCAGATTTTTCAGTTCCGTTAAATGGGTAATTCTGTTCGGATTGCGATGATTCACAATATCATTCTCGCTGATTTCCTTTTTTCTTTTTGCCAGCAATTCTTCCACGGTACCACCGGGTTTCAAGCTGCTTTCAGTGAGAATTTCATGATCGGGTTCTTTATGATTCAGGAGGGAATCGGTGCGCGTCAGTTCGGCTAAAATTTTTCGTTTCCACGCGTCGCTATCGATTTCCGGGTAATCCTGCGCCGATTTCTGGTATTGTGAAAATGAGGCGATGTAGGCAGTGATGAGGTGGGAAGTATTGACAAACTGATGCAGATTCTGGAGTCGTTTCTGTTGGTTTTTAGGGTCCGAAATCATGCGCTGGAAGTTGTCCGAAAGATTGGCCAGGTTGATGACGGCGTCTTTTCTGCACAGTTTATATTCCATGATACCTCCTTTTTGGTTGGTGAAAAAATCCATCACCGCACGAAAATAATTCATGTTGCTGCGTGAGGTTTTTTGCATTAAATCTAAGTTCTGGGAATGCTCCCAAACCGGAAGAACGAAATAAGAAACTGCCACCACAACGATGCCCGCAATTGCTGTATCCAGAATACGGTCTTTAAAAATTAAATTAACATTTCCCGGCCGCAGGAAATTAAAACTCAGGAAAATATAAATCGTCATAAACAGCACTGCCCAAAAATATTTCCACTTCAGAAAACTAAAACAGAGGATCATGCTGAGCAGTAAAATGACAAGCAATACCGTGTCGTTGCTAATAAAATAGAGAAGCAGATAAGCTGCCACTGCGCCCACTGTAGTTCCGTACAACCGGAGGAGATTCCGGTGTTTGGTGGTGGCATAAGCTGGTTTTAGGATGGCAGTAATGGTAATAAGAATCCAGTAAGAATGTCCGATCCCTAGAAAATGCATTTTGGAAAGAAGGTATCCTACCAAAAGTGCCACGGTGAGGCGCACCGAATGCCGAAAGTGCGAAGACTTTAGCGAAACGTTGTCTCGCAGCACTTTGAAGTTGAGCTTCTCCTGGCTGGGCACAAACTTGGAATAATCTAACCCTGTAGAAAGACTTTTTGCCATTTTTGCATCCTGAGAAAATACACGGTAAATCGTTTGTATTTCTGTAGTGATGTCGTTAATCCTCACAAGAATTAAACGAAGAATCATGAGGTTTTCCAACGTTTCGGGACTAAGCCGCTGGCTGCGCAAATCAAAATACTGATCGAAAACCTGAGTCAGTTCTTCATCAATTTTTCGAATAGGTTTTGCTTTAGTACCGCTTTGCAATGCGATGCCTATATTGCTTAATTCGTCGGACAACATCATTAAATATTGCTGCACCGATTGGAGGAAACCGCTGTCTCCAAAACTTTCATGAATCTTGCGATAATCGCTTTCCGAAGTCATCAGCTTCTCATGCAAATCGATGGAATTGAGAAACATCAGCATCAGCAATCGGCTGGTGGTAGTGGACTCGTTGACGATGGTTCGGGTTTTGAAAACGGTTTCGCGTGTTTCCTCCTGCAGATTCTTAATTTTTACCTGCTGCGAAATCACTTGCCGCTGAAGGGCATCAAAATCCGGGTTTTTCTGGTAAAACTTGGATTTAATTTTAAGATAGTCTGCAAGATCAGTATAGTTTTCACCAATCATTTGTGCAGCCAATTTGTAGGGCTGAATACGGGAAACCACCAAGAAAACCAGTAAAAACCATACGCAACCCAAAAAGAAGATCACTAAACTTTTGAGGATATCGTCTCCGGCCAGGTGTCCATCCACAAAGATGGCCAAGACAACCAATGAAAGGGAACCTACTGCTGCAAGACGCTGTCCGTAAATCCCGATCATCGAAAAAAACATGCCGAAAAAAATAATTTCCACATAAATAAATGGTGGAAAATTCTTGAGTAAACTGGCTACTGTCGCCACTGCACAAAAACTAAAAACAGCCAATATCAGTGAGTTTCGCCGCCGGATAAAAGGGCCGGGTTGATCGGTAAGCCCCACAAAGCTGGTGCCCATCGGGAACAGGAAAAATTCCCTCAGCAAACCAAAATGGGCCAGAATAATGCTGGGAATCACAATTGCCAACGCGATGCGCACCGCCGAGTTGATGTACTGGCTGGTTGCATATTTTCGCAATTGGGTAGTGTAGTTCATGAACAGACATGTTTTTTAATGCAAGTACAAAGTTACAATTCATTTCGCGCTTAAAAACGGGAAATCAATAATCATTAAAAAAACTATTTGTAACTTAAAATGGAGGGGAGCAGCGTGTTTTACAAATAACAATCCCGGCGAAGAGCACCTTCCTCCGGGACTATTTTTGTTGGTAAATCTTTGCCTAAAGCATAATTACACCTTCAATTTTCCCTACTTGTTTGTAAATCGTGATCACCTGTTCTGCATCGAGCACAAAAGCGTTGATGCTGATGGCCGTGTATTTTCCGTTTTTACTTTCTTTGGTGGTAAGGGTAAATTTGATTTGATCAAAAACACGGTAGATTTCGGTAAGTTTCGCTTCATCATTGGTGATGATAAATTTGAAGAGATAATCTTCGGGGAAATCGTGGGTGGCTTCTAATTTTTCTTTAAGTGAGGCATAAAACTCGTCGGGGTTTTGCGCTGCATTATTTTCTAAAATGTTCATTGTGAGTTATTTTTTTTTGAGAAATAAAAAAACCGGCGTTGCTCCGGATTTTCAAATGTAGTGAATTTATTTTCTACTTCGCCGTATTAAGCGTGTTAAGGGAGTTCATGATCTGCGCAGAATTTTGTTGCTCATGATTTTGGATAATGTTGAATAATCCGTTCACCATCTGTTCTGAAGCCAATCTACTAATACCACCTGTAAATGAAGCGTTGTTGCTGTTGCCTAAAATAGACCCCAGTATGTTTGATCCTTTTAAAGCAGAATTAAGAGACTGCACAATTCCGAATTCATTAAGTTTGGCATCCACTTTTGGAGCAAGAGCGTCCATCAGCTGTTGAGATGTCTTCTCCCTCAGAATTTGAGTTGCAGCGCCACTTCCACCCTGAACAATTTTTGCAGCATCCTCTGCTGTAAGCGAGTTCACCGCATTTACCAATATCGGTCTGGAAGTTTCCACGGTAAATGCTGCTGCCTGCGCAATGTACTCTTTTTCTTTTTGCACCAGATGAGAAAGACCAATGTTTTGAAGCGTATTGTTGATGCTTTTCAGCTGTTGAGGCATCGCCGCTTCGATGAGTGAGTTGGCTAAAAAGCTGTTTTTATCGCTAAAGATATTGAGCCCTTTGGTAATGCCACCCAACAACACCTGTTTTAGAATAGCCAAACCCACACTGGAAGTTGCCAGCGCAACGCAAGACTGCGTTGTTGTGCCTAATGTTGCAACAGCCATTGTTGCCATCAAAATTGTATTCCGTTTCATTGTCACTATTTTTTTGTAAAATTAATAACTTTTCTTGGCAAATTGTAAGCCAAACCGAAAAGAAATTTGTCAATCTATAGAAGAGGTTCGCGATTCCGATTGATGGTGCAGCGAGAAGTTTGTATTGTTCTTGCGGACCTGTTTACATTCGGTTTATTATTGTTACTTTTACCCCATTGATAAATTTATAATGTAATGAGAAATCAATTCATTAAATGGGGAATTGTTGCGCTGATTGTAATTTGGGCAATTGCTTTGCTGATTAGGGCGCATTATTGGATTCCGATTTTACTGACCTGTATTTACGCATTGGGCATCTACAATAGTTTTCAAACCAAGCATGCAATTTTGCGAAATTTTCCGGTACTGGGCTATTTCCGGTATTTTTTCGAGAGTATTTCGCCAGAAATGCAGCAGTATTTTATTGAAAGAGAAACCGACGGAAAACCCTTTCCCAGAAACCAACGATCGGCCGCTTACCGCAGAGCGAAAAACCTGAGCGATACCGTACCGTTCGGTACACAACTCGACATTAATACCCGAAAATATGAAGGCATCAAGCATTCTATTTATGCCACTTCACCCATGGAGGAGTTGCCGAGGGTTTTGGTGGGAGGTGAACAGTGCACTCAGCAATACAACGCATCGCTATTCAATATTTCGGCGATGAGTTTCGGGTCGCTGAGCGATAGGGCTCAGGTTTCACTGAATAGAGGTGCCAAGAAAGGTGGTTTTTACCATAACACAGGAGAGGGCGGCATTTCGCCCTATCATTTGGAAGGCGGCGATCTATGCTGGCAAATTGGTACAGGATATTTTGGTTGCCGGGACGAGGAGGGGAGATTTTCGCCTGAACTTTTCAAAGACAAAGCGACGCTTCCCAATGTGAAGATGATAGAAATTAAACTTTCGCAAGGTGCAAAACCAGGTCACGGTGGTGTTTTGCCAGGTTCTAAAAATACCCCCGAAATTGCCGCCATTCGCCATGTTCAGCCAGGAGTAACCATTATTTCGCCACCCTCACATTCGGCATTTTCGGATGCAGTGGGTCTGCTGAAATTTGTGCAGCAGTTGCGAGAGCTTTCTGGTGGGAAACCCATTGGCTTTAAACTGTGCATTGGCGATACAAAAGAGTTTGAAAATATTTGCGTACAGATGAATGTGTTGAAAATTTTCCCCGATTTCATCACCATTGATGGCGCAGAAGGAGGAACCGGAGCTGCGCCTCCTGAATTTTCAGATGGTGTAGGAATGCCACTGGAACCAGCTCTTATTTTTGTAAACAGAACGTTGAAAAGCTTTAATGTGCGCGATAAGCTAAGAGTAATAGCCAGCGGAAAAGTACTTACTTCGCTCGATATTCTTCGTGCCATTGCAATGGGCGCAGATATGTGCAACAACGCTCGCGGATTTATGTTTGCGCTGGGTTGCATTCAGGCGTTGCGTTGTAACAACAATACGTGTCCCACAGGAGTGGCAACTCAGGATAAAATGCTGGTGAAAGGATTGGATGTTACGGATAAGAGTGAGCGAGTATATCATTTTCATAAAAACACACTACATACCTGCAACGAACTGATTGCTGCTGCAGGAAGAAAATCGTATGAAGAAGTGGATGCCTCCATGTTCATGCGAGGTGACGAATTTGAACATCTTGCAGACCTTTATTTTCCTGATATTCTCGGTAATGTGAGAAAACCCGCGAATAAGTATTAAATGTAAAACCTTGGGGAATGTTGTAGTAAACTGCACAACAAATCAGCTTTTAATTTTCAAGTAACAGCTCAAAAAAACAGAAGCATAACAGTTTCTGCTGGCTTCTAATGCTGAATTTATGAGGTTTCGTTGCGTACAGATTCTGCTTTGGCGGCCAGTTCTTTCGGATCTTCGGTGGTGTCGTAGTACAGCCATTCCATTGCGCGCGGAAACTCCTGCGACCAGTAAAACTCCTGATGTTTTCCCTCTGGGTTAATGCTGGTTTTGAAGTCGAATTGCAATGAATGGGAGTTTTCCCAACCTTCCATGGTTTGCTCAAAAAGTTCAATTCTTTCAGTCATTTCGGAACCTTCCTGCTCGCCTCCATACATGTAAACTTTGATGTTGTATGGGTTTTTAAAATTCATCTGTGGAAAATTGTTTTCCGGATTAACCCAAAGTGAAGGTGAAAAAATCAAAAGTTTAGAATACACTTCAGGGTACAAAAATCCACTGTATATACTGATGAGTCCGCCCAGAGAACTGCCTCCAATTCCAGTGGCTTCTCGTTCGGATTGGGTGCGGTAATGTTGGTCAACATAAGGTTTTAATGTGTCTGCAAGAAAGCGGATGAATTTCTTTCCCTCTGCATTTTTCGTAATGGAATCGTTATCAAGCATGTACTCTCTGATGCGATCTTCGCTTCCGTTTTCAATGGCAATGATGATGACATCGCCTCGCCCATATTCGGCAAGGATCGACATTTTTTTATCGATTTCCCAGTTGCCGTAAGCTGATCCTTCATTGAAAAGGTTCTGCGCATCATGCAGGTACATCACAGGATAAGTCTTGTCAGTTTGGTGGTAATTATAGGGCAGAAGTGCCCAAATCTTTCGAGTTCTGTTGAGCTGAGGAATGTAGAAATCTTCTGAAATAATCTCTACAATGGGGAAGAATTCTTTTTTGAAAGGACCCCAATTAATTCTCCAACGCTCCACATGATCTTCGGCTTTCTGCCTTTTCTTTTGAATTTTTCGGTTGGGTGTGATGTTTCCAAAACGGTCAATTTCAACATTTTCCCATCCACCACGGGTAAACTTATATTCAATTCTTTCGGGAAGCACTTCGTTGTCAACTTCTAATTCATACCGGTTCGTGCCAGCGGGATTCATTTGGTATGCTGCATCTCGCGGATCCCATCGGTTAAAATTTCCGGTAAGGTAAACAGGTCGTTCATCGGCTTCATCAGATTGCAGGGTGAATATCATCGGCGCAGCATTACATTTTAAAGGCATAAAAGTAAAAATTTATTTCCGAATGGCAAGCCCACAGCTTTTTTATGAAACCCTAATAATTCTTTTTTCGGACTACTTTTTCGGCACTTTTCCTTCCAAAATTCCTTTATTTTAAATATATTTGGAAACAATAAATATTGCTCATTTCCAATTGTTCAACTAAATTTCTTCACCATGGAAAATGTTCGTCCCCATTCTCTTTTTACCGATCAGGATATTTACCTTTTTAGGGAAGGAAAGCATTATCGGCTCTACGATTTTTTTGGTTCACGCACCCTAGAAATAGAGGGTATGCTTGGTGCCTATTTCGCAGTTTGGGCGCCCAATGCTAAGGAAGTTTCGGTAATTGGCAATTTTAACAACTGGCATTCGGAGAAGCATAAACTTTTCCCGCGATGGGACGGATCGGGGATATGGGAAGGATTTATTCCCGGCCTCAGTTGGGGTACGGTTTACAAATACGCCATCCGCACCAACAAGGATGTTTTGCTGGAGAAAGGCGATCCTTTTGCCCTGAGTTGGGAACAAAATATACAGGCAGGTTCGCTGGTGTCGACCACTTGGTTCGAATGGAAGGATCAGCACTGGATGAAGAACCGATGGGAAAAAAATACATTGAATGCACCCATGTCGGTGTATGAAATGCATTTAGGGTCGTGGATGCGCGGAACAGACGATCCTGACAGGTTTTTCAATTATAGAGAGATTGCTGAACGCTTGGTGCCCTACATTAAAACCATGGGGTTTACCCATGTGGAATTTATGCCGGTGATGGAGTATCCTTATGACCCGAGCTGGGGTTACCAAATTACTGGTTTTTTTGCCGCTACATCGCGTTTCGGCTCGCCTCAGGATTTGATGTATCTCATTGACGAGCTGCACAAGAATGATATTGGTGTTATTTTGGATTGGGTGCCGTCGCATTTCCCCGGAGATGCTAATGGACTTCATTTTTTTGATGGAACTTTCTTGTACGAACACGAAGATCCGAGGAAGGGTTTTCATCCCGACTGGAAATCTCATATATTCAATTACGGGAGACCAGAGGTAAAATCCTTCCTGGTTTCTAATGCCATCTTTTGGCTCGATCGCTATCATGCGGACGGGTTGCGTGTTGATGCCGTTACTTCCATGCTGCATCTCGATTATTCAAGAAATGAAGGCGAGTGGGAACCTAATAAATATGGAGGAAATGTAAATCTTGAAGCCAAAGAATTTCTTCAAGATTTCAACAAAGCTGCCTATCAATTTTATCCTGATATCATGACGATTGCAGAAGAAAGTTCAGATTTTCCCCTGCTCACCAAACCTGTTTACGATGGTGGAATCGGTTTTGGAATGAAGTGGATGATGGGTTGGATGCACGATACCCTCGCTTACTTTGGTGAAGATCCCATTAGTAGAAAATACCATCACAACAAGCTCACGTTCGGGTCGATGTATGTTTTTAATGAAAATTACATGATGCCCCTTTCACATGACGAAGTAGTACACGGTAAATCGAGTTTAATTTATAAAATGCCCGGTGATGAATGGCAGAAATTTGCCAATCTTCGAGCGTTGTATACTTACATGTTCACCCATCCTGGCGCGAAGCTTATTTTTATGGGCAATGAATTTGCGCAGACTGGCGAGTGGAATTATGAGCATAGTTTAGATTGGCATTTGCTGAAATACCCCGTTCATAAGGGAATGCAAGAGTTTGTGAAGGATTTGAACCATCTTTTTACTCACGAGACGGCACTGTACGAGAATAATTTCTCGCCTGATGGTTTAGAATGGGTGGAAGCGAATGATGGCGATAACTCCATCTATGTTTACTTGCGAAAAGGAAAGCAGGAAGATGATGTGGTGATGGTTGTTCTTAATTTGACTCCAAGAGTTTTTGACTATAAAATTGGCGTAAACGAAGGAACAAACTGGGAAGTGATTCTGAATTCGGACGATGAAAAATATGCCGGAAGCGGCGTGAAAGCCGAAATTGTGGATGAGGAAGACGACGAATGGATGTACCGGCCGAATGCTATTGTTTTGAAATTACCGCCTCTTGCCGGTGTTCTATTAAAACAAAAAAAGTTACGGAAGAGTACTTCTTCAGCAAAGAAATCGGTGGATAAAGCCAAAGTAAATTCATCATCGTCAGTTAAGAAAAAAGAAGTGCAAACCAAAAAAGTCGCGTCAACGAAAACCAACTCTAAAACAACAGCACAAAATAATACGGCTGCCAAATCCAATAAAGTGCTACTTAAAAAAGCTGTTGGTGATGCGTTGTTAAATATAAAATCTGTCAAAAAGTAAAGGCATCATGCTCTATTTTTAACATAGTAAATATTGAATTAAAATTTTCAAACCTTAATCAGAACAAGAAATAATGAAGATTTTCAACCTTTCCATGGAGTGTTATCCTGTTGCAAAAGTGGGCGGATTAGCCGATGTTGTGGGCGCTTTACCAAAATATCTCAATAAAATTGACGGGGTAGAGGCAAGCGTCGTGATGCCTTGGTACAACCGGCCTTTTGTGCACGAACATGAGTTTGAGGTCGTTTTTCAGGGTTGGATTCATCAGAGTTATCATACCTATGAAGTCACCGTGATGAAGGAGCGATCGAAAGCATTGGGTTTCGATCTCTATCTGGTGAAAATTCCGGGGCTTCTGGATCGTGATAATCCTTACGGATACTGGGATGAAAGTCAGCAGTTCCTTGCTTTTCAGCATGGGGTTTTGCATTGGCTTTCGGCAATGAAAATTCTTCCCGACGTACTGCATTGTCATGATTATCACACTGGTTTGGTTCCCTTCATGATCCAAAATTGCCCTGAGTTTGAATTTCTGAAAGACGTAAAAACCATTGGTACTATTCACAATGGTGAGTATCAGGGGCAAATGCGGTGGGACATGGTGCAGTATTTTCCATGGTTTCGGGGAGAACAGTCGGGTTTGCTTGATTGGGATGGCTGGATCAATCCACTGGCAGCAATGCTAAAATGTAGTCATGCTTTCAATGCAGTTTCTAAAGGATATTTGGAAGAGCTTTTCCATAGTTTGCGAGGTTTGGAGCCGTTGGTTCGGCAGGAGTATGCAAAAGCTTATGGAATTATCAACGGTATCGATACGGAAGTCTGGGATCCTGAGACCGATGCATTTCTGGATTTTAATTTTGGAAAGGAAAATGCACTCGACGGAAAATGGCGCAACAAAAAAGAACTTTGCGAGGAATATGGGCTCAATGCCAATTTACCACTCGTAAGTTTTATAGGTAGATTTGCCGGAGAAAAGGGTGCAGATTTGCTGCCTGATATTGTTTGGAAAAGTATTCAGCAAACCTATGGTGGCTTAAATATCATTATTTTGGGTTCTGGGGAGAAACAGGTGGAGCAGCAGCTTATCGACCTTCAACCGATTTATTCCAATTTCGCCTTGGATTTAGGGTATAAAGAATATCTTTCGCATAAAATTTATGCTTCGTCAGATTTTCTCCTGATGCCATCGCGCGTAGAACCATGTGGGCTCAACCAAATGTACGCCATGCGGTATGGAACTGTTCCTATCGTGCGCTATACCGGCGGGTTGCGCGATACTGTAGCAGATATTTCCACTGGTGGAAGTGGTCTGAATTTCGGTTCGGCTACGGCAGATGATGCAGTTCATGCCATTCATCGTGCGCTCCATATTTATCATGATCAGGGTTTAATGAATAATCTGGTTCATTCTAATATGAATTTTGATTTCTCATGGGAAAAATCCGCGGAGCAGTACATGGCACTTTATTCAGTGTGAAGAAAAAAGTGACTGCATTTCATGAAAAATTATGGGTGGCGGTGCATTTTCGGAAATGTGTGGTATCATTCTTGTAACCGTCATCAACAAAAGGATAATATTGATGATGACCCCGAAATACTCAGACAACAAATTTCTTCAACTGGCTTTTGCCGTTTTTTTTCTCACATTTTTAGTGCAATGTAAAAAAGACCTTTCGGTTGCCGATAATTCTGGAAGAAAAGGAGAGGTACAATCCCCGCAAAATAAAGATTCAATACAGCAGCAAGATGCCGTCGTTAAAACAAAGATCAAATACAGTAGTTTTATTTTTCCGACAAAGAAGAGAGACTCTGCGATGGCTGATTTCAATAAAAAATTTTCCGAAAAAGAGCAGTATGCCATTCTAGCACTTAATCGTTTAGATGCGAAAAATAAATGGCGTGCAGATACACTTGCTATCCCCGATAAAGTGGATACTACTTTAATGATGTACTCGCCATTTCCTTCCCATTTGGAAATTTTAAAAGACGTTAAAAAGATAGCTGTTTTTTCTTACCCTGTTCAGGCGTATGCGCTCTATGAAAAAGGGAATCTCATCAAGTGGGGACCTACCAGCATGGGAAAAAAGGCAGCGCAAACCAAACGGGGATTGATGTTTGCGAATTGGAAAAAAGAATTGGCCATTTCTACGGTGAACAGTAGTTGGAAATTACCTTACAATGTTAATGTTCATAACACTTTGGGCATCGGATGGCACCAATTTGATTTGCCTGGATTCCCAGCTTCTCATTCTTGTCTTCGGCTGCTAATGGCGGATGCAAAATACATGTACCAATGGGTAGATACTTGGGTACTGAACAAAGGTGGAGCCACAGTAAGAGCAAACGGAACACCAGTGATCGTTTTTGGAGATTACAACTGGGGCGGGAAAAAACCTTGGAAACAGCTGATCCAAAATGCTGATGCCGACCAAATCTCTGCAGAAACACTGAATACCGTCATAGAACCCCATATTTCTAAAATATTGGAGGAACAGCAAAAACGGGAACAAGCACTGTCTTCTCCAGAGGCATCGGAAGCGAAAATACCAGCGGCTTAACCGCTAAAAAGATTATCGCTCCAAACGTTGAAGCGATTCTTCGGCGAAATCCCGAAGTTTCTGCATTTCATCTTTGGCTTTTCGCTGACCGATCAACGAAGCAAGATATAGTAGCACAATTAAAACCAGCGTTACAACAGACAACGAAAATGCCCACGGAAAATCGTTGCTTTTGATTTGCTTTTCTACAAACCAAATGGTGATAAAAACCATCCATAAAATACCGAGAGCGAAATAAAGAAACATGAAGAATGTCCATACCGCGGAACTTGGGCCAAAAATGCCGCGAATTTTGGTCTGATCAAGCTCGTCGTCGTGCTCAGTTCTTAAGCTCAGTGTTGGTTTCCAGTAGTTGTTATGCTCTGTTTTGCAACTGATAATGGCTGCTTCACTGTTGACATTGCCAGCATATTCGGAGGACTTTTCGTCCACAAATTTTTTAAGGAACAAGGTGTATTCGTCCCTGCTTTTATTGGTAATCATCGTGAATCTGGGCCGGGACCGGATTTGGTCTAAAACACTTTGTTCAATTTTCATCTTGATAGGGTATTGGATCTTTTAAAATAACCGAATGATCTGTTGTTGCGCCCTCCCTTTCGATGCGGAAATGCAGTATGGTACCGTCTTCATTCTTCAGCAAGTCATTTATTTTTTGCAAGGTAAAATTTCCGACGTTTTTGTTGTTGATTGAAATTATTTTATCGCCTTTTCTAATTCCGGCGATGTAGCATGGCGAATCTTTTCTGCATCCGGCAACCGAGTAGGTAGGGCGCAACACAAAATTGTACCGGAAACCTTCTTCGGCACTGTAAACGTTGATGCTTTCAATACTTTCTTTCTTCTTGGTTTCAATTCTCACCAGGTCTTTTTCCCATGACATGCCATCATGCATAATATCGAGTCCGCTGCTGTTGAAGAGAAAGGGTTCATCGTAATTTCGGTTTTTTCTGAAATAGATCTTCTTCTCTGGATAATTAAATACTACAGTAAACCGCCTCAGAATATCGCTTCCGATGGAACCTTTTCTATCTGGAACCAAGGACAGATGCTGGATAGAGTATTCATCAGGCATGGCTGTGAGCGGTTTTTCGAAAGTGAAATTACCTAGGTAGAGCCGATGAATCCTGCTGCGTTTGCCAAAAATATCACCGTTGAAACCTTGACCAAGGTAATCATCAATATTAGGCCTGTTGTACACAAAATCACTGATCAATTTAGGAAAAAGCCATATGGCATCACTGTTTCCAGAATCTACCAGCAGTTTACTGGGATTTCTTAGATGAGTCATTTCCACATCTGCGATGATGTAGGGTTTGTTGCCTTCAATGGTGATGGGCAATTCTTCGTATTTGCGTAATTTTTTGGCTATTGCATTTTGGTCCTGATAAACGGTTATTTTTTTTTGTATATAATCAATTTCTATGGGGTGGTCTTTAAAGAAATGATAGCCCAAGATTCCGTTCACCGGTATGCCAATATGCGAAGAGAAATTAATGTTTTCATTCAAAATAACATAAATGGTATGGTGCGAATCTTTGTAATTTTTGCCAATTGTAAGTGTGTTTTTGTCAGCTTTCAGTCCCTCAATGTCCTGACTTTCTCCTAAACCGGAGAACTTAATTTTTTCTACATTATTAAAATTAACCGATTTATTTTCTAAACTGAAAAGGATGGTTTCGTTCACTCCCGAATCGAGCAGAAAGGTAAGTTCGGTTCCGTTAATGTTCACCGGAATAAAGATCAGGTTGTTGATGAGCTTGAACTTAATGGTCGATTTCTTGCCATCTATCACTTCAAAACCCTGCTGACCCTTAAAGGTTGCAAAGACAAATAAAAAAAGAAGCGACATAAAATTCATAAAATGAAGATACGTTTTTTTTGAATTCAACTCTAGAATTTGTTGATGATTATTCCATATCAACACAATTCTTCGTACACATACAAAAAAGCAAAGTCCAGCCGACTTTGCTTTTAGGTTTTTCTAGGTTTTTTCAAAAAAAAGGATAGACCTATGCTATTTTTTAATCAGTTTTTCAACATATTCTTTCTGATCAGTTTTTACTTTAATAAAATAAAGACCACTGGCTAAATGCTCAACATTACTGGTTTTTTCGTTATTAAGTTGCTGAATTTTTCTTCCTAATACATCGTATAATTCAATAGAAATAATCTTTTCATGGGTGTCAATGGTAAAGGTATTTACTACCGGATTAGGGAAAATTTTCAGTTGTCCCATTTTGGTAGTGTTATCAGTGCCCATGGTGGCGTAAGTATTACCAAAATTGAGAATTCCGTATCCTAGTTGAGGAGTGGTATTGGGGTAAATTGAGGATTTCTGACGCAACAATTCGCGAATCTCCGCTAAGGGACGGTTGGGCATTGCCTGAATGAGGCATGCAACGCCACCTGCAGCAAGAGGAGTGGCAAAAGAGGTTCCGCTGCTAGTTGTTGCTGAATTGTTGTACGCCATGGCGGTGTTGGTTCCCCTTGCGCTGGCATCTGGTTTTACCTGTCCTGCCGCATTAGGGCCGTAAGATGAAAACGATGAACTTGCACCTGTAGACGTTACGCCACCCACGGTGAAAACTTTCTCATTATCGGCAGGCGTGATGATGTAGTGCCATGGATTTAGGGCTTCGTTACCTGCTGCTGCCAAAACAAAAATTCCTTTTTCAACTGCGATTTGTGCGGTTCTTGCAATGAAGGAAGTAGTTCCGTTCATATCCTCATAAAGCAGGTTGTAGCGGTTGTCGTCAAAATCATAGTATCCCAGTGAAGTAGAAATAACATCAACACCTTTTCGGTCGGCTTCTTCAGCAGCTTCTGTCCAGTAGATCAGCTCTTCTGGAATTTCATTGGCACCATCTTCTGAGGCGTACAAGTAAAAATCTGCGTCAGGTGCCGAACCTACATATTGATTGCTGATGTAACCGGCAATAACACCCAAACAGTATGATCCGTGATTGTTCATTGAGGTGTTGTAAATATCGTTGCTTTTGTTGATGAAATTGTAGCCGCCTTTAATTTGCCCGTTGGTACGGATTCTGCTATAGGCAGATCCTGTATTGACACGTGGGAAACCTGTGTCTATGACGGCAATAGTGACTCCAGCTCCCGTGTAACCTGCAACATGAAGCGGACGAAGATTTACCTGATTGATCTGTGCCAAACCGGTCCCATAATTGAATTCGGTAAGTACCGATTTGTTGAACTCATCAAATTTATTAGCCATCTTCTCCTGTGCCATTTTTCCTCCCGAAGGATGCTTAATGAAACGCTCCACCATCTGCACATAAGGTTGTTGCTGAAGTATTGCGATTTGCGCTGAAGTAGCATTCACGGCAACGCCATTCATCCATTTTGAGTAATCTTTCACTACAAAACCAAGATTCTGCACATTCTGAATGTAAGAAGGTTCTATAGGCGCATCCTGATCATTAAGTGCAATTCCATACCGCGCTCTCCTGTCAAGCGATTTTTGGCTAAGTTCTGAAGTTGGGCTTGCATAAAATGCGGCCTTATTTGGCTTGTCTTTAAAATAGACAAACACTAATTCGGTTTGCGCACTCACAAAAAGGATGGTTCCCATGAGGGCAAAAGATAGTATTTTTCTCATTGATGAAATTGTTAAAGACAACAAAAATAGTAAAATTGGACGAAGGGTGTGAAAGATCACCTGAGATTTCTTGTTTCTTGTTAAAAAAAACAGATTTTCTTTTAAGTTCTGATAAATTCGTTGTGAGATCAATGTTGATTTATTCACAGCAAACAATGATTCAGCGAATTGAATAAATTTTCGTAGAAAAGCTTTAAAGTATTGAACTTGTATTTTGTTGATAAACAGGAGTGTAATGAATATCTTTATGCTTAGTGAAAACATTGTTGTGCATTCGTTTTATACCGCGTATAATTTTCTTAAATTTGAGCAAATATTATTTATGAAAAAGATTCAGATGGTTGACCTTCAGAGTCAATACTATAAGATAAAAGCTGATGTGGATAATGCGGTGCTCAATGTGATGGACTCTGCAGCGTTTATTAATGGTCCCGAAGTTAAATTTTTTCAGTCCGAACTCGAAAGTTATCTCGATGTAAAGAATGTAATTCCTTGTGCTAACGGAACTGATGCCCTTCAAATTGCATTGATGGCATTGGGACTAAAAGAAGGAGATGAGGTGATAACCGCAGATTTTACCTTTGCTGCAACCGTGGAAGTGATTCACCTTCTGAAACTCAAAGCAGTACTTGTGGATGTTGATTATGATACCTTTACCCTTGATCCTGTAAAACTAAAAGCAGCCATTACGCCGGCAACAAAAGCCATTATTCCGGTTCATCTTTTTGGGCAATGTGCCAATATGGAAGAGATCCTGAAAATTGCAAAAGACCATCATCTTTTCGTTGTGGAAGACGATGCACAAGCCATTGGTGCCGAATTTACCTTTGCTGATGGATCCGTGAAAAAATCGGGAACCATGGGAATCATAGGAACCACTTCATTTTTCCCTTCGAAGAATCTTGGGTGCTATGGTGATGGCGGCGCGCTTTTTACCAATGATGACGAACTGGCGCACAAAATTCGAGGCATCGTAAACCATGGTATGTACGAAAGATATTACCATGATGAAGTAGGTCTTAATTCTCGCTTAGACAGTATTCAGGCGGCCGTACTCAGAAAAAAACTTCCGCTTCTGGATTCTTACAGTGAAGCAAGAAGAAAAGCTGCTGATTATTATGATGAAGCATTTGCCGGCCATCCTCATGTTTTAACTCCAAAACGCGCGGAGCATTCTACACACGTATTTCACCAATATACCCTTCGAATCCTGAACGGAAAAAGAAACGAACTACAGCAATTTTTAGCAGAGAGAGAAATTCCTGCCATGATTTACTACCCTGTGGCTTTGCGTAAACAGAAAGCTTATTATCAAGAAAGCGATCCTAAAGATTTTGTAAATACCGATCGTCTTTTGGAGCAGGTTATCTCTTTGCCGATGCACACCGAACTGGACGAGGAACAACTGAAATACATTTCGGATGCCGTATTGGAATTTATGAATATACCATCTTGATCTAAAAGTTAGTTAAAATTTAAAAATTATTTAATGACAATTCTTGTAACTGGCGGACTGGGCTATATTGGTTCGCACACTGTGGTAGAGCTTCTCAATAATCATTTTGATGTCGTGATTGTGGATGATTTATCCAATTCAGAAAAATTTATTTTAGACAATATTGAAGAAGTAACCGGAAAAAGTCCGGTGTATTATCCGTTCGATCTAAAGAGAAGAGAGTTGTTAACGCAGCTGTTAGATGCCCATAAAATTGATGGATGCATTAATTTCGCCGCATTCAAGGCAGTAGGGGAAAGCCAGGTTATACCACTCGACTACTACGAAAATAATCTCTTTTCGCTAATCAATATCCTGCAGGAATTCAAAACAAGAAATATTTCTAATTTTATTTTCAGTTCATCCTGCACAGTTTACGGACAGGCAGATGAAATGCCGATTGATGAAAATACACCGTTGAAAGAAGCCGAATCTTCTTACGGAAAAACCAAGCAAATGGGCGAATCAATTCTTAAAGATTTTGCCACTGCCTACCATAAGAAAGTTTCATTGTTGCGGTACTTTAACCCAATAGGAGCACATCCTTCGGCAAAATTAGGAGAATTACCGATTGGTGTTCCCAATAACCTGATTCCTTATGTAACCCAAACGGCAGCCGGTATTCGGGAGAAATTATCGATTTGGGGTGACGATTATCCAACACCCGATGGTACAGCGATTCGTGATTATATTTATGTTGTTGATTTGGCAAAAGCACACGTTGCTGCTTTGAAGAAATTAATCAACGATCCCTCAGAAACCGTCATCGATATTTTTAATCTTGGTACAGGAAAGGGTTCGTCGGTTTTGGAAGTGGTACATGCATTTGAAAATGCCAATCAGGTCAGTGTTCCGTATCAGATCTGCGAACGAAGAGCGGGAGATATTACCATTGCGTATGCCAATGCCGATAAAGCAGAAAAAGAATTAGGGTGGAAAGCCGATACCTCATTGGAGGAAGCGCTTAGAACCACTTGGGAATGGCAGCAATATCTGGAATCAAGAAATTAATCAGTATTTTTTCGCTGAAAAAAAGAGGATTCAATCAGTCGGCTCCGGCATTTTCAAGAATGATTGCATAACCCTGTCCCACGCCAATGCACATGGTACAAAGTGCGTATTTCTTTCCGGTTTTTTGGAGTTCCAATGCAGCAGAATAGGTGATTCTGGTGCCACTCATTCCCAGCGGATGCCCCAAGGCGATGGCGCCTCCATTCACATTTACACGATGATCATCGTTGGTTAATCCAAGTGCTCTAAGACAAGCAATGGACTGAGCTGCAAATGCCTCATTGAGCTCGATAATATCGATTTGGTCTAATGTTAATCCTGCTCTCTTCAGGGCCAGTTTTGTGGCTTCTACAGGGCCAATTCCCATAATTCGAGGTTCGGTTCCTGTAACGCCACTGCTTATGATTTTGGCTAAGGGCCTAAGTTGATATTCTTTTACAGCTTCATCTGACGCTACAATAACGGCCGCTGCTCCGTCATTCAATCCGGAAGAATTTCCTGCAGTTACAGTGCCATTTTCTTTTACAAAAACAGCACGAAGCTTGGCCAGGCCTTCCATCGTGGTGTTGGGCTTAATGAATTCATCCTGATTGATAATGATGGATTCCCCTTTTCGTTGTGGAATAATGATGTCTAAGATTTCCTCGGCAAACCTTCCGTTTTTGCGTGCATTGGCAGTTTTTAATTGTGAGTTTAAGGCAAACTCGTCTTGTTCCTGCCGTGAAATTTTATATAGATTAGCAAGATTTTCTGCGGTTTTGCCCATGGCTTCCGTTCCATACCATTGCTCCATTACAGGATTGATGAAGCGCCATCCAAAACTGGAATCATACATTTTTTGTCCCGTGTCGAATCCGTTTTCGGCTTTGGAAATAACGTATGGGCCTCGGCTCATTCCTTCCACACCACCGGCAAGAAACAATTCACCCTCATTGGCTTTAATGGCTCTGGAAGCTTGCGCAATGGTGCTCATTCCTGATGCACACAGTCGGTTGACAGTTTCTCCGGGAACAGTTACTGGAAGCCCCGCCAGCAGTAACGCCATTCGCGCCACATTTCGGTTGTCTTCGCCCGCCTGATTAGCACATCCGATGAGTACGTCGTCAATTTTTTCCACTGGAAAACCAGGATTTTTTGAAATCAAATTTTTAATGACTTGTGCCATTAAATCGTCGGTTCGTAGTGTGGCAAGCTGCCCTTTAAAATTTCCGATGGCTGACCTTGTACCGTCGATGAGGTAGGCGTTTCTGCTCATGTATTAAAATATTTTTTAAAAATACAGCTTTTCCACGGTTCATGAAAATACAAAATTTGGTTACATACAATCACGTCTTATTGGTTATTAAATTCTTGGAAATAAATGGTATATGCTATTTTGAAACGGCTTTTTGCAGGAGTTTTGCAATGTCGACCACCTTCTTTAGACGAGCGGCTTGTTGGTGTATTAATGCTAATGCCTTGGTACATTTAATATTTTTAATGTTACTTAGCAGTAGTTGTTTTGTCTTGGCAAGATTCATATTGTTTTCATTATTTTGAAAACAGAGAAATAACGGGTGTGTCAATAGAAATTAAGAGAACAGTATGTTGATGACTGGGGATTTCTTCAAGCATCAAAGATTAAATCTGAAAGGATTCTTATGTCAGCGAGGTTACAAATATTGCTGCCACCATTTTTCGTAAATTTTGCTATCATCTTTCCAATTGATGTTTTCTCCAATTTTAGGGTAAAGAATTCTCAGGTTTTCGGTATTGAGTTCTGCTATTTTGTTTAATGGTTCATACCACGGATGGGTGGAAAGCGCAAATTTTGAATGGTGAACAGGAATCATTCTTTTCGCATTGAGGTCTTTCATGGCCTGAATGTTTTCTCCGGGCATGAAATGGATATACCGCCAATCCTTGTTGTATTGGCCATTTTCTAAGATAGCAAGATCGAAGCTACCATATTTTTTACCGATTTCCTGAAAGTGGACGTCATAACCACTGTCACCGCCAATGAAAATACGTTGATTAGGGGTTTCCAGTACAAAGCTTGCCCAAATTGACGTATTGCGCTTCAGTCCACGGCCGGAAAAATGCCGTGCGGGTTCGGCAGTAATTACAAAACCATTGCCTAAATCGGCACTTTCATGCCAGTCTAGTTCAACAAGGTTTTGGGGTGCAAAACCCCAATATTCCAAATGCTCACCGGTTCCCAATCCGGTAATGATTTTTTTTGTTTTCGGGAAGAGTTGAGTCACGGTTGGCTGATCCAAATGATCGTAGTGATCGTGGGTGATGATCAGGTAATCCAATTCGGGAAAATCTGCCGGCTGGTAGAGATCGGTTCCTTTAAATGCTTTTGTAGAAAAAGAAAAAGGTGATGCATAACCGCTGAGCACCGGATCAACCAGAATTTTCTTACCATCGACTTGCAGATAGTAGGAGGAGTGACCCAACCAGATGAACGCGTCCTCATTGGCGGGTAGTTCAAGTATTTTTGTTTTCTCGAAATGAAAAGCATGAGCCGGAATTTTCTCGGGCGATCTGCCGAAAAGAAATCGCAGCATAACGCGTAACATCGAAGTGTCTTCTGCCAATTGAAGTGTAGGATTTACGTTTTGGAATTGCCCGTTGGAGTAATGGGGTGATTTCAAAATTCTTTCCAAACGCGCTCCGGATGGCAGCTTTCCCAGTTTTTTATTTATCATGGCTAAGTAGATTAAACTCAATGCAAAGCGAAAACCACCCAAAGATGGCATGCTATACAAGGCGAGGTTTATTGTTCTTAATGATGACGTGCGAAGGGCAAAAATACTTTTAATTTTTTAAGCTTATCGACAGGGTTTTGTCGCCCCAATATGGAGTGTTGATAAAAATCAGTATTGCAGGATAATTGATTCTTTTTTATGGAATGGCGCTGAATTTTTACTATCTTTAAGCAACCTTAAAAATTACAGCTATGCACGAGAATGTAGTCGTTAAACAAAGAGTTAACGCCCCCGTAGAGAAGGTTTGGAACGCTTTGACCGATAAAGCGCAAATGAAAAAATGGTATTTCGATATTCCGGATTTTGAACTTGGTGTGCACAACCAGTTCAATTTTTATTCACCGGAAGAGCATCGTAAATATCATCACCATGCAGAAATTTTAGAAGTTATACCTAACGAAAAATTGAAGCATACATGGACCTATCCTGAATTGTCGAAGGATAAAACCATTGTGAGATGGGAACTTGAATCTGATGGCGACGGAACTGTGGTAACCCTTACTCACAAAGGGTTGGAAAACTTCGAACATTTGGGTTCTGACTTTGAAAAGCAAAGTTTTGAACAGGGATGGAATGAGCTTGTGGGTAAAAGTTTAAAGGAATTTGTGGAAAATTAATGATGAATCATCATCATCATCAGCGGGTTTTTGTAACCCGCTTTTTTTATGCCTTGTTTTGAGTTTTCCGATAAAATACTGACCTGGTTGATAGCCCCGATCGAATGGCCTGTTTGAGCTCTTTTTTCTTTTGCAAAAAAAAGAAAAAAAGCGAGTAATGAGAGCGGGACTGCCCTTGGGAAAAAGCAAAAATGGTGTAGCTCCTGATTAATGATCAGCAGATTTTTGAGCCGCTAATTGGTTTTCTTTTTCTAATTTCTTATAAGTGTAGGCACTCATCACGATGCTGAATTCGTAGAGCAAAAGCAGTGGAAAAGCCGCCATCAGCATGCTGAGAACATCGGCCGGTGTGATGATAGCTGCAACAACCATGATAAGCACGATGGCGTGACGCCGGTAAGTTTTCATGAATTTTGGCGTCAGAATTCCGATGATGGTCAGGAAATAAACGATAACAGGGAATAGAAAAATAACGCCCATGCCTAAAACAACCTGCAGGAAAAGGGTAGTGTAATCGCTCAAATCGTATAACGGAACGATGATGTCTGAAATTTTGAAGATAACACCGAAGTTGATGGCAAAAGGCAAGATGAGAAAGTAACCGCAGAGGATTCCTGTGAGGAAAAGTATCCACACGAAATTGATCATGAACACGGAATTTTTCCTTTCTTTGGGATGAAGCGCAGGACTGATGAAGCGCCAAAGTTCCCAAATCATGTAGGGAAACGCCAATACCATTCCACCGAATAGAGAAACCGCCATCATGACGTTGAACTGCTGATAGAGTTTTTGCACACGCACCGGAAAATCGTGCGGAAGCGTGATGCTGTCGTGTCCCAGAATCATTTCTGAGAAGTGGTTTACGATGCGAAAGGTAGGAAAATCGTTGCGGGTTGGGCCAAAGAAAATATGATCCATGATCCAATTGATATTGAACCCGATGACGAGCGCACCGATGATAATGGCAATAATGGATCGAATGAGATGTCCTCTTAATTCGCCGATATGTCCCCAAAATGACATTTCTTTTCCTTCGCTCATTGGTAAATCCTGATGGTTTTGATGGTTGAAAATTGAATGGACAAAATTAAGGAAAAAATGGGTTGACTGGGTGTAATGTTATGAATATGATCATCCGACAATTCCTTCGTCCAGAAGTCGGTGAATATCGATGATGCCGAAATACTTTCCATGATCGGTGACGATGAGCTGGCCGATGTTTTTGTCTTTCAGGATGTGCATGGCTTCTTTGGCGAGCGAATTTTTATCAATTATTTTGGGGTTTTGCGACATGATGTCTTTGGCTGTAATGCCTGAAATATCAGTTTTACTCATCAGCATTCTTCTTAAATCACCATCGGTGATGACGCCTGTAATTTTTTCACCGTCCGTCACTACGGTAATTCCGTGGGTAGAGCCACTTACGGAAATAATGATATCGCGAATTCCCGCACCTTCCGAAACCTGGGGTTTTTGTGAAGAAAGAAACTGCTCAACGGTTGCTGTCAGGTTTTTACCCAATGCGCCACCGGGATGGAATTTTGCAAAATCATTTTCCTGAAAACCGTTAATTTCCATGAGGCAAACTGCTAATGCGTCGCCCAGCGCCATTTGCACCGTTGTGGAACTGGTGGGAGCGAGTTTAATGGGGCACGCTTCTTTTTCCACATGTGTGTTGAGCACTACATCCGAAAACTCTGCGAGTTTCGAACTGAGATTACCTGTCATTCCTATTAATGCGGAAGAGTATGACTTGAGGTAAGGAACAAGATTGGCGATTTCCGGTGAATTTCCTGAATTGGAAATACAAAGAACAACATCGGTCTTCTGAATTACACCCAAATCACCATGAATAGCTTCCGATGCGTGCAGGAATTGTGATGGTGTTCCGGTGGAGTTGAGCGTTGCCACAATCTTATTGCCTACATGCGCTGATTTTCCGATGCCAACAACGATCAGCTTTCCCTGTGCAGAACGGATGAGTTCTACCGCTTTTACAAAATCTTCATTGAGCCGGTTTTTTAAATGTTCAAGTTCGGAAATCTCGATGGAAATAGACTCTTTAGCTAATTGCAGAATGGCAGATTGGTTCATTTTTTTTTAAATTTTAACCCACGAAAAGGATGAATGAAGTAATGATTGTACCTGACAAATTGATGTTCATCAGAAACAACATCAATTTTTAACATTTTTTTAATGATGTAAAAAGCATCAAATTTTTTAAATGTGATTTTAATTGTTTAACTTTGGGTAATGTGCAAATTTAGCAAACAAATTTAGATGAATACAAAAATAGACGGATTATCGGATAATCTTAAAAAATTGTTCGGTTTCTCAACGTTTAAAGGGCAGCAGGAAGAAATCATTCAAACACTGATGAATGGTCAGGATGTTTTTGTTTTAATGCCGACAGGCGGAGGAAAATCACTTTGTTACCAGCTTCCGGCGCTTATCTCGGAGGGTACAGCAATAGTAGTATCACCATTAATTGCACTTATGAAAAACCAAGTGGATGCGGTGAATGGTCTTTCTTCCACGGAAGGCATGGCGCATGTGCTGAACTCATCTCTCAATAAGACGCAAACCAAACAGGTTTTCGACGACATTCGCTCAGGAAAAACCAAACTTTTATACGTAGCGCCGGAATCGTTGATCAAAGAAGAATATCTTGATTTTCTAAAAGAAGTGAAAATCTCCTTCGTTGCCATTGATGAAGCACACTGTATCTCGGAGTGGGGACACGATTTTCGACCCGAATACAGAAACCTCAAACTCATTATTGATAAAATTGCCGATGTACCGGTAATTGCGCTTACGGCTACGGCTACACCAAAAGTTCAGGACGATATTCAGAAGACTTTGGGGATGACGAATGCGGTGGTGTTTAAGGAAAGCTTTAATCGCCCGAATCTTTTTTATGAAGTGCGACCCAAAATCAATATTGATAAAGAAATTGTAAAATTCGTCAATGCCAATAAAGGGAAATCAGGAATTATTTACTGCCTTAGCCGACGGAAAGTGGAGGAATTTGCACAGCTCCTTCAGGTGAATGGCATTAACGCGTTGCCGTACCACGCAGGGTTGGATCAAAAAACAAGAGTGGCCAATCAGGACAAATTCCTGATGGAAGAATGTGATATTATTGTTGCCACCATTGCATTTGGGATGGGTATTGATAAACCGGATGTTCGTTTTGTTATTCATTATGACATTCCCAAATCACTGGAAAGTTATTATCAGGAAACAGGAAGGGCAGGAAGAGACGGTGGCGAAGGACATTGCCTCGCTTTTTATGATCCGAAAGATATTGAAAAACTTGAAAAATTTCTGGCTCAAAAACCGGTTTCCGAAAGAGAAATTGGGTTGCAGTTGCTGAATGAAGTGGTGGGATATGCGGAAACCTCCATGAGTAGAAGGCAATATATTCTTTACTATTTTGGTGAACAGTTCGATCCTGTGGAGGGCGCCGGTGCGCAAATGTGCGACAACTCCGTACATCCACCCAAACTGAAGGAGATGACCAAAGAACTGAAGCTGGTTTTAACACTGGTGAAAGAACTGGAAGAGAAATTTAAAACCAAAGATTTAATTGCTGTATTGCTCGGGAAGGAGAATCCGGTAACCAAGTCTTATAAATTAGAAACCACTCCGCATTTTGGGCTCGGAAGAAATGAATCCGAAAATTTCTGGAAGTCGCTGATCAGACAGGCCACTGTACAGAATTTTCTTGTCAAAGATATTGAAACTTATGGCGTATTGAAAGTGACTGCAAAAGGTCAGAATGTGATCGACGGTAAAGAAAAGCATACTTTCCTGATTGCCGAAGACCGCCATTATGATTTGGAACAGCAAAAAGCGGTGTCCGATAAAATTCAGGTGCAGCAGAATAGCGGGATGGATGAAGTACTCTTCAACCAACTGAAAGAACTGCGAAAAACCGTTGCCAAAAAACACGGCATTCCGCCTTATACCGTTTTTATGGATCCCAGCTTGGAAGATATGACGGTGCAATATCCTGTCAACATTGATGAAATAGGGAAAATTTATGGTGTGGGCGAAGGGAAAGCAAAAAAATATGGAAAAGATTTTGCAGATTTCATTAAGAAATATGTAGAAGAAAACGATATTGAGCGTACCCAGGATATGGTGCTGAAGGGCGTTGCCAACAAATCCAGTCACAAAGTATTCATCATCCAGAGTACCGATAAGAAAATTGATCTTGAAGATATTGCGAAAGCCAAAAATCTCACCATGGATGAGTTGCTTAAAGAAATGGAACGGATTGTTTACCAGGGAACTAAGATTAATATTGATTACTACATCGATGAGAATTTTGATGAAGATATGGTGGAGGAATTTATGGCTTTTATGGGCGAAAGCGAAAGTGACAGCATGAAAGTTTTGCTTACTGAATTTGGCGACGATCTGTCTGATGAGGAAGTGCGCATGCTTCGAATTAAATTCATTTCGGACGTGGCCAATTAATTGAAACCTAAACTCACAATAATAATTAGCTTTGCCAGAGTGTTGCTTTGGCATTTTTTATGAAAAAAACCTCCATTCTTTTTATACTTCCTGATTTGGAAGCTGGCGGCGCAGAACGCATCGTGACAACCATTGCGAACCATTTGCCGCGAGAAAAATTTTTACCCAAAATTTTGTTGCTGCGAAAGGAAGGTCCCTATCTTGACCTGTTGAAGGAGGATGTGGAAGTGATTGCGCTGGGTGTGCAGCGCATCCGAAATTCACTTCTTCCGATTTTAAAGGCAATCAAAAGTCAAAAACCTGATATCGTATTTAGCGGATTCGGTGAGGTAAACGCATATCTGTCCATGTTTATTAAATTTTTTCCTAAAACAAAATTCATCGCCCGCGAAACCAACGTGGTATCGCAGCACGTCACGCGAAAGGAAATTCGGATCTTTTACCGCTTTTATCATTTTTATGATAAGATTATTTGCCAAAGCGACGATATGCAGCAGGATCTGGAGAAAAATTTTGGAATTAAAAGAGATAAAATAGTTAAAATAAATAATCCGGTGGATTTTGAATTTATCGATCAGGAACTTGAAAATGCTACTCAACCGAAAGGTTTTAAAAGTGACTTTAAAAATGTTGTCGCCATCGGTAATCTCTCTGCCCGAAAGGGTTTCGATAGTTTGCTGACTGTTTTTTCTTACCTCAAAGATGAAAAAATTCTGCTTCATATTGTGGGGGACGGAAAAGACCGTGAGCTGTTGCAGCAGATGAAAATCGATCTGCAGCTGGATCATGTCTTATTTCATGGCCAACAGAAAAATCCATATGCGTATCTTAAATTTGCTGATCTTTTTGTTCTTTCCTCGCGCTATGAAGGTTTTCCCAATGTTTTATTGGAAGCTGGAGCTTGCGGAGTCTATGCGGTGGCGAACAATTGTCCTGGCGGAATTAAGGAAATTATTCAACCACACATTAATGGAGAAATTGCTGCCATTGAACAGTATAGTGAATTTGCAAATAAATTAGTCAAAGTTTTGAAAGAAAACCATGATCCTTCTGCTATTAGATGTTCCATCAAGTCACGTTTTTCTAAGGAGATTATTATGCATCAATATGAACAGCTATTCTTGACGTTTCAATAAATTTCGCTTTTTGTAGTTTACAAAAAATATCAGTAATAAATAACCACGATATAAAAAATGTTGCAATTTTTTTTATGAAATATATCATATTCAATTTTCATTATTTGTTAACTTTTTGTTGGTGTTGAAAAAATAAAACATTGATATTCAAATAAATAATATAAATTTTTTGTAAACTTTTTTTTATTCTGTCTTTCTTTTGTAGCTTTATTTCGTAAAAAAATAAAATTTTGGAGACAGAGTCAATGGCAAAAAAAGAAACAATTTTTAGTTATGAAGATGCGTACCAATCTTCTTTAGCTTATTTCGAAGGAGACGATTTGGCGGCAAAAGTGTGGGTGAGTAAATACGCGCTGAAAGATTCGGCAGGTCATATTTATGAAAGAACACCAGACGACATGCACCGGAGGATTGCGTCGGAAATTGCAAGAGTTGAGAGCAAATATCCTGATCCACTTTCGGAGCAGGAAGTTTTTGATCTGATTAAACATTTTAAATACATCATTCCTCAGGGTAGCCCCATGACTGGAATTGGCAATCAATTTCAGATTGCATCGCTTTCCAATTGTTTCGTTATCGGAAGCGGAACCGATAGCGATTCCTATGGATCCATCATGAAAATTGATGAAGAGCAGGTGCAACTCATGAAAAGGCGGGGCGGCGTCGGTCACGATTTATCCAATATTCGTCCGAAAGGTTCTCCTGTAAAAAACTCTGCGCTCACGTCAACTGGTTTAGTTCCTTTTATGGAAAGATATTCCAATTCTACCCGGGAAGTGGCACAGGATGGAAGGCGAGGTGCGTTGATGCTTTCGGTTTCAATTAATCATCCTGATGCTGAAGATTTTGTGGACGCCAAACTGGAGCAGGGAAAAATTACGGGCGCCAATATATCTGTGCGTATTGATGACGATTTTATGAAAGCAGTGCTGAAGGAAGAGCAATACATCCAGAAATACCCGATACACAGCAAAAGTCCTACGTTTGAAAAAGAGGTAAAGGCCACCGATTTATGGAAAAAGATTATTCATAACGCTTGGAAATCTGCTGAGCCAGGTGTGCTTTTCTGGGATACCATTATTAGGGAATCATTGCCCGATTGCTACAGTGATTTGGGCTACGAAACAGTTTCCACCAATCCGTGTGGTGAAATTCCGCTCTGTCCTTATGATTCGTGCCGGCTTTTGGCGGTCAATCTTTTTTCTTATGTTGAGCATCCGTTTACCAAGAAGGCAAGTTTTAATTTTGATTTGTTTAAAAAACATGTCCGTTACGCACAGCGCATGATGGATGATATCATTGATCTGGAAATTGAAAAAATTGATGCCATTTTAGATAAGATTGACAGCGATCCGGAGTCTTCCGACATTAAAGCTACTGAACGAAATCTCTGGACCAAAATTCGCAAAAAAACCATTGAAGGCAGAAGAACAGGTGTTGGAATCACTGCCGAAGGCGATATGCTGGCTGCGCTGGGCATTCGCTATGGAACCAAAGAAGGCAATGAATTTTCCACATTGGTGCATAAAACGCTGGCTTTAGCTGCATACCGTTCGTCGGTGGAAATGGCTAAAGAAAGAGGCGCTTTCGTTTTATTTGATGCCAAAAGGGAAGCCCAAAATCCCTTCATGCTCAGGATAAAAGAAGCGGATCCTCAACTTTACAAGGATGTGCAAAAATATGGTCGGAGGAATATTGCATTGCTCACCATTGCTCCTACGGGAAGCACCTCACTGATGTCGCAAACCACTTCGGGCATCGAGCCGGTTTTTTTGCCGGTTTATAAAAGAAGAAGAAAAGTGAATCCCAATGATAAAGATATTCGGGTGGACTTTGTGGATGAAGTGGGCGATTCATGGGAAGAGTATTTGGTGTTTCACCATCGGTTCAAACAATGGATGGAAGCCAATGATTTGGATACGCGTAAGCAATATACCCAGGAAGAGATCAATAAAATTGTTGAGATTTCACCCTATTATAAAGCGACCTCCAATGATGTGGACTGGCTAAGCAAAGTGGAAATGCAGGGCGCCATCCAGAAATGGGTAGACCATTCGATTTCAGTGACCATCAACATCCCCAATGAAGCCACTGAAGATTTGGTGAATCAGCTTTACATTAAAGCATGGGAAGTGGGCTGCAAAGGAGTTACCGTGTACCGCGACGGTTCAAGATCCGGCGTTCTTATTGCCTCGGACGATAAAAAAGAGGAGCATGCAGAAGCCACCGAAAAACCTTTTCCAACCAAAAGGCCTCAGGTGCTGGAAGCAGATGTCGTACGCTTTCAGAACAATAAAGACAAATGGATTGCTTTTGTGGGGCTGATCGATGGGCGACCTTATGAAATTTTTACCGGACTGGCCGATGATGAAGAAGGAATTTCGCTTCCGCGATGGGTGAATAATGGGGTGATTCTTAAAAGCCGAGACGAGGAAGGGAAATCCCGGTACGATTTCCAGTTCAAGAATCTGCGTGGATACAAAACGACTATTGAAGGCCTTTCTCACAAATTTAATCCTGAATTCTGGAATTATGCAAAACTGATTTCCGGCACACTGCGACATGGGATGCCACTGGAAAATGTGGTGGAGCTGATCAACAGAATGGAGCTTAATTTAGAGTCTATCAACAACTGGAAAGCCGGTGTAGCACGCGCTTTAAAAAGATATATTCCGGATGGTACGCATGCAGCAGGTAAATGTTCCAGTTGTGGTTCGGATCAGGTGATGTATCAGGAAGGATGCTTAACTTGCAAAAACTGTGGGAGCAGCAAATGTGGTTAAAGCCATCGGTTAGTTGGTGATTACATTGAATAACATTCTGTACGGAAATTTGCTGTACAGAATGCTTTTTTTTTATATGTACACTTTCATAGCCCTGATTGCAGCGGTTACCCCGCAGTGAAGCCGCGGAGCGAAGCGGAGCGGCAAAACGAGGAGTAGGAGCGGAAAGCAGGTTCCCGGCTCCTGATTTTTCCGGTGGCCAAAATCCGGAATTTCCATGCAGCAGGTGCGCGAAAATTTGCGTATTTTTGTGACATTAAACATTTATCAAAACAAAAGTTATAATGAGTCAATTCGATGTTACCGTAATCGGTTCTGGTCCCGGTGGTTATGTGGCGGCAATTCGTGCAGCACAATTGGGTTTTAAAACAGCCATTATTGAGAAATATGCTACGATGGGCGGCACTTGCCTTAATGTAGGATGCATTCCTTCTAAAGCACTTTTGGACAGTTCTGAGCATTTCGAAAATGCCAAACACCATTTTGCTGACCATGGCATTATCATCAACGAACCTAAGGCAGATTTGGCAAGAATGATTGCGCGAAAAGACGAAGTGGTGGATCAAACCACTAAAGGAATCCAATTCCTGATGGACAAAAATAAGATTACCGTTTTCCAGGGAACGGGAAGTTTTGAATCGCCTACGCAGGTTAAAATTACCAAAAAAGACGGCGCTTCCGAGGTGATTGATTCTAAGTATATTATTATTGCCACTGGGTCCAAACCATCGTCGTTGCCTTTTATCACGTTGGATAAAGAACGCGTTATTACGTCTACCGAGGCATTGAAACTGAAAGAAATTCCAAAAAAATTATTGGTCATCGGTGGTGGTGTCATTGGGTTGGAACTGGGTTCTGTTTACCTGAGATTGGGCGCAGAAGTGACGGTGATTGAATTTATGGATAAAATTATTCCGGGCATGGATGGTTCACTTTCCAAAGAATTGCAAAAAGTACTGAAAAAGCAGGGCATGAAGTTCGAGCTTTCCACCGCGGTATCTGCAGTGGAAAGAAATGGGGATACTGTGAAGGTAACCGCTAAAAATAAAAAAGGCGAGGAGGTAACTTTTGAAGGGGATTATTGTTTGGTATCTGTGGGAAGAAAACCTTATACAGAAGGACTTGCCGTAGAGAAAGCTGGTGTAGATCTCGATGAAAGAGGAAGGGTGAAAGTAAACGATCATCTTCAAACCAATGTACCTCATATCTACGCCATAGGCGATGTTATTCAGGGCGCTATGTTGGCTCATAAAGCATCTGAAGAAGGTGTGTTGGTGGCAGAGCAGCTGGCCGGTCAAAAACCGCATATTAATTATAATCTGATTCCCGGTGTGGTATATACCTGGCCCGAAGTTGCCGGTGTTGGAAAAACAGAAGAACAATTGAAAGCCGAAGGTGTGGCCTATAAAGTGGGTAATTTCCCGATGAGAGCTTTGGGAAGAAGTCGCGCTTCAGGTGATACCGACGGTTTTGTGAAAATTCTTGCCGATGAAAAAACCGACGAAATTCTGGGGATTCATATCATCGGCGCAAGAGCTGCAGATCTTATTGCCGAAGCAGTGGTTGCCATGGAGTACCGCGCAAGTGCCGAAGATGTTGCGAGAATGTCGCATGCGCATCCCACTTTTGCGGAAGCTATTAAGGAAGCAGCTTTGGATGCAACCGGAAAAATTGCGATACACATGTAATTCTTTGATTTAAAAAATTTGAATATTAAGAGAAACTTCGGTTTCTCTTTTTTGCATTATGTAGGTGTCATCTTATGTTTGCACAAAAAATTAAATTAACAGGATAGAGAATAGAAAGGGTAAAGAAGAAAATATTATTTGTCATTAGCATCAAAGATAATTCGCTATGGTAGTCCCTTTATCCTTTCTACAAAAACTTGCACAGATTATTAGGTTGTTGTGAGAATCGTATTAATTCTTAATAAACCTCGAACTTAAATCTCCGATTTTGTAGATGTAAACACCTTTTGGGAGATTTTCTACATTTACGGAAATTCTCTTTTCATTTTTGATGAAACTTTTATTGCCAACCAATTTTCCCGAAGTGTCATATAATAGTAATTAATTTTAATTTTTTTTGTGATCTTACTCAATAAAAAAAGCAAGTGGTTCTCCCTCGCTTTTAGTTCTGAAGGCTCGGCAAAGCCCGACCACATAAAAATCAGGATAGCCACTTGCCATTTGACAAGTGTATTAAACTGTTTGCATTTTGTGGTTTTGTTATTGAATTTTGCCGATTCACTGAACAAAAGCAAATTTTTTACACCTTATTTCTTCGTTGATGTTTTGCAGATATAGGAGATGTTTTGGTTTGTTAAACCAAGCAATATTTTTCAATTTTATTGGAAGAACCGAATAATCATTTTTACAAAAGATAAATATTGCGCATTGTTATCAAACAATGTTATTTGATAATAACAAACAAAGATATTTGTTTGTATCAAATAAAACCATACATTTGTATCAAACAAAATGAGTATTATGCTTTCGGACAGTCAGTTATTGGAAATAATAGCATATCAAAATGACTATTTTCTGAACAAAAATCCCGGTTTACAAAGAGAAAAATTACAGGGAATACAACTGTATGAAAACTTCGTTTTACTCATCACAGGAGTGAGAAGAGCCGGAAAAAGTACGCTTCTGCTCCAACTGATGAAAGAAAATCAGGAAAATTCTTTGTTCCTGAATTTTGAGGATCCGCGACTTGCCGGATTTGAACTTTCGGATTTTCAAAAGCTGGATAAAATCATAAAAAACAAAAAAGTTAAAAATCTGTTTTTCGATGAAATCCAGATATTTGAAGGTTGGGAAATGTATGTCCGCCAAAAATTAGATGAAGGTTTTAAAGTGGCGGTTACAGGTTCAAATGCTTCTTTGATGAGCCGTGAAATGGGAACAAAACTGACGGGAAGAAATCTTCCGTATGAACTTTTTCCGTTCTCTTACTCGGAATTTTTAGAATTTAAAAATCTTGAAAACAACAGCGAATCTGCACACAAATATCTTTATGATGGCGGTTTTCCCGAATTTCTGAATTTGGAAAACGGTTTGGTTTTGCAACGACTTTTGGTAGATGTTTTGAACCGCGACATCGCTGTTCGCTACGGAGTTCGAGATGTAAATTCTCTTCATCAATTAGCGGTTTATCTCATCTCAAACATTGGGAAACCTGTTTCTGCAACAAAGTTGAAAGATTTATTCGGACTGAAATCGGTAAGTGCGATAACGGATTATTTTTCGCATTTAGAAAACACTTATTTGGTTCAGTTTCTGCCGAAATTCAGTTATTCCCTGAAAACACAAATCCGGAATCCGAAGAAAGTGTATGCGATAGATTTGGGACTTTTTACGCATAATTCCATCTTTTTTACAGATGAATTAGGACGAAGATTAGAGAACACGGTTTATCTTCATCTCCGGCGGAAATATCAGGAAATCTACTATTTTAGTGAAAAAAAAGAATGCGATTTCGTAGCGATACAACAAGGGAAACCGATGGAAATATTGCAGGTTTGTTACGATATTCACACGGATAATATGAAGCGGGAGTTTGATGGATTGGTGGACGCGTTGAAATATTTTGAAGAAGATAAAGGAAAAATCATAACTTTTAATCAAAAAGATATTTTTGAAGTCGAAGGAAAAACCATAGAACTTATTCCGCTGAATGAGTTTTTGATGAGTTGATGAAGCAACGAAGAAATCCCGAATTTTAACATTAGATTGCTTCCTGCTTCGTTCCTCGCAGTCGAACTTAATAAACCTCGAACTTAAATCTTCGATTTTGTAGATGTAAGCACCTTTTGGGAGATTTTCTACATTTACGGAAATTCTCTTTTCATTTTTGATGAAACTTTTACGGCAACCAATTTTCCCGATGCATCACATAATAGTATTCAATTTTAATTTTTTTGTGATCTTACTCAATAAAAAAAGCAAGTGAGTCTCACTCGCTTTTAGTTCTGACGGCTAGGCAAATCCCGACCACATAAAAACAGGATAACCACTAGCCATAAGACAAGTGTATTAAACTGTTTGCATTTTGTGGTTCTGTTTGCATTTTGCCAATTCACAAGACAAAAGCAAAAATTTTACACTTTATTTCTTCGTTGATGTCTTAGTAAAGTTAGGAAAAAGTTTAAATACAAACATTTCGGTAAAAACTCCATGCCACCCCAACAATGAATTTATGTTAAAGCCATTTGGCGTAGAAAGATGTTTTTCATAATAACTTTCTTGCTACAAACATGAAGATTTATTCATTGCTTTTCTTCTATTGAAGATCATCAATATTATTCAGCCAATTACCGTAAATTTGCAAGATGAATATCGGTAAAACACAGGATTTAACAGTTGCAGAACACAATTCGTCCGGCTACATGCTGAAAGACGACAACGACGAGAAAGCATTTCTACCCAAAATATTTGCTCCGCATGATTTACAAGAAGGTGAAATCGTCGAAGTTTTTGTGTACCAAGATGATGGCAAGCTGAAAGCTACTACAGAAAAACCCAGTGCAGAAGTAGGCGAGTTTGCGGTGATGAACTGTGTGCAATCGCTGCCAAGTGGTGCCTTTATGGATTGGGGCATCATCAAAGATTTGTTTATTCCTTACACCCAGCAGAAACTGAAAATTGTGGAGGGAAAACGCTATCTGGTGTATATCTATGTTGATGAAAAAACAGGACTTATTACTGGAACCACCAAGTTCAAGCGAAATCCGCAGTATGAAAATTTGCCTTTTGCAAAAGGAGATCAGGTTCGTCTTCTCGTGATGGGCGAGAGCGAACTGGGCTGGAATGTGGTGATCAATCAAAAATACATTGGTTTAATATATGCATCCGATGTGTACAAAAAACTTTTTCCGCTGTCCGAAGAAACCGGTTATATCAAAACCATTCGGGAAGACGGAAAAATTGATGTTTCGTTGCAACCCCAAGGTTATGAAAACAACGACGAGTTTCAGCGCATCATTCTGGATAAACTGAATCATAACTACGGTTTGCTGTACCTTTCGGATCAATCGTCTCCGGAAGAGATCAAAGACGAACTGCAGATGAGCAAAAAGAATTTTAAGAAGGCGATTGGCGCATTATACCGCGAACGTAAAATTGAAATTCTGGATGATAAGATTCGGCTTCTGGAAGAGGATTAAAATTGCTCAAATCAGTGGCTATAATATTATAGGGCTCCAAATTGATCGGGTGCTATTAAAATCAAATTCACAAAAAAACCGCTTCAGTTTTCACTGAAACGGTTATAGTAAAGTTTAATAACAGATTAACCCAATTTCTTCGCATCTTCCACAAACTGAGCCAAGCCCTTGTCGGTAAGCGGATGGTTCATCAGGTTCAGGATGGAAGCCAGCGGTGAAGTTACAACATCGGCGCCTATTTTTGCGCAGTTGATGATGTGCATTGGTGAGCGGATGGATGCTGCCAGAATTTCAGTTTCGAATAGGTAATTATCGAAAATGACGCGAATTTCTTCAATCAGATTCATGCCATCTACCGAAATATCATCTAATCTTCCAAGGAAAGGAGAGACGTAAGATGCCCCGGCTTTTGCCGCGATAAGCGCCTGACCAGCAGAAAATATCAAGGTGCAGTTGGTTCTGATGCCTTTGTCCGAAAAGTATTTCAATGCTTTCACCCCGTCTTTTATCATCGGGATCTTCACCACGATGTTGGGATGGATGGCCGCCAACTCTTCTCCTTCTGTAATCATTTCTTCATAAGTAGTGCTCAAAACTTCCGCCGAAATATCACCATCCACAATTTCGCAAATGGTGCGGTAATGGTTTAGAATGGCTTCCTTACCGTTTATTCCTTCTTTAGCCATTAGGGAAGGATTGGTGGTAACGCCGTCTAAAATTCCTAAATCCTGCGCTTCTTTGATTTGCTCCAGATTGGCGGTGTCAATAAAAAATTTCATGATTTTTTGTATTAAGTGATTGATTTTTCAATTTCAACAAAGGTACTGCTTTGCAAAGGATTTTGAAAGTGAGTACTTAAAAAAAACCTCACTTTGCAGTGAGGCCTTGGAAATGAATTGCAATGCCGAATCAGATTTTTTCGTTTTTGATTTCGTCTACAATTTCCGGATTCAAAAGGGTAGAAGTGTCACCAAAATTAGCAAAGTCTCCTTCAGCAATTTTTCGTAAAATACGCCGCATGATTTTTCCCGATCGTGTTTTTGGCAATGCTGACACAAACTGAATTTTATCCAGTTTCGCGATTGGACCAATGGTGTCGGTAATCAGTTGGTTAATTTCCTTTCTAAGGTTCTCTCGGTCGCGGCTTTCACCGGAATCTTTCAGGATCACATAACCATAAAGTGCACTTCCTTTAATATCGTGCGGATACCCTACGATTGCGGATTCAGCCACTGCAGGATGCTGGTTAATGCTATCTTCAATTGGTGCTGTACCGAGGTTGTGTCCGGAAACGATAATCACATCATCTACACGACCGGTAATTCTATAATAGCCGGTTTCGTCGCGCAAAGCACCATCGCCTGTGAAATATTTTCCCGGAAATGCCGAGAAATACGTTTCCTTGTACCGCTGATGATCGCCCCAAATGGTTCTTGCAATGCCCGGCCACGGAAAACGGATGCATAAATTTCCATCCACCTGGTTACCGGTAATTTCGTTGCGTTTATCGTCCATTAAAACGGGCTGTATTCCGGGAAGAGGAAGGGTAGCATAAGTTGGTTTTGTAGGGGTTACAAACGGAATAGGCGAAATCATAATACCTCCCGTTTCGGTTTGCCACCAGGTATCTACAATGGGGCATTTCTTCTTCCCGACATGGTCGTTGTACCAATGCCAAGCTTCGTCGTTGATGGGTTCGCCCACCGATCCAATTACGCGTAATGTGGAGAGGTCATGTTTCTCTACCCATTCTGTAGATTCCTTGGCTAATGAACGAATTGCAGTTGGAGCCGTGTAAAATTGAGTTACTTTATGTTTTTCAATAACTTCCCAGAAGCGATCTGGTTCAGGATAGGTAGGCACTCCTTCAAAAATAACGGTTGTTGCTCCGTTCACAAGTGGGCCATACAAAATATAGGAATGGCCAGTGATCCACCCGATATCGGCGGTGCACCAATAGATGTCGTTTTCTTTGTAATTAAATATATTTTTAAAGGTGTAGGCGGTGTAAACCATATAACCGGCTGTAGTGTGCATCATTCCCTTTGGTTTTCCCGTGGAGCCCGATGTGTAAAGGATAAAAAGTGGATCTTCCGCATCCATGATCACCGATACAAAATCGGAGGGTGCAAGGTCGTAAAGAGGGTGCAACCAAATGTCGCGGCCTTCTTTCATGCTGACGTTTCCACCAGTTCTTTTCACTACCAGCACACTTTCAATGGTGGGGCATTTTTCTACGGCTTTGTCAATGATGCCTTTTAAGTCGATGGCTTTATTTCCACGGTAACTTCCGTCGGAGCAGATGATGAGTTTCGCTTCGCAATCGTTCACACGGGAGGCAACTGCTGTATCGGAAAAGCCGGCAAAAATCACCGAGTGAATCGCTCCCAATCTTGCACATGCCAGCATGCATACAGCAAGCTCAGGGATCATGGGCAGATAAATACATACGCGGTCACCTTTTTGCACACCCAAATCACGAAGTACATTGGCCATTTTGCAAACTCTTTCGTGCAGTTCTTTGTACGAAATATGCTGCGGCTCTTCTTTAGGATTGTTGGGTTCCCAAATGATGGCCGTTTTATCGCCCCGAGACGACAAATGCCGATCCAGACAGTTTTTGGTGATATTGAGCTTCGCATTTTTGAACCATTTAATTTTGGCTTCCTGCATATCATATTCTACCACTTTGGACCAGCGTTGGTACCACACAAAACCTTCGTCGGCAATCTTGTCCCAGAATTTTTTCGGATTCTTGATGGATTTTTTATACTGCTTGAAATAATCAGGCAGGTCGTCAATAAACAAATTTTTCATAGGGTTAATTTTTCAGTTTTTCTCAATGTTTATCATTATTTTTGAATAGGGATTTAATCATTTTCTGCTTGCTCGTATTTTGTCCTGAATTTCTTCCACAATTGTTTCATCATCAATGGTTGACGGCATTTGAAATTCTTTACCGTCCAGCATCGTTCTGATGAGTTTTCTAAGGATTTTACCAGATCTTGTTTTGGGCAATCTGTTGACCACCATCACATTTTTTAAAGAAGCAACTGCTCCTATTTTTTCGCGAACTAATTTAACAATTTCTTTTTCAATTTCTGATTCGGATTTTTCAACACCTGCTTTGGTTACCACAATGGCAAACGGGATTTGTCCTTTGAGTTGATCCTCAATACCTACTACAGCACATTCTGCAATGTCGATGTTGGACGAAACGACTTCTTCCATTTCTGACGTGGAAAGTCGGTGGCCCGCAACATTGATCACATCATCCACACGTCCGGTGACAAAAATATATCCATCTTCATCCTTAATGGCGCCATCGCCGGAGAAATAGTAGCCAGGAAATTGAGACAGATAACTGCTTTGGAAGCGCTCAAAATCATTCCAAATTCCCAGCAAAGCGCCGGGTGCCAGCGGAAGTTTAATAACAAGGAAACCTTCGTGGTGCGGATCGAGCTCGTAACCATTTTCGTCGAACACCTTAATATCGTATCCTGGTACCGGCTTTCCTGCAGAAGCTCGTTTAATATGATAATCTTCAAAATAGGTAAGCAAACCGAGCATTGGCGAACCAGATTCTGTTTGCCACCAGTGATCAATTGCCGGTACTTTCAGGTGTTCTGCAAACCAGTCGAGTGTTGCCACATCGCAACGCTCGCCAGCCAAGAATTGCATTCTGTAATTTGAAAGGTCATATTTTTTGATGAGTTCACCGTTGGGATCTTCTTTTTTAATGGCTCGTATGGCAGTAGGCGCGGTAAACATGACGTTTACTTTATGTTCGGAGATTACTCGCCAGAAGGTTCCTGCATCCGGTGTCATAATAGGTTTTCCTTCAAAAACAATCGTTGTATTTCTGTTCAGCAAAGGGGCGTAAACCATGTAGCTATGCCCAACTGCCCAACCAAAATCAGATGCTGCCCAGAAGGTTTCTCCGGGTTGCATGCCGTAGTGGTATTTCATGGAAAATTTTAATGCTGTGGCATGTCCGCCGGTGTCGCGTGCAACTCCTTTGGGTTTTCCGGTGGTTCCGGAGGTGTAAAGTAAATAGAGCGGATGGGTGGATTCTACCGAAACATAATCTGCGGGTGTTGATTTCTCGAGCAGTTCTTTATAATCGATGGTTCCCTCAAAATATTCATGATCATTATCAACAAGTTGTCTGTTATAGACAATTACATGCTCCACTTTATCTTGAGCCAGCCGAATGGCTTCTTCCACCAATGGCAAATAGGGAATTCTCCTGGCAATTTCAACGCCTGCTGTAGAGGTAATGAGCACTTTGGGTTTACAATCGTCAATGCGCACCACCAGTTCATTGGGGGCAAAACCACCAAATACAACGTTGTGGATTACACCAATCCTTGCACAAGCCAACATGGCAAAAAGTGTTTGTGGAATCATTGGCATGTAAATAACCGCCGTGTCGCCTTTCTTTAAACCTAATGATTGCAGACCGCCGGCGAGCTTTGTTACTTCATGCTTTAGCTCGTTGAAAGTGTATTTTTGCTGAGTTTCGGTAACCGGAGAATCATAAATGACAGCAATCTGATCACCATATCCATCTTCAATATGCCGGTCTATACACAGATAAGACATGTTGAGTTGCCCGTCACTAAACCATTGTGGGTAGCCGTTTTCATCTTCAGAAAGGATGCTTTCCGGGAACTTAAACCATTTGATTTCTTTGGCTTGTTCTGTCCAAAATTGCACTTTGTCTTCAACACTTTGGTTGAACATTTCTTGCGCTTTCATTGTTAAGATTTTTATTGTTATTTCTTGTAATAGGGTTTACTTTAAGAGTTCGTCCACTTTCTCCATGAGTTTTTTAATAGAGTAGGGTTTTGTAATATAGGCATCTGCGCCCAGATCGAGGCCTTTTTTGATGTCTGCCTCGCCAGATTTTGCCGAGAGGAAAATCACCTTTACATTTTTGAGTTTTTCATTTTTCTTAATTTCAGCCAGGGTAGTGTATCCATCCACGTTGGGCATCATAATATCAAGAAGGATGATGTCCGGTATTTCTTCTTTTAGGATATCTAAAACTTCAGAGCCATCCCGGGCAATAAAAACCTCATATCCATTTTTTCGGAAAGCATATTCCAGCGTCATGATGATTTTATGTTCGTCGTCTGCAATTACAATTTTTTTCATTGTTCAATCTTTTTGTTGTTCCGCTAATCTTTCTTTTAATTTATCCTTTTCTCTTAGCGTTTTATATTAGAATCACCCATGAAGTACAATCTCGAAAGTGACTCCAATTTCTTTGTTTTTCACGGCTATTTCTCCTCCATGTGCATCGATGATTTTTTTACAAATAGCCAAACCTAGTCCGCTTCCTATGGGTTTTTGCAGGTTTTGATTCTGACTTTGGTAAAACTTATCGAATATAAAATGTAAATCCTCTTCCGGAATCGTTTTTCCGGTATTGAAGATGGAAATTTTCAATTGGCCGTCCTTTTCTTGGAATTTGGTCTGAATGGTTCCCATTTCGTTGGTAAATTTCAGTGCATTGCCCAAGATGTTTTGAAAAACCTGAATAATTCTTTGCTCGTCATATTCGTACACTTCGTGGTTAAGTAAATTAATCTCCGAATGGTGCAGCTGCCTTTGTTCCAAAAGATGAATAAGTGGTTTGATCGCTTTATGAAAGGTGGCAATAATATTGTTTTTTTGCAGCTGTAATGGGAACTGACCCGTTTCCAACTTATCCAGATACAGGATGTCATTAATGATTTCATTCAATCGGTCAGATTCGGTGATGATGTTTTCGAGAAAGTCTTTTCTTATTTCTACTGGCATTTCGTCATCGTCAATCAGAATTTCGCTTGTTGCTCGTATAGCCGTAAGTGGAGTGCGTAATTCGTGGGCTACAGTGTCGAGAAATTCATCTTTCTGTCGATCTTTTACCAAAAGATTTCGGTTCGCATTTTGGAGATCGGACGAGAGTTTGGTGAGCTGCCGCGATTGCTCGGTTAGTTGCTTATTAATGGTTATATTTTCTTTGGATTCTTCCAGTATTTTTAATACTTCGGGAAGCGAAATTTTATCTTCTTTGGTAACGCCCTCAATCAGGATTTTTGCCGAAGCCGTTCCTATGCGGCCACTCAGTAAATTTTCGGAAAACTTGATGAAACGGGAATCGGCGGTATCATCTTCGGTGCTGATGTTGTATTTGAGGTTAAAAATTTTCAGCGCCTGTTCTGTTTTCTTTTCGCCTAAAAACCGTGTGAGGATTTTGCGGATGTCGGAAATATGTGCTATTCCTTTCCAGATATAGGCATTTTCATGACTTTGGATATAATCATTAATATCTACATACAGTTCTGCAAAATTTCGCTCACGATAATTGGCCACCACACTGCTAGAAATGATGATGAACAGACCGGAATTAACCAATAAACTCCAGAAAAAAGTATTCGCAACGGGTGAAAGATAAGGAATAGCGAAGAATCTAAAGAATGCAGTTTCTTTGTATGAGGTTTCGAAATAATTGGGCAAAATGAGATTTACATAGCAAATTATGACTCCCGCAATAATGCCTACTACCGCTCCGGAAAAATTTCCGCGACGCCAAAAAATGGCACCAAAAAAGGAGGGCGTAAGCTGCGCAGTTAATACAAATGCCGTTAAACCCACCGAGAAAAGTGTTGACCCCGTCAGTAAATATTTGTAGAAAATAAATCCGATGATGATCATCACAAAAATGCTGAATTTTCGGATGTTGGTAATAGATTTGTTGTTGGTATTTTCGGTTTCGGTTTTAAAGTTATTGAGCCATCCGTAAGGTATGATGATGTTGTTCGAAAGCATTACCGAAAGGGAAATGCTGGCGATAATAATCATTGAAATACAGGCGCTTAGTCCTCCGAAAAAAACCATTCCTGCAATTAGGGTGTTGCCGAATTTTTGAGGAATCAAAATAGAATAAAACTCAGCATTTACATTTTGATCCATAAAAAGAACTTTTCCGCCCCACGCAACCGGGAAAACGAAGAGATTCATCAGCAAAAGATAAAGCGGAAAAACCCAAATAGCGGTTTTGAGGTGTTTCTCTGTCCGGTTCTCGATGATGGTGGCATGGAACTGACGGGGCAAAAGAAAAATAGCAGTCATGGAAAGGAGTGACATCAGCAGCCAATTGAAGCCGCCTTCCAAACCGTTAATCGAGTTTTTTTCTACAAAATCGGGGATTTTGGACGCTTTTTCATAAAGATCATCAAAACCATTAAAAACACCATATACCGTGAACAAGCCAAGGATGAGGAAAAAAATAAGCTTCAAAAAACTTTCAAATGCCAGTGCCGAAATAATGCCTATTCTTTTTTCGGATGCGTCTACGTATTTGGTACCGTAGTAGGCAGAAAAAAGTGCAATGATCAGGACGACATAGGTTGCATTGTCCAGTAAAATATTGTCAGATGTTTCACTGAAGGTTATTAAATGAAAAGTTTCGGAGATCGCTTTAATCTGAAGACCGATGTAAGGAATTACTGCCAGAATACACACAATGGCAACAATGGCGCCCAACAGACGGCTGTTTCCGTACCGGAGAGAAATAAAATCGGCAATACTGGAGATTTTATTCACCCGAGAAATTCTGATGATTTTGGAAATGATGTAGATCCATGCCGGAATAATGATCACCGGACCAATGTAAATGGTAAGATATTCTAAACCTTGATTGGCGGCTACGCCAATGCTTCCGTAATACGTCCATGCCGAACAGTACACCGCTAATGAAAGAGAGTAGATATAAGGATTGTTCACCCAGAAATTACTCTTCTTTTTCTCTGCCAAAAATGCAATGAAAAAGAGAAGTCCGAGGTAAATAACCACCAGCAAAAAAAGCAGCGAACTATTCATCAAATTTCTTAAAAACTAAAAATGTGGCAACGGAAGAACACAGCCAAACCAGGAAGATATAGGTATAAATCATCGGAAAACCCAGTAACTGATCAACTCTGTTGAACAATAGCAAAAACGGCGCATTAAACATGACAAAGAGAATAATGCTGATGATAACTAATTTTTGCTTGTGCCTTTTCTTCATTGTTTTAATTGTTTTACTCACCTTTTTAAAAATAGACATGAGACCGGAAATTTAATTCCAATCTCACGTCTGATGATGAAAAGATATTACATTTTATCTTGGGAATACTCACCTTTTAATGCGTACCACCCAAATACAGCCATGCCACCGACGCAAATCGGCAATAGGATGAAGACAATGATGATTCCGAAAACCAAGTCTTCCTGCTTACCCGAAGTAAGCTTCGGGATTCCCATTGTGGTAAGTCCGTAATACAGCATTGCAGCTGCTAAAACGATCCATACAAATCCTAATATTTTCTTTATTGAGTCCATTTTATATTGAATTTAAAGTTAAGAATTAAAATTGAAAGTCGTATCGATTCTAAAAAATTGTCTTAATCGTTGACGTTTCTGTCTTTTCCGTTCAGGTAGAAGAATCCGATGACCAGCGAAACCGCCGATACAATTATAGGGTACCAAAGTCCTTCCAGAAACCATTCGGCTTTGCCTGCAGTCTGTGCATTGGTCACCAAATAAGTAGCCACAGCGGGAAGCAAACCACCAAAGATTCCATTTCCGATATGATAAGGAAGTGACATGGAAGTGTAGCGAATTCTTACCGGGAACATTTCTACCAGGAACGCGGCAATAGGCCCATAAACCATGGTAACAAAAACAAGTTGCACAAAGAGTAGAAATACCAATTTCCATCGGGTATCACTGTCAACCGTCAACTGATTGTGCAATTTTGCGGCTTCAGGTGTTCCGTCTTCTTTCAGCACCGGGCCAGAGGGAGACCAGTGAACGGTGGAATCTTTTTTCATTAAAGAACCGTCAGTATACACAATTTCTTTATGGAAAGTGATGAGGGAATCTGTAGCAATTTTATCATGAACTTTTGCCGTCCTTTTGTCGGTGATTCCTTTTGCGGCCACCGTTTTTTCAGCCGTGTTTACTGAGTGATACATCGCTCGATAGATTGGTCGATAACAGAATATTGCAAGCAGCATACCACCTAGGATAATGTATTTTCTGCCCACTTTATCAGAAAGCCATCCCCAGAAAACAAAAAGTGGGGTGCCAATAAATAGGGCAATGGCCATAATGGAATCGACTTGTGCAGATTCCACATTCATTACTTTTTGCAGGAAGCTCATCGCATAGAACTGACCGGTGTACCAAACCACACCTTGTCCCATTACCGCACCAAATAGGGCAAGCAAAACAAATTTGAAATTGTATTTGTTGCCAAAAGATTCTTTCAGTGGATTTGAGGAGGTTTTTCCTTCTTTTTTAGCTTTGGCGAAAAGCGGAGATTCTTTCATATTTCTTCGGATGATGTAAGAAACCCCCACCATTAGTATAGAAATCCAGAATGGAACTCTCCATCCCCAGCTGTCAAATTCTTCGGCACTCAATGATGTTTTTGTCAATAAAATAACAGCAAGAGAAACAAAAAGTCCCAGTGTTGCCGTTGTCTGAATCCAGGAAGTCCAGTAGCCACGTCTGTTGTCCTGTGCATATTCTGCGACATAGGTGGCTGCTCCTCCATATTCACCACCCAAAGCCAATCCCTGAAGCAGTCGAAGGATTAAAACCAAAACAGGGGCTGCAAAACCGATGGTTTCGTAAGACGGGATACAGCCGATTAAAAAAGTGGAAAAACCCATGATCAGCAGTGTCACTAGAAACGTGTATTTTCTGCCGATCATATCGCCTAAACGGCCGAAGAACAGCGCACCGAAAGGTCGTACAACAAATCCGGCGGCAAAGGTTGCCAATGTGGAAAGGAAAGCAGCCGTAGGGTTATCAACCGGGAAAAACTTGGTTGATAAAACCACTGCTAAACTTCCGAAAATAAAGAAATCGTACCACTCAATTAGCGTTCCCAGCGATGAGGCCATGATAACGCCCCAGATGGTGCTGTTTTTTTTCTTCTCGTCAACATATGCGTCATGCTCTTGTTGCGAATTAAATTGTTTGCTCATAGTATATTTGATTTTATATTAGGAAAAATTTTTATTGAAAATAATTTAGAAGGAGTACATTACCCTTACCATTCCGCGAAAGTTGCCCACGTTTTTACCGTTGGATCCCGCTGTAGCATCAGGATTCAGGTCGCCCCATTTGGCAGCAGTATATTCTAATTCTGGAGCAATATTGAATTTATTCTGTTTAAATTCAACCCGTGCCGATGCCCGCCATACCTGATCCAGGATCCGGCTTCCCGCAACACCTCTCATATAAAGATTTTTGAACCCTTCATCCACGCCCGAGTTTTTAGAGTATCCAAAGAAAACTCCGGGTGCCACTTTAGCATTTTTACTAGCGATATCCACCCAAAAAGCGGAGGTTTTTGTTGGTTTGTAAGATTCTGTTCCGTTGGGCTGAGTGTAGCCGGCAAAACCGCCTACCATTACCAGATGATGTAGATTTCCACCGGTAATTCCATAAATTTTGGTAATGATCTTATCGTTGGTATAGCTAAAATAGGCCAGGAAATTGCTGGAATTTACCTTCTCATCAGAAACCAGCCCATTCGATTCGATGACCGGTTTCAACGATTGAAACTCAGCAGCAATTCCGGCAACAACATTTTTATTTTTGTACTGAAGCTGTCCGTGTAAGGTTGGCATCGCTGAGTTGAATGTTGCACTGTTCACAGAAGCTCCGGTAGCATTTGCGGTTTGAAATTCCCGGTCTTTATATGCCACTGCAATGATTGATAATTCTGGTGTCAATTTTTGTTGCACCCTGACCTGTCCTGCCCATCCGAAGGGATTAAACATAATGCCTGTGTTAAAATTAGCAACACCTGGGAATACTTCCGGGATGAATGCTGGATACCAAGTTTGTCCAAAGGTCACTGCCGTTTTACCCCAATCCAGCGTAGCTGTTGCATGGCGAAGTCGAAGCAAACCCATGCTTCCGCTTCCTGCAGATGACTTGTTAAGTTCTGTATTGCCAAAAAAATCGGCCTCAATTTTTCCGGTTGCTTTTGCGCCCCAAACATCAGGGCCTCTAAAGTTGATCCCCACTCGGGTCGTTATTGCCAAGAAATTACTGCCACCTGCCGCATTGATGTCTTTCCCGTTGGTGTCTAGTTTTTCATCTAATGGATAGAGATTGAGGTTGTATTCGCGGGCGTAGGCAGATTGCCGGCTGTCGAAATTATACTCAGTGCGTACCCAGCCGTAAATGGAGGCATCCCATTCTTTGGATTTTGCCTTTTCTTGCTCCAGTTTTTCGATTCTCTTAAGCAGTTCTTCATTCGTCGGCGTTTCCTGTGCAAACAGTTGTTGGGTACATGCGGCAGAAAACATGATTCCTAATAGAACAACAGATTTCTTCATAGGTTGATATATTTTAGTTTGTTTTGTTGATGAAACGAAAATGAAACTAAAATTTCAACCTGAAAAATTTAATATATATATGTGTTAAGCATATAGCGGTTGTGTGGTAAGAAGCTAAAAAAAGTGGAATCTGCTGGCTGAATCTGAATGCTGATTTTACGCTATTATTTTTTGAATCTTTCCCATTTAATCATCATGAATTTATCGCCAAACTCTGTGATAATCAGTCCAGAACCTTTAATGTTATTTTCATTTTGCATATAGTCGATCAGCTCATTTTGCTTAAAAACTTTGTACACCGGATGAAAGTCGGAATGGGGTGGTCTTTTGATATTATACTTTCTTATCCAGGAACTTACCGTTACATGAGACACTCCGATGATTCTTTCAATTTCCCGGTAGCTAAGTCCTTCCAAATACAGCTGAAGGGCCTTGGTGACGAAGTAATCGTCAATTTGTTTTCCGAGTTTTTTCACGGTGAAAAAATAATTACAGTCTTTACAGTGAAATCTCTGTCTTTCTTTGATGATACCGCTTTTTACAGTGTTGTCTTGCAAACATTTCGGGCATAAGTTGGCCATAACTATATGTTTTTAGCAAATATATATTTAATTAGCAATAAAATAGATATTCAAAAAATAAAATGACCAACTATTTTCAGGTTTGGAAAAATAATTTTATCTTTGCTTTAATGAAAGATGCTTTTCCATTAGTCGATTTGCAAATAGGCAGCAATGCCGGTTACATCAATATTTATTACATTAATGAAGTCTTTTCGGCTTCTTTTTTTTTGATTTAAAGTCCTCATTATGCTTACAACATCTGATTTATCCATTCAAAAAATCAACAGCTTACTAAAAGATGCCGAGGAGTTGGCTAAGGGAAAAATTCTGAAAGCCAAACAGCAAATCTTTGTATCCAACCTGTTTTTCGAAAACAGTACCCGTACCAAAACAAGTTTTGATGTGGCCGAACAAAAATTGGGACTCAGCGTGGTGCCTTTTGATATATCGGCAAGTTCCATCAATAAAGGAGAATCACTTTATGATACCGTGAATACTCTTAAAGCAATCGGTGTAGAACTGTTGGTGATTCGTCACTGGAAAGATAAGTTTTACGATGAGCTCAAAGGAATTGATGTAGCAGTGATCAATGGTGGTGATGGCACGGGTAATCATCCTTCGCAAAATCTTCTTGATTTAATGACCATTAAACAAGAGTTTGGAACTTTCAAAGGTTTAAAAGTGGGTATTGTGGGAGATGTGAAGCACAGCCGGGTTGCCAATTCCAACGCGGATGTTTTAAGGCGTCTTGGTGCAAAAGTTTATTTCTCTGGCCCCGAAAAATGGTTTGATGAAGGGGTTATCATTAACGGAACATATTTGTCGCTCGACGATTTGGTGAAGGAAATGGATGTTGTGATGTTGTTGCGTATTCAGCACGAAAGACACAACGAAAAATTAAAAATGACTCCTGAAAAGTATCATAAAAAATTTGGCTTGACCAGTGAACGCGAAAAAATGATGAAAGAAAAGGCGATCATTATGCATCCGGCGCCTATCAACAGAGGTGTCGAAATTGATGATGAGTTGGTGGAGTGCAGCCGTTCTCGAATTTTTAAGCAGATGGAAAACGGTGTTTTTGCCAGAATGGCTATTTTAAAAGATGCTCTGGAAAAGAGAGGTTTCGAATTTGAAGAATTAAGTAATTAATAAAAACTGGGCATTTTGCCCTTTTTTTATAAGTAGAAATATGAAAAAGAAATTGATATTAGAATCCGGCGAAGTTTTTCACGGAATCGGCTTTGGAGCCAACCAAGATACCTCGGGCGAAGTGGTTTTCAATACGGGAATGACCGGTTATCAGGAACTACTTTCAGATCCCAGTTACTGTGGGCAAATCGTCTGCATGACGTATCCGCTCATCGGGAACTATGGAATCAACCGCGATGATTACGAAAGTATAGAGCCCGCCATCAAAGGTTTAATTGTGAAAGAACTTTGTGATTTCCCATCTAATTTTCGTAAACAGATGACGATTGACGAATTGTTTATCAAGAAAAATCTTTCCGGTATCTCCGGCATTGATACCCGAAAATTAACCCGTATCATTCGAAACAAAGGGGTGGTTAGGGGAAAAATCGTTAGCCATGATGCAGACGAGGAAATCATCATCAGCGATCTGCAATCCACTCATTTCCCTACAAATCAGGTGGAAGAAGTTTCTACCAAAACGCCTTATGCAAGTCCGGGAAGAGGTTTTAAAGTAGTGTTGATGGATTTTGGCTCCAAGTTGGGCATCATCAGGGAATTGTCGGAAAGGAACTGCGATATTATTGTGGTTTCACAAGATACCACTGCCGAAGAAATTTTGTTGATGGATCCGGACGGCATCATGCTTTCCAATGGTCCGGGCGACCCACAAGATGTTCCTCATGTACACGAAACCATCCGTAAATTATTAGGAAAAGTGCCTATCTTCGGTATTTGTTTGGGACATCAGCTTATTGGTTTAGCTTGTGGTGCAAAAACTTACAAACTGAAATTTGGGCACCGAGGTGGTAATCACCCCGTTTTGGATTTGGAGAAAAATACAGTCGCTATTACTTCTCAAAATCATGGGTATGCCATCGATCAGGAATCACTCAAAGATACGGATTTGATTGAAACCCATATCGCACTAAACGATCGTACAAACGAAGGAGTAAAACATAAACATCATCCATGTTTCTCGGTGCAGTATCACCCGGAAGCCAGCCCTGGACCTGAAGATGCCAATTACTTATTTGATGAGTTTATAGAGTTAATGGAAACATTTAAAAAATAAATTGTTTTGAAATCCATTTTTCTATTCTTTACTGCCATCGTATTGGTAAGCTGTAGCACGGCAAAACTTGCTGATCAGGATCACTTGTCGCATAGAATCGATAGTTTAATTCAGGTGAAAAATCCGAGAGTATTCAATGGTGTTGTTCTGGTTTCTAAGAATGGAAAAAGCATGTATGAAAAAGCTTATGGATTTTCAAATAGGGATCAGCAAACCAAATTAAGAATGGATGACGAATTTTCGTCAATGTCGATTGCTAAGCAGATAACGGCTACTTTGGTGATGTTGCAGGTCGAAAAAGGGACCATTGAACTTCAAAAGCCAATCGGTATTTATTTGAAAGACTTGAAGTATGATTGGGTGAATAAAGTCACCGTTCATCACTTGTTGAATAATTCGTCGGGAATTGATGCTTGGGAATTGAAGGATCAACTTCTTTTTGAACCGGGTACTCAGTTTAAATACTCGAATATCGGATACGGAACGTTAGGTAGAATCTTGGAAAGCGCAACAGGGAAAACATATGAGATGCTGGTTACAGAGTTATTTGCAAAATGTGGAATGAACAACAGTTTTTATCCTAATTCGCAAAATCAACTCAAGTTGGTGAATAGCTATGCGATGACTAAGAACGGGATAAGTGTGGTTAATGAATTTCCGTATTCTCAGGATCTTTATCCTGGTAGTCATTTGATTATCAACGTCAGAGATTTAGCAAAATGGAACGATATGATTCACAACGGAAAGATTTTGAAAGAGGAGAGTTACCAAAAAATGATTCAATACTCAATAACCGATGCACATCCACTTTTTGGAGAAAAAGAAATTGGCTATGGTTATGGACTAAGAATTAATGACAAAGCAGGTATTTATGAGATCGGGCATACCGGTTTTTCTCCTCCGGCCGGTTTTACAGCGGTTAATCTGTATTATCCTGAGGAAAAAATTTCAGTCACTGTATTGGAAAATCAGGCAACAGACGATTTTGATATTGCGTATTATTTTGAGCAAGCAATAAGGAATATGGTTGTTAACAGCAACTCAAAAATAAAAAAATAAAAATGTAGAATTTTACATTCGTACACTGCTACATCGTTACATAGAATTTATGAAAAGAACAGACATTAAAACCATTTTAGTTATCGGTTCCGGTCCCATCATCATTGGGCAAGCCGCGGAATTTGATTATGCCGGGACACAGGCCTGCCTTTCACTAAAGGAAGAGGGATACAAAGTGATCCTCATCAACTCCAATCCGGCAACCATTATGACCGACGTAGAAATTGCCGATAAGGTTTATATAGAACCTATTTCTCTGCCGTTTGTAAGTCGCATCATCCGCAAGGAAAGACCTGATGCACTTTTGCCAACATTGGGTGGACAAACCGGGTTGAACATGGCGGTTGAGCTTGAAAAATCAGGTGTTCTTGCCGAATGTAAAGTGGAAGTGTTGGGTACCAAACTTTCTGCCATCAACCAGGCAGAAGACCGCGACTTGTTCCGCGAGCTGATGAAAGAACTGAACGAGCCCGTTCCCGAAAGCGACATTGTGCATACCGTGGAGGAGGCCATTGGCTTTGCAGAAAAGATCGGCTATCCAGTGATTGTGAGGCCTGCTTTCACGATGGGCGGCACAGGTGGTGGTATTGCTGGCGACGAAAATCAGTTGAGAGAAATAACCGATTTGGGGCTTAAATATTCGCCTGTAACTCAATGCTTAATAGAAAAATCGATTGCAGGTTTTAAAGAAATAGAATACGAGGTGATGCGCGACGCCAATGATAACGCCATCGTGGTTTGTAATATGGAAAATGTGGATCCGGTAGGAATTCACACCGGAGATTCTATTGTTGTAGCTCCGTCGCAAACCCTGTCGGACAGAGAATATCAGATGCTGCGCAATTCCTCCCTGAAAATTATTCGTGCATTAGGAATTGAGGGCGGCTGCAACGTGCAGCTGGCTTTGGATCCGCATTCTTTCGATTATTATATCATTGAAGTAAATCCACGGGTTTCGCGATCATCGGCTTTAGCATCGAAAGCAACAGGTTATCCTATTGCGAAAATTGCGGCTAAAATTGCCGTGGGTTTAACGCTGGATGAAATTATGAATCCCGTTACAGGAAAGACTTACGCATGTTTCGAACCGGCTTTGGATTATGTGGTAACGAAATTTCCACGGTTTCCATTCGATAAATTTGAGACAGCAGATCGTCGGCTTTCCACCCAAATGAAAGCTACAGGTGAAGTAATGGCTATTGGTAGAAATTTTGAAGAATCTTTACAAAAGGCAATTCGCTCGCTGGAAACAGGACTGAGGCATATCGGGCTCAAGACAAAACAAGCAGAAGCACTTACCGACGAAGAGATTGAAAGAAGAATAAAAGTGTGCGACGATGAGCGGCTGTTTATCATCGGCGATGCCCTGCGTCGCGGATATGACTGGCAAAAAATTGTTGAGTGGAGCAAAATTGATAAGTTCTTTATCTGGAAAATCAAGAAGTTGATCGACTTTGAAGCTACCTTATCCAGCTTAAAAAATAGTACCCAACCCGAGCAGATCGAAATCATTAAAATCGCTAAAAAACTCGGCTTCTCCGATCTTAATATTTCCGTTTTGTGGGGTAAAAGTCAGGATGAGGTTTTCTCGTTCAGAAAAGAAAACGGCATCATGCCCACTTACAAAATGGTGGATACCTGTGCTGCCGAGTTCGAATCTGAAACGCCTTATTTCTACGGAACTTACGAAGACGAAAACGAAAGTATTCCGACGGATAACGATAAAGTGATTGTGCTGGGTTCTGGTCCTATCCGAATCGGGCAGGGTGTTGAATTCGATTATGCAACGGTACATTCAGTTTGGGCAATCAAAGAGTTGGGCTATGAGGCAATTATCATCAACAATAACCCGGAAACGGTTTCTACTGATTTTTCGATTGCAGATAAACTGTACTTTGAACCGCTTACTGAAGAAGATGTAATGAACATCATCGAACTCGAAAAGCCCAAAGGAGTTGTTGTACAGTTTGGCGGTCAAACCGCGATTAACCTCGCCGAAAAACTGGCAAAACACGGCGTGAAAATTTTAGGTACTTCCCTGGAAGATTTGGATCGTGCAGAAAATCGCAACAAATTTGAGCAGGCGCTTCGCGAAATGGATATTCCTCAACCGATGGGGAAAACCTGCTTTACCAAAGAAGAAGCATTGGTGATTGCCAACGAAATCGGTTTTCCGGTGCTGGTACGTCCGAGTTATGTATTGGGCGGAAGAGCCATGGAGATTGTGTACGACGAGCATGAACTCGATCATTACATGACCAATGCCGTGAACGAAAATTCTGAACATCCCATACTGATCGACCGTTACCTTACCGGAAAGGAAGTAGAAGTGGATGCCATTTCGGATGGCGAAACCGTCGTAATTCCCGGTATTATGGAGCACATCGAAAGAGCCGGCGTACATTCCGGAGATTCCATCGCGGTGTATCCGCCTCAAAATGTTTCGCAAAAGGAGATCGATACATTGGTAGATTATACCAAGCGTTTGGCAAAAGGGCTAAATGTTATTGGTTTAATGAATATTCAGTATGTTCTTCATGAAGGCACTGTTTACGTTATTGAGGTGAATCCCCGCTCATCGAGAACGGTTCCTTTTCTGTCGAAAATTACTGGTGTGCCGATGGCCAATCTTGCCATGAAAGCCATTCTTGGGGCAAAGCTGAAAGATATGGGATATGAAAGCGGACTTGTTCCCGAAAAGGAAGGTATTTATGTAAAAGTGCCTGTCTTTTCGTTCTCCAAATTGGCGAAAGTAGATGTTTCGCTGGGTCCTGAAATGAAATCAACCGGCGAAGTGATGGGTAAAGATTCTACCCTCGAAAAAGCGCTTTACAAGGGATTAATTGGAGCCGGGAGAAAAGTGCCGCTGCATGGTTCCATTCTTTTTACCGTGGCTGATAAGCACAAAGATGAAGCCACTGCAATTGCAAGACGGTTTCAGGAAATCGGGTTTCGGATTTGGGCAACGGAAGGAACCGCGAAATATTTTGAAGAAAAAGGTGTAAAAACCAAGATTGGCTATAAAATTGGTGAAGAAGATGTCAACCTGATTGATCTGATTCAGAAAGGAAAAGTACAATATGTTGTCAATACCACAACCAAAGGCAAACAAGCCGAGAGAGATGGTTTTCAGATTCGCCGAATTTCTGTCGAAAACGGAGTTCCCTGTCTTACCTCAATGGATACGGTGGAAGCAATGCTTAAAGTGATCGAAAGCATGAGCTTCAAAATGGAGCAAATGTAAATTTAATTTCATGATAATGAAACCACTTCGATTGCGGAGTGGTTTTTTATTGAGTAATTTGTTATTTTCAACCGGTTATTAAATCAAATGAAATTTTGTACAGATAATTTTTTTTGGTTTAATTGTTTGAAAATAAGTTTATTATACATTATTTGTGTTCTGTCGTTCAACTTAATTTTTTATGATTGTTTAACGCTGAGCAGCTCATAAATCAATTGAAATAAACACTCGAATTTGATATATTTGCAGAACGAAGTACTAACAAACAACGCTTACAATTCATAGTTGATAGATGACCAATTTTACCATATATTTTGGTCGATCAACTTCTGAATTGAAATGAATCAATAACATGTATCTAATTTTCGACACGGAAACCACAGGTTTACCGAAAAATTTTAACGCGCCTCTCAGCGATTCCGATAACTGGCCAAGAATGGTACAGATTGCTTGGCAACTCCATGATCAGGACGGAAACCTGCTCGAAAATGAAGACTTTATCATCAAACCGGAAGGGTACGACATTCCGTTCAATGCCACCAGAATCCACGGTATTTCCACCAAAATTGCCAACGAAGAAGGGCATGATTTAACGGAGATACTTCAAAAATTTCAACGGGTACTGAAGAAAGCAAAAATTGTAGCCGGTCACAACATCGATTTTGATTACAGTATTGTGGGTGCCGAGTTTTTCCGCAAACATATGGAAGATTCACTGAAGGAAATTCCTTCTGCAGATACCATGAGACTAAGCACGGAGTTTTGCATGCTTCCGGGAGGAAAGGGTGGAAAGTACAAGTCGCCGAAACTTTCGGAACTTTACGAAAAATTGTATGGCGAGAAATTCGACGAAGCGCACAATGCGGCTGCCGATGTTAATGCCACGGCACAGGTTTTTTTCGAATTAATGCGCAAAAGAGTCATCCCTGCGCAAAGTGTTAAACTGACCGAGGACGAACTTCAGGCATTTATTGATCATCATCCTTCTCCCATTCAACCTTTTGGAATCGTCATCCGGCGACAGGTTGCTGCTTTTAAGAAGAAAAAAACGGTTGATTTCGGTGATACCGAAGAAGTGGAAATAGGAGATTATTTTAATTTTCACAATCACAGTATTTATTCTTCCTTGCAAGCGACTACCCATATTAAAGACCTGATCGACAAGGCACTTAAGAATAATTTTTCCGCCGTTGGATTGGTTGATTTAGGCAACATGATGGGCGCCTTCAAGTTTGTTGCCGAAGTGGAAAAGGCCAACGCCAATATTGCCAAGAATCACCAGCTTTATTTGGCCAATAAAAAGGAAGCAGAAGAGAGCGGAAGCAGTTTTAATGAAACGGAACCCAGAAAAGAGCCGCTCATGGCGGTTATTGGTTGCGAGTTTTATATCTCGGACAGGCCCGAACAGAAACAGTTTACCAAAGACGATCCGGATCGAAGGACCAACGTGGTGCTGCTGGCGAAGAATTTTAATGGCTATAAAAATCTTGTGAAACTCTCCAGCTTAGGGTTTGTTAATGGTTTTTATTTTGGTGTGCCCCGAATTTCCCGGGCGATGATTGCCGAATATAAAGAAGATTTAATTGCTTTTACCGCAGGAACAGGCGGCGATATTCCCAATACTATTTTAGAGTTTGGGGAGCAGAAAGGAGAAGAGCTTTTCAAATGGTGGAAAGAAACTTTCGGTGCTGATTTTTATGTACAGCTTCAAAACCATGAAGTGGAAGAGGAGCAGCATTTGAATGATGTTTTACTCGATTTTGCCGATCAGCATGGTGTAAAGATTTTGGCACAGAACGAGACCTTTTATACCGAAAGAAGCGATGCCAATATTCAGGATATTTTATATTGCATCAAAGATGGAGAGAAGCTTTCATCGCAAGTGGGTAAAGGTTTTGGTAAAAGACGCGGGCTGCCTTCACGGGAATTTTACATGAAAGATGAAGCCGAACTGAAATTGGCCTTCCGGCAGTTTCCAGATGCTTTTGAGGCCTACAGCGAATTGCTTTCAAAATTTGAGAGTTATCCTTTGAAACGTGAAGTACTGTTGCCGGAATTCAGCATTCCTGCCGAATTTCAGAACAAAGAAGATGAAACCGACCATGGTAAACGTGGCGAGAATGCATATTTAAGACATTTAACCTATGAAGGGGCAAAAAAAAGATATGGTGAATTGACCGAAGAAATCCGTGAAAGGTTAGATTTTGAATTGGAAGTAATTGCCAATACCGGTTATCCCGGTTACTTCCTCATCGTGCAGGATTTTTGCACTGAATCACGGAAGATGGGCGTTTGGGTTGGTCCTGGTCGTGGTTCGGCAGCGGGTTCTGCGGTGGCGTATTGCATTGGAATTACCAATGTTGATCCCATTAAATACGATCTCCTTTTCGAAAGGTTCTTAAATCCGGAAAGGGTTTCCATGCCCGATATCGATATTGATTTTGATGATGAAGGTCGCGATAAAATCATTAAGTGGGTCATTGAAAAATACGGCAAAACGAACGTTGCACAGATCATCACCTACTCGGTTTTAGGAGGAAAATCGGCTATTAAAGACGCAGGTAGAGTACTTGATGTCTCCATTGCAGAAACCAACAATATAGCGAAACTTGTTCCTGCAACGCCGGGAATGAATATTGCCAAAGCATTTTCGAAATTTGATAAGTTAAGTCCCGAAGACAAGGTGCTTGCGCAGGAAATGAAAGATATTCTTGCCAATCCGGAAGATACCCGATATGAGGTGCTTTCGGCAGCACAAAAAATGGAGGGCTGCATTCGAAATACAGGGATTCATGCTTGTGGTGTAATTATTACGCCAGAAGATATATCCAACTTGGTGCCTATTACCATTGCTGCGAAAGATGCCGATATTTTGGTTTCACAGTTCGACAACTCTGTGGCCGAGAATGCTGGTCTGCTCAAAATGGATTTTCTGGGTCTGCGGACGTTAACGATCATTAAACACGCTATTAAACTGATCAAGCAAAGACATGGAATTGAAATTAACCCCGACGACATTCCGCTTGATGATGCCAAAACATACCAGTTGTTTAAAGAGGGTAGAACCGTGGGGATTTTCCAATACGAAAGTCCCGGAATGCAAAAATACATGCGCGAGCTTAAACCTACCGTTTTTGCCGATCTCATCGCGATGAACGCTTTGTACAGGCCAGGTCCTATTAAATATATCCCTAACTTCATCAACCGTAAACATGGTTTGGAAGAAATTGTTTATGACCTTCCCGAAACAGAAGAATTCCTGAAAGAAACATACGGCATTACGGTTTACCAAGAGCAGGTAATGCTGCTCTCTCAAAAGCTGGCAAATTTTACAAAGGGTGAAGCTGATACCTTAAGAAAAGCGATGGGTAAGAAGCAGATTGATGTGCTGAATAAGATGTATCCTAAATTTATTCACGGAGGAAAGGAAAATAATCTAGATCCGGACCGCCTTGAAAAAATATGGAACGACTGGAAAGCTTTTGCAGAATATGCTTTCAACAAGTCGCACTCTACCTGTTATGCGCTTATTGCTTACCAAACGGCCTATCTTAAAGCCAATTATCCGGCCGAGTATATGGCAAGTGTAATGAGCAACAATATCAATAATACCAAGCAAATTACCATGTTTATGGAAGATTGCAAGAGTATAGGTGTTGATGTGTTGGGTCCCGATGTTAATGAATCTCAGTACGAGTTTTCCGTTAACGACAAAGGTCAGATTCGTTTTGGTTTAGGTGCAATTAAAGGCATTGGCGAAGGACCGAGCGAGGCGATTGTGCAGGCCAGAAAAGAAGAAAGATTCAAAAATATTTATGACTTCTTTGAAAAAGTTCCCAGTTCGCAAATCAATAAAAGGGTCGTAGAGAGTTTGGTGATTGCTGGTGCTTACGATGAGGTCGATCATTATCACCGTGCACAGTATTTCGATATCGATAACAGTGGAAGAACCAATATTGAGCGGCTTTTACGATACGGACAAAGCTTTCAGGACGGTAAAAATGAAATCGAGAACTCTCTGTTTGCCGATTTTGCAGAGGAAGTTCAAATTGAGCTACCCAAGATAAATCCCGCGCCTGAGTGGCAGAATATGCATAAACTCAACCGCGAAAAAGAAATCATAGGATTCTATCTTTCGGCGCATCCGTTGGATGAGTATAAGTACCAGTATCTTTTTATTGAAGGCGCATTAAGTAAAAAGGAAACCCTTGAAAGCAAAACTGAGGATGATTTAGAAATTGAAGACACACTACTTCCAATAGATGTTTCCGAAATTGCCGACGCTGATGATGAGTTAATTGATGTACCAACTGACCCATCGGATGAAGAAGAAATGATGATTGAAGAAACCACAAAGAAAGCAGAGCCAAAAGGCATGTTTAATTTTCTGAATTTGGATGAAGTCGATGCATTTAAAGAATCAGCATTTCCAAAGCAGCCCGATCTGTTTACCAACGACAAACTTTCTTGGAAGGAGAAGCAAGCGCTTAAAAACAATACGCCGGAATACATGGTGGCAGGAATGGTTACAGAATATTCTGTGAGAGATGGCAAAAACAGCGGCGAAAAGATTGCCTTTGTAACCTTGGAAGATTACAGTGGAAGTTATAGTTTTCGTTTAGGCGACCGCGATTATATGCGATTGCGTGACAAGGTTGATTTGCAGCGATTTCTGATATTTAAAATAAAATTTGCTCAGGTGAACGACGGACGAATTTTTGTGAATGTCATCGATGTCATTGACCTGAAAGATGCTTTCGAAAAATTTGCCAAGAAGATGACGGTGGTGGTGGATTTGGATGATTTAAGAAAAGAGGATCTGCAGTTTTTCAGGAAAAACTTTATCGAAAACCAAGGCGAACAAAAGCTTAATTTCTACGTGCGTAACCCTGAAGATCACTCGGTGCTAGAACTCATGTCGATGAAAGCACAGATTGATATCAACGGCAATTTGCTCGAGGTTATCCATGAGATGCAGAAGTATCAAGTGTTTCTTAACTAATAGCCCAGCGCTTTTCTTGCTTCTTCGGCAGAGGATTCTAATGCTTTAAAACATACCATAAAAGTATCCTTCGATTCGAGATCCCAAAACGGAATCAGCACAATACTGGTGACATCAGTGACGGGATCATGCAGCATGAGTGACAAGTTTCCTGCAATGGCACCGTTGTGGCCATAGCCCAGATTTGGCCGGTAAAAGCAACCCAAAGCATAGTGATTATTCTCTGCGGTAGTGGCTTGCCCTACAGAAGTTTGCATGAGATTAACCGAAGTTTCCGTCAGTACATTTTGTCCTTTCATCAGTGTGCGAACGTACTTTGCCAGGCCGCTCATGGTTCCGGTTCCGTTGCCTTCCGCAATGTTGGCAGAAAGGTTGATGCTGTCTTGGATTTTCCATTTTCCCTTTTCGAACAGCATTCCCGAAACATTTGGGGTAGGGAGTGTGCGTTCTTTGGCAGATTCTACAAAATGTACCGGAATGGGAATTTTAGCAGTTGCACCACTTATTTTGTCATGAATAAAGTCCGAATAGGTTTTGGGTGCACCCGATTTTAGGGAGTAAATTTTTGCAATAATGCTTCCCAAAATAGAGTAGCCGGTATTGGAGTAATGATAAACGGTGTTAGGAGGTCCGTAAGTGAGTTTTTTCTCGGTAAGAATTCTCATGTATTCTTCTGTTCCGAACTGATGCAGAGGTTCTTTCAAAAGAAGTCCGTCTGCGTAAGTTTCGCCATTCAGATTGTATTTAGAGTCGTCATTGGTTAAGTCGTAAACGCCGGCATTGTGTTGCAGGAGTTGTTTAATCGTGATTTGTTCACGGTGAGGAAATTTAAATTCGGCATCAGTGGAAACATATGGAATTTGAGTGCCGGGAATCAATGCATCAATCTTATCGTCAATACGAAGCCATCCATTCTGCATCATCAATAAAATGGCGGTTGAGGTAAAGTTTTTGGTATTGCTTGCAAAACGAAACCAAGTGTCTTTGGTAACGGCCTTGCCATTTTTTCCTACGGAACTCGAAAAAAACTCGCCTTTTGGGGTAACAAGTAAAACGGAAACCGATGGAACCTCTTTTTTAAGAGCTTGCTCCAGATTTCTATGGCTTTTTTTTACTGCATCATCGAGCCGGTCTTGTGTGTTTGTAATGCTTTGTGCGTTGAATAATGTCGTTGTAATCATCATTACGCTTAATCCTAGGGTTGATAAAAATGGTGCCATCATAATGCTTTTTGGTTTCCACCAAATATAATGTTTTTATGTTACATGGTTTCATATTGACGTGAAAATCTGCGTTTTATCATCATGCTGGGTGCAGAATGCGCGATGAAAAGCTATTTACTGTTGACTGCGTTTATTAAGATTTAAAAGCTGTTTCACTTAGAAAGCATAACAAATCGATCAGTAATGACGATTCATGCTCCATTATAGTAGATCTCAATTCAGAAGTTGGAATTTTTCATAAAAAAAGAGCTGCCTCTATCATAGTGGCAACTCTTCTGGTATAGAGAATTTATGTTTTAGGGTTTCCAAAAGGTCCACACCTTGCCGTTGTACACCGCAAGTTGCTTCGCCGTTGTATCGTACACCATAAGTCCTGCAGCAGGATTATAGATGTTGAGGTGAGGGCTGGCTACTTTTGGAAGTATCATGGCTTTATTGGTTGCGGTGAGTACCAAAATTCCCGCAGTACCATCTGTAGACGGATTGGGTCCGATGACGGTTTTGGCCAACTCTTTTTCGGTTCTTCCAGTTCCTTGAATAGTCAAATCGGCAGTGCCGATGGTTGCTGTTGTGCCATCATCTTCACTAAGGTTAACCCACGTTCCGTTGTTTTTGAGGTACTTCACCTTATGATCTGCAGTGGCATCATAGATAATGGTTCCTTCTGCCACAATTCCCGATTTATCGGTGACGTAGGGCAAAATGAGTCCACGGTTTTCGGTGGTGGCAAACTCTAACGATACTGAATTATTGGTAACATTGGTTTTTCCGATGGCGACCTGTGCTTGCAAGCCGATTGCAAAAAGAACGGATATAAATAAAGTTAATTTTTTCATGTTTTTTCTTTTTTTATAATTAATCAGGACAAGTTTGAGTTGCGATGCAGTGCCACTTCATACTTGTATCTCCTGATTTGAGGGTGAACATTTTCATACATTTGTTGGTCTTATCGTAAACCATCATACCTTCCACAAAGTTTGCTACTGCAATGCCTACCGGATTTCCTGTGGTATTATCGAACTCTACTCTGTTGGGAACAAATCCTTTTGTTTTTGCTTCCATCGCGATCCATCCTCCTTTTCTTGCCATTGGCCATTGGTCGGTATCGGTAGTGCCTGCTCTTGAAAGGGCAGTAATTCCTACTTTGGTATCTAATGCCTTTCCGTTATCAATAATTCCGGGTTTGTAGCATCCACAGTTGCTGTAACCAGCATCTCCCGACTGTAAGTAGGAAACCGTCATTGATGATACGCATGGAGCGGCGAGGGCAAGCCCGTCAAATGTAGCATAGTAAGTTCCCGGACCTACAGCTGCAGGATTACTTACCGGAATGGTTGCAGCAGCATCTGTCCACCATTTAATTCCTGTAACACCAATTGGTAAGGCGGCCGGTTCGGCGTTGGCGAGGTTGGCGGTTAATCCCTGACAAATTTTCAGATTAAGCAGATCGGGCGCAGTTATGGCTCCACAAATCGCAAGTGTGGAGGTTGCACCGAATGTATAGGTTTGTTCTGTGCCATTATCCGTAGTATTATTGGACATACTTCCCCTGATTTTATGCCCCACATACCCAAATCGGGTGGTACATTGTTTAACGGTAAGTGTCGTGTGTCCTCCGGTTTCTACGGCAATGATTTTATCGTCGAGGTTTAGTCTCGTCGCATCATAAGCCCCTGTAGTTCTTCCCGGCATATAAGTAGGATTAAGGGTTGCATTGCTGCTGCCACCACCGATCATTCCTGTGTCATTACTGCCCCATGCCCAAAGTTTTCCATCGGTGGTTAAAACATTAATTGCAGCATAACCAGCATTTCCATCATGTTCCTGTGGGCTGATCCATACAACATTAGCGCCCAGCGTGTAAGTAGTTCCACTGATCGTGTTGGTAGCGGACACAGTAACCCAAGAGTTTCTATTTGTATTAGTTCCATCCCCTAATTGCCTGTTTGTGTTATTACCCAACGAGTACAATTGGTTATTGGTTCCCAGGAGATAGTAGGATGAACCCGTTGTCATCCCAATCATTTTTGGGGTAACACCGGTTGGTTTGGTCATGAGGGTTGCAAAAGATCTGTCTGAAGCTGCAGTATTATTACCTAAACGGGTACCATTTCCCCAAGTATAAATCTCACCAGTGGCGGTAAGTGCCATGAGTGCTTGATAAGTTCCCCGTACAGCTACCACATTCGTCAGCGGTGTATTTACTGCTGTACTTACGCGGTGCCATAAAAGATCGTTTGTGCCACTATCCGCCGCACCATCACTATAAAGATTTCCGTTTGCCGAAAGCACATAAGCCGCTCCTGTACAGGTCACAATGGCTAAAGCCCCTCGGGTTCCGAACATCATCTTTACATCATCAGGACTTACGCCTGTGGGAAGTCCGTCGGCTTTAGAGTTGACCGTAACCTTTCTGAATTGTCCATTTGCCACATTTGCCACATTGGGAATCATGACCGTACTATCCCCCCATACATATAATCCATTGGTGGTGAGTACTGCAAATTGCTGACTATTTGTATTACTTCCTCCTGCAAATTTTAGAATGGTACCGGAAAGTTGGTTGGTTCCAGTACCGTAGTTCGTGCCATTAAGCTCCTGTGGCGGAGCAACATTACCGTTGGTTCCGCTACCATTCTGTGCAATTCCCTGTCCCCATACTTTTACCAGTCCACTGGATTCGCGAACGATGGTAGAGTGAAAAACACTTACCATGTTATCATACTCTATGGTGTTGGGATCAACACTGTTTACGTAAGTATTTGGGTTACAATCCCCGGAAACACAATACTGCGCTTTAGACTCGGACAAGATACCGGATAAAAGCAATAAGGTGGTAGAAAGTAGATATACTATTTTTTTCATTTTATTGTATTTTTTGAGTTAATCCATAAGATTGTACTACGCCATTAATGTCGATAAAATCAATCATAATATAATTACCTGTAGTTGCAATACCATCCAGAACAAATTCGAGCGTATTTTTTCCCGGTTTTAGCGTGATTTCTCCATTTTTAAGTTTTCCTGTAATGGTAGTACCTACACCAGCGGTAAGAAAATCACGATTGTATGAAGCCACTTGCTTGTCATACGAATCAAAGTCTACGTTTACCGTTACCAAAGTTCCCGTGGCAGATCCACCTGTAAGTGTTCTGGAAGTTTTCACGGTATTCAGATCAAATGCCATGTAGTAGGGACTTACAGTGATGTTCAGCTGGTCTGGAAAATGTTGATGAGTACAGTCGTTGGGATCGTGTTTAGCTGTATCCGAAAGTTTTACAACATAATTACCAGGTTGATTAAAAGTAAAGTTTTCAATGCTTCCACTTCCTTTTTTAATTGATTTTCCGGCAGGGTTATGGACTTCCCATCGCATATCACTGTTTAAGGGGTAAGAAAATGCGGACTTGTAAGAAACTGTAATCTGTTCTTCGGATTTTTGTAAGGTTTGTCCTTTGCTTTGTGCCGAAAGAAAACCAGCACCACTCAGCAGCAAAGTTGCAACTGCAAGTTGGCAAAGAACAGCTAATTTTTTTATTCTATTTTGTATCATTATTTGTTTATTTAATATTTGAAATGTACATCTGCCAATAAAAAGGCAGACTTTTTTTAAGATTGAAAGAATGGCAAGTGTAATAAAGGCGGTGGGCGAATAGAAAAACTTTGTAATTCATTGAATGAAATGGCAGTTGCATTCAAGAGCGGAATTTTACTGTAGCAAATAAAGTGGATCGCATTCCATTTGTCTCTATTTAAATGAATAGCACTTAATTTTGTAGGTGATGATGATGCTATTGCACTAGTGCCATCACTTTTTATCTCAGAAAGACTGTCGTTACGCAATGAAGTATAACGAACAGTAATGGCCTTAGTAGGAAGCTGCTTTTCTTTTTTTGGATTTTGCCGAACGGCAATAGCTCTCTTGGCTGGGGCGCTTTTGGTTCTTGCGATTGGAAGTTTTACCTCTACAACTTCGATATTATCCGGCAAATTGCTGATCACTGCACCTTTCGTAATGAAAATCTTAACCGTTGACGAAGTTTTATGAAGAGTGACAGTTGATAAACTGTCCGATTTGATGATGTTTCCCTTGAAACCAACAACCATCGGATCGCCCTGGGTAAACATCTGGGCATCGAATAGAGACGACCATAGGACGAGTAGGAAGAACATTCGAAGACCGAATTTCGATCCCCAGTATCCTACACAAGCAGTCTGTAATCTAAAAGGAAATCTATAACCCAATACTTTTTCGTTTTTACAAAAGTATTTTGCCGGGTATGATTATGAAAATGTTTGTGTTACCGCATTCGTTAAAACGATACGAGATAAATTGCGCAATTTAGTTATTGCTTACTTTGGTTTCGTCCAAGTATTTGATAAACTGGGAAGGGGTAATTTCGGTAAACTTTTTAAAAACCATAGAAAATTTGTTAGGAGAAGAAAATCCGGATTCTTCCGACAATACAGCGATCTTATACTGCCGGTAAACAGGATCATTTTTCAGTTTTTGAATGATGTACTGAATCCGCAGGCCGTTGATATAATGCTGGAAACTCTTCTTTTTATGGTTGTTGATGACGTACGAGAGGTATTTGGTATTGGTCTCCAGCAAACCTGCCAACACAGATAGTGACATATTTTTTTGAGTATAGAGCACAGAGTTTTCGAAGTTCTCCAGTTGTTGCAAAAGTCTTTGTTCCGTCTCCTGAGGAATGGAAAAACCCTGATAATCCACAGGTTTTTCATCTTTTTCTGAATCCCCATTCATCTCGTAGATCTTTTCATTTCGCACTCGTTCTATCAGATCCTCAAAGCGTTTAATGTCCCTTTTTTGTTTAATTTTTATCCACCCAAAAACCAAAAGCGCCACAAGCAGCAGACCACCAAAGGTATAAATGAAAATATTTTTAACAGAGCTTCCTTTTTCAATACGCACATTCTTGTCTTCAAGATTGTTAAATTCCTTGCTTAAGAAATGTTGCGCCTTATCATCGATAATTCGGCCAAGGGAGTCTTTATTTTTAATGACCTTCAACATGCTTTTTAAATCGTTGGAGGCAGCAAAATACGAAGCAGCTGCCTCCTCATAATCTCGCTTCACTTCAAGATATTCCGTTTGGCTGGCTATTTTTTTTGCTTCATCCAGATAGATTTTAGCGGTCTTCAAATCTTTGTTGTCCAAATAGATTCTTGTCAAACCTGAAAAAATTAAAGCTCTAATGTAGTATGCAGGAGTGGCTTTGGTGATATTCAATCCACTTTTGTAATGCTGTATCGCATCTGGAATTTTTCCTTCTTTATAATCAATAAGCCCCAACAGTTGCTGATTGTGACCGAGTAACGCTTCCCGGTTTTGTTTCACACCAGCAAAATGCTTTTGAGATTGCAAAACATAACTTCTTGCCTCCTGATAACGCTCCTGATCTATTGCAGAGTGGGCAAGTTCCTGATAAATCAGACCAATGGTGCTGTTTGCTTTCTCTTTATCCTCGATAAAGCCACTTTGTTCAATGGCTTTTAAAGCATACTCTCTGGATTTTTCATTTAACTTGAGAAAACGGTATTGGCTGGCAAGAAATCCATATACTCTTGATTTCCAAGAGAAATCATTTGTTTCATTAATAATCTTTTCGGATCTTAATGCATACTCAACCGCTTTATTGATATCGCCTTTCTGTTGATATAACGTTGCCGAAAGCATCAAACTTCGAGTCTTAAAAATGCGATCTTCAGACTTCTCATACAAAGAATCCGCAATTTTTAATGCCTGATCAATACTTTTGGGAGCAATTTCTATGTATGTTCTTGAATATACCTTATTATACTCAGCCGGATCCTGTGCAACAACGAATGAAAAAGCAAAAATAAACAGCAGTAATGATCTTTTCATATACCTCGCAAAGCTACGACAATACGCATATTTGAAGTCAATGACATGTATCATATTCATGAAAATGATAGATTTTTTAGTGATATTCATCAGAAAATATTGAATTGTTTGAAAATAATTTCTCATAACAATGACTTTCTTTAGCGCCCTTGAATTTTTGGTGGTCTGCCTGCTTCGATAAGTTGATAAAAAAATACTCTATATTTTCACCGCTCTCATTTTATTTTGCTGCAACACCTTGATTTCAATGACGATTTACTGCTTTTTACATGGTCTTAGAACTTTTTTGACTAGTGTATTTGGTGACGTGCAATTCCTTCGCAAGCTGGTTTCATTTTGTTTATTACGTTTTAAGGTTAATCATATTTATACTTATGAAAAGTGTTTTTTTAAGCGGGGCGTACAGATGTGCAATACAAATTGCAAGCAAATGACAAGAGATAAAATTACTACCTGTTATATTTTCCATGATATTGCTGTTATAATTTCCGCAATTACTCTCATCTAAAAGAGGTAGTACCATAATATAACAGCCAATAAATAAGAGTCTTACACTATTTATGAACTATGGATGTTTTTTTTGCTTTAAAAATTATTCATTGCAACCATTCACTGCTCTTTTTTAATTATTTTTGCAGGCACGCAATTTTTTACTAGTTTTATTTTTTATGCATTAAAATTTTCTATGTTTTTCACTTTCAAGAGATTCCCAGATAGGACCTTGTTTGATATAAGTTTTTAAACTGCATAAAATAAAGAATATTTTTATAAAAATTGATGCAAGGATAGTTACATTTTACAATTAATACGTGATTCGCTTTTATTATGATCTATCGATTATTGATTTCTTTGTTCGTTTTTTTTAGTTGCATGTGTACATCACAAACGCGGGAATCCATAAGAAAGGAAATGGATAGAGCACAAAAAGTGTCGGAACAATATGCTTCCCAGTCTATCAAAATATACAGTAAAACATTAAAAGACTCAGAAAATATCAGTTTTGACGAGGGAATTTTGGAAAGTAAAGATGCTTTGTCTAAAATTTATTTTAATAATGGGGAATATGAAAATGTAATTAAAATCAGTTCAGGAATAGAAGAACTGTCTTTAAAACTGAATGATTACAATCGCTTAGCAGGAATGTACAGAGACTTAGCCGCTTCCTATTCTATGCTAAGACTGAATAACCAAGCATTGCAAACGCTTGATAAAGCAAAAATATTTGCTGATAAAATTGTAGATCAAACAAAAAGACATTATACCACCGCCCTTATTTATGATAGTTATTCTGTTTGCATTGGTCAGGCGAATCAAGATGTAAAAAAGATGATTTATTACGTAAACAAAAGTCTTGAAGAGTTATCAAAAATATCTGATAATGAAAAACGCTCAACTATTGATTCAAAATATGATTTAATTGGGTTTCAATATTTCAGACTGGCAGATCTTTATTACAGTGAATTGAAGCAAAATTCCACAGCAGAAGAATATTATCAGAAAGCATTAAATATATATGAAGACCCAAAATATACGATCCTGCCAAGCAATGTCGTGATATTGTACTCTTCATTATCCGATTTCTATTATTCACAAAAAAATTATACCCAATCTATTTTTTATGCTGAAAAAGCTTTAAAACTTACCCGAAAATACGATCATCCCGAAATGCGCAAAGATATTTACAATAATTTGTTCAAAGCATATCTGGAAACCGGTGAAAAGGAAAAATCTAAACTGTACGCAGATTTGTATACAAAACTAAACGACAGTCTCAAAAGAACAGAACAAAAAAGCATCAATACTTCCGTTGATAAAATTATTTCTGACAAAGAGGTGGAGAATAGAAATACCCTCAATAAGGTGATGGTATTGGCATCCATTATTTGTGTCGTTTTGCTTGTTCTGGGCTGGATTTTCTGGAAGAATAAAAATAAGAGACTTCATCAGGAATATGAGAATGTCATTGCAAAAATAAGTCAGCTTAATGCTGCCGCTGAAACTGAAAAAGACAGTTCAGCCAAACCACAAAAAGAAGTTGATTTCGTTGAGAAAGAAAAGAAAATACAGATTTCTAACAGTACCGTTAATTCTATCCTGAGAAAACTGGAAGCATTCGAAAACGCTGAACTGTTCCTCAAAAATAATGTAAGCTTAAATTATTTGGCCAATTACATGGAGGTCAACCATCGCTATGCTTCCGAAACCCTGAAGAACGAAAAGGGAAAAACCTTTAGTAATTACATCAACAATCTCCGTATTGATTATATTACCAAACTCCTGTACAATGAACCCAAGTACCGTGCGTATAAGATCTCTTATCTTGCAGAAGTATGTGGATTTTCTTCGCGTGAAGTTTTTGCTTCCGCCTTCAAAAAGAGAAATAAAATTTCACCTTCTTATTTCATCGAGAACCTTTCTGTAAGTGGTCAAAAATAATCAAGGAGGAGTTTTGACTGGAGTGGCCATTTTGTGAATATCGTTCGTATCTCTTAGAAAAAGGCAATTAGTTGTATCGTTTCACCGAAAATGAAACTATATAATGCTTAAATTTACCTAATTCATAACACAAAGTGTTTTTTGCTTTGTGTTTTTCGCTGTATCATTGCATTTCAATAGTGAACCATTACAAGCGCTTGTTGATTATTTTAACAACCAACCAATGAAATGAATACGGAATACGATTCTAAAAACACACAAATGAATTTTAAGAAAATTGTCATTGGAAAATTGATCATGCAGCGAGTTACAGAATGCGGTACAGAAATGTTCCGCATCTGTAATTTCTTGGGCTATACAGAAGAAGAGGTTTTACAGATGTACACGAAAGAAAGTCTGCCAACAGACCTTCTGATGAAATGGAGCAAGCTATTGCGTTACGATTTTTTTCGGATCTATTCCCAGCATTTAATTTTATATGCGCCACCCATGGCCGAAGACGAGAAGGTGCATGCGAAAAGCTCATTACCAAGATTTCGTAAAAACATTTATACCAAGGAAATCATCAGTTTTATCTTAGATGAAGTTGAAAGTGGGAACAAAACAAAAATTCAGATCATGGAAGAGTATAAAATACCTAAAACAACACTCTATAAGTGGATTGCTAAATACAAACCCATGGTTACACCCTAATCATTATAAATCGCAGTATTTTAAAAATCATTTGGGTAAATAGTATGGTATTGGTAAATGAATGAAATAAAAAGGTAATAAGGTGGAATTCGTTAAGCATGAGAAAAGAACAATTCAAATATTTAATAGGAAAACACAAAGAGGCCATTATTAGTGAGTTTGGTCAAGATTTTAATTACTATCCTTCGGAACGCTGGGCCTATGAACTAGGAAAAAAGAATTGGCTGGGCAAAAGAAAAGTTTTAATTATTCTTTTTGAAGATAGTATCGTAAAATCAGTTAACATCAGAAACTGCTATGGAAACTTTAGCTTCGATCAACTATAATCGCATTTACAAAGATCTGCTGACCAAGAAATATCCGGAAAAACTAGACGAACTGAAAGATATTTTGAAACAAGATAGTTTATCTGAATTTGATGTACTCTTTATTGATAAAACCATCTCGCCAGATCACTACGGCAACAGCGGAAAACATCGATCGTACTGCAAAACCACCATCCTGAAAATACTCGATTATCAGAGTACTCATGCGTTGAACAACACGCAACTTGCCCAACATTTTGACGTAAGCAGAAACACCATAGCCAAATGGCGACGTTTATTCATTTGATCAGCACTTTCTTCATTCTTTTCTTTTCATATTTTTTCACTCTGCCAGACAATTCAGATGGCTAATATCCTTTTTTAAAATTGTAAGCTATTTCATGGTACTTTTTACGTTATCTCTTATGTAAGGGGACCAAGCAAAAAGTTGCATTAATTTTTTTAGCATCAGTAGATTGATAATGACGGTGATATTCCTTGATTTTATAAAGGCGTTCTTCACATAAAAAAATCAGCTCCTTTCGAAGCTGATTCCGTCAAATTAATGACAATGAAAAAAACTATTTCTTGATCAGTTTTACACCTTTAGCATCATTCTCTGTTTTTAGGATATATGTTCCGGCAGGGAGCTGAGCGACATTAATGGTTTGGTTAACCACTTTCGATACATTAACCAAAGCACCAGTCAAGGAGTAGATTTTCACTTCGTCCGTTTTTTGTGCAGTTTTGATGTAAACCACATCTTTTGCAGGATTGGGGTAGATCACCAGTTGACTAATAGCCGCATTGCTTACTGCCAAGTTGTCTGCGCAACTTACCTGTGTAGGGACATTTGAGTTAGTTGCGGTACCATCACCATTTCCTAACTGAAAAAGGTTATCTGTTCCCCATGCCCAAAGAGATCCGTCATTTTGAACCGCGCCAAAGTGAAATCCACCCACTCTTGATGCCAGCGTTTTCCAATTGGTAGAAGTACCTATCTGTTGAGGAGGAAGGTTATTGGTGTCTCCGGCTGTTCCGCCTGTAATGCCGCCATGGTTTGCGCCAAATGCATATAGGGTGTTGTCACTTTTCATAATTGCAGATGCATCCCAAGACGTAGCAATTTGAGTATAAGTTGAAGAAGCTTCAATCGGTTGTGGTGTACGGAAGTATTGAGCTCCTGCACCGGCAATTCCTAATCTGCCGTTGGAGCTTGCACCCCATCCGAATAGTTTTCCGGTTGTTTTTAAACCTAAAACGTGGTAAACCCCGCAAGAAACAGCTTTCCAGTTGGTATCGGTTCCAATTTGTACAAACACATCCGATTCGCCACCTGTTGCACCCGTTCCTGTTTGTCCTTCTACATTCGTTCCCGCAGACCAAAGTGTTCCGTTGGTTTTAATCCCGAAAGAATTGTAGAACCCTGCAGCTGGTGTTTTCCAGTCTGTTGCCTTAGATGACTCTTGTTGCCAGGTATTGTACCAAGCTACACTGGTTCCCATTCCCAGGCCACCCCAATCGTTGTAACCTGCGCCCCACATTGTTCCATCATTTTTCACAATCATCACGTGGTGATAACCTGCCGAGAAAGAACTCACATTTTGAGCAATTATCACAGGGCTGTACTGATCGGTATTGTTGCCAATGCCGAAGTTTCCGTTTTGGTTGTCGCCCCATCCATAAAGATCACCGTTGGCTTTTTTGGCCAAGGCGAAAAAACGACCAGCATCAATATCCGTCCAGTCAGACGCAGTACCAATTTGAACAGGATGCTTCACAAGATCACCACCAACGGTGCCATCTCCTTTAATTCCGTCGGTGTTTGCGCCCCACATCCAGATGGTGCCATCTTCCTTAAGAGCGATACTTGATTGTTCGGTCTGAACAAATTTTTTCCAGCCCGTTAATGAACATTGGGCATTCATCATCACACCCACACAAAGTGAAAAAGCAGTCATCATTGCTTTTCCAATAGATACATTTTTAAACATAATTTATAAAATTTTGATGCTGCAAAACTACGATCACCAATCACCAAGCTACCTATGCTCTATGATAGGTTTTACATAAAAGACCACATAAGGCCGCGATGTTTTAAATGATTCTCATTATGAGCTTGTTAGAGTATGCAGGGGAGAGGATTTCAGCATTTTATCGTTCTCAAAAGAAGGCATGTTTAAAATAGGTTGGAAGATGGAAATCGATTTTATATTGTACAATAGTAAACTCGGTTGAATAAACTCAGAGCGATGTGAGCGTTTTTTTTGATGAAAGAGGGGCATAAAATGCAGTGATTTGAAGCAGTCCTTGAAAAACCAATTTTTATCGCTTGTTTGATGCATGATTTGGTTTTAACAAATAATTCATAATTTTGCCGCTTGTAAAAAATCAATTATGAAGAAAATTTTTTTGGCAGGAATGCTGATGGTTGGATTTATTGCTACAGCACAGCAAGAGACTGCTGCAGTGAAAGATTCCACCAAACACTGGTCTATTGTGGGGCAGAACACTTTGATGCTCAATCAGGCCGCTTTCTCGAACTGGGTAGGTGGTGGTGCCAACAATGTAGGTTGGCTTGCAGGTATTAATTACAATATGACCTACGAAAAAGGAAATGACCTTTGGGAAAACATCGTCATCCTCGGATACGGACAAAACAACACATCTGGTGTGGGCAACCGCAAAACCCAGGATGTAATCAATTTGTCTACCAATTATGGTCGTAAGATCTCTAAAAGTTGGTATGTGTCTGCAGGTACCAGTTTCCTTTCTCAGTTTGCACCAGGATATGAAGATGGTAATAATCCGCAGGCAGCAAAGATTTCAAATTTTATGGCGCCGGGCTATTTGAATCTAGGTGCAGGTTTTACGTACAGACCTAACGATAACTTTACCATGACTCTTCGTCCTGCCAACGCACGATGGACTTTCGTTACCGATAAAGATTTGCAGTTTGCAGGTGTTTACGGATTGAAAAATAATGGTGATTCATCCGTGTTTCAGTTCGGTTTCTTGGGTACAGCCATCTATAAAATGAAACTGATGGAAAATATAACTTTGGTGAATACCGCATCTGTATTTAGCAATTATCTGGATCATCCTGAAAGACTAGTACTTTCCTATGGAGGTGTTCTGAACATGAAGATTAATAAGTATGTTTCATCAGTTATTACCCTTGATCTGTTGTACGACCACAATCAAATATGGAAAACACAGGTGAAACAAACCTTGGGAGTTGGTTTAGCTTACAACATCGACAATTCGGTGAAGCGATCCGAAAATAAAGACAATCAAAACTGGAAAAACCAGTAAGCTCGACAAGCTCTTCTTCGGAAGGGCTTTTTTTATGGAAAAATGTTTCAACGTAGCTCCGGTGAAAAATTTCAAAATACTGATATTTCTTTTGTCATCATTTTAAATTTATCAGAAAGATTCCTATTACCTTTGAGGAATGAATTTTAGGGCAAATACTATTGATACTTTTTCGGATTTATTGTTGGATGTGGCCGTGTTGCTGATTTCGAACGGAGCCAACTCCACCCGAACAGCACGAAATCTTACAAGAGTTAGCGATTTTTTTGGTTATCACATTGAGTATTTCTTTTCTCATTCTGCTGTTGTAATCACCATTTCTGATCCCGAATCTTCAGAAAGCCGAACACTCGTCCGAAGAATCCCACATTACGGCGTTAACTATTCCATTATTTCAGCGATCAGTATTCTGACTTGGGAAATCTCCGAGGGCGATTATGCAACCACTGATGATGTGGAAGAAAAGCTGCGTCAGATCAGTCAAGATCATTCCTATTCGGAATGGTTTAAATTTGTAATGATTGGTATAGCGACAGCTGCGCTGAGCAAGATTTTTGGGGGAACGCATTTGGAGTTTGTGATTGCCTTTTTGGCAGGTATGTTTGGAATAATCGTTCGAAAACTTTTTCTGGAGCGACATTTCAATGTAAATATTTGCTGGTTTATTGGTGCATTTGTTTCGACCTCCGTGGTGAACTGCTTTCGATTAATGGGGATGCAGGACTATCATGCGGCACTCACAGCATGTGTGCTATGGCTGATTCCGGGCGTACCACTCATTAATGGTTTTCTAGATATTTTTTCTGGACATGTGGTGTCAGGTTGGGCAAAAGTCTCCATGGGTCTACTGATGGTGTTTATGATTGCGGTTGGTTTTTATCTTTCAATTTTTGTTTTTGGTTATGGGTAGCTTACATTTTATTTTTTTGCTTTTCTGGGCAATGTTGGTTTCACTAGGTTTTGCCGCACTTTTCAATACGCCTCGAAGGGCGATGTGGGTGGTTGCCTTGTTAGGAGCGATAGGGTTTGGTATTAAAACGATATTGAATACGGATATTATTCCTGGTCAGGTCATGTTGGCATCGTTGGCCGGTGCATCTGCTGTGGGGATTTTGGGAATATATTTTGCGCATCGGGTTCACACACCTCCCATCGTATTTACCATTCCGGCTGTTATCAATATGATTCCCGGGAAATTTGGCTATGAGTTTATGATTGGTCTTTTACATACCGTTACTTTCGGAAAAGATAAGAGTGGTTCATTTGATTTTTTTATGGAAGTACTGAATAATGGCCTGAAAACCGGATTTATTTTAATGGCATTGGCCTTTGGTGTTATCTTTCCAATACTGATTTTCAATACAAGAACGGCAAAGCACCGCGATCTCAATGAAATTGTAAAGAAAAATCTACAACACATGGGAAGAGGTAGTAAAGGTAAAAAAAGGAAGTAAAAAAGTTAGGATGAAAGGTTACTTTCATGGCAAGTAATAAAAAAACCGGCAACGAATGCCGGTTTTATCGATTATGATTGTGTACTATTATTGTACGTTGTTAATCACTTGTTTTGCTTTTGAGGTCGGCAAATAAATTTGGAAACCTAATCCGAAAGCGATATTAGAAGTAGTACCTCTGTTACCAAATCCTGCATTTCCGGTATATTTTACTAAACCTTCAAGACCAATGTTTGGAGTAATGAAATAAGAGTAACCAGGACCAAATCCATAATCTAAACCGTTTGCAGAATCACCACCATCTGTGCCAGATTGTCCGCCAATTCCTAAGTTACCTTCTAGGAACCATCTTCCGTGTTTCAACAAATTATCTACACCTTGTTGTCCGGGTGCAAGGTAATAACGACCTAAAGCACCTGCGCCGTAGTTGTAAGTAGTTTCAGAACCTTTAGCGCCCATAAATCCTAAGTTAACATAACCACCGACTGCCACGTTGTCTTTAATAAAGTAAGCTCCTTTCGGCATAATTTGTACGTTGTAACCTGCTCCGGTATTCAAACCAAAATTAGCAGAAGCCATAGAGCCACCTACCATCCAGTTACCTTCTTGGATTTGAGCATTTGCCACTGAAAATAAACCAGCTCCTAATACAAACGCACCTAATAATAATTTTTTCATTGTATTAAATATTTAAAATTTTACCATAATTAATGTTAATTTTAAATTACAATTTTCATGCCAACAAAAGGATTTGTTTTTGTCTTGGCACGTTCTTGCCGTTTTGCATTATTTTCAAATGTTTAAAAAATAGGGTGTGTTTTGCTTTTATGATAATCATCTCACGAAGAAATTTTGATCTCACATTTCGACAAAAGGGCAGCAAGGAAATTCAAATCGTAGAAAACATTTTCCGCTCTTTTGTATTAAAACTTTACCTGCATGGTCATTTCTTTTCCATCGCGCAACACCGTAACGGGAAGCTCTTCGCCGGAACTGATTTTGGCTAAGCAGTCCATATATGAATAAACCTCTTTTATTGGGCAGGTTCCTATTTTGGTGAGAATGTCTCCTGCCTTAATGCCGGCAATGGCTGCAGGTCGGTTGTCGGTAACCCCGTCAATATGAAGCCCATCTTTAGAATCGGCGTAGCTAGGCATGATGCCCAGTGTCACTTTATATTTTGGTACCGCCTTGCTTTGCGACATTTTGGTTTTGGTAAACGCAAGATCATTTGTATCTGCGATGGCTGTCGCGAGATTGAAAACATAGCCGGTAATTGTTCTCATAGCGTCGAAATTGATTTTTTCGGTGTCATCAGTCGGCTTGTGATAATCGGTGTGTGTGCCAGTGAATAAAAAAAGAACAGGGATGTTTTTCAGATAGAATGATGTGTGATCACTTGGCCCAACACCCGAACTGTCGATGGCCAAGTTGAATCCCGCGGGTTTGTATCGCTTCACCATTTCGCCGAACGAAGGAGAAGTGCCAATACCTCCAATCGTTAAATCTTTATCTTTGTTGAGGCGGCCAATCATATCCAGGTTAATCATTGCCTTGATATTTTGATTTTTCGGAAGATGATCTGCCATGAATTTTGAACCCATTAACCCATCTTCTTCACCCGCAAACAGTGCGAAAATATAATTGACTTTTTCCGTGGCTTTGTTCTGCGAAAACATTCTGGCCAATTCTAATACTGCGGATACTCCCGAGGCATTATCGTCTGCACCGTTGTGGATTTGCCCGGCCGAGTTCATCAGGGTGGAATTGTGATGTTCATTTAATCCCAAATGATCGTAATGGGCGCCAATTACAATGGTTTTGGCGGCTTTATTGTCCAAAAATCCCACCACGTTCGATCCGTTGATTTTCACCGATGAGCTTTCTTCGTGCGGATTGATTTTCACCGAATACTCGAATGGTTGCTGAAAACTTTTACCATAGAGTGGTTTCAATTTCAAGGTCTTAAATTCTTTTTCGATGAAGTTTGCTGCTTTGTTTGCGCCTTCGCTACCGGTTAATCTTCCTTTCAGTTCATCCGATGCCAGATAAGTGACCGTTTTTTTTAAGTTTTTCTCGGAAACCATTTCCTGTGGATCAAGATCGACCCAATCTGCAATAAATACGTTGGTTTCATGAGGTTTGTCTCCCTGTCTGTTGCTGGAAAAAACCAATTTTTTACCATCTGGCGAAAACATGGGAAAAGCATTAAACTCGCTATCGTACGTGATTTGTCTTAAATTGGTTCCGTCGGTATCAATAGAATAAATCTGAAAATCGTAACCTCTGGTAGAGTGATGGTTCGACGAGAATAAGATTTTTTTATCGGAGGGATGAAAATACGGCGACCAGTTGGCTTTGCCAAGATGGGTCACTTGTTTCAAATCGCTACCATCAATGTTCATGGTATAAATCTCCATGTTGGTGGGCGCTACGAGATTTTGTGCTAAAAGTTCTTTGTATTCTTTAACATCCTGATCGCTGACAGGTCGCGAAGAACGGAAAACCAGCTTCTTGGAATCGTGGGAGAAGAAAGCACCGCCGTCGTATCCCAAACCAAAAGTAAGCTGCTTCAGGTGAGTGCCATCGATATTCATTCTCCATAATTCAAGATCTCCACTTCGCATTGAGGTGAAAACAATATATTTTCCATCGGGTGACACGACTGCTTCAGCATCGTAACCTGGCGAGTCGGTAAGTTTTTTGACGATTTTTCCGTTTAAGTCCGAAACATAAATATCAAACTCAGGATAAATGGGCCAAAGATATTTTCCATCACTTCTGGGCGCTGGTTTGGGAGGACACTCTTTGCTGGCTTCATGGGTTGAAGCGTACAATATATGTTTTCCGTCGGGCATAAAGAAAGAACAGGTGGTTCTGCCCATTCCTGTTGAAACAAGTTGAAGATCTTGCGTGGAAATGTTTTTTTTGGTTAAATCTAAAAGATAAATCTGGTCGCATTGGGCACCAATGGCGGGATTGGTTACTTGCATGGTGAGTTTTTTATTGTCGGGCGAAAAATACGCCTCTGCATTATCACCACCAAAAGTGAGTTTTTTAATATTGCGAAGATTGGTTTCCTGCGAGAAGGCCAATGCTGAAATGCTCAGAAAAGCAAGCTTTAAAACGGTTTGGTTTAAAAACATTGTGATTGTATTAAGCTGGTTTGAAATGTGAAGGGTAAAGATAGCAAATTAATCTCACCAGCACAAAATGGCGGGTAAGCTAATAGGCGTTAACCATCTCAGCAAGGGAGATATTGCATGTAAATGGGCAGATTAAAATGGGTATCCGAACGCGAAGTTAATAACCGGTTTCAGTGGCTGCCATTTTTCAATCACCCATTTTTCGCCTGGTTTTCTATTGGGATCATACACTTTGTAGGCGGCATCAATTCGGATGGTGATGTACGCGACATTAAGTCGTAATCCTAAACCGGTTCCCACACCCATTTGAGAAATAAACTTGCTGAAGGTAAACTGATCGCCAAAACCACTGTCTTTCAAACTCCAGATGTTTCCTGCATCAACAAATGCAGCTCCTTCAAACATACTGGTAAATGGCACGCGGTACTCAACGTTGGTGGTGAGTTTAACGTTGTCCATGATGTAAGAACGTATTTTGGAATCCAATTGCGAATCGGCAGGGCCTAGTCCTTCAAAAACCCTCCAAGCACGAATATCATTGGATCCACCATTAAAATATGAACGAACGTACGGCATTTGAGAAGAGTTGCCGTACGGAATACCAACCCCAATAAACTGCCGAAGAGCCAAAGTATGTTTGTTGTTGAAAAATGTGAAATATTTACGAACATCAAAGTCGAATTTTACAAACTGAGAGTAGGGAATTTCAAAGATTTTTCGTGAAGTACCCGAAACCACTCCTTCTTGGCTTCGCTTGGCATTGAATAGCGAAAAAATATTACCGGCAAGTTCTATTTTACCGCTAAAATAAAAAGGATTGGGTTTGTCTTTTTTTCCGATTTCGTTGTATATGAAATTATAAATCATGGACGAAATAAGTACATCCTGCGTTTGTCTGTCTTTATTAATAAGCGATTGCTGAAACGAATTGAAGGTTGAAAGATCTTCTGCAGAAAGTGTATTTGGGAATTGAGCATCACCTAAAACAACGGCAGAAGCGTCGTCAGAAGTAATTTTTCCTGAATTAAACTGGTTCCAAAGATCTGGCGAATACAATTGAAAAACCTGGTTTCTTACTTCTGCATCGCCAGGAAAAAAGTCGTAATAGCGATCCTTGTCTTGCGTAAAACTCAGCTGTGTATTGAACAGCGAAAGGCGATGAGAAACCAAATCGTTCACATTTGCAAAATAGTTGATTCCCGCATTAAAACCAATTCGTCCCAAACCAATATTGTCTTGCAGCGATGCACCCAAAAAGATAGAAGACGACGGAGAATAGCTTTTGGGAATGAGTCTCCAGCTTCTAAAGGGAAGCAGCAGTCGTGGAAAATTGAGCGTTGCCTGTGTTGAAAGCTCGTAGGCCAAAATTCTTGTGCTTGGATCTTTAGTATTGGTTACAGAACCGAATGTTCCTGAAACACTCGTTGTTAAGTTTTCTGCGCCGCCAAATACGTTTCTGGTGGTTAAGTCTACCGATGGCGAAATTCCTAAGTTGAGAATCTGGGAATAGTTCACATCTGTGGCGATATTTAGGTCGTATTTTGGAAGAGGAGCAAGATAATAAGTCACATCCAAAATACTGTCGTTGTCCTTTCTCAACACCGGATCATACTTAATAACGCTGAAGTTATTGGTTGCCGCAATATTTCGCTTGGTGAGATCAAGGTTTTTCTGCTGATACAGGTCACCTTTTTTCAAGATGAACGAACGCCAAAGCGCTGATGTTTTGTATTGATTGTCGAGTTTATAAAAATTGATGCCTCGCAGCGAATCTTTCGTTGTCTCCGGAGCGTCTGCCAATTTTTCTAGCAAGTAAACATTAATGTCTCCAATCGTGGTTTTTCGATACGGTGAGTTGGCGGAATCTTTACGTACTTCAATGGTGAGTGGCACCTGTTTTCGGCTTTGCAAAGTATCGGCGGTATAGTATATTTCCTCGTTAGAATTGTTGAACTCATAATAGCCATGCTCTTTCATCAAATCATTGATGCGCTTTACTTCTTTTTCCAGCACCGTCTGGTCCAAAATCTGATTTTTTTTCACCAGACTTTTTCTCAGATTTTCTTCATAAATACTTTTAATCCCTTGGTCTCGAATATCGTAGAAATACTCACTAATGTAAGTGGGGTCTTTGTGTGTAATAAGGTAATTTACCTTCGCTTTCTTGGCCGCGGAATCCAAATCCTGGGTAGATTGAACCTGGGCGTCCCAATATCCTTTGTACACAAAAAACTTACGGATGGAGTTGGCACTATTTTCAGTTTTGCTTTGGTCTAAAATAACCGGCGGCTGACCGATATTATGCATGAATCTTTCGTACATTAAACTTTTTCCAATCCATTCCGGATGTTTAAATTTGATGAACAGCGAATCCCGAAGTTTCTGGTTCCTCATGTCGGATGGATAAGTCATGTACTCATTAAGGATAGAATCGTATTTTGGGTTGGTTGTGTTATACATCCAAAGTCCTACTGGCAAAAAAAGGAGTTCTTTTCTGTTGGGCTTTTGGCTCACATAATTAGGAACTTCACCGTCCAGTATTTTACCGTCTGTATATTTAAAGTTGTTTTTTACTAACAGATATTCACCATCGGGAACCTTTCTGGTGCTGCTGCATGCATACAGGAAAAGTATAGTGATTGCAGAAGAGAAAAATATGTGATACTTTTGAAAATATTTTGAAAAATGCTTACCGCTCATACAATAAAAATATTACAGTCATTAGACCGAAAGAAGTTCAGACAAAAATACAATTTGTTTTTGGTTGAAGGTAATAAAACCATTCAAGAAATCCCCAAATCTGACTATGATGTTCAGGAGATTTACTCGGTCAATCCGTTTGATCTTTCTTTGGATGGCGTAGACATATCACAAATTACGCCAACTGAACTCAAAAAAATAAGTTTTCTGCAACATCCAAAAGACTCTGTCGCAGTGTGTCGCTTAAAACAACATTATCCAAGACAGGACGCAATGATTAGATTGGTTTTGGATGGTATTCAGGATCCCGGAAATTTGGGCACCATCATTCGCCTTGCAGATTGGTTTGGGATTGAGGAAATCGTTTGTAGTGAAGATACTGTCGACGTTTACAACCCCAAAGTAATTCAGGCATCAATGGGATCTTTTCTCAGGGTGAATGTCATCTACACTGATTTGATTGATTTCCTGAAAAATACAGATGTTCAAATCATCGGAACCGATATGGAGGGAAAAAATCTTTACCAGACAACTTTTCCTGAGGTATTTTATTTGGTGCTAGGTAATGAAGGCAACGGAATGCGTCTGGAAACTGAAAAATTGCTCAACCAAAAAATCAGCATTCCTCGCTTTGGAAAATCCAAGCAGACGGAAAGTTTAAATGTTTCAATGGCAGCAGGAATTGTGCTGGGGCAGATTTTTTCTGACAGATCGTAGAGAAAAAAAATCCATCCGATTATTTTTGAGTTTTGAACGCTGAATGCAATCCGGAAGATTCTCCTTTTTAGCTCTGCCTCACAAGCATTTTTACAATAAATAATCCTTCACATTGGTAAAACCCAATTTATTAATATCTTTGCCAAGTGAAAAAATACCTGGCCATTGTATTGCTTTCATTATACCTCTGTTCCACAACGGAGTTATACCAGTTTTTGAAAGTTCCTGTTCTTATTGAACATTTTATCGAGCATAAGGCAGACAATCCGGAAATGAGTTTTTACGGTTTTCTTAAACTTCACTATGATCATCATGTGAAAGATGCCGACTGGAAAACCGATCAGCAGTTACCATTTATTACCCATCACGATTTTCCTACGATGGTTTTCACCCTTCATGTGCCACTCACCATTGATTTAAAGGAGCCGCACTTGCCGGTTACTGTTCATAAAATTCCGGTTTATAACGACGAATTTTCCGATAGGGAAGTCGTTGCTTCAGTTTGGCAACCGCCAAAATTCTGTTAAACTATTATTCTTTTTTGATGATTCCTCATCATTATTCTTGTTTTGGTTTTCGCGTGAACCGTGTATGTTGCATTCATAACAATTGAATTGCATAAATTTCAAACGAATCCATTTCAAAACAAGACTTCAACTTTTTACGATTAACAGAATTAATTATGCTTACGAAAATTATCGAGTTTTCTGTAAAGAATAAACTCATTATAGCATTACTGGTTCTTGGTTTAATAGGCATTGGCTCTTATCAGGTATCCAAATTACCGATAGATGCCGTACCGGATATTACCAACAATCAGGTGCAGGTTATTACGATTGCTCCGTCATTTGGAGCAACCGATATAGAACGGCTGGTCACGTTTCCTATTGAGCAGGCCAACTCCAACATTGCCGGACTTAAAGAAATCCGCAGTTTTTCACGTTTCGGATTGTCGCTGGTGACCATTGTTTTTGATGATGGTATTGATGTGTACTGGGCGCGACAACAGGTGGCAGAGCGATTGCAGCAGGTTCAGAATGAAATTCCACAAGGAATCGGGACGCCTCAACTGGGGCCTATTTCCACCGGGCTTGGAGAAATCTACCAATATGTCGTGCGTCCCAAGAAAGGTTACGAACAGAAGTATGACATTACCGAACTCCGTAGCATCCAGGATTGGATTGTTCGCCGACAATTGCTGCAGGTGAAAGGAGTCGCGGAGGTCAGTAGTTTTGGTGGCAAATTAAAGCAGTACGAGATTTCGGTAAAACCCGATCAACTCAACGCTTATGGCATCACCATTAATGATGTTTTTGATGCTTTGAATGCCAATAATCAGAATACTGGTGGCGCTTATATCGAAAAAGGTCCTACCGTACTTTACATCCGAAGTGAAGGTTTGGTAGGCAATATCGAGGATATTGAGAATATTTCCATCACCACCAAAAATAATGCAGTGCCACTTTTTATACGTGATGTAGCCGAGGTGAAAATAGGTTATGCCACTCGCTATGGAGCCATGACTTACAATGATCAAGGCGAGGTTTCCGGTGCTGTGGTGATGATGCTGAAAGGCGCCAATAGCAGCCAGGTCATTAAAGAGGTTAAAGCAAAAGTGGATCAAATTCAAAAAACGTTACCCGAAGGCGTGGTGATCGAACCTTTCCTCGACCGTACCAAAATGGTAAACCATGCGATCAGCACCGTCGAAACGAATTTGCTGGAAGGAGCGCTCATTGTGGTTTTCGTCTTGGTTATTTTTCTGGGAAATGTGCGCGCGGGCTTGCTTGTTGCCTCCGTCATTCCTTTGGCCATGCTTTTTGCCATTTGTATGATGAATCTTTTTGGCGTCAGTGGAAATCTGATGAGTTTGGGCGCATTGGATTTTGGTTTAATAATCGATGGTGCCGTTATTATCGTAGAATCGGTGCTGCATCAGATTGTTCTTAATAAAAAATTCCGCAAACTTGCCAATATCCCGTCCGACACGATGGATCATCTGGTAAAAGAATCCGCTGGAAGAATGATGAACAGCGCTGTTTTCGGACAAATTATTATTTTAATCGTTTATATTCCGATCTTAACATTGCAAGGAATCGAAGGAAAAATGTTCCGCCCGATGGCCGAAACAGTGGCTTTTGCTTTGCTGGGCGCCTTCCTGCTTTCTCTAACTTACATCCCGATGATGAGCGCGGTGCTTCTTAAAAAAAGAAGTTTAAAACCCTCTTGGTCGGATCGGATGATGAAAAAAGTGGAGGCCATTTATTTAAAATCGCTGCTGAAAGTGCTTAGAATTCCAAAAACAATTTTTGCCGTCGTAAGCATCTTGTTTATTGCAGCGCTCATCTTGCTTAGCCGAATGGGAGGGGAGTTTATCCCGTCTCTGGAAGAAGGTGATTTTGCTGTAGATACCCGCGTTCTTCCGGGAAGTAATTTGACAACAACGATTGAAAGCACTCAAAAAGCGGCTCATATTTTAAAAACCCGTTTCCCCGAAGTTGAAAAAGTAGTGACAAAAATAGGAAGTGGCGAAGTGCCCACCGATCCTATGCCGATGGATGCGTCGGATATGATGGTGATTCTGAAAGACAAAAAAGAATGGACCTCTGCCAAAACCTTTCCGGAATTATCCGAAAAAATGACCAAAGCACTCGATGATGTTCCGGGAATTACCGTTGGTTTCCAATATCCGGTCGCCATGCGTTTTAATGAGTTGATGACCGGCGCACGCCAAGATGTCGTGATTAAAATTTTTGGAGACAATTTGGATTCTTTAGTTCAAAATGCGAATCAGCTCGGAAAAATTATTGAGACGGTGAAAGGAACTCAGAATTTATACATTGAACCGGTTTCCGGTCTTCCCCAAGTGGTGGTGAAGTATAATCGGCCTGTTATTGCACAATATCATCTTTCCGTTGCAGATGTCAATCGTGCAATCAATACCGCTTTTGCGGGGCAAAGTACAGGTTTGGTTTTTGAAGGCGAGAAAAGATTCGATATGGTGGTTCGTTTAGATGCCAATGACCGAAAGAATATTAACGATATCCGAAATTTGTTGGTGCCGACTCCTGAAGGCAATCAAATTCCGTTGAATCAGCTGGCAACAGTGGATGTAGTAAATGGTCCCAACCAAATTCAGCGGGAAAATGCACAGCGCAGGATTGTAGTTGGTTTCAATATTAAAGATCGTGATGTGCAGAGCATTGTGGAAGAAGTAAAAGCCAAAGTGGATCAAAAAATAAAGCTTCCGGCCGGATATTCTATTACATACGGCGGTTCGTTTGAGAATTTGAATAATGCCAAACAACGCTTGATGATTGCGGTTCCATTGGCATTGGTTCTTATTTTTGTTTTGTTGTTTATGGCGTTTAAATCCATTAAAGAAAGTTTGTTGATTTATACTGCGATTCCACTTTCGATTATAGGTGGCGTATTTCTATTGAGTTTGCGCGGAATGCCTTTCAGTATTAGTGCAGCTGTTGGTTTTATTGCTCTTTTTGGCGTTGCCGTTCTGAACGGAATCGTGTTGATTTCGGAGTTCAACCGATTGTACAAAAGCGGAATTCGAAACATCGTCAGGATTGTGATTGATGGTGGCGAAAGTCGTTTGCGTCCTGTGTTAATGACAGCCGCAGTCGCTTCACTCGGGTTTATTCCGATGGCGCTCAGTAATGGTGCCGGAGCAGAAGTACAGCGTCCTTTGGCAACGGTGGTTATTGGAGGGCTCATTTTGGCCACACTACTTACGCTTTTTGTACTTCCACTTTTATACGTTAACATCGAAAATGGATTTAAAATGAAAAAAAACAAAAATAAAAATATCGCATCTGTTGTACTGATCTTGCTGCTGATGTCGGGAGTTGGGATCAAAGCGCAAACTCCAATTTCTCTGGACGATGCCATCAATACCGCATTGCAAAACAATAGAAACCTCAAAAATGAAAAACTGCGTTCAGATTATGCCAAAGCGCTGATTAAAACTTCCAATGCCGATATTCCGCAAACTGCAGTTACCGCAGAATATGGTCAAATTAATAGTGCTTACAACGATATGAAATTTGGGATTTCGCAAAACATTGCCTTCCCAACTGTTTATCAGAAACAGAAAAATCTCTATACGGAAGAATGGAAAAAAAGTCAACTGAATGTTTCGTTAAAAGAATTTGAACTGAAAAAAGGCGTCAGCCAAAGTTATTTCCAGATGGTGTATTGGAAAGACAAGGAAAAACTGCTGAATGAAACGTTGCAACTGTACACCCAATTTTTAGACAAAGCCAATTTGCGTTTGAAAGCCGGAGAAAGCAATATTCTGGAAAAAACAACAGCTTCCAACCAAAAATCAGCGATTGAGATTCAGTTGAAACAGGTGCGACAGGAAATAAAAACCTTGCAGTTGCAGTTCAGTTGGTTGCTCAATTCCGAAACAGAATATCTTCCTTTGGAAAATTCCAAACCGGTTATTTTGCTCAGTGAAAATGCTTCGCATCCGTTGCTAAATGTATTGGAACAACAAAAAACCGTTGCCGGCAAACAAACCGAAGTGGAAAAATCCAAACTTCTCCCTACTTTGCAAATCGGTTATAATCTCAATTCATTTAAAGGTATTGGTCCTGATGAAAAATTGTATTCTGCTACACCACAGTTTCATTCGGTGATGGTAGGTGTGGGCATTCCAATATTTTCCGGCGGACAAAAGGCAAGAATTAACGCTTCTAAAGTGGCGGAAAGTATTGCGGAAAACGATTGGCACAATACGGAATTTGCGTTAGAAAAAAAACGGCAACAGCTGAAGCAAATGTACCAAACGAACCTCGAAATCGTCAACCGCTACGAAACTGCTGAACTGAAAAATGCGGACATTATTACCCAAACAGCACAGCAACAATTCATTAACGGAGAAATCAATTATCTGGAATTTGTAATGCTCGTCAATCAGGCAGTTTTGCTAAAAAGCAATTATGCCGATGCCTTGTTAAAACTGAACGAAAGCGTGGTTGAACTGAATTACATCACACTTCAATAGTTGATGAACAGACGATTTTAAACCGCAAACAAAATTTTTCAAATCAATATATAATTAGAAAAGAAAATGAAAATATTAAAATTATACGGTTCTTATTTTTTGGTTCTGATGGTGCTGCTTTCCGCAGTTCAATGCCAACAAAAACAAGAAACCACTGCCACCAAAACGGCCAATCCGAAAGACGAAAACACGGTTACTTTCACCGATGCACAGTTACGCAATGCCCCCATTGAAACCACAGAACTGTCGATGCAGCATATTTCCACCGTATTGAAACTCAACGGTAAAATTGATGTACCACCGCAAAATCTGGTTTCCGTAAGTACACCGCTGGGCGGCTATCTGAAAAGCACCCGCCTTTTGCCTGGGATGAAAGTTGCTAAAGGTCAGGTAATTGCCGTTATCGAAAATCCGCAGTTTGTACAGTTGCAGCAGGATTATCTGATGGCAAAATCCAAATACCACTTTGCCCAACTGGATTATAACCGACAAACTAAGCTCAACCAAAGCCAGGCAAGTAGTGATAAAGTGATGCAGCAGGCACAATCCGAAATGAACAGTCAGCAGATTCTGATGAATTCCATCGCCCAGCAACTGAAGTTGGTCAATATAAACCCGGCTAAAATATCTGCCGGAAATATTCAGCGGAGCGTACCAGTTTACAGCACCATCAACGGTTTTGTGAGCAAGGTGAACGTGAATATCGGCAAATATGTAACGCCTTCGGATGTGCTGTTTGAACTCATCAATCCATCGGATATTCACCTCAATCTAAAAGTGTATGAAAAGGATTTGGAAATGCTGAAAACAGGGCAACGGATTGTGGCGTACACCAATGTAGATCCTTCAAAAAAATATGCCGGCGAAATTTTGCTGACAAGTAAAGATGTAGACGGAAGCGGCATGGCTGAGGTGCGTTGTCATTTTGAAAAGTACGATCCGGCTCTTATTCCCGGGATGTATATGAATGCCGAAGTGAAAACAGAAAATTCTTTTGCTAATGCCATCCCCGAAGAAAGTGTGGTGGATTTTGAAGGGAAAAGTTATGTCTTTACAGAAACCGGGAAACAGACCTGGAAGATGGTGCCGGTCACTTTGGGAATTTCCGAAAATGGTTTTATTGAAATCCTCAACTTTGCTGATTTTAAAGGCAAGAAAATCGTAACCAAAAATGCTTATACTTTATTGATGAAGCTGAAGAACACAAGCGAAGATGAAGATTAATAGTCACATAAAATCTCATATAAATATTAAAAAAAATGAAAATTATAAAAACAATCATTCCCCTATTACTGATTTTGCTGATTGGCATCCAGTTCTTTGCGGTAACGCCCAATACTTCTGCAATAGTGCCTGAAAGTGCCATAGAAAACCATTACAGCATTCCCTCAAATGTGCAGCAAATCCTGAAAACCAGTTGTTACGACTGCCATTCCAATAACACGGTTTATCCATCTTACAACAAGTTGCAACCCATCAAATGGTGGCTGGCAGAACATATCGCGGATGGAAAAAAGCATCTGAATTTTGATGAATTTAATGCATACGCTACAGATCAGAAATTACGTAAGCTGACTGAGATTGAGGAAACCGTAAATGCAGGAGAAATGCCATTGAAAAGTTATACCCTTATACATAACAATGCAAAATTGTCGGATGAGCAGAAGCAGCAACTCCGGGATTGGGTTATTGCCACAAAAAAGGTAATCAATCGTAAAGCTATTAACCGATGAAGAGGGGTATTGTATTAATCCTGTTGAGTTTATCCCAATGGAGTGTGGCTTAAAGTGGGTTGCAGAACGTAGCCCAAAAGGCGGCATCAGATTCTGTATCGGTATATCACTTCAAATATAAAAAGCTGATTGTACCTTCTGTTTTTATCGGATACGGAATCCTGAGCCTGACGTCTGATGATCTGAAACAGCTGAACCGTTCCACCCAATATGAAATTGGGGAGCATCAGCCGGATAAAATAAAACTGGATAATTATACCCAATACGTACCTGCAATATTGGTTTATGGATTAAATGCTATTGGACTTAAAGGAAAACATAATTTGAAAGACCGAAGTATTATTTTAGGCACATCGTTGCTGATTTCAAGTGCTGTCGTATTACCTACCAAGCATTTGGTGAGAGAAGAACGACCAGATGGTTCTAATAATTTGTCGTTTCCTTCGGGACATACTACAACTGCTTTTACAACAGCACATTTTATGTTCCGTGAATATCAGGATGAAAATATTTGGTTAAGTTTGTCTGGTTATCCAATTGCTGTTTTTACGGGAGTTTATCGCATTTTGAATGATAAACATTGGGTGGGTGATGTGGTTGCAGGTGCCGGTATTGGAATTCTCTCCACAGAAGTTGCCTATTGGTTGTTCCCAAAAGTCAGTAAATTATTTTCAAAAGATCATAGCAAAAATAGTGCTCTTGTATATCCGTTTTATCAAAATAAAACAATGGGATTAGGTTTGTCTTTAAACTTTTAAAGTTATAAAAATGAAAAATATATTTAAATTCATTATCGTTCTCAGCATTGCCGTAGTGGCACTTGTGCTGGAATTTATTCTGAAAGAACCGTATTATGCTAAAATCTTAATTACCGCAACAGGCATTTTGATGTCCATTGTTCTTCTGAAAGGAATGATCGACGTGCTTCGTTCCGGGAATTTTGGAGTGGATATTTTGGCGATTTCTGCCATTGCTGCAACCTTAGCTGTTGGTAATTATTGGGCGGCACTCATTATCCTGATTATGATTACCGGCGGCGATTCGTTGGAAGATTATGCTCAGAAAAAAGCCCGGAAAGATTTAAAATCACTACTCGATAACACCCCTCGAATTGCCCATAAAAAAACAGGTGACGATTTGGAAGATGTTCCTGTGGATGACATTAAAATCGGCGACATCATCATCGTAAAACCCAAAGAAATTATTCCCGTGGACGGAATTTTACGGAGTGAAGAGGTGCTGCTGGATGAATCTTCGCTTACGGGTGAATCCAAACCAGTCAACAAAACAAAAGGAAACAGCCTATGGTCGGGTTCGGTGAATGGTTCGGGAGCCATTACTATTCAGGTTTCCAAACTCGCCAAAGACAGCCAGTACCAGCAACTCGTACAGTTGGTACATAATTCCGAAAAAGAGCCGGCACATTTTGTGCGAATGGCAGATCGGTACGCTTTGCCTTTTACCATCGTTGCCTTTTTGATTGCCGGAATTGCTTATTTGATTACCAAAGATCCTAATCGAATTGCCGAAGTTTTGGTGGTAGCTTCGCCCTGCCCATTAATTCTTGCGGCTCCCATTGCCTTGATTGCAGGGATGAGCCGTTCAAGCAGAAATGGCGTGGTGATAAAATCTGGAACCGTCATCGAAAAGCTGGACAGAATGAAAGCTATCGCCTTCGATAAAACCGGAACATTAACAAAAGGCGATCTTACTGTGGACGACATCATCCCGGAAAATTCTTATTCGCAGGATGAACTGGTTGATTTTGTAGCTAGCGTGGAACAGCAATCTTCCCACGTTTTGGCGGTTTCGGTGATGAAATATATCGGCGATAAACCGATTCCTCTGGCAACAGATTTAAAGGAAATTGAAGGAAATGGTATTGAAGGAAAAGTAAACGGCAAACTGGTGAAAGTGGGTAAACTGAATTTTGTAACGACCGAACCCATTTCAATTAAAACGGAAAAAACCTCGTTGTTTGTTTCGGTGAATGACAAATATGCAGGGGAAATCACCTTTACCGATGAAGTGCGTCCCGAAGCCCGGCAAACCATTGCCCAATTAATAAAAATGGGTATCCAAAAAATTATGATGATTTCCGGCGACAAGCAAAGTATTTCTGAAAACATTGCCAAAGAAATTGGCATTACGGAAGTGCACGGTGGCTGTTTGCCTCAAGACAAACTAAAAATCCTGAAAAGTATGCCCGGCGAATTTCGCCCGGTTGTAATGGTGGGTGATGGCGTGAACGATGCACCGTCGTTAACCGTTGCCGATGTAGGCATTGCAATGGGTGCTAAAGGATCGAGTGCCGCGAGCGATTCGGCAGACGTCGTGATTTTGAGAGACAATCTGCAAAAAGTGAGTGATACCATTCTCATTTCCAAAGAAACAATGAAGATTGCCCGTCAATCCGTTTTCATTGGCATTGCCGTTTGTACCGTGCTGATGCTGATTGCAGCCTTCGGTGTTTTACCGGCATTGATTGGTGCAGGATTGCAGGAAGTGGTGGATGTGATTTCCATTACCTCGGCATTAAGGGCTTTGAAGGACAGAACGTAACCACAACATTTGTTAATTGTCAGGAAAACCTTCAAAGGTCGCTGTTCAAGCAAAATAAAAACGTCCATAAAAACCGAAGGGCAAAACATCTATTATCTGGGTTACATCAGCGTCGATAATGACCTGTTGAGGTAGGATGACGGAAGGTAGGGAACTTCATGAGTACTGTCGTCCAGTGCATAAGATTCAGCCGTGATGTCTGCCGTATAATACTGTTGCTGATAGTCTTTCTGGGTGGTATAATCCGCAGAAAGGGTATATTTTAAATTTCGGGAAAATTTGCGGTTCAGATCCACAGAACCGTTGGTCACGAAACGGAATGAAGCCTCCTGCGAATATGTTTTCAGTGAATCTACTACAAAATCAGGACCCATATCGTACTTATCTTCGGAATGTCCGAAAGAGAAAGTGGAATTGGTACGCTAGGTTTTGTTTCGGCCAAAAGTTCGGGTATACTGTGTACTCAGTGTTTTCCGGGAGTATTTTCGGTATTTGTTGGTTTCGCTGTCATTGCTGGTGGTATGGTCCAAATCCACAAAAAGGGCTCCGTCATTAGGCATTCCAAATCCTTTTCCTATCCAGAACTGGGTAAGTGCCGGGTTAAAACGGGCTTTAAACTGTAATGGTTCTTTTCTCGCTTTTGTTTTTACGATAATGGCACCTGCATTCAGGTCGCCATATTCCACAGAGGGAATTCCACGGATGACCTCAACGGATTCAATATTATCTGCCGTTACACTTCGGAGATCGGTTCCGCCGCCACTTGAGGTGGAAAACGAAGCCTGCCCGCCAGCTGTTGCAGTACTGATTGCCTGAAGATTTGCATTATTGGAAACCACGGCTCCGTTAATAATGACAGCTGTACCGAGTGAACCGAGATTATCTGAGCCATATTGCCGGATGGCTGCCTGCGATGTCGAGGAGAAATTAGGGTTGTTTACGGGATTGCCCGGGACGAGCTGAAGAACTTCCTGCAGACTTGCAGCCTGAAGATGTTCAATAGCGGTTCTGTTGATGGTAGTAGCGGTGGAGCCGTTTTTGTTGCTCTTTTTTCCGAGTACTTCTACCCCTTCAATCTGAATGGTGTTTGGCGAAAGAAAAGTATCCAGCGAGTGCGAAAAATCGGTGATTTCCACTTCTCGGCTATGATAATTTTCATGTTCTAAATAAGAGTTACTTTAGAAACGGGCAGCTGGGCAAATTCAAAAACTCCGCTGTTATCCGAGAAAATCTCGCGGCCAAATTCTTTTAACGTGATTTTTACATTCGCTATCGGCTTTTTATTCGTTCGATCCAGTATTCTCCCTTTAAAGTCATCCTTGGTTCCTGCCTGATAGGTTGAGACCGGAAATGCTTTCAGCGAAATTGCGCTGCCAATAGTAAAAAAACATAGTAAAATAGTAAAACTTACTTTAATTCAGCGTGTTGTTTTTATTTATTCTAATTAATATTTAGCAAATATATTTTATAAAATCATTTCAACAAACCGTTTTCAGAGAAAAGCCACTGCCTGCCGTATGATAAATATCATATTTTGTATCAGTGAAAATTAAGATGCTTAGACGGGATATCCGGTCTGGATCATAAATAACAAAATAGGAAAGTGAAACAATGTGTTATTGAAACTGTGTTGCAAAAATAAAGAAATCATTGTTTGTATGCAACACTGTTTTATTATTGAGTGTGGTGAAAAAATGCTGTCGCTTGAAAAATCCTTCGCCATGCCCTATAATCGAAGATTAGATTATAGGGTTCTTGCAAAAGCGAATCTTGGTATCGGGCAGGATGAAAAGTCTCAGAAATACCTTGATCTTTTCTCAAAACTAAATGACAGCATTAATACAGAAGAAAAGGAAGGCGTGGAAGAACCGGTAAAGCAGATCGTGAAGAAAACCGAAAAAAGCTATACGGAAAAGGTGAAAACCACCACGATTACTGCGGTGGTTGTAATTATCGCTTTTCTGCTGGCGCCTTTCTTTTCTGGAATCAGAAGCAGAAAAAACTTTACCGGAAATATGAAGATATCATCCGCAGTCTGAAAGAAGAGCATGAAAGACTAACTTCTTTGCGGGTTGCTAAGCGCAGTTTAAAAATCGTTTCCGGAGGAAAAAAGCACTCAGAAAAGCATCGTCCATTCAGAAACAGGCAGGTCTCCTGACTTGTAACGGTTTTCATCGTCCTTCCCATCCGCAGGGGCGAACAGTGGACAAAACTGATGAAACCTTGATGTGTTACTTACAGTTGCGCGACAGTTCGTGATTTTCACACGATTCCCGATTAATCTGCGTTAAGCAAAACCTTTTCTGTTTGATGAAAGATGTAAAAGAACATTGACTACAAAGCAAAGATAGGAATTAAGTTTTGATGCGTGCTTTGAATTTTGAAGAAATGTTGTGTCGATCGTATTTTAACGCGGAATACTAAACGCTCAATATATGTAAAATATTTAGCACGTAGGTTAGCTGTCGCCGCTTGGCGTGATATCGTTTACGATTGGTAATGAAGAAGAATTTTGCCACGAAAGTCTCAATATTCGCATGAGCATTGAGTGCGGTTAATTTTTTAAGTTGACTTTTATAGTGCTGAAAAACACAGCTATGAATTTTTAGATCAACTGTTCTAAGCTGGAAGTGGTTTTCTTCTGTTGATAATCTTCCAGTTTTTTACGCAGAAATTTAAGGACAAAAGGGGCGACATAGATGAGGGCAATACCAATGATTTTCTTTTTCCAGCTCGAGTTGTAGAAGCTTTTTTTGGCATAATTCCCGACAAAAGTTACAGCGCCGAGTTTTATTGCATTTTCCACCACATTCATTCCGGCGTCACTTTTTGCGATATTATAGAGGGTGTTTTTGTTGAGGATATTTCCGGTCACGGTATCGGAAATTTGTTTCACAATAGCGTTGGTATTAAGGGCTACTTTTTTTTCACCATCGGGCTCCGTTTCTTCTTTCAGGAACTGATCAGTGAAACCGTTCGTCATGGCACTTAAACTTTCTTTGGCATTCTGGAAGGTGAGGAGGTTTTCCATCTCCGAAACATCTTGCTTCAGCAGAGCTTTCTTTCGGCGTAATTCTTCCAAGCTGTTGTATCTTGTTCCCATACTACTCGTTAAATGATTTGATGATCTTATTGGCCACACCGTTCACAATAGAACGACGGGCTAAAAGTACAATAATTAAAACCAACAAATAAAACCCCGACACAATAAGCAAACCATAGCCATAGTTACCTATATATTTTCCGATGAGCAAAGCGATGCCTATGTTCAGCAACAGTATAAAAAACAATCCGGCAACAATTGCAATCGCAAAAACGGTGAACATTCCTGCCGTAAGCGATGACTTTTCGGCAGCTTCCATTTTCAGCAAATCGATCCGTTTGGAGGCGTATTCCTTTACCAAGTCGAGCATAATATTTTTTTTAAAGTTACAAAAAAAGGAACTTCACTGCAAAGTCCCTTTTTATTTTGAGGAGAATAAAAACGGATAAATATTAAGATTTAAGTCCGTCCAATTCGTTTTCAACATCTTTTACTACTTCAGTCGTTTTAGCGATTGCCTGATCTTTGTACTTTTCGTAGCCATCTTTTACGGTAGAAGCCACTTTGTCGGCAGTTTCTTTTACTTGCGAAGTAATGTTGTTGTATTGATCTTTCACTTTTCCAGAAACATCATGAAACTGTGATTTAGCTTTTTCAGAAACTTTTTCGTACTGATCTGCTGCCTGATCTTTAAGATCATTTGCTTTGTTTTTGATTTTTTTTCTGGTTTCTTTACCTTCTTCGGGTGCATATAACATACCCAAAACTACACCTGCTGCTGCGCCGGCAAGTAATCCTGCCAATACTCCCGCTGTGTTGTTACCTTTTTTTGCCATTGTATTTGATTTTTTAATTGTTAGTAAGATTTTGCACAATTGCAAGATTCTTTCTATAAAGTTACAATTAATGTACCACGAAAAAAAATCTCAGTCTTAAAATTATGTTAAAAATCTTTTAAATAAGAAACAATCAGTTCGATAGTCTGGTTTTTATCGAGTGTGGTATTATCGATTAAAATGGCATCATCTGCTTTCTTTAATGGGGCAACATCGCGCTCACTATCAATTTTATCTCGCGTCAGGAGGTTGTTTCGAACGGTGTCAATATCGGTTTCAATACCTAACCCTTTCAATTCCAAAAATCTTCGTTTCGCACGCTCATCGGTACTAGCGGTCAGGAAAAATTTAAAATCCGCGTGGGGCAAAACTACAGTGCCAATATCTCTGCCGTCCATAATAACACCGCCTTTATCGGCAATGGAGCGTTGGGTTTCCATCAAGAAATCTCGAACTTCCTTTTTGGCTGCCACCAAACTTACATTCTGCGAAACTTCGTTTGTTCTAATGGCTTTTGAAACATCTTCACCATTCAGGTAAAGAACTAAATCATCATGCTCTTTCCGAAATTCAAGCTTTATTTTACCGAGGTTTTTCACCAGTTGTTCCAGATCCGGCTCACCGTTGTGATTGCTGTAATGTGTATTGGCAAAATAAGTGACGCCACGATAAAGTGCACCGGTATCCATGTGTACTAAACCCAATTTTTTTGCAATTACCTTAGAAATAGAGCTTTTGCCAGTGGAGGAGTAGCCGTCAATAGCGATTACAGGTTTTCTCATGCAACAAATTTCCTGAATTTTTTTGGAATTCCCTAATTATTTTAGTTTTAGCCAACGGTTCTTCGAATGTGGATTTATCTGCGGTTGCCACCAATTTCAATCAGATCCAGCGTGATGCCAAACATGTTGACGTTGGAAGAATTGTGATATCTTACGTGTGCATAATCGAACTTAAAATAAGAAATTTTTAATCCAAAACCGGCCGATAGGCCCGCAAAACTTCTCTGATCGAGTACGGCGAGTTCATTCCCACGCTTTACATTATAGCCCAGCCGAACATTGAAGGCCTGCTGTGGAAAAATCTCTATTCCGCCAGATAAATGATCCAGCACTTTTCTGGACCAGTGAATTTCCTGACCATTGTTATTGAAATCCTGAGAAATATTCAGTTTTTGCAAATCATGTGCGGTAATGGTAAATGCCAGTGGAAATTCATCCAGAACTTTCGTATATCCCAAATCAACCCTAAAGGCGACTCTTTCTCTCTCTCCATTGAAGGGGCGAAATTGGTAACCAAAATTTCTGAAAACCAACGCTATCGTTTCGTTACTTTGGTTGTTGTGATAAGTAACACCTGCACTTCCCACAACTGCCATTGAGGTGTAAGTATCAATTTTGGAGGTGACAAAACTTGCATTGGCTCCGATGGTCCAATCTTCTTCAAACTGATAGGCGTAACTTAGCCCCAAGGAAGCATCCATTGCACCAAACTCACCGTTAATGGTTGCGCTTTCATCTGTTCTTGGCATTTTGCCATAATCCATGTATTTAGCATTGAATCCGATCAGGTGACCTTCGCTCAAATCTCTTACATAGCTCAATGTTCCGTATTGCGAACCGGCTAGGTAGGATGCGTAATTGACACTGATCATGCGATCTTGGTCCAGATTCATCAGCGCAGGATTAGCGGCTGAAAAGCTGACGTCATTATCACGCACCGAAATTGCATCGCCACCCAAAGCCGCTTGTCGTGCCGAAACGGGTATGTTGAGAAAAGGGTAAACAGTCTCGCCCACTTGCGAGAATAAAAAAACCGAACAAAAGAGAGCCGATGTGGCCAATATTTTTTTCAAAACAAATGTAATGCTGCAAAAATAAATTATTCTTGAAATCTTAAAAAATATTTCTGTCGAAATATAATTCTATTAACGGAATTATTTGCGTTTCCTTATATTTGCAAAGCTAAAAAAAGTAATCTAAGCAAAAATGAAGTACAAAAGAATTCTCCTGAAACTAAGTGGCGAAGCATTAATGGGAAACCGACAGTATGGTATTGATAACGACCGGCTGAAAGAGTATGCTGCAGAGATTAAAAAAGTAGTGGATAAAGGTTGTGAAGTCGCCATCGTCATCGGAGGAGGAAATATTTTCCGCGGTTTGGCTGGTGCTGCTAAAGGGATGGACAGGGTGCAAGGTGATTACATGGGCATGCTAGCTACTGTAATTAATGGAATGGCTTTACAGGGAGCTTTAGAAGATGCAGGAATTTTTACCCGATTGCAATCTGCTATTGAAATGGATAAAGTGGCCGAACCTTTTATCAAAAGAAAAGCAGTGCGACATTTAGAAAAGGGTAGAGTGGTGATCTTTGGTGCAGGAACAGGAAATCCTTATTTTACGACTGATACAGCGGCAACTTTAAGAGCTATCGAGATTGATGCCGATGTTATTTTAAAAGGAACCCGGGTAGATGGCATCTACGATATGGATCCTGAAAAATTTGAAAATGCCGTTAAGTTTAATTCTTTAACCTTTGAGGAAGTTTTTGAAAAAGGACTGAAAGTAATGGATATGACTGCCTTTACGCTAAGCCACGAAAATAACTTGCCCATTATCGTGTTTGATATGAATAAAGAAGGCAATTTACTGAAAATTGTGGAGGGAGAAGGTGTTGGAACTTTGGTGAATTTGTAACGGTCAACAGCTTAAAAAAAAATCTTTTATGGAAGAAATAAATTTAACAATCGACGTGGTGAAGCAGGAAATGGATGCTGCATTGAAACACCTTGATCATGCTTTTCAGAAAATACGCGCCGGCCGTGCTTCCACTGCAATGGTGCAGGATGTCATGGTTGAATACTACGGTGCTCCAACGCCGCTTGCGCAAGTGGCCAATGTGATGATTCCTGATGCGATGACCATCTCTATTCAGCCATGGGACAGAACCGTGATTGGAGCCATTGAGAAAGCAATTATCAATTCGAACCTGGGTTTTGCCCCTTCAAATAATGGCGAAAATATTATATTGAATGTGCCACCATTAACAGAAGAAAGAAGGCGCGATCTGGCAAAAACAGCCAAATCTGAGAGTGAATCAAGTAAAATCACCATCAGAAATGCCAGACAGGAAGGAATGAAGGATTTGAAAAAGATTGAAAATGTTTCGGAAGATTTAATTAAGGACGCTGAAGCTAAAATACAGGTGCTTACCGATAAATACGTAAAACTTTGTGAGGACCAACTTAAAGTGAAAGAAGCGGAAATTATGAAGGTGTAAGTTGGTTTAGAAATTGATAACCTCGCAGATAAATCACGGCATTCTAAAATCAAAGTGATGAATAAATAAAAGTCCTCTTGTCAGGACTTTTTTCTATTTTATAAATTGAGTTTTTTCTGCAAAACTTGGGATGCTGCCCAGTTTTATTTTGGAATAACCATTCGATTTGATTTTTGAAGAGTTGATCATGGCTTGTGCCAAAACATCAGTGGGCAATGGCTTCATGCTTTCGAACAGTCCGAACTTATTGACGAATTTAATAATTTTACCACCCAGCACTTCACCGCTTCGGTCGCTGCTTTTACGTTCTAGCATACCCGGTTGAAAAATAGTGATTTTGTTGAAATGAAGACCTTTCACTTGCTCTTCCAGTTTACCTTTCATCCGCGAGTAGAAAATTTTGGACTGCGAATTGGCCCCGTATGAAGAAACCAGAACATAATCGCCCACATTATTATCTTTGGCTATTTTGGCAAATTCATATTGATAATCAAAATCTACCTTCCATTGCTTTTCTTTGCTTCCGGCAGCTTTTAGTGTTGTGCCTAAACATGAAAAGGCCACATCACCTTTCACCAAATTTTTCCATTCTTCGGGTTGGTCGAAATTGACGATGTGAGCAGTAAGTTTGGGGTTTTCCACGCCCAAAGGTTTTCGTACAAAAACGTCAACCTGATCAAAATCCTGATCGGCAAGAAGTTTTTTTACCAGATCTTTTCCTGTGGCACCTGTTGCGCCAATAACCAAAGCTTTCATAATGATCAAATAATGGTTAAAATTACTAATTTTGTTTTAAACAATTTTTGATTTTTAAAATGGACATTACTGAAATGCTTGGCTATTGCAATACCAAAAAGGGAGTGGAAGAAACCTTTCCTTTCGATAATGAAACGCTCGTCTTAAAAGTGGGTGGTAAAATGTTTTGCCTTATTCCGCTGGAAAAACAGCCGCTTACCATTTCCGTAAAAACCGATCCGGAGTGGAGTGCCGAGCTTCGGGAGCAGTATCCGCAGATTACCGGCGCTTATCACATGAACAAAACCCATTGGAATACCGTTGTATGTGATGGGCTAAAGCCAGCGCTTATTCTGCAGTTGCTGGACGCTTCTTATGAATTGATTTTCAATTCGCTTACCCGTAAAACAAAAGAGGAGGTTTTGAATTCCTGAAACAAAAAATCTTACAAAAAGCTTTTAGAAAGAATAATTGGCAGTAAGGTGCCGATCTTCATCCAGCCGTTCAATCAGTTTTTGCAACGATTCGAATTTGATTTCATCATGAAGAAACTCTCGAAAATTTACCGAAATCTCTTCACCATAGATCTCTTCATTGAAATCGAGAATATACACTTCGGTGGTCAGCGAGTGTCCGTTGACGGTAGGGTTGGTACCAATGCTCAGCATTCCCTTATAATGTTGATTTTTAACAAAAACATCTACGATGTAAGCGCCTTTTTTAGGCAAAAGTTTTAAGGAATCTACCGCGATATTGGCGGTGGGATATCCGATGGTTCTGCCAATTTTTTTACCATGAACCACCGTTCCGGAAACTGAATATAAATACCCCAACATTGAAGCGGCATCCTTCACATTTCCTGCCAACAATGCCTTTCGAATCTGCGTGGAGCTAATTGGTTTATCCTGAAAAAAAACGGGTTGCACCTGTTCTACTTCAAAACCAAGTTCTGGTGCCAATTGCTGTAAAAGGTCAAAATCACCGCTTTTGTTTTTTCCAAAAGTATGGTCATGCCCGACGATTAAATATTTTACATTGAGTTTTTGCACAAGAATTTCCCTTACAAATGCTTCGCCGGAAAGGTTTCGAAACGGTTCGTCAAACTCTTTTAAGAATAGATGCTGAACCCCGTTTTTCTGAAGAAGATACGTTTTTTCGCTAATGGTGTTGAGCAAATGAAGTTCATCATTAGGGTTAAAAACCTTGCGCGGATGCGGCCAGAAGGTAAAAACAGCAGACTCTAATTTTTTTTCGAGCGCCATATTATTTAGCTTTCCGATGATGCTTTGATGACCTTGATGAACACCATCGAACATCCCGATGGACAATGCTAGAGGCGTTGCTGAAAAATAATCTGATAGGTTATTGGTGATGAGCAATTTGATTTGTTTTGGATATGCAAAAGTATCTTTTTTAAGTCAAAAGATCAAAATTGGCTTGATGCAAAAAAAATCGTCCCGTCGTTGATAAATCTTAAGAAACGTTTGACTTCGTTTTACTTTACTGTTGCAGCGATGAATCACGGCAAAAATACCATAATACAACACTAAAAAATTGGGTTGAAAAGGGTTTGTTTTGCATGATTTGCAGTATGTTGAAATATGAAAAAAATCTTCTCTCCAGTCGGTTGCAGATTTGCTAAATATCATTATATTTGCACACACGAAAAAATTTAGCAATGGCAAACCAAATTAAAGGAAAAATTTCTCAAATTATCGGTCCGGTTATTGACGTGGTTTTTGCAGATGTGGAAGCACTTCCAAAGATCTACGACGCACTGGAAATTACCCGACAAGACGGTACCAAAGTTGTTCTTGAAGTAGAGCAGCATATCGGTGAAGACTCGGTAAGATGTATCGCAATGGATGCAACCGACGGGCTGCAGAGAGGGCAGGAAGTAGTGGGTTCAGGAAACCAAATTACCATGCCGGTTGGCGATGGTATCTACGGACGCTTGTTTAATGTGGTAGGTGACGCTATTGACGGAATTAAGCCCATTTCTAAAGAAGGTGGCTTGCCAATTCACAGAGAAGCTCCTAAATTTGACCAGCTTTCCACTTCGGCAGAGGTTCTTTTTACAGGAATTAAAGTAATTGACCTCATTGAGCCCTATGCAAAAGGAGGTAAAATTGGTTTGTTCGGTGGAGCAGGTGTAGGTAAAACAGTATTGATTCAGGAACTGATCAACAATATTGCGAAAGGTCACGGTGGTCTTTCCGTTTTTGCAGGTGTTGGTGAAAGAACCAGAGAAGGAAATGATCTTTTAAGAGAAATGCTGGAATCCGGCATTATTAAATATGGAGAAGATTTTATGCATTCCATGGAAAATGGAGGTTGGGATCTTTCCAAAGTGAATCTTGAAGAAATGAAAGACTCAAAATGTACTTTCGTTTTCGGACAGATGAACGAACCACCGGGAGCAAGAGCAAGAGTTGCACTTTCCGGATTAACAGTGGCAGAATATTTCCGTGACGGGGACGGACAAGGACAAGGAAGAGACGTACTTTTCTTTGTGGATAACATCTTCCGTTTTACACAGGCAGGTTCCGAAGTGTCTGCGCTTTTAGGTCGTATGCCTTCTGCAGTGGGTTACCAACCTACATTGGCATCAGAAATGGGTGCAATGCAAGAGAGAATTACTTCCACCAAAAATGGTTCAATTACTTCCGTGCAAGCGATCTACGTTCCTGCGGATGACTTAACCGACCCTGCGCCGGCAACAACATTTGCCCACTTGGATGCCACTACGGTATTGGATAGAAAAATTGCTTCATTAGGTATTTATCCAGCGGTAGATCCATTGGCTTCTACCTCAAGAATCCTTACGCCCGAAATCTTAGGTAATGAGCATTATGATTGTGCACAGCGTGTAAAAGAAATCCTTCAAAAATACAAAGCATTGCAAGATATTATCGCAATCCTTGGTATGGAAGAACTTTCCGAAGAAGATAAATTGTCGGTATATCGTGCAAGAAAAGTGCAACGTTTTCTTTCGCAGCCATTCCACGTGGCAGAACAGTTTACTGGTTTGAAAGGAGCTTTGGTAGATATTAAAGACACCATCAAAGGATTTAACATGATTATCGACGGTGAGTTGGATCACCTTCCGGAATCTGCGTTCAACCTTAAAGGAACCATTGAGGAAGCCATCGAACACGGACAAAAAATGTTGGCAGAAAACGCATAAAATTATTAACAATTTGAAATTTGAGTTTTGAAATTCTAATCAAATAGTTTCAAATCTCGAATCTCGAATCTCAAATTTGTTTAGATGAACATAAAAATATTAACTCCTGAGTTTGTCGTTTTTGAAGGCGAAGTGAATTCTGTTTTGCTTCCGGGAAAAAATGGTGATTTTCAGATCATGAAAGATCACGCGGCAATAGTGGCTTCATTAATCGGAGGTAAAGTAAAAGTATATACCAATGAGATTGCTGAAAATTTTGCCCACTATTTCACCAAGGAAAACGAGAAAGAAAGCGTGTTTTCTTTCCCTGTAAAAAGCGGAGTGATTGAATTTAGTCATAACAAAGGAATTATTCTTGCAGAGTAATTTTTAGTAAAATAGCAAATTCCCGTTCTGAAATAACAGAACGGGATTTTTTTTGGTTTAATGGGTCGTTGATTCATTGTATTAAAGATCCATATCACCTGCAGCTTCGGGTTGATAAACAATTTCATCAATAATAATCTTGGTGCTTCCGGATGGCACAATCCAGTCGATCTCGTCGTTGACGCCATAACCGATTAACGCTGCCGCAACCGGAGAGAAAATAGACACTTTTCCGTTCTTGAAATCAGCATGGTGCGGATATACAATTTGAAATTGCATTTGCTTTTGATTGTTTTGAAAGTGAAATTTAACAATCGAATTCATAGTCACCACATCGGATGGGATTTCTTCAGATTTCACCACTTTAGCCGATTGCAACTCTGTCAACAGCTTTTCTGCTTCCGGTTTGGTGATGGAGTTGTTTTGCTTTGCATCACTAATAGACTTGTGAATGCGGGTAAAATCGTTTTTTGTAATAAGGATTTGTTTCATTGTATTTGTTTCTAAATCATAAAAAAACCGCCTGAATTTCAGACGGTTTATACAGTACATAAATGCTGAAATATGCTAAATCGGTTTAAAGGATAGGTTTTCTTCCTCCAATAGCTTCTGCTCCTGATCTTTGTAATATCCTGAAACCAACTTTTCGTGGATGGCTTCAAATGCGGCAAGTGTTTCGTTAATCTCAGCATCGGTATGGGACGCCGTAGGGATTAAGCGCAATAAAATCATTCCTTTAGGAATTACAGGATATACCACAACAGAAGTGAAAATGCCATATTTCTCACGAAGGTCTTTCACCAAAAGAGTAGCTTCTACTGGTGTTCCTTGCATCATCACTGGGGTTACGCATGTATTGGTATTGCCAAGGTTGAAACCTCTCTCTCTAAGCCCATTTTGGAGCTTATTAACGTTTTCCCACAGTTTTGCTTTGATCTCAGGTCTTGAGCGAAGTAAATCTAATCTCTTTAAGCCACCAATAACCATGGGCATGGTAAGAGATTTAGCGAAAATTTGAGACCTTAAGTTGTATTTCAAAATTCGGATGATGTCTTTATCTCCTGCAATGAATGCACCAAAACCCGCCATCGATTTGGCAAAGGTGGAGAAATAAACATCGATCTGATCTTGACATTCTTGTTCTTCACCCGTTCCAGCACCGGTTTTTCCCAGTGTTCCAAAACCATGTGCATCATCAACCAACAAACGGAAGTTGAATTTGGATTTTAATGCACAAATTTCTTTCAGTTTCCCTTGCATACCACGCATTCCGAAAACCCCTTCAGTCACAACTAAAATTCCTCCTCCATTTTCTTCGGCAACTTTGGTGGCTCTTTCTAAATTTTTCTCTAAACTGTCGATATTGTTGTGTTTGTAGGTAAAGCTTTTGCCCATGTGCAGGCGAACACCATCTACAATACAAGCATGTGAATCGGCGTCATATACAATGACGTCGTGGCGGCTCACCAATGCATCAATAGTCGAAAGCATGCCCTGATATCCGAAGTTGAGCAAGTAAGCTGCTTCTTTGTTTACAAATGCAGCTAATTCCCTTTCCAATTGCTGATGTTGCTCGGTTTCGCCAGACATTGCTCGTGCTCCCATAGGATAAAACATGCCATACTCTGCCGCTGCTTTGGCATCAGCTTCCAGAACCTCTGGATGATTGCAGAGCCCCAAATAGTCATTGGCACTCCAAAATATCACTTCCTTTCCTTGGAATTTCATTCGTGGACCAATTTTTCCTTCAAGTTTAGGAAACACAAAGTATCCTTCTCCATAATCTGCAAACTGTCCCAGCGGACCCGGGTTTTCCTTTAACCGGTCAAAAATATCTGTCATTATTTTAAGGGTTTATTGATAGAATAAAAGTAACAAACAAAGTTAACGATTATTCCTTTAAAAAAACCTTTTGTAGCATGACAAAAGGTTCTTTTAAATTGTTTATTGAATGTTTTTTACTTTATTAATTCAGTTTTGAACACTTCATCGTAGTTGTGTACACAGTTATTTACAAATCCTTGTTCAGCCATCCATTTATCGCTGTAAACCTTAGTGATGTATCGCGAACCGTGATCTGGGAAAATAACCACCACCACATCTTCTTTCTTAAAAGGATGAGCGTTTGCGTACTGAATGAGTCCCTGCACAGCTGCGCCACTGGTATAACCGCTCATAATGGCTTCTTTCAATGCTATTTCACGTGTTCGGTAAGCCGATAATTCATCATTTACCCGAACAAATTCATCCACTTTGTCAAAAAGGAGCGCACCAGGAATCAAGTTTTTTCCCATTCCTTCTATTTGATAAGGATGGATGTCGTCTTTGTTGATGTGACCTGTATCGTGGAATGTTTTCAGGATCGATCCGTCAGCATCTACGCCAATCACCTGAATATTGGGATTTTTCTCTTTCAGGAATTTCCCAGAGCCCGACAGTGTGCCTCCTGTCCCAGTACATGCAATAAGGTGAGTCACTTTTCCACCAGTTTGTTCCCAAATTTCGGGGCCAGTGGTTTGATAATGTGCATCAATATTCAGTTCATTAAAATATTGATTGATATAAATAGAGTTGGGTGTTTCAGCTGCAATCCTTTTTGCTACTTCGTAATACGAACGGGGATCATCTGCGGGCACATTGGCAGGACAAATATAAACTGTTGCTCCCAAAGACTTTAGATACGCTATCTTTTCTGCTTTTGTCTTGTCACTTACGGCAAGGATACAGTGGTAACCTTTAATGATACAAACCATCGCAATAGAAAAACCGGTATTCCCGGAAGTGGTTTCCACAACGGTGGAACCAGGTTTCAGTAATCCTTGCTTTTCAGCAGCTTCGATGATGTGTACCGCTATTCTGTCTTTGGTAGAATGTCCCGGGTTGTAAGATTCGAGTTTCGCATATACGGTTGCAGGAATATCCTTCACCACGTTGTTTAGTTTAATCATCGGAGTATTGCCGATTAAACCAAGAATGTTATCGTAGACATTAGTCATTTTTCGTCATTTTTTCACTATGAAACCGAATGCAAAATTACGAAAAATTAATTACGTAACAATGTTTGCAAGCAGTTATTCAGCAGGATGCCCTATTTGTAAAAGAGTGAATATAATTCGCACAGCTGAGCGCAAAAATCACGCCAAATTTAAATTTTGTTAAAAACTACGCAGAACAGATCAAAAACCTTATTTTCGCAGGATTGAAATTTGCTTATGAAAAATTGGAGTTTTAAGCAGTGGAATACTGTTCTTGGTTGGATTATCTTCGTAATTGCCTTTTTTACCTATTTATCCACCATTGAACCCAATTTCAGTTTTTGGGATTGCGGCGAATATATTTCTTCAGCAGTAAAGTTAGAGGTAACGCATGCTCCAGGAGCCGCTCTTTTTCAATTGGTGGGCGCAGTTGCAGCTATTTTTGCATTGGGCAATGGTGAAAATTATTCCGTGGTGATCAATGCCATGTCGGCCATGTTCAGTGCATTCACCATTCTGTTCCTTTTCTGGACTATTACACACTTGGTTCGCCGCTTATTTAATAAAGATTTTAACGAAATTGCCCTACGTCAGGAAATTTCTATTTTATTTGCTGGTGCAGTGGGGGCCCTTTGTTTCACATTCTCCGATACGTTTTGGTTTTCGGCAGTGGAAGGCGAGGTTTATTCCATGGCATCCATGTTCATCGCTCTTTTGGTTTGGCTCATCACCAAATGGGAAAACGAATACCACGATGTGGATAACGAAAGATGGCTCATCTTAATATTTTTTGTAACCGGCTTATCTGTTGGGGTTCACATGATGTGTATGCTTGCGATACCAGCAGTTTGCTTAATGTATTATGCAAGAAATTATGATTTCTCGTGGAAGAGTTTTATGTGGGCTAACCTTATTACGCTTGTGATTTTGGGTGTTGTTTTTAAAGGTATTTTCCCGCTCATTATGACGCTTTTTGGCAAGATGGAGATTTTTGCAGTTAATGGGTTGGGTATGCCATTTCACTCCGGAACGGTCATTGGCTTTATTGTTTTGATTGCATTATGTTATTATGCCATTAAATATGCCAGAAGAAGTGGCAAAAGTATATATCAAACCGTGGTATTATCGGTTATCTATATGGTGATCGGTTTTTCTTGTTGGATGGTGATTCCTATTCGGGCAACGGCTAATCCACCGATGAACCTGAATAATCCAGACAACGCGATCGGTATGCTCGATTACTACAACCGGGAACAGTACGGAGACTGGCCAACCTCTTATGGGCAAAATTACACCGCTTATCTTGATGCAAATGGCATTCAGAAAAACGAAGACGGAAGTTTTAAAAGCCAGAAAACAGGAGATGTTTACGAGAAAGATGAAAAAACAGGAACCTACCGGATTGTAGGAGAGCGTTTTAATTATGTATTCAGCAAAGATCAGGTTAGCTTCCTTCCAAGAATGTTCAATGAGGATAAAAGTGTGATGGAGAATTATGTTTCCATGTATGGTGCACCCGATTTTTCCTTTAATTATGATAACGAAGATGTCGCCGATAATCCGGAAGCCAAGAAAATTTTTGAAGATTTAAGAAGGAAATATGAAGACGGTTCCATTAAGGCATCCGATTATCTTAAAGTAAAACCTTACAATTTAATCCACGTTCAGCGACCTTCTTTGGCGCAGAATTTAGATTATTTCTTTACGTTCCAGAATGGATACTATTTTGTAAGATACCTCATGTGGAATTTTGTTGGTCGGCAGAATGACCTCGAAGGAAACATGGAAAACAACCGCGGAAACTGGATATCAGGGATTCCATTTATCGATAATGCCATGTGGGGCGACCAAAGTAAAATGCCTTCCACTTTTAAAAATGAAAGTACGGTCAAGTTTTTCTTCCTTCCGCTGATTCTGGGTCTTATCGGTTTCTTTTTTCAACTCAACCGTGATTTTGGAAGATTTTATGCCATTCTATCACTTTTTATATTGACCAGTGTAGGCATCATTTTTTATACAGGAGTGAAACCATTTGAAGTGCGCGAAAGAGATTATGCCATGGTAGGTTCTTTTTACGCATTTGCCATCTGGATTGGTTTGGGAGCAGCCGCGATATTATGGTTCTTTCAGGAAAAGGTGAAATCAAGCGCCGTCAATATCGTCGCAGGCGTTGTTCTTTTGGGTATTCCTTTAATGATGGGTTTTCAGAACTATAATTCACACGACCGAAGTCATCGATATGCAGCATACGATTATGCATATTCCACGTTAAAATCGCTGCCCAAGAATGATATTCTTTTTGTGTATGGCGACAATGATACCTATCCCATTTGGGGAATGCAGGAAACGTCTGGTTTACGGCCAGATGTAAAAGTTGTAAACTTCACACTGCTTTCTACGCCTTGGAATATCGATCAGGTGAAAAGGAGAACCTACAATTCTATGCCCGTTCCTTCCACTTTAGTGCACGAAGAATACCGTGATGGTTCCAATGATCAGATTTATCTGATGAGCAAAGATGAATGGAAAAATATATTTGCCAACCTTAAAGATCAAGGAGCGCCCGAAACCGAAATGGCACCCTTCAGAAAGTATCTTGAGCAAGATTCGATGACGATGAAAGAAGCGGTCAACTTCCTGAAAAGCAAATCGGCGGATAAAGATGAGATCCTGAAAATGCTTTTTGGCGAGGCCAAATATGAAAAATTCAATTTCCTTCCGGTATCCAATTTTGTTTTGCCGGTCAACAAGCAGAATGCCGTAAAGTCAGGAATCATTAAACCTCAGGATTTGCCACAAGCGGTGGATCAGATTATGATTAAATACAGCAGCAACAGCATGTTTAAGAATAACCTGATGATGCTTGATATTTTGGCTAATTTCAATTGGGACAGGCCAATCAACTTTTCTTCTGGCGGTATTTATGATGCCGAAAATATCTTTTACCTGGGCGATTATCTTCAGTTCGACGGATTCAGCTACCGACTGGTCCCCATTAAAACAGAAGAAAGAGAAGATGGTGAAATGGGCAGGGTGGATGCTAACTCCCTTTACAATATTGTGAAAAATTATAAATGGGGAAATTTCAAAGATTTGAATGTTCATTTTGATGAAACCTGCACCCAGAATATTGTAAGTTACAGAAGTTCGGCAAGCCGCGCTGCAGAAGCACTCGCACTTTCGGGGCAGAAAGCAAAAGCAATCGAAATATTGGATTTGGCTTCCCGCGAGATTCCGGTTCAGAAATACAACGATCCGCGATCACTCAGTTCCATTGTTTACGGATATATTGTTTCCGGTCAGGAAGCGAAAGGGTTAAAACTTGCCGATGAACTGAAGAAAGGAATCTTTGAAGAATACGATTACTACGCTTCACTGTCGCCCTATGAACAACGTTTTGTGAGCCGGCAAATGCGTAAGAAACCTGTGGAATACTCGCTGGTGACTGCAGCAGTTTCGGATGCCTATAAAAAAGTGGGTCAAAAGGAAAAAGGGTACGATTATTTAGTGAAATCGCTGGAACCTATCGATAAAAGATTTAATGCATTTGTGAAAGATTTGCAACAGATGGGTAAAGAGAAAGCGATAGAAAAAGCAGATGGTGTTCAGAAGATTACACCATTTTACACCTATTTATTTGATGTGATGAATCCTTATGATTCCACCTATGCGAAAGAAAAAGAGGAGCAAATCACAACGGCAGTCATTAAAGCCACCCAATAAAGTACCTTCGGAATGGAGCGGTTTTGTGCTTTCCTGCGAGGCGTCAACGTGAATGGTACGGCAATGAAAATGGCAGAGGTTTGTCAGATATTTTCTAATGCTGGTTTGCAGGATGTTTCATCGATTTTGGCTTCAGGAAATATTTTGTTTTCATCCGACTATAAAAAAGAAGATTTGAAAACCATTCTTGAAAAAATGATGTCGGATCATTTCAGTTATGACGCATTTTTGTTCATTAAAAGTTTTGGCGAAATTCAGCAGATTGCTACACAAAACCCTTTTGAGCCATCGCCAGAAAAGCATGTTTATGTTTTTTTCGGAACTGATGGTGTTGAGCAAATTCTTAAGCAGGAATTCAACCTTCATCTGCCAGCAAACGATGAGCAAGGATGCATTGTGGATAAAACCTTTTATTGGAACCTTCCAAAAGGACTTACGCTGCAATCTGCATTTGGAAAGATTTTGGGCAAAAAGTCCTTGAAAGATCAACTGACTTCTCGCAACATCAACACAGTGGAAAAAATCCTGAGAAAGTTGTAATTCTATTGCCCCTCAAAAGAACAGGGAAATTGCTTAAATTTGCTGTTATTTACCTCTTTAAAATTTACATTCAGCATGATTCAATATCTTGAGAACATTCATCACAAAGATTCGAAAAACTTTTTCCTTATTGCCGGTCCGTGCATCATAGAGGGCGAAGATATGGCGCTTAGCATTGCCGAAAAAATAATAAAAATTACAGACCAGTATAAAATCCCTTACATTTTTAAGGGAAGCTTCAAGAAAGCCAACCGAAGCCGCGTCGATTCATTCACCACCATTGGAGAAGAAAAATCGCTGGAGATTTTAAAAAAAGTAGGAGAAACTTTCAATATTCCTACCACCACTGATATTCATGAGAACGAGCATGCCGCTTTGGCAGCACAATATGTTGATGTTTTGCAGATTCCTGCATTTCTGGTGCGTCAAACCGACCTTTTGATTGCCGCTGCGAAAACCGGAAAATGTGTAACGCTGAAAAAAGGTCAATTCCTGTCGCCTGAAGCCATGAAGTTTGCAGTGGAAAAAGTAAAAGATTCAGGGAATAATAAAACGGCGATTATCGAACGGGGAAATTCTTTTGGCTATACGGACTTGGTGGTTGATTTTCGAGGAATCCCCATGATGCAGCACTATGCACCGGTCATTTTAGATGTAACACATTCGCTGCAACAGCCCAACCAAAGTTCCGGTGTTACAGGTGGCCGACCCGAACTTATTGAAACCATTGCCAAAGCCGGAATTGCAGTAGGAGCAGATGGACTTTTTATCGAAACCCATCCTGATCCCAGCTGTGCACTTTCGGATGGAGCCAATATGCTGAAACTCGATAAGCTCGATGATTTACTACGTAAATTAACCCGTGTACGAGAAGCAATTCTGTAATTTTTTGCTATCTTTAAAGCCAAAATTTTCCTGTCTTGAAAAAAATATTTTTACTCCTGGCATTGATGCCGTTGCTCGCTTTTTCGCAGATTAATCTTAAAGTTTTAGACGAAAACGGTGTTGCAGTTTCGGAAGCCAATGTTTCCTATAACAACCAAACTTTCAGTACCGATGCAAAGGGTTTCGTAAAAATTCCGATGGCTACAACGGAGCAGGCACTGTCGGTCACTAAAGAGGCGTTTCGTGGATTTAATAAAACCATTAAGCCCAATCCTAAAATTCAGAATATCAACGTGCTGTTTGTGAAATCAGAGAAGGAAACACAGATTCAGGAAGTTGTTTTTCAAAAAAAAGGAAAGCCAAAAGTGACGGATCTTACCTCAATCGAGATTTCGGCAAAAGAAGCGCAACAAGTTGCATCGCTTTCGGGCGGGGTAGAAGGGCTCCTAAAAACGTTACCCTCTGTTAATTCCAACACCGAGCTTTCGTCCCAGTACATGGTTCGTGGCGGTAATTACGACGAAAATCTGATCTACATTAACGATATTGAAATTTACCGTCCTTTCCTCATCAGAAACTCCCTGCAGGAAGGGATGAGCATCATTAATCCTGACATGGTGCAGGCCGTCAATTTTTCGCCCGGTGGATTTGAAGCCAGGTATGGCGACAAAATGTCCTCATCACTCAATATCTATTACAGACAACCGACAAAATTTGAGCTGTCTGGTGAAGCCAGCTTAATCGGTGCGCGCCTTTCCACAGGATTTACTTCCAAAAACAAGAAATTGGCAGCGCTTTTTTCGGGTCGATATAGAAATACCAATTTAGTATTGAACACCCTTAATGAAGATACCGATTTCAACCCGCAATACATGGATTTTCAGTCCTATATTACTTATAAATTCAATGAAAAATGGGATGCATCCTTCATTGGTTACTGGAGCAAAAATGATTACGAAATGCTTCCAAAAATTAAAGATGTTGATTTTGGTACGCTTCAGATGCCCATTCGGCTAAGCGTTTCTTATAACGGTAAAGAAGACGACCAGTACAAAAACATGATGGGGACGGTTTCGCTGAACTTTAAACCTAATAAAAAATGGAGAATCTCACTCGATAATTTTGCGTATCAGAACAGGGAACGCGAGTATTATTCCATTGCTTCTGGTTATATGCTTCAAACCTATAATCCTGTAACGCAGGAACCTGTTGTATCCTACGATGTGGGCGGACAAATTGATCATGCAAGAAACGATCTTTTGGTTAAAACTTATGGAGCTCAGCTGAAAACCCGTTTTTCGCCCGATGCCAATACGGACTATGAATTAGGGCTAAAATTCGAAAAAGAAAACCTGCAGGATTTTACCAATGAATGGCAACTTGTGGATTCCTTGGGCTACAGTGCTCCGCGCAACTGGGCTAATCCAGGGACATTGGATCCTTCACAGCTGAAACTGCGTTATCATATTTCCGGAGCCAACCACATTCAGCCCACGCGGATGTCGGCGTACGCACAATATTCGAAGAAGTTCTTCTGGGGCGATAGCCGAATTTTTGTGAATGCCGGTGTACGTGCTTCTCATTGGGATTTCAACAACGAAACCATTGTGTCGCCCAGAGCTCAGTTTGCCATTAAACCCAATTGGGACATGGATATGCTTTTCAAAATATCTGGCGGTGTTTATTACCAGTCTCCCTTCTACAAAGAGATTAAGGATTTGAATGGTAACTTTAATTCGAACATTAAGTCGCAGCGTTCTATCCAGGTGATTCTTGCAAATGATTATGAATTTAAAATGGTGGAAAGACCGTTTAAATTGACTACAGAATTGTACTATAAAAAACTGAATAATTTGATTCCTTACTATTTGGATAATGTGCGGATTCGCTATTCGGGTCAGAACAATTCCGAAGGATATGCATACGGAATTGATGCGCGGCTTTTCGGCGAATTTGTGCCTGGTGTTGATTCTTGGGTTTCTGCCAGTTATGCCAGAGTTTATGAAAATATTGATGGCAAAGGATACATTCCGCGGCCTACAGATCCGCGTTTCAGATTCTCCATGTTTTATCAGGATTATATGCCCAAATTTCCATCAATGCGTGTAAATCTGACGTTGGTTTATGCAAGCGGATTACCTTCTGGAACGCCGGTTTCATTTGACGATGCAGGAAAACCGGATTATAATGCACCTTATCAATACCAAAGAAGTTTGCCTGCTTACAAAAGAGTGGATATTGGACTGACCAAAGTGTTTATCGACCAGAAAGACAATAAGGTAAATGGTGGTTTCTGGGGAAATTTCAAAGAACTGTCCCTTGGTGTGCAGATTTATAATGCGTTTAATATTCAGAATACCATTGCCAATCAATGGATTACCGATGTGGGAAGCGAGACCAGCAGTGTCTACGCAGTACCGGTTCGGCTCACCGGAAGATTCTTCAATGTCAAATTAGATTTTAAACTCTAAATAAATTTTTCCCCGGTTTTAGTCGGGGATTTTTTGTAACACGGAAAAATTAGATTTTTAGAAACTTACTTCTTAGAACGTTCTGTAGATTTTATCGGCAAAAGCATCACCGACATATGTGCTAAATTGGACAAAAAATTCAATTTCGACAAAGTGTAGACAATATTTTTAATGAAAATAAATTATAAAAAAAATGTGGAATTGAAAAATATGTGCGGATAAACAGATGAAATTTTTCAACCCAACACCTCACATTTGACTTCGTCGAACCACATTGTTAGATTTTCCAACACTACTTTATGCAATATAGCTTTTCAACTTAATTTTCAAGAAATTCAGTCATTGTTATAATCTTTGTAGACTCAAATTGTTTCAAATCTAATAAGTCTTTATCTCCAGTAATTAAAAAATCAGCTTTTGAATCTTTCGAAAGTGAAAGCAAAAAATTATCTTTTAAATCTCTACAAATTTCAGCTTTGCTTTCAACAACGAAAAATTCCGCATATTCTTGGACAGTTTCAATCAACATTTCGGTATCTTCCTGGTTAAAAAAGCGTCTAAACTTCGGCCTTTTAATCACCTCCAAAAATTCTTCTAATAGTTCTTTACTGAAAACTAAAACGCACTTTTTAGAAAATATAATTTCATCAAGTTGAGCATAATTTTTTGAAATCAGAAAACTTATCCAAAGATTAGTATCAATAATAACTTTTAACGAGTTATTTTGCATATCGTCTTGCTCTTACTTTTTCCACTTCATTTGTTATTTCTTCCAAGCTTGGTGCAGATTTAGAGTTTGATCTCAATTTTTTTAAAACCTCTGTGAATCCCTTTTTTGAGTCCTCTTTTATAGAAATCAAGTCTAACTCAGCCAAATTTTTAAGCAATTTAACGGCTTTTGGGTTTAGAATATCTATTCTTATACTTGTGTTCATCATTTCAAATTTATTGTTATTCAAATATATGAAAAGTTTTAAAGTGTGATCCAGGTTGTGTTATGTTGCCTGTTAATGCTAATGAAGAAGTTGCGACTTGGCAAAATCTACCATTTTTTGAGCCAGCTGATTCTGTTGCTCTTCACTGATATTGCTGAAGCCATGATTCCCCTTATCAACAATTACCAATTCGGAGATTATGTTACGATTTTGAAGTGCGGTGCGCAAATTTTCAGATTCAGAGAGTGGTACCACCTGATCTTTGTTGCCGTGAAGGATTTGCGTGGGTACAGCGTTATCTACAAATTTTAATGGCGAGATAGAATCCATGAATGTGTTGATCTCCGGTTTAGTTTGGTCCGAAATGAGTTTTCCCGTCACTGCAAAAATGAGTTTACTACGAATGTCAATAATTTTGGGGGCAAAAAGTTTCATGATCCACAATTTGAATTTTCCGGCATTCACCTGAAAAATTGCACTCAGTTCTGTGGGGCCAAAATTGTCCAACACATAGTTGCATTTTGATGAATAATGGGCAAGATCTGCATCACCCACAAAATCTGAATCTGCAGAATAGGCAGCCAGCAGCGCGAGATGTCCTCCTGCAGAACCGCCCCATGTGCCTATGTTATGAGTGTCGAAACCATATTGTGCGGCATTCTTCCTGACCCAACGGATGGCGTCTTTGGTATCTTCAATCATTGCGGGAAAATGAACTTCCTTGCTCGCCAGGCGATAGTCGATACTCACCACTGCAAAGCCATTGTGAAGAAATTGAAGCACTGTTTTCTCAGTGTAGGTATCTGCCGGAATGTCCTTGTTTCCTTCTACCCAACCGCCTCCATGAATTTGTATTACGACAGGAAACGATTTCTGATCCTGTGTTTTGGGAAGAAAAATGTCGAGTGCAACCTTCTTTCCATCTACCGTTTTATAGGGAATATCAGTATAATGCCGCGAACTGTCCGGAACTTTTGTACTGATGGTATAGTTTTGCTGGGCAAGCATAAATGATGCAGCGAGAAAAAAAGTCGCGAACATCACTTTCAGTAAAAAGGAATTGTTTTTTTTCATAAATTAAAGATAAGTTAGCAGCCAAAACCTTTCATAATGCTCATCAAAAATAGAAAGATGAAAATTATTGCTGAGGAAGGTTTTTCTTTTTTGTTTTGTTGCTGAAGTTTAAAGAACGAAAATAGTATTATTTCTTTTAAAACTTTTCATTTTTTTCCTTGGAAGAGTTTTCTACTCCGTTTTCAGCAAAAAGTAAACTACTTGTTGATGATATAGAGCAAACTGCCTACGCTAACAGTTATCCACAATGCAACAGCAAGTAACAGAGGTTTAACACTGATGGTTCTAAGAACTGAAATCGTCAGAGTGGTCCCGATTAGAAATAAAGTAAGATTCAATCCGGCTTTCGATAGTGTAAGAATGTAAGGCGTCACCACTGATAGACTTGGTATAAAAGTGTTGAGACCAATGGCACCGATGAAGAAAACAATAAACCAAGGGATTTTTACTTTGCTTGATTCATTCTTAAAAATAAACATAGTCATCAGCGAAACTGGTATAATCCACAAAGCACGCGCTAATTTTACTGTAGTAGCAATTTTGAGTGCTTCACCTCCGTAACGATTGGCGGCACCCACCACCGAACTGGTATCGTGAATTCCCACCGCGGCCCATAAGCCGAACTGCTGTTGCGACAAATGCAATGCATGCCCGATTACAGGAAACGCAAACAACGCAATAGAGTTGAGCGTGAAAATAATAGCCAGTGCCAAAGAAATCTGGTTACTTTTTGCCTTAATAATAGGCGAAACGGCTGCAATAGCGCTCCCTCCGCAAATGGCGGTTCCCACTGATATAAGATAAGCAAGCGGCTGCTCGATTTTTAAAAGCCGACCTAATGCGTAACCCGCCACTAAAACGGTTGAAATACTGAACACCGTTAGAAGAAATCCAGATTTACCGGCGGCTAACGCTTGTTCGATATTCAGCCCAAACCCTAATCCAACGATCGATATTTGTAATAAGAGATGGATGTATCGGTGGGTGAACTGCGCAAAAGGATTGGCCATAAGAAGGGCGAAAACAAAACCCAAAAGCAGAGAAAGTGGTGAGTTTGACCACGGCGACATGCAAAAAACCGCAATCATAACATACGCCCATTTGGTGACGGATACTTTGTTCATTTTTGATTGAATTAGGGCACAAATCTCCGCAATATTGCGCAACTGTATTCATACAAAAAAGTGATGGTTAATAACTTTTAGTTATGGCTGATTGTTTTCAGAAAAAGTTCCACAATTGGTGACTGCTCACCGGTTTGAACCATCGAATAAAATTCACGGGGAATGGAGAAAGAATCAATATCAATAACTTGCAGCAAATTGTTCTTAACCTCATGAAAGACGGAACTTACTGAGAGAAAAGCAAATGCCTTTGAATGGATTAAATAATTTTTCATGGCCTCGCTGCTTCCTAAATCAATAACTGTCTGTAAATCGCCATACCGATAGCCGTGGCGCCGAAACGCATCTTCTATATATTCCTGCGTTCCCGAGCCAATTTCTCTGGTAACGAATTCATAGTGATACAAGTCTTCTATGCTTAGTAGTTTTTTTATCCTGTTTTTTGCACTGGTAACCAGCACAATTTCGTCTTTTCGAAAGGGCTCGTATGTAAAGGAAATCGACTGCATTTTACCTTCAACGAAACCCATGTCGATTTTATTTTTCTCTAATAAACCGGATATTTTTTCAGAATTGTTCACAATCAACTCAATCCTGATTTGAGGGTAATATTGATTGAATTTTGCTAAAAGTTCTGGAAGCACATATTGGGCAATGGTGGTGCTTGACCCAATTTTAAGATGACCTTTCTTGATTTCCTCCAAACCATTCAGTTCAAACTCGAAATCCCGATTAATGCTCCGCAGTTTTTCCACGTATTGCAAAAGTAATTTGCCGCTGGGTGTCATTTCGATGCTGTTTCCCTTTCTTACAAAAAGTTGGGTTTTCAGTTCATATTCTAACTCCCGGATGTGCTTGCTTACTGCGGGCTGAGAAATGTTGATTTCTTCAGCAGCTTTGGTGAAACTCAACCTAGTGGCGACGGTATAAAAAACGGTAAGTCGGAAATCAAACATAGCACAAAAATCACTATTGAAAAATGGAAATCATGTAACGCTGCAAAATTACGGATTGCCGATGAAAAATACACGGATCAACCATTATTCTACTCAATCGATTTTAGTCGGTTAAGCGCGATTTCCCTTTCTCCAAATTGCCTATTCTGTTCTTCCTGCTAAATGGAACCAAGAAGATATTTTTTGCCTTGATGTTTTCGACGATAATTAAACCAATAATCCTGAACAATGATCTGCCAAACTTCCAGTTGCCGAAGCAAGTACATTGATTTCATTATTCATCCGAAGCACGCCCATTAAAGCGAAAATAAGTGCTTCTTTGTAATTGATCACCGGGTTGTCGGGGATGATGATTTCAGCTGATGTTTTCGCTTCTATGCACTCCACCAAATAAGAATTGTAGGTTCCGCCACCTGTAAAAAGCACATTTCTGAATTGATGCCTGTTCAATGTTTCCGCAATTTGATGTGCAGCATGTTCAGTGAAAGTGGCTAAATGATTTGCCGCCGAATCATCCGACCATAATGGCGAAATGTTTTGCATTACCCACTCTATTCCTAATGATTTGGGTGCGTCTTGCTGGTAATAATTCAAACTGTTTAATATGGAAAGCATTTCCTCATCAACGACTCCCGTTCGTGCAAAACTGCCGTTTTCATCATAAGTTTTACCGAGTTTTTGAGACAGCGCATTCAGCACAATGTTGACGGGGCAAATATCAAAACCTATTCTTTGCCCATCTTTTTTAAAGGAAATATTCGAGAAGCCGCCAATATTCAGGCAGGCGTCAAATTCTGAAAAAATAAGTTCATCACCGATAGGAACCAATGGCGCACCGTTGCCGCCCAGCAAAACGTCCTGACTCCTGAAATCGTAAACCACCGGAATTTTATTCACTATTTTAATGGCACGTCCGTCACCGATTTGCAGGGTAAATTTTCGTTGTGGCTGATGAAAAACGGTGTGTCCGTGGGAACTGACGACATCAATGTCGGTAAGCTGATGCCGGTCAATGAAAGCTTTGGTGGTTTCTCCCAAAAAAAATCCGTACGCTGTATGCAGTGCAAGCAGATCTTCTGAAGAAAGATGGATGGCATTTCGAAGTTGCTTTTCCCATGTTGGGGAGTAGGGAATGGTTTCGGCGTTCAGGATTTGATAATTCCACGTCCCGCCTGTATTTTTTTCAAAACTGGCGTGGCAAATATCCAAACCATCCATACTGGTGCCCGACATTAAACCGATAGCTTCGTACATTCCTGAAAATTTAATTAAATGTATTGAAAAGAATTAAAAGAGCAAAACAAATGAATTACTTGCTCTTTTCCGGTATTTTTTTGGCATTGATGTTCCCCGAATTGTTAAAGAAGGTGTACTCGGAAAAGTCGTCTTTGGCTTTCATCCCTTGGGCGCCTACTAATGTGGAGCCGTCTTTATCTGTTACAAAAACGGTGTCGGAGGTATAAATCAATCTTTTCACCTGATCCCATTTTACCGATTGCATGGCAAAAATTTGATTTTCGCTGGTGACGATTTTTACATTTCCCCGGGCTTCGTACATTTTTCTTTTTTCGTTAAATTTCGCATATTTAGCGGTAATTTTTCCGGGTTGCTTGGGTTTTGTTTTATCATAAAAAAGGATACTGATTCCCTTTTTAGCCACCACATAAGGTGAATCGATAAATTCATATTTCTCAATCAGTGGCGCCGTTGCCCTAAGCTTGATGATTCCGGAATCGCGCTGAATAATATTGGCGTTATTAATGATTTGTGAAGGAAAATTGTTGTTGCGATTTTTGTTGATCTGCGTAAGATCTTCATCACAGGAGATAAGCGCAAAAAATATAGCACAACCATAGATGGCGGCTATATTTTTACGGTATATTTTTCGGGCGAAATTCATGTATTAATCATACAAACGTTTCACAAACCAACGGTCGGCAAAGTTGATGCCTATTTTTAAATTAACAAAATTCTGACGAACCAAGTTGTTGGCAGTTGTTCCTCTTTGTCCCAGTTCAACCCCAAGGTCAATTCCGCTCATTCGGCTTGCCCCACGGTTTTCGAAAGGTAATGTAACACCTCCGGTAATTGCAAACTGATTAATGTTGGTGCCGTTAAGTTGCAGATTGCCTTTTTCATAATATGCACCATAACGATAAGTGACGCGAGAAAAGTAATTACGGAAGTTATTATAATTGGGCAAATACCAACCACCCGCAGCAATGCGATATGAATTATGATTTTGAAAAGGATTTCCTAAAAACTGTACGGTTTCTCCTTTTTTAAAGTTGAACTGTGTTCCAAAAAACCATCTAGCATCACGGCCATAACCTGCTCCTAAAGAGAATTCCATCGGAATCAGGTTTTTCTGGTTATTTTGCTTTTGATCCAGAATAGCAATATTATTTTTTACCTGACCTGTGGTGTAAAAATACGTACTGTTGGTGTACAAAGTTTCCATTTGTCCTGTATTACCAAATGTAAATGTTCCACCTAACGTCAGTTTTCTGTCCTTGGCAACATTTTTTTGGTAGGCCGTTCCTAAAGTAAAATTAAATGATTTAATCTTATTTTTGGTTTCGTAACCATTCAGCAATTCTGAATCCGAATAGGCCACTTCATTCAGATCATACAAATTTCCGAAAAAGAAATTTGTTCTCAACCCCAATGCAAATTCCGGAGTAACCTGGTAGGAAAGCGCTGCCTGAACGGTACTTAAAGATCCCTCACCAGTGAAAATATCATACCTGTTGACAACATCATCCACCTTTTGTTGGCGAATAATGGAATACTTCTTAGAGCTGTATGGTTGGTAGCCCATCCCAAACTTCACATTTTTAGAAATAGGGAAAGCAATCGTGATATTAGACAAATAGGTTGAGTGCTTGGTAATGTTCAAGTTACCTTCATTGGTTTTGAAAAAGTTGTTTTCGTTTGTTCCCTCCACTTTTAGTGTGGCGAGTTGCAGGTTTTTATTCGCAGCCGGATTACTAAAATTGAAATTGTTATTAAAATCCCAAATGTAAGCCGTAGAAATACCGCCCATCGCGCTAACATCCACTGTGTTATCATACTTCACATCGCCAATTCCGAACGCAGCGTAAGGAGAATTACCAATCGATTGTGCATCCATAAAAAAGCTTGCAGCAACGAGTGGTAAAACAAAAAGTTTTTTCATTCTTTATTTTTTGAAAATAATGCGCAAATATCTTAATTATTACTGAATTGTGAAAATTTCCTTTGGTTAAAGTTTGTTAAGTGTAAAAGCGATAGTACATGGGCCAAGGCATCATCTAAAAAGTGCAACGCTCACTATTAAAATAGCTACAGTAAGTTTTTAATTAAAACCGTTTTTCTTATTTTTACCCCATGAACTGGGAACAAATTGTAGGTCAGGAGAAACTTTGCAAATTGCTGAAAGAGAGCATCAACGATAATAGGGTGAGCCATGCGCAATTGTTTGTGGGCAAAGACGGTTATGGTACTTTACCATTGGCAATGGCTTTTGCCAAAGAAGTTTTCCGCAAAGAAAACGAAACTTCTGCCTCGAAAGTAGAAACATTGAATCACCTCGATTTGCATTTTAGTTTCCCGGTCTTTAAAGAAAAAAAAGCAGGGCTGTCTTCGGCTTTCCACGAAAAATTTCGGGAGATGATTCTGGAAAATCCTTATGCCGACGATGAAGACTGGAGCAGAATATTGGAATCTGAAAACAAGCAACTCACCATTTATGCCGACGAAATTGATGAGCTCAATCAGAAATTTTCGCTGAAGAGTTTTGAAGGCGGCAGCAAAATTCTTATCGTTTGGCAAGCCGATAAAATGAATATTCCTGCGGCCAATAAATTTCTAAAATTCCTGGAAGAGCCACCAAAAGGAACCTACATTATTCTTACTGCCGAATCTTCCGATCATATATTACCCACCATACTTTCGCGTACGCAGGTTGTCGAAATTCCCAGAATAGACGATGAAGCCATCAGGAAGAAGCTACAAAATAATCCTGCTGCAGGTACGCTTGATATAGATGGACTTGTTTTTCAGGCGCAGGGAAACTGGAATTTGGCACAGAAATTATTGAATGCCGATCAATCCGACGCTGAATTCGACCAGCTGTTCATTAGCTGGGTGCGAGATGCCTTTCAGGTGAAAAAGAAACCAGAATTTCTGAAGAATATTGTATTGTGGGCGCGCGGAATAGCCGCATGGAACAAGGAAAAGCAGAAAAATTTCCTTAGTTTTTGTGCCGAAATGTTTCGCCTTGCTTTGCTGCAAAATTACGGCAGCAGTGATTTGGTGTATAAGAAGATTGATGCCAGTGGTTTCAAATGGGATGCATTTTCCTCCTATATTCACGGGGCAAATATTGTGGCAATTCTGGATGAGATTTCGGGAGCCGCCTATCACCTGGAGCGCAACGCCAATCCTAAAATTGTGTGGACCGACATGGGCATTAAACTTTCCCGTTACATCCACAAAAAACCGTAAAGCGCGATCTTATTGTTTGCAGAAAGCTATCGTTTTTTTCTTTTCATTTTAAATCATAATAATCTGTGCGATCTTATAGATTTACTGCAGAGGTTAGTTTAGCTTTTTCTGATCTTCTCAACCTTTTTGTAATAGAGCTGTTCTCATAAGGGAAGTTTAAATATTGCTTTGAATTTTTTAACTGTTTTCCTGCAATGGGACAGTATGTTTAGCAGCGCAATATTAATTTTAAATGAACTTGTTGGAAAAAGTCAATCAATCGATTGATTAATTTCAAATGTTTGTTACCTTTGCACCCGTCAAAAATGTGATCATCATGATTTCAAAAGAAGAAAATATTTTATTCGCTGCGGAAAAACTTTTTGCCGAAAAGGGTTTCGATGCCACTTCTACGCGGGAAATATCGACGGCTGCCAATGTGAATGTCTCCATGATCTCGTATTATTTCGGTTCTAAAGAGCAATTGTTGGAAAATCTTTTTGAATACCGAATGAAAGAGAGCACGAGTTTTATGAAGGAAATTGTTGCAAAGCAGAACCTCAATGAATGGGAAAAGCTCATCATGGTGGTCAACCGATATATCGATAGGGTAGAGCAGCTGAAAGAATTTTACAGGGTAATGCAAACGGAGCAAATTACCAATAAAAATCCAAGAATCAACGAGATTCTAAAGCGCTCCAAACTCGGATTTATAGGCGGGTATAACGAACTGCTGAACAAAGGGTTCGAAAATAAGGTCTTTACTAAAAAGCCAAAAGTTGAATTGGCGCATGCCACCATCATCGGGACTGTATTTTATGCATTTAATGGTTTGAAGATGTATAGGGAATACAGCGGGAATAAAAGTAGTGAGGAAGCATATAAAACAGAATACTTCAACGATTTGAGACAGCACATTAAACAAATATTAAAAGACCTTTTAGGGTATGAAGAAAAATAAATTAGGGCTATTTCTACTATTAGGAGCGGCATTATTAAGCGCTCAGGAAAAGAGAATGCTCACCTTGGATGAAGCAGTGGCACTGGGAATTCAGAACTCCAAAAATCTGCAGATTGATCAGCAAAAAATACTAGACGCACTGGCCAATGTTGTTGATGCAAAAAACGGAATGCTGCCTACCCTTAAAGTTTCCGGTAGTGCACTTGCGCTCGCCAATGCCAATGTGGATCTCAAAATGTTGCCTTCAGGTCAGGGTGGTGGTGCGCCAAAAGCTCATTCTGCTTTTTTTGGAAATGTGTCTGCTTCGCTTCCGCTTTTTGCTGGAGGAAGGGTACAATACGGAATACAGTCTGCAAAATTTCTTGTGGAAGCGGCGAAACTTAGTACTCAGAATGATCAGATGGCGATGGCTTATACGGTATCGCAGGCCTACAATAATTTATTCAAAGCCCATCAAGCCATTAAGGTTTTGGAAGAAAATCTGATGGCTTCAAAAAAGCGTGACGAATCTTTCCAGAAACTTGAAAACAACGGAATTGTTGCCAAGAACGACCGGCTAAAGGCCAATCTTCAAACCTCGGATGTGGAATTGCAGTTGCTGGACGCACAAAACAGCGCCAGTATTGCCAATATCAATATGGATTTGATGCTGGGTTTACCTGAAACAACGATGATAGAAACAGACCCCAACTACATCACAGCACTTGCAGATCCTGATAGTAAAACCATTACCTATTATATGGAACAGGCGACGTCAAACAGAAGAGATCTCCAAGCATTCGATTATCAAAAGAAGGCCGCCGCACTTGGGACCAAAGCTGCCAAAGCTGAACATTGGCCAAGTATTGCACTAACCGGTGGTTATATTGCTGCAGACGTACCCAATATTCTTACAGTTACCAACGCGGCAAATATTGGGATTGGTGTGCAGTATAATGTGGACAATCTCTGGAAGAAAAATTCATCTTTGCTGAAGGCACAATCGAAGGAGCGCCAAATCGAACTTGGCCAAGAACTGCTGTACGACCAGATAAAGCTTGAAGTGAATCGTGATTTTCAGAACTCACAATTCGCTCAGAAAAGAATTGGTGTTTACGAAAAAGCAGCAGCACAAGCCAACGAAAATTATAGGGTGGTGAATAACAAATACAATAACGGATTGGCAACCATTACCGAACTTTTGGATGCCGATACCGCACAAATTTCTGCCAACGTGAATGTTATAAATGCAAAAGCTGATGCAATGTTGGCTTACCGAAAACTATTGCAATCATCAGGATTGTAACTAATGGCACTATACGAATGACCATCTTTCTACTTGTCTACTTTAATTAAAATGGGATCAACAAACTAACAAGCATTCCCTGATCCGACAAACTAAAAATAACTTACAATGAGCAATACCCACGAACCGGAACTTTTCCCGGAACCTAAAAAGAAAAAATCATTATTGTTTCCTATTATTCTTGCCGCAGTAGTACTGATTGGAGGATTCTTCGGTTACCGTGCATATTCGTACGGTCAAAACCATGAAGAAACCGATGATGCACAAATTGCGTCTAATATGAGCCCTGTTATTTCGAAAATATCTGGTTATGTAACCGAAGTAAAAGTGAAAGACAACCAGTTTGTAAAAAAAGGCGATACATTGATTGTGCTTGACAATCGCGATCAGAAGATGGCTTTAGAGTCGGCGATTGCGGCATTAGGAACGGCCAGAAGCAATGTACAAACGGCAAAAGCATCAACCAATGCGGCGGCGCAAAATATCAACTCAACCCAAGCCGCGATCAGTACAGCCAATGCGCAGATTGAGGCTGCAAAGGTGAATGTGTGGAAAACAACGCAGGACCTGAAGAGATATGCTAATTTGGTGAAAGATCACACCATTACGCAACAACAGTATGAAACTGCATTGGCCGCAAAACAGTCTGCAGATAAACAGTTGCAGGTATTGGTAGACCAAAAAAACCAGGTCTCTCAGCAAACTGGGATTGTCAATTCGCAAACGGTGGCAACTTCTGAGCAGATTGGCGTAGCCAGTGCCGTCGTTAAACAGCGTGAGGTTGATGTTGATAATGCCAAACTCAATTTGTCTTACACCGTCGTTTTGGCTCCTGAAGATGGTTTTGTGGCGAAAGTGCCTGTTCAAAAAGGTCAGTTTTTACAAGCCGGCTCGCAGTTGTTTAGCTTGGTTCGCAATAATGATAAATGGGTTGTTGCTAATTTTAAAGAAACCCAACTCTCCAAAATGGTGGAAGGCCAGAAGGTAGAAATCAAAATTGATGCTTTCCCCGACCAGCAATTTAGCGGTGTTGTTTCCTCTTTTTCACCTGCGACAGGTTCTTCATTTTCAATTTTGCCTCCGGATAATGCCAGTGGAAATTTCGTGAAGGTGGTGCAACGGCTTCCGGTGCGTATTGATTTTGAAAAACTTGATCCGGCAGTGATGAAAAAACTTCGCGCAGGGATGAACGTGCAAACCACAGTAGTTCTTAAATAAAAAAAGTAAATAGGCAGTTGGATCTTCATTCTAATTTTGATTTAAAAACTGCATTTACACTTCAGTATGGAAGATTCATTAGTTGAATACGGCGCAAGACGTGTCATTATTACCATTACAGCCATTCTTTGCGCACTTTTGGAGATTGTGGATTCCACGATTGTCAATGTTGCTCTTAATGAAATGAAGGGAAACTTGGGCGCCACGCTTTCGGAAGTTGGATGGGTTATTACCGCGTACGCCATTGGAAATGTGATTATTGTGCCTATGACCAGTTGGCTTTCCCAGCAGTTTGGGCGGCGTAATTATTTTGCGGCCTCCATTATTATCTTTACCATTTTCTCTTTTCTTTGCGGCAATGCAACCAATATTTGGGAGCTTGTCTTTTTTCGGCTTATGCAGGGAATTGGCGGTGGAGCATTGTTGGTGACTTCCCAAACCATTATTACCGAATCTTATCCTATTGAGAAAAGAAGCATGGCGCAGGCAATCTACGGTTTGGGGGTAATAATTGGCCCTACTTTGGGGCCGCCGCTGGGTGGTTACATTGTTGATAATTTTTCCTGGCCTTATATTTTTTACATCAATATTCCCATCGGAATTGCCGCCACATTAATGACTTTGCAGTTTGTGAGGAGTCCTCGGTATGCAGAAAAAAGAAAAGCGAAAGATGTGGATTGGCTTGGTATTGTATTACTGGCAGCATTTGTTGGATCTTTACAGTATATTTTAGAAAAAGGGCACGAGGAAGATTGGTTCGATAGCCATGTTATTATTATTCTAACGGTAACGGCCGTGGTAGGATTTATCCTTTTTTTGTGGAGAGAATTTACGTTCCGTTATCCTATCGTTGAACTTCGGGTATTAAAAAATGGAAATTTGAGGATTGGTACAGTGATGTCGTTTATCCTTGGGTTCGGTCTTTATGGTTCTACTTTCATTATTCCACTTTACACCCAAAGCATCTTGGGTTGGACTGCGCTTCAATCGGGCGCATTGATGATTCCCGCCGCATTAACTACCGCTTTTATGATGCCCTTCATTGGTAGGTTACTGACTAGAGGAGCCAAACAACAGGTGTTGGTTTCACTCGGTTTACTCATCTTTTTTGTATACAGTTTTTGGGGATATAAAATTTTAACCCCCGATACCGGCAAATCCGATTTTTTCTGGATGTTGATTGTGCGCGGTGCAGGTTTGGGATTACTTTTTATTCCGATTACATCGTTGGCATTATCTACTTTAAAAGGTCAGGAAATAGGTCAGGGTGCAGCATTTACAGGAATGATGCGACAGTTGGGTGGCTCGTTCGGTATTGCGGCTATCACCACATTCATAGCCAATCAAACCACGGTTCACCGAGCTGCATTATCCAATCATTTGGATGCCAATAATTTTGACGTTCAGCAAAGGATTTTGGCATTAAAGGCAAGTTTTGTTCAGAAGGGATTTACGCCCGATGCAGCGCTTAATGCTGCGTATAAAATGCTGGATTCGGCGGTGATGAAGCAAGCAACCGTTTTGTCGTATATGGATGTTTTTCTGTACTTAGGTATTCTGTTTTTGGTTTGCATACCGTTCGTATTGTTTGTAAAACAAAAGAAGGGAAGAGAGGTCATTGATGTGAGCGATGCCGTACACTAAACAAATGCTTTATATCGTTAAATGTAACGCTACGGTAATTATTCACTTGTTTTTTTACCGTCGTCAATCCTGATATGGGTTGCGTTTTATGGGCTGATTAGCACTTTGTTTTTGTCAGGAACATTAAAGTTTTGTTAAAGTTTTAGTTTTGGCATTGCTTATGTTTCATCAGACCAATTTTACGGTGTACTTTTGCGGCTTATTATGAAAAAACAAGGAATTGTTTACATGCTTTTGGTGGTTTTTCTCTTTTTTATTGGAGGAAACAAAATGGTTTTAGCCAATACACCTGCCCATGCAAAAGTTCCTTTTGCTCCGCATTCTCATCATAAACATCATCATCCTGCTGCAGGATTTGTAAAGACTATTGATAACTTTCTTACGGAAGTGGTTTATTCTTCGGATGTTGAAGAAGATGAACCATCACCGGTTAACCTTTCGCAAAGTGCTATTGTTTTTTCACCGGTAGTTATGTTTGCTGCCTTTCTACAAACGATACTGAGTACAAGCGAAGAATCGAACAGAATACTGCTTTCACCGTTTGCAGTAACCGTTAAAAAATTTCTGCTTATTCGTATACTCCGAATTTAAAAAAAATACTCTTGTTAGTGTTTCTTTATTATTTTTGTCAATGGTAAAGATGCATAAATGTTGCAAAACCAATGCAACCTTTACGGAATCTATAATCCGGATCAACTTAAGATTATTATTTTAAATTCAAATATTATGAAAAAAATCGCTGCAATCGCTGCAACCGGTTTACTGCTATTATTGACAAACTGTACGAAGAAAGAGCAGGAAAAAGAGGAAAAAACTGTATTTCCCGCAACCACCGCTCTGCAGAAAGATACCATCGTTAACAAAGAATATGTGCCCAAATTCAATCGGTAAAAAATATTGAAATTCGTGCTCAGGAGAAAGGTTTTTTGGAGAAGATTTTCGTTGATGAAGGCCAATATGTGCGTGCCGGACAAACGCTTTTCCAGATTATGCCACAAATTTATCAGGCAGAATATATGAAAGCCGCTGCGGAAGTGGAGCAGGCCAAAATTGAACTTCAAAATGCATCCACTTTAGCCAGCAACAACATTGTTTCGAAAAATGAAAGAGCAATGGCCAAAGCAAAATTAGACGCAGCAAATGCTGAAGCACGTTTAGCACAAATTCACCTTTCCTTCACCAATGTTCGTGCTCCTTTTTCAGGAATCATCAACCGCCTTCCACTTAAATTGGGAAGCTTAGTAGATGAGGGCGACTTGCTCACCACACTTTCTTATAATGACCAAATATACACCTACTTTAATGTTTCGGAACCTGAATATCTGGATTACCAAACGCACATTGCAGAAAGAGGCGATCAGCATGTAGATTTGGTGATGGCCAATGGTGATGTTTTTCCGCAACAGGGAATTGTTCAAACCATCGAAGGCGAGTTCGATAATGAAACCGGAAATATTGCTTTTCGTGCGAAGTTTCCTAATCCTCAAAAGCTTTTGAGGAATGGTGAAACCGGAAAAATCCGGATGAATGTTCCGGTTAAGAATGCGCTCATTATTCCTCAGAAAGCCACTTATGAAATTCAGGATCAGACCTATGTTTTTGTGGTTGATAAAAACGGAAACTTAAAATCCCGAAACATTAAAATTGCTTACGAGCTACCTGATATCTACATTGTTTCTGAAGGTCTGAAGCCAGGTGAAAAATTCCTGATAGAAGGAGTTCAGAAGGTAAAAGACGGACAAAAAGTACAATTGAAGTATCAGGATCCACAGCAAGTGATGAAGTCTTTAAAACTGAATGCTGATTAATTTCAAATTTAAAAAGAATCTGACTCATGTTTAAAAGATTTATACGCAGACCTGTGCTGTCTATCGTGATCTCGCTGATCATTGTTTTTCTTGGGATTTTATCGATGTTGAAACTTCCCATTACCCAGTTTCCGTCTATTTCGCCCCCAAAGGTAAATATCACGGCTGAATATCCGGGAGCCAACAACGAATTGCTCATCAAATCAGTTGTTATACCGCTGGAAAGAGCTATTAATGGTGTTCCGGGGATGAAGTATATGTCTTCTGATGCAGGTAATGATGGTGAAGCGTCCATTCAGGTAGTGTTCGATTTGGGAACCGATCCTAATGTTGCCGCAGTAAACGTTTAAAACCATATTTCTTCTGCCATCAACAAACTGCCTCCACTGGTGGTGCGTGAAGGGGTGAAGATTACGCGTGAAGAACCGAATATGTTGATGTACATCAACTTGTATAGCGACGACCCGAAAGCCAATCAGAAGTTTCTTTTCAATTATGCCGATATCAACGTGCTGTCCGAATTAAAAAGAATTTCTGGTGTGGGTAACGTTGATATTTTGGGAACCCGCGAATATGCGATGAGAGTTTGGCTGAAACCCGATCGGTTAACCAGCTACAATATTTCTGCTGATGAGGTGATGCAGGCATTAGATGAGCAAAGTATCGAGGCGTCTCCTGGGAAAACCGGGGAAAGTTCCGGCAAGCGCTCTCAATCCTTCGAATATATTTTGAAGTATCCAGGCCGATACAGCACAGAGGCACAATACGGAAATATCATTCTTAAATCTAAACCTGATGGCGAATTTATCCGTTTAAAAGATGTAGCCGATATTGAGTTTGGCAGTTCCATGTACGATATTTACTCGACGCTGAATGGTAAACCTTCTGCGGCCATCACCGTAAAACAATCCTATGGCTCCAACGCCAGCGAGGTCATTAAAAATGTGAAAACCCTGATGGAAACGCTTCAGAAAACAAACTTTCCGAAAGGAATGCATTATGAGCTGAGCTACGATGTTTCTCGATTTTTGGATGCTTCCATTGAGAAAGTGGTACACACCCTTTTCGAGGCCTTTATTTTGGTGGGGATTGTTGTATTTCTATTTTTGGGCGACTGGCGTTCAACGTTAATTCCGACCATTGCAGTTCCGGTATCTCTTGTTGGTACTTTTGCCATTATGTCGGCGTTCGGCATTACGCTCAACATGATTTCGCTGTTTGCTTTGGTAATGGCCATTGGAGTAGTGGTCGATGATGCCATTGTCGTCATCGAGGCCGTGCATGCGAAAATGGAAGAAAAGCATCTCTCACCGCTTAAGGCAACGGAAGAAGCCATGCACGAAATCAGCGGAGCCATCATTGCAATCACATTGGTAATGGCTTCCGTTTTTATTCCGGTAGCATTTATGAGTGGACCCGTGGGTATATTTTATCGTCAGTTTTCCATTACCATGGCTTCGGCAATTATGCTTTCGGGTATTGTCGCACTAACGCTCACTCCTGCACTTTGTGCATTAATTTTGAAGAGCAAACATGGTAAAGCAAAAAAAGAAACACCAGTTGAAAAATTCTTGGGAACCTTCAATAATTTATTTAATATAGGTGCCGGAAAATATAAGAATTACTTGAATAAAACCGTTACCAGAAAGGTGATTACCTTTTCTTTGCTGTTGATTTTTTGCGGTTTTACCTATTTGTTAAGCAATAAATTACCGTCTGGATTTATCCCAGCTGAAGATCAAGGAATGATTTATGCCATCATCCAAACACCGCCCGGCTCCACATTAGAACGAACCAATCAAACGGCGCTGCAGCTGCAAAAGGTATGTGAGAAAATTGATGGCGTGCAATCGGTTTCGTCCCTTGCCGGTTACGAAATCTTAACAGAAGGAACAGGTTCCAACTCCGGAACATGTCTCATTAACCTCAAAGATTGGAAAGACCGCAAAGAATCTGCTGCAGAAATTATTGAGCAGCTGGAGCAAAAAGCCAAAGAAATCCCTGGCGCCAATATTGAATTTTTTCAGCCGCCATCTATTCCAGGTTATGGTGCTGCCGGCGGTTTTGAATTGAGGTTACTCGATAAAGCAGGAAGTGGCGATTACAAGAAAATGGAGCAAGTAAGTACCGACTTTGTGCGCGAACTCCGGAAAAGGCCTGAATTGGGTTCAGCTTTCACTTTTTATTCTGCCAGTTTCCCTCAGTATATGCTAAAAATTGATAATGATTTAGCCGAACAAAAAGGAGTAAGTATATCCAAAGCGATGGATAATCTTTCGACCTTAATAGGTTCAGACTATGAAACCAGCTTTATCCGTTTCGACAGACCTTATAAGGTTATTGTTCAGGCAGGGCCGCAGTATCGCGCGTTGCCAGAAGATCTGCTGAAACTGTATGTGAAAAACGATAAAGATCAGATGGTGCCTTATTCTGCTTTCATGACGCTTGAAAAGGTGTATGGGCTATCAGAAATTACACGGCACAATATGTATAATGCTGCCGAGGTAAGTGGAACTCCGGCACCGGGCTACAGCAGTGGGGAAGCCATTAAAGCCATTCAAGAAGTGGCCGACAAAACACTCCCAAGAGGTTTTGGTATCGACTGGGCGGGGATTTCCAAAGATGAGGTTTCTCGTGGTAATGAAGCTATTTATATTTTCCTTATTTGTTTAGGGTTTGTTTATCTTATTCTTTCTGCTCAGTATGAAAGTTTCATCTTGCCATTGCCGGTGATCTTATCACTTCCTACCGGTATTTTTGGTGCATTCCTTTGCCTGCAACTTTTTGGCCTTGAAAACAATATCTATGCACAAGTTGCCATGGTGATGTTGATTGGATTACTGGGGAAAAATGCCGTGCTGATTGTAGAATTTGCCGTACAGAAAAATGCCGCGGGAACAACAATCTCCGAGTCGGCGGTGGAGGGAGCTTTTGCTCGTTTTCGACCTATCTTAATGACATCTTTTGCTTTTATTGCTGGTTTATTGCCATTGGTATTCGCAACAGGGCCAGGCGCCATCGGTAACCGAACTATCGGTACAGCCGCATCTGGCGGGATGCTGATCGGAACTGTTTTCGGCCTGTTCATTATCCCTGGTCTTTATTATGTTTTTGCCACTTTTGCTGCTAAAAACAGATTGGCTCATTATGAAGAAGAATATCCATTAACCGAACAAACTGAACCTTACCAACATGATGGAAAATTTGAAGATTAAACAAACACTCTCCGTAGCCGCAATATCTTTGTTTCTGATAGGTTGCAAAGCACCGATGGCTACTGTAATTCAGGATAAAACCAAAGAAACCATTCCGGAATCTTTTAACGAGAAAACCGCAGAAAATTCGACCAATTCGGGAACGGTTCCGTGGAGAAATTTCTTTACCGACCCGAATTTGGTTACTTTGATTGATACTGCTCTCAAGAATAATCAGGAACTGCTGATTGCACTTCAGAATATCGAGATTGCCAAAAGCAATGTATTGTACACCAAAGGTCGATTGAAACCCACTGTAGCAGCCAAAGTAGGTGCAGGCGTGGATAAGGCGGGACGATATACCAGTGAAGGTGCCGGCAATGCCACTACAGAAATTGAACCCGGCAAAGAAATGCCTGAACCACTCGGTAATTTCGAAGGTGGTTTAGTAGCAGATTGGGAGGTTGATATTTGGAAAAAACTTCGCACCGAGAAGGAATCGTCTATTGCCCACTATCTATCAACGGTGGAAGGGAAAAATTTTGTACTCTCTACTTTAATTGCTGAGGTGGCAGATCATTATTATGAACTTCTTTCGTTAGACAACCAGTTGCAGATTATTCATCAATACATCGATCTTCAGAAGAAAGCACTCGAAATCGCCAAAGTTCAGAAACAAGCCATGGCGGCCACGGAATTGGCGGTGAAAAAATTTGAAGCGGAACTCGCTAAGTCGAAAGCGACAGAATACGATATTCTGCAGCAGATCACCGAAAAGGAAAATGAGATTAATGCGCTTCTGGGTCGCTATCCTCAGCCGATTGTGCGCAGTAGCGAAGGCATGATGAGCACAATCCCGCAAACAGTTTTCACAGGACTTCCCGCGGAACTTTTGGCCAACAGACCCGATATTAAGCAGGCAGAATTAGAACTAAAAGCTGCCAAATTAGATGTGGAAGCAGCACGAAAAGAGTTTTATCCGAGCTTGGCGATCTCTGCATCGTTGGGGTTAAATGCTTTTAAACCGTCTTACTTGGTGAAAATGCCTGAATCTGTTGCCTTTGGTTTAGCGGGTGAATTGGCAGGGCCACTCATCAATAAAAGTGCAATAAAAGCCAATTTTCAAACGGCAGATGCGCGACAGTTGCAAGCCCTTTATGAATACGATAAAACAGTGATAAATGCCTATTTAGAAGTAGCCAACCTGATGTCTAAGGTCAAAAATATGGATCAATATTATCAGCTGAAGCATCAGGAATCGCAATCCTTGGATCAGGCGATTGATATTGCCAACCAATTGTTTCGCAATTCAAGAGCCGATTATTTGGAGGTGCTGATGAACCAGCGTGATGCTTTGGATGCGAAAATGGAACTCATTGATGCCAAAGAAAAGCAACTTTCTACTGTTGTCGATATCTACAAAAGTCTCGGCGGCGGTTGGAAGTAATAGCGATATTGTCTTTTTTCGCGATAAAAATAAGAAACCGTCTCACCGCTGAGGCGGTTTTTTCAAGATGGACTAAAGTTATGGCGGCGAAAATTGGCTTTGTTCTGAAGAGTAGTGACCATAAGTTCCATATTTCTTATCCTCGTCATTAACCTTCTCTATCATAATTCTGATTGCTCAATAAATGCTTAGCGTTATTTTTAGTCATGGCTGGGTTCAGGCAAGTGAAAGTAGGGGCCTTTTGTACTTTTTAATGATTGTATAATCTTTTCAAAGTTGTCGTCGGTTGGTTTTAAATTAATGTACTTATCCACAATTTTCCTGTGTTTGTAGATGATAAAAGTGTTTTCAACATCAGGATTAATTTTGTTGAGATATGCGTCGGAAATCCGATCAGAATAAGACGGGACAAAGGTTAAAGCGGTATTCACAATTCCCATTTCAATCCCCAATTTTTTTAATTGGTTTTGAGTTTTTTGGTGATCATTGGCGTTGTTGCTTTCAACAATTAAATAGACTTTCAGTTCTTTTTTTCTTAGCGTGCCCTGTTTTTCCAAAAATCTACACCATTTTTCTACGTCTTCATTGATGGATTTCCTTCCTACAAAATACAAAATCCCATGGTAACGCCCGTATTTGCAAACAGGGCATGTTGTTGTTCCTTCGTCCGGTCCAAAAGCATGCGTGGGTGCAAAAGAAGGTTGATCTTCACCAATGTGCAATCCTGATTTTATTTTTGAGTTCATCTCCTTCGGATAATTCGGAATGTTTAATCCCAGAACAATTGGGTGTTCAGCAATCTGCATGTTGTCTTTTAATACGACTCTTACCACACCGCTACCGCCCCGATTTTCCTGCGGGTATCTTTTGAAATGAGGGATCAGCAAGGGGTCGTCATCAAAATTAATTTCGTCGCTGTAGTATTCATTTGCAACATCGGGCTCTTTGATGGATAAATGAATGTGTGCCGGCATTGTTTCTTTCGGATAAGGCGCCGGACGAATCGTTTTGATCATGTAATACCCGTTTTTGTCGGTTTTTACCCAGCCACGGATATGTCCGTGTCGTTTTGCTCTTTCGTCCATTGCTGGTGATGGAGAATAGTAACCGTTGTTATCTGTTTGCCAATAATAGATAATGACATCCGCAGCAGGCGTTTTGCCGTCTAACTGAAAAACGTTACCCGTTAGAATCAGCTTCTGTCCTTTTTCGTTCCATCCGGGACTGGTCACAACAGACGGGATTTGTTTGGGAATGCCTACATACATCAGCTCACATCCATCACAGCCGCCACCTACAACTTTGGTTTTGTTCGTCTGTGTTTTTTCATTGGTTTGTCCGTTGCAGTTGGCTAGTAACCATAATGCAATCAGGATGTTGCATAAGACTAATTTTTTCATTGTTCAGTAATTTTTTGCAAAGATGACAGAACAAATGAGCGCAGAGCAAATGAAATAGCGCAAGACGAGTTTACAGCGTGGTATGCTGAGTATGCCGTTCAAATAACACCCTGAAATTTTTGGCATAATGACGGCTTAGTCTTAAGAGCGTGCCGTCCGAAAGCGAAATGTCGTAGTCTCCATTTTGTCGTGACTGCATTGAAGAAATTTTCGCCATGTTGACAATATGTGATTTATGAATGCGAACAAACTGTTGCTGATCCAGTTTTGTTTCTAGAGATTTTAGGGTGTCTGTATGCAGATATTTTTTAGACGAATGATAAATTTCTATGTAGGGCGAGTTGGCCGCGCAATAGAAAATGTCGGTCGTTTGTAGCAACACTTTTCGATGATGTCGATCTGCCACCAGAATCGACCGAATTAAATGTTTGTTTTCTAAGTTTTCCTCTGCTTTATTGCGACTGGAAGGCGTTTGATGTCTTTTATAATAGAATGATAAACCCAATGCTAAGAAGCTGTAAATAATGATGGTTTTAATGAAATAGGCCGACAAACCAAAATGGAAAGTCTGCCAATAATCGAAGGTATGCACATAAAAGGTTTTCGAAACCAACCATATCCATGCGCCATAAGAGAAAAGCTGAATCACGCTTGCAGCACAACCGAGGAAAAACTTTTGTGTGTTTTTGCGAGTGAGTGTCATTGCTTTTATAAACAAAGCCATCATGGGTAAAAACAACAACCAGTAAGTGCTGAATAATAAAGATTCCGAGATAAAGAACGAACTTTTTTGAAACACCGTCACCCAAAAATCCAATACCATATTGGTACATAGAAATGCGAACGTGCCAGTAATGATCCAGAGATGCATTTTGCGCTTGCTGCGAAATGTTAGATAGGTGGGTTGAATCGTCATGATGTACAGGGTATTAAAATCGTTAAAATGACATTGTTTACCGTAAAAAATAGGAAAAGGTTTAGTTATTGATTGTTAATCTTCTTTGCCATTCCAAATTCAAATGACTGCCTTTTCTTTGTTCTCAATAACTCGAATTCCTTTATTTCTACAATATTTAATCGTGAGGTTGTTTTCATGGTCTGCAGATCTATTTTTTTAAGGATATCGCCGTTTAATCGTCATGCTTAATGGAATGCAAATTACACAAAGATATTAACTATTGCGTTTGCATCAGTTTTTTTTAAACCTCAGATATATTTCTCTAATTTTTTTATCTTTATCGAAATTTATTTGCATGAAAAAATTATTAATCGCTGCATTCATAGCGGTTTCTGTAGCGGGTTATTCTCAGTGGACTGCACCAGCGGCAAGTCCTCGGCAAACCGTGGAACAGCAATTTTCTATGTCGAAAATCTCCGTAGATTACGGAAGACCAGGCGTAAAAGGTAGAAAAATTTTTGGCGATCTTGTGCCTTATGGTCAGGTTTGGAGAGCAGGCGCCAATTCATCCACTAAGATAGAATTCAGACAATCCATTAATTTTGGAGGGGAAATTGTTCCTGCTGGTATCTATGGATTATTCATTGTGCCTACAGAGAAAGAATGGAAAATCATTCTGAACAAAGATTCTCAACAATGGGGTGCCTACGAATATGATGCTAAACTGGATGTAGCTGAAGTGACGGTTCCAGTGCAAAAAGTTGCCGATAAACAGGAGTATTTTGAGATTTCACTGCAACCGGTTGATGATAACTCGATTAATCTTGTCTTTAAATGGGATGATGTAAAAGCACAGCTTCCCTTAAAAACCGGAAAACCGGAAACCGTTTCTAAAATCGTTGATAAGCTGAAAGAAATTCGAAAAATAGAACAAGACGCTGCTGCAAAAAAATAAGCTTGAAGGAGAGGTAATCAGTCCTGATTTTAATGAAAAATACTTGTTCATTTTTCGGTTGTAAAAGTGGTTTCGGCATGCTACTTTTGTCATAGTAATGGGCAGCTGCCGCAAATTCTTAAGTAAAGATGAAACTCTCTCCGACCATAATGTACAAAGCATCCTGCGATAAAAATCCAGATTTTGAAGGTGTATTTTGGATGGCTGTAAAAACCACCGGTATTTTTTGCCGGCCTACATGCACGGCGCGAAAACCAAAGTTCGAAAACGTGGAATTTTTTAGCAACACAAAAGATCCAATGTTGAAAGGGTATCGTCCTTGTAAAGTATGCAAACCATTAGAAAACCCTAACGAAACACCTGCAGGGATACAGCAGTTGCTGAATGAGCTTGGCGAAAATCCGATGCTTAAATTTAAAGATTATGATTTGGTGAAACGAGGTCTGGAGCCGGCTGCCGTTCGCCGTTGGTTCCTTAAAAACCACGGAATTACCTTTCATGCTTTTCAACGGCTGTTCAAAATCAATTCTGCTTTTAAGAAATTGAATGCGGGAGAAAATATCATCGATGCGGCAATTGACAGTGGCTACGAAAGTTTGAGCGGTTTTAATGAGCAGTTTAAGAATATCTTCGGTGTATCACCAAAAAATGCGAAGCACGAAAAAGTGGTCGATTTGAAAAGGATTGAAACGCCGCTCGGTACCATGATTGCTTGTGCCGACGAAAACGGAATTTGCATGCTAGAGTTTTCGGACAGAAAAGCACTTCCCACTGAATTAAAAGACATTTCCCGATATTTTAATGCCAATATTATTCAAGGAAATAATCCTCATTTTATTTTATTAGAAAAAGAGCTGCGTGAGTATTTTGATGGGAAAAGAGAATTTTTTACGGTGCCGCTTTCTCCTGTAGGAACAGATTTTCAGAAGAAAGTTTGGGAAGTATTAAGAGAAATTCCCTATGGATCTACCAGAAGTTATCAGGAGCAGGCCAATATTTTGGGCAATACTAAAGCAGTGCGTGCCGTGGCGAATGCCAATGGATTAAATAAAATTTCGATTATAATTCCCTGTCACCGCGTGATAGGTTCAGATGGAAAGCTTACCGGATATGGCGGCGGAATCTGGCGGAAACAAAAATTGTTGGAGTTGGAAAAAGCCATTCTTTTTTAAAGTTTTTTTATGAGTATTTTTGATTCGATATGCATGACAATAAATTTACATTCTTCTATTAAATATGACCATGAAAGAAAATTTTCTGCAACCCACATTAGAAAATGAAGTCGTAAAGTTGGTTCCACTTCAGGAAAGTGATTTCGAACGATTGTATGCCGTAGCGTCAGATCCTAAAATTTGGGAACAGCACCCTAATAAAAACCGCTATGAAAAAGAGGTCTTTCGTAATTTTTTTGAAGGAGCTATTTCGTCTCATGGTGCATTTTTGATTTTTGACAAGGCGACTGATGAAATTGCTGGCAGCACAAGGTTTTACAGTTATGATGAAGATGAACCTTCAATTTTTATTGGGTACACGTTTTATGCAACAAAATTCTGGGGATCAAAGCTGAACCCGATGGTAAAACAACTGATGTTGGATTATATTTTTGATGAGGTGGAATTGGTAAAATTTCATGTGGGTGCCGAAAATTGGCGGTCGCGACGTGCTATGGAAAAACTTGGCGCCGAAAATCGCGGGCCTATTACTGTGGCCTACTATGGTGAGCCCGACCGAAAGAATGTAGAATTCTGGATTCGAAAGAAAGATTGGCTGCAGCGGGAAAAACCTTAACAAATTCCTATTTTGCCGAGCAATCCTGAAAAAGTTCTGCACCAAAATAGAAAACAAAAAGCCACGCAATGCCTTTAAGCGTAAAGAAAAGCAGTCCGCCAATGCCTACTCGTTTAAACCATTTTTTAAAAGTAGAGTTTTTGTTTTGTTCGGGTTGTTGATTGTCCATATTAAAGGATTTTGCCCAAAGGTAAATATTTGTTTTCGAATGAATGTGAAAATCGTTCATAAAACTTTTAGGGCTTTGCGATAAAACCTTTGCGCTAACTGTTAATATTTCTTATTTTTGAAGCATCTTTTCAAAATCAAATAAAAACGAGAATTTAGATATGAAAAAAATTGTATTAGGAATTGCTTTGGCCAGCTTCGTCATCAGCTGCAAGAAAATTCAAGCAGGTTCCAACAAAGGCGTTATTAAAATGGAGGAAGGTGCAGAGCGATACAGCGATATTGCAATTGGTTCCAGCGACGGTGCACACAGTTCTGCAGCAGAAGCTGGCTCAGGTACTGTGAAAACCAGCGTGGATATTGACCTGAACGGTACTGCACTGAAAGGGTATAAAAACGGACTAGAAGAATCTATGATTGCTTTCCTGAAATCTGATGGCTATAAAAACGCAGCCGACGATGCGGCGTTGAAGGATAAATGGTACAATTTTGATCAGGTGAATTTTAAAATGGGTTCGGCTAACCAACTGGAAGCAGGTTCTTCAGTGCAGCTTCAAAACTTAGCAGCAATCCTTAAAGCATATCCTGATGCTAAAATAAAAATTGGTGGCTATACTGATAAAACAGGCGACGAAGCGGTAAACAAGAAATTATCGCAAGATCGTGCAAATTTCATTAAAGGAGAATTAACCAAAGCTGGCGTAGGCGCACAAGTTCTTTCTGCAGAAGGATACGGTAGCGAATTTGCCAAAGTTGCAGCCGATGCATCAGACGCTGAAAGAGCTACTGACCGTAAAATGGCAGTTCGTTTTGCAAAATAATACTTGTTTTTTTGCTGAGTAAATTTCAAAGATGTAAATAATTTGTGTCATCAGCAGAGAACAAATAACCCTTAAATGTCTTGCGCTTGCGGGACATTTTTTTTAATTTTACAAGATTAGCAGAATTTAAATTAACAATATATAATGCAGGAAACACTTAACTACATTCACGATAACAAACAACGTTTTGTGGATGAACTTTTTGAATTACTAAAAATAGCATCCATTTCTGCCGATCCGGCGTACAAGAATGAAGTGCTGCAATGTGCTGATGCCGTAGCAAAATTTTTGAAAGATGCAGGTGCCGAGCATGTAGAGGTATGCCAAACGGCAGGTAATCCTATCGTTTACGGTGACAAAATCATCAATCCTGATTTGCCCACCGTTTTGGTGTATGGCCATTATGATGTGCAACCGCCGGATCCGCTCGATTTATGGAAGAAACCACCGTTTGAACCTTACATCGAGAAAACAGATTTGCATCCCGATGGCGCTATTTTCGCCAGAGGTTCTGCCGATGATAAAGGACAGTTTTTTATGCATCTGAAAGCATTCGAAGCCATGATGAAAACCAATACATTGCCTTGTAATGTGAAGTTTATTATCGAAGGAGAAGAAGAAGTGGGCTCGGTTAATCTTGGTGTTTTCGTCAACGAGAATAAAGAAAAGCTGAAGTGCGACGTTATCCTCATATCAGACACTCATATTTACTCGAACGAGCAGCCAACGGTAACTACAGGTTTGCGCGGACTAAGTTATGTGGAAGTAGAAGTGGAAGGGCCCAACCGTGATCTTCATTCCGGTTTGTATGGTGGGGCAGTACCCAATCCGATCCATGTACTGTCTCGAATGATTGCGCAGCTTATTGATGAAAACGGGCATATCACCATTGATGGATTTTATGATCATGTTGAAGTCGTTTCAAATGACGAGCGTGCAGAAATGAACAAGTTGAAAGACGATCCGGACGGTTTCAAAAAATCGATCGGATTAAGTGGAGTAGAAGGAGAAAAGGGATATACTACATTAGAAAGAACATCGATTCGCCCAACACTCGATTGCAACGGCATTTGGGGCGGATATACCGGTGAAGGCGCAAAAACTGTGATCCCTAGTAAAGCTTTTGCTAAAATATCGATGCGCTTGGTGCCATATCAAACACCAGATGAAATTACGCAGAAATTCACCCAGTATTTCGAGAAAATAGCGCCAGCCAACGTCAAAGTGAAAGTAACGCCACATCACGGTGGTATGCCTTATGTTTTACCGAGTGATACCAAAGAGTTTCTGGCTGCCAAAGAAGCCATGCAAACCGCATTTAGCAAAGAAGTGCTGCCTTACAGAAGTGGTGGAAGCATCCCGATTACTGCAATGTTTGAGGAAATGCTCGGTGCAAAGTCGGTGCTTATGGGATTTGGGTTAGATTCTGACGCGATACATTCACCCAACGAGCATTACGGGTTATTCAATTTCTATAAAGGGATTGAAAGTATTCCGTTGTTTTTTGAGAATTATTCTAAGATGTAAGAATATAATTAATTGAACCATTATCTTACCTCGATGCCTCTGTAATATGGGTCATCGAGGTTTTTTTAATGCTTAAAATAACAATTATTGAAAAATACTATGCATGCATAATACATTTTTTCATTATATTAGCGAAATTGCAATGTTCGCGGCATTGGTTATGCAAAGTATGACTAATAAAGCGTTTTTGAAAAAAGAGACTTTTAGAACTGGTTTTAAGAATCCTCTATTTTTCCTTGCAGATTGTGTTTTTCGTTAAAACAATTTAATAACTATAGCAATAATGAAAATATTAGTTTGCATCAGTAGTGTTCCCGATACTACATCAAAAATTAATTTCACGGCAGATCATTCTGCTTTTGACAAAAATGGGATTCAGTGGGTCATCAATCCGTTGGATGAATTTGCTTTGACTAAAGCGATAAAACTTCAAGAGTCTCAAGGAGCTACCGTAACCGTGGTTAATGTGGGCGACACCGGAACAGAACCTGTCATTCGTAAAGCATTGGCAATTGGTGCCAACGATGCAGTGCGCGTTAATGTTGATCCGAAAGATAGCTATTCTACGGCCAAAGAAATCGCTTCAGTGGCGCAAAATGGAGGGTTTGATTTAATTATCTGCGGTAAAGAATCCATTGATTATAATGGTGGTGCTGTACCTGGAATGGTGGCGCAACTGCTGAATCAACCTTTTGTAAATGCTTGTGTTGGGCTGGACGTAAACGGCAGTGAAGCCACAGCAGTGCGCGAAATTGAAGGTGGAAAAGAAACCATTTCGGTAAAACTTCCGGCAGTCATTGCTGGACAAAAAGGTTTGGTTGATGAAAAAGACCTAATCATCCCCAATATGAGAGGAATCATGTCGGCCAGAACGAAACCACTACAAGTACAAGAACCAGTTTCTGCCGAAGTAAAAGTAGAAGGTGTTTCTTTTGATGCAGTTCCGCCAAGAGCAGCTGTAAAAATGGTTGCTCCCGACAATCTTGATGAGCTGGTAAGACTTCTGCACGAGGAAGCAAAAGTAATTTAATTCTCAATTTTCAACATTTAAAAAAATTTAAAATGGCAATATTCGTCTATGCAGAAAATATAAACGGGATCTACAAAAAAGCCGCCTTTGAAGCAGTGTCTTATGCAAAAGCAATAGCAGACCAGGCGGGCGATACCGTCACTGCAATTACCATCAATCCTACCGATTCATCAGATTTGTTGTATCAGTATGGGGCAAGCAACGTGATCCATATCAAAGATGAAGGTTTGAAAAACTTCAGTGCAAAATCGTATGCACAAGCTTTAAACGAAGTGGCAACCGGCAACATTATCGTGTTTCCTCATACCACCGATGCTTCATCAATAGCACCCATGTTGGCAATCATTAGAAATAATTCGTTGATTACTAATGTGCTGGAAGCGCCGGAAAGTCTTTCTCCGTTTACGGTAAAAAGAAGGGCGTTTTCAGGAAAAGGTTTCATGCATGCAAAAGCTGATGCGGCAGGAGTTATCGTTACCGTATCTCAGAATGCGTTTGGTGTAAAACTTAATGGCGTAGCGGGCTCAGAAGAAATTAAGAATTTATCGGTGGTGAACGATGATACCAAAGTGCTTTCTCACGAGCAAAGTTCAGGTAAACTGGATCTAAAGGAAGCCGAAATCGTGGTATCTGCAGGCCGCGGGCTTAAAGGTCCTGAAAACTGGGGGATGATTGAAGAGCTTGCCTCAGTTTTGGGTGGCGCAACAGCTTGCTCTAAACCGGTGTCGGATATAGGTTGGCGACCTCACACCGAACACGTGGGACAAACAGGAAAAGCCATTTCACCCAACCTCTACATTGCGGTAGGAATTTCCGGAGCCATCCAGCACTTAGCGGGCGTCAACTCTTCTAAAACGATTGTTGTCATTAACAGCGATCCAGAAGCGCCTTTCTTCAAAGCGGCAGATTACGGAGTAGTAGGCGATGCATTCCAAATTATCCCTGCACTTACCGAGAAAATTAAAGCATTGAAAGGGTAAATCTCTTAGAGAATTCAATAAAAAAAGGAACTCCAATTCGGGGTTCCTTTTGTATTTGTCGTGAAAAAAGCTATTTACCAAGATAAGATTTCAAAATCTTACTTCGGGTATTGTGCTTCAAACGTTTGATCGCTTTTTCCTTGATTTGTCGTACGCGTTCACGGGTAAGATCGAAGGTTTCACCAATTTCTTCTAACGTCATCGGATGTTTACCGTTAAGACCGAAATACAGTCTCACCAAATCGGCTTCTCTTGGCGTTAGGGTCTGCAAGGCACGTTCAATCTCAATTTGAAGCGATTCCAACATCAAATCCTTATCCGGGCTTGGAGATTCTCCGGAGCGTAAAACGTCATAAAGGTTAGAGTCTTCACCTTCCACAAGCGGTGCATCCATCGACAAGTGACGACCGGAATTTTTCATGGATTCCTTGATGTCTTCCTCACTCATATCCAGCACTTCAGCCAATTCTTCCGGAGAAGGTGGTCTTTCATTTTCCTGCTCCAGGTGCGCATACGCCTTGTTGATTTTGTTGATAGAACCAATCTTGTTCAGCGGAAGACGCACAATTCTGGACTGCTCGGCCAATGCCTGCAAAATTGACTGACGAATCCACCAAACGGCATACGAAATGAATTTAAAACCTCTCGTTTCGTCGTATCTTTTCGCGGCCTTCATCAACCCAAGATTTCCCTCGTTAATAAGGTCGGGAAGCGAAAGTCCCTGATTCTGATACTGTTTAGAAACAGAAACCACGAAACGCAAATTCGCTTTAATTAGTTTTTCAAGCGCAACCCGATCTCCGGCACGAATCTTTTGGGCCAGTTCCACCTCTTCATCAGCGGTAATCAGGTCTACTTTCCCAATTTCCTGCAGATACTTGTCAAGTGATGCGGTTTCCCGATTGGTAACCTGTTTTGTAATTTTTAGCTGTCTCATTTAAAAAATCAGCCCACTTTAGGACTGCATTTTATTATACGACAACAACAACCAAAAGGTTACATTATTTTAATTTAGTACTTCTAACCTTTAGAATAAAGATGTCCCGAAGGGACGATTTAATAAAGAATAGGACGAAATTCTACAAAATAAAATCACAACAAAATTCTATTAAAAAAAGAAAACAATTTTTGCATTCGAATAAAAAAACTCATCCTGAAAAAAAATCCAGAATGAGTTTGAATCAATCAATGTAGAGCTCAATTATTTAATGATTAATGTCGTGCTTTGCTTTTTACCCTGCGACTCATGAAGGAGGATGTAGTTTCCTGTTGTTGCCTTGATGTTCACGGTGTTTTTACCTTTATTTACCCAACCTGAGTAAACAATTTTTCCTGAAACATCGTACACGGCAATCGCTCCGGATTGTGTGGCTTCATAGGTAAATATTCCATTGCTTGGATTAGGAAAAATTACACTTTTCTCAGCTTTTGCTTCTGTTGTTGCAGCCGTAACTCCGCATAAAAACGGAGAATAAGTGACCAAACCCAAAGAGGCGATGTCAACCTGATGGGTAATTACTTCTTCCACCATTTCGGCTGTGGAAGTTTCACCTTCTCTCCAGCAATTGTTTTTGGCACTTACTGGGTTGGGTGTATTATTGTAGAGTGCATAAAGCTTTCCGCCGTTTCCGTTGTCTTTAAAAACGTTGTTTCCAACGCTTCCCAATGTGCCGCCACCAAGATCTGCTGTCGTGGTATTTACCAGCGTGATGCCCCATAAACTTCCGCGAATTTGATTGTTCTCAACCTTGAAAGAACCGTTTCCATACAGGTTGATGCCGCTTCCTCCATTGGCAGCAACAGTTTCTGTATTATTGTTCGTTAGGATATTACCTGCAATGGTACCTGAACAATTGTTCCCTGTTACCGTAATTCCATAGCGGTTGTCGGTTACAATGTTGCCCTCAATCTGAACCTGATTGGCAACACCCAACAGCGATGAAACAGAGATGGCGCCTACTTTATCATTGGCCCGGTTGCCAATCACGGTATTGTTTAGCACCTTCACCAGCCCGCCAGCGCCGCTTGGTCCCATATTGATTTGAGGACGGTTAGAGTTGAGTTTGGTATTTCCCTGAAGATAATTGTTGGTAAATTCCAGTGCAACAGAGGAGTTGGCACCAGATGCAACTGCCGGTAAGTCGTTCTCGATGAATTTTGAGTTTTTTACCACCGGATTTCCCGTTGAAAAGTTGACCGCTGCACCAGTAGATTGTCCTGATTTAAAATATCGAACAGTACAGTTATCCATCTGGAAATTTCCGGTCAGTGCCTGTATTCCTCCGCCATATTCCAGCACAGTGTTTTTGAAAGTGGCATTGGCCGTAGATTCTAATCGAATTCCTTTAAATATAACCGTGGGATCTGTGGCTGTAATCAGCAAATTGGTGGCAGTTGTATTATAGACACCTGCAACGGTTAGTACCAATCCACCGTCAATTTTTACCGTAGTGTTTTCATCCATTAAAAGCGTGTCGCCGTTGCTGATGGTAACGTTAGCAGTCATTTGGTAATAAGTGCCATTGTTTACAAAAACTGTAGGCGCTGCTGCAGAAAGTGACGAAAGGGTATAAGTTACCCCGGTTCCCGGGCTGGTAAACTGAGCCCACAGGAAAGTGGATATAAAACTCAGTACTAAAAGGGAAAGTTTTTTCATAAATAAAATAATTTGCTTCAAAGTTAAAAAATATTATGCGAAGACTATAAACGTGCGGATAAAATTGCCGACTTAATTTTATATTTTTGAAGAAAAATATCCACCATGAACTATTCGCCGATAATTGTAGGAACTATGCGCTGGGGAATTTGGGGTGCACATTTTTCTAAAAAACAGGTGCAACAAATGATCTCCACTTGCCTTGAACATCGGCTTACCACGTTCGATCATGCTGATATTTATGGAGATTATTCCACAGAAAAGCTTTTTGGTAATGCTTTTTCCGAGATGAAAATCGACAGGCAACACATCCAGCTTATTTCAAAATGTGGCATAGAAATGCCCTGCGATAGCCGAAACTATAGGTTGAAATCTTATAATTGTTCAAAAGATCATATACTGAAATCTGTAGATAAGAGTTTACAAAACCTCGGAGTTGATTATTTGGATTTGCTGCTGCTTCATCGCCCGTCGCCATTGATGGATCCGCACGAAATTGCCGCGGCATTCGGTATCCTGAGAAGCAGTGGGAAGGTGTTGAACTTTGGGGTTTCCAACTTTTCAGTGTCGCAGTTTGATCTGTTGAATGATCTTTTTCCATTAAATACGAATCAAATTGAAGTGTCAATTAATCACACGGCTGCTTTTAGGGACGGCACTTTGGATCAGATGATGCGCCATAATCTTAGTCCGATGGCTTATTCGGTGATGGGGAATTACTTCTCCGAAAGTACCGCGCAGAACGACCGCATCCGCCAAGTACTGATCAATCTGTGTTCCAAGTATGAAGCCGAAGAAAATCAGTTGTTGCTTTCGTTTTTGCGGAAACATCCTGCAGGAATTCTTCCTGTTGTTGGCACTTCAAAACCGCAAACGATTCTAAAATTTAAAGAAAGTTTGAAGATTGAGCTGGATCGTGAAGACTGGTTTATGCTGCTGGAAGCCGCCGAAGGAAAGGAGGTTCCGTAATAAAAGGAATATTTAGTGATGACCATTGGGCGGGAATTAGCGATTAAAAAAGCATGTCTTCAAAATAAAAAATTGGTTTTATAAGATATAGTTGTATCTTGCACCCGTTTTTATATCCGAATTCAATATTTGTTCATCCATTGTTGAGTTTCATTTATAATTTCAGCAAGTATTAATTTTTTAATTTTTTTAAGATGAACATTTTTGTTTCAAACATCAACTACGCAACAAAAGAAGAAAAGTTGCAGGATTTATTTTCAGAATTTGGAGAGGTAAGCTCTGCCAAAATTATCACCGACAGAGAAACCGGAAGATCAAGAGGTTTTGGTTTCGTAGAAATGGGTGACGAAGAAGGAAAACAAGCTATCGAAGCCCTAAACGGCAGAGAATTAGACGGTAAAGAACTTAATGTTTCTGAGGCAAAACCAAAAGAAGACAAACCAAGAAGAAGTTTCGATAACAATCGTGGTGGTTACGGTGGAAACCGTGGCGGCGGTGGTTACAACAGAGGCGGCGGTGGTTACGATCGTGGCGGTTCTAACTGGTAAGCTATTTCTAGAAAATGCAGGTGGTCAACTCGAAAGAATTGACCACTTTTTTTATCACTTCTTTTTGCGAATCAGCAAGTAGGCATTGTTAAAATAAAACAGATTATTTTTTTCTTTGGTAATGGTCAGGTTGCTAAAAAGGAGTTTAAGGTGATAATCGCCTAAATCATGCTCCAGTGCTATTTCAGGAAGTTCAATGTCTTTAGGTTCTTCACTTGCGTGCTCCTTTACTAAATTCAAGAAAGAGGATTCAAGATTCCATTTTTCTTTTCCATTCAAGCTAATCACCAGATCTCTGGATGGATTGTATTCTTCGGAAACAGTAAACACATCATTATCAATCTTCATTTCTGCGTTGTTGAAACTGGTGACCAACATCATAAAATCATAATCCTTCACTGAGTAAAACTGATTTTTACTAATGAAAACGGCTTGGTTATCCCAATTGTTTTTGGTGATTTTGGTGTCTTTAAATTGAGCTCTTATCAATGGTTCTATTGATCCAAAATCTTTACTATTGATGGATTTGCTTAAAAGTTTTTTTTCTGACGGCTTTAAGAGCGAGTATAGATAATCCTGTTCGCCACGCTGGGCAAGGAAATAAAATTTATTGGAAATATCATCTGCCACTGTATCTGAAACCTTCTTTGAAAAATTGACGGTGCCTTTGTCCAAAAGCTGATTTTGCGTCAATACCTTATCAAGTTCTGTTTTTTGGCTTCTTTTTGCCACAGCAAAAGTATTGAGGTAAGGCATCAACAATGAGAAAAGTCCAAATAGAAATAAGCTTAGAGGTATATATTTTATGGTGGTTTTCTTTGCCAATACAAAATACAAAACGACAGAGCCCAGCCATAACGCAAGCAGTAGAACAAAATACCTCGGTTCTGTGTATCCATATGCCAGTATTCTTGTGAAAATAGCGATGAATAGGAGGATGACAAGTGGAACTAATGTGTAATAAAATATTTTTGAAAAGACCCGAACCCAAGATTTCGCCGAGATTTCTTTAAGCGGATGAACCAGGAGTAAAGCCAAAATGCCCACCACAGAGTACGCCAAAATCAGGTAAGAAACCCAACCTCGAGGCAACTGCCAGTGGATCAGTATTTTTGCGGAGTAAAAGTAAAGAATAACAGCGTAAATCAGCAGTAGCGGAATGAGAATGTACTGGGTGAAAAACTTCAGGATAATCGGGTAATTGCTGTCTCGCTCCAAATAGGACAATCCTTTTTCATTAAACAAGAGAAAAATAAAACAACTACCAAAAACGGCCAAGAAAGAAAAAGTGTGCAGGTATATCCGGTAATTAAAATTAAAATCGAACAGTTTGTCTACCGCTAAAATGGCCAATTCTACGCCTCCTGTCAATACACCGGTGAAAATGGCTGTTAGCACAATATTGATGAATAAATTTTTGTTGTATTGCCAAAAATTCAGTTCTCGCCTGTCGCCTATGAACGGTATAAATGAAACCAACAGATGGCTTAGCAATGCAGTGGGAAAAAGCAGAAATGCATAATGATCTGTAAAATCTTTCTCCGATTTCGGCAAGATGAAGAAATACGAAACCAAAAAGGCAACTCCCAACAACTCAAGAAGCATCCTTTTGCCAATGCGCTGCGATAACATATTAAGAGCAAACATCACTGAAATCCCCAACATCGAAACGATGGCAAACTTCAGGTAAAAAAAATTGATACCCTTCGATTGAAAATTGACCTCGTTAAGACAAATGATAGATATGGCAGCCAGAAAAGCCATGAGCAAAACCATGAGATCATTACTAAAAACATCGGTAGCTTTCCGGAAAATGCTCTTTACTCTTTTGATCATCTTTGTGGTTTTTTATTGATTATTACAACGGTCCTTTTTCGTTCATGTTGTTCACTTTTTCTTCTTTTTTTTGATCTTTTTCTTTTTTCCGCTTTTGGTTGAAGTAAGTTCCTCCACAAAATCACTTAAAGATTGATCGAACAATTCTTCTTTGTCTGCTACAGGCACAACGGTGGTTTTAATTTCGAAAAACTGGTTAAGATCTTCAGCATGTATCCATTTTTCTTCTAGCAAAACCTTCAGCATTTCAGCACCGGAATTATCGAAATATTTTTCGATGCAGTTTTTCAATTGAAAACTTCTGTAATCTGCGAAAGGAACAGCCACGTGGTACTTGAAAATTCTTCCCTCTTTTTCGGGGGTCAAGAATTCTTTCTCCACCAATATTTTCACAAAAGTAGATATGGTGTTGGGGTGCGGTTTGGGTTCAGGATAATGGGTTACTATTTCTCGCATATAAGCCGAACCTAGTGGCCACAAGATCTTCATCAATTGTTCTTCTGCAGGGGTAAGCGGATTGATCTTCATAAATATTTTTTGGTAAAAACAATCAGTATTGCGACTGGATATGGGTATAAAGGTAAATAAAAGAAACGAAAAGCGCGATGCAAGCCCCGGAAATAACCTCTGATACGGTGTGTCTTTTCAGGATAATGCGCGTGATGCCTACCAGTGCTGCAATTCCCAGCCAAATGAATCCCAATAAAGGGTCTTGAGCGAAAAAAAGTGCCGCTACAAAAACATTGAAAGCCGTATGCATGGAGCTTTTGATAAAATAATTACTGATCTGCATCATAATAAGAAGAACCATGACAAAAACGATCACCAAATCAATAGTGGAAGTTTTAAAATATTCATAAGCTAAATACGAAAGCAGCGCTGCCGCAATAAAGAAATACAAACTTTTTCTCTGAGATCGGTTCGATACGTCCATGTTGGAGTATCGACCTGTTTTCACGTTCCAGAATATCCATAAACTAACGGGCACAATAAGTATAAGAATAACAGGTAAAAACTTACTGATGGATTGTTGCCAGGTGAAATGCACTGAGCTGTAATACATCATGTACAAAACAATTGAAGTAAGCGGATTAAAAAAATTGGAAATAAAAGCGGATACCTGCTTTACCGCAGATGGTAATTTTGATGACATAGGATGATTATGGTTCAAAAATAACGATTTCTGAATTATATCATAAGAAAAATGTAACCTTAAATTGGGGAGAAACACAAAGATTTTTAGTATTTTTGTGCCATTATTTTCTACAAGCATGAAAGAATTTTCCAAAGAAGTTTACCTTAAATGGTACGAAGAAATGACAATGTGGAGGAGGTTTGAAGACAAATGCCGATCCCTTTACCTAAAACAAAAAATCAGAGGATTTCTACATTTATACAACGGCCAGGAAGCGATTCCGGCAGGGTTTGTTCACGCGATGGATCTTACCCGAGATAGCATGATTACCGCTTATCGTTGTCATATCCATCCTATGGCGATGGGTGTGGATCCGAAAAGAATTCTCGCAGAACTTTGCGGTAAAGCTACCGGAACTTCTGGAGGAATGGGCGGCTCTATGCACATCTTCAGCAAAGAGAAGAGATTCTACGGCGGACACGGTATCGTGGGTGGTCAAATTCCTTTGGGAGCAGGTATCGCCTTTGCAGACAAGTATTTTGAAACTGGTGGGGTTAATATTTGTTTCTTCGGAGATGGAGCATCAAGACAAGGGTCACTGCACGAAACTTTCAATATGGCAATGAACTGGAAGTTGCCAGTGGTATTTGTTGTGGAGAATAACCAATATGCGATGGGAACCTCAGTAAAAAGAACAGCAAACCACGAAGATATTTATAAATTAGGTTTGGGGTATGAAATGCCATGTTTGCCTGTTGATGCTATGGATCCGGAAAAAGTGGCAGAAGCTGCTTATGAAGCCATCGAAAGAGCAAGGAGAGGAGATGGGCCTACATTCATTGAAGCCAGAACTTACCGTTACAGAGGTCACTCGATGTCGGATGCTGAACCTTATAGAACCAAAGAAGAGGTTGCAGAACACAAGAAAGAAGACCCAATCGAGATTGTAAAACAAAGAATTCTTGACCATAAATGGGCAACAGAAGACGAGCTCAATGCAATGGATGAAAAATCGAGAGAGTTTGTGGAAGAGTGTGTTGAGTTTATGGAAAACTCTCCGTACCCAGACCCAGAGAAAGTGTACGAATACGTGTATGCACAAGAGAATTATCCATTCATCGATAAATTAGAAAACTAAAAATTTAAATCAGCGGGTTTTTTGATGTTTGATATTTTTTTTGAACTTCATTACCTGTTAAATTATATCCTATTAAATTATGGCAGAAGTAATCACAATGCCCCGTCTCTCCGATACAATGACGGAGGGTAAAGTGTCGAAGTGGCACAAAAAAGTGGGCGACACGGTAAAAGAAGGCGATATATTAGCAGAGATCGAAACCGATAAAGCCGTTCAGGATTTTGAATCAGAAATCACGGGAACGCTGTTGTTTATTGGTACGGAAGAAGGAAATTCTGCGCCGGTAGATTCTGTTTTGGCCATCATCGGGAAAGAAGGTGAAGATATTTCTTCGCTCACTACAGGTGGGCAATCGTCCTCAGCGGCCGCCGGAGATTCACCAGAAAGCAAAAAAGACGAAGAACATAAAACCGAAAATGAATCCACCAGTGTAGAGCAGGTTACCGCAGAAATTCCGGCAGGAGTGGAAGTGATCACCATGCCTCGTTTGTCGGATACCATGACGGAAGGTAAAGTGGCCAAATGGCATAAAAAAGTGGGTGACGCCGTAAAAGAAGGCGATATTTTAGCGGAAATTGAAACCGATAAAGCAGTTCAGGATTTTGAATCAGAATACAATGGAACTTTGCTATACACCAGTGTAGAAGAAGGTGGAGCAAGCCCAGTAGATACCATTCTTGCCATTATCGGGCCTGCCGGAACAGACATTTCTGCAGTAGTTTCTGGAGGCGGCGCTAAAAAAGAAGCTGCACCCACTGAAAAAGTGGTTGCAAAAGAAGAAACAAAAGAATCAGCTCCGGCAGTTTCTTTTTCTTCCGACAGCAGAGTTGCTATTTCTCCTTTGGCCAAAAAAATGGCAGAGGATAAAGGAATTGATATTCATGCGTTGAAAGGTTCCGGCGAAAACGGAAGAATCGTTAAAAAAGACATCGAAGGATTTACACCAAGTGCGCAACAACCTGCAGCTGAAACTAAGCCAGTGGTTGCCGCTCAGCCAGCAGTAAGCTTTGTTCAGGGTGAAGATTCGGAAACGCCAAACTCACAAGTAAGAAACATTATTGCTAAGCGACTTTCGGAAAGTAAGTTCACGGCACCGCATTATTATTTGACGGTAGAAATCAACATGGATAAAGCCATTGAAGCCCGAAAAGAAATCAACAGTCTGCCTGATACCAAAGTATCTTTCAATGATATGGTGATTAAAGCGACTGCAGTGGCATTAAGAAAACATCCGCAAGTTAATTCATCTTGGGCAGGCGATAAAATCGTTCATCACGGAAATATCAACGTGGGTGTGGCAGTAGCCATTCCGGACGGTTTAGTGGTTCCTGTACTTAAAAATGCTGACCAAATGAACTATAATCAAATCTCGGCTTCGGTGAAAGATTTGGCTAGCAGAGCAAAAAATAAAGGTTTGAAAGCCAACGAAATGGAAGGTTCCACTTTCTCGGTTTCTAATCTGGGTATGTTTGGTATTGAGACATTCACTTCCATCATCAATCAACCTAATGCTGCTATTCTTTCAGTAGGCGCTATCGTTGAAAAGCCGGTAGTGAAAAACGGAGCCATTGCTGTGGGCAACACCATGAAGCTTTCGCTGGCGTGTGACCATAGAGTAGTGGATGGCGCTACGGGTGCACAGTTCTTGCAAACCCTCAGGACTTATCTGGAGCAGCCGCTTAGTTTGCTGCTGTAATCCGGTTGAATAAAATTTTTCTAATCCTTGTAGTTTTGCTGCAAGGATTTTTTTTGATAATATGAAATGATCATGTCGTGCAAAAATCTTAATCCTGATTAATCAAAGTACAATCGCCGAAAATACCAATTCCTTTTCGTAATTTTACCACCTATGATCAGAGCGAGAAATATACACAAGTCTTACGGTGATTTGGAGGTTTTAAAAGGGGTGGATATTCACATTCAAGAAGGTGAAGTGGTATCAATTGTTGGCGAATCTGGTGCCGGAAAATCTACTTTGCTGCAGATTCTTGGTACACTCGATTTGCCCACCAATCCAAAAGCATTCGATACCCACCTTATTCTGGACGGCCAATCTTTTGTAAACATGAAGGACAACGAACTTTCTAAATTTCGGAACAAGAATATTGGTTTTGTTTTTCAGTACCACCAGTTGTTGCCAGAATTTACGGCGTTAGAAAATGTGATGTTGCCCACCAAAATTTCCGGCCGCAATGAGAAAGATTCCTTAGAAAAAGCATTTTCTCTTTTTGAAGACCTTAATATTGCTCATCGCCTGCATCACAAACCCAACGAAATGTCTGGTGGTGAAGCACAAAGAACTGCTGTGGCAAGGGCACTCATCAACTCACCCAAAATTATTTTTGCGGATGAACCCACCGGAAATCTCGATTCTAAAAATGCCGATGATTTGCATCGCCTTTTCTTTGATTTGAGAGATAAATACAATCAAACTTTTGTTATTGTCACCCACAACACTCTTCTTGCCGATACCACCGACAGAAAACTGGTGATGAAGGACGGCCAAATCATCAGTTAAATTCCGGCTTTTTTCTTACATTAGCACATCAAAGTCCTTTGGGATATAGTTTATACAGAAATTACTCATCAACATCGTGTCTATAAAATTTCTTGCAGAAGACGACCGACCGCGGGAAAAATTTTTATTAAAAGGTAAGAATTCACTTTCTGATGCGGAATTGTTAGCCATTATCCTAGGGAGCGGCAGCCGTGAAGAATCGGCCGTAGAACTTGCACGAAAAATCCTGAATTCAGTCAATAACAACTGGCACAACCTGTCCTTACTGCATATCGGTGATTTAATTAAATTTAAAGGAGTGGGCGAGGCCAAAGCAATCTCGGTGGCTACTGCGCTGGAGATTGGGCGCAGAAAGGCGGCACAGGAAGTTCCGGAACGGGTACAGATTAGTTGTAGCAAAGATAGTTACAACCTTTTGCAGCCGGTACTTGCCGATTTGCAAACGGAGCAGTTTTGGGTGGTTTTCCTGAATCAGAACAATAGGGTTATCACCAAAATGGGGCTCACTTCGGGCGGTATTAACCAGTCGGTGGTGGATATTCGGGTGCTTTTCAAGCATGCGCTCGATCATTTGGCAACTGGGGTGATTATTGCTCACAACCATCCCTCCGGCAATCTGCAACCCAGTTCGCACGACATCAATATCACCAAACAAATTGAAAAGGCCGGAGATCTTTTACAGATCAAGCTTTTGGATCATATTATTGTTGCACAAAATTCATATTTCAGTTTTGCTGATCAAGGTCTGTTATGATTAAAAGATTGAAATATAACGAGATCGATTTCGCTAAATATTCCCAGTGTATTGAGAATGCTTGCCAGCGAAAATATTCGGCGACGAAAGATTTTTTGGATATAACTGCAGGGAAAAATTGGGAACTTCTGGTCTATAATAATTATGAAGCCGTGATGCCCGTCTGCTGCTTTAGTAAGTTGGGGCTGAAAATGGTTTATAATCCCAAACTTTGTCAGCAATTGGGCGTTTTTTCCCAAGAAGATTCCGTGGCGGTGAATGATCTTTTTTTTGAGTTTTTAAATAAGAACTATTGGGTAAGGTATTATGGTTTCAATGATATTAATTCATTTTCAAAACCATTGCAGAAGAGGAAAAATTTTTTGATGATGCCCCGAAGTTATGATGAAATCTATCAGAAATATTCTCCCAAAAGAAAACGAAAGTTAAGGCAGGAGCCGGAAATTAAAGAACATTCGGAAATTCGATACCACCTCGACCTTAATGAAGTGGAAGAATTTATCCTAAAAAATATGCGTGGCGCCGATCATCACCCGTCCGATCATTTGGAGTTCATGAAAATCTTCCGACAGTTTTATGAAAAACAACGGCTCGAACTCGTGGGGTATTACTATCATGGCCGGTTAACCAACGTTATTGCTTTGTATGAGGACGAGCTAACGGTGGCGTTATTGGGAACGTATAATGATGCTGAATTTGTGAAGATCAGTGGTGCATCCGTGTTGATCGATGATGCCATCAGAAAAAATATCCAACATAAAATTTTTGATTTTGAAGGTGGCGATATTCCCAATATTGAAGAGTTTTTTCGCGGTTTTCGCCCCGAGATGAAGCCGTATCCATGCTACGGCAATTCCAAAAAAGAACTGGTTAAGAAATTGTTTAGGTTGAAAAATCGTGCAAACTGAAGCCATGACGCTCAACAATGTGCTACAAAAAGGGAAGACTGAGAAAATTCTTTATCCATAAGGATTTGAAACATCAATTAAGCGACGGTTTTATTCTCAATGCAACTACTGGAAACGTTGATTGTGTTTTCTTTTAATTAAAATACTCGGAAACTGATGAAGTTTTATTGAATTAGAACATTTGTATAAGTTTCTTGTTGCAAAATATCTTAGTTTTGAAAACCGATATCTATAAATTTTTAAGTGAATAAAGTAAAAGAAATAAAATCTTTAACAGGTTTACGGGGAATCGCTGCTTTTTGGATCGTTTTGCATCATTATTTCGGAAGAAGACCTGAGGAAACAGACGGTTTTCTGGTGAAAACTTTACTTAATTTCAATTCCAACGGCTATCTGGCAGTAGATTTCTTTTTTATTCTCAGCTCTTTTGTTTTGTATTTATCGTATCAGAGCACTTTTGAAAATGCTGTTTCCACCGCAGATTACAAAAAATTTATGCAGAAAAGATTTGTAAGAATTTATCCGCTGCTCATCGTTATTGTACTTTTTTCATTTCTGTTTCTTTTTCCCGACAACTGGAATCTGCTGCTTTTTTATCTTTCGCTTACTTTCATTTTTCTTTCGGAACAGTACAGAGTCATGAATTCGCTGGATATTACGTGGTCGCTTGCTTGTGAGTTTATCATGTATTTTGTATTTCCGTTTTTAATATTGTTTTTTACAAAAATGCCAAAGTGGATGAAGTTTACTGTTCCTGTTTCCGTGCTGTTGTTCTGTGCAGTTTACTTGTTTCCGACCATTACTTTTTCGCAGAAAGGTCTGGTTTTGGAAAATATTCACAGCAGTGGTGGGTTTATCAATACACCAGTCGGAATCTCCGCTGTTATCAGGTGTCTTGCAGGCTATCTTCTGGGAATTTTCAGCTATCATTTGTACCTTTCGAAAAAGAAATTTAGTATCACATTTTTAGTTGTTTTAATTTTAGCATTGTTGTTTTTCAAAAAAATGGATGTTTTTATTCTAATATTGATTGCTCTTTTATTGCCGTCTTTAATAGCCGATCCGAAATCATTTTTATCAAAGTTTCTATCTTCAAAACCCGTTTATTTTTTAGGATTAATTTCCTATTCTGTTTATCTGGTGCATATTATACCGTTTACAATTATGTATTTCAATGAAGAATATTTAACACGGTTTGTGCCGCTGCTCGCATATAAAATCATTTGTATTGCTGTCACTTTAATTATTTCCACAATCACTTATCAATTCATTGAAATAAATGCCTCGAAAATGCTGAAACGGTATTTTCAGATTTAGCCAATTTAAATATTATCGCAAAATTTTGTTTATTAAAAAATAAAAAACAATTTCCTTTTACAATAAACAGCAAATTATCAGTACTTTTGCACACCTAAAAACTTTGGATGATTAATTCGCCCTATTTTCCGTATGTATTTGCATTCGTGCTTGCTGTTCCTTTTCTGATCTTCATGAGGCAGTTTGTGCATGCATATATCAAACTGAAAAATCAGGAAATAAAACTCCTCACCGTTAAAGGTAATGCTGAACAGCGTGTACAAGCGTATGAGCGGTTGACGCTTCTGCTGGAGCGGCTAAAACCTTCCAATCTGGTTGCAAAATTTGATCCGGATCTTGCCGTACACGAGTTCATGTTCCTCACTGAAAAAAGTGTGAATGAAGAGTTTGATTACAACGCATCCCAACAGCTCTATTTGCCCAAAAAAACTTGGAACCACGTGGTGAATAGCAAGAATAATATTATTCATCTGTTGCATAGTACTTATGATAACCTTAGTGAGAATGCTACCTTGCAAGATTTTAAAACCGTTTTTCTGATGAATTATATGAATGGTGAAGATTATATCGCAAAAACATTGGAAGACCTTAGAAAAGAAAATTTAATTGTAAATTAATAAATCATGATACCTAATTTTAAAGCCCATCCGTGGCACGGAATTGATGCCGGAGCCGATTCACCTAATGTTGTGAACGTATTTATTGAAATAGTACCATCGGACACGATTAAGTATGAAGTTGATAAAGCAAGCGGCTACCTGAAAGTTGACCGTCCGCAGCAGTTTTCGAACATTATTCCGGCGCTGTATGGTTTTATCCCCAGAACGTATTGCCATGACGAAGTGAAAAATTTGGCAGTAGAAAGCGGCGCAACTGATGTCACCGAGGGCGACCTTGACCCACTCGATATTTGTGTATTGAGTTCTCACAACATTCATTCTGGCGGCATGCTGATGGAAGCCATCCCCATTGGTGGATTCAAAATGATCGACAAAGGAGAAGCTGATGATAAAATAGTTGCTGTAATGAAAGGCGATCACGCGTTTGGCCATTTCCGCGATATTTCCGATTTGCCACAAGCAGAAGTGAAACGTTTGATGCATTATTTCTTAACCTACAAAAACCTTCCGGATGAACCTGCAAAATGTAGAATTCAGGAAGTATATGGCGCAGAGCATGCCAAGAAAGTCATCATGGCATCTCAACATGATTATGCCAATAAATTTGGTGGCTAAGTAAATTATTTTATTGATAATCAGAGACAAATGGAATCCATTTGTCTTTTTTTATTGAAAAGATTTTGATGCAAAAAACTGTCGATTTACATGCGAAAATTTTCAATACAGCACGAATTGGAATTGCTTCATGGCTACTTCTGAATTCTACCTGCCATTATGCGTTGCCCAGCCAACGTTGCACTTCTGAATCAGGGATAATGCGTAATTAACCATGACTCGACATTGAAAAAAATGATCAGAAGAATTGCAGCGGTCGGCTCTCTTGGAGCAAAAGGAGAGCGCTCATCATTGTATACCATTTGTTATTGAATAGACTCGAATGGAATTGATCTTTCGTTATCATTTTTCGTCAATGCAACAGCATTACAAATATTTCAAAAAGTATTGGCAGTTAAAAATATTTCTGTATTTTAGGGAATTCTTTTATTAACAAAAATTAACATTAAAACAAAGAACTAATCTATGAATTTTCTATTTTATCTAGTACCTGTTTTCGGTATTATTGCATTGGTTTACACTTTTGTTCAGAGCTCTTGGGTAGGAAGGCAAAATGCTGGAAATGAGCGAATGAAAGAAATTAGTGGGCACATTGCTGATGGTGCAATGGCTTTCTTAAAGGCAGAATACAAAATCTTACTGTATTTTGTTGTTATTGTAGCCGTTTTACTGGGAATTATGGGTGCCACCAATGCCAACTCCCACTGGAGTATTGGTTTGGCTTTTATTTTTGGTGCCGTTTTATCTGCACTCGCGGGATTTATTGGGATGAAAATTGCCACCAAATCGAATGTGCGAACTGCGGAAGCCGCAAAAACTTCATTATCAAAAGCACTTAAAGTTTCTTTTACCGGTGGTTCGGTGATGGGAATGGGTGTTGCGGGATTAGCAGTGCTAGGTTTAGGCGCCACTTTTCTCATCATCAAGCAGGTTTTTGCCCCCGATGCAGCGGTAAATACGCACGAAATGGAGCGTGCCATCGAAATCATCACCGGATTTTCTTTGGGTGCAGAATCCATTGCGCTTTTCGCAAGAGTAGGTGGTGGCATTTATACCAAAGCAGCCGATGTGGGTGCCGATTTGGTAGGGAAAGTAGAAGCAGGAATTCCGGAAGATGATCCAAGAAACCCTGCAACCATCGCAGATAATGTGGGAGATAATGTTGGGGATGTTGCAGGAATGGGTGCCGACTTATTTGGATCTTATGTTGCTACTGTTTTGGCCACCATGGTTTTAGGTCGCGAAACCCTTTCTCATGATGCATTTGGCGGTTATGCTCCAATTCTCTTACCGATGCTGATTGCCGGGACAGGGATTATTTTCTCCATGATCGGTACGCTATTCGTGAAGATTGGTGAAAAAACTGAACTCGATACTACACCTGTTCAAAATGCACTTAATCTAGGAAACTGGGGAAGTATCGTTCTTACCGCTATTTGTGCTTATTTCTTAGTCAATTATCTGCTGCCCGATACCATGACGCTTAGAGGTCACGATTTCACTAAAATGGGTGTTTATGGAGCTATTATAGTAGGACTTGTGGTTGGTACTTTAATGAGCATCATCACCGAATATTATACAGCAATGGGAAAAAGACCGGTGAAAAGTATTGTGAAGCAATCATCTACAGGGCATGCTACCAATATCATCGGCGGATTATCTGTGGGTATGGAATCTACCTTGTTACCCATTATTGTTTTAGCAGGCGGAATTTATGGCTCTTACCTTTGTGCAGGCCTTTACGGCGTTGCCATTGCAGCAGCAGGAATGATGGCAACCACCGCTATGCAATTGGCAATTGATGCATTCGGACCTATTGCAGATAATGCAGGAGGAATCGCAGAAATGAGCGAGTTGCCCAAAGAAGTGCGTGAAAAAACAGATATTTTGGATGCGGTAGGAAATACCACAGCAGCAACCGGAAAAGGTTTTGCCATTGCGTCTGCAGCATTAACGGCATTAGCACTTTTTGCAGCATTTGTGGGAATTGCAGGAATTGACGGTATTGATATTTACAGAGCCGATGTTTTGGCAGGTCTTTTTGTAGGGGCTATGATTCCTTTCATCTTCTCCTCCCTTGCAATTACTGCAGTAGGACAAGCTGCAATGGCAATGGTGGAAGAAGTAAGACGGCAGTTTCGCGAAATCCCCGGGATTTTAGAAGGGAAAGCTGTTCCCGAGTACGAAAAATGTGTCGCTATTTCTACGGATGCTTCCATTAAAAAGATGATGTTACCCGGTGCTATTGCATTAATTTCACCTATTCTTGTCGGATTTATTTTCGGACCTGAAGTGTTGGGTGGTTTCCTAGCAGGAGCAACGGTTTCAGGCGTACTGATGGGCATGTTTCAAAACAATGCCGGTGGTGCATGGGATAATGCTAAAAAATCCTTTGAGAAAGGGGTTGATATTAACGGAAAAATGTACTATAAAGGTTCGGAACCGCATAAAGCATCTGTCACCGGTGATACGGTGGGAGATCCATTTAAAGATACTTCAGGGCCGTCTATGAATATCCTCATCAAACTGATGTCGATTGTTTCTTTGGTTATAGCGCCTACTTTGGCTGTGCTTCACAAAGATAAAATCGAGAAAAACCGTGAAGCTAAATTGGAAGCTTTGCAACTCGCTGTTTCCGGTGCAGCAGTTCCTGTGGTGGAAGAAGAAGTGGTGATTACCGAATGGGCAAAACCTTCAGGAAGCGTCAACGAAACCGGAGATTTTGTGTACAACACAGGAAATCCTGCTGCCATTAAGCTGCCGACAGGTGAGACCCTGAATGTGGGCGAAAAAAGCCAAATTGCCCATCTTGCCAAGCAAATAGGGAAAAATGATCAAACCCTTCTTGAAAAAGGAAAATGGTTTACCATTGAAAACCTTTATTTTGAAACTGCAAGTGAAAAACTAAAAGCCGGCGCCGAAAAAGAATTGGATAACATTGCCAAATTACTTAACGCTTATCCCAAGTTGAAATTAAAACTAGGTGGATATACCGATAATACCGGGAATGAACAGAGCAACAAGGCGTTGTCGAGTCTGCGTGCGCAAAGTGCAAAATTGTACCTGATGAACTTAGGAATTCCTGCCGATCGCGTAGAAGCTGAAGGTTTTGGTTCTCAGTATCCGGTTTGTGCTGCCAACGATACCGACGCCTGTAAAGCACAAAATAGAAGAATTGATGTTCGTGTTTTGAGCTTATAGAAAAACCATTTTATATGAAAAGAGTCCGAAATTTTCGGACTCTTTTTTGTATCTGCCTGCAGCAAATTATTTGTTTGTCAGATATTGCGACAGCTGGTCTTTCAGGAAAACCCGTTTTTTTCGAAGCTCATTCAGATGTTCATCGGTGGTGTGATTTTCTTCATTTTCTTCGTAATGCTGAATAAGCGCATTCACTTCTTCGTAGTTGACGTACAATGAGCGGAACACTGAATCACGCTGTTTCATCTCGCTGATTTTTGATTCAAATTCCGGAAACTCGTGGACTAAAGTATGATTTTCCATGATTTAATTTTGAATGAATTAACGGATTAAAGTTAATGAAAATCAAATAGCAGTTCAATATGAAAATTGTCATTAAAAAAACCGGCTCATGCAAGAACCGGTCTGGAGACATTATTTTTTAGTGTAAATGCGAATTTCTGATTGGGTATTTCCGTTGTATCCTTTTTTATTGATCATCACTTTTTCAATTTTATCCTGCGGAAATTTTCTCATTTCAGCTTCGGTTACCTGATTTCCATCGATGTAAATGAGCGGTACATCATCGGAAGACACTTTGGAGCCAGTGTTCAGAACAAGTACTTTTGCTTTTTCCATTTTTGCGGCGTCTTGTGCTGCTTTTTCAGCTTGCTCCAGCTGTTGTTTAACTTCTTTGGAATTCAGCATTTTTTCCGCATCTTTAGCAGCTTTCTCGGCTTGTTCTATTTGTCGCTTAAATGCTTTGGAGTTGACCATCTTTTCTGCATCTTTTCCTGCCTTTCTAGCGTTAACAATCTGGATTTTGAAAGCGTTAGAATTGACCATTTTTTCTACTTCTTTTGCCTGCTGTTCTGCTTTTTTTGCCAGTGCATCTGTATGATTCATATTGATCCACTGATCGTTGTTTGCGGTGTTTTTTTGCAAATATTCAGCATCTCTTTTGGCATAGAGTTGATCCATTTTACCAAAAAGTACGTCCATCTCCGCATACTTGCTTTCCATAAGCTTAATCTTCTTCTGATACTCTTCGGAGCTGAAAATACCGTCGATTTTCTTGCCTAGATCATTCATCTGATCTCCGAGCACTTTCATTCTAGGATTATCAAAATCTTTTTTCTCTGAAAGTTTTCGATACTCATCGCCCTTCTGCCGAAGCTCAGCACTCAGTTTTCGGCCTTCATCTTCCTTCAATTGAAGGGATGATCGTATCGGGTCGATTTCTTGTCGCTTGGCCTGCACCGCATTCCGAAGATCATCTAAACTGGAAAGGTTTTCGGTCTGTTGAACAGGTGTATCCATTTTCGTGGTAATAGCGGCGGATTCCTGTTCTGATTTTCCATTAATGCCAGCTGTTTCATCTGTTTTTACAGGAGCATTCACTGCTTTTTCGGCACCAGACTTTGGGAGAATGGTGTCTTTTTTTAAGGCAGCAACCATTCTATTGATGACCAGGTTAGTTTCTCTGATTTCTTTATTTTTTGCATTCACCAGATAAATAAAAGTAAGTGCAAAGAGCAATGGCAAGGCAAAAATCTTTCGCGCATAACCAAACTTTGTTTTTGATTTTTTAAGCATTGTTAATCTTCTTTTAAGGTTGGAACTAAGAAACGGACTCGCTGAAGGAAACTGTTTTCCGGAAAAGTGACTTGCAAGAAGCATCTGCGCAAATGCTTTCGGGTCCGAGTTTTTTATGGATTTCTTGTCGGCGAGGTACTCGTGCACAAGATGAATCTCTTTGGTAATAAGGTAAAAGAAAGGGTTGAACCAAAACACGGAAGTGGTGACCTGCACAAAAATTTTGTCCCAGGTATGTTTCTGTTCAATATGAACCATCTCGTGTTTCAGAATCTGGCGGCCCAAATCCGATTGCATGTGAATGGAATTTTTCCAAAATAAATTTCTGAAAAACGAAAAAGGTGCCTCCTGCAAATCAGTTTCATAGAAGTTGATTCCTTGAAGTGTTTTCTTCGCGTAACGGTTTTTCAACCGCCGGATGCTAATTATTCCGTATAGAAATTTCACTACAAAATAGAAAGAAACCAATCCAACAGCGCAAGCAGCAAGTTGAAAATAAATGAAATCATGGCTTAAAGTATTACTTTGTTTAAAATTGCTTATCTTATTAATTAATAAGTATATGTTATTGCTTACTTCAAGTGTAAAATAACTTACTTTGAGTAAGGGTAAAAGAACACTCACCACCAAAATAGAGAGCAAATAAAACCGATTGTAGTGATGAAACGTTTTGTCTTTAAGAAACAATCGATAGTAGAGAAACATTACACCCGAGCATGCAATTACTTTCCCGAAATAGAGCATCAGCGGTTCCATCAATCTTTATTTTTGAGTTCGTTAAGTAGCATTTCCAGATCTTCAACACTGATTTCCTTTTTCTCCACTAAGAAGGATACAGCATCGGTATAGGATCCCGAAAAGTAATTTTTTACCAAGTTTTTTATGGATCTTCCGCTGTATTTTTCCTTGGAAACGAGCGGGAAGTATTCGTGCTGTCTGCCAAAAACACGATAATCCACAAAATCCTTTTCTTTAAGAACCTTCAGTATTGTAGACACGGTATTGGTATGCGGTTTTGGCTCAGGAAACTTGTCCAGCACATCTTTCAGAAAAGCGGTTTCAAGTTCCCATAAATATTGCATTACTTGTTCTTCTGCTTTGGTAAGTTGTGGAATCATTATCACTATTTGTTTAGTTATACAAATGTAGGTATTAATTTCAATTATACAACTATTTTTTTAGGTATAGATAAATTTTGTATTTAAATTGTTGATAATCAGTTGTAATTTTTAGTTGTATTCAATTAAACTTCTCTTGTCTTTGGTTGTGCATATTCTTTTACAAAACCTTATCTTTGCACACCTTAATTTTTAAACCGCAGAACGCAGCACGCCGACTGCCGAAAGTAATATCAATACTATGAAATGTGGAATCGTAGGTCTTCCCAATGTAGGAAAATCAACCCTTTTTAACTGTTTAAGTAATGCCAAAGCGCAGTCTGCCAACTATCCATTTTGCACAATAGAACCCAATTTGGGAACTGTTTCTGTGCCGGATCAGCGGCTTTTTGAACTAGAGAAATTGGTGAATCCCGAGCGGGTTTTGCCTGCTGTGGTGGAAATTGTGGATATCGCCGGATTGGTAAAGGGTGCTTCCAAAGGTGAAGGTTTGGGAAATCAGTTTCTGGCCAACATACGAGAATGTGAAGCGATTATTCATGTTTTGAGATGCTTCGATAACGGAAATATTGTACACGTTGAAGGTTCGGTGGATCCTTTAAGAGATAAAGAAATCATCGATATTGAGCTTCAGCTGAAAGATCTTGAAACACTGGGGAAAGCCGTTGATAAAGCAAAGAAATTCATTAAATCTGGAAAAAAGGAAGACGTTCTTACTTATGAAACACTGCTGAACCTGCAAAAATTTGTAGAAGACGGCAAAAATGCTCGCGAATTCCCAACCGATGATTTTACTCAGTCGGTGATTGATGAAGTGCACTTGCTCACCAAGAAACCGGTCCTTTATGTATGTAATGTAGATGAAAATACCATAAAAAACGGTAACGAATGGATAGGAAAGATTGAAGAAATGGCGAAGAATGAAGGTGCAGAAGTGGTGGTGCTTGCAGCTCAGATTGAAGCGGATATCAATGAACTGGAAACTTTTGAAGAAAGACAGATGTTCCTCGAAGAATTAGGACTTGAAGAACCTGGCGTGAACCGCCTCATCAGAAAAGCATACGATTTGCTGCATCTTCAAACCTATTTTACTGCCGGTGTAAAAGAAGTTCGCGCATGGACCATCGGAAAAGGGTGGACTGCACCACAAGCAGCGGGCGTTATCCATACCGATTTCGAAAAAGGATTTATTCGCGCTGAAGTAATAAAATACAATGATTTTGTTACATACGGTTCAGAAGCCAAAGTGAAAGAAGCCGGAAAATTGAGCGTAGAAGGAAAAGAGTATATCGTTCAGGACGGAGATGTGATGCATTTCCGGTTCAATGTGTAAGAACAAAAGAAATATCATATTATAACAAGCAGACCTTCTATGGTCTGTTTTTTTTTGCTGTTGCCGTAGCAGTCGCATTTCTAATTTGTATATTTGTTATCAATTCAATCACCTTCAAAATTCAAAGACAATGGCTAAAAAAGTGGCAGTCCTGATCGGTAGTTTGCGCAAAGAGAGTTTCAACCGTAAAATCGCCAACGAACTTATTCGGTTTGCGCCCGAGGGTTTGGCATTAGAGATCGTAGAAATTGGTTCATTACCCCTCTATAATGAGGATTTGGAGGAAGATTCACCAAAAGAATGGATTGACTTTCGGGAAAAAGTAAAGGCAAAAGATGCTGTTCTTTTTGTTTCTCCCGAATACAACAGAACCATACCTGGTGCACTGAAAAATGCGATCGATGTGGGTTCCAGGCCCGCTAAAAAAAGTGTATGGGCGGGAAAATCGGGTGCAGTCATCACCTCGTCACCGGGTAATTTGGGCGGTTTTGGTGCCAATCATAACATAAGGCAATCGGTGGTTTTCCTTGATATCCCAATGATGCAGCAACCTGAAGCGTATCTCTCAAAAATTAATGAATGCTTTGATGAAGATGGGAAAACCCTCAATGAAAGAACTTCAAAATTCCTCAAAAGTTGGTTAGAAAGTTATGAGCAATGGATTAGTTTATTCTAAATGAAATGTCATCATTTTGTTCAAAGGTTTTTTTAACTGAATACTCTATATCGTAGCCCATTAATCGCTTTTATGGTGAGTGATGTTTGTAACATTATGCAGGAGCACTTGACTAATCATTAGAAATTATTAATTAAAAATGAACAACCACGAAATTGATTACAAAATCCACGGTGAAGAAATGCAATGTGTGGAAATTGAGCTCGATCCCCAAGAATCCGTTATTGCAGAACCCGGAAGCTTTATGATGATGCCCGACGGAATTGCAATGGAAACCCTTTTTGGCGACGGAACCGAGAAAAGCATCATGGGAAAAATTTTCTCTGCCGGAAAAAGAATGCTGACTGGTGAAAATCTTTTTATGACGGTATTTACCAATACTTCCCATGGGAAGAAGCATGTCACATTTGCAGCACCGTATTCTGGTAAAATTATCCCTCTTGATTTGTCGAAGCTTGGCGGAAAAGTTATCTGCCAGAAAGACAGCTTCCTTTGTGCGGCTAAAGGAGTTTCGGTAGGGATTGAGCTTCAGAAAAAATTAGGCACCGGTTTGTTTGGTGGCGAAGGATTTATTATGCAAAAACTGGAAGGTGACGGCTTGACGTTTGTGCACAGCGGCGGTCATGTGATAGAAAAGCAGCTTCAGCCGGGGGAAGTCCTGAAAATCGATACGGGTTGCATTGTATCGTTTACCAAGGATGTGCAGTATGATATTCAGTTTGTAGGCGGTATTAAGAATTCTATTTTTGGTGGCGAAGGTCTGTTTTTTGCCCAGTTGCGGGGTCCAGGAACCGTGTGGGTTCAGACGTTACCGATTTCCAGGTTGGCGGGTAGAATTCTTCAGTATGCCACCACAAAACGCGGAGAGCAAGGAAGTATTTTAGGCGGTTTGGGCAATCTTCTTGATGGCGACGGCAGATAAGCTAAAATTAAAAATCATGAAAAAGACATTCGGAAAGGGATGTCTTTTTTTTGTGTTTACCGAATGGGTGGTCATGGGTAAATCCTCCCTTCTCATCTAAAAAGGAGGACACTTAAATCTCATCAAAACTTTTCCACAAAATGCTTCAGATCCGTTTACTTTGATTATTTTTGTGAGTTACCACTTTATAACGAAAAAAACGGTCGCCATCTAAAAATATGAGTGAAAATACTGCATCAAACTATTCCGAAGATAACATCAGAACCCTGGATTGGCAGGAGCATATTAGGATTCGCCCCGGTATGTACATCGGGAAATTGGGAGATGGTTCTTCGGCAGACGACGGAATCTATATTTTGCTCAAAGAAATCATCGATAATTCCATTGATGAATTCGTTATGAAATCCGGCAAAAGGATTGAAATTAAAATAGATGAAGGCAAAGCAACGATTCGTGATTATGGTCGTGGAATTCCTTTAGGAAAAGTTGTTGATGCCGTTTCCAAGATGAATACCGGTGGAAAGTACGATTCCAAAGCGTTTAAAAAATCTGTGGGTCTGAATGGAGTAGGAACCAAAGCAGTGAACGCACTTTCCGACTATTTCAAAGTAAAATCCGTACGTGAGGGAAAAGCAAAAGTAGCAGAATTTTCCAAAGGCATTATCACCGAAAACCATCAGGAAACGGATACATCCGATCGAAATGGAACCGAAATTACTTTTATTCCTGATTCAACCATCTTTACGCATTTTAGATTTCGAAAAGAATATATCGAGAAAATGCTGAAGAACTATTGTTACCTGAACCCGGGATTAAAAATAGTTTTCAACGGCGAAACTTACTTTTCGGAAAATGGTTTGAAAGACTTGTTGCAGGAAGAAATTGAAGGAGATATTTTGTATCCCATCATTCATTTGAAAGATGAAGATATTGAGGTCGCGATTACCCATTCCGATAAGTCGCAATCGGAGACGTACTTTTCCTTTGTTAACGGACAAAATACGACACAGGGCGGAACTCACCTTAATGCTTTTCGGGAAGCGTATGTGAAAACCATCCGCGAGTTTTTCAATAAAAATTTTGAGGCGGCAGATATTAGAAAATCTATCATAGCGGCAGTTTCCATCAAGGTAATTGAGCCGGTTTTTGAATCGCAGACCAAAACCAAGTTGGGTTCCAACGAAATGGAGCCGGGAAAAGAAACGGTACGAACCTTTATTACCAATTTCCTCAAAAATAAACTCGACAACTTTTTACATCAGAACCAGGAAGTTGCAGAAGCGATCCACCGAAAAATCATCATTTCGGAACGAGAAAGGAAAGAACTTTCAGGCATCCAGAAACTAGCGCGAGAAAGAGCCAAAAAAGTATCGCTGCATAACAAAAAATTGCGCGATTGCAGGCAGCATTACAATGATCAGAAAGCAGATCGTAAAGGCGAAACCATGATCTTCATTACCGAAGGAGATTCTGCGTCGGGCTCCATTACCAAGTCCAGAGATGTGGAAACGCAGTCGGTATTTTCGCTAAAGGGTAAACCGTTGAATTGCTATGGTTTAACAAAAAGAGTGGTGTACGAAAACGAGGAATTCAATCTGTTGCAAGCTGCACTAAACATTGAAGATTCGTTGGAAGATTTACGCTACAATCACGTCATTATCGCTACGGATGCCGATGTGGACGGAATGCACATTCGATTGCTGATGATTACTTTTTTCCTTCAGTTTTTTCCAGATCTTATCAAAAACGGCCATCTTTATATTTTGCAGACGCCGCTGTTCCGGGTAAGAAATAAGAAGGAAACACGCTATTGCTATACCGAGCAAGAACGTGTTAAAGCACTGGAAGAATTGGGTAGAAATCCGGAAATTACGAGGTTTAAAGGGTTGGGAGAAATTTCGCCGGATGAATTTAAACATTTCATCGGTAAAGATATTCGGCTGGAGCCGGTGGTTATTGGTAAAGACCAGACCATTGATCAGCTTTTGGAATTTTATATGGGGAAAAACACACCCGATCGTCAAACCTTTATTCTTGAAAATCTCGTGGTAGAAGATCCTGACATCGACAAAAAAGAAGTACTCAGCGATGCGTAATTTGGTGTGTTTGGGTAAAATAGAAACTCTTAAAGTATAAATCCAATGCGATTGAATAATAGCAAAAAAGCAGCTTATTTCAACTTCCTGGGAACCTTGGTCATGATGTCTTTGTTCATGGGTATTGGTGCCTATCTACTGGAACGATTTAAATATGATTATTTAGGAATCAGCAGTTCATTATTTGTTATTGTTCCCGTGATATTTGCATTGATTTTTTACTTTCGGGGAAGGCAGATTTTTGAATATGACAGTGATGGTGAAGCATTAAACTTTAAAAATAGAAATGTCATATTATTTTTAAGTAAACCGCTAAGTGACGAGTTTCCGAAGTATAAATTGAAAAAGTACGAGATTGTTAATTTGCTGATTATTAAAAGGTTGTATATTACCATAAGCAGTAAGAAAAATCAGCATATCATGCTTAAATATGATATTTCCTATCTCAGCAAGCAGGAACTTCAGGATCTGAAAATGTCATTGAACAGAGTCATTAAAGCAAATAAAGAAAGAGCGATAGAAAGTTGATGGAAGAACAGGAAAATCACCAAGAGGAATCACTGAAAAAAGTCTCCGGTCTTTACAAAGACTGGTTTTTAGATTACGCATCTTATGTTATTTTGGACCGTGCCATACCGTCCGTTTATGATGGTTTTAAACCAGTACAGCGCCGAATTATGCACTCGATGCGAGAATTGGAAGACGGGCGCTACAACAAAGTGGCCAACATCGTGGGAAATACCATGAAGTATCATCCACATGGTGATGCATCCATTACCGATGCCATGGTGCAAATCGGGCAAAAAGAACTTTTGATCGATACCCAAGGAAACTGGGGAAACATCTATACCGGCGATTCTGCCGCAGCCGCAAGATATATTGAGGCACGGCTTACCCCTTTCGCTTTGGAAGTGGTTTTCAATCCTAAAACAACCGATTGGGCAAAGTCTTACGATGGCCGAAACAATGAGCCCATCGATCTTCCGGTGAAATTCCCGCTGTTGCTTGCGCAGGGCGTAGAAGGAATCGGCGTCGGGCTGTCGACCAAGATAATGCCTCATAATTTTGTGGAGCTTATCAATGCATCTGTTCTTTACCTCAAAGGAAAAAAATTCGAACTTTTCCCCGATTTCCTGACCGGTGGAATGCTGGATGTTACGCATTACAACGACGGAGAGCGCGGTGGAAAAATCCGTGCAAGGGCAAGGATTACGCAGAAAGACAAACACATGCTTTGTGTTACCGAGCTTCCGTTTGGGAAAAATACCGGCGACCTGATTGATTCCATCATTAAAGCCAATGAAAAAGGAAAAATCAAGATCAAGAAAATTGAGGACAATACTTCCGACAAGGTTGAAATTAACATTCACCTCAATAACGATGTTTCGCCGGATAAAACCATTGATGCGCTGTATGCCTTCACCGATTGTGAAATACCAATCTCGCCCAATGCATGCGTGATTGTCGGTGACAAGCCAGAGTTTTTATCGGTGTCTGAAGTACTGAGAAGAAATACCGATCATACTGTTTCGCTGCTGCAAAAAGAACTGGAAATAGAATTGCACGAACTCCAGGAGCAATGGCACTTTTCATCCCTCGAAAGGATATTTATTGAGAACAGAATTTACCACGATATTGAAGAGGTGAAATCTTGGGAAGAAGTCATTAAAACCATTGATGAAGGACTAAAACCGCATACCAAGCATTTGCTGCGCGCCGTTACCGAAGAAGATATCTTGAGATTGACCGAAATACGAATCAAGAGAATTTCACGTTTTGACCTCGATAAATTCAAAGAAAATATTCTTGCATTGGAAGGGAAAATTGAGCAGGTGAAGCATCATTTACTCAATTTAATTGCCTACGCCATTGATTACTACAATAACATCCTGAAGAAGTATGGAAAAGGAAGGGAGCGCCGCACAGAACTCAGGGTTTTTGATACCATTGATGCTACGAAAGTCGCTGTTGCCAACGAAAAATTTTATGTGAACAGGGAAGAAGGGTTTATAGGTACTTCACTGAAAAAAGATGAATATCTGTTCGACTGTTCTGATATTGACGACATCATCACCTTCCAGAAAGATGGAACCATGAAAGTGGTGAAAGTGGAATCCAAAACCTTTATCGGGAAAAATATCGAACATGTTGCGGTATGGAAAAAGAATGATAAGCGCACCGTCTATAACATGATTTACCGCGAAGGAAGAGATGGGCCATATTACATGAAACGCTTTTCGGTGACCGGCGTTACCCGAAATACAGATTACAAATTGGCATCCGACAACAAAGGGTCAGAAATGCTGTATTTCTCTGCAAATCCCAATGGAGAAGCCGAAGTGGTAACGGTGTTGCTGAAACCTAATGCAAGAGTCCGCAAGAACAAGATTGAAATCGACTTCTCGGAGCTTGCCATAAAAGGAAGAGATTCCAAAGGAAATTTGGTTACCAAATACGCAGTGAAAAAAGTAGATTTGAAGGAAGAAGGTCACTCCACTTTGGCGCCGCGTAAAATTTGGTTCGATGATACGGTACGTCGCTTAAATCCCGATGCCCGCGGAAGTTTGCTCGGTACTTTTAAAGGAGACGATAAAATTTTAACCATTAATGCGAATGGTGAGGCCAAGCTTATTTCATTTGATTTGAGCAACCGATTTGATGACGAGTATCTCATTCTTGAGAAATGGAATCCTGAGCAGCCCGTGACCTGCATTTATTTTGACGGCGAAAAGAACATTTACTTCATCAAGCGATTCCTGCTCGAGAATACAACCAATGTTCAGACCTTTATGCCATCGGAACATCCGAAATCCTTTATCGAAAATATTATTGTGGCCAATAATGCCGCTGCCGAAATTGTTTTTGCCAAAGACAAAGGAAAAGAAAGAGAGCCGGAAACCATTCTTATTGATGATTTTATCGCAGTGAAAGGAATTAAAGCTATTGGAAATCAGTTTATTAAAGATAAAGTGAAGTCGATTAATATTATCATTCCTGAACCTGAAGAGGAGCAAAACCCCGGTTTTGATGAAGTAGAATCCGGCGAAGGCAGTATTTCCTTTATTGATCATGATGTGAAAGACGAAGATTTCCCGGATGAGGGAACCATTGGAAGTCTCTTCGACGAATAGAAAAAATCCTCCACAACATCGTTATGGAGGATTTTTGTATAGCTATAGCTTCAGTACTTATTCGAAAAGAACCATTTTTGCGCCGTCGAAAGCAGCAAAAACCATGGTGGGATAAGAGTCCTGATGAAAATAATTTCCTTCCGCATCCACTGCAATGGCTCCGGCAAAACCATCAATTTCACTAAGCTCAGCGAATGTTTTTTCGAATGCACTTTCAAGAGTCATACCATCCGTAACTCGCGTAACAATTTTTGCGGCGGTGGCATTGCTCACAATATCTTCGCCAACACCGGTGCAACTTACCGCACAAAAAGAATTGGCATAATTCCCGGCCACTGTCGCAGAATCCGAAATTCGACCGACAATTTCAAAACCTTTTCCGCCAGTGGATGTAGCGGCCGCCAACTTTCCGTTGAAATCCAGCGCCACGCAACCTACTGTTCCTTTTCCGCCGTTTTTCAGTTTTTCTTCAAACTCTTTTCTGCGCTGCGGAATTTCGGTAGAGTAATCTGCAAAGCCGTTTTCTTTAGCATACGCTTTTGCACCGTTTCCGCCTAAAACACGGTCGTCTTCCTTCATCAGCACTTGGGCGACCTCAATAGGGTTTTTTACATTTTCAATATTAATAACGCCGGAGAACTTTTGGGTTTCGCCGTTCATCAGCGAAGCGCTCATCCTAATTTTTCCGTCACTTTGAATTTGCGAACCGGTTCCTGCGTTGAAAAGGGAATCATCTTCCAACAATGCAACCGCAAAAACCACCGTTTCTTCTGCAGAATGTGTTTTCATGTATTCGAAAGATTGCGTTGCAATTGTTCTCAGTGCATTTTGTTTGGCGATCTTCACGTCGTGGCTTTGGTCGCTTTCCGAGAAAAATCCACCATGGATCAGCAGTTGTGCCATTATAATTATATTTTAAAGGAAAGTGTGTAGGGTTTATACCGAATATTGAGAATTTACAATGGTAAGGTCTTTTGTTTTCAGATCGAAATGATCGTTTTGAGACATCACATGAACAACGAGATTATCGATGGAAATCGGTTGACCCAGCTCGATATTGGTAAGGTTGGTATCTTTAATGAATCTGCCATCAACCAAGATCACCAATCCTGAACCAATGGCTGTCATGGTTTGATCTTTAATGAAAAGTCCGGTATCTTCTCCCAAACCAATGCCGAGTGTTCGCGGATTGTTCACCACGGCCTGAAAAAGCCGCCCGATTCTACCTCGCTGTACAAAATGAGTATCAACGATGACGTTTTCGATAAAACCCAAACCTTGCGTAGTTTTAATTTCGCCTTTTAATAGCGCTTCGCTGCTGGAGCCCTGATAAATCATATTTTCTGACGCAGCAGCTGCCCCAGCCGATGTACCGGCATAGATAAAATCTTCTTCCAGGTATTTTTGCAAAACACTATCATGAAATCGAGTGCCACCAAGAATAGAGGTAAGCCGGAGCTGATCACCACCTGTAAACATCACTACATCCGCAGCATTGGTTCGTGCAGCAATGGCATCACTATTGGCTTCTTCCCGGTTATGAATGTCAAGAATGTTAACGTGTTTGGCACCCAAAAATTCGAAGGCACGTTTATACTCCGGACCCACAATTTGAGGAATCTGAGAAGCGGTAGTAATAATTTCGATCACGGAATCTTCGTTCAATCGGGATTCGCTAATGATCTTCCGGAGAATGCCTCTTTCGAAAAAATTAAGATTTTTTTCAACATTATGGTCGTAATCGGTTTCTGAAAAACTGCCTTTATTAACGGCGCCACCAATGATTACTAATTTTCCTGCTGGTATCATATTTTGCAAATTTAGAAAAATATTTAACGTTTTTCAATGTTTATTCAGTAATACAGTATAAAATTAAGTATTAACAAAATCAATGTTTTAACTCTTTTTTTGCAACGATATTTCCTTTTGAATCATTTTTTTTCGAAATTTGAATTGCTTTTCTACTATCTTTGAAATAAGAAATAAAAAAGTCGCCCTATTTTTTACATGCTTTTCTCAGTGCATGACTTTATTAAAAAACAACAAGACAGGATATGAAAATTGAAAAAATACAAGTTTTAAGAGGTCCGAATATTTGGAGCATCCGCAGGAAAAAGCTCATTCAGATGCGACTTGACTTGGAAGAAATGGAGCATTTGCCGACCAATAAAATTCAGGGATTTCGGGAAAGGTTGGCACAACTTATTCCTTCGCTGATCACCCACCGCTGCTCGGAAGGTGTAGAAGGTGGATTTTTTCAACGTGTAGAAATGGGAACCTGGATGGGGCATGTTATTGAACATATCGCATTAGAAATACAAACTTTAGCCGGCATGGATACCGGTTTCGGAAGAACACGTGAAACCAAAACACCAGGCGTTTATAATGTGGTGTTCTCTTATTTGGAAGAAAATTGCGGCGTTTACACGGCTGAACAGGCGGTTGAGATTAGCCGCTGCCTGGTGGAAGGTAAAGATTATGATCTGGAGCACTGCATTCATACATTAAAAGAGATTCGGGAACGGGAGCGACTTGGACCTTCTACAGGAAGTATTGTGGAAGAGGCAGTTGCACGCAATATTCCTTGGATTCGACTGGGTAAAAATTCTTTGGTGCAACTGGGTTATGGTGTTAATCAGCAAAGGTTTCAGGCGACCATCACCGGAAAAACAAGTTCTATTGCCGTTGATATTGCCTGCAACAAGGAACTGACTAAAAAGATGCTCGACGATGCCGCCATACCCGTTCCAACAGGAGATTTGGTGGTGGATGAAGAAGACCTGGAAAGAGTTATCAGACGCATTGGTTATCCGCTCGTATTGAAACCGTTGGATGGCAATCATGGTCGAGGACAAACCATTAATGTAAATGATTGGGAAACAGCTAAAATTGGACTTCAGCATGCGCAAACCGTTTCCAGAAAGGTAATTGTAGAGCGTTATGTCACCGGTTATGATTTTAGGGTGTTGGTGATTAATCATAAAATGGTGGCTGCTGCACGAAGAGTTCCGGCTAATGTAGTGGGTGACGGCGAAATGAATCTGCAGCAACTCATTGACAAAGAAAACTTGGACCCTCGTAGAGGATACGGCCATGAAAATGTGCTGACTGAAATTATCGTAGATAAAGATACCAACGAACTTTTGCAAAAGTTAAATTATAGCTTAGAAACCATTCCGAAAAAAGGGGAAATTGTTTATTTAAAATCCACAGCTAACCTTTCTACAGGCGGAACTTCCATTGACGTTACCGATATGGTGCATCCTGAAAATGTAACCATGTGTGAGCGCATTTCAAAGATAATCGGGCTGGATGTTTGCGGAGTTGACATTATGGCGGAAAACCTTACCCAACCACTGAAAGAAAGCGGCGGTGCCATTCTGGAAGTGAATGCAGCGCCTGGATTCCGGATGCATCTTGCACCAAGCGAAGGATTGCCTAGAAATGTGGCTGCACCGGTGGTCGATATGCTTTATCCGCAAGGTAAGCCCACAAGAATCCCGATTATTGCCGTGACCGGAACCAATGGAAAAACCACAACGACAAGACTTATTTCACACATTGTAAAAAGTAACGGTTATAGGGTAGGTTTCACCACTTCTGATGGCATTTATATCCAAAATACATTGCTCACCAAGGGCGACACAACCGGGCCTATTTCTGCAGAATTTATTCTTAAAGATCCCACCGTAGAGTTTGCGGTGCTGGAAACAGCTAGAGGTGGTATTTTGCGATCAGGACTGGGTTTTAGCTCTTGTGATATTGGTGTTTTAACCAATATCAAAGAAGATCATTTAGGGTTGAGTGATATTCATAATCTTAAAGATTTAACCCGTGTGAAAAGGGTGGTGCTGGATGCCGTTAAAAAAGAGGGCTGGTCGGTGATGAATGCAGACGACGATTACTCGATGAGATTGATGCCGGATATCGATTCTAAAGTCGCCATCTTCAGTTTAGACGAAAACAACCCGCATATTAAGAAATTCGCCAAGGAAGGAAAAATTACCTGCGTGTGCGAAGAAGGTTTCATCACCATTAAAAAAGGAGACTGGAAGATTCGCATTGCCAAAGCAAACAGCATCCCTATTACCATGGAAGGTAAAGCCAAGTTTATGATTGCTAATGCATTGGCGGCAAGTTTGGCCACTTATCTTTATGGTTTTGAGATTGAGGATATAGCCAATTCTTTGCGTACCTTCATCCCAAGTGCACAGCTCACGCCGGGACGTCTGAATGTCTTTAAATTTAAAAACTTTAAAGTTTTGATTGATTTTGCTCATAACCCTGCAGGTTACGAAGCCATTGAAGATTACCTGAAAAACGTTGAAGCCACAAAAAAAATCGGAATTATTGCCGGTGTAGGCGACCGACGAAATGAAGATATTTTTGAATGCGGAAAAATTGCCGGAAGAATGTTCGACTATATTATCATTCGTAATGAAAAACATTTGCGCGGGCGAACTGAAGATGAAATCAACGGACTGATCATTTCAGGCATTCAGGATTCGGGCAGAAATGTGACCTATGAAATAATTCCTAAAGAGATTGAGGCTCTGAAGCACGCCATCAGTATGGCAGAAGAGGGTACATTCATCACTGCACTTTCTGATGTGGTTTCCAATGCGATCGATTTGGTGCAGGAGTATCAACAAAAAGAGATCCTTGAAGAAGGACAATGAATTCGGCCAACGAATGTCATTAAATACCAACAAAAAAGACAGCAATAATTACTGTCTTTTTTTGTGCCCGGAACAGGACTCGAACCTGCAAGCCGTGAAGCACTCGCACCTGAAACGAGCGTGTCTACCAATTTCACCATCCGGGCTTGCGGAGTGCAAAGATAATTAAAAATTCATGTTTTACTATTTCTTTTGCCCGAAATATTGGCAGCAATCGCCTATTCAAAACCGCCCAATCGGGTTGGTTCGGATGGGGAAGGCCATTTTGCAGGTTCACCAGTCTTACTGTCGATCGGCATCTTTATTTTTTCGGCAGAAACTTTCTCGGGATCTTCGCTCGCCAGGTAAGCAAGTATAGCAATAAGGGCGACATTGTTTTTCACATCATCAAAAACAATTTTATCATAGGTGTCACGATTGGTATGCCATGTATAATTACCGTATGACCAATTGAGCGAGCCCAACATAAATGCAGGCACGCCGGCTGCAACAAACGATGCATGATCGGACCCACCACCTCCCGGTGTTCCTGGAAACGTTGTTTTAATTTCTTTTGTCAGCTCATTTGGTGCTGCATTGAGCCATCTTCCAAGGTAGTCGTAGGAATTCAAGAAGCCCTGTCCGCTGATGTTTGCAATTCGGCCTGTTCCGTTGTCCTGATTAAAAACCACCTGAATTTTGGGCAATTGATTTTTATGGGACGATACGTATGCGCGAGAACCGTTCAGTCCCTGCTCTTCGCTTCCCCAAAGTCCCACCACAATTGTCCTTTTAGGATGAGGATAGTACTTTTTTAAAATTCTTGCGGCCTCCATCATGGTGATGACGCCGGTTCCGTTATCGGTGGCTCCTGTTGCGCCGTCCCACGAATCGAAATGTGCGGAAAGAATCACGTACTCATCAGCTTTGTCACTTCCTTTTATTTCGGCAATGGTATTAAAAGTGGGCGCTTTTCCATGATCTTTAGATTGAGTGATGATTTTCAGTTGTGGCGAAACGCCGTTTTGTAGCATTCTGTACAGTTGTCCATAGCTTTCCAGCGAAATATCCACCACCGGGATTTTTTTGGTGCCGGCCGAAAATATTTTGTTCACACCAAAACCTTTCGACCAGTTGCTCCAGACAATTCCTGCAGCTCCCGCTTCTTCAAAGGGTTTATTCATGGTGCGCCACGAAAGGCCGATGGTCTCGAGTGATTTGCTCCATTCTTTTTGGGCTGCATCAGTGCGCTTTTTGTAATTCTGATAAGATTTTTCGGTAGCAAATTCTTTCCAATTATAGTCGGGTCTTCCGCTGGCTTCGTAAGGCGAAACCATGACCAGTTTTCCTTTCACCTGCGGCAACCATTTTGTAAAATCTTCTTTAGAGGTAAAAATAGGTAGCATCACCACCTCGGCAGTAATACCTTTGGCCGATGTAGCCGGGCTGAATGCCAGTTGCTGTCCTTCCAATGACTTGATGTAAGGTGTCACCATTTCCACGGTTGAAATTCCCCTTTCCCAAGATTTCCATTCGCCCCATTGTTCGTTTCTTGCGTCGATTCCCCAATTTTGGAAGCGTTTTACTGCCCACTGATGGGCTTGGTTCATCTTCGGACTTCCTACCAATCGCGGACCAATTTCATCGAGCAGTTCGTAGCCGAGCTTTTCTAATTGAGATTGGTTAAAGGTTTCTTCCATGATCGACTGTATCACCTGTCCCTTGTCTTGCGCATGAATTGTGGCCGATACAAAAACCGAAATCATTACAACTTTCGCAATATTCTTCATAAAAATTATTTTTAACGGTGGAAGATAATCATTTTTCCTGAAGCGGGATGCGCTGCCAATCCGATTTAATGGGGGCAAATTGAAAATGGGTATTGCTATAATACAGATTTTAGAAGAGTATGAAGGTGCAGGTTGCAAAAAAAACGATAGCTTGTACGATCAGCAAAATATTTATCATTATTTTTGTTGGTGGATTGAAGGTTTTTCTCATCAATGATGTGGTTGAACAAAGAATGAATCTTCCCTTATTCTGTTATTAAACAAAAAAATTAAACAAATGAATTTAATTATCCGATTATTAATTACAGCGGTTGTTGCCTACTTTTTGCCATATGTCTTGAAAGGTATACGCTTCGACAGTTTTTCCACCGCTATTATTTTTGCGCTGGTTTTGGCGGTTCTGAATGTAATTGTAAAGCCCATTCTTTCCATTTTAGGACTTCCACTTACCATTATTACTTTCGGTTTTTTTGCGCTGGTGATTAACGCACTCATCATCTTACTTGCTGCTAAATTTGTGAGCGGGATGCATGTCGATAGTTTCTGGTGGGCGTTCTTTTTCAGCATCGCACTTTCTGTACTTACTTCACTTATGAACGGAATTTTCGCATCGGGTGATTAATTAAAATAGAAAATCAACACAGCGTTTCCATTAATTGGAGCCGTTTTTTTGATTTTAATTTACCCCTCATCAAAAAGTGTGTCTTTATTTATATCTAAATTTTCTATTTTTGAGGCATACTTTATCGCTATGTACAAATGTATTGCTCCCTTTTTTGTTTTACTATTTTCTTTAACGATCGGTGCTCAGGAACTTTATCTTCCGAGAAATGTCAAGAAAGCCATCGCACAGGAAACCCGAACGCTTACGGGGAATCCTGGAAAAAATTATTGGCAAAACGGGGCGCATTACGCCATCGACTTTAAAGTTGATCCCGAAACAAAAGTGGTTTCGGGAAGCGAGCATATTCGATACTTTAACCGTGCCCCAGATTCGCTGAAAACCATAGTCATCAGGTTTGTAAATAATGTTCATCAACCCACTTCACCACGATCCGGGAAGGTTTCCAAGGATTTTCTTACCGATGGGTTAAAGGTTAAATCGCTTACCGTCAATGGTGAAAAGTATGAGTTGAAAAGTGATCGTTGGGAAACTTTTTATTCGCTGAAACTAAACGCCGCACTGCTTCCTAACTCCGAGAACAATGTCGCTATTGAATGGGAATATCCACTTTCAAAAGAAAGTGGGAGAGAAGGGATGATTAGCGGGGACACGTTTTTTTGCGCTTATGCCTATCCCCGAATTTCGGTGTACGACGATTATAATGGTTGGGATATGCTGCCCCATCTGGGTCGTGGCGAATTTTACAATGATTTCAGCACATATGATATATCTGTTGCGGTCCCCAAAAATTTCATGGTATATGCTACAGGTGTGCTGAAAAATCCTGAAGAAGTGTTGCAACCGAAAATCTTGGAAAGGTTTAAAAAATCCTTAACAACTGATCAGATTATTTCCATTGCCGATGATATGGAAGTCAAAAACCAAAAAGTGACCCTTCAAAACGCCTGGAACACCTGGAAATTCAGCGCAGAAAATACTACTGATTTTACGTTCGGCATCAGCTCAAGTTATGTTTGGGATGCGTCTTCAGTTCAGCTAAAATCGAAAAAAGTGAGTGTTCATGCGGCTTATCAAGCTGGTGGTAAAGATTTTGAAAAATATGTTCAATGGGAGAAATTTGCGGTAAAGTGGTTCTCCGAAAATCTGCCGGGTGTGGAATATCCGTTTCCAACCATGACTGCATTTCAGGGTTTTGCAGATATGGAATATCCGATGATGGTGAACGACAATTCCGAACCCAACAATTTGGCAGATTCCCGTCTCACTGCGGATCATGAAATTGCGCACACCTGGTTTCCTTTCATGATGGGCATCAACGAAACGCGTTACGCCTTTATGGATGAAGGTTGGGCAACTTTTTTTGAGTATCAGATTGGTGAAGTGGAAAATGGAAAAGAAATGAATGACGAAATGTTTAAGGATTTTCGGGTCAAAAGATACATCAGTGATCCCTCTCAGGAGCAAGATCAACCCATTATTGCGCTCAGTTCGCAAGTTTCAGGCGTCGGGTATGGCAATAACGCTTATGTGAAACCTGCTCTTGCTTACCTCGCCCTGAAGGATTTGCTGGGTGACGAACTTTTCAAAAAAGCGCTTCATCATTACATCATTACATGGCAGGGAAAGCATCCGATTCCTTGGGATTTTTTTTACAGCATTAATGCAGGAAGCGGCAAGAACCTGGATTGGTTTTGGAACAACTGGTTTTTCAGCAACCATTATATCGACCTTAAAATAAATTCGGCAAAAGTGGTGGGTAAAAACGTGGTGCTAACCATTGAAAATGTGGGCGGTTTTGCCATTCCGTTCAATGTGAACCTCACCGACACTACAGGAAAAATCCGTAGTCAGCATTTTACACCGGCCGTTTGGAAAGACAAGCAAAGCACTATCAAAATTACAATTCCGGCAAGTGGGACAGTACGATCTGTGCAGCTCGACGGTGGTGTTTTTATGGATTACACGCCGAAAGATAATTGGGTAAATCTTTAGCAATATGAAACAATTTAGAACCGCACCAATGGATAAGCTTACGCTGGCGCTCACCATTATTTTTGGTGCAATTTGCGCGGGTGTATTTGTGGCTGCAGTAATTTCTGTGATTTCTGGAGAATTGTTTATGATTTTTCCGGGAGTGGTGGTTTTGGTGGTGTTTGTCAGCAGTTACCTGATGATTCCTAGCATTTCTGTAGATCGTGAGGAAATCAGGGTGAAGAATTATTTTGTTAATTTCCCCATTAAAATAAGTGAAATTGCAGAGTTGAAAGAAGTGGGACGGCTTCAATGGGTCATCCGTTCTTTTGGGGTAGGCGGTTTGTTTGGTAACTTCGGTTATTTCAATGGAAATGACGTTTGGTATGTAACAAATCTTCGCAAAAAGGTACAGATTACAATGAGTTCCGGAAAAATTTATATGCTTTCTCCAGAAGCGCCAGAGGAATTCATTAATACCGTTAAAAACAAAAAAGATTCACCATAAATTGATTACTTTACTAGTTTCCATCAACTTTAAAGAGAACTTATGAAAATAAAATATACTTTGCTTGCCTTGGCAACACCGTTCCTTATGAATGCACAAAATGTGATGACGCCCGAAACATTGTGGACGCTCAATAAAATAGGCGTTACCGCCGTATCCCCGGAACAGTCCGCTTTACTCTATTCAGTGGGAAAAGTAGATCTGAAAACCGAAAAAACCAACAAGAAGAACTTTTTCCTCAATGTGAACAGTGGCGTTGCTACCGCATTGGATTTAGGGAAAAAATCTGTTATCCAGTGGGATAAGAATGGGATGTATGCTAAAGAAGGAGATCAGATTTTTATTTCCAAGGACAGTGGAAAAACATGGACGTTATTTTACGCCATTGGTGATGCAGACAATATTGTGATTTCTCCTGATGGTAAAAAAATAGCGTTCAGCAAAGAAGTTTTGGTGGAAAAACTTATGGGTAAAGACAAGTACAGCGACGTTCCAAAATCGAGCGCATACATTTATACCGACCTCAACCACCGCCATTGGGATTATTTTAATGAAGGAAAGTACAATCATATTTTTTGGGTTGATGCTTCCAGTTCGGTGGACACAGCCAAGGATTTGTTGGAAGGAAAAACATGGGATTCACCACAACGACCTTTCGGGGGTGCTGAAGATTTTGTTTGGAGCCCCGATTCCATGGAATTGCTGTATGTGCTAAAACCCTTGAGTGGAGCGCAATATGCACAATCAACCAATACGGATATTTTTGCATTTAACACAACAAACGGAACAACCAGAAACCTGACCGAATCCAATAAAGGATACGACACCAATCCCAAGTTTTCGCCCGATGGCAAATCCCTGACATGGCTGTCTATGGAGAGAAACGGATACGAAGCTGATAAAAACGACATCAAAATGATGGACTGGAAATCCGGTGCTGTCACCAATCTTACCAAGAATTGGGATGAGAGCATTACGGGTGACGTTTTCTTTGCAAAGGATTCCAAAACGCTTTACTTTACCACGGCATTCCGAGGAACAAAACAGCTTTTTTCGCTCAACCCAAAAACTTTAAAAATCGATCAGTTGACCAAGGGCAATTTCGATATCAATGAAATTTATAGCCAGGAAAAAAATACACTTTTAGTGTCCAGGAATGACATGAATCACAATCCCGATCTGTATGCTGTAGATGTAAAAAATGGGGAAATGAAACAGGTCACCAACGTGAACCAAGATAATTACGCAAAGCTATTGCCATCAAAAACAGAGCTAAAGATGGTGAAAACCACTGATGGCAAGGAAATGGGGGTTTGGTTTGTTTATCCTCCTAATTTTGATCCGGCTAAGAAGTATCCCACTTTATTGTATTGCCAAGGCGGTCCGCAGTCTGCGCTTACTCAGTTTTTTTCCACAAGATGGAATTTGGGTTTAATGGCGGCAAACGGTTATATCGTGGTGGCACCCAATCGAAGAGGAATGCCCGGTTGGGGAACGAAATGGAACGAAGAGATTTCCAAAGATTGGGGCGGCCAAGTGATGAAAGATTACCTATCAGCTGCAGATTTTGCCAAAACGCTGCCGTATGTTGATGGGGAAAGAATGGGTGCAGTGGGAGCAAGCTACGGCGGATACAGTGTTTTTATGTTAGCAGGTATTCATCAAAACCGCTTCAAAACATTTATTGCACATGACGGACTTTTCGATATGAAATCGTGGTACCTCACCACCGAAGAGCTTTGGTTTGCGAATTGGGATTTGGGCGGTTCACCTTATGACAATCCTGTGCCGAAATCGTATACCGAATTCAACCCAAGCAATTATGTGAACCAATGGAACAAACCCATCATGATTATTCAGGGTGGCATCGATTTTAGGGTTCCTTATGAACAAGGTCAAGAAGCATTTCAGGCGGCAAAATTGCATGGTTTGAAAACTAAATTTCTCTATTTTCCTAACGAAAATCACTGGGTGCTCAAACCTCAGAATGGCCTGGTTTGGCAGCGCGAATTTTTTGAATGGCTGAAGCAAACCCTTTAATGGTAAAAATTTGTAAAACAACTAACAAAGGCAAAGGAAACTTCCTTTATATTTGCACCCATAAAACCTGAACCATGGCTGAATTAGAAGTTGCAAAATCGACTAAAAAGATCATTAAAACCGCTGTTTCCAAAGAGCATGCATTGTGGCATAAAGTAAAGGAAATTGCGTTGGAAATTGCCATTATCATCTTTGCAGTTTCTTTTTCCATAGGGCTTCATTCATGGAGCGAGGATAGGCATGAGCAACATGAAGTTGCGGTTTTTCTTACAGGACTAAAGAAAGATCTGCAGAAAGATAAATTGGAAATGACCGCGGATATACTGGCGTACGAAAACCAGCGTCGCACTTTTAGTTATCTTGCAAACATTCCTAAAGGAGAGCATCCGTCGGAGGACAGCATTAAGGCATACACTCCTTTTTTCTACAATTTCACCGGTTATGGCGGGAACACCGGAAGATATGAAGGTTTCAAATCTTCAGGTAAATTGGGACTCATTAAGAACAATGAGTTGCAAAACGACATACTCGATATTTACGAGGAGAAAATTCCCATGCTTACTGTTTCCACCGATTTTTACAAAAATCAAAAACTTCGCTTTGCCGAGTATATTACGGAGAATACGGTAGATTTTCCGAACGGCAACCTGGCAAAAGTGCTGGCATCGGATCCGGTGCGAAACCGAAGCAGCATTTATTTAGCATCAGTGAACCAAATCATTGGCAAGTATCGCGACTGCATTATCAAGATCGATAACGTTATTGCTGAAATAGATAAAGAACATCCATCTCCGCATTAATAACAGTGAAAGGGAAAAATTTCGACTTTTGTTGATTAGAGCTCAACTCTGATGTTGAAATTTGCCTTGGTTTAGCGATGAAATTTAGCATAGATTCCGCAAGTAGAATTTAAATTTCAGCTTGTGGAAGAATTCTTGAGAATTGACTGCGATGGATGAGTATGTAAAAATTTTCACTTCTGCATTTTTATTAGAAGTATTGACAATAATAGATTCTTAAAGCTTGAATTCCAGCTTTCACCTGCAATGCTGGTGTTCGCAATCAAAGTACTTGACAAACCCTCTTTTATATCGTATATTTGCAGTCCGAAAAAATCAAGGATTTTCGGACTTAATTTTTAAACCGTAATTTAAAAAATGAAAACATCTGATTTTAATTTTCATCTGCCAGAACACCTTTTGGCAGAGCATCCAAGCGAGCACAGAGACGAAGCCAAACTGATGGTGCTGAATCGAAAAGATCAAACCATTGAGCATAAACTTTTTCGTGATGTGGTGGATTATTTCCAAGAACACGACCTTTTTGTATTTAATAATACCAAAGTTTTTCCTGCCCGTCTTTATGGGAACAAGGAGAAAACCGGAGCGAAGATTGAAGTCTTCCTCTTGAGAGAACTCGACAAAGAAACCCGCGTTTGGGACGTATTGGTAGATCCTGCAAGAAAAATCCGTATCGGCAATAAGCTGTTCTTTACCGAAGACGAATCTTTGGTGGCTGAAGTGATTGATAATACCACTTCAAGAGGACGAACCCTGAGATTTTTGTATGATGGTTCTTATGAAGAATTTCGTGCAAAACTGAAAGAGTTGGGCGAAACGCCGCTGCCGAAATACATCAAAAGAGCAGTGGAGCCGGAAGATGCAGAACGGTACCAAACCATTTATGCCAAACACGAAGGCGCAGTGGCCGCACCTACAGCAGGTTTGCACTTTTCGAAACACCTTTTGAAGCGTTTGGAAATCAAAGGAATTGATTTTGCTGAAATTACCCTTCACGTCGGCTTGGGAACCTTTAATCCCATTGAAGTGGAAGATTTGTCGAAGCACAAAATGGAATCTGAAGAAGCCATTATCGATCAGAAAAATGCAGATATCATTAACAAAGCAGTGGCAGAGCAGCGACGTGTTTGCGCTGTAGGAACAACTACAATGCGTGCTTTGGAAACCTCGGTTTCATCCAATAAAAAAATCGGACCTTATCACGGATGGACGAATAAATTTATCTTTCCGCCCCATGACTTTGGCGTGGCCAATTGTATGATTACCAATTTTCATACTCCAAAATCTACTTTATTGATGATGATTGCCGCTTTTGCAGGGAAAGATTTTATTATGCAAGCTTATGAAGAAGCCATCAAGAACGAATACAAATTCTATTCTTATGGCGATGCGATGTTGATTTTGTAAATCTGCTGATGTATTATATATAAAGGATTCTTAACTGAAATTGAATGCTAAGAATCCTTTATGCATTGCACATTTTACGTTGAATAGGAAATGAAAGATATCCGCACTTTATCGTTAGAGCAACTCACCGATTATTTTAAACAAATCGGTGAAAAGCCATTTCGTGCTAAGCAGGTTTATGACTGGATTTGGAGCAAAAACCTTCATTCTATTGAAGAAATGACCAATCTTTCCAAAGATTTGCGCGAAAAACTTGTGCAGGAATTTTCCATTAATCCGGCGGCAGTAGATCAACTCCAAAGATCTTCTGACGGCACTATTAAAAATGGCGTAAAATTACACGACGGCTTATTGGTAGAATCGGTTTTAATTCCTACAGAAACCCGTACCACGGCTTGTGTTTCTTCGCAAGTGGGCTGCTCATTGAACTGTGAATTCTGTGCCACCGCCAAACTGAAGAGGATGCGAAATCTGGAAGTTGCAGAAATTGTGGATCAGGTTGCATTAATTGACCGGCAAAGCAAAACCTATTTTGAAAGACCGCTGTCCAATATCGTTTTTATGGGAATGGGCGAGCCGATGATGAACTATAAAAATGTGGTAGAAGCCATCCGGAAAATTACAAAACCTGAGGGTTTGGGAATGTCGCCACGAAGAATTACCGTTTCTACTTCAGGAATTCCGAAGATGATAAAAATGTTGGCTGATGAAGATTTAAAGGTAAAGCTTGCTCTTTCGCTCCACTCGGCAATTGAGAAAACCAGGAATGAGATTATGCCGTTTTCAGAAAAATTTCCTTTAACGGAGATCATGGAAGCGCTGCAGTATTGGTATCAGAAAACCGGCTCTGTCATTACTTTTGAGTACTGTGTTTGGGGTGGAATTAATGATGATGACGAGCACATTAAAGCCCTCATTAAATTTTGTAAAAAAGTTCCTTCCAAGGTGAATCTTATTCAATACAATCCGATTGGTGAAGGCAAATTTGATCATAGAAGCGTGAAGGCGGAAGAAAAATATGTTCGCGAACTCGAAAAAGCGGGAATCACCATCATGGTTCGGCGAAGCAGAGGAGGAGATATTGATGCCGCATGCGGACAACTGGCGAATAAAGCGGCCGACAATTAACTGAAATACTCAATAAAGAATGTTCAGCCATAAAGGAAAAACAAGGACGAACCAACATAATCTGGCTTTGGCATCTTTGCTTTCTTTGGTCGCTGGTTTGGTGAATGTGGTTGGTTTTATGGCAGTGGCAAAACTCACCACTAATGTCACGGGTCATTTTGCGTTTTTTGTGGACGAGGTGTTTAAATTTCATTTCAAAGCTGCTGTTCATATCGCTCTTTACATTTTTTTCTTTTTTTTCGGCGCGTTTGTTTCTACCACTTTGGTGGAGCTTACTTATCGCGTTCGGCAGAACATGATTTACATTGTACCTACTTATCTGGAGGCGTTTATTCTTTTATTCTTAGGTGTTTGCGGTGGGTTTTTTATTGACAGAGATTCCGATGTTGTTGCGTTTATGTTGCTTTTTGCAATGGGGCTTCAGAATGCTCTGGTTACCAATATTTCTCATTCTGTAGTAAGAACTACGCATCTTACCGGTCTTTTCACCGACATGGGAATAGAATCTTCGCAGCTCCTTTTTTATAAAAACAAAAAAGACCAAAAAAGACTGCTCAAATCAATTAAACTGCGATTAACGATCATTTGTTTTTTCTTTTGCGGCGGGGTTGTTGCAGGTCTTTTGTATCCTTTCTTTGGAATCAGAACATTAATTTTGGGAACTGCAATTTTGTTCGTAGGTTTGATCTTTGATTACATTAACATCAAAATCCTTCTTCGGAAGCGCAAATATTAATCCAAAATGAATCGGCTTTTTACCCCTATTTTCATCTTTATTTTTTCGTTCGCGTTTGCACAACAACCCGAGATTTTTAAACTAAAAAAGTACGAAGTTGCCCAGCTGAGCGATACCATCCAAGAAACATCGGCTCTCCATTTTTTCAGAGGGCATTTATTAACCCTGAATGACAGCGGCAATACGCCGGAAATTTTTGAAATTAGTAAAAAATCTGGCAAAATTTTAAATTCTGTAAAAACTGCCCTTACCAATAAAGACTGGGAAGCCATCACCAGTGATTCACTCCATGTTTTTGTTGGCGATTTCGGAAATAACCGTGGCACCAGAAATGATTTGAAAATTTATAAAATTCCCTTTGATGGTAAACGTATCACCGATTCAGTGCAGACGATTTCCTTCTATTATCCGGAACAAACCGATTTCACGTCTCGCAATACCAACAATGACTTTGATGCTGAAGCCATGATTTTCCTGAATGGAAAAATACATTTATTTACCAAGGAATGGGTTTCAAAAAAAACCACACATTACATCATCAATCCAGACCTCTACCAAAATCAGCCGGCACAAAAAGTGGAAACTTTACCCACAGGTTATGTGGTGACCGATGCTTCCTATTTTCGCGGAAATTTGTATCTGGTGGGGTACACAAAAAAAACAGAAGTTTTTTTATCCATCTATAAGGAAACTGCGCCCGGCTTTTTCTTTAACGAAAATCCACGGAAATACTATCTTGGAACAGCCATTTCTGTAGGGCAAATTGAAGGCATTGCAGTGAATGAAGACGGAATTTATATCTCCGGCGAAGCATTTAAATCGCCCCTTGGGAAAGTACCACAAAGTTTCTATTTTATCCCGAAAAGTGCAATGCCCACCGACTAAAAATTCGCGCAATTGCTGCATTTTGTCTATATTTGTACGTTCAATCCATCACACCTGTTACCCATTATTCCTAAAAAGTGGCGAATATTGTAGAAGAAATTAAGCAACCGATAAATGAAGAAATGAAACTTTTCGAGAAAAAGTTTTATGATTCCATGCAGAGCAATGTTTCACTTTTGGACAAAGTTACCCGCTTTATTGTGACCACCAAAGGAAAGCAGATGCGGCCGATGTTCGTCTTTTTATGTTCAAAATTGGTAGGGGAGGTGAATGAAAAATCTTTTCGTGGCGCCTCGATGATCGAGCTTATCCATACCGCTACTTTGGTGCATGATGATGTGGTGGATGAAAGTTTCAAGCGTCGTAATTTCTTTTCCATCAACGCGTTGTGGAAAAATAAAATTGCTGTTTTGGTGGGTGATTATCTGCTTTCTAAAGCAGTTTTGCTCAGTACCGATCACAAAGATTTTGATTTGCTGGCAGTTATTTCAAGAACCATTCGTGAGATGGCAGAAGGCGAATTGCTTCAGCTGGAAAAAGCCCGCAAGTTGGATATTACTGAAGATGTTTATTACGAAATAATACGCCAAAAAACGGCTACATTAATTGCTGCCTGCTGCGAAATTGGTGTGCTTTCCAATACATCGAATGAGGAACTGGCGTTAAAAATGAAGCAGTTCGGGACGTTCACCGGCATGGCTTTTCAAATTAAGGATGACCTTTTCGATTATCTAACCTCCAATATCATCGGAAAGCCAGTGGGCATCGATATTAAAGAGCAAAAAATGACATTGCCTTTAATCTATACGCTGAGAACTGCCAACGAAAAAGATCGCAAATATTATTTTGATACCATTAAACGGTACAACAACGACACAAAACGCGTCAAAGAACTCGTTGAATTTGTGAAAAAATCGGGCGGACTGGATTATGCCATTGGTGTTATGAAAGATTTTCAGCAAAAAGCACAAAATATCTTGGATGAATTTCCTGATTCGGACGCAAAAAAATCACTCCACCTGATGCTGAGCTACGTCATCGAACGTAAGTTTTAATCCCTTACCATCTTTTCTTTCTTACGTACAAAAATGTAATGATCGAGATGAGTGCCATTACGCCTAACGTAACGAAATACGACGATTTGAAGTGCAGTTCCGGCATATTGTCAAAATTCATCCCATAAATACCTGCAATAAAAGTAAGCGGAAAAAAATACATTGCATAAATGGAGAGCACCTTCATTACCTGATTGGCTCTTTGGTCACTCATGGCAAGATACATCGAAATAAGGTTGGTTACCTGCGCATTCAAATGGTCAAAATCGGCAATGACGTCTTTCAGTTTATCATTGAGGTCGGTTACCGAAGTTTCATCAAGCTGAAGGGTTTTAAACTTATCCACCCAAACTGCAGAAATATTCAGGATTCGGGTATTGAGCCCCGATTTTCTTTTCAGTTTATACAATCGCCTAATCTGATTGGTATTGTTGGAGTTTTTAAGGAAAATTTCATTCTCCAGATTGTCCATGGTTTCCAATAAACTCTGCGATTCGTCGTCGAAAGATTTCAACACTTTCAGCGCAAGGTTGAGGGCGATTCTGTCCGCCGAAACCTCTTTATTCTCGGGAAGTTGAATTTCTTTTTTCAGGTCGTAAATGCTGCGGTTCTTCATACGGTGAACGGTGATCACAGTTTCGTTCACCAGAAAAACACTTAGCTTGGTACTGATGTCGCTAATGGTATTGAGGTTTTGCCTTTCCAGTTCTGTGTTTTCGCGCATCAGGAAAAATTTCACATTGCCGTCCTGCTCAAATTTTGGGAGGTGATTGGGGTCGCCGGTATCTTCCAGCAACAAAGAATTAATACCATATTGATGATGAAGAAATTCGAGGTCTTTGTCTGTTGCTACTTCCAAATCAACCCATTCGCAGTGTTCGTTTCGGAAAATAATTTCTGTCGCCATACCGCAAATGTAAAAAATATTTCTGAGCGAAATTTGATGTTTTTTCAATGTATTAAATAAGAATTATATTTGTGAAAATTAAATTTCTATATGACGAAAAGTATCATTAAAGGAATTGGTCGCTATGTTCCTGATCATGTGGTGACCAATGATGATTTGGCCCAGCGTATGAATACCAACGACGAGTGGATCACCGAAAGAACCGGTATAAAAGAACGCCATCACCGCAAAAACAGAAACGACGCCGAAGAAACGACGGCCTATCTCGGTTTTAAAGCAGCAGAGATCGCCCTTAAAAATGCAGAGCTCACCGCAAAAGATATCGACTACATCATTTTTGCCACCCTTTCGCCGGATTATTATTTTCCGGGTTGTGGCGTGTTGGTACAGGAAATGCTCGGATGCGACACCGTTGGTGCGCTGGATGTTCGCAACCAATGTTCGGGTTTTGTATATGCCATGAGTGTTGCCAATGCTTTTATTAAAGCTAAAATGTATAGAAATATACTGGTGATTGGCGCGGAGATTCATTCCTTTGGTCTCGATTTTTCGGATGCCGGCCGGGGCGTTTCAGTTATCTTTGGTGATGGGGCAGGAGCTATTGTTTTATCGGCTACCGAAGATGAAAGTGCAGGTGATATTTTAGCATTCAATATGCACGCCGAGGGGAAATATGCAGATGAGCTCTGTACAAAATTCCCAGGATCTAAATATGGATGGAGCGATCGCATGAGACTTGAACCAGAGCAGGTAACCGATAGCGAAGTTTACCCCATCATGAATGGAAATTTTGTCTTCAAACATGCCGTTACCCGATTCCCCGAAACCATGGAAGAAGCGTTGAAGTCGGCGGGAAAAACCGTTGAGGATTTAGACATGTTTATTCCGCATCAGGCGAATCTTCGGATTGCCCAATTTGTGCAGCAGCGGTTTGGCCTTCCTGATCATAAAGTATTCAACAATATTCAGAAGTATGGCAATACCACTGCAGCATCTATCCCGATTGCGTTAAGTGAAGCCATAGAGCAAGGAAAAGTAAAAAGAGGTGATTTGGTATTGCTTTCAGCTTTTGGTAGCGGTTTTACTTGGGGTTCTGTTTTATTTCAATATTAACACTCAGGTTCATCATAAGTATTAAATGCGTCATTCGGCGCATTTTTTTTGATTCGTACTTGCTGACAATACCTATTTAAGTTAATCCGCTGAATGACATTTGTCAACGCTGATAATTGTCATTTTTAAAAACAACATCATATGCTGCATATCAGCGTAAATTTACATGTGTTTAAAAGCGAATTAAATAAATCAGAATAAAGATGTCAACAAAAGCAAAAACAGAGAAGTACGTCTATTCCTTCGGTGGAGGAAAAGCAGATGGCAATGAATCCATGAAAAACCTGCTCGGAGGAAAAGGAGCAAACTTGGCCGAAATGGCTGGTCACAAAAACCTTAAACTTCCCGTTCCACCGGGATTTACAGTGACTACCGAAGTTTGTACTTATTACTATAATCACAATAAAACCTATCCAAAAGATCTTGAAAAACAAATAAAGGATGCATTAGCAGATGTTGAAAAGCTAATGGGCAAAAAATTTGGAGACCAAAAAGATCCTTTATTGATGTCAGTTCGTTCCGGAGCAAGAAAATCAATGCCGGGGATGATGGATACTGTTCTTAATATTGGGCTCAATGATGACACTGTAAAAGGGTTAATTGAAAAATCTGGTGACGCTAGATTTGCCTACGATGCCTACCGCAGATTGGTAATGATGTATGCTGATGTTGTCATAGAAAAAGCGGGCGGCATGGAACCTGCCAAAGGAAAAGGAATCCGAAAAATTATGGACGAACGCCTTGAAGAAATGAAAAAAGCAAAAGGCGTTGCTTTAGATACTGAACTTTCTGCGGAAGATCTCAAAAAACTGGTGAACGAATTTAAAGCTCTCACTAAAAAACACTTGAAAGTAGAATTTCCAGAAAATCCTTGGGATCAGTTAATGGGTGGCGTTGGCGCAGTGTTCGCATCATGGAATGGCAAACGTGCTATCGAATACCGACGTATTGAAAGAATCCCGGATGAGTGGGGAACTGCGGTGAATGTTCAGGCCATGGTTTTCGGAAACATGGGCGACGATTCTTGTACCGGAGTTGCTTTTACCAGAAATCCAGGGAACGGCGACAATCATTTCTATGGTGAATATCTGATTAATGCACAAGGCGAAGACGTGGTTGCTGGAATCAGAACACCAGCACCCATCAACGAAACGTCCAAGAATGACCATTCTAAAGATTTGCTGACGTTGCAAAAATTTATGCCAGCACAGTATAAAGAACTGGACGATTTTCAGAAACGTCTGGAACAGCATTATAAAGACATGCAAGACATCGAGTTTACCATCGAAAGAGGAACGCTGTATATGTTGCAATGCCGTGTCGGTAAAAGAAATGGTGTTGCCGCAGTAAAAATGGCGACCGATATGTACAAGGAAAAATTAATCGATGCTGATACAGCAGTAATGCGTGTGGCACCCAATCAATTGGTTGAGTTATTACTTCCGATGATTGACCCTGAAGAAGAGAAGAAAAATAAACCCATTGCCAAAGGCCTTCCTGCTGGTCCTGGAGGCGCCGTAGGCCGAGTTGTATTCACTTCTGAAGAAGCTGTGGAATGGGGACTGAAAGGTGAGAAAGTAATTCTGGTAAGAGAAGAAACTTCGCCTGAAGATGTTGACGGTATGCATAAATCACAGGCCATTTTAACCACCAAAGGAGGAATGACTTCCCACGCTGCCTTGGTAGCAAGAGGTTGGGGTAAATGCTGTATCGTAGGTTGCTCAGATATTGAAATTCATGAAAAAGACAAGTATTTTGTCAATAATGAAGGCAATAAAGTGTATGAAGGCGACTGGCTTACCCTGAACGGAACAAAAGGAGTGGTGTATGATGGTGTTCTTGAACTTTCAAACTCTGATCTTAATAAAAACGAGGCCTACAAATCATTGATGAAATTGGTGGATAAAGCCAAAAAATTGGGTGTAAGAACCAATGCTGATACGCCAAAAGATGCAGAACAAGCTGCCTATTTCGGTGCAGAAGGAATCGGACTTTTCCGTACAGAGCACATGTTCTATGGAGAAGGAAGTGAAAAACCACTGTTCCTGCTGCGAAAAATGATCATGAGTACCACAGTGAAAGAAAGAAAGTCTGCTCTTAACGAGTTGTTTAAATTTGTGAAAAAAGACATCAAGAGAACACTTGAAGCCATGGAAGGCAATCCGGTAACCATCCGTCTTCTGGATCCGCCATTACACGAGTTTGTGCCTCACGATAAAGAAAAGTTACAGGAACTTGCCAAAGAACTGGGCGTAAGAATGAGTGTTTTGAATCGCAGAATCCTTGCTCTCCACGAAAATAATCCAATGTTGGGTCACCGTGGTGTACGTCTTGGTGTTTCCTATCCGGAAATTACCGAAATGCAAGTTCGCGCCATTTTTGAAGCAGCCGGCGAACTTCAGAAAGATGGCAAAAAAGCATATCCCGAAATTATGATTCCTGTGGTGATGGGACGCCATGAATTGACTCACCAAAAAGTAATCGTTGACAAAGTATATGCAGAAGTTATCGAATTATTAGGTCTTAAATCTATTCCTTATCTCTACGGAACAATGATTGAAACCCCGAGAGCTGCACTAAAAGGAGATTCTATGGCGAAAGTAGCCGACTTCTTCAGTTTTGGAACCAATGACCTTACCCAAATGTCGTTCGGATTCTCCCGTGATGACATTGGCGGATTCCTTCCTAAGTATCTCGACCTGAAACTGCTTCCTGAAGACCCGTTTGTATCTATTGACCAAAGTGGTGTGGGAGAACTGATTAAAATCGGTGTAGAGAAAGGTCGTTCTGTAAAACCAAAATTAAAAGTAGGTATTTGCGGTGAACATGGTGGTGATCCAGAATCCGTAAAATTCTGCCATCATCTTGGAATGGATTATGTGAGCTGCTCACCGTTCCGTGTTCCTATTGCACGCCTTGCAGCGGCACAGGCAGCGATAGAAGATAAAAAATAATTAAGTTTTTTGTGTTTTTAAAGCAGTCACTTCTTAGGGAGTGACTGCTTTTTTTATGGTGATTTGGCGATAATAAATGAGGCGCGCCTGGCTGAAATCAATCAAAAAAAGCGTTAGAACCTCCAATCCATATCGCATCTTTCTTATTGAAATCCACGTTGACCATTGCAACTTTCGTCATTCGAACCAAGTGTTCCATCAATTTCGGGCGATCCTGATCTTCCTGCCATAGGTAAAGCAAACGAATTTCAGCTTTGGAAAATTCGCCATTGGGATCTTTAAAAAGAGGAGCATAACTGACCTTTCGCTGAAGAATGTAGTTTTCTTTATCCTGAATGGCATCCAAATCACGCAGCGTAGGATTGAGATTAACACCGCTTCCGGCAAAGGAAAACAGTGGCTTCAATACAAAATTTGCTAGCGACTCATCAGCAGGAAATTCGTGTGCAAAATAACTTTTCGGAACATATTCGTGGTGCAGTTTGGGCAGCAAAAACTTGGATATTTTAAAGAACCAATTGGGGTGAGTTATCCATTTTACATCCAGTTCTTCACGGAAATCAAAAGCAATTTTAAGATCGGGAATTTGGTCCAGTTCATCAAAAATAACACGGTTGTAAATCCGTTTTATTTCAGTAAGTCGGCCGTCTTTTTCATAATACAGCTTTTTTCCTTTTTTTTGAACTTTAGTGAGGCATACAATTTCGATACCCAATCTTTTCTTGGTAAGGTAGAAGTCGATGTTGGTCTTCTGCTTTTCCGGAAAAATCTCCATAAGGATTACATTCTCCGGGTTTTCGTCGCCTACAATTAATCTTTTTAGTTCGAGGTAATATTCTTCATCCGAAATCTGTGGCTTAATTTCCTTTAGAAATGGATACACCTGAACCAATGCGTTATGAAGTTCTTTCTGAAAACAATAAAGCGTAGGAAATGCCTGTAGCTCGATGAGTTGTGGCACAATTTCTCCTTTTTCATTTTTACAAATTCCAAAATCGATGGTGAAAAAATGGGGCTGCTTGGTGTCGTTGGGTACATTGCATTTTTCCGGGATGGCAGCGCTGAGCTCCTCCGGCGACATCGCCTTGATTTGAGTAATGATACTTTCGCATGCGTCCTTTAGTTTACCTCGGAAATCTTCGGTTAAAAAAATAGGGCTTTCGGAAACCCTAAACTGCGGAAAAATACCGCCTGCTTCCTCCAAGATATGAAGAACTTCGCCGTACTTTTCCGGTGTAAATGCTGCATTAAACTGTTCTCTGTATTTTGGAATCATGGTCAATTTGATTAATGGTAATTGAGAAATTTGCCGATTTTTCACACGATGAAATTAGCTTTACGCCATTTCTACTTCTTTCATAATTTGCTGCGCAGCATTGGAAAGGAACCGTGGTAAAATTTGCTGTTGCGTAAGTATAATTTTATCTGGATCGTCCATTCTGTCAATGGTTTCGAAATATTTTTCGATACCAAAATTTTCGATCATGGCTTCGCGGTTTTCATCTTCTTTTAGGTTTTCGATCATGCCTTTGGAATCGGCTTCCGGATGAAATTGCGTTCCGAAAATTTCATCGGAAAAACGAATGGCCATCACAGCACGCTCCAAATGGATATGCGGGCGAACTTTTTCTAATGCCATAATTTTCATTCCCATCTCATCAAGTTTTTCGTAGTTGGGCTCTATCAACTGAAACGCTCTGGAATCTACTGCATAAAAGGGATCTGGGAGATTTTTCAATAAGAAATCCTGTTGTCCCGCTTGGGTTTTGTGTATCGGCATCACCCCAAAAGAGTACGATTTTCTTTTGCAGATATTGCCCAATTGCCAATGTATGCTTGCCAGCTGAAAAGAATGGCAAATCAAAAATGCAAATTTTTTCTGTTCCGAATTTTTATTGTGCATCCAGAGCTGCTCCAAAAAGTGACTGTACTTTTGTTCCCATTCGAAACCTTCAAAATGCGGATTTCCGGGACCGCCAGATGAGATGAAAATATCAAAATCATTTACCTCCGGCATTTCATTTTTGTACCGAACGTCAAAAACAGTAATGTTTATTTTTTCGTTGCTCGTTTCTTTAAAATGTTGCGAAATCTCCTTTATATTGCGCATTCCTTGGTTTGCTTTGTTATTGTTCATATCAAGCAAAGCCAGTTGTATTACTTTCATCTTTTTTAAAAAATTAGGTGCAAAATTAAGAAATATTCTATGAACGGTTTGAGGTTCAGGTTGTCAGTGCATTAGCAGTATCCGGTTTCGGTTTCGGCAATCATGTAATCTACCACTGCTTTCAGGTCGCCTGTTTTTTCGTACACTGCCAATTGCCGGTCGGCACCGGTTCCGTTTTTCATAATTTCCCAGGCGTATTCTACTTCGTTTCTGCAATCAAGTTCGTCCACAACATCGTCAATAAAAGCCAATAATTCTTTAAGCAAATCAACATACGGAACGCTTGTTTCCTTTCCAAAATCGATTAAATGAGCGTGGATACCGTCCTTGGATGCGCGCCATTTATTTTCATTAAGAAGTAATCGGCGATAACTTCTAAAACTTAAATTCTGCTGATGAAGTTTGTAAATTTTAGCTGTTAATGCCTGCATAATTGCAGCTAAACAAACAGTTTCCTCCACTTTCATTGGCATATCACAAATCCTGAACTCGATGGTAGGGTAGAAGGGATGTACCCTTAGATCCCACCAAATCTTTTTGGCGTTATCGATGGTTCCGGTCTTAATCATCAGGTTGATGTAAGCATCAAACTCTGCTGCAGAGGCAAAATAACTGGGAATTCCGGTACGTGGAAACTTCACAAAAACTTCCTGCCGATAGGATTTGAAACCCGTATTTCTGCCAATCCAAAATGGTGAATTGGTGGAGAGCGCATAAATGTGCGGTAGGAAGTAGCGCATTACGTTTTGGATCCGGATGCCTTCTTCCCGATCGGGAATGCCGATATGTACATGCAGCCCAAAGATCAGGTTGGAGCGGGCTACGTCGCCCAAGTCGCTCACAATTTTATCGTATCGGTCGGCTTTGGTAATCGGGTTATTCTCCCAGTTAGAAAACGGGTGGGTGCCACCGCCGGAAACACGTAAACCATTTTCGTGAGCCACTTTTATCAGTCGGCAGCGAAGATCGGTAAGTTCCTGCTTTGCTTGCTTAATGTTCTGGCAAATTCCGGTTTCCATCTCGATGACGGACTCGTGCATCTCATGCTTCAGATTTTCGTGCAGGGTTGCTTTTCCGCCTTCAATAATTTTGGAAACATGGGAAACCAGATCACGACTCTCAATGTCGATGATCTGATATTCTTCTTCTACGCCTATGGTGAACTTATGCATAATCTGTTCTTTTTTTCGTCAGTTGTTATTGGGCAGCAATTGCTCTCTTTATTTGATGGAGTTTTTCACAAAAGTGCCCCAAGAAATGTTGGGTTTTCCGGGTTTGTATTCTTTTGCTTTCTCGATAGCCAATTTTGCAGCATGTTCCACGATCCAAGCAAAATTTTCTTCGCCCACTGAATTTCTGTCGGCGTCTGGTGCCGGGTTACAAAAATCAATAGCATAAGGGATTCCATCACGAACGGCAAATTCTACCGTATTGAAATCGTAACCCAATGCTTCATTCATTTTAATGGTATAATCGTGGATGGTTTTTAGCAGTTTTTCTCTCTCTTTTCCCTGGGTTTGATGGGTGGTTGCATATCTTAAGTGATGTGGGTTTCGGGGTTCGTAAGGCATGATGTGGACGTACTTTTTGCCCAGACAATATACCCGATAATAATCTTCAAAAACGATTTCTTCCTGCACCATCATCACCAATTGTTCGGTTTCACCCAGTTTGTTCCAGAGGTCCTCTGCATTCTCCACGCGGTACACGTTTCGCCAGCCGCCACCATCATGAGGTTTCATGTAGGCAGGAAAACCGATGTAATTGAAAATGTAATCCCAGTCATGTGGAAATTTCAGATTTCGGAACGAGGTTTCTGTGGTGTTGGTTGGTCGGTCGTTGGAAGGCAACAAAACGGTTTTCGGTAACGGAATTCCTAATTTAGACATCAAAGCGTTGTTGAAGAATTTTTCATCAGCACTCCACCAAAAAGGATTATTGATGACGTATGTCCCGTTGAGCGCTGCATTTTTTAGGTAAGCGCGGTAAAAAGGTACATCCTGAGAGATGCGGTCAATAATTACGGCATATCCGTAATCGGCTCCCTGTTCCAGTTTGTCGATCATCACGGGTTCTGCTACTATTTCGCCTTTTCCAAGTTCGTTCACTTTATTGATAAATTCCCATGGAAATGTATCTTCCATTCCGAATAAAATACCTACTTTTTTCATAATACTTTTATTTGATTTTTAAATAAATATATACTTAATGATGATTGTTTACAGTTCAAAAACAATCAGAAAAACCGGCCGATAAAAACAGGGAATACCATTCTCCACAATGGCCAGTCGTGTGCTATCCATTTCTGTTCATCGTACCAATGGTCAATTCCTTTACTGGCAAGAATGCCTGCCATTTCGCGGGTTGGCTCCAGGCAAATATCTTCATCCGATGTGCTGAGTACGATGTGCATGTGCTTGTATTTCCAAGCTTCATCATTGCGTACAAATTCCCGCGGACAATTAAAATAGACCAATTCGTTGCTGAAGCCGTCCATGAAATTACGGATGCTAAAAGCCCCTGAAAGGCAAAAAAGATGAGACACAACATCCGGAAACCGAAAGGCAAAATTGGCAGCGTGATATCCACCAAAACTTGCGCCGGCCACTGCAACGCGGTGTTCTGCATGCAACTTTTGGATATAAGGAACAAACTCCATGATCAGGAATTTTACATACAATTCGTAATGATGGATGCGTTGCTCAGGACTGATGTTTTTGTCGTAAAAACTTAGTTTGTCTATGGTTTCTACATTGTAAAGCTTTACCCGACCTTGGTCCACAAACCAGTTGATGCTTTCGTTCAGTTTAAAATCGTGGTTCTGGGTGTACTGTCCCTGTGAGGTGGGAAACATGATGATGGGATAGCCAAAATGGCCTGTCACCTCTACTTTTAGCGACATTCCTAAAATATGGGAATAGTAATCTGTGTGTTCTATTCGGGGCATAGCTGATGTTTATGGTTGATTGAAATTAATGCTTGTTATGCACTTGGTTTATTCTTGGGTGGAATAATATTGAGAAACGATTCTGTGATTCTTTTTGCCGCATCCTCCAAAAGTTCCTGGATCCGTTCTTTGCTGTTGGATTTGTAGACAATTCCCACGTGATAATCCAGCGGCAGGAAGCGGATAGCTTCTTCACATTGAAATGCTTGATAGTCGGGATGTTGTTCTTTGGCCAAGGCAATGATTAACCCCGCCGAAAAACCAGTAGGTTTGGCTATTTCGTAAGGAATATTTTTGAGCAGTGCGTTTTCAATTTTTGCCCATTCGCGCCATAAATTGATGCCGCTAGATGCTTCCACCATATCGGGAATGTGTGCGCCGCCCACTCTGGAAGAAGTTTCTAAGAAATACCATTTTCCATCGGCTTTACCTCGAATAAACTCGGTATGGGTTGCTCCGTTTTTTAGCCCAAAGCTTGTCAGTACTTTTTTGTTTACTTTATCCAGTACCTCGTACTCCTCGGAGTATCTGGCCAAAGTTTTGGTACGAAAAACGCCGCCTTCATGCGACACTTCCATGGGAGGAGAAAGATATTGTGAAGCCGAGGTAAAAACCACCTCATTATCGTAAACCAAGCTATCTACATGGAAAACATCGCCCGGTTTGAAACTCTCCAGCAAAAATTTGTAGCGTTCGTCACCCGTTTTTTCGATGGCGCGCCAAAGTTCTTCTTGAGAATGAACTTTCACTATTCCTGTGGCAGACGCTTCCGAGCGTGGTTTTAAAACCCAGGGCGAGGCCACGTTTTCTGCGAAATGGTTCACTGTATCATTGTTGAATACTGCTGAAAATTCAGGCACGTCAATTCCCGAATCTGCAGCTTTCTGCCGCATAGCCAGCTTATCACGAAAGTAACGGTGAGTGGTTTGGCCCATGCCTGGAATACGGAAAGTTTCGCGGATGAGTGCGGCTTTTTCCACATCATAGTCATCGAGGGCAATCACAGCGTCCACCTTTCGTGTTTGCATTAAATATGAAAAACCCTGTACCAGATGGTCTAAATTCCAGATGGAGGGCTCGGTTTCTTGCATATAGAACGCTTCATCGATAGCGTGCCATGGCCAATTTTTTTCCCTTAATTTATCTGAAGTAATTAAAAGGATGTCGTTGCCCAACTGATGCATTTCGTCCATGAAGTCATACCCCTTATAATAACAGGAAATACAGACAATTGTTTTTTTCTCCATATACCTTTTTTTGATAATTGATGGACTTTCAAAAAAAATAACAGTTTTTTATTAAATTATTAATAGTATAATGTAAAAAACGTTTGCAATTTGAAAATTCACTATCAATGATACAGAGAATTTTTTTAATGGACTAATTTTTTGCTAAAAATTTTCTAAAAAATCCACTAATAGCTGTACGCCGTAGCCAGTTGCGCCCTTTTCCTTCATATAGAGTACGTTTCCGAAGGCCACTCCTGCAATATCCAAGTGTGCCCAGTTGTGATGATCCCCAATAAACTGCTCCAAAAATTTACCTGCCACAATGCAGTCTCCGAAAGGTTTTGACGAAATATTTTTAAAATCGGCAACGTCTGACATAAAATCATCCTTCCACACGTCCCAAAGGGGCAGATTCCACAATCGCTGGCCGGTTTGATTGGCGGCTGTTTCAAGAGATTTCTTCAAATCGTCGTTATTAGAAAAGTAAGCGCCACAAGTGTAACCGAACATTCGTACTGCACTTCCTGTGAGGGTGGCCAAATCAATCAGTACATCGGTTTTATAATTTTGGACAAGGTAGGAGAGTCCGTCAGCAAGAGTCATTCTGCCCTCGGCATCGGTGTTCAGCACTTCAATGGTTTTGCCATTATAGGCAGTAACGACGTCGCTTGGCGTGTAGGCATCGTTGGAAACTGCATTGTCGGTAATGGGCAAAACAGCCACCACATTCACCGGTAACTTCAATTCTGCCGCGGTGATGAGCGTGCCAATTACTGCCGTAGCACCGCCCATGTCGGATTTCATGTAATGCAAATTTTCCGCTCCTTTGATGGAAATTCCGCCGGTGTCGAACAATACGCATTTGCCAACCAAACCTGCGGTTTTTGCGTTTTTTAAACCACATTGGTATTCAATGACGGTAAATGCGGCCTCTTGAGAACTTCCCTGATTAACAGCAACAAAAGCCCCTAAGCCCAACTCTTCGCATTGCTGACGATTATAGATGCTTATTTTGAAACTATACCTTTTTGCCGTCTCCTTCAGAAATGCTGAAATCTGAGCTGTCTTCTTGAAATTCTGCGGCTTGTTGAGCCATTCCATACAGGCAAACTGACCTTTGCAAAGCGCCAATGTCTTAAGTTGAATTTGTTCGAGATTTTCAACTGACATTTCCGAAATCACGATATTTGTTGCGGCATTCCATAATGGATGTTCTTCTTTAAATGGATACTCATATGTTCCTAGGTACAAGCCCTTTATAATTTCTTCTTTCTGCCGTTTATTGCTATTGAATACTTCAACAGAGGTTGGCTCTGCCTGTATTTTCTTCCTGAATTGATAGCTGAATTTTGCAGCTGTTTGCTGTAATTCATTATCTTTTGGATCATTGCCCAAACCAATCAGATAATGGACCGCATCATTTTTAATAAGTACAAAGGTTTCATCCTTTTTTCCTGAAAACTGTAGGTCAATATGTTTGTTGAAGTGCTGATTTTCCTTCTTCCATCCTTCTTCGGTGTAAAAGGAAAATTGCTGATTGATTGGTTTTGTATTTTTATTGGTAAGGTTGATTTTCATGTTTTTAGTATTCTTTTAATCTGCGACGATGTTTATAAGTTTGCTACCATTAATGTGGAACCAATGATTACTTCGTTAGGGTCCGAAACTATCCACGACATTCTGCACAAATTCCGTTCGCCAGAAACTTAAATTCTTTATAATCATAATTTTGAGGAAGCTGAATGTGATCAAAACTCACTTCTTCCAAACAAACGGTTTTCTTGCATTTGTTGCAATAAAAATGCAGGTGCAAATCATGATGATGGTCGCTGTCGCAATTGTCGTGGCACATCAAATACTGGGTGGTGCTGTTTTCCTGAACACCATGGATAATGCCTTTTTTTTCGAAGGTTTTGAGTGTTCGGTAGATTGTGCTTCGATCGGCATGCGTCAACATTTCTTCAAGTTCAGAAAGCGAAACCGACTTTGAGGTATTAAGAAACTCGTTCAGCACCAACATTCGCATGGGCGTTGTAGGAATGTTTTTCTGGTTTAATATTTTATTGATTTTTTCAGCTTCCATAGAATGATGGAATAAAGGTAGCATTAATTTTTCGTTGTGCAAATGTTTTGGATGGGTATAGACCAGCGATTAATTACTTCAGTTTTTTGGTCTTCCAGCGGCGGCGAAGCCGCCGCTGGAAGATATTATTCATTGATTAAATCCAAAAACTGTTGTTCATCTAAGATGACGATCGTGCCAATATCCTGCGCTTTCTTGAGTTTACTTCCGGCTTTTTCGCCGACTACAAGATAATTCAGGTTTTTGGACACTGCAGAAATATTTTTTCCACCATGTTTTTCTACCATTTCTTCTGCTTGTTCTCTTGTAAATAAGGAGAGCTTACCGGTGAAAAGAAAAGTTTTGTTTTCTAATACCGTACTCAAAACCTCGTTGGTATTTTCGCCTTTTTGGAGCTGAACGCCGTATAATTTCAAGCGTTCGATGAAAAGCAGGTTTTCAGCATTCTTAAAATACTCAACAATACTTTCCGCGATTTTGGTTCCGATGTCTTCCACCTGACAAAGCTCTTCCACGGTTGCATTTTTCAGCTCTTCCACGGTTTCAAAATTTTTGACCAGTTTCTTGGCAACGGTTTCTCCGACATGTTTGATGCCAATTCCGTACAATACTTTCTCAAAAGGAATTTGCTTTGATTTTTCGATGCTGGCGATGATATTTTGTGCAGATTTTTCCGCCATTCGTTCCAGCGGTAGAAGCTGTTCTTTTTTCAATGTGTAAAAATCTGCCGGATTTTCTACCAGTTTTTCTCTGTATAATTGTTCGATGGTTTCGCTACCCAGATTTTCTATGTTTAATGCTTTTCGGGAAACATAATGAATCATTCGCCCCACAACCTGCGGCGGACAGTGCATTTCATTCGGGCAAAAATGAATAGCTTGATCTTCAATTTTTTCCAAAGGAGTTCCACATTCGGGACAGTTTTTAATGTACACAATCGGCGTCTGCAAAAGCGTTCTTTTTTCCGCATTGACGCCGACAATTTTTGGTATAATTTCGCCGCCTTTTTCCACATACACAAAATCGTGTTCGTGAAGGTCGAGTTTTTTAATGATATCTTCGTTATGCAGTGAAGCCCTTTTTACGGTTGTTCCTGCCAACAAAACCGGTTTTAAATTGGCGACAGGCGTAATGGCACCCGTTCTTCCAACTTGGTAAGCAACGCTCAACAATTCTGTTTCCACCTTTTCGGCCTTAAATTTATAAGCCATTGCCCAGCGCGGCGATTTTGCCGTGTATCCCAATTGTCTTTGCTGTTTTAATGCGTTCACTTTCAAAACAATACCGTCAATTTCAAAAGGAAGGTGGTGCCGCTCGGTATCCCAGTAATTAATGAACTCCTTCACTTCATCCATCGTTCTGCACAGTTTCGCCTGATCCTCAGATACTTTAAACCCCCAGTTTTTAGCTTTTGCAAGTAGCTCCCAATGGGTTTCAGCGGGATATTCTTCGGCAATATACTGATACAATACCGCCGAAAGGCCACGTTTTCTCACCTCTGCCGAATCCTGCATTTTTAATGTGCCAGCTGCTGTATTTCGGGGATTCATAAACAGATCCAAACCTTCTTCTTCACGTCCGGCATTGATCTTGTTGAAGTTTTTTCGGGTTAAGTAAATTTCGCCACGGATAAAAAAACGATTAGGAAAATCACCCTTTAATGATAAAGGAATATCCGAAATTGTGCGCACATTATTGGTAATTTCGTCGCCCTGAAAACCATCACCACGGGTTACTGCCTGCGCCAGTTTTCCGTTTTCGTACAAAATAGAGATCGACGCTCCGTCATACTTTAATTCTGCCACAAATTCTACCGGCTCACTGTCAATGGTTCTTAGTATGCGATTTTCCCAATCTTCAAGGTCATTAAAATCGTAGGAATTATCCAAGGAATACATTCTGTATGCATGCTGAACGGTAGGGAAATTTTTGGTGATGCCACCACCAACACGCAACGTTGGAGAGTTAGGATCTGCGTATTCAGGATAGGTTGCTTCCAAATCTTGCAATTCTTTCAGTTTCGCATCGAACTCGAAATCACTTACCGTGGACTCATCAAGAATATAGTAATTGTAATTATGCTGATGCAGTTCATCACGTAATTCTTCAATTTTTTGTTGGATATTTTCAGGCATTGTGGGAATGAATTTGAAGCAAAAATAATTAATGTTTTTCCATTTAAAAAATAGCAGGTCAGATCCAGCTATCAAAATTAAAAATTGGTAATACCACCTACTATTCTGGCTTAGTGGTCAATAAATAAAGCATTAACTTTAATTTAACACCATTGCAGCATTTATTTAAAAAAACGTTAATTTTTTCTTAAACTGCCGGTGGGCTGCTGAAACTACCTTTGCACGAAAATTAAACGCATGCATAAGAAAACTCAGCAGATCATTCTGTTATCTGTTTTAGGGGTTGTTAGTTTTTCTAATTTAACTGCTCAACAAACCAGACAAAAGAGGGATACCATTAAGAACATTGACGAAGTGGTGGTAACCGCCTTGGGAATTAAAAGGCAGGATAAATCTTTAGGATACGTCGCGGAAAAAGTGGGTTCTGAAGTTTTTGAAGAAACCCAAAACAACAACTGGTCTCAGGCACTGGAAGGAAAAGTGGCCGGTGTAAAAATTCAAACTGCGGGAGCGGGACCTTTGGGAACTTCTAGGATTACCATTCGGGGAGAAAAATCGATGAACATGAATGAGAATTTTGCGCTCATTGTGGTGGACGGTATTCCCCTGGGAAATTCGACTACCGGAACAGGAACGCCTGCATATGGCGCGGGATCGGGGGGTGATCTTCCTATAGATTTAGGAAATGGACTGAATAGCATTAACCCCGACGATATTGAATCGGTAACGGTTTTAAAAGGAGCATCCGCTGCCGCTCTTTACGGATCCCGAGCTGCAAATGGCGCATTGATGATTACAACAAAGTCCGGGAAAAGCAAGAAGGGAAAAGTAAGTGTTACCTTCAACTCATATTCCAGTTTTGATACCGTATTAAAGTGGCCGGATTGGCAGTATGAGTATGGACAAGGAACCATGACAAAAGATAAAAATGGACAGTTCTATTATTCCTACGGCGCTTCGGCAGATGGCGTAAGTACGGGAGGAACAAGTAGTGCTTTTGGTCCAAAATTTAACGGTCAGTATTATTTTCAGTACGATCCAACGGTGCAAGGACAGAGCTTGCAAAGACAGCTGTGGAGAGCTTATGAAAACAATGTAAAAGATTTCTGGGAAGTCGGTTCAACTTACTCCAACAGTGTTGCAATAGAAGCATCAAACGACAGAACTAATTTTAGAACGTCGCTTACCTACCTTACCAATGAGTGGATGATGCCTAACACGGGATTCAATCGTTTCAATGTGGCATTATCTTTTAGTCATAAAGTGACGGATAAATTGAGGATCTCTACCAAACTCACCTTCAACCGGACCAATAGTGATAACCTGCCTGCCACAGGATACAATAATCAGTCGATTTCTTACTTCATGATTTTTCAAAATCCCAATGTGGATTTGTCGTGGTATAAACCGATCTGGAAATCCGGACAACAGCAATTGGATCAGATTCATCCTTTTAGTTCATACATTGACAATCCTTATCTTATTGCTTACGAAATGCTGAATGGCGTCGACAAGAGAAATATTTTCGGCAATATTACCGCCGATTATCAATTCAACAAAAACTTCAGTTTAATGCTGCGTTCGGGGGTTGAATGGCTCAATGAAAACCGAACTACTAAAAGACCTTGGAGTTCCGCCAATTACGCCAAGGGTTTTTATAGAGAGCAATACATTAAAAATCAGGAATACAACAACGATGTTTTATTGAGTTATAAAGGGGAAGTAAACAAGTTCTCCATCTCTGCCTCTGCCGGAGGAAGTATTCGGTACAATGAATACATCATGACCGATTATCGTGCTGAAGGATTGAAAACAGCAGGCTTGTATCAGCTTACCAATGCAATTTCCCTGATCACAAAGGTACCAAGTCCTTACGATAAGCAAGTAAATAGTTTGTATGGATTGGTGAATTTAGCGTACGACAATAAGATATTTGTGGACATCACCGGAAGAAACGACTGGAGTTCCACACTTCCCAAAGCGAATCGTTCATTTTTTTACCCTTCCGTGAGCACAAGTTTTATTTTATCTGATATTTTTAATATTAAAAGTTCAGTATTTAATTATTGGAAGCTGCGAGGTTCTTGGGCCAAAGTGGGAATCGACGGACCTCCCTACCAATTGGAGAACTATTATGATGTAAGCGATTTTCCAGGAAGCGTTAACTCTCCTAACACCTATGCAAACCCTAACCTTAGACCAAAACAAAATACCAATATTGAAGCGGGTATGGATTTTGGCTTGATGAAAAGCCGAATTAATTTGAACTTTACGTTATATCAAAATTATACAGTCGATGAGATTTTCCCCGTCACCACTTTGTGGGAAACAGGATACGCTTACCGTGTAATCAATGGCGGAAAAATAAGAAACCGAGGAGCGGAAATTTCTTTGGATGCCTCACCCTTCAAGACCAAGCATTTTTCTTGGAAGGTGGGCGCGAACTGGTCATTCAACGAAAACCAAATCATGACACTGCCTGAAGAGTTCAATGGTAAACCTTTTACAATGAGTAATGTTGGAGGTGTGGTATTCTTCAATGCAGTAGTTGGTGGATCGCTGGGCGATATTTACGGGTATAAACTGCTAAGAAATGACAACGGTCAAGTTGTTTACCGAAGCAATGGTCTTCCTGACAGACCTGCCGATGTGGAAAAAGTAGGAAATGCCTTCCCAAAATGGCGTGCAGGGCTTCAAAATGATTTTAGAATTAAGAATTTTACTGTTAGTTTTTCATTTGACGGACAATACGGAGGTGTTGCCTATTCGCAATCGCACCACAAAATGTCGGAACAAGGAAAATTGCGTAATACACTTTGGGGAAGAGACAATCCCAATGGAATGGTGGTAGGAGAAGGCGTTGTGAAAAATGCGGATGGCAGCTATAGCCCTAACACCAAGCAAGTTGCCGTTTCTGCCTATTACGACGATTATTACAGAAGAGCCAACGTGGAAACCAATACGTTTAGCACCGATTTCATCAAGCTTCGTGATGTCCGAATTGCCTATTCGTTCTCTAAAAAACTCATTCAACCTTTAGGTTTGGAAGATTTCACCGTTGCCGTATTTGGGAAAAACCTTTGGATGTGGACGAAATTTCCATTGTTTGACCCGGAAGTGGCTACCCTGGATAACGCAACCATTACACCGGGCGTTGAGATGGGCCAATTACCTTCTGCGAAAACCATCGGCTTTCAGTTTAATGTTAAATTTTAATACTCAGAAAAATGAAAAAAATCATATTCTATATCAGCATCGTTTCTTCCGCTGTTGCAGTCCATTCCTGCAGTAGAGATTTTGAAGAAATCAATACCAATACCAGTAAATTAACCAATCCGTCGGTAGGCAGTCTTTTGGTTCCCATTCAGTATGAAATGGCAACGTACGGATACCAACGAGCCAACGATTTTTCTTTTGACATTATGCAGGTGGCGCTCGATTTTCCCAGTGAAGGCAATACTTACAGTCGATATTATTTAACAGAAGGTAGCGGAAGCGGCTACTGGAATTCATCTTACAAGTGGCTTAAGCAGGTGAAAAACCTACAGATTGCCGCAGACAAAGAGCAAAACAGAAATTATCAGGCCATTGCAAAGGTGCTTAATGCTTGGTTGACGGCGAACCTCACCGATGCTTTTGGAGATGTACCTTATTCTGAAGCGTTATCAATGGAGAAAGAAATAATGACGCCGAAATTTGATAAGCAAAAAGACATCTATACCCAAATTCTTAATGATTTGAAAGATGCCAATCAGCTTTTTGACACCACAAAAACTTTATCCGAATCTGATATTTTCTACAACGCCAACACGGATGTTGCAGGAATTGTGAAATGGAAGAAGTTTGGCAACTCGCTTTCTCTTCGTTTGCTTACGCGCATATTAAAAAGAAACGGCGAAATTAATGTGAATGCCCGAATTCAGGAAATTGTCAACAATCCTACCGTTTATCCCATTTTTGAAAGTAATGCCGATGGAGCAGGGCTGGATATTTCCGGGGTTGCCCCTTTTCTTCCGCCCATTCCGCGACCTCAGGATTTTACCTCGTATCGTGCAGCAGGAGATTTTTTCGTACAAACGCTGGTGGATAATAATGACCCCCGACTTAGTAAATTCTTTACCCAGGCAAAAGATCTCAGTAACCAAGATCTTGGTTATAAAGGAGCACCTTCCGGCTATGCATTGGGTACTGTTTTCAATTACACGCCATCTAACCTTAATCAGAACCTTGCCAAGGCGCCTTTAAGAATTTTGGTGATGACGTATTCTGAATTGCAATTCATCCTGGCAGAGCTTTCTTTTAAAGGAATTATCGCAGGGAATACAGAAAACTATTATAAAAAAGGAGTTTCGTCCATCATCGAACAATGGGGAAATACGGTTCCTGCAGATTATTTTAATAATCCTAAAGTTGCATACAATAATACATTAGAGAGAATTATGCTGCAAAAATATGTATCTTTATTCTTTGTCGATCATCAGCAGTGGTATGAGCAGCGCAGAACCGGGCTTCCTATACTACCAAATAATGGCGGATTGCTTAATGATGGAAAAATGCCGCAGCGATTTATGTATCCTAGTTTGCCGCGTGTTATGAATCCGCAAAATTATCAACAAGCCGTACAATCGATGGGAGGCGATGATATTAATACCCTTATGTGGTGGAATAAACCTTAAAACAATGAAAAAGATTCTCAACATTACAGCATTATCAGTAGGTGCTATGCTATTCGGGCAAACTCAAATTATTGCCCACCGTGGTTTCTGGAATGCCGACCCCAAAACAGCCAAAAATTCCATTGCTTCGCTGGAAAATGCACAGAAGATCAAAGTGTACGGAAGTGAATTTGATGTGCAAATGACAAAAGACGGCGTATTGGTTGTTAATCATGATGAACACATCAATAATGTGGAAATTGCAGAAACGACCTACAGCGAGTTAAAGTCGCAAAAATTGTCAAATGGAGAAACAATTCCTACATTGGAAAGTTATCTAAGTACGGGAAAAAAAGATTCTTCTGTTAAATTGATTGTAGAATTGAAACCCTTAAAATCGGAGTTTCGTGAAACAGAAATGGTAGGAAAGGCGCTGCAAATGATTAAAGGTCTGAAACTGGAAAATCAGGTGGACTACATTTCATTCAGTCTGCATATTTGTAAAGAATTAAAAAAGCAAGATGCTACTGTAAAAGTGCAGTACCTGAAGGGCGAACTGTCTCCTGCGGAGATCAAAAATCTGGGAATTGACGGCATTGATTATCATTATTCCGTTTTTCTGGAGAAACACAAAGATTGGCTTGCCCAGGCAAAACAACTCGGGCTTATTACCAATGCTTGGACGGTGAATGATCCTGCCATCTACCAACAACTTAAAGATTTGGGAGTCGATTTTGTAACCACCGATATTCCCGATCAACTTCTTAAAAAATAAACATGAATAAATATTTAGTGCCATTTTCGCTATTTTCAGTTTTGGTATTTTCACAACAGCATGCGACAGGTACCGTATTCGAAGATCTTAACAAAAACGGAATTATCGATCGAAATGAAAAAGGAATTGCAAACGTATCCGTTTCCAATGGAGCAGACGTTGTACTGACTGACAAAAACGGAAGGTACACGCTGCCAATACAAAGCGACAATATTATTTTCGTTATAAAACCCGCCAATTACGGCACCGCGATCGACGAAAATCAACTTCCCAAGTTCTATTATAACTACAAACCGGCAGGTTCACCCGCAAATTTCAAATACAAAGGTGTTGCGCCCACGGGAGATCTTCCGAAAGAAATAAATTTCCCACTCTATGCAAAAAAGGAGGATCCAAACTTTCAGATATTGGTGTTTGGGGATCCGCAATCGTACACGAAAAAAGAGATAGATTATTTCAGAAGAGGTATCATCAATGAGGTGAAGAACAATAAAAAGCAAGCCGTTTTCGGGATCAGCTTGGGCGATTTGGTGGGGGATGATTTGAATCTTCATCCAGATTACATCGCTTCTGTCAAGCAGTTGGGATTGCCTTGGTACAATGTGATTGGTAATCATGATATGAATTATGATGCCAAAGAAGATTCGCAATCCGACGAGACCTTTGAATCCCATTTCGGACCAGCAAATTATGCATTTAATTATGCTCATGTCCATTTTATTGTCTTAGATGACATCTTGTATCCCGACCCAAGAGACGGAAAGGGCTATTGGGGCGGATTTAGAAAAGAGCAACTGGACTTCGTTGAAAATGACCTCAAAAATATAGATAAAAACAAACTTGTTGTTTTGGCTTTTCACATCCAGCTTACGCCCGAAAACCCTGAGGATGATCACTTCAGGATGGAAGACCGTCAACGACTTTTCGATATCTTACAACCTTATCCCAATGTTTTGATGATGTCGGCGCACACGCACAAACAAACGCAGCTGTTTTACGGCAAAAAAGAGGGTTGGGACGGTATCAAAAAACTTCATGAATACAATGCAGGAACTACTTCGGGAGATTGGTATTCCGGCAGAGCCGATGCTATCGGAGTTCCTTTATCAACCATGAGGGATGGTACTTTTAGAGGGTATTCATTTATCGATTTTAAAGACAATCAGTACAATATTAAATACAAAGTGGCAGGTCAGCCGGAAGATTTTCAAATTAACATTCACATTCCTAAAGTACTGCCATATCCCGTCGATACCACTGCGGAAATTTTCGCCAATTTTTTCATCGGTGAGAAGAATAGCATGGTGGAGTACAGAATTGATGATGGCAACTGGAAAAACATGAAATACACCGAAACCTTTGATCCTGCTTATACGGCATCTGTCTTAGAATGGGATTTTACCGATAAGTTATTCCAGGGAAACCGTCCGAGCAATCCCGAAGTATCCAAGCATATTTGGTCTGCAAGGTTTTCAAAAAAACTTGAAAAAGGGCAACATACCGTTGAAGTAAGAGCTACCGATCAGTTTGGAAATAAACATGCAGCGAAACGAACATTTAGTGTGGAAGACGTTAAAATAATTCCTTAATCAAATTTTACTTTTTACTATTTTATTTTAACGGAGGGTTAGCTTGAAAAAGCTAACTCTTTTCATTTCATTAAAACTCGAATAATTTTTGAATTTTTTCTGCCACTTTCTGAGGATTGGGCAGCATTGTCTGCTCCAGTACAACATTAATGGGGACTGCCGGTACATTTAGAGAACCTAATGCTTCTACGGGTGCATCAAGATGTTTAAAACATTCATTCGTTATTCTAAACGCCAAAGCTTCGGCAAAGGAGTTCTGAATTTGTTCCTCCGTTAGCACCAAGCATCTGCCGTGTAATTTTACGCGTTCAAAGACCAGGTTTTCATCCAACGGAATGAGCGTACGCAAATCAATAATTTCAACCTGTCCCGGGAACAATTTTGCTGCCTCCTGTGCCCAAAATACACCCATACCGTACGTGACGACGACAAGTGTTCTTCCTTTTTCGACTTCCGAAGAATCTGGCTGCAGCACGATGTTAGCTTTTCCAAAAGGGAGTATGTAGTCTTCCGCCGGTTCTATGGTTTTTGCCGCTTCCGTTCCGGGGACTTTACTCCAATACAATCCTTTATGTTCCAGCATCACCACGGGATTTGGATCGTAATAGGCGGCTTTAAATAATCCTTTAAAATCGGCCGCATTGCTTGGGTATGCAATTTTAATTCCTTTAATATTCGCCAAAATGCTTTCTACGCTTCCGCTGTGATAAGGTCCGCCACCACCGTATGCACCGGTTGGAACTCGGATAATGTTGGATACAGGGAACTTTCCATGGCTTAGATAACATGATTTTGAAATTTCTGTAATCAGTTGATTAATGGCCGGATAAATATAATCTGCAAACTGAACTTCAACAATAGGTTTTAGCCCCACGGCGCTCATCCCCACCGTAGAACCAATGATATAGGCCTCCTGAATGGCGGTGTTGAAAACCCTTTTTTTTCCAAATTTAGTCCCCAAAGTTACCGTTTCGCGGAAGACGCCGCCAATTCTTTCGCCCACATCCTGCCCATAAAGTAAAGCTTCAGGGTGTTTCCACATGATTTCCTGAATGGCATGAATGGCGGCATCCACCATTACAATCCTTTCCTTTGCACCAGTGGGAAATCGAGTTCCTGTTTCTTTCACAATGGGCGTGGGCGCAAATACAAACTGTTCAACTGTTTCGGGTTGTGGGTCGGCGGCATTCATGGCTTTTTGGAAGGCGGCTTGCGTTTCCAAACGCGCTTTTTTTTCTATTTGTCTAAGGAGCTCTTCGTCCCATCCATCTTCCAAAAGTTTTTTTCGCAGCATTGGTCCCGGATCTTTGGAACGGTGTTTTTCCAAATCGGCATCATCACGATAGAACTCGCGGCGAACCCCTGAAGTGTGATGGCCAATCAATACTGTTTTTGCGCAGACCACGATCGGCCGTCGCTCGGTGCGCACAAAGTTCACCGCTTCTTGCATCGCTAGGAAACTCGCTGAGAAATCGGTGCCATCGACGCGCATTCTTTCTAACCCAACAAACCCCGCAGCATAGTCGTAAGCATCGCTGGTTCTTGCCTCTTCCTTGGTTACTGAAATTCCCCATTCGTTATCCTGCACCAGAAAAAGGATGGGCAACTGATGAAGAGCGGCAAACTGAAAAGCTTCTGCCACTTCACCTTCAGTTACCGAATTATCGCCTAAACAACATACAACCACCGGGTTATTTTTATACGTCTTTAAATTAAACTCCTGAATATACTTGATGCCTTGTGCAATACCTGTGGTTGGTATCGCCTGCATGCCCGTGGCAGAGCTTTGGTGAATGATCTTTGGAAACCCCTTTTCCACACTGGAAGGATGCGAATAATAGGATCTGCCACCAGAAAAAGGATCGTCAGCTTTTGCGAGCAATTGCAGCATTAACTGGTAGGGTTCAAAACCAAGTCCTAGCAGCAGGGCGTCGTCACGGTAATAAGGCGATACCCAGTCGTCTTCGGTCAGCTGATAGGCAGTGGCCAGTTGTATGGCTTCATGACCACGGGAGGTGCTGTGAACATATTTGATTGCCGCACGGTTTTCTTCATAAAAATCAGCCATTGCTTTTGCCATCATCATGTGACTAAAAGCCCGAAGCAAAACATCCTGAACGATACGGTTTTCTGTTGTTGTTTCCATTGCAAACAAAGATAATAATTTTGGCGAAAGACCAACAATGTCATAAAAATTGTTGGTGGTAGTGATGGATTTTCCCTGTGATTGATCCTTTTGTTGCACCAAAACTCAATTGTAATCATCGAGGAATTCAAGGGGTACGTAGTGTTTATTTCGCTTTATTTTTAATGGATTTCGCTTCCCGCCAACATCTTTGCGATATTTGTTAAATTTGCAACATGAATCAGGATACTATTTGTGCATTAGCCACTGCGAACGGGATAGGAGCGATCGGAATCATCAGAGTTTCGGGAGTACAGTCCTTGGAAATTGTGAATAAGATTTTTGAAGGAAAAGATCTGACGAAAGTGAAGTCGCACACGGTGCATTACGGTTTTGTAGTTGAGAACAAAGACCAAAGAATAAAGAATAAGGAAACCGAGAGCCAACAACCAACAACCGACAGCCAAGAAGTGATCGATGAGGTGATGGTTTCGGTTTTCAAGGCGCCGAAGACGTTTACGACTGAAAATTCAGTAGAGATCTCGTTTCACGGTTCACCGTTTATTGCCAAAAGAATTTTGGAGGTTTTGATTAAAAACGGTGCAAGAATGGCGAAAGCAGGGGAGTTTACGATGCGTGCCTTTATGAATGGACGAATTGACCTGAGCCAGGCCGAATCTATTGCTGATCTGATTGCATCCGAAAACGAAACGTCGCGCAAGGTGGCATTAAACCAATTAAAAGGAGGCATTACCAATGAAATTTCATTGTTGAGAAACGATCTGCTTAATTTTACTTCGCTGATCGAGCTCGAACTCGACTTTGCTGAGGAAGATGTGGAGTTTGCCGATCGTAGTGCGTTGAATATGCTGATTTTCCGACTTAAAGAGAAATTACAGGTTTTACTGGACAGTTTTCATTATGGCAATGCATTGAAGAACGGAACGGCGGTGGCCATTATCGGGCAGCCTAATGCGGGGAAGTCTACACTGCTGAATGCTCTGTTGAAAGAAGAAAGAGCAATTGTTTCGGACATTGCAGGCACAACGCGCGACACCATCGAGGAAGTATTGCACATCAAAGGGCATCCTTTTCGGTTGATCGATACTGCGGGGCTGCGTGAAACGAATGATGAAATAGAAGCCATCGGGGTACGGAAAGCCAAGGAAAAAGTTGAAAACGCAGAGGTTTTGATTTACTTAATTGATGCTGCCACTAAGGATTTTTCTGAAGATTTTAAACTGTTGGAGTCCATACTTCGGGCCGATTTGAAGCTGATTATCTGTGCCACCAAAATGGATGAAGTTTTGCCGACAGTGATGGAAGGTTTTGAAGAGAAACTTAGAGGAAACCTTGCGCGCGAATTTGATTTTATTCCTATTTCGGCATTGGAGGATATGCACCTTCACGATCTCAAAAACGAATTATCTTCTTACGTAGAGCTTTTAAAAAGCGAAGAAAGCAACGTCGTCATCACCAACCAACGGCATTATGAAGCATTGAGGCAGTCGCTGGCATCGGTAGAGCAGGTAGAAGAAGCGGTTCATGCGCAGCTCACCACAGAGCTTCTTTCTTACGAGCTTCGGAATGCACTGGAACATTTAGGTGAAATTTCCGGTGAGTTTACCAATGATGAAGTACTGGGGAATATTTTCTCGAAGTTTTGCATTGGGAAATAATCGCTGATTTCTAATACCATATTTCTACTATACAATCCGCATTAATATAGGAAATGTTGATCGTCTGCGAAAACACAAAATCCAGATAGAACTTAGAGCCCAAGCCATAAGATGACATGGGCGTAAGTATCGAATTTGGATTGTTTTGAAAATTAGCGGTTTTCTTTACCCAATACGATAGCTTACACTTTACGTTGTTTTTTATTTACTATAGCAAAAATAGAGTTTTTATAATAAACATATTGTGATTAAGCAGTTATTTTTGGGAATTCCAGTAGAATATTAATTATGTTTTTACTTTTTTCCTTTGTTAGTGTTTTGTTATCTTTAACCTCTTAAAAACTGAGAATATTAATGGCGTTTAACGAAGATTCAAGAGTCAAGATACCCGCAATTTTACATTTGTGTAGGCTTGGTTATCAATATATTCCGAGAAGTCAACAAGATAGAATTGAAGAAAATAATATTTTCCCTGAATTATTCTTGAATAGCATAAGTAAGATTAACGGGAATCTTTCTGAACAAGAAGTACAAAAAGTTTTAGATGAAGTAAGCTTAAAACTTAAGTATAATGACCTAGGTCGTGAATTTTACAAAAGTTTAGTAAACACTTCAGGAATTAAACTTATTGACTTTGATAATTTCAATAACAACAGCTTTCACGTAACAACAGAGCTAACGTGTAAAAATGGTGATGAAGAATTTCGTCCAGATATTACGATTCTCATTAATGGAATGCCTTTAGTCTTTATCGAAGTTAAAAAGCCAAATAATAAAGATGGGGTTTTAGCTGAAAGAAAGCGTATTAATAAGCGTTTTAGTTTAAAAGCTTTCAATGTTTTCACTAATATCACGCAGCTCATGATCTTCTCCAATAATATGGAATATGAAGATGGTGTTGTAGAGCCTATTATGGGAGCTTATTATGGTACACCTTCCAAAGAAGATGTTCATTTTAACTACTTTAGAGAAGAAGAAAATTTAGATCTTACACGATTATTACAGCCTGAAAATCAAGACTTAGAAAACTTAATTCTTAAAGATAATAACATTGTTGCCATTAAGCATACAGACGAATTTATTACCAATAAGGATTATAATAAACCGACCAATAGAATCCTAACTTCATTGCTTTCTAAAGAGAGATTGGCATTTATCCTACAATACACAATTGCCTATTTGGATGAAGAAAAGGCTGATGGTACAAAGGAAATTCAAAAGCATATCATGCGTTATCCTCAGATTTTTGCAACAAAAGCGATTGCAAGAAAATTGGACGAGGATGTTAAAAAAGGAATTATTTGGCATACACAAGGTTCAGGAAAAACAGCCTTGGCATTTTACAATGTTAAATTTCTGACGGATTATTACCAAAAGAAAAATACGATTCCAAAATTCTATTTCATTGTCGATCGTTTGGATCTTGCTATTCAAGCGAATAATGAATTTTCGAAGCGAGGACTTTTAGTTAAGATGGTGAATTCCCGTGCTGAATTCGTCGCAGACATGAAAAAAGTCGGTGCATTGCAGAATAATTCAGGTGAATTAGAAATTACCGTCGTTAATATTCAAAAATTCACAGAAGACAGTACTGTAATTGAGAAGATCGATTATGATCTCAACATTCAACGAGTATTTTTTATTGACGAAGCACATAGAAGCTACAACCCGAAAGGCAGTTACCTGGTCAATTTATTGAAGTCTGACCAAGATTCGGTGAAGATTGCCCTTACAGGAACGCCTTTGCTAAAAGAAGTTGCAAAGCAATATGACTCCAAATTAATTTTTGGAGATTACATTCACAAATACTACTACAATTCTTCTATCGCAGATGGTTATACTTTAAGATTAATTCGCGAAGCTATTGCTACCAAGTATAGCATGCAGATGAAGGATATCATTGATCAAATCAAGGTTTTGAAAGGTGATATTTCTAAGAGTGAAATCTTTGCTCATTCAAAATTTGCAGAGCCGATGTTGGATTATATTTTGGAGGATTTGTACTCTTTCAGAGAATATTGGCAAGATGATTCTTTAGGGGGAATGGTGGTATGTGACAGCGCAGATCAAGCAAGAGAATTGTTTAAGTTTTTTGAAAAGAAATTTGGAAAGCAAGAAACGGAATCTGTAAAACTTGTTGCTGAATCCAGAGCATCATACAAAGTCGAAAATCGTCCGAATCTTAAGGCTTCGTTAATTCTTCATGATGAAAACGACAAACTGATCCGAAAAGATCTAATCTCTGCCTATAAACTAGGGAAAATAGATATCCTATTTGTTTACAATATGCTTTTGACAGGTTTTGATGCCAAGCGATTGAAGAAATTGTATCTGGCTAGAGTCGTAAAAAATCATAACCTTCTGCAGACATTGACAAGGGTAAATAGACCCTATAAAAAGTACCGATATGGTCATGTTGTCGATTTCGCAGATATTACCAAAGAGTTTAAAGAAACCAATCAAAATTACTTTGAAGAGCTACAAGAAGAACTTGGTGACGAGATGCAATCTTACAGTAATCTCTTCAAGACTAGAGAAGAAATTGAAACCGACATCAGCAACATCAAGGACAAGCTTTTCCAGTTCGATATTAAAAATGCAGAAAACTTCAGATTGCAGACGGACGAGATTAAGGATAAAGCTCAGTTAGTCGAATTAGTAAAACTTCTTAATACTGCTAGAGAATTAAAAAATATTATTCGATTCCAAGATGAAACCGATCTATTAAATGCTTTAGATTTTAATAAGCTTAATCAGTTACTTAAAGTTGCTCAAGCACGACTGGATACTTTGAATTTAGTAGAAGAGATCAATTCAGATGCTGCAACTTCAAATCTCTTGAATATTGCTTTAGAAGATATTTTTTTCCAATTCGAAAAGGTTTCGGAAGAAGAAATGATTCTTGCGGATAAGTTGAAAGATCAATTGAGAAAAACAAGAGAAGAGTTGCAACGCAATTTTGATCAATCGTCACCAGAGTTTATCTCTTTACGTGAAGAACTTGAACGGATTTTTAAAAATAAAAATCTTGACGAAGTTTCGCAAGAAGATATGCGAGACAACATCGTTGTATTATCAAGAATTTATGATGAAGTAAAAGAACTCAATCGTAAAAATAATAACTTGCGAGAAAAATATGACGGTGATGAAAAATATGTAAGAATCCACAAAAGATTACTAGAAAAAAACACAGTTTCTGCTAAAGAAGCTCAGATTTATGATGCATTGATGCAGACAAGAAGCGTTGTTGATGGTATTTTCTTAAAAAATATCAACTTAATGCAAAATGACGAATACTTTAAAGAAGAAGTAATGAGTATCGTTATCGATCAATTTATCGATCAACAAAAAATGAAACTGGATTTTGATACCACCGAGAAGATTAACCATCTGATTGTTAATGAGTATCTTAATCAATTTAACTATCAATAAATAAAATGACAGACCAAGAATTTGTAACCAAAACCAAATTATTAATTGACGGACTTAAAAGTGTTTGTGCTAACTATGGTTTAGGGAATGATGCAAGCGAATTTAATATTATTACTCAAGTTTTTTTATATAAATATCTAAATGATAAGTTTATATACGAAGCTAAAAAATCGGATCCAAAATTAGCAAAAGCTGAAAAATTTCAAGATGCTTATGAAGCATTATCAGAGAACGAACAAAAATTTTTGTTAGCAAGAATCGGAACAAAGGCTGCTAAAATGAAGCCTGAACAGATGATTTCGTATGTTTATAACAAGAATAACTCAGAGAATTTTGCCGACATTTATTTTGATGGAACGCTTAGAAGCTTGAATGCGGATAACGAGCATTTGTATGCTGTAAAGTCTGAAGGTGGTGGAAAGGAAAAGATGTTTGATGATCTTAGTCAGTACATCCGAGATGCATCGCAAAGAGATGCTTTTGCAAGAGCTTTATTGAGTAAAATTGTAGATGTAAGCTTCGAGAAAATGTTCTCGGAAAAATATGATTTTTTCTCTACGATTTTCGAATACTTAATTAAAGATTACAACTCCGATTCTGGTGGGAAATATGCGGAATATTATACGCCGCATGCAGTTGCCAGAATTATGGCAGCGATATTGGTGACAGAAAAAGACAATGGTGTTAAGGCATACGATCCTAGTGCGGGATCAGGAACGCTTTTGATGAATATTGCGCATGCTATTGGTGAAAAAAATTGCAGTATTTATTCGGAAGATATTTCTCAAAAATCTGCCAATATGCTGAGATTGAACCTAATCATAAACAGCTTGTCGCACTCTATTCCGAATATTGTGAAAGGTAATACGATTTTGAACCCGAATTATCTGCAAGAAAAATTCGATTATATTGTTTCAAACCCGCCTTTCAAATTAGATTTTTCGGATTATCAAGCGAAGCTTTTATCCGACAGCTATAAAGCTCGTTTTTTTGCGGGTGTACCGAAAATCCCGAATGCAAAAAAAGATGGAATGGCAATCTATCTGTTGTTTGTACAACACATTATGTACAGCCTTTCGGAGAAAGGAAAAGCGGCTATTGTTGTTCCGACAGGATTTATAACGGCTCAAAGTGGTATTGAAAAGAAAATACGAGAAGAGTTAATTACTCGTGGTTGGTTGCGTGGTGTGGTGAGTATGCCGAGTAATATTTTTGCGAGTACAGGAACTAATGTTTCGATTCTGTTTTTTGATAAAAAAGCGGATAATGAACACATTGTATTGGTAGATGCTTCCAAATTAGGTGAAACGGTGAAGGAAGGTAAAAACCAACGCACCGTTTTAACCAAAGAAGAAGAAGAACAGATTATTTCTGCAATGAATACTAAAACGGCAATGGATGATTTTTCTGTTGTAGTGAACAGTGAAGAAGTTAAAGCCAAAAACTATAGTTTCTCGGCAGGACAATACTTTGAAGTGAAGATCGAATATGTGGACATTACCCCAACGGAATTTGCCGAAAAAATGCAAGGTTTTGAAAACCGATTGGCAGATTTATTTGCAGAAGGCAAGCGTTTGGATGCGGAGATTCAGAACCAATTAAAAGGGTTGAGGTATGATATTTAATGATTTAATTGTTGAAAAGGACGGAATGATTAAAGGGCCGTTTGGAGGTGACGTAAAAAAGGCATTGTTTATTCCAAGACAATCTGATTCTTATAAAGTTCTAGAACAATCTGTAGTGATCAATAGAGATATTTCAATTGGAAATTATTATTTGGAAAAAGAATATGTAGAAAAAAAACTTAAAAGATTTATAGTAAAGAATGGAGATATATTAATTACTGGAGCTGGTACACTTGGAAAACTATATGAAATTAATAATTTAAGTTTTCCAGCTGTAATTAATCAAGCATTAATAAGAATTAGAGTCAATAATAATGTTGTAGATACTAGCTTTTTTAAGTATTATTTTAAATACCACATAATTAAGATGATTTCTGGTATTAATGGAGATTCTGTTATCCCTAATTTGCCACCTTTGGATATTATAAAAAAAACCAGAATTGATGTTCCAGATATTCCCACCCAACAAAAAATAGCATCCGTATTATCAGCATTGGATGATAAAATCGAGTTGAACAATAAGATTAACACCGAGTTGGAAGCGATGGCAAAAACGCTGTATGATTATTGGTTTGTACAGTTTGAGTTTCCAAATCCCGATGGAAAGCCTTATAAATCTTCAGGCGGAAGAATGATTTTTAACGAAACTCTAAAAAGAGAAATTCCTGAAGGTTGGGAGGTTTCAGTATTTAATGATTGGATTAAAAATACAAAGACAGGAGATTGGGGAAAGGATAAAATTGAAGGCAATTATACAGAGAGAGTATATTGTGTGAGAGGCGCAGATATTAATGGTTTAAATGGCAAAGGAGAAGTTAAAGCTCCTGAAAGATTTATTCTAAAAAATAATCTTTCTAAAAAGCTTGAACCTAATGATTTTATTATCGAAATATCAGGAGGCAGCCCTACTCAGTCAACAGCAAGAATTGCCCATTTAACCAAAGAATCATTTACAAGATTTGATACAGATGTTGTATGTTCCAATTTTTGTAAAGCGGTGACATTGAAGGATGACATTTTTGCTTTCAACTTTCAACAAGAATGGCAAAGATTATACGAGGCAGGAATTTTCTTTGGATATGAAGGGAAAACAAGTGGAATTAAAAATTTCCAATTTGACTCTTTTATGGAATCATATTATATTGTAAGGCCTGATAAAGAATTGGCGAAGAAATTTAATGCAGTTGCCTCCGATTTGGAGAAAAAAAGGCAATCCAATCTAAAACAAAACCAAGAGCTCGCAACTTTACGGGATTGGTTGTTGCCAATGTTGATGAATGGGCAGGTGAAAGTAGGGTAAAATACAAGAATTTATGATGAAAAAAATTTACTTTTTATTCCTATTGCTCATTTTACTAGGCTGTAAAAAAAGCAGTACAACAGACTCTACAGATTCTTCGTCAACTTCTTTATGGAGCAGTAATGATGATTTTATTTTGAACGATGACGAGGATCTTAATGGAACGTATTGCGCAGAAGTGGAATACTACAATCCCAGCACAGGAACAAGAAGTACATACGAACTGGATGTTGAAGTAGAAAATGGATATTTGGTTCAAATTGATTGGCCAAATGGTGGTTGGCTAGATGAAACTCACTTTAGCAGTGAAGATATTTCTAGCGGAGAATGTTCCTTTACAAGTGATCGAGGATATCAATACACTGTAACTTTGGGAGAAAAAGGAGGCGGTTGTTACAGCGACGGTAGAAGATTGCAAAATGCTGTAAATGAAGATGTAGAAAATACCACTTGTCCAAAATGCGGAGATGAAAAAGATGAATATGACACATATTGCAATTCTTGTAAAAGAAAAATAGAAGATGAAGAGCAAGAAAGACAAAACAAAATAGAACATACCTGCACCAGTTGTGGCGGTTACAAATTTTCATCATTTGATGATCTTTGTAATAATTGCAAAAGAAGGGAGGAAGAGGAATAGTAAAACAATAACATACAAAATTCGCTTCGTTAAGTGATTGGCTATTACCGATGTTGATGAATGGGCAGGTGAAGGTGAATTAAAACTAAAAACATAAATAACATATGTACAAACAACTCCAGATTGAGGTTTTTGAGTGGTTGAAATCCAAATACGATCAAGACAATAGTTTTACATTTTCTGTGCGCCAAAAAGCATCGAAAGGTGCAGAACTCAATTATTTTATTGGTACTGAGAAAAGTAAATATTTTGCAACCACATTTTGGTTTGTTCCTGTATCATATCCAGGTTCTTCAGGAGATCTACTCAGTTTAGTTTTCGATCTCAGGAAGAAAAGTGGTATTGAATTTTTTTTCCAATTGAACCAAACGAGAGATCCACAGGATTCACAAAATTCTTACGCACTTGAACTCATTAAAAATATAAAGGATAAGATAGGGGACAGGTTTGAGCATGTATATGCAGGTTCAGAAAATAATAAGATGGAGTTTTTCGGAGTGTATTCAACGCCAAAATACTCAAGTTTTCAAGACTTGTTGCCTGATTTAGAGGTGATGATATCAGAAATAATTCCGATTGTTGATGAAGAAATAAAAAGTCTTAAAAATATACATCCAGATTTTGTTGCACACCGTTTTACATCAAATGAACAAGAAAATATGCTTCAAAAAATGCATGATCGTTTTAAGCGCTATAAGATTGTAGAAGATTTAGAAAACGAGTTGGAGGAAGATGAAGAATTTGATGGTACTGCAGAACCCGAAGATTTTCGTCCACCCCTTAATCAAATTCTCTATGGTCCTCCTGGAACAGGAAAAACATACACTACTATTAGTAAAGCTGTAAGAATTGCCAATCCTGATTTTAATATTAATCAACCAAGAAAAGGTGTAAAAGAAGAATACCAACGTTTGGTAAAAGCTGGGCAGATTATGTTTACCACATTTCACCAAAGTATGTCTTATGAAGATTTTGTGGAAGGAATAAAGCCTGAAACCAAAGAAGGAAGAGTTATTTATGATGTGAAAGATGGATTATTCAAGTTGATTTCGGACAAAGCAAAAGACAATTGGATTAGTAATCAATTCAAAAAGGGTAAACTTTCATTTGAAGCATCATTTGAAAGACTGAAGGATGAATGGGAAGAAGATAATAGTATGAAATTCTCCATGAAAAGGGATGGGAACGAATTTACAATCATGGGTTTTTCTAGCAAATCTATTTCATTTAAGAAAGCAAGTGGAGGAACTGGGCACACTTTAAGTATTAATACACTGAGAGAACTATTTTATGGTGAACGTGAAATTACTTCTAAAGGAGTAGGAATTTACTATCCTCCAATTCTGGATAAACTACAAATGTATTCTAATAAAGGTCAGGAGGTTGAATTCTTCAAGAATTTTGTTTTAATAATAGATGAGATAAATAGAGGCAATGTATCTCAGATTTTTGGAGAGTTAATTACATTAATTGAACCAGATAAAAGATTAGGGGAAGATGAAAGAATTGAATTGAATCTTCCGTACAGTAAGGATGAAAAATTTGGTGTTCCTCCCAATCTATATATCATCGGTACGATGAACACTGCTGATAAAAGTGTTGAAGCATTAGATTCTGCACTTAGAAGAAGATTTGTGTTTGAAGAAATACTGCCAGATTACGATTTAAAGGAATTGGATTATACCTTATATGACTTTCAAGTATCCGATATTTTGAAAACAATCAATAGTAGAATAGAAAAACTTTTGGATAGAGATCATTCCATTGGTCATGCTTATTTTATTGGCAAAGATGCAACGACAATTATTGATTCTTTTTATCGAAACATTATTCCGCTTTTACAAGAATACTTTTTTTGTGATTATGGTAAAATTGGTTTGATTCTAGGATCAGGTTTTGTTCAGAAGTTGGAGAAGGAATCTGTTTTTGCTGATTTTGATTATTCCGATTCTTCACAATATGATCAGAAAGAAATATTTGAAATTATTAATCATAAAGATGATCCAGCAGGTTTTAAATTTGCACTTCAGACTTTGATGAAAAAATAAGATGATCGTAAACAATACCATAACGGTTTTTGAACACAAGAAAATTCTTTTCAATCCTCAAAAAAAGGAAGAGAGGGAGATTTTGGATGCGTTGGAAAATTATTATGGTCATTATTCTCCTTATTTTACTTTGATAAAAAATGGCGTTCAGTTTAATTCTTTTGTAGGCATTATTCAGGTTGGAGAAATTACCATTGAAGTTTTACCGAAAGCTGATCAATTTGGAGCAGAAAGATGGCGAACAATCTTAATTGATATGCTGAAAGAAGTTTGGGGATTTGATGTGAAGTCTTCTGGAACTTCTTCTCTTAAAATAAAGAACAATTCTATACTTGATTTATACATTGAACTTTTTATAAAAGAAGTTGAACTTTTACTTCATAAAGGACTCATCAAAAAATATAGAAAAGAGGAAGGGAACCGAACATATCTGAAAGGCGCAATTGAGTTTTCAAAACATATTTCTAAAAATTGTACACATCAGGAACTTTTCTACGTTAAAAGCACCGAGTATAGGTTTGAACATGTATTCAATCAAATTCTTTTTAAGGCATTAAAATTAGTTGGTCAGATTAATACAAATCCTTTGTTAAAAAGTAGAATAGGAAATTTATTTCTTAAGTTTCCAGAAATGCAAAATATTAGAATTTCGGAAACTTCCTTTGAAAGGCTTCATTTTGATAGAAAATCGATTTCATATAAGACATCCATTGAGATTGCAAAATTGTTATTACTAAATTATCATCCAGATATTTCCAAAGGATCCAATCATGTTTTGGCTTTAATGTTTGATATGAACAATTTATGGGAACAATTTGTTTTCGTAACATTGAAAAAGAAATTTAAAAGTTACCATGTAAATTCTCAGATATCAAAAAACTTCTGGAAACCAAGTAAAGGAAACCACTCAAAGATGCGTCCAGATATTGTGATGACTCATAAAGATTCAAATACTAATTTTGTATTAGATACGAAGTGGAAAAACTTAAATGGATATAATCCTTCTCCAGATGATCTTAGGCAAATGTTCACCTATCATCATTACTTTCAAGCAGAGAAGACTGCATTATTATATCCTGGTGAAAATTCAAAAATTATTGATGGATTTTATACAAATATCAAAGATCATACTACATTGTCAGATAAATTTTGTAGCGTAATTTATATATCAACTCATTCTCAAGTTAAAGAATGGCAAAATAAATTAGTTGAATTTATTGATATTAGTTTTCTTTCTTAAAACATGAGAAAGAAATTTAATTGTTGAAAATGATATATCATTTCTTGTCAAATCCCAAGCAGATAATCGAAAAATTTCCGATTATCTGTTTTTGTTTTCACTTCAGTCATTTGTTAAAAATTCACTATATTTGTAATACAATAATGTTATTTAAAATCAAATATCCTCATTAAATAATACCATTATGTTATTTAATTCATTATCTAAAATACAAAAAAAACTAGTAGCACATCTCCGTGAAAGACGATTGCAAATGAATCTAACACAGGAAGGATTGGCAGAAAGATCGGGTGTTCCGTTACCTACTTTAAGGAAATTTGAACAAAAAGGAGTGATTTCTTTAGAATCATTCTTGAAAATTCTTTCTGTAATTGGTGGTTTAGAAGAAATGGTTGATGTTTTAAAACCGGAGGAACAGCGTTTTAAATCTATTGATGATGTACTAAAATCAGAGGAAAAACCAATTAAAAAACGAGGAAGCAGAAAATGAGAATAGGCATTAATGAAATAAAAGTAGGATTGAATTTTGATTCAGGGATTCAACACGTAGGTCGTCTGGCAATTCGTGACGGTATCATCTACTTTCAATACGATGAAGAATTTCTGCAAGCCAATATCGAAATTTCACCGATAAGACTTCCTTTGCAACGGGACGTAATAGCGCTTCCAAGAGATCCTTTTGAAGGTTTGGCTGGTGTTTTCAATGATAGTTTGCCCGACGGTTGGGGAAGATTACTTTTTGATCGTATGTTACGGTCAGAAGGGATTTTACCATCGGATATTTCACCACTTGACCGTTTAGCGTACGTTGGATTGCAAGGTATGGGCGCTTTGGTTTATGAACCAGATCAAAGTCCAGATACTAGTAATGAGATGATTGATTTGGATATTTTGGCAACACAAACCGAAGAGGTTTTGGAAGGTGATTCAGACGACGTAATTGACGAACTTTTGGCTTTGAATGGATCTTCCGCAGGAGCACGACCAAAAGCAATGATTGGTGTTAACACTGATCGAACAAAAATAACGTATGGTACAGATCAGCTGAGTGGTGGTTTAGAACATTGGATGGTGAAATTTCCTAATGCTCAAGATGGAAAAGATGCTGGAGCAATAGAATATATTTATGCTTTAATGGCTTTAGACGCAGGAGTTAAAATGCCTGATGTGCATTTGTTTCACTCACAGAAAGGGAATGGATACTTTGCTGTAAAACGTTTTGATAGAGAGGGAAATAAGCGTTTTCATATGCATACGGTGAGTGGACTTGTTCACAGCAATTTTAGATTGCCATCTCTTGATTATGAGGACTTATTAGCATTGACAGGTGCTTTAACCAAAGATATTCGCGAGGTAGAAAAAATGTTTCGGTTAGCCGTTTTCAATGTGATGGCGCACAATCGAGACGATCATGCTAAGAATTTTTCTTTTCTAATGAATGAATTTGGAGAATGGAAATTATCACCTGCTTACGACCTTACTTTCTCATCTGGCCCAGGTGGAGAACAGAGCACAATAGTAATGGGAGAGGGTAAGAATATTACCGCAAAACATCTAAAAAAGCTAGGTATGGAAGCTAAACTATCAAAAGAATTCATTGACAATGTGATGGAGCAAACTCGTTCTGCACTTTCTACTTGGTCAGAATTATCAAAAGAATTTGGCGTTAGTCAATCCATTTGTGAAATCATTCAAAAGTCTCTACTTACATTTAAATAGTATTCTAAGTTAGGTCTGTTTACGTATTAATAAAAAAACAGAAGCAAAATAAATTTGCTTCTGTTTATTTGAAAATTTAAAAAGTCTGCGCTTTGTTTTTTTTCTTTTTCCAAGGCGCATTTTTTTTCCAATCTCCTGCCATAATACAGCCATAAGGAATCACTTCATCTATCACTTCACCCAATCCAAATTCTTCCATTTGGTTTCTTACGTTTTGTGCATTTTTGTAGGCACTTGGTAATTCAGAAATATCAATTTCGTTAGAGAAAAAGCGCACATCCAAACCTTCGGTTTCTTCTTTGAAGATTTCTTCGATTGGCTTTTCACCAAAAGATTTTTTGTGCTGACTTCGGCTGAAGTTTCTTCCGGCTCCGTGAGGAGCAAAACCCAAATTTCTTTCGTTAGTTGCTCCGGATACAATCAATACAGGTTCTGCCATATTCAGAGGAATTAGTCTGAAACAGTTACTGTCCGGAAGAAATTTTTCGTCCAAGGGAGTTGCTCCTTTTGCATGGTAAAACAAATCACCATCTCTGAATACGAAATTATGTTCATTCCAAAATCTATTTTCTTTTTCTATTTTTAATTCATTCAAAACCGCTTCGTGAATACTTTCGTGGTTTAATTTTGTCCATTTTCTGATAATTTGAAGCGCTTCCCAATAATTTTGACCTTCTTCGGTCTCAAACGGAATCCATGCGTTTACAGGCAATGTTTCCGGAGATAATTCTTTTCGGAATCGTTCTGCAGTTTTCATTCCTTTATCATAAAGCATTGCTCCTGGAGCTCTGGAACCATGATGTGTAATCAACATTGTGTTTCCTGTTTTTTTGGAAATTCCAACAAACATAAAATGGTTTCCATCGCCTTGAGTTCCCAAATGTTCTCTTGCGGTACTTATCAATTTGTCATTGTTCAAGAAAGGATTATTTTTGAATTCTTCAATCAATTCCAATGGCATTTTCATTTGATTTCCTCTTGCTCTACCGCCAATTCCGAAATAGGTGTGCTTGTGTCCAGCGTTTAAAACTTCTTCAGGATTCATTTTACCAAAATCCGTTAACATAACAGAACAACAAATATCTGCACTGTGCATTCCGGGATGAATGGCGTTTTTTGCAATCGCAACTCCACCAACAGGAATAATTCCTTTTTCACCAGTGGGACAAGCATCGGGCATTATAACACCACCAACAATTGTAGGGGTTTTCACTAATTCAGTCATCGTTGTCATCACTTTTTCTACATTGTCGATTTCGTTTTCATTTTCTGCTTTTATATTGACGACAAATTCTGCAGGTTCTTGAAGTGGAATTGGATCTGGACTTCTAAATTGTTCCAAATATTCTTGAGTTTCTTCTTCTGTAAATTCTGAATTGTTAATTGTTTCCAATGCTTCAGCGAACCATTTTGTTGGTCTGAAGCCCATTTCAATTAAATTTTGTCCTGTAAATTTCATGACTTTATCATTTTGTTGATGCAAAGTAAAAACTCTATTACGCAATCTTTTTGCGTAGTTAAATTTTTTTTATATTTTTCTGAAAAATTTTCAAAATGGCTTCGAATAAAAATGCTTTGATTCGGTATCATACTTTAGACAAGTGCTTCAGAAACCGCACAAAAGACTGGACTTTGGAGGATTTGATGGACGCTTGTTCTGATGCTTTGTATGAATATGAAGGGAAATACGATTTGGTAAGCAAGAGAACTGTTCAGCTCGATATCCAAACTATGAGAAGCGAAAAGTTAGGCTATAATGCGCCAATTGAAGTTTTTCAGAGAAAATTTTATAGATATTCAGATTCTAATTACAGCATAAAAAATATTCCAGTCAATGAAAATGATTTGAAAGTGATGAATGATGCTGTTCAACTTTTAAAGCAATTCAAAGACTTTTCGGTTTTTCAGGAAATGAATGGAGTTTTGCAAAAGTTGGAAGATTCTATTTCTTCTGTTAAGCAAAAATCCGTGATTCATTTAGATAAAAACGAACGCTTAAAAGGTTTAGAATTTATTGATATTTTGTATCAATCCATCATCAATAGAAAAGTGATTTGTATTGAATACCAATCTTTTAATTCGAGAAATAGTATTACTTACACTGTTTCGCCACAACTTTTAAAAGAGTTCAACAATCGTTGGTTTTTGGTGTGTTGGTGCGAAAATAAAATGCTTAATCTCGCTTTGGATAGAATAGTAACTATTGAATCTTCAAAAGAAAATTATATTGATAAAAATATTGACGGTGATTCGTATTTTGAAAAAGTAATTGGAGTTACTGTATCAAATGCAACTCCACAAACCGTTATTTTCAAAGTAGATAGAACTAATTCGCCGTATGTAATTACAAAGCCTTTTCATCATTCCCAAAAAACAGTTGAAAAATTGCAAGATGGTTCGCATATTTTTGAAATTCAAGTTCAACATAATTACGAATTAGAAAGACTGATTTTAGGTTTTGGAAAAAGTATGACGGTTCTTGCACCAAAAGAATTGAAAAGGAGCATCAAGAGAAATTTAAAGAATGCAATGGGGAATTACGAGATATAGGAAAATTAATTCGATTAGTTTTTATGTACCACTTTTGTACAATTCGACGTGGTTCAAAGTACTATAAACAAAGCAATCTTTAGATTCTGTATTGGGAAATAAATTTGTTTTCTTTTAGTTTCCTTTATTTTCTTTTATTTGATAATCAATAATTTACGATTATTTTCTTTTCGTATATTGTCCTTTGTTTGTATATTTGGTACATCTACTGTACACCTCAATGTTCTTAAAAGTATGAGATGTACTCCTCAGTTGAAGTCCGATGCTCCGTCCGAAATCATAATCCCCAAGGCAGTAACTTCTATTCCGGATGTAGAGGGTCACAAATTGGAAATCATCACGACTGCAAATGATCCTGCTCATAGTTTTGTCTGGATTCCTTCTTTAAAGACGATTGCGGGTGGAATTTCCGTAAGTATAGATACACATCTTTGGATGGCCGATACCAAGGGGTATGATGGAATTGACAAATGGGTGGGTCAGATAGATAAGATGAAAGCACTACATCCTTCCAAAGTGATTGCTTCGCATTACTTGAAATCGAACGATTCTCCAAAAGTACTTGATTTTGTAAGAGAGTATTTAGTAAACTACAAAGCTGCTGCAGAATCCAGTAAAACAGGTGATGAATTGTCAGAAAAAATGATCGCTAAATATCCGAAATTAGGAGGTGTTGATAATCTAAAAATGGGAGCAAAGGTTTTTAAAGGCGAAATGGAATGGGAACTAAAATCACCGTATCCAGCAATAGGGAATCATGTACTGGTAGATTTTGGTAAAGATTTTCAATTTGACTTAAATTTTATCGATAACCAGCAAATGCGATTCACTGGAACTACTGCAGCCAATAAAAATCTAGCTGAATTAGTACGATACACAGCGGTAGAAGTAAGCCCGAACGTATATATGGTGTATTGGAGTGAAGCAAGCACGAAAGCAAATGTGGTTCATGTACAAAATTGGAATACCCATGAAGTGTATACCAATATTGCCAATCCTGATGGAAGTTTTATTCATCTAAAAGGAACATTAAAAATAAAAGACTAAATTGAATCACTGCATTTAACAGGATATTCACAAAACTTAACGAAATGGTTCTACGACCGTAGTAAATTCTTATGCAGAGTGAAAGTGTGGAATTGAAAAGTCTAAGGTGTTGATCAACCTATATTTTTCAATTCCACATTTTTTTGTAATTTAGTTTCATTGAAAAAATATTGGCTACGTTTGGTCGAAATTGAACTTTCAGTTCATTTTAGCCCGCACTTCGCCAATACTTTTTCCGTTGTCCGCAATATTTACTCAACATTACGCTTCAATGCCAAATTAAATTTTACCTTTGTGATAGTATCAAATGATAGTATCATAAAATGAAACCACCGTACGAAATAACCACCGAAATTTTAAAATTTATCTCTTCAATTTCAGAGAAAATTGGAGAAGTAAATGCTAAATTTTTAATCAAATCGAATCCAACTTTAAGAAAACAAAATCAAATTAAAACAATTCATTCTTCATTAAGCATTGAAGGAAATACTTTGACGGAAGAACAGATTATAGCGATTTTGGAAAATAAAAGAGTTGTTGGTCCTGAAAAAGATATTCTTGAAGTTTTGAATGCTTTGGAAGTTTACAAAAACATCAACAAATTAAAACCAGATAATGAAAAGGATTTTCTAAATGCTCATAAATTATTACTTCAGAAACTAATTCATAATCCTGGAAAATATCGAAATCAAGGAGTTGGAATTGTAAAAGGTTCCAAAGTTGAACATATTGCGCCACCTTTCGAAAATATACCTTACTTAATGAAAGATTTGTTCAAATGTTTAAAGGACAAATCAGAATTGACTTTAATAAAGAGTTGTGTTTTTCATTATGAAATGGAATTCATTCATCCTTTTTTGGATGGAAATGGAAGAATGGGAAGATTGTGGCAAACTCTGATTTTAATGCAAGATTATCCTATTTTTGAGTTTCTTCCTTTTGAAACTTTGATTTCTAAAAATCAAGAAGAATATTATAAAGCATTATCTCAGTCAGACAAAGAAGGAAAATCAACAAAATTTATTGAATACATGCTTAAAGTAATTGACAATTCTCTTTCTGAATTGCTTGAGAATTCGAGAAAAAAACTTTCTGATGAAGATCGAGTGCAAATCTTTCTTGAGCAAAATGAAAATGAATTCACAAGAAAAGATTATTTGAATTATTTCAAAGATATTTCATCCGCTACAGCAAGCCGAGATTTGAAAAATGCAGTTGAAAATAATCTAACCATAAAAAATGGAGATAAAAAAACAACAACATACAGAAAACAATAATACTGTGTAAAACATTGTATTGGCAAAACCTAACGAAGTGGTTCGACGACCGAAGGGAACTCAAATGCGGGCTGAGGTGTTGAATTTCAAAATTTGAGATATTAATCCGCCAATATTTTTCAATTCCACATTTTTTTGATAATTTAGTTTCATTGAAAAAATATTGGCTCCGTTGGGTCGAAATTGAACTTTCAGTTCATTTTAGCCGGCAATTGGCAAAGCCGAATCTTCGATTTCTCCAAAGCTTTTTCTGTTATGCGCAATACTATGAGAACGTTATACATTTTAATTTTATTTACAATTTCACTGACTTGCTGCTCAAAAAATAATTCAGAGAATAAAGAAATTCTGTTCACAGATTACATGGAATGGTGGAAATACTATAATAATGAAATTCATTTGTCCTCTAATTTTCAAGCACTTGGTTCAGAAGAAAATGAAATTTCAAAAAAGCAATTTTTAGATTCCCTAAAAACTGGAAATTATTTACCAATAAAACATCATAGTAAAACAAATACGTATTACTTACAAAAGAATAAAAGTAATGATGAATCTATAACTTCAACAATAAAACAAGTAACTGAAATCCAACTTTTTAATTTATCCTGGGAAGGAAAAGAAATACCTGAATTCAATTTTACAGATTTATCCGGAAATAATTATACAAAGGAGAATACGAAAAATAAAACTGTACTTCTTAAAACTTATTATACAAATTGTCAAGCTTGCAACAAAGAAATGCCTGAACTGAATAAGTTTGTCGCTGAAAAGAACAGTCCCAATGTCATTTTCTTGAGTTTAGCGTTAGATGATGAAAAAAAACTAAAAAATTATTTAAAAAATAAGCATTATAAATATCATTTTGTCCCTGACCAAGAAGAATTTATAAGAACTAAACTGGAATCAGATATTTTCCCCACTCATTTTGTAATTGAAAATGGAATAATAAGAAAAGTAGTAAATGACGCTTCTGAATTGATTGTTTATATGAAAAATAAATAATTACTGCAGCTAATATAGAACTAGGGTAACCCCCAAATTCTCTATACCGAAATTAGCGAAAAATTTTCACGATGCGGTTATCCTGATTTCAGGATTCCGAAAGATTTTTTGAGCAGCTTGCTGCAAACCACTATTAATGCAACTTTTCCGCTCTTGCCTTTGCCTCTGATGTGCTCATTTAAAGATTTACAACCCGACCGTATTAGCAGAGTACGATTTTTTTTTGGAATGATGTGCCAGATATAGCTTGTCGTAAGTCTTTGCTTTGTTTGTGGTGTGATATCTCAAAGATACTCAAAATTGAAATCAATTTGATGACAAGTTATTTGAGTGCTCGAAGAGCTTCTAATCGCACAATACTTTAATATCAATCCACCTGTGGCATTTCAAACACGATGTACTTTGTTCTTGTTGTGAATTTTGCTGTATCCACGAGCAATAAATCAACATAAATGTATGCTGTTACAACTGAAGATCCAGATAGAGGGAATTTCTAAACCACCAGTATGGCGCAAGGTTTTGGTGCCGGATCATTTTACATTCGAACGTTTGCATCAGGTAATTCAGGCCGCATTTGGATGGTCTGATTCTCATTGTTATGCCTTTTCACCAGCGGGTTATGGCTCGGTTCCTCAAATTGGTGTGCCAGATGAAGGAGGGTGGATGGACACGGAAATACTTGACAGTAGCAAAATAAAAATCTCTAAAATATTGACAACAAAAGGGATGACGTTTTCTTATGTCTATGATTTTGGTGATGATTGGGTGCATAGCTTACAATTGGAAGATGTTACTGATGAAAAAGCCATCAGAGCAACGCTTGTTTCAGGAAAAGGTGCCTGCCCGCCGGAAGATTGCGGAGGCGTTTGGGGCTATGATAATTTAGTGGATGCCGTGAATAATACCTACCATCCCGAACATGATGATATGCGCAACTGGATGGGAATGGATGAAGGAGAAACGTGGGACAAAAGTTCTTTTGATTTGCATAAAGCACAAAAGGAGGTAGCTGCAGTTTAACTGTATTCAAACCTTTGCAGCTTATCCGGTTCTCTATTCGTCTATGAAAGGGAGTTATTCCTCATTCCAAAACGGCTTTATGAGGTGAAGAATGGTATGATGAAGGGATGTCCGTTATCCATTTGATGAATCGTTGTTTGTAAATTGCAATTATTCACTAAAGCGCTGTATCGCCGGAGACACCACAAAAACAATATCGATCCGAAGGAATATTGTAATAACCATGTGAATCTTAATGGGCTGCCTTGGTTTCCTACAACTAAGCCGCGAGAACTCTATAATTCTTCATTGCTAATGATGGTTCTGTTCGAAGTACCTTGATTTATTGTGTTGCAGGCAGCATGATTAGAAGATTGTGCGAATGGAGCGGGGCGAAAGCGAAAACTTGATTATTGTAGGATGTTTTTATTTTTGAATTTTTAGGTCGATATTGATGGCCAAATAATTATTGTCAATTTTTTTAATTAAACGTTTTGAAGTGCGTTTGAGTTCGTTAGTTCTTGGGTTAGTTCTCTCTGTTAGTGGAGCTTTTCTGTTTTTTGTGTGATGAAAGGTGCGATAAATACAAAACAGGACGTTGGTTTTCTAACTAGGGGTGCGAGTTTTCTAAATGCGGATGGAAGTTTTCTAAATGCGGGTGCGAGTTTTCTAAAGGCGGATGCAAGTTTTCTAAATGCGGATGGAAGTTTTCTAAATGAGGGTGCGAGTTTTCTAAATACGGATGGGAGTTTTCTAAATGCGGGTGGAAGTTTTCTACGTGAGGGCAGGGGTTTTACAAGTGAGATATGTAATATTTTTGAAAGTGGAATAGGCCTCAACAACATATTGGGGACTGTGCGTCGATACACATCTTGTGGCAGTTAAATGATGGTGAGTTCATGTTGGATTTTCGGCTTATTTGTGACAATGGTGGCCATTCATTTTGGTTTTTTGGGTGTTGGTTTTAGTTCGCAGCATAGTAATTTGTTATGAGTTTCCGGATTGACCATTTTTCCGCAGCATGAGCACACGGCCCTTGCTTGGCCTCGAAAGGAAAAAATAACACCTGCATTCACCATCCATCCATTAAAATTTGCAGTAGACTCGGATACCGCTCTGGTGGCATTATTTATTTGATTGAGACTGTAATTGCCGTTATCCTTTGGTTGGCCTTCAGGCAACAAATAGGTAGATTGCACCGCTATTTTAGGACCAAGCATGTAGCCCGTTTCTGCAAAAACACTGAATTGGCTTTGTTTGCCTAACTTATATTGATGTCTCAATTTGGCTGCAAAGGCGAAACCCGATGTTGTGCTTTTTGACTGGCTGTAAAGGTTGTAATCATAGTTCTGTCCATTTACCGAACTGTTTTGTGTAACCGAGAATGCCTCTTGTTTAAAATTAATATAAGCCGCATTTAAGATGGGCGAAATAGTATAAGAACCAAAACTAAAATTGGCTTGTACCCCCGCTTCGGTTTTAAAACCCGCTTGCTTCGGACTGCCGGTTCCTCTTGCCGCTATGGTTGGCGAACCTGTTTGCCCGGTAATATTGTAAGGCAAATATCCAGAGGTAGCATAATCTTTATTGCCACTAAAATACGCTATACCGGCATTAAAGCCAAAACTGATAACGCCGCCTGTAGCACCACCATAGTTGACTACACCGCCACTTGCACCGCCATATTGCCAAACCGGAAGATAAGCATTAAGACTATAATCAGTAGCGTTGCCCATATTATTAGCTGTTTTGAAATCAGAAGTTGGCATCATCATGCCTGCAGCCAGTGATAGTTGTAAAGCATTGTCTTTCTTGAGTGGTCTTGTGATTGATGCTGCCGCGACACCGCTATTTTTACTTTGCGGACTACCAGCATCAATTACTTGACAAGCAGGGCAATAGTTGGTTTCGGGAATTTTGTTTACTGGGACTATGCTGGCATTAAAATCTTTAGCGATGGTCTTCAATCGTTCGTAGGAGATTTTCCCGTTATCCGTTTTTAAAAAAGAGTGTAGATTTTCTTGAAATTGCTGTTTCGATATTCGATTGCTCTTTACCCCATCTTTGTTTTTGAGATGGAAATTCTTTAAATCATCGGATTCGATGCGGATAATTCGGTCGCCATCTGCTAATACGGCTACGCCTTGGGGATCTACAAAGATGTTCGGGTTAGTTTTGATTGCATTATATTCTTGACAAAAATAGGCGTGGGGAACAACATTGCAACCGAAATCGGCAATGTAACAATTCACCTCCCATTTTGACATAACGACATTATACCATGTATTACAATAAATAGTGTAAGAATAAGCAAATGCATTATTGATATTGATTAGTAACATAAAGATTAGTAGTTTTTTCATAATAATGGATTTTGAAAATTGAACGGACTTTTTCGTTTTGTAAATTAGTTTTTAATGAACTTCATGCTTTGGGGTTTTCCAGTTTGATCCATTATTTCTAGGATGTAAATTCCTTTGGGTAGTGTAGAAATATTGATTCTGTTTCCATTGAGCAGGTTTGTATTGACACGCCTTCCACTATAATTGTAGATGCTAATTTTACTGTTGTTTTTAAGGTTTTTGATCTGAATAAAATCCTTTGCCGGGTTGGGAAACAGCTGTATTTTATCGGCACTGTTTTCCGAAGTGGATAAGGTGGTGATTGAAATCGTTAGATAATTGCTTGTAGCAGCGTTTCCTGTGATGCAAATGACATCGCTTGTAAGACTGCAGCTGATGATATCTCCATTCATCAAAGTATTGTCTATATAGGTGGGAAGGTTGGTTCCCACATTGTTTCCGTTCTTTTTCCATTGAAAAATGGGCGAAGTTCCTCCCGCGTCTATAGTTGTACTGAACGTAACTGAAGTTCCTGCAGCAATGATGGTAGAAGGAGAAGCCGAGATGATAATCGCAGGCTTCCGTTGCCCGCCGGGATTGGCCGTGCTCATATCACAATCGCAGGCATCGCCAATGCCATCGCTGTCCAGATCTGCCTGATCGGGATTATATGTCAGTCTACAGTTGTCTATGGTATCTACAATACCGTCTCCATCGGTGTCCTGGGCATATGAAAAGCTGTTTGCCGCCAGTAAGAAGAGCATAAAGAATGTGATTTTGGTTTTCATTGGATATTTTTAAGTTGATTTTTCAAAATTCCGCTAAAACATAACACAAAAAAATCCCTAATAATAGGGATACTCGTATGAACAAGGAGCAATGGTGATTATTTTTTAAGATGCTTATAATACCAAGCGACCGCTTCGCCAAGGGAAGAAATGTGGAGCTTTTCGTAGATGTGCTTGATGTGGGTATTGACTGTGGAATAGCCAATTGCAAGCTTATCGGCAATCATTTTATAGCTTAACCCGTCGGCGAGAAATTTGAGCACTTCATTTTCTTTTGCAGTAAGTATCCTGGTATCCTGATTTGGTATAAAATATTCCAATACTTTTTTGGCAATTGCTGGATTCATCGACGCGCCGCCTTCATCTACCTCTTGTATTGCCTGAAGAATGCGTGTTGGCTGATCGCTTTTGAGGATGTATCCGCTTGCTCCGTTAGAAATACTGGTGAATATTTTTTCGCTGTCATCAAAAGCAGTTTGGATCAAAACGTTGATGTGGGGAAAATGAGTTTTAATTATTATTAGGCCTTCAATTCCATTGACCACCGGCATGTTGATGTCCATCAGCACAACATCTGGTTGATATTTTTGCATTTCCTGCAACACCTGCTCGCAGTTTTCCGCATCTCCCAAATATTGCATATTGTGATTCAGGGTGATGAGCGCTTTCAGACTCGCAAGTCTTTCCGGGTTGTCGTCGTATGCAAATATTCGGATCATATCATTACTTTTCTATACAAAAATAGCAGAAGGCAGGATTTATTTACAATCCCTAGATTTATGGATGTGGATCTTGACGCATGTCCCATTCTCTGTGGAAATCTCAAATTTTCCATTCATTTCGGAGGTTCTTTTTTTCATATTCTCCAGTCCGTTACCTTTTTTCTTCTGAGGGTTGAAGCCAATTCCGTTGTCGCAGATTTCCAGCAAATAATCCTGATCTATGATTTTGAACTGAATGAGAACTTCGTTTGCTTCACTATATTTAGCGGCATTGTTAAGCGCTTCTTTTACTATGAGGATGATATTTTTCCTGATACCAAAATCAGTAATTTCATCGTCGATTTGGTCATCAATCGCGATATGATAATTGATAGAAGTATTTACCAGTATTTCATTAGCAACATTGCGAATTCGCGTGCTGAGTGTCATTAGAGCATCTTGGTTAGGCCTCAAACTCCACACGATATCACCTATGTTTTCGGATAATTTTTGAGATTGTTGCTGTATTTTATCAAGAATGGATTGGGTTTCCGCCAGATTGTTTTTCTGCAAATAGAGGGATGCCACTGCAGAATTGATTTGTAGACTGCTGAGCGTTGCGCCAATATCATCATGCAGATCTGCGGTAATCTTGTTGCGTTGTTCTTCTAAAGCCAATTGCTGACGGTAATAGTTTTTCTGTTTCAATAATTTCCAGCGGGTGAAAATAAAGAAAGCTATTCCGATGACCCAACCACCCAGCAATGCCCAGAACCAAAAAGTTTGATAAAAGGCCTTTTTAATGTTTAACAACAGTTTTTTCTGGATGGTTATTTTCTGGTCGAATTTATTGTAAATCCCAAATTCCAATTCATATTTTCCTGAAGAAAGACTGCTGAGAACCAGTGGGCTTTTATGCATGATGGGTCTCCATCTGCTGTCTATATTCGCAAACCTATACATCAGCCGCTGTCGTTTTCCGTTTTCCAGATCTTTTATGAGCGCCTTGATAGAGATGTTGTTTTCTTTGTTGTTGAGATTGATTTCTGATAATTGATTAACGCCCTTATCCGCTTTCCACCTTATGTTATTGATTTTAATTTCGTCAAAGTAAATCTCGGGTTTGTAAAAGGTATTCAATTTTAATGGTGGTTTAAAAAAGTTGAAACCGTTCACTCCGCCAAAAAATAGATTTCCATCCTCTGTTTTGTAAAATCCACGGTTGTTAAAATCCCAGTGTTGTATTCCGTCGTCTTTATCAAAATTAATGATGCTGTAATTTTTCGTGTCAATACTGCTTAATCCGTGTTGATGGCTGCACCAGATTTTCCCAAAGTCATCAATGATTAAGCCATAAATATATGTTCCGGCCAGGCCATTATTACTATCAAATTTTTTCAGAACCTTGAAGTTTTTATTCATTAAAAAGATACCTTCATTGGTTCCTGCCCAGATTTGCCCGTTATCTTTATCTTCCTGAAAGTAGAACGACTTTACTTTTGGCAATACATTTTGCAAAAATTCTACTTTTCCTTGAGGTTTCATTTGCGCCAACACCGCATCGCCACCGAGATCACTAATGATGATTCTGCTATTACTGATTTTATTGATGTAAAAAGGTGAATTGCTTTTTATCGAAGTCATTTTTTCTAAATTACCACTGTCGGTGTTGAGCCAGAATAGACCTTCTGTTGAGGAAATCATTGGGTAATTGTTGTCAAACGTTTGGAAGTGTTTTAGATCCCCTATTTTCTTTAATGACACATTGAATTTTTTGAGCATTTTTCGATTCTGATCCATGAGAGAAATTTCAACTGTATCGTCTTTCAATAGGTTTAATATCCAAAGCTGATTTTTCTTATGATCGGAATAGGCACTACAACTGGAATACTTTCCAAGTAAATTGGTTGTAGTATAGTTGTTCGGATTGAATATGAGCCCTTGGATAAGTACATTTCCATCTGTGAGGTCTGCAAAATTATTGGTTCCGAATACGGAAGTGTTTTTTATTTTTTCATTGTCAACATCGGAAGATTTTTTCAGTAATGTACCTTTAAAGTCCAATATAACCTGCCCCTGACCATCGTCGCACAACCAAAGTCTTCCCATTTTGTCGAATCCGAAAGAAAAAGTTCTCTCGAATCCTTTATTAAGGGTTTTCATTTTCCTGAAATTTTTATCCAGAAGGAAAGTTCCTTTTCTTTCTGTTCTGTAAATTATTCTGTCTTTTCCTACGGCAACATTCGAAATATTGTCGTCATTTGGATAAAAGTTCTCAACCTTTTGATATTGGTTTTTCAAAATAATAATACCATTACTTAAGGTTCCAAAAATTACATTGCCATTTTCTTTATCGTAGGCACAAGAGGCAAAAGTTACATTTTTAAATATCGGAAAATTCTGGAGGGGAAAATTAATTTTGTGTTTGGGGATATTATAGAACATTGCATTTTCTTTCCCTGTAAAGAAAATGTTTGAATTTCTGTCGATAAAAGGCATTCGCCAATAAAAAACATTACCTTGATTATCATAGATATGAACAGATCTTATAGGAGGCAAAGGAATTTGAACTTCCAATGTTACTTTTGCCGTTTTTACATCTAAGCTTGCGAGTTGCCAATCTTCATTGAAACACCAGATTTTGCCATGAGAAAAACCAATGGGTATTGCTGTCTTTGTTCGTGAATGTCGGAAAACGTCTATTAAGGTAAATTCATCCTTTTTATAATTATACTGATATAGACCACGTGTACTTCCTATATACAAATAGTTATTGTCCTCGGTAAAACCATATCCCTGCTGTAATGTGGTACAGTTTTTAAAGTAATGTTTGAGATTATACACCTTTACGGAAGAACCGTCGTACCGGTTAACTGCATCATTGCCCGTAATCCAAATAAAACCTCGACTGTCTTCAAACCGAAAATAATTGGACCCCTGCGAAAGCCCATCATCCTGTGTTAATTTATTGACCGAAAAGTAATCAAAATTTACCTGTGCCTTGATTTTTGAACCAAAGAGGATAAAAGATAAACATAATAGAATAGTATGAAGCCGCAATTTCTGAATAATGGAATAGTTTTGAAGCAAATGTAAAGAAATAAGTGTGTATTTGGCAGCCGTTTTTTTGAGACTGTTTCACTTCTGCATAAATTGATTATTCCCGCAGTTAAGATTTTAAAATTAATCCGAAGGTTTTCTGGAGATCCAATTGCAATTCAGGTAGTGGAATCGTTTTTGATGTGTTAGTGAAAATTAAAATGTTATGGACACCAAAAGATTATCCGCAAAATTAGAAAAAGCGCTGAGCGCACAAATGAATGTTGAAGATTTGCAATCGCATGTTTACCTCTCATACGGCATTTGGGCAAGTGATGAAGGTTACGAAGGTATTGCCAATTTTTTGTTTAGGCATGCTCAGGAAGAGCGTGATCATGCCATTAAGTTTATGCAATATATACTGAACAGGGGAGGGAAACCTAAGGTGGAAGCACTACCTTCACCCGGAAAGGATCCTAAAAGTTTAACGGACTGTTTTAATCTGGTTTTTCAGCACGAGGTTGACAATACGCAAAAAATTTACGAGTTGGTCGACATGGCGATGGCTGAGAAAGACTGGGCGACGTGGAATTTTCTGCAGTGGTTTGTACAGGAGCAAATAGAGGAAGAAACCTTGGCGATGGACTTAATTGATAAGTTGAAAATTGCAGGTGGAGATCGCGCGACTGATGAATCACTGTTTAACTTGGATAAAACTTTGGGAGTGATGCCTGATGAAGCAGAATCTGCCCGGGACGCGACCGGCACTAATCCTTGATTATTTTTAATGAATTTTAGAACGTGTTTAAAATTTAAACAGACGCTAAACCTGGAGAAAATTATTTTTTTCCAGGTTTTGTTTTCATCATGCACAGAAATGCAGATTCGTCTAAAGAAAGTTCTTTTTGTTTCTTGGCCAGTTTGATGGCTTCTTTCTGGAAATGGGTGAGCGTTTTTCCTTTCTCATAATGTTTAAAAACGCATGGATTTATATACGATTTTCTAGCGACAGCTGGTGTGTTTCCTAACTTTTCGCTCACTGCCTTTATTGCTTCCCGAATGTTTTTGCCGGTTGCGGTTTTGTTGCCTGCTGCTCCCGATTCATCTAAAAATTTCGATGCTAATACCGAGCCGCCCCAAGTACGGAAATCTTTTGCAGAGAAATCGGGACCCATGTTTTGATGAATATACTGGTTAAGATGTCTGGATTTTACATCGTGGATTTTATTGTTTTGATCAATAAATTTGAAAATTTCTTTTCCGGGCATTGCCGCTAGTTCCTTAATTATTTTTGAAAGTGCAACATCTTTCACCGATTTCTCTTGTAATTTCCCAGACTTTCCCAGGTAGTTGAATTGCAGGTTGCTTCCCTTGATGGCGAGGTGTTTGCGCTGTAATGTCGTTAGTCCAAAGCTTTCATTTTGCAGGGTGTACAAGTCGTTGCCCGGTCTAAAGTAGGCCACTTCCATCATGCGAACCATTGCGGCTAAAACTTTGGCGCGACCCATTTTCTTTTTTCTAAGATGGATTGCCATGTTTTTCCTCATCTCGCACAACCGATCGCCAAAATCAATCAGTTTTTTGAACTTGAGGTCTTCTCGCTTTTCTCTAAATTTGGGGTTATAGATGTATTGTTTTCGGCCCTTTGCATCGTAACCTGTAGCACAAATTTTTGCTCGTGGTGAAGCGTTAATTTCAACATGGGTCCAAGCCGGAGGAATTACCAGCGTTTTAAAATAACTGATTAATTGTTTTTCTGTAACCGTTGTGCCTTCACCGCTAACATAGGTGAATTTTTTGCCCGCTTTCTTTCTGTAATACATGTCCTAAAATTTAATTCTTGATGATAGAGTTTATATAAAATGTAAACAGACACTATATTGATGCCAATTAATTGTTGTTAAACGGCTTTGACCATTCTGATTTGCTGAAATTTCACATAATGATTTACCTAATATGCTTAAAATCATCACTATCAAAACTACGCGAAGAATTTGAGAAATTACTTTTTAGCTAGTTATTTATTTGATCCTCTGATTCTGGGGAAGATGACTTGATGACTTCAATTCTGCGGTTTCTTGCTGTGTTTTTGTGGCGTAAACCACTGTGTTCTGCTGGTCAAGATCTATTGTCATTTTTACTCTACAGTGGGCAAACGATGTCTACCTATTTTCAATTTGCATTATGATAAATTTTCATAATAAAATATTGGTCTCAGCATAATATTCGGGTAATTCTTATTCTTGCCACCGATTTTGGGGAAAAATAATTTTCATTTATAGCATAAAAACATCGAAAAAAATCATTTAATACGAATTTCAGAAGCTCTTGCATCAACTTTTTTTTGTCTTATTTTACTCTCATAAAATATGGGTAAAATATTAATGTTTCAATGTCAGAAGCTTTGTTTCAATGATTTCCAATTATATTACCGTTCCATTCTTTCAAAAATGGAGATGAAAAATGAATTGTGAATTTTATAATTTTTTAACATTTTTTAAAAAAAAACTACACATGTCAAATTATTTTCTAAATTTGAGATAATATATTTTGAATCTTTTAACATTTGAGAAAGTTAAGATTCATAGTATAGAAATAAAAATCCCTAATATTTTATTTTTTTTATGAGAAAAACAAGTTTGAAAGTCTCCTGTCTCATTGCCGTTTTCTATTTTGGAAATGATGCAATGGCACAAAGAGCATCGAAAGACACTGTTGTCAAAGAACAGAGGATTGAAGAAGTGGTCATGATTGGCTATGGAAAGCAAAAGAGAGGTGATTTAACTTCTGCCATTGCTTCGGTGAAGGCCGAGGACATTACCAAACAACCATCGACAACCGCTATGCAGTCGCTACAAGGAAAACTTGGAGGTGTAACGATTGTAAACACCGACCAACCAGGAGCCACACCGAGTGTTATTATTCGGGGATTAGGAACGGCGTTGGCAGGAAGAGATCCTCTTTACGTGGTTGACGGTATGTTGGTGCCCAATATCACCAATATTAACCCACGAGATATCGAATCGATCGACGTTTTGAAAGATGCCGCATCCACCGCTATCTACGGAATTAGAGCAGCGAACGGTGTTGTAATTGTGACGACAAAAACCGGTAAAAGAGGAAAAACTAAAGTAACTTATGATGCTTATTACGGATTTAAAACGATCCTTAATAGAGTAGAGATGTTAGATGCTAGTCAATACGTTCAATACTTTAATGAAGAACGACTGGCCAACGGTAAAGATAAGTTTCTATCACCCAACCAGCAATACAACACCGACTGGTTAAAAGAAATTACCAGAACGGGTGTCGTTCAAGATAATAACGTTACCTTGAGTGGTGGTGGCGAAAACGTAACCTATTTCTTAGGAGTGGATCACTTTACAGAAGATGGCATTTTATCGGGACAGGACTATAGACGAACAACGATTAGAAATAATAATATCTATAAATTGTTTAATAATAAGGTACGTCTTTCTCAGAACGTAAGTTTCTCTAATACCAAGGAAAATATTAAACCTCTTGGTGCTTTTGATACCGCACACAGACAAGCTCCTGTTGTACCTGTAAAATATGATAATGGGAAATGGGGATTGCCATATTGGAATGAAAATACAGGGCAGACAACGTATCCGGGATCGCAGCTCAATTCTCATGGTAATCCGGTGGCAGCAATATATTTTGCGAATGAAGTGGCCAAAACGAATACGCTGCAAGCATTTCTGCAGGCAGATATAGATGTTTTTAAAGATCTTGTTTTTACTTCAAGAATTGGTACTACTAAATACTGGTATACAAAAGAAACCTTTTCTGCTACAAAAGAGCAATGGCTGGCAGGAAATCCAACAAGAACGGAAGCTGAATTTTTGGTACTGAGAAAAGCAAACCCCAAAAATACAAGTTATGCAGACAACTCATTTGCTTTAGAAAATATTGATACTTTCCGCTGGCAATGGGAGAACTATGCTACTTACAATAAAAAATTTGGCAACCATAGTCTGACCGTTGTAGCTGGGATGTCTGCCGAAGAAGTAGGTGTTGGTGGAAAGATGAGTGGTACAGCGTATAATGTTCCTTCCAAAAGCCAATATTGGAGTTTAGATAACAGTACATCGAGTGATCTGCTTAAGGAAGTAGGACAATTGTATTACACGCCCATACGATATGCCTCTTACTTTGGAAGAGTGCAATATGACTATGACAAAAGGTATTTTGTGTCCGGTATTGTACGGCGCGATGGTACCAGCAGATTCAAAAAAGACGCAATGTACTGGGATACTTTTCCATCCGTTAGTGCAGGGTGGAATATCTCTAATGAAGATTTCTTGAAAGGTAATTCAGTTATCAATTTCTTGAAACTTCGTGGAGGTTGGGGTACATTAGGAAATGATAATACCGGTGCTATCAATTATTCCTCTGTGAAATCTGGTGGAGGCAGTCAAAATTACAACTATGTTTTTGGTCCTGGACAGGATTTAATCTTCGGCGCTTATTATGGATCACCAGCTCTACCTTTAGGATGGGAAATCACTAAAGAGTGGAGTGTAGGATCTGATTTTACGTTACTCAATAATCGTCTATCAGGATCTTTTGATTATTACCAGAAGAAAAATACCAATACCATCCTAAAAATTAGACCTTTAGGAACAAGTCCTTACGATGAAGATTTTTTTGACCATGGTGGAGTAGTGATGAACAAGGGTTGGGAAGCCGCATTAAAATGGAAAGATTTTTCTGCTTCCGGAGATTTTTCTTACGATATAGGAGTTACGTTTAATAAGAATCACAACGAAGTTACAGAAGTTAAGCCAGCTTACGGAGGAATGACTGGAGGTTCTTTGGGAAATGGAAAAATCACCAAGAGACTCGAAGTAGGGCAACCGCTCGGGGCATGGTGGATGTACGAAGTTGAAGGGGTTTATCAAAATCAGGCGGAGATCAATAGTAGTGCAAATATCGCAGGTACTAAACCTGGATATTTGAGATATAAGGACCAAAATGGAGACGGCGTGATTGATGATAAAGATAAGGTGTTCATGGGAAGCTATCTGCCGACCTACAACTATAGTGTTCATGTTGGATTTAATTATAAGAGTATTGATTTCAGCATTGACGGATATGGCTCCGGAGGGAATAAAATATACAATGGGCTGAATAGTACACGTTTAGGAGGTGAAAACGTTTCCAAATACATGTTTGACAACCGATGGACAGGTGCGGGCTCTACCACCTCGGGTCCAGGTGCCCGCAGAGACGTTGAGGCATCCAATTACTATCTGGAAGATGGCGATTATTTTAGAATCAACAACATTACCTTAGGTTACAGCTTTAAAGATCAAATTGAAGGGCTACGTAATTTGAGATTATACGTCACCGCACAGAATCCGTTTATTTTCACCAAGTTCAAAGGATACAGTCCAGAATTAAATTCTGATGGAAATCCTTATGGAACTACAGGTGTTGAATTATCAGCTTATCCAAATTTGAAAAGCTTTATACTGGGTGTAAATGTTGAATTTTAAAAAAATAGTAAAAAATGAAAAATAATATATATAAATATTTAATAGCGGGAAGTATGCTAATAGGTTTATCTTCCTGTGGAAATGATTTTCTTAATGTTGATTCCAGAGAGCATATTGATGCGGTAGATGCCACTACGGTGTATGATCCCGTTATGTTTGTTAATGGTACTTATGGGATGATGACCGATTGGGATTATGCGTTCTCCTGGTTGGGCGTTACAGAAATTATTTCTGATAATGCAGATAAAGGAAGCTCGCCTACTGATGGAGGAGGCGATAAGTTGATTTTGGATGATCTTCAACACACAAGCTCATCCGGCTCTATAGGAGCAATGTGGACTCGTTTTTATAAAACCATTGGTAGGGCAAATCAGTCCATAAGATATACCGAGAAGTTTGGGCTTACTGATGAGTCTTACAAAAACAGATTAATAGGAGAAGCTAAATTTTTACGTGCACTCCATTATTTTTGGCTGGTAAGAATGTTTGGAGATGTCCCTATTCAGGATCTGGACGATCCAACATCTTGGATTACAAGAAAGCCAAAAGCAGATGTTTACGCTTACATTGAAAAAGACTTGACCGATGCCATTCAGGTATTACCAACAAAAAGCCAATATGCTGCTGCAGATTTGGGCCGTGCTACCAAAGGAGCTGCCCAAGGATTGCTGTCCAAAGTCTATCTTTACGAAGAAAAATGGCAGCAAGCGTATGATATGGCTGGTGCTGTTATGAATTCAGGACAATACGGTCTGGAGCCAGATTATGCCAAGATTTGGAGATTAGACGGTGAAAATGGAGTTGAATCTTTATTCGAAGTTCAAGCGAGAGGAACATCGATCGCGCATGGTGTACATCAGTATTCTCAAACTCAGGGTGCCCGTGGTACCGGAGGATGGGGTTGGGGATTCAACGTTCCTTCTCAAAACCTGCTGAACGCCTTTAATGCTGCCGGCGACAATATTCGTAGAGATGCAACTATTATTTTCCGAGGCGAAACGCTTTATGACGGTAAAGTTGTTCCGGCAACTGTTGAAAACCCGATGTACAATGAAAAAGCATATTCCAGTGCTAACCTTGGTGATGCTGATGGAGACAAAAACATCCGGGTGCTTCGATATGCCGAAATTCTATTGATTCGCGCTGAAGCGGCTACACACATCGGAGCAGATGCAGCTACCCCATTAAACTTGGTTCGAGCCAGAGTTAACTTGCCTGCAATCTCGAGCCCAACCAAACAAGATGTTTGGAATGAGAGAAGATTGGAATTGGCATTTGAGCATGATCGTTGGTTCGATATTGTACGTACGGGGCAAGGTCAAGCCGCTATGTCTGCAGATGGTAAAACCTTCGTTGTTGGCAAACACGAATTATTTCCTATTCCTAATGATCAAATCATTCAGACTCCAGGTATTGGCCAAAATCCTAACTGGTAATTTTATATTTTTTAGATGACTATCAAAAAAATATCAAGATTCATTTTGGCAACTGTCACACTATTTTTGTGTGGCAGTTGTTCTAATGCAGGTACTGATGTTAACACAAATACAGTTCCGACAACACCCGCCAATCCAAATAATCCACCAGCTCCACCCAATAATTATACCGATCAGGAACTTGTCAAAATGGTACAGAGCGATGTGCTAAAATATTTTTGGGATTATGCGGAATTTAATTCTAAGTTAGCGAGAGAACGTTACCATACCGACGATCCGTATTATGATCAAAATACGATTTCTGTTGGTGGTTCAGGTTTTGGGTTGATGACGATTTTAGTAGGGATTAAGAACGGTGATATTACAAGAGCTGAAGCAGTATCCAGGTTAACCACCGCTCTCAATTTTTTACAAAATGCACAACGATTTCATGGTGCCTGGCCTCATTGGATTAACGGAGCAAGTGGTAGAGTGATCCCGTTTAGCACAAAAGATGATGGTGGCGATATTGTGGAAACAGCTTTCTTAGCCCAAGGGCTACTTTGTATTCGTGAATATTTTAAAGACTCGACCCTATCTTCGGAAACTTCGCTGGCTTCTAAAGCAGATGAACTATGGAAAGGTGTAGAGTGGAGTTGGTACACCAAAGGAGAAAACGTTTTATATTGGCATTGGTCGCCCAATTACAATTTTGAGATGAATCATCAGTTGAGAGGATACGATGAAACGTTATTGGCCTATGTCATGGCAGCTGCATCTCCAACGTATTCCATCGAAAAAGAAGTGTACACCAGTGGATGGGCCAGAAATGGTTCTATTAAATCATTTGGAGATCAATACGGAATTCCTCTGGTGGTGAATCATAATGGCGCTTCGGGTACTGTTGGTCCCATGTTTTTTTCTCATTATTCGTTTCTAGCTTTAGATCCTCGAGGACTTACCGACGGTTTTGTTAACTACGGAGATGCCACAACCAACCATGCGAGGATTATGTATAAGTATTGTGTCGCCAATCCAATGGGATGGCAAGGATATAGTTCTAAAAACTGGGGTTTGACAGCTAGTTACACCAGAAATGAGGATGGCAGTACCGGTTATTATGCACATCAGCCAAATAAAGATTTAGGAGTCATATCGCCTACGGCAGCTTTATCAAGCATGCCCTTTACTCCAACAGAAAGCATGAATGTTTTACGTTTTATCTATAATGAAAAAAAGAATGATTATGTTGGAGTAGCAGGGCCCTACGATGCCTATTCTGTTGCTCGCAATTGGGTTACTCCAAGATATTTGGCGATTGATCAGGGAACGATTTCACCTATGATCGAGAATCAAAAATCACAATTCCTCTGGAACCTTTTTATGAATGCACCCGAAATTCGGTCGGGATTGCTTAAACTGGGATTTCATTCGACGCAACACGGTTTTTGATGTAATGAATAAATTTAATTAAGTGAGAAATCTTTTACAGTTTTCCTAAAAAACTCTGATGAAGATCATCTCAGCAGATAAAATCCCCAACACAACAATTATTTAAACATGAAAAATACCTTCCTTAATTCTTGCCTTTTACTGGGGCTTACGCTAAGTTGTACAGCTCCAAAGCCGGTAAAAGCCAATTCAACAGAGAACCCTATACAGAACCTGACGGACCAGCAACTTTTAGATAAAGTGCAGCAAGATGCGCTGAAGTATTTCTGGGAATATGCAGAACCTCAGTCGCTATTAGGAAGAGAGCGGTACCATGAGGACGGAGTTTATCCTGAAAAAGATCCTCATGTCGTTACTACCGGAGGTTCAGGATTTGGCCTTGCTACCCTTTTGGTTGGTGTAGAACGTGGATTTATTCCAAGAAAGGAAGCCGTAAAACGTTTATCTCACATGATGGATTTTCTAGGACAAGCCGATCGTTTTCATGGTGCATGGCCGCATTGGATCAATGGTGAAAACGGAAGAGTAGTCCCTTTTGGGAAGAAAGATAATGGTGGTGATCTTGTTGAGACTGCATTTCTTACTTCAGGAATTCTTATGGTGCGCGAATATTTTAAAAATGGAAATGCAGAGGAACAAGCACTAGCCAAAAAATGTGACGAACTTTGGAAAGGAATAGAGTGGAACTGGTACACAAAAGGTGGTGAAAAAGTATTGTATTGGCATTGGTCTCCCAACTATCAATGGGAAATGAACTTTCCTTTAGAAGGATACAACGAATGTTTAATTACCTATATTCTGGCCGCCTCTTCGCCCACCTATTCCATTGATGCAGAAACCTATTATAAAGGATGGACGAGGAACGGAACCTATACTACCGATCAAACAAAATATGGTTTACCATTGTACGTAAAGCACAATTATGCTTTAGAATATGGCGGACCACTTTTTTGGGCTCAGTATTCTTATATCGGACTAGATCCCCGAGGTTTATCGGATAGGCAGATTAGCAATTATTTCGATTTGAACAAGAATCATGTTCTTATCGATTACAATTACTGTGTGGAAAACCCAAAACATTGGAAAGGTTAT